>Ga0189279_100004_pt1 | contig 983154 bp, 795 predicted proteins | sample N26B6minimetaG_FD_130324 | JGI IMG/M metagenome (GOLD analysis project Ga0189279, IMG submission 130324) | Marine microbial communities from the Costa Rica Dome - N26 B6 mini metaG | ecosystem: Environmental > Aquatic > Marine > Oceanic > Photic zone | place: Costa Rica: the Eastern Pacific... | reverse complement strand
TTTAATTTTTTTTTTTTTTTTTTTTAAAAATTTTTTTCTTTTATCCTTTAGTGTTTTTTTTTTTTTTTTTTTTTTTTTTATTTTTTATTCTTTGATTTTCAGGGGTGTAAACTGAATTTCTGCAAATATTTTGTCCTTCCTGTTAACTTAGTTTAACACGTTGCCGTCTACTTTTTGATTATGGATGTATCGCGCTTCAAAGAAGAGGTTCTACCCCTGAAGAACAAGCTTTTCCGCTTCTCGCTTCACATTGTGAAGGATGAAGAATTGGCTAAAGATGTTGTTCAGGAAAGCCTGATAAAGGTTTGGGAGAAAAGAGATGAGCTTAATCAAATTCAGAACCTTGAAGCTTGGTGCATGCAAGTAACCAGAAACAAGTCGCTCGATAAATTAAGGAGCAAGCACGTAAAGAAGACAGACTTGTTTGAAGTGGAGTTGGATACGAGAAAGGAACGGGATACTCCGTTTGTAGTCACCGAACGAGGTGATTTAATGAAAAGAATAATGGATCTCATAGAAGACTTGCCAGATAGGCAAAGGGAGGTAATGCACCTTAGAGATATTGAGGGCTACGCCTACAAAGAGATTGCAGATATGCTCGGAATAGATATTAATCTGGTGAAGACTAATCTATTCAGAGCAAGAAGAAAACTGAAAGAGAGCTTAATGAAAGTAGATGCTTATGGACTCTAAGACATCAGAATTATTAAAGAAGTACTGGGAGACTGAAACCAGCCTGCAAGAAGAACAAGAGTTGAAACAGCTTTTGGCTTCTTCAGAAGATGCTCAGCTAGAAGAGGAGAAGACTCTTTTCGCACACTTTGATGAAAAGAAAAATGCTGAACTAGACGAATCTTTCGATGCAGAATTATTCGCTCAGATAGATCAGCTAGAAGAGCAAAAAGGAGCCAAAGTGATTAGTCTGAAAGACTATTTCAGACAGTATGCAAGTATTGCAGCCGCGGTAGTGGTGTTGTTCATAAGTGGAGCTATCTACTTCCAGCAACAACAGCAATACCAAGTAGAAGATACATTTGAAGACCCTGAGTTGGCGTATGCCGAATTGAAAAAGCAGTTACTCATGGTTTCCAGGTATATGAATAAAGGGCAGAACACCCTGAACGAGTTAACCAATTTAAGCAAAGGAACCGATGAACTTCAAGACTTTGCCAAGTTAGGAGAGGCTTCAGAGGGGTTGAATATGCTTAGTGAAATGAATGTTGAAAATAATTAGTCAAAAATCGAATATGAAAAAGTTAGTATTAACAATGGTGATGGCGGTGTTTGCCTTAGGTGCAAATGCTCAGGATGATGCAATATCTAAGTACTTCAGTAAGTACGCCTCAGACGAATCTTTTACTCACATCAACTTTAGTGGAAAGATGTTCCAGATGATAAGTAAAATCGAGTACGGGGATGCTGATGAGCAAAAGATGATTGAAGAGTCTTTAGGTAAAATTAAGCGTGTACAGGTGCTAGGAAAAGAGAAAGGTGCAGATGGAAGAAAAATGTATACAGAGGCCATCAAGTTGGTAGAAGGTAAAGGCTTTGAAGAATTAATGTCTGTAAGAGATGACGATAAAGACATTAGGTTCCTGATTAAAGAGAAAAACAATAAAATCAACGAACTCTTCATGGTAATGGGAGGAGATAGCGAGTTTGGTCTACTCAGCATTGTTGGTGACGGAATTGATTTAAATGCTCTCTACAAGCTTTCTAAGAAAATAGGGATGCAAGGCTTTGAGGAACTAGAGTTCCTCGATCAGCAAGGAGGCAATTAAGAATTGCTTAATTTAAAGTGAACTGAGGTAAACGATGGCCTCAGTTTACTTTTTTACATAATTAGTCAAAAGCTCAAAATTTGGATGTATGAAGAAGCTTTTAGTACTAGTGATCTTTTGTTCGCTAGCATACTCAGTTAATGGTCAAAGTCGGAGTGTAGAACGCTTCCGCAAAGAACATCAGCCCAGTCTTAAGATGTTCTTTTACAAAAGTACCCTCAAAATGTATGCACGCCTTCAGATGGGTTTGCAGCAAGAATTTTCATCGGACTTAGATGAAATGCCTCAGATTTCGGAAATGATAAATGGTATTGAGAAGATCAAGTTTTTCAATTACGAGGGCTCCGAAATACCAGAATCACAACTCTTTACCCAACTCTCAGAAGATATTCATGCAGAAGGCTATGAAGACTTAATTACGGCTCGTATGGAAGGCAATAATATGACTGTGATGATGAAAGAGAAAGGCGATAAACCTGAAGGGTTTGTTGTTTTCATACAGAGTAGTACAGGTTATAGCATTTTGGATATTGAAGGGTATCCAGATGTCAACAAAATTCTTGAGTTATCTCAGTTTGTAGGTAGTGCGGGTGGAATGAGTCTGGTAGAAACATTTAGATAAGGTCAACTTAAAACAACACGGTTTGGATACAGTATTATCAATTAAAAATCTTTCCAAACACTATGGAAAGATTAAAGCGCTAGATGGGCTTAGCCTCGATATTAAACGAGGAAGCGTGTTTGGCATTTTAGGGCCTAATGGGAGTGGAAAAACCACTACTTTGGGAATGGTTCTAGACGTAATTAACCCTACCTCGGGTTTATTTGAGTGGTTTGGTCAAAAGAGTAGTTCGGCCACAAGAAAGCGAATTGGTGCCATTCTAGAGCACCCAATATTTTACCCATACCTTACTGGTGTGGAAAACCTCATGATTGTCTGTGATATAAAAGGTGTTCCATACTCAAGAGTTGATGAAGTGCTTGAGCAGGTAAGTCTTGGAGAACGTAAAGACTCTAAATTCAAGACCTATTCATTAGGAATGAAACAGAGGCTTTCCATTGCGTCAGCCTTACTTTGCGACCCGGAAGTGATGATTCTCGATGAGCCTACAAACGGTTTAGATCCGCAAGGAATTGCCGAAATCAGAGAGTTGATCATTGAAATTGCGAATAGTGGTAAAACCATCATTATTGCGAGTCACCTACTAGATGAAGTGCAAAAGGTTTGTACGCACTTCTGTGTTCTACAGAGAGGAAGGCTAATCCATAATGGCTTGGTAGAAGATGTTGGTAAAGGCAGCCTGAGTGTAGAGGTAAAAGCAGATGCTGAGAATTTAGAACAAGTTCTAGAGTCTGCTCAAATGCATAAGCAGCTTAAACGAGAATTAGACAAATACATTCTCACCATGGAAGACAATTACGGAGCAGCAGATGTCAATAAATATTTATTCGATAATGGAATTACCGCTAAGCACTTGGTAGTGAAAACCAAAACCTTAGAGAAGCAATTCCTTGAAATACTTAAAGGTCAGGAAGGAGGTCAATCATGATGCGATTATTAAGAATAGAGCTTAGAAAAGTGAGGCCTAGTAAGTCTTTCAAGATTTTAGCTAGTATGTACCTAATTGCTTTAGCTATTATCTGTGTAGGAGTGATGCCGTTTTTTCAATACCTGAAAAGTAAGTTTGAAGACTTCGATTTGGATGGTGTAGACCCTACAATTATTCCATTCTATGAATTTCCAGACATCTGGCAGAATATCACCAGCGTTGCCATATTCTTTAAGCTATTACTAGGTTTCAGCTTGATATTCTCTGTTACGAATGAATTTTCTTACAGAACCATCAGACAAAATGTTATTGACGGCTTAAGTAAGCGCGAATTCATTATGAGTAAAATCGTGATGGCTGGCTTTTTAAGTTTAGTTTCAGCTGCTTTTCTGTTCGTTTTAGGGTTAATAACGGGCTTCATTTACAGTTCTGAGATCACTTTCAGTCTAGTATTTGAAGATGCTTACTTTATACTAGCTTTTGCTCTGCAGTTATTTACATTCCTGATTTTCACTCTCTTTGTTGGGGCATTGATCAAGAAGTCTATCATTGCCATGGGAGTACTCATTTTTTGGACGCTTGTGGTGGAAAATGTGATATGGGGAAGAATGACTTATCTGGGTTATGACTGGATTGGTTACCTGTTGCCTGTTAAAGCAGTAAATCAGCTTATACATATTCCTTTCCCTAAATATTTGTTTCAAGAGGTGCAAGACTACGTTAGCTTACCCGAATTGGGCGCTGTTATAGGCTTTATGCTACTGATCTATTGGGGTACAATAAAGCTGGTAGAAAAAAGAGATTTATAATACTTATGTTCAATCTGCAAAGAGCCTTTCTGAGTCATCAGAAGGGCTTTTTCTATGTAAAGGAGTAGGTTTTCTATTAAAATCCTACCTTTAAATCAATCACAAAAAACGATATGAAAAGGACTGTTTTGCTATTGATTCTTATGCTCACTTTTGGTGGTTTGCATGCCCAAGAACTTCCATATAAGTCGCTTTTAAAAGCGCCTGAGAATTATTCTGCAGCTAATGTTATAGCCAGAATGGTAGATGGGCTAGGTTATAGGTTCTACTGGGCTTCAGAGGGGCTTAAGGCCGAAGATTTAAGTTTTGGTCCGGAAGGTGAAGGTCGGGATATTCAGCAAACCACAAAGCATATCTATGACCTGTGTCTGTTAGTGCTTCAAAGTGTAGATAAAGGGGCTGAAGTTGAGGAACCAGGAGAAGATTTTGAGGAGTTGCGAGCCGAAACGCTAAAAGTTCTCTATGCTACCTCCTTAAAGCTTCGCGAATTGTCAGATAAGGATATGGAGACCTTGAGTTTTAGGGGGATGCCTCTCTGGTATATGATCAACGGCCCTATAGCAGATGCTGTTTATCATACAGGTCAAATAGTGCTTTTAAGACGAATGGCTGGAAACCCTATGAATCCTAATGTGAATGTGCTCACAGGGGTTAATAGGTAAATTATAGAACTACACTAGAGTGATAAACTTTGACTTTTTAGGAACCATTTGGTTTTCTGTTTGTCTTTTGGGTAGTGCTTCTCTAAACTTGCCGCTTTAAATTCAATATGTCATCAGTTAAAGACCAACAAAAAGCAATTACCAATAAAGGAAAAGGCCTATTTAAGTCGTGGGTAAGTGCCATAACTATTAGGAAAGGTGATGGCTTTGGAACAATTCTCTTGAAATTGTTGAAAGCAGTTGGAGGCGTTGTTTTTATTATTGTGGCTAGTCCGGTTATTCTGCTGCTTTTTATTCTTGCCCTAGCTATTGCACTTTGATCAGGTATTTTCTGCACTATAGTTTTCTTGTTCCAGCAATTCTGTTCGGATTGCATCAAGCTCTCCAACACCTATTTCAGCTAAAGATCCATTTTCTCGATAATTACCTGGACCCGTTTTGTTTCTCTGCTATATTCTTGGTGATTTACCAATGGCAACGTAGTTGGTGGGTGGAAGGGGAGAGAATTCAAATGCTTGAAATAGTAGCTTGGGTTTTTATGCTCTCCTTTATTTCTGAGGTGCTTTTTCCGCTGCTGTCAGCAGCGTTTACTCCCGATTGGTACGATGTGTTATCTATAGCTATTGGAGGTGCTTGGTTTGCTTTTACTAGGGTTGAGAGCTAGAATTCTTTTAGAGGTGGTTTTTGGAATCATACCCAGTCTCTGCGGTAATCGTTTTTTAGGTTAAGACTCAGAGTATCCTACGTAGAAAGAGCAATCCTTTTTGCTTTGAAGAATATAAGTATAGTGCATGTGTGTCCGTGGCGTTCGTGTTAAGATAATATATTCTTAAGAGAGTTTGCTTTGAGTGTGTAATGAAGAAAGAGTAGCTAGAAACAATAAACTTAGATTGCCATGAGGCTTTTAGCGATATAGGAGGGGCTCGAACCCTACAACCTTCCCGAGCAACTCGGGACAGGCGTTCTTACCGCCTTTAGGATTTTTGGGCATAAAAAAAGCCCAGTCTATGACTGAGCTTTTATGCGGAACGGACGGGACTCGAACCCGCGACCTCCTGCGTGACAGGCAGGCATTCTAACCAGCTGAACTACCGCTCCAAAATGTTTTTTGTTTGTCCCTTTCGTTTAAGGTGATGCAAAAGTAGTGGCTTCATTTTGATTTGCAAACTCCTCCAGTGAAAATATTTACACTTTTTTATTTCTGCCTGTAGACCAGATAGTTAAAAATGAATTTTTTTTCAGGCAGGCAAAAGGACCTCATGCTGTCTATTGAATTACTAATTATAAATGGACAGTGGTTTTCAAATTCTTTATGAAGAGCTTTTAAAGTCGGTTTTATGTGGTTTAAAGAGCTTAAGTTGTTGTAGGTGAGGGGTTAGGTGATTTACCTAAACTTTGAGCTTAGGTCTTTTGCGATCAATTTACGGGCTGTTTATGGTGAAGTTTGAATCATAAACAACAAAACCATGAGCCACCTTGCACTACTTTCTCAATCGATGGACAACCATCGTTCTAATTCAAATTCAAACAAGAATAGCGGTTTAGTTCCGGAAGATCCTGCAGCACTTGTTCAGGAGCTGGGTCAAAGCCTTGATGTTCAGCTTACCTTAAAGAAGATGAGCAGTTTGTGTCTTATCATTCTAGATAAAAGACTGTTTATTGATACCATGACTAACTTTATTGGGTTAACCGATGAGCCAGAAAAAGTAGATTTCACTTTTTCGACTTTTGCTAGTAAAGGAGTATTGAGACTAACCGGTATGGGAAATATGTCTGAATTAAATGAAGAGTTGATATGCCTGTCTTCTATGATGAAGCTTTTCAATGGTTATCTATTATCAGATTGCTCTTCACTTACTTTAGTGTTCCCTATGAAGAGTTTCTTCTCTTAAAAGAATCTTTTAGAGTTCCTTTTTCAGTTTAAAGGTAATGGTGAAGAGCTTGTGGTTTATCTCTAATTCATCTAAAACACCCTCTGAGTATTTATGGAACTCTTTTTTACCATTTCGTTTGAAATAATAAGTCTGGTTAGCAGTTTCAGTAATTTCAATCATTTCTCCTGAAGAAAGAGCATAAGCATGTTTTATGCCCTTGGGTTCTTCAAAGTAAAATAGGTCGGCACCCAGAAGCTCTGAATGCGCCAGCGTTCTTTTCTTGCCATCAACTTCAACCTGATATTCGTTGCCATATTTTACTGTTTGCACATCAGACTTTAGCTGCCCATTTACTTTGGCAGTAGATGAGGCCTGAAATAGACTTTGATTTATATAGGTAGACTCAGAATATAATTCCAGCTTTATTTTGACTATTAGCTGAGCATCTAATTTAGTTTGAATAATGATTTTCACATTTTCATCATTCACTTCGCGCTCAGCAACTAGTTCTCCTACTTTTTCACCTTTCAAAAAGCCTTCGTAGGTTAAGCGTTGTCCTTCAGCATAATTGAATGAAATGAGCTGAACGAAAAAGCCTATAACTAAGATTCGGAAAAAATAAACTTTAGACTTCATACAAAAGTTGGGAGCGTATGGATTGGAAGATACAAGTGAAAGAACACGAAAACAAAGGAAGTTTTTATATAGAAGAGAATGAAGAAATAGTTGCGGAAATGACTTTTTCCAAGGCGGGAGATCAGCGTATAATCATAGATCATACAGAAATTAGTGACGGCTTGAGAGGAAAAGGTGTAGGATTAAAGCTAGTGGAGTTTGCTGTGGATTATGTAAGGTCTAAAAATATCAAGATGCTTCCGCTTTGCCCTTTTGTGAAGTCAACATTGCTGAAGCATCCTCAATGGAAAGATGTTTGGTAAGATTACCAGGTAGACGTTTTTAAGTCTCTAGTGGCCTGAAGGATGTCTCTTCTACTAATTTGCCCTACGAGTTTACCCGAGTGATCAATTACCGGGAACCTTCTATAATGGGTGTGTAGAAATTTGGAGGCTACATCCAACACATCGGCAGTTACAGATACTGTTGCCACGTTGTTACTCATGTATTGCAATACAGTAATTTTACCATGAGGGAGGTTGTGGTATGCCTCATCTACCATAATCTTTAAGCAGTCTATCTCCGATAGTATTCCAATAATTTTACCATCATCGTCCATTACCGGAGCGCCAGATATTCTTTTTTCAAGGAATACATCCATGGCATCGGCAATGCTCTGAAGTGGATGAAACGTAATTACCTCTTTTGTCATGTAGTCGGTAACTGGCCTGTAGTCTTTAATATTCTTGGCTGGCTCTGGTGCTTTTGCTCCTGTGAAATTCATATCGCTCGTCTTTAAAAGTTCTACTTCAGTTAATCTAGACTTAGAAATTACGGATAAATACCTGGAATTCAAAATATAAAATGGTGGTATTAGTTATAGTTGAAATAATAGGCGGTTTTTATGTGTTTACTAAGAATAAATGAGTGTTTTTTCCGTTGAGTTCGGTTTATTCTTTTGAGGAGTAGGGTTGTCGGTCAGTTTTCTTTGGGAACTTGTGGGGAAGAAAATAATTCAAGACCATTAAATCTAAGTGCCTGCTCAGCTTCGTATATACATCACATAGTTGATAAAGAGTTTTCACAGGTCGTTTGGGTAACGGCAAGCGGCCAGTGTCTGATTAGTTGGTTGAGTCTGGGTAGTCTGCTTCTGCAGGCTGCCCTAATTTTTTAGACAGAATTGAGTTATGAAATGCGCTAAGTGCTTCTTTTTTACTGATTAAGCTCATTTTATATGTTAACAATACTTTACAATTAACAATACGTTGTTAGTTTTGCACCAGAATAAGCGTGAATAACAGAGTTGTTCATGTTTTCGATTAGGTGGAAGGAGGTGTCATGGCCTCCTTTCTTTTTCCACTTATATAAGGCTTGTTGATTTGATCCTTGATTGTCGGTTGATTCGGATTAAATTAGTCCTCATGAAATCACTTATCCTATCTCTTCTATTAGTCACTTCTGTATCCATTCAGGCTCAAGGTTACTTTCCAGCTCGAGGTACCTGGCAAGTCAAGGAAGCTTCAAGCCTAGGGTTGAATCAAGACTTACTTTCTGAAGCAGTAAAATTTGCCGAGGCAAATGAATACTCTGGTTCCAAAGATTTGAGAATAGCTATTCTAGAAGGCTTTAGAACTGAGCCTTTCCATGAGATATTAGGCCCCACCAAAAAGAGAGGTGGACCAGCGGGAGTAATTATTAAAGATGGATACATTGTGGCTCAATGGGGCGATGTAGATCGCGTAGATATGACCTTCAGTGTGACCAAGAGCTACCTTTCTACCATGGCTGGTTTGGCCATAGACGATGGATTGATTAGAAGCACAGAAGACTTGGTGGGTGATTATGTTTGGGATGGTACTTTTAATGGGGCTCATAACTCTACCATCAAATGGCATCATTTGCTAAATCAATCATCTGCATGGAGTGGACAGCTTTTTGGTTTGTACGACTGGGCCGATAGACCTCCAAGAAGAGGTGGGATTGATGATTGGAGAACAGCCAAACCAGTGGAAGTGGGAACAGTTATGGAATACAATGACGTAAGAGTGAATGTCTTGGCTTATTCGCTTCTAAACGTTTGGAGAAAACCACTTCCTCAGGTGCTTAAAGAAAGAATTATGGATCCGATTGGTGCTTCTACCACATGGAGATGGTATGGAGGCGATAAAGCTTGGGTAAACATAGATGGTATAAAAATGCAGTCGGTTACTGGCGGAGGTCACTCAGGTGGAGGTGTTTTCATCAATACGCTAGATCAGGCCAGATTTGGTCTGCTTTTCCTCAATAATGGTAAATGGAATGGCCGCCGGTTAATTTCTGAGAATTGGGTGAATGCTGTTCAGCAACCGTCTGAGGCTATGGAAAGCTACGGATATATGTGGTGGCTGAATAGAGGGCCGAGAAAATGGAAAGGCGTAGAGGACGAGTCTATCTACTATGCTGCGGGTTTTGGAGGTAACTTTATTGTGGTAGATAAAACTAACAATATGGTGGTGGTTACTCGTTGGTTAGAGCCTAGCAAAATAGGGGAGATGATGCAAAAGGTGTTGGCTGCTACTAAATAGTTCGCTTCAATTGCCTTAGAATATCTTCTAGACCATTGAGCTTAATCTCATAAACCGTTTGTAATTGCATGCCTAGTTTGCCTTTGGGAAAGCCTTCTCTGGCAAACCATTCAAGGTAGAAAATGGGTAGATCGCAGATTTTGGTTCCCTTATACTTTCCAAAGGGCATTGAGTCTTTTACAAGGCTCACCAATATCTCTCCATTCGGTCTATTTTCCATTTCTTGAGGTATTAAGTTCTCGCGAAGGTAGTCTTTTAATAAAGAGCAGTTATTCCTTTTTGTGAGGAATTAATGGCTCTCGAATACAAAAAAAGGAGCACCGTTTAACGTGCTCCTTAAGTTCTTCATTTAGAATGGAGAGTGATTAGTCTTGACCAAGTTCACCTCTTTTTGCCATTCTTTTCATTTTATCGTTAGCATAAATAGCTACTTCAACTCTTCTATTGGCTTGTCTACCAGCGTTGGTTCCATTGTCTGCTACTGGTTGAGATTCGCCATATCCAGCCATGCTCAATCTGCTGTAGTCAATACCTAAACTAATTAGGTAATCTTGAACTGATGAAGCTCTTTTTTCTGATAAGGTTTGGTTGTAAGCTGCATCACCAGTACTATCGGTATGACCTTCAATAAGCACATTCGTGTCTTCATATTTTTTCAACACAGTTGCTAAATCTTGAAGATTGGTTTTAGTATCAACATTTAAAGAAGACTGGTTAGTAGCGAACATAATTCCAGAATCGAAAGTGATTTTAATACCTTCTCCAATTCTTTCTACATCAGCGCCCTCTAAGTCAGCTCTTAGCTCTTCGGCTTGTTTGTCCATTCTCTTACCAATTAGGGCACCCGCTGTACCGCCTATGGCAGATCCTATAATTACTCCAGTTGCTGTATTATCTTTTCCTGCAATTACGCCTCCAAGTACACCACCAGCAGCTCCACCAATACCAGCACCTTTAAGTGAGTTACTAGCATTACATCCGTAAAGCATCACGGCAGATAAAAGGGTGATTGCAAATAGTTTCAGTTTGTTTTTCATGGTTTTTTGAATTTTTGTCTGTTGTTGTTCAATTGAAGTGCCAAGGCCGAAAATGGCCTATTATGCCCCAAATGTAGTGTTTGTCGGTGATCGCTTTTCCGATTTGGGAAGCATTTTTTTAAAATGAAAAGGTTTGGCAATACTTGCCTTTGCTTTAAACAACTGTTGAACAAAAATCATATCTTCATTCCTCTTAAAACTCATCAGCTATGCCTAAAATGAATATTTCCCGATCTATCGAGATCAACGCTCCTGTAGGTCAGGTGTTTCCAAAATTGAATGATCTGAACCATTGGAAAACATGGTCGCCATGGCTAATTCTGGAGCCAGAGACAAAAGTTATTGTGAGAGATGATGCCAAGTATTATGAGTGGGAGGGGGAGCGAACTGGTTCAGGAAATATGACCATTACTTCAGAAAAGGAAAATGAGAGCTTGGCAATAGACTTGGTGTTTCTAAAGCCATGGAAGTCTAAAGCAAAAGTGGGCTTTAACCTTAAGCCTGTGGGTGATAAAACTAAGGTTACTTGGACAATGGACAGCTCAATGCCCTTCTTTATGCTTTTCATGAAGAGCATGATGGAAGCTTTTATAGGTATGGATTATGAAAGAGGCCTAAAGCTCTTGAAAGACTATGTGGAGGATGGTGAAGTGCACTCTAAGCTAGAAATAGAAAAATCTGGAACGTACAGCGGATGTCAATACATTGGCTTGAAGACAGAATGCAAGATTGCAGATATGTCTGATGCCATGACAAAGGACTTTGAGAAGTTATGGGCATTCATGGATGATAAAAAGGATATAATTGCCGGCAATCCAGTATCAATTTATCATAAATGGAAGTTTGGGAAAGGTACTTGCCAATACTCAGTTGGAGTGCCTGTTAGCTCTATTCCATCAAGCCTTCCTGGAGATTTCGTAAAGGGCGAAATTCCGGCAATTGAGACTTATAGCGTAATACACACAGGGCCTTATGAGCATTTAGGCAATGCTTGGTCTATGATGATGAATCTGCAAAGGAGTAAAGCATTTAAGGCTAAAAAAGGCATTCACCCGTTCGAGGAGTACCTTAATGACCCGTCTTCTACAGATCCGTTGGAGTACAAAACGGCTGTAAGGTTTGCGGTCAAATAATGAGTTGGGCAGAAGCTGATTTCTTAGGAAATTGAACATGTATACATACTTGTCTGTTTATTAATAAATTTGTGATATGAAAAAGAGACCAGTGAAGGAAAGAATTGTGGAGACTGCTTCTGAGCTCTTCTACAAAAATGGCTACAACAGAACCGGTATTAATGAAATACTAGAAAAGTCTGGTGTGGCCAAAGCAAGTATGTATCAGCACTTCAGATCTAAGGAAGAAATAGGGGTGGAGTATCTCATTCATATGGAGATTGAGGCGAATAAAAAGCTTTCGGCTCGAATAGATGCTCAGCCAAAAGGCAAGGCAAAACTGCTAGCAATAATAGACCATGTCGCTGACTTCTTTGAGTCAGGCTCTTTTAGGGGATGTTGGAGCTTGAACACCATTGCCGAAATCTCTAAAGACGATAAGCTGATGATGGAAGAAATAATTCGGCAGAAGAAAGCCATGAAGGCCTGGTTTCTAAGGTTGGTTGAAGAAAATGTTACTGCTAAAGACCCTAGCGATATGGCGAATCGTTTATATATGATGTACGAGGCGGCACTAATGGAAGCAAGAGTTTTTAATGAAAAATGGCCAATAGAGACTGCTAGAGCCATGTCTGAAGAAATTATCGAAAAAGGTTAAAATTTTTTGAACTAAAAGAACAGACCTGTCTGTTTGTTTTTCATATCGCCTGAAGTCAGGCAAAAATTGAAACAACAAAAACAAAAAATTATGAAAACCTTTAACGTACCAACAAGAGAAGAAGTAGGAGAAAGCAATCAGCAAATCTTCGACAATTTGAAAAGCCAATTGGGCTTTGTTCCAAACCTTTATGCCACCATGGCTTACTCAGACACTGCTCTAGGAAATTACCTACAATTACAGCAGTCTAAAACATCTCTTTCTAACAAAGAAAAAGAAGTGGTAAACCTAGTGGTTAGCCAAGGCAACAACTGTACGTATTGCCAAAGTGCGCACACTGCAATCAGTAAAATGAATGGTTTTACAGATGACCAGATTCTTGAGCTTAGAAGTGGTAAAGCTTCTTTCAATGAGAAGTTTGATACACTGGTAAAATTGGCTTCAGAGATTAACCTGAACAGAGGTCAGGTAAGTGAGTCTACTTTAGAAAACTTCTTTAATGCTGGCTACAGCAAAGGAGCTTTAGTAGATGTAGTGGTAGCCATTGCAGATAAAGTGGTGATGAACTACCTGCACAACCTCACTCAAGTTCCAGTAGACTTTCCTATAGCTCAAGAACTAGATACAGTAGAAGCTTAATTCACACCAGTTCATTCGGAGGCCTAACGCTTCCGAATGGATTTTAACCACAGGTCATGCAAAATAAAATCAACTGGCAAAACGCCATTATTGCGGGTGTACTAGGTACGCTAGCATTCGATATTGTAGGTCTAATGTTTACTGGTCAATGGTGGGATATTCCCGCCCTGATAGGTGAGAAGACTGGCTTGGGCTTAGCATACGGAGTAGCAGGTCACTACGGAAACGGAGTCTTGCTTTCCATTCTATATGCAGGTATTGCGCCTTCACTTTGGGGGCCTAAGTGGGCAAAAGCAGCCATTTTTGCTTCGGCAGAAACCGTAGCATTAGTTTGGTTCTTTATGTTCCCACTTTTAGGGGCAGGAGTGGCAGGGCTCAAGCTTAGCCCAATGATTCCTGTTATTACCATGGTGAGACACTGGGCTTATGCCATTCCATTAACATTAATTATCGACTATGCTTTGATAAAATCGAAGAAGTCAAAACAAGTGAGTGTAGGTTAATTCTCTTGGGACAGGCAGTGCTTGTCCCAAGTTCTTTTAAAGTAATTACAATGGAAAAAAAATACCCACTACCACCATTTAGCGAAGAAACTGCCAAGCAAAAGATTCAGATGGCAGAAGATGCTTGGAATAGCCAAGATCCTCAGAAAGTTTCTATGGCATATACAATAGACAGTGAATGGAGAAATCGTTCACAGTTTGTCAACGGGCGCGAAGAGATTCGTTCTTTTCTTTCAGAGAAATGGAAGAAAGAAAAAAACTATAAGCTCAAGAAGGAATATTGGTCGCATACCGATAACCGAATTGCTGTTCGTTTTGAATACGAGTACCAAAACGAAGCAGGCGATTGGTTCAGAGCCTATGGTAATGAAAACTGGGAGTTCAATGAAAATGGATTAATGCAGAAGCGCTATGCAAGCATTAATGACCTGCCAATTCTAGAGTCTGAAAGGAAGCTATAAACTTAGTGATATGAACTATGCAAAATTGGCATTTTCAGATGCAATTAGATCTCTTCAAGAGAAGTATGGCAGCCGCAGAAACTACGAAAGAGTTGAGAGATTTAGCTCTTACAGCGGTTTAACAGAAAACGAGGCTCGCTTTGTAAATGAGCGTGATAGTTTTTACGCAGCGAGTATTGGAGAAAATGGCTTTCCATATATTCAACACAGAGGAGGGCCTAAAGGCTTTTTAAAAGTGCTTGATGACAGAACTCTGGGTTTCCTAGATTTTTCCGGTAACCGTCAATACATTTCTTTAGGCAATCTTCATCATAGTAATAAGGTAGCCTTATTTTTAATGGACTACCCAAACCGAGCTAGGTTAAAGGTTTATGCCAAAGCTGAAGTAGTAGAACTCGGAGAAAGACCGGAATTAGAGTCGTCTTTATTAACTGATGGCTACAAAGCAAAACCGGAGCGCATTATTTTCTACCACATTGAGGCCTTCGATTGGAATTGTCCTCAGCACATTACACCACGGTATACAGAAGAACAAATTCAGGAAGTTCTCCAAAATCAAACGGATTACATAGAGTCTTTAGAAGAGGAACTAAGAGATCTTCGTAATAAAATTGGCGCAAATGAGAGTAAGGGCTGAATGATTTTTAGCTGGAGCTTGAACAGTTTCTTTCGGCTCGAGTTGGTTCTAAAATATCAATGATGCAGCTGAACGGAAACGAAATAAAATCGCTAGATAAAATTTACCGACTGAACCTGATTAATTCAGTTACTGGCATTAAACCCGCCAATTTGATAGGCACAAAAAATAGTCAAGGTGTTGAAAACTTGGCTATTTTTTCTTCTGTGGTACACTTGGGGAGCAATCCGCCACTGATCGGAATGGTTACCAGGCCAACCGATGAAGTGCCAAGACATACCTTTTCCAATATTGAAGAAAGTGGTGTTTATACCATCAATGCAGTAGGTGCCGAAATGACCAAAGAGGCACACTACACCTCTGCCAAATTTGAAGAGGAGGAATCCGAATTCGAAACCTGTGGTTTCATACCTGAGTATGTAGATGGTTTTGACGCACCATTTGTTCAACAGAGCAAGCTTAAAATGGGGCTTAAACTGGTAGATCAATATCCTATTCGTCAAAACGGGACCATCCTATTGGTGGGCGAAATCCAACACCTGATTGTTGAAGAAGATGCCATAACTTCAGAAGGATATCTAGAACTTGATAAACTCAATCTTGCCGGAATTTCTGGCTTAAATACTTACTACAGACTCAATAAAATAGATACATATCCTTATGCAAGGGTAAATGATTTTAAGAGTGAAGCTTAAATTGTTTTATTGTTTTCATCAATACTGTCTCTAAATAATCAATTTGTTTTAAGTGTAGAACAGTGTGAATTTCAGGTCAAAAATAGGCTAAGTATGAAAGAGTTAGTAGCAGAATTACAGCAAGCAATTCGTACGGGTTCTAGGGAAACCGTTATTAACCTGATCAATGAAAACCCTGATTTAGTAAACGAACCAGATGAAAGAGGATTTACTCCTCTAATTATGGCTGCATACTTCGATCAGCTTGAAATACTCAAGTCGCTTTTGGAAAAAGGTGCCAGAATCAATGATGTAGATGGAGCAGGCAATACAGCTTTGATGGGGGCTGTCTTTAAAGGCTATCCGGAAATTGTCCGTTACTTGCTCGATAAAGGAGCATCTACTCAAGCTAAGAACATCAACGGAGCTAATGTAATGACTTACGCTGCAGGCTATGGCAAGCCAGAGATCATTGATATGCTCATAGCCGCCAAAGCCGATTCAACCATAAAGGACAACAAAGGTCTGACGCCTTCAGATCATGCTGAAAAACAAGGAAATACTTATTTTCTACGAGCCATAAGTTGATAGATCGTATCCCTATCGCTTGAAAATAGAGTAGCCAGCACCAAATCCTACCCATGGTCGTCTTGAGAAATCCCACTGACTCGCGTTATTAGATAGGGGGAGGTCTACTCCAAAGGCGGCTATTAATTGAATGTCTCCAAAAGCTAGAGTTGTCATGAGTCCCGGAGAGTAGAATGCCTCAAACGTTTCTTTGCCTTCAGGGTATCTGTCAGAAGTATTACCTGGCTTTAGGCTTTGTCCACTCAACAAGCTAAAAAAGCTAAAAACTAGGGTAGTGCTCGATTCCTTATCGGTATACTTGCTGTTGTAGAATGATTTGTATCCTCTTTCAAGTCCCACATAGAATCCTACGTTTAAATCTTTTGTAAATAAGTAGTCACTGTCGCTGTTTCTACCATTAAAGTGTAATCTGAATGGAACAGTTAAAGCCCCAACCGCTACAGCTCTGGTGCTCACTTTCAAAGAGGTCCTGTTCGGTATTTTTATAAAGTAGGTACCGCCTTTAGGGTGTTGCCTTTCAATATCAGTGACACCTATAGGTGATTTTAGGCCTGTAGATTCATTTTTATTCCAGTAAGGATAGAAATCTAGAAACAAGGTATCGCCTTTCCATTTGTAGTTAGCTTTTCGATAAACCCCTCCGTTGCCTTGTGAGACTGTGGTTCGGTCAGAATCTGAAAAGGATAATGCCATTTCTTCGTTCTTAAGAAAACTCTTAGTGTAGAAGTTGTCATAACTCAATTCAATGGTGACAGTGGTAGAATCGTTTTCTGAGTACTTATAGTAAATAGGAAGGTTAGGACTCTGAACATCAATTCGGAGATGGTCTTTAAATCTTGCTTGCTGACCATTTACTAAGCTTGAAGATAGGATTAGTGCGCTGATTAAGAGGGTGTTGAATAGATTTTTCATTGCGTTGTATTTTACTCTAATCTCGAGATATTTGCTGAAGGATGACAGACCAAAATCCAAATTGGTGGTAAACAACTAGTTAATTTAAAGTGAGTGCTATGAGCCCATTCAGAGTTGGATGAGCGTGATAAATGATTGCACCAAAATATTATTCACTATTTTTCGCCCATGAAACCAACGGATGGCCTCACTTCGCGTAAGCAGCAGATTTTAGAACAGGCGGCTAAATTGTTCAGAACCAGAGGCTTTAAAGGGGCTTCGCTAAGACAAATTGCCGAAAAGGTGGGAATGGAAGGGCCTAGCCTTTATAACCATATCAAATCGAAGCATGAGCTCTTATCTATTTTGGTGATGAATAATGCCAGGGAGTTCAACCATAGAATCAACGAAATTCATGCGTCTTCTTTAAGTTCATTAGATAAAATAGATCGGGTCATTTCTCTCCATATCGAACTTACGGTGGTCAATCCAGATGCTATGTCGTTGATGCTCAGTGAGTGGACACACCTTGAGGCTGATGAGAGATTGGAATATGTAAAGCTTCGCGATAGCTACGAAAACCAGTTCAAAGAAATTTTGGAGCAAGCCATGTTTGAAGGCGATGTAGTTCAAATGGATGTTAACTTCATGCTGTTTATGATTCTCTCTACGCTCAGGTCGCTTTATGCTTGGTGCGCACGATATAAGAATTATAATCGTTTAGAAATGGAGGCCTATTTGAAGCAGGGCATTCTTAAAGGAATTTTGAAAAAGGCTTAATTTTTTTTCGAACATTAACTAATATTGGTTAGTTTTTAACTAGAGTAAATTAGTGTTATGGCATTCTATCCATTAAAAGTCAAAGACTTATATCATCCTACTGAAGATTCAGCAGCGGTATCTTTCGATATTCCTGAGAATCTAAAGGACGATTTTCAGTATAAGCAAGGGCAATATCTTACCCTAAGAGAGACTATAAATGGTGACGAGGTGAGGCGTTCATATTCTATCTGCTCATGTCCTTTAGACAATGAATTGACGGTAGCCATTAAAAGGGTAGAGGGTGGCTTGTTTTCTAATTTTGCTAATGACCAGCTCAAAGTGGGTGATATGGTGGAGGTAATGCCTCCAAACGGACGTTTTTACTCAGAGTTGAATCCTGAAAACGAGAAAACCTATGTGGCTTTTGCCGGAGGTAGTGGTATCACACCAATCATTTCCATCATAGAGACTACCTTAAGAACAGAACCAAATAGCCATTTCACCTTATTCTATGCCAATAGAAAATCTGCTTCTATCATCTTTCAGGAAAGACTAGAAGCGCTTAAAAATAAATACATGAACAGGTTTGTTCTACACCACGTCTTAAGCGATGAGGTGGTAGAAATGGATATGTACCAAGGCTATATTGATCAAGAGAAGGTGAAGCGATTTGCACAAGTCTTCTTCAATGTAGACTCAGTAGATGAATTCTTCACTTGTGGCCCAGAACCAATGATGCTGTCCATCAGAGACTCATTATTAGAGTTGGAAGTTCCAACAAAGAAGATTCACATGGAGCTTTTTACTTCTCCTTTAGGTAAATTAGGAGGAGGTAAGAAGAAAGAGCAAACGCATGAGCAGGCCAAAAGTGAGGTTACCGTGGTGTTAGATGGAAATAATTACACTTTCCCTTACGACTCACGTGAATCTATTTTGGATGTAGCCATCCTCAATGGTCTAGATTTACCTTACGCCTGTAAAGGTGGCGTTTGTAGCACCTGTATATGTAAGGTAGAAGAAGGCTCGGTAGATATGGAAGTAAATTATGCCTTAGAGCCAGACGAATTGGCCAATGGCATGGTACTCAGCTGCCAGAGCTACCCGAAAACAGAAACAGTAAAATTGAATTTTGACGTTTAACCAGAACTCAAGAATTATGGATACAGCATTATTAGAACAGCATTTCAACGAGAAGATCGACCAAGATATTCGGATTGAACCGAAAGACTGGATGCCAGATCATTACCGTAAAACGTTGATCAGACAGATTTCTCAGCATGCCCATTCAGAAATTGTTGGTATGCTGCCAGAAGCGAACTGGATTACAAGAGCTCCTTCACTTAGAAGAAAGGCTGCTGCGCTTGCCAAAGTTCAAGATGAGGCTGGTCACGGATTATATCTTTACTCGGCTTGTGAAACATTAGGTGTAGATAGAGACGACTTATTCGCAGATCTACACTCTGGTAAAGCCAAGTATTCAAGTATTTTCAATTACCCAACACTCACTTGGGCCGATATGGGTGCCATTGGTTGGTTGGTTGATGGTGCTGCAATCATGAACCAAGTGCCGCTTTGCCGTGCTTCTTATGGACCTTATGCTAGAGCCATGGTAAGAGTGTGTAAGGAAGAATCTTTCCATCAAAGACAAGGGTATGAGATTATGCTTACGCTTTGCAATGGTTCTGACGAGCAAAAGAAAATGGCGCAAGATGCATTGAACCGTTGGTGGTGGCCTTCATTAATGATGTTTGGCCCAACCGATAAAGATTCTAAGCATACTGAGCAATCTATGCGCTGGAGAATCAAAAGATTCACCAATGACGAGTTGCGTCAGAAGTTTGTAGATGTAACTGTTCCTCAAGCTGAATTGCTAGGTCTAACTGTTCCAGACAAAGATTTGAAATGGAATGAAGAACGAGGACATTATGATTTCGGTGAAATTGATTGGAAAGAATTCTTCAACGTAATTAGCGGTAATGGTCCTTGCAATAAGCAAAGGATAGAGGCTCGTAAATCTGCTTGGGACAATGGCGCTTGGGTAAGAGAAGCCGCCAATGCTCATGCCGAGAAGAAAGCCAAAAGGAAGGCAGCATAATGTCTACTTTGTCGGGTTGGAACAGAAATGCGACCCCGCGACCTGAAAGGTGAGTTAATGCAGTATGATCGCTCCCTTTAGGGATTAAGGGTAAAGTAGAAAAAACAAAGTAGATAACTCGTACCCCGAGGCATCGGGGCGAACATCTAAAATCAAAAATCAAAAGGATGAACAAGAATTGGCCCCTTTGGGAAGTATTTATAAGAAGTAAAGCCGGATTGAATCACAAGCATGTAGGAAGCTTGCATGCAGCCGATGCAGACATGGCTATTCAGAATGCCCGTGATGTATATACCCGCAGAAATGAAGGCGTTAGCATTTGGGTGGTAGAGTCTACAAATATTGCGGCTTCAGACCCGGCAGACTCAGACCAGATGTATGAACCAGCAAAAGATAAGGTGTACAGACATCCAACTTTCTACAATTTGCCTGACGAATTAAAGCACATGTAAAATGCAGGATCAGAATAAATTCAACTACATCATACAGCAAGCCGATAATTGCCTGATTTTAGGTCAGCGATTGGCAGAGCTTTGTGGTCACGGTCCTGTGTTAGAGCAAGATATTGCCACAACCAATATCTCTCTAGATCTTATCGGTCAAGCGAGACTGTTCTACCAGTACGCTGCTGAGCTTCAAGAAGAAGGAAAGACTGAAGATGACTTGGCTTACTTACGTGATGCTTGGGACTTTAAAAATGTGTTGTTGGTAGAACAGCCTAATGGCGATTTCGGAAAAACTATTTTCCGACAGTTCCTGTATGACACATTTAGTTGCTATTTCTACGAAGAGCTAATGAAGTCTTCTGATGAAAGATTGGCCTCTATTGCTGCAAAATCGCACAAAGAAACCCTATATCACATGAAATGGAGTGGTGATTGGGTAATTCGCTTGGGCGATGGTACAGAAGAAAGCCACAACCGCATTCAGCAATCTGTCAATGAACTTTGGTCATACAAGGACGAAATAATTTCTGTGAATGCAGTAGACCAAGAAGCTGAAAAGGCCGGTTATGGTGTTTCTTTAGAGTTAATCAAAGAAAAGAGAAACGAAAAAATTAAAGCTGTTCTAGAAGAAGCTACTCTTACAACTCCTGAAGGCGACTATGCCCACAAAGGAGGAAAAGAGGGAACACATAGTGAGCATTTAGGCTTTATTTTAGCCGATCTACAGTTTTTACAAAGAGCATATCCTGGTAACGAATGGTAATCTCAAAATCGCAGATTGAAGAAATTCTAGATGAGGTGAAAGATCCGGAAATTCCGGTCATTTCAATTGCCGATTTAGGAATTCTCAGAGATGTGAAAGTGAGCGATGATGGCTTTATTGAGGTGGTAATTACGCCAACTTATACTGGCTGTCCTGCCATGATGGAGATTGAGCGCGACATCAACAATGCGCTTAAAAAGGAGGGGATCAATGATTTCAAGATTACCACTGTCCTTTCTCCGGCATGGAGCACTGATTTGATGACCGAAGAGGGCAAAGCCCGATTAAAGGAATATGGAATTGCTCCACCTAACCCTACCAACGAAGAAGATATAGAGTGCCCCAACTGTGGCTCTCGCAATACAAAATTGCTAAGTCAATTTGGTTCTACAGCTTGCAAATCACTTTTTAAATGCAACGACTGTTTGGAACCCTTCGACTATTTCAAATGTCATTAATTGACATGAATTACCTATGGAATCGATGAAAGATACTTTTATAATAGATGGAATTAGAACTCCGATTGGCAAATTCGGAGGTACTTTAGGCGCAGTCCGAACGGATGATTTAGCCGCATTGGTCATCAAAGAATTGATGAGCCGCAATAGCCAAATCGATCCAACTCTAATCGAAGATGTGATCTTGGGTTGTGCCAACCAAGCAGGTGAAGACAACCGAAATGTTGCCAGAATGGCTTCGCTTTTGGCCGGACTTCCGTACTCAGTGCCAGGAGAGACGGTGAACCGTTTATGCGCTTCGGGAATGTCGGCCATAGTGCAGGCAAACCGTGCCATCAAAACTGGCGATGGCGACTTATTTATTGCTGGGGGAGTAGAAAACATGACACGTGGGCCTTGGGTGATCTCTAAATCGGCCAGACCTTTCGGTACCGATGCAAAGATGTTTGATTCAAGCTTTGGCTGGAGATTCATCAACCCGCAAATGGAAAAGGTTTACGGAACTGATTCCATGGGCATGACGGCTGAAAACTTGGTAGAGATTCACAAGATCAGTCGTGACGATCAAGATGCTTTCGCTTACAATTCTCAAATGAAAGCCGCTAAAGCACAAGCGAGTGGCAGATTGGCAGAGGAAATTGTGACGGTAGAAATACCGCAGCGAAAGAAAGACCCAATCGTTTTCAATCAAGACGAGTTTATCAAGGCCAACACTACACAAGAAATTCTCGCTGGCTTAAGACCTGCCTTCAAAAATGATGGTAGCGTAACCGCTGGTAATGCTTCTGGCTTAAACGATGGTGCAGCAGCGGTTTTAGTAGCTTCGGAAGATGCGGTTAAAGCCAACGGATTGACGCCAAAAGCACGAATTGTCGCTTCAGGTGTGGTGGGTGTAGAGCCAAGAATTATGGGCATTGGGCCTGTTGAGGCTACACAGAAAGCTTTGAAGAGAGCTGGATTAACGCTCGATCAAATGGATGTGATTGAGATTAACGAGGCATTTGCAGCACAGTCACTTTCTTGCACTCGAGCTTTAGGTTTGGAAGATAACGATGAGCGCATCAACCCGAACGGTGGTGCTATTGCTATCGGTCACCCACTGGGAATGACAGGAGCTAGAATTACTTATTCAGCAGCTTTAGAATTGCAAAAAACCGGAAAGCGTTATGCGCTCGCCACTATGTGTGTGGGTGTGGGACAGGGTTATGCCATAATCCTAGAAAACGTAGGTTAATGATTTACGAATTCAACAATATCAAACCTGTTGTGCACGAAACGGCATTTGTCCATCCTTTGGCAGCCGTTACTGGCGATGTAATCATTGGAAAAAATGTTTACATCGGTCCGGGAGCAGCCATTCGTGGCGATTGGGGGAGAATTGTGATTGAAGATGGCTGTAACGTTCAGGAAAATTGCACTGTGCATATGTTTCCTGGTATCACCATCACTTTACAAGAAAGCGCACACATTGGCCATGGCGCCATTATTCACGGAGCACAAATTGGTAAAAACGTATTGGTTGGCATGAATGCCGTAATAATGGACCAGTCTGAAATAGGGGACGAGTCTATTGTTGGGGCACTCAGCTTTGTGAAAGCCAATTCTATTTTTGAAAAAAGAAGCCTTATTGTGGGTAACCCAGCCAAACGCATTAAAGAAGTAAGCGATGATATGATTGGCTGGAAAACAGAAGGAACAAAGTTGTATCAGCAGCTTCCGGCCGACTGTTATGCTTCACTTAAAGAATGTGAACCACTTAGGGAAATAGAACCTAACCGACCGATTGCTTCGGCAGATTATAAAACCTGGAACGAAACGAAAAAGAAATGATAGATAAGATACCACACTTTATAGCGGGCGAATGGATTCATGGCGATGGCGATGGCGAGGTTTTGCACCATGCCATTACAGGCGAAGCCGTTGGAACGCATACCATTAAAGGATTAGACTTCAGCGCAGCATATGATTATGCGCGCAAAGTAGGGAATCCAGCCTTGCGCAAAATGACTTTCCAAGAGCGTGGACTCATGCTCAAAGCCTTAGCTTTCCACCTCATGGAAAAGAAAGAGCAGTTCTACGAAGTGAGTAAAGCCACTGGTGCTACCCGCATCGATAGCTGGATTGACATTGAAGGTGGTATCGGAAACGTATTTTCAAACGCCAGTTTAAGACGTCAATTCCCGAACACTTCTTACCATGTAGATGGCGATATGGTTGGCCTTTCTAAAGGTGGATCATTCGTTGGTCACCACATTATGGTGCCGAAAGAAGGTGTGGCGGTGCATATCAACGCTTTCAACTTCCCGGTTTGGGGAATGTTGGAAAAGGCTGCAGTCAACTGGTTGGCTGGAATGCCGTGTATCATCAAGCCAGCTGAGCAAACTTGTTACTTAACGCAGGCCGTGGTGAAAGAAATCATCGATTCAGGATTGTTACCTGATGGTGCTTTGCAGTTGGTTTCTGGCTACGGAAATGGACTTTTAGACTATGTCGATTCTCAAGATGTGGTGACTTTCACTGGCTCTTTCGAAACAGGTAAGAAGCTAAAAACGCTTCCTCAAATTATTGAAAACTCAGTTCCGTTCAACTTAGAGGCTGATTCATTGAATTGTGCGGTGTTGGGAGAAGATGCAGTGCCAGGAACGGCAGAATTCGACTTATTCATCAAAGAAGTTCGAAAAGAAATTACAGTAAAAGCAGGGCAAAAATGTACTGCAGTACGAAGAATTATAGTGCCAGAAAAGCTGGTAGAAGATGTTCAAATTGCTTTGGGCAAAGCTTTAGCTAAGACCACCATTGGTGACCCTTCAGTAGAAGGTGTAAGAATGGGAGCTTTGGCCGGAAAGGAACAGTTGGCTGAGGTAACCAAAAAGGTGGCAGAGCTGGCTAAAACTTCTGAAATGGTTTACGGTACACTCGACAAAGTGGATTTAATGGGTGCTGATTGGGACAAAGGTGCCTTTATTTCGCCTATCCTGTTCTTGAACCAGAATCCGCTGGGTGTTGATGAACCACACAATGTGGAAGCTTTCGGTCCAGTAAGTACCATTTTGCCATACAAAACCATCGATGAGGCCATTGCCATTTCTAAGAAAGGAAAAGGTTCGTTGGTGTCTTCAATCACTACTGCCGATGATAAAATTGCTACTGAGTATACAGTTGGAGCAGCTAGTCATCATGGAAGAATTTTAGTGTTGAACGAAGCTTGCGCGAAGGAAAGTACAGGTCACGGTTCGCCAATGCCAATGCTAACGCATGGTGGCCCAGGAAGAGCCGGTGGAGGCGAAGAAATGGGTGGAAAGCGTGGTGTAATGCACTACATGCAGCGGACCGCTATTCAGGGGTCTCCAACTACTTTAACGGAGATCACGCAGCAGTACCAATACGGTGGCGAATACAAAGATCCGGGGCAGCATTTGTTCTCTAAATACTTCGAGGATATTGAAGTAGGAGAGACCATAATCACTGCGAAGAGAACGGTAACCGAAACCGATATTGTAAACTTTGCTAACGTAAGCTGGGATCATTTCTATGCGCATACTGACGAGACTTCCTTGGAAGGAACAACCTTCGAAGGTCGCGTAGCACACGGTTATTTTGTGCTTTCTGCAGCGGCTGGTTTATTCGTTCAGGCGAAGAAGGGGCCAGTATTGTTGAACTACGGACTAGAAACTTGTCGCTTTACCAAGCCTGTTTACCCAGGAGCGACTATTGGTGTTCGTTTAACCGTGAAGGAAAAAGTAGAGCAAGAAAAGAAAGACGATATCGCTAAAGGCATCGTGAAATTCTTAGTGGATGTATATGATGAAACAGGCGAAACCGTAGCCATTGCCACTATTCTGACGATGATTAAAAAGAAGGATCAGGGGTAGGGAAAGAGCGAATCTCACTATAACACGTCATTCCCGACTTGATCGGGAATCCGTTTACTCTAGCGCCTTACTTAAAAATGAACAGAGGGGTTTTATCACCCTGAATGTGTTTCAGGATCTCCCGAATGAAAAGGAAAACCTAGTATTAGTGTCTCACTAAGACTTTTTTGTTTGGTGTGTGGTCTCAGCGAGACGCTAAGACCAGAAGGTCTCTTATCTTCCCCCGTAGGAGGAAGACAGTTCTGAGTACAACCAGTGGCACTGTCGTTTAATACTTGCAGAATGGGATGTCCCTCTCTCCCGAGAATTCAGGACGAGTCAAAAGCTTGCCTGCAGCAGGCAGGGGTGGGGCTCAAAATCTAGTCTTAGTGTCTCACTAAGACTTTTTTGTTTGGTGTGAGGTTTCAGCGAGGCGCTAAGACCAGGGGGAGGGTATTGCATATAGGTTTTGTTGTGCGTTGTTTATTCTTTGTTTAATTCTAGTCTTGTCCTCGCATTTTCCAATAGCTCAGAATATGTCAGTATTTTAATGTTCTTTAATGAATGTTGTAACTCTTTATATGCTTGAAGACAATCATTGTCATAGTCTTCTTTTGATACTTTGGCTTTAACGGAATCACTTAATTGGTCATAGTCTTTAGAAAGTTTCTTCCAAGAACCAATAACTATCAACGCCTTAGGACGAATACTCTCAACAAACATGGTATTGCCAATTTCGTCATTTATAAACTCTCTTATTTTCTTTCCTACGATCAAGTATTCATCGTCATTATCCTTATGAATTGCCGTTATATATCTTTCAGTTTGTGATATGGCGATTGCAAGGTCTTTAGATGGATAAAACTTGCCTCTTCCATTCCCGTAATCGAAAAGATATTGGTCTGGCCTTTTGAGTTCAACGATTTCAATGTCCCCTAAATGATTAATAAGGATTAAATCAAATTGTGAGCGTGAACTTCCTTCATGAATAACGTATTTATCAGTGTTCAATAAGGCAGGAACCCCAAAAATTGAATATTGCCCGTAATCGCTCAATACTTTCTCCATAAGATGTTCTGGGCCCGTAATACTGACTTTGGTGTATTTGAACTTATCTGAGCCTATCTCTTTTACTTTAGGCTTTGTTAGTCTATCAATATCTAGTATTTCTTCGATTGTGTCTATCAGCCATTCTGTTTGCTTGTTGATATGTTTTTCAATTACAACTTTAGATGATTCACCTGACTCTAGACTATCCGTAAATGCAATTATATCCTCTTGTGTAAATTCTCCACTAGCAAGAATCTTATCAAGAAGAAGCGAGTAATCTCTTTCAACCTCAATTTCAGTAGTGTCAAGTCCAAATTCTGAGTTCATATATGGAACCACTCGATTAAACACCCTTACTTTTTTGTCTTTTCCTTCTTCACGATTGATGCGATTAATCGTTTCATAAAGCGCCTTGGTTATGTAAATCTCATTCCCATTGATAGAATTTGATTCATGACCTATATAAATTCTTTCGATAGTATTTCCCAGACTTTTGAAAACCTCAAACACATTCTTTGCACCCTTTGGTGGGTTAATTGGATTAGAGTTAACAAGTGTTAAGTTCTTATGGCTTAGGACAAGTGTCACTGAATAATTATCCTCCCACAGTGGAGAAGTAGAAGTAGGTGAAAATCTTGTTTTTCCATACACTAATTCCGTGTCAGATACTTGTAATAAAACATCGTCACCAACTTGATATAAACTCTCGTTGTCAGATATAGCCTCATATTGAGCTAATGTATTAAGCTTAGTTTGTAGTTTTTCTTGGACTGTCTTTTTAAATGCCATTCAAAGAGTTTTGTTTTAATAATGCACAACGTTAGCTATGAGCCACTATGGTGGCTGTTATATTCTTATAATTTGTCAAAAGTTCATTATAGCCAAACTATATCGTGTGCTAAACGCACCTTTTTCGTTTCTCGAAAATCACGGGGAAGTATCTGTTCCGTGTGTGTTTTCCAACCTAAGATAATAAAATCCACAAAAGCATTTGCATCATACTTTCTGTATGTCATTCACATAAAAATGGGGGTGAATATGGAAAAGGGTAGGTTCATTGGTCAGACCAATAGGGCTGGGCTGCTCAGCCGCCACAATCGGTGTCCTCACCGATTGATCGCTCATGTTGCGGGATTAGTGCCTGAATTCCGTCATGGTGAGGACACCATGACTGGTGGGGTGCAATTATCGACAAGAAGGATACCCGAGCGGATTCTTCAGTCGACTCATCTTTGATTTACATCAAGATGATTCTCCTTCTGAATGACGCGCTATGGTGGCAGTTTTCGGTGCCAAATATGGAAAAGGTATGTTTATTGGTCAGACCACTCCAAGTGGTCAGACCAATAGGGGTGAGCTGTTCAGCCGCCACAATCGGTGTCCTCACCGATTGATCGCCCAGGTTGCGGGTTTTGCGCCTGGAATCCGTCATGGAGGGGACACCATGACTGGCGGTGAATTGTCCTTATTGAACCTGCTTTACATTGAATTCTATATTCCAACGCTTCAAATAATCCTCTATAGGTCCAAAACCTATTTCTGTTCTTCTTTTGTTGACCGATTCAGGTGCAGATAGTTCGTATAATACCCATTGCCCATCCTTTTGTGTGATTTGGGTGCCATAAACTTGTGGTTTGCCATCACCCATTAAAATCCTGTCCTTCATCATGGCTATCTCTGTTGATCTCAGGTCACCATTTTTTGCCGATTGCTCTAGGAGCGGAAAGTACTTCTTTCTGTTTTCATGATCCCCATGCTGAATTGTTAGCCATATAGCGGTCATTTGTGTTTTATTAACCTCGTTTAAGGTGGGCATTCCGCAATTTTCTATCAGACTGATGACTGTGGTGAGATTCTTGCGATCAATTTCAGGGTCCATGGTTCCATTGGTTCGCGTACCCTGATCGCTCTCATAAACTGCCTGTAATATTTCCTGCTTTTGAGCACAATCGATGTCAACTAGCTCAACTGGCGGTTGATATGTGAAGGCTTTTCGGATTCGTTCCTGTAGTTCTAAGTCTTCTGCCGTTGCCTTTCTAATAATTATTTCCTTTACTTCACCGTTCCCATCAGCATAATTGTCCATGGTCCATTGTTCAGGATTCTGGATTGTCAGCAAGGAATCAAAATTTAATGCTTCTCCTCGTTCATTTTTGAATATGACAGTTTGCATGTCAGGGCGTCTTTTTTGTTTTGCTCTTTCAATTAATTCTGTTTCGGAAAGCTTAGTCAACCCTTCTGGTTTGTATTTCTTGTTGTTGCAAGAACTCAAAATCATAATCAGAAGAAAGCAGATGTAGATTAGGTGTTTCATTCTATGTTTTGTTGATAGTTTTGAATCTGACTTAATGTACACTTGGATACGTAGGAGTCAGTCGGTAATGGTGTTAATTGTAACTCTTTAGCCGTCCAATATGGCATACCATACGCACCTTTTTAGTTTCTAGAAAATCACGGGGAAGTATCTATTCCGTGTGTGTTTTCCCACCTAAGATAGTAAAATCCATAAAAGCATTTGCATCAACTTTCTGTATGTCATTCAGATTAAAATGGAGGTGAATATTGAAAGGGATAGACTCATTGGTCAGACCACTTCGAGTGGTCAGACCAATAGGGGTGAGCTGCTCAGACGCTACAATCGGTGTCCTCACCGATTGATCGTCTAGGTGTGGGTTTAATGTCTGAACCCCGTCAAGGTGAGGACACCTTGCCTGGCGATATGAGATGTACTCTCCTTTGAATTAACGTGGAGCATTATTCAAGCTTGTATTTGTAGAAGGTCCTTAGTGTTTTATCACCATCCTCTCGCAAAGAAATACCTCCGACATATAAGTAATCATCAATAAAGGTGAAATACTTAGCGGTCGGAAGCTTGTATAGCCTCTTTGTCTTAGTTTCAAGGTCATATTCGAGTAGGGTCATTTTTCGCTTATTGTTTTGCAGAAGCTCATAAGCTTCAAGAGACTTGTCATCTTCATCAATATGACTAATAATCCTGTAGAGACGTTTTCCGTGGTAAATAACTGTTTCGAAATCAGTTTCTTTAACCTTGAATTCTAGGCTCTCCGCGCGATCTGGATAACGATCGAACAATTTGGCCTTACCAAATTTGTCTGAGCTTAGATACAAGCTAGACGTTGTGCTAGTTGCTGGATTCCAGAAGTAAACAGAGTCTGAAAATCGATAATTAATAACTAATGAATCTTGATTAATTGCCGCTATTATTGGAGACAGACGATCTACGGTAATGGATTTATCTTTTGTGTAACTAGGATAAGGAATAGAGTCAATGAATTGATTACTGCTAAAGTCAAACGACCTTACAGGGGTTGATTTAGTGAAGATTTTAGGATCGTCAAACCTAATAAATTGTGCAGTTGGTAAGAATATTCTCTTATTCAAGAAAACTGCGCTAGAATAATAGCCACTGACATTATGCTTTGAGTTATCGGGCGCGTTATAATTGACTTTTTGTAGCAGCTCACCTGAGCTACTATATAAGTAGAAATGTGGAGCTGTGGCAGGGAATACGAAAAGAGAATCACGGTTTTTGAAATAAACGGAAGCGTCAGATGAATTGTATCCGTTTGGCCCTTGCCGAGGGATTACTATTGGTTCTAAATACTCGCCTGAAAGAAAATCAACCTGATGAATAACTAGGCTGTTATTACTGCCTAAACCATACTCTACTAGAATCTGTTGACCTTCACGATTGTAAGTGCTCCAAGAGGTGAACTGTAAAAACTCCTCTGGTAGCTCTATTTCTAAACTATCTACATGTTCAAAGGCTAGGATATCATCATCAGAAGAGCCATTTTCATTACTACAACCAAAAATGATTAAAGCAATGATTGGAATTAGGCAGTCTTTGATATTGAAATTAATCATGGTGCTCTCTGATTTTCTTTGACCAAGTTCAATCTACACACAAATGTTTTATAGAACCAATTGACTAGCATACCAAGTGATAATAGGCCTACCGCCACAATCGGTGTCTTCACCGATTGATCTCCTATACTGTTGGGTCAGCGTCTTGAATTAATCGTGGTGGGGAATCAAGTCTTATCTGGTGCAACTTGATGACTTACATTTCTTTTGATTCTCCAAAAGAAATGTAACAAAAAGAAAAGCGACCAACATCAAAACCATCGAGGTTGCTGTGTTTACTTTTAAGTGCTTTATCAGTCGATGGTCACGTCCCGAAGGTTGTCGGGATTGGATCTCCGCCCTCCTTGAGTGAATAAGGACTAATCAATGACTTAGTGCTGCTGTAGATACATTGTTCTTTGAAGGTTATAAGTCAAGATTAGTACTAATCTCCCTTAAGGAAACTAGAGTCTGGACCGTCAGCTTTAATCTTTAACTACAAAACCCTGTCTATCCTCAGCATATCGCTGAAAAGCCGCCCATAGTACGGATTCGTAAGCATTCAGTGCTTCGGTACTTCCTTTGTAGTAGGAAAGTATAGCGTTGGCAGCATCTCTAGCAGTGGCCATGGCCATGGTAATACCGTGGGCTGAAATGGGGTCGTAGGTGAGAGCGGCATCGCCAATGGCTATCCAGCCAGGACCATATAGTGCTTCCAAAATACTACTGTGAGCCGCTACAGTATGACAGTCGGCTATTAATTCGCCTTGAGCTTGGGCAATTCTTTTGGTGGTTTGTGGGCTCTGTTCTAGGAGTTTTTGCCATTCCTTTGCCGTAGGCTGAGTGGGGAGCTTTATGCGCTCGGGTGGATAAAAATATGCCGTTACCATTCTGTTGTCTGGGATAGGAGCAGAGTACCACCAGCCAGCGCCTTCGGTTTCCACTAGAGTTCTGCTGTCTTCAAAATCTTCTGCTATGTTGAGAAAAGCCACTAAGGCAAGCTGTTCAGCCTCATATAGTCGGTCAACGCCCATTTGTCTAGCTAGCCAGCTATTTCTGCCAGTAGCATCTATCATAAAATCGGCCGTAGCGCCATGGCTACCTTGCGGATTGTTCAATTCAACCTTCCATTGTTCATTTTCAAAGCGTATGGATGTTATGCGTGTTTCGGTAAGTAACTGTGCACCCAGATCGGTTGCTTTGTTGAGTAGCATTTGGTCGAAGGCCAAACGGTCCAAATGCCAACCATGCCCTAGTGGGTGCTGGAGGAAATCGTGATGCGTTGGCGTTTTGCTATGCCAGTAGCTTACATTTCCATAGCATTTGAGATGAGAAGCTTGGCAGAAGCTTTCCCAAACATTGAGTTGTTGAAGTAACTTAGAGGCATCGGGAGAGAGGCTCTCGCCAATTTTAAAAGTGCTGATACTCCTAGCTTGCGCCTGTCTTTCTACCAAGGTTACTTCAAAACCCAATTGTCGTAGAAAAATGGACGCTGCACAACCAGCAGTACCAGCACCTAATACCAGAATTTTCCGGTTCATAGAGGTTTATCTCAGTTTACGAGGGTTAACATCGACCCAATCAGGGCGTTTGGTAGACTCCACTTGAGAAGATTTCAGAAGTCCTCTTTTCTGGTCTTCATCAATGCTTCTACCACTTTCTACCCACACTTCTTTTGGGAATAAATCGGTGTCGCTTTTCAATGGCTTCTTCAGAATGATTCCGATTTTGTACCATTCTTCGGTGAATTTAGTTACTCCTTTCATGCGTTCGCTAATGGAGTTTCCGCCAATAAACTGACCGTCTTCTGTGAAGATATAACTACGCAACCACTTGCGTCTGCTCGAAGGGCTGAAAGCCTTGATCTTCTTCTCTTTTGGAGTTTTCGGATTCTGAATGGTTTCATAATCCTTTTCGGTGAGCACATCGTTCGGTACTCTAGCTGGCCAAAACGTGGGCAGGTATTCACCGGCATATGCCCTGTAAGCAGAAAGACAGCTAGAAGTATCCGATTGCCACGGTACGGCCATCCATCGGGTGATGTCTCCAGGAGAACTTCCATCTAGCGGGCCACCTTCTCCCAAAGCAATTGAAGAGTCAAGTGCTACGCCAAAATCATCTTTTACGTTCTTTCTCCTTTTGATACGCCAAGGGTCTTTGTCATCGAACATTATAGCATTACGCATTGGCCAAGTGAACTCGCACCCCGGGTGAAAAGGTCCACCTAGGGTTTCTTCTAAAGCAGCTTCTGTTAGTCCGTTCGCTTGTTCTTCGGGCGACATATCGTCCCATTTTTTAGGCTGAATTGGTTGGTCTTCATCGAAGTCTCCGAAAGCCCAATTTTTCAGGTGTAAGTACTGAAGTTCAGTAACCGCATACCAGTTTCTTGGGTCGGTGGAGTTCATGTTGAAAGTAACGGCATCGCCATACAGTGGAGGCCATGCTTCAGCTTGCATTTCGGTGTAAGTTGGGTCTCTGAAACACTCCAATATAGTTTGGCGGAATGGTCGGTTTTTCTCGCTTTTGTCATTCAGTTTTTTGAGTAGTGCCTCATTGTCGAACTCATAGGCACTTCCCCAGCCAAATTCTCTGCTTACTCCAGCATTTACCCATTGATTTTGGGTGAGGTGTTGAAGGGTAGGGTAAACGTTTTTATAGAAGCTTGTTTTGTTCGGTTTGTGTGTTCCATTTCTGTACTGAACATCTTGCAATAGCTCGTAGCCCGTGGTAAACGCTTGAACACCTACTGCGTAGTTTGGTGGAGCTACAACCACCCAAGCTCCAGCGGCCTCCATTGTTACCTTATTTTTTCCTTCGCCCCAGCTTACAGATGCATCTACTGGTCCGTCAGAAGTATCATCGTGCCAGCCTTCATTATTAGCAAATGTAGTTAAAGGTTTATCTTCAAAACTTGCAGAATGGCCTCTTCCACCTAGAAAAAGAAGTCTACCTTCTTCATCGGTTCTTACCTCACCAAGGTATACATCTGTCTGTTTCTTACCGATTTGTCCTTCGAAAATATATCCTTTTCCCGTGCCTTTCTGATTAGTGTTTTTTCCGCTGATTCTTCTGGCAGTAGCCTCAATCATTAACTCTTTTCTAGGGCCATCATAATAGAGGTTTCGCTTTTGACAAAGGGTAGGTAACCCTCTCGGGTTTTGTGCATTTCCGTTAACGTCATAGTAGCCTTCCGCAGCAGGAATATCCAATGCAATATCGAACTGATACCAAGCCGCTTTTTTATTGGCCACATCAACCTTCCAGTCAATTGCCACGCCATGACTCTCGTTGAGTTCGCCTAGAATATTTCCTTTGTCATCTAGACCGAAAATGCGGAACTGTGCGGCCTGCCTTTTAATTCGGCCTTGAGCATCGCGGAAATCGTCAGAGTCTTGAGCTGTTACCCCAGGAATTGTAGGGCCAATGAAGTATTCGTTCGGGCTGTTGCCTACACGCGCTATACCAATACTAGGATATATAGCCACGCTTTTGACTTTGTTTAAGTCCATTATGTGTGTGTTTTAAAGTGGATAATTTATTGAGATGAAAGATAGTGAATTTTCTATGGGTATGGAATTTATGAATGTAGCTAAAGAGTACTTGAATCTGGAAGTTTATTAATTCTTGCCTACAGAGATTTCCTTCTCTTCCGAGGCATCGGGAGGGAGGGATATAAGGATAGGGCTTTAATCCTAGTCTTAGTGTCTCGCTAAGACTTATAGGTTGGGCGTGGGTCTCAGCGTGACGCTAAGACCAGAGGGGAGCTCTATCTTTCAAAAACTTACCCACAATTTCAGTCCGTTTTTGGTACCGATACGGAATGCGTACCTCTCTAGGCTCTTTTTACTTCTGCCGAATGGGAGTGACAAATAAATTGGCAGCATGAAAAATTTAAAGAAAAATAGGGCAATCAGAATAGTATGCCTCTTGAATTGGCTATTCGTTCTGTGTTTGCAAGGTAGCTTAACAATGGCTCAGTCAGATTCAGTAGTTTATAGGTTTAAGGAAGGAGAAGTTCTTGATCTTCTTTTCCTCACACAAAAGCCTGGGACAAAAGAGCTATTTAACGACTATATGAAAACGGCTGTTCCTGTAGGAGAAGCCTTGAGTTACAGGCCAGTTGCTTCGTTTAGAGTAAATGAGAACTTACAGGGAAATTATCAGCCAGAACTCTTAATTCTAGCTAAATGGGACGATATCGATAAAAGAGAGGCTTTCTTGAACGATATTGAAGGAGAGGTACCAGACTTTCATGAGAGAAGACGTAGCATTTGGTCATCTTTTGGGCTCACTTACTACGAAATGCCAGCCGATGTCAACTTCGTTGTGCACAAAGATAAATTCAAGGTGCTTACTGCTTATTGGTCTGAAAAAGCCAAGCCTTTTAAACAGTTCAAAGAACAGTGGTTGCAACAAGCAGAAAGTTCTGGCGGAACAGTGAGTTTATTAATGGAGGAAGGAATATCTCCGTTGGGTTATTTTTATCAGCCCGATCTATTTATAATTACAGAATGGGACAGCCAAGAATCATTTGAACGCTTTCACCGCCTCAACTTAAAAATGAATCATGAAGGAGTGAAGCACGTCAATCAGATGGCTATCAACTAATAAACCATGCAGGTATTCCTCAACCAACTTGTTTATTTCGGCTTTCTTCAGAGTTTCTTTCTGTTGTTTGTTTACTTAGTTTCTCCAAAAAACAGAGAAAATGTTAACGGCTACATCGTCTTTTTCATAATCATTCTTACCGTAGGCTTAAGCAGTAGGGTAGCTTATCTCTCTGGTATTGTGGAAAACAATTATAGATGGGTGGTTTTCTCTGAGTTTGCTACGCTAATGTTCGGCCCAACGGTGTATCTTTTTACTAAGTCTTCACTGTATGGAGAGCGGTTTAAAACTCAGAACCTATATCATTACTTACCTGCGGTAGTGTACAATGCCTTCGTAGTGATGTTTTTCATTTGGCCATCTGACGAGGAGTTGCAAGCAAGAACAGACTCTGGTGAGCAATTGAGGAATGTGATGCTTTTTGTGGGTGTGGGTTTAGTCTACAATGTAACCTACTGGTATCGGTCGGTACGGCTTTTTCGAAAGTTCAAAACAAAGCTTGAGTCTGAGATTAGCTATGTAGTGCAATCGCGCTTTTTTAATAACTTTTTAATAGCTGTTGGTGGTTGTCTACTTTGTTGGTTTACCATGTATTTGCTAAGCCTAGCGGGCATACAGTTGCTCAATAAATTGGCCTGGCAAACGGTTTGGATGAGCCTAGCACTGATCATTTTGTTTATAGCCTTCTACGTGTTGAGATCGCCCGAATTATTCAAAGTAACAGAGTTAAGCAAGGTCAAAAAATACTCGAATTCTAGACTTTCGCATTCCGATTTAGAACAGCTGGAGCTAAGGTTGAAGGAGCTAATGGTAGAAAAGAAGCCTTACCTCAATGCAAAGCTACTTAAAGCTGAATTGGCTGAAATGTTGGAGGTCAGTAGCCCTGAAGTAGCTAGATTACTCAACGAACGTATCGGGATGAATTTTTTCGAATATGTGAACTACTACAGAGTGAAAGAATTTGTGGAATTAGCTAAATCAGAGAAGTATAAAAACCTGACAATGTTTGGTTTAGCTCAAGAGGCAGGGTTCAACTCAAAAACCACATTCAACAAGTCCTTTAAAAATCTTATGGGGAAATCTCCCTCAGAATACTTCAAAAATCAAACTTCTTAAGTAACACAATTATGTTTAGAAAATTATTGATGGTGCTACCATTATTGGTGGCACTTTGCGGAACCTCTATGGCTCAACTTAGGGTGCCAAACGTTAGTCCTTATGCTGCTGTAAAACAGTCTATCGGAATGAGTACCATTGAGGTAAATTATTTTAGGCCCAGTGCCAGAGGTAGAAAAGTATTTGGTGAAGGTGGTATTGTACCTTTTGGTGAAGCCTGGAGAGCAGGTGCCAATTCTGCCACAAAAATCATTTTATCAGATGATTTCAATGTGAGGAATAAGGTTTTGGCTAAGGGAGAATATGCCCTTTTAGCAATTCCATTATCGGACCGATGGGAACTGCAATTCTATCCTTATGACAGTCAAAACGGGTTAAGTTATGTGACTAAATCTCCAGTTTTAACAGTGCTAGCCGATGTAAATGAGACCGTGGGCTTCAAAGAAACCTTCAGTATTTCCTTGGAGAATGTGATGCTTAATACTGCAAATCTAGTTTTGCATTGGGGCAATTTACAAGCTACTCTACCAATGGAAGTGGAGATAGATACTCGTGTGATGAGCCAGATTGAGCGGGTAATGAAAGGGCCTAGTAACAACGATTATTTTCAGGCTGCGCTTTTTATGCATGAAAGAGGAATAGACCTAAAAAAGGCACTAGAGTATATTCAGAAAGTCACTAGTAATAAGACTGCGCTTTTCTTTCAAGTACATCGAGAGGCTTTAATTTTATCTGATTTAGGAAGGGCAGAAGAAGCCATTGTTGCAGCCCAAAGGTCAATGAAGTTATCTGACGAGGCAGGAAATCAAGACTTTGTCAGACTCAATCAACGTCTAATTGAAAAGCTTAAAAATTAGATAGAAAAAGCCATTCCCTTTTAGGCGTGGCTTTTCTTTTTACTCTATCAAGATTTTATGCTTTTTGTGTGCTTTTTGTAGTTGTTGAGTATGGCTTGCCAGCCGCCTTTTTGCATTTCAATTGGGTTTTCTGTTTCGGCATCGAAGGTGGTAATCACTAAAATGGAATCTCCTTCTTCTTTAAATGTGGTTTCTACAGATCGGCCGTCTTCCAAATGGTAAACCAATCTTCTCTTTTCTTCAACTACATCATAAATACCCTCAAAGTCGAATCTAAAACTACCGTCTTTTGCTTCCATTCTAGACTTTAATTTACCACCCTTTTGAAGGTCGTTTTCAGCTGATGGACAATGCCAACTATCATCTGCAAAGTTCCATTGTGTGATGTGTTTCGGCTGAGTGTAGCTATCCCATGCAGTTTGAAGGTCCGAACTAATAGTTGCTTCGATAGTGATTTTCTGGAAAGTCATGTTATTGGGTTTTCAAGGACGAATATATGTGTTTTTGTGGTTTATTATTCTAGAGACCCGCACTACCTTATAAGCTTAGGTGGGCTTGAATAGATGCTTTCCTAGGTTTGGAGTCCACTGAGGATATTATTTTAGGAAGTGATAAGGAAATGTGTCGCAGAGAGGATTTTTCTTCTCCATTGAATAAATTTGTTCAGCATGTCAAACAACAATCAAATCAATTGCCCGAATTGTGGCACCGCAATAGATGTACAGGATATTCTCTCACATCAGCTAGAGGAGGAAATCAAGCAAAAATATCAGGCTGAATTGAACACAGCTCAACAGAAATTCAAGGCCGAACAGGAAGTGTTGGCCAAAGCGCAAGCTGACTTTGAAGAAAAGAAGAAGCGTGAAAACGAGCTTTTTCAAGATAGGTTGGAAAAGCAAATGGCTCATGAGAAGAAGCTGCTAGAAGATAAGCTAAAGTCTAAACTGGCCACAGAGCAAGCAGAACAATTCGAGGCATTGCAGAAGGAGTTGAACGAAAAGTCTGAGCAGGTTAAAGAACTCAACAGATCTAAGGTTGAGATTGAAAGGCTTAAGCGCGAAAAAGAAGAGGCTTCTGAACAGGCTGAATTGAAGGCGCAAAAGCTACTGAATGAAATGCTTATTCAGGAGCGTGAGAAGATCAGTAAATCTGAGGCCGAAAAGAACGAGCTTCGAATGAAGGAGCTAGAAAAAAAGCTCGAAGACCAGAAGAAGCTCACGGAAGAAATGCAGCGAAAGCAGGCTCAAGGCTCTATGCAATTGCAAGGAGAGGTGCAAGAGTTGGCCATTGAAGAGTGGCTTTCGACTCAATTTCCTTTAGATACTATTGAGGAAATTAAAAAAGGCGCTCGTGGTGCCGACTGTATTCAGGTGGTGAATACCAGAACAGTCCAGAACTGCGGAAAAATCTATTATGAGAGTAAGCGGACTAAAGATTTTCAGCCTGGATGGATAGAGAAGTTTAAAGCTGATATGCGCGATAAGGAGGCCGATGTCGGGGTACTTGTTACCGAGGCCATGCCATCCGATATGGACCGTATGGGCTTAAGAGATGGAGTCTGGGTTTGTTCTTTTGGCGAGTTCAAAGGCTTGTGTGCGGTGTTGAGAGAATCGGTAATTCAACTCAGTAAAGTGGCCATTTCTCAGGAAGGCAAAGGCGACAAAATGCACATGTTATACGACTTCCTTACAAGTAACACTTTCCGCATGCAGGTAGAAGCAATTGTGGAAGGTTTCTCACAGATGAAGTCCGACTTAGAGCGAGAGAAGAACTCTATGCAGCGTATTTGGAAACAGCGCGAGAAGCAAATTGACAAGGTGGTTACCAATACCATAGATATGTATGGATCTATCAAAGGAATTGCGGGTAATGCTGTGCAGAGCGTCAAGGCTTTGGAGCTAGATGCCGGTCTGCCTGAAGAAGGGGAGGATTGATATATCCAATTTTAGATTTACGATGTTGGATGCGTTTTTAACGAATATCGTAAATCTAAAATCTAACAGTGTTTATTACTGAGTGATGAGTTTTAGCTAGCCTTCAACTAATTCAGATAGGATTAAGAGATAAGCTAACTACTCATCCTTTAGCTCAACATATTTAATCCGCTTGGCATAACGAGTCGAGCGGATATACACATCACTGACCTTCGCCATTGCTTTGATCAGTTCACCCCCAAAGAACAGGATTACAGAGGAGTAATACACCCAGAGCATTAGTATAATTACTCCAGAAGAGGCACCACCAAGTTTGCTGAAATTACTGTTTCCTATATACCAGCCAATACCGAATTTACCTACAAGTAGTAACAGAGCAGTAATGAGGCTTCCTTTAAAAATGAACCTCTTAGGAATGACTACATCAGGTAAAAACCTGATGAGAGAGTAAATAACCCCATAAATAAGCAATAGAATAAGTCCATATTGTGCCACCATGGCCATAGCTACGGACAGTTCATCGAAAGTATTGCTCAGAAAGTCTACAAAGGTGACCACTATGGAGTCTACAATCAACGAGATGATCATAATGAATCCAAGACTCAATACCATGCCTAATGAAATAAGCCTATCGATTACTAACTTCTTAAAACTTTTACCTTCTATAGCTTTTACCTTAAATATCTCATTGAAAGACGTTTGCACCTGAATAAAAATATTGGTAGCAGAATAGAGTAAAATTCCAGCACCCGCTATTAGAGAAAAGGTATTTTGATCTTCTCGATGCAACGTGTCCATTAAAGTTCTTACTCCACTCGCACCTTGCGTTCCTATTAAGTTTTCAAACTGTGTGGTTACCTGGTCTCTCACTACGGCATCATCGGCAAATATTCCTGCTATGTAAATGGCTAGTAGAATGAGAGGAGCAATAGAGAACAAGGTATAAAAAGAAAGCGCTGCGCTGAATCTAAAGCAGTGGTCGGCTAAAAATGACGGAACAGCAGTCTTCAGTACCTTCCAAGCATATATAATGTGTTTCATGGCGTTCGGATGCTATAGTGTGCCTTTATACTCACAAATATCAAGCGCGTTTTGGCCATTATTGTTTTTGACCATTCAACGCTAGTTTCTAAAGTAATGCTCGACTATGCTCTACAATTTTGACAAGCCTATTTTCAAAATGACAAAGTTTTGAATTGTCCAACCTTCGTTTTTCGGCTTAAAACGCTGTTTTTCATTTCTTGGCATAGGTTTTTCAATATGGTTGGCAACCAAATTTGAATTGATCGCCATGAAAATTTTAACCAAAAACTTAACACTTGCACTAGGAATAGGGATGGCCATCTTCGCTTGTTCTGAAACAAAGGATAAAACAGAAGAAGTCGACCAGTTAGAAATGGAGCAAACGCAACCAAAAACTAACATGGAAGACAAAACCATAACCACTCAGATAATGAGTAAAAGTGGAAGCGACTTGGCTGGCATGGTGACGTTTAAAGAGGTGGCCGATGGTTCGCTAGATGTGACAGTGGCTTTAAGAGGAATTGCCCCTGGAGAGCACGCTGTTCACCTGCATGAAACAGGAGATTGTTCTGCCCCTGATGGTAAGTCTGCAGGAGGACATTGGAATCCTCTAGGTGTAGAGCATGGACATCGATTAGAAGATGAGGAATTTCACAAAGGAGATATTGGCAACATTACAATTGGCGAAGACAGCACAGGAACTTTTAATATGCAGGTAGAAGGTTGGTCTATAGAAGGCGATTCTACTACTAATATTCTGAACAAAGCAGTAATTGTTCATGCTGGCCCAGATGATTTCACTTCTCAGCCTTCGGGAGCAGCCGGCCCAAGAATTGGATGCGGGGTGATTGCAAAATAAAATTAGACATCAACGAGATTTACTTTTCAAGTAAGTCCTATACATAGATTCATTGACCTAGACCATTTCGATAGACGATCGGAGTGGTCTTTTTTTATTGTTCATTTTGTTAGACTTGCCCCTTAATCAGCCATAAGAAAGGGAAGTGAATATATTTGGCAGAGCGTTCTGTCCTGAAGTCGAGGCAAAGAAGAGTGATCAAATTACGGCCATTGTCTAATAACTCATCACAAGCTTACCAGTTTTTCACTAATTACAAATGCCTAACTTACCAATGGCCAATCATGCAATTCTTACTACTTCTATAAAAGTTCGTAGGCGCGCAGAGTGCAAAAACAATTAAGACCCTAAGAGTAAGAATTTAAACAGTTTTGGCGTTGGCTATGTTAATGCTTTCCGTTATAGCTTGCTCTAATACACTTGGATCACTACCAGGACCAACACATAGAAGTTTTGGGCCAGTGGTTGGTTCTCCATAAAAGGCTTTCATTGTAACCTCTCCACTTGGTGTACGCTGGAAATATGTGTAGCTATCATCATCACCAACTTTGGTACAGCCTTTAACACGTAGAATGTTATCGGGCAATCTTTTGCAGAGCTCGTTTATGCAGGAGCTATTGGGCAAATACGGTAAATCTACTGAGCAAGATGACCAATGTGCTTTTAGATGATCTAATTGTTGAGGCTTATTGGTAGAAGGTGTCAGTTTAGGAAGAATTGTCAGGTTAAATGCTTCCATGCTTGTCACTTCAGCAGAAGAGTTAACTCGTTTAATATCTCTTATTACAAATGACTTTCGTTCTTCAGAAATACCCTCTAAATGGGTTAGAATTACTAGTGAAGAGACTTGTATTTGGTTTAATTCGAGCTCATTGAATTCACCACGATTTTGCCAGTTCTTCGCATCTACTACAGATATCTGAATGGGTGGTTCATATCGGTCATTTAGTCCCACACCAAGAAATCCCATCAAAGAACATGCGTCAGAAGTGCCATTAGCCTCAATAAATGTGATGCCATTTTCTCTTTCGGGGATGTCGTTTACAAAATTTCTAAGTTCTCCAATTCCACTACAACAAATACAGCTTCCGCTAAGCGCTCGGAGCGAATTTGCGTCTATTTGCTCTAAAAATTGCTGAACATCTAGATTAGCATTTTCATAGTCATTCAGAATAACAAATGGATTCCATCCTTGCTCAATAGATTTGGTTACCAAGTGCTTTAATAAGGTGGTCTTTCCTGCTCCTAGAAAACCTACTATTGTAATAATCGACTCCATTGACTCAAAATTAGCTCAAATTTTTTCTTGAAGATCGGTAGCCTAGCTTTTAAGTTCGAGCTCTTTGTTCAAAATCAAGACCGATAGATGTTCAGAAGGTGCTTTTTAGTTTGATGTCTAGGAGACCGAGCAGTACCCTGTAAAGGCATATCGCAGCTTTCAAAAGACTTTTTTCTCATCCCGAGGAAGCGAGGGATCTGCCGAGCCTGACCACTGACTCCATTTGTAAATGAGTGGTGAATAGTTTTGCGGACAACTCTTAAACTGACGGCAAAGCAGTTGCTAGTAAAAGTCGAAGCGAGATGCTTCAACTAGATTTCGTATGACTGGTCAGACCACTCCAAGTGGTCTGACCAGTGGTTCGATTCTAACACGGTGAACTCGGGTGAGTCTAGACAGATGCACAGAATCCCTTTCAGCAGATGTCTGAGCGAGATGCTACACGAGATTGGATTGGTAGCTAAGTTCCCTTCTTGTTGAAGGCTAGCTACTCACTTTAATTATTTACATAGGGCTGTCAGCCTCTAATAGCCTTTTTCTCATCCCGAGGAAGCGAGGGATCTGCCCAGCCAAACCATTGACTCCATTCGTAAATGGGTGTTGTATAGTTTTGGTGACGACACCAAAACTGGCGATAAAGTAGTTGCTAGCAAAAGTCGAAGCGAGACGCTTCAACTAGGGTAGGGCATGAAGTTTAACACTGGCTAGTCCATTTTCTTAAAAATGAAACTCGCTTTTTTAACTCCACCATCAGAGATTGTGGCAGTCATTTGGCCACCTCTCAATTCATAGCTAATCATTTTAGGGAAGTCATGCTCAGGGTTTTCGCTGATAAATCCGTACTCTGAAAGTTTAGTAAATTTAAAGTAGATGGGCTCAGTGTTTTCCCGAACATCGGCCACATAGTACAAGGTGCCTTCCCTTTGTTCAATTCTTAGCTTTTCAACAAAAGTAGTGTCTGCGCCTCTCATGCTGAATCCAATTCCCCTTAATGAGCTTTCAGATTCTTTTTTCCAATATTCAAAAGCTTTTGTACCCACTTTGACATTGGTACGTTCCCACTTGCCAATAAGCCATTCTACATCATTTATGGTCTGAAAGGACTGTCTTAGTGAAGAACTAGTGGAAACTATGAAGATAATAGATAGAAATACGGTTGAGAGTAGTGCCCTTTTCACGTGCAATGTTTTACTCAATTTAGCAATTTTTACTATTCCTTAATAGACGGGATAACCCACAAGCAGCTGAACCAGTGCCACTTTCCATCTGTGTCGGGCACAGTAATGGTAAAGAGGGTTCTGCGCCTTTTAAGGTCGCGGTCTGGTCTTACATTTAGTTTTACTACACCATCTTTAACCACTTGCATTGACTTTTTGCATTCAGCTCCTTGTATAAAGCACTGTAGTTGATCTAGCCTGAGGTTAGATTCTTGAAACTCCATATTTAATCTCGGCAGGCTTTCGCTTCCCATATAACCACTACTGATGGGTTCATATTTGGTAACCTCAATAGGCAGGGCTTTTAATTTGCCCACAAAGTCTTCTAGCTTGGCATAAGCTTCAGACATTGGAAATCTAGGTAAATTGAATACCGGAATTTCTTTATAGAGAAGGCCCGAATTTTGAGCAGCAGCGCCTAGATAGCCTTCGTTTTTTAAGTGTTCGGCCATCTCAATATTCCATTCACCATAAGGGTAGGCAAAGAGAATTGGTTTTTCACCTAGGTTGGCCTCAAACTGAGCTTCACTGGTTTTAAGGTCTTCTAAAAATTGATTGTGATTTCCGTTCAGAAAGTATGCATGGCTGTGAGAGTGATTGCCAATTTCAATACCTGCTTGTTCAACTTCTTTGATCTCATTCCAATCCATATAATCGCTTCCGCCAACGGTCTCTGTATTTACAAAAAGCGTAGCAGTAAATCCGTACTTTTTCAGCAAAGGAATGGCGTTTTTATAGAATGTCTTGTACCCATCATCTACGGTAAGTACAGCTGTTTTTGGAAAACGGTTGCGTTTTTTTACTCTTTCAATAGCCTCAGAAAGAGTAATTACCTGATAATCGTTGTCCTTTAGGTATTTGAGGTGTGCCTCAAACTGCGCCAACTTAATATTAGTGCTAGGGAAACGGTCGTCACCAAAACGGTGATATACAAACGTTGCAATAGAACTGGTCTGAGCTAAAAGGCTGGGAGCTAATAAAAGCGTAAGTGCTAGAAAGAGAAACTTATTTTTTAACCACATAGGCAGGGTCGATCTGATATTTGTCGTACTGCTGAAAGTTATTGTATCTAATCATACCCAAAAGCTGGGCTACGTATTCATCGCCACGCTCTGAGTATCTGTCAAGATAAGGAAGAAGCTCCCTAATATTTTGAGTTTCTGCTCTTTTTCTTCTGAAGTTTGTGTAGGCAGGAACTCTGGCTATGGTTTTGAAGTAATCCATAACAGACTCCGCTATGTTGTCGTATTTTCTCAAATACACCTGATACTCTTCTCTGCTGATACTGGCTGGTATTCGAGGTTCATCAGAATCGAAACTCCAAACCCCGAAAACATTATTAGCTTCCATAAAAAAGCGAGACTTACCCCAGCCAGACTCTACAGCGGCTTGTGCCAAAACTATACTATTTGGGTGAGTAAGAAGTCTACGCTTGAGGGTGGCTAAATCATCGGTTTTGAATTCTTCGGCCCAGTTGGCTACGAGCATACTATCTCCCTGATCTTGAATGCCTTCCTTCATAATTTCTTCAAGTCTCTTCAGGTCCTGATTCAATTGCCATTTTACTATAAGAATGGCCGGAAGCATAACGTTGATAAATTCTTCTTTGGCCTGTTTATAGGGGAGGGCATCTAGAAAATAGACGTGGTCATACAATACAGGTTTTACCAAAACACTGTCTATATGCAAAATATCATCTACGTTCTCCACATAGATTTTTTCAGTCTTGAGAACTAATTGAGTGGCTTTATTAATCTCCTCGATTGGCTTAGGCCTGTGAAGAATAAGAATGAAAAGAGCAATACTGAGCAGTACAAGAACAACCTTTCGTTCGTCAGACATAAAGTAAATATAAGAGTTCTGAGGACTCAGCCAATTTTGCTGAGCCCCTTCATCGAACTCCAAAAGTCGTAAAAAGGTTACAGCCTTACCTCATCTGTACTCTAGCTTTTTCGCGAACCATTTCTGCAAAACTTCTTCCTTCAATTTTAGAATCTATCCAGCTCATTAAGTCGAAGTAGAGGAGAGTCTTTCTGGAGAAATCACCGTCATTTACTTTTTCTATTTCAGCTTTTAGGCTCATAAATCCTTTTTTGAGGTCTTGAGGATAGATAGACCCAATTTTGCCAAGAAAATCTAAAAATACTTGCTGCACTCTACCTAGGTTTTCTTCATAAACTATAAAGTCATAAGCGGCCTTCAGTTTTTGCTCGAAATACTGCTCTTCGCCAGTATCGTAATCTATTAGAATACTGAGAATTCGAGCATAACCTTTAAGGTCGCTGCGGAGTCTATCGCTGTCATTAAGTAGTTTATTTAGGTAGAAACGAGCATCATTATGCCTTTCTGAAGCAAAGTAGAAAACAGATGCTTTGTAATAGATGACTACCAAATTGTGCTTGTCTATGAACTTTTTATTGGCTTCTACCTTTTTCATTACCTCCTGAACCTTTTCTAGGTTCTCGGCAAATTGGGTAGTCATAAACACATGGTTGAAGGTTTGAATGGCCTTATATTTGACCAATAGAACCTGCGTATTGCTGGCTAGTGTTGCACCTTCTTTTTCTTCAAAATTTGAAAGCGCTTGATAGTATTCCTCATATTTGGTGAGGTTATTTACTCTAAAAGCCGATTGTAAAAGTCTATTTAACCCTTTTAAATAGGCAGCTCTTCTCTTTTTATCCAGGCCTGTTTCATGAAAAATATTTACCCATTTTTCTGCGTAGTGCACACAATCATCAAAATCGTATGTCAAATAAGAAAACCAATAATATGCTCTGTAGAGATAGAATTTCTCATTGAAGGCCAGCTCTTCTTCCTTAAAATCGGGAAGATTAGTATAAAAGAGAGCCTTTAGGTTATTCATTTCCCTTTCAGATTTAACCATTCCATGTTGAACAAACCTAGCCTTTAAACGTGTGGCTAAAGTGAAGAACTTCTGTACATTCATAAAGCGCTTCATGGCTTTATCAGTTTGCACATCTATATCATAGGCTTGCTCTTCTTCTAGGTCGAAGACTTGTTGTGACCGTATTTGTTTTTCATAATCTAGCAAGGCAAGCTGAAAAAGGTCTTTTCTATAATCTCCTGTAATGTTTTTAGCTCTATTGAGCAGTCGCAAACTTTGCTGGTATAGTCCCTTTTTATAAAGTACCCGAATAAAGTCAAGCTGTTCTCGCAACTCAATATCAATATCGTCCTTTAGGTTAGAGAGTCTCAAACTTCCTAATATTTGAGAGTAAAGGTGAGATTTGAGGTTGGCAAACTGTGTTTTACTGGTGTCTGGTAATTTCTTTAAAATGAGTTCTTCATTATAAAGCTCCATTCTTTCCATTACATCAAAGAGCTTAATGTATTTGGTTTCAGTACTACCTCCAGATCGCTTTGCATAAAGCTTAAAGCTTCTCTTTTCCGACTTAGTCATAGACTGAATTAGCTCAAAAAGTAGCTGCTCGTTTGGCGTTTTGGACATGTGATAATTGTTGAGTTTAAGTAGTTGTTTGTCAGTTAGTTAATTCGTTAAAATGCAAAGCTGAAATTCATATCTCTTTCAAAATTCCATTCTTTCGATCCAACCAAAATAGATAAATTCAGAATGGTTGACTTTACAATAGGGTATAGAATCGATGTAAACGTTTGCCAACTCGTACTACACTAATTATAAGAATGACAAGAGGATTATATAATAAGGAATTCGAGAAAGACGCCTGCGGAATTGGCTTCATCGCTAATATTAAAAACCAGCCTTCTCATCAGATTGTGGCCGATGCCCTGAAGATGCTTCACCGCATGGAGCACAGGGGAGGAGTAGCTGCCGATGACCAGACAGGCGATGGCGCTGGTGTACATATTCAGATTCCCCACTCATATTTTAAAGAGCTTGCTCAAAAGGAAAAGATCGAATTGCCTGATAGAGGCGATTATGGCGTGGCCATGGTTTTTCTGCCAAAACAAAATACTTCGCTTTTCGAAAGCATATTGAAAGCGGTTTTACGCCAAGTTGATTTGGAAGCTTTCTGGACCCGCTGTGTGCCAACCAGAGGCGAGCAGATTGGAGAGTTCGCCAAGAGCAATGAGCCTTATGTAAGACAATATTTTATCAGATCTACTGATGGTGCAACCGGACGAGAGCTTCAGCGAAAGCTCTACCTCTTAAGAAAAATCGTGGAGTACAAGGCCAAAGGGCTCGATTCTGCCAAGGAATTCTATATGCCTTCCTGTTCCATTCACTCCGTTATATATAAAGGAGAACTAAGAACCTGGCAGCTGGATGAATATTACCCTGATCTGAAAGATGAGCGACTGGTATCTTCCTTCGCCATTATTCACTCAAGGTTCTCTACCAATACGCTTCCGGAATGGCGACTGGCACAACCTTTCAGATACATTGCCCACAATGGAGAGATCAACACCATTAAGGGGAACATCAACAAAATGAGGTCTAGGGAGGCGCTGTTCTCTTCGACTCACTTTACCAAAGAAGAAATTAACCAGTTGTTGCCTATTTGTAATGCTGAATTTTCCGATTCGGCCAACCTCGATATGGCGGTTGAGTTACTCATTATGGGTGGAAGGGAAATTGAGCGCGTAATGGCTATGCTAATTCCTCCGGCCTGGAGAGAGAATATGACCCTGAGCAAAGAGTTGAGGGCATTTTACGATTATCACGCCACCTTCCTTGAGCCATGGGATGGTCCTGCTGCAGTTTGCTTCACTGACGGTAACAAAGTAGGAGCCTGTATCGACAGAAATGGCCTTCGCCCAACAAGGTATTCCATCACTAAGGATGATAGAATTGTATTTGCTTCGGAAACAGGAATTGTAGAGATAGAACCTTCTCAAGTACTGAAAAGAGGTAAACTAAAGCCGGGGCAGATGATTCTGGTGGATTTGGTGGAAAATACTTTCGAAGAAGACGAGTCGATCAAGTCGAGACTGAGCCAAGAGTTCGATTATAAGCATTGGAATGATCAGCTGATTACTAATGAGACAGATCTCGCCCGAGACACTACATTGAACTTTAAACTTAAAACAGACGAACTCTTAAAGGAGCAATTGACCTTCGGTTATTCAAAGGAAGACCTCAAATATATTCTGAAGCCCATGACCCAAACGGGTTCAGAACCGATAGGTTCTATGGGTAATGATTCGGCTTTAGCAGTGTTTTCTAAACGAAATGCGCACATCTCAAATTACTTCCGACAGCTTTTTGCCCAGGTAAGTAATCCGGCCATAGATCCCATTCGCGAGAAGGCGGTGATGTCGCTAGCGGTTTATCTTGGCCAGTCGAACAACTTGTTGGAAGATAATGACCCAACTTCAAGAAAGATTTTGCTCGATCAGCCTGTTGTGAAACCTGCTCTTTTGCAGGCTTTGAAGGGCTTAAAAGACGAGCACTACAGAACTGCCGAGCTTTTGGCCAGCTATCATCCGAACCAAACCAATCTAAAAGAAGCCATTAAAGACCTTTCTAAGAAGGCCGCAGATTTGGTTAGAGGTGGAGTAAACATTCTTGTATTGAACAATAGACTTCAAAAAGGTGAATTGTCAATACCTTCTTTGCTAATCACGGGGGCGGTTCACCATTACCTCATCGGTCAGGGAGTTCGCTCAAGAGTGAGCTTGGTCGTTGAAGGTGGAGATGTGGTGGAGACTCATCATTTCGCTACCTTGATCGGTTATGGTGCATCAGCCATTTGTCCATATTTGGCTATTGAGACCATCAATTCATTGTCAGAAGAAGGTCAGACAGAAGAAGCTGTTGACCAATACATCAAGGCGATTGGCTATGGCTTGAGAAAGATCCTTTCCAAAATGGGCATATCAACGCTGCAGTCTTATGAAAGTGCGCAGATTTTCGAGATACTTGGTTTGAACGATGAGATTGTAAAACTCTGCTTCAAAGGCACACCAAGCCGCATTTCAGGCAAGAGTTTCGATGGGCTTGAAAAGGAAATCAAATCGAATTATCAGTTCGCTTATGACGAGAGGACTATTTCCAAGAGACTGGCCGATGGTGGCATCTACCAGTGGAGAGCAGAGGGAGAGAAGCACCTTTTCAACCCAAAAACTATTCATCTGCTACAGAAATCTAGCCGTTTGAATGATCTGAATCTGTTCAGAGAGTATTCTAAGGAGATTGATAATCAGGAAAAGGAAAATGTTACGCTTCGAAGCCTATTCGACTTCAAGAAGGCCAAATCTATTCCATTGGATCAGGTTGAACCCGCTTCGAATATCGTGAAGCGCTTTGCTACTGGGGCCATGTCATTCGGATCCATTTCCGAAGAAGCGCACACCACTATCGCCAAAGCCATGAACCTCATAGGCGGTAAATCTAACAGCGGTGAAGGAGGTGAAGATTCGGCCAGGTTCACTCCGGGAAGTGATGGATTGCTAGCCCGTTCAGCCATAAAACAGGTGGCGAGCGGACGCTTTGGTGTAACCACTCACTATTTGATCAATGCCGATGAAATCCAGATTAAAGTGGCGCAAGGTGCGAAACCGGGAGAGGGAGGCCAATTACCCGGCCTCAAGGTTGATGAAAACATAGCTAGAATCAGACACTCCACCCCGGGTGTAACTTTGATTTCACCGCCACCGCATCACGATATCTATTCTATTGAAGATTTAGCTCAGCTGATCTTCGACTTGAAAAATGTAAATACCAAGGCCGAAATCAATGTGAAGCTGGTGGCTGAAGCTGGTGTAGGCACAATCGCTGCCGGTGTCGCGAAGGCCAATGCAGATAACATTCTGATTTCCGGTCACGATGGAGGAACCGGTGCATCACCGATCAGCTCCATTCAACATGCAGGTATTCCTTGGGAAATTGGCTTGGCGGAAGCACATCAGACCTTGCTCAGAAATGGTCTGAGAAAGCGTGTAAAACTACAAACTGACGGTCAGATTAAAACAGCACGTGACATTGCCATTGCTACCATGCTGGGAGCAGAGGAATGGGGTGTAGCCACAGCAGTGTTGGTGGTTGAAGGTTGTATCATGATGCGCAAGTGTCACCTAAATACCTGCCCTGTGGGTGTAGCCACGCAGAGACCTGAGTTGAGAAGGCTATTTACCGGAGAGGTTCAGCATATCGTGAATTTCTTCACCATGCTGGCCGAAGAACTCAGAATCATTATGGCTGAACTGGGAATTAGTACGATAGACGAACTGGTGGGAAGAACCGACTTACTCAGCTTCAACAAAGAAAAAGCCACTGAAAAGGCTGGAGAGATTGATTTAACCAGAATTCTGGACAATCCATTTGCTGAGAAAGGCAAGCCGCAATACAAAACGCAATTGCAGCCTTCCAGAACCAAAGAGGTATTGGATCTTCAGCTGATCAAGCTGGCTCAGCCAACTTTCAAGCATCAGGAAAGGGTAAGGTTCGAGCAGGCTATTCACAATGAAAACAGAACCACGGGCGCCATGCTGGCCGGAAAATTCACGGGGCAGTTCGGCCCTGAAGGGCTGGCCGATGGAACCATCACCGTGGACTTCCAGGGTGCTGCCGGACAAAGCTTCGGAGCCTTTCTATCACATGGAATCACCTTCAACCTGGAAGGAGAGGCGAACGACTATGTGGGCAAAGGGCTTTCAGGCGGAAAACTGGTCATCTATCCGAACCCGGAAAGTGAGTGCAAGGCGGCAGACAACGTGCTGATCGGTAATGTGGCACTTTATGGAGCTACTCGTGGCAGACTCTATGTTAATGGGCAGGCCGGAGAACGCTTTGCCGTGAGAAATTCGGGAGCCAAGGCCGTTGTAGAGGGCGTTGGAGATCACGGTTGTGAGTACATGACCGGTGGTCGCGTAGTGGTGCTGGGAGAAACCGGCAAAAACTTCGCAGCCGGAATGTCAGGAGGTATTGCCTATGTATATGCCGCTGACTTCGACTTTGAGTCGAGATGTAATATGGATTTGGTGGAAGTGGAATTCCCTGAAGAGGACGATTTCAACTTCCTGCATATGATGCTGGAGAAGCATCACAGATATACGAATAGTGTGAAAGCCATTGAACTGCTCAGCCAGTGGGATATTGCCAAAACGAACTTTGTGAAGGTGATTCCGACTGAATACAAGCGTGTAATGGCTAAGAAGAGAGACTTTAAAAATGTGATGGCATAATGGGAGACGTACAAGGATTTTTGAAATACGATAGGGATAAGAAGAGCATGCAGGCTCCGCAGGAGCGTGTTCATCACTTTGATGAGTTTGTGGAATCTTGGGATGAAACGCAATACACTGAGCAGGCGGCCCGCTGCATGGACTGCGGAATTCCATTTTGCCATAATGGATGCCCACTAGGCAATAAGATTCCAGATTTCAACGATGCCGTTTATCGCGGTGAGTGGAAGGAGGCCTGGGAAGTGCTGAAAAGTACCAACAACTTTCCTGAGTTCACGGGTAGAATCTGCCCTGCACCTTGCGAAGCCAGCTGTGTATTGGGCATCAATAATGCAGCCGTTAACATCGAACATATTGAGAAGGAAATCTCCGAACGAGCCTTTTTAGAAGGCTGGGAGGAGCCTATTGTGCCGAACTTCGAAAGCGGAAAATCGGTAGCTGTGGTAGGTTCTGGTCCTGCAGGACTCGCTGCAGCAGAAGAGCTAAGAAAGCAGGGGCATGCCGTCACCGTTTATGAGCGAGATGAGGTGCCAGGCGGACTTTTAAGACTTGGAATTCCCGACTTTAAGTTGAACAAGGAGGTGGTTGCCAGAAGAGTAAGTCTGATGGAACAAGCCGGAATCAACTTTGAATGCGGAGTAGAGATAGGTAAAGATATTACGGCTCAGGAGCTAGAAGCACAGTACGATGCTGTAGTGCTTTGTGTAGGCTCAACCGTGCCTCGCGATTTGCCGATTGAAGGAAGAGAACTGAACGGTGTGCAATTTGCTATGAAGTTTCTGACACATCAAAACCGACTGATTTCTGGTAAAATCAATGAATTATCTCCCGAACTGAATGCCAAAGGCAAGAAGATACTCGTCATTGGTGGAGGAGATACCGGAGCTGACTGTGTAGGCACCAGTAATCGTCAGGGTGCAGAATCTGTCACCCAGATTGAGCTGATGGACAAACCACCGGCTGCCAGAACGGAAACCAACCCATGGCCAGAATGGCCAATGACGCTCAACACTTCAACCTCACATGAAGAAGGCGCGAATAGAGATTGGTCTATCCTCACCAAGCGATTTATCGGTGAGGCTGGCCAGCTAAAAGGAGTGGAGACCGTCAGAATTCAGTGGACCGACAAAGCCAAATTCCAGTACAAAGAAATCCCAGGTTCAGAAGAAGTAATCGATTGTGATATGGCCTTTTTAGCCATCGGATTCTCCAATCCTGAGCACAGCCTGGCCAATCAGTTTGGCCTTGAGCTTGATTCACGTGGCAACTTCAAAACTTCAAACTTCAAAACCTCTAAACTTACTGGTCAGACCAGTGAACCCATGATCTTTGCAGCTGGCGACTGCCGCAGAGGCCAGAGCCTAGTGGTTTGGGCCATTGCAGAGGGGAGAAGAGCTGCGAAGGCTGTGGAGAAGGTGTTTCAAATGGATGTCATTCCCGCGTAGGCGGGAATCTCCAACGTCTAGCGCATGAGCCCCCATCTCCTGTCTTCCCCCAAGTGGGAAGATGTTACTCACTGCAAGACTGAATAGCATTAGGCGAAGCTAGCACGTCAGTGCAATCCCTCTCTCCCGAGGCTTCGGGATAAGAGGGTGAGGCCATTTCCACCAAAACTTAGTGGTTTGGGCCATTGCAGAGGGAAGAAGAGCTGCTCAGGCTGTTGAGAAGGTGTTCCAAATGGACGTCATTCCCGCGTAGGCGGGAATCCCCAACGTCTAGTGCATGAGCCCCCATCTCCTGTCTTCCCCCAAGTGGGAAGACGTTACTCACTGCAAGACTGAATAGCATCAGGCGAAGCTGGCACTTCAATACCGTCCCTCTCTCCGAGGCTTCGGGAGGGGAGGGATAAAAGGGTGGGGCTTATTTTACAGAATTGTCGATCTGGCAAATCCCCCCAGCCTAAAGGCCTACTTACCTCCAACCCTCTATCAGCTTTTGGGTTTCTGCTAATTTTTAGAACCAAACTGGTTGACATTCTCGTTCAAAATTAAAAATTGCAATCATGATGATTAAAAATATTCTTACTCTACTGCTAATTACTCTGGCTTTTTCATGTGCTGCAGAATCAGCCAATAAGTCGAACGACCCTACAGAGCCAGTATTGGCCAGTCAGATGACAGTTAAATTGGTTAATGGAGAATTGAAGAACCCATGGGGAATGGTTTTCTTACCTGATGGCAAAATGTTGGTTACTGAGAAAGAGGGGAGGATTGTATTGTTAGACAACGGTACTATCCTTAACAATGATGTAGCCGGAGGACCTGAAAGCAAAGTACAAGGCCAAGGTGGTTTGTTAGATATTGAGCTTCATCCCAATTTCAAATCCAACCGCTGGATTTATTTTACCTATGCCAGTGGCGAAGGAGAGGGCAACGGAGCCATGACTGCGCTCAGTAGAGCACAGTGGAATGGTACAGCTTTCGAGAATCACGAGGTGCTTTACAAAGGTTCTCCTAATACAACTGCTTCTCCTCACTTTGGAAGCCGAATTGCTTTTGACTCAGAAAACCACGTCTATTTTTCAATTGGTGATAGAGGGAATAGAGATGAAAATCCGCAAGATATTACCAGAGATGGTGGAAAGATTTACAGGCTTCACGATGATGGTAGAATACCAGCAGATAACCCCTTTGTGGGACAAGATGGTGCCAAAGAGGCTGTTTATTCATATGGTCATAGAAACCCACAAGGTTTAGCGACTAACCCTAACACTGGAGATATTTGGGAGCATGAGCATGGGCCGCAAGGAGGAGATGAAGTAAATTTAATTAAGGCTGGTGCTAACTATGGTTGGCCGGTGGTGACTTACGGTGTTAACTATGGTGGAAAACCAATTACTGATGAAACCTCAAGGCCAGGCATGGAGCAGCCAGTGACTTACTGGGTGCCCTCTATTGCACCTTGTGGAATGGCCTTTGTTCAAAACTCTCAGTACGCGGGTTGGGATGGTGACTTAATAGTAGGCTCATTGAAGTTTAGCTACTTAGTTCGCTTGGTTATTGAAGATAATAAAGTGGTGAAGGAAGAAAAGTTTGCTGAAGGCATTGGGCGAGTTCGTAATGTAGAGATGGGCAACGATGGTTATCTATATATTGGTGTAGAAGGTGGTGGCCTATATCGCTTAGTTGTAGAGTTATAAACAAGGAATTTTAAGTGTCAAACGGGGCAGTCTCAAAAGCTGCTAATTACGTCATTCTCAGTCTGACTGGAGTCTCTTTCGGCCTATAGAGCCAGTTTGAGATGATTCTCTCCCGATTTATCGGAGTGGAGTCGGTAATGACAGTTAGCTTTTGAAACAGCCTCTTTTGTTCTTTACATCACTTTACCAAAAGGGCAGATTGCTTCAATACAAAATTTCAGTTCGTTCAATTTGGGCTTCAAAAAGCAGGTATAGACATCAATTACTAATTCGTCAAATTATCTGATGAACTAATTACCAATCAACCCTTTTCTTCAACTCTGCCATCTGCATGTTTGGCAAACCTTCCTTTTGAAGGATTGTGCGTGTTAGCATGCGAAGGCCATGGCCAGCCACCAAATTCAGTTCTTTGATACTCCATCATTACTTCCTGAATCTCTTGATTGGAGTTCATTACAAATGGGCCATAGGTGGCCACAGGTTCTCCAATAGGTTTACCTTGAAGCATTAAAAATTGGGCGGGTTGCTCACTGTTATTAATAGTGGTTTCTTCACTAGCTTTCAGTTTTACAACATGCATATTGGGTACTTCAGCCCCTTCAATTTCTACGGAATTTCCACTCCACAAATATAGGCTTCTGTTAGCTTCAGCGTTGGCTGCTGGTATTGTCCACTCAGCTTCTGGTTCCATTTCTATCATCCAGACGGCTACTTGGTTTTCAGCTTTGGCGGCAAATGAATCTGGAGCAGGTGCGTATCGCTTGATGTCGCCTAATTCTCCGGCTACTACTTTTACGGATGTTTTTCGCCCGGCATGGTCAGTGTGTTTATACACTGGGATATCTTCATGCCAGAGCATTCCAAAATAGGGATCTACTTTTTTACTGGCTTTCGGCAGGTTGAGCCAAATCTGAAAGAGTAGTAGCGGATTTTCTTCATCATCTTTTAAAAGGGGAAACATTTCGCAATGCTGAACACCCTTTCCGGCAGTCATCCATTGTACATCTCCATAGCCAAACCTTCCGGCAGCCCCCAACGAATCTGAGTGATCTACCAATCCTCTTTCGGCAATTGTAATGGTTTCGAAGCCAACATGAGGGTGGGCGGGAAAGCCTGGTACTGTATCACCATGATACATGCTCCAACCATCCTTTCCACTAAAGTCTGAACCAATTGTTCTACCTGAGGTGCCTGTAACTGGACCTAACTGACCATTTCCTTTAGGGTACTTGTCGTTATGAAATGCGCAAAATAGAAATGGATCTTGGGTTTGCCAGGGGAATTGTAACCTCTCTATTCGGATGATTGAATTGCTCATGATTCTTTATTTGTATGTTGCAACATATAAAATTAGAGAAAAGTTTTCTCTAGCTTTACAGATGTCAATTTCCATAATTTATACTTCAATCGAACCAGATGAGCCTGATTAATATGAAGGGAAGATTTTTAGTGTTGTTGCTTCTAACCGTTCTTGCTTGCAGCCCTAATGAGCAGATCAAAGAAGAGATTGTTTATTTGAAAAAGGCCAATGGAAATTTCGATTTATATCAATCAGATGTTTTAGGCCAATGGGAGGAAAGGCTGACACAAAATGTTGGCTATGATTGGCAACCTCATTGGAATGAAGGCCTGCAGAAGCTCGTTTACTATTCTAACGATAGCGCTGAAAAGTTCACCGTTTTGGCAATGGATATTCGGTCTAAAAAAACAGACGCCTTGCCTTTAGCTCATTTGGCAGACTATAGACTTTCACCCAATGCTGAGTACATTTATTACACGACTTCCGATGGTGATAATAAGAATATTTGGAGGTGTGATTTAGACGGAAATAATCGTTACCAGTTGACCAATACCAATGGCTACAATGGCAGGTTTAGTCTTTCTCTGGATTGTCAAAAAATGGCTTTTATTTCTGATCGGACAGGTTCTAATCAGTTGTTCGTGATGAATCTAGGGAATGGAGAAGTTGAACAGGTTAGTTTTTTTCCTTTGATAGCAAAGTATTCCACTTGGTCTCCTGATAGTAAACGGCTGGCCGTTTGTTTAGCCGAGGCTTCTGATGACCCTAAATGGGATATTTGGCTATATGATTTGCCAACTCAAGGCTTAGAAAGGTTTACAAATACCCCTTATTCGGAACAGGAAATTGCCTGGTCACTTTCAGGTGAAAAGATTGCGTTTCATGGTACTACCGAGAATGACGGTGACCAGATTTACACCTTAGATGTAGCAGACGGTAAGTTCACTAAAATAACTTCTGGCGACTTCTATCATGGAGAACCTACCTGGGTTCCAATCCGGTAATAGGTAAGCGATATTTCAGATTGACCTTCTAAATCCTAATGTCTGACTTTTCTACTAAGCTTTTGGTCTAAAGACCTTCATTACCTCTTCTTTGGTTTCTAGAAATGGGCCGTTGATAAGATCTATGCAGTATGGTACAGCTGGGAAAACAGCATCCAGACATTCTCTAATAGACTTAGGTTTACCTGGTAAATTGATGATTAGGCTATTGCCTCTAATGCCCGCAGTTTGTCTAGAGAGTATGGCGGTTGGTACATATTGTAGGCTCACCTGACGCATAAGCTCTCCAAAACCAGGCATCATTTTATCACAAACCGCTTCTGTTGCTTCTGGAGTTACGTCTCGTGGAGCTGGCCCTGTTCCTCCTGTAGTTACAATAAGGCAACACTTTTCTTTATCTGCCATTTGCTTGAGTGTACTTTCAATCAAATACTGCTCATCGGGAATAATTTGGTGAACTGGTTCCCACTTTGTGGAGAGATAGTCGTTTAGGGTTTCTATAATGGCAGGGCCAGAAATATCTTCATATTTTCCTTCGCTGGCTCTGTCTGATACTGTGATAATGCCGATTTTAACGGGAGCTATTCCATCCAAATTCATATTCAAAGTTAAAAATTAAGCTTATTGCTACCGACATTCTCAAAGAAGTATTGCCTTCTTTTTCAATACAATTAGCTATAACTTTGACGCTTAAATAATTACTGTGAGTACATTCTCAACACTAGGTATAAACAACGGCCTAATTAAAGGGCTAAGTGAGCTCGGAATTTTTGAACCAACTGAAATTCAAGAAAGGGCTATTCCTGAGCTTCTTAAGCTCGATAATGACTTTGTAGGTCAGGCACAAACCGGAACTGGTAAAACTGCGGCCTTTGGCTTGCCAATGCTTCAGTTGGTTAATTCCAATTCAGACAAAGTACAAGGCTTAATTTTAGCCCCTACACGCGAGCTTTGTCAACAAATAGCCAAGCAACTATTTAAGTTTACCAAGTATAGTGATAAGGTTTTTGTAGAGTCGGTTTATGGTGGTGCCCCAATCGGAGACCAGATGAAAAGGCTGGAACGCCCTACTCAAATTATTGTAGCTACTCCGGGTAGGTTGATAGATTTGCTGAACAAAAAGGTGATTTCTCTAGCTCATGTTCGTTTTGTTGCCCTCGATGAAGCAGATGAAATGCTGAGTATGGGGTTCAAAGACGATATGTTCAGAATTTTGGATGAAATTGGCGAGAGCAGAAATATTTGGCTCTTTTCGGCCACTATGCCCGATGGTATCCATCAAATTATAAAGAAGTTTTTGAAGCCAGAAGCGCTCAGAGTTCAGGTTAGTAGAAGTGCTGGTGTAAACGAGAACATTACCCACGAGTACCTCATCTGCAAGTCTAGCGATAAGACCCACGAGTTGTTGCACTTCTTAGCTTACCACCAAGACCAGCGTGGCATGATTTTCTGCCAGACTAAAAAAGCAGCTCAGGTGCTTACCAAAAAGCTTAAAGCAAAGAATCTATCTGTAGATGTTATTGAGGGAGATATGGGGCAACGCGATAGAGATAAGGTTATGCGCATGTTTAAAAGTGGTAAAATAGATTTGCTAGTAGCCACCGATATTGCAGCTAGAGGGATTGACGTGAAGCATCTCAATTTTGTGGTTCATTATCAATTGCCACAACAAATAGAATACTATACTCACCGAAGTGGTAGAACGGGCCGAGCAGGTGAAAAAGGGAGTTCTGTACTATTAGTTACAGAAAAGGAAAAAGAGAAGGTATTTGAATTGGCTAAAACCCTTAAATTCAAAGCCAGACCTTTGAACTAATTCTCTATGAAGAAAATTTTTATGCTTGTGCTGGTTACCGTAATGGTAAGTTGCACCCCACCAGAAACTTTTAAAGTAGGCCAAATAAGAATCCCTCAGGGAGAAATACTTATCTGGTTGTACAATGATACTCCAAAGCACAAGCAAGCTTTTCTTGATCTGGCAGAAGAGGGTTATTACGATGATTATTCTTTCAACCGTGTTATAGATAGGTTTGTGGCTCAGGGTGGTTGCCCAGACACGCCAGAGGGCTTTGCTTACTCAGTTCACTTGTTGGAACCTGAGTTTGAGGCAGGGCATAAGCATGTTTATGGGGCTTTTGGTTCCGGCCGAGATAATAACCCAGGTAAGCTATCCGCAGCGTGTCAGTTTTACATTGTTCAGAACGAAAAAGGGCTCAAGCGTTTAGATAACGACTATATGATTTATGGCCACGTGATCAAAGGAATGGACATTATAGATGAGATAGTAAAGGTTGAAAAAGATAGCCTCAATGCTCCATTGACTACAATTCCCTTAGATGTGAATGTGGTGGAAATGACCGCTGACGAGCTAATGCAAATTGGCTGGAATGTAGAATCCGAAGATTCAGCTTCCGGATCTGTTAGGGATTATCAATAAGCTTTTTTGTAGCTAACAGGCCAAGAGCAGGCCCAATTGCTAAAGTGAAAAGCAACCATTCTACACCAAGGTGATTGGTTAGGAGTTGAAGGAGCTGAATACTTGGGATGGTCAAGAAAAAACCTACACTTACTGCAATGGTAAGTGCAGTTCCTTTTAACTCAATTGGTGCTTTTTGTGCGTTGAGTGATGAAAACTGAGCTGAATCTCCAATAACCACAAACCCCCAAAAGCATAGAAGTACTAAAAAAACACTTGGTGGTAATTGAAAAAACATTGGAGAGAGCAGGCAAAGTATACCAGAAGCCAATAAAAAGCCAAAAGCTACCTTAGCACTACCTTTTCTAATAGAAACTATTCCCCCTAGAACACAGCCAATCATACCTAAAGCCATAATAATGAACGTCCATAGGCTAATTGGTAGATTAATAGCTTGTGTCTCGGAGTAGTAGGTTAGAACTAAAGGAATGAAAGCCCAGAAGGTGTATAATTCCCACATATGACCGAAATAGCCAAAAGCTGCCCAGCGAAATTCTTTCTTCTGAAATACTCTGAAAGCCTCCTTAGGAGAAAAGGAGGTTGATTTTACTCTTGCCGGGCCTTCACCTACTAAAAAATACATGAGCAAGCCACCAGAAATACCTAATACTGAAGTGCCAACCAGCACGGGGCGCCAATCATAGCCTGCGCCAAAATGATTGAGCAGGTGGGGAAAGGCTGAACCGATTACCAAGGCACCCACTAAATAACCTAAGGCTTTGCCAAGCCTACCATCGAACCAGTCTGAGGCTATTTTCATACCAACTGGGTATATTCCTGCAATGCAGATACCAGTGAGAAAACGGAATAGTAAAAGTGCTCCGAATGATTCGCCAGTAAACAATACGGCAGAGTTGAATAAAGCTCCTAAAACGGCAGAGAGAAAGAAAACTTTCGATGCATTAAACCTATCGGCTAAAGAGGTAAGTGCAAATATTAGCGTACCACCAATAAAGCCTAACATTACGCTAGAGGTTACCTGTGCAATGCTGTCTTTGGGTAATGCCCAAGTCTGCTGAATTTGCGGTAAAATGGCATTTCCAGCAAACCAGAGCGAAGTGCCAGCAAATTGCGCGAACACAATTACTGGCAGAATATGTTTTGGGATTTTATTCAATTATTCCTCTAGTAAACCAGCTCGTCTCAATAATGCTTTAACGTCTGGTTCTTGGCCTCTAAATCGCTTATAAAGAGTCATTGGGTGTTCAGAACCTCCGGCAGAAAGTACGTGCTGCTTAAACTTATCGGCTATTTCTCTATTGAAAATACCGTGCTCTTTAAAATACTCAAAAGCATCGGCATCCAACACTTCTGCCCATTTGTAGCTATAATAACCAGCAGAGTAACCACCTTGAAAAATATGTGAGAAAGAACAACTCATGTTAGTGCCTTCAATTGGAGCTAAAACATCTGTTTTACTCATTATATCTTGTTCAAACTGGGCTACATCTTCTACAGCCAGATTTTCTGTTCCGTGCCATGCCATATCTAGCATGCCAAAGCTCAGTTGTCTCATGGTTTGGTAGCCTTCCATAAAGTTGGCGCTTTCTTTAATACGTTCTATGTAGTTTTCAGGAATGGTTTCTCCTGTTTCGTAGTGTCTTGCAAATAGGTCTAAACACTCTTTTTCATAACACCAATTCTCTAATACCTGAGAAGGAAGCTCAACAAAGTCCCAATATACGCTGGTACCGGAAAGGCTCTCATATTTTCCATTAGCCAGCATTCCATGCAAAGCGTGACCGAATTCATGGAAGAGTGTTGTTACCTCATTAAAAGTAAGGAGAGAAGGGGTGGTTTTACCAGGCTTGGTAAAGTTGCAAACAATTGAAACCAATGGCCTATGATTGTTGCCATCGGCATCTTTAAACTGCCCTGCATAAGATGTCATCCAAGCTCCAGCACGTTTTCCAGCTCTTGGAAAGAAATCGGCATAGAAAGTAGCAACATCTTCTCCAGCCTCATTTTTAACCTCGTATACGGTTACATCTTTATGATATCGGTCTATTTCTTTATTCTCAGTAAAGTTGATACCAAAGAGTTTGTTTGCTGCCTGAAACACACCGTCTACTACCTTCTCTAGCTGAAAGTATGGCTTCAGTAGCTCATCGTCTACATTGTACTTCTCTTTCTTTAGTTTTTCAGAGTAGTAGGCAAAATCCCATTTTTCGAGCTGCTCTAAACCATCTACTTTTTTAGCAAAAGCAGCTACTTCTTCAACATCTCTTTTGGCACCTGGCTTACCATACATTTCAATTTCCTCCAAAAAGTCCATTACTTTTTCAGGAGATTCGGCCATTCTTTCTTCCAAGATAAAGTGAGCATGAGTTTTATAACCAAGTAGTTGTGCTCTTTCATTTCTAAGAGAGACAATTTTTTTAACAATTTCTCTATTGTCTAATTCGTCACCTTTAAATGCTTTAGATGCAAATGCTTTAGCGAGTTTTTCGCGAAGCTCTCTTTTGGCAGAGTAAGTCATAAAGGGAACATAGCTAGGGTAGTCTAGTGTAATAACCCAAGCATCGTTATAGCCTTTGTTGTGGGCAGTATCTGCAGCTTGCTCTCTAGCGTAAGCTGGTAGCCCTTCTAAATCGTCTTCAGACTCCAAAACTAGCTCATACTTGTTGGTTTCGGCCAAAACGTGTTCCCCAAACTCTAAAGATAGCTGAGCTAATTCTACATCTATTTTTCTCAGTTGTTCTTTCTTAGAGTCGTCTAGCAATGCTCCGTTTCGAACAAAACCCTTATATGTCTTATCAAGTAGGGTAAGGTCTTCTGCAGAAAGTGAATCTCGATCAACAGTATCATAAACCTGCTTTACTCGTGCAAAGAGTTCTTGGTTAAGGAGAATATCATTGGAAAATTCTGTGAGCATTGGAGAAACCTCGCGTGCTATAGCCTGCATTTCGTCATTGGTTTCTGCGCTATTAAGATTGAAGAAAATAGCCGAAACACGGTCGAGCTGTTTTCCAGAGCCTTCTAGCTGAACAACGGTATTGTCAAAGCTAGGGGAGTCGACCTGGTTAACTATTTCATCTATTTCTTTTTTAGCCTCCTCAATCAGTTTTTCAAAAGCTGGCTTAAAATGATCGTTGGTAATCTTGCTGAATGCAGGTGGATTATTGTGTGTGGTGCTGCTATTAAGTAATGGATTTGTATTCATAATTGATTATGCCAAATAATAGTTTGTAATCCTCTTATTCAGAGTGACTTAAGTATTCAAATTTATAATAAATATCTAAAGTAAAAGGTAGGGTTAAATGTTCCATCTCCGTAGCTATTATACCGTTATTCAGATACATTTTTTTGTAATTAAAAAAAAGAATAAAATTTGGCCTGAGTTCGATCTAAGCGGATAGTGCGGTTCGTATGTAGGCCTTACTCAACCAAATGTTCACCTAGACTATGAGATTCTATTTTTTAGGATTTTTACTGCTTGCAGTTACTTTTTCTAACGTTTATGGTCAGGCTACCTTCCAATCGGCTAGTGGTGGTAGCTGGAATTCATCTTCCCGATGGACACTATTAAGCGGCTCTGATGCTGACGGTATTCCCGACTCTAATGACAACATAGTACTGCAATCTGGTCATACCATCAGTATAAACTCAAACTACTCTGTTAGTAACGTAATCTTCAATGGTGGTGGTTTTAGCTTTAGTGGTGGTACTAGAACGTTGACAATTCTTAATGATGTCTATGTTTATGCAAACTCTAGTATATCAGGTTACAGTGCCAATCAGGTAATTACAGTTCAAGGAGGTTTAACCGTGCTCGGTGGTACACAACTCAGTATACCATCAATTACCTTTTCAGTAAATGGAAGTGCCACCTTAGAGGGACAGCTCTCTATAAGTGGAAGTTCAAGAACACTCAATTTTGGTGATGTAGATATTACGGGAACAGGTGCCTTAAGTCTGTCGGGAGGAAACACCTATAACTTTAATGGCGACCTAAATAATGACGGTACGTTCACGGCTAATTCATACAATCAGATATTTAACTTTAATAGCTCTTCTGGAGTAATCTCTGGGTCGAATGAGATAAACATTTTTGAAGCTAATTTCAATTCTCCAGCCAATTATACCAACAATTCGGTGCTTACCATTAGAGACAATATGTCTGGCACAGGCTCTTTTACTAATGGAAATGGTGCAGAGCTTACCCTGACTAATGGAGGACCATTTACTGTTTCTACATTTAATGCTGCCGCTACAGGAAACACTATTATCTACACTGGTTATGGATCTCCTACAGGCTTTACTGGCTCATATTATAACCTAGTTTTAAACAAGTCTAGCGGTACTCTTGGTTTTAGTGGTTCTCCCTATATTCTAAATGATTTAACTATTCAAGATGGTATATTTCAGGTAGGTGCTGTCACTGTAAACATTGGCAATAACCTTAATTTGGAAGATGGTGAGTTCACTCCAGACAATGCCTCAGGTGTAACTAATATTGGAGGCAATCTCAATATCTCTGGCGGAGAGTACGATCATAACAGTGGAACAGTAAAAGTAACTGGGAACTTAGAAATGACTGGAGGCGATATTCTCTTCAGTGGAGGAAGTTCTACCATAGATATTTCGGGCGATTTTAATTTCAATGGAGGAACACCAAACCTGCAGGGAGGAGACTTTATTACGAATAACCTCTATGTTGCTTCGGGTAATGAAATATTTATTAATGGAATTAATTTAACCGCTTCTGGTCAGGTTGAGCTAGACGGGACAATGACTTTCAATAATACCGGTGGTTCTAAACTAATAGGTAGTGTTTTGGTAAATGCCACAGGTAACTGGAATGTAACCCAGCCAAACAACGTGACCATCAGTGGAAACATTACTAACAATGGAGTTTTTACGGCTGACCCGGGCTATGGTACCAGTGTTTATACACTTACCAGTGCAAGCGGTACCCTAAGTGGTAGCGGTGATCTTAACATTAGGGATTTAGTAATCAATAGCCCAGCGAGTTATACCAATGAAACCACGCTGAGTGTAGCAAATACTTTTACTGGTTCAGGAACATTTACCAATGGTGCAGGGGCAACTTTTGTGTATTCTGGCAATAACAGCAGCGGTACTAATTTTACTGTTTCAAACTTTGATGCATCTGCTGTGGGTAATACGGTGGTGTATGCTGCTTTGACTTACAATCAGCAATGGAGAACTACTAGTTCGGCCAATAATGATTATTACAATGTTACCATTGAAACTAACACCGGAGATTATCAGAGTATAAACTTGGCAGCCGATGTTAGGGTTAATGGTACGCTGAATATAGTGGAGGGTTTTGTTCAATTGGGCTCCTTCGATTTAGAAATGGCCGCTGGTGCAACTATTACTGGTGGAGACGATTCTAACTACATCAGAATTAATGGAAGCGGTGTAGTAAGGCAGTACTTTTCTTCTGTGGGTAGTACTTTAAGCTTTCCTATTGGAGATAGTAACGATTACTCCCCAATCACATCGTTTACAGTGAATTCGGCTACTTTAGGTGCCAACCCATATGTTGAGTTAGATATTACTGATGCTAACCACCCGAATAGGAGTACAGGCAATATTGGTGTGGGAGGAAATGATGATGGAGTAACAGCAACGGACTATATCTCTAGGTATTGGACACTCACGGGCAATGACATGACCAACCCATCTTTCAATGTCAGTTATCAGTATATAGATGGTGATATTACAGGTACTGAGGCTAATATGATTGCCGCACTTTATGGTCAGCCTCCAGGAGAAACCTTTTTCGATTGGAAAGATGCAGGCTCGGTTAATGCAGTAAACAATACAGCAACCATAACCAATGGTAACTACTGGGGAGACTTATATGCCATGGATAACAGGCTAGATAGATTGCCAGTAGACCTTATCAGCTTTACAGTAAAAGATTCGCCCTCTACCGTAATTCTTAATTGGTCAACGGCCAATGAGGAAAACAACAACTACTTCTCAGTAGAAAGATCTTCAGATGGTGTCAACTTTGTAGAAATTGGAACTGTAAAGGGCGCTGGTAATTCTAATAACCTCCAGACGTATCTGTTCGAAGATTTAAGCCCGCTTAACGGAAGGTCTTATTATAGATTGAAGCAAATAGACTACGGAGGACAATTTGACTATTCACAATTGGTGGCTATTTCTCATAAGTTACTTAACGAACCTTCTTTTAGTGTGTATCCTAATCCTGTTATTTCTGGTGAAAGTGTCAACTTGAAATTAGTGGGTCTACCTAAGGAGTCTAACTGTACAATACAGGTTATAGGTAGAGGCGGGGAAGTAGTTTGGCAGAGTAACCATTCATTTACTGAGTCGCAAGAATTGCAGGTAAATAACCTTACTTCTGGTATCTATATTGTAAGAGCATCAAGTAACTCAGGCTTTAGTGTTACTCAAAAATTAATAGTCAGATAGACCCTGGCTTGGCGATCTGATTTTTCGAATTTCTTGAAATTTTTTTCTGTCAATTTTCTGTATTGAGTCGGACAGTTTTTGCATGCAAAAAGCGTCATATTTGATGTAAGTGTTTTTGATTGTAACTACCTGTTGTTCAATTAGTTTGATGATGTCTTGCATAAGTAAATGAACTCGGCCTATTTTGGTTGAAAATTCATTTTCACCTCATGTCCTCAACTACTTTTAATAGGTGCACTTGCATGATTTTTTTTGTCCTTGCAAGTGGATTTTCTGTCGTTGCTCAAACCTTTACAAGCGTCCAAACTGGTGACTGGGACGATACCGATACTTGGGGCACCACCGGAATTACTGATGACTACCCTGCCTTTGGAGATGAAGTAACAATAACCTCAAATCATGTAATATCTATTAATGCTTTGGCCCAAGCAGGCGCAGTATCAATTGAGGGTTCGGCATCCATTACATTAAACAATACACTCATTGTTTCTAACTTAGAAATGTCAGGAACTAGCTCTATATCTGGTTCTGGTAGCTTGAGTTCTTTTGGCAATTTTTCCATACCATCAGGTACCGTTTCAATTAATGGAGGAAGCATTTCTTCTACCGGTATTTCGCTTGGTTCAGCCAGTCTTACCATAGGGGTTGCATCTCTAAATGTTACAGGAAATACCTCTATTTCAGGAACAATTACCTTTACGAGCAGTACAGGCACCAAAGAGTTTAGAAATGTGATTGTTAATGCAGGAGGCACATGGAATAACACAAGCACGGAGTCTTTTACCACGAGAAATATCACTAATAATGGCACTTGGAATGGCTGTAGTAATACTACAGATTGTAGCTATACCATAAGCGGGACTAGAATTATAAGTGGAGCTAATGAGATATCCATTCCTATACTCATTGTTAATGGAACAGTTAGTAACACCGCTGTACTCGAAATAACTAATCAGTTATCGGGAACTGGTACACTTAGAAATGGTAGTGCTGCAATAAGTGGCACATTAGAATTTAACGGTGATGGGCCTTTTACCATTGCCACACCAGATTTTTCGACATTTATGAACACTGTAGCTTATACTGATGCAGGCAGTGTAACCGCAATAGCTACCACTTACAGGAATTTAACCATCAATAAATCGGCCAATGAGGTTAGTCTAGGAGGGCAAACAACTGTGTCAAATAGCTTGACACTGAGTAATGGTAATTTGGTTCTTGGGGCCCATAATTTGATACTTGCAGAAGCAGCTTCGCCAACTGATGCAAGTTCGGCAAGCTTTATTCAAGATACTGGAGCGGGTGTAGTAAGGCGTGAGGTTTCAGCAACTGGTATTCCGCTTTATGTCCCAATAGGGGGCAATAACTTCTCTCCAATTACATTGACTCTCAATGAAGCAACTTTTGGTGCTAGCCCGTCAGTTGATTTTTCAATATCCGATTCAGCTCATCCTCAACGAGATAGGGATAATCGAGGTGATTCACCAGCTGGAGATGATGATGGAACGGTATCTACCGACTATCTGGATGTGTATTGGACCGTTGCAGGCAATGATATATCATCGCCCGTATTTACAGCGGAATATACTTATGATGCCTCTGACTTCTCTCAAACTACCGAAAGCAACTTAGTACCTGCTCTATATAGGAGTGTAGGAGGAACCCTAGACTGGTTAGCTGTTGGCTCAGTAAATGCTACCAATAATACAGTGAGTATGGATAGTGGCGATGGTTTCGGAGACCTTTATGCTATGGATAATACCTTAGAAAGGCTTCCTGTTCACCTCATTAGTTTTGCTGGCAAACCTTCCAAAAAATCTGTGGTACTTAATTGGGTTACCGCCTCAGAAGAGAACAACAATTACTTTGAGGTAGAGAGGTCTTTAGATGGTGTCTCTTTTGAAAAGATAGGGGAGGTGAAAGGCGTTGGTAATAGCTCTAGCATTCAGAACTACAGTTTTATTGACCGATTCCCTTTAAGTGGAAGGTTATATTATAGACTTAGACAAGTAGATTTTAATGGTACTTTTGAGTACTCTGAAGTTATATCCACAACCTTTGAAGGTCTTGAAAGTGCTTTGCATTTATCAATATTCCCCAATCCTGTTCAGGCCAATCGAATAGTAAGTATTGGTTTAAATGCTGATGCAATAGGTCAGCCATTTATACTAAAAGTCCTCAGCCTCAATGGTGAAGAACTTATAAATAGAAGTCTAGAGTCAAACACTGATTTAGAACTCGATTTGTCTAGTTTCAAACCCGGTTTGTACTTGGTTCATGCTCTTTTCAATGGTGAGCGACTTTCTAAAAAGCTTTTAATCAATTAAGTTTTCCACATCCCAGTTCATCAAAGGCAACGCTAGGTTGTATCTCAAATCTTGGAAGTGTTGACATTCTTTAATCCCAATCTCTTGCCAAAGATCTTGTTTTATCTATTTCATATTCAGTTGGTTAAGGCCTTACGTTAGGCTTCGAACCTTCTTTTTACAATTACTTAATTTGGATATGAATAACGTTTTTTTTCATTCGAATTAAATTATTCTACATTTGTAACACTCAACACGACTGCTATAAAGTTCAGAAGACTTAGTTCTATCTACCCAAAGTTAGATTGTCAATGCGGATACTTTTAGTTGGTTGTTTTATACTCACTTGTCATTTTGTTTGTGCTCAAGGTACTTTTACCAGTGCCAATTCCGGATCTTGGATAGACCCTGGTAGTTGGACATTAGTAGGTACAGATAGTGATGGCAATAATTACCCAGACGGTAATGATAACGTAATTATCAACGGGCATACTATTACCGTAAGCAGTACAGAAGCTACTTCTACTCTTGAACTTACCACAGGTATTGTAGAGTTTTCTGGTGCAGCAGCACAGCTTAATGTAAGGGGTACATTATCGTCTAGTGGAGCTTCTGAAGTTACAGGCACAAGTACAAATCATAGGTTGGTTATAGTGAATAATGGCACTACAGTGTTGGGAAACATCAGTGTTAACGGAGGAACCTTGACTTTAGATGGTGCTAGACTAACCAATAATGGTGAATTGACTGTTGCAGATGGTGCTACTTTTTTGATTGATGATAGCACAGCGCCTACAGTAGTGGCAAATCATTTGTTTACCGATATCGACATAAATAGTAATGGCACATTCCAGAATAATGATGCGATACAAATTATCATAAGAGGCACCATTACTAATAATGGTACTTTTAACGGCTGTGGTGATGATTCATGCAACTACACCTACAATGTTGCTGGTAGTTTTGTGGTGGATGGAACCACTACAGTGAATATGCCTAGAGTTTTGGTTTATAACGGTGCTACCTTGACTAACCAAGGGTTGATCTCTACAATTGATTTACTCGGAAATGGAGTGGGGGTAAACACATTTGTAAATGAAGGAACCTTAACTGTTAATACCTCCGGTACAATAGATGAAGCTGATTTGGTATTAGATTTTGATGCTGTAGGTAATACGCTCGTATATGAAGGAAGTACCACAGAGCAGTTGTTTTCATCTACTTTTTACAATGTAGAAGTGAATTTAGAAGATGGAACGCTTATCAATCTGAACAATGGTGTAAGCCCTACCATTAATAACAATCTGACAGTAACCAGTGGTGATGCTCGAATTATAAATTCAGCTAATACCTTAACTGTGCTTGGTAATCTGAGTATAGAGGGTGATGGAAGTTTCTTTATGAATACTACTAGTGTAGGGGAAGGAATTAGTATTACAGGTGATTTTGATGTTTCTAGTACCAATCCTACCGCAGTAGACTTAAATAATGGCACCATTACGTTTACTAATATGACCATCACCAATGGGGCCGATGTTTTTACTGGTGTAGCAGATTTAACAAGTACGGGTACTATTACTGTTACCAATGGAAGTGTAAATCCAGACGGTACAGCCACTCCAATTTTCAATAATATTTTGGTAGAAGCCAATGGATCTTGGCTCTCTACATCGGTTTATGACCCAACTATTACTGGCAACATCACCAATAACGGAACTTTCACAGCTTGCCTCAATACATCAGGTTGTGACTATACGCTTACCAGCGGGTCTGGTATCATAGGAGGCTCAAGCACCATTAGTAATATGGCAAACATTTTTCTGAATGATGGAGCTAGCTACACTAACGAAAACACAAGTGCAGGTGGAATTCAGGTAGGAACAGGCATTCAAACTACTTCAGGTGCAGGGGCTTTTATCAATGGAGCAAATGCCACTTTAGATTATTCAGGCACTCTGGCGAACTTTTCGGTTACCAATTTTACCGCTTCGGCAGCTGGTAATACTGTAATATTTAGTCGGCCAGATGCTAATCAGAGCTTGAGAGCAACCACAGATGTAAATAATGAATATGTTAATGTAACCATCAACAAGGCAGATGGATTCGATGTAATATTGGACGATAATATTACTGTTTCTGGTACGCTTACCCTCACGGCTGGAGATGTTCAGTTGAATGCCTTCGATTTGACTTTAGCCGATGGAGCTACAGTATCTGGAGGAAATAGTACCAGTTACATCAAGTTGAATGGTGCGGGTTTACTGAACCAAGAGTATTCGGCTGTAGGAGCTACACTGTCTTTTCCTATTGGAGATGTTGATGATTTTTCTCCTATAAATTCGCTCACACTGCACTCCGCCACTTTAGGAGCTAGTCCAAGTATAGAATTTGACATTACCGATGCGGCCAATAGTAACCGAGATGTAGATAATACTGGCGCTGGTGGAGATGATGATGGTACTGCGGCTACCTCGTTTTTGTCAAGATTTTGGACACTCACACCAACCGATATTTCTGATGTAACTTTCAGTGCATCTTATACTTACGTAGATACTGATGTAGCTGGGGCTACTGCTAATGAAGCTGAGCTAGTAGGTAGCGTGTACAGAACGCCAATAGGAGAGGCCTTTTTAGATTGGTCAGTAGAAGAGGCTGTAAACGCAACATCCAATTTGGTGACAGTTTCTAATGTAAGCTCTACTGCTTTAGGAGTTTTGTATGCTATGGATAATACCCTTGAAAGATTGCCAGTAGAGCTCCTGAGCTTTACGGCAAATACCAGACTTCAAGAGGTTGTTCTGAATTGGGAAACCACTTCGGAAGAAAATAATAGTCATTTTACAATAGAGCGCTCTGCAGATGGAATGTCGTTTCAGTCTATTGGTGAATTGGAAGGTAAAGGCAATAGTTCAGAGCGAATTAGTTATTCGTTTATCGATGAATTTCCACTCACCGGAAGAGCTTATTACAGGTTGAAACAGGTAGATTTTAGTGGCGCCTTTGAGTATTCAGAGGTCATTTCTGCAGTTTGGGATGGTGCGGTAAATTACAATTTTAGGTTGTTCCCTAATCCGGTGAATGGTGGGGGAGAGCTAACTCTAAGTTTTGAACGTACTCAGACCAATAGCGAGGTCGTAAAGTGGCAACTACTAAGTATAGCAGGTGAACAACTGATTGAACAAGTGGGGAATGATAAGAAGTATATTATTGATACGTCTAAATTATCTGTGGGTACTTACTTGGTAAGGGTTGTTTACTCAGACGGCCGAGTAGAGAGTCAACGATTAGTTGTTGATTAATAATCTGAATTGCAGATTGTTATAGATTTTTCGCCAGAAAGGTAAGCCGAGTTTTGGTCGGCATTTAGACCAATATTAGTAGAACCCAATATCTCATCTTTCATTGGTCCTGAAGCTTCGAAGTGAATTTTAATACTTCCATCGAAAGTAAGGAGATCTGAATAACTTATGGTAGATCCGTTCTCTAGCTCATTCAAGATTGTAGAGCTCTTGCCAACACCGTCTCTTTCTTCTATCGGGTTAAGTAAAGTGGCAATGTTACCATCATCAGCAAGACTTCCGAAATGTAAGTGAACGGGGTGATTAGCATTGTTAATCACTCCGTTTAATGTTATTTCCACTTGAGCTGCCCCACCTTTTCTTTCTCTAATAAGGAGTGTTCCAGTGGTTTGATTACCATTTACGGCACCGGGAATCATTTCCATTTCAACTTCGTTTCCAGTAAACTCTGCATCTTCAGCATCTGAGCTACATGCGAAAACAAAAGCCGATAAAAGGAAAAGGGCGAATAGCTTCTTCATAGGTTTGGCATTTAACCCTAATATAACGGAGAAACCGTGCAAATGGTGCATAAATTAGGCAAAACCTATCGCCTTTTTCACTCGCTCTAAAACATCTTTGGCAACATCTCGTGCTTTCTCTTCACCAATAGATAGTTCTTTTTCTAGCTCGTCTAGATTGTTCATATAATCGTTGAAGAGCGCTCGTTCTTTAGCGAATTTCTCTACAATCAATTCATAAAGTGCCTGCTTGGCATGACCATAGCCATAGTTTCCACCCAAATAATTCTTGCGCATTTCTTCAGTTTGCTGTTCAGAAGCAAGCAAAGAATATAAAGCGAAGGTGTTATCTGTATCTGGGTTTTTAGGTTCTTCAAGCGGAGTACTGTCACTGACAATTTTCATGATGTTCTTTCTAAGAGGCTTGTCTGCCTGAAAAATGTCAATAGTATTGCCGTAAGACTTACTCATCTTTTGGCCATCTATGCCCGGAATGGTCATTACATTTTCATCGATTCTCGCCTCAGGCATTACAAACACATCGCCATATTGGTGGTTAATGGTGTTGGCAATGTCGCGCGTCATTTCTAAGTGCTGTTTTTGGTCTTTACCAACAGGTACCACATTTGCGTCATAAAGCAAAATGTCGCATGCCATTAGAACAGGGTAGGTAAACAAGCCTGCATTTACATCGGCCAGTCTATTGGACTTGTCTTTAAAGCTATGCGCATTGGCCAGCATTGGAAAAGGCGTATAGCAGTTCAGATACCAAGCCAATTCACAAACCTGAGGAATACGAGATTGTCGGTAGAAAGTGTTTTTCTGAGTATCGAAACCAAAGGCAAGCCAAGCAGCGGCTACTGCATTGGTGTTTTCTATTCTTGTTTGTGGGTCTTTGATGGTGGTTAAGGAATGCAGGTCTGCGATGAAAAAGAAAGACTCGTTCTTATCGTCTTTCGATAGTTCTACAGCTGGTTTAATGGCACCGAGAATGTTTCCCAAATGCGGTTTTCCAGAACTTTGTATACCAGTAAGAATTCTTGCCATTGATAAAATTTTGGGCAAATTAAATAAAACTGACAGGCTCAAATCAAACTTAGTTCGTTTAATTTTGACCAAACGAGGAATAAAGAAGGGAATTGATGATTAGAAGCTGTATTGTATTGTTTTCATTGCTTATTACTCTTGGAGCGAATGCTCAAGAATTGGAGTTTGTAGATCTTGGAGTTGCAGAAGGTGAATTTAAGGAGATTAGCAAAGAAGTAGAGTGGTTGAACAGATCTGATAGGAGTGTTCAGGTTAAGCTGATCAGTAAGAATGACGCCCTGAAAACCGAAAGGAAGAGTATAACTGTTAAAGCTGGTGCTAAAGCTAAAATCCGCTATTCCATAGAACTTTCACAATCACCAGGCTATTTCGAATATGAGCTTCAACTTGTAGAAAGGGAGGATGTATTGTTGCATGGTTTTCAATTCGGACTGCAAATACTAGCTCCTGAGGTAGATGTTTTTAAAGCATACCGAAACACTCAGTGGCCTTTTCGAACCAAAGAACGAATTTTCAACCTCAAGGCGGGCTATAAGCAAGACACGCTTAGTAGTACTTTCGATGTTTACAATCTTGGCGGTGCAGATTTAGACCTCTCTGAGGTAAAGGTTAGCGATAGCGTTTGGGTGAAATTTGAGCCCAAAACCATTAAGCATAATCAATTTGGCCGAATGACAATTTCAATGCTGCCGTCTGAGCGCGCACCATCGGGTTTTCAAAAGATGAGTATAGGATTAAAAAACGATGATAAAGTGTTCGCTCACTTACCTATTCAATTCACTCTGTTACCACCAAAGCAGCTTAACCAGAATGAAGTAGTATCGGGGAGTCCAACTATTACCACTAGTATTATTAATCATGATTTTAGGGTGATGAAAGTGGGAGAGGTAGAATCTGTTCAGGTGGTATTGGCCAATTTGGGTAAAGGAGAGCTTCAGATTGAGCGCTTAGAATCTAACTGCGATTGTCTCACCTATGAGCTGCAAGAAAAAGTATTGTCATCGGGTAACAACACCATGCTCACTGTTACTTTTAACGCAAATAATAGACTTGGTTTGGAACGCAAAACACTGGCAATTTTTAGTAATGATCCGGCCAACCCTACATTAGTACTTACGTTTAGGGCACATGTGAAATAAGCAATGAGTAAATGAAAATCCATTACCATTCTATAATCTTAGAATAGGGCTTTTCTTTATCATTATTTTCTATCTTAGTTGCCCCTGAACAGACAAGTATGAGTGAGTTTTTAATCACAGACGATTCCATAAAAAATACCCTCGATTCAGACAAGAGGCTTACAAATGCAGACTTTAGCAAGATTAAGAGCCGAGCAGATCTTGAGGCTGTTTTTCAAGAGCGAGGGAGAGACTACAGTAAAGCACTTTTCAATATAGAATATGAACGCCAGCTAGAACAATTACAGATTGAGTTGGTAAAATGGCAGCGTTGGATTGCAGATACGCAACAACGGGTAGCTATAATATTTGAAGGCAGAGATGCAGCTGGAAAAGGGGGCTCTATTAAGCGGTTTATCGAACACATGAATCCACGTTCTTTACGCGTAGTGGCATTGAACAAACCTACAGATTTAGAGAAAAAGCAGTGGTATTTCAGGCGTTATATTAAGGAGCTGCCAAATGCTGGTGAGATTGTTTTCTTCGATAGAAGCTGGTACAATAGGGCCGTAGTTGAGCCAGTGATGGGCTTCTGTAGTGAAGAGCAATATCAGCAGTTTATGCGCCAAGTGCCTGAGTTTGAACACATGCTTTTTGAAGATGGTGTTCATGTTATAAAGCTTTGGTTCTCAATCAATAAAGAGGAGCAAAGCAGGAGGTTTGACGATAGAAGAAGTAACCCACTAAAGCAGTGGAAGTTAAGTCCGGTAGACGAGAAAGGGCAAGAAATGTGGGAAAGGTATACCTACTATAAAGAACAAATGTTCGCCCATACGCATACCACTTTTAGTCCTTGGACAATTATTAAAACCAATAAGAAGAAAATCGCTCGTTTGGAAAGTATTAGGCACGTATTATCCAAGTTTGAATATGACGGTAAGGAAAATGCGAATACCACAGTTTTGCCAGACCCTAATGTTGTCATGAGGTTTCACCGTTCAATCTATCACTTGGTATAATGGATAAGAAGTTTTTCTTTTCAGATAAGGAGCTTAAGCTCTTGAATACAAATAAGGCCATCAAGTTATTGTTGGCTCAAGAAGACAATATCAATCCAGAGAAAGTTCTGCGTTACGTTCGATATGAGAAAACTTTGGAAGATTTGCAGGTTGAGTTAATCAAAATGCAACAGTGGGTTATCAAGAATAATAAAAGAGTTTGTCTCTTGTTTGAAGGACGCGATGCTGCAGGAAAGGGTGGAGCTATTCGTAGGGTTACTCACCATTTAAATCCTAGAAATTATAGGGTAGTTGCTTTACCTAAGCCTACTGAGCAAGAAAGAGGTCAATGGTATTTTCAACGCTACATCAATAAGCTTCCTAACCCTGGAGAGGTTGTGTTATTCGACCGTAGCTGGTATAACCGTGGCGTTGTAGAGCCTGTAAATGGCTTCTGTAGCCAAGAGGAGTATGAGCGTTTTATGAGCGAAGTAAATCACTTCGAAGAAATGATAACCAACGATGGTGTCATTCTAATGAAATTCTATTTCTCAATTACTAAGAAGGAACAGGCGGCTAGGTTTGAAGATATTGCCTCTAATCCATTAAAGCGATGGAAAATGTCTCCGGTAGATGAGGTGGCGCAAGAGCTTTGGGATACTTATACAGAGTACAAAGAGCGCATGTTTGCCCACACTAACACAGAGAAGAATCCATGGATTATACTTAGGGCGAATAGAAAGACAACGGCCAGGGTAGCCGTAATCAAGCATATTCTTAAGCGGATTCCTTATAAGGAGAAAGCTTAAGTGTTGCTAGCATCCGTTTGAATTCATCGCTAGGTTCAGCATTTACACTAATCCTTTCATTATTGATAGGATGATTGAATTCAAGTTGCTGAGCATGCAATAGCATGGTGCCCATATTCCACTTTTCCAGAAAGAGCTTATTTTGCTTGTTACAGCCATGCGGTCTGTCACCAATAATAGGATGAAGGATATGGGCGAAGTGCTTTCTCAGCTGATGCATTCTGCCGGTTTCTGGCTTGGCTTCCACTAACGAATACCTAGAGGTAGCATGCTTTCCGAAGGGCACAGGTATTTCAGTTCTATCTAAGGTTTTATAGTGAGTGATAGCCTCCTGTGTTTTCCCCTTATCGTTAGTTAGGGCATAGTCTATTGTGTCTTCATCATCTGAGTACCCTCGTAAAATCGACCAGTAGGTTTTAGACACCGTGTGATCTTCGAATTGCTTCATAAGGTTTGTAATCACTTCCTTATTTAAAGCAAACAGCAAAACACCTGAAGTTTTTCTGTCTAATCTATGAACCAGGTAAACGTGTTGGTTTATCTGATTCCTCAGCTCTTGCACAGCATAAGTATCGGTATTGGTAGCAATAGGGGAGCGATGTACAAGCAGGCCGTGGGGTTTGTTGATGGCGATGAGATCAGCGTCTTGGTAGAGGATTTCGAGCATTTAGAAAGTATTGTGTCTTGAGTAATGCGTGATGCGTAATGAGACTTTTGAGTTTGGCTTAAGACCTACCTGTTAATTAACATTCAAACTTTGCACTCAATAAAACTAAACATTCATCATTCATCATTCATCATTCAATACTTCTTTGACTCTCCCCACCTGGCCGTCTTCAAGCCGTACTTTGATGCCATGCGGATGGGAGGGAGACTTCGTAAGTAAATCCTTTACAAAGCCATGGGTAAGTTTACCAGTTCTCTGGTCTTGTTTGAGCACAATGTTTACTTCTGTACCCGGTTTGATATCTGCTCTTCTTGTTCCGTCCATTATATTTCTTCTAAAATTGAGGAGCCTTTCGTCAGGTCTCCCGATGTCCACTGCCAGTTTTCATGTAGTCTGATCTTCCCGTTAGGAAGAATTTCAGGAGTGGAAGTACACTTACCTGTCTTTTGCTCTAGTTTGGTGTTCACCTGAGTGTAGTTCATCTCAATCACACCATTCTCATCAACAGTACCTTCCAACCAGCCTTCCAGAATTTTACCACCAAAGTACTGACAAACGAGTTGATTCCCTTCCTGTTTGTAATGAAAGACCAAATCTCCAGAAACCTCTCCATTCGGTGAGTTCTCAATGGCTCTAAATCGTTTGTCGTTGTAGTTGATCATTTGTTAACGGTCTGGCTATACGCAGTGTGGGATTGAGAAGCTAATCTTCAAACTTAGCACTGAGGTGAGCCAAACACCTTTTGTGTTTTTAATTTATTCAAATAAAACGGCAAACGTGAGTTTGGCGTTGGGTAAGTGCTGTGTTCTAAGTTACTGCCAATTGAAGCATTGAGTATAGGTCATGTTGTAGCCAGTAATTTATTTTAGTTCAAGTTCATAGTCCTTTCCAATAACCTCGAAAACCGTATCATACGTACGAAATACAAAGTGTTTGTAAGAGTTGTCAATTTTCCCAATATGCATTTCTTTGTCTTCCTTAATCATCTTGGCAACTTGCTCTGAATTTACGATTAAGTCAAAAGAGGATTCGTAGTCAATTTCATCATAGTCGAGTTCAATCATTTTAAACAAATGGACTGAATTGAAAGTGATTCGGTATCCTTTATTGGTGTTGTTGTCTAAGTTGCTACAAAGAGTTCCGTTAAACTCACCGCTTAGTTCAAAAGTGGACTCGTTTACGACATTTACATTGTCAAGATAGATTGCATCTCGTCCCCAAATCTTTCCTACTGAAGTGATTATTGGCACTATTCTCTGAATCATTCTCTAATTGGCTACAACGTATGCTAACGCTCATAAAAGTGAGCGATATATTTCCAGTAAATTACAAAAAGTGAGCGTTAGCCAGCTAATATGTGGTGTATAACGCTCACTTTTTAATTCAACAATTAAAAGACTAAAGGCTCTTCACCTCACTAATCAACTTCTCCAATGAGTCCTTCGCATCTCCAAAGAGCATACGGTTTTTGAAGTGGAAGAAGTGATTGTTTTCAATGGCTTTAAAGACATTTGATCGTCCCTAGTCTTCTGACCAAATAGCCAACTCATTACTTGCTGGGTCGGTGAAATGAAAACGTCTGCCTCCGGGAAAGGAGAAGATATCTTTAACAATAGTGCCACCATTAGCCTTTACGGTTTCTAGTACGTATTCAAGGTTGCTGTGATATAAAACCACCAAAGCTCCGTTTACGATAGGTTCTTCAGATTTTTCAAAACCGCCCTCTAGTCCACTTTCATTGAATGCAACATAGTCCTGTCCATAATCTGTGAATTTCCAACCAAAGGTTGATGAATAGAATTTTTTAATAGCTTCAAGGTCTTTGGCTTTTAGCTCTATGTAATTAATGTGGTTGTCTTGCATATGCTTTGTTTTCGTCAAAGCTATATTAATGAAAAAAGCCCGATTCATTGAACCAGGCTTTCTAATATCCAACGTCTAAAATCTACTCTATGACTTATTCTGCTCCTTAATTAAGTTCAAGGCAGAACCAGCTCTGAACCAACCAATTTGTGCTTCATTGTAGGTGTGGTTTGCTTTGATGATGTCTTTAGAGCCATCGGCATGAACAAACTCCAAAGTCAGAGGCTTATCTTCTGCAAACTGATCTAAATCAAGGAAGTTGATTGTATCGTCTTCCTGAACTTTGTCATAATCAGCTTCATCGGCAAAAGTAAGGCCGAGCATACCTTGCTTCTTCAAGTTGGTTTCGTGAATTCTCGCGAAAGACTTCACTAAAACTGCTTTAACACCTAAGTGTCTAGGCTCCATGGCAGCATGCTCTCTAGAAGAACCTTCTCCATAGTTATGGTCTCCCACAACGATTGAAGGAATCCCTTCAGCTTTATATTGACGGGCTGTTGCAGGTACTGGACCGTATTCGCCTGTCAACTGGTTTTTCACCTTGTTGGTTGACTGATTGTATGCATTGACTGCACCGATCAAACAGTTGTCCGAAATATTGTCTAAGTGACCTCTGAATCTTAACCATGGACCTGCCATAGAAATGTGGTCAGTTGTACACTTTCCAAAAGCTTTGATCAAAAGTTTGGCGCCAGTGATATTCTTCCCATCCCAAGGTTCGAAAGGAGTCAATAATTGTAAGCGCTTAGAGTCTGGCTTTACAATTACTTCTACATTACTTCCATCAGAAGCAGGGGCTTGATAGCCGTTTTCTTCAACCGCAAAACCTTTAGAAGGAAGTTCATCACCTACTGGTGGGTCAAGTTTCACTTGCTCACCTTTCTCGTTGGTTAGGGTGTCTGTGATAGGGTTGAAGCCCAAATCGCCAGATATGGCAATAGCTGCTACCATTTCTGGAGAGGTTACAAATGCATGCGTATTTGGGTTACCATCAGCTCTTTTAGAGAAGTTTCTGTTGAAAGAGTGTACAATGGTGTTTACTCTATTATTGTCACCTGTTCTTTCCCACTGGCCGATACATGGTCCGCAAGCATTGGTGAAGATAGTTGCATCCAAATCTTCAAAGATTTGAAGCATTCCGTCTCTTTCTGCGGTATATCTAACTTGCTCAGAACCTGGATTGATACCAAAGTCAGCTTTAGTTTTTAATCCTTTTTCTACCGCTTGTTTGGCAATAGAAGAAGCTCTCGACAAGTCTTCATAAGAAGAGTTGGTACAAGAACCAATCAGCCCCCATTCAACTTTAGTAGGCCAGCCGTTTTTCTCGGCTTCTTCTCTCATCTGAGAAACAGGAGTAGCTCTATCTGGGGTGAAAGGGCCGTTTACATGAGGTTCTAATGTACTGAGGTCAATTTCAATAACCTGATCGAAATATTCCTCAGGATTGGCATAAACCTCATCATCACCAGTAAGGTGTTCTCTTACAGTGTTCGCCAAATCGGCCACATCAGCTCTGTCTGTAGCGCGAAGGTAGCGCTCCATTGAATCGTCATAACCGAAAGTTGAAGTAGTAGCACCAATTTCGGCACCCATGTTACAGATAGTACCTTTACCTGTAGCCGACATGCTTTTGGCTCCTTCGCCAAAGTATTCTACAATACAGCCAGTTCCACCTTTAACAGTTAGGATTCCGGCAACTTTAAGAATAACGTCTTTCGGAGCAGTCCAACCGTTCATTTTCCCGGTCAACTTTACACCAATGAGTTTTGGGAATTTAAGCTCCCATGGCATTCCAGCCATTACGTCAACCGCATCAGCACCACCAACACCAATGGCAACCATTCCTAGTCCACCAGCATTTACGGTATGCGAATCGGTACCAATCATCATTCCACCTGGGAATGCATAGTTTTCGAGCACTACTTGGTGAATAATACCAGCCCCAGGTTTCCAGAATCCGATTCCGTATTTGTTAGAAACCGACTCCAGAAAATTGAATACTTCACCAGAGGCAGTTAATGAATGTCTTAGGTCTTGTTCGGCACCTTGCTTAGCTAAAATCAGGTGATCACAGTGTACAGTAGAAGGAACAGCCGCGGTTGGCTTTCCTGCTTGCATAAACTGCAAAAGTGCCATTTGCGCTGTAGCATCCTGCATGGCTACTCTATCTGGAGCGAAATCTACATACGACTTACCTCGTTCGTAAGAGGTTGTGGCATCTCCGTCCCAAAGGTGGGAGTACAGGATTTTTTCAGAAAGGGTAAGTGGTTTTTTTACAGTATTTCTAGCTGCTTCAATTCGAGAAGGCATTTTCTCGTAAACAGCCTTAATCATATCAATGTCAAAGGCCATGGACTATTTTTTTGGTTTTTGGTTTAAAAAACGAACGACTCAAAAATTAGCTTTTTTTGTCTGCATGGGCAAAAAAATGTATCGCCCATACAGACAACTAACAAACTCGCACTAAAAAGTGTTCGAAACGTACGCTTTTTAAATATAATAGCCTTTGCTCGAACCTATTAGCTAGCTGTTAAAAGCTTAGATGAAGGTTTGAATTTGGTTAATTCAATTCCTTCAACAGCTTTTTCATATTCTTCAATTGTAGGTGTTCTACCTAAAATAGTAGAGAGCACTACAACTGGTGTTGAAGATAATAAAGATTCACCTTTCTTCTCTTCAGAATCTTTCACCACTCTACCTTGGAATAGTCTGGTAGATGTAGCCATAACAGTATCGCCAGGAGCTGCTTTTTCTTGGTTACCCATACATAGGTTACAACCAGGACGCTCTAGATAAAGCATGTTTTCATAGCTAGTTCTAGCGGCAGCCTTAGGGTTGTTGTCGTCAAACTCAAAACCAGAGTATTTTTGAAGCACTTCCCAATCGCCTTCTGCTTTCAGCTCATCTACAATGTTGTAAGTAGGAGGGGCCACTACTAAAGGAGCTTGGAAGGTTACGTTTCCTGTTTGACTTTCTATGTTTTTAAGCATTTGAGCCAAAATTTTCATGTCACCCTTGTGAACCATACAAGAACCCACAAAACCAAGGTCTATCTTCTTCTGACCTCCGTAGTAAGACAATGGTCTGATGGTGTCGTGCGTATAGCGCTTAGAAACATCGTCATTGTTTACATCTGGGTCGGCAATCATTGGCTCGCCAATCTCATCCAGATCAACCACTACTTCAGCATAGTATTTTGCATTGCTGTCAGGCCTCAAAGCAGGTTTTTCACCCGATCTGATTTCTGCAATTCTCTTGTTTGCTTTGTCGATCAAGCCTTGAAGCACTTGCTTCTCATTGTCCATACCCTTTTGGATCATGATTTCCATACGGGATTTAGCAATCTCTAGCGATTCGATTAAGGTTTCATCTTCTGAAATACAGATAGAAGCTTTTGCCTTCATCTCTGCAGTCCAGTCGGTGAAGGTGAAGGCTTGGTCTGCTGTAAGCGTACCAATGTGCACCTCAATAACTCTACCTTGGAATACGTTTTCTCCGCCAAATTGCTTCAGCATTTGTTGCTGCGTAGCATGTACTACATCACGGAAGTCCATGAAGCTTTTCATGCTCCCTTTGAAGGTCACTTTTACAGACTCAGGAATAGGCATAGAAGCTTCACCAGTTGCCAAAGCTAGGGCTACAGTACCTGAGTCGGCACCGAAAGCCACACCTTTAGACATTCTAGTGTGAGAGTCACCTCCAATAATAATTGCCCAATCATCTATAGTGATGTCATTCAGTACTTTGTGAATTACATCGGTCATTGAATGGTACTTGCCTTTAGGGTCACGTGCGGTGATTAGGCCAAACTCATTCATAAACTTCATCAGTTTAGGGATGTTCGCTTGAGCCTTCTTGTCCCAAACTGAAGCAGTATGACAGCCCGACTGATAAGCCCCATCTACAATAGGAGAGATGACAGTGGCAGCCATAGATTCAAGCTCTTGAGAGGTCATTAGCCCCGTAGTATCCTGAGAGCCTACAATGTTTACTTCAACTCTAGTGTTCGAACCTGCATGAAGTACTTTACCTGGCGTGTTGCCTACAGCGTTTTTGTTGAAGATTTTTTCAACGGCTGTAAGTCCTTGGCCTTCGTGAGAAATTTCTTTTGATGGAGCGTAAACTACAGGTGCTTCAACATTCAAAGTCTTAGCAGCGAAAGACTGGAGTTTTTTACCAAATACAACGGCATAAGAACCGCCTGCTTTAATAAACTCCATCTTTTGAGGAGTTAGAGCAGAAGAGATATCCATTAGCTCTTCATCACCCTTATAGAGTTTCTTGGTTTTTGTGTCGATGGTCAGAACCGTACCAGTTTCTACAGAATAAGTCTGTTCCAACACTGGTTCGCCATCAGCGTCTACTACCGTATTGCCATCAGCATCTTTCTTCTTTACCCAGTTTTTAAGGTCTATACCAATTCCACCTGTTACGCCAACAGTTGTCAAGAAGATAGGAGCTACGCCATTTGTTCCACCAATGATCGGTGCGATGTTAATGAATGGTACATACGGGCTTGCCTGAATACCAGTCCAAAGGGCTACGTTGTTTACGCCTGACATTCTAGAAGAACCAACACCCATGGTACCTTTTTCGGCCACTAACATTACTCTTTTATCAGGGTGCTCAGCCTTAAGGGCTTTCAGCTCTTCTTGCATTTCTTTGTTGTGCTCGAAAATACATTGACCGTGTAGCTCTCTGTCAGATCTAGAGTGCGCATCGGCACCAGGAGAAAGCAGGTCGGTAGAGATATCTCCAGTTCCTGCAATGAAAGTTACGATCTCAATTTTTTCAGGAACATCTGGTAATTGAGTGAAAAACTCTGCCTGAGAGTAGCTTTCAAGAATGCCTTTGGCAATAGTATTACCGTTTTTATAGGCTTGTTCTAGTCTTTCGGTATCGGCTTCGTAAAGGAATACCTGAGTTTTAAGCACTTTAGCAGCCTTTTCTGCAATGGTTTGGTCGTTACCTAAAGCTAAGTCTAATAGTACTTTTACCGAAGGTCCACCCTTCATATGAGAAAGCAATTCGAAAGCGAAATCTGGTGTAATTTCAGCAACTTCCGATTCGCCTAAAATGATCTCCTTTAAGAAGTCTGATTTTACCTTAGCGGCAGGGGTGGTGCCTGGTAGGGTATTGTATATGAAGAACTGCAGTGAATCTGCTCTATGTTCGTTATTTGTATCTTTTATTTGGGTGATGATTTCACTCAATAACTCACTTTCATCAATAGGTTTTGGGTGTAACCCAGCTTGTTTTCTTTCTTCAATCTCCTTGATGTAATCCTGATAGGTTGTCATTTAGGCAATGGTTTAAATCTTGTATTTAGATTTCTTATCTCAATCTCTCTTTTTTAGCTATAAGGCTAAAAGAGAGCATTATTTAAAAAGTAGCTTCAATGTGCTTTTAACGTGCTCAAAGTCTCCTTTTTAAGGGGGCGCAATTTATCAAAAATCGGTAAAATTGGAGGCTAGAACCTTTCTAAATTCTTGTAGTAATAATCAGCAATTCAGAAGCTTTTGATTTTTAAAAAATCAGCAAGTTGGTGATGAAGATAACAGAGCCAATAAGCAAAATAAAACCACTATAAGGCAGTATGTCTTTGGCTTTAAGCTGTGTAATTCCTAAGAGTGGGAGGGCCCAGAATGGCTGAAGCATGTTAGTGAGCTGGTCTCCATAACTAAGCGCCATTACCGTTTTTGGGATGGAGACTCCAAGTGTTTGTGCTGCTTCTGTTACAATAGGTCCTTGAACTACCCACTGACCGCCACCGCTCGGCACAAAGATGTTTACCAAACCAGCACTCAAGAAAGTGAAGATGGGTAGAGTAGTTTGGTTGGAAATAGCTACAAAAGCATAGGAGATTTCGGCACCTAAGCCAGAGTATTTCATAATGCCCATTATTCCTGCATACAGTGGGAATTGAATGATTATGCCTGTAGATCCGCCAACAGCAGTTTGAACGGCTTTCAGAAATTTGGCGAATGTTCCATGGAAAGTAAGTCCTAGACCAAAGAGTAAGAAGTTTACATAATTGAGATCAATGAAACCTAGGCCAGCATCACTTGGAGTATTGAAGGCTTGTCGAATAGCTATAAAACAAATGATAACTCCCAGACCAATGGCGGGTAGTTTGTAATGGTCAAATTTCTCGGCACCAACTACAGAGTCGGATTCTACCACCGAATCATCTGCTTTTAGATTGAAAGGTTTGTCTTTAACCATTTTGCCGAGCAAGTATAAAGACAGTGGAATAAGAATAACCAGACAAAACCAAGTAACAAGATTCATGTTGGAGAGTATTGTTTCATCAATACCTATTCTTCCAATTTGATTGATAAGAAAATGATCTTTACCTGAAACAGTTAGTGGCGCAGATGCCGAAAAACCACCATGCCAACACATCATGCCAGCATAACCAGCCGCACCTATCAGAGGGTAGTTCAGTGGTTTACCTAGTTGTTGTGATCTTTCGGCTACTTTTCTGGCAAATATTGCTCCGAATACTAGGCACAGGCCCCAGTTGAAGAAACTGAGTAGAATTGTAAATAAGCTGACAATCAATGCAGCCTGAGCAGTTGTGTTACAAAACTTGGTTAGCTGACCAATGAGCTTATTGAATATTGGAGTAAGCGCTAAGGTATGGCCAAGTATAAGAATAAGAGCCATTTGCATGGTGAATGCTAAAAGCTCCCAAAAGCCAGTTTGCCAATACTCCAAAATTTTTATCGGATAAGCGGAAACAGCGTTTTCAGGCCTTTGAGTGAAAATTAGTGCCAGAAAAAACACCATCACAGAAATTATAATGGCTATGGCAAAAGGAGAGGGGAAGAGGTGGTAGAAAAGTTGCCTGAATCTTTTGGTCATGCTTAAAGATGCGAATTCTTATGGATTCAAATAACTAGCCCACGGTTTAAACCTTGGGCTAGTTTGTTATTTTACTTTTTATAAAATCATTGAAATGGTTTTTGAATTTATAAGGAGGCCAAAAACTCCAGCGTATCTACACCATCGGCATAATCCCAAAGTTCAGGACATTGAGCGGTTCCGAATGGCAAGCTGCCTTCGTACCAGCCGTCTTTTGAAACTACACATTGAATTTTGTCTTGCTGAGCCGATAACTTTAGGGAGAGCTCTGCCTCACTTTCGTAGGTTTCATAATAGAGTACTGAAATAGGAGAGACCAACTCTTTGCTTTCTCTCATCATAAAGAAGCCAGAATCTAGGTGCGGTTCTTTGTTGACTAGGTAGATTGATTTATTGTAGTCGTAGTTGTTGCGGTATTTGTGATGATCAAGTGCAGAAGAGAATTTGTCCATTGCACTTATGAGTGTAGGTAGTTTAAAATCCTTCGGTACATAAACTTTAGATACGTTTCTGCAACCAAGACCGAAATAGGTAAATATATCTTCGCCTAGTGCTTCAAAGTCTTCGGTACTTTCGCTTCCGTTAACAATGCCCACTGAAACTCTGTTTTGTCTGATGATATGTGGTTTCCCTGCGAAGTAGTGTTTGAAGTATCTTGCGGAATTGTCAGAACCAGTTGCAATAACGGCATCTACATCGTTGAGTCGTTCAACCTCTTGAATAAGCTCTTTAAAGCCTGCATCAATATTGATTAGGGCGTTTATAACAGCTTTCATTAAAATAGAGTCTTGCGAAGAGTATTTTACACAGGCTACATTTCCACTTATAATTACTGACAATACATCGTGGAGACCAACCAATGGAATATTTCCAGCAAGTACAAGTCCAATGTTTTTGCCAGAAGCTTTAAAGGAGTAAGGTTTTACCCAGTCTTGCATTTTGTCTTTTTGAAGGGCTTCTGCCCAAGCATTAAAACACTTTTCTATGCTTTCTTTGGTAAACCAGTTGTTCTGATTGGCTGCTATTTGGCACAAGGCATCTAACGATTCGCCCTTTTGTTCATTAAACCAAAAGCCCAGTTGTCTTATTCCTTTTAGTCTCGCTTCTAATTCCATTGTTGTAATTCTGTGGCAAAAATACACTTTAAGATTGCGCGCAAGAACAATAACTCATTACTTTTGCGCCAAATACTGAAGAATTCTGAAACTTAGGCGACTGAAAATTGTTGCACTAAGAACACCAATAAAACAAGAAGCGCTATGGCGATAATGATTACAGACGAATGCATCAATTGCGGTGCATGTGAACCTGAGTGTCCGAATACAGCTATTTACGAAGGTGGGATGGAATGGACGTGGGCAGGCGGAACTGATCTGAAAGAAGTAGAAATGGAAGATGGAACTGTAATTGATGGCAATGAGCCTCAAGAACCGGTTTCTGATGAGTTCTATTATATCGTCTCAGGAAAATGTACGGAGTGTACTGGTTTCCATGAAGAGCCTCAGTGTGCTGCAGTTTGCCCTGTAGATTGTTGTGTTGATGATCCTGACTACAGAGAAACTGAGGAAGAATTAGAAGCGAAGAAAGAATGGCTTCACGTTTAATAGCGTTGGAACCAATAATATTGATAAAAAAAGGCCTCGTGAGAGGCCTTTTTTTTATTCTACAATTTTGTGATAATAATCTGGTCACTACTTTCAAATTCTTTATTGAAAGTAATGCCATAAGAGTTCCTTAATTCTTTAAACAATTCTTCGGTGCTGCCTCTCTTAAGTTCAATTTTAAGGTTAAATCCAAGTTCAGGTAATTGCCCTTCAATAGGAGTCTCGACCTCCTTATTTAATAATGTGATTAGGTCTGTTAGTGTGCCAACAAAGCTGATTTGATTTTTTGTAATCTTAGATTGTTGTTTTATGCCTGCTTGATAGTCTCTTGCCTGCGCAAGTAATTCTCTATTTGATATTTCTACGCTGTAGAATTCTCTTGTGCCATCTTCTGTTTTCCACTCAAATCCAACTTCTTCAGCCATAAAGCTTAATATTTCATCTCTTAGAAGAGATATTTCCTTTGCTGGAAAATCAGTGACTTTGAGGTTATAGGTGAAGTCTTGAAAATCACCCTTTACCAATAGACTGTTATTTGGGGTGAAAGATTTAATCACTTCTTGAAGGCTGCCCATTCTTTGAAACATAAACTCACCCTCCGATGATCCAGAAACATTATTGCTGAAGTAACCTTTCCTTTCGATTTCTAACTCAAGTTTGGCGTTGTTTTTTTCTTCTAGTGTTTTGGAATCATAAGATTTTTTAGAATCAAAGTCGCAACTAGATAGAAATACAAGAAGGGCTAAGGAAATGATGTGTATTGTGTTTTTCATTGATTAGATTTTGATATTCTTAAATTAAGTCATCTTTTGTCTCTTTATCAAATAGGCTTTAAGAATTTGGTCGAAACCTTGGTTGATGTCGGCTTCTATCAAATCAATCTTTAGCTTGGCACATTTGAGGTAAAGGTCTTTGTAATAAGAGTCCATTTGCTCTCTAAAGGCTTTCTTTATAGTGGCAGGGTTCAACCTAACCCTCTCTTGAGTTTCTGAGTCTATAAATTCATGAGGTCTATCTTCAAAGTCAAAATCTAACTCCGTATGATGATCCGTTACATGAAACAGTAGCACTTCATGTTTTTTGTGCTTTAAGTGCTGCAGTGCAGACATCAACTCTTCTTCATTGGCTTCATTGTCGAACATATCGGAGAAAATGATTACCAAAGACCTTCTATGAATTTTCTGAGCAAGTTGATTCAGAATAGATGCAACGTTAGTTCGCTTTTCTGTCTTTGGTTTCTCCAGCATTTCATTGAACTGAAGAAAAAGCTTGTGAATATGTGACGCAGAAGATTTTACAGGAGTCTCAATTTCTAGCTTTTCGCTAAAGGTGTGAAGGCCAACAGCATCTCTTTGTTTGTGGAAAAGATAGGTGAGGGCAGCACCAGCCATTACACTAAATCTCATTTTGCCCAAGTTCTCCTTTGGGTAATACATAGAAGAAGATTGGTCAATGATGAGCTGGCAACGCAGGTTAGTTTCCTCCTCGTATTGTTTAGTATATAGTCTATCGGTTTTAGCATAAAGTTTCCAATCAATATGTCTGGTGCTTTCTCCATTATTATAGAGTCGGTGTTCTGCAAACTCAACTGAAAAACCATGATATGGAGATTTATGCAAGCCGGTAATAAACCCTTCTACCATTTGTTTAGCCAGCAACTCTATGTTGCCCAGCCCTTTAATATCTTCTAATGTAAACTGCATAACTGTTGCTCTATGTATCTTATCGGCTTCTTAGACCCAAAATCACCCTTCAAACTACTTAAAATAAACTTATGGGTTGTGTTTTTTATTTTTGCGGTGTTTGCAATAGTAATTTTAATTGGTTTATATTAGACTGCTTTTTATACGAAAACCAACTAAGACTAATTAGATTAAATACTTTGAGTAGTGGAAGACAAGGACAGGAATGAGATTTTTTCGAAGCGGGTGAGGGCAGGAAAAAGGACGTATTTTTTTGACATTAAGGCCACCAGATCCAATGACTATTATTTGACCATCACAGAGAGCAAAAGAAAGTTCAAGGATGATGGTTTTAGCTATGAAAAGCATAAGATATTTCTCTACAAAGAAGATTTTCACAAATTTGTAGACGCACTCAATGAAGCAGTAGGACACGTAAAAGACGAATTGCTACCCGATGTAGACTTTACACAATTCGAAAAAGAAGAAGAGTATAGTCTTAATAATGACTCCAATCACGATAGCGAGCTTAGCTGGGATTAAGAGATAAAAAGATAAAGATATTAAGGGGCTTAGCCCCTTTTTTGTTGTCCAAGAGTGAGCTCAAAAATCAATTATTTTTATCTTTGCGCCCTGTTTTAATAAAAGCAAATTCAATTATCAATTATGGGTTTACAATGTGGTATTGTTGGTCTGCCAAATGTGGGAAAATCAACACTCTTTAATGCACTTTCTAGCGCTAAGGCCGAAGCAGCAAACTTTCCTTTCTGTACCATTGAACCCAATGTTGGGGTGGTTACCGTTCCAGATGAGCGTTTAGATATTTTAAAAGGATTGGTAAACCCGCAAAAGGTGTTACCAACAGTAATTGAATTTGTAGATATTGCTGGTTTAGTAAAAGGTGCCAGCAAGGGAGAAGGACTTGGTAACAAGTTCTTGGCTAACATTAGGGAGGTAGACGCCATTATTCACGTTATCCGTTGTTTTAAAGACGATAATGTAGTGCACGTTGCAGGTAATGTAGACCCTGTTTTCGATAAAGATGTAATTGATACAGAGCTTCAGCTCAAGGATATTGAGTCTATTGAGAAGAAGATTCTAAGGCTACAGAAAATAGCTAAATCTGGAGACGCCAAAGCCAAAAAAGAATTAGCCGCTTTAGAAAAGTTCAAGAACGAAATGGAAACGGGCAAAAATGCTCGTTCTATCGAAGCCAATGAAGATGAGTTGGAGGCAGTAAGAGACTTGTCTCTACTTACTATTAAGCCTGTAATTTATGTGGCCAATGTAGAAGAGTCTTCAATTCACACAGGTAATGAGCATGTTGATGCGTTAAAAGAGTCCGTAGCCAATGAAGGAGCGGAAGTTGTTCTTATTTCCGCTTCAATAGAGTCTCAAATTGCGGAGTTAGATGACCCAGACGAGAAAGCTATGTTCTTAGATGAATACGGCCTAAAGGAGTCGGGTTTAAATAAGCTAATTAAAGCTTCTTACTCTTTGCTTAACCTAATTACCTATTTCACTGCAGGTGAAAAAGAGGTGCGTGCTTGGACTATTACCAAAGGATGGAAAGCTCCTCAAGCCGCTGGAGTTATTCATACCGATTTTGAAAAGGGCTTTATTCGTGCGGAAGTAATCAAATTAGACGACTATCAGCAGTATAAAACTGAGGCTGCCATTAAGGAAGCTGGTAAGATGTCTGTTGAAGGAAAGGACTATATTGTAAAGGATGGCGATATAATGCACTTCCGTTTCAATGTTTGATTCCTATTTTGCTATAAATCTTTATTTTTTACAATTAGGCTGAACAATCTTTTTCACCACAGAGTTTAGGTTCATATTGCTCGCAATGGTGGGCAAGTCTTGGAGGTTGTAAATTAAAGTAGAGTATAGTGAGAATCAGGGTAATTTTTAAGCTGCATAATAGAGGGGCTTACCTGCCATTTCATCACCAACACATTCTAGCTCAATTTTTGAAAGGTGTTTTGGTGAAGGGTGCGGAGAAAAAATACATCAATTTCGAATGTTTTAACTTTTCTGGTCTGAAGGGACAAACCAAGATTTCCAGAAATGGTCTCCATTATTATTCAAATTTGGTTACCCTGGTCATATCATCACCAGATAAAGACTTTGTAGATTATCTGCTTACTCAAATTTTTGAGTTCGAAACTATTGAGTTCGGTAATCTAAAAGTGAGTCCATCTTTCACTGAGATCGAAAAGCCTATAGACCTTACGGAAGAAACTAAATTCATCTGTATTTCACCGATAGTGCCTTTTAAGGCCGAATTCAATGATGAGTCTTCTAAAAGGTTTATTCTTCCTGAATCTGATGAATTTTCGGATTTATTGTACGAGTCTACGATTCAAAGACTTGAGAGATTGGGTAATTACACCACAGAAGATTTTGATCGGTTTAAGAAGTTTCAGGTAGTGCCAGATGCCGAATACTTAAAGCGTATGCAGGAGAGGGATAAGAAATTCGCCAGAATTTATTCGCTTTTCGACAATGACGTGAAGTATGAAGTAAGAGGTTATACTTTGCCTTTTAAGCTGTATGCCGATAAAGAGGTTCAGGAGTTTTTATTTCATTGTGGCTTTGGCAATTACACTTACAAAGGCTTCGGTATGTTAGATATTGCCAATGCTAATCCAGTAGATAGAACTGAAAAGTACCAATTTCAGAGAGAGTCTGTTACCGCCTAGAGTTGTAGGCTGTGGCTGAATATGCCACTAATAAATCTCCTCTGCCACCCATGGGTCTGTAGTACACAAATACTTCGTATAAATTCTCAGTGTCAAAGAAGCTGCCATCAATAGAGAACGGATCTTGTCCATCGGTCACATAGGTATAATTATACCAACCTTGCTTTAAAAGAACTTCCAATTCATATTGTTCGAGTTCGCTATTGTAGTGCATCAGCGAGGTCTCATTCTTCTGCCAGTTATTAAATGCACCCAAAACGTAGACATTATCCTGTTTTTGAGGAAGTTTTAAACTCAGTTTGGTGTTCACATATTCTGCCGTAGATTGTCCTGATCGCCCTTCTAAATCTCGAATGTAAAATTGCCCATTAATATCTAATCCTTGAAGGTATCCATCGCCAAGTGGCATATCTGGTCTGAGTTCAGCGGAAACCCTATTCTCAACAACCTTTACAGACTGCACATTTCTCCCCGTGAAGGTTATTGTTCCCAAATCGAAGCTTCTAAATTCGTTTGTCCCCGGAAATTCATTTTCATCTCCCAGATTTTGGTATCGAATAGTTTTATTATTCTGATCAATGAAAGTAGAAGGTAGGTTATAGGTGGTCAAATCTTCGCGCTGATTCTGCTTAACCATCACTTTAAACTGAGTTTTAGGGTCAACGGCTTTAAGATTAGCGTAGTTAAGCGTTACTTCCACCCGCTGATTATTGAGCCTTTTACCAGCATCGGCAGACCGGTTTATGGAAACACCAGCGGCTGCAGCATCTTCAAAAACATAGAATCTTTGAGATAGAATCAAGTCTTCTTTATCTCTGTCTCTATACACAACCGCCAAATAATTGCCCGAAGTCTTAAAGGCTGGAATGGCAAAGCTGTAGTTTACATATTTTTGCTTGGCCTCTGAGCTGAACTCGAATTCAGTAATTTCAAACTCATTAAAGGTGTTCAGGAATGCGTTTGGCCTAATACTAGAGGGTGTCCAGTCGGCATTACAGTGAATGAAATAGACATAATAGTAGTCTGCATTTTCTCTAAGGTCGTCAAAAGAAAGCCAGAGTTGTTGTCTGTTAACTCTAGTAACGGGAGGGGCTATTACGCTTTCAACTGAATTACCATTACTGTTTATTTGTACAGTTTTTATAGTTGGTTCGTAAACTCGGTTATCAAACTTTAATTCTTTTTGCGCCAAAGTGGCAAATGGCATAAGCAAAGCAAGAATGAGAGATAAGTACAGAGGCTTTATATTCATTTGTAGGAAAGACTTTCGATAAATTTCTATGGCATTACAACCAATAATAATACCAGTGTGTCTAAAAAACCAGAAGACAGGATCTTCTTAAAGGTCAATGATTCAAGATATAGAATTAATCCATAAATGCATTGAAGGAGATGGCAAGGCGCAGCGCGAACTTTACAACCGCTACGCTGCCAAGCTCATGCCTATGGCTATGCGTTACGCAAAGTCTCAGGCCGATGCTGAGGATATTCTTCAAGATGCATTTATTAAAATATTCAATAGTCTAGAGTCATTTCGTCAGGAAGCACAGTTTCTGACTTGGTTAAAGCGCATAGTCGTTAATACCGCCATCAACCACAATAGAAAAAAGCTTTATCAGCAGCCAATGCTAGATATTGAGAAAACACCTCTTTATGTGGAAAAGGATCTGGTGATATCGCACTTACACTTTACGGAAATTATGGCAATGATGCAGAAGTTGCCGGTGGGTTGTAGAACAGTTTTCAACCTTTTTGCCATTGAAGGCTATGGACATAAAGAAATAGCCGAAATGATGGAAATCACTGAAGGAACCTCAAAGTCGCAGTATTCTAGAGCGCGAGCTCTGCTTAAAGCAATGATTGAAGAGGCCAGTACAGTAGTTAAATCAAATGCGTCAATGTGATGGACAATTTTGAAAGTGAAATGAAAGATATGTTCGATGGTGTGGAATTTCAGCCATCGGAAAGAGTTTGGGCAGGAGTGGAGCAGGCCCTAGGCGAAAAAAAGAAGAAAGGATTCTTCTTTATGTGGCAGACTTATGGGGTGGCTGCAGCACTTATTTTGTTCATTACAGCAGGTATGCTGTATAAGAATGGCTTATTCATGAAGCAACCAGATGCTCTTGAGGGAACTAAGCAACTCACTGAAAGTGAAGTGCAAATCTCCACAGATACCCTTAAGAATGAAGATGGCGCTCATGAAAAATTACTGGCCAAAGACGGTGAACAAGAAGAGTTAAGAAGAGAGAAGCCTGGTGATCAAATCAAAACGCTTTTAGCTACCAAATCTAGTGAAGGAAAAGCTCAGGAAACCCTTGAGAATATAGGTTTAAAAAGTTCTGCTATTGATGAATCGGTCAGAATGAGTTCAATAGGTGAAAGTGATTCAGAAGGTCTTTTGATCGATTTGGAGAAACTGGAGTCAAAGCCTTACAGAGCTAGTCTTGCTGCCACCAAAGCCAAATGGCTGAACAGGTTGGGGGTAGATGAATCTGCCCTGGCGGCTTTGGTTAAAACTGCTGAAGAACAACCCGAGTTTGTGGGAGAAAATGCTCTTAATGGTAGGCTAGGGAATAATAACTTTAATATTTCCGAACCCGCTAATGGTTCTCCATTAGCAGCTAGGGCAGAAGATGCCAATTTTCAGGCTATGTCTAGCATTGAAAACCGAAAGGAAGAAACTTTAGGTTCATTGAGTGCCGGAATTGGTTTTTCGCTAGAATTAAGTCAAAGGTTGACGCTAAATACCGCTCTTAGATATAGCGAGCTTAGAACTAAAACCACTTCTAATGCTTACTCAGTAAGTAATGGTCAGTCGTTTCCAATATACTTGCCGCTTGGTTATGACCCAGACAATGTCAACTTCATAGGTACTTATGATCTGGTGAATACACTGCAAGGGCTTTCAGTTCAGCCTACGTTAAGCTATAAAGTTGCTCAGTTCGGTAAATTCGATGTGTCCGTTTTGGGTGGAGTAGGTTTCGATTATTTCTTCGCTTATCGGGTTAAAGGCGAGTTAAACTTTCTTTCAGTCAAAAAAGCCAACCTGAACGATTCTGATTTCATTAAAAAATTCAATGTGAGTGGAATAACCGGCTTGGGCCTAAATTATAGACTCAATGAACAGTTTGGTTTAGCTGCTGATTTAAATTACCGATACTTCCTCTCAACTGGTGGCGGAGACAACAGAAGACAATCTTCTGTAGTTGGTTTTGGCCTAGGAGTAAACTATTTTCTTCAATAGAATCAGCTAGTCTCGAGTTCTTCTATTTCTAGATAAATGGTTTCCCAGTTTTCTTGCTTACTTTCTAGTAGCTGCTTTAGCTGGGTATGCTTTTCGGTTTTTTCGGCCAACGTATCTGGGTTTTCAAACACTTCTGGCTTGGCCATATCCTTTTCAATGCTAGAAATTTCTCCTTCTATTTGCTCAATAGCACTTTCTGTTTCAGCTAAGCTCTGTTTCAGTTTCTTTAGCTCTTGCTCTTCTTGGTTATTACGAACTTTTTTGCCTGCACTTTTAGCTTTAGGTTTAGCTGGTTCTGGTGGAGCCTGTGCTGCTAATTGCTTTTCTCTTTTGGCTTGCCAATATTCGTATTCATCATAAGTTCCCGGATAAACCTTGATTTCTTGATCTTCTATGTACCAGATTTTATTGGCTATTTGAGAAACAAAGTGTCTGTCGTGAGAAACAATTACGAAGGTACCTTCATATTGTTGAAGCGCCTGAATAAGGATGTTTACCGATAAAAAATCTAGGTGGTTTGTCGGTTCATCCATCATTAAGAAGTTGGCCTCAGAAAGAAGTGTTTTTGCTAGGGCCACTCTAGATTTTTCACCACCTGAGAGAACCTTAATCTTCTTAAAAACCTCTTCATTTTGAAAAAGGAAACAACCCAAAATACCTCTTAAATCTCTTTCAGACTTACTTGAGCCAGCTTGCTGTAATTCTTGAAGTATTTCGTTTTCAATATTTAATGCCTCAAGCTGGTGTTGGGCATAAAATGCGGTGTTTACGTTATGACCTTCTTTTCTATCTCCTTCAATTTTCTCTGACCCAGCTATAATTCTTAAAAGGGTAGACTTACCTTTTCCGTTGGCTCCGATTAGCGCAATCTTATCTCCGCGTTCTACTTGAGCAGAAGAATTTTTAAGGATTTGAAGGTCTCCATAGCTCTTAGAGATATTGTTGAGTTCTACGATGTACCTGCCAGACTTTTGAGTGAAGCCGAACTGAAAGTTCATGGTGATATTCTCATCAACAACGTCTTCAATTAGGTCCATTTTTTCAAGGGCCTTTACCCTAGACTGAACCTGTCTTGCCTTAGTAGACTTAGCTCTGAATCGTTCAATAAATCGCTCAGTTTGGCGAATTTGAGCCTGTTGGTTTTCGTAGGCGTTCTTTTGAATTTCTTCTCTTTCGGCCTTTTCTTCCTGATAAAACGAGTAATTACCGCTGTATTGAGTGAGTTTAAAGCCCGAAACCTCTACTATGGAAGTTACCACGTTGTCTAAGAAGTACCTATCGTGAGAAACTACTATAATGGCGCCTTCGTAACTTCTTAGGTAGCTTTCAATCCACTTAATAGAGGGAAGGTCTAAGTGGTTGGTTGGCTCATCGAGCATTAAAAGAGAAGGCTTCTGTAAAAGAAGTTTGGCCAGCATAACCCTCATTCTCCACCCACCAGAAAACTCTCTGAGAGGCCTTTTTAAGTCTTCAGTTCTAAAACCAATACCTTCTAATATGGCTTCAGCATCTGACTGCATGCTGTATCCGCCTAGTGCTTCGAACTGCTCTTGAGCTTTTGAGAGTTTATCAACCAAACTATCATCATAGTCGGTTTCCATTTTATGAAGAATCTTTTCAATCTGACGTTGATGTTTGTTGGCTTCTTCAAAAGCTTCCATAGCAATAGAAAGAATGCTATCGTCTGATTGATAGGAGAGTAAGTCTTGATTTAAGAACCCAATGGTACACTCTTTACTCTTAGAGATTTCTCCAGAAGTGGGCTGATATTCACCAATGATCAACCTTAAAAGGGTAGACTTACCTCTTCCGTTTAGGCCTATTAATCCAATTCTATCATTGGGTTTAATGTGTAGGTTGGCGCTGTCGAATAAGGGTCTGTCACCGATGTAATAAGATAGGTTGTTGATGGCAATCATGTCGCAAAAATAGCTTCACTAAAAAGAAAACAAACATTCACCTCTGATAAAATAGTTATCATTACACGATATATCATTTGATAGATTTGACATTATGAAAAGATCGACCTTAATCAGACTGTTCTATTCCTTGTTTATACTTTGTTTAGTGAGTTTTTGGAGTTGTGATAGCAAAGCCCAAAGCAAACAGAATAATGAGTATGAGGCACTTTTGGAGCGTATAAATCTTCCCGAAGGATTTGAAATTTCTTATTACGCTACCAATGTTATAGACGCTAGATCATTGGCCAGAACCGAAGACGGAAAAACTGTTTTTGTGAGTAATAGACGTAGAAAGAATGTCTATGCACTTACCGATACTAATGGAGATATGGTGGCAGATAAGGTAGATACAATTCTAACTGGTTGGAATTCACCGAATGGAATTGCTTACAGAAATGGCGATTTGTATGTAGCCGAAATCAACAGAATTCACCGTTTTCCAAGTATTATGGAGAACCTAAGTGATCCTAAATCAGAGGTTATTTATGACCAATATCCAACTGACGGACATCATGGATGGAAGTTCATTGCTTTCGGACCCGATGGTAAGCTTTATGTGCCAGTTGGTGCCCCATGTAACGTATGTGATAAGGAAGAAGAAAACCCAGTTTACGCAACAATCACCAGGATGAATCCTGATGGTTCTAATATGGAGATTTACGCAAAGGGTGTGAGAAACTCAGTTGGGTTTACTTGGAATCCGAAAACCAATAATATGTGGTTTACGGATAATGGTAGAGACCTTATGGGTGACGATATTCCAGCTTGTGAACTTAACTTTGCCCCAGAGGCAGGTATGCATTTTGGCTTTCCTTACTGGCACCAAGGAGATATTGCAGACCCTGAGTTCGGTGCAAAATATCCACGCAATAAATTCACTGAGCCAGCTTACAAATTTGAGCCACACAGTGCACCATTAGGATTGAGATTCTACGAAGGCAATATGTTTCCAGCCAAATACAAGAACAATATTTTAGTAGCACAGCACGGTTCTTGGAACAGAAGCCCTGATGCAGGTCATATTGGCTACCAACTTCGCTTTGTGCAGATTGAAAACGATAAAGTAGTGAAAAGTGAAATTTTTGCAGATGGTTGGTTAGACACTGAAAATAATAAAGGCTGGGGCAAACCAGTAGATATTATGGAAATGCCTGATGGTTCTATTTTAGTGTCAGACGATGTAAACCATTGTATTTATAGAATTTCTTACAAGAAGTAATCTTTTAAGATTATAAAAGGCTGTTTTCAATTAAAAGAAAGCAGCCTTTTATTTTTGCAGTTTATGCTGAAAGTCAAAAACCTTCATAAAAAATACTCAGGAGAAAGCTTCAGTGCTGTGGTAGATATTTCATTCTCCTTAAAGGAGTGCGAGGTGTTGGCTGTAGTTGGTAAAAGTGGTTCTGGTAAAAGTACTCTACTGAGAATGCTAGCAGGATTGATGAAGCCAGATGCTGGTGTGGTAGAGTTTGAAGGTAAACCACTTAAGAATCCCGAGGAACAGCTAATAGCAGGTCACGATAAGATAAAGATGGTTTTTCAAGATTTTCAAGTAAAACCAAACATGACAGTTGCTGAAAATGTAAAGTATAAACTACTTCATTTCAATAAGGAATATCAGGCCGAAAGATGCGAAGAACTCTTGGGTACTTGCGGGTTGAGCACTTTAGCGGAGAAAATGCCCCATGAGCTTTCTGGTGGTCAGCAGCAGAGACTTTCTTTAGCCCGGGCTTTGGCCGATGACCCTAAGTTATTACTGATGGATGAGCCCTTTAGCAATTTAGACCCTATTATTAAAGAAGACTTGCTATTGGAGCTTACCGAGATTGTAAAGAAAGAGCGCTTGTCTTTAATTCTGGTTAGTCATGATACCAGAGATGCATTGCTCATAGCCGATCGCATAGCGTATGTTGAAGAGGGTAGGCTTGTTCAGATTGGAGACAACGAAACAGTCTATAAGCAGCCGAAGACTTTAGAGGTTGCACAATTTTTTGGAAGAGTAAACGAGATAAGCTTAGATGGTCAAAAGCACTTTATTCGGGCAGAAGATTTAACCCCTCAATTAGAAGAAAATAAATTCGAGGTAACAGTGAGCAGCAGCACCTTTATGGGAGGTGTTTATCTCAATCGTGCTAGATACTCAGGTCGCAAATTAGTGGTGTTTTACAGCAGTGAAAAATTATCTGAGAATAGTAACATGGTACTTGGTTTTAAAGGTAGGTGCCAACTACATTTTTGAGGTGACTAAGTGTAGAATCTTAGTTTTTTGATATCTTTAAGCTGTGTTCGCGGAACACCCTCCTCAACAACCATCGATACTGACGACTAGCCTGTCAACTTTTATTAGAATCATCAATCAGACAAACTATGAAGAGATCACTAATCGTTCTGTTCATTCTCAGTTTAGTAGCCTCTACGGCATTCGCCCAAAACTTGAATAAAGTTTATGGTGCCATGGCCGAAGAAGACTGGGAAGTGGCGCTTGAAGAATTGGAACCAATTCTATCAAAGAAGAAGAAAAATCATGAAGCTATGTGGTTGGCAGCTATCTGCCACACAAAACGCTATAGAATGGATAAAGCCTTTGAGCTGTTTCAACAGTCGGCACCATTTGCTGAAGAGCTTCCTTATTACTGGATTCCTTATGCTGAAGCATACTTGGTTGCAGAGCGCGTTGATGACGCTGAAAGAACACTGCGCAGATTGAATCCGAGCAGCTTAGAAGAGCAAGATCAGGCCGATTGGTATACACTTTTCAATAAAATTCAGAACGCCAGAAAGTATCTGTCTAACCCGAAAGATATTATTATTAAAAACCTTGGGCCAAACGTAAATACGGAAGGTAACGAATACTCTCAGGTGGTAACGGATAACCAAATGGGTATTTACTTTACTGCCAGAAGACAAGGACTTGGTAAAATTGCCGATGATGGTGAAAACTACGAAATGGTAATGACTGCCGAGATGGATGATTTGGACAAGTGGAAGAAAGACAGACCACTAGATGGTTTTTCGGCAACCGATGCCAATGAGGCTCCGGTTCAGTTGACCAATGGAGATAGCACTCTTCTAACTTTTTATGACGAAGACCTGTACATCTCATATAGAGACCCTAACGGAAAGTGGGGAAAAAGAGAAGCTTTGCCAATTAATACCAATAAGTGGGACTCTCACGCCTTCCTTTATAACAATGGCAACTCAATGATTTATGCCTCAAGTTTTGGGAACGATGAAGAGAACTCCGACCTATACATTGTCCATAAAGACGCTACAGGTAAATGGAGCAAGCCTTACTTTATTGAAGAATTGAATACTCCAGAAAGAGAAGATGCTCCGTTTGTGGCAGGCGATGGCACGCTTTATTTCTCTTCTCAAGGGCACGATTCAATGGGAGGTTATGATATTTTCATGACTCGTATAGATAGTGCAACAGGTAAATTCTCTGAGCCTGAGAATATGGGAGCTCCTATTAACCTGCCAAACGATGACACATTCTTTACGCTTTATGGAAAGAATGCCTATCTGTCTTCTAGCCGTCCTGATGGTTACGGACAGGTTGATATTTACAGAATCATTATGTTCAACAAGTCTCAGCTTCAGGGCAAGTTGCTAGACTGTGATAACGAAACTCCAGTGGCTTTTGCAGAGGTGAAAGTGACTACTGAAGACGGAGAAGAACTGACGACAACTACCAATGAGTTTGGCGTATATAAAATGACCATGCCGATTGAGCGAGATTTCACACTTACCGTTTCTAAAGACGATGAGGTAGTTTATGAGAAAACTCATGCCATTAGAGTGTTATTTAGAGATGAGTTCGATATAGAGCAAGATTTCTACATTGGTTGCGATAAGGTGGAGAAGGACATCTACGTTAAAATGATCAACAGTTTTGACTTAGACCCTACCAACGTGCCAGTAGAAGAGGTTTCTACCGAAGGTATTGTTGCTGTGGCAGAAGTAGAGCCAGGGCCTGAAGTGGAAGAAGAGAGTCCTGTTGAAGAGGTCCCTGTGGTAGAAGAGAAGAAAGCAGCAGTAGTGCCAGCAGTTACTCCTGAGACCATAGAGTTGCCAAATGTATTCTTCGATTTCGATAAGCATAATGTGAAGTCAGAGTTCTTTGAAAGGCTGGACGAGGCAGCAGAGCTATTGAAGAGAAGAAGAGACCTAAGAGTGATGGTAGCAGGCCACACAGATGCTTACGGTACTAATCCGTACAACGTAGCCTTAGGAGAAAGAAGATATACAGAGGTTTATAATTACTTGGTGAATAAAGGGGTGAATCCTAGCCAGCTAGCAACCAAAACGTTTAGTGAAGATATTCCTATTGCTACCAACAGAACCGTTCAGGGTAGGGCATTCAACAGACGCGTTGAGCTTTATTTTATTGATGAAAATAATAATAGGGTAGACTATTAGATGATAAGGTGTTGATAATTAAAAAAGGGCTCGAGAGAGCCCTTTTTTGTTACAGAGTCATTCCTGTATTCAACTATTAAATTAAAAACGAGGGTCGCTAAACAAACTCTGGTTATTTCATTTATTTTTTATCTAACGCATTTATTGACGCGAAAATCTATTTCAAAGAGCAATAATTCCTGTTTTTTCTGCATTTTCTTACGAGCGGTTTTTATTCAGGTTTTCTGGATGACCTTATTAGCAACTCTCGCACGCTTTTTAACATCTAAAGCAGAAACGCGCTTCAAATTGACACAGTTGCAGGATTGTGTCTGCCGAATGACGAACAGCAAAGCTTCAGAAAAAGGTTCAGCCTCAGGTAGAAAAAATCAGTAGCAGGACTCATCAAGAAATACATAAAGTCAGCATCTCGAAATGAGTGGGTTTTCCCCTATCTAAGATAGTTTACTAGTCTTTACTCAGCGAAGCAAGTTAGATCACAAAGTGCTAAGACATTATATCATACTTAGTCTCTGATCAATGGTAAGGTTGAGCAGCGGAGCAGGCCACTAAGTTTAGAGGTTTCGCTATACTTTACGGGGTGACAAGTGATGCCTCTTTTCTCTAACTCTTGAATGAGTCTGGAAAAGTTGCGTTCTATCAATACATCATTTGGCCCTACAGAGAAGATGTTAGGAAACATTTGATTTTTCTCAGCTTGACTAACCGGTATAAGGTTCTCTTCTCCAAATACCTCAAAGATGATTTCAGGTTTATTCACAAAGCCTTCTTCATGAAATATGGCAAAGCCACTTCCAACAGGTTGAAAGGCGCAGTCTAAATGAAGAATGTTTACTGCAGGATCGTCACTTACTACAAGCTCTAAAGCATGAAACTTCTTATTCGGAAACTGTGCTTTTAAGTAATCGAAGCCTTTTTGGTTGGTTCTTTTGCTGATGCCTACAAAGACATGTTCACCATGTACTAGCACATCTCCGCCTTCAATGGTGGCACCCTCAGGGATACGAATGACATCATCAGGGTTCATCTGTTCAAGTACAAAAGCAATTCCCTCAATCTCACCTTGTCTCAAAGGTTCCTTCATATTGGCAATCACAAACTTATTGTCAATTACAAAGCCAATGTCTCTGGTGAAAATCTGTTTTTTAGCACTAAGATTTGTGGGCTGAATTACCTTAACACCTAAAGCCTCCAGTGTTTTCTTGGCACCGGCAATTTCTTCCTGAATATCTTCAGGAGTAGGGTAGGTGCCTTGCTGTTTGTGCATTTTAGCCACTGGGTTAATCTCGTAAGGTTTACCCTGATCGGTACCAGTTCCGAGAATAACAGTTTTTAGCTTATTAGTTTCTGAGGTGATATTTAATGGTAGGTAATTCAATTCTTGTGCTTTTTAAAAGGTCAAATGTACAAAAGAATTAACTACAGCCTACCTGAATGGTTTAGGCCTGAGCAGGAATGGACTCTGCTTCCGTTTTAGTTTCCTTAACCTTTCTCAAAGTTCTGTAGCTTAAAACGAGGCATATCAATGAAAAGAATGCTCCTAAGGCAAAAGGAGCTCCAGGAAAATAGTTGTCACCAACTGTAAATGTTTTGAATGTAAAGCCCATCATAATTGGGCCAAATATGGAAGATAAGCTCATTAAGCTGGTGAGACCGCCCTGAAGCTCTCCTTGTTCACTGTTTGGCACCTGAGATGACATTAATGCCTGAAGTGTTGGCCCGGCTAAACCTCCTAAAACATAAACTCCCAGAAAGGAGTATAGCATGGTTTCGCTGGTGGTTATAGAGAATAGAATAAGACCGGCAAGGTTAAAGAAAAGGCCTAAATAGATAGTTTTTTTGTTGCCAAGTTTCTTACTGACAACTCCGATAAGGCCACCTTGAACAATGGCCACCATTATTCCAATTACAGTTAGAGAGATGCCAATTTCTTTGGACGCCCAACCAAACATTTCTGCTCCAAAATAAGACCATTGAGATTGCACCGAGTGACTGGCTAAATACAAGAAAAACAAGGCAACAGCTAAGCCAATAATAATAGGATTCTTTTGAAGCTGTTTTAACGAACCTACAGGATTTGCACGCTTCCAGCTAAACTCTCTTCTGTTTTCTTTAGGTAACGATTCTGGTAAAAAGAATAGCCCATAAATGAAATTGAGCATGGTTAAACCTGCGGAAATAAAGAATGGAAACCTCAAACTGACAGACCCTAAAAGACCGCCTAAAGCTGGGCCTATGATAAAACCGAGTGCGAATGCAGCACCAATCATTCCGAAGTTCTTCGCACGCTTTTCTGGAGGACTTACATCGGCTATGTAAGCAGAGGCCGTTGTAAAACTAGCTCCGCAGATTCCAGCAATGATTCTGCCTACAAATAATAGAGTAATTGTAGGAGCAAGGGCTAGAAACAGATAGTCTATTGCCAAGCCTAGTAAGGCAATAAGAAGCACGAGTCGTCTTCCGTATTTATCACTTAAACCACCTAATATAGGAGCGCAAATGAACTGCATTATAGCATAAGCCGTTACAAGCTGCGTTCCTGTTAATGAAGCTTCACCATAAGTCATATTTCCTAGCTGACTTAAGAGCTCAGGAAAAATGGGTATGACTAATCCTAGACCGATAACGTCTATCAGAACAGTTATGAATATAAAGCCGAGGGCGGGAGTTCTTTTGCTCATGATTGAAAAAGCAGGCGTGAATTTACTGCTTTCAATTGAAAAGCCTAGCCGAAACAAAAAAAGTATAAAAAGAGGTTTTACCCTTAAATAATATTTACCTCAGGATGTAGTTCAATACCGAATTTGGTACTCACTGAATCCAATATTTCGAAAGCTAAATCTCTAATTTTTGCACCTTGGCCACCTCCATAATTGACTAGTACCAAAGGTTGTTTTTTATGCACTCCAATATTATCGAAAGTCTTGCCTTTCCAGCCAGTTTGTTCAATAAGCCAGGCAGCAGGAACTTTGACCTTATTATCTGGTAATTGATAACCAGGTATAGAAGGGAATTCAGCCTTAAGACCTTCATAGTCTAGCTTGTCTATGGTGGGGTTTTTGAAAAAGCTACCTGCGTTGCCTATTTCTTTAGGGTCTGGTAGCTTGCTCTGGCGGATATTAATGACAGCATCAGAGATAGATTTAATGCTTAAGTCATTAACCTCCATTGTATCAAGGGTTTCTTGAATTGCCCCATATGAGGTATTGAAATCAGGAGTTTTATTGAGTCTAAGCGTAACAGAAGTAATAATGAATTTTGCTTTAAGCTCCCGCTTAAATACACTTTCTCTGTAGCCAAATTGACAATCAGAATGCTTGAATTCATGCAACTCACCTGTTGCTATTTCCACAGCCTTTAAGTGGTCAAAAACTTGCTCTATCTCAACTCCATAAGCACCAATGTTCTGCATTGGCGCTGCACCCATTGTGCCCGGAATAAGCGAGAGGTTTTCAACCCCAGCCCAATTGTTAGCAATAGCAGTAAGCACGAATTCATGCCAAGTTTCTCCTGCCTGAACTTCAATAAAGAAGTGCTCATTTGTTTCGTTCAACAGTTTAATCCCTTTTAACTCATTTTTGAGTACTAGACCATCGAAATCTTGGGTGAGTAAGATATTGCTTCCTCCACCTAAAACTAAGAGCGGAGCCTTAGCAGCATGCTTAAGTGCCAGTTGAAGACTGTCTAAATCTTGAAAGGCAAAAAACTGTGAGGCACTTGCTTCAATTCCAAATGTGTTGAATGGCTTTAGCGCTATGTTTTGTTGAAACATTGAATTTATTTGTCGAGCAGTCTGCGGTGGTAGTTCAGTTGGCCTAAGTGGTAGTTTAAGTGAGCATGGAGGTGCTGCAAAAAGAATAGCACTGTCATTTCTTTTCCAAAGACGTTAATCGGGTAAACTTCATCTAGCTTGTTTTCCGAAAGCTCTTGGAGTGTTTCAATAACAGATTTCTTAGTTTCTTTGATCTGGCTTACCAGTTCCGACTTTTTTACATCTTTAAGTGAAAACTCATCATCTCTCTGTCGTATGTAACTGGAGCCACCCAGCATAGCACCGATAAAGTGCCTTAGGTTACCACAAAGATGAAGTACAAGGTTGCCACCACAGTTAGAGATATCTCCGGTTACTACCCACAAGTTTTCCTCTTTTTTATACGCCTTTAGCTCATTTAGCAGAAGGTCTAGATCTCGCTCATAAAGCGCTGATAGTGACTCTAAAATGTTACTCATAAGCCCAATTCACTTTTAATTTGACCAATCTTATTTTGAAGTGTGCTCTTAACTTCATCGTATTGCTCTTTAGATTCTAAAGACTGATTTACGCTGATGTAGAACTTAATTTTAGGCTCTGTTCCCGATGGTCTAGCAGAGATTTTTGAACCATCTTCTAAAATGAATTGCAGTACATTAGACTTTGGAAGGTCTATATCTGATTCTTCTCCCGAATTTAGGTTTTTAGATTTTGAAGATTGATAGTCTAGCAGTTCTACCACTTTCAATCCTGCCAAGGTTTGAGGAGTATTCGTTCTAAAATCAGTCATCATTTGCTGAATTTCTTCAGCACCTTTCATGCCCTTTTTGGTTAGGGAAACCAAGTCTTCTAGATAAAAGCCAAATTCCTCATAAACCTTGGCTAAAAGCTCAAAGACAGTCATGCCTTGGTCTTTAGCCCAAGCACACATCTCAGCCAACATGGCACACGATGCAATAGCATCTTTGTCGCGAACAAAATCGCTTATCATGTAGCCATAGCTTTCTTCGCCACCGCCAATAAATTCCTTTTTGCCTTCTTCTTGTTTAATTAGCGCAGCAATAAACTTAAAGCCCGTTAAGGTACTCGGACAGTCTACTCCAAAGCTAGCAGCCATTTTATCTAACAAGTCGGTAGTAACAATGGTCTTAATGATCATTTGCTTTCCGTTCAACTTGCCATTCTCTTTCCATTTGGTGAGTAAATAGTAAATAAGAATAGAGGCAGCCTGGTTACCGTTCAATATTTCGTATTCACCCTGTTTATTTCTTGCGGCTATCCCAACTCGGTCAGAATCTGGGTCAGTTGCCATCACCAAGTCTGCATGAATCTCATCTGCCTTTTTGAGAGCCAAACTCATGGCTTCCTTTTCTTCTGGGTTAGGGTATACTACGGTTGGAAAATTGCCATCAGGAATAGCCTGTTCTTCAACAACAGTAACACTTTCAAAACCCTTTCTTTTCAACACCTCCGGAATAAGTGTTATTCCAGTACCATGAATGGGCGAGAAAACAATTTTTAAGGTATGTTGCTTTTCAATTACCTCAGGAGCAAGCGTGAGGTTCAGGATTTCTTGCAAATAGGCTTCATCTATTTCTCTGCCAATGCTTTCAATTTTGGCATCGTTCTTTTCGAACTTAACTTGCTCTACACCAGAAATGGCCTGCACTTCCTGAATGATATTTTTGTCGTGCGGAGCAATTACCTGAGCGCCATCGTCCCAATAAGCTTTGTAGCCATTGTATTCTTTCGGGTTGTGAGAAGCTGTAAGCACCACACCACTTTTGCAACCAAGCTTTCTGATAGCATAAGACAATTCTGGCGTGGGACGAAGGTCTTCAAATAGGTAGACATGAATATTGTTTGCCGAGAAAACTGCTGCGGTTGTTTCTGCGAAAAACCTACTGTTGTTTCTACTATCGTGAGCAATAGCTACATTAATTTCTTCATCAGGAAAAGACTTCTTTAAGTAATTGGCCAAGCCCTGAGTTGCCATACCTACGGTATATTTGTTCATTCTGTTTGAACCGGCTCCCATTACACCGCGCAAACCACCTGTTCCAAACTCTAAATCTTTATAAAATGAGTCGGCCAACTCATTTTCGTTCATATTTCTGATGGCTGCTTTGCTTTCATCGTCTATGGCTGAGTTGAGCCACTTGTCTACTTTTTCCTGAATTGCTTGGTCTATCATAGCTGTAGGTAATTCTGCGGTTGAATATCATCTAAATTTTAGATGAATTGGAATTCGTTTAAAAAACTGTGCTGTAAACGTTTCCCCATTAATGCTTTTCAAAAATAGAAGTACGAACCATATGGTGAAAGGAAAACCGATTTTATGTGGTTGTTTGATAGTTTCTCATGGGTAAATGACGATTAACGTTTTGATAGTTTGGAATTTGAAATTGAACTCAACAGCTTTGCAAAAAACAACAATTCATGGACATCAATAAACTGAACGAAGACTTCGCGAAGATTGCAGATAAGATTAATGAGCTGGATGAACTAGATTATAGCGATGAGCGCTATGACGATTTGGAAGAGGAGTTGCATGATATGGAAGATGACTTCATTGAGGAGTTTGGTGAATACTTAGAAGACGCCATTGAAGGTGTTCATGATAAGTTCTGTCCAGACAATGATGTACTTCTGCCAATAGCTTATTTTGCTAAGAACTACATAAGAAATCAAAAAGACCATAAGGGTAGGTATAGTTATGATATTGAATATGGTGAAGGAGTACCTGTTACTGTTAAGCAGTTCGGAGATCAGGAAGTAAAGCTAGTATTGGTTCCTGGGCCAACCAGACTAATAGTTACCATAGGAGAGTCTGCTAAGCAAGTTGCTTGGAAAGCTGATTAAAGCACTTAAAAGAAAAGATATAAAAGGCTGTCATTTGATAGCCTTTTTTTATGCAGAAAAAGAATCGCTTCTCTTATTTCCTTTTTGCGTAAGCTAAACCTTGTTAGCTTACGTTAAGTACATACACACTATTCATAGATGGTCAATTCTACAAGCTATTTCCGAAGCCTAACTCTCCTAACAATCCTTGTTTGCTTCTGCATCAGTTCATGTAAAAAGCCTCAGGTTGATGATAGAAATAATACTGCTCTAGATCAGGTTGTTCTAATAATTGACAAATGCCCGAATTATAGTAGTACCGAAAATCCAGAAACTGGAGTTTATAGTTCTACTGCCGATGATTTTGAAATTACAGCCATAAATAGTGAGTTATGGAAGCTTAGCTACAAGACTAAGCAGATTCCAACTTTAGATACAGTTGTTTTTCAAACCAAAGGGGAGTTTTTGGAATTGGATCATATCTATAAGTTTTACAGACACCTGAGTTTTATTGTTCAAAAGGGCGATACAGTGCTTTTTACCTACGATCAGGATTTCCCGAAGGCGGAGATTCTCAATAGAGAGGTCAGCTATGAAGAACTCAACTATGATTTTATTAGATCGAACTATTTACTAGATGATTTCAAAGCGCTTGATGGTAATAGCAAGTTTAATGTAAGTCCTGTTAGTTCAGTTAAGGGGTATATAACCATTCGAGATCCTTTAAAGCAGAAAGATATTCGGTCGAAAATTTATCAAGATGCATTAGAAGAAGGAAGGAGTCAGCTGGAAAGAGAAATATTACTGCTTGACTCATTAGTAAGCCAAGGACTAATGGGGGAGGATGCAAAGTCTTTATATCTCAAGAGGGCATCAGTTTTAAATCAATTTAACGAGTATAGATATAATGAATATCTGAGAGAAAATTTTGGTGGATCCGAAAATACCTTGGTCGAATGGGATATTCAGAGTACGTCAGAAGTAGACTTAGCGAGATTTGGCTACTATAATACAATACTCGACTACATAGAACGCAAGACCTATTATAGTCGAGTAGGTTGGATAGAGGAAGTCAATAGGCGGTATCCTGATTATAGAAGGGTTTACGACTCCTTAAAGACGAATGAGTTTTTAGCAAAAAGTGAGATTGATCGTCTGCTAACCAAAAACATTGAACTTATTATCGAGCATTTTCCCCAGAAGGATTCCGAAACTTACTTAAAGAAGTTTGCTGAAGATGTAAGTAATCCACTCTTGGTTCAAAATGTACTGAATAAACACCGTTATGCACTAAGCGCTGAAATTAAAGAGTGGGGTAGACGAAATTTTGAATTTGCGAATCTTTCTGATTCTTTATTACAGCTGAGTCTCATCAATACTAGTAATGAACAGTTTGATTTTAATAAACTCTTAGAAAAGCATAGAGGGCGTTTGGTTTATGTTGATTTTTGGGCAAGTCATTGTGTTCCTTGTTATGCTGCCATGCCTTATTCTAAAGACTTAGCCTCCACTTATAAAGATCAGGCTATATCATTCATTTATATTTCAATTGATACAGAGTATGAAAGATGGTTATGGGGAATGGATAAGGCGGAAATCTCTTCTTACCCTAACTCCTTCATGGTAAATAAAGAGGCGGCTAATAATAGCTTTTTAGCTCAGCTAGAGATTAATGAGATTCCCCGATACCTACTTTTCAATAAAAAAGGTGAGTTGGTTCAGTATAGAGCTTTTGGCCCCAAAACATCGGAAATCAGAGAGGTATTTGATACTTATCTTAATTAGCCTGTCATCTTTGGTAACCAACGTTCACCTTACGGTAACTTCTTATCTTTTTAGCACCTGTTGTGTGAATTGAACTGCCCAATGAGGTTAGTCAGCATTGCTTTGTGAACTAGTTTGCTAATATAGCTTTGCCAAATAAAAATGGCCACATTTTGCAATGTGGCCACTATATATTATACGTTGTTATCTCAATTATCCAAGGCTCTTAGCCATCTTCAAACGAGTGTTTTCATCTAAATAGATTTTTCTCATTCGGATTACTTTTGGCGTGATCTCCAAGTATTCATCTTTCTGAATGTATTCCATCGCTTCTTCCAAAGAGAATCTACGTGGAGGAGCAATTTTAGAGTTGTCATCAGAACCGGCAGCACGCATGTTAGTCAGCTTTTTACCTTTCTGAACGTTCACCACAATGTCATTCTCACGGTTGTGCTCACCAATTACCTGACCTGTGTAAAGGTCTTCACCCGGAGCCACGAAGAAATAACCTCTGTCCTGAAGTTTATCCATTGAATAAGCTGTACCAGGACCATTTTCCATTGAAATCAACGAGCCGTTCATTCTACCTTTGATTTCGCCTTTGAAAGGCTGGTAATCTAGGAATCTGTGGTTCATAACAGCCTCACCACCAGTAGCAGTAAGTACGTTGTTTCTTAAACCGATCAACCCTCTTGAAGGAATCTCAAACTCAAGGTGCTGCTGATCTCCTTTTGGCTCCATAATTTTTAGCTCACCTTTTCTCTGGGTAGCCAATTCAATTACTTTACCCGAAACATCTTCTGGAACATCTACCACAAGTGTTTCTATAGGCTCGCATTTCTTACCGTCAATTTCTTTGAAGATTACCTGCGGCTGACCTACCATTAGCTCATAACCTTCACGTCTCATTGTTTCGATCAAAACAGACAAGTGAAGAATACCACGGCCATAAACCAAGAATTTATCTTCAGAATCAGTCGATTGAACTCTCAATGCAAGGTTCTTCTCAACTTCTTTCATCAAACGGTCTCTCAAGTGGCGAGAGGTAACAAACTTACCGTCTGAACCAAAGCCAGGAGAGTTGTTGATGGTGAAGAGCATGTTCATTGTAGGCTCATCGATAGCGATACGTGGGAGTGGAGCTGGGTTTTCGAAGTCGGTCAAAGTATCACCAATTTCGAAGTCCTCAAGTCCAACAATGGCACAAAGGTCACCAGCTTTTACTTCAGAGACTTTTACTCTACCTAGCCCTTCAAACACTTGAAGTTCTTTGATTCTTACTCTTTGAATAGAACCGTCAGCCTTAGTTAAGCCCATTGACTTTCCTTCCTCCAGTTTACCTTGGTAAACACGGCCAATAGCAATTCTACCAACGTAAGAAGAGTAGTCTAATGAAGTTACTTGGAATTGAGGAGTTCCTTCAGGGCTTGGTGCCTCAGGAATAGTCTCTAATATTTTGTCTAGAAGAGGAGTGATGCTGTCTGTTTCGTTTTTCCAGTCATCGCTCATCCAACCGTTTTTAGACGAACCATACATGGTCTGGAAATCCAACTGCTCTTCAGTAGCGTCTAGGTTGAACATCAGGTCGAACACTTGCTCATGAACCTCATCAGGTCGACAGTTTTCTTTGTCTACCTTGTTTACCACAACAATTGGCGTAAGGCCTAAACCTAGGGCTTTGCTCAATACGAATCTTGTTTGAGGCATTGGACCTTCGAAGGCATCTACCAAAAGGAGAACACCGTCAGCCATTTTCAATACACGTTCTACTTCACCACCAAAGTCTGCGTGACCAGGAGTGTCAATGATGTTGATTTTTACATCTTGGTATGTAACGGAAACGTTTTTTGAAAGAATGGTAATTCCTCTTTCACGCTCTAAGTCATTGTTATCCAGAATCAACTCACCTGATTCTTGATTCTCTCTAAATAATTTAGATGCGTGAATAATTTTGTCTACCAAGGTTGTTTTACCGTGGTCAACGTGTGCAATAATGGCAATATTTCTGATGCTCTTCATACGGGCTCTTCAATTCGAGCGGCAAAGGTATGCTTTTAATATGACTTGATTGTTATCACTAGGAAAATAGTATGTGTTTGGTACTCTGGATATTGGTGAATAAGTCAAATGTCATTCGTCATTAGGGAAGTTGGTGAATTAGTTGTGGCAATTGACCTTTGACAAACCTTTACTCCGATTTATGCACTAGTTTTTGTGTTAATCAATAGTTGCTAATTCAAGTTTGTCAAAGGTTATAGGCTTTAGGGTCATTTGTCGATTACAAAGCGACTGTTCTTGAATCCTCGATACAATCGAGGATTAGTTAGTTGGTCATTGGTCATTAGGGGAACTTGGTGATTGGTGAATTGGTGCATAACAAAAGACCTTTGACAAACTTTTACCTCGATTTATGCACTAGTTTTTGAGTTAAGTAATGGTTGCTAACTCAAGTTTGTCAAAGGTAACCTTGCAGCATTTTTAGTGTATTCTTGTTGATTACAAGTCGATTGTTCTTAAATCCTCTATGCAATCGAGAGAACTGGGAAATTGGGTGATAACAAAAGGCCTTTGACAAACTTTTACTCTAATTTATGCACTAGTTTTTGTGTTAACCAATAGTTGTTAACTCAAATTTTTTAAAGGTTATAGGCTTTGGCGTCATTTGTAGATTACAAATCGACTGTTCTTGAATCCTCGATACAATCGAAGATTAGTTAGTTGGTCACGGATCATTAGGGAAACTGGGTGATTGGTGAATTGCTGCATAACAAAAGACCTTTGACAAACTTTTGCCCCGCTTTATGCATTGACTTGCGTGTTTAGCAATAGTTGCTAATTCAAGTTTGTGAAAGGTTCACCTTGTAGAAATGTGAGTGCATTCTTTTCAATTATAAATCGAAAGCTCTTAGTTAGTGGTTCGTTTATTATGTTAATCTAAAGGGCTGTTCTACAGTTGTATTTGAGATTTTTACCGATTATAAATACACCGTGCTCTAACCCTAGAAGCAACAGAGGGTAGGTTTATGAAGCTTTTTCTTCTTGAGCTTCTTCTTCACCATCCTTAATTGTTTCTTCGGCTTCTTCTTTTTCTTCTTCAGACAAGGACTTCGAATTCTTCAATTCTTCTGAAATAATTGTGAACTGTGAATGTAACGGGAAGTGGTCTGATCCGATGTCGCTCATTCTTTGCAGCTTATTGATTTCAATTCCATCAGAATAGAACAGCAGGTCTAGAGGGAACCTCATCAATTTATTGTTAACAGGAAAGGTAGAACAAAGGCCGTAACCAATTCTCGGGTCGGTTAGGTTAGAGGCTTTGGCAAATGCCTTCGAACTTCTAGACCAGGTTACATTGTTGAAGTCGCCAATCACTAAAGTAGGTAGTTCGCATTTAGCTACTCTCTTGGCTACTTTCATTAGCTCGGCATCTTTCTTCTTAGAGGTTTCTTCTTCCGTAGGGCTTGGAGGAGGCGGGTGCACACCCCAGAAAATGAAATCATTGCCTTCGGAATCCTCCAAATGAGCTTCTATTGAAGGGAATTCTTCAGAAATCAGAAAGTGTGCGGTGAGCTGTTTTACTTTAAGCTTGGTATAAAAGTGCATTCCATACCGATTTTCTAAGGCAATCTTTTTCGTTGAAGGGTAATACTCTTCTATGGATTTCAAAGCTTTTTCCCATTTAGCATTACTTTCTAAAGTGAGTAAAATATCTGGCTGATGTTCTTTTACCAATGCTATCAATTTGTCGCAGTTATCATTCTCCTGTAATACGTTGGAACTGATAATAGAAATGGTATTCGACTTTGCGTTTGGCCACTTCTTTTTATTGAACAAAGAGAGATAAGGGAATATGATTTTTATTTGATACAATAACGCAATTAGCAGTGTGGCCATGGTCACCATGCCAAGGGTGGATTCTTGGTCTAGAACAAATAAGCTTACAATTAAGATCAAAAGCTTGATTGGGATAAGCTGAACCCTAATGAAGTCGAAGTTGCGCACAGACCAATGCGTGATTCGAAAGGAGGGAAGAATAGCACCTAGAATAAATATCCAGCTAAGAACTATCAGAACGATTTGAAGCGCATTCATTGAGTTGAAAAAATGTAAGCTTAAAAATCAAAAGGTAGACAATAACATCTACCTAAAAACAAACCCGATAGCTTCTATTTTGTTTGTCTTAAAGCCTTAAGACTGCCTTAATATTTTCTCCATTTTTCGGCCTTTTGCTAGTTCATCTACCAGTTTATCTAAATAGCGAACCTGTTTGGTAAGAGGTGTTTGAATTTCCTGAATTTTGTAGCCGCAGATAGTACCTGTGATCAATTCTGCGTTAGGGTGAAGTTTAGCTTGTGCGAAGAAATCTTGAAAGGTGATTTTGCTACTGATGTGCTTTTCGAGCGTAGGTTCATCGAAGCCAGTCAGCCATTCAATTACCTCATGAAGCTCATCAACAGTCCGTCCCTTTTTCTCCACTTTGGTTACATAGTGGGGATACACTGAAGAGAAGGTCATTTGGGCTATGCGCTGATCATGTTCTGGGGTGGTTGTCATAAAGCGAATTTATAGAATAAATCTATTTGTGAAACTCTCCAATATGCCAAAGTATGGTGCAGGGGTCGTGTACAAAGAACTCGCGCCCCCAGGGTTCATCTCTGATTTCAGATATTCTTACTCTTGGATGCTTTTCTGCCAGATTCTTTTGAAGTAGCTCTTGGCGAAAATGTTCTGTGTTTTCTACCTCAAGGAAGAGCATGGTGTTTTCAACCCAGTCTTTTACAAAGTATTTCTGAAGGTAGAATGCGATGTTTCCGTCCAGTTTATAGACGCACATATCTTGTGAGATCTCAATTTCCTGAAAACCAAAGTCTCGGTAGAAGGCTCTTGAAGCTTCATAGTCTTTGGCTCCAATAAATGGGCGGATGGATTTGGCAGGAGAGTTCATAATGTAGAAAAACCAGTAGTTAATGGTTATGCCTTAGTTAGCAATTTTCTTTTCATCAATTTATGCATGGTATAACCGAAAGCTAAACCTGCTAATGTCCAAATCACTAAGGAACCCAATATAAACTTTTGTGTTATCGATTCTCCACTGAGCCAAGGAGAAACTAGAGTCATAAAAACGAACATAAGTAGTCCCCAAATAAGCCCCATTTTTATCCAGTTCTTGTTAGAAAATTCGGGTGTTATACTCTCCATATCAATTGAAGAAAATCTTGCTGACTGTTTAATAAGCCATTTTTGCTTCATTCTAGTTCTAAACCAACCCCAAACGGGGTAGGTTAATACCAAAATTATGGCTGAAGTAAGGTTGAGAAAGCAAGGGATTGTTTCTCCACAGTTTGGACAGTAGAGACCAAACCAATTTTTGAAAGCAGTATTATTTTGAGTAGACCAAGTTCGGGAGTCGTGTAAAGCATTACAGTGAGGGCAAGGAACAAAGCTTGCTTCTGCTAAAGATTTACTTTTGTCTTTCTCTACTAAAAGGGTTTTAGCAACTCTTTGGCCTAAAACCAGTTCATTGAAAGCTAAGCCAGGATTGATAATCCAATGAAGCATATACGGATGCTTCCAATTCCAAACTTTATATTTGCTGGTGTCTATTTTCATCATCAAAAGATAATGAAAATAGCGTTTTATCTATATTCTGGATTCTCGAAATTCCAGCGTTCTCCATTGTTCCACTCTTTTGTAGAATTTCCGTAGGCTGAGTAACCGTTGGCTTCTTTCAGCATTTTGGCTAGATGAAGCATATTGTAAGTCATAAAGGTAGTATTACGGTTGGTAAATGAGTTTTCTGATGCATTAGACTCTTCATCTAAATAGCTCGGTCCAGGGCCTATCTCGCCCAACCATCCGCAATCGGCCTGTGGAGGAATAGAATAACCAATGTGCTGAAGTGCATACAGAATTGACATTGAACAATGTTTGGCCCCATCTTCGTTACCTGTAATTACACAGCCACCTACTTTTCCATAGTATAGGTATTGCCCCTTATCATTTGTTTGTCCGCTTAAGCTGTATAGCCTTTCGATCAGTTTTTGGGCTTCAGAAGACTTTTCTCCCAACCAAATAGGTGTGCCAATTACTAGTATATCAGCAGCCAAAATTCTCTCCTTGAGTTCTGGCCATTCATCTTTCTCCCAACCATGCTCTGTCATATCTGGGTAAATGCCAATAGCTACATCATGATCGATAAAACGAAGCTCATCTACGGCTACACCTTCTTTGAGCATAATGTCTTTCGAACGACTCATGAGTCCTTCAGTATGGCTCTTTTCAGGAGACTTTTTAAGCGTGCAATTAATGTAGATGGCTTTCAATTGAGAGAAGTCGGGCTTTTTCATGGTAGGAGGGGTTTAGAGGTAATTTAAGTTTTTTCAGTATAAAAAGGAATGTCCCAAACAATGTTGGGACACTCATTAATCAAGCAACTACTGTAGATTACACAGTTTGGTCTTCATGTTTACCTTCGGCCACTTCTTCGATTACTTTGGCATTGAAGGCTTCTAAGTCTTCAGGGCTTCTAGAAGTAACTAGACCTTCGTCTACCACTACTTCTTCATCTACCCATTTGGCACCTGCATTCATTAGGTCCTTTTTAATTGAAGGGAATGAAGTGATTTTTCTATCGTTTACTACATCCGCTTCAATTAACATTTGAGGTCCGTGGCAAATGGCCGCAACTGGCTTATGTGCTTTAAAGAAGTCTCGAACAAAAGAGACAGCATTTTCATCTCTTCTGAGGATGTCTGGGTTAATGACTCCACCAGGAAGTACTAAAGCATTGTAATCTTTTACATTTGCTTCAGAAAGTAGCTTATCTACATCTACTTCTTTACCCCAGTTGCCATTATCCCAACCTTTAATAGAGCCAGATTCCATAGAGATTACTTCTGTGGTTGCCCCGGCTTTTTCTAAGGCAGCTTTAGGTGAGGTTAATTCAGATTCTTCAAATCCGTTGGTTGCCAAAATAGCAACTTTCTTATTTGTAAGGTTTTCCATTTTAAGTTCTATAGGGTTTGTATAGCCCGAAAACGGGCTATGGTTAATAATCAACTATCAATCTTATCTGAGGTAGATATTAGATGGAATCGATAAAGTCCTTAATCTCGTCCTTAGTCTTTCCAGTCTTTCTCTGAATACGGCCCAAAAGCTCGTCTTCTTGACCTTCTGTGTAAGTAAGGTCATCATCAGTAAGATCAGCATAGTTCTGTTTTAATTTTCCTTTGATAATATTCCAATTGCCTTTCAGCTTGTCTGTTGTTGCACTCATAATTTTTGATTTTTTGGTTCGGCAATAGAAGTCCAAAGAGAGTGCCGAGTCTCTAGGTGTTTTGTAACCTATTGTAAATCAGTTAATAAAAAGTTTGTGTGTTTGCTGTGCTTATTGGTTTTGCTTTCTATTTGAGAAAGATATTCTCTATATGAATGAACTATGTATAGAATGGGCGCTAAGAGTGGGGCTAAAAGATTAGTGAAAGTAGCAAGAGGCCTGCCATCAGCAGGAGTTTATTATTTACCTCTGTGGGAGGCAATTAGTAGCTTTCAAGCCTAAGAAGCGAAGCTAGTTTCAATACTGATGGCATGGTCTCTTTTCGGAAATCGTATAAGGTTAAAGTTAGTGGGCCAGGTTAACTTCCTCTGTGTCATCTATTTAAGAAATCTGCAGATGTGTGAAACGTACTATGTGGTTTACTGAAGAATAGATGTGAAAATTAGATTGGTTTTAACACCAATCTTGGCTAATCAAGAAGACTAAGCCTCCTTATACTCCATGCCTAAAATGGCAAAGGCGTGTTTCTTGTGCTGGTCCATCACCTCAGTTCTGGTCTGGGTATCGGGTACCATGCATAGGTAAAAATAGGCCCCTTCAAGAATCGTATAGATAAGGTTGGCTGTTATTTTAGGATCGTCCAATTGAAGAGAACCTTCGTCAATACAGGCTTCTAAATGTTCAGTAAGTGATTCTCTCAGTGAATCGTGTAGCTGTCTGTATTTCTTTTGGATTAACGGATCTCTAAAAATTAGTGTAAAGCAGTTGTAGTACACATCGTCACTGACCAAGGTGTTCCATTTTCTGGAGAAGATATTATTCAATACCTCCATTAGCTGATCTATGGCAGATCGATTACTCTTTATTGTATATATGTTAAGGTATCTGTTGAGAATATAATCGATGAGAGCGAAGATCAAATCCTCTTTGGTTTTAAAGTAGTGCAGAATTAAACTTGGGTTAACATTCATTTCATCCGCTACCTTCTTAATTGACGCATTGTGTAGGCCTTCAGCTTTGGCTGTTTTATACAAGGCACGCACAATTTCTTGCTGTCTGATGTCTTTAATGCTTTTTCTTCCCATGTGTTGTCAGTGATTTTCGGGTTGAATATCTGTATAATAAATTGACTGACTGTTCAATTAAAATTAAATCCCGGTTAACTCCCACTTAATACTGGCCACCTACCTTTGAGTTATTAAAACCTAATTCGAAAAACTCTATGAAACGACTCTACCAAGAATTAAGAAACAGCCGAGCCTTCATGACGGGCCTAGGTTGCTTTCTTGTGCTATTGACTTTGAGTTCTTCTGCCTTTGCGCAATCCAGAAGAGTTCAGGGGCAGATTACTGACGCTAATGGCGTTCCACTCTTCGGAGTAACTGTGTTTGAAAAAGGAACGACCAACAATGGAGCTATTTCTGCCGAAGATGGCTCTTACACTATTACAGTGGCCAGTTCTGAATCTGTGCTTCTCATTACTTCAATAGGTTTTGTAAACCAAGAAGTAACAGTTGGCAATAGAAATACCATCAACATTATGCTTGAAGAAGACATGACCATGCTTGAAGAAGTGGTGGTGGTAGGTTATGGCACTGAAAAGAAAGTAAACCTTTCTGGCGCTGTAGATCAGGTGAATGCAGAGCAACTTGAGAAAAGACCTATCAGTAATGTTACTGAGGGGCTTCAGGGGGTTGTACCAAACCTAAACATTATGAACAATTCTGGTGCCCCTGGTTCCAATTCTAACATTAACATTAGAGGTATTACTTCAATCAACGGTGGCGATCCGCTCATTCTGATTGATGGTGTCCCTTCTAGCACTGCAGAACTGAATAGAATTGCTCCACAAGATGTAGAAACAATCTCCATTATTAAAGATGCATCTGCTGCTGCAATTTATGGTGCAAGGGCTGCTTTTGGTGTGGTGCTTATCACCACAAAAAATGGAGAGGGCAAAGTAAAGGTGAACTACACTGGTTATGTATCCTTCAATAGACCAACCGTTACGCCAAACAAAGTTACCGACCCTTATATCTACTCTAGGCTTCTTGAAACCTCTACAGATAATACCCCATGGGATAATGTGAACTATAATGATCAGTACTACGATTACGCCAAGCAGAGATCTGAAGATCCTTCAGTTCCGGGTGTAAGAATAAACCCTTCTGATGAATCGCTTTGGGAATATATGGGAGATAGAGATTGGACTAACTATTTCTTAAAAGACAATACAGTTTCTAACAACCATCAGATATCAGTTAGCGGAGGGCAAGAAAACGTGAATTACCTACTTTCAGCCTCATATAGCCGTCAAAATGGTGTGTTACGACTTGCAGAAGACTATTTCGATAGATACACAGTAAGAAGTAAGGTCAATTTTAAGCCTACCAACTGGCTGACTGTAGGAAACAATACTTACTTGACAACTACCGAAAGAAAAGAGCCTTCTCAATTGAGTTTGGGTGCTATTTATGACGTTTTCCCTACTTCTTGGAATATTAACCCTGATGGTACTTGGGCTAATTCTGGCGCGGGTCGAATTGGTGCGCAGCTAACCGATGGTGGTGAAAGTATTACAGAGTACAGCAGTCTACAGTCTCAGTTTACTACCAAAATCGATTTCATTAAAAATAAGCTGAGTTGGAATAATGACTTCACCTTTAGAAGAGGAAGACAAGATTGGAATTGGTACAGAACTAAATACCAGATTGGCTATGGCCCTGGCGATGTAAGAGAAGAAGGAGACAACAGAGCTTACCGCTCAAATGCTATTGATAACTACTATGTGTTCAACTCTTACTTAAATTTCAATCAGATGGTAGGAAGTAGACACGACTTCAGTGCTACTGCCGGATTTAACCAAGAGCACTACAGATACAACTCTTTCAGTGCAGAAAGATATAACGTTATCTCTGCCTCATTACCAACTATTGCCTTGGCTACTGGAGATCAATTTGTAAATGAAAGTATCTCTGAATGGGCTGTGAGAGGCTTGTTCTATAGATTGAACTACATATTTGATGAAAAGTATATTGTTGAATTCAACGGTAGATATGATGGTTCTTCAAAATTTCCATCAGACAAAAGATGGGGTTTCTTCCCTTCGGCTTCTGTGGCATGGAGAGTAGATGAGGAGAACTTCATGGACGGGCTTTCTGATGTATTCAGTCAGCTGAAATTAAGAGCTTCTGTTGGTTCTTTGGGTAATCAGGCCATTGGTCCGTACGATTATATTGCCACAATGAGTGCTTACCAAGGCAATTATTTAATTGATGGCAGTCTTCCTCTAGAAATTTCTTCTCCTCCTTTGGTTTCCGGCAACTTCACTTGGGAAAAGGTAGTAACCACCAACTTTGGTGTAGACATGGCTTTTATGGATAATCGCCTAACGGCCTCTTTCGATATATACAGAAGAGATACAAAAGATATGCTCACCTTGGGTAAAGAGTTGCCAAACGTACTTGGTGCAACTGAACCAAGAGAAAATGCCGCTGACTTGAAGACCAACGGATGGGAATTGTCACTAGGTTATCAAGGCGAGGTTAGTTTAGCTGGTAAACCATTGAGCTTTAATCTTACGGGTATTCTTTCCGATAGCAGGTCTTACATCACTCGATTCGATAACCCTACAGGTAGCATCACTCAGTATTATGAAGGTATGGAGCTAGGTCAGATTTGGGGCTTGGTAAACGATGGCTTCTTTGAGAGTACCGATGAAATTGCTGCTTTAGATCAAACAGGAATTATTCCATGGGGAGCGCTTTCAATTGTGCCAGGATGGATGAAGTACAAAGATTTAGATGGTAATGGAGTAATTGAAAAGGGTTTGACTCTTGATGATACTAAAGACTTAACGGTGATTGGTAATCAGGCACCACGCTACAGCTTCGGGTTCAACTTTGCAGCCGATTGGAATGGGTTTGATATTAGCGGACTAGTTCAAGGAATTGGAAAAAGAGATTACTACCCATTAGACTACTTGTATTGGGGCTTCTATCAGCAGCCTTATGCCGGAGGTTACTATCACTTGTTCGATTTCTACAGAGCTGAATCAGAAACTGGTGCAGATAGAGATAGACACTCTCAGTCATATCTAGATGCTGGCCTTGCTGATCAAAATTTAGATGCTAAATATCCTCACTTACAGTCATGGTTAGCAGATAGAAACCTTGGTGAGAGAATAGATCAGGCTCAAGGTTTAGGTATCCCTCAAACAGATTATTTACTGAGTGCAGCATACGTAAGGTTGAAAAACTTAACAGTGGGTTATACACTACCACAGGCACTTACAAGTGGAATAGGAATTAGTAACCTTAGAATCTATGTGAGTGGAGAAAATCTGATGGAGTGGTCTGCCTTGAAAGATTACTTCGATCCTGAAGCAGTTAATGATGCCATTCAATACAACCCAGCTGTTAGCCAGTCTAGAGGAGTAGGTAAGGGTTATAGTTATCCATTCCAAAGAAGGTATGTAGTAGGTGTAAACATTGGTTTCTAATTCAACCCAACTGACAAAAGATACAACAATGAAAAAGTTAAAATATATATTCTTATTCACCCTCATTGGTGTTTTTGCCTGTGACGATGAATTCTTGGATGTAGTGCCAGAAACTTCTATAGGAGAAGAAAACTTCTTCAATACCGAAGAAGACTTGCAGATTTACATCAACAGCTTGTACAACTTTCCGGGTACCGGAAATTACAATGCCGACCGTGCCACTGATAATGCGGCAACCACAGGTAACACGGAGTTGAAGACCATGATGGTGAGCACGCCATCTTCTACCTCAATTACTGGTGGATGGAATTGGGGAACCCTCAGATCTATCAACCTTTTTCTAGAAAACTTTGAACGTGCAGATATTTCTCCTGAAAAATTAAACCACTTTGAAGGTTTAGCAAGGTTCTTCAGAGCACAGTTTTACATGGAAATGGTTAAGCGGTATTCTGACGTACCATACTATGACTTTGTAATTGATACTGACGATACTGAGGCGCTTACCAGACCAAGAGACCCAAGAACAGTTGTTGTAGATAAGATTTTTGATGACTATCAGTTTGCTGCAGATAATGTGTTTGAGAACCAGCCTTCTGGTGCTGTAAATCAATGGGTAGTTAAGGCGTTTATGGCCAGAGCAGCCTTGTTTGAGGGTACTTTTAGAAAGTATCATGATGAATTAGGCTTAACCGCCTCGGCTAACGTCTATCTGTCTAAAGCTAGAGATTTGGCCAAAGATATAATGGATAATGGCCCGTTTAGCATTCACAATACAGGTAATGTAAATTCTGACTATGCCTCATTGTTTACTGATCCTGACCTTGGTGATAATCCAGAGGTAATCTTTGCTGTTTATAGCGAAGACCAAGTGAGAAATAGCGGTTGGTCCGAAACCATTTTCGGAAACTACGAAGTGAGCCCAACCAAAGACTTATTGCAGTCTTATTTAATGGCCGATGGTTCTTTCTATTCTTCACAAGCTGGTTATGAGACTTTCAGTTTTGTAGATGAGTTTGAGAATAGAGATCCTCGTTTGTCTCAGACTTATGCCTTTCCAGGTTTCTTTCTAATCAATACTGGTACTTACTCTCAAGGTGGTGGTGTTTACGTTCAGCAGTTGGCTAAAAACTTCTCTGGTTATCATCAGATTAAAGGTTTTGTGAATGTTACTGACCAAGCTGTAATCAATAGTTTAGATTTCCCTGTAATCCGTTTGGCAGAAATGCTCCTTACCTATGCAGAAGCAAGAGCCGAGCTAGGTGAGTTAACCCAGGCAGACCTTGATATGTCCATCAACTTATTGAGAGATAGAGCAGGTATGCCGAATATGACCATGACCACAGCAACAGATCCTTTTCAGCAGGCAAAGTACCCTGGTGTAAGTGCTGTATTACTAGAGATTAGAAGAGAAAGAAGAGTAGAGATGGCCTTGGAAGGCTATAGATACGATGACCTAATGAGATGGAAGGCTGGTAAATTATTGGAAGAAGAGCCAAAGGGAATCTACTTCGATGGCCTCGGTAAGCATGATTTAACAGGTGACGGAATTGAAGATATTGTGTTGTTGAGTGAGTCTGAGTCTATTCCAGATCCGAAGGAGCAAAATTCTCTTGGCACTACATTGGTTTACTATAAAGCGGGAAATCCTGGTGAAAGTGTAGGTGTTTTCCTTTCTAATGGTAATAGTGGGCATATTATAACCGTGAACGAAAGAGGTACTTTTCAAGAGCCTAAGTATTATTACAGACCGGTTCCGGCCGCTCAAGTAACGCTTAACCCCAACCTGACTCAAATTTTCGGTTGGGATTAGGTTCTCCCTTACTGGGGTAAATAAACGGTTGGGGCAAAGGCTCCAACCGTTACTTCATTTTCAACTTTACTGATGATCTTTCCTTTATGAAACAACTTTTTGGACTACTAGCTTTTGTGCTACTACTCAGTAATTGTGCAGCGCAAAAAGAGAAAAAGGTGGTACTTATAATCATCGATGGCGTGCCAACCGATGTTTTAGAAAGAAATGAAACACCGCATATAGATTCTATAGCTGCAGTGGGTGGTTATGCACGCTCATATCAGGGTGGAGAAAAGGATGGCTACAGCCAAACTCCAACCATTTCTGCTCCTGGATATATGAATATGATTACAGGCGTATGGGGAAACAAACACAATGTTTGGGGAAATTCCGTAAAGAATCCGAACTACAACTATTGGAATATTTTTCGCGCAGCAGAAGAGCTTAAACCAGAGTTAAATACTGCCATTTTCTCTACTTGGGAAGATAATAGAACTAAGCTGATAGGCGAGTCTAAGCCAGAAGCGGGCTCTATAAAATTAGATTATGCCTTCGATGGTTTTGAGTTAGATACCGTTGCTTTTCCTCATGGCGATAGTCGTTTATTCATTCTGCAGATAGATGAGCATGTAACAGATGAGGCTGCGGTTTATATCAAAGATGAAGCGCCCGATTTGTCATGGGTTTATTTAGAATATACTGATGACATTGGTCATGCTTATGGCGATAGCCCAGAAATGGTGGAGGCTGTGGGCTTGGCCGATGCTCAGATTGGCAGAATATGGGAAGCTATTCAATACCGCGAGGCCAACTTTAATGAAGAATGGATGATCGCTGTCACTACTGACCATGGTAGACACCCATTTAACGGAAAAGGTCACGGAGGGCAAACAGTGAGAGAAAGGCTTACGTGGGTGGTTACTAACCTCTCGGATCTAAATGAGCGATTCAATGACGGTTTGGCTGTTGTAGATATTTACCCAACTGCTATAAATTTCATGGGTGTAGAATTGCCAGAGGCTCAAAAATCTGAGTTAGATGGTGTGCCATTTATTGGAAAAATATCACTTCAGTCGCCACAGGCCAGATACAATCAGGGCGTATTGAGTCTTACGTGGAAATCCATTGGCTCCGGAAATGTAGAGATACTCTATACCGATGCCAATGAGTTTGCTAAGGGTGGAACAGACGAATACATTTCATTGGGTAAAGTTTCGGTAGGTGAAGACGAGTTTCAGACTCCACTAGAGTTGAAGGCGGGCACTTATAAGTTCCTTTTGAAAGGCTACAATAATTGGGTTAACACTTGGCTAACCATTACTGACGATCAAACCACAAACAACTAATAATGAATAGAAGAGAAGTTATATCATCGCTTGGGTTACTTGGTGCAGGCGCTTTAGTTGGAGGCAAAGGCTTGAGTACTTCTAGCAGAAAACGAAGTATAAGAATTGCTCACTTAACAGATGTGCATTTACGCGACTATGAGGATGCTCCGAAGAAATTTGAAAAGTGTCTTCATGCGCTTCAGTCAATTTCAGACGCACCTGATATAATCTTTAATGGTGGAGATACCATTTTCGATGCTTTAGGTGCTGAAAAAAGTAGTGTAGAAAGACAGTGGAAACTTTGGGATAGTATTATCAAAGAAGAAAATAGTCTGCCAATAGTTCATTGCATTGGTAATCATGATGTTTGGGGTGCTGGCGATAAGTCCGATATTCTTTATGGAAAGGCTTATGCTGTAGATAAGATGGGGCTAAGCTTGCCCTACTACAGCATGGAAAAAGCTGGCTGGAAGTTCATTGTTCTAGATAGTACTCACCCTGTAGGAGAAGGCTGGTACACTGGTAAATTAGACGATGAGCAGTTTGATTGGTTCGAAAACGAATTGGCAAATACCGATTCAAATAGACCAATCATGGTAATGTCTCATATACCAATATTGACAGCCACTGGCTTTTACGAAGGGAATGAAAAAGAAGGTAATTGGGTTGTTCCAGGCAGCTGGATGCACATAGATTTCAACCGTATTAAGAAGCTTTTTCTTAAGCATCCGAATGTGAAACTATGTATTAGTGGCCATATGCACTTAGTAGATCATGTTCAGTATAATGGAGTAACCTATTGCTGCAATGGTGCCGTAAGCGGAAATTGGTGGGGGAACGAAATGTACCATGAAACTCATGCCGGCTTCGCTTTAATAGACCTGTATGACGATGGAGGTTTTGATGTAGAGTATAGAACCTACAATTGGTAAAAGAATAATAATACAGTTGTTTACCTCATGTTTTTACAGATTCAGAGCTTTGTCGTGGGCTCTGAATTTCTGTTTTTATGGAGCTAGGAATTACTGAACTGGAAAATTATGTGGCAAGAAGTAGCCGTTCAAGGTATTGGTTGGTTAGGGACAATACTCTTTATTATTGCCTACATTCAGTTGAATAGGGGAGTTTGGACAGTGAAAGACCCAAAATATCATGTCTATAATATTTTGGGTAGTATCTTTTTGGTTGCTAATACTTTGTGGGATTACTCTTACGCTGCCACTATGGCCAATCTGTTCTGGGGTGTTATAGCGGTTTATGGCTTCCTTAAATTCAAGAAAGAAGCAAAAGCTGATTAATTCAAGTTTCTCTAAAGTCTACTTTAATAGTCTCAGTTCTCTAGAAATTCTGAATGATTCTTAAGTTTAGCCTGAGACTTCTTCCGCATGGAAATGTCTATTTGTTGTGTTTGATGAAAATTGAACTATTCTAATTTTGTTATGTCAACTGCAGAAACTTGATTTTACATATCATTTATACAACTATTAAGGTTTCATTGAGATAAAATCCGTTTCCAATAAGGCTTATTCCCTATCTTAATATCGAATTCGTTACCGCCTTATAGTTCCATAAAATGTTTAAAATGTGCTTTTAAAATGCTTAAAAGCATGTTTTGAGAGCCTCCTCTCTTTTTGTTCACTCTTTTAAGATTGATTTTTGAAGCTTGACTCGTAAAAAATGCTTTGTACAACAGAATGCAGTCAGTTTTGTTTTCATTATTTAATTTGCTCCTGTTAATCACCTAAAGCCAGTATAATGAATCGAATAAAACTACTCGCAGTAGGAGCTATGTTTTTGGCTCTCATCGGTACGCTTCCTGTACACGGGCAGACCGAAAAGTCACTCGATCAGTCGTTTTCTGAAATCCTCAATAGTTCGGAGTCTTATGAAGAATATAAGGTGATAAAGACCTCAAAGCTTAATGCCTTTAGAGGTGCTATGTTCGATAGTCTAAAATTATACCGAGGCACTATTCAAAACCTGCAAGGAGAGCTGTCTGAAGTGAAGTCAGACATGGCAGAAATGAGAAGTGAGCTTCAGGCCGTTCAGCAAAGCTTCAATGACAGTCAAGCCAATTCAGAGATGATAGGCTTTTTGTGGTTCGATGTAAAGAAACTTACCTATTCAATCTTCCTTTGGTCTTTGGTGGCCTTACTCACTTTATGTTTGGCCATAATGTATGGCAGAATTAAGCACGTTTGTGGCGTGGTTAAGCGAGTTAAAGCAGCTTACTCCAAAATTGTAGAAGACTATAGAAACCAGCGTTTTCAGGCCACTGAAAAGCAAATAAAGCTCAAAAGAGAGCTACAGACGGCTTTAAACAGATTAGAGAATATTCAAGCTTCAGAGCAGCTCTAGCGCTTTAGCTTAAAAATACTTAGTAGTGTCGGATTGGTCGAGAGGCCATAAAAAAACCCCAGCAGACGGCCGGGGTTTTTTGTTGATATTAAGTGAGTTCTATTCGTAATCTGTTCTTGGCTTAGGGCCACCTGCCATAATTTCATCGTTGGCATAAGACTCAAACTTCTCAAAGTTCTTCTGGAACATTCTAGCCAGCTTGTTAGCCTTTTCGTAGAATCCTTTATCGTCTTTCCAAGTTTCTCTAGCACTAAGCAATTCGCTTGGTACTTCTGGGCAAGTCATAGGTATTTCAGCACCAAAAATTGAGTGCTTTCTGTAGCCTACATTGTCCAATACACCTGAAAGTGCCGCAGAAATCATAGCTCTAGTGTATCTCAACTTGATTCTTGAACCAACACCGTAAGGTCCGCCAGTCCAGCCAGTGTTAACCAACCAAACATTTACACCGTGCTCATCCATTTTCTTACCTAGCATCTCTGCATATTCAGTAGGGTGCAATGGCATAAATGGAGCGCCAAAACAAGCAGAGAATACTGGAGTAGGCTCAGTAACACCGGCCTCAGTACCTGCTACTTTAGAGGTGTATCCTGAAATGAAGTGGTACATAGCCTGACCTTTGTTCAATTTCAAAAGTGGAGGCATTACACCGTAAGCATCGCAAGTTAAGAAGAAGATGTTCTTTGGAATACCACCAATAGATGGTTCCGCAATGTTGTTGATGTGGTGAATTGGATAAGATACTCTAGTGTTTTCAGTCACAGAAGTATCTTTATAATTCACGGTTCTAGTGCCTTCTACAAATCTGGTGTTCTCTACAATTGCACCATACTTGATAGCTCTGAAAATGTCTGGCTCGTTTTCTTCAGTAAGGTCAATGGCTTTTGCATAACAGCCGCCCTCAAAGTTGAATACGTTTTTCTCTGTCCAACCGTGCTCATCGTCACCAATCAACAATCTATTAGGGTCGGCAGATAAAGTAGTTTTTCCTGTTCCTGAAAGGCCAAAGAAAATAGCAGTATCTCTTTCTTTAATTCCCATGTTGGCAGAGCAGTGCATAGGTAAAACGCCATCTTCAGTCGGCAACAAGAAGTTCAACACAGAGAAGATACCTTTCTTCATTTCACCAGAGTACTGTGTACCACCAATAAGAATCATTCTCTTGGTAAAGTTTACAATAGCAAAGTTGCTTTGTCTGGTACCGTCAGTTTCAGGGTCTGCCTCAAATTCTGGGCAAGAAATAATAGTAAAGTTCGGTTCGAAATCAGGAAGTTTATAATCTTCTGGTCTGATGAACATGTTGTAGCAGAACATGTTGTGCCAAGCAAAAGTGTTAATTACTCTTAGCTTAAGTCTGTGCGTTTTGTCTGCTCCAGCATACGCATCTCTAACATATACTTTCTTGTCTTCCAAGTAAGTCAACATCTTGTTATAGATCTTGTCGAAAGACTCAGGAGAAATGCCAATGTTAATATCTCCCCACCATACTTTATCTTCTGTCATTTCATCTCTTACAATGAAACGGTCTTTAGGAGATCTTCCGGTGAACTTACCGGTGTCGCACATTAACGCACCTGTATCAGTCAGGTGGCCTTCGCCATTCTTAATGGCTTCTTCTGTTAACTCAGTAGGGCTGAGGTTCCAATGTGCTTCTTTAACTTTTTTAATGCCTGCAGCTTCCAGGCCTGTTTTGGATTTCGTTCCGGTTTCTAACATGATTTTTATAGGTACTTTCCTTGTTTATGAAATCGTTTGCAAAAGTAATTATCAGGTTCGAATTTAGGGCATGAATTTTTAACAATTACTGATTTCCGTCATTTAGGGTAGAAATCCTTTCTAAATGGCATATTTACGATGGCTTTGAATGAAATGCCTTGTAATATTTTTCAGACAGTACTAATTTGGAAACTTTGCTAAAAACTAAATATCAACTATGTCAGAAATAAAAAACATAGAAGGACCTCAGATGCTTGGTCATCCTAAAGGTCTGTTCTATCTGTTCTTTGCAGAACTATGGGAGAGGTTCAGCTTCTATGGAATGCGTGCCTTGCTTACCTTATATATGGTAAACGTGGTTTTTGAAGCACTAGTAACCAGAGACTTTGCGGCAGCAGCCGTTTATTCATCTTATGGATCACTCGTATATGCTTCTACCGTAGTAGGAGGGAGAATCTCCGACAAGATTTTAGGCTTTAGAAAGTCTATTTTCTTAGGAGGTATCCTGATGGCTCTAGGCCATTTTGTGCTGGCTATTGAGAGCGATATGACTTTCTTTTTGGCTCTTGCACTTATAGTAGTTGGTAATGGTTTCTTTAAGCCGAACATTTCAACCTTTGTTGGTTCTTTGTATAAAGACGGTGACACCAGAAAAGATTCAGGGTTCACCATCTTCTACATGGGTATTAACATAGGTGGTTTTGCTGCCCCTCTTTTGTGCGGTTGGTTAGGCAGAGAGTATGGATGGCATTACGGATTCGGCTTGGCTGGTATCGGTATGTTAGCCGGACTTATCTTCTTCTGGTCAGGTATTAAGGCTGGTGTCTTTATGGACAAAGGTTTGCCACCAAGCGAAGAAGCTTTGAATAAAACTGTTCTAGGTATTAAGCAGAAAGTATTAGTGCCAATTTTGGCTTGTATTGCTGCTCCAATCATTGCTCTAATGTTGGCTTCATATGAGCCTTTATTAAATGGTGAATCATTCTTTGGAGATCAGAATATTGTTAATGTGCTCTTCAAAGGTATTGGTATTGTCATATTACTCTACATGGGGTACATTTTGTATCAGGCTAGTTTAGAAGAAAGAAAGAAGCTAGCGGTGGCACTGTTCATTACTCTATTTATGACCGTGTTCTGGGGTTTTCATGAGCTTTCTGGAAGTGTAATTACTCTTTTTGCCGATAGAAATGTGAACCTAAGCATTATAGATGCAGCTCAGACTAATGCACTGAACTCCATGTTCATCATTATTCTTTCTATTCCTATTTCATTACTATGGACTTACCTAGCTAGAAAAAAGAACAACCCTCGTACACCTTATAAATTCGGGATGGGTCTGTTATTGGCTGGTATAAGTTTCTATGTATTGGCGTTAAGTGGCGGTTCGGCCGATGAAAACGGTATGGTACCTTTCAGTTACTTGCTAATTATGTACTTCTTACTTTCAGTTGGTGAGCTATTTATGTCGCCAGTAGGGCTTTCTAAAATTACTGACCTTTCTCCTAAAAGAATTGTAGCTTTTATGATGGGTATTTGGTTCTTGTCTAGTGCCTATGCCTTCCAAGTGGTGGGCTTCATAGGCAAGAAATTGGCTGTGGAAAGCACTGGTTCTGAAGTAAGAGGCTTCGCAACTTTAGATGTGTACATTGGTGGTTTTGAGCTAATTGCACAATATGCAATAGGAGCTGGAATAATAGTCTTTATTCTTTCTCCGATACTTAACCGTTGGATGCAAAACGTACATTAGAACAACCTATCCATTTATATAATTACAAAGCCGCCTCAACAATATGGGCGGCTTTTTCATTAGATTTAGATATACCAAAAGATTAAGATGAAAAAAACACTCAAACATCTGATTGGGCTGGCTTCAGCAAGTGTTATGCTTGCTTTTACAGCATGCCAAAGCCCTACAGAGTCTCCTACAGACGAGTTTTCACTCGACTATGAGAAATATGAATTAGACAACGGCTTAGAAGTTGTCTTGCATCAAGATAATTCAGACCCTAAAGTGGCTGTGGCAATTCTATACCATGTAGGTTCAAATAGAGAAAAGCCTGGAAGAACTGGTTTTGCACACTTTTTTGAGCATATGCTCTTTCAAAACTCTGAGAATGTAGGCCCTGGAAATTTCATTAAGTATATCAATGAGTTAGGGGGAACCTTCAACGGAGGAACTTCAACAGACCAAACCGTTTACTTTGAAACTGTACCTAGCGATGCGCTCGAAAAAGTGCTTTGGATGGAGTCGGACAGAATGGGCTTTTTCATCAATACGGTTTCAGAATGGGGCTTAGAGAATGAAAAGCAAGTAGTAAAGAATGAGAAAAGGCAAGGTGTAGACAATAGACCTTACGGACATAAGAGCTACGTTCAACTCAAGAACCTTTACCCAGAAGGCCATCCATATAGCTGGGACGTTATTGGTAGTTTAGAAGATTTGCAAAATGCTACAATTGCCGATGTAAAAGAATTCTACTCCCAGTTCTATGGTGCTGGTAATGCTACTTTAGCTATCGCTGGCGATATAGATATTGCCAAAGCTAAAGAACTGGTAAATAAGTATTTCTCAGAAATAGGTTCTGGTCCTGCGGTTGAGGCAATGAATCCTATGCCTGCAGTGTTGGATGAAACCAAACTTTTCTATCATGAAGACAAGTTTGCCAATCTGCCAGATTTGGAGATGATTTACCCAACTGTAGAGGAGTACAATAATGATATGTGGGCCTTAAATATGCTCGGTCAATTATTGACTGATGGTAAGAAGTCGCCTCTTTACAAAGTGGTTGTGGAAGAAAAGAAGCTAGCACCAAATGTATATGCATATAATAGTTCTGGAGAAATAGCAGGAACATTCAATATTGGTGCTAGAGCTTTTGATGGCATAGACCTCAATGATTTAAGAGATGCCATTTTTGATGGGATGGAAAAGTTTGAAAAAGAAGGCTTTACCGATGAAGATTTGGCAAGAATTAAAGTAGGTGCAGAGACAGGTGTTTATAACTCAGTATCAAGTGTATTTAACAAAGCATACCAGCTTGCCAGCTACAATACCTTTACTGGAGACCCTGGCTACATAACTAAAAACCTGAAAAAAACGCTCAATGTAACTCGTGAAGATGTTATGAGAGTGTACAATAAGTACATCAAAAATCAGGATTACTTGGCTACTAGCTTTGTGCCAGTGGGTCAGAAAGAATTGGTGCTAGAGGGCTCGGTTCAGGCCGAAGTTGTGGAAGAGCCAATTGTTCAAGGGGCAGAAGGAAATCTAGATCAATATGAGAGAAATGTGGAATTTGAAAAAACTGCATCTCAGATAGACAGGGCTGCAATTCCAGCGTTGGACGGTGATTTAAGCTTTGCTCCACCAAGCATAACAACTGATGAACTCTCTAATGGCATGAAGGTATACCACATTTACCAAGATGAGCTGCCTATGGCTCAGTTCAGCATTAGACTTAAAGGAGGAATGTTTTTAGACAACCCAGAGAAGGTTGGGGTGGCCGCATTGCTAGATAATATGCTAATGGAAGGAACAGCCAATAAAACGCCAGAAGAGCTCGAAGAAGCCTTAGGTCAGTTAGGGGCTAGTGTTTACGTTTCATCTTCTAGAGAATACATTACCATTTCTGGTAACTCTTTGGCCAAAAACTATGATGAGGTATTGACTTTAGTAAAGGAAATTTTGTTAGAACCACGTTGGGATGAGAAGGAGTTTGAAAGAATCAAAAGTTCTGCTATCAACTCCATACAGCAGTCTAATGCCAACCCGAATGCAATAGCATCTCGTGTTTTCAATGAAGTGCTTTATGGTAAAGATCATATTTTCTCTAAGCCAACTTCGGGCACAATGGAGTCAGTTTCTAGTATCACACTTGAAGACTTAAAAGACTATTATAGAGATAATTTTTCTCCATCTGTGGCTTCCTTCCATTTTGTAGGTGCAATTTCTAAAGATGAGGTAATGACTTCTTTGGAGCCATTGGAGTTATGGATTGCTAAAGACGTAACCTTTCCGGAGTATGAGGTGAAAACTAATACTGAAGAGTCCAGAATCTTCTTTGTAGATTATCCAGATGCAAAACAATCGGTCATCAATATCGGACGAATTGCCATGGAAGATGGTAACGATGATTATTCGGCAGCTTCGGTTTCTAATTACCGTTTAGGTTCAGGTTCAGGTTCAATCTTGTTTAAGGAGTTGAGACTTGAGAAGGGCTATACTTATGGCGCTTATTCTGGTTACAGCCGAACTATGGATGGTGCTGTTTTTCAGGCTTCTTCAAGCGTAAGGAGTAATGTAACCAGAGAATCTGTAGATCTATTTAAGGACTTGTTAGATAACTATAGTACCGATTTCTCAGATGAGGATTTGGAGGTAACCAAGAATTCAATTTTGAGAAGTAATACGCAGTCTTACGAGACATACGGTAGTCTATTGGGTATTCTTCAGAATATTTCTACTTACGAGCTGCCATTAGATTATATAGAAAAGGATGAAACCAAGCTAAAAGCTATGGATAAGGCGGAGATCAAGCAAGTGATTGACGAGTTTATGAATCCTGATAACTTGGTATACGTTGTGGTTGGAGATGGAAAAACTCAGCTACAAAGATTGAATAATACTGGATTAGGAAAACCAGTAGTGATTAATAAAGATGAAGAGTCTCTTAAGATAGATAAGTAAGAGACTAATCGGTAAATTTTTAAAGGAGGCTCTCTCAAAAGCTAACTGTCATTCCCGACTCCGTCCCGACATATCGGGAGATTCCCAGTCAAGCTGGGAATGACGAATATAGTAGCTTCAGGGATGGCCTCCTTTATTGTTTAAGAACATCATGAACTATCTTCTTTAGTTCAGGTAGAACCCCTTCTTCAAACCATGGATTTTTACGCATCCAAATTCCATTTCTAGGAGAGGGGTGAACCAACGGAAAGTAGTTTGGTAAATAGTCTTCAAAAGATCTTACCGTTTCGGTTAAAGTCTTCTTTCTGCCTTCTAAATAGTAGCCCTGAGCATATTGACCGATAAGAAGCGTAAGTTCTATATTCTGCATTTTATTGAGGAGCTTATTATGCCATGTTGGGGCACATTCTGGGCGAGGAGGTAAGTCTCCAGACTTTCCCCTTCCAGGATAGCAAAAGCCCATTGGCACTATGGCGAACAGCTCTGGGTTATAGAATTCCTCTTCTGAAATATTCATCCACTTTCTCAGGTTTCTACCCGAAGGGTCATTCCAAGGAATTCCTGATTCATGTACTCTGGATCCTGGAGCTTGTCCAATAATTAGAATCTTAGATTTGACATGGGCACGAACTACAGGCCTTGGCCCCAGAGGCAGGTGTTGCTGGCAAATAGTGCATTGCTCAATTTGGTTTAGTAATTCATCCACAGTTAAAGATTACAATTAATTCAACTACATGTTGTCAGGTAAACGATGTTAGCTTCTGGTCAATTCATATTTAGAAAGTACCGCCTTTATTGGGACAATTTCTTTAGGAGCACTCTGGTTCGCGTTTAAATCCAAATCCCACCAACTGGTATTATACCAATTGCCATTCTTGTAGCCTATGTTTTTCATTTCCCCAATATGCATAAACCCAAGAGCCCGATGAAAACCTATACTAGCATCGTTTGGAAGTGTAATTACGGCTATGGCTTTACAGAAATTCATGGCTTTTAGCATATCTAGAAGTAGTAAATAGAGCTTCTTTGCAATACCGAGCTTTCGATATTCCGGATGCACATACACAGTTACTTCTTGGTTCCATTGATAGGCCTGTCTGCTTCTATGGTCTGTAGCATAAGCGTAACCAACCACCTTGCCTTGTATCTCTGCAACCAACCAAGGAGCCTTTTCACTGTAAGCCTTTATTCTTTCCTCAAAAGACGATAAAGTAGGTACTTCAGTTTCAAATGAAGTTGCTGTATTTAGTACTAATGGCCCATAAATCGCCAGCATATCTAATGCATCATCAACCTTAACTAGCCGAACAGAAATAGATGATTTCATGCTGAAATGTAGGTAAAAATATAGGAGTGTAAATGAGAAATTGTCATCCATATAAAAACATGAATCTTAGCTGAGCGAGTCAACGAATGGAGGTTGTACTTGGATTAAGCCGGTTGAGTTTAACCAGTAAGCATAGGAGCAAAGCCAGACGTTAACTTTGATGTAATAGAAAGGTCGAAATCTTATGTTAGTGATTTGATTTTCAGTTGTTTGAGAAACATAATGGTTTTAGTTTCTGACAATCTGTTTTATCCGCTAATTTTGAGCCATGGATAAGTTCTCTAGCTCGGAGCTGATATACTTTGTGGATTTGGCCGGAACCTTTGTGTTTGCCGTTTCTGGTTGGCTTTTGGCCTCCAAAAAAGAGTTAGACTTTTTTGGAGCTGCGGTTATATCATTCATTACCGCAGTTGGAGGGGGTACACTTAGAGATGTACTTATAGGAAGTACGCCTGTTGGGTGGATGCAAGACATTAACTATCTGCTCATTATTGCCTCGGCTATGTTAGCTACAGTATTTTTCAAGAGAATTTTTGAGAAGCTTCGTAGAACCATGTTTTTGTTTGACTCCATCGGAATAGGCCTTTTTACTATTCTTGGTGTTCAGAAAACACTGGGGCTAGGTCTTTCTCCAGTAGTTGCCATTATGATGGGTACCATTAGTGCTGTATTTGGGGGTGTACTTAGAGATACTCTTGTAAACGAAATTCCGCTGATTTTTAGGAGAGAGGTTTACGCTACTGTTTGTGTGGCGGGTGGTACCACCTATTGGTTGTTAGGAGAAACTTCACTCAATGATGAGTTGAGGGTAATTATAACCATAGGCTTAACCATAACCATTCGAATATTGGCAGTTGTGAATAACTGGACTTTTAAAGCTGTTAAGTAGTTATTTTTTCTTCTTTTTGGCCTTAGGCTTGTAGTAGAAAGAATCTGCCAACGGACTGGTGTAGAAGCCCCAAATTAGAGAAAATGTAACAGCATTTCCGCTGTAGTCAACCACTGAGTTTAAAGAGTAATCGGCAACGTTGTATTTCAATTGAAGCCCCAAATATTCGCGATAGCTCAAGTTGTATTTATAGCCCATACCGATGTTGAAATTATAAGTTAAGACACTTGCTCCATCAATTCCGGCATCTTCATCTTCTTTAAGCGCATCAAAACCATCTAAGCCAATACCAGCCAAAAGTTGAAGCTCATTATTACCCCATCTGGTTATCTCTCTGCCAAAATCTACACCAAAATAACCTCCAAAAAAATGCTTAGTGTTTTCTAAAGGACTTGAAGCTCCATCCCTTCTAGCCTCGTAGCCATCTTTCACATTCAAGAACTTAAAGCTTAGAGTTAAGTCGTAAGTAAGTTTCTTCTTTTTGCCACCAATGAAAAAGCCCAAGTTTGGGTGTGTGCCCAAAACGTTTAGTTCGCCAGTTGGGCTCCATGTTCCACCAAAAAGGCCAGAATGTAGCTTTGTGGTGTTTTCAATGCTTTGCACTTTAAAATCATATAGGTATCGTACTTTGGTATTCGAGTATCTTTCTTCACTCAACATGCTATGTACATTAGGAGATGAAGAGGCATAGAATGATGCTAAAAATGCCTCTGTACTAGATTCTTCAAAATCGTTTATCGCACCTTTGGCCATTCTGGAAAGTAGCACATTAAAGTCGCTATTAGGGTGAACATAGTCGTAAAGGCTAGAGGTCCAATTGTTAAACTCTATTCCTTCACTAGCATACATTATTTTATGCTGATAGCTCATAAGGTAGTCCATCAAGTTAGAAGGCAATTCAGACTCCTCAAAAGTATTATTGTGCAGGCTTAGAATGGTTTTAGCTCTAAAAACAGGTTCTACTAAGCCACATGTTTTCTCCCAATAATTCAGTAACATTTGGGCAGAATCTAGTTCATTAACGATCATGTAAGATTCAAAGAGTTCGGTAGAATTGATGGCTACATCAAAGCAGTTGATGGTTCTTTTTACCATCATTTCGTCAAAACTCTTATTCTGGCTAAATGAAGCGAAGGAAGAAAGCAAAAGCCCTAGGCAAAGAATGAGTCTATTAATCATGTGAATTTTAAAAGCGCAATGATACGAATATTGGCCTTTTGTCAATACAGTTATTTTGTGAATCGCTTCACAAGGAGCAAGTGCCTACTTTTCAATCAACTTGGAGGTTGTTGGAAAGTATATCGGAACTGTTGGTTGTGCGATAGTTAAAGTCAAAAGACTCCATTAATTCTCATAGACTACATTAACATCTTGCTTAAACCACTCAGGGTACATTGGTGTGTGAATAGCTTCCACTCTATTGCGCTTTACCTTTAGAGAAGGTGTCATTAGGCCGTTTTCTACCGACCAAACCTCTTTCATTACAACTGCCTTGGCAACCTTTTCATAAGCTTCTAAGCTGGGGTTAATATCGGTAATGGTTTTCCAAATAGACTGATTGAATTCCTCTCTAGACTTCTTTTTCCCTATCTCTGATGGAACTACTAGTGCAATAGGCTGCGGTATGCCCGAACCTACAATACAAACTTGGTCTACATCATTGTTTTTAAGAATTTCCAGTTCAATTGGTGCTGGAGAAATGTACTTGCCTTTGTCAGTTTTGAACTGATCTTTAACTCTGCCAGTAATGGATAAATAACCATCATGATCGAATTCTCCAATATCTCCTGTGCGCAGAAAGCCATCTTCAGTAAACATTTCTGCTGTTTTTTCAGGCTCTTTGTAGTAGCCCTTCATAATGCAGTTACTCCTTATGAGTATTTCACCATCTGCAGATAGTTTAGAGGTTACCCCTGGGAGAGGCCTTCCAACTGTGCCGAACTTATTTTTTCCTGGTAGGTTGAAATGAGATAGTATACAGTCTTCTGTCATTCCATAGGCCTGATTAATTTCTATGCCCAGCTTTCTGTACCATTGCTGTAAGCTCATGGCAATTGGAGCTGCTCCTGAGAAGTTTACCACGGAGGCTGAAAGTCCCAATTTCTTCTGAATTTTCTTTTTAACTAAGCTGCCAATGAGCGGTAAACCCAACAGCTTGTCGAGCTTTTTCTGAGGCATTTTTTCGAGTATCTTCTCCTGAAATTTTTGCCAAATTCTTGGTACACCAAAAAAGGTTTGTGGCTGAACAGAGCTGAGGTCTTCAGCAAAGGTTTCTAAAGACTCAGGAAAGCTAACGGTGCCACCTCTAAATATGGAAGACATTTCAATACCAGCTCGCTCTGCAATATGTGTCATTGGCAGGTAAGAAAAGTATCTTGGGTTAGGGGGCATTTTAATTTGGTCTATAGCAGTGTTGATCAATTGATCGAAGGCAGCATAGGTGTGCATTACTCCTTTGGGGTTACCAGTGGTGCCAGAAGTGTACATTATGGTCATTAAATCTTCTGGCTGCGGAGTATGTATTTGTTCGCTCGGCTCGTTTTGAGCAAGAATTTTCTCCCAAGTTTGCTCTTCTATTACGCCATACATTTCTACCCCAATTTTTATAATATCTGGAATGCCAGACTGCTGAGCAGCATAGTCATCTAATTTCCCTACAATAATTGCTTTAGACTCGCTATGCTCAAGAATTTCAAAGATGGTTTCAGCTCCAAACGTGGGGTAAATAGGAATTGAAATACATCCAGCAGCCATTATGGCTAAATCGGCCATCATCCAATGGGCACAGTTCTTAGAAAGAATAGCTATGTGGTCGCCTGGCTGAATACCTAAGTTCCTCAGTCCGGAAATCATTTTTCTGATCTCCACATCCGCATCCTTATAAGTGTACTCAATGAAGTTTCTATTGATAGGTTGTCTTAAGAACACCTGATTGGGGTTTTTCTTTGCCCAATAGCTAAATGCCTCTAAGGCTGAAGAGAATTTTTCCATAATAAGTCGAGTTTGGCTTAGGAATATACTGAATTATGGTTCGATTCTTGTCAATCAAATCCAGATTCTCGTTTAATAAAGATTTGTCTTAGTACTCTAAAAATCAATTGTCAATTTTGTAAGACAGTATCGTTGTGGCTATTCAGGTTTAGAAATATTCATGGTCGGTGAATTTTCTTACAACCAATCTGAAAATGCCCGTGTCGAAAAAGTATGGTCAAAAACATCACAATAGCATTAATGCTCTTACTACCTATTTGGGCATTATCGCAAGAAGAAGATTCAGTAAAAGTATTTCAACAGGCTGAAGTAGGTTTTGGTTTATTAGCAACCAGTCCAAAGGCTTTACCTTTCTGGATGAAGCACAACAATAGTGGTAGATTTACAGACGCTCAGGCGGGTGCGTTATATTCTCAATTGCATTATTCGGGCAATAGTGAACTGGCTAAGTGGCTCAAGCCAAGCTGGGAGTTTGAGGGGCTAGTTTCTGCAGGCAATAATGGTTCGTATGCCTCTATAATTCAGGCCAATGTAAGTGTAGGGCTGCCTTTGGTTACTATCTCTGGAGGGGTAGATGAAGAGTTTTTTGGTCTTAATGATTCTACACTTTCTGTGGGCAATCTCTTTTATGGTAACAATGCACGGCCAATGCCTAAGCTTCGCATTCAAACCAATGGATGGGTAGCTTCACCTGTACTTTCTAAACTACTTTCTTTTAAAGCCTACCTTGCTCACGGCTGGTTCGATTCGGATAGAACTCAATCTAAGGCCTTTCTTCATCAAAAGTATTTGTATGGCCGTATGCAATTGTTTAACAGTAGATTGTCTCTTGTGGCAGGGCTAAATCATAGTGCGCAATGGGGAGGTCAGAACTTATCGCAAGAGAGTTTTCAACCTACTGGTTTTAAGAATTATGCGAGGATATTCTTAGGAATGAGTGGAGGAGGAGATGCCTTACAAACCGATCAGAAAAATGCACTTGGTAATCATTTGGGTACATATAATTTAGGAGGAAGCTACAGGTTTAAAGGTGTCACTCTTACAAATTATTGGGAGTTTCTGTGGGAGGATAGTTCTGGACTAAATCCTTTAAACTGGCGCGATGGTATGGTGGGGCTAAGTCTTAAACTTCACCAGTCGGGCTGGGTAGACAGGTTTGTTATTGAAGTAGTAAGAACCAATGACCAGGATGCTTACAAGGTTGGTGAAGATGGTGTGCCTTTTATAGAACCAGATTATTTTTTCAATAATAGTGTCTATAGTTCAGGTTGGACGTACGGAGATAGAATAATCGGATCTCCTATGTTTTTGATATTCGATGTAGAGAATAGCGCTAGAAATATTGTTCAGAATAAGATTAACGCATTCAATATTGGTATTGGAGGTAGTTTTAACGCTCTAACATATACCTTAAAATATACCGACTTTAAGAACAATGGAACCGTATTTAAGCCTTTGGAAACTAGCTTGTATGTTAAGGTAGTTGATCTAAACCTGCAGTATAGTATTAATAAGCATTCAAGCTTAGGACTCAGAGCTAACTATCAGCAGTCCAATTTTGAGTCAGGCTCAAACTTCGGACTGCATTTAAGTTATAGCCATACCTTTGGCTTCTAGGTTGGCTTATTGCTGATCGTTAAAACTGATCATCCAGTTAATGCCGAATTGATCGGTTAACATGCCGAAATAATCGCCCCAAAAAGTCTGTGCCATTGGCATCTTGGCTTCGCCACCTTCTTGAAGTTTATTGAAAAAGTTATCTGCTTTTTCTTTGCTATCGGTGGTTATTGAAATAGAAAAGTTATTGCCTTGTTGATAATCTGCAGCCCATTCGCCACCAGTATCGCTTCCCATTAGCACAGTTTCTTTGCTAATAGGCAGACTTACATGCATTATTTGGTTTTTCATTTCATCTGAAACAGGTGGCATACCTTCTTGAGGAGGCATTTCTCCAAAAGTACTTTCCGAAGCAAAATCGCCTCCGAATACTGAGTGATAAAAATCAAATGCAGTTTTGCAGTTGCCGTTAAAAGTGAGGTAAATATTAATGGTGGTCATAAAAAAAAGTTTGAGTTTCTAATAAATCTCAATTTACCGAATCTACCAGTTAATCCTACGTTGTCTTGGCATTGAATTAAACGATTAATACAGCTTCTACTATAGCTCATCACACTCAAACCCTTGGCTGTTGAGTATAGTAACCACAGTATCGGGCAGTAGGTCTATAGTTTCTACTCTTAAAATTCTGTCTTTATCTTCAAGGTCGAAGTTCCAAGAGTCATAGGGTAGAAGTATGTTGAGGAATGTACCCACCATTGAGGCTTGCTTTTCGCTTTTTACGGAAGTTTTAAAAACGTGTATCATGAGCGGTTGAATTGTCTATTGATTGATAAGTTCTTCATACGTTTGCTTGAGTCTTTTCCGCAGGTATTTAACTGCATAATGCTTTCTAGAGAGAAGGGTGTTTACCGAAAGGCCCGAAGATTCAGCTATTTCTTTTACTGGTAAGCCATCTAATTCTGTTAACTCAAAAATGCTTCGCTGTTCTACAGGTAATTCGGTAAGTGCTTCTTCAAGTTCTTCCCACATCAGCGAGCGTATATATAGGTTTACTGGACTTTCAGATTCATCTGTTTTTGGGAATAAAGAAGTAAGAATGTCTTCCTCTTCATTATACTCCAATTCCAAGGGGAGGCTACTCTCTTTTTTCTTTTTACTCTTATTGATGATGAGATTTTTAGCTACACGAAAGAGCCATCCAGATAAGTTTTCTATGGGATTATGAGTGGTTTCAACGGTTTTTACGAATTGGAAAAACACATCTTGGGCAATATCTTCTGCATCTTCATGCGAAGGCACCCTAGTTTTTATGAAAGAACTGATTTTAGGTTGATATTCCTTGATCTGTCTTTCTAGTTCTTCCCTTTGTTCGTTATTACTCACTATCTGAATCAGCTTTTTCTTTCGTGTCTGATTCTGAAAAGCAATTGCCTTGTTGTTCCATCCACTCGGCAATTTTTTTCTTTTTAAACCAAGCTTTGCGCTCTTCTGGGCTCATGCTCATCCACTTTTCTTTCCCTTTTCGGCCACCCCACTTGTGTTTATGAGAGTGTTTTTGTTTGCCTCCCATCCCAGAAAAGAGAATTCGGGAGAGAATAAATAGGCCAAGGGCTTGCCAAAAGTCAATGGTAGTAAGTCCGAAAATTTCAGGCATTAGCCAATTCCAGAGTAGCATAATCACTGAGCCAAATAAGAAGAGTGCTGCTGCTCCAAAGAGTGGGTAAAAGAAGTACTTGTATTTATGTATAACCTTTTTCATTGTCAGATTTTAAATCGTGCCTTTGTATTGGTAGACAAATGAAAGAGGAAAATATTTTAGGTATGAATAATTAATTTAAGAGATTTAGAATTTATAGTTCTAGGATGAATAGAGAGGTTAATGTTTTATTCTCAATTAGTTAGAGACAAACTTTAAGCCTACTATAGAAATTATTAGGGTGGTAATAAAGAAAAGCCTCCAGAAAGTTGCTGGCTCTTTGAATACTAGAATTCCAATCAAGACAGTGCCAACCGCACCTATACCAGTCCATACAGCGTAAGCGGTTCCAATTGGTAGCTGTTGAGTAACTTTAACCAATAAGAGCATGCTTGCAGATAGACAAGCTAAAAAACCTCCATACCAATATGTGGCTTCCATTCCGGTAGACTCTTTCGCTTTCCCTAAACAGGCGGCAAAGGCTACTTCAAAAAGTCCGGCAATTATTAGCAGTATCCAGTTCATTTGAGGTTTAGTTTTCTGATTCATCATCTGTTTTCGTATAGCACTTATCGGTTTCTACACCTGCTTTTGCTTGATATAAAAGTAGATAGACTATTCTGAAAAATAGTGATCTTCCTAAGGTTTGAGCTGCTTTTTCTTTTCCTTAATCGAGTCTATTTCCTAGAAGGAATAAGCAATTTTGAAGTTAAGGTCTAGGTTAGCACTGAAAGACTGAGTAGGTCTATTTGAGTCGTATTCTATGTCAAACCATTCCCAGTAGGTAGCAATAAGCACCAAACCATGAGGAGTGTTTTTATGAGAAACATTTCTGTATCTCAAACCCACTCCAAAATAGCCGTCTACCAACAAACGTTTGGTTAAGTAGTATTCTATGCCAAACCGAGGAACCATGGAGATGAAGCGTTTTTCTATATCTACGAGACTCCATATAGCCACAGGCTCTTCTTTTTGAATAAAATCTTGCGGTTCAGAGTAGTGAAGAACAGCTTCATGGTTTTTATGGAGGTACTCTAAATTCGCACTAAGGTAAAAACGTGAATTGGTGGTGTTTCGATAGTAGCGTTTCAATTCTAACCCTAGACTAAAACCAGTGGCATTTTTTGCCAGATCTGATTGGGCAGGAATAAATTGTTGATAAGCAATTTGTGCAGCATACTTGATTCCTAATGCTCTTTGGTAAGATAATTCTATACCGGGATGTTGATTACCCAACGGTGCTAGAGGTGTTAATGAAAGCCTATTTGGTTTGTTCAAAATCATCGAGGTATCCATTGGAAAATAGGGGAGGTACGAACCTTTTTCCATATTCACGAAAACGTTTTTAGGGTAGGTCCATTTTCTTCGGGTTAACTCATCAACACCAAAACCCAACCAATAGGGGGAGAAGACATTCAAGTAATAGAGTCCCACCTTTTTTGGCCTGATATTGATTTGTCGTTCGTAGTCTTTATTAATAAAAGTAAGCGTAATAGGTTGTTTTTTATTTCTGTATACTCGAGCAAACGTATTGGTGTTTTCATGAACCAAAGTATCTCCTTTGAATACATAATCAACATTTTCACTCGTCTGAAAAGTGATGACGCTCTGCCTTTTATTAAGTAGAGTTGCACATGAACTTATACTCATGCATATAAAAAGCACGCCTAATACCTTGAGTGTTGATTCCACAATCACACAAGATAGAAAAGGGAGGCAAACTTGATATTATGTATGGATTAAATTTAAGGCGTTGCAATAGGTTTCTTAAAAATACAATGTGCATTGTCCATTGCTGCTTTACTCATAAAACCGATAGATAGCCCATGAGTAAGCTAACTTGTGCTTAGAGAATTATGCTTTTGATCTCTGCAAAGTACCAGAGAGTTAGCGTAAAACTTATATGCCAACCGAATCTCTGTTGCATTGGTCGGCTTAGATATCTTTAAAAGTGCAGAATATCTATTTGTGCTGCTCATTGTTTTGCGAGTTTATTCGATTACCAAAGGTATAATTGTTCAGTAACACTTGAGCTTATATAAAATTGTCTCCCTATTTACTTAACAAATATGAAAATAATAATTACTTTTACTTTTGTTAAGTAAATTGAATAGGTCATGAATGAACATTCATTGGGTGAGTTTGAAGAACTAGTGTTGCTGTTGGTGGCTGCCCATAATCAGGAAGCATACGGAGTGATGATTCTTGAACTGCTTGAACAGAAACTGGAGAGAAAACTGAATATCAGTGCGGTACATGTAGCCCTTAAGCGCATGGAGAAAAAAGGGTTTGTAGAATCATCTTACGGTGGAATAACTAACGAAAGAGGGGGGAGGCGCAAGAAGTATTACAGTATTACATCTTTAGGGAAGAAGGTATTAGATCAACAATACCAGGTTCGAACTAGCATTTACAAACAAATTCCTAATCTCTCATTTGGTCAATGAATACGCAACCTCCAAAAAGAGCACTAAAATTCCTGCGGTGGTTTTGCAGGGAAGATTACCTAGAAGAATTCGAGGGTGATTTAATTGAACTCTTTGAGAAGCAATATGAAAGCTCTCCAGCTAAAGCTAAACTGAAGTTTTTCTGGGGAGTCTTACGTTGTTTCCGCCCATCATTTATACGGTCATTTAAAATTTTCAAAAACTCAAACACGTTTTTCATGTTCAAAACTCATTACAAAATCGCTTGGCGAAACCTAAGACGTCAGCCCTTTTTCACCATGCTCAACACGCTTGGGCTTTCAGTTGGAATGGCAGGAGCCTTGCTCATAGGCCTGTATATACACTATGAACTTAGCTACGATAAAATGTTTGCCGATGCGGATCGCATTTACAGGGCTAACATAGACAACCGCACCAGTGGTGAGAGAAGTATTTATGCTTCAGTTTCAGGACCACTCGCCAATGTGTTGCGTGAAGATTTTCCTCATGCCGAAATGGTTACACGCTTTCAACACATAGACGGCATGCTTATCAAGTCTGCTGAGGCGGAGGAGAATGTAAAGGAGGAGAAAATGGTGGCGGTAGACGAAACCTTCTTTGCAATGTTTGGGATTCCGCTGCTATCTGGCAATGAAGCTACTGCATTAAAGGAGAAGAACAGCATTGTATTAACGGAAGAAGCTGCCCAAAAGCACTTTGCTCCTAATGAGGCCTTGGGTAAGGAGCTTGTACTAAATAATGATGAAACCTATTTGGTCACTGGAGTTATTGAGAAACTGCCCAGCAACTCATTTCTGGCGAACCATTCTGCCTTTATTTCGCTGAGTTCTTTAGATGGGGCTGATAGCCCAGCATGGAATAATTGGAACTTCCCCACCTTTGTGAAACTCAGCTCATCAGATCGCGAACCAGACCTTCAATCATTTTTATCTGGTGTAACTGAGAATTATCTAGTGCCATGGGCCATGCAGTTTGTGCCAGGTCTAACACTAGAAAACTGGCGAGAGCAGCAGGAGATTTCAGGAAACTATCTTAGCTTCAATGCTATTGCTCTTACCGACATTCATTTGCATTCTCCCAATATGAAGGGAGAGTTCAACCTAAATGGAGATCTGAAGGATATTTATATACTGAGCTTTATAGGTTCATTTCTGCTGTTGCTGGCTTGTGTGAATTTTATGAATCTGGCTACCGCCAAGTCGCTAAAACGCTCGAAAGAAGTAGGTATACGCAAGACACTCGGTTCTAAAAGAGGAAATCTTATTTCCCAGTTTCTAACCGAGTCTTCATTAGTGGTTTTTCTTTCTATGCTGGTGGCATTGATGCTGGTGGGCTTGGTTTTACCTCACTTCAATCAGTTTTCTGGCAAACAGATAGTTATGCCTTGGGGAAGCCTGACTTTTTGGCTGCTAATGATGGTCTGTACACTGGTGTTGGGTATTGTGGCTGGTAGCTATCCTGCATTGATGCTTTCTCGGTTTTCACCCTTGAAAAGTCTTCGAAATGCTTCGGAAGGCAGTGCAGAAAATGGTCGAATCAGAAATTCTCTGGTAGTGTTTCAATTCATAATTAGTGTATTTCTAATTGCGAGCACTCTGGTGGTCTATGAACAATTGAAGTATATACAGAACAAGGATTTAGGATTTGAAAAGGAGCAGGTGCTTGTGTTGAATAATGTAGATGCTCTAAAAGAGAAATCAAAAACACTGAAAGGAGAGGTGTTAAGGATTTCGGCAGTTAAAAATGTTTCTGTGAGTAGTTTTTTGCCTACACCTTCAGATAGAAACGGTGCAACCTTCTTTAAGAAAGAAGACATGAGTCCTGAGAGTGCTATTATCATTGGTAATTGGCGTGTAGACCATGACTATATAGAAACCTTAGGCCTTGAATTACTAGCAGGCCGTAGTTTCGACAAGCGTTTGGCTACTGATTCCAGCGCAATTATTCTTAATGAATCGGCAGTAAAATTACTGGGTCTTACCCCCGAACAAGCTATTGGTTTGGAGCTTACGGACGATTTTAAAAGGCCTGATCAAGAGAACATGCGATTGATTACGGTCATTGGTGTGATTAAAAACTTTCATTTTGAGTCGATGAGGAACAGTATAGATGCCATGAGCCTGAAGCTTGGTAGTGATGCCCAAAGGATGATGGTTAAGTTTGCACCTTCTGACTTCAACGAGAGTATTGCCAGAATAGAAAGGCTTTGGGATGAACTTGCTCCAGGCCAGCCTTTTGAATATTACTTTATGGACGATGCCTTCAGTTCAGTCTATGAGGCTGAAAACAAACTGGGTAGAATATTCATGCTGTTTACCATACTTTCGGTTATAGTAGCCTGTCTTGGACTATTTGGTTTGGCAGCCTTTAACGCAGAAAAAAGAGCCAAGGAGATTGGCATAAGAAAAGTGCTGGGGGCTGGTGTTTTGCACTTAACTTCTTCTTTAACCTTAGATTTCTTAAAGTTGGTTGGTTTAGCCATTCTCGTTTCTCTCCCTTTGGCCGGATATTTCATGAACCTTTGGTTGAACGATTTCTCTTACCGGGTATCAATTCCTTGGTGGATTTATTTGGTTTCAGCCCTATTAGCCATTGGCATTTCCATTGTCACTGTAAGCTTTCAAAGTGCTAAAGCAGCCATGAGCAACCCTGTTAATGCCCTTAAGTCTGGATAGGCTAAGAGCGTAAGCTCTTCTCAAAACAAACACTATTCTCAATGCCTATGTATTGACCATAGTTTTTAGTAACCAGATAGCCATGCTTTGTATAAAGGGCAATGGCTTCTGGTTGTCTTTTGCCGGTTTCCAACACACATTTTGAGTAGCCCAATTCTGCAGCCCATAGCTCAAGTTCTGCCAATAGTTTACTAGCAATACCTTTTCCTCTTTGTGTTTCCAGAACATACATGCGTTTTATTTCTACAGATATATCTTCTTCAAAAGCCTTGAAGGCACCGCAGCCGACAGGCTTATCATATTCATAAACCACAATGCAGTTCTTGAGCGAGTCAATTTTATTGAACTGAGCATAGTAAGCATTATCTGCACCATCACGATGGGCTAAATCGGTATCAAGAATTCTCACCAAAGCGATGAAGTCGGGGTTTGAAGAATCTGTTCTAACTATGTTCACCTATCTAATATCACAATTCTATGGCTCTGTAACTACTAGCTTATTCGCTCTAAACCTTAAAAAACGCTTCGGCCTAAATCTGTTTCAGAAGAACTTATTCTATATAATTTATATGACTTCAAACTTTCAGACTCAATGTCTTTATTCGGAAAGTGGATGCCATTTCTAGAAACAAAGACGTCTGTTGAGTAATGGTTAATTCCAAGCTCTTCTACAGGTAGGCTGATTTTGCCAGAAGTTTTGGTGACGGTATCAAAAATGGTAAGAGTAGCACCAAAAACTTCAGGTCGTTCTTTATCAGAACCTTCTTCTACTTTGGGCTTAGTGCCGTGAATCAAAATGCGGTAAATGTACCTGTTATCTGGGGATGAAAGCATTTCGGTATAAAAAGCAGGTTGAATAGCTTTAGGGCCAATACTTATACCACCACCTTCAAAGGTCTCTATTTTGGTTTTGTTAAAGTAGCCTTCCAGATTGGTGACCTCAACCTCTGGGTCGCCAGCGTAGTAAGCCCCACGAAATTCGCTTCCAACGAAGTGATATAAGCTGTCATTAATGGCTGAGCTACCGTAAACTTCTTCAGCATTTCCTGCAAAAAATGTTGATACTGAACTTATGCCTCCCGTTTTCGCCATTTCTCTGAGCCTCCGTGCCTTTTCTTCATAATTCGGCACCAGAAATCGTTCATCTACATATTCCTTTTCGAAAGTCTCACTGTCAAAGTTATACACTGTTCTTAGCCAGCTAGTGTCGCCTTCAGCAGGCACTGATTGGCTGATTCCGCAATAGAGCTTTCCATCTCTATATTCCATTGCACCATCTATGGCAATGTTTTTCCTAGAGAAGAAGCCAGAGGTATCGTCTGGCTTAATTCGTTTAAGCACCTCCCCATCTTTGTTGATGCGATAATAGAAGGCCATGGTGTTGATGAAAATATTATCAAAATCATGGACATAGTAATCGAAGAAATAGTACGGGTACTCTACCGCATCTGGTCCGTCTTTAGCCATTTTCGTTTGGTGGTAAAGCTCTCCAGTTTCATAGTCATAGAAATATATACTACTGTTTTTGCGGTTAAAGAAGGTGTAATAGGCCGTACCATCTATTTCAACATATTTACCATCTATCTGGTCGAATGCTGTTTCATAATCAAGTTCAAACTCCTTGTTTGGCTGTTTTACCAAGGTATATACTACTTCTTTAGATTCTTCGATTTTATTAGAATCACCACAAGATTGAATTAGAAAAGCAGTTCCCAGAAATATGAGCAAAAGCGGGTTTCGAGTAATATTCATGTTGTTGTAACTATTTCATTTGTTTTGACTTAGGGTGAATATACTTTTAAAGCTGCATACAAAAAAGCCCGACTTCTCAGCCGGGCTTTTGATTTATGATTTGAACTTATTTGTTGTCTGTGTCAGAGTTTTCATCCTTTACATTTTCAGCCATTTGCTGAATTTCTTCAGAAGACTTTCCTTTCAAATAGCTAGGTAATTCCATACCAGCCATGTTGAACATTTCCTGAAGAGGAGGTGCCGATTTGTAAAGCCCAGAAATGAAGTTGGCCGTTGAGGTTTTTTCTTGTTCTATTGAGCTAAATTATTCTAAAACAAGCGGTATATCGCTTATCACTTCCCAGGAATTTTCTTCATTTTGAATAAGTACTAAATATTTATGCATGTCAGGTTCTGATTCGGACTTGTAAGTTAGATCTACAATGGCAGTATGGCTAGTGATATTAATTTGATTAAATTCAATGCTATACTTAGTTCCTCCAATTTTTCCGTTTTTCATCATGACTAAATAGTTGCCTTTTGAAATGATTGTTACTTCATTGGATCCCTTAAATCGATTGGCAATCACTCTATAATCTTCATGTAGAAGACTATTAAGTAGATTGTTATTTCTTTCCGCTGCTGCCTGTTCAATTTTAATTACGGTTTCTCTAATCGCTTGTTCCATTTGTTTGTGTGATTGTGAATAGCTTTTTATCTGGCTGATCACTGTTAAAAGAATAATTGTAGAAAGTTGTCTCATGCTGTTCTAGTTAAATACAGCACAAAACAGCGAGGAAAGATTAGATATTCCTTTGACGAAAGTCAAAAAGCGCTTGAACTCAACCTTTTTCGAATTCTACTGAGCGATTCTCGACTTATTCCGAGGTAACTAGCAATATGTTGTAAAGGAACGCGCTGTAATATTTCTGGTTGATTATTAATGAGTTGAGAATACCTTTCTCTTGGGGAATATGTGGCGAGCAGTGAGGAATATTTTTGCTCATTTATTGTTAGTCTTTCTAAAATTAGATTACCTAATCTCAGGAAATATTCGGACTCTTTATAGAGCTTAGTTAGTTTTGGTTTTTCAATTAGAAGGACGCTACTAGATTCAATGGCCTGAATATTTTTCTTTGATGGGGTGTCAAAAGTTAAGCTTTCAATCTCTCTTAAGAACTCTCTCTCAAAGTGAAAGGACGTGTTAACCTCTCGGCTATCAAAAGTGTGGAAAGTTCTTAGTGCTCCTCGAGATAAGAAATAAATGCCTTTACAGAATTGTCCTTCTCTCAACAGGAACTCAGATTTCTCAACTTCAATATTAGTTACAATACCTTCAAAGATTTGCCACTCCTTTTGGGGTACTTTAATAATCTGGTCAAATACTAATCTTAAATCTTCATACATAAATGATCAGGCTTGTTTTGTTTAAGATGTGATGAATTCCCTTCTACTCATCTTGAACTCTAATATCTTCAAGTTAATGGAGAGGTTAAGCGAAATTTTTGGATTTTGGAGTGAGCATTATCTTAATTAGGAAAGATTGGTATTAGGATTAAACTAGTTAATACTCACATTTTTTTGAAAAGGTGATTCATTCTTCTTCCGTTATATATCTATAAACACTATTTTCAACTTCTATGTATTGGTCATATTTCTTAGTATTCGGGTAGTCTTCTTTTGTATATAAGGCAATGGCTTCCGGTTGTCTTTTTCCCGTTTACAGAACCGATTTAGAATAGCCGAGTTCCGCAGCCCATTTTTCCAACTCTGATAGTATCGCTCCAGCTACACCTTTACCTCTTTCAGTTTCCAACACTTACATGCGTTTAACCTCAACAGAGATATCCTTTTTAAAGGTTTGAAAGTATCGCAACTGAAAGGTCTTCCGTTTTCATAAGCAAATTCATAGTCTTTTAGCATGTCAATCTTATTGAACTGTGTATAGTATTCTGTTTCAGCTTCAACTCGTTGGGCTAAGTCAGCATCTAGTAATTCAACTAATGCCATAAAGTCTGGGTTTGAAGAGTCTGTTTTAAGAACGTCCACAGATTCAAGAGTTATTGTCTTTGGAAGTCCTAAACTCGATCACGATGACATTGGCTGCTTGTATATCATTGACGTTTAACTGAACCTTCACTGTACTAGCTGGAACTCATGCATGTGCACGTGCGCCTATGATTTAGTCTTTCAAAACCAAATTAAGACCTTCTGCTTCTAGCATCTGTTTGGCCATCTGACACTCTAATAATGAGCATTCATATATTGTTGTGAGTTGATGAATATTAAGTTCATAAAAAAAGCCCGACTTCTTAGCCGGGCTTTTGGTTTATGATTCGAACTTATTTGTTGTCTGTGTCAGAATTTTCATCCTTTACATCTTCAGCCATTTGCTGAATTTCTTCAGAAGACTTTCCTTTTAAATAGCTAGGCAATTCCATACCAGCCATGTTGAACATTTCCTGAAGAGGAGGTACCGATTTGTAAAGCCCAGAAATGAAGTTGGCAGTAGAGGTTTTTTCCTCAGGACCATTTCCGCCATTATCCCAAACCGTAACTTTATCGATTTTGATATTTTTGATCGCTTCTGTCTGTAGTTTCACTAGCTCAGGTAATTTATCTGCTACTAATAGGAGTACTGCATTTTTAGAGTCGTTGCCAGCAGCCTTCACAATCTGCTCAAGACCTTGAGCCTGCTTAGTCAATACCTCATAGATACCCTTCGCTTCAGCTTGTTTCATATAAAGAATCGCGTCTGCTTCACCTTTCGCTTTTCTCCTGATCATCTCAGCTTCAGCTTCAGCAGCAATTTCAACTCTTTGCTTGTCGATCTCTGCAGGAACAACAATATCTGCTGTTTGGCTAGACTTATCTCTTTGAGCACGAGCTATTTCAGCTTCTTTCTCTGCGGCATATGCTTCTTCCAAAGCTTTTGCCGACTGAACCTTTTCTGCAGCAGTTGATAATCTTTTTGCTTCAGCTTCTTTTTCAATCCTCGAAGCATCAGACTGCGCTACTTTTACCTTCGCTAAGTTCTCACCTTCAACAGCTTTTGCATTGGCCGCAGCCACGTGAGTTCTCTGATCTTGCAAAGCATTCGCTTGACCAATCTGACCATCTCTGTCTTTTTCAGCAACGCTTTTGATAGCATCGTTTATGGCCTTTGCAGCTGCTTCTTTACCAAGCGCCTCAATGTAGCCCGACTCATCCTTTATATCAGTCACGTTTACGTTGATCAACTTCAGACCGATCTTCTTCAATTCAGCCTCAACATTAGAAGCTACGTTAGCCAAGAACTTATCTCGGTTATTGTTGATCTCTTCAATGTCCATAGTGGCAACTACCAAACGCAACTGACCGAAGATGATGTCTTTCGCTAAGTCATGGATGTTCTGCTGAGACAGGCCTAATAGCCTTTCAGCAGCGTTAGTCATAATTCCTTCTTCTGTAGAGATACCCACGGTAAATCGAGAAGGAACATCTACACGAATGTTCTGACGGCTCAACGCATTAGTTAGGTTCACCTCGATAGAAATAGGGGTAAGGTCCAAAAAGGAATAGTCCTGAATGATTGGCCAGATGAAAGCGGCCCCACCGTGAATACACTTGGCAGATCGGCCTACATCGGTTCCGGTATGAGAGCCTACTTTACCGTAAACCACCAAAATTCTATCGGATGGACACCTTTTGTATCGCCTGAAGATGCCAATGAGCATCACAAAGACGAAGATTACCGCAACGGCAATAATTATAATAAAAGATTCACTCATATGTGTTGGTTTAATTTTTCGAAACTAAAAGTATGTTGTCGTTGATCACGTCTTTCACATTTACCACCGAACCAGTTGGTAAATCTTCTTCGTCATCGGTTATGGCTTCTAGCTCTCTTAAAGAGCCCTGAACCTTCACTAGCACCTTACCAATGTTAGATCTGTTACCGTGAATTCTCATGTACACCTCAGCAATAGCTCCCTTGGCATTGTTAATATCCATGGTGCCACTATCGGTCAGTTTGCTGAAGAAATAGAAGAGACTGGCCATTAAGGTCATCATAATTAGCCCACTAATTGTAGATATAATTAGTGTGGTAGCCGTGCTGTAATCAGAGTCTAAAGCGGCTATGCCAGACCAAGAGAAGATGGTGAAAAAGCCTATGAAATTTTTTAGGGTGAAGAACTGAAAACCTACACCGGAGTCGCTTTCGACATCAAAGTCAGCATCTCCATCAATTTCCATTTCACCTCCAATAAAAGTAAGTACCATTTGAATTAAAAAAATCAAACTAAAGGGGATGGCAATGCCCCAATAAATCTGGCGGATTGTATCCAGTGAGTTCCACCACTCTGAAAGGTTAGACATGGATTAAAAATTTAGTTGATTGAAAATATGCTTTTTTATCTTCCAATTCTAATGAAATGAAGGCATGGGTGAAAAATGGATGGCGAGTGGACGAAAGGCATGCTGATCTTCACCTTCCTTTTAGCTGTATTAATCATGGACTTATCTGAATTGAGTCTAAATTCGTCTAAAATAGGTGCTGGTTGATGTAGAGTAAATTAGGTTGATTGATTTTATTACTAACTTATACCGATAACGGTAAGCGTATAAAATCAGCACTATGGCAAGTTTTACACTGAATATTAATGGGAAAGACAAGCAGGTGGATGTCGACCCGAGTACTCCACTTTTGTGGGTGCTAAGAGACCACCTAGATATGGTAGGAACTAAATATGGCTGTGGTATTGCTCAATGTGGTGCCTGTACAGTTCATTTAAATGGAAGTGCAGTTCGTGCATGTTCGCTTCCGGTTTCTGCAGTTACTTCACAAAAAATAACCACTATTGAAGGGCTTTCGGAAAAAGGAGATCACCCAGTTCAGAAGGCGTGGTTAGATATAGATGTGCCTCAGTGTGGTTATTGCCAGGCTGGCCAGATGATGAGCGCAGCGGCTTTGCTCAACAGCAACCCTAACCCAACTGATGAAGATATTGATGCAGCAATGAGCGGCAATATTTGCCGCTGCGGTACCTATGTGCGAATTAGAAAGGCAATCAAAGCAGCTTCACAACTTTAAACCACTGAATCATGACTATAATTAAAACGAAAGTAGGAAGAAGATCCTTTCTGAAAACCTCTGCTGCCGCAGGAGGAGGAATGCTCATAGGGTTCAATTGGTTAACAAGCTGCTCGGCCATTTCTAAAGAGTCCGAAACGGTGGCTTATCCAAATGAGTGGTTCGAAATAAACGGCTACATCAAAATTGGAGATACTGGAATGGTCACAATCTACTCTCCAAACCCAGAGATTGGCCAAAATGTAATGACTTCTATGCCAATGATTGTGGCAGAAGAGTTAGATGCTCCTTGGAAAAACGTAGTGGTTGAACAAGGTGCCTTAGATTCAGATGCTTTTAAAAATCCTCAGTTTGCTGGGGGGAGCTTATCTATTATGATGGCTTGGAATGCCTTGCGTATGGCTGGTGCTGCGGGTAAACGTATGCTCATGGAAGCAGCTGCAAAAGAATGGGGCGTAGGTCTTGACGAACTTACTGCTAGCGAAGGAGTAATCACAGAGAAAGACGGAAGCAGGTCTATTGGGTATGGTGAAATAGCCTCCAAAGCTGTTGGAATCGAAGTTCCAGAAGAACTAGAGCTAAAAGACCCTAAAGACTACAAGCTTATTGGTACGGCTCAGAAGAATGTAGAAGGTCCTAAAATTGTAACAGGAAAGCCTCTTTTTGGACTAGATTTCAAACGCGAGGGAATGAAGTTGGCTATGATCCAGCACCCACCAGCATTTGGTATGCAACCGAAAGACTTCAATGTAGATGAAATAAAGGCTATGCCAGGTGTGTCTGATGCATTTATTGTAGATACTACTTTGGAGAAACCACAATGGTCAGATGTAAATGCCTTCAACAAATTGATAGCAATAGTTGGAGACTCAACTTGGCAGTTAATGCAGGCAAAGAAAGCACTGAAGGTAGATTGGGAGAAGGTAAGTGAACCAGAGAACTCTGAAATGCATGAGAAGAAACTGATTGCTGACCTAGAAAAGGGTAGAGTTGGTGGAAGCCGAAAAGACGGTGATTTTAATGCTGCTTTTGCTAAGGCTGCTAAAGTAATAGAGAGAACATATACTTCTCCATTTATGGCTCATAACACATTGGAGCCTCAGAACTTTTTTGCTCATGTAACTGATACATCGGCTGAGCTTGTAGGCCCGAGTCAGACACCTCAAGCCTTAAAAGATTCAGTTGTACAGTTATTAGGGATTCCTGCAGAAAATGTAACAGTAGATATGACTCGTATGGGTGGAGGTTTCGGTAGAAGACTTTATAACCACACGGGAATTGAAGCAGCAGCAATTTCAAAACAAGCTGGCGCACCAATCAAACTTATTTACACACGTGAGGACGATATGACCCAAGGAACATATCGACCTACTTATAGATCGGTTTATAAAGCCGGTTTGGATGAGGATAATAACCTCATAGCTTTCTCAGCAAGAGGAGTTGGCTTGCCAGAAGGTCCTATTTTCCCTAATAGATTCCCTGCTGGAGCTGTAGATAACTATTCGGCAGAATCGGTTATGTCTAGCACAAATATTTCTACTGGAGCATGGCGAGCTCCAAGGTCGCACTTCACTGCTGGGGCAGAGCAAAGCTTTTTAGATGAGGTTGCAGAAGCAGCTGGTAAAGACCCAATTGATTTCAGGTTGGAGTTATTCGATAAGGCAATGAATAACCCGGTAGGAGAGAAATACGAGTACGATGCCGAACGTTACGCTGGCGTGCTTAAACTAGTAAAGGAAAAAGCAAACTGGGGCACTGAACAAGATGGTGTTTATAGAGGTGTTGCTGCTTACTTCTGCCATAACTCTTATGTGGCTCAGGTAATGGATGTAGTAATGGAAAACAACCAGCCGAAAGTGAAAAAGGTATGGTGTGCTGTAGATTGCGGTATTCTAATTAACAAAGAAGGAGCAGAGAACATAATTCAAGGCGGAGTGGTAGATGGCATAGGACATGCATTGTATAGCCAACTCACTTTTGAAAATGGTTCACCTATGCAAAGCAATTTCGATTCTTATAAACTAATTCGGAACAATCAGGCACCAAGAGAAATTGAAGTACACTTTGTAGATAATGACATTTCGCCAACGGGGCTTGGAGAACCTGGATTACCACCTGCTATTGGAGCATTGGCTAGTGCGCTTTACAAAGCAACCGGTACAAGGTTGTATAATCAACCGTATGCAAGTAACGAGATGTCTTTGAACTTGGGTTAGAACGAGAAATAGTAATAGATAAAAGAGGCTATCTCAAAAGCTACTATTTTCGTCATTCGCAGCTTGACTGGGAATCTCTTCCGGCCAATGAAGTCCGCCTAGGAGATTCCCGATCGGAGTCGGGAATGACAGTTAACTTTTGAGATAGCCTCTTTTTTTGTGTCTTACTTAGACTCCCAATAGCTTTCAATAAGCTCTTGCATTTTATCTATCGTCAGTGGTTTAGACTTGAAGTCTTTTATGTGGGGGTTAGCTTCTGCCTTTTTAAAATCGTCTTGATTTACCGAGGTGGTAAGCATAACTACAATTACATCGCCTTTTTGCTCCTCACTTAGTTGATCATATAATTCTAAAAACTCCCATCCATCTACCAATGGCATATTAATATCTAAAAATATAAGATGAGGTTGGGGATGATTACCCTCCTCGTCTTTTGAGGTTAAAAACTCTATGGCCTCTTGTCCGTTCAGAGCCACATCTATGCTTTTGCAACAACCCAGTTTTTTGAGATTATACTGGTTGTAAAGGTTTGTGGCTTTATCATCGTCCACCAAAAGTACCTTTAGATCCGCTTTCATTTTGTTAAAATTGTTTTTTCGGGAGTGTGAAGAAAAAACTGGAGCCCTCATTGGGTTTAGATTCTACCCACAACTCGCCACCGTGCAGCGATATGATTTTCATGCAGTGAGCTAGCCCAATTCCGGTTCCTTCAAACTCCTCTTTCTTATTTAGGCGCTGAAAAATAAGAAATATTTTCTGCTGATGTTCTTCTTTTATACCGATGCCATTATCCTTTATTTGAAATTGCCAAAACAGTCCTTTTTCCACTGCACTAATACTAATTTGAGGAGGGGTATCTGGTTTACGAAACTTTATAGCATTGCTTAATAAGTTCTGAAAAAGCAGTCTGATTTCTACTGGATAAATATCCAATGAAGGAAGTTTAGATTTCTCTATATCAGCATCGTGATCATTAATAGACTGGCCAATGTCAGATAGCACATCTGTAACTAACTTATTCAAGTCTGTATGCTCTAGCTCCTTCTGATTGCCCAATCTGGCGTAGTCCATTAAACCTTTTACCAAGTCAGACATACGATTGGCAGATGAGTCTACTAGGTCCATGAATACTGTAGTTTGTTCGTCAAGCTTATCATTTAGCTCCAGTTTAAGCAGCTCTAACATACTTCTTATCGATCTCAAAGGCTCTTGAAGATCATGTGAGGCAATATAGAGGAACTGCTCTAGCTCTTTATTTTTCTGTCTGAGCTTCTGCATAAACTGTATGTCTTTTAATATTTCATTTTGCTTACGCAAAGAAATATCTTGCTCAACCATAAAGTACTTGGTTGGGCTTCCCGGAGGCTTATCTTCAACCACAGAGCTATGAACCCAGAGCTTCCCGCTTTTGGCTTTTCTTTCTACCTCACCAACCCATAAACCATCGGCACTTAAGTTGTTTAAAATGGTTTCAGTAATTTCTTCATTTAGCTCCAAAAGACTGGTGTATGGCTTACCCACTACTTCATCTTTTGTATATCCAGTGAGTAGTTCAAAGTTTTCGTTAATGTCGGTTATAGCTCCTTGGCTATCTAACTCAGATACAATAGATGTTTTATCTATTGCTTTCTTAAAACTACCCAAGGTATGGATAGAAGATTTAAGATTTTGCTGAAGCGATGTTTCCTTTTTAGCCGATTTATTCAAGCCAATGGCCATAATGGAGATATAAACAATGCTTAAAATGATGAGTGAGATGGTATTTACAATAACCCAAAGACTACTAGGAATGTCTACAGTAGATTGTACCGATAGGTAAAAGAACAAATAGCTGAGAGCTAGAGGAACGGTAATAGTAAAAGGCAGCAACCTTCTAGTAATTCGGCTTCCAGGCAAAGGGCCGGTTATTAGTGCAGCAAATCCAGTGGCAGAAGTCTGAAAGAAAAGCCCTAAACCCATTAAACCAAAAAGTGCCGAGGTATGAATAGCCATAGAGCTAAAAAGCTCCGTCTTTTGCTCAGCAGGTATATTTAGAATATAGGTAACTATAGAAATGAAGGCTGTAACAATTACTAAAAGCCAAATGAATTGTGAGGCCATAAGACTTTTAACTCTATTACGGTTAAAAACCAATACGCCTACACCAATAAGTAAAAAGCAGCTGGCCGTAGCTGGCGACATCCGGTTTCTTACTACCGAAGAAAAAGCATCTTCTACTAAAAGGCTGTCAATACCCAAAGAGATATCGAAAATGTACTCTAAAAGAGTCAGAAGAGCCAGTACCGATAGCAGCACGGCCAAAGATTTTACTAGAGTTTTTAAAAATGCTCCTTTCTTGGTGAATAGAAAACCAATAGATCCGACTATCAAGAAACCTAAAGCAGTATTTGCTTTCATGGTTGCTGCGTCTGGAATAAGGCTGAGCACTGGCTCGTAGCTCAAAATCCAGCCTATCAACACCACTGCAGCCACTATCAATGTGAAGATTGAACCGAAGTTTAAGATGATATTCTGAACGGATCTCTTTGGTGTGTATATCATAGATTGATGTAATTATACTAAGCTAGCCAAAATACTTTAAGCAAACAGGAAATTAGCCTAAGGCTTTTTAAATGGTTGATTATCTCAATTTAGTGGAGGTGATGGTCTCCTCAAATTGAATGCGTTGTTCTAACCTTGAAACTTCCTTTTTGTGTGGTGGAAAAACGAATTCTATTTTGTTGAATTATCGACTGAACGAATTAGAGGGGCATCCCCATCAGAGTCTCGCGCGGTGGACTCTGATGATACTTAATGGTGCTCAGAGTCCCTTTCAGGAGACGTCTGAGCGAGGTGCTATGTGCGATAAAGCCTCTCTATATAGAGACTGGTTTCTTACTTTCACATTTATGTAAGGCTGCCAGGCTTTACTTATTGCTTATGCAGTGATGTCACCTGGGTTTTGGTGACAACACCAAAACCGGCTAAGATACTAAGTCGAAGCGAGACGATTCAACTAGGGCGGAGGTGGGCAAGTTCAACTAAGGCGCGTTTCACTGGTCAGACCACTCCAAGTGGTCAGACCAGTTGATTCCATCTCCATCAGAGTCCACTATGTGAGACTCTGATGGTGTTTGAAACTGCTCGGAGTCCCTTTCTGGAGACATCTAATCGAGGTGCTATACGAGGTTTGAGTAGTAGCAGGGGGCTCTACCTGAAGGCTGGCTTCCTACTTTCACTATTGTAAGGCTGCTAGTTTTGTTCAAGCCCTTTTTAATCCCGAGGAATCGAGGGATCGTCCAAGCTTTATTTATTGCTTATGCAGTGTTGTCACTCGCAAGCTGGATTCTGGTAACAACGCTCAAATAGTTAGAGCATTAAATCGAAGCGAGACGCTTCAACTAGGGCTGAAGCTAACAAGTTCAACTGTGGCGAGTTTCACTGGTCAGACCACTCCACGTGGTCAGACCAGTTGATTCCCATCCCCATCAGAGTCCCTTACAGGAGATGTCTGAGTGTAGAAAAGCCTCTCTTTTTATAAAGGCTGGCAGCCCTATCTTCAATATGTAAAAAGGACTGCCAGCCTTAGACTTATTAGGTTCAAAATCAGGAAGGAGTTAAAAAAGAGCCTGCACTACCTAGTACACGAGCTCAAACAATTGCTCCTTATCCTTGCGGACCTTTTTCCTGAATTGAGCCTCATCATTGTCTGACCGATAGCCGACTGTTGCAATCAGCGAAGCGTTGAGCCCCTGCTTGTTCAAGCCAAGAATTCTATTGTAAGCATCGTTAAGAAAGCCTTCCATGGGACAGGCATCGATCTTAAGTTCTGCACAGGCTGCCAATAAATTACTGAGTGCTAAGTAGGTCTGCTTTTCAGCCCAAACTTGGTTTTGTTTGGTGCCGTTGTTGTTCAATTGCGACTTGATAAATTCACCGTAGGGGCTAATTTGTTTCTTATCAACACCCTGAGCTTCCACAATGAGCTGCACGTAATCATCCACATGATCGTTGAAATCTTGCGTGAAATTGCAGAAGACTAATAAGTGAGAGGCATCTGTGATTTGAGGTTGATTCCAACTCGCCTCCCTTAAGGCCATTCTGATTTCCTTGTTCTCAACTATCAGTACTTTGTACAGTTGCAAACCATAGGCAGAAGGAGAGAGCCTCACTGCTTCTTTTAATACCTCCAATTCTTCGGAGCTTACTTTTTTTGCTGGGTCGAACGCCTTGGTAGCGTATCTCCAGTTTAGGTTATCGATTAAATTCATGCTTATTCTAAATGTTATACTTGTAGGTTTTGAGTGTGAATTGCTGAGTAAAGCCAGTTTTGAGATAGAGTGCTTCTCCCATACTGGAAGCTTGTAGTATGGCCCATTGAGCACCGCTTGCTTTACCAAGACGGAGTACTGAGTGCAGCAACCTTTCGGCATACCCTTGTCTTCTCATGTCTGGGATGATACCCATAGAATGAATGCCTGCGATCTCTGGCTTATGATGGAATAAGACCGCTGTGCCCACTGGCTGTCCATGGTCTCTGGCGATAAAATATTGCACCCGATCCATTGTTTTTAGCACCGTAGCACTATCTATTCTATAGCCGAATGCCTGTTGAAAAAGATCTGACCACATAGCTGCGCTTAGGTCATCCCCAACGGTAAGTAGCTCTATGGGCTGACCTTGTCTTTCCCAGTTTCTCAGGGTCATTGACATGCCCTGAAGCTCCGATTTCAGTTTGTAACCTTCGGCTTCCAGTTGGTTCATTTCCATGAGTTCATCCCAAAGTGAAATGCTTAAGTCGTGCTGCTTGGCTTTTGTTATGGCCTCTTTGAAGGTAGTAGAGTCAATATCAGCGGTCAGCCAAAGCCTGTTGGGCCAGCTTGACTGTGGTATATAACTAAAGGAGTAGCCGGAGTTCTGTTCGAAAACTCCACAACGGTTTCCGGCCAATTGCCAGAGGCTGGTCAGGTTATCTATATTTTCTTGAATGAGATTCATTGACTATTTGTGATGGTTGATAAGAATTATTCCGATTATCATGGCTGCTATGCCAAGCAAACGCCTGAGCGAAATGGGTTCGACCTCAAGACCAAACCATCCGAAGTGCCCTGCTATCACCGAAATGAGCATTTGGCCAGTTAGGCCCAATGAAATCATACTACTAATGCCCAACTTGGGAATGGTGTAATAGTAGAGGCATATACCTAAAAAGCTGAATATGGCTCCGGCAAACCACAGGTAGGGCGGTATCAGTTGAACTTCCTGCCAATCTGGTAGTTTCTTCAGACTCAGCGCGATGACCAGGCCTGCCAAAATAGAGCTGATAACAAAGCTGATCAGTGCTGCTAAGAAGGGGCTTTTTAACTGAGTACTCAGCTGGGAGTTGAAGCCTCCTTGAATGGCTAAAAGTATTCCTCCTAAAAGGGCAAGTGATACTAAACTGGCATTACTCATAAGGCAATGGTTTGATTGTGCTTAGTACTGTTTATATTATTTTAATTTATTGACAGGCAGTGCAATAGGTCGCATTGGCGCACCACTAGCACCTCTCAGTTTGAGTGATGAGGCAATGAAGGCGAATTCGAATACCCGATCTTCAGCCAGTGGCTCCAGATTCATTTGTTCAATGAACATCATGCCTTTTTCTGCCAGCAGATAGGTATGTACGGGTACCCAGTTATCGGCTCTTTCAGGAGGAAAGGCTTCCAAGCTCAGGTTATCGGCACCGAGCAACATTATTTGCTGATCTTCTACCAGCCACTTAACCGCATCTAAACTGATACCCGGATAGTTGTCCAGATATTCGGAAGCCTGTTGGTAATATTGTGCCTGGCCAGTTCTGATAAGTACCACATCACCAGGCTGGAGCGCAAGGTGCTGCTTTTTCAAGGCTTCTTTAATATCCTCTGCCGTAATGCGATAGTTGGGTAAAAGCCTTTCACCCTTAGCACTTCTGATATCTATAAGCACCCCTCTGGCAATAATAATGGGGATGGTTTCCGCTCCGGTTTTCTTCCATCCTTTGTCACCCAGGTGTTCCTCAGGGCTATATCCATTCCATATTTTACCATTCAGTCCGAAATGATTGAGAGCGTCAATATGAGTGCCCATGTGGGTGTACATAGAAATGGCATCACCCGTGTAGGAAACCTTTCGGTTCATGGCCTCGCCCATTCCGTTTGGGTTGTCAACTATGGTACCGTTGGGGGTATGGGTGAGCCAATATTGGTAAGGCGGATCGCCAAGGGCGTGAAAGCTGGGCATTCCTACGAAATACTCCACGCTCAAATCATAAGACTTGCCGCTGGCAATTCTAGATAGAATCTGAAGTTTGGAAGCCTCGGTCATCATATTGAGGGTGCCAATCTCATCATTGGGTCCCCAAGGGCTAATTCCTACTACTTCCTGTGCTTCAACCTTAGCAAAAAGAAGGAGTAGCAGTAAAATGGATTTGTACTTTTTCATTGGTGTTAAAGTTTGATAGGTACAAACTTCAGCACATCTGAAAGCCCAAAAATTAAGGTATCTTAAGAAAGCTTGCTTTTAGAAATTTTCTTTCGAATCGCACTAAGGTGTTCGGGTGTTACGCCAAGGTAGGAGGCTATCATATATTGAGGAATGCTCTGTTCCATATCTCTATATTGAGAAATAAAACGGGCATAACGTTCTTCTGCCGACTCTCTCATGAGGTTCATGGTACGCTCTTGGAGAGCGATATAAGCATTCTGTATTTTTATTCTCCAGAACCGGTCCAGTGAAGGAATTTGATTGAAGAGTTGGTCTAGCACGTTTTTATGCACCTGAAGAACAGTGCTATTGGTAATGGCTTGAATAAAGTAGGAAGAGGGCTGACCCGTGAGGTAACCATATAGATCGTTGACCCACCAGCCATTGACTCCAAACTGAAGAATACCTTCATTTCCGTCATTATCTAAGCTGAATACTTTTAAGCAACCACTCGAAATAAAGCGCATATAATGCGATGAATCGCCCTTTTTTAGGAGGTACTCCTTCTTCTTCAATTGCTTTTCCTTAAATGCAGAAGAGATTATTTCAGCCTCTTCATCGCTTAGGGAAACCAATTGGCGCATATGGTCGATCAAAACTTCCTGCATAGCCAGTTGAAATTACAAAAGTTGAGTGAATGCACCACTGCAAGTTAGTTCCTACCCCCATCCGGGTGCTCAAGCTCTTTCACATCCCGAGGAATCGAGGGATCGGCCAAGCTTTACTTATTGCTCATGAAGTATTGTCTCCCACAAGCTGGATTCTGGTAACAACACCAAAACATTCTAGGGCATTAAGTCGAAGCGAGACGCTTCGACTAGGTTCTATAATATTGTTAAAGTAAAAAGGAATTCAATAGTTAAGCTTAAGCTAACCTAAACCTGATGTGGAAAGTTGTTCCTTGGTTTACCTCGCTAGAGACTTCTACTGTACCTCCCATTGCTTCTATTTGATTTTTAGTAATAAAAAGGCCAACTCCTCTGGCATCTTTGTTTCCGTGGAAAGTCTTATACATGCCAAAGAGTTTCTCGCCATGCTTGGCTAGGTTAATACCCAAGCCATTATCGCTTATGAAAATAGACAGGAAGTCATTTTTAACCTCAGATAAGACTTTAACTTCTGGTGTCCGATCTGGCGATCTATACTTAATGGCGTTATTGATAAAATTGAAGAAAATACTATCTAAGTATGCTGGAATCCCCTGTATTTCTGGCTTTTCCCCAACTAAATTGGTCACTTGGGCATGGGTGTCTAAAATTTGCCCTTTAGAGTTGTTAATGGCCTTGTCTATAAATTCTTTTGGGCTGAGTGGAACGAGGTTTTCTTGAGTGGTTTCGTTCATGGTGACAACCTCAGTCAAATGACCAATAGTCTCATTCAAATTCTTAGCAGCTGATTCTAGAAAGGGGAAGAATTCATTTTCAGTGGATTCCGGAACCTCCATTGTTATAAGCTGGAGAATCATAAATATGTTACTAGAATGCGAACGGAGGTTATGAGAAACAATATGAGCAAAGTTCAATAACCTTTCATTTTGCTCTTGAGTAATATTAAGAATTGATTTTATTTCGTTCTCAACCTCCTTTATCTTGGTCATATCAACCGCCACTCCCAAGAACCCTGTAATATTTCCTTGTTTGTCTTTGATGGAAGTTACGGATAAAAGCACAGGAAATCTGGTGCCATTTTTACGAATGTAAGTCCACTCTCGGGTTTCGAACCTACCCATTCTAGCATAAGCAATAAGAGTTTCCATTGGGGTAAGTGATGCTCCTAATTCCTCGCTGAGCTCAATCTGTCTTTTTTCTACTTCATTAGCATCATGTATGATTTCTAGAGTACATTTCTGAACAACCTCAGCAGACTCATATCCTAGAAGGTTTTCTGCGCCTTTGTTAAAGCTTTGAATAATTCCCTTAGTATCAGTTTCTATAATGCTTACTTGAGTTGTTGCGTCTCTTATGGCCTGAAGTCGGGTAATGGTTTGCTCTAACTCTATTTGAGCATGTTTTCTTTGAGTGATATTATTAATTTGAGATACGAAATGAATGGGTTCTCCATTGTCGTTTTTGACCATAGAAACAGAGAGTAAGCCCCATACTATATTGCCATTTTTATGGAAATAGCGTTTTTCCATTTGGTAGCTTTGTCGCTCTCCATTAACCAATTCGGTTAAAAGCTCTAAGTCTTTTTCCAGATCTTCAGGGTGTGTAATGTCTTGGAAAGTGATTTTTAAAAACTCTTCCTTAGTATATCCAAGCATGTCGCAGACGCTTTTATTAACGTCTAACCATTGCCCTTCTAGGCCCACTAGAGCCATTCCATTGGCCGCGAAATAAAAGGTTTGTCTGAATTCTTCTTCTTTTAAGGCAAGTGCATATAGTTCTTTGTTTCTATCATCTACATCTTGGATGAGGCCATGAACAATTTTTACCTTTTGGTCTTCAGTATATGGTAAACTAATGAGCTTTATCCACTTACCTTTTCCGTCTTTAGTTTTAATCTGGTATTCATGCTCGAAATCGATTAGCTCATTTACATTTCCGTTTAGAAACTCTGAAATGTGGCCGTCATCGTAGCCTTCAGCATTCAATAGATATAAAAAATCTTTTAGAGAAAGGTTTGAACCTTCTGAGACCTGAAGTATACTGCTAGATGTGGCGTCTAACCTAATCACATGATTGCTGATGTCATATTCCCAAGTACCAATTTGGGCTATTTCTCTCAACCCCTTCCTAATGGATGGAGTGGGGGTGTCTTCATATAGTTCACTGCATCCGATTATAGCAAGGGCCAAGGCAGATTCTTCAGGTTTAGATAAGAATAGCTTGCAGCGAACGCTTAAGCCAGATTCTGATTTGATTTTGAGAACAATTTCTTCTTCTTGAATTCCTGCATTGCTTGAACTTGAAATGGTTTTAAGCAGTTTTTCAAGGTCTTCTTCACAAACTATTGAACTGATGTTTTCTGTGTAAGCACTAGACCTAAAGTGGGAAGCTAACTTTGGGTTTATCCAAGTTGAACCAGATTCTATGTCGAAGCACAGGAGGCCTTCTAAGGCATGATTTTGAGTAAACTCAAAGAGGGCTTCATTACTCCGAACTATAGAGTATACTTCTTTCTTTAGGTCAGCCAAATTCAAATCAATTCTCTTTAAATATAGTCAGCAGGTGCATAACTTTTATTATAAAAAATGAATTTGTATGCCCTTGGAGTTTGGTTTTGTTGAAAATCAGTCACTTAGATGTCAGTTGCTTCTTAGTGCTTCAATTAATTCTTCTTTGTTCATTTTAGACCTTCCATCTATACCTACCTCTTGAGCTTTTTTGTATAATTCTTCTTTGGTTCGGTCTTCATATTTAGAAGCTTTACCTCCCTTTGCACCACTGTCTTTTGTATTTGCAATTCTGGCAGCCTTCTCTTTCGACATTCCTTGGTCCCTCAAGGCTTCATATTGCTCATCGTTCTTGATGCTATTTCCATGATCTTTTGACATAATTTTTCTTTAAAGAACAGGAGCGAGATGGTTTTGTTCGTCTGAAACCCTTACTCATCATCAGATTCGTTATTCAAAACCAATATTCAAAGCCTATACAGGCTAGTAAATTTCAGTTAAGCTAGTTTGAATTTCAGTTAAGTAAGAGATTCAGATTTGATGGGCCTTTTCCGAACAATAGGCCCTTGCAGCGCCTTTTATAAGTAAACAAAGAATAATTATGGAAACTATAGATAGAAATACTTTAGAACAGAGATTAGACAATATTTGGAAAGAGAACGAAAATAATTCTCAGAAATCTGAAGAATTAGGTTCTTATGTGGATGTAGAAACAAGAACTATTAGAAATGCTGGAATAGATCGAGGAAGCATGGCCTCGCCAGGCAACTTTAGTACATGGAGAAATACTCCTTCATCAGGTCGTTACTTCATGGAAGGTTATGGCGCTGGAATGACTAGGCTTTTTAGAAGATAATTGTTACAGAGCTGTTGTAACGGAAGGCTTTCACCATTTGGTGAAGGCCTTTTTTAGTAATAATCGACTCATTTGGCCTCATGTTAACGAGTTTGTTTTGAGAGTGACTCTATGGCATCTCGTTATCATTGATCTTTTATCTAATACCTGTTGTTCTGAATATTAAAGATTGAAAGAGGATGGGATAGGGTATAGTGAGAACTCGATTTCCTTACAGACTGAATTTTAAAGCAGATACATGCCTTGGATAAAAAAGGCATGTATTTGAACTATTTACTTACCTGTTTTTTCAATCCATTGAATAATCATTTCAGCTATTCCCTTATTGTTATTGTCCTGAATATAAGCTGTAATACTGGTTAGACCACTTCAGGTGGTCTAACCAGTTGTTTCAAAGTTAGTTTCTTTAAAACAGTCAGCCTTCTTTTTGCTACACATAAAGTGCTCACAGCCTTAGTTAATCGCTATTCCATCCCGAGGAAATGAGAGTGATCTGCCAAACAGTACCATTTGGTTTAGGTTAAAAGGTTTTAATACCTGGAGATTGTTTTAAGGATATGGGTAACACTACCAAAAATAGACTACGGTAAAGAGTTACTCCTATGAAGTTGAATTCTACTAAGTAAACTTGTTTTGAACGAGCTCTATTTTTTGAGCTTTTTAGCTATGGCATCATAATACTCTTGCGTTAGAACTTCAGTCCATGTTGTAGGGGTCTGGCCACCATATAAAGCCAAATAAGTAACATCACTTTCTTTAGTAGAAGAGTGCCAATGTTCCACATCTTTCTGACATTTGATAACATCTCCAACTTTTAGAATAATAGGTTCTTTTCTTCTTTCTTGGTAATACCCCTCTCCAGCAACATAGATTAAAACTTGTGCAGAAGAGTGTTTATGCCAGTCGAGCGTAGAGTTTGCCTTAAAGGTTGCCTTCGTAATATTATAATCAATGTCTCCATCGGCTGTCAGTAGACCGTTCAGCCAAGCTTCACCAATATAGTGTGTGTTAGGTGCTTTTGCTCCTTCTGTTAAATACGATGAAACAGCATACTTCTTTTGTTGGGCGATAATATTAGTGCTGACGATTAGAAGCACCACAACGAGCAGATTTCTTGTTTTTATATAGATCATGATAGGCTATTTAACGCGTGATATCAATTTAATAAGTCTTTTTATTCCTCGATTGAAACGAAAGTGTTTTTTGTTAAATGAGCGCAATTTCGATGTCTACCTCTACTTGAATACAGAGCTAATGATTTCGCTACCATTGATAAGTATTATTTAAAAGCTGTTTCTGCAATTCTAGAGACTCATCTAGATGGTTATTTTAGCTCGGAAAATAAGACGAAATGTATGTCCAGATTGCAAAAATGAATGAGAGCCAGCCTCTTGGCTCTGAGCCAAGACTGCTCAGGCTAGCAATTTGAACTTATTCTTTTAAAGACTGTCAGCCTTCTTTTTGATACACATGAAGGGCTGACAGTCTTAGTTAATCGCTTTTTTATCTCTAGGAATCGGGCGATCATTAGGTTCAATTCTTGAGCTTTTGCTGCTCCTCAGTTTGTTCTTGAAGGATTTAGGTAACAAGCTTATAACTCAAAGAAAATATTTAACCAAGCCTATAAAGGTGATATTATTGATTAGAATCCAGGAATGGAATAAGTGCCCTCTTGCATCCTAAGCTCAATTCCATTCAAAGTTTCATTGAAGCTTTCCGGAGCTAGCTCTTTAACGGTCGTCATTTGGTTGATGGCCTTTTTGCTTTTTCCTTGTTGGTAGTATCCCACCGCTTGATTGAGCATAAGAAACCAAGTGTCTGGGTTAGCCTTTAAGGATTTTTCGAGAAGGTCCATCGCCATCTCTGTTTTCTTGATCCCCAATAGATAGATACTGAAGAAGTTAACATCATCAGGGTTCTGAATATAGGCTACCGCATCTGTAAGTGTTGCTTCCAACTCTGCCATTTTCCCCAAGCTTCTTTCAAGCTGAGCTTTGGTTCTTAGGTTCCCAGCATTTTTGTTGGCGGCAAAACCACCATAACCGCCATTAATCGATCGGTTAGCCCATTCTAAAGCCTCTTCTAAGTTGGTGTTATGTTGTAAACACCATTGAGCGGCATCATTCCAGGCTTGCCAGCGGTAAGTGTTAATTCCTCTGAGCTCATACCTGAAGCTCTCAACTACCGTGCTGTTAAGGTCTACGGCTACTTTAAAAGGAATGCGCCTATCAGCCCACTCTAGGGCAACGGTTACTTCAGAGGGAGTCCAATTGAGAAATTCATAGTCGAGTTTTTCTGAAAAGGGAGCTTTTTCGGCTTCAACCTCAACAGTAAGAGTTACGTCTTTTTCTAGATCCAGATAATAGCTTCCCCATTGTTCTGGGGTATGAGCAAATAATAGCTCATACTTTTCGTCTCTAGGTATAACGTGGAAGCCATATTTACCGGCAGCCAAAGGTTGACCTTCAATAGTTACATCTGTAGAAAATTGGATGGTTGTGGCCATATTGGCGCCTGCTCGCCATGCAATAGGTTCAGCATTTTGAGGGATAATGTCGGTATTGTTCCAGACATCGCGCTGCCTTACTGCGGGGCTATGATAATCTATTGTTATATCCGTAACACCAAGCGTTTGAGTCTCTTGAACATGATTACTCGGCTTAGGAATCTTCAGGGTGTGGAATTGTCCGATACTTTCGCTGGTAACTGCGAGAGCTAGAATAGCTCCGAAAATTATTCTTTTCATTGTTAAATAGTTTGAGTTTTTACTTTGATAAAATGACGCTTTTAGGCCACTGCCGAACCTGATTTGTTATTTGAGATTTTTGGTGGCTTTGATATTGACCTTTATGCAAAGAATGGCGATGCTGGGATTAAAAAATTGTAAAAAACAGACTCGACCTAATTAAAAAGTAGGTGCTTGTATGCCCTTATCTGATTTTGAAAAATGGGAAGGGGTACAACGTATGATTGACTTAATGTCTTTTACAAAGTGAGATTGGTCGAAATATTCAGATTCGTAAGCCAGTTGAGTTAGTTGCTTCTTACGTTTGCTTTGTCTTAAACAATGAATAACCCTGATCAACCTGCTGTATTTCTTAGGAGTGATTCCCATGTGCTCTAGAAACCTCCTTTGGATGGTTTTGGTAGAAATACCAAATTTTTCGCTTAGCTCTTCAATACTTGCTGAACCGAATTTAGATTCAATTTCCTCAGCAATGGCTTCGAAAAGTAAATCGCGCTTATGTTCATTTTGAAGGTAAAGCGATTCAAAGAACTCATTCAAAAGCTCAATTCTTCTTTCCTGATTTTCTGTCTCAAAGAGCTGTTCTTCAAGTTTTAGAATACTTGTTCCAAAACAATTGCTCAGTTCAAGACAATTATCGACTGTGAGTATGGGAGAAGTTTTGGTAAAGAGATAGAGACCCTTGGGTTTAAAGCGGACGGAAATAATGGGGCTATCTTTTACGCGGCATAATTGACTTCTGGTCTTGAGCCCACAAAGATGACTTTGTACGAGCCACTGTCTATTGAACTCCGGTGATACTCTGTAGAATGGGGTTCGAATAAAAATGAGTTCTATTGAATTGTCGGGCACTATATGGTGTGTCATGTCAGGATTTTTCCGACAGTAATCTTCCCACCAATAGCACTCTATTACTTCACTTAGTTTGACCTCAGGCTTTACCTCTTCGTATCTCCAGTTCATCTTTGATATAACTTACGGAGAATGCCCCGTTTGGCTTTTGATTTCACTTGTAATCGGCTTAAAATTCATAAAAGAGCAAGTTTTGCCAATAGGATTTGTAAGCCATTCAGATATCTGTGCTAATTATGGGAGATGTCCACATAAGTATGGCCGACCTAATGAAACTAGTGCTGTCTTGGCTGAAGTAACAGTTTCAATATCATTTAGGTGTTTGTATGAATGAGAACGCCTTAGCATAGACATAGAATTATACTCCATTTCTAGTCAATGAGCTCGCTAAGATCAGAGTAGGAGAGCATCTAGTCTCTTTTTCTATCCTGAGTGAGGGAGTGATCGGCCAATTTCAATAACTCAGTTTCAACCAGATTAGATTCTACAGATTCTTCGGTCCCGAAGTCTCGGGACGCTCAGAATGAAAATGTAAAGGCTAAACCAATAGTTTGTTGCAACTGAACTTTTTGCAGGCTCTAAGTTTGAAAGCTCACTATAACCAAAAAGCCCCGACTCATTGAGTCAGGGCTTTTATCTATATACGTTGTACTAAAATCTATGTACAAGCGGAGCGATTCTTACATCATTCCACCCATTGGAGCAGCAGCACTTTAACGCTTAGGATCTTTAGGTTTTGTTCTGGTTAAAATAGAAGTAGTCTTAGTAAGATTTATTGTGTTACTACCTTGTCGGTTTTTTTACAATCTCCTTATAATATAGGTATCTGATATACTGCTTTGCCTCCAAATCTTTTTGAGCAATTAAGCTCAGTTTGTTCATGATTTCCAAAAGTGCTATCATATTTTTAACCTCCCTTTCAAGCATTATTTTGAATTCCTCTTTGAAAGGCTTGATACTTTCCTCTCTTGAATTTTTGATAGCTTCTTGAATTCTAAATTTAAGTAAATTAGGGTCATTAGCTTTTTCAAGATGTTTGAAATCGTTGAAGAATTTTTCTTCACTTTTGCTCACGAGGTCTGTAAAGTTTTGTACACTTGATCGAATTTTGTCATCCTTAGTGATCCTGTGGTCTATTTTGAAAATTGCCGATTCTAGTCTTTTCTTAGGCTGAAAGAATACCTGTCGGTTTTTACCTTCGGTTGTTAAGTATTCTATCGATGAGACTCCAAGTATTCCAACTGCTTTTCTGCGTATTTCATCGTTGGACAGCAATATGCTATGTTTGAGAAATCCTATGTCAGCTAGTTGGGTTACCTGATCACTTTCAAAAAGAGCTTCGATATTTGAATCATCAATGTAGATTGATCTTACTTTGAAATTTCTACTTTTATTTTTGTATGATCTGTGAATTGTAAGTAGACAAAGACAAACTGAAAATGGAATATTGTAGTCCTCATAATTTTCAGAAGTTATTCCTCTCAAATAGAAGTCCCCATTTGTTTCAAAAATTCGATACTTTTTTTTACCACCTTTCTTCTCCGCAAAGATGGGTCTAAGCTTATTTATGTTTTCCAGAGCTATCTCTGCCAAACCATGGGTATGCAAGAAGTCTGAAAATTTCTTTATTCTAAAGTTCTCTTCGAGAAATTCAGATTTAGCTGAATGAAGAGTTTGGACTTTAATTGAATCTTTATTGAACGAGGGGTTCTCTTTCTTGAGATTATTAAACCTGAGTAAGAGAGAGTTTTGACCTCCAATTTCTAAGCATTCAATCTCATTTAAGGCTTTGTTTAGATCAAATTTTTTGAGCCTCTTTTCCATTCCGATGGTCTCATTAATCAATGTTTGGGCACCAAGTACATCTATATAATCATTGGATTTTAATTCATTTTCAAAAACTCTCTCTAAAATTTTGATGCCCTTTTCAGGTATGTATTTATATAGATATTTCAGTTCATTTATAGCCACTCCAGAATTGTCATTTGTATCGATGTTGTCGCTCAGCAGATTGATTGGCCTAAAAGGGGATGGTTTATTGTTCATGTATTGAAAATAAGCTAAATAATTTATTAACTCATTATCTAATCAGTTTAAATACAAAAAAATGACTTTATAATATATGTATTCTATGTATGAAGTATTTACTCTGATCGGATGGGTTTCACTAATTGGTTGAGAATTGTTTATACCCTCTAAGTTTGAAAGCTCACTAAAACCAAAAAGCCCCGACTCATTGAGTCAGGGCTTTTATCTATATACGTTGTACTAAAATCTATGTACAAGCGGAGCGATTTTTACATCATTCCACCCATGCCACCACCCATTGGAGGCATTGGAGCCGCAGCACCAGCTTCTTCTGGTTGCTCAGCTACTACACACTCAGTAGTAAGTAGTAGAGATGAGATAGAAGCAGCATTTTCTAGTGCTAAACGAGTTACTTTAGTTGGGTCAATTACACCAGCAGCGATCAAGTTTTCGTACTTGTTCTCTCTTGCGTTGTAACCGTAATCTGCCTTACCGTTTTTCACTTCGTTAACCACTACAGAACCTTCGCCACCAGCATTGGCTACGATAGTTCTCAATGGAGCCTCAACAGCCATTCTAATGATGTTAACACCAGTAGCTTGGTCGTCATTGTCTACAGATACTTTATCTAAAGAAGCAGCCGCTCTGATTAAAGCAACACCACCACCAGCAACTACACCTTCTTGTACAGCAGCTCTTGTAGCGTGCAATGCATCGTCTACTCTGTCTTTCTTCTCTTTCATTTCTACTTCAGTAGCAGCACCAATGTAAAGGATAGCTACACCACCAGAAAGCTTAGCAAGTCTCTCTTGCAACTTCTCTTTATCGTAGTCAGAAGTAGTGTTTTCAATTTGAGTTTGGATTTCCTTAACTCTTGCTTCGATGTGAGCAGCCTCACCAGCACCGTTAACAATAGTAGTATTGTCTTTGTCGATGTTTACTTTCTCAGCAGTACCAAGGTATTCGATAGTAGCGTTTTCTAGTTTGTAACCTCTTTCTTCAGAAATTACAGTACCACCAGTTAACACAGCGATGTCTTCCAACATAGCTTTTCTTCTATCACCGAAACCAGGAGCTTTAACAGCAGCAATTTTCAGAGAACCTCTGATTTTGTTCACTACCAAAGTAGCAAGTGCTTCACCGTCAACATCTTCAGAGATAATTACCAATGGCTTACCAGACTGAGCTACAGGCTCAAGTACAGGAAGCAATTCTTTCATTGAAGAGATTTTCTTGTCGTAGATCAAGATGTATGGGTTCTCCAATTCAGCTTCCATTTTCTCTGTGTTAGTCACAAAGTATGGAGAAAGGTAACCTCTGTCGAACTGCATACCTTCTACAGTCTTCACTTCAGTTTCAGTACCTCTAGCTTCTTCAACAGTAATTACACCGTCTTTACCAACTTTGTCCATTGCATTGGCAATCATCTCACCAATTTCAGCATCGTTGTTAGCGGAGATAGTACCTACTTGCTTGATCTCGTTAGAGTCTTTGATAGGCTTAGATTGAGCTTGAAGGTCGGCAACAACAGCAGCAACAGCTTTGTCAATACCTCTTTTCAAGTCCATTGGGTTAGCACCAGCGGCTACGTTTTTGATACCTGCACCGAAGATAGCTTGAGCCAAAACAGTTGCAGTAGTAGTACCGTCACCAGCGCTGTCTGCAGTTTTAGAAGCAACTTCTTTCACAAGCTGAGCGCCCATGTTTTCGATTGGCTCAGAAAGCTCAATCTCTTTAGCTACAGAAACACCATCTTTAGTAACAGTTGGTGCACCAAATTTTTTGTCGATAATTACATTTCTACCTTTAGGACCAAGGGTCACTTTCACAGCATCTGCCAAAGTATCAACACCTTTTTTTAGTTGGTCTCTGGCATCATTACGAAAGAATAGATCTTTTGCCATGTCTTATTCGATTTTTAAGTTTTCAGATTAAGATTAAGAATTGATGATTGCGAAAATGTCAGACTCTTTCATGATCAAGTAGTCTTTTCCTTCTACAGTGAGTTCAGTACCAGAGTACTTACCGTAAAGTACAGTATCGCCAGTTTTCACTGTCATTGGCTCATCTTTTTTTCCGCTTCCAGCTGCTACGATAATACCTCTTTGTGGCTTCTCTTTAGCAGTGTCAGGAATGATGATACCTGAAGCAGTTTTTTCTTCAGCAGCAGCAGGTTCTACCAGAACTCTGTCAGCTAATGGAGTAATGTTAACTTTAGACATTTTTCTTATTGGTTTTAAGAGTTTGATTCAAAATTACATTGCGGCATATTACAGTTTATGTGCCAAACCTTTATCGTGAACATTTGACAGTTCAATCTTGCGCATGTGTCAGGTTTGAAGCCAAGCTATTGCACCAGTGTCAGTGAAAAACTGACAGTTTTTCATCCTCTTGAGCATTTCAGGCTTGAAATATTAGTGGAAACAGAGTATCTTCTATGTCAAATAATCTGCTCTGTCAGGTTGTTTAAGCTTTTTAGGAACATAAAACTCTTTTCATCTATGACACAATTAAAAAAAGACTGGATTACGGATGGGCTCATTGATTTCGAGTATAAGAAGTATGTGCTGTTGGCATATCTAAAGCATGTAGAACAGAATTTTGACCAGACTAAACTATTCCCATTTATGACTGAGTTGATAGACCATTATAGGGACGCTAAAGTGCTGAAGGATAAAAAGCAATCTATTCAATCTGAGATGCCTAAAGAGATTTCTCGTCTAGACCTGAATAAGCTGGAAATTATATATAAAGATTTGAATGAAAGCGATGAACTCTTAAAAGACATTGAAGAAATAGTTGACTATGCTCTGCCAACAATGCAAAGAACCTTAGGTAAAGGAAAGGAAATTCATGAGTGGGTGGAATCTGAGTTGAAAATTGACCCGATTGGCATAATTCCCATGTATAAAGATGAAGGATACGTGATGTTGGAGCTGGGGAACTCTAAGTTGACGGATGTTTTTCAGTACCAGATTAAGAAATTCATCATGTTCAATGAACAAATGAGAGGAGTGTATTTCAAATTGATAGATAGAGTTTCTAGAGGAATAGGAGATACTTTTGAGCAGATCAAACTGCAGTTAATCAAGAGTTATAAGGTATTGCCCAACCCCGCTACTTTTGTAATTCACGGAGAGTTGCCATTGCCGATGGAAGAGACGGTAATACCAATGAGTAAAAAGCTAGTATTGAAGACGGTTCAACAGCTTTGATTATAGAAGCCTTAGTTTAGATAGGTGTCCCGTAAGGACTGAATGTCGGTAGGCAAGTTTGCGTATTAGGTTTATTTGTGCCTTTAGGTACAAAACATAATTGATGCTAGAAGCATGTAATGTACCAAAAGGCACATTGGTAATGGTGGCGTCCTTAGTTTACTATGTACAGTCCCTACGGGACAGGGCAGCGGTGGTCATGTTTCTCCTTAGCCCATTAGCCCAAAGAATTCCTTCATCAACAATGGGCCAGCGGGACATCATATTGGTAGAGCAGTTAGCTCAGGCGATAGTTTGTGCCTTTAGGTATAAAACCAACCTAACTAATCTGATAAAGTGATCAATAGAACATTCAAACCGTTTTGGCCAATTACCCACCAAACAAAACTTCTCGCTTTATATCTGCTATTTTCATAGATTAAGGAAAGCATTTTTTCAACCTTAAGCTTTATCTATGGACTTTTCGATTTTTAAGCAAAGTACACTGCTTACATTTTTTATTCTGTTCATTTTTCAATCCTGTGATTCATCAGATACCATTGAACTCTTTAACGGGGAAAACCTAGAGGGTTGGACTAATAATGGCGAAGAGCTATGGTATGTAGAAAACGGTGAACTCGTCTGCGAAAGTGGGCCAAAAGCACAGTATGGATATCTCACCACCAACGAGTATTACGATGACTTTGAACTCACGCTGGACTTTAAACAAGAAGCCAATGGAAATAGCGGTGTGTTCATTAGATCAACTGTCGATGGCACTAAAGTAAGTGGTTGGCAGGTAGAAGTTGCCCCTCCAGGCAGTAATACCGGAGGAATCTATGAGTCATATGGTAGAGGTTGGCTGATTCAACCTGAACCTGAGAAGGACAGCACCCTGAAAATGGGTGAGTGGAATACGATGAAAATCAGAGTAGTGGGAGATGAAGTTACCTCTTGGCTCAACGGAACCGAAATGGTACACCTGAAAGACCAAAAGATAGGAAAAGGCAAAGGCTCTATAGCTCTACAGATTCACGATGGTGGAGGTATTAAAGTGAGGTGGAAGAACATTCGGTTGAAAAAACTCAAATAGAAACCACCAAATTCCAAAGAATAGACCCTAAACGTAAAGAGAACTTTGAATTGACACCCTTTAGGGCTGGGGTATAAGCTGAAAAAAATCAAGTAACAAATTCCAAATATCAAGAATCAACCGGAGGTATCTGGCCATAAAACAAAAACGAACAACTATTAACGACTAACTAAGAATCAACCCAAATATGAAAAGAAACTATCTACTTGCTTTACTATCTGTTGGAGTCTTTTCCTGCGGATCAGGCACTAAATCAGAGCATACTCAAAGAGCAGAAGCTGAAGATGAGGGCTGGATTTATCTCTTTGATGGCACCAGCATAGAGGGCTGGAGGGCTTACAACGGTGAGGAACTCCCGCCACAATGGACAATTGATGAAGAAGGAGCTCTGACTTTCGATACTGAAAAGCGACTTGAGGAAGATTGGCAAGGTGGCAAAGACATTATCTACGCGGCAGAGGAGTTCGATAATTTTGAACTGTATATGGAGTGGAAGCTGCCAGCAGGAGGGAACAGCGGAATATTCTATCACCTTAAAGAAAATGAGCCAGGAGGTCCTCCAGCTATTGCTCCAGAATATCAGCTCTTAGATGACCTAGGTTGGGAAGAAATTAACAATGCCACGTTAGCTGAATGGCAGAAGACAGGAGCAGACTATGCTATGTACCCTGCTGATACAACTCAAAAGATTGTGAAGCCAGCTGGTGAGTGGAATACCTCTAAAATCATCTTCACTCCTGAAAAAGTAGAGCATTGGCTCAATGGAAAAAAGATTGTAGAGTTTGTCCCATGGTCTGAAGATTGGTACGAGCGCAAGGCAGCGGGTAAATGGAAAGATTTTCCAAAGTATGGCTCTTTCAAGACTGGCTATATCGGTTTGCAAGACCATGACAGCCCGCTTTGGTTTAAGAATATTAAGATTAGAAAACTGTAGGTAATTGCATTGATATTTTTCACCCTGAGGAATCGAAGGGTCAGCCAGGTTATCTGGTAAACTCATTGGCTACGGTCAGAATGAGAAGTTTTAAGTACAATAAGACTCAACCGAACATTATGAATAAAAGAGATTTTTTAAAAAGTGCTGCTCTGCTCACCACTGCTTCAGTTTTACCTTCGTCTGTTTGGGCCTTGGGAAAAGCTGACAAACTAAGAACTGCACACATTGGAGTAGGAGGAATGGGAATGGAAGACCTCAAGGCTATTGCATCACACTCATCTGTTGAGGTAGTAGCCCTTTGCGATGTAGATGCTAATTTTTTGGCCGCTGCTAAAGCACTTCACCCTCAGGCAAAAACATATAGTGATTATAGAATAATGCTGAACGAGATGACCAACAGCATTGATGCCGTTGTAGTTTCCACACCAGATCACACACATGCTCCAGCTTCAATGATGGCTATGAACATGGATAAGCCAGTCTACTGCCAAAAACCACTAACTCACCACGTGACCGAGGCTAGAGCCATGAATCAGCTAGCTGCCGATAAAGGCTTGATCACCCAGATGGGGATTCAGGTGCATTCGTTCTACGATTATAAGTTGGCCACTGAGCTCATTAGGTCTGGGATTATTGGTAAAGTAAAAACTGTCAGAGCATGGTCGCCTAAGAACTGGGGTTATGATGGGGCTGTGCCTGAAGGAAGCGATCCGGTTCCGTCTACCTTGGACTGGAATCTGTGGTTAGGAACATCGGCAGAAAGACCATATAAGGAAGGTGTTTATCATCCAGGAAACTGGCGTAAGCTGGTAGATTATGGCTGTGGAACGCTAGGTGATATGGGAGTTCATATTTTCGACACACCTTATAATGCACTAGCGTTAGATATTCCGAAGACTATTAAAACAAAGTGTCGTAAACCAAACGGATTTGGATTTCCTGAGCAGAATAGGGTTACCTATGAATTCCCTGGCACTCAATACACAACTAAGAAATTTAAATGGGTTTGGTACGATGGAGAAGGAGCACCCAAACTCCATAGAGATTTGAAACTTCCGAATGGAGATACTTTGCCAGATCAGGGAGCCATGTTCATTGGTGAGAAGGGTAGGCTGCTCTTGCCTCATTTTATGCAGTTACCAAGGCATATTATAGATGGCAAATACGTTGATCTAGATTTGGAGAAATTCAAGTACGTAGGCGAGCCTGTTCGAAATTACGAGCAAGAAGGTAAAAAGCACTACCATCAGTTTGTAGATGCTTGTCTCGGTAAAGGAGAGGTTACTGCACCGTTCTCTTATGCCGCCAGATTAACTGAGACTATTTTACTTGGAGTAATTGCAGGTAGGTTCCCAAATAAGAAGCTTCATTGGGATAGTGAAAATGCTAGATTTAAAGAGGAAGAAGCCAATGCCTTTTTAGATTCGCCCTACAGGAATTTCTAGATAAGAATTACCAAAAAATGAAGAAGCCCGAACATTAATGCTCGGGCTTCTTTTATGCTTTGAAGTCTAAATTATTACTGATTGGTAGTATCGGTAGGAATAGTTCCAATGCTAGAGCCAGTTGAATCTGTAGTGGTATCTACAGGAGCAATTGGTGAGCCTCCTTGGCTTTGCTGAGCCGCATCTACGTTAGGGTTTACAAAATTGCCTGTGCCTTTATCTAGCATTAAACTAGAAGATAAACTAAACACAATAAGCGCTATGATGAATACCCAAGTGGCTTTCTCTAAAATATCGGTGGTTTTCTTTACACCAATAACTTGCTGAGCTCCTCCGCCACCAAACTGGCTTGACAATCCTCCGCCTTTTGAATTCTGCATCAATACGATCAGAATTAACAAAATTGCTACTATGATTGCCAATATGATGAATAACTTAAACATTCTATTACGACTTTAATTTTTCAATTTGGGTGGCAAAGTAAGTGCTTTTTTCAGGAAACTTCAAACTGAGTTTTTTATAAATGCTTTCGGCCTTTTTAAGCTTGCCTTGTTTGGCCATTAATTCAGCCAAAGTTTCAGTTTCAAAAGCTTCTTCTTTTAAGATAGATTTATCTGCTAGGTCTTCAATATCTACGTTTCCCTCGGCTTGCGCCATTCTCTCCCTATCTAATTGTGGTTCATTTTGAATGAACTTTTCAATGATCTGAATTTGGTTTTTCTTCTTTTCAGAAAGGGGCTTTTCTTTTTTTCTCTCCTGTGTTTCGTCTAGCTGACCTGAGAGTAAGGCTTCAATTCTACGCTTTGCCGCTTCAATTTCGGCTAAGTCGTTGTCTATCTTTTCTTGGTCTGCTGCTGTTTTTGGAGCCTCAGCTGGTTGCTTGTCCTTTGGTTTTTCGGCCATAGCAGGAGAGCCTTCTTTCTCTTTCGAGCTTTGCTCTGCAGGTTTCTCCTTGTCCGTATTTTTTTCCAACTTCTCTTTTACTTCGTCTTTACCTTCAATCTTCTCAGTCTTAGTTTGAGGCAATGAATCCTTGGCTTTAATAGACTGACCTACCTTAAGAACTGGTTTTTGCTCAGTTTCTTGTTTGGGTTTAGAAAAAGAAAAGTCGCCTTCAATAATCTCCTTTAAGTGAGAGCGGTTGGCAGAATAAATAGCGGCTTTCTTTATAAAAGCCTCAGTTTTTGGATGCTCACGATCTTTCAAAGCCTTAGCTACCACCACATACAAACTCTGAAAATACGGATACTTTTTACGGTATTCGTTCAGTGCTTTTATATCGGCATTGGTAACCAGCGATGGGTCTTGTAGTAAAGTACTAAAGCGCTCTTTGTCCACTTTTTAAGAGTTGAATGACGAAAATAGAACGAAAATCACCATTGGGCAACAGCCGCTTGGAAAATGTCGAAGTAAAGTGCCTCAAAAATTTCTTCTACTAAATCATCTTCTACTGCATTTAGGGTAGTAGTAGACGGATCGTAGTCTGCATAAAATTCAAAAGGTCTCTGAAAACTGGCTTCTTCATTGACAGTATCATTGAAAACAACTTGAACTGTAATGGTCAAACGCATAAGGCCTGTTCCATCTGCGCGCGTAGAACTACCAGAAGAGCTAATGGCTTGTGGAGCTACTCTATAGTTAGAAATTCCACCTTCAAACTGTAAGTCTCCTTGGTTCTGAACAACCTGTAACTTGGTTCTTCTTTGAAAATAGTCTTTTAGGCCTTCGGTAAAGGTTTGCGCCATGTTAGGAGGCCCGCTACCTATTTCATTAATGAAATTGGCAATGCTAATGGTTTTGGTTGTGTTGTAGTCTATGGTAGTACCGGAGAAAGAGTAACTGACATTACTACATCCATTAACTACAAACAGCAAGGCCAGCCCAAGAGTTACTTTAATCGATTTCATATTGCTTGATCTTACGGTAAAGGGTACGCTCAGAAATCCCCAAATCTTGTGCCGCATACTTACGCTTGTTGTTATTTTTTCTCAAGGCTTTAATAATCAATTCCTTTTCTTTTTCTTCTATACTCAGAGATTCATCTTCTTCATGTGTGATGTCATGAACATTCTCATAGTCATAGTCTTCATCATTAGAAGAGTCTGAGTCGAGGTAAATAGGCTCACTAAAGTCTTTTGGCCTGGCTTCTTGAGGTAGGGTAGGTGTATTTTCTAGATTTCGGAACAAGTTAGGATTGTCCTCAATTACACTGCTATCTACGTTGCCATTCTCAAGCATGTCATGAACGAGTTTCTTTAAGTCGTTCATGTCTTTCTTCATGTCGAAGAGTACTTTGTAAAGTAAGTCTCGTTCATTCAAGTTCTCCGAATTCTCCGATGAGCCACCTCTATAAATTGCTGGTAAACTAGAGCCCTGCTGAGGGAGATACTTCATGAGCGTATCTGCTGAAATGGTTCTGTCCATTTCTAGCGCAGACATTTGTTCTACAAGGTTTTTGAGCTGCCTGATATTGCCCGGAAACCTGAACCTTAATAAGATAGATTTAGCATCATCGGTTAATTTGATGCTTTCTACTCGGTACTTTTCCGAAAAATCTGATGCAAACTTTCTGAAAAGTAAGTCAATATCGGTTCCTCTTTCTCTTAAAGGAGGAACAAAAATGGGTACAGTACTAAGTCTGTAGTAGAGATCTTCTCTGAACTTCCCTTTTTCAACCGCATCTATTAGGTTAACATTGGTTGCGGCAACTACCCGGACATCTGTTTTCTGTACCTTAGATGAACCTACTTTTATGAACTCACCATTTTCCAGTACCCTCAGTAATCTTGCTTGGGTTTGAACAGGCATTTCACCAATCTCATCTAAGAAAATGGTACCTCCATTGGTTACCTCAAAATATCCTTTTCTGGCTTCGTAAGCCCCTGTAAATGAGCCTTTTTCGTGGCCGAAAAGCTCGGAGTCAATGGTGCCTTCAGGTATAGCTCCACAGTTAATAGCAATGAATTTGCCGTGCTTGCGAGAGCTAAGTTGATGAATGATTTTTGAAAAGGATTCTTTACCACTTCCACTTTCACCGGTTATGAGCACTGTCATGTCGGTGGGAGCTACTTGTGCAGCTACCTGAATGGCGTGATTAAGTTTTGGGCTATTGCCAATAATCCCAAACCGTTGTTTTATGCTTAAATATTCGTTGCTGCTCAAGAGTGAGTTTTTTATTCGACTACCTCGCCAAAAAGAGTGGCGGCAGTACAGTCATTAACCAATACATTAACGTATTCACCCTTCTGGTGATTCCCTCTAGGGAATATAATTACTTTGTTGGCTGTATTTCTACCCTGAAGCTGTTCTTCTGAGCGCTTAGAAGTACCTTCAATAAGTACCTTATGAACTTTGCCAACGTCCAGTTTATTTCTTTGTAAGGATATTTCTTGTTGCTTATTAATGATTTCCTGAAGTCTTCTTTTCTTAACCTCTAGTGGAATGTCATCTTCAAACTTCTTGGCGGCCAATGTGCCAGGGCGTTCTGAATAGAAGAACATATAGGAGAAATCATACTTCACATAGTCCATCAAGGTGATGGTTTCTTTGTGTTCTTCTTCTGTTTCGGTACAGAAACCAGCAATCATATCGGATGAAATGCCGCATTCTTCTCCTAGAATGTCTCTGATGGCATCTACACGGTTAATGTACCATTCGCGAGTGTAGGTTCTGTTCATCAGGTCTAGCACACGGCTGTTACCACTTTGGGCAGGAAGGTGAATGTACTTGCAGATGTTTTCGTACTTCTTCATGGTGTGAAGTACATCATCAGTAATATCTTTTGGGTGAGAAGTAGAGAACCTAACGCGAAGCTCAGGAGAAACCTTTGCTACCATTTCTAAGAGGTTAGCAAAGTTGATAACTTCAACCTCTTCGCCCTTCTTCTCTTTTTTCTCCAACCAAGCTTTATTATTCTCATCGGCCGACCATTTGTAGCTGTCCACATTTTGACCAAGTAGCGTTACTTCTTTGTAGCCATTATTAAATAAGTCCTGCGCTTCTTTGACAATAGAGAATGGGTCTCGACTTCTTTCTCTACCTCTGGTGAATGGCACTACACAAAACGAGCACATGTTATCGCAACCTCTCATAATGGAGATGAAAGCCGTTACACCATTAGAATTTAGGCGAACAGGGGAGATGTCGGCATAAGTTTCTTCTCTAGAAAGGAAAGTGTTGACAGCTTTAAGGCCATCTTCTGCAGACTCTACTAGTTTTGGAAGGTCTCTGTAAGCATCTGGCCCAACCACTACATCAACAATTCGCTCTTCTTCTAGAAGCTTTTCCTTAAGTCTTTCGGCCATACAACCTAAAACACCAATGGTCATTTCTGGCTTGGTCTTTTTTACCGAGTTGAAATGATTCAGTCTGTTGCGAACGGTTTGTTCCGCTTTTTCTCTGATAGAGCAAGTGTTAAGAAAAACAACATCGGCATTTTCAAAATCTGAGGTAGTATCATAACCATTTTCCTTCATAATAGAGGTTACAATTTCACTATCTGCAAAATTCATCTGACAGCCGTAGCTCTCTATGTAAAGCTTTTTGGTTTTCCCGGTGTTCTCCTCCTTAGAGGTTTTTACGGTTTCCATAGCCTCCTGACTGTTTCTGTCAATAATATCAATGTCTTGTATGATATTGCTCATGCCTTTCCCTACTCAAATTTGAGCCGCAAATATAAGTGTTTTTCAGAGAAAATGTGACAGATTGGCAGCGAAGTCTGGGCTTTTGCCTGAGTGCTATGCAAAGTAGAGGTATGTCTAATTGCTGATTAAAATCAGGTGTTTTTACGCATCAAACTGCGTGTTTTTCATGCATGACAATATGAATCGAGTATTTACCTTTGCATCAGTTAGCAATACAGGCTATTAAGACTGATTGTTTAGGTTGAAAGGAGAAAGCAGCTCAAGAAGTGGGCTGCTTTTCTTATTTATTAAGTAGCTGAAAAAGGGCTTTAGCTTTCACTAAACACTCATCATATTCCTGTTCGGCTACAGCATCGTAAGTAATTGCACTGCCTACCTGAAATGAATAAGCCTTGGTAGCATCATTAACAAAAAGGCTTCTAATGAGCACGTTGAAATCAAAATCTCCAGATGGTTTTATGTAGCCAGCAGCACCAGAAAAGGCGCCTCTCTTTGTGTTTTCATAATGTTCTATGAGCTGCATTACCTTTACTTTTGGAGCGCCTGTCATACTACCCATCGGAAAAGCTTTTTCTATTACATCAATAAAATGGGTGTCTTTTTTTAGTTCAGACACCACAGTAGAAATCATCTGATGCACTTGCTGAAAGGAATAAATGCCAAACATTTCTTCAACCTTGACAGTACCAGTTTTGGCTGTTCGAGAAAGATCGTTCCTTACCAAATCAACGATCATCATGTTCTCAGCCATTTCTTTTTCACTATTTCTAAGCTCCGTTTTCAATGCTTCATCTTCTGATGGAGACTTACCTCTAGGACGTGTGCCTTTTATGGGTTGAGAAATAATTTGATTGCCAGCTTTCTTTACAAAGCGCTCTGGTGAAGCAGATAGAATGAAGTATTGGTTATGTTTTTGAAAACAAGCGAATGGCTTTGGTGAAATATGATTTAGCTCCAAAAAACTTTCTACAGCATTCCAAGATTCTACTTGCCCGTGAAACTCTTGGCAGAAGTTTATCTCATAGCAATCACCGTCTTCAATGTGTTGTCTTAGTGCTTCAACATGACTGATATATTCCTCTTTCGAAACAGAGGCAGTAGATGGGCCAAACTGCGAAGAGGCAGGTTTTGGTTTATGCTGAAGAATTTCCTCTACAAGATCGGATTGGTCAGACTCAACGGTAACACCGTTCTTTTCAAAGTGTATTATGTGTTCAGGTTGAAACAATGATGCATCTGGAAAACCAACATAATCTGCGTTACGGCTTTCGAGCTTTTCAAGTTCATTTTTGAGATCGTAGCCCAAATACCCGAACAGCCATTCATTCTGATGCAGGTTCTTCAATGACTGAAAAACACTACCGGCATTTTCACACATTACTTGCTTTGCACCAACGGCTAAAAGCTCATCAAAACCATTGTGAGGATAGCTTATTTGGTTATTCAGATGAAGCGAAAAATGAGATTGAGTACTGGCCCAATGTAGTGCCTGTTGTAAGAATTGTTCTTTAGAAAGTTCTTGATATGGGTAAAACTGATTCAATCCTAAATTTTGGCAAAAATGGAAAAAGGAGAGGGCATAAAAAAATCCCGATCTGAATGACCGGGATTCTCTATATAAAATTTTGTTGTCTTACTCTGAAGCAGAAGTGTTACCAGCTTCAAGTTCGAAACCTACGTTTACAGTGTCGTAGATCATTTTGTCTTTTGCTTGGTCTACAAAGTTAGCTTCAGTGTTATAAGATAAGCCCCAAGCAGTTCTGTCAATATTGAAGTTAGCCTTGGCTTTAATTACACCGTTATTCATTTCTACATGAGCAGGGAAAGTAATGTTTTTAGTAGTACCTCTCATAGTCAGGTTACCTGAAATAAAATGAGTAGGGTTTTCTACCATTACTTCGCTAAGTGCAGCAGGCTTGTTCTCAGAGTCATACTCATCTTTATCAGCGCTTAGATTCGCAGCACTAAAAGGCTTAACCTCAGTTACTTCAAATGTTGCTGTAGGGTGGTTCTCTGCGTCAAAGAAGTCAGGAGACATTAAGTGACCAACAAGGTTGTTGTATCCGTCAGTACCTTCTTCCATATCCAATGCTTTCAAAGAAGTAATGTCTATGGTGAAGTTTCCACCAACAATCTCTGAGTTGTTTACCATAATTTCACCGTCAGCAATGCTGATGCTACCATTATGCTTACCAGTTGGCTTGCTGCCAATCCAAGTAACCATACTGTTTTGAGTATTTACAGTGATGGCTGTTGCGTCATCTGCAGAAGCTACTTCCTTCGCTTCAGATGTTTCAACGGTGTTACTCTTAGAGCCACATGCAACAGCAAATACCGCTAAAAGCGATAGAGCTAATGTTGATTTTAAAAACTTCATTTTGTCTTGAGTTATAGATTAATTTTAAATTTTCAATCTTGCAGTGCGCTTTAAAAGTTGCGGTCTTCTGCGTAATTGATCGTTTAACTCGCGAAGTAATGCAAAAGTTCAGTGTATATACATATATTTTTAAAAAATGGCTCTAATAAAAAGCGTAAAAGGTAAAAGACCAGAAATTCATTCTTCGTGTTGGTTAGCCGACAATGCTACTATTGTAGGAGATGTGAAAATGGCTGCAAATTGCAATGTTTGGTTCAATGCCGTGGTTAGGGGAGACGTTTGTACCATAGAAATGGGAGAAAATTGCAACATTCAAGATGGGGCGGTTATTCACGGCACACTGAATTTATCTAAGACAGTGTTAGGTAAAAATGTGTCCATTGGTCATAATGCCATTGTTCATGGCTGTATCATTGAAGATAATGTGTTGATAGGTATGGGAGCTATTGTTATGGACAATGCGGTTATTAAATCTGGATCTATGATAGCGGCAGGAGCTGTAGTCTTAGCCAATACTGTGGTAGAAGAAAACTCTTTGTATGCAGGCACTCCTGCTAGAAAAGTGAAAGATATAGACGAGAAGCTTAAAACGGTGATTGAAAAGACACCAGAGCACTATAAAATGTACACCAGTTGGATCGAAGATTAGATTCAATCTCTAACCAGAAAAAGCTAAATTAAATCATGATCCGTAAACCCAAAGCAGGTGAGTACAATGAGTTTTACTCTACCTACATCAATAAAATAGAAGAAGATAATCTCATTAAGTTACTAAGAGCCCAGCTTACCTCATTCTCAGGCTTTATGTCAGATATTTCTGAAGAAAAGTCTGATTACCGTTATGCAGCAGGTAAATGGAGCATTAAAGAGGTTTTGAATCACATTAATGATACCGAACGGATATTCGCCTACCGGGCATTGTGTATCGCACGGGGAGAAAAGCAAGCATTGCCAGGGATGGATCAAGATGAGTATCAAGCCGCTAGTCCTACTACAACTCGAAGTTTTTCAAGCTTAATTGAAGAGTTTGTGGCCATAAGAACGTCAACGCTTTTTTTGTTTGATGATATGCCTGAATCTGATAGCCTTAAAGTTGGTACGGCTTCTGACCACCCAGTAAGTGTAAGGGCCTTGGCAGGAATGATCTACGGTCACTGTGCTCACCATACAGATGTGTTAAAAGAACGCTATTTATAATGTCGATAATAGATTCCAATAAAGAATACCAAAAACAGACCGAGTCTAGGGTAATAATCCGTTTTCAAGACTGTGACCCTTTAAGACACCTCAATAACGCTAAATACTTCGACTACTTTTTCAACGCCAGAGAAGACCAAGTGCCTAAACTCTATGGTGTTGAAATGAAAGATATTATTCAGGAATACAAAGCTTTTTGGGTGGTTTATAACCATCACATAGCCTACCTGAGATCTGCTAATTTGGGTGAATGGGTTAGAATATTTACTAGGTTAATTCACTTTGATGATAATACCACGGTGATCGAATACCTAATGACGGACGACTCTAAAAGTCACCTGAAAACGCTCATGTGGTCTACCTTCAAATATGTGGCTATGGACACCAGTAGAACCACTACTCATTCGGCTGATGTACAGGCCTATTTAAAAGCCATGCTTTTCGATGAAATTGAATATCACCCCAATAAATTCGATGAAAGAGTGAAGCAGGTAAAGGCAAGTCTGCAAACAAATTTTTGACACCCACAAAAAATGATTTATATTAAATATTGAACCGTTACTAATCCATACTTAGATACTTATGCAATCAAATCAAGGCTTTGACCCTCAGGAAATTGAAGAGTTAAGGAAAGAAATGGCCGAAAAAGGTCAGTCTTATGTGGTCATAGACTCTGAAGACAATTCTGAAGACTTTATGAACTTCTTTTTTATTGGAGTTTATGAAGGCAGAGAGGTAATATACGATGCTGCCATTTATACGCTTAAACTGCAACACAGCAGCGAAATATATGAGCTAGCCGAACATCAAGTAGCCAAAAAATACCCAAACTATAAGAGTATAGTTTATGAAGAAGATGAAAATGGAGACATTGAACCTCTAAACGACCAGGAAGAAGAAATTGGTCTTTACATGACCGAGGTAATGGACGAACTGGAAGAAGATGAAGCAGTGAAAGTTCAGGAACATGTAGATGTAGACCCTAACATAGATTATGGAATTGGACTAGATGTAGGCTTAAACGTAGATCAAATTAACCCAAAAGTGATTGAGAAGTTTATAAAGGAGTTTAATGAAGATACTCTAAAGTTAGACCCTACTCATTACTCTTTTCAGTTCGATGAGGACGCTTAAAATATAATTGGCTAAGAATTAGCTAAGCCAGAAAGATTCTATAGGAATAGAGTTCTTTCTGGTTTTTTTATGTCCTGTGTGTATGGCTTTACCTGACACTAAATCACATTTTATTTATCATAAATAAACATCTGGCTTTAGTTTTGGCTTAGAAGGACTACACTGTTTTTATTCAAACCTCATTTGTGTAACTATTATGCTCAAGATAGCTTGGACTCAGATTTATGCACATCCGCTACCCAAGAATCACCGCTTTCCGATGGAGAAGTATAACCTTCTCCCAGAGCAGTTGCTCTACGAGGGTACGGTAAAAGATGCGAACTTCTTTGTGCCAAGCCCACTATCAGAATCTGAAGTTTTGCGTACCCATAATGCTCATTATTGGGAAAAGCTAAAGAGTCAGAGTTTAACCCGCAAAGAGGAGAGAAAAACTGGCTTTCCATTATCTGAGCAGCTAGTGGAAAGGGAAATAACCATAATGAATGGAACAGTTCAGGCGGCATTGTTTGCCTTAGATTATGGAGTAGCAATGAATATTGCTGGAGGAACGCACCATGCCTTTACTGATAGAGGAGAAGGCTTTTGTCTGCTCAATGATATTGCCATTGCAGCCAATCACCTGTTAGATAGAGGGTTGGCTAAACAAGTTTTGGTGGTAGATTTAGACGTTCATCAGGGAAATGGTACCGCGCAAATATTCCAAAACGAACCAAAAGTGTTCACTTTCAGCATGCACGGAGCGTCTAATTACCCAATGCATAAGGAGCAGTCCGATTTGGATGTGGGATTAGAAGATGGTACAGACGATCCTACTTACTTAAAGCTATTAGATAGGCACCTAAACGAGTTGTTAGATCAGGTGCAGCCAGACTTTGTCTTTTTCCAATCTGGGGTAGATGTGTTGGCTACCGATAAATTAGGTAGGTTAGGAATGAGTATAGAAGGTTGTAAGATGCGAGACAGAATGGTGCTAGAACGCTGCAAGGCTTGTGGCATTCCTGTGGTTGCCAGTATGGGTGGTGGGTACTCGGAGCGCATAGCTCATATTGTTGAGGCACATGCCAATACCTATCGTTTGGCTCAAGAGATATATTTTTAGGTTGAAATATACCGTTGTGAATCTACGTTTACCAGATGAAATCACTGACTATTCAGCGTTACTTTCAAATGGTTAATTCAGTTCATTTCATTTAATTTGCATTAACAAAGTTTAAAGCAGCCTGTCTTGAACTCACCATCGCTTTACGCGTAATTCGAATTATTAAGAAAAATTCCATGCTCAATCGTTGCAGTTTCATCCTTATAGGAGTTCTGTTTTTATTTTCTGTCAAAGCCCAAGTGCAGAGCCATCTTAAAATAGATAGTGTTAATTCATCTTACGATGAGCACAGTCCTGCATTGAGTCCAGACGGTGAAACACTCTATTTTACGCGCTCTGGTCATGCCGCAAATGTTGGAGGAGTGATTGATAGGGGAGATATTTGGTTCTCTACCAAAACGGAAAGCGGATGGAGTAAAGCGCAACATGCTGGCAATGTTATTAATCACCCAGGGTTAAATGGAGTAGTTGGTTTTAGTGCCGATGGTAATAGAATGTACTTACTGAATTATTTTGATGCCGATGGTCAAGGTGGAGGAAGTATGAGAAATGGAATTGCAGTATCTACTAAACTAAATGGCGAATGGCAAAAGCCTGAAAGACTTCAAATTCAGTATTTTTCTAATAACTCACCTTACTTAGGTGCCACTATTAACGCAGAAGAAAATACGCTGATCCTGGCCATGAGATCATACCTTTCTGAAGGTAACGAAGACTTATATGTGTCTTTTAAACAAGGTGATGATACTTGGAGCCAGCCGCAAACGTTGGGCAATGTGGTAAATACTTATGGCGAAGAATGGTCTCCATTTTTAGCTGCAGATAATGAGACGCTTTATTTTACATCTAATGCTCATGATGGCCTCGGGGGCAGAGATATTTTCGTTACAAAACGGTTGAATGGTTCTTGGCAAGATTGGTCTACCCCAGTGAACTTGGGAGAAGGAATTAATACAAAAGGTACCGAGAGAGATTACTTTATTCCAGCTTCAGGAGATGTAGCTTTCTTTTCTTCAACCCAAAATAGTGAGGGCTTTGGAGATCTGTTTAATTATGCGCTCAGTGATGCAGAAAAAGCATTACAAGAGTCTATTGAAGAAGTCTTAGCTCAAGAAGAAGAGGCCGAAATGCCAATAGAAAATGAAAAAGCCTCAGTTGTGGTAATGACTTTTCAGGTGTTAGATAAGCGAACTGAAACACCTGTGGATGCCTCGGTGAAAATGAGCTACGATGGTAGGGATATTGATATAAATACCGCTGACATTGACTCTCAAAACAAGCATTTTGTTATGTCATTAGAAGAGGGAGCTTCTGTAGACGTGAGTATTGCTGCCGAGGGCTTTTTAAAATATCAAGAGACTTTTACTGCGGGTTCATCTGTACAGAGTATGAGCGATGAATTTGGAGGGTCTTCCGTTGAGACCTTCTATCTAACTCCTGAAGAAGTAGGGACTAAAGTAAAGATTGAAAATGTATTGTTCAATCGGGCTTCTGCGAACTTCTCTAACCCAGAAGTAGCTAAAAGGCAACTGGATGAAATTGTACAAATGATGGAGTCTAACCCAGGAATGGCCATTAGGCTAGAAGGGCACACCGATAACCGAGGTGATGCCAGATTGCTTAAAGAGCTTTCTGTGGAAAGAGTAAAAACCGTAAGGGATTACCTGTTAAGCAAGGGGGTTGATGCCGAAAGAGTAGAGTTTGAAGGCTTTGGAGGCGAAAAACCACTAACCGATAACGATAGTGCATCAGGCCGAGAAATAAACAGAAGGGTAGAATTTGTGATTATTCGTTAAGAGGCTTTTAGCATCATCATACTAATAAGGTACAGGTATTCTGACCTCTATTTTTGTTCCTTTGCCAAGTTGAGAATCTATATGGAGGTTTCCATTCACTGAATCTATAGACGAACTCAGAGCTTTTAGCCCAAGGTGCTTTTTACCTACTAAGCTAGGGTCAAACCCAACTCCATTATCAGAAATGTCTAGCATGAGTTCTTTATCTTTTTCGGTAAGAGTTATATCTGCCGTTGAAGCTTTTGCATGCTTAACAATGTTATTAATGATTTCTTGAGTAGTTCTGAAAAGTATGATTTCCAGATTAGTCGGAAGTCTATTAGATTTCAGGTCATTAATAAAGTTGAAGGTCAAGTTAGATTGAGAGTGTCTTTCGAGTATGGTTTCTATACCGGCAGTTAGCCCTTTTTCTTCAATTTCAAATGGAGTAATTTCATGTGCAATCCTCCTAGTGGTTTCTATGGCTTCTTGTAGCAATGATAGTCCTTTTACATAAGAGGACTTACTGCGCGAGTCAAGCTTTTTTTCAACCTCCTTACCTAATGCTTCAATACTCATAAATGATGCGAGAAGCATTTGCTGCAGGCCATTATGGAGGCTTGTAGCCATTCTTTCACGTTCCCTTTTTTCTACATTGTAAGAAGTGAGTTGTAATTCTTCCTGAAGCCTTTTTCTTTCCGATATGTCAATGGCCACAATCATTCTCGAGGGAATGTTTTGGAAGAGGATATCTCTACTATAAATATCTACAGTAATGATTTGACCGTCTTTTTTTCTATGCACGAAAGTTCCGTTATATGGTGTCTGTCTTTCGCTTAGTGGCCTTTTTATCACTTTTTGTAGCGTTGGAATATGTTCAGGAGGTCTGAGCTCATGGATTTGCTTGCCTATGAACTCTTCAAAAGAGTAGCCATATTGCTTTAGTGCAGCGGTATTGGCATCCAATATTTTAAATGTACTTAACTCATAAATCCATTTAGGTTGAGGGCTTAAATGAAATAGGTTTCTATAATTTTCTTTAGTAGCTCTGAGGTCATCTATAAAACGCTTGCGCTCTATGGCGTACAAAACAGATTTATGAAGTGCTTCAGGGCTTATTTCATCCTTGATTAAAAAATCTGCTACCCCCTTGGCTAGAACTTCCTTAGCAACTTTTAAATCTGAGTATCCTGTAAGAATAATAACGGAGCAATTACAGATGTCTAATACCTCATCTACAAGTTTGTGCCCGCTTAAATCAGGAAGCTTCAGATCTAATAAGACCACATCATAGTCTGAACACGCTAAGATTTGAGTCTTGGCTTTCTTAAATGTATTTGCAATATCTATCGATAGGTTGTCGAACCGCTTTTTTAGGAACTTTTCAACCAAGAAAATATCTCCTACATTATCTTCAACTATCAAAACACGTGTAGGCTTAATGGTATTGTTCATACATTATAATTCTGATATGTTATTTCAGGATGACGCGCTAACCTGAATGGATAGTTTTACTAGCTTTCCCCACCTTTATGACATCAGATGATTAGCTACATGCGATGTCAATCAATTTTATGTACCCATAATTTGATGAACTTTCTTTACAAAAGCTACTTTGTTGAGCAAGTCGACTTCTAAAAGTACATGTTTTAAACAGCATTAACCTGTATTTTAATGACTTTAACCGGTTACTCTAGTGAAAGGTAGTAGCGATTTTTTCTTCCTAGCCGGCTTTTAGACTATTTCAATTAGCCCTAATTCACTGAATTCCATTTTGAAAACTATAGACCTGTTCACTACTGCTGTTTTTCTTGCTAGCTGATCTTCAGACTACTAAAAGTTTAATCCCAAGCAACCATTGTGTAACTTGAAGCATCTATCATTCACAAATCAAAAACTCATGATGAAAACAATGCAAACTTTAAAGAAATCAATGATGTTGAGCGCATTGGCGCTTTTGCTCACCGTGTTCTCAGTAAATCAATCGGTGGCTCAAGAAGCATACGACCCAACTGGAACATGGGAGTATGAAGTATCTATGCCAGAAGGGGACTTAACAGGAGATATGATCATTTCTCGTGCAGAAGATGGAACTCTGGAGGTGTCTATTAAAAGCGATGTCTATGGTACAATTGAGCTAGAGGATGTTGTATTTGACGATATGATTCTAGAAGGTAGTGCCGAAATAGATGGTGGAACTATCGAGTTCGAATTTAAGTTCGATGGTGATGACTGCGAAGGCGCTGTTTACACGCCTGATGGTACATTGGAAATGACAGCCGAAAGGAAAAAGGGATAAGTGAATTCTAACTAGAATAGGTGTAAAAGTGGCTGTCTCAAGAGCTAATCTTTATTTCTCTCCATCATAATAAATGAGAGAGAATCTCTCCTCATTGGAGGTTTTCTGGTTCGATAAAGACTTCTAGTTAGTTTAATAATCAGGAGATTAATGGCTTGTGAGACAGCTTTTTAGACAATGTCAGAAAGTCTTACTGATTCTTTGTTTCTTTTTCTGAAGTACAAGTCTAGAATGAATATGGCAATTACTGAAAGGGCTGTGCACAGAATTGATCCTTCATAACCAAATTTACCGCCTGTTAGATAAGTGGGGCCATAAAGTTGGATCTGTGTTATTGATTGAATTTCATTCCCACTTACATTGAATCCTAAGAACGGGGCTTGTATAAAGTTCCATATCAAGTGGGCTACAAAGCAAAACCAAAGATTCTCAGTATGCATAAATACTAAGCCTAATAGTACTCCAGACAAGGTCAAGTTGATAAAGCCGAGGAGTGAAAAGTTAGGGTTGAAGGCATGCAGTAAGGCAAAAAGGAATGAAGCTACAATAAGGGCGGTGTATGGTGGGATAGACCTCATTAAGGTCTTTTGGATTAGCCCTCTACAAAACAATTCCTCCTGAATTGAAACGCTAACAAAAAGCAGAAAAGTTGTTAAAACAATTCCGCCATCAAAGGGGAGTGGGGTTAAAGATATTTGATTAGAAAGCAATAAAATTGCCGTACCAATCCCAATAATTGAAACAACTGTAATCACTGCCAAGAGAGTATCTCTTTTAAGTTGATGAGTAGAAAAGAAACTTTTTGGGATAGAGATTTCCTCTATTTTCTGAAATGCAAAAAAGAATAGAGCAATGGTGCCTGCCAATCCGAAGTAGGAGATTATAGTGTCCTCCATTAAGGTAAGCTCATCTCCACTCCCTGTTATTTCATCGAAACTGACTCCTACCATTAAAGCACCAACTATCTGCAAGAAACCGACAGCGAAGAAAAGTAGTACAATATAAACTAGAATGCGTGTGTAGTATTTCATGGTTCTAATCTAATACTCTAGAACCATTTATTAATACTTATGCCACTCTCCAAAGCGTCTTCAAGTTCATCGGGCATAGAAGGGAAGAAGTCTAGCTTGGTTAACCTTTCCAATTCATCGATGCTTACTACAAAAGTGCTCAAGTCAGCCGATGATTTCTCGTTCTTCATCAGAAAGGCAATGGCTTTTACTTCTGGCTTTTCAATATCGAGAACTATCTTGTAGTAGTATTCTGGTACTGAAACTTCATTTCTGCCAATGGTTTTGAATTTCTTATTTAAAACTGGCCCAGTGACCACATAAATGGTATTATTTGCCTTGGCCCAGCTACGTACTTGGTCTTCCAGTTTCTTCCAAATGCCTCTGTTAAAGCTAGGGTCTTGAGGGCTCATATTGCTCATGTAAAAGCTTTGCGATAGGGCAAATTCATCGTAAGAAAAATCTGCTGCTGGTGCCAAATGACCCCTATCATATCCAGAGCCTCTATAGTCTGCTAGTGAAGCCGACTCGGTACGAACCCTTGGGTCTTCTCGGAAGTTGTCCTTTCTTTCGAATGTAGGCTTGGCCAAGGAATCGGCCACTAATTTATAGGCTACCCACATAGCTTGCTCGTGTTCTTCGCTATAACTGATGGTGTAATAAGGTCTTTCTATTACAGCATCTGTAGCGCTGTAGGCTGGCCAACCAAAATCGAATGCAGCAGTGAAATATAGGTCGAATGCATCGTAATCAAGGCTCTTTTCAGGCTCAACCGCTTTAGGTTCTTCCTTTTTTGGAGTTGGTGCTGCTGGCTCTTTTTTAACAGTTGTAGGCTCAGGCTTTTCTGTATCAGATTTACTTGGTAAGAGTGACTCAACACTGAACTCCTGAATAACACTTGGCACTAATTGACCTTCTTTTAGCGCCAAACCAACATAGGCCAATCCTGCTAAAATGATAATGCCAAGGAGAAACCTGCCGAAGCTAGAACCGCTGTTAGTTCGACCTGAAGGTCGTTTTTTTGCGCTAGTTTTCCTTGAAGTAGTTTTTCGTTTCTGAGCCATGCTGGTTTTTTCGCAATGTTAAATAATAATCGGCTTCTAGCGTAAATGATATTTCTTAAATTCAAGGATGTCTTAACAACAATCCAAAAACTATGAACCAATTTGGCCAATCACTAATGAGGCGAAGCAAGCTCCTAAGTTTGCTTATGGTAGCTTCCATAATGTTTATGGGGCTCCAGGCCCACGCCTTCCAAAAAGAAAAATCCGATACCTCAAAGTTCAACCAAAAGACCTACAAAGATCTTCCGCTTAAGGCAGATAGGCTGTTGGAATTCAATACCAAAGAAGGTACTTGGGTTTCTGTAGATGTTTCCCCTGACGGAAAAACTATTGCCTTTGATATGATGGGTGACCTATACACCATGCCTATCTCTGGCGGAAAAGCCACGAGAATCACTGATGGTATGGCTTATGATACGCATCCTCGCTATAGCCCCGATGGTAAAAGCATTGTGTTTACTTCAGACAGATCGGGGTCAGACAACGCTTGGATCATGGACTTGGAAACCGAAGAGTTTTCACAGATCACGAAAGGAAATAATGAATGGGTTCAATCCGCAGAATGGTCACCAGATGGAGACTATGTAGTAGTAACCAAAGGCAGAAGAAACTTAAAGCTCTTCATGTACCACAAAGATGGTGGCGGAGGTTTCCAGTTAATTAGTAGCCCATCTTCTTTAAAAGTTATTGAACCTGCTTTCTCTCCTGATGGCCGATACATCTACTTCTCACAAAGAAATGGTGCATGGAATTACAATGCACAATTGCCTCAGTATCAAATTGGTGTGTACGATAGAGAAAACGGTGAGCGTTCAACGGTTACTTCACGCTATGGCTCGGCCTTTACACCTACTTTATCACCAGACGGTAAGTGGATGGTCTATGGCTCTCGCTATGAAGATCAGACCGGCTTAGTGCTTCGAGATTTAAAATCTGGTGACGAGCGATGGTTAGCTTATCCGATTCAGCGCGATGAGCAAGAGTCAATTGCTCCGTTGGGCGTACTGCCAGCTATGTCATTTACTCCAGACTCTAAAGAGGTGATTACTTCTTGGGATGGAAAGCTTTTCAAAGTTGCTATCGAAGGAGGAAAGGCTACTGAAATTCCCTTAGATGTAGACGTGAAACTAGAAATGGGTCCAAGGTTGAAGTTTGATTACCCAATTTCTGATGAAACTGATATGGTGGTAACTCAAATTCGCGATGGTGTTCCATCTCCTGATGGATCGAAATTGGCTTTTACAGCACTAAATAGGCTTTATGTTATGACTATTCCTGATGGTGAGCCAAAACGCTTAACGGATTTCGACATGACGGAAGCCATGCCTACATGGTCGCCTGACGGTAAGACTGTGGCTTTTGCCACTTGGTCAGATACCGAAGGAGGTTCAATCTACAAAGTGAATGTTGATGGAAGGCCTAGACCTGTTAAAATTACCTCTGAGCCAGCTATTTATATGACACCGGTTTGGGCACCAAACAACCGAATTGTGTTCACCAAGGGTAGTGCTCAAAACCTAAAAGATGCTTCTGGCCCTGGTGCTGCCCGTGCCGATGAAGACCTTTGCTGGATTTCACCTGATGGTGGTGAAATCAATTTCATTATGAAGACCAGAGGTAAAAGCGGACCTCACTTTGTGAAAGGTAGTGATAGAATTTACCTGAGCGGATTTAACGGACTGAGCTCTGTGCGTTGGGATGGAACTGATGAAAAGGAGATAGTCAAAGTCACGGGTATCTCTACTTATGGCTCAATTGCAGGACATGACCATTCGCCTTATGAAATTTATGACCCATGGTCGGAAGACAAACATGGAGCAGGCGGAACTTCTTTGGGCGAAGGTGAAGGCTGGAGAGAAAACAATCCTCCTTCAAGAGCAACTGCCATTTATATGGCGCCTGAAGGTGATAAAGCCATGGCTTTGATCAACAACGATATCTATGTGGTGACTGTGCCGAAATTAGGTCAAACGTCAACTATTTCCGTTTCAAACCCATCATCTTCTCAGTTTCCTTCCATGAAGCTTACAGAAATAGGTGGTCAGTTCCCTGCATGGTCGGCCGATGCTAAAAAGGTCCATTGGTCAATCGGAAATGCCCATTTTATCTATGATCTGGATGAAGCTGAAGCTTATGCCGATAGTGTAAAAATGGCCAAGAAAGCAGAAGCTGAGGCTAAGGAGGCTGCTAAAGACGAAGAGAAGGAAGAGGAAGTAGAAGAGGCCAAAGAAGAGACTGAGGAAGATAAGAAGGAAGAGAAAAAGGATGAAGGTTACCAGCCAACAGAATTCCGTGTGAAGGTGATGGCCAAAAAGGATGTACCTGAAGGTATAGCTTTACTGAAGGGAGCCAGAATCATTACTATGAATGGCAATGAGGTTATTGAAAACGGTGATATTCTCATAGAAAATGCGCGAATCAAAGCTGTTGGAGCCAGTGGTACACTCGAAGTGCCTAGAAAAGCTGAGGTGATTGATATGGCTGGAAAAACCATTGTACCTGGCTTTATCGATACTCACGCTCACATGTGGCCAGCGTGGGGTTTACATAAGAATCAGGTGTGGGTTTATGCAGCTAATCTTGCTTACGGAGTAACGGCTACTCGCGATCCTCAAACCGCTACCACAGACGTTCTAACCTATTCTGACTTGGTAGAAACGGGTGATTTATACGGCCCAAGAGTATATTCAACCGGCCCGGGTGTTGGTTACTGGATGTATAATTTGAAAGACCTAGACCACACCAAGAGAGTATTGAAGCAGTACAGCGAGTACTATAATACCAAAACCATCAAGATGTACTTGGTGGGGAATAGGAAGCAAAGACAATGGGTAATTGAAGCAGCTAAGGAACAACAGCTAATGCCAACTACCGAAGGTGGTTTGGATTTCAAGTTGAATATGACTCAGCTAATTGACGGTTACCCTGGGCATGAGCACTCTTTCCCGATTGCTCCGCTTTATAAGGATGTAACTTATTCTGTAGCTGAGTCTAAAATGGCTTATACTTCAACCTTATTGGTATCGTATGGTGGGCCTTGGGCCGAAAATTACTTTTACAGTAGAGAGAACCCTTACCACGATAAGAAGCTACAAAGATTTACGCCTTATGATGAACTAGCCTCAAAGTCTAGAAGAAGACCAGGGTGGTTTATGGACGAAGAACATGTGTTCCGTAAGCATAGCGAAGGCGTAAATGCTGTAGTGCAACAAGGTGGTTTGGCCGGAATCGGTAGTCACGGTCAGTTGCAAGGGCTAGGCTACCATTGGGAGCTTTGGGCGGTAGGTTCTGAAATGGAAGAGCACGATGCTCTAAAAGTTGCAACAATTCACGGAGCAGGGGCACTTGGCTTAGAAGGTGATTTAGGTTCCATTGAAGCAGGTAAACTAGCCGATTTGGTGATCCTCAATGACAATCCGTTGACTAACCTGAGAAACACGAATAATATTTTCAGAGTCATGAAAAACGGAAGGCTTTACGATGCAAACACTTTAGACGAAGTATATCCTCGCAAGAAAAAAGCTGAGCAGTTCTACTGGCATCAGGCGAAGCCAGAGGGTTTACCGGGCTTGAGGAAGTAATGTTTAATAACGTCATCCAGAGGGAGGTACGACCGAAGGATCTCCTGATTTTACCCCAGCCCCTAAAGGGGTGCTAAGATTATCTCGCCTGGCATCTCTCGATGTCTCGGGAAGGGGACGAGGAGCATACAATTAGAAATCAAAAACCGGTAAGGGTAACCTTGCTGGTTTTTTCTTTTAGGAGACTGGGTGATTGGTTAAATAGTTGATTGGTGAGTTAGTAGGATTTCCGTCAGCACCGCAGCAATTCATTTTGGCAAAAGGAAGAACAGCAATTGTTTTATCTGATGTTATGGAACCAGAGGTCATTATGGGTCTCAAAGATTTGTATATGGTACGAAGGGCAGTAGAAAGCACCAAACTGTCGAGATACTCCGCGCCAAATCGTTGATTTGGCGGTATTGGTAAATAGCGCTGAACTTTCGTGAACCAAAGAACGCCCTATTTGCTATATACCGTGTTATACGCTTTTCATAATCCACTTTCTAATATCTTCAATGAGCTCATCTAATTTGTCGCTTTCATACTCTGCTGAACTATGCCAATCAAAAAAGCTTGACTGAAAATGTGAAGTATAATTCCCTGTGCCTTCATCAACAACTAGATTAACCATATTTTCAAAAGGACGTCTGATGAAACCGTTTTTTAGAGATATTCCTAATTGGTTCTTATATCCTTTTACAAATACTTCACTTGATAATTGGGTTTGTAGTGCTCTTTGAATAAAGTTCAATAGTCCTTTTACTTTCCAATTATAACGTTTTTGGTTGTTCTGGTAGAAATGTTCGACTTCTGACCAAATTTTGTATTGTGTTAAACTATCCCAATAATTAGAGTCTTTTTGATACCAGCCTTCTGTAAATTCCTTTATAGAATTGGAGAAGAAAGTACATTCTCCGTTATAGTTTGAGCGTCCATAGATACCATTTAGTCCTTTTCTATAGCCTAGAACTAAATCATGGTCATCCCAAATCTGACCTATTTGTAAGAATTGGTTCTTATTATCAATTTTTAATTCCTTATGAGCTAATAAATCTTGAGGTTCAGTTGGATGAAAAAGTCCATCTTCATAGTGCTCGTCAAAAAACTCTTCACAATGATATTTTGAAAATTCAGTATTCATTTAGTTTACACTCATTGCGTATAACGATTAGTATATGGCAAGTAGGGCAGTAGAAAGCACTAAACTGTCGTATTGCTTCGAGCCAAATCGTTTATTTTGTTTTTAGTTTATTCATTTTCAAATGCAAAGCGCAGCTTTGGTGGGGTAGAAGAATAGAAGCTTCGGTACCACCATTAGCCGCATTGTGTATAGGTTATGTTGGTGGTAGTCTTTTCTTAAATTCTTGTATTTCATCATAATCATCAATACCCAAAAGGTCAATTAGTTTGAGGAAATGAAGAACTCCCGCTCCATGATATTGAATAAGAATTGTTTCAAGTTTTTTCATTTGGCCTTCATACATCAATTGAAAATTAGATTCAATGATTTGCCCATTCTTAAGGGTTAAAATCAGTTTGTTTCCTACACCGTTCGATCTGCATGGGTTAAAATCTCGAGTATAATTCCATTTATCGAAGTAGTCTTGAATTAAGAAATCTATCTTCCTTAAATCGTCTAAATCGTACTGATTTGCTCCAATAGTAATTTTTTTCAAACCAAAATTAAGAGTCTTGTCAAGGGTCCCGTTCAATGGTATAATTCGGGTATGTTTCGTTATAGTGAAATAGAGGCCTGAGCTAATCGCTGAGAACATTAGAATTTGGCCAAGCGCATGTAGGAAATCAGAATTTTGGAGATTATCAGTATAAAAGAGCAAAAATAAGGATGGTATAAATAAACCTAGAACACTCTTGTTAGGAGTGATCCTTTGAATCTTTTTGGGTGTGAATATTTTAAACTCTTGTTGATCCATTTTTGGATTACCACCAACGTTATATATCAGTCATAAATATGACTGATACAAATATATAATGAAAGGTTTATGACTTATGGCCGTCTACATCTAGGGATAAATAGTCATATTCTTATTTCCTAGAAAAGCATATAGAGTGAAAGGAATTGTGTGTTTTCCTAAAATGAAGAAAGACATTTTAGGAGTAACTTACAAGGTTTGGTTAGTACCAACTTTTAGAATGCTCAAACACCAAGGAACCTGATGTTAGTCGTCTGACCAATTGTCTCCAACAGTGTTGAAAGCTTTGGCATCAGATAAAGCTTCTAAGTATTAGTCTGACTTGATATCTAAAGGTTAAATCAGTTACCAGATTTTGGAGATTTCCTGCAGGCAAAGGCATGTTAAGTACTTAAATCTCTAATTACTATATATGTTGTTGTACGCTGGCTTTTCTTTTTCGACAATTCTACATTCTTCAAATTCCATTTCAGGATAAGCTTCATTGGCCCAATCACTTAACATTCTTAAAGCTGGCAAAAGGCCAACTGCTTTTTTAGTTAATGAATATTCAACTCTTGGTGGGATTTCAGCAAAAGATTGTCTTAAGAGTAAGCCATCGTTTTCTAATTCTTTCAGCTGATTAGTTAACACCTTTTTTGAGATTGTAGGTATTAGCGTATTCAGCATTCCAAATCGCATAGAACCACTTGATAGTAAGTATAGAATAATCGGTTTCCATTTATTGCCTATGATGTTCATGGTATGCACAAGGGAACAAGTATTCGGGTTGTCTATATATTTTCTTGCCATTAGTTACTTTTTAGTTACCACTATTTTTTTCGAATCAAAGCATAATGGTTTCATTTATAAACTGACATTAGTTTCTTTGTGAAACAAATGTAGTTAAAATTTAGAATGAAAAATATTTTTATCATCAATGGTCATCAGAAATACCCGTTTTCTGAAGGAAAATTAAACGCGGCTTTAACTGAAAAAGCGGAGAACTATTTTAAAAGCAATGGTTACAATGTCAAGAAGACCACAATGGAAGACAATTATGATGTTAATGAAGAAATTGAAAAATTCAAATGGGCAGATGTGGTCTTTTTTCAAACACCATTGAACTGGATGGGTGTAAGTTGGTCCTTTAAAAAATACATCGATGAGGTATTTTCTATGGGTATGATGGGCGAAATGTCAAACGGTGATGGCAGAAGTCCAGAAGCGCCCAAGAAGAATTACGGATTAGGTGGAAAGCTAAACGGAAAGTATATGATGTCAGTAACGGCTAATGCACCAAAAGAAGCTTTCAATAACCCAGAGGAAGTGTTTTTTAATGGAATAAGCGAAGACGACCTTTTAAAACCGATGCATCTTAATTTTAAGTGGTTTGGTTTTGAGCCATTACCAACTTTTATGGCATATGATGTAATGAAAAACCCAGAAGTAGAGAATGATTTTAATCGTTTTGAAAATCACTTGAAAGCAAACTTTTAAAGTATTTGTTATGAATAGACCAACACCAAAACATACAGCGCCAGATTTACAGTTCCCATTATTAGATGGAAATCAATGGAATTTGGCAGACCAAAAACCAGATAACTTTACTTTGGTTGTTTTTTACCGAGGCTTGCATTGTCCATTGTGCAAGAAATACTTACAACAATTACAGGAATTGCTACCCGAATTCGAGCAGAGAGGTGTTGATATCGTGGTCGTAAGTATGGATACAGAAAAGAGAGCAAGACTTTCTCGTCAAAATTGGGAATTGTCTAATCTTACTTTGGGCTATGGTTTAACTGAAAAATCAGCGAGAGATTGGGCTTTATATTTAAGCTCTGGTGTAAAAGCTGGTGAGCCAAGTGAGTTTAGTGAACCAGGGTTGTTTTTGATTGACAATAAAAATGAAGTTTATTATTCGGCTATAAACAGTAACCCCTGGGGAAGACCATACCTTCCTTCTTTTGTAAAAGCGGTAGATTACATCGTTCAGTCAGGTTATCCTGCAAGAGGTGAAATGCTGTAAATCTGTCATATGGATATAAATACACAAGAAAGATTGATAAAATTGATCAGAATGCGGGGATCGAATAATGGTGACAGAAATGAAAGCATTTCAAGAGGATGTATTGGTGGCGAAAGGAAAAGGTGTTTATAATTTTACTGGAGCGTGATTTTCAGCTTGCGTACAACGTTATGTATCAGTCATATTAACGGCTGATATGTGCGTATAGTGGAAGGTTTATTTACTTCATAGTCGTCTGACCAATTGTCTCTAGCAGTGTTGAAAGCTATGGTATCAGGTAAATCTTCTGAGTATTTGTCTGACGACTTGATATCATAAAGGTTAAATAGGGTGTCTTATGTTGGAGGTTCTTCGGTCGTACCTTCCTCAGAATGACGGTTCGAATAGGTATATGTCTTGTGATTAAATCAAACCATTTCCAAATTATCCCATCACCAAATCAATTTATCATCAAATCACCTTCTCCATTACCACATAGTCGATTCCTAGTTTGGTAAAGGTTTGGTTGGTTTTGTGCATGCCAAAGCGTTCGTAAAGAGCAGTGGCAATAACTCTAGCATTGCACCAGATTCTGATGGCACCACGGGCAGTGAATTCCTCAATTAAATGGGAGAGGAGCTGAGAGCCATAGCCTTTGCTTTGGAATTCCTGAAGAGTAGCAAACTTACGGAACTGAGCTTCCTTAGTTTCCTCATTAAAGAAGCCAGAGATTACAGAGATGAGCTTTCCATCCACAAAATAGCCGAAGTGTAGGCCTTCATTGTCATTGGCAATTTTTACATAGTCAAAAGGCTGATCGGGCCACATGACTCGATGGCGGATTTCATAGGTTTGCTCGGGCGTGATGTGTAGGATGGTCATTAGTCAATTAAATTTATATCCCTGCCCTAAAGGGTGAAGGATTCAAATATTCAAACTTTTGAAAATTATTGAAAGGATTCAGTCTTTAGAGATCGAGGGCTTTGCTTTTAGAAATTGGTGAGCAATCATTAGTGACTTTTCAGTTTTGTTGTTCAAAAGCTAGAAATCACTTTAAACAATCTGAAAGCGGGGCGGTTCTATCACTAAATTAACCCAACCGTGCCGTCAGCTACGCAGTCAATTCCAACCAAAACAGCCATTGAAACACAAATTGTTTCTTTGCTTTGCCAGCAAGACAAACAATCCATAAAACTGATTTTCGATTATTATGGAGCTGCTTTGTTGAATGTGATCAGTAGAATTATTGTAGACAGGCCAATGGCCGAAGAAGTATTGCAGCAGGTGCTCATAAAAGTATGGAACAATGCTGCCACTTACGACCAGCAGAGAGCTGGATTGTATTCTTGGCTTGTTACCATAAGCAGGAATGCAGCACTTGATAAAAGAAAAACTAGAGACTTTAAAGAAAGTCAAACATCTAAAATGGCCGTAGAGGTCGTAGCTTTGGAAAACAAATCGAGTGCTGATGATAGCCTTGAAAAACTAATGGCAAAGCAACTTTTAGAACAGTTACCGAATAAATACCGACTTTTGATCGATATGTCATTTTTTGAGGGTTATTCGCACCAAGAAATAGCCGACAAACTAGAAGTGCCAATTGGCACTGTAAAAACCAGAATAAGAACCGCGTTAAAGCATTTGAGGTCATTTGTATAATGAACGTGAAGGAATACATAGAATCAGGTATTCTGGAAAAGTATGTTGCCGGAGAACTTTCTGAGCAAGAAATGCTCGAAGTTGAACGAGTAGCCATGCAATATCCAGAAGTAAAAGCAGAGCTTGAAGAACTTCAAGAGGCATTGAGGGTGTACGCAAAAGCCTCTGATAAAACCCCATCGAATGAAATTTTGGAGAAATCACTCCTTGGTATAGAAAAGGGAGAAGAAGAGCGTTTTATGGCTGTTCTTAATGAGTCAGATGATGAGGTCAAAATCAAAAGAGTAAATGTTATACCCGTTTGGTCTATTGCAGCCACCATTCTCTTGGTGATCAGCCTTGGGTTTAACTATATCTTTTACTCTCAGTTTAAGCAAACAAAAGAAAGACTTGCACTGCTAGAGCAAAACAATTCGGTATTAGCCGAAAAGGCTTCTAATACCGAACAAGAGCTAGCTTATGCAGAATTACGTGTAGCTCATTTTATGAGCGAAGACAACATTCATGTGCGAATGGATGGACTCGATATATCTCCAGAGTCTTTTGCCAATGTGTTCTGGAATAAAAAATCGAACGCAGTATTCATTAGTGTAGATCAGCTACCAGAGCCTCCTCATGGACATCAATATCAGCTATGGGCCATTAAAGACGGTCAAGCGCCAATAGATGCAGGAATATTTGACCATAATCAGTTGGTGCAAGAGCTCAAAGTAATAAAGGGTGATGTGAGGGCCTTTGCGGTTACACTAGAGAAAGAAGGTGGTAGCCCAATTGCCACAGTAGATAAGACCTATGTAAAGGGTTTTATTTGATCTAAGTGTTCTTCACCTTAACCTTTATCGGTTTATAAACTATTTTAAAGAATTATGAAAAAGCCTTTCCAGATAGTGGGAAGGCTTTTTTGCGTTATAAACTTCCGGTCTGTTTAACTTTTTTCAAAAAATATTCAACAGTATAAATCTAGTCGTACGGTTGAGGTCGTAACTCGGGTAGTTAGAAATTAAATTTTAATCTGAATTATGAAAAATCACAAGATTCTAAAAGTAGCACTAGGTGTACTTTTTACAATGTTCTTAACGCTAAATCAGTCAAAGGCTCAATCTAAAGATATTGTTGACTTAGCCGTTGGAAATGAAAATCTATCTACCCTTGTAGCTGCTGTTAAAGCTGGCGGATTAGTAGAAACTTTAAAAGGCGATGGTCCTTTCACTGTATTTGCTCCAACCGATGCAGCATTTGCTGCGCTTCCTGCTGGTACATTAGATATGCTCTTGAAGCCTGAAAACAAAGATAAACTGGTAGCTGTGCTTACATACCATGTTGTGGCTGGAAAGGTAATGTCTTCAGACCTTTCTAATGGGCAAAAAGCAAAAACAGTGCAGGGCGAAAACGTAATGGTAGATATCTCTTATGGTAACGTTAAAATTAGCGGTGCTAAAGTGGTTATGGCCGATGTAAAAGCAAGCAATGGTGTGGTACACGTAATAGATAAAGTGATTCTACCACCAAGTATGAAATAAGGTTTTTGGTTATGGTTGATTCAGAGGTCACTCAATATTTGGGTGGCCTTTGTTTTTGGTATAATTTCAGTTTTGAAGCTTACTATCCATTGCTTAACATTGAAACATGAAGGTGATTGAATGTCCGAGAGATGCCATGCAAGGGCTACATGATTTTATTCCCACAACAACCAAAGCAGCTTATGTAAACCAGTTGCTCAAAGTTGGTTTCGATACTATAGACTTTGGGAGTTTTGTTTCTCCTAAAGCCATCCCTCAAATGAGAGATACAGCTGAAGTACTTTCACAATTAGACCTGTCTCAAACAAGCTCAAAATTGTTGGCCATTATAGCCAATCTGAGAGGGGCAGAGCAAGCAGTGAGTTTTGAAGAAATAAGTTATTTGGGCTTCCCTCTTTCTATCTCTGAAACCTTTCAACAACGCAACACAAATAAGAGTGTGGGAGAGGCGCTAGATCAACTAGCAGAGATTCAGAACTTGTGTTTGAAACATAATAAAACTCTAGTCACTTACATTTCAATGGGCTTCGGAAATCCTTATGACGAGCCCTTTAATGAAGAGATCGTTTCTGAATTTGTTCAGAAGTTGAGTGATCTTAAAATTTCAATCATTAGTTTATCCGATACTATCGGAATTGCTGAACCTAAGGTAATTAAAGATATTTTCAAAAACAGTATAACCGCCTATCCAACTATAGAATTTGGGGCGCATTTCCATTCTACTCCCCAAAGAACACGAGAAAAAGTGGAGGCAGCGCTGGCAGCTGGCTGCAAAAGATTTGACTCGGCAATTAAGGGTTTTGGTGGTTGCCCTATGGCCAAAGATGACCTGACTGGAAATGTAGCCACTGAAAAATTATTAGAGATTTTAGAAGAGCATAGTGAAGCCCCCGAGTACAGTAAAGCCGAGTTTGAAAAGGCTATGGTTCAAAGCATAGATGTGTTTCCAGGATGAGCAAGCTTCTTAGGTACATAAGCTTTGTATTTGTGCTCTTTTTGCTCTCTGCTTCGAGTATCAATGCGCAATACAGAATCAATAGATCTGCAGGTGAATTGGTGTTGGGTAGTCCTGAAGAAGTTGGAGTAGATGGAGAGATTCTTTCTCAAGAAATCTCCAAGATAATGACTGAGGCAATCGACTCAATGGCTTTTCCTGGTGCGCAGGTTCTACTGGCCAAGGGAGGGATTGTCTTTTACAAAAGCTCTTTTGGTTTTCATACTTATGACAGCCTAAGAAAGGTGCAAGACTCTGATCTTTACGACTTAGCTTCTGTGACCAAAGTAACTGCTGCTACATTAGCTTTGATGAAGCTGTACGATGAGGGATTATTCGATTTAGATCAAACTTTTGGTTACTACTTTCCAAAAATAGCCAAGGGAGATAAAGCCGAACTACGTATTCGGGAGATTTTGGCTCACCAGGCAGGTCTAAAGGCTTGGATTCCTTACTGGTCAGAATCGCAGCGGAAAAATGGCAAATGGAGGTGGAATACGGTAAAAACAGATTCATCCAGACGATTTCCGACTAGACTAGAGGGTACTGGTTTATTTCTCCATAAAGACTTCAAAGAAAAGAAGATTTATAAAATGATCCGCAAGTCGGAGGTAAGCGAAGACAAGAAGTATCTCTACTCTGGTCTGTTCTTTTATTTAATTCCTGAACTAGTAGAGCGGTTGTCTGGAGTAGAGTATGAAGAATACCTGAATAATAACTTCTATCAGCCATTATATGCTGAAACGCTTAGTTTTAATCCTACAGATCGTTTTTCGCTCAATAGAATAGTGCCAACAGAGAATGATACATTCTTCCGTCAGGCGCAGTTGCAGGGCGTGGTACACGATGAAGGTGCTGCTATGATGCTTGGAGTATCTGGAAATGCAGGTCTATTCAGTAATTCTATGGACTTAGCCAAAGTCTATCAAATGCTGCTGAATGAAGGTAAATATGGAACAACTCAGTATTTGAAGGCTGAAACAGTAAAGGAGTTTACAAGTGTTCAGTTTCCCGAAAATGATAATAGGCGAGGACTCGGTTTCGATAAACCTTTGCTAGAGTATAATGAGCGCGTAAGTAGCGTGGCTAAAGATGCATCGCCAGAGAGTTACGGGCATACGGGCTATACTGGAACTTTGGTGTGGGCCGACCCAGCCAATGATTTACTGTTTATCTTCCTTTCTAATCGGGTATACCCAACTAGAAACAATAGCAAGATTTATAGTTTGAACGTGCGTCCGAATATTCACAACCTAGTCTATGAATTATTGAGGATAGGGGGTGGTACTTATACCATTGGTACTCATTGGGAGTAATAAAGAGATCAGGATCAAGTCTAGTGTCTAGAATCTAAGATTTACGCTAAACCAATCTATACTCCTTGCCAGGAAAAGGCTTGATCAACCCTTCAAACTCTAGCTGAAGTAGGATAGAGGCCAGCTGATTCAGTGGGGTCTCACTTTGCCAGCTGAGTTCATCAATCTGCATTTGCTGGCCATTTTTGAGAAGTATGTCAACTACTTTCTTTTGTTCTGTCGAAAGATGGTTGTAATCTTTCTCAATGACCTTTTTGTTGGAAGATTGATTCAAGTCCCAGTTCAAAGCTTCTTCAATGTCTCTAAAGCCAGTGTAGATTGAAGCTTTATAGTTTCGGATAAGCAGGTTGCAGCCTTCAGAGAAGCTTTTTCCAATTTCTCCAGGAACTGCAAAAACGGGTTTGTCGTAACTATGAGCAATATTAGCTGAGATCAGTGCACCGCCTTTGGCTGCCGCTTCAACTACAATTAAGGCATCTGAAAGACCTGCGATAATTCTATTTCTCGCAGGAAATAGTCGTGCATCAGCTTTAGTGCCTACAGGGTATTCGCTGATTAAGCCTCCATTATCTAACATTTTTTGGGCAATGCTTCTGTGTGCCGAAGGGTAAATAGTGTCTAAGCCACAGGCCAGAACACCGTAAGTTGGAATGTTCAGCTTCACGGCTGTTTCATGGCTTCTAACATCGATACCGTATGCCAAGCCTGATATAATAATGGGCTTAGATGATTGGCTGCTTGAAACTATGTCTTCCGTCTGATGAAGTCCGTATTTAGTGGCTTTTCTGGTGCCAACAATGCCAAGGGTTCTTTCTGTATTGAGTTCAACATTGCCTTTGGTGTAGAGAACAATTGGTGCATCTAGAATGGATTTAAGGCGCTGTGAGTAGGAGTCTTCTTTGTAGTAGTGAGTTTGGATGCCTAGCTTCTCAGACGCCTCAAGTACCTTATCTGCCTTAGCGAGCAACTGTTCTTCGCCAGATATTAAGTCAGCCAGTTTCTTCCCCAATCCATTCACCTTGGTGAGCTTCCCTTTGGTAGCCTTAAAGATGTTTTGTGGTGTCTCGAAATGATTGATTAGCTGCTTGGCCAGAACTGGGCCAATGCCAGGTATTAAGGAAAGCGCAACTTGATAGCGCTTGTCTTCATTCATGGAAGGTTGTTCTTCATCTCTACTAAAAACTCCCGAATACGTTTTAGTGATTGAACCATCTCAGCGGTATCGTCAATGCTGTCTTTACTCTCTTTGATATGGTCATAGGCTCCTTGTAAGGTGTAGCCTTTTTCCTTCACCAAATGGTGGACTAGCTTGAGTTTTTTGAGATCGTCTTGTGTGTATTTACGGTTTCCTTTGGCGTTTTTTTTGGGACGAATAAAATCGAACTGTGTTTCCCAAAAACGAATTAAAGAGGTGGCCACACCAAGCTCTTTGGCAACTTCACCAATGGTGAAATATTTCTTGATTATAGGCTTCTCTTTGTACGGCATATCAACTAGTTACGAAGTTAATTAAAAGAGTTACTTGAAGTTAAAATTCACTTAGGAATCTCTAAAAATTATTGATTGGCATATGAACCTAACGACTGGTTTTCAATAGTAGAAAGCCTTAAGATTTCTTCGTATTGTTCAGCATCCAAATCCATGTAAAAGTAGTTAACGGGGTTAACGGCTTTATTGTTAATATGGACTTCGTAGTGTACGTGAGGGGCGGTAGATTTTCCAGTATTGCCTACATATCCGATTATCTGACCACGCTTAACATTTTGACCAGCTTTAACAATGTACCTATTCATGTGGCCATATACTGTTTCGAATCCAAAGCCATGATCTATCTTAACATGCTTGCCTAGTCCAGTGTAAGTAGTTCTTGCAACTGAGATTTTTCCATCTGCAGTAGCGTAGATAGGGGTGCCCTGTTCAGCCGAAAAATCTACACCGTAGTGCATTCTCTTTACTTTCAGAACTGGGTCGGTACGCATGCCAAAACCAGAAGAGAACCTTCTTAAGTCTTCGTTAGAAACAGGCTGAATAGCTGGCATTGCAGCATAATACTCGTCTTTATTGCGAGCCAACTGCATAATTTCGTCATAAGACTTGGTCTGAATGTACATCTTCTTCTTCACTCTATCGAGTTTGTCTAATGTACCCACCACGAGGTCTTTATTAGATAGGTCGCTTTCTAATAAGTCTCTGTATTTCAATACACCACCAGAGCCAGCTTCACGTACTGTTTCAGGAATTGGTTCAGCTTCAAAAACTGTTCTGTAAACCTGATCGTCTTTTTCCTGAAGAACCTTTAGCATATCGTCCATGCTGGTAAGCTGGTTCTGCATTATGTCATAATACAGTTTCAACTCATCATTCTCTTTCTTTAATGCTAGTTCTTTTGGGGAATCAAAATAGTTGGAGAGCACCACAATGATGCCGATGGCCAGAATGAGGGATAGTGAGAAAAATCCTAGCGCATTTATCACTACATCGCGTTTTTTGACCTTTACTCTTTCATATTTGCAGGTCTCAGTATCGTAGTAATATTTTATTTTTGACATTAAGAATCCTTTTTGAAATTCTCCTAATTTTGTGCCTTTGCACAGCTTTCAGGCTTCAGCAAAAGTAACAAATTTATTGTAACGCTAATCACATTTGAACAGTTCTCCAATGCAAGCCAAAGAGATAAGATCAAAGTTTATTTCATTCTTCGAAGAAAAAGGACATAAGTATGTTCCTTCTGCTCCGATGGTACTTAAAAACGACCCAACATTGATGTTTACCAATGCGGGTATGAACCAGTTTAAAGATCTGTTTCTGGGTAATGCCACAGCCGATTATACTAGGGCTGTCAATAGCCAAAAGTGTCTGAGAGTATCTGGTAAGCATAATGATTTGGAAGAGGTAGGTATTGATACTTATCACCATACTATGTTCGAAATGTTGGGTAACTGGTCGTTTGGAGATTACTTCAAAAAAGAGGCTATTCAATGGGCTTGGCAACTCCTTACAGAGGTTTATGGTCTTCCAAAAGACAGGCTATATGTAACTGTATTTGAGGGAGATGAATCAGAAGGTTTAAAGTTCGATCAGGAAGCTTATGATCTCTGGAAGGAATTTATAGATGAGTCTAGAATCCTCAATGGAAACAAGAAGGATAACTTCTGGGAAATGGGCGAAACTGGCCCTTGTGGTCCGTGTTCAGAGATTCATATAGACTTAAGATCTGATGAAGAAATTGCCAGCGTGCCAGGAAAAGACTTGGTCAATAATGATCATCCGCAAGTGGTGGAAATCTGGAACCTAGTTTTCATGCAGTTCGATAGAAAGGCTGATGGTAGATTGGAAAACCTGCCTGCACAACACATCGACACCGGAATGGGCTTCGAGCGTTTGGCTATGGCCTTGCAGGGCAAAAAGTCTAATTACGATACGGATGTGTTCACCCCGTTGATCGATAAGATTGCAGGTGAAGCAGGAGTGAAGTATGGCGAGAAGGAAGAAACTGATATTGCTATTCGAGTGATTGTAGATCACATCAGGGCGATCTCTTTTGCTATTGCAGATGGAACTTTACCATCGAACAACAAGGCTGGTTATGTGATTCGAAGAATCTTGAGAAGAGCAGTTAGATACGGCTATACTTTCCTCAATTTCGATAGTCCATTCCTTTACAAATTGGTCGATGTTCTTTCTGATCAATACAAAGGCTTTTTCGATGAGTTGGATAGCCAAAGAGGGTTAATTAGTAAAGTGATTAAGGAAGAAGAAACAGGCTTCTTAAGGACTCTGGATAACGGTTTGAAGCGATTAGAGCAAATAAAAGATAAATTAGGGTTTCAAAATGAAACAATTATCGAAGGAAGAGAAGTCTTCGAATTATACGATACTTATGGCTTCCCAGTAGACCTTACGGCCCTCATAGCTCGTGAAAATGGACTGACAATTGACGAAGCTGGTTTCAACTCAGCCATGGCTGAACAGAAGAACAGATCGAAGGCTGATGCTGCTTCTGAGAAGGGAGACTGGACGGAAATATTGACTGACTTTAAGGTGGAATTTGTTGGTTACGACCAAGAAACGGCCGAGTCTAGAATCATCAAGTACAGAGAGATCAAAGAAGCGAAAAGAACAGTCTACCAGATTGTACTCGACAAAACTCCTTTCTATGGTGAAAGCGGTGGTCAGGTAGGAGATACCGGTGTACTGAAAAGCGACTCTGAAACGCTTAAGGTTTTGGATACTCAGAAGGAGAATGATCTGATCGTTCATTTTACTGACAAACTTCCGAGCGATCCTTCGGCTACTTTTAAGGCTGAAATCAACTCCAATAGAAGGTCATTAATCAAGTTCAATCACTCTGCAACGCACTTGTTGCATGCTGCTTTAAGAGAGATATTAGGCAACCATGTGCAGCAAAAAGGTTCATTGGTTTCTGATGCTGTTTTAAGGTTTGACTTTTCACACTTCTCAAAAGTAGAGCCAGAGCAAATAGAGAAGATTGAGCAAATTGTGAATGCTCGCATTCGTGAGAACATTCAATTAGATGAAAAGAGATCAGTTCCGATAGATGAGGCTAAGTCATTGGGAGCTATGGCTTTATTTGGTGAAAAGTATGGCGATTTTGTTCGCGTGATCACCTTCAACCCTGAATATTCAGTAGAGCTTTGTGGTGGAACGCATGTGGGTGCTACAGGCAATATTGGTTTGTTCAAGATTGTTTCTGAAAGTGCTGTTGCGGCAGGTGTCAGAAGAATTGAAGCATTCACAGGCCCGAAAGCTTTTGAGTATGTACAAGAGCAAGAGAAGGAGTTGAAATCGGTAAAAGAGTTACTGAAGAACCCGAAAGACTTGACCAAGGCTATTTCGGCCTTGATGGAAGAGCAGAAGAAGCTTACTAAAGAAATAGAAGGACTTCATGCTAAGCAATCCAGCCAAGTAAAAGATGGTCTGAAAAAGGAAATAGCAGAGATTAGCGGTGTAAATACCTTAATTCAAAAAGTGATTCTTCCTTCGGGAGATGCTTTAAAGAAACTGTCTTTTGAGCTTAAAAATGAGGTGAATAATCTGTTCGCTGTTTTAGCTGCCGATATAGACGGTAAGCCTCAAATTTCGGTGATTATAGATGAAGCTTTGGTGAAAGATAAAGGCTTAAATGCTGGTCAGATTGTTAGAGATTTAGCTAAGAACATCAAAGGCGGTGGCGGTGGTCAGCCATTCTTTGCTACTGCTGGAGGAAAGGACATTTCAGGTCTAGATAAAGTGGTTGAACAAGCCCAAGAAATAACAGCCAGTTTTGCCTGATATACTCCAAAAATTAGAAGAAGCAGGCTATGAGGCCACTATTGGGCTGGAAATTCACGTCCAGCTCAATACAGAATCTAAGATTTTCTCTTCCGATTCTAATGCTGAAACGGATGAGCCGAATACCCATGTTTCGGCCATTAGCTTGGGGCACCCTGGTACTTTGCCGATGCTTAACGAAGCTGCAGTAGAAAAGGCTGTGCTAATGGGTCTAGCCTGTGGTTGCGATATTACCAGACACAACTATTTCGACAGAAAGAGTTACTTCTATCCAGACTTACCAAAAGGTTATCAAACCACTCAGGATAAGACTCCTATTTGTGTTGGAGGCAAGATTGAGTTGATAGGGAAAGAGCTTGCTCAAGAGGCTGTTAGTCTTCATCATATTCATTTAGAAGAAGATGCAGGAAAGTCTATTCATGACGATGGTTCTAGCACCATGATCGACTTGAACCGAGCTGGTACACCGCTGATTGAAATGGTGACCAACCCTAGCATCAAAGGCCCAGAAGAGGCCGCGGCTTGTCTTCAAGAAATCAGAAGAATGGTGCGCTATTTAGGTATTGGTGATGCCAATATGGAGAAAGGTGAAATGCGTTGCGATACCAACATTTCAATCAAAAGAAAAGGAGATAGTGAGCTTGGGGCTAAGGTGGAGATCAAGAATATGAACTCTTTCAATAATGTTCGTAAGGCCGCTTATTATGAATTAGAAAGACAGCTAGACCTAATTTTGAAAGGAGAGGAGATTGCTGTAGAAACTAGAACCTTCAACCCCGATGAAGGTAAAACCTACGGTATGCGTTTCAAGGAAACCATGAACGATTATCGTTATTTTCCTTGTCCAGATCTGCCACCCCTACAATTAGAAGAATCTTTTATAGCTGCATTAAAGCCAAAGGCAGAAGTTCAGCCATCAGCGTTCAGAAAAAGGTTTCAGCAAGAATATCAGCTGTCTGACTATGATGTTGCTATTCTAACCGAAGAAAAGGAAACCGCAATATACTTCGATGTGTTGTGCCATCAGGTAAAGGAGTCTAAATCTGCAGCTAACTGGTTAAATGGACCAATTAGAGCACTTCAGAACGAGGGAAATCAATCATTATCTGAAATTGGGTTAACACCAGAAAGTTTAGCCGAACTAATTAATCTGGTAGATAATGGCAAGGTAGTATATAAAACTGCTGTTCAGCAGTTGTTACCTGAGTTACTGAAGGGTGAAAAATCTGCAGCTATCTTGGCAGAACAGATGAATCTGCTGGTAGAAAAAGACTCAGGAGAGCTTCAGTCTATAATTCAAGAGGTATTGATATCTTTACCAAAAGAGGTTGAAGCCTATAAAAAAGGTAAAAAGAAGTTGATTGGACTCTTTATGGGAGAGGTAATGAAGGAAACTCGAGGTAAAGCTACCCCAAAAGATGTTCAGCAAGAATTGAATAAAGCGTTAAGCAAATGATGAAGAAATTTTTAGCATTGACTTTAGTAGTTTTCCTTTCGGCTTGTGGCGGAAGCAACGATGGTCTAATTAAAATAACTGGTAAAATTGAGAACGCCATTCCGCAAGGAGAGGTGATTTTGGAGCGATTTGAGGTAGGACAAGTAGGACAAGTAAGGCCAGTGGAGACCGTTTATTCGGATCACAATGGAAACTTTGAGCTTGAAGTATCGGTAGATGGCCCTGGCTTTTACAGGCTAAATATTTACAACAAGCAATATGAAGTCCTTATTCTGGCAGATAAAAACTTAAAAGTTGAAGCTAGTGGAGAAGAGGGGAATGGTATTGAGGTAACTGGTTCTAAAGACATGGAAAATATGGCTAAGCTATATGAGTATATGGATGCCTATCAAGTCAAAGTCCAAGAATTCAATCAAAAGTATATTCAAGCCAGAAATGAAGGAAATACTGAACTTGTTGAAGAGCTAACCACCCAAGGCTTAGCTATGGAAGAGGGTAAAGTAAAGTTCTTGAAAGATATGGCTATGAGTTTGGAAGGCTCCCTAGTTAGTTTACTCATTACCGATTATATTCCTAATAAAGCAGACGAGTATAAGTTCTTAGATTCTTTGTCTGTTAAGCTTCAGAAGGAGATTCCTAATTCTTCAGATGTAGACTATTTCGTTAGCAATGTGGGCGTATTTAAACCTGCCGTAGCCATGGGCGATGTAGCACCTAATTTGGAGTTGCCCAACCCAGAGGGTGAAATGATTAGCCTTGAGTCTCTAAGAGGCAAATATGTGCTTCTAGATTTCTGGGCAGGCTGGTGCAGACCTTGCCGAATGGAAAACCCGAATGTGGTAAGAATGTACAACAAATACAATGACGATGGTTTTGAGGTATTTAGTGTGAGCCTTGATAGAACTAGAAACCAATGGGTAGATGCCATTGAGAAAGATGGTTTGGTGTGGCCTTACCATGTGTCTGACCTTAAATATTTTCAGTCCGAAGCAGCAGTCGCCTATAAAATCAATGCCATTCCTTTCGCACTTTTATTAGATCCAGAAGGAAGAGTTATTGGTAAGAACCTAAGAGGTAGAGCCCTTCAGGCGAAACTAGAGAGCATTTTTGGGGAATAACCTTCTTAAGGTTTTTTAAGGGAAACTGTCTCATAAGCCGATTTTTTGTCATTCTCAGCTTCACTGGGAATCTCTTTGAATCTTTTACCTAATTTAAAGGGATTCACGATTGGTGTCGGGAAAGACGTTTAGCTTTCGAGACAGTTTCTTTTTTTCAGTTTGAGAGCGAATATTGCATATCCCAAAATGTAATTACGTAGCATTACGTATTCCCTTGTAGTGCCAATTAGCATTATCTTAGCGTTAGTTATCTAATTGACATGAATGACATTTCCATTGTATTGGCAGACGACCACCCATTGTTACTAGAAGGGCTAGAAGTAAACCTGATAGCAAAAGGGTACAAGGTGTTAGCCACAGCAAAAGATGGAAAGTCAATATTGAAGATTATTACCGAATTGGCACCTAGAATTGCTATTTTGGATATCGAAATGCCTGAAATGGATGGGCTTTCTGTGGCTAAATATTGCATGGAGCACAGTTACAATACAAAGTTTATTATTCTTTCATACCATAAGGAAACAGAGTTTATTGCTAGAGCTAAAAGCCTGAATGTTTCGGGTTATCTTTTAAAGGAAGACGCGCTGGAGGAAATAGATAACTGCATTCAAGAAGTAGAAAATGGCGGTCAATACTTCAGCAAGGCGTTTCAATTAAAGGATGTGAAGAATGCTCAATCTGCATTGGAAAGAGTAGAGTCGCTCACTCCATCTGAGCGAAAAATCCTCAAGCTTATTTCTAAAAACCAATCCACTCGAGAGATAGCTGAAAACCTATTTATTTCGGAACGAACCGTAGAAAAACACAGGAGTAACATTATTCAGAAATTGAATCTGGAAGGTAAGTCTAATGGGTTAATTGCGTGGGTACTTCAGAATAAACACTTGTTAAACTAGTGCTAGCGTTTTACCAATCTCTAAAACGGATATGTTTTTTGTGGCTCTTGGTTGTCATGGTACCGCTGTTTGGGCAGAGTTATAATGATAAAGATATATTGTCCGTTCAGCACTTCAATGTGCAAGACGGTTTAGAAGTTGGAGATATTCAGTCTTTGGCGTTTGACAATGCAGGTTGGCTTTGGATCAGCGGATTAGAGTCTGACTTAGGCGCAAGCACCTTTCTTCAAAATACACCCAAACTGCAATGGTTCGATGGTTATAATTTCCATACCGTAGCCATACCAGTCGATGACAAGTTCTCTCCGCGGGTGGTCAATTTGTATGAGAGAAGTGATGGTTTATTCTATCTATCTCTAATTTCTAACCATTCGGATAAGTTATTTCTGTTTGATCCATCTACTCTAGATTTTAAGCCCATCACGTTACCAACAGTGGTTGGTCGCATTGATATTGCCAACATGTTTGTGCAAAAAGAAGACACTTTTATAGTGCTAGATGAGGGTGAAGAAACTTATTTATATCGGTTAAATAGCGATTTAAGCTTTGAGAAGCTATTCAAGCTCCACACCGAGAGCGGACAGTCGTACTTGTATCAGGTTATTGCTTTTAACGATCATTTCCTTGTTTCGGAAGCCAGAGTTGGGGTGATCGTATATGCACCAAATGGAGACATACTGAAGGTTTTTAATTACGAGGACTTCGGCCTCAAAAAGGCAACAAACTCAGAGGTTATGGCACTCGTAGACCATTTTTGGTTCGAAGATGCTCATCACTTCGTTTTAAAGTACGATAAGGGAGTTTATGAATATCATGAACAAACCATGTCTTGGTCACAAAGTGAATTCGAGATACCCAGTTTGACAGATCCACATGTAACAAGCCTCTTTCAGAGTCGAAATGCAATCAATGATAGCTTCGGTAATGTGGCTTGGTTCAGCAAGGCTGGAAATCAAAACCTGATCAAAAGGGAATATCTACAACAGGGCAATCAAGCTGCCAGAGTACTGGTGGATGTAAAAGATCTTATTAACGCAGGTAGTCACGATTTACATAAAGAATTGTACTTGGCAGAGCTTGGCCGGCTAACTCGGATAGTGTTTAAAAATACAAGCGTAAATAACTTTCTAGAAGACTACAGTATTAGAAGCATTGCCCACTACCGAGGCAATCAGTATTTAGCCGCCACCGAGGCCAATGGCCTCTTTCTAATAAATATTGAGAAAAACACTGTAGAACAATACCCATTGTTTAGTAATGGCCAACCATTCTTTCCTTCAGAGATCAGAGGTGTTTTCTTAAGCGGAGAGGGCGTCTGGACCAATTACAATGAGGGAATTATACTTATAGATACAGCTACTCATGAAGTGGAAAGGTTCAGGCATTACCCTATTTCGGCAATGGTAGATGATGGAGATAGAATAGTTTATGGCGCTACTTATTTCCCTTTAATGGAGTTCGATAAAACCGATAGGGTCAATAAGGTACTATCAAAAAATGATTCATTGAGAGTATTAGATTTGGCGAAATTTGACGGTAGTTTCTATGCGTCAACTGTAGATGGATTATTCAAGTATAATGATGGCCATGAGACATTTATAGATATTCCTATTTCATCCGATAAGCTAATGATGTTGCGTGTTTCGACACAGTTGGGCTTGTTGTTTACAACTAATGATGGCAGGGTTTACCGCATAAAGGATGAAGGCAGCAAACCGGAGTTAATTTTTACCGATCCAGCGGCAAGCCCCATAGCAACGGTGTTTGAAGATAAGGAGAACAACTTGTGGTTTGCCACATTTGCTGGTCTTATAAAGTATTATATAGGTTCTAAAGAAGTCCAAAGGTTTATTGAGGATGATGGCTTTAGCAACAATGAATTCAATAGGTACAGTTTTCTTCAGACTGAAGATGGAGGCGTATTCTTAGGTGCCATTAGAGGGTTAAATTTTTTCCACCCAAAAGACCTCAAGAAGCTTGAGAAAGGTGGTGAAGTAGTACTTACTAGCCTTACTTACTTCGATAATAAATCTAATACGAATACCAATATTACAGCACATGCAGAGTTGGCTGACGTTAAGGACGTTTCATTACCTGCGGAAAATAAATTCTTAAGAATTCAGGTGGCACCTGTTGGGCTCACTCAGCCTACGCAGGTAATTATGGAGTTTAAATTGAATGATGGAGAATGGCTACCGATTAAGCAGCCGGGTGAAATCCAATTCAATAACTTGGGTGCTGGGCAATACCTATTAAAGGTAAGAATGGTCGATTCTGAAGGTACTCCTTTTGGTAAAGATTTAATGCTGAACATTCATGCGAAGGAGTTCTTCTATAGAACTTTCTGGTTTGGACTGTTATGTCTGCTGCTGGTTGTTGTGATTAGTTACTATTTTATCAGGCAGGCGAATAAGGCCCGTGCGCTGGGGCAGCATTACTCCAGATCACTTCTGAAGGTTCAGGAAGAGGAGCGCATGAGAATCTCTCGCGACCTGCACGATAGCGTAGGTCAGCAGCTAATTCTTCTAAAAAACCAAGCCAATGCCAGCCGAGATCAGCAAATGGTGAAGAACGTTAGTGCTACCTTAGAGGAGGTGAGAAGCATAACCAGAAACCTACATCCAGTTGTGCTCAGTAGGCTAGGGCTTACAGCGGCACTAGAAGAGTTAATCCGCAAACTCGATGAAAATACAGAAGTGTTCTTCGCAATTGAACTAGAAAACATTGATGGCCTTTTTGATGCAGAGGAAGAACTCAACCTTTATCGCATTATTCAAGAAGCATTAAACAATATTGTAAAGCACGCCAATGCCGTTTCTGCCAAGCTTACGATTGTTCATAAAAAGAACAAGGTGCTGATTAATATTCAAGACAACGGTAAAGGCTTTTCAATTGAAGATGAACAACAATCCAGTAGTTCACTAGGACTGAAAACGCTCCAAGAAAGAATGGCAATGCTGAAGGGAAAGGTACGTATTGAATCTGGTGATTTGGGTACAATCATCTCACTGATAATCCCTAAATAAAAGCTGTTTATCACATTTGAGCTTATTAAATACGTATCGCTACGTATTTTTTGCCTAGTACTTGAGCTTTAAATTTGTTCTCGCCTAATTAATCATGCAAAGTCAGCTAGTCCAGCTATTATCAGTCTATACTCAGGGTCAATATGGTTCGAACCTTTGGAGGTATTATTCATTAATTAGAAACTTAAGAAATGTTAGGGTTTCAATATCAGTCAGAAATGTTATTGGGTTATTTTTAACCATATTTTTTGTCTTAATATCTAATATTAAAGCTCAAACTTTTGATGCAAAGTTTACTTTAAACCCAAGTTCAGGATGTTCTATACCACACACAGTTTTTTTTACAGATCAATCAGTAAATCCTGATGTATGGTCATGGAGTTTCGGTGATGGAGGAACATCAACTATCAAGAATCCTATTCATACTTTCACAACCTCTGGAGACTTTACTGTTAAACTAACGATTCAAGATACCATTTTCGGTTACACAGATACTTATACTGAAACAGTTTCCATTTCAGTGCCTACTGCAGATTTTACAGCAACCCCTATATTTAATTGTGGGCCATTGACGGTAAATTTTACAGATGCTTCTTCTATTTCAGGTGCCAATACCATTACCAGCTGGGCTTGGGATTTTGGCGAAGGAAGTACCTCAACAAGTCAAAACCCTTCACATGTTTATGATAAACCTGGAAACTACACTGTAAAATTAAGAATTACAGATTCTGGAGGATGCACTCATGAAAAAATCAGAACTAATTACGTTCAGGTCCTAGGTCCTGATGTTGGGTTTATAGCCACTAGCAGCACCGTGTTGGATGGACCTGGCGCAGTAACTTTTCAAAGCCAAGCTACTTCAAGCGCTCCTATTACTAGTTGGCTGTGGGATTTTGGAGATGGTTCAACTTCTAACTTAGAGAACCCTACACATACTTATGCTACATCTGGTACTTTCGATGTAAGCCTAACTGTCAGTGATATTGACGGCTGCTCAAGAACACTGACAAAGCCAAATTATATCAATACCATTTCGGGTGCCTTTGATTTATCTAAGGCCATATTTACTGGCAATGAAGACCGTTTTTCAGTGGCTGCGCAAGAGAGTCAGCCCAGATCCATGGCTTTTAATCTGGATGGCACAAAGTTGTACGTAATGGGGAGTAGTGGTGATGATATCAATGAATACAATCTGTCTGTTGCTTATGATATTACTTCAGCAGTTTATGCTGGGGATGCCGAGCGCTTTTCAGTAGCAGCGGAAGAAACTGTTCCACGCTCTTTTGCTTTCAATAATGATGGCTCCAAAATGTTTGTAATGGGAACAATTGGTGACGATGTCAATGAATATAACCTTTCCACTGCTTTTGATGTTTCTACGGCCGTTTTTGCCGGAAACGCAGAGCGTTTTTCTGTGGCAGCCCAAGAAACCAACCCAACATCACTCACATTCAATCATGATGGCACTAAAATGTATGTGGCTGGCAGCGATAATGATGCAGTGAATGAGTATATACTTTCAGAGGCCTTTGATGTTTCTTCTGCTACTTACAGCAAAAGGTTACTCGTAGGGACGCAAGAGTTGTTTCCTCAGTCTATTGTATTTGTGAACAACGGCCTCAATTTGTTGTTAATGGGTTCCTCTGGTGATGATATTAACCAATACACACTGACTACCGCTTTTGATTTGTCTACGGCTACTTTTGCAGGTAATGCAGCACGTTTTTCTGTAGCTTCACAAGATGGTCAACCTAATTCAGTTACTTTCAGTTCTGATGGTACCAAAATGTTTGTACTAGGTTTTGAAGGAAAAGACATCAACGAATACTCCTTGGCTGCCCCTGTAATTACTGGTGCTGTTGCGAATCAGGCGGTAAACGACAATGCTACAATGAGTCCATTTTCGGCAATTACCGTAGCCGACCCTAATGGGGACAATGTTTCAGCCACCATAACCTTAGACGACAATGCCAAAGGAGTCTTGTCAGGAACAGGTCTTACGGGTTCGGGGCCATATACCTTAGCAAGTACTGATGCCGCCAGTTTGCAAGCCAGTTTAAGAGCTTTGGTATTTAACCCAACAGATAATAGGGGTGGCTCAGGAAGTACTGAGAAGACAACTTTAACTATTCAAGTGAGTGACGGTGAACGAAATGAAACAGACGCCAATACTACTGTGATTTCAAGTCCAGTGGCGCCAACAGTTTCATTGAGCAGCCTAGCCACTTCACCGACAAATGGTTTTGGTATAACGATTACTTTTAGCGAAGCAGTTACAGGTTTTGCCATAGGAGATATTACGGTTGCAAATGGCACGGCTTCTAACTTCAGTGCCACAAGTACTTCTGTTTATACTGCCCAGATCACTCCGACAACTGATGGCACAGTGACCGTTGATGTAGCATCGGCAAGTGCTCAAGATGCTGGAGGCGTAGACAATACAGCAGCCACTCAGTTTAGTATTACTGCAGACGTGACCGCTCCAACCATTACCATTACAAGCACCGTACCAGATCCAACCAATAACACATTCACTGCAACTTTCACTTTTAGTGAAGATGTGACAGGGTTTACTGTAGGAGATATTACCGTAGGAAATGGAACAGCTTCAAACTTCAGTACCACTAGTGCCTCTGTTTACACCGCAGACATTACACCAACAACCGATGGAACTGTGACAGTAGATGTAGCTGCTAATGTAGCCGAAGACGCAGCAACTAATGGGAATACTGCAGCTACTCAATTTAGCGTAGAAGCGGACTTGACGAATCCAGTTGTAACGATTACTAGCTCTGTGGCCGACCCAACTAACGGAACCTTCACAGCAACCTTCACTTTCAGCGAAGATGTGACAGGGTTTGTGATTGGCGATATTACCTTAGGCAACGCCACTGCATCAAATTTCAATCAAACCAGTGCCTCGGTTTATACTGCTGATATTACCCCAACCACTGATGGAACGGTAACCATAGATGTAGCAGCCAATGTGGCCGAAGATGCAGCAACTAATGGAAACAGTGCAGCCACGCAATTTAGCGTAGCAGCAGACTTAACCAATCCAGATGTAACGATTTCGAGTGCTGTAGCCGACCCAACTAACGGAACATTTTCAGCAACCTTCACTTTCAGTGAAGATGTGTCAGGTTTCGTGATAGGTGATATTACCTTAGGCAATGCCACTGCATCGAATTTTTCACAAACCAGCCCATCGGTTTATACTGCTGATATTACCCCAACGACTGACGGAACGGTAACCATAGATGTAGCGGTCAATTTGGCCGAAGATGCAGCCACAAACGGGAATACTGCAGCCACTCAGTTTAGTGTAGAAGCCGACTTAACTGACCCAGGTCTAACGATTACTAGCTCTGTAGCCGACCCAACTAACGGGGCTTTCTCAGCAACATTCACTTTCAGCGAGGATGTGACAGGGTTTGTGATTGGGGATATCACCTTGGGCAATGCCACTGCATCGAATTTCTCGCAAACCAGTGCCTCGGTCTATACTGCCGATATTACCCCAACGACTGACGGAACGGTAACCATAGATGTAGCAGCCAATGTGGCTGTGGATGCTGCAACTAATGGAAACACAGCAGCTACTCAATTTAGCGTAGAAGCCGACTTAACTGACCCAGATGTTACAATTACCAGTGCTGTAGCCGATCCAACTAACGGAACCTTCCCCGTAACATTCACTTTCAACGAAGATGTAACTAGCTTTGCTATTGACGATATTACCTTAGGCAATGCCACTGCATCAAATTTCAATCAAACCAGCGCCTCGGTTTACACTGCTGATATTACCCCAACCACTGATGGAACGGTAACAGTAGATGTTGCAGCCAATGTGGCCGAAGATGCAGCAACCAACGGAAATACTGCAGCTACTCAATTTGGCGTAGAAGCCGACTTAACGAATCCAGATGTTACAATTACCAGTGCTGTAGCCGATCCAACTAACGGAGCCTTCACAGCAACCTTCACTTTCAGCGAAGATGTAACTGGTTTTGGAATAGGGGATATCACCTTGGGCAATGCTACTGCATCGAACTTCAGTCAAGGCAGCCCATCGGTTTATACTGTTGACATTACACCAACCACTGACGGAACGGTAACCATTGATATGACAGCCAATGTGGCTGAAGATGCTGCAACCAATGGAAATACAGCAGCTACTCAATTTAGTGTGGGAGCTGACTTAACGAATCCAGATGTTACAATTACAAGTGCTTTAGTTGACCCGACTAACGGAACCTTCACAGCAACCTTCACTTTCAGCGAAGATGTAACAGGGTTTGTGTTAGGTGATATAACCTTGGGCAATGCCACTGCATCAAATTTCAATCAAACCAGCGCCTCGGTTTACACTGCTGATATTACCCCAACCACTGATGGAACGGTAACCATAGATGTAGCAGCCAATGTGGCCGAAGATGCAGCAACCAATGGAAACACCGCAGCTACTCAATTTAATGTAGAAGCTGATTTAACTAATCCAGTTGTAACGATTACTAGCGCTGTAGCTGACCCAACGAATGGAACCTTCTCTGCGACATTCACTTTCAGTGAAGATGTAACAGGGTTTGTGATTGGAGACATTACTCTGGGCAATGCTACGGCATCGAATTTCTCGCAAACCAGTGCCTCGGTTTATACTGCTGATATTACCCCAACCACTGACGGAACAGTAACAGTAGATGTTGCAGCCAATGTAGCAGAAGATGGCGCAACCAATGGAAACACCGCGGCTGCTCAATTCAATGTTCAAGCTGATTATTCAACCCCAACCTTAACCATAGATAGTGGAGTAAACGGACTTACCAATAAGGCGTTTACTACCACTTTCACTTTTAATGAAGTGGTAACTGGTTTTGCCATTGGGGATATTACCTTAGGAAATGCTACTGCTTCTGGGTTTAGCCAAGTGACTCCATTGGTTTATACAGCGGAGATTACACCAACAACTGACGGAATTGTGACGGTTGATGTAGCGGCAAACGTAGCAGAAGATGCAGCAACTAATGGAAATACCGCTGCGCCACAACACAGTGTAATGGCAGACTTTACAGCTCCCGAGGTGAGTATTAGCAATATTCCTGCGGAGTTAAATGATTTCGATCCGTTCAGCCTCACTTTCACCTTTACTGAAGAGGTGGTTGGTTTTGAAGAGTCAGATATTCAGTTTACAAATGCACAGTTAACATCTTTTACAACCACAGATAACATTGTTTTTGAGGTGTCACTTTCTGCTATTAGTAATGATGAAGTGACTGTTTCCGTACCGGCAAATACTTTAGAGGATCTTGCTGGAAATCCTTTTGAAAGTGCTGAGCAGATTACCATTGCTTTCAATAGTTTACCTACAGACATTGGCCTATCCGTTCTTGCCATTGATGAAAACAACGCTTTGGGTGATGAAATAGGTCAATTGACTACGGCCGATAATGATTTGGGAGACGTGCATACTTACAGCTTGGTGGCAGGCACGGGTGCGGATGACAACAATGCCTTTGGTATAACCACAGACAAGCTACGAGCAGCTGAGTCTTTCAATTATGAAGCGAAATCGGACTATACCATAAGAGTGAGCACCGATGACGGCAGGGGTGGGGGGGGTGAAAAGGTATTTGCTATCACCATCAACGATGTAAATGAACAGCCAACAGATATTTTATTGAGTAATCAGATCATTGAGGAAACGGATGAGGAGCGAATATCTGTCGGTTTATTGAATACCATAGACCAAGATTTTGGGGACGATTTTTCTTATGAATTAGTAGAAGGTAATGGAAGCACACACAACGCTAGGTTTGCCTTAGTGGGAGATGAATTGTTCACCTCCCAAATGGTGAACTATGAAGAACTAGAGGTGCTTCAGATTCGTATTCGCACGACTGATTCTGGTGGTTTGTTCTTTGAGAAGGCACTGGAAATTGCTGTTGTGAATGTTGAAAATGAGGGGTTAAGGGATTTTACCAAGGATGAACCTGATGCTCGAATCAAGAACTTCTTTACACCAAATGGTGATGGGAAAAATGATGTTTGGGTTGTGGATGACATTCGAGATAACCCGAATAATCAGGTGAAGGTTTATAGCCAAACTGGGCAGCTGGTATTCAGTACCAATAATTACCAAAACAACTGGGAAGGATCGTACAACGGAAAGCAGCTGCCGAGTGGTACGTATTACTACGAGATAAACATTGCAAACGGCATGTCAATAATTAGAGGAACTGTGTTGATTTTAACCCAATAAGCGAGAATAATGAAGCATTTAAAGAAACTTGTTTTAGGTTGTTTGCTTTCGTTACCGGGTGTTGCCTTTGGTCAACAAGTGCCGCTCATCAACCAGTATTTCACACAACCAACACTGGCTTACCCATCTGCGGCTGTGTTTCAGGATAAGGCGCAGTTGAGCTTGTTGTATAGAGGACAATGGTCGGGAGTAGATGGTGCTCCGCAAGTTTTTTCGCTCAGCTTTGCTAACCCTTTCAAGCAAAAGCTTGGGTATAATGTCAATGTAAACAGTTTTGAGTCAGGGCTTTTACGTCAAACTAATGTAGGTGCAGGTTTAGCTAAGGCTTGGGTCTTGAATGAACATAGGATTTCAATAGGAGCAGAGGTTGGGCTTTCACTTTTCTCGCTAGATGATAGTCGGGTAAGCGTTGAAAGTATGGATGATGAACTGATAAGAAACTTGCTAGGTAGCAATGGTTCTTCGGCCAGTTTAAATCTGTCACTTTCGTATCAATACAAGGGGCTTCAAGTAAATGCCGCAGTACCAAATGTTCTTAATGAGAGCCTTTCTGACGATGAATATGTGCAGCTTTCGGATAACAATAATGCCGATTATCTAGTAGGTGTGGGCTATCAATTTTCGTTAGATCAAATGGGAGACATTACTTTTACCCCGAACATAACCTGGCGATATCAAGAGCTTATTGGTAGCGCTTTTGATGTGCTTGCTCTCTTTGAATGGCAACGTAAGTTTCAGCTTATGGCGGCCTACCGCGATGGTTATGGCTTAAATGCGGGAGTAGGTGTAAGGTTGAAACCAAACATTCTCTTCACTTATAATTACGATTTTGGAAAGAAGGAAGCGCCAATTCTCTCGAACGGGTTTAATGAGGTTGGTCTTCATTTTTCCCTCAATAAAAAAGCCAGTGTTGATAAGGATGAAGCATTAAGTCAAGAGGCTAGCAGGATCATAGGTCAACTAGAGGCGCAAGAGATTTATGACAAAAAGCTTATTGCTACGGAAGATCAGGAAACAGTTGTGAATTACTATTCGAGCCTGCATAGTGGTAGTAAAAAGGAAAGAAGAGCAAAGGGCGAAGCCGATTTTGATAGTCTACTGGAAGATATTAAGCAAAAAGGGCTTGAAAGAATGAGAGCCGAAGCAAGGGCTAGGGCTGAGGCAGCCAAAGCCGATGAAGAAGTAGAGGAGGCGGCACCTACTCCCGCTCCGGTAGTTACTGAGGAACCCGAACCTGTGGAGGAGCCTACAGAAACATCAGCCGCCATGGGACGCTACATTTTGGTGGTTGCCGCTTATAACCCTGGAAGTGAATACGCCAAAGTTCTGGTAGAAAAATTGAGGGAATTGTATCCTAGAGCAGGTATTTACAGCAATGAACTGCGCGGATACGACTATGTGTATGTCCTTCAATTTGGGGATAGAGCAGAGGCTATTTCAACCATGCTTGAGCTAAGGTCTAGCGGAGACTTTACCGATGGTTGGGTGCATGTGATAAAGAAGTGAAATAATTGAGTTAGACTGATTTGATTCTTTTTGTTCTGTTCAAGAAGAAAGGAGAGGGGTCTCTTTGAGACACCCTCTTTTAATTCGTCATCTAGATTAAAAGCATTCTGGCATTATATACTCTGGCTTTTAAACTACTTTACTCAATACCAAACTCTAAAATCTGGTAGCGAACTTCGTTTGAATCCTGAACTTCTTTACCTAACATATAAATGGATAAGTTATTGATTTTGGCGGCAAGGGCAATCTGTATGATCCATTTAGCTCCTTCATTATCAGGAATCACCCAGCACCAGTAGTCTTTTTCTTGGGTTTCACCTTTTTCTTCTTCCTCTGTTCTGATCTTGATATAGACCCGTTCATTTTCTTTGCCACTATTGCTTCTGATTTTGGTTACCGTACCGAGTTTGGTTTTCTTAACTGTGTCTGTCATTTCAATTTTCTTTTAGTCCTAATTCAAGTATTCTAAATTTTTTATTGTCTTTATCTTGCCTACCGTAAACATAGATTGTTTGCTTGTTTACTACTGCCTTTAGTGCAAGGTCCATCATAAAGTTGGCCTCTGGTGTATCGGGGATAAAGTAGCCCCAACCAGGAATTCCGTTTCCAGCATTGTCCAGCAATAAATAGCACCTGTACTCAAACCCGAAATCGTTAGCTCTGATTTTCTTTACTGTCGTATGGATTATTTTGTAATCGGTATCTTTTTTGAACAAGGCAGAGGCCTCCGCTTCAGACAGTGTGTAAAGGTCTTGTAGCACTGGAAGGATGTTCTCTTTCAAGAAGAAAAGTAACAGTAGTTCTGCCACATTCTGGGCGTTTTCTTCTTTAAAAGTACTCCTTATGAACATTGCGGTTGTCTTGCAGTCAAATCGAAATTCTTCAATCATCATTTCGATGATATTAGTCTTTTCATAACCCACCTTCTCCAAGAGGATCTTTCCTATTTCAGTTGCTTGCTTTAAGCTCATTTAATGTTCTTTTTTCTTCTTGTACCACTCTTAATGCTTTGAGGATTGCCTGCCTTCTATGGTCTATTTGCTGTTCAAAAGGCCTGCTCCCCTGATAATCAATAAAATACTTTAGACCGCAGCCTATTTCTTTTAGACTGTACCCCCCTCGCATTAGGCTGGTGCTCAGTTCTATGGCTTGCAGGTTTTCATAGGTTTTTAATAAAGTACAAGCAGCTTCCTCTCCGTTCATTGACTTAGATTTACTGTCTTTTGCTAGGTCTTCTGAGCATCTGGCATTATGCTCTATGGCTTTGGCTATTGACATTGCCAGAGATTCTTTGTTGATAAGATCTGATTTCAGGCAGAATGTTCTGCTGTTTTTGAAAATTTCTACATCAGCTTTGAGGAGCAAACCGAACTTAGCATTTTCGAGGTTGATGATAGTTGAATCTGGCTTGAGACTTTTTAGGCTGGTATCGAATGAGATGGATTTAACTTTAAAGAAGTCTTTTTTGGCATTGGATATCAACTTCGCGAGTTCTTTAAAATCACCGATGCTTTTTTCTAATTCTGCCAGAGCCAAAGAGGTTACATTGAGCATTTCATCTGCAATGCTTTTCATTGTCTTCAGGGATTCGCTCACAGTGTTTAAAGTGATGCTTCCTACCTTCATCAGGTCATTCACGGTCTTTTGAGCGACTTTTACAGCTAGTTCAGCTCCTACCTGAGGGCCTTCCAGTGTCTTTTTCCTGGCTTCCCAATAGCCCAGTTGGATCAACAGCTCGGCTTGCTTTTTGAACCAGTCTGGCCAATCCCAAGGCCACCCCGGCTTACCTTTTCCAATTTGATTTTTGATGGATGTGATGTTTTCTTTACAGCTATTGATCTCACTGTTAATCGTGTGCTCTAGGTAGTGTTTGGCCGATTCCAAGGCTCGGGTTGCTTTTCGGTATTCTGCCTCTAGCGCTTTTTTCTGCGCCTGAATATTATCTTCAATGGCCCTAGTCGCTTTCGATACTTTTTCCTTGGCTACCTCCAAATGTTTCTGGGCCTCTCTTAATTTCTTCTGAACTTCATCAGCAATTTCGAGTAAGTTTTGTTCTACGAGACTTACCAGCTTCTCAGGCAATATCTTGCCAGATACGGTCCATCCACTATCAGAGCTAAAATTAGAACCTTTTAGGGTCAGTTCGTTTGTTCGAAAGCCCCCGATGGTAGTCTCGAACGTAAGCTCATACTGTTTGTCTTTTAACTTAATGTCAACGTCCTTTTCGACTCCCAGAAAGAAAGCCGTAGCTTGAATTTGTGCCATCTCGGGCGATACGAGAAGTAGAGGACCACGATGCTGCGCTTCTATTTTATCTTCAGCAGATGCTTTGCGCCTAGTCAGTACAAGCGGCCCTATTTCTAAAGGGCGCATGTATACGCTCAGATTTTGACTTTGATCGAGACCGAGCGATAGTTGCTGCCCAAATAAGCTACCACTTATGCTTAAGGCCTCATGGCTAATACTGAGCCGACTTTTAGAGAAAGGGATCCCTGCGATTCGTGTGTCTACTGTTCCCGTAATGGAGAATTCGCCAGGGCTGAGATATGCATCTACATTACCCTTAACCGATATATAATCGGCTGCTTCTTCTGGGAATAGAGAAAGGTACCCATCGAAATTTAGTCTTTGTCCGTTAGATTTTGCTTTTGCGTAAAGTAGTCGATGTTCTCCAAGTTTAATTTCTGTCAGTCCGTCAAATTTCAGACCTTTTTCATTGGTCAAACGCCCGAAGACGCGAGCAGTGAAAAGATTGCTTACCAATGAACCACTCAAGGTCCATTGGGCTAAATATTCGTCATTCTCAACAAGGTAGGCCAAAGAATTTTGCAGTTGGGACATATCACCCAATTGAAAATCACCAGATAGCCTGAACTCTTGTCTATTATCTTGAAAGAACATCAAAAGTTCACCGGATGACTCGAAGCCAAGAATATTAAATTGGGTATTTCCTTCAAGGTGAAATTTTTCAGATGTGAAAGTGCCTTTGAGGTCACCAGCTATATGAATAGGTAAATCAGACTCCTGGGCTCCAGTTTTTGCCTTGAGATTAAAACCTTCATTATCTAGCTCATAAGAACCAGCTAATGCATTGATCCCAAGAATATCAATGTGGCCTTTTCCTCTAGCCAGTAATTTTTTCTCTTCTAAGCGAAAAACTCCATCAAAATGGGCATCTAGAAGGTAGTTTTCCATCGATTTATCTAAGGGCGCTAGTCTTCCATCATATCTAAGTGCAATTCCCAGCCCTTTTTCGCTCAAAGCCAGAACCAAGGCAGCCGTAAAGTTCAGTCCATCTGGAGCGTGTATTTGGCCTCGGCTCAAAAATATAAGGCCTTCGGTTGTTGCATCAATGTTCGGTATGCTATTCACTTCATCTGATGGAAGTACTTCTAAATATTGTGTTCTTTCTTGGAATGAGAGATCTAACTGCCGATGTGTTTGAAGCTGTTGGGCGGCCGTTTTGTTGAAAGACTCATTTACGAACTCGCTTGGTGTCAACAATGCATAGTCACTTCGAGTTTTGAGTAAGTCAAAGAGGTGCAAATCAATACCACCTATTCTGTTTCCTAAGCTGAAGTCTGTAAGCAGTGTATTGAAAGATTTTTCCTGAATGGCTTTGATAAGTGTAGTGATCAGGCGGATTGAATTCATTTCGACTCCGTCTTTTCTATAGATCTTTAAGCCCTCAGGATTTCCGATGAGGCTTCCTTCTTTGACTCCATTTTTATTAGCTTCCGGCTCTCTAGAAATGTATTTTGGAGTTCTGGTGTAGCAGCTCAATATCTTGAATTCAAAAATCGGGTCAATATTGTCCAGCTTTTCCAGCTCCAAAGGTTTGCCTGAAAAAAGCCTCATAATTTGAGAGCCAATCAATGCGAGATCTTTCAATTGAGTCAACCCCAGTTTAGGCATGGGGAAGGAGACCCCTATACCTATTTCCATGCCCAGAGCATTTTTTAAGTCATAGCTGAGTCGGTTAAAGAATACAGGAATAGGGATTGGTATAGTGGTCTGGTAGATGATAAGAAATACTACTTCTTCCAGCACTACTCGGTTCACAAAATCCTTTGGTCTTGGCAGATAATCCTTGGAGAAATTACTTTTGGGGTCGATGATCAGGCTTGCTGCTAGGTCTTTGAGGTCGAAAGTATCGTAGAGTAAGTCCACATCCATTCTAAATAGTGTGCCGCTGAAAAGCTCTCCAAAAGAGATACTCTTGAGTTGAAAGCCATACAGTTGAGGAAAGGTAGGGTCAGGTATTAATAGCTTTAGTGGTTTGCCCTTTTGCGCCTCGTCCGAAGGACTGGTACTGAATTTAAAGTTGAGGCTTTGGGTAATATTATAGTCTATTTTCAAATAAAGGTGCTCAGGTATCTCAATTTGCCCGTATTCGAGGAAGCGGTCCGGTAATTTTCCAACTTCCCGATTCAATATATCAATAGCTGATGCGAACCAGTCAGGTTTGTCAAGAGGGTTGCCGTTAGGCAAAACGAGTTTCTCAAAAGCTTGTATGCGGAATTTCCGTTCTCCATTTTCCAAAGGAGCGAAGTTTATACCAGTAAGCGGAATGGATTTTGGAAGGTTTCTGGCTAGGTCTGTAAATCCTAGTTGTAATAAAAGTTGCCTAGTAGCAGAAGTGGGAACCTTTAAATTATTGGCATGCATTTCGACCGTGCCTTTTACTCCTTCTGCCGAAATAGCAAGTTCAGGCCAATCAAAGGCAAATTCTCCTAGGTGCTCTGATATAATTTCTAGCCCATTGTCAGCTTCTTTTACCAGTATGTTATCTAGATTGAAAGGAATATTGCAGAGCTTAAAGCTCAAGCCTTTGTCTCTCAGGCTAAGTTTCAGCTTAGTCATACCTCGGTCGTTAGCCGATGGATCATATACTTTGAAAACCTTAAGACCTGGCTTTCGTACGAACTCACCTTTATGTTCATCCCAATCCAATGAGTCGAATAGACGGTTAACCTGCTTTGGTAATCCCAGACCAAGCGTGGCAGATAATTCGTTACCTTTTAGGTCGAAAATGAAATCGGCCATGAGGGGATCCATCTGGATGGGCGGAGTGCCCATGTCTATCCCCTCTATTGAATCGGGTATTTTTAGTTCGATGTCCTGAAGCCCAATTTCAGCATGCTCTGAATCGATCTTGAAAAATGCCTTAGTCTGTTGCTCAGTATTGGTAGGAAGCAATCCCTTAAGAATTTCTGGCCACTGTTCAGCATAAAAGTCGGTTTTACCACCACAGAACCACTTCTTGTTATGGCTGTCATGAGAGAGTTCGAGTGTAGGCTCAGATAAAACAAAATAGGGCAGGTCTTTTAAGTCACCCGGAAACCTCAAGGAGAGGTCTTCTGTAGAAACAGATAGTTTATAATCAGTCCCTGATTTATTGAAGCTTACGATGCCTTGATTGTAACTAAAAACAGGAGTATGTAAGGAACTAGTAGCTGATAAGTCCCACTCAAAAGATTGGTCATTCTTTTTAATTAGTTCCAAGTACAACGTGTCGAATTCAAAACGGAAATCATCGACTAATTGAATAGGATCGAACAGGTTTTCAGTAGTGGTTTCCAGTTTAAGTGATTGACTGTCGCCATCCGCTTTCAAAGTACTCCTCAGATCAAATGTTGATTTGGCTATCGGGGTATCAAGTTTTACTCCTTTGAATTCAGAGGCAGAGCCCCAAAGGTGATTTTTTGATGCAACATTATATTGATAATCAAACCTGAGGTCGAACTGGTCGATGATGAGGGTGTCATTAATATTCAAACTCCCCTTTAAGTCTAGACTTGCTTCATGACTTGCATTTATATTTTGTGAGTAAGAAAAAGATAGGGTTTTGCAATCGACTTTTGAAAGAAACTGGGAGTCGGATAACTTGGACGATATGCCAGTGGTTAGGTTGACGCTGTAGGAAGAATCATGGCTAGAGTTAGAGCTGTATACGAGGTCTATGCTGGGTTTATCAATGTTCAAATCTATACCTAGTGGCAAGTCTTCTCCAGTGAATAACTCCTTCTGAAAAGCGTTTAGACTCACACTTCCTTCACCTGATATGGTGAGGTTGCAGGTGCTTTCTTGGCCTGTCAATAGGTTGCCCGAAACTCTTGCTTTATGACCCATCAAGTAGGATAGGGCTGTGATCTGGCCAGTTAGAATTTCTTTTTCTAGGTCGAGTTCTAAATCAAATTTGGCGGTATTTAACTCGAAAGAACTAATTTTTAAACCCTCTATACCTTGGCCGTCAGGCAGCCGTGTTGCGAATTTTAGCTTTTTTTGATCTCCTAGTAACATTGTACCCTTCAATGTAAGAATGCTTCCTAAAAGGCGGATTTTTATGATGTTATCTATCGACCAACATCCATCGCTGTATCTATAAATGAAGTCTAGATGATCCAGTGAGGTGCCATTGAGTAACTCATAACTTTCTTTCGCCTGAACCCTTAATTGTATCTTTCTTGAGGATTTTTTCTCACCCTCACCTTCTATCTCAAGAGATGCTTGCGCTTTGATCTGTCGCCCCCCAAAGGGTGACCAACTGAAGCTACTTTGTGCTTGAAGTGAAAAGCTATTTTGCTCAAGGTTGATATGGCCATTCAGGGCTTTTAAAGCGAAGTTTGGATAAACCCTGTCTTTCGGATATGCAATACCTGTAACTTTTTCCAATAGTTTGGAAAGTTGAATGGTTTGTGGTTTATCTGAATCTTTCACGACTATTTGGCTTTTTGCGGAAGGTTCATGGAAAGCTCTTTCTTTGTTAAGTCGAGCATTGCACCCAAAGTCATGTCATCAAAGTGAGCAATACCGCTTATGTTGCCTTGAAGTTGTTTTAGCGATAATAAATAGGTGATTGCACCTTGCATGTCGAGTTTTACCTTTGTATTGAAGCCTGGAAGCGTATAATTGGTAGTTAAAAGGCTATCGATATCAAGACTTTGGTTACTCACTTTTATTTTAACCTTAGTTAAGCGAAAGTCTAGGCCATGCACAGGTATAGTCAAACCCTTATCGATTTCAGTAAGCAATTGACTCAGGAGTATTTCTTGGTCTTCGGTTAAGGAAATAGTAGTGTTCCATAGTCTTTGACCAGTATCGAACTGACTCACAATCTCTCCTTTAACTCCAGCTATAGTAGTGCTGGCGTTGAATCCACCTTCAATCAATGATTTCGAAATATCAAGTGTCATATCGACCTTGATTTTGTTTAATTGGAAGTTCTGAATTTTTAAGACTTCTTCTTTATCTGAGTCAACCAGAGAGGTTATTTTAATCTTTCTAGTTTTTTCGGCTTGTTTGAGCTCTGCCTTGGTGGCAAAGTCCCGACCTTCTATTTGAGTCATTAGCTTTCCGTACATCTGCCAATCACCATTGGAATGTGTGTAGCGAAAGCCCAAAGAGTGCATTTTGACTACTCCCACAAAATTGATTGTCTCATCTTCTTTTGAATTCACATGAATTAGGATTTGATTGACCCCATTATTTCGTGAGATCTGAAAGCTAGCCGTTGCGTTAATAACATAGGCTTCTCCCAATGGAGACCAAGAGAAATCACCAGTGGCTGAAAATGAAAACTCCTTTTTCTCAAGGTCAACATGGGCGTCAAGCGTTAAGAGCGTGACAGCCGGAAACCCTTCAGGAAGAGTAATGGTTTCTCCGCAGACTTTTTGTAGTAGTTTGGAAGCTTCAATAGACTGTGTGTGGTTCTCGTCAGACATTTCTGGTATATGGTGTGTGAAGTGAACTTATCCAGAAACTAAAAGCTCGAAGTGTTAATGTGCGCCAACCACTTTTTAATGTACGTTAACAGGCTAATTAACGGAGTGAACTTACCTATTGAGTTTATAATTACTATCACTTTTCCTGCTTAGTTATACTATTCCTAGATAGAAAAACTGAAGGAATCGTATCCTAAAGCAGGTATTTACAGCTATGAGTTGCGCGGATACGACTATGTGTATGTCCTTTAATTTGAGGATAGAGCAGAGGCTATTTCAACCATGCTTGAGCTAAGGTCTAGCGGAGACTTTATCGATGGCTGGGTACACGTGATAAAGAAGTGAAATAATTGGGTTAGACTGTTTTGATTCTTTTTGTTCTGTTCAAGAAGAGAGGATAAAGCGCTCTTGAGGCGCTTTATTCATTTCTCAATACCTCGGTTGGATTGACTCTGACCGCATTTCTAATCTGCCAGAAGACCGTAATTCCCACAATTAACACGAAGAAGGCTAGAGTCATCACAAAGAGTTCAGCAGATATTTCGGTTCTATAAACAAAGGAAGTTAGCCAGTCTTCTAAGAAGTAATAGGAGAGAGGAAAGGAGATAATGCTAGCCAATGCCAATACCTTCCAAATATTTAGAGTTAGTAGTCTGGCCAAAGTCGAAAAACTAGCCCCTAATACCTTTCTAATTCCTATTTCCTTCATTTTAGTCTGAATTAGGTAAGTGAGAAGGCCAACCAAACCAAGACAGGAAATGAGAATGGCTACTCCCGTGAAAATGCCGAATAGTTGCCCCATTTTAAGTTCATCTGTATAAACTTTAGCAATTCTGTCGTCAATAAATTCGGCTTCGAATGGTTGGTCTGGAAATACTTCTAACCAGGCAGATTCTATTTTCTTAATTGCCTCCGATGGATTGTTTGTGTTCAGTCGGATAGCTAGCTTTTTAATGGTATTGGGTAGCTGTTCATTTACTTCTGCCTGCATATACATGGCAGGTTCAATCTCTGATTTTATTGAGCCAACTGGAAAATCCTCAACAATACCTATCACCTGACTTGGCACCTCACCATACAACTTATATTCCTGACCTAACGGGTGACCTTCTTTTATATTTTCAATCATGGCTTGATTGACCAGCACATGGTGCGTTTTATTTCTGTCGTCCCTAAAGAAGTCCTGACCTTCGGTGATCCTTAGTCCCATTATCTCCAAAAATTGGGTATCTATAATGTACAGGTCGAATGAGCTTTTAAAGTCACTAGTGCCCAATCCGCGCACGCCATTGTCTGCTGGTCCAGGTATAAATGAGGAGAAACTAATTAGGTCTATTTCTGGAAGGGAATTTAACTTCTGGGCAATTATACTTTTCTGGTTTCCAATATCCCCCTTAACTATAATTACATTTTCCAGTTTGTTCAAATTGTGGCTTCTGTTAATGAATCTCAGTTGTTTTAAGAATGTGAAACTCCCCACAATCAAGAAAGTAGAAATAGCGAATTGAAGCACCATTAGGCTACTTCTTACCCACTGGCTTTTAGGTGAATTAGAAGCCTTTCCTTTGAGAAAAGTGCTCATTTTAGTGGTTGAGAACAATATGGCAGGGTAAAGGGAAGTGAGGATAACCAATGCCATTAGACTTAGTATGCTGATTATGATGAGCCAATACCTTGATTGGAGCTCCATTCCAATTTCTAGCCCTATATAGGTTTCTATGGTGGGTAGAAGAGCAAGTACTAATAACAGGGAGAACAGTACCGAAATGCCCCCAACAATAAATGATTCGGTTAATAACTGACTCATTAAGTTTTTTCTGGAAGCACCCATCGCATGTTTAATACCCACCTCCTGGGTTCTTTTTAGAGTAAGTGCGGTGCTAAGATTTACATAATTGCCAATGGCCAACAGCAGAATTACAAACCCAACAATTTTGAAAATAAGGAGCGTTTGAGCATCTACTGACTGTATAAAGTTGTGCGCGATTTGAGGGTTTTTCCTTATTTCTTCCAAGGTTCTGAATTTGTATTCTGTATTCAGAATACTTGTTCTTTCTGTATAGGCCTTTAAAGTCTCAGGTATCCTGTTAGCCAACTCCGTTCTGTCTGTACCTTCCATTAGCTTAAAAAAAGCAGCTAGTGATACCGTAACCATCCCATTCAAATCGGAATGCTTTTGATAATTACCTGGTTGGCCAATGATTTGCGCTGAATAACTTGAGTTGACCGGAAGATTTCGGGTAATTCCTGCAATATGTTTTTTGCTTGGTTTATTATTAAATGTGAGTGTTATCTCCTTGCCCATTGCCTCTTCCGCGGAAGTGAAAAGTTTAATTGCCATTTCTTCAGAGATCAAAACCGTGCCGGCTTCCTTCGGAAACCTTTCTCCTAAAACAGTTTCTATCTGGAATATGTCCATGAAGTCTGGCTCTACGGATAGTACGCTCTCAGTAAAACTTTCTTGGCTTCCGGTGGTGCTTACCTCCATTATCATGGAATTCATCCGAGATACTTTTTCTATTTCCGGGATGTCTTTCTTTAACAAGTGCGGAATCCCTGTATGAATTCCTATGCCTTCCTTGCCCTCATGAATCACATTCAAGCCAACAATACTTTCGGGATTTGATAGAAATGAGTCTTTTTGATGTTGGTCATATACAAACAAATAGATCAAGCTGAAGCAAGTGAACCCAAGAGTTAGAGAGGCAATGTTGAGAGATTGATAGACTCTATGCTTCTTAATTGACCGAAGGCTGTACTTGAGGTTGAATAGGAATAGGTTATTCATGGTTTTTGAGTTTTGTGTGGTTCTTCTGCTTCTGGGGACTAATCTTGTCAGTCTTACTACATCGAGCATAAAGTAGATTTTTGCTCGAAGGGAACCGTATTTCACATGGTTTCGCTGAAAGTCGTCCAATAGGTCGCCTTCCAGTTCTTCCATAGTGGAATTGGAGAACATCTTAGAGAGAAGCTTCTGGAATAGACGAGGGGGAGTTGGTTGTTTCATGTGTGCAGTGATTTAAGAATATTGGCCGGAATGTCACTCCAGAGACGAGATCGGGTTTCGTGTACTTCCGCCAGTGATTTTAAACCGAATGACGTAACTGAGAATAAACGTTTTCTCTTACCGCCTCTCACTTGACTTGCTTCTCCTAGTTTCGATTGTAAAAGGCCTTTATCTTCCATTCTATACAGTGTGGTATGAATGGCGCTAATATTCATTCGTCTGTTTGTTCTGTTTTCAACCTCGTCTTTAATGTCTAAGGCATATGCATCGTTCTCCAGAACACATATGGTTAAGAGTACTAGCTCTTCGAATTCACCAATTCCAACTCGTTTCATATTATACAATAATGTAAATAATATAAGTGTAAAGCAAGTTGTGTCTTGTAATAAGTTATTCTCCAGGCTCTCTGAGTGGTCATGAGAAGGTAATTTTGAAGCCTAGCCTTCTTGAAACTCCACCCGATTAAGGACTAAACCAGAGGCGGGAGCCACTAAACTTAGGTGATCTGGAAAGCCAGTTTTTAAGCTCGATTCTAAATAGTCTAAATCGATTTCGTTTCTTCCTAGTCTGATTAGTTGTCCCATCATCATACGGATTTGGTTGCGCATAAAGCCTTTGCCCTGCACCACATAGGCATAAGATGGACTAGGAAAGAAGCTCGCTTGATGATATTCATTCCGAACAATCTCAGACCTTTCAATCAATCTGGTAGTAACTTTCTCTTGAGCAGGTTTTTTAGTGTAAGCTCTAAAGTCATGATTACCCTCAAAAACTTTTGCACCTTGCTTCATAAGCTCTAAGTCTAGCTTATCTAAAAAAGTGCTGATGAAAGGAGAGGAGAATGGGTGGGCTTTTTGCCCGAATGAAAATAGATAGATGTATTCTTTCTGTTTAGGGGTGTTTATAATATTAAAGTGCCTATCTGTCTCTTCTATTTTAAGAACTTTAATATCAGGAGGGAGATTCTTGTTGAATAAAGCTGTAAACTCAGATATGTCTTCAATTGGTTCTTTTAAAAAGAGCTCGAAGGCCGCATGGTTAGCAGAAACCATCGCATCGGTTCTGCTTGCTCCTAAGGTTTTAAACCATTGCTGTCCCATCACAAAAGTGAGGGTTCGGTCTATCATATAATGTACGGTTTTTACGTTAGGCTGCTTGGCCCAGCCATGAAACCGATAGCCGAGGTATTGTATGTGTACTATGTAGTAAAAATTGGCCTTCATAGATGGAAAAACAAGAGGCTGTCTCAAATGCTACTACTTTCGTCATTTATCCAGCTTCGCTAGGAATCTCGTTCGGCCTATAAAGCCAGTAGGGCAAGATTCACTCCCTATATATCGGAACGAAGTCGCGAATGACAGTTAGCTTTTGAAACAGCCTAGCTTCAATTATTTCAGCTCTTTAACTCGAATATTTCTAAAATGAACTTCATCTCCATGGTTCTGAAAACTAAAGGCTCCTTCCTTATACTTAGCGTAAGTATCCGAATTAGCCCATTTGCCAGCTGCTTTCTTAGCTAACCAATCGGCAGAACCTTCTTCAAACTCTAACACCTTTTCACCATTTAACCAGTGCTCAACATGGCCATTGTTATAGATGATTTTCACCTGATTCCATTCCATATGAGGATTTGGCTTTTTTGATTCAGATGGGGCATGCATAGCATAGTTAGAGGCTACCATCTTGTATGGCTCGGCTTCAGATCTAGAGAATTCATCGTCTAGCACCTGATATTCAGGACCTGTTGTATAGTCAGTTCCATATTCTTCAGATTCTACCACGTGGTAGAAAATTCCACTGTTGCCACCTTTCGCAATTTTGTATTCCAATTCAAATTCGAAGTTACCATAGGTTGAAGTAGTAACAAGAGAGCCAATATCGAAGCCAACGTTTTCTTCGCCAATTCCTGCGTTACAGGCAATAGCTCCATCTACAATTGACCAAGAATCAGACATAGTGTCTTGACCATAGGTTTTCCAGCCATTAAAAGTTTCACCATCGAATAAGCTTACCCATTCAGGTGTTTCTTCCGTAGTTTCATTGGTTTCTGTGGCCGAATCTTTCTTTTCACCACCACAACTAACCAATACCAGCGCGCTCAATAAAAAATAAAATGCTTTCAATTTCATAGTTATAGGTTTTGCTCCAAGATAATGAATGAAGCTGTAAGTATGAACATCACTGAGCAAGGTTCGCTATTTCAGTTTAAATCAATACAGGTTAAGCCAGCGAATTAGGTAAAGCCATTGATTTGTAGGTAAATTCTAGGTGTACTGAGCTATAAATTATGAGTTTCAACGGGTAAGTGGTTCAATTTCAATCGTTTTCAGGATTTTTGAAAATAATATGAACCTATCTGCCGTCATAGTGTTTTATTAGTGTTATGAGCTACGCAGAAAAGAATACGCATCCAAAAGATAGTATCTTGTCTCATCCTACGGGCCTGTTTCTGGCCAAATGTTCCTTTAAAAGCTAAGGTGCTTTAGATATGAGTTTCGCTTCCCCGTGATTTATATACATCTCGGGTTGGAAACTATTGTCATGCAATCCAATCATTTTAATCATAAATAATCATGAAAGTATTAGTTATCGGGGCCGGTAATATGGGTCTCACGTATGCTAAATCAATAGCTAAGTCGGGCTATTTAGAAAGAGAAGACTTATTGGTGTACGATAAGTCTGCCGACTTAAGAGATGCACTGAAAAAAGCAGATGATGGCTTTGAAGTGGCCGACACCTTAGAAGAATCTTTGCCATTTGTAGACATCATTTTCTTGGCAGTTAAGCCTTATCACAATGATGGTTTAATGTCAGAAATGATAGAAATGATGGATGATCAGAAATTAGTGATCTCCATTATGGCGGGTGTTACCATCGAAACCATTCAGCAAGGTCTAGGAATTAAGAAGGTAGTTAGGGCAATGCCTAATTTGCCTGCGCAGGTAGGTAAGGGTATGACTTCTTACCTGGCAGCACCAGAGATTTCTAGAATTGAATTATGGATGGTAGAAGATTTATTGAATTCTACAGGGAAATCGGTACGGGTTGATTCTCAAATGTTTATCGATGCCTCAACGGGTATTTCAGGCAGTGGGCCTGCCTACGTATTTTATTTTATGGAGTCTATGATGGAAGCCGCTAAAAGTATGGGCTTTTCAGATAATGACTCTAAGGTATTGGTTAGTTCGACTTTCGAAGGAGCCATTGAACTCTTCAATAAAAATAAGTTATCGCCTAATGGGTGGATGAAGAGAGTGGCCTCTAAAGGCGGAACTACTCAGGCAGCACTAGATTCTTTGGACGATAATAATGTAAAAGACTTGATTCACGATGCAGCTTATGCAGCCTTTAATAGGGCAGTAGAACTAGGTAAAGTGGAAGAACAAGAAGCAGTTGAAAAATAAGTTTTGGAAAGAACAGAAAAGAAAAGAGTCGTAATTAAGGTAGGTACTAATGTGCTTACCAATAAGGATAATAGAATTGTTAGACCTATCATCCATGAGATTGTAAAGCAAATTGCCGAGCTCTATGAGCAAGATATTATGGCAGTGCTTATTTCTTCAGGATCGGCAATAGCTGGTAAAGAAGTGCTTGGTAGCTGTAGTATAGAAGACAAGGCTACCAGAAGACAGGTTTTCTCATCGGTAGGTCAGCCTCGAATGATGAGGACTTACTACGAATTATTTCATGATTATGGGATGAAGTGTGCGCAGGTACTCGCTACCAAGCGCGACTTCAATCCTGGGATTTGGAGAGAGAATATGATCAACTGTTATGAAGGTCTATTGTCTGAAGGAGTTATTCCAATCGCCAATGAAGATGACGCCACATCGGTTTCGCATACCATGTTTACCGATAATGACGAGCTGGCTAGTCTAATTGCCGAACTAATTAATGCAGATATGCTCATTATGTTAACCGATACAGATGGTGTGTATAATGGACATCCAGATGATGATCATACCCACATAATTAGAGAAGTAGATGTGGAAGATAACCTAGATCATTACATACAAAAAAGTGGCAAAGGAGAAGGAGAAGGTCGCGGAGGAATGCGATCTAAGTTGAGGATTGCCCAAGGTACTGCAGCAAAAGATATTACCACATTTATTGCCAACGGAAAGCGCGAAAGAGTAATCCTTGACATAGTTGAAGGTAAAACCGTTGGTACCAAGTTTACATCATAAAACATTAATAATGAATTTATTAAGTACAGATATAAAGAATAAAGTTTTAGATAAAGTAATAGAGCTCCTAGATGCTAGGAGATCGGAAATCATTGAGGCAAACCAGAAAGACCTTGATGATTTTAACAAGGAAGATAGAGCCATGTATGACCGCCTTGTGGTGAATGATAAAAAGGTAGATGGCATGATTCAGGCTGTAAAAGAGGTCAGAAATCAAGATGATCCAGTCGGTAAGGTAATTTCAGAAATCAACAAAGACGATGGATTGAAAATAGTCAATAAAACAGCTCCTTTTGGTACCATCATGATCATTTATGAGTCTAGGCCAGATGTAACTGTAGAAGCTGCTGTCTTAGCGTTTAAGGCCAATAACAAAATCTTGCTTAAGGGTGGTAAAGAAGCCATAAACTCAAATGAGGTATTGGTAGACGTTTGGCACCAAGCTTTAAAAGAGAACGATATTACTACCGATTATGTGAAGCTTCTGAAACTTCAAAGAGCTGAAACCCAAGAATTCCTAAAGAATCCGACAGAACAGATTGATTTAATAGTGCCTAGAGGTGGAGAAAGACTAATCCAGTTTGTGAAGGAAAATGCGTCTTGCCCAGTCTTGGTTTCGGGTAGAGGGAATAACTTTATTTATGTTGACCACTCTGCAAATTGGGAACAGGCAATAAAGGTTATACTCAATGCTAAAACCAATAAAATATCGGCCTGTAATGCATTGGATAAGATTTTACTGGATAAGAGACTTCCAGATCTAGATAAGAAATTGCTTCACCTACAAAAAGCCTTACATGAGTTTGAGGTTGAGCTTTTGGTAGATAAGCAGGTGAAGGAGATACTCAGCGATGAGGCTGAGATTGAGAATGAAGATACATGGTATGAAGAGTTTTTGGCACTCAAAGCATGCGTAGCGCTTGTGGGTGACGAAGTGGAGGCCATCGAGAAGATTAATAAATACTCTGGTGGTCACTCTTCAGCCATTATGACAACCGATTTAAGCAAAGCAGAGACCTTTATGGAGCAGGTAGATAGCGGAGCGGTGTATCATAATGCATCAACTCGCTTCACTGACGGTGGAGCCATGGGAGTAGGTGCAGAGCTGGCAATTAGTACAGATAAATTGCACCATAGAGGTCCTCTAGGGCTTGAACAATTAGTTACGAATAAATACTATGTCTACGGACAAGGTCACGTAAGAGTCTAGGTATAGATAAAACCCGTCAGGGTTTATTTAAAGGATAGTGAGGTGATAGAAGTCGTTACTCGATTTGAGCATATGACAGAGTCCCTTAGCTATCCTTTTTTATTAGTCACAATAGGAGTTAAAACTATGCACTTTAGTGCATTTCGCTTTAGCTTCTGAAAATCATCTTGAAATTTACGATGTACGCCCCCATAATGCTCGGGGTTTGATTGACGTAAATCGTAAATCTAATCCTGAAAGCTTTCTGAACGTACATTTTCTAAGTCAGCCTTTCAAAGCGACTTTCAGTTGCTTCTAAAACTATGGTGCTTTGAGCCCATAGTGGTTTATTTAAATACTTTCTAAAACGGCTAGTAGTTTCTCTTTCTCACTATTCCAGAGGCTAGTTGAAGTGTCGCCTTGTGTGTAAAAGCTGGTGTTCTTCATCTTATTTAATAGCTCTTGGGCATTAAAATCTTGAGGGTTTACCTCAATTGCTGCGTTGAATTGCTCACAAAATTCAACCCAAGTAGGATTGTTCAACAGGAGTATTGGCAACTGATTAGCAGTATACTCAAACAGTCTGGTGAGAATTTTATCATCATTCATACCATTGTTAGGCTTCTTGAGAACAAAGCCAAAGTCTGCCTTTTGTATGGCTTCTACTATTTCAGAGTGAGGAACCAAGTGATCTCCACCATTCAATTCAATAAAATCGTATGGCTCTATTTCTTTTTTCAACCGTATCAAGTCTCGCTTAAGAGCGCAATATCCAACAATCCTCAGCCTTATTTTCGAATTGCATAGGTGAAGCGATTTAGTGATATCTATAGCATCAAATACACCATTAGACTCGGAGATGGTTCCCGTATATAAGAGGTCGATATAAGAGGGGTCGGGGCTTCTGTATGCGGTAGATTCTTCGGCTTGCGGTGCATACTTATTTTCAATCACTACACTTTTCTTCGAAAGAAAGGGGAGTTGCTTTTGGTAGACTCTTTCGGCTAAAAAATAATGGTCTATAAAAGGTTTCGAAAGCCATTCTTTAAACCTAACCCATAAAGATAATGGTAGTCTAAGTGGCCATGGGAAAACGTTGGTTTCACGTATGTTCTTAACGTAGTTTTCTCTAATATCATAGATGAATTTGCCACCAAATAATATTTTGTATAGAGAGGTAACTATCAGTAATTCATGTGTATTGACTATAGTTACTTCAGGTTTTACTTTAATTAGTTTTCTGAAGGTCCTCCAGGGTTGAATCAACCGTTGGAAAGACATTCTTTCAAAGGGTAAGGACGGGTGAAAGGTAATACCTTTTGCCGATCTGACATTTTTTGAATCAAAGCCTATGATATTAATATCATATTTATTTGTTTCAGCCATCGAAAGGCCGAATTTCTCAAACATCCGAGTGTCATCAATTGGCTTAAGCAGCGAGGCTACGACTACTTTGGTCTTTTTCATCAATAGAATTAAAGATAAAATTTTCTACGTTATAAATGGAACTAAAGGACATTATTGAAAGAGCATGGGACGATCGTTCTCTACTGAATGATAAGGAAGTAGTGCTAGCGATTAAAACCATAATTGAAGACTTAGACCATGGAGATAGAAGGGTGGCTACACCTACTCCAGAAGGTTGGGTGGTGAACGAATGGATTAAAAAGGCCGTGATTCTTTATTTCCCAATTCAAAAAATGCAAACTATTGAGGTTGGTCCATTTGAGTTTCATGATAAAATGAAGCTTAAGACCGGCTATGCCCAAAAGGGAGTAAGAGTTGTTCCTCATGCTATAGCAAGGTATGGTTCTTACGTTAGCAAAGGTGTAATTATGATGCCTTCTTATGTAAATATTGGCGCTTATGTAGACGAGGGAACCATGGTAGACACTTGGGCTACTGTTGGTAGCTGTGCCCAGATAGGGAAAAACGTACACCTAAGTGGTGGCGTTGGCATAGGCGGAGTACTTGAACCTCTACAGGCAGCTCCGGTGATTGTAGAAGACAATGCTTTTATCGGCTCTAGATGTATTGTGGTTGAAGGCGTGAGAATTGGTAAAGAAGCTGTTTTGGGCGCCAATGTAACTTTAACAGGTAGTACAAAAATAATTGATGTAACTGGTTCTGAACCAGTTGAATACAAAGGTTATGTGCCAGAAAGATCTGTAGTTATTCCAGGGTCTTATACTAAGAAATTCCCTGCTGGTGAATTTCAGGTACCAACGGCTCTGATTATTGGAAAAAGAAAAGAAAGCACAGATAAGAAGACATCATTGAACGATGCACTTCGTGAAAATGATGTAGCAGTCTAAGATTGACTGACTATTTCCCACTTTGGGAGCTTTTTAAATCCTTAGATATTGGTAAGTCACTGTTATACAGTGACTTATTTTTTTGGTCTTTGGTTTGGGTATATAAGGATAGTTGTTTGAGTTTTTGACATTGGGTGACGGGGCAAAATCCCGTTTAGGGGTAGATCTTTCACCCTACCTGAGGAAAGGGGCCTAGTGCCCCTTTTTCTTTTTTAAAGAATGTTAAAAGCCTACCTTTGCAGCTCATTTTTCGTAGGAACAAAAACGATGAAGAAAATAGGCCTAATTTTAATGATTTTAACGGTTGTTGCGCTATCGGCATGTAATAAAAGCGTAACCCGAGAAGCCGATGCTTTATACAAGCAGGGTAAATACAAAGAAGCGATAGCCGCTTATGATGAGTACCTAACTACCAAGCCAAAAGACTTGAAATCGCTATATAATAGAGGTAGGGCTCATGAGGAAGTTGGAAACCTAAGTCAGGCAAAAGAAGACTTTGAAAGTGTTCTTAAGCTTGATGCCGACAATCTGAATGCGAATTTAAGCATGGGTAAGTACTGGTACAACCAAAAGGATTTTACCAAAGCTATTTATTATTTCGATAAGGTGTTGGAAGTTGATGGTAGGGTTTCAACGGCTTACCTGCTAAAGGGGAGGTCACTTCATCAGCAAGGGGAGTTTCCTAAGGCTAAGGAAAACTACGATCAAGCAATTAACTTCGATAATAAAAACCCAGAAGCATTTCTATACAGAGGTGCTCTTAAGATAGCACTCAACCAAACTAGAGGTGCTTGTAATGACTTTAATAGAGCTAAAGCCTTAGGTGCTTCTGAGGCGAATGATGCACTAGCTAAGTATTGTAAGTAGTTTAGCTAAGTAGAAGATATAAAAAAGGCCTTGAGGATTTCCTCAAGGCCTTTTTTGTGAGTTTTAACTGATTATTCATTACCATCAGGCACGTCCATATCAACGTTGCTGCGGTAGTCTCCTAGCAGGTGCTCTGCAAAGAAATACCACATCATTTGCTCATAGTAATCTCTTAATCTGCCATAGCCGTGTCTTGAGCCAGGAATTGGCATGTAGTCGAATCTTTTACCTGCCTTCATCAATTCGCTAGCAACGCGGATTGAGTTGCCTGGGTGCACATTATTGTCACGAGTACCGTGAGTTAGCAATAAATGACCTTTCAAGTTTTTAGCTAAATCAGGATTAGTCTTGATCTTGGCATTCCAAGTGGTTTCAACGGTCTCATTTCCGTCTTTATCCTTTTTCTTCTTCTCCACCATTTTCACACCATTGTGGGTTTCACTCCACCATTTGTTGTAGATGTTGTTATCGTGGTTACCAGCTGAAGATGCAGCTGCAGTGTAGAAGTTAGGGTAGGTAAGTAGGGCAGCAGTAGACATAAAGCCACCACCAGAGTGACCGAAAATACCTACGTTATCAAGGTCAATCCAGCCATGTCTTTCAGCCAATTGCTCCAATGAACGCTTATCATCAGCCAGTGCATAGTCTCTCAAGTTCTCATAACCGAACGTGTGGTAATACTTGTCTCTCATTGGGCTACCACCTCTGTGACCCATAGAAACAACTATAAAGCCTAACTGAGCCATAGCCACGTTGTAACCACCAGTAATAGAGAAGTCATTACCGAAAGACTCAACCTGCGGACCTGGGTATACATAAGAGATAACAGGATATTTTCTTGTTGAATCAAAATCGAATGGCTTATACATTACGCCATAAAGGTCTGTAATGCCGTCATCGGCTTTTACTTTAAAGCGCTCTGGCATTTGGAAACCAGCTTGGTTCAATAAAGTCATATCAGCCTCTTCTAATTTCATAATCACGTTGCCTTCATTGTCTTTCAGATAAGATTGAGGCACTACATCTGGGGCAGAGAAGTTATCTACATAGTATTTAGCAGACTCAGACATGCTCATGAAATGATTTGCTGGTTCGGTACTCAAAGCTTTGAAGCCAGAACCATCGAAGTTAGCCTTATACATTAATGCGTAGTAAGGATCTACATTGTCCTCACGGCCTCTTGCTTCGAAGTAAACTTTACGTCCAACCGTATCGATTTGCTGAATTTGACCGGTAACAAAGTGGCCTCCGTTAGTGATTTTGTTCTTTAAGGCACCAGTATTACCATCATATAGATAAAGTTGTCCCCAGCCAGTTCTTTCAGACCACCAGATCAGCTCTTCGCCTTCATTTAGAATAGCTAATTGTTGGTAGCTCCAGTTGAAGTAAGGGTGATTTACATCGGTAAATAGCGTTTTAACTTCTCCCGTAGCTGTATTTACTCTACAAACATCAAGAGAGTCTGACGTTCTGTTCATTCTGGTAAAGAACATTTTATCAGAGCTGTCGCCAGCTAGGTAAGGGCTGATGGTTTGGTCTTTATATTTTGCAATATCTAGAATGGTTCGCTCTCTGCTTTCCACATCAAAAAGCTCTAATTGCTCTTGTGGAACCTCTTGCTCACCTGGCATTGCATATTTGTAAATTTCAATCTCAGGTCTAGGGTTGGCCAACTCATCGATCACGAAAAGTTCTCCTACTTTTCTCGAATCAGAACGGTTAACGAACATTTTGCTTTCGTCTTCGAACCATCTGGCTCTTGCTCTAGATCGCTCATCAGAAGTAGTGTCACCCTGATTCCAAGCATAGCTGAACCATCTCTCGCCATCTTCAGTCAACTGAATTTCTGTAGAATCAGGATCATCAGCCTTCATCAAATATAGGTTATGGTTCTTAGCGAATGAGATGTAGGTAGAATCTGGCGAATAAGTAGCCCAATTATTACGTTTTTCGGCCTTTTCAGTAGAATCTCCTTTGGTAATCACTTTTGAATTTAAGTCGAAGTGATAGTCAATACTATCTACCATGAAAGTCAAGGTTCTGTTATCTTCTTCAAGCTCTAGAGCTTTTAAGTCTAGATCGTTGAAGTTCCACGGCTTTCTCGTTAGCTCACTCAATTGGGCAGCAAAATCCTTATTGTCGAACATCAAAGTCCTAGTCTTTTTTGCCGGATCTACAATGTAAAAGTTCTTACCACTGGTAGTGGTGTAGGTATACCAGAATTTATCGCTGTCTTCGAACCACCTTGGGCTCACTCTGGTGCTTTTCAACATCTTGCGGATGTTACTCGATTTGAATTTTTCTGCCGCTTTAAAGTCGGCCTTGTGCTCTTGAGAGAAACCCAGAGAACAAGTCGCTAGAAGCAGAATCAACAAGTAGAATTTTCTCATAGTTGTTTAGTTTGGACTCAATAATATAGGCTTTATTGATTTATTAAAACAGCATATCATTTGAGTGGTAGATGATTTATAATGAGTTGAAAAAGAAAAGCCCTTCGCGGTGCAAAGGGCTTCAATTGATTAAGTCTTTTTTATAGCTTGATAGGAAGCTCTACAATTGTGTTCTGCCAGCCTACAACCATGTGTGCTCCGCCAGATACTTCTTTAAACATAATTGAGAATACTTCAATTGGCTCTTCTGAGCTTTTCACAACCGATGTTTTTGTACGTGCTACAAACTGATCTTCTTTGGTTGTGTAATTTCCCCAAGTGTTAAGTTTTGAGCTAAGGATGAATTCCCACTCTTTTTCGCCAGGAATAGCAAAAATAGCATAAGTACCAGCCGATACTTTTTGATCACCGAAAGTTACATCTTCGTAGAAAGTAATCTCTGGAGCTTCATTAGCACCTAGTCTCCAAACTTCTCCGAAAGGAGCAGCTTCACCACCGAGCATTTTTCTACCTTTTAATTGAGGTCTGCTGTAGTAGATTTTGATTTTTAGATCTCTTACATCTCTTTGGAATACTTCGTCTAATGGCTGCCCATCAGGGAAATAAGAGGCATCCATAGGGCTAGCGTCTAGGCCTGGAAATTCTTGTGCGCTAAGACCAAAAGCGCTAAAAAAGCAAATGAGTAGGATTAGTTTTTTCATGGTTTTATTAATGTTTGAACGATTGACTAACTATGGGTCAGTTGTTATGGTTTGAATTTACTCAATAGAAAAAGATGTAGGAGATAATAATTGCTGCAACCACACCCGCAAAGTCGGCTGCAAGACCAGCGCCAGCGGCATATCTTGAATTCTTTATTTTCACTGCCCCAAAGTAGACTGCCAAAACATAGAAGGTTGTCTCTGTAGAGCCTTGAAGCACTGAGGCTACTTTTCCTGCAAAAGAATCTACTCCTAAAGCTGGGTTGGCGTATACATCTAACATGGCCGCTCTAGCTCCAGAACCACTCAATGGTTTCATCCATGCCACAGGTAGAGCTTCTACAAAGTCGGTATTCATTCCAATGGCTTCAAAAAACCACCTGAAACCATCATTAATATAGTCCAGTGCACCAGAAGTTCTGAAAACTCCAATCGCCACCAGAATAGCTACCAGATAGGGGATAATCTTTATCGCAACATTGAAACCATCTTTTCCTCCTTCAATTAAGGCTTCATAAACATTGACTTTGTTTTTCACTCCCATAAGAATGAAAAGCATTACTATGCCTAACAGAATGATCGAGGCCAATACATTAGAGATTACGGTAACTTGCTCCTGAGGAATTGAGCTGAAATAGACTAAAGCAGCTACAATGATTATGGTTAATGTGCCCAAATAGGCTAACACCACTTTATTCAACAAGTTGATTTTCTGAATGATAGAGACAGTGATCAAACCTGCTAAGGTTGAAAAATAGGTCGAAAGTAGGATAGGAATGAAAATATCGGCTGGGTTTGCTGCTCCGTTAGAAGCCCGATAAGCCATAATGGAAACAGGAATCAATGTTAATCCACTAGTATTCAGAACCAGAAACATAATCTGCGCATTTGTGGCAGTTTTCTTATCTGGGTTCAGTTCTTGAAGGCCCTCCATGGTTTTAAGTCCCATAGGAGTAGCGGCATTATCCAAGCCGAGAAAGTTCATGGAGAAGTTCATCAGCATTGGTCCAAACACTGGGTGGTTTTTAGGAACTTCCGGAAATATGCGCGTGAATAACGGGCTGATAGCTTTTGACATGATGGCTACCACGCCACCTTTTTCACCAATCTTCATAATACCCATCCAAAGCGTTAGGGCTCCTGTCAATCCTATGGAAATCTCAAAGCCAAGCTTGGCAGTATCAAAAGTGCTTTGGAGTATGGCAGGAAAAACTTCAACATCGCCAAAGAATATCAGCTTCACTAAAGCCACAATAAAGGCAATAACAAAGAAAGCGATCCAGATATAATTAAGCGCCATAAGGGATTTAACTAAATAAGTTTAAAAGATGTACTGCAGCTAATCCAGCGGTTTCAGTTCGTAACCTGCTTTCTCCCAAACTCACTTTTTGAAAACCACTTTCTAAGGCGAAATCTAGCTCAGATGGGTCGAAATCCCCTTCTGGGCCAATGAGTACAAGAGAGTGTTGTTCCGTTTTGAGACAATCTTTCAAGTGAACAGGATTCTCAAAATCTACATAAGCAATGAACTTTTCTGGAGCTTCACAGCTCGAAATGAAGTGCTTCAGCTTCACCATCTCATCTATTTGAGGGAGTGTGGCCTTCAAGGATTGCTTCATGGCACTAACTGCTTTTTTTACCAAGCGTTCAGTCTTTAAAACTGTTCTTTCTGAGTTTTGGCAGAGCACAAAAGAGATTCTATCGACTCCCATTTCAACGGCCTTTTCAACCAACCATTCCGTTCTATCTAGGTTCTTCGTGGGAGCTATTGCCAAATGTCTGAAACCATTCCTTTTGGGTTCTTCTTTGGTAGAGACTATCTCAAATTCACACTTACGGAAGTCTGCTTTTCGGATCTCAGCAGTATAGAACTTGCCATGCCCATCAACCAAGTCGATGGCATCGCCTTCCTTTTTTCTCAATACTTTTATGGCATGTCTAGACTCTTCAGAGTCGAGGGTATTGACACCATTTATAAGTTCGGGCTGATAAAAGAGCTGCATAGCTTATTGCGAAAATAGAAAGAGTATTTCGCTAATCAACTATATTCGCTGCAATGACCCACCAGAAATTCTTCAGTGATTCAAAATACCGTTGGTTCGGACTAGCAGTTAATTTGGTATTGCTAGTTACATGGTACTTGGCTAATGACGGTCTGGCTTTTTGGGATGACTTCAGTTATCTGAACTTAGCGAATACTATCAATGAAGGGAGTTTTACCATTACCAGTAACCATTTCACCAGTAGGGTAGCTTTACTTTATCCCGTTGCCTGGATTATTGAACAACTAGGTATTAACCAGTTCAGTATTACGGTATTTCCATTGATTTGTGCGCTCATTACGCTAAACCTCTTACTGTGGGTAGGAAATTTATACCATCACTGGTTGGGTGTATTTGCTGCTACCTTTTTTGTCTGCGATTATCATGTAATCACCTTTGTGACACATCTTTTCCCCGAAATGCCAATGGCCTTATATACTTTGGCTGCTTTAGTGGCTTATGATCGGGTGAATAGAAATGAGGGAGATCACAGGCTTTGGGCCTTGGTTTTGGCTACTTCCATTTTCTTGGGTATCCTTACCAAGATGACGGTTATAGTTCTCGGACCACTCTTCGTCTATCTATTTGTCAATGACTATTGGTTGAAGAGAACCAATAGAAGCTTTTGGATGATCAGTGTGGTGTTGCTACTATTTTTTGTGTTGGCCAATGGCTTCTGGTATCAAGAAGTTTACGGTGATTTCTTTTATCGTTTTAGCAACATTTCCGATAACCACGAGGCTACTTCTAAAACCTTTTTCGATAAGAGTGCTCTTACCATACTCAAGCGTTTGACCTATTTGCCATTGCTTGGCTTTATGCGTGGCGGCTTCTTCATTCCATTAGTTTTCGCCCTCCCCGCATTAATAACACTCAAGAAGTCTGACTGGAAAGTTGAAGATCCTGACAAGCTTTGGCCAGTTGCAACAGTGTTCATTCTGGGCACTTGGTGGTTTATTAGCACCAACTGGAAGTATTACAGCCCAATGCCGGTAGATACTCGGCATATCACTTTGCTGATTCCTGTAATGTTGGTAGCAGGGGGGATGTACTGGACTAAAACACATCTACTATCTGCAATCAGATATTCCAGTACAAAGTATTTACTAGCAGTGTTATTGATTATTCCGATTTATAAGATTGCCACAGCCGATGACAGAAATTTCAGAGGGGTAGAAGTGATTTTTAATGATGTGTTAACTCCAGAAAGTGAAGCAGCTACGGTTTTCACAGACGGTCTTATCTCATACGGATATCCTTATTTTTATGAACTGAAGCCAGTAAACCTAAACTTCGTTTGGTTCTCAGAAATGAACGGTTCGCAGCCAGAGAATGGAGATTATCTCTTGCTAAACCCTGCTTACTTTAACGACCGATATAATGACGTTGAAAACCTCGAAAGGTTTAAGGGTCAAGTTGAAGATTTAGGGTTGAAATTGGAGCCTATTTCTAGAGGAGAAGTTCAGCTCTTCAGGTTGGTGAAATAAAAAGAGGCTATTTCAAAAGCTAACTGTCATTTCCGACTTCTTCCCCACATATGGGGAGGAAATCTCCTCAAAATGATGCCAAGAGTTGTTAGAGATTCCCAGTCAAGCTGGGAATGACGACAATAGTTATTTTTGAGATAGCCTCTCTATGTTTTTTCTTGATAGATATTAGCCTATTTTCTTCAGCTGTGCTTCACCAGCCTTCATAATGGCATAGTCTTTCCATTCTTGATATTCAGCATCAGTCATCACTTTGTCTGCTGAACCTGCTTCTGGAGGAGTAAAGGTGAATTCAGACTCCCACCATTTTTGAGCGAATTCTCTGGCTTGGTTTTTATCTACTTCAAACTGGTTGACCTGACCATCACCCACTAACCAAGGCTTTTCCTGAGAACTGTATTTTTGGAAGATCATGGTACGCATTTTAGTACCCATCTCATCATTTCTTTCGAAATGTGCTTTTGAATAAGCTAAGGTTTCTGGCTCAACCATTTTATTGTCCCAAAAGCGCTTAGACTTGATGATTTGTGATGAGGTAAGTAAATAACCTTCACCAAACTCTAGAAGAGACCCTTCTAAATCGCAAGATCTGGCAGGTTTTTTCTTTTTCTTCTTACCGAAGCTAAATAATCCCATTATTGTTGTTTTTGAGTTTTATCAATTTGCAATATGCAAAGAAAATCGCAATTGTTGTTTCTAAAAATAGGTTAACGATTGCAATTCACTTTCTGATATATAGTCTATGTTAAGCGGACTTTAGTTGCTCTATAAGGTCTATATATTGAGTCATAGCATCTTCTTTGCTAGTGCCCTCAAGTTTTTTCCAAGCATTGTGTTTTGCAGCAGCTTTAAAGTCGAATCCGCCAGGAGGCTCTTCGTTGTTGTCGCCTTCAGTAGCTTGCTTATATAGACCATACATTTTCAATAGGTTGTCATTAGAAGGTCTATCGTTTAAGGAATGTGCTGACTTCACAGCATTTTCGAAGGTGTCTTGTAAGCTCATCTGATTTTTTAAAATTATCTTGTGCGAAACTAAAAAACATTTTCAAAAACCCTACTGAAAATGATGAAGCCCCTAACCATAGCCTTACTGCTTTGCCTGTTGAGCTTGAGTGCTTTAGCTCAATCTCATTACGACCGATTTTATCAGGCGGGGCCTGTAGTAAAATTGGTGACAGCTAAAATGAAGCTTCAAAATGATGAGATAGACCTGTCTGAAGGAGGTTCAGAAGTTGGGTATCAGTTTGGTGCGTTCTTTAGAATCAATGTGCAGGGTGTTTTCGTTCAATCGTCCGTTTTGCTTTCAAAAGTTAAGACCGATCTCATTTTTAAGAATTATAATGATGTTCAAGGCTTTAATCCTCGAGCCGATTTTGAATTCAATACACTAGAACTTCCAGTAGACATAGGGTACAGAATTGGAAATCTAAGATTGCAAATGGGACCCTCGTTTAGCTTTCTGATGTCTGGACAGCGTTCCTTCCTCAATGAGGTTGAAAAGGTATCTGACGACTACAATCGGAGCAATATGATGTGGCACTTCGGTATTGGTGGTGACTTCGACCGTTTTGTTTTGGACATCAATTATGAATTTGGACTTAGCAAAACAGGGGAAAGTTTAAGCCAAATTTTGGGTAGAGACTTTGTGCCAAAGCAACGCCAGTGGGTCATAGGTTTGGGAGTTAATATTCTCAATGATTACTAGACCCAAATATGAATTGTCCAATCTGTTTAATTAAAGCTCAAAGTGATTGATTGGGGCGTTTCCTTTACCCAACGTTTTATTTTTCCCTGAGGCTATGGCCTCATTTACATAAGCACATCCTTTTCTGACTGCCATTTCCAGTGAATGGCCAAGGCATAAGAAGGTGGCAATGCTAGAAGATAGACTACAGCCAGTTCCGTGTGTATTTTTTGTGTCTATTTTCGGGTTGAAAATCTTATGAATTTCACCGCTTCCATGCACATATAGAATATCCGTCAGCTTACTAGATGAACTTTCTAAGTGACCGCCTTTCAAAAGTACAGACGTATTAAAACGCTTTCCAATTTCAATGGCCGAAGTTTCAAAATTATGCAAGCCAATGGAGTGGCCTATAAGTAGCTCTGCTTCATGAATATTTGGTGTTATCAGGTCTGCCTTCGGCAAGAATTTCTTCAGGCAATCAACGGCATCATCGGCAATGAGCTTGTTGCCAGAAGTAGCTACCATTACAGGGTCTAGCACAATGTTTTTTATGCCATATTCCAGCAGTTTTGATTGCACCACTTCAATTACTTCGCATGAGTGCAACATGCCAATTTTAATGGCCCCGAACTCAATATCACTTAAAACAGCTTCTAGCTGAAGTTCTAGGTGAGGCATCGGAATGGCATGAATGTCTAAAACGCCTTGTGTATTTTGAGCAGTAGTGGCAGTAATTACACTAGCCGCAAAAGCTCCACAAGCAGAAATGCTCTTTATATCAGCCTGAATACCAGCACCACCACCAGAATCGCTTCCAGCAATGGTCAATACGCTGTTATATGGTGTCATTAGATTTTCCATTGTTCTTGATTATATGCGCTATCCCAGAACATCCACTCAAGTTTAGAGGCTTTTTCAAATGCCTGATTCATTCTCTCCAATGTCTCAGGAGAGGCAGATTTGGCATACCTATTGGTAATTTCGGTGGCCTTTGCTACCGATTTGGCGAACTCGTCTCCACCATAAGTGTTGATCCAATCTTGATATGGATTATTGTCTTTATTGGTTTGATTGGCTAAAATATAGTCGCCTACTTGTTTGTAAATGGTAAAGCAAGGAAGAACTGCTGCGAGAGCTTCTTCAGTGGAATGAGTATGTGCCATTCTGGATAAGTAGCTGATATACAGTTCGCAAGTAGGAGAGGCTTCGTTGGAGATTGAATGATCTTTCAGGAAAATCTGATGCAAGGCGTCTTCTACATGGATGATACCTGTTGCCGCATCTAAGAAGAATTGGCAGTCGTTATCTGCACATTTGATGCCCACTTCGGCCAGCACTCTTTTATAAGTAGCTAAGTACAATGCATCTTGGCCTATATAGAACAAGAAGACATCTTTGGATAATGTACCTGCCATGAGTTCTTCGATAAAAGGGTGACCTTTTATTTTTTCGAGAATGTGGTTTGTCTGTGCGTTTATTAGTTCGTACCAGCTTGGCATATTATTGATTTTAATGCTTTCGATTCTTTTTCGGGGTCTTTTGCCTTGGAGATGGCTGAAATTACGGCAATTCCATCGGCTCCATTTTCAATAATCTCAGCTGTGTTTTCTTTATTAACACCACCAATGCAAACAATCGGTTTGGCCCAGATTTGTTTTATCTCTCTTAAGCCCTCAATGCCTAATGGCTGATCTAGGTCTTTTGTTTTGGTGTTAGTGCCGAAAATAGGGGAGATACCGATGTAGTCTATCTCAAGGCTTTTGGCCTCTATGGCCTGTTGGTTATTGCTCACTGAAAGTCCAATTATTTTCTCCTTACCGATGAGTTCTCTAGCTACTGAAACTGGCATATCCTTTTGGCCTAAATGGACACCATGGGCATTGATAGCCAAAGCAATGTCTATTCGGTCGTTGATAATTAGAGGAATTCCATACTGCTCACAGAGGCTTTTTGCCCTTTTCGCGCGAGCATAAAATGGTTTTGTGTCTAATTGCTTTTCTCTCAATTGAACAATGCTTACTCCACCCTTAAGGCTATTTTCCAGTATGTTGAAGAAGATAGAATCGTCTGTGATTCTATCATCCGTCACATACATCAACGAGTAATCTATATTGTTCATAGCTTATAAAGGCTATCGAGAAAATTCATCTGGAAACTTCCTGGTCCTGCAGAAAGATCAGCCGCCATATTTCCTGCCTTACCCATAATCTGCATAGCCACTGTAGAGGCTAAGTGGATGTCTGCTTCAACTCCTATACATGCACCAACCATGGCAGTTGCAGTACAGCCCATTCCTGTGATTTTCGACATCATTGAATCACTATCGGTAATCTTGCTTATAGTATCATTAGTGATGATGTAATCTGTAGCTCCACTGATTACTACCGTATTATTAAGCTGTTTAGATAAGCTTTGCGCAGCACTCACAGCGGCATCAGAAGCTACGGTACTATCTACACCTTTGGTGCTATTGGTTACTTGAGCCAAGGCCATTATCTCAGAGGCATTTCCTCGAATAACTGATGGAGTAGCTGTTTCTATAATTTTTTGAGCAGTTTCTGATCTGTATTTTGATGCTCCAACACCTACAGGGTCGAACACAAATGGTTTGTTAAGTTCTTTTGCTTTGGCTGCCGACAAGATCATGGCTTCCACCCATTTTTTGCTTAAAGTACCCATGTTAATGACCAAGGAGGAAGAAATGGTGACAATGTCTTCTACTTCTTCTACTGCATGAGCCATTACTGGCGAAGCACCAATAGCCAACAGAGCGTTGGCTGTATTATTCATTACTACATAGTTGGTGATATTATGCACCAATGGCGATTGTGTGCGTATTTGTTCTAATACTTTGTTGAATGCGTTGTTCTCAGACATAGTTAAGCTCATTAAGTATATTAAATAAAAAAGCCACTTTCACAGCTATGAAAGTGGCTTGTATAATCTGTTCTATCAAATTATTGACAATCCTCGTTTCCCTCCGCTGTAATTAAACAATTCAGGTTCATAGGGTATAATCTCAGCCGTTTTAGGCACCCCTAACGATGCGATAAAGTTAGTTTATTCAGTTGGTTTTTGCTGCACCATTTTTATGCTTTTAGTGCATATAAGAAGATTTCGAAGCAACCGACTCTATAAGATCCTCGGCTCAATAACTCTCAGGTAATAACACCCTTTTATTGCTGCCTTTTAAGAATTTTAACTATTCGATTATTGATGATCTCGGATAGGTTCCAATTGTAAAGTTTTGGGTCGGTTGTGCTGTAAAATGCCACTACAACTGCATCTATTTCTTCATAGTATTCTACAAAGCTTTGGTATCCGGGAACCCAGCCTCCATGTTTATATTCATAAACCGACTCGTAGATTTCTTGCTCGCCTGGAGCGAACAGAGAGCCATCATTTAAGGCTCGGACAAAAAGGCCTACATCCTCGGCTGTGGCATGCATTCCATGATCGTTTTCCTTTAAGTCATGAGGATAACCTTCATGATAGCCACTCATTACATCGTCTATATCTACTGCTGCAAGTGAAGAGAAGGTGTTTTCTAAGCCCAGTGGATTTAAGATTTCCTCTTGAATGAATTGAAAATTACTGTAGCCCAGTTCATCATCCATAATCTTGTTGAGTAGGAGATAGTTGGTGTTGCAATACTCATAATCACTGCCTGGTTCAAAATTAGCCGGCTGATCTATGATTAAGGCTAAACTTTCTTCATAAGACTTGGTGGGAGAAGCCCAAAAATCGGGAGTATCTGTGAAATTGGGTATTCCACTTCTATGCTGAATGAGCATGCGTAAGGTAATCTGGTTGGCATGCTCAATTCTACCATTTAATTTAGGTAGATAGTCTGTGAGGGTTTTATCTAGTGAAAGTCTCCCTTCTCCAACTAACTTAGTCACTGCCACAGCATCGTAGAGTTTACTGATACTGGCGATTTTAAAGAGCGCCTGAGGCTTGGCAGGGGTTTTAGTATCTCGGTTGTGCCAGCCCGATGCAAAATATTCATCTGGCTTTTTTCCATGATCCACAAAGACAATCATTCCATCAAAACCATGGTCTATTGCTTGGTCTAGTTGCTCTTGCACGGTATCGGGTAAGGGTAGAATCCAAGCTTTAACCAATAGCCATGGCACAAAATAAAGAGAACCAATTGAGGCTGTAATTAAGATGAATTGAAAGATGCGCTTCGATTTTTTCTTTGTCATGGCTGTGTGACTCTTATTGTAAGTGGATTAAGTGAGATGGTTGAATCTAAAGGTAAAGTAAAGAAAAACTATCAGTTTCAATTTTAGACATAACACTCATCTAGTACTTAAAGTAAAAGAGGTTGTTCCAAATACGATTGAAACAACCTCTTAAATGATTCTTTAAGAAGAGCTTGGCTTACTTCTTAGCAAATTGCTTAGAAACTACTAAGTCTTTTGTGCCGTGATTCCAGCTATAGAAACCTTCTCCTGATTTTACACCTAGATAACCCGCAGTTACCATGTTCACTAATAGTGGGCATGGAGCGTATTTAGGATTACCGAAACCTTCGTGCAACACGTTCATAATTGAAAGACAGACATCTAATCCAATAAAGTCGGCCAATTGCAATGGTCCCATTGGGTGGGCCATACCTAATTTCATTACTGTGTCAATTTCTTCTACACCAGCAACACCCTCGAACAAAGAGATAATCGCCTCGTTGATCATTGGCATTAAGATTCTGTTAGAGATAAAGCCAGGATAGTCATTCACCTCAACAGGTACTTTGCCTAACTTTTTAGAAGCTTCCATAATGGTGTTAGTCACCTCGTCAGAAGTGGCGTAACCTCTAATTACTTCTACCAACTTCATTACTGGTACTGGGTTCATAAAGTGCATTCCAATCACCTTATCAGCGCGGTTAGTTACCGAGCCAATTTTAGTAATAGGAATAGAAGAGGTGTTAGATGAAAGAATACATTCTGGCTTAGTGAACTTATCTAAGTCTCTGAAAATGTTCAGTTTAATATCTACGTTTTCAGTAGCTGCTTCTACCACCAAGTCGGCATTTTCTACGCCCGCTTTAAGATCGGTATGGGTAGTGATGTTGCCTAGAGTAGCATTTTTTGTGGCTTCATCTATTTTTTCTTTCGCCAACATTCTATCTAGGTTTTTCTCAATAGTTTTAAGCGCTTTGTCTAAAGCATCTTGAGAAATATCTACCAAATTCACCTTAAATCCACTTTGAGCAAAAACGTGGGCTATACCGTTACCCATTGTGCCTGAGCCGATTACTGAAATATTCTCCATTTTCTAACTTTTAGGTTTGTTTACGTTTGCACAAATATAATCGCATCATCTACTTTTATTGTTTTGAAAAAAAGGAATTGTAAATATGCCATTGTTAGAAGTTTGTGCTGGTAGTGTAGAATCTGCCCTAAATGCCAATGCTGCCAAAGCCGATAGGATTGAATTATGTGCCGAACTCTCTGTTGGCGGACTTACACCAAGTAAGGGAATGATTCAGCTTGTAAAAGAGATGGTAGAAATCCCTGTTTATGTGTTGATTAAGCCAAGGTCTGGAGATTTTAATTACTCCTTGTTAGAACTGGAGCAAATGAAAGAAGATGTAGCGCTCTGTGCTGAACTGGGTTGCGAAGGGGTGGTAATTGGAGCATTAACGCCTGAAAGAAAGATTAATGAACGCATTACTTATGAATTGATGCAACAGGCTGGTTTTATGGATGTAACCTTCCATAAAGCTTTTGATGAAGTGGTGAATCAGTTTGAGGCACTAGATACCTTAAGGGAACTTGGAATTCAGCGGGTGCTAACTTCTGGTGGAGAAGCTACAGCTATGGCTGGCTTCAGCAGATTAGGAGAGCTGATTGAGGAAGCAGAAGATGATATTATAATCATGCCTGGTGGTGGTGTGAGGTCTTCGAATATTGGCTATCTATTGGATTTAGGAGCCACAGAGTACCATAGTGCGGCACTCGTAGAGGGAGCAAGACATTCGGATAAAGTGGAAATAGAAAAAATGCTTACCGGCCTTAGATAATTACTTCCGAGGATTTAATATCAGGTCCATTATAATAGGTAAGTGGTCGCTGTAGCCACCAATGTAAGCAGGGCCTTGGTAGGTTCTAAAGGGTCTAGTTGCACCAGTGGCTCCTTCTGTAATGAGAAAGTCCATATCGAAGATTTGGGCAGTTCTATTTCGAATAGAGGTAGAATTTCTACTGTTCAGAAGCCTACCGTTAACCACAAACTGATCTAATATTCCCCATTCATTCTGAAAGCTATGAGTTCCAGTAACGTAGCGTATTGGGTACATCATATTGAAAAGGTCGGTAGGTTTAACTTCAGATAGCTCGGTTTGCACTTTCAGACCAGAAAGCATGCTTTCTTCCTCTGGTTCGTCATTAAAATCTCCGGTTATAATAATATTGGTGTTGGGTTGAGCTAACATTATTGAGTCTACCTTATGACGAGTAAATTCTGCAGCAAACATTCGTTTTGGTTGTGTTTCAAACTCTCCTCCAAACTTAGAAGGCCAGTGATTTACAAAATAATGCAGCGTGTCTTGGTTGGGTAGCTTTCCAATAACGTGAAGAATATCTCTAGTTCTGCTGGCTGTATCGAACGGAAAGTTGAGTTGGTAGTAATGATAATCGAGCAATTCAAACTTATCAGGCCTGTAAATGGCAGCAACATCTATTCCTCGCCTGTCTCTAGAGTCTTGATGGATTATTTCATAACCAACAGCTTTTAGTGGTGTAAACTGAGTCAGTGTGGTTAGAACGTATCTATTTTCAACCTCGCAAAAACCGATTAGTTCAGGAGCTTCCCAACCACCCATGGCTACGATGGTTTTAGCTAGTCTTTGCTGCTTCTCTTGATACCTCGCTTTCGTCCACCTATTGTTGCCCCTATATGTAAAATCATCATCCAATGTGGTGCTGTCATCAATATAGTCGAAAAGATTTTCAACATTATAAAAGGCTACCCTGAATCGTTCATTGCCCCGAATGCTACCCTCAAAGGCCTCAGAAGCCAAGTATGCCTTCTCTTGAGCTAATGAGTTGAGTGAAAGGGCGAGTAAGATAAGTGTGAATATTGATTTTGAATTTTTCAATCGAGCAGATTAATGAACTTGTTTTGGTACTTTTGTCAATTGATTTGAAAATACGAATTGCGGTAGATATTTGATATGGAAATAGGGAAAATTCAAGAACTAGAAATAGCGAGAGAGGTTGAGTTTGGTTGCTACCTTACTGATGGAAAGGAGGAGGTGCTTATTCCTGCTAAATATTTGCCAGAGGAGTATGAGATTGGTGACAAAATCAAGGTATTTGTCTATACAGATCATATGTCTCGTCCTGTAGCGGTTACGCGTTGGCCGCGGGGTCAAGTCGGAGATATTGTTGGATTAGAAGTAAAACAAGTAACCGAATTTGGTGCCTTTGTAGATAATGGTTTGGAAAAAGACCTTTTGGTACCAAACAAAGAACAGCAGGCAGATATGAAAGAAGGAGGGAAGTATGCTGTAATGATACTTCTTGACTATAAGACCAATAGAATGATTGGTACCACCAAAATTGCTGGTTTTTTAAGCGACCAAGCTGAAGGGGTAGAAGAAGGTCAACAGGTTAAAATGGTGATCTGGCAAAGAACAGACCTTGGTTATAAGGTGGTAATTAATGGGCAATTTGTTGGTCTGATCTATAACAATGAGATTTTCGAGAAGATAAAGCTTGGCGATAATAAAAGAGGCTACATCAAAAGAATTCGCGAGGATGGTAAAATTGATGCCAGCCTTCAAAAGCAAGGTTACGAAGCAGTAACTGATTCTTCAGACGACATTTTACAGGCCATTGAAAGTAATGGTGGTTCACTTCCTCTTGGAGACAAAAGTACTCCAGAAGAAATTCAGGAGCATTTCGGCATTAGTAAGAAGAACTTCAAGCGCGTTTTAGGAGGGTTATATAAAGCCGGAAAGATTGAGATCTTCGACCATGAGGTTCGCCTAAAAATGGCGGAAGGTTAACCTGAGGATGGGTTAACCTTCACCAAACTACCTATAAAACTAAAACTAACCTAAGCTAATTTCCATACTGACATGGCAGTGTTAACGATTGCACAATGGTCAATAGATCATTTAGCCTGATAATCTTGTCTTTAAGTTAGGAATTATTTCGAATGAGAAAAATTATATTCTCAAAAAAAGACAAAGTGAGGAATTTTATATCAGAAAAGAGTGTTTTACTAAAATTTTAGTTAAAACTATCTAATGTCGACTTCATTGGCTATTCCGAGCGCTGTAAAGCGAATGCTCAGTATTCTGGGGTCGTCATCTTTAGAGTTTGCACAGTCGGCAGAAGGATCGATAGCATAGAAATAATACGTCTGACTTCTTTCATACAGTTCTTCAGACTCTGGTTGACCCAATGCTTTGATAATCGATTTTTGGTACAGGCCTAAGAGGTTAGGCTTTACTTCTAATAAATCGTCAATCATCTCAGAACGAATACCTTGGCAACCATTTGGGTCAGATTTCCATTTTTCGGAGTCAAAATTACCTAGTTCGACTTTCTTTGTACAGCCACTAAATAGAAGGAAGGTAATTATTAGAATAAGTATATTTCTCAAACCTGAATAGTCACTGGGTGAACGATTGATTTTCGCAGCAAAGCTACCCAAATAATTGAAAGCATAGTATATGACAGAATTCCAATCAGCACAAGATTTTCCTCTCCAATGGCTGGAAAGAAGTATATCAGGCTCGCAGCCACGGCTATAAGCCTGGCAACTTCTATAACACTAGCCCATTTTCTTCCTTCAAACATAGCTCCAAAGCTAACGGTAGAAACAATGATTATTAGAGCCAAGACTGCTTTTTGCACCAGATTGTTTTCGAAAGCTTCTAGGTTAAAGAGAAAAAGTGCTGTACCCGCTAAAAGCACCAAGTATTGGGCAAAGACATATATATTCACCGATTTAGCACCGCTAAGGTCAAACTTTTTATAGGTTTTTAAATCAACATCATAAGGCGCTCTATAGCCTCCCATGTAGTCTGGCAACCAGCCTGGTTTGTTGAAGAGGTAGCGTACTTTATCTGAGGCCTTTGGAATAGTTCTTATTTCCTTCCACATATCGGAGTAATGCGACACGTTGGCCCAAACAGGATTCCAGCTATTTAGGTTTTTGGTTATTCCGTAGGTTGGTCTTTCTTCTTCCTGCTTAAAGGTTCCAAACAATCTATCCCAGACAATGAAAGTGCCTCCATGGTTTTTATCGATGTATTTGGGGTTGCGAGCATGATGCACTCTATGATGAGAAGGGGTATTGAAAACAGCTTCGAACCACTTAGGGAGCCTATTGATCGATTCTGTATGAATCCAAAATTGATAAAGCAAATTAAAGCCAGAAACAGATAGAAGAACCAGAGGGTCGAAACCAGCCAAGGCCATCGGAGAGTAGAATATAAAGGTCCAAATGGTTTGGGTTGAACTTTGTCTTAGAGCTACAGAGAGGTTATATTCTTCACTTTGATGATGAACGCTATGCCCGCCCCAGAACAGGTTTACCTCGTGGCTCATTCTGTGAGCCCAGTAATAAAAGAAGTCATAGGCTATAAAAGCTATAACCCATGTGAGTGCGCTATTGCTAATTCTGGCTAACCTAAACTGTTCGAATATATAGGTGTATACGCCAATGGACAGCACTTTCAGAAATGCTCCAGTAACCTGTGAGGTTACTCCGCAGTTAATGTTGGTTATAGCATCGTTGAGCCGGTAAGACTTTATAGACTGATAACGATGAGCAATTAGCTCTAAACCTATAAGGAGAAAGTATACAGGAATGGCAATTACCGTGGGATCGAGACTCATAATTAGTTCAAATGACCTTTTAAATTAAGACCATTCTTCATTTTAGGCAAAACAAAAGCACTAATGCTCAAAGGTTTTCTTTTGTTGCTTATCTTCGCGCTGAAATTGAGGAGATATGGATAAGTTCATCGGGTTTTTCAGAACGGTAAGTTACCTGTTGTTTTTAGCAGCATTGCTTTGGTCTTATGCCTATATGGTAGGGCAGGTTACTTATAAGTTCGATGTCGATGGAAATCCTGTATATAACATAGATAGAGACTTGTACTTTTTTGGCTCTATTGGTGTCTTCATTTTTGTTAATGCAGTATGCTCGGTGTTTATTCAAACACTGAAAAAGATAAAAACATCAGAAGATGGAGTTGGTCTTAGAAATAGATCTTTGAAGTTAGATTTAGTTACTTGGGCTAAGGGTTTTGCCGGAGTGTTGAACTTGTTTTTTGCGATGGTGCTATTCTTTTTAGGACTCATGAACTTAGCCGAGTCTGAACAGTCTATGACACTCGGATTCTACGTGTATTTAGGCCCAACACTTATAGTAGCTTGGTTTGGCTACTTGGCTTATTTATTAGGCAAAAGACGTAATTAATAACTAACTCATTTTCAGTGTGCATTGGTCTTAATTCTTTTGAGACCCAAAATGGCACGTGCATTTTTAGTTTTTTAATTCTAACTTCCGACTTTGCTGAGCGCAGAAGTGCGCTTGGAAATACTTCGAACTAAAGTTGTTGAAATTCTGAATGGCAGATCAAGTAGCGAATTATACCGAAGATAGTATTCGGTCTCTCGATTGGAAAGAACACATCAGACTTCGACCCGGTATGTATATCGGAAAATTGGGTGACGGGTCGGCCCAAGATGACGGAATTTATGTATTGGTAAAAGAGGTAATCGATAATAGTATCGATGAACATATGATGGGCTTTGGTAAGACCATCGATGTGAAAGTCTCTGAGCTAAAAGTAGAAGTCCGCGATTACGGTAGGGGGATTCCTCTCGGTAAGGTGGTAGACTGTGTGTCGAAAATCAACACTGGTGGTAAGTACGATAGCGGTGCCTTTCAAAAATCTGTTGGATTGAATGGAGTAGGTACCAAAGCGGTGAATGCGCTTTCTACGTATTTTAAGGTTCAGTCATATAGAGATGGTAAAACAAAGGTTGCCGAATTTGAGAGAGGAGAAGTTAAGAACGATGCGGATGAAACAACAAGCAGCGGAAGAAATGGTACCCTGATCGTTTTTAAGCCAGATGAAACCATTTTTAAGAACTACCATTTCATCCCTCAATATTTAGACGACCTTATTTGGAACTACTGCTTTCTAAATGCAGGGTTGACCATTAATTTCAACGGAGTAAAATATCACTCGGAAAAAGGGCTTTACGATTTACTTTCCAGAAAAACAGATGTAGATAGCCTTCGCTACCCAATTATTCATTTGAGGGGCGAAGACATAGAAATTGCCCTTTCGCACACCAACCAATACGGAGAAGACTATTATTCATTCGTAAATGGTCAGTATACCACGCAAGGTGGAACTCACCAAGCAGCGTTAAGAGAAGCCTTGGTAAAAACAGTAAGGGAGTTCTACAATAAGAACTTCGATGCTACCGATGTGAGAGCCTCTATTGTTGGTGCTATTGCTGTGAGAGTACAAGAGCCTGTTTTTGAGTCGCAGACTAAAACTAAGCTAGGTTCGCAAAATGTGGCTCCCGATGGGCCAACCATGAGGACTTTCGTGAACGAATTCGTAAAGAAAGCGCTTGACGATTTTCTTCATAAAAATCCAAAAACCGCAGAAGCACTTCAGAAGAGGATTCTTCAGTCGGAGCGAGAGCGAAAAGAAATTGCAGGTATTAAAAAACTAGCTAATGAACGAGCTAGAAAGGCTAATCTGCACAATAAAAAACTTAGAGATTGTAGAATCCACTTAGACGATGGCAACAAGGTAGATGATGACCTTAAGAATGCCACCACGCTGTTTATTACAGAAGGAGACTCGGCTAGTGGGTCTATCACAAAATCTAGAAATGTTCAAACACAGGCAGTATTCAGTTTAAGGGGAAAACCGCTGAACTGCTATGGACAAACCAAGAAAGTAGTATACGAGAACGAAGAGTTTAACCTGCTTCAACATGCTTTAAATATTGAAGATGGTTTGGAGGGACTTCGCTACGACAAAATTGTAATAGCAACCGATGCAGATGTTGACGGTATGCACATCCGTTTGTTGCTACTTACTTACTTTTTGCAATTCTTTCCAGATCTGGTAAGGCGTGGGCATGTATACATTCTAGAAACGCCTCTTTTTAGGGTCAGAAATAAGAAAGAAACTATCTATTGCTATAGCGATATAGAAAGGCAGAAGGCCATAGAAAAGCTAGGCAACAAGCCTGAAATAACTCGCTTTAAAGGGCTTGGTGAGATTTCGCCAGATGAATTCAAAGGCTTTATTGGTGCAGATATGCGCCTGGAACCTATTATTCTGCGAAAAGATACCAGCATCAGCGATATTCTTAAATTCTACATGGGCAAGAACACCCCTGATAGACAAGGCTTTATCATTGATAACCTTAGAGTAGAAAAAGATATAGCTGAGGAAGCTGTTTAACTACTTTAACCGCTAAGATCGCAGAGGGCGTAAAGATGACTGAGAATGATTTGGCAAAACTGGTAATTGGTCGGGCTATTGAAGTTCATAGGCAGTTAGGGCCAGGTCTCTTGGAATCAGCTTATCAAGCTTGTCTGTTTTATGAGTTAGTAAAGAGCGATCTCTTGGTGGAAAAAGAAAAGCCACTTCCTCTAGTTTATGATGATGTAAAATTGGATTGTGGATACAGATTAGATTTAGTAGTTGAAAGAAAGCTAATTATTGAAGTGAAGTCTGTTGAGGCATTAAATGATATTCATTTGGCTCAAGTGTTGACATATCTGAAGCTTTCTGAATGTAAGCTAGGATTATTGATAAATTTCAATTCTGTTCTTTTAAAAGACGGAATAAAGAGAATAGTAAACAAACTTTAACCTTTGCGCTCTTTGCGTACTCTGCGGTGAAATGAGTGAGGAAAATATAGATAACATAAATAAAGAAGACGGAGAAATGAAAGACGTAATTCCTGTTTCGGGAATGTACGAAAACTGGTTTCTCGATTATGCATCCTATGTAATTCTTGAAAGGGCAGTTCCTGCGATTGAAGATGGTTTTAAACCGGTTCAACGCAGAATTCTCCACTCTATGAAGGAGATGGACGATGGCCGTTTCAATAAAGTAGCGAACATCATTGGTCAAACCATGCAGTATCACCCGCATGGAGATGCTTCTATAGGTGACGCTATAGTGAACCTTGGTCAGAAAGATTTACTTATTGAAACCCAAGGTAACTGGGGAGATGTACGCACTGGTGATGGTGCTGCTGCTCCACGTTACATAGAGGCAAGGCTTTCTAAGTTTGCCTTAGAGGTGGTCTTTAATCCACAGACTACTCGATGGCAGCTGTCTTATGATGGTCGTAAAAAAGAGCCAGTAACGCTTCCCGTTAAATTTCCGCTGTTATTAGCGCAAGGAGTGGAGGGTATTGCGGTTGGCCTTTCAACCAAAATTCTTCCTCATAACTTCATTGAGCTTATTCAAGCATCTATCAAAATTCTTCAGGGCAAAAAGCCGAAAATATATCCTGACTTTGCTACAGGAGGTATGGCCGATTTCTCTGAGTATAATGATGGGTTGCGAGGCGGAAAAGTAAAGGTCAGAGCCAAAATAGAAGAGCTCGATAAGAAGACTCTTGTTATTAAAGATATCCCATTCGGTACAACAACTACCAGTTTGATTGACTCAATCATTAAAGCTAATGATAAGGGAAAAATCAAAATCAAAAAGGTAGTAGATAACACAGCTGAGCACGTTGAAATTCTCGTTGAATTGGCAGCTAATCAGTCACCAAATATTACTATAGACGCGCTTTATGCCTTTACCGATTGTGAAAGTAGTATTTCTCCGAATGCTTGCGTTATTATTGATGAAAAGCCGCAGTTCATTGGAGTAAGTGAGATTTTAAAGATCAATACCGACCAAACTGTAGAGTTACTTCGCCAAGAGTTAGAAATTAGAAAGGGAGAGTTGCTAGAGAAAATTTTATTCTCTTCGCTCGAAAAAATATTTATCGAAAACAGAATTTACCGAGACATTGAAGAGTGTGAGACTTGGGAAGCTGTTTTAGATACCATAGACAAGGGGCTTGAGCCATTTAAGCCAGATTTCTACAGAGAAATTACCAAAGACGATATTATTCGCTTGACTGAAATAAAGATTAAGCGAATTTCCAAGTTCGATTCATTCAAGGCCGATGAGCTGATGCGCAAACTTCAGGAAGAGTTGGCTGAAGTGGAGCATAACTTGGCTAATTTGATCGATTTCGCCATTGCTTATTATCAGAACTTACTAGAGAAATATGGTAAGGGTAGAGAGCGTAAAACGGAGATTAAGTCTTTTGAGAATATTGCAGCAACGGTTGTGGCTGCCAATAATGCCAAGCTTTACATGAACGCCAAAGAAGGCTTTGTGGGTTACGGCTTAAAGAAAGACGAGTTTATTTGCGAATGCTCAGATATTGACGACATCATCGTTTTCAGAAGGGACGGTAAGTTTCAGGTAGTTCGCATTTCAGATAAGGTGTTTGTGGGTAAAGACATTTTATGGGCCGGGGTCTTCAATAAGAATGACGAACGAATGGTCTATAATATGATGTACTTAGATGGAAAAACTGGCCGAACTATGGTGAAGCGATTCCAAGTACTGGCCATTACTCGAGATAAGGAATATGACCTTACTAAAGGTGAAAGAGGTTCAAAGGTGCTTTACTTTACAGCCAACCCGAATGGCGAGGCCGAACTAGTTACTATTTACTTGACCTCTGGAGCCAAAGCAAGGGTGAAAGTATTCGACTTCAACTTTGCCGATATAGACATTAAAGGTCGAGCTGCTGGAGGTAACATTGTTACCAAATATCCTGTCCGTAAAGTTCAGCTTAAAATGGAAGGTAAGTCCACTCTGGGAGGATTAGATATCTGGTACGATGATTCTGTAGGAAGGCTCAATCGCGATGAAAGAGGTGAATTGCTAGGCAATTTTCAGGCAGATGATAAAGTGCTGGTCATCTATAATTCTGGAGAGTATGAACTTACCAGTTTTGATTTAACCAATAGGTATGAGCCGGCTAAGATTCATCTTATTGAGAAGTTTGACCCGGAAAAACCAATTGCTGCCGTTCATTACGATCCTGCAGCTGGAACACATTATATAAAGAGGTTCTTGATTGAGACTTCTACAATGGATAAAGCTTTTCACTTTATAAGTGAAGAGAAAGGAGCTAAGCTTTTATTGGCCACAACTGAAGAAGCAGCTCAAATTGAAGTGCATTATACGGTCAAAGGTTCTCGAGAGAAGAAGGTGTCTACTTATGATGTAGATATGCTCATTGATGTAAAAGGGTGGAAGGCCAACGGTAATAAACTGTCTCCTCACAATGTGAAAAAGGTGGTTTTGTTGGGTGACAATAAACCAAAGCCTGGTTCTGACTCAAGGCCTAAAGATGATAACTCTGGTGAAACCAAGAATGAGAGTTCTGATAAAACTCAAGAGTCTCAGGCAAAAGTAGAGCAGAGTAAACCTGAAGCTAAACCTGCTGAAAAGAAAGAAGCACCTAAAACAACTCCTCCTAAAAAGGACAATAACGACAAGCAAGGTGGTGGTTATGGTGTAGGAGAGACCATAGACCTTTTTTAGAGCCATTTAATAGACAGTTGAAATGTCCGTTTTATTTCTTTTAGCGAGTCTCGGAGCTGTAAACGGACTTTTACTTGGCCTTTTCTTTTTGGTTAAAGGGCCAAGTAAAATTGCTAATGTCTACTTTTCAGGTCTGCTTATTTCATTAAGTATTAGAATAGCCAAGTCCATTGTCTTTTATTTTCAGAGAGATGTAGACTATGCTATTCTGCAGGTAGGTTTATCTGCCTGCGCTTTTATTGGACCATTCTTTTTTCTTTACGCCAAATCGGTCGTCAAGCAATCCAAACGCTATCACAAGAGTGACTTAATGTTGCTGGCAGTGGTATTCGTATTGGTTGTTACTGTCGGAACTCTCTACCCTTATCGTAATTTTCCTGAGGTCTGGAATTCTTACATCATTCACGGCATCTATGTTTTATGGTCTCTATTTACCTTGCTAGGAGTGTATTATACATTTGTTTCGGTAAGAGATGTGTTTAAAAGAAAGCAGCGGTTTAATAAGTCGCAATCTTACTTTGTGGCCATTGCACTGACGGTTTTGGCTATCAATATTACTTATCAAATGGCCCTTTATGGAAGCTTTACTTATCTATGGGGCGCTTTGATTTTTACCATAGTCATGTACGTGCTCATTGGAAAGTCAATGATGAATAGGTCTCTTAATATGGCTGGGCGAGATTTACCTGTTTCCGAACAAACAGACCTTATGAGCAAGTTGAATGAATATATGCTTAATGAGAAACCCTTTGTTAACAGTAAACTGAAGCTGGAAGACCTGGCTTCAGCTGTAGGAATGAACAGAAATACTTTGTCAAAACTTCTCAACGATGAATATGGAAAAGGTTTTTCTCATTATGTCAATTCTTACAGAATAGAAGAAGCCAAACAATTGATCGCATCACGACCTGAACTATCGCTAGAAGGCATTGGCTACGAAGCGGGATTCAATTCCAAATCATCTTTCTTCGCTAGCTTCAGAAAAATCACTGGTAAGACACCTGCCGACTTCAAGAAGTAGTCCCGTAGTAGTCCAGAATTATCATTTAGTACCTCTTATGCTGTTTAAGGGCGGTTTTAGTGTGCATTGGTCCGTAATGTTGAAGTAAAAACTATGCGACCAATTGCAATCATTAGTGCTCTATTTTTCTTGATATGTGTGCCGGGATTTGGGCAAATAGATATTGAAGCGATTCAAAAAGTGTTGAACACATTCATCTATGGTACAACCTACAACTACCCTGATTCTGTCAGTTCAACCTTTTATCCCGATACCCGGATGTTTCTCTATAACGGCTCAGATACAGCCTTTGTCATGAGTTCTGAACAATATGCCTCGGGCTATGGAAGAAGAACTCCCGGAACTCAGAATTCCAGAATCTCAAAGATACTGGATGTAGAATTAGTTAGAGATGTTGCCTATGCCAAACTTCAGGTTGATATTCCTCCTTATGGTAATCGATATACCGACCTGCTACTGATGAAAAGGATTAAGGGCAAATGGAAGATTGTGGCAAAAGCTACCTCGGCTGGTCCAATTCCTTCAAGGCCGTCAGTCCCAAAGAAAGAGGTAGTTCTGACAGGCTTAAATAAGCCTTGGAGTATTGCTTTTTTGTCTGAAGAAGAAGTGATTATAGCAGAAAAGGATGGAGACCTAATAAAAACTAATCTTCATACCAAAAGGAGAGAGGTAATTAAGGGATTGCCAGATGATGTCGCGAGAGCTGTGTTGATTGACACCGTCAAACATACGAACGGTGTATTTCCTGCGGCTGCTCACGGCAAGACTTTAAGCTACAATGCCGGATGGTTTCAAGTTTTGCTCGATCCTGATTTTGAGAATAATCATTACATCTACATTTCATATGCAGCAGAAAATAAGCAGAAGCAAAGTGCCACTAAAGTAATTAGAGGTGTACTTAGAGGTAATGCTTTGTCGAAAGTAGAGACCCTTTTTGAGGCGGCTCCTTACAGTCATGGATTGTTTCATTATGGAGGTGGGATGATCTTCGGCCATGATGGAAAGTTGTATATAGCCACTGGAGAGAGGAATTTCTATGAGCACTTGAACCCGAAATTACCTTTCGCTCAGGATGTATCAGATAGAAGGGGTAAGATTTTTCGACTGAATCCTGATGGAAGTATTCCAGATGATAACCCCAACTTTGGTTCTGATGCCGTTTCAGGCTTATACAGTTTGGGAATCCGAGCCGCTCAGGGTATGACCATCGATACTCGTACAGGCAAGATTTGGTTCTCCGAACATGGTACCATTCAAGGAGATGAGTTGAATATTCTAGAAGCAGGTGCAAACTACGGCTGGCCTAATAGAACCACAGGAGGGTATAGAACTAAGAACTATAAACCAGCTGAAGTTGAAGGAGCGCTTTATAAAGATCCTATTCATTTTTGGGAGAACACAGTAGCTCCCACAGGTCTAGTTTTTTATAGCGGTACAGAGTTCCCAGAGTGGAGAAATAGCTTCATAGTGCCTGGATTAAGTAAAGGGAGTTTATGGAGAGTCGCTACTGAGAATGATCAGGTAATTTCTTCTGAAGAGTTATTTATGAATGACAGAGTACGATTGAGAAAGGCTGCATTGTCGCCAGCTGGTAAATTGTATTTGCTAACCGATGAAGAAGATGGTCAACTCATTCGAGTAATCAATCAAAACAGGTAAAAGAGAGTCAGAATATTAAAATGATTAGCTAGGTTGCCAGAAAATTTAAATCCTCCTAAAAATAATACTCATTAGGAAGGATTGTAAGGGTCTCCCTCGGTCTGATTGTTTTAGTCATACAAGAATGTAAACCTTTAGGGTTAAGGTTGTTATATTATTGTTTGTTCATCTTCAGCTGTTGGATGCTCTTCCAACAGCTTTTTTTATGGAAATAGAATTAAAGAATAGCTTGGTTCAACTCTTGGAGGAATATGTTACACCAAACAAGATTGAATTGATAGATAAAGTTTTGGCAGAAAGAACTCGTTATCTCACCGTGGTAATGGAAGATTTCTATCATTCTCAGAATGCCAGTGCTGTAATGAGAACATGCGATTGCTTCGGAGTTCAAGATGTGTACATCACGCAGAGATTACATGATTATAATGTGAATCCAAATGTAGTCAGAGGAGCTTCCAAATGGCTTTCGTTAAATATGTTTGAGAGAGAAGAACAAAGCACAGAGAAGTGTTTTAATTCGCTTAAATCGAAGAATTACCGACTAGTTGGTACAACCCCAGACAGAGATAGTGCATCTATAAAAGAGTTAAATATAAACCAACCTATCGCTTTTGTGTTTGGTACTGAGAAGCAAGGTATGTCTAATTACGCTAAAGAACACGTAGATGAATTAGTGCATGTGCCCATGTATGGCTTTACCGAGTCATTTAACGTGTCGGTCAGTGCCGCACTTATTTTGAATGAATTGGTAGATAGAATTAAAAGAGAAAGTGTGGACTGGGCCTTGTCTGCAGAAGAAAAACTAGACTTAAAGTTCGAATGGTATCAGCATATAGTAAAACGATCAGACCTTCATATAAAAAATTACATAGCGGAACATTCCCATTAGCAGAAACGTTTGCACAAAATTGAATGAACTAAAGGCACATTTAATTCATCTTTGTCGTTTAATAAACGCTACAACCAAAAACTCGAAATTGAAACTTTTCACCAACCTGATTTTTTTATTTTTCTTTTTGCTTTGTGCCAGTGGTTTGGCACAAACTGTAATTGAAGGAAAAGTAACGGATGCCGATTCTGGCGACCCAATCCCTTTTGCAAGTGTATACTTTTTAGGAACTACAAAAGGAGTTGCTACAGACTTCGATGGATTCTATAAAATAATCGGAGATGCAGAAACCGACACTTTAGTAGTCTCATACATTGGTTATGAAACAAAGAAAAAGGTTTATGAAAAGGGCATATCTCAAACCATTAACTATCAACTTGCCCCAGAGTCTACCTCGCTAGGAGACTTTGTTGTAACTGCAGGTAAGGTAGAAAACCCTGCTTGGGATATCATTAGAAGCGTAGTAGACAATAAACCTCAAAACGATAAGCGAAGATTGGCTGCTTATGAATATGACAGCTATAACAAGATTGAAATCGATTTAGACAATATCTCCGATAGATTAAGGAAGAGGAAGATAATGCAGAAAATTACTGCTGTATTAGATTCAATTGAGACCATAGCCGGAGAAGATGGTAAACCAATTCTACCACTCTTTATATCAGAATCGCTTTCCAAATACTATTACAGATCTGATCCAAGGCTTTCAAAAGAACATGTTCAGCGAACAAAAATTACTGGAATTGGAATAGAAGATGGAAGTCTTATTTCTCAAGTCATTGGTTCAACATTTCAGCAATATAATTTCTATCAAAACAGAATGAATATTGTCGAACGGGAGTTTGCTTCTCCAATCTCTGATGGTTGGAGATTAATCTACGATTATGAACTAACCGACTCGGTATACATTGGCGAAGAGTTTTGTTATCTAATCGATTTTAAGCCAAAGAACGATCAGGAGTTGGCTTTCATTGGTAAAATGTGGATCGCCAAAGATGGCTTCGCTTTAAAGCAAATAGATGCTACAGTTCAAAGAACAGCCAATCTTAACTTTATAGAAAAAATTAAGCTTCAGCAAGAATTAGAACGCTTAGAAGGAGGTGCCTGGCTTCCTACAAAAACAAGGGTGTTGGTAGATGTGGCAGAAATTACCAATAAGTCGGCAGGCTTTTTAGCCAAGTTCTATACCTCTAATCAGAATTTGAAAGTTGCCGAGCCAAGAGATGTCAGCTTCTTTGAAAGGGCAATTGAAATAGATGAAGATGCCAGAATGGAGAATGATGCTTTTTGGGAAGCTAACAGGCACGATAAGCTTACTCCAACAGAAATGAATGTGATCAATATGATCGATACCCTCAAAAACATACCAGTAGTCAAAACTTGGACAGCTATAGCCAAAACTTTTGCGAGAGGGTATGTAGAGGTAAACCAGTTAGATCTTGGGCCTTGGCCTTTCTTAATTGGTAATAATGATGTTGAAGGTTGGAGGGTTAGAGTAGGCGGCAGAACCAATGAGAATTTCAGTCTTAATTGGCAGTTCAACGGTTATTTGGCTTATGGTTTCGATGATGAGCAGTATAAGTATGGACTAGGAGCTAAATGGATTGCCGATAGAAAAGACTGGACGGTTTTTGATGTTTCATATAGAAAAGACATTGATCAATATGGTATTCAACCTGATGCATTAACGAATATAGAAAGTGGTCAAGCATTTTTGGCCCTAACTCAATTGGGAGACTTAGTAAGGCCGTTTAGATATGAAAGCTATCAATTTGGTGCCTTTAGACAGCTTTCGAGAGCTTTTTCTGCAAGCCTAAGACTGAATCACAAGGAGTTTCAACCTGAGTTTGCGTTCAGATACAGAACTGACCTCAATAGAACAGACTCGCCATTAGCGCAAGATTATGCTACGTCAGAAGTAACGCTTAACTTAAAATATGCCCGAGATGAGGCATTTATTATTAGCGATAACAATAGAATTAGCTTAGGAACTACCAGATGGCCAATATTCTCAGCTTCTTTTACCAGAGGGTTCAAGGGATTGACAGGTGGGGACTTTGACTATACTAGAGTAAACTTTGGCGTTTCGCAAAAGTTAAAATTAGGCTTCTGGGGTAATACAACGTATCAGTTAAATGCGGGCCACACTTTCGAAGATTTGCCATATACTTTGCTCAATGCTCATATTGGTAATGAGCAAATCGTTTATACCAATATTGCATTCAATACCATGAGCTTTTATGAGTTTGTGAGCCAGAGTTATGCTTCTCTCCGTTATGAGCATAATTTCGAAGGCTTTATTTTAAACAGAATTCCCTTGCTTAGAAAGTTAAAGTGGAGATTGGTAGGAACCAGTAATGTGTTATTTGGAGGAGTTAGCCAAAGTACGCTAGCCGTACAAGCGCTAACTGATGAAGGTGGTAATGCATTGCCTCAGTTCGATGTTCTTGAAAGCGGACGACCATTTGCTGAAGTTGGAATAGGTGTGGAAAACATCTTTAAATTCTTCCGTGTAGATTACATCCGAAGACTAACCTACTTAGAAAAACCAGGAGTAGACAATTCTGCAATAAAACTTAGCTTCAGGTTAGGTCTTTGATCAATTTATTTTAGTTGAAATAGGGGCAAGCAGATTAATGTTAGCATATTTGCAGCCTAAAGAAATTTTAAGTCAAACCGATGGTTTGTAGCATCGGAAAAAGATTAAAATGAGTAACGAAATCATAAAAATCACCTTACCTGATGGCAGCGTTAGAGAATATCCGAAAGGATCGTCTGCCATGGATGTCGCAATTAGTATTAGCGAAGGATTAGCCAGAAACGTACTTTCTGCCGAAGTAAATGGAGAAGTATGGGATGCTGATCGAAAAATCACCCAAGATTCAACCTTAAAACTACTCACCTGGAACGATGATGACGGAAAAGCCACTTTTTGGCACTCTTCCGCTCACTTAATGGCAGAAGCACTTGAATCGCTTTACCCAGGAACTAAGTTTGGAATAGGTCCATCAATAGATCAAGGCTATTATTACGATGTAGACTTTGGTGATAAAGAATTTGATTCTGCTGACTTAGAGAAGATCGAGAAGAAAATGCTCGAGCTTGCCAAGCAGAAAAATACCTACGATAGAAAAGAGGTTTCTAAGGCAGACGCTATAAGCCACTTCAATGAAAAAGGAGACGAGTACAAGCTCGAGCTGATCGATGGTTTAGAAGATGGCTCCATTACATTCTATACTCAAGGCGGATTTACAGACTTGTGTAGAGGTCCTCACATTCCACACACAGGTTTTATAAAGGCAGTTAAGCTTCTTAATGTAGCTGGTGCTTACTGGAGAGGTGATGAGAAAAGAAAGCAGCTAACTCGTATTTACGGTATAACCTTTCCTAAGCAAAAAGAGCTTACAGAGTTCTTGCACAACCTAGAAGAGGCAAAGAAGAGAGACCATAGAAAATTAGGTAAGGAGCTCGAGTTATTTACGTTCTCAGAAAAAGTAGGCTTAGGGCTTCCGTTATGGTTGCCTAAAGGAACAAGGTTAAGGGAGAGGCTAGAGTCTTTTATGAGACGTGCTCAGGTAAAAGCCGGATATGAGCCGGTAGTTACTCCGCACATAGGTCATAAGAACCTCTATGTTACTTCGGGCCACTATGAAAAGTATGGCGAAGACTCATTCAAGCCCATTCAAACACCGAATGAAGGAGAAGAGTTTTTGTTGAAACCAATGAATTGCCCTCACCACTGTGAGATTTATAACTCTAAGCCAAGGTCTTACAAAGATCTTCCACTTAGGCTGGCAGAATTTGGTACTGTGTACCGATATGAGCAGAGTGGAGAGTTACACGGCTTAACTCGGGTAAGAGGTTTTACTCAAGATGATGCTCACATTTTCTGTCGACCAGATCAGGTAAAAGAAGAGTTCAAGAAAGTAATAGACCTTGTTCTCTACGTATTTACATCTTTAGGCTTTCAGGATTATGTAGCCCAAATCAGCTTAAGAGATCCTGAGAATAAAGAAAAGTATATCGGAGACGATGCCCTTTGGGTAGAAGCAGAGAGCGCCATTCAAGAAGCAGCCGAGGAAAAAGGCTTGAATACTGTAACAGAATTGGGCGAAGCTGCATTCTATGGTCCTAAGTTAGACTTTATGGTTAAAGATGCCTTGGGTAGAAAATGGCAACTTGGAACTATTCAGGTAGACTATACCTTACCAGAAAGGTTTAAGCTAGAATACACAGGTTCAGATAACCAAAAGCATAGACCTGTAATGATACATAGAGCACCATTTGGTTCTCTAGAAAGGTTTGTTGCAGTATTAATTGAGCACTGCGGAGGAGAGTTTCCACTATGGTTAACGCCAGATCAGGTAGCTATTTTGCCTATTTCTGAGAAGTATGCCGATTATGCTCAAGAATTATATAGTGCTTTAGAAGAAGCAGACATTACTGGTTTTGTAGATCATAGAGACGAAAAAATTGGTAGAAAAATCCGTGATGCGGAGGTAAAGAAAATACCAATAATGCTTATTGTAGGCGAAAAAGAGGCCGATCAAAAAGAGGTTTCTGTGAGAAAGCATGGGCAAGGAGATCAGGGAAGTATGTCAATTACCGATTTCATTGCTTACTTTAACAAAGAGAAGTCTGCCTCACTAGGCAATTGATTTTAAAATATGTGATTTCTTAATTATTGATAATTAGAAAATTATGCCGATATTTGCAGTCATTTTAACAAAACAAGGAGGTAACAATCGCTAAAATGAGAAGACGCTACCCACCTAGAGGTCGGGTAGAGGAGCCATACAAGGTAAATGAGAAGATTACAGCTCGTCAGGTGCGAGTGGTTGGTGAGAATGTAGAGCAAGGAGTATTCCCTACAAATCAGGCGCTACAAATGGCCAAAGATCAAAGCTTGGACCTTGTAGAGATTTCTCCAAAAGCGGATCCGCCTGTTTGTAAAGTAATTGATTACTCTAAGTTTAAATACGAACAGAAGAAGAAGCAAAAGGAAATTAAAGCCAAAGCTTCAAAAACTGTGATTAAAGAAATCAGGTTCGGGCCAAATACGGACGACCATGATTTTGAGTTTAAGCTTAAGCATGCCATCAACTTCTTACAAGAGGGAGCAAAAGTTAAGGCTTACGTTCACTTTAAAGGAAGAACAATTGTGTATAAAGAAAGAGGTGAGATCCTACTTCTGAAATTTGCACAGGCACTAGAAGAGTATGCTAAGGTAGAGCAGTTGCCAAAGTTAGAAGGGAAGAGAATGTTCCTCTTTTTGGCACCTAAAAACGCAGGGAAGAAAAGTTAGTAAAACTAATATTTATAAAATGCCTAAAGTAAAAACTAAATCTGGAGCGAAAAAGCGTTTCAAATTGACAGGAACTGGCAAAATCAAAAGAAAGCACGCTTTCAAAAGCCATATCCTGACTAAAAAAGAGACGAAGCAGAAACGTAACTTGACTGGTACTGGCTTAGTACACAAGTCAGATGAGTCTAACGTTAAACACATGCTCAACATTTAAGAAAACCTTTGAAGGTTTTGTTTAACCGGAGTTTTGGTAATAAGTACTAAGTGTTTGGTTAGTCGCCAAAAATCAAAAACAACAAAAAAATGCCAAGATCAGTAAATTCAGTAGCCTCAAGGGCTAGAAGAAAAAGAGTACTCAAGTTAGCCAAGGGTTATTGGGGAAGAAGAAAAAACGTTTGGACTGTATCCAAAAATGCAGTTGAAAAAGGTCTCACTTATGCTTACAGAGATAGAAAAGCTAAGAAGAGAGAGTTCAGAAAGTTGTGGATTCAGAGAATCAACGCAGGTGCTAGAGAGCACGGCATGTCTTATTCACAGTTTATGGGTAAAGTAGGTCAGTCAGGAATCGAGCTTAACAGAAAAGTGTTGGCAGATCTAGCAATGAACCACCCAGAAGCGTTTAAAGCAGTTATCGATAAAGTGAAGTAATTCACTTTTAAATATAATTCAAACCCCGTCCCAAAAGGTCGGGGTTTTCTTTTGTCCTTTTTTGCTAGAGTCTTTTGCTAGAGGTGTAGTATTGAAGGTTTGTGTCTGAGGGAATAAAAAAAAGGCAAGTTGAAAACTTGCCTTTTGTAGCGAGGACGGGAGTTGAACCCGTGACCTCAGGGTTATGAATCCTGCGCTCTAACCAACTGAGCTACCTCGCCAGATTCGGATTATTTGGGTTGAAGTTTGTTTCATTTCCCAAAATCGAGGTGCAAATGTAGCTATCTAATTTTGAATTCCGCAAGCCTATGGTGAACTTTTTTTGTTTGCCGAAGTGGTATTTTAGTTCTATATTACTTCCGATCACTTTTTAGCCTATGGGAAAGTTTAAATTTATTACCGAGTTTGAGATTAATGCATCTCAGAAAATGCTCTTTCCTTACCTCAGTACAGCTAGTGGTTTAGCTCAGTGGTTTGCGGACGATGTGAATATTAATGAAGATAAAGTCTTTATCTTTCTTTGGGATGGAGAAGAACATAGGGCTAGAAAGGTTTCGCAAAGAACCAATCACTCTGTAAAGTTCGAATTTCTTCCGGAGTCTGAAGAAGATGAGGACGATCCAAACTACATTGAACTTAAGTTGGATGTAAATGATCTCACTCAGACAGTCTTCATTCAAATTACTGACTACTCCGATTTAGACGATGCAGAAGAGCAGCAAGACCTTTGGGAGAACCTCGTTTACTCTCTGAAAGAAATCATTGGAGGTTAGCCTGTCTTAATCCTTGCAATTCCTGTTCAAAGGCATGATCTTTGCTGCCTCAGAGGGGCAAAATTGAGTACATGAAGAAGATAGATAAGTTGGTTTTTGGGTCGTTCATTGGTCCTTTTCTGCTTACTCTTGTAGTTGTTGATTTTATCCTCTTGCTGGTTACCCTTCTTAAGTATTTCGATGAGATTATGGGGAAGGGCCTGAGCGTTGGGGTTTTCGCTGAGCTCATTACCTATTTCTCAATTTCAAGTTCGCCAGACGCATTTCCGTTGGCAGTTCTCATGAGCTCGATAATGACCTTCGGTAACTTAGGAGAGCATTCAGAGCTTACTGCAGTAAAGAGTTCAGGTATATCTTTGGTCAGAGCATTGCGTCCTATCTTCGTGTTTGTGCTTATCCTAACAGGCATAACGTATTATTCAAATACCATACTAGTTCCTAAAACCAACCTTAAAACCTACAGCCTTCTTTGGGATATGAGAACCAAAAAGCCTGCACTTGATATCAAGGAAGGTGTTTTTTATGAGGGCATACCCGGATACAGTATTAAGGTTAATGAGAAAATTGGTGATGAACAGTTGAAGGATATCATCATTTATGACCATACTAAAGATAGAGCTCAGGGGAATAAGAAAGTGATTCTGGCTGACTCTGGGAGAATGTATTCTTTTATGAATCAGAGGTACTTGGCCTTAGAGTTGTATGACGGCACGCGCTACGAAGAGGATATGAATGACCTGAGAGAGGAAAAAGAGATTGGTGGTCGATTCATCCGAGATAAGTTCTCTAAAAGTGTTATTCGCTTCGATTTATCTTCTTTTGACATGGGGAATACTGATGAGAAGCTGTTTAAGCGTAGCCGACTAGTGCAGACCAGAAAGGAGCTTAATATGGGCATAGATTCTATGCAGAGAGATATTTACTCTAAGGAAGTGCAAATATTTAAGCAAATAGGTTCTAACGGCTTTAGGTATCATCTGGTAAAAGATCTTGAGGCTCCTCTGGAGGTTAGAAAAGGTTTGGAGTATTATGATTCATTGAAACGTATAGAAGATGAATCGAAATTATTGACGAAAAGTGAGGTGGAATCGGCTAAAGTAGAGGGTGATGGTGTTAAGGAAATAACTCCGGAAAACTTACTTCAAGACGGTGAGTCTAATGATCTTGGAGTTGAAGATACTGTCAGTGTAAAAACTAGTAGAAGGTTTATTGCTCAAAGAGACGAATTGGAGACTGTGGACAAAGAGAGGGCTCGCGGAAATAGATATAGGGATAGTGTTCCTCCGAAATATACTGAAGAGCAACTAGAAAGGGCGATTGAAAAGTTGGAAGAGCATTACTATACCTCAGATGTTAATAATCCAGACAACCTGAATTTAGTATCTGCTATTTCTAGTGCTGCAAATAATGCCAGAACAACAAGGAATATTTTGAACAGCAGAATGGTGACCTTGAAGAATGTTCAGCGCGACCAGAGAAAGTTCATTATTACCAAGAATCAGCAAGCAGCGCGATCTCTTGCCTGTCTTATAATGTTTTTAATTGGGGCTCCTATTGGAGCAATTATAAAAAAGGGAGGGTTGGGGCTTCCGGTAATTGTATCAGTAATCTTCTTTCTTGTTTATTATATCTTGAATACAACGGGTGATAAATGGGGTAAGGAAGACGTAGTTGACCCTGTATTTGCAGTTTGGATGTCAAACCTGTTTTTGTTTCCAGTTGGGCTTTTCTTCTTAAGACAAGCAAGAAACGATGCAAGACTGTTTGAGCCAGATATATACTTGAGTTTTTTGGAGAAGATAAAAAAGTCATTTCAACGGAAGAACAAGACTCAATTAGAGCAAGCTTAGTTTGCTAATTGATACTTATATCCATATCTTTGCGGCTGTTTTATTAATAATTATTTTAAATTTTAGCTAAGCATGTATTTATCAAGCGAGAAGAAACAAGAGTTGTTTGAGAATCATGGTCGGTTAAAGTCAAAGGGTGATACAGGTTCTGCTGAGTCACAAATTGCACTTTTTACCTTCCGTATCAATCACTTAACAGAACACCTTAAAACAAACAAGAAAGATCACTCTTCAAGACTAGGTCTTCTTAAGTTAGTAGGTAAAAGAAGAAGATTGCTAGATTATCTTTACAATAGAGATATTGAGAGATACAGAGCTATCATCAAAGAATTGAAACTTAGAAAATAATTTTAGGGAGAAGGGAGTTCTATTGAATTCCCTTTTTTCCTTATATACCATTGCAGGACGTTGTATCTTCCTGCTTTCTTATTTTAAAAACTATATATGTCGAAAATTGTAACAAAGTCCATCAAAATGCCCGATGGCGCGGAAATAACCATAGAAACGGGTAAACTAGCGAAACAAGCCGATGGATCAGTAGTCGTTAGAATGGGCAATACCATGTTGCTCGCCACTGTAGTCTCTGCTACTGATGCCAAAGAAGATGTAGACTTCTTACCACTCTCTGTAGACTATCAAGAAAAATTCGCCAGCTCAGGTAAAATACCAGGTGGCTTCCTTAAAAGAGAAGGAAAACTGTCAGACCATGAAGTGTTGATTAGCCGATTGGTAGATAGAGCTTTAAGACCTCTTTTTCCAGACGATTATCATGCTGACACTCAGGTGATGATCTCAATGATCTCACACGATGATAATGTAATGCCTGATTCACTCGCTGCTTTAGCTGCTTCTGCGGCATTGTCAGTGTCAGACATTCCTTTCAATGGACCAATTTCTGAGGTTCGTGTGGTTAAAAACAATGGTGAGTTCATTGTTAACCCAAATAAAGAAACTACTAAAGAGTCTGAACTAGACATTATTGTTGCTGCCGATAAGGACAACATTATGATGGTTGAAGGCGAAATGAAAGAGGTTTCTGAAGCAGAGCTTTTAGAAGCTATGAAAGTTGCTCATGAAGCCATTAAAGTTCAGTGTCAGGCCCAGATTGAATTAGCCGAAGAAGTTGGTTCAACAGAAAAGAGAGAGTATTCTCATGAAAAGTCTGATCCAGAATTGTTAGAGAAAATGCAGTCGGAGCTTTACCCTAAGCTTTATGCTGCTGTATCTAAGCAAACTGCAGATAAATCTGTGAGAAGCAGCGATGTGAAAGCTATCAAAGATGAATTCATGGAGTCTCTTCCAGAAAATCATGAATACGATGCTTTCTTATTGTCACAATATTTCAAGAAGCTTCATAAAAAAGCGGCTAGAAACTTTGTGTTAGATGAAAGAAAAAGATTGGATGGTCGTGACTTCACAGAGGTTAGACCTATTACTTGTGAGGTAGATTACTTACCATCAGCTCATGGCTCTGCGGTATTCACTAGAGGTGAAACTCAGTCGCTTACATCTTGTACTCTAGGTACTAAGCTAGATGAGCAAATGATTGACGGTGCTACCGAATCAGGTTATAACAAGTTTATACTACACTATAATTTCCCTGGCTTCTCAACTGGTGAGGTTAGACCAAACCGAGGTCCTGGTAGAAGAGAAGTTGGCCATGGTAACTTAGCTTTAAGAGCGTTAAAGCAAGTGTTGCCAGCAGATGAAGTGAATCCATATACTATTCGTTTGGTTTCAGACATTCTAGAGTCTAATGGTTCGTCATCTATGGCTACCGTTTGTGCAGGTTCATTGGCTCTAATGGATACAGGTGTTAATATTTCTGGACCTGTTTCTGGTATTGCAATGGGTATGATATCCGATGCAGAAACTGGAAAGTATGCTATTCTTTCTGATATTTTGGGTGATGAAGATCATCTAGGTGATATGGACTTTAAGGTTACTGGAACTGCAAAGGGTATCACTGCTTGTCAGATGGATATTAAAGTAGACGGCCTTTCTTACCAAGTTCTAGAAGAAGCCCTAAACCAAGCTAAGCAAGGTAGAGAGCATATTTTAGGTGTAATGAATGAAGTGGTTTCTCAGCCAAGAGAAGATTACAAACCTCATGTACCTAGAAGTGAGAAATTCAGTATTCCTAAAGACCAAATTGGAGCCGTAATTGGCCCGGGTGGTAAAGTAATCCAAGAGATTCAGAAAGAAACTGGAGCTACAGTAAACATTGAAGAAGTTAATGATGAGGGTATCGTAAGTGTATTTGCTATCGATAAGGCGGCAATGGATGCTGCTGTGAAACGCATCAAAAACATTGTTGCTGTTCCAGAAGTTGGAGAGGTTTACGAAGGTAAAGTGAAATCTATTATGCCATTTGGTGCATTCATTGAATTCATGCCTGGTAAAGACGGCTTGCTTCATATTTCTGAAATCAAGTGGGAGCGCTTAGAGAAAATGGAAGGTGTCCTTGAGGTAGGAGAAGAAATTACTGTGAAGCTTATCGGAATAGATAAGAAGACTGGTAAATTCAGACTATCTAGAAAGGTTCTTTTGCCTAAGCCAGAGAAGAATACGGAACAGAATTAGTATTCTCAGCGTTGTTTTAAATGGAACTTTTCATATTTTATGAATTGTTCGGAAGTGTTTAAGAGGGAAAATCATCTATTTGAATGAGACAGCTTAAGATTAGTAAGCAGATTACTAACAGAGAGTCACAATCTCTGGATAAATATTTACAGGAAATCGGTAAGGTAGACCTACTGACTCCAGACGAGGAAGTAACACTTGCTCAAAGGATTCGCGAAGGAGATCAGCTGGCATTGGAAAAGTTAACCAAGGCCAACTTGAGATTCGTTGTATCGGTAGCGAAACAATATCAAAATCAGGGTTTATCTCTGGGTGATTTGATCAACGAAGGAAACCTTGGTTTGATTAAAGCCGCTCAGCGTTTCGATGAAACTCGTGGTTTTAAATTCATCTCATATGCTGTATGGTGGATTAGACAATCTATCCTTCAAGCTTTGGCTGAGCAATCTAGAATTGTTCGTTTGCCATTGAACAGAGTTGGTTCATTGAATAAAATTTCAAAGACCTTCTCTGAACTTGAACAGAAGTTTGAGCGTGAGCCTTCACCAGACGAATTAGCAGAAGTATTGGAAGTGACTACCAACGAGGTGGTTGATACCATGAAAATTTCAGGTAGACACGTTTCAATGGATGCGCCATTCGTTCAGGGTGAAGAGAATAGCTTACTTGATGTATTAGAAAACGACTCAGAAGAAAAACCAGATACTGGTCTTATGAATGACTCTTTGAGAAGAGAAGTTCAGCGAGCGCTTTCTACTTTAACTCAAAGAGAGGCCGATGTTATTACACTTTACTTTGGTTTGAACGGTGAACATTCAATGACTCTAGAAGAAATTGGAGAGAAATTCAACCTAACTAGAGAGCGTGTAAGACAGATTAAAGAAAAGGCAATCAGGAGGTTACGTCATACATCGAGAAGTAAAGCCTTGAAACCGTATCTTGGATAACTTTATTGGAAATAAGATTTAGGAAGGTGTCTGAAAAGACACCTTTTTTTGTTTCTATACATAAGGAACAATTCTTTGGCATAAAACTGTTAATGGTTTAGTTTTGATAAAATTTGAGATATAGATGGCAACTGAAAATATAAAAGTTTTGATTATCGGGTCTGGCCCGGCTGGTTACACTGCAGCAATTTATGCCTCTAGAGCGGGCTTAAACCCTGTACTCTATACAGGTGGAGAGCCTGGTGGGCAGTTAACAACTACCAACGATGTAGAGAATTTCCCTGGCTACCCTGAAGGTATCAATGGTCCGCAGATGATGGTAGACCTGCAGAAGCAAGCTGAGCGTTTTGGTACACAGGTTCGTTATGGTCTAATTACTAAGGTTGATTTTTCAGAATACCCATTAAAAGTTTGGGTTGATGATAAAGTGGAAGTTACTGCTGAATCGGTTATCATTTCTACAGGAGCTAGTGCAAAATACCTTGGCTTAGAGTCTGAAAAAACCTTTGCTAACAAAGGAGTTTCCGCTTGCGCAGTATGTGACGGCTTTTTCTACAAAGGAAAGAATGTAGCCGTAGTTGGCGGTGGTGATACAGCTGCTGAAGAAGCTACTTATTTAGCCAATCTATGTCCTAAAGTTTATTTATTGGTAAGAAGAGACGAGATGAGAGCTTCTACCATTATGCAAGAGCGAGTTAAAAATACCCCAAATATTGAAGTGCTGTGGCATACAGAAGCAGAAGAGGTGTTAGGAGATGACACTGGTGTAACTGGTGTTCGCGTAGTGAATAATCAAACCAAAGAAACGAAAGACTTAGATATTAGTGGATTCTTTGTAGCGATTGGGCACAAGCCAAACACAGATATTTTTAAAGACTATCTGGATATGGATGAGACTGGTTATTTGAAAGTACAACCAGGGTCTACTAAGACAAACGTTGAAGGTGTATTTGCAACAGGTGACGCAGCCGATAGAATTTACAGACAGGCGGTTACCGCTGCCGGAACAGGTTGTATGGGAGCACTAGATGCAGAAAGATTCTTAGCAGAAAAAGAGTTTGAAGTAGAATCGCAAAAGGAGATGGCTTAAGTCTCCTTTTTTGATTATTTCCACTACTATGAAATTAGATATTCTAGCTCTAGCGGCTCATCCAGACGATGTAGAGTTATCGTGCGCAGGAACACTGATTAAAGCTATCCAGTCAGGCAAAAGGGCTGGAGTAGTTGATTTTACTCAGGGTGAGCTGGGCACACGAGGTACTCCTCAAATAAGATTATCGGAAGCTCAAGCTGCAGGCGAAATAATGGGGCTTTCGGCCAGAGAGAACTTAGGGTTTCGAGATGGATTCTTCAAGAATGATGAAGAGCACCAATTGGAAGTCATTAAGATGATCCGGAAATACCAGCCAGAAATAGTTTTGGCTAATGCTATCAAAGACAGGCATTCAGATCATGGAAGGGCTTCAGAATTAGCCAGAGAGGCCTGTTTTCTGTCGGGTTTAGCAATGATTAAGACCGAGCTGAACGGAGAAGAGCAGAAGCCATGGAGGCCTAAGACGGTTTATCATTACATACAAAGCATTCCTCATAACCCAGATGTGATTGTAGACGTTTCCTCCGCTTGGGATACTAAAATAAAGGCAGTAAAAGCGTTTAAATCACAATTTTTCGACCCTGAATCAAAAGAGCCTCAAACCTATATTTCTTCTCCAGAATTCTGGCAAATGATAGAATCTAGAGGAATTCATTATGGTCATGAAATAGGAGTGAAGTACGGAGAAGGCTTTACAGTTGAGCGTACTCCTGGAGTTAGCACCATCTTCGATCTTATATAGTGACAAGTTCTATGTTCAACGTTTTATGCTGACTTTGAACATAGAACTTAAGTTTTAGGCTAATCAAGGCGAAAGCCGACTGATCTTCCAAGTATTATCGGCTTGTTTTTCATAAAGCAATCTGTCGTGCAGTCTGTTTTGTCTGCCCTGCCAAAATTCAAATGAAGTAGGCTCAACTCTATATCCACCCCAAAAATCGGGTAGAGGTACTTTTCCTTCTTTAAATTTCTGCTTAATCTCAGCTAGTTTCATTTCAAGAATAGATCTAGAATTGATCACAGAGCTCTGCTGAGAGACCCAAGCCCCAAGCTGACTTCCATGAGGTCTGCTTAAAAAGTAATTTAAAGATTCTTTATTAGTTACTTTTACAGCTCTACCCTGAATGGAAACCTGTCTTTCCATAGGAAACCAAGGAAATAGAATGTTCACCCTATTGTTCTCGGCTATTTGTTCTGCTTTGCGGCTTTTGTAATTGGTATAGAAAACCACACCTTGTTGGTCTAGGGCTTTCATTAGTACTGTTCTTTGGAATGGCTGGCCTTGAGTATCTACAGTACTCAAAACCATTGCGTTTGGTTCCGGTAGCTCAGCTTGTTGAGCTTCTTTAAACCACTTATCGAACTGAATAAAAGGGTTCGAATTGGCAGATTCTATATCTAATGAGGCGTTAGTGTATTCTTTTCTTAAGTCAGCAATATTGTCGGCCATGGCATACATAGGTTATAATAGGCGAAATTAACTGTTAAACTTTTCGGTTTTCGTTAGGCAAAGTAAATATGCATTTATAATTTCCATCTCCATGCAATCTATGTTTGAATACGACAAAAACATTCCCGATCCTGAAAGAGGAGATTTCCTGATCTCAGAACCATTCTTGACTGATCCTAATTTTGAGCGCACCGTTATTCTGGTTTGCGAGCATTCAGATGAAGGAACTTTCGGTTTAGTATTGAATAAAATCAGCGATCTAACCCTGAGTGATGTGATGAGTGAGGAAATTAGTTTTAATGGTTATCTAAATGTTGGTGGGCCAGTAGAACAAAATACCTTACACTTTGTACATAGATTGAAAGATGATGTGCCTGGTGCAATTGAGTTGAATAATGAACTTAAGTGGAGTGGAGATTTTGAGCGCATCAAGTTTTTGCTCAATTCAGGAATGATCAATGAAGATGATATACAGTTTTTTCTAGGGTATTCTGGATGGGGTGCGGGGCAGTTGCGAGAAGAGCTAGATAATCAGTCTTGGTTTGTAAGAAAGAAGGCAACTGCTTCTGAAATTTTCGACATGGAGTCAGATATACTTTGGAAATCTATTTTGAAGCAAATGGGCGGTAAATACAAGGTGTTTTCAAATTACCCTGTAGACCCACGATTGAATTAATACTTTTACTAAATTTGGTTTTGTAACGGTGCGGTGTAAGCCGATAGGTCAAAAGATATGAGCGAAGAAAAAAATATGCAGCAAGGAGATCAGGAGGAAAACAAGAATCTAGCTGAAGAAAAGAATGAAACCACTAATGAAGCGCAAGAAGTAGCTTCTTCTGAACAGGTTTCTGAAAAAGGTGAAGACTCGCCAAGTAAAGATGAGGTTACTCCCCAAGCTGAAGTAACGGAAGAAAAAGAAGTTGAGCCGGTGGTAGAAGTAACTTCTGAAGTTTCCGAAAATAAGGAAGGTGATGAGCCTAAAGAGAAAAAATTGGAAACCGAAGATGATCTCCATTCTGAAGATGAAGACGAAGACGAGGAAGATCATGAAGAGGAATTACCAGATTACTCTGAATATAGCAGAGAGCAACTGGTAGAAGCCATAGAAGAACTCGCTCAGCAAACTACTTTCAAGCGAACCGATAGGGTTTTGGCAGAGATTGTTCCGCTTTTCGAAGAAATGGAACAAGGATTGCGCACCGAAGCCCTAGAAAAGTACAAAGCCGATGGTGGAGAAGAAGATAGTTTCGAATTCCGTCATGACGAACTTTTTAATCGCTTCGATGCTAGTCATAGGTTAATTAGAGACAGAAAGCATAGTTTTTATAAGGAAAAGGAAGAGGCCAAGACGAGAAACCTAGTTAAGAAAGAAGAGCTATTAAGTCAGCTGAGAGAATTGGTAGATGGAGAAGAGGCTACAACCAGCATCAAACCTATCAAAGACATTCAGGAAGCTTGGAAGCAAATTGGCCCTGTTCCTCCGCAGCATAATAAGACGCTTTGGGCTAACTATAATGCCCTTTTAGACCGATTCTTCAATAATAGACATATCCTATTTGAGCTAAAAGAGTTAGATAGAAAGAAGAATCTTGAGGCGAAGAAAGAGCTTTGCGAAAAAGCAGAAGCACTAGATAAGTTAGATAATATAAAAGATGCTGTTATCCAGCTCAACGAACTTCACGAAGAATATAAACACGTTGGTCCTGTACCAAAAGAGGTTCAAGAAGATTTATGGCAGAGATTCAAAACTGCCTCTGACAACATATACAGAAAAAGAAAGGACTATTTAGAAGACCTGAAAGGTGAACTAAAGGAAAACTTGGTTAAAAAAGAGGCTTTGGTTCAAGAGCTTCTGCCTTTTACTGACTTTAAATCGGATAGAATTAACGCATGGAATGCTAAAACGAAGGAAATTTTAGCTATCCAGAAAAAGTGGGATGCTATAGGTGGTGTACCAAGAGAAAAGGCTAAAGAAATTAATAAAGGTTTCTGGGGCAGTTTTAAGCAATTCTTTGCTCATAAAAATGAGTTCTTCAAAACTTTAGAAGGTCAGCGAAAGGAAAACTTAGAGAAGAAAGTCAAATTGGCCGAAGAGGCTGAAGAGCTTTCTAAAAGCGAAGAGTGGGATAAAACTTCCGAACAATTAAAGAAGCTTCAAAGACAGTGGAAAGAAATAGGTCCGGTGCCAGAGAAGAAGCGAAACGAGATTTACGAGCGTTTTAAAGCGGCTTGCGATGCCTTCTTTAATAACCGAAGATCTCACCAGAACAAGGCTGAAGCTGGTTATGTAAATAACCAAAAGGCTAAAGAGGCCATTATCAATACCATTAGTGATAAAGCCAAAGAGGGTGGTGGAAGCGAAGCAGAATTGATGGAGCTGGTAGAGCAGTTTAATAGCATCGGTTTTGTTCCTAGAAACGCCATTAAGACTATAGAATCTCAATTTTCTGAGGCGCTAGAGGCTTACGCTGGCTCGCTGAACCTTGAGGAGAATGAAACAGAGTCTTTAGTTATTAGAGCTGAAATGACTGGTTTACAGAGTGGGCCAGGTGGTAATAGAAGGCTTAATAAGAAGGAGGGAGCTTTAAGAAGACAGATTTCCGAGTTGGAAGACAACATAGCCCTTTGGAGAAATAATTTAACCTTCTTCGCCAATAGTAAGACAGCCGATAAGCTCAAAGGAGAGTTCGATCAGAAGATCGATAAGGCCGTTGAAGAAGTGAAGGAGCTAAAAAAGCAACTTCGTATTTTGAGAAGTCTTTGATTTTCTGCCTCTTCAGAAATAGTTTTGAATTTAGTTTTGGAGGGGTTTGAATATTAAAAAGCGACTTTTATATTTGCACTCGCTTTAAGCAAAAGCCTCCTTAGCTCAGATGGTAGAGCAACTGACTTGTAATCAGTAGGTCATTGGTTCGATCCCGATAGGAGGCTCTTTGAAGCCTTAAAAGGTAAAAAATATTAAAGCGATGCCTCCTTAGCTCAGATGGTAGAGCAACTGACTTGTAATCAGTAGGTCATTGGTTCGATCCCGATAGGAGGCTCAAAAGCCGGTCATTTCTGACTGGCTTTTTTATTTTTATCAACTTTGCATTTTATTCCTACAGATCTAATATTGGCTATTATGCCTGAATTAGGTTTTATAGTCAGAATTAGTCGCTGGATTATACTCAGTTAGATTTCCTCTAAATCGAAAAATCTAAATAGTATTGAGGTTGTCTCAAGACTATATCGTAATATTGCGATACGAAAGATTGATTAATGGGCGTATCTAGAACAGACTTGTTTACGAAGGAGCAAAATGGCTTAGCACAAATGGCTAAGGTTTTGGCTCATCCTGCACGCATAGCCATTCTTCAACACCTTATAAAGACCAATGCCTGCATTAACGGAGATTTGGTTCAGGAATTGGGTTTAGCACAAGCTACCATCAGCCAGCACTTAAGAGAGTTAAAGGAGATAGGCATTGTTCAAGGCACTATAGAGGGGGTGAGTATGAGTTATTGTATTGCTCCTGAAAAGTGGAATGAGTTTAAGCGTTTGTTTAATGAGCTTTTCGATCAGTTAGAGACTGTGGATAAGAAGAATTGTTGTTAAAAAAATTTGACTTTATTAATCGCAATATTGCAATAAATAGTTTGTTGAAATTGCTGTCAATTCCCGACAAAAAATAAAGACCATTCACTTACAAAGAGATAATTCAATGAGTAATAAAAAATTAAGTTTTCTAGACCAGTACTTAACCTTATGGATTTTTCTAGCCATGGCTATTGGTGTAGGCTTAGGTTATTTTGTGCCTTCCACTTCCACCTTCATTAATTCATTTAGTAGGGGTTCTACCAATGTGCCAATTGCCATTGGATTGATTTTGATGATGTACCCTCCATTAGCAAAAGTGAATTATAAGCTTTTGCCTCAGGTATTCAGAAATGTGAAAATTCTATCGATTTCACTGATTCTCAATTGGATAATCGGTCCTGTGTTAATGTTCGCTCTGGCCATGATTTTCCTGCAAGATCATCCGGATTACTTGGTAGGACTTATTCTTATTGGTCTGGCAAGGTGCATTGCAATGGTGCTCGTCTGGAACGATTTAGCAGAAGGTAATAGCGAGTACGGGGCTGGTTTAGTAGCCTTAAATAGCGTTTTTCAAGTGTTTGGTTATAGTTTTTATGCTTGGCTATTCATTACTAAGTTGCCTCCGTTGTTTGGCATGGAGGGCGCTATAGTCGATATTTCTATTGCTACTATAGCCGAGAGTGTTGCTATTTACTTAGGTGTGCCCTTTATGTTGGGTCTACTCAGCAGGCTTATTCTTGTTAAGTTGAAGGGAGAAAAATGGTATACAGAAAAGTTTATCCCTACCATTTCTCCAATTACATTAATAGCACTATTATTTACTATTGTAGTGATGTTCTCTCTAAAGGGAGAGCTCATTGTTGAAATTCCACTAGATGTGGTTAGAATTGCCATTCCACTTCTGATCTATTTTGGCTTAATGTTCTTCATTGGGTTCTTTTTTAGTAAAGCAATGGGGGCTGAATATGACAAAAATGCCTCTATCGCATTTACAGCTGCAGGAAACAACTTTGAGTTAGCTATTGCAGTAGCTATTGCTGTCTTTGGCTTGAATTCAGGCCAAGCTTTTGCTGGCGTTATTGGTCCGCTAGTAGAAGTTCCGGCACTTATTCTTCTGGTTAGAGTTTCGTTCTGGCTGAAAAAGAAATATTATCATCAATAACGTGATTGATTGAGTTGAAGCATCGAATCGCAATACTTCTTAAATCGGTAGGATAATTCTTAGGACTAAGCTGCAATGGACTTTTGAAGGCAGGCCAAGATGCTTTCAGATTGAATTCCGTTTCTTTATTCTGCCTATTTTAATTTAGTTTTGAACATGCGGTATTTGTTAGTCGTGCTGTCAACTTTTCTAATCGTTGTGTCTTGTAGCTCCTCTAAAGAGCAAGAGCAGCGCATTGTCGAAATTCCTCCTGAGATGGTACTTATTCCTTCAGGAACATTCACTATGGGAGGCAGGTCTGATCAAGCGTATGCAGATGAATTTCCTCAGCACCAGGTGAAGGTTTCCGCATTTTTAATGGATGAAACGGAGGTTACGAATGCTCAGTTCAAAGCATTTGTTGAGGCTACTGGTTATGTAACTACAGCAGAAAGAGCTGTAGATTGGGAAGAACTGAAGAAACAGCTTCCTAGTGGAACGCCAAAACCAGCAGACTCCCTTTTGGCTGGTGGGTCACTCATTTTTGAAAAGACGAATAAGCCTGTTGAGCTTAATGACGTGAGCCAATGGTGGGTTTGGACAATCGGAGCTAATTGGCGTCAGCCAGAAGGACCGCACAGTGATATAGAGCAGAAGATGAATCACCCTGTGGTTCATGTCTCTTGGGAAGACGCCAATGCTTATGCTAAATGGGCAGGAAAAAGATTGCCTACTGAAGCGGAGTGGGAGTGGGCTTCTATGGGAGGGTTAGAAAATGCAAAGTACCCTTGGGGTAACGAACCTGTAGAGTCTGCTTATAAAAAGGCCAACTTTTGGCAGGGTGTTTTTCCTTTTCAGAATCACAAGCTCGATGGTTTTGATGCTAGTGCTCCCGTAAAATCATTTCCACCAAATGGATACGGTCTTTACGATATGGCTGGCAACGTATGGGAGTGGTGTATTGATAAATATGATGTTCGAAGTTATACGGTCAACGCCAATAGCGGCTTGTTGGAGAATCCTTCAGGTTCTGAAGAATATTATGACCCGCGTGAACCTCATACTCCGAAACATGTAATTCGAGGTGGTTCCTTTTTGTGTAACGATAGCTATTGCAGCGGCTATCGTACCTCAAGGCGAATGAGTAGCAGCAGAGACTCTGGCTTCAATCACACAGGGTTCAGATGTGCCAGATCCTTGTGATTCCGTGTAAAGAAGAATTGGATTGAAGAATAAGTCAGTACGTTCTATATAGGAAGTCTACAAGTCACATAAATAAATGAACCTTCATCAAATAGTCTTGTTATGCTTGTTGAATATGTGTCTAAATTGGCACCACCTAAAACCATTAACTCTATGAAATTTTTGAAAAAGTATTCACTAATCGTTGTTCTAATCACTTTTATGGCTTCTTGTGGCTCGTCTGATGGAGTCTATTTTGAAAACCTAACCGATGGTCAAGAAGTTTCTTCTACTGTTTTGGTAGAGATGGGTGTTAAAGGAATGGAGATTGAGCCTGCTGGCGAAGTGAACAAGGGTAAAGGTCATCATCATATTATTATTGATGGTGGTTATATGAACACTGGAGAAACTATTCCTGCAGATGCTAACCATATTCATTATGGCAAAGGACAAACCGAAGCTACTATTGAATTGACCCCTGGACAACATACATTGACTTTACAGTTTGCTAATGGCCTTCACCAATCTTATGGTGAGGAGTGGAGCAAGACCATAACTGTGAATGTTAAAGATTAATTATAGCTAAAACTATTACAGCAGATGAGGCTCCAAGGTAATTGGAGCCTTATTCGTTTCAGTATAACTGAATCTATTGTACAGAACATAATTGAAGAGGTGTAGAACTGTTTCTTTTATTTGTAAGCAGAAAATTTTACTTTCAAATGACTTTTACTAAATAACTGACTAATGAAAAAGCTTGTATTATCTCTGTTTGTAATGGCTGCCGTTTGTTGTGTGGGTTCATCGCTTCAAGCACAGTCAGACAATGATGTTGAAAGAATAGATTATTTGGTTGTAGTGGCTAATTCAACTAATAAAGCTGAAAACGAAAAGATACTAGACCAAATGAAGAAGAAATTCAAAGATGCTGGTATGCATTATGATGAGTCTTCTAAACAATACTACGTTTACATAGAAAAATATTACAGCAAGTCTGGAGTAGATTATGCCGTATGGTGGCATAAAAAAGAAAACAAGGATTTGCCAAAAGTATGGGCCAAACCAGTGCCTGTTGAAACAAACTAAAATATGAACCACGCTAAGACGTGGTTTTTTTATGGTCTCCAATTGATTCTCCTGTTAGAATGTAAGTCATTTTTTAAGCTTGTTATCTAGAAGTTGATTTTTGCTAGTATTAAAAACTTGTCGCGCCTTAATTCTCAATAGAATTATCTTTTAGCAATCTTTGTTGGTGGATCTGAAAAGTTCTATACTCAAGTCAATTGTACTTGGTTAAACCAACCACTTTTTGAATGAATCTTACCATTGAAAACATCATTTTAGTTGGCTCATTACTGCTGCTCATCAGTATAATAGCTGGTAAAACAAGCTATAAGCTAGGTATTCCTACCTTGTTGTTGTTCCTCTCTATAGGGATGCTGGCTGGGTCTGAAGGTATTGGTGGTATCTATTTCGATAGTCCTCAGATTGCTCAGTTTATTGGAGTTGTTTCGCTCAACTTTATTTTGTTTTCTGGTGGACTAGATACCAGTTGGGATTCGGTTAAACCTGTACTTAAAGAAGGCTTAGCTCTTTCAACTGTTGGGGTTTTATTGACAGCTTTGGGGCTTGGGACGTTCGTTTACCTAGTGACCGACTTTACTGTTTATGAGAGTCTTTTGTTGGGGTCTATTGTCTCGTCTACAGATGCAGCAGCAGTTTTCTCCATCCTGCGTGGTAAAAAACTAGCGCTTAGAACTAACCTTAGGCCTACGCTAGAGCTTGAAAGCGGTAGTAATGACCCTATGGCTTATGTTTTAACCGTGGCATTTCTATCCTTAGTTGTTAACCAAGATAAGAGCATCTACTCGATCATTCCATTCTTTCTTATGCAAATGAGCATAGGTGCTGTGGCAGGGTTTCTTTTCGGAAAGTTGAGTAAGCTGGTGATCAACAAAATCAAACTAGACTTTGAAGGACTATACCCAGTGTTGGTAATTGCTTTGATGTTCATTACATTTTCTACCACCGATGCCCTAGGCGGAAATGGATTTTTAGCCATTTATATCTGTGCTGTTTACCTCGGAAACTCCAACCTCATCCATAAAAAAACCATTCTGAGAATGTTCGATGGCTTGGCTTGGCTCATGCAAATAGTGCTCTTCTTAACCTTGGGGCTATTGGTTTTTCCAACTCAGATAGTGCCATATATGGGCATAGGGTTGTTAATTTCTCTCTTCCTTATTTTTGTTGCTAGGCCCATTGGTGTGTTTATTTCACTCATGTTTTTTAAAATGAGAATGAGAAGACGCTTCTACATCTCATGGGTGGGCTTGCGAGGAGCGGTACCGATTGTGTTTGCTACTTATCCACTATTAGCTGGAATAGAAAAGGCAAACGTCATTTTCAATATTGTTTTCTTCATTTCCGTTACTTCAGTGCTTATTCAGGGAACTTCTTTGTCTGTTGTAGCGAAATGGCTCAATGTAGGTTTGCCTGAAGAAGATAAGCAGATGTCGCCTACTGATCAGTTACTGGCTGAGCACCCCAAAACGATTATGGAAGAAATCATTATTAAAGAAGGTGGCTTTGCGGCCGGACAGAAGATAGTTGACTTGAATTTTCCTAAAACGGCAATAATTGCGATGATTGAGCGAAATGAAAATTACATTACTCCCAACGGTTCTACTTTAATTGAAGCGAACGATAAGTTGATTGTGCTCACCGATAAGAAGCAAAATTTGGATGAGGTTTATACTGCTTTGAAACTAGCTGATGCTTAGATGTTTTTATCGGGATTTGTCTATAAACTATCTTGAAACTAAGTGGAACAAAACTAAGTCTAGCTACGTTTTAGCCAAGCAACTCGGAGAATATTCAGGTTGAGTATCAAGAATTAGCTTAGTTTAGCATTTGGATTTCATAGCATTGAAAAGTCTTAAAAAATCAGTTTTTACAGCCATTTTATTCCTAGCCTACGGATGGGTATTGCTAGGGAGTAATGTTGTTTTTGCAAATACTGATAGGCCTGTTTCAGATTTTCCGGTTGAAGGTGAGAACTACAGTGTTTTAAGTGCCGACTATTTCTTTGCTGCCAGACAATCCCAGTCTTCGATATCCATCAATTTTGGTAGTCAGTTCAAAGCAACTGACGGTATTGATAAACTGAATCACACAACTCTGCTAGCCACTAATGATTTACTAATTAGTGAGTTTAGGCAGCAGAATGCTGATGCTGTCAACCGTTTGATTGAGTACCGGAAGGCAGACAAACTATACCCTCATCATTACTTTTGGTAAGCCATTTTAGGTTTTAAGGCGAGTCTCATGCAGTGAGGCTTAAAATGTCGGTAGTTTCTACCTACACTATTTTCTACACTTAATTCTTATAAAATGGATTTACAAACAACAATAGTTGGGTTGCTTGTTGCAGCCCTCTGCATATATGTTTTCGTGCTTTTGAACAAAAGCAGAAAGAACAAAGAAAAGATACTTATTAACCAATTACAGGTGCTGGCTTCAGAGCAAAACGCACTTATTGAAGACCATGAGCTTGGGCTCAATTTCGGATTGGGAATCGATGAGGTGAATAGGTATATATTTTATACTAAAGACAACAAAATTGGCTTTACAAATAAGACCATAGACTTAATGAACGTACGTAAGTGCGAAGTGGCAACGGTAAAGAAAAGAGTAGGAAAAGAAGACTACATAGATAGAATATCTCTTGTCTTCTACCTCATCTCCAACAATAAAGAAGAACAGATAATAATATTTGATTCAGATGCCACGGCATTACCTAATGGAGAGCCATTAATGGCGAAGAAGTGGGCCGATAGAATTAATGAGCTTTTGAAAGACGTAAAGTCTAATGCTGCATTTCGTGTAGCAGTTTAGGACATATAAAAAGGCTATCTCAAAAGTTGTACCTTGGTTTTACAGTCTTAAGTATCTATTCTTCATTTGGTTAAAGGTTGAATAGGTTATTTAGACAAGTAGGAAATGACTCACAAGGTTAGCGTTGAGATAGCCTCTTTTATTTTGGAAAGAACTTATCCCTTCAAGGCTTCTGTAATAGTCTTCTGGAATGATTCGTTAAGAAGCCCATAGTCATAAAAGGCCATTCCGTTTGCCTTGGTGTCTTTAACTAGTTTAACGGCTTCCGATACTTCTTCTTCGTTTTTATCGGCTAGGTAAAAAGCAGTGTATAAAGGTTTACTACCATTTAAGTCATTAAGACCTTCTTCCGTAGCCCGCTTCATAAAGTCAATGTCTTCATCATAGAACTTGTAATAGATCATTGGAAATACAAAGTCCAAGTTCCATTTGTCCCAGTCTTGTCTTACCATCATTCTGGCTAAAGATGGCGTTGCGAATACGGAAGCAGAAAGCTTTTTACCTTTCTGGTGAACACCATCAGCAATTTTATTCACTAGGTTAGTGATTGAGTCGAGCCTAAATTGCCTCCATTTCTCATCTTTACTTGGGTCTTCAAGATCTAGTGGGTCATAACCTTGCTCGCTCTTGAATTTTGTTCGGCAGTCTTCACAATAACAAAAATCGAATTCAGGCATTTCATGATCTTGAACCAGATCATATTTAGACCATAAGCCTTTAGGGAGAATTACATCACAATATCTAACATAATCGAGCTGAACACCATTAAGGCCTTCCAGCTCGGCAACTTCCATCATACCATTGTATACAAACTCTTGAACTTCGGGCTTGGTAGGGCAGAGCCACTGATAGTAATCTACATAAGGTCGAACATCAAAGCTAGAGTTGCCTTCTCGACTGACCGCGTACCATTCTGGATGCTCTTGTGCAGTTTTATCACCGGGTCTGTTCATGGTCCATTGCCAAGCGTGAATTTCTAAGTCATGCTTTTGTGCTGCAGGAATGGCTTTTTCAAGTACAGGTTTACCTCCGCCAACTAATACTCCATAAAAGCCTAATTGCTTTAATCCCTCGAATTCTTTATCCCAATCAGCTCCAGATTTTTCGCCACCGCCAGTCCATATCCAGAGTTTGAAATCTTCAGGGTTTTCTGATTCTGATTCGCATGATTGAAATAGGATAGGGGCGCCAAGCACTGCTGCCGATCCTAAGCCTAGATTTTTAATAAATTCTCTTTTGTTCATTTACTTATACTGTTTCACCCAAAGTGGATTGATAGGTTATATCAAATTACGAGTGCGATTGAGATAACTACTTAAATTCTTTCCAAAGCCTTCCTGTCTCGTCCATGTGCCATAGAATTGCTGCATTGAAGGGGTGTTGCATAATTGCATGGTATCTGTAGCTGTTTCCCTCAACCTCCCAAACAATTGGCCTGCCTACATTGAATGTTTTTGTTTCTAGCAGGTCTGTCTTACTGGAGCTATAGCTTCCCGATTCTCTTTTAATGTCTTTCTGTTTTCGATGAATAAAACTGAGTAATTGTCGCACTTCTTCCGATCCGAAATCTGAAACGAACTGGTCGGTTTCTCCAACTTTCTTACCTGAGAAGTATAATTGTCCCCAAAACTCAGGCTCATGCATGGCAATGGCTCTCTGAGGCGACCAAACCCAATTGTGTTCAACAGGTTTACCTCTTTCTTTATTCACCACTTTTACATATTGGCCATTCCTTATTTCAGTATCCCATTGAACGCGAGAAAAGTTTAACCTCCAAGTATCTCCTGGTTGCGGATGGCCGCCCCTTGCAGCCGCTTCTTCTAAAGTAGTCCAAGGCATGGCCACTTCAATAGCCCAATATTTATCCTTATCTGAAGGTTCATTCAGGGTACCTTCAATATGAACTGCCGATTTAAGTCCGTTGATGTTCCAATTGTCTATGGCCTGACCTTGATCTCTATATGGCCTTGTTAACATCAGATCCCAAACCGTGTTTAATGCGTTGACTTCGTATTCGTAATAAGAATGCGTATCTCCGTCAGGGTCAATAAATATTTCAAAGTCATTATCGTAGAAGATTACCGTATCTCTTTCTTTCAGCTTCGCCCAAACATGTGGTTCCTCTAATTCAGCATAGAAGTAAAGATAGTCTTCATCCCAGATCATTTTCACTCTAGTTTTATGGTAAGGCTTGGGGCGTTTGTTGCCCTCAATATCTACGAACTCATCTGTCCACTGAGCTAATTGCCATGACTCTTCGCTAGGCAATCCATCAATTTTAAGTTCTCCAATGGTCTGTTTGCAGATGTATGCTCTGCTTTCTATTAAAGGATATTGAGCATGGGCAGAAAGGCATAATAGAAGCCCTGCAAGAAGTGTTAGTTGTAGTTTAAGCATAAAAAAATCCTCTCCGTTTAAAGAGAGGATTCAATATCTTAAAATAGTCTAAGCTTTAAAAAAGGTTTATACCAAAGTATGTTTTTAATACTGTGATTATAAAGATGAAAGCCAAAATAGTTGGTGCTAAATAGCTGATAGCAAAATGAAGGTATTTCTGAACAAATGAACCTTTGTAGTTTGGTGAGCCATTGGCTAACTCTTCGTCTAAATTATGCTTCTTCCATACATGTGCTGCGAAGAATACAATTAAACAACCTCCTAGCGGAAGGAATGAGTCATTCGCTACATTGGCTATAAAGCTCAAGAAGTCAGTTGCACTTTCAGCACCTGGGTAAGTAATAAAGTTGCTGAAGAAGTCCGAGTATCCATTTCCTAACAATGAAGGAATTCCAATCAAGTAGATAAGTCCGGCAACAATCCAAACAGCTTTCTTTCTGGCTACCTTCTTCTCATCTACAACGTAGGCTACAGGAACCTCTAGCAGAGAAACAGTTGAAGTAAGAGCGGCAAAACAAAGTAGTACAAAGAATACTGTACCAGCAATTGCTCCTAAAGAGCCTCCAATGGTACCGAATATCTGAGGGAGTGTTACAAAGATAAGGGCAGGGCCACTACCTACACCATCCATAGAGCCTTCGCTCATAAACCCGATGAGTGGGAAGATCATCATACCAGCTATAACAGCAATACCAACATCGGCTAGTGTAATGAATGCTGCAGCAGAAACTATATTTTCTTTTTTGTTTACGTAAGAACCGTAGGTGATTAGCGCACCCATTCCTAATGAAAGAGAGAAGAAAGCCTGACCAAGTGCGTTGGTTACTACTTCGGCATTAATCTCAGAGAAATCTGGAATTAGATAGAACTTCAAACCCTCAATAGCATTTGGAAGAGTAAGAGAGTAAACCACTAAAGCTAAAATCATGATGATTAATGTTGGCATTAAGAATTTTGCAGCCTTCTCGATGCCACCAGAAACCCCTTTCGAAACCACGTAAGCTGTGGTAACCATAAAGAGAAGTCCGTAGGCTCCAACCTTGAAAACGTCTTTTACAAATTCTCCGAACTGATCTGCAATTCCGAAGTTTCCAGAGGCCATTTCAAAGATGTAACCAAATGCCCAACCAGCGATGACATTATAAAAGGAGAGGATTAAGAAACCACTAAAGATTCCCATTTTACCCACGAAGTTCCATTTTTTGTAGCCTAAGGCGTTAAATGCCCCAACTGGGTTTTTCTCAGTTTTTCTACCAATGGCTATTTCAGTAATCATTACCGGATAACACAAAATGAAACAGAAAATCAGGTACATTACCACAAATGCGGCACCACCACCTTGTCCTACTTCATATGGGAAACCCCAAATGTTACCTAAACCAACTGCCGAACCTGCTGCGGCAGCAATAAAACCGAGTCTGCTTGAAAATCCTCCTCTAGTTGCCATTCATTAAAATTTTAAAACCCGAATATATGTGTTTCTGCACAGTTATAATGGGCATCCATATAAAAATCTAAAAAAGCTTATCAGAACCAATAGAAGTTAAAATAGAATGTAGGTTGATCAAAATTGTATATACTTGAAACCGAACAAAAGCTGAATCAATGCCTTACTTTACCAACGATGCTATTGTACTAGGTCTTCTCATTATGGTTGTGGCCTGGGTATTTTACACATCGAGCTCTCAAAAGCCATTTTGGAAGAAGTTCTACACCTTTGTACCAAGCATTTTGCTTTGCTACTTTCTACCTGCGCTGCTCAATTGGCCATTTGGACTAATTGATGGCGAAGAGTCTAACCTTTACTTTGTAGCCTCTAGGTATTTATTGCCGGCTTCTCTAGTTCTGCTTTGTTTGAGTATAGATCTAAAAGGAATTCTGAACCTTGGTCCCAAGGCAATCATTATGTTTTTGGCTGCTACTTTTGGCATTGTACTAGGCGGACCATTGGCAATTCTACTCATTTCTACCATTGCGCCTGGTGTGCTAGATGTCGGTGATGGTCAAGAGGTGTGGCGAGGTCTTACTACTGTGGCTGGTAGTTGGATTGGCGGTGGGGCCAATCAAGCTTCTATGAAAGAAATTTTTGAAGTAGGTGACGACTTGTTTGCTACTATGATTGTGGTAGATGTAATCTGTGCCAACATTTGGACGGGCTTTTTGCTTTACGGTGCGAGTATCACCAAGAAAATTGATGCATGGTTAAAATCAGATACTTCTGCTATTGATGATTTAAAAAGCCGAGTAGAGAAGTATCAGGCTAGTATTGCAAAAATTCCTACTCTACCAGAAACCTATGTTATTCTCGCCCTTGCTTTTGGAGGGACTGCCTTAGCTCATTGGGGTTCAGATGTTATTTCACCCATGCTTGAAGAGCGAAAAGAATGGTTAGCGAAATATTCTTTAGAGTCCTTAGCTTCTGGTTTCTTCTGGCTAGTTGTTATTGCAACTACTATAGGAGTGGGGCTTTCATTCACTAAGTTTAGAAAGTATGAAGGTGCTGGTGCTTCCAGATTAGGCAGTGTGTTCATTTTTATTCTGGTGGCCACTATTGGAATGAAGATGAATATTCAGGAGATATTCGACAATATGGGGCTATTCCTGATTGGAATTACCTGGATGCTATTCCATGTAATTATTATGATAGTGGTAGCTAAATTAGTGAAAGCACCATTCTTCTTTGTAGCCGTAGGAAGTCAGGCCAACGTAGGAGGAGCAGCTTCAGCACCAGTAGTAGCATCTGCTTTCAGTCCTGCTTTAGCGCCAGTTGGTGTGTTATTGGCAGTGCTAGGTTATGCTTTAGGAACTTATGGTGCACTTTTATGCGCTTGGATGATGGAAAGAGCCTCAATGTTTTGAGCGGCTGTCTAATTCAGTTTTAATCTTTTTTCTAATGCCTCCAAAAGCCATAAACGGATAGGCAATTCCGACAATAAGAAATAAAGGTATAATCTGGTACCCTTGAGTGGCATTTTTGGAAAATGACACCACTGCTACGGCTACAGAAGCTACAAGCGCGGCAATAAAAATGCCTAGTTGTAGCTTCCTAAATTTGTTCAACTTACGAGAGAGCTCGTCATTGCTCAATTCTGAATATTCGTTTTGATCACTCATGAGTTGAAAATCTCTTTTTCAGCCGAAATGTTTAGTAAGTTTCAAGAATCTGGAAGAGTTCATCGAGTTTTGGTGTAAGGATGATTTCCGTTCTTCTATTCAAAGCCTTGTTTTCAGGGGTGTTGTTTACGGCAACAGGAGAAAACTCACCTCTGCCCGAAGCGGTAATAGTCTCTGGGCTTACACCGTTGCTTACTAAAATTCTAACAATAGAAGTGGCTCTCATTACACTTAAATCCCAGTTATCATTCATGTATTGAGAAGCTCTAGAAATTGGCACATTGTCCGTATGGCCTTCCACCATAATATTTATTTCGCTATTTCCTTTAAGTGCAGCAGCGAGTTGTTTTAGCGCGTTTGCTCCTTGGGCATCAACTTTTGTGCTTCCAGAACCAAAAAGGAGCTTTTCGGCCAATGAAACATATACTTTTCCATTCTTTACTTCTACTGTGAGCTCATTCTCGTTGAAGTTGAGTAAAGCATCGGTTACTCTTTTCTTCAATTGTTGAACAGCCGCATCTTTATCCGCAATCAATTTCTCTAATTCGGCTACCCGGGCTTCTCTTTTAGAAAGATCTTCGGCCAGTTCTTGATTCTTCTTCCTTTCAATTTCCAGATCGTCTTGAATAGCCAAAAGCCTTTGTTGCTGTTGAGCCAAGTCAGAGTTCAACTGGCTGCTGTTAGAAAGTAGATTGTCGTATAACTGCTTTACTCGCTCATAATTTCCTTTTACAGTATTATACTCTTTAGTCAATACATCGAGATCGTTTTGAGTAGCTTCATTTTTGGCTTTGTATTCTTCTACCTGAACCTCTAGTCTGCTGATTTTCTCTTCAGCAATCTCCAGGTTTTCTTTGAGTGAAGCGTTTTCGTTCTCTAGGTTGGTTTTTTCATTAAAAAGAGCATCGAATTCTTTCTTGGCCACACAAGAGCTAAGCATAATAGATGTGGCTAAGGCAAATAATATTTGAGTTTTAAGACGTTTCATGTTGTTGCTTATATAAAGCAAATATGCTGAATTCATCTGAGAATTGATTGAGCCCTTGGCTTGTTTTGACTTTTAAAGGATAGCCCTAAAAAATGTTATGCATGCAGAGAATATTTTTGATATCTTGAAGGTTCACTCACTTTAGAAAAACGGATAAATGAGAACTGATGGAATGTTAAAAGATGGTGCGCTCAAAGGGCAAACCATTATTGTTACAGGTGGTGGAACAGGTTTAGGCCGATCTATGGGCAAGTATTTTTTGGAGCTTGGAGCCAATTTGGTAATCACAAGTAGAAAGATTGAGGTACTTGAAAAGTCGGCTAAAGAGTTGGAAGAGGAGACGGGAGGAACCGTGTTACCGGTACAATGCGATGTGCGAGATTACGAGCAGGTAGAAAATGTGCTGAAGGTGACTGAAGAGCGTTTCGGTCAAATTAATGGTCTTTTGAATAATGCAGCCGGTAACTTTGTAAGCCCAACAGAACGACTTTCCAATAGAGCTTTCGATACCATCATAGATATTGTGCTAAAGGGTACAACCAATTTTACCCTTGCCTTAGGGAAGAAGTGGATTGAGCAAAAACAGGCTGGTACGGTTCTCAATATTGTAACCACTTATGCCTGGACAGGCTCTGGTTATGTGGTGCCATCTGCTTGTGCTAAAGCCGGAGTGCTTTCTATGACGAGATCATTAGCCGTTGAATGGGCTAAGTATAAAATCAGGCTAAATGCTATTGCCCCTGGGCCATTCCCGACAGAAGGCGCTTGGAGTAGGCTGTTGCCAGGTGACTTAGTGAAGAAGTTTGACCCAGCAAAGCTAGTGCCTGTAGGTAGAGTAGGAGAGCACCAAGAGCTAGCTAACCTAGCGGCTTATCTAATGTCAGATTATTCTGCCTATGTAAATGGAGAAGTAGTGACCATTGATGGTGGCGAATGGCTAATGGGTGCTGGTGAGTTCAGTCACCTAGAAAAGATTCCTCAAGAGATGTGGGATATGCTAGAAGCTTCTAGAGGAAAAAAGCCATAAGCCCCAAGCTACTTTGGGGCTACTGGAAAGCCAAACGAAAGGTTAAGAAGATTGATCTTTAGCTCAAGGTTTAAACCTTGATGACCGGTATAAGAAATCTCACCTTTCTGCCGTAGTGACTGGTGCTTGCCGAAGCCCTCGTTGGTGTTTTCACCAACGAGTCTCTAAGCATGACTCATCAGATTTGTTGGTCAAGACCAACAAAGGTGTAGGTGCGTACTTCAAGTGAATCTAAATACTACGTACTATTATCTCTTTAGTGGAGGCTTCTACTGGAATGCAGCCTCTCTGAAAGTAATATTGATTCCTAGCCCTCGTTGGTGTTGTCACCAACGTGCCCCTAAGCATGATTCATCAGATTTGTTGGTCACAAGGCTAACAAAGGCATAAAGCCCTATACGGAGTTTTTTTATTGCCTTCTAAATGACTTAGTTATTGTAGATTCAACAAAACCAATAATTGTATCTTCTCCTAAATCATTCTTACTTATTAGATAATCAGCAGTTGTAAAATCTTCAATAAGACCATTTTTATAGAGCATTATAAAATGTCCTTCACTTTTAGCTTGAGTAGGTAAATAAGTAATACTACCATTTCTAATTTTTCTTACTGGACTATAACCAAGATTGTTTCTAATAAATAGTTTATTAAACGGTATTCTTTCTATAATATTCATTTCTTCTACATTTAAAGTTCTGAAAAACAGGAATTTAGCAGGTTAATTATTAAAAACAAGCCCTGAAATTTATTTGTGTGACCTAGTTACCGTTATCACCATCGAGATTCTAAACATGACTCATCAGATTTATTGGTCACAAGACCAACAAAGGCGTAGGTGCATACTTCAAGTAAGTCTAGATACCATGTACTTATATCTCTCTGATGGGGTCTTCTATTGGAATGCAGCCTCTCTGAAAGTAATATTGATTCTAGGCTGTTGATATTTTTCGTTCTTGATCAAGCTGTGTTCATAATTTTTCTGGCAGTTTTCACCCATAATAAGAAGGCTTCCATTGGCAAGATCTAAGGAAAAGGTAGATTCTGTTTCCTTATCTCTAAAGCTGAATTCTCTTACTTCTCCGAGGCTAAGTGATGGCAGAATAGTTTTTACTCCTGAGGTTTGTTGATCCGAATGATAGGGAGCATAAAAGGAACCATCAGGATAGTATAGGCACATGGCTAAGTCGAAGCTTTGATTTGAGATCTTTTCCACTTTGTCTTTTAAGTCTTGCATCAGGCCCTCAAATGGATATGATTTGCCATGAATATGTTCAGGATGCGTGTTTCTGGCAATCAGATCGGGCATAGAAAAGAGTATTTTGAAGACATCAGTCTCTATAATTCGACCTCCAGCCTCTATTCTAGTTCTGGCTTTATCTAACTTATACTGTTCAATTAACAGAGTATAAAGTGCGAGAGACTCTTTTGGACTTAGGAAACCTTCGATGTAATCAACTGTGCAGTTTAGAGGGAGTAGCATGTGTTTAAGTATTGTGGAATGAATATGATGAATTCCGACCTTTTATAAAACTGCTTGAGATTTTAAATCACCTAGCACTCACTTGTCTGCTAAAGTAACTGGTACTTTGCCTTTGGCGAGTACCTATCATTCTTAGCATGGGTGTGGTTGATAGAGTTTTAGTAATAGTAGCAGTCCGCACAGGATTACGAACAACTGATTTTGATGATTGAATGTCTCAATACTATCTACTCAAAACTCTGTACTATCATTTAAAACCAGCCGTTGAGCATGGAATTTGACTTAGTCATTTTTATAGATTCTAGGTACTCCAAGCCCTCGTTGGTGTTTTCACCAACGAGTCTCTAAGCATGACTCATCAGATTTATTGGTCACAAGACCAACAAAGGCGTAGGTACATACTTCAAGTAAGTCTAGATACTATGTACTATTATCTCTTTAATGGGGGCTTCTATTGGAATGCTGCCTCTCTGAAAGTGATATTGATTCTAGGCCGTTGATATTTTTCGTTCTTGATCAAGCTGTGTTCATAATCTTTCTGGCAGTTCTCACCCATAATAAGGAGGCTTCCATTAGCAAGATCTAAGGAAAAGGTAGATTCTGTTTCCTTATCTCTAAAACTGAATTCTCTTACTTCTCCAAGGCTAAGTGATGGCAGAATAGTTTTTACTCCTGAGGTTTGTTGATCCGAATGATAGGGAGCATAAAAGGAACCATCAGGATAGTATAGGCACATGGCTAAGTCGAAGCTTTGATTAGAGATCTTTTCCACTTTGTCTTTTAAGTCTTGCATCAGGCCCTCAAATGGATATGATTTGCCATGAATATGTTCAGGGTGCGTGTTCCTGGCAATCAGATCGGGCATAGAAAAGAGTATTTTGAAGCCATCAGTTTCTATAATCCGACCTCCAGCCTCTATTCTAGTTCTGGCTTTATCTAACTTATACTGTTTAATTAACAGAGTATAAAGTGCGAGAGACTCTTTTGGACTTAGGAAATCTTCGATGTAATTAACTGTGCAGTTTAGAGGGAGTAGCATGTGTTTAAGTATTGAGGAATGAATATGATGAATTCAGACCTTTTATAAAACTGCTTAAGATTTTAAATCACCTAGCACTCATTTGTCTGCTAATGTAACTGGTACTTTGCCTTTGGCGAGTACCTATCATTCTTAGTATGTGATTTGGTTAATAGAGTTTTAGTAATAGTAGCAGTCCGCACAGGATTACGAACAACTGATTTCGATGATTGAATGTCTCAATACTATCTACTCAATACTCTGTACTATCATCTATGTACTTAAAAATCCAAAACTTCACACAAACTTCAAATTCACTAACCTTTGGGCTAACATAGTGAGGTTAGCTTGCTCTGATGTTTCGGAGTACGCTCACTTTATTGCTCTTTCTAGTTTGTTCTGCTTCCGCTTTAGGGCAGATCAAAAGCAATAATGTGCTTATTCCTACCTCTTCCAACTCGGCCAATACACTATCGGTTCAGTTGAGGTCACTTAATGAGTTAGGTAGTTTTTACGCTTCTAGCGATCCAGACTCAGCATTTTTTTACGCAAAGCTAGCTATGGACGAAGCTCTTTCTCAGGCTGATGATCATAACTACGCGGTAGCTAAGCGAACCATGGGTGAAATATTCTATCTACAAGGTGCCTATGACAATGCCATTTCTTACCTAACCGATGCGCTCAAGGTTTTTCAAGAGCTCAACGCTACCAATGAAACGGCTCAAACTCTTTTGGCTTTAGGGGCGGCCTATCAATTTCATGATTTATGGGACAAAGCCTTAAATGAATATCATAGGTCTAGAAAACTCTTTTTGTTGCTCAATGATTCAAGCGGCTTGGCAGAAACCTATGGGGTGATTGGGCACTACTATGAAAAAACGGCCGATTCTGACTCAGCTTTCTTTTATCAATACAAAGCATTGGAGCTCTACGAAGCGTTAGACGATAGCCGAGGCTTGGCCATCATTCATGATAATATTGGTAGTATCTATGAAGACCTGGGTCAGTTTGAACAGGCCTACGACTACTTTTTGCAATCGGCTAAGTACGATTCTGTGTGTAATAATTTACCAGCATTGGTGAATACACTCAATAATATTGGTGACACGTATAGAAAGCGTGGAATTGTAGAGGAGTCGGTTGTGTATACCAATAAGGCTTTAGCACTAGCCGATAGCTTAAACCTGAATTACGAAATACTTAGTGCCTATCATGATTTAGCCAAAGTATATCGGGCCGATGGTCAGGAATCGCTGGCTCTGATGTATTATGATAGTGCTTATGAATTCAGTCAAAACCTATTCAATTCTCAAATTGCAGGGCAGATTGCCAATTTTCAAACACTCTATGAAACGCAAGAGAAGGAGCAGGCCATAGTTCAGCTTGAGGCAGAACAGCGCATTGGTAGACAAACCAGAAATACAGTCATTGTTGGGTCTCTTGGCCTTATATTTTTCGTTACGCTAGTAGCAATACAGGAGCGGAAAAGAAGAACTAATGCAACAGAAGCATTTAAGGCCCAAAAGGCCTTGAGCGATGCAAAGATTGAGAACATAGAGCTAGAGCAAAAGGCACTTCAGACGCAGTTAGAAAATAAAAAACTGAAAGAAGAACAGTTCTACCTAGAGCTAGAAGCCAGAAGCCAAGACCTGACCACCAAGACACTTCATATTATTCAAAAGAACCGATTGCTAAAAGATTTGCGTGAACAGATCAGCGTACTGGATAAGGAGAACAAAATGAAGTCTGATGTTGTCAGTAAGCTTTCCAACTCCATAGACAAGGGGTTTCAGTTCGATAGAGAGTGGGAGCATTTTCAAGATAGTTTCAATCAGGTACATGACGACTTTTCTCACCGAATAAAAAAGGAGTTTGCCGACCTTACCGAAAGTGAAATCAGGCTCTGCGCGCTCATCCGTATGGGAATCTCTTCAAAAGATATAGCCACCATCTTGGGCATTAGCACCGATAGCCTAAGAGTGTCTCGTTATCGTCTCAAGAAAAAGCTGAATACAGAAGCCGCCAACAAGCTTAAAGAGTTTTTAATCAATTACTAGCACTATTTAGCTGTTAACATTGGTGTGTTTGTTAATGTGCTTAATATCAATGTGTTAGTAATGGCTGTCTATGTTTTGTTAACGTTTTTTGTCCTCAATTTATCACACAATTAATAGTCTCTTCATCACCTGTTCTAAGGCCATTTTCATTTTTGCTCCAGTAAAAATTCAACAAACAACTATGAAAAAACTCTTACTCACATTAACAATGATCTTCTCGGTTTCGGCCTTGGCTTATGCACAAGGAGGAGCTTTAACCGGGCGTGTGATCGATGAGCTTGGCCTACCAATGCCAGGGGCTAGCGTGGTACTAACCAATGCGCAAAAAGGTATTCCTACAGATGCCAATGGATACTATACTATTATAGATATACCGGCAGGCGAGTATACGCTTACAGTTACGTTTATAGGTTATAAAAAGATTGAGCAAACAGTTACAATTAATGCAGGTGCTACTACCGAACTTAATTTTAAGATGGAGGCAGGTTATGCCGAAGGCGGAGAAGTAATTGTGATGGGAGATCGTCTGAAAGGGCAGGCTAAAGCTTTGAACCAGCAGAAAACCAATGCAAACATTACCAACGTTGTTGCTGCTGACCAGATAGGCCGTTTCCCTGATGCAAATATTGGAGATGCTTTGAAACGTATTCCTGGTATCACCATCCAGAATGACCAAGGGGAGGCTAGAAATATCATTGTAAGAGGTCTTGCGCCTCAGTTGAACTCGGTAACTCTGAATGGCGAGCGTATTCCTTCAGCAGAGGGAGACAATAGAAACATTCAATTGGACCTTATTCCTTCCGATCTGATTCAAACTATTCAGGTAAATAAAGCAGTATTGCCAGATATGGATGCTGATGCAATTGGTGGTTCGGTAAACCTTGTTACTCGTTCTGCTCCTTCTGGCAAGAGGGTTTCAGGTACTCTAGCTTCAGGCTTTAACTTTCTTTCAGAAAAGCCAATTTGGACGGGTTCAGTTATTGCTTCCAACCGTTTTGCTAATGATAAGTTAGGCGCAGTTTTCTCTGCTAGCTATAACAATCACGATTTCGGTTCAGACAATGTTGAGGCTGTTTGGTACAAAGATGATTTTGATAGAGTTGTTATCGAAGAGTTCGATATTAGAGAGTATCAGGTTCAAAGGGTAAGAAGAAGCTTCAACCTAGCTTTAGACTATGAAATTAACCCGAATCATAAGCTATATCTTTCTGGTGTTTACAATTGGAGAGACGATTGGGAAAACAGATTCAGAATGAGAGTTTCTCAGTTAGATGATGCTTTTGATGACGGCATAGCCGTTGAAACATCTCCAGGAGTATATAACATTCCACAAGGAGCGAGGGTAGAATTTCAGACTAAAGGAGGTTTGGATAGCGACAGGGTAAAAAAGAGAAGACTGGAGGATCAAAGAAATAGAAATATTTCCCTTAAAGGTGAACACCTCTTCAATACATTAAAATTGACTTGGTCTGCTACCTATGCTAAAGCTTCAGAAGATAGACCAAATGAGAGATACCTTTCTTACAGAGAGTCAGACCAGTCGGTAAATGTGAATCTATCAGATCCAGAATTTCCATTGGCTATTTTGAGTAATTCAGCTGATAATTTAGGCATTGGCTTAAACGAGATTAGCGAAAATCATGATTATACTGAAGATGAAGATTTCAACGCTAGAATAGATTTCCAAAAGCCCGTTTCGAACAGCACTTTGATCAAATTTGGTGCAAGACTTAGAAACAAGAACAAGCTTAGAGACAATGTTTTCTATTCTTATGAGCCTTTAGATGAAGATGCCTTTGGTGCAACTTTAGGAGATATTCCTACCAACGATTACAGTAACCCAGACTATTTAGCAGGAAGTCAGTACAGAGTGGGGCGTTTTGGTTCTCCAGCTTTCTTGGGTAATCTAGATTTAAAGAATGGTGCTTTGTTCGATGAGTCTGATGAGCTAGGAGAGTATGTGCCTGGTAACTATACAGCTACAGAAAACATCTATGCCGCTTATGCTATGGCAGATGTTCAGTTGAATGAGAACCTTTCTGGTATAATAGGTTTGAGATACGAGGGCACAAGCATTGATTATTCAGGCTTTATTTTAGATGTAGATAATGACGATATTTCTGAAGCTTCAGATAGTCAAAACTATGGCAACTTTATGCCTGGTGTTCACTTAAATTACAATTTCAGTGATAACTCCATTTTAAGATTTGCTTGGACCAACACTATCGCACGTCCTAACTATTTCGACTTGGTGCCTTATGCTGAATTTAGCCCAGACGATGAAGAGTTGGTAAGAGGTAACCCAGATTTGGAGCCAACCACTTCAATGAACTTCGATTTGATGTATGAAAACTACTTCGAGAACATCGGTATCGTTTCTGGTGGAGTATTCTATAAAGACATAGATAAATTCATCTATGAAAGAGTGATTGAAGGATACGTTGATCCTTCTTTCGGAAACGACCTTGAGTTTACCACTTTCGAGAATGGTGGAACAGCCGAGATTTACGGTTTAGAAGTATCGTTCCAAAGACAAATTTGGAAAGGCCTAGGGCTTTATTTGAACTATACATTGACTCAGTCTAGCACTACGGGTATTCAGGGTAGAGAAAACGAAGACCTAGAGCTACCAGGAACAGCGAATAACATGTTCAATGCTTCACTTTCTTATGAGACTGATAAGCTTGTACTGAGAGCTTCTTTGAACTATGCTAGCGATTACATTGATGAACTAGGTGGAGAGGCTTTTGAAGATAGATTCTACGACAAGCAGACTTTTCTAGATGTGAATGGTTCTTATGCTTTCACTCCGCAGTGGAGATTCTTCTTTGAGGTGAACAATCTTACAAATCAGCCATTGAGATACTATCAGGGCGAGAGTAGCAGAACCATGCAAATGGAATACTACAATGTAAGGTTCAACGCAGGTCTTAAGTTCGACTTGTTTAATAATCAGTAAAAAGTAGGGTTGCCTTAAAAGCAAAATAGAACCGTCATCCCCAACTTGATTGGGGATCTCCTAGGGACTATTGAACCTTTTGAGGAGATTCCCGATCAGGGTCGGGAATGACGAAAAGCTTTTAAGGCTTCCTTATCAATATTCAATATGAAGAAGTTCAATTTAATAATAGGTGTGCTAGCCATTGCTGTTGCCAGCTGTGGCAATAATGTACCCGCAATTGCACCAGTATTGACAACCGAGCCTGTTAAGCACGATTCTGACGATCCTGCTATTTGGATTAACAAAGCCGATCCGTCCAAGAGCTTAGTTATAGGTACAGATAAAGATGCTGATGGTGCTTTGTATGTATACGACTTGGAAGGAAGGATTTTTCCTGAAAAAGTAGTGAGAGATCTTAAGCGCCCGAATAATGTAGACGTAGGGTATAACCTTTCTGTTGGCAATGATACAGTAGATTTTGCCGTGACAGGAGAGAGGTTGAACTCTATGCTTAGGGTGTTTTCTGTTCCAAATATGAAGCCAATAGACAATGGCGGTTTCCCTATGTTTGAAGGTGAAACAGCACCTGAGCACAGAGACCTGATGGGTATCTCACTTTATCAGAGACCATCTGATAATAAGACTTTTGTGATTATGGGCAGAAAGAATGGCCCGACTGAAGGTTACTTGTGGCAGTATTTATTAGAAGCAGACTCTACAGGAGCCTTACAAGCCACATTGGTGCGAAAGTTCGGTAAGTTTAGTGGCACTAAGGAAATAGAGTCTATTGCCGTAGATCATGAGTTGGGATTTATCTATTACTCTGATGAAAATGTAGGGACTCGCAAGTACTATGCAGACCCAGAGAAGGGAAATGAGGAATTAGCCTTATTCGGAACCGAGGGTTTCAGAGACGATAATGAAGGCATCTCCATATATGACACAGGCAACGGAACTGGGTTCATCCTTATTTCCGATCAGCAAGCCAATATGTTCAGAATATTCCCTAGAGAAGGAACAAACGGTAACCCACATCAGCATGATGAGCTAGGCGCAGTAAAGGTATCTACCAACGAGAGCGATGGCTCAGAAATTACCAGTATTCCACTGAATGACACTTTTAGAAAAGGGTTGTTCGTGGCCATGTCTGATGATAAGACTTTTCAGTACTACAGGCCAGAAGACATTCTGGACTCATTACTCAAGAAATAGTTAATCGTTAATTAATAAAGGTGCAGCCTCTGGCTGCATTTTTTTTTGCGGTATTAGCAATTACTGAAAACCTGAAGTTGTAATTCAAATATTTCCGCTTTCTGCTGTTTGATAGCTTTTAAGAGTGCCAGTGCATAGAGCTTTCAAGAATAACTAGAGTTGCTTTATACAGACTAGTGGGGGCTATATAATTGATTAGGTTCTTTGATAAATGTGCTTTACCACTTGATCATGTTCATCATAAAAGACAAAGAGCCTACAATCATCATTAGCGATTGACAAAATATCTATTTGGCAGATGAATTTCATTTTATTTCCTAATGAGTTTACTGGAGTTTGATCTCCCTGCCACCAGCTTAGATATTTCATTATTCTTACTTTAGGTGAGGTCGAATCTTTAGATTTAGCTTCAGTGTAAGTCTCTTGCGCATTTTTCAAGTGTTCTTCAAAGTCTTTCCCAATTACTAATGCAGATTTTTCAAAAGTTGGTTTGTATAATCCATTATCGGTAATACTGAAGGTAAATTCATCTATATTATCGTTTGGAGAGAAGGGTTTGTAGTGATCAATACTTGGATCGAAACTAACATAAACTATATGGATTTTGTCTTTGATACCTTTGTTACTGAGATCCAATGTGGCAATTGGAAAAAAGTTATCATGTTTAGCATAATCTTCAACTAGAATTGTTTCCTTATCGGGAAACATTACGTCACTTCTTCTATTTGATGAGAAACTCACAAAACTGATTAATAAGCTGAGAACAGCGAGTTTTAAGTTGTGTGTATTCATAAGATATTTTATTTAGACATTTGTTTAAACCCAGAAAACAAATTTGTCATCTTAACTGATAAATCAAAAATATGGACTTGATTTAATATGCTCATAAAGGTCGTTTGTACTTGGTTCGCACCCTGTTCTTTTGAATATAATTACTTCTAGTACACAGATATCATTAATTATTTGCAAAGAATAATCATATGGTCATCAGGGGGTAGATTAGACTTATACTTATAATTGTAAGTGTAGCTTGATGAGAGGCTTGACTCGGTCAGTTTACATATTCAACCAATAAGTTATTTTAAATACCAATTGACGATTTTTTATGTTTAGTCCATCTATACCGTAATTATCCGTGTAGACTATAAACAAGTCAGACATGGGCTTATAACGCCATTGAAAACGAGAAAAGACATTGTAGTTCTCTGCTTGAGAATTGTATTGAATAGCTGTGGTCCAGAACATTTTATTTGAGAAGCTGATTTCTGCATTCAGCCTGAATAAGTGAAGATCAGATTCGCCATATCCTTCTGCTAGCTTCACTTTATTGTAGTCATAGTTTACCCCAAAAGTACCCCACGGTTGAGTTCTAAAGTTTAGTGCTGTGGTAAAACCACTCTTGGTACCGTTGTAGAATGTGCCGTGTCTTAGAGATAATTCGGTGTTTATTACCTTTCTACGGTCGCTAGTAAAGAATATGGAGTTATCTGTGTATCGGTAATTGCCTACAGGTAAGGCTGCATTTTTGCCAATTAAGTTGGTAGGAACGGGAAGGTTAGCTTCAAAAAACACACGGTTGAATCGGAGTTCCATTGTGTTTTTAAAGAAGAAGTCGTAACCAATGCCATGGCGCCTTTCATTGAGAGAACCATCGGTGTTTAACCAGCCAATATGCCAAGTTCTTGGACCGTGTATATTCAAGGCTGCAGACTCCGATTTGGGTCTAAAGCGATACATAAACCACGGGTTAAATTTAGTGTAACCTTGTTTTGTAGTTTCCTCAGTTTCGGCATTGTAGTTATATAGCCTTGGGTTGAATCCAAGTTCGGTTTCATAGTTTTTTCCAACAACATCTACCGCCCAACCCAGAATAATGTTTCTATTTCTATAGCCTCCATCTATACCGTAATAGCGATTGTTGCTTAGGTTTTCTTCGTTGGTGGCTAAATGGTAGCGTATGGTATTGTTCCAAGAACCAGAAGGGTGTACATAATTGAATTCCAAACCACCATTTCTAGCATAGTCTCCATTCTGGCCTGCACGGTTAATGAAAATTGCCTTTACTACAGAACGACTAAAAACTCTCTGGTGCGCTGCTAAAACAGAATAATTGTTTGGCTCAACTTCATCGGTAGCGCCTGTCTGTACATTCATGGCACCAATGCGCATATTAGGCGTTAGGTTGCCGGTTAGTCGTGCTCCGTATTTAATAGGTACCTGTTGCCCTTTATTTAGGCCAATTGTTCTCGAGAAGAATGGCTGAATTTGTCGGCCTCCAAAATTCGAGAATATGTCTCCGTTTTCTAAAAAGAAGTTCCTTCGCTCTGGAAAGAATATGCTAAATCGGCTGAGGTTGGTTACTTGCTGGTCTACATCTGCATTAGAAAAGTCTGGGTTAACGGTAAGGTCTAAATTCAACGAGCTGGTTACGGCTACTTTGGCGTCTAAGCCAATATCTGCACTGTTTTGATAACCGTTCTCACCAGTTTCTTCCTCATAGTTACGGTGAGTGCTGCCAGCCAAATAGGGGATGAGCACCACCTTACCTTCAGCTTTCTTAGGTGGTGCATCCCATTGCAGCGTTCCCATGAAATTAATGTCTATACCTCCAAAGGCAACTGGAAACTGTGTCCATGTAGAGTAATGATTCCGCTCCATGTCGCCCCGAATAAAGTTTACACCCCATTCGGTTTGGGTGCTGTTGTACCTAAGGGTTTTAAAAGGAATAGCCATTTCTACTATCCAATGGTCAGCGTAGCTTCTTACTTCCGAAAACCACTTGTTATCCCAGTTTTCATCAAAATTAGTGTTTCCATTTTCAATGTTCAGAAGGGCTTCTACCTGAGCTCCACCAGCATTCACCCCAAAGAAAAAGCCACTTTGTTTGGTGTTAAAAGGATCTAAAACCACAGTGAAATTGTCGCTATTCCAATGTCCGTCTACATTATCTCTTCTTAATGTTTGAACTATTCTTTCTCCATTATCATAGAGCTTAGCCAATACGTAAATGTATTCCTCATCATAAAGCGTCCAAACTTCAGAGCGTGCTTCGGCTTCACCCTGATCGGCCGGCCAATGATTCATAAAATGGTCTATTTCAGGTGCATGTTGCCAAGCTATTTCATCAGCGATGCCATCTACATTAATGGGCTCATTTGTACGGCTAATTGAATAGTTGTAAGCTTTGCGCGTGTCTTGCTCCTGAGCAAAAAGTAGGGAGAAACCGAGCCAAAATAGGGCAATGGTAAAGTGAGTTTTCATAATTTGAGTTGTTGACCTTTTAGTGCCTTTACTAGCTTTTAAGCTTTGAGTTTCAGGCAGAAATGCCTTTTAGACCAACTCATTTGTTTTTCAGACCAATGGTGTATTTGCAGTGATTCTGCATTTGGTCGATGTTAAGTAGACGTTGATGGGAGCTATAATTGAATTTGTCTATTGCAATGATTATTAGAAACTTAAAGGCTAGTTTTGATGTCTTCTTTACCAACTGCTATGGCTAAGCCCAGATTAGAAAACATATTATTCAGAACTCCAAGAGTTATTTGGCACCTCATTTTTTGGGCTGTGTACATCCTGTTTTTCGGAATAGTGTATGGGAGCTTTGAAGAAGAGTATGCCAAGCAAATTGCGGTGCAGGCCAGTCATGCCTTGGTTCAGATTCCGGCAGTTTATATAACGCTCTACATCTTGATGCCTAAGCTGCTCTTTAAAGAAAAGTTTGCAACCTTCTTTTTATCGTTTGTAGGGGTAGTAATAGTATTTTCCACCCTTTCTTGGTTTGAATATTTGTTCATTCAGCAACCTCTTTTCTGGCCGAGTGATACTTTCCAATCTCCTTTAATTAATGTTGGTAAAATTCTTAAGCACACCAATAACATATATCCGGTTATGACTGTAGCCGTGGTTTGCAAGTGGTTTAAGTACTGGTACCAAGAACAGAAAAAGAACCAGCAATTGATTGAAGATAAGCTAGAGGCAGAACTCAAATTCTTAAAGTCTCAGATTCATCCTCACTTTTTGTTCAACACCTTAAATAACTTATATGCGTTAACGCTTAAGCAAAGTAAAGAAGCGCCAGAAGTGGTTTTGAAGCTTTCAGAATTACTTGACTATATGCTATATGAGTGTAACGCGAATAGAGTGCCTCTTTCTAGAGAAATCAGTTTAGTAAAAGATTACATAGAGCTAGAGAAGATCAGGTATGGCGATCGGCTTAATGTTACGCTCAATGTAACCAATGAAAATGGAGATGAAAGTGTAGCACCATTGCTTATTTTGCCTTTTGTTGAAAATGCTTTTAAGCATGGAGCAAGTGATGAACTAGAGGGCTCATGGATTTCTATAGACATTGCTTTAAAGCATAGGGGGCTGATTTTAAAAGTTGAAAACAGTAAGAGCAGTTATATAGAAACTGAAGACAAGTTTGCATATAAAGAGGGAATTGGGTTGAAAAATGTTAAACGCAGACTAGAGATTCTTTATCCAGAAACCCATGAACTGAATATTCATGAATCTACCGATTCTTTTTTAGTGGTCTTAAAACTCAATTTTTAGCAATGAACTTGAAATGCTTAGTAGTAGATGATGAGCCTTTAGCAAGGGAGGTAATTCTTTCTCACATCAGTAAAATTGACGGCTTGGAGTTGGTGGCAGAGTGCGATAATGCCTTAAAGGCTTTTGAACTGTTAAAAAAAGAAGCTGTGGACCTCATTTTTCTGGATATTCAAATGCCCAAACTCACTGGTATTGAGTTTTTGAAAGTGTTGAATCCCACTGCCCGCATCATCTTTACCACTGCTTATAGAGAATATGCTCTAGAGAGTTATGAATTGAACGTAGCTGATTATTTACTCAAGCCTATTTCTTTTCAGAGATTCCTGAAGGCAGTAAATAAAGTCTTAAACGATCACGAAGTAGAGGTTGCAGAGTTGATTGAACAGCAGGATGCGTTGAGGTCAGACGATCCGCATATTTTCTTAAAAGCAGATAGGAAAATGGTGAAGGTGTACTTAAAAGACATTCTGTATATAGAAAGTCTAAAAGATTATGTTCGAATTAAGTTGCCGGGTAAGGAGGTAATCTCTTTACAGAAAATAAGCTTTTTGGAAGAAAAGCTGCCAGAAGACTGCTTTGTAAGAATTCACAGGTCTTTTATAGTACCGCTAAAGAGAATAGAAGCATTTTCGAATAGTGCAGTAGAGGTAAATGGTGTAGAATTACCTATCGGAAGAAATTATAAAGATGCCGTTCTTGAGCTGCTCAACTCAAGTAAATCCATTTTAGGTTAGCGCTTATTGGCCAAAATGGTTTCAGTGCAACCATTTGCCTGTTGAATGTTTAGGTTGAGATAGTTGTCATCTAATTGCCATATAGCACCATTACAGTTTCCATTAAAGCAGATTCTAAGCTGGTCTCCATCAAAAGAGTAGTATCCAACCAGCGGTTGCCGTTCGTTTAACACGGTGCCAATTCTCTTGTCTATAGTGCGCGTATTTCTAGAAAGTATATAGGCTCGGTCATTGGTCAACTCCAAAGTGATTGAATTACAAGTTTGGGAGTGTCCTTCTATAGAACAGCCAAAATCTTTGGAAGAAGAGCTGAAGTTGTCATTTGGGTTGTCGCAACCTGAAATTTCAATAGATGTTACCTCATATTTTCCGACAAGGATATCGTCAGGGTTTGAGACATTATAGCCACAAGCTCCAATAATTAAAGCCAAAGAAGCAAGCCCAAATACTATAATAGTGCGCTTCATTAATCTATTAAACCCCCAGATATTCAGGGAGTTTAGAAACTGAAGACATTTCTATGTATGTAAGTTCGTTTACTTCAGATTTGTCAATCATTTCATGGGTCCAGGTATCATGAAAGGGAATATGAATGGCTTGTGATCCCATCTCAATTACGGGTAATACATCTGACTTGAGCGAGTTGCCTATCATTAAGAATTCCGCAGCATTTATGGAGTTTCTCTTTAATACCTCTCTATATGTAGCCGTGTTCTTTTCACTGACGATTTCCACGGTATCGAAGTAGCGCATCAACCCTGAGCGAGCAATTTTATTCTCTTGATCCCAAAGGTCGCCCTTGGTGATAATCATTAAATGATAATGGTTCTCCAGAATATCTAGAACTTCTTCTATGTCTGGCAAAACTTGAACAGGATGTTCTAACATTTCTTTGCCTAGTAGGATTATTCTTTCAATGTCTTTACCTTTTATGGCATAGTTGGTGAGTTCTAGAGCCGACTCAACCATAGATAGTGTAAAACCTTTTATACCGTAACCAAATAGCTTGAGGTTTCTAGATTCTACGCTGTAAAGCTCCTTTTCAAGGTTTTCGTTAATGGAAATATACTTACCTAGAATCTCTTCAAACTTCAGTCTGGTGTCAGTAAATATGGGTTCGTTCATCCATAAAGTATCATCAGCATCGAAGGCTATGGTTTTAATTTTATCCATAGCCTAAAATTATCATTTACAAATCAGTTATTATCAATCTGCTTGAATACATGTAGTAGCTCTGAGGCAATCTGTAGACTTCGCTTATCATACATTTCAGACTTTTTGTCTGTGTTATCGAAAGCTTTAGGGTCTTCATAAGTAAGAGGAATTCGCTTTTCCGTCCCTGGTATGAATGGACAGTTCTCATCAGCATCGGAGCAGGTCATTACTGCGGCAAATGCGGTTTTCGGGTTGTCAGCATGGTCATACACTTTAGAAAAACACTTGGTATTGATGTCTTGGTCAATGTGTACGATATACTCGGGGTTTTCCGAGTTATTTAGCTTTTCAATATCAAAACCCAAGCGTTCACATGAGGCTACCGCTCTTTCATTAAATGCAGTTACTTCAACACCTCCAGAAAAAACGTTGACATCAATACCGTTAATATGTGCTGCTGTTTTAGCCCAAATTTGAGAAAGCTGGCTTCTTCGAGAATTATGAGTGCAAATAAAGTTGAGGTTGATTGACTCCTTAGCATCTCGTTTTGCTTGTATGTAGTCGATCAGTGTTTGTAGAACGCTTAACCTCTGCTCTCCGATAGGAAGGGCAGAGGCTTTTTCTATAGTGCTTTTAAGTTCTTTTTTCATGTTAACAACATCCGCTATTTGGTGAACAAGCTCCGTTTTGACCAATAGCGCTTAGTCTCACTTTTGGTTTTTCTTGTGGTACGCCACACTTGTCTTCTGCCAAGCAAGCTGTAAATTTAGATGTAAGCTGAAATTCACCATCAGTCAATTCTAGCCCGTATTTTTGAATAGAGGTTTCACCTTGATACTCTACTTCAATTTCTCCATCTGATAAGTCAAGGTGCTTTTCAGAAAGCTCAATAATTGACTTGAGTTTTTGCGGAGCCAGTCGGTGATCATAGTCTACTGATGTCCATAACTGAAAGTTGATTACGTCTTCATTGCGTATTGTTCCTCCACAATCAATGAAGTGTTTTTTAACAGAACCCACTTCCGAAACGTGAAAATGTGAAGGCACAACCTCTCCATTTGGCAGCTTAAAAACCACATCTGTTAGACTTTCAAGATGATTCTTTATTTCCGATAATTTCATAATGGTATATTTTGTGACTGATCTTATTCTTGATTCTGATATCCTCAATTGAAGATTCTATCGTTTTATAATTACATTGCAATATTACGATTAATGTATTTTATAAAAAAGGTCTGAAGCAATTATTAGCCCTAGACCTTTTTATGTTTCTAGTCTTCTAGCTGAGCAGCGGCTGCTTCATCAATAAACCAGATTAACTCTCCATGAGTAGGGTTTATGTGATAAGCAGGATAAGACTTGGCTACTTCATGATCTTCGAAAATCTGCTTGATCTTCTCTTTTTTGTTGTCGCCAGTAACTAAAAAGCATACATTTTTAGCAGCATTAATTACAGGGCCAGTTAAGCTTACTCTTTTCTGGCCAGACTCCGGGTGGTTAGCTACTTCACAGGTTTTGGGGCTGTCTAGTAACTCAATTTCATGAGGGAAGATAGAAGCCGTATGTCCATCTGTGCCCATGCCTAGAATAATGATATCGAAAACTGGGTTGCCTTCTTGTTTGGGTAGGTTTGATTCAATGAGTTGACCATACCTTTCAGCTTCTTCTATCGGATCGTTTTCGCCAAGCACTCTGTATATGTTTGCCTCAGGCATTCTTATGAGGTTCAACAAGTGCTCTTTAGTCATTTTAAAGTTACTGTCGTCATCGGTAGGAGGCACGCAACGCTCATCGCCCCAATAGAAATGAATCTCTGACCAGTTAAACTTATCTTTGTAATCCGTGGCTAATAGATCGAACAATATTTTTGGAGTTGAGCCACCAGAAAGGGCTACGGTAAGCATTCCATTTTCTCTATGTTGTTCTAACATAAAGTCCGCAAAGGCTTTGGCAGTATCTAAAGGTGTTTGAAGTATTTTAGCTTCCATGCTTAGGCTTTAAAGTTCACAGTAATTTCCATCGTCAGTAAGGTTGCTACAAGGGTAGCGCCAAGTCATTTGCTCACCCTCAATTAAAGTATCTGCATTTTCTGGCCCCCAAGTTCCTGCAGGATATCCATAAACTGGAATCTCTTCATTTTCCCAAGCTCTGAGAATTGGATCAATGAACTCCCAGGCTGCTTCGGTACTGTCTCCACGAGCATAAAGCGTAGCATCTCCCTGCATACAATCAAGAATCAACCTCTCGTAAGCATCAGGTACATATACGTTGCTCAAATCATCGTAATGGAAGTCCATATTAACCTGCTCGGTATTGTAACCAGCACCAGGTATTTTCATGGCAAACTTCAGTAAGATTCCTTCGTTTGGCTGAATTCTCAGAACAAGCGTGTTTTGGGGGTTGGCCAAGTTAGAGTTAGAAGAGAATAAATGATGGTGATTTGGCTTAAAGTGAATCACTACTTCAGTTACTCTAGTTGGCATTCTTTTTCCTGTTCTGATGTAGAAAGGAACACCAGCCCAACGCCAGTTATCTATGTAGAATTTAAGAGCTGCGTAAGTTTCGGTTTTAGACTCTTCACCCACGCCTTCTTCTTCGCGATAGCCGGGTACTTTTTCGCCTTTTATGGTAGAAGACATATACTGACCGCGAATTACATGATTAGCGATATCTTCTTTTGTATATGGTCGGAGGCTTTGAAAAACTTTGAGCTTTTCATTTCTAATGCTTTCAGCGTCTGCTTTTACAGGAGGTTCCATGGCAACTAATGCAACTAGCTGAAAAAGATGGTTTTGAACCATGTCTCTTAAAGCACCAGATGAATCGTAATAACCGCCTCGCTTTTCTACTCCAACACTTTCTGCCGCAGTAATTTCTACTCTGTGAATATAATTACGGTTCCAAAGAGGCTCAAAAATGCTGTTCGCAAACCTAGTCACAAACATGTTCTGAACAGTCTCTTTGCCTAGGTAATGGTCTATTCTATAAAGCTGGTCTTCAGCAAAGAACTTGAGCAGGTGCTCATTTAAATGCTTGGCCGATTCAAGGTCATATCCGAATGGTTTTTCCACTATCAACCTAGTCCAGCCATCTTCTTGGTTATTCAAGTTGTTAGCTGCTAAGCCTTCAGCAATTACTTCATAAAGGCTAGGAGGGGTTGAAAGGTAAAATATGTAATTGTGGCAAGTAGCTTTAGACTGATCTAGTTGATTAAGCTTTTCTTTTAGGTTAGCATAAGAATCAACGTCTTTAGTGTCAAGTGATTGATAATAAATTAGATCTGAAAAACGCTTCAAGTCGCTTTCAGAAACTTTATCCTTTTCATTCAAGTGCTCATTCTCAAATACCACACTTTTACGGTATTCTTCATCAGAATATTCAGTTCTGCCTACACCAACAACGGCATAACATTTAGGCAGAAAGCCGCCTTTAAACAGGTTAAATACAGCAGGAATGAGTTTTCTTTTGGTTAAGTCGCCTGAGCCGCCAAATATTACGAGGACTTGATCGTCAGTTTTTTTCATTAAGCTTTTTTGCCTTGAATTGCCTTTGTTTCTTTGTAAGAACTAAATCAGTTTGACCGCAGAAAGTTCCGAGCTCAAAGATAATGGGTTAGTGGCAGACTTGAGGAACTAAAACGTATTCATTTAGCCTACTTATAGAAACGCAAAAATATGTCTGAAGCAAAGTTTGATTTTGGCCTCATTGGCCTTGGAGTAATGGGAAAGAACTTTATCCTGAATGTAGCTGATAATGGTTTTTCTGCCATTGGTTACGATTTAGATCAGGAGAAAGTAGATGCTCTTAAGCGGGAAAGCCAGAATGGAATGGCAAGTGCTACTACGGATAAATTGCAATTTATTCGTTCATTAAAAACTCCAAGAAAAGTAATGTTCTTAGTGCCGAGTGGGGCTCCAGTTGATAGTGTAATAGATGACTTAATGCCCTTTTTGGATAAAGGGGATTTACTTATTGATGGTGGGAATTCTTACTTTTTGGATACTGAGAGACGGGTTACAAAACTTAAGAATTCAGAGATTAATTTTCTAGGCCTAGGAATTTCTGGTGGTGCAAAAGGAGCAAGAAAGGGCCCGAGTATGATGGCGGGAGGAGACAATGATGTTTATGAGTTAATTTCTCCTATCCTAGAATCAGTATCAGCCAAAGTAAATGATGAACCATGTGTCGCTAGAGTTGGAGATAACTCGGCCGGACATTACGTTAAAATGGTTCACAATGGTATTGAGTATGGTTTGATGCAACTTATTGCAGAGACTTACGATCTCGCAAAGTTTGGTTTGGGCTTAAGTAATAAAGAACAAGCAGAGTTATTTTCTGGGTTCAATGAAGGCAAGCTAAAGTCTTATCTAATTGAAATAACTGCAGACATATTTACCAAGAAAGATGATTTATCACCGAAAGACCTGATTGACGTTATCAGTGATAGGGCAAAACAAAAAGGTACTGGAAAATGGATTTCACAGAACGCAATGGACATTGGAATTCCTATTCCTGCAATTGATTCATCTGTAAGTATGAGAGTACTTTCATCATTTAAAGAAGAAAGGCAAAAAGCAGCTTTGGTATACCCCAAGTCACAAAGTGACCCGAGTAGGTTTACCAAGACTGACCTTGAAAAGGCATTATATTTTAGTTTCATAGTGACTTTTGCCCAAGGTATGAGACAGTTGCTTGAGGCCTCGTCTAAATATCAGTATGGTTTAGATTTAGCGGAAATTGCTAAAATTTGGAGAGGAGGTTGTATAATCAGAGCTGAATTGTTAGAGCACATTCGCGAAGCGTTTAGTGATTCTTCGAATAAAGAACACTTATTGTTTGATGCTTATATCATTTCAGAAATCAAGGAACTTCTTCCTTCTGTTAATAGGGTGATTTCTGTTGCGCATAATGCAGGAATTGCTGTTTCAGGAATGAGCGCAAGTTTAAACTACTTCAATGCCTTCAGGTCAGAGAAGCTACCATTGAACCTGATTCAAGCTCAGCGTGACTATTTCGGTGGTCATACTTACGAGAGGTTAGACAAGCCAGGAATCTTCCACACTGAGTGGGAAGATTAAACCAGCTGATAGGCTATAAAAATTAAAGCAAAGCTCGTTACAGAAATCACCGTAGAGAGTATTGTCCAAGATTTGAGAGTTTGCTGAACCGATTGGTTCAGCATTCTATTTACTAGCCAGAAACCGCTGTCATTCACATGAGACAGCACAATGCTACCAGCGGCAATGGCCATCATAATGAAGGTCTTTTCTAGCATACTTAAGTCCATACCTGGGAGAACCGCGGCTACAATGCCTGCCCCAGTGAGCATAGCTACTGTTGCACTTCCTTGCATAATTCTCACTAGCACTGTAACCAAATAGGCAAGGAGTAAAACTGAGAAACTTGTGTTCATCATGCCTTGAGCAATAATATCACCGATTCCAGTATTAATCATCACTGTTTTTAATACACCTCCTGCACCGGTTATCAGTATGATTGACCCTGCTGGTGCTAGTGAGTTATTGGTTACTTTAAAAAGCTCCTCCTTACCAATTCCTTTTTTGACCCCTAGAAAATATAGGGCTAATAGAGTACCTATAAGCAAGGAAACAAATGGGTGGCCTACAAAACCAAGAGCATCAATAAATTGATTGGGTTCAATTACTCCTTCTTTGGCTAGAGTATCGAAAAGCGAGCCCACTAGAATTAAGGCTATTGGTAGTCCTAGAATCCACATAATGGTGTGAACCAACTTTGTGTCAATCTGGGACGACATAACCTCAGACATATCATCCACTTCAATAGGTTCGTCCTTGGGAACCAGGTACTTACTGACAATAAGCCCACAGATTAGAGCGATGGGAATACCTACCAAAGCCCCAACTACAATGGCATAACCAAGGTCAACATTGAGGATGTCTGCCACAGCAACTGGACCAGGAGTGGGAGGGATAAAACTATGAGTGATACCTAAGCCAACGAGTAAAGGCAAACCATAATAAAGCACATGACGGTTACTTTTCTTGGCTAAAGCCTTCACCATAGGCATAAGAATAATAATACCTACATCGAAAAAGACAGGTATTGAGACTATAAAACCAGTAGTTAATAGAGCGAGTCTAGATCTTGATTCTCCGCCCTTCTTCAAGAGGTATTTGGCTAAGGCTTGAGCGCCACCTGAGTGTTCTAGAAGTGAGCCGAAAATGGCGCCAAGCCCTACAATAGTAGCTACAAAAGCCAGTGTGCTTCCCATTCCACTTGAAATTGAATCAATAATTTCTTCACCAGATAGACCTCCGACTAGGCCAACCCAAATACTAGCAAAAAGTAAACTTAGGAAGGCATTTAGCTTCCATTTCATAATCAAAAATAGGAGGATAGCCACTCCAGAAAGGATGGCTAAGTAGAGTTGAAGATTTTCCATAGCGCGTTAAAAGCCCAGAAATTAGGTATTTACAGCAACTTGCGGAAGTTTTGATCGAGTTTATCTACCAATTCGTTCAAAGGAGTGGTAGCCGAAAGCTTCAATCCATCTTTAGGAATTTCAAGTGTATCGAGTTGAGATTGGATTAATGAACTAGGCATAAAATGGTCTTTACGCTGATCCATTCTGGCTTTTGCCTCATCGAATGATAGCTCTAGGAGCACAGGATGCACTTGAAGTCTTTGCCCTAAATATGCGCGATAAGAATCTTTAAGCGCACTGCAGCCCAAGACAAAATTGTTTCTATGATTATGCTGAATATGCTCAACAATTGCAGCGAGCCATGGCCAACGATCTTCATCTGTTAATGCCTGGCCTCGGCTCATCTTCATTACATTTTCTCTAGGATGAAAGTCATCTGCATCTAGGAATGGTATTCCCAAAGACTTAGAAAGTTCTTTGCCGACAGTGGTTTTTCCACAACCACATATACCCATGATGAGGATTATCTGCTTCAATTCTTGCGTTTGCTAAGTCTGCAAGGTAAGGCAAGGCATTAAATTCAGAAACAGAATTAGGCATAAATCGTTTCTTACTGTAAATTATTCACGTGAAATCCCTTCTGCTATCCATTGCTATTCTGTTAAGCATCAACTCGTTGGGTTTTGCCCAACGCTTTGGTGAGCCTTCGGCTATTAAGAGTGTGTATTTTGGAGGTGGAAGCTTCTACGTAGACCGAGAACAGAACAAAGAGCTACAGCATTTTTTAGACTCAATTCCTCATCTTCATAATTTCTTGATCACTGTGCATAGCCATACCGATAATGTGGGAGGAAAGGAGTACAATGAGTGGCTGAGTAAAATGCGTGGTCAATCTGTGGTAGACAAACTTATTTCAAATGAGAAAGTGAAGCCAGAGTCTATTGAAATACGAGATTTCGGGCTATTCAATCCTATTTATGACAATTCAACCCGAGAAGGAAGAAGGAAAAATAGGCGAGTAGATATAATTCTCTGGCTCGCCATTTAGCTATTTCTTATTGCTGTTCTTCAATTTTGTTCGAACCACTTTTAGTAATCAACTTTTTGCCAATTACCATTTCTCTTGAAGCAACTCTTTTGTCTGGCGTATAATGCCAAATCGCTTCAGCTTGATCATTAGAAAGTATAAGCTCTAAATATCCATGGTCTCTCAGGTTGGCATATTTGAGTTGCGGATTCAAAGGGCTACCTGTAATGTTTTGTTCGTGCTCCATCACGGTCTCGTCTGTGGTGCCAGCCCTATCGTTGGTGTTTCCAGAGTTAATACTCGTTGTGCCGAATTCTACCGCTACAGCTCCATTGGTTTTGTAGTCGCTAAAAGCATCTTCGGTAACTTCTAATGCCCAAGATGAGTGTGTGTCTCCAGTTACGAAAACCACATTTTCTACTTGTTCATTTCTAATATGGTCAATGATCTCTGTTCTTTCATAAGGGTATCCATCCCAAGAATCTAGGTTCAGTTGGAAAGTAGGGAAACCCCAGTTTAGGTAGCTGAATATTACTTGATTGCCAATTATTTTCCATTGAGCATCAGATTCAGATAATTCGTTTTTGAACCATGAAAGCTGTTCAGTTCCTAGCATCAGTCTTTCTTCACTTGCAATGTTTGGGTCATCAGCACTTTTTACGGGAGCTACTCTGCCAGCCAATCGTTCGTCTAGCATAATTAAATCGGCCATGTCGCCATAAGAAAAGCTTCTGTATAGCTCTTTCGACTCTCTTATCGGTAGCCACTCATAATAAGCCTTTCTAGCTGCTGCTTTGCGGTCATTGTAGTCGCCTTCATTCTCTTGATGATTCTGAGCGCCATCCACATAAGAGTCATTCGCTATTTCGTGATCGTCCCAAATGGTGATGAAAGGAATGCGTTGATGGACTTCTCTTAAGTCTTTATCTAATCTATACTGAGCATACCTTGTGCGATAATCTTCTAGTGTGATGATCTCATGTGGAGGCATATGGAACCTGCCCGTTGTAGTATCTCCGTAGCCCTTTTCGCCATATTCGTAAATGTAATCTCCAAGGTGTAAAACAACATCTATGTCATTTCTTTCAGCCAAAGCACCATAACCATTGAAGGGGCCAAACTCATAATTACTACAACTTACAATGGCCAATCTCAAGGCTTCATTACTTTCGGAAGGTGCTGTTTGCGTTTCGCCAATCAATGAATTTGCACCTTCATAATTGAATCTGTAGAAATACTTAGTGTTTGGTTCTAAACCGTTTACATCAACCTTTACGGTATATCCTTTATCAGGATTAGTGATTACTTCTCCAGTTTGGGTTGGCTCATTGAAGTTTTCATTTTCTGAAATTTCCCATTGAACAGTTAGTTCTGGTAAGCTATCTTCTGGAGTTACTTTAGTCCATATAATTACTGCATTTTGAAGCGGGTCGCCAGACGCAACGCCATGGTAAAATGGTTTTAGAGAAGCTTCATAGTAATTGCTTAACGGATCGGCTACTGGTGAGTGGCTTTCTTGTTTTTGGCATGCAAAGAAAACAAATACAAGTAACAGAAGTAGGTTGATCTTTTTCATAAGTCTAATTGTTGACGAAGTTAAGGGCAGTAGGTCAAAGGTTCTTTAATTAAATATTATGTTTGAAAAAAGTAGAGCTAACATTGAATACAACTAAGAAGGTAGCTGTTATTGGAGGCGGAGCTGCAGGGTTCTTTGCCGCCATTTCCTGTAAAACACATCATCCAGAAGCCCAAGTGTTTATCATTGAGAAAACCAGTAAGCTGCTGGCCAAAGTAATGATTTCTGGAGGCGGTAGATGCAATGTTACCAATGGTTTTGAAGGCATATCTGGCTTCGCTAAACATTACCCACGGGGTGAGAAGCAGTTAAAAAAAGCTTTCGGACAATTCAACTCTAAAGATACCATTGAATGGTTTGAGAATAGGGGCGTGGCTTTAAAAACAGAACCTGATGGACGAATGTTTCCTACAACGGATCAGTCGCAAACCATCATCAACTGTCTCATGCAAGAATGCAAAAGGCTTGGTGTTCAAATTCGAACTTCAAGTCAAGTACAAGAGATTGTTAGCCATGAAGATTCTATTGAGTTGGTGATTAATGGTACCAAAGAAATATTTCAATCAGTAATTATAGCAACTGGAGGACAACCAAAAAAGGAAGGCTTTCAGTGGTTGAAAGACTTAGGACATCAGATTATAGAGCCTGTTCCATCACTTTTTACATTCAATATGCCAAAGAACCCTATTACCAAGTTAATGGGGCTCTCGGTACCGAATGCCACTGTCCGAATTCAGGGTACTAAACTAGAGCAATCAGGCCCTTTACTAATTACACACTGGGGAATGAGTGGGCCAGCAGTGCTTAAAACTTCAGCTTGGGGTGCCAGAACTTTAAATGAGCTCAACTATCAATTCGTAGCGCATGTAAACTGGCTTGGTAGCTCGAAAGATTTTGAGGTTAAAGAGCAGATTGATTTGGTTAGACAAAATTCGCCAAAGAAACTACTGAAGAACTTATGTCCTTTTGAATTGCCTCAGCGCTTTTGGGAGTTTCAACTCAATAAATGTGAGGTTGACTTAGAAAAGCCATGGGCAGAAGTATCAAAAAAACATATCAATAAATTGATAGAAGTGTTGGTGAATGACCAATACCCCGTTTCAGGCAAAACCACTTTTAAAGAAGAATTTGTGACTGCCGGAGGAATAGACCTTGCAGAAGTAGACTTCAGTAGCATGCAAAGCAGAGTAGTAAATAACCTCTATTTTGCAGGAGAGGTGCTTAATATAGATGGAGTTACCGGAGGTTTCAACTTTCAGGCTGCATGGACTACCGGCTATATTGCTGGCAAGCATTGTCTTGCCTAGTTCCACTCGTCAAATACCTATCTCCGTTTTTAAGGGTTTTGTATTATTTTCCCAGTTCTAAACCTTTAAAATTCTATGAGAACAAAATCGCTTTTATTTAGCGCTTTCCTGATGTTGCTCGGTGTCGGTCTTTCCGCCCAAGACCTTCAGGAAATACTAAAGAATTACGAATATCGAAACGTTGGCCCTTTAAGAGGCGGTAGAGTTACTGCCGTTGCCGGAGTAGCCAGTCAACCGTCCGTTTTCTACATGGGAGCCACTGGTGGTGGTGTCTGGAAAACCGACAACTACGGAATGTCGTGGAAGAACGTATCCGATGGTTACTTTCCAACGCCTTCTATTGGTGCCATTAGCGTTTACCAAAAAGATCCGAAAATAGTTTATGTTGGAACAGGTTCTGATGGACTTCGTTCTAATGTAATTGCAGGAAAAGGGGTATACAAAAGTACAGACGCTGGTAAAACTTGGAACTTCATTGGTTTGAAGGAGTCAGGGCAAATTGGTGCAGTAGAAATTCACCCAGACAATCCTAACATTGTTTATGTAGCAGCAATTGGTCAAGCCTTCGGCCGAAATGAGGAAAGAGGTGTTTTTAAGACTACCGATGGTGGTAAAACTTGGGATAAAGTGCTTTACCATTCTGATAGCATAGGTTTCTCTGATCTAGAGCTAGCCCCAGACGATCCGAATACTATTTATGCAGGTGCATGGAGAGGTGAGAGAAAGCCTTGGACAATTATCAGTGGTTCTACTGAAGGTGGCGTTTATAAGTCTACCGATGCTGGTAAAACTTGGACGAAATTGGCCAACGGCCTACCGAACAAACTCATTGGAAAAGTAGATTTAGCAGTTTCGGCTGCCGATCCGAATAGAATATATGCGAATATTGAAGCATCTGACGATATGGGAGGGCTTTATCGCTCTAACGATAGAGGTGCTACTTGGGAATTTGTTTCGGACAATAGCAACCTAACAAACAGACCGTTTTACTATACCAACATTGAATCTAACCCTAAGAATGCCGATGTGGTATATAACAACTCTTTGAGATTTATTAAGTCTGAAGATGGTGGTAAAACATGGAAAAGCATTTCTACTCCTCATGGAGATAATCATGACATCTGGATTAACCCTAACGATACTTCTATTTGGATTCAAGCCAACGATGGCGGTGCTAATGTAACCTTAGACAATGGCAGAACTTGGTCTACTCAGTTCAACCAACCAACTGCCGAGCTTTACCAAGTTGAAGTAGATGACCAATATCCTTACTGGCTATACGCTGGTCAGCAAGATAACTCAAGCACCATTGCAGTGCCAAGTGAGCCAGTTCAGAGTGTTCAGGCGGGAAGCAATGCTTTCATTATCAATACTGGCGGTTGCGAAACTGGGCCAGCAGTGCCAAAGCCGGGTAATCCAAATATTGTGTACTCTAACTGTAAAGGACGTTTCGGGGTATATGATAAGACTACAGGTCAAGAGCTTCAGTACTATGTTGGGGCAACCAACATTTACGGACACAACCCTAAAGACTTGAAGTTCAGATTCCAGAGAGTGGCTCCAATTCATGTGTCTCCTCATAATCCTGATGTGGTATACCACACGTCTCAGTACGTGCACAAAACAACCGATGATGGTAAAACTTGGGAGATCATTTCTCCAGACTTAACAGCTTTCGACCCTGAGTTCCAAGTTGTTCCTGGCTCTCCAATTACTAGAGACGTTACGGGAGAAGAGTATTACAGTACTATTTACGCTATCAGAGAGTCTACTCTGAAGGAAGGTCTAATTTGGGTAGGAGCTAATGACGGACCTGTTCACGTAACTAAGGACGGTGGTAAAAACTGGGAAAATGTAACACCAAATATGCCAACTGGTGGTAGAGTAGATGCCGTAGAGCCTTCTCCGCACAACCCAGCTAAAGCGTATGTGTCTGTGTTGAGATATCAATTAGATAATGATTTCAAGCCTTACATCTATAAAACTACAGACTACGGTAAAACTTGGGAGTTATTAACTCCTGGAACTAACGGTTTACCTGATGGCTTCCCTACCAGAGTAATTAGAGAAGACCCTAAAAAAGAGGGAGTTCTTTATGCTGGAACAGAATTCGGAATGTTCATCTCTTTCGATGATGGTAAGAACTGGCAGGCATTCAACAACAACTTACCAGTTACACCAATTACCGACATTAAGATTAAGGACAATGATTTAGTGCTTTCTACCATGGGTAGAGGCTTCTGGATTATGGATAACATTGTAAGTCTGAGAGAAATTGGAAGCGTTAAAAATCAGCAGGCGCACCTATTCGATATTCAAGATGGTGTTCGTAATAGAATGTACGCAAGAAGTGATTACAATGGCCCAGAATACAACAGAATGGGAGTTACTATCGACTATTACATTAAAGATCAGGATCAGAAGGTTCAGTTAGATATTCTAGACGATGAAGGTAATGTGGTAAGAACTTTTGTGAATGGCAGACCTAGTCCTCCAGTGAATACTGAAAGAGACATGTCTACTGAGTTCTCTAATCCTCCTGCAGCTGGTGGTTTACCTAATAATCAGGGATTGAACCGTTATAGCTGGAACATGCGCCATGCAGGTGGTTGGAGCAATAACCCAAGAAGAGCGTACATGGGTAACGGACCAATGGTTGCTACGGGCAAATTTAGGGCTAAACTTACTGTGGGCGATAAAGTGATGGAAGAAGACTTCAATGTGAAGTTAGACCCACGCGTTACTTTAGTAAGCGATGCAGACGTAGCCGAGCAAGAGAGACTAGCGCTTGAAATTCAGAACTTCAGTGACAAAGTTTCAAAGCTAATAGCTACGATGGATGAGGAGAGAGAGGCATTGAAAAATAGCCTAGACACTGAAAAAGCAAGCAGAAGAGATCAGCGCAAGAAAGAAGCACTAGATGCTATTTATTACAAGTTGGTAACTCCTCCAGGTACTTATATGCAGCCAATGCTTGCGTCTCAAACTGGTTACCTATCTAGCATGATTGGTAGAGCAGACCAAAGACCAGGTCAAGATGCTTACGAACGTTTTGAAGAGCTGAAAGCACAGTTCGAAGAAATAAAGAAAGAGTTCGAATCTTTGAAATAGAGTTTGAACAAGCTGAATAAGAAATGGTATTGGCAAATTCCGCATCCAATAGTGATGCTGTTTGCCATTATCATTCTTACGGCCATACTTAGCCATATCATTCCGGCAGGTATGTTTGAAAGGGAAGTGGTAGATGGTCGGAGCAGAGTAATTCCTGATTCTTATCATCAAGTAGAACCATCACCACTTTCTTTTTTAGATACTTTTCTTTCCATTCCCGGAGGTTTTGCCTCAGCTATTTCCATCATTTTTGTGGTGCTTTCTTCTGGCATTATGTTCGGCATTCTAGAGAAATCTGGAATGATAGAAAATGCGGTGGGCACGTTCGTAAAAAAACTAGGTGTTGAAAGAAGGTTTCTAGTAGTCATTTTAATGACTTACCTTTTTGGTTGTTTGGGTGTGTTTATTGGTTACGAAAACAACATTGCACTCATTCCAATAGCAGCCATAACTTCTCTTGCTCTTGGCGGTGATCTTATGCTAGCTGCTGGTATTTCTGTTGGAGCTGTAACAGTAGGCTTCGGACTTTCTCCAGTTAATCCATATACAGTAGGAACAGGACATACCTTGGCAGAAATACCTATGTTTTCAGGTTGGCTGGTACGTTCCATTCTATGCTTTACAGCATTAAGCTTTCTCGCATATTTCAATGTGCGATACTTCAAAAGAATTATTAAAAACCCAGAAAAGTCTCTTTCCTTAGGAATAGATACTGACGGTTTCAAGCTTTCAAAGCCTTTAGCTGAATATCGACTGACTATCAACAACTGGCTGGTGATGCTAGTATTTGTCGGTGGCATGGTGACTATGTTATATGGAGTGTTCACTTGGGGTTGGTACATCAATGAGATCTCTGCCATATTCTTAATGATTTCAATTGCAGCAGGAATAGTCTCAGGGCAAAGTGGTAGAACTATAAGTGAAACGGCATTGAAATCTGTCTCTGTGGTGGCTCCCGGGGCTTTTATGGTTGGTTTTGCCACCAGCATAAAAGTGGCTATGGAAATGGGGAACATAAGTGACACTATAGCATTTAATTTGGCCGAAGGCTTAAAGACTTTACCGCTTTATGGTTCCGCTATTGCTATGTCAGGCTCTCAATGCTTAATCAATTTCTTTATCCCATCGGGAAGTGGTCAGGCTTTAGCTACTTTACCCATTATGATTCCATTAGGCGATGTACTCGGACTGACACGCCAGACAACGATTCTGGCTTTTCAGATTGGCGATGGAGTAACTAACCTTTTCAATCCAACTTTGGGCGGACTAATTGCTATGCTAGCTATGTGCCGAATTCCGTTCGATAAATGGTTGAAATTTATTTTACCAATTGTAGGTATAGTTCTGGCTATATCATGGATTACACTTATGATTGTAGTAGCTATCAATTGGCAGTAGTTCTGTTTAAAGGTTTAATGTTTGATGTTCAATGTTTAATCACTTCCGTCTTCTGACTTCCGACTAATTCACTAATTTCTCAATTACCTATGCATGTAGAAAGTATTTTATCCAAGCTCGTTTCATTCCCTGTTCTGGGAGGAGAAAGTAATTTATCTATCATTCACTGGATTCAAGAATATATCGAAGGTTTTGGTGTGAAAACGGTTTTGGTGCCGAATGAAGAAGGAACAAAGGCCTCATTGCACTGCCGAATAGGTCCTGCTGTAGATGGTGGTGTAATCCTCTCAGGCCATACGGATGTTGTGCCAGTAGAAGGTCAAGACTGGACTAGTAATCCTTTTGTGTTGACAGACAAAGGAGACGGCAAACTATACGGACGTGGTTCATGCGATATGAAAGGCTTTGTGGCCTGCTGCCTGGCTGCTCTGCCAGAGATGGTAAAAGCTGAACTCAAAGCACCGATCTACTTTGCCTTTTCATACGATGAAGAAATCGGTTGTTTAGCTGCTCCTGAGTTAGCACAGGCTATTAACGACTACTATGATGAGAAACCTCAGTTTGCCATTATAGGTGAACCAACCATGATGGTGCCAACTGTCTGGCAGAAGGGGATTTGTATTTATCACACCAAGGTGACTGGTTCAGAAGGGCACAGTAGCAGAATCAAGCAGGAAGTAAGCGCCATACATGAATCAATGCGGTTGATTCTTTGGCTGGAAAATAAAATGAATAGCTTGATTGAAGCGGGCTCAACTGATGATAGGTTTACTCCGAACCACACTTCTATTCATATTGGCAACATCAAAGGTGGACTGGCACCAAATATCATTGCACAAGAATGTGTATTTAATTGGGACGTAAGAACTATTCCGTCTGAAACTCCAGAGCAAATTTTAGCTGAGTTTGAGGCTTATTGCCGCGAAAGAGAGGAGGAGCTAAGAAAAGTATTCTCAGGCTTCAAGATTACCAACTCCTACAAGCATCCGGCTGTTCCGGGACTTGATACAAAGGAAAACCAGTCTATAGTGGCACTGGTTAAAGAATTGGCCAATAATGATACTACCAATGCTGTGTCTTATGCTGCGGAAGCAGGTCAATTTCAAGAAGCGGGGTTTGAAGCGATGATTTGTGGCCCTGGAGATATTGCTCAAGCCCACCGAGCTGATGAATTCATTCATAAGGAACAGCTGGAAATGGGAGTGGAGTTTATGCAACGACTAATCCAAAAACTCTCCTAAGTACTTCTTTAAGAGTAAGTTGTCATATTCGTTTGTGTTTGGGAATCTATATCCCTATTATCTATTCCAAGATAAGGCTAGAACGATTGACGTCATTCAACGCCTATTGTTTATTCATCAGATTAATACAGACCGAAGACTCAAGGCGTTATAGTACTTTCATATACCCGTTCATTGAAAAAATTAAAGGATTTGAAATCATAAATGGAATTAATGGCAAAATTTTAATAAATAGAACTTAGAAGAGATTCTTTAAACTTTAAAACACACACACTTATGAAAATTGAGTTATCTGCTCATGATTCTCATCATGAGCTCCTCTCCAAGTATTTAGGTCAATTAAACGAGGAAGTTACAGCTGAAACCGAGATTATGGTTATAGCAGGTGATTGGGCTCACCAAATTGCTTACAACAAACATTGTCAAATATTTAATAAGCGCTTCCAGAAAAAACCATGGGCCATAATCTATTGCAAACACAAGGTCGATGTTGTAATTGCTTATCGGCTTGCTGTAGCACTTAAGCTACCTGTGAGGATACGTGCAGGAGGGCACGATCATGAGGGGGAATGCATAGACACAAATGCCATACTCATAGATGTTTCAAGAATGGACGTTGTTGATGTTGATGAAAATGGGTTAGCTACTATAGGTCCTGGAAATATCTTCAAAAACTTAACCACAAAGCTTGCCGATGAAGACGTAATGATTCCTCATGGCACTTGTGCTACCGTAGGTATTTCTGGTTTTATTATGGGAGGGGGCTGGGGCCCCTGGACTAGAAAGTACGGTATGTGTTGCGAAAGACTAATGGGTGTCGACATAGTGTTAGGCAATGGTCATTCAGCTATAATAAATGCTGATGGAGACAATGTGCCAGATCTCCTCTGGGCCTTACGAGGTGGCGGCCCAATGAGCTACGGATTGGTAACTGAGTTTAGAGTTCAAACTTTCCCGTTGCCAAAAGTACTTATTCGCTTCAATTTAGATTGGAATCTTTATCCAGATGAATTTTGTGATGAACCAACGTGTAGTTATCCTACAATAAAGGTGCTCAAAGCATGGGAAAATGTAATTGAATCTGACCAGACCAGCAGGTTGATAGGTACAAACCTACAGGTAAATGGAAAGCCAGCATCTGGTGACTCCTTCGACTATGAGACAGTTTGCCATAATTGCCGAATGTATGGCTATTGGGAAGGCGATGAAGATAGCCTTAATGCGTTTATAGAGGAATGGTTTAAGGGTGTAGAGCCTAATCATATTGACATTAACCCGAATCATGGTGGTACAGAGTCCAACAGCGCTTATGGTGACCAACTGATGAGTGATTGGGCACGTGTATCTTATCATAAGGTTTTAGAAGCCCGTTATCGCAATGGTGAAAATGTAACGGTTGAAAGTGAAGAGCATCGCCAGTTATTATTAGAAGGCAAACCACTGCCGCCAGACTATGACGATCCTGCTCCACATAAAATTACCTCTCGTTTGGTAGATTCACAAGGGCTTGGAAATGAAGGGTATAAAGCATTTTTGCAGAGTTTAACTTCCGAGCTTATTTTGGAAGGTAACCGGAAATTAGGCCTATTTACCTACGTAACCCTAGGTGCTATTGTGGGAGACTACTATCGTGAAAACCCTGAAGGTGGTAATAGCGCATTTCCATTTAAAGACAAGCTCTATACCATTCAATATCAGACATGGTGGAATACACACGAATCTGAAGCCAAAGAAAAACAGAATAATTATGTGTATAACCGCACTAACCGAGCGCTCGATTGGATGGAGGTAGCTCGAGATTATAATATTCCAAATACTTCTGGCGCCTTTATCAGTTTTAAGGACAGCTCAATTCCTACTAAAACCTATTTTGCTCAGAATTATGACGAATTAGTTCGAATAAAAGAAGATTGTGTAGAAGATCCGTATAACCATTTACGAATCCGAAAGAGCATTATCTAACTTTTTAAGGTTATTGAGGTCTGAAACCCCGGCAGTGCTTGGGGTTTCTTTGTTTTACATGTGCAAGTGTTAAAAGCTTCAATCATTTGAAGCCTTATCATAAGTACTTTTTGTTGATGTCCTCCTCATCAATGAATATTGCCTATTGATGATTTTGTAGCTGGGTCTAGCACCAAGTTCTTCAGTCTTGAATATATTCGCACATGCTACAAGAACTGCTATCCAAAAACCATATTGAACCAGCACGAGTCATCAAATTCGATCAAGAAAAACTACATCACTTCGATTTAAGTAAGAATAATCAGGAGCTCGATAGAATAGATCTAAACGATGAGCAGCAGTTCACAGAATATATTCAAGCGGTGTTGGATAAGAATGACTGCACTACTGGAATTGGTGGTTATGGAGAGGAGAGAAGTCTATACTCTAGAAGTGACTTGTTTTCTGATGAAGAACCAAGAACCATCCATTTGGGCATTGATATTTGGACCAAAGCAGGGACTCCGATTTACTCACCTTTAGAGGCAACTGTGCATTCTTATGCCAATCATAGAGTGCATGGAGATTATGGGCCAGTGATTATCCTTGAGCATGAAATTGATGATGAGATCTTCTATACACTTTACGGCCATTTAAGCACTATGTCTCTGCATGGTCTATACGAAGGAAAGCTGATTAAGAAAGGAGAGCAGTTTGCCAGTTTGGGTGCTTACCATGAGAATTTTCATTGGCCACCACACCTTCATTTTCAAGTTATGCTCGATATGGAAGGCCTTAAAGGAGATTACCCTGGAGTCTGCAAAGCCAGCGAGAAGAAGAGGTTTTTGGAGAATTGCCCAGACCCAGCTTTGCTTCTTGGAAAGTGAAGCTAGTTTTGGCAAGCACATTTCTGTACTTGCCATTTCTAATCAGTACAAGTAAGGTGATTTAATTTCCTCCTCCTTTGCCTGATTTTGTTTTTGGAGCCACATACTTAGACCAGTAAGTGTCAGTGCTCGGATCGTCCTGTGAAAGTACAAAACAGTCTATGGTACCATTTACTGGCGGATGAAACTGCACTTTGGCATGTGTTCCGTCAGAGTAGGCCATTCCGTAAGAGTCAGAATTTTCTGTGATGTATTTATTCCATTCGTTGATGTATTTCTTCTGTGTTTCTGCACTGGCGTAAGTAGATGTATCTTGATACACGAAGTCATTATGCTTTTGAGTCACCCCAATGTAGCCGAGGTTCATAGCGGTGACTAAGTCACGGCCAACACTAGATATCATAGCTTGAAAACAAGTAGTGTCTTTTACGGCATTGGCTCCTGTAGCCGTCCAGTTAAGTGACACATCATTGGCCCAACCACCTTTTTCAATTTTACTTGGTGTAGTTGGGTTGGCGTATTCAAAAGCAGGATAAACATACATTCCACCAGAGCTACTACCACTCATAATAGTTCCTCCATTAAGTGCTTCTTTGGTCAAGTAGATGTAAGTGATGTCTCCCTTTTTCGGACAATCTATGGCTTCGAAGGAGGCTACAATGTCATTCATGTCAGTAATGGAACTTCCTGCAGGCATCATTTTCGGTGCTCCAAAGTAGCCGGTGAATTTGAATGAGCCCAACTGTGTTCCGCAGTGAGGAGAGCCAATAGTGCTATCCGCATTGAAGGTAAGTTTAGTTATATTGTCTTTAATGGCCTTAATGTAGGCATCATAAGCACCACTATATTGCGAGCTTACCTGAGCAACTGTAGGTCCCCAGAGTTTCTTGTAAGTAGTACCATCGGTTCCTTTAATTGAGACTTCAGCAGATGTGTCGGCACTAAGTCCGCAGCCATTGATGAGTCCTGAAATTAATTCATTAGCTGTTTCGCCATAGCCGCAATGGGTGCCATCGCTAAACTTAGCACCACAAACCAAGCCTACCTGGTCAACATTGGTTACATCAAAATAGGCCATATTATCTGACTCCAGTGAGGTGAGCTCAAAGAAGCCACCAACCCAGTTCGGATCGGCAGTGCCCATAGCGGTATTCGGATGGTTAGTAATGGTATTAGCGCCAGTTTCATTGGTCATTAAAAACCAAAAAGTACCTGAGTTGATCCAGTCGAAACTACAAGTGAATGGCTTATCTAATGCTAATTTGCCGTCTTTCCATGGCTGTTTGTAGCTCATGTTTGAAAAGCCGGTAACGCCAGAAGTTAGTGCATCGGCATAATCGAAAAACAAATACAGGTCTTTGCTACCTGTTTTGTTATGAAAGTTGATAGTCATCATTGTGATTGAGTTTATTTAATTGAGGTTTTAAAGTCGAAAGCTGCCGAATATCAATTCTTGTGGCAACCGTATAATTACGGGGTTTTAAAAATGCGCGTATTCGCCATGTGGAGATAGAGAGTGGGTATTAAAGAAAATGGTTGAATGAGAGGAAGATGGGAAGGTGATTATGAGCAGTGCGTGATTCAAAAGCGCTAGTTTTGAATCGAGCACATTCGGTAGCCAAAGCTGTGGTTTAAATTTTATTCATTTTACAAACCGCAAAAGTTTCAGTACCACCATCAGCCGCATTGCGTATAACTTATGTTAGCTGCTCCTTATTCTACCCTCGGTTCTTACTTTTCCTAAAAATCTATTACCTTCTTTATCAAAGTAGTAAGTTTCGCCCAATTTTGATTCTTATTTTCCATATAGAGACTTATCAAAGGTTCATTTTCATCCATCGTTGAAATCATTTGTTTCAATTCTTCCCAACCAATTACATGTATGTATTTTCTCTGTTCATCATCAGTTAGTACTTCATAAATACTGCGAGTAAGTCCAACGTTATTCGAGCCAATTGATTTTTTACATAAGTTTTCTGGATCAATTTCGAGGATTGTATTTTTTATGAGCGGGAGATTGAGCTTGGGGTCTATGTATATGTCTTCTCTGTTGAGATACAATTGAAGTAGTTTCTTTAACAGTATGGTATCTTGTTTCAAGTCGTGACTTTTGTGCTTATTTTGATTACGATTGACTCGAAACTTGGTCAATTGAACGGAATCTTCGTTCTTAGAAAACTGTAATTGAAAAATACATACGTCAGTCCAGCTGTGGGCGAAGTGGATTTTGTCCTTTAATACGAATATGTTCCATTTTTCATCCATAGTCGATGAAAAAATGCCACTGTCAAATACTTCAAACTCTTTAAATGAAATATTCACATTAAGATCTCCAGTTTCGTATCTTATAGGAAATGATGAAGCTATTTCTTGTTTTTTCGCGTGGTTCATCCAATTTGCTGATAACGTTGAATAATGACACAGTTTTCTATCACTACATTCTATATAGATAGTGAAAATGTATCATTATACCGCCAATAGGGTTGGCTAATACTACCTATTTACTTTTCTCGCTTATCTCTATCTTTAGCCATGCGAATTTCCGCCATACTTCTTACTGCCGGACTTTCCTCTAGAATGGGAGAGAATAAGATGCTGCTACCGCTGCCAGATTCTACGGTTGTTCAGAAGACTTTAGAGCAGCTATTGGCTGCTGGGGTAGATGAGATTGTGGTAGTTACTGGAAGAGATGGAGATTTAGTCGAATCAGAAATCAATCCTGATGCCTTGGGACAAAAATTAAAAATCATTCATAATCCAGATTACCATAAGGGCCAAACCACTTCTATTCAGGTAGGATTAAGGGCGATTGACGATGCCGATGCAGTGATGATTTGTTTGGGTGATATGCCATTGCTCAAGGCTGAAGATTATTGCTTTTTGATGCATTCATTTGCCAATCAAAATGAATACAGTATTCAGGTACCTTTTTTCAAAGGTCAGAAGGGGAATCCTGTGATTTTTGCTCAGAAGCATTTTCAGGAAATATTGAACCATACCGAGATGAATGGCTGTTCTGCTGTCGTTCAGAGGAATTCGGAAAGTGTTTGTCGAATTGAGGTTTCTTCTGATCATTTTATTCAGGATATTGATACGCCTGAAGACTATCAACAAATTCTAAAAGCTTTTGAATAAAGACGATTTACTTCGCTACAACCGCCAAATCATTATTCCTGAATTCGGAGAATCAGGTCAGCAAAAACTGATCGATTCATCGGTTTTGGTGATTGGAGCCGGAGGTTTAGGTGCACCCATTTTGCAGTATTTGTCTGCTGCTGGGGTCGGCCGAATCGGTATAGTAGATTTCGATGAGGTCAGTCTGTCTAACCTTCAGCGTCAGGTACTTTTCAATACCAAAGAGATCGGTCAATCAAAAGCCAAAACAGCAAGTGAGAAACTGAGTCTGCTCAATCCGTCAATTCAGTTCGATGTGTATGAAAGTCCGATCAACTCGCTCAATGCAATGAAGTTGATTGAGCCATATGATTTAGTAGTTGATGGTTCAGACAATTTACCAACTCGCTACTTAGTGAATGATGCTTGTTTTCTGCTTCAAAAGCCTTTGGTATATGGAGCCATATTTAGGTTTGAAGGCCAGGTTTCGGTTTTTAATGCCTTGAAAACTGATGGAAGTAGAGGCCCTAATTATCGCGACTTATTTCCCACACCACCACCGCCAGAAATGGTGCCTAGCTGTAGTGAAGGTGGAGTTTTAGGTGTTCTACCAGGAATTATCGGTTCTATGATGGCCAATGAGGCAATAAAGCTTTTGGTGGGAATGGGTGAGTTACTTAGCGGGAAACTCTTCGTTTTTGATGCGCTCGATTTCTCTACGTTCAAGCTGAATATTGAGGCTAACCCAGACAACCCGATTAGTGGGCAGCATCCAACGATTAAGGAATTGATAGACTATGAGGCCTTCTGTATGGGAGCAGTGAAGCAGGAGTCGATTAAAGAGATTTCCGTTCAGGAGTTGAAGGAAAGATTGGATAAAGGAGCTGTGGAATTGATTGACGTTCGGGAAGATTACGAATACGAAATCGCTAATTTGGGAGGCAAGTTGATCCCTCTGAATAAAGTATTGAGCAGATCGAATGAGATTCCAAAAGACAAAGAAGTTGTGATGATGTGTAAGATGGGAGGCAGAAGTAAAAAGGCCATTGAATTACTTCAGAAAGAAGGTTTTGAAAACCTGATCAACTTAAAAGGTGGCATTACAGCATGGCAACAAGAGATTGACTCGAGTATGAAGGCTTACTAGCCCGTCAGTACCGAAGGTCAGACGGGACAGGACGACTGAAGAATCTCATGTTTGAATTCGGGAGATTCTTCGCTTTGCTCTGAATGACGTTTTAAATTAGAGTTTGATAAAGTTTGAGCCGTCATTCCAGAATTTTTCTTCCTAATTTTTCAAGGATGAAAAATATCAGGAATCTCTTTATCGCCTCATTGTAGAAATAAAAATGAAAGTAAAAATAACGGCATTCGGTATAGCCAAAGACATTGTGGGAGGAAAGCACCTTGAGCTAGAGGTGAATGGACAGGAACTGTCATTGGTGAGGAAAGATCTGATTAGTCAGTTTCCAGACTTTGAGAAACTGGCTTCACTAAAATTTGCAGTAAACACCAATTATGTAGACGATTCTTATCAACTGAATGAAAACGATGAGGTGGTTTTAATTCCGCCAGTAAGTGGAGGCTAATGGAGAAAATATACATCACATCAGATAGGCTTAGCAGTCAGGCTTGCATCGATTTAGTATCAGACAATGGCAGCGGTGGACTGGTAGTATTCATTGGCAATGTGCGTAACAAAACCAAAGATAAAGCTGTTCAGTACCTCGACTTTGAGTCATACGAGCCAATGGCCTTGAAGGAAATGCAGAAGATTGCAGATGAAGCTGTTAGTCGATGGAATTTGCACGACATGGTCATTCACCATAGAGTTGGGAAAGTACCAATAGGGGAAGAAGCAGTGATTATCGCTTGTTCTTCGCCACACAGAAAGGAATCTTTTGCCGCTTGTGAGTTTGCTATAGATACGCTAAAAGAAACAGTACCTATCTGGAAAAAAGAGGTTTTTGAAGATGGTGAGGTATGGGTGTCAGCACATCCGTAATAATGTTTAATGATGAATGATGAATGTTTAAGGTTTAATGTATTGATAAGAAGCAGAGAGCAGGAAAACCCGTCATTGCTTTCGAACCGATGAAGTAAAAGTCCCCTTCAGGGGATTTAGGGGTTGAAAGGACAATTTAGAATTAAGAGTGCTCAATTATCAATTAGATGTGAGCTGAAAACCTAAAATAGAACGTCACTGCGAGGTACGAAGCAGTCTCTATTTAAATATTGGAGATTCCTTCTTCTTCTGAAAGACGAATAAAAACATGGACATAGATCAAGTCAAATCACAGTTTCCAATTTTTCGGCAGAAAACCCCTACCGGCAAAGATTTGATTTATCTAGACAATGCTGCCACCAGCCAGAAACCACAGTCAGTCATAGATGCCATCACTAATTACTATTCTAAAGAGTATAGCACCGTAGGTAGAGGAGCATACTGGCCTGCCAATGTGAATACGGTTAAAATCAATCAAGTTAGGTCAAAGGTTAAGAACTTCCTCAATGCACAATCAGAGAAGGAAATTGTATTCACTGCTGGCGCAACGGATGGCATCAATAAGATTGCTCGTAGTTTTCTGGCTCCCAAATTAAAGTCAGGTGATGTGATAATGATCTCACAAGTCGAGCACCATGCCAATCTTATTCCGTGGCAAGAGCTTTGCAAAGCCTATGGAACTGAGCTTTTGGTTATTCCTGTGTTAGAGTCTGGTCATCTGGATTATGAGTGGATTCAAAAGAACCTGTCCGATCGAGTCAAGCTGTTAGCGGTATCTGCTTGTTCCAATGTGCTGGGTATTAAAAACGATATCAAGCGAATTACAGCCATGGCTGAGCTCAGTCGAACTCCGGTTTTAGTAGATGCGGCTCAAGTTTTAAGTCACAATCGGGTAGATGTTCAGGAATGGAACTGTGACTTTTTGGTGTTTTCAGCTCATAAGATGTTTGGCCCAACAGGTGTGGGAGTTGTCTATGGTAAGCAAGATTTGCTCAATGAAATGAAGCCTTTTAATTACGGAGGAGGAATTGTCAAAGAAGTGACTTTTATGGCTACCAACTACCAGGATATTCCACATAAGCATGAGGCAGGTACGCCTAATATTGCGGGTGTTTTGGGTTTGGGAGCGGCCATTGAGTTTGTTGAGCAATTGAGCCAAAATGAGACAGAGAATTACCTGGAGGAATTAACTAATTACGCTTTAAGCTCTCTTAAAACCATTAATGGCTTAAAAATCATGGGTGGAGAACAGGATAAGACTCCTGTTATTTCATTTACAATTGATGGAATTCATCCCCATGATATCAGTACATTTTTAAACGAAGAAGGCATATGTGTTAGAGCGGGTCATCATTGCGCTCAGCCCTTGCTTCAGCGATTTGAGATTCCTGCAAGCGTTCGGGTTTCCTTTGCTATATATAACACCAAGTCAGATATCGACAAACTGGTTATGGCTCTCTTAAAAACTCAGGCATTTTTCTCATGAACGAAAGACTGAAATCTCTGTATCAAACGGTTATTCTCCAGAAGTCCAGAGAAGATAAATATGTAGGGAAATTGAATGATTTCAGTTTAGAATTTAGGGCATACAACCCAATGTGTGGCGATCAATTCGATTTGCAAATATTGATTGAGGACAACAGTTTTAAATGCTTGAAATACAGTGGTTCTGGTTGTTCTATTTCAAGGGCTTCAGCAGCTGTGTTGTGCGAACATTTACAGGGTGTAGAGCTAGATACAGTAAGGCAAAAAGTAGAGTTGTTCTTAGAATTAGTAGATGCCGATTCTGACAAACAACCGGAAGAACTGACTGATGATGAGAACCTCTTGGCGTTTGCGGCAGCGAGAGAATTTCCAGAGCGCAAAACTTGCGCTGACTTGAGTTGGAAAGAGTTACTTAACCAATTAGATACCCTCAATCAAAGCTGAAAATGCTTCCTTGACAAGTAAGAAATCCGCTCAACTCTTTACATGAAATCGAACGGGTGAATGATGGCATATACTGAAACGCCTACGAAACGTAGCGGATACTGATTTTAGACTAACAATCAATCGTTCAGCCGAATTACACTTTGCCTCACGTGTTTCTCAAAAAGCATGTGCATAATCCCATCTTTCAAACCCACATCTGGTACCAATATTCGTTGAATATTGGCCGACTTCATCGCGTGCAAATAAATGTCTGAGGCGGGTAAGATCACATCAGCCCTGTCAGGATTCAGGTGTAACTTGAAGATCCGTTCGTCTAAAGTATGGCTTGCCAAATGCTCTTGCACTTCCAATATCGACTCAATTCTCATGAGCCTTGTCTTTGTTTTAGCACCAGAAAGCTCATAGATTTTATTGATGTTCCCACCAGTCCCGATGGCGGTAATGGCTGTTTTAGCACCCTTAACCTGTGCTTCAATCCATTGACTCATTCGTTTTAATACTCCTTTAGGAGAATCATTTTCAATGGTTCTAACCGAGCCAATTTTAAAAGATTCAGACTCTATTTTTATACCATCTTTAATTAGGTTGAGTTCTGTACTTCCACCACCAACATCTACATGTAGAAAGGTGCCTTTGCCTAGTTTTTCCATTACCACTCGGTTAATCAGCTCAGCCTCTCTTTCACCACTAATAATGTTGATTTTTAAGCCTAAAAGCTCTTTCACCTTTTTAGTAATCTCTCTTCCATTGGCCGCTTCGCGCATGGCAGATGTGGCACACGCATAGTACTGATCTACCTCATACAAGTCTATTAATAGCTTAAAGGCATTCATAAGCCTGATAAACTTATCTTCAGACTTTTCACCAATCTTCTTGAGCTTAAATACGTCTTGACCGAGGCGCAGTGGAAAACGAACATATTCTAACCGTTTAAAATAGTGCTGGCCTTCATAAGTCATTACATGTGTGACCTGAAAGCGAATGGCATTGGATCCTATGTCGATAGCGGCAAGCTTCATTATTCGAATTTAATAGCAAATATCTGCATTCCGATACTCCCTAGATTTTTTTATGGAGTGACAGAAATACATGTAATAAATACTTAACAACACGCAGTTGTTTTTGCACTACTGTTTCATTTTATTTGATAATGCGCACCAAGTGTTTTCTATTCCTTATTACAGTCTTTGCCTTGTTGGGCTGCTTTGAACCGCCTCCAGAATTTCCCGATTCGGATATCGAAGGGTACAAACCAATATATGCATCAGACTCCAATAATACGGTTGAACTTCAAGGCGCTAGAAGCATAGACAACCCTGGTCAAATATATGTGAAGGGTGAGCTTTTATTGATTAACGAAATAGGTGAGGGGTTGCACATAATTGATAATTCTGATATCAGCTCTCCGCAAAACCTAGGTTTTTTAAAAGTGCGTGGTTCCGAAAATATGGCACTCAAAGGTGGGGTGCTCTATATAAATCAGTTTAATTCTATACTGGTGATTGATGTGAATGATATTCAAAATTTCAACATCATAGCCGAACATGAAGACGTGCTCAATGGTAACTCATATGAGGTGCCTGTACCTCCAGTAAGCGGTTATTATTTTGAGTGTGTAGATCCTAGTAGGGGCCAGGTAATAGGCTGGCAGCTCACCACTATAAACAGTCCGAAATGCTACAGATAAAAAGGATTTTATTCTTGGTTTGGGTTGTTTTGGTATTCGCTTGCGAATCTGACAGCAACGATTTTAATCCGAGTTTAGGTGGAACGGGCACTGGTGGTTCTTTGGCAAAATTTACTATTGTTGGAGATAATCTTTTGGTACTTCAATCGGGGAGTGTAATTCAATATTTTATTGGCGCTGACGGTGATTTAGTACTTGTGAGGGAGTTGCCTTTTTTTGCTTCCAACTTAGAGACAATTTTTCCTTATGGAGATAAGGTATTTATAGGTAGTAATGATCAGGTTTACTTTCTTGGCTTTGATGGCGATAACAAGCTAGACCTACTTTCCTCGTACAGGCATATTACGGCATGTGATCCAGTTGTGGCTGCTAACGGAATCGCATTTTCTACCCTCAGAAATACTGGCTGTCGGTTTAATTCAGATGAGGTGTTAGATGTAATAGATATATCGAATATCGAGAACCCTCAACTGATAAAAAGCTATCAGACTGAAGCACCTTACGGACTGACAGTAAATGAGCAAAATCTTTTTGTTTGCGAAAGGGGTGGGGTGGCTATGCATGACATCAGCGATCCTCAAAACATATTGACTAAAGGTTTTTTAGAGTTTACAGGAGAAACGCCTTTAGATCTTATCCATACGCAAGGTTATCTGATTGTGAGAACCGATAAGAATATTTACAATATGAGCTACACTGCCTCTGGAGTACTTACTGTTTTGGCCAAAGTGGAATGATGAAATATTTATTCTCCCTGTATTTCTCCCTGCTTTTTAGTTTGAACCTAAGAGCACAGTACGTACAAGAACAGCCAGATTCAACTTCCTCTAACTTCCCCAGTTTTTCTATAAAGTACTTTCCATCTCACTTAGTTGGCCATTTTCCATCACATCTTTTTGGTGCCGAACTGATGCTGAATGAATCATTAAGTCTGGAAGGCCGATATGGGAGACTCATAGATAGAGATGTCTATGATTATGACCAAACCTATTACTTCAATAAATCGGGTTTTAAGTCGTCATTGATGCTTAAATTATATATGAATAAAGCTGACTTAAAGAAGGGAGCCGTAGCTTCGATCTTTGATTCTGATGGCCGTGATGAGACTTTTCAGCCTTACCTCGGGGTTGAATTTTTCTACAATCAGATAAATCATGATAGAGAAAGAACCTACAAATTATCTTGTGGGGCTGCTTGTTCATATTACAGCGAAACCGTTTATGGATTAACGCAAAATCGTTGGGGAGGTAGGTTTCATTTAGGATTTATAACTCCCGTGGCTGGCCCTGTATTTTTAGATTGTTCGGTAGGTCTAGGACTTATGAAATGGCGGGTTATTGCCGATGACCGTAAGCCTGAAGACTATGAGCATCAGTATGGTTACAATCTGGAAGAAGATGGTGGCCAGTCAGTAATTCCCGCAGCCGACTTAAATATTAAAGTGCTATTCAGAATATTTCGATAAGCGAATTATTAATTATTCGACTGTTTATTATTTAAAGAATCGCTTACTTTGCAGAACTTATCAAGAAAGACGGAGGGACTAGGCCCGAAGATGTCTTAGCAACCTGGGTAATACCTGGTGCTAATTCCTAGCTCCGAGCTTTCGGAGAAAAGATGAGAATAACCCCTCCAGCATTTCTAGGTAAGTCAAAACGCAGAAGCATGGCTTACAACATAGAAGAAATACTTAAGCAAAGAATCTTGGTTTTAGATGGTGCTATGGGCACTATGATTCAGCGGCATCCGCTTACTGAAGAAGATTTTAGAGGAGAAAGGTTCAAGGATCATCAGCATCCGTTGAAGGGAAATAACGATCTACTTTCCATCACTAGACCAGATATTATCAAAGATATTCACAGGCTTTATTTTGAGTCTGGGGCAGATATTGTTGAAACCAATACATTTAGCGGTACTACAATTGCTCAAGCAGATTATAGCTTAGAAGATGCTGTCTATGATATCAACTTTCAATCGGCTAAGATTGCCAGGGAAGTAGCAGACCAAATAACCGCTAGTGAACCTGAGAAACCACGGTTTGTTGCTGGTTCAATTGGCCCAACCAACCGTACGGCTTCTATTTCTCCAGATGTAAATGACCCTGGTTTTCGAGCCATAACCTTTGACGAACTAGTTGAGGCTTATGAGCAACAGGTTACCGCCTTAATTGAAGGCGGAGTAGACCTACTTTTGGTAGAAACCGTTTTCGATACTCTAAATGCTAAGGCTGCTCTCTTTGCCATAGAGAATGTGTTTGAAATAAAAGGCTTTAAGCTTCCTATTATGGTTTCCGGAACCATTACCGATGCCAGCGGAAGAACGCTTTCTGGTCAAACCACCGAGGCTTTCCTAATTTCTGTTTCTCATATACCAATTCTTTCTATTGGGCTGAATTGTGCCTTAGGTGCTGCCCAGCTGAGACCTTATTTGGAAACGCTTTCAGACAAAGCTCCATTTCATACCAGTGCGCACCCGAATGCAGGCTTACCTAATGAGTTCGGCCAGTATGATGAGACACCAGAAGAAATGGCGGCTCAAATCAGCGATTTTCTCAAGTCTGGTTTCTTAAATATAGTTGGAGGCTGTTGCGGAACCACACCAGATCACATTCGCCTCATTGCGCAAGAAGCTGCGAAGCATTCACCAAGATCAATTAAAAATTTAGCTACAATTTAATGAACCAAGTAACCCTAAAATTATCCGGCCTAGAGCCACTGATTGTTACTCCTGAAAGCAACTTTGTTAATGTTGGGGAACGAACCAATGTAACGGGTTCTAAGCGTTTCGCAAGGCTCATTAAGGAAGAGAAGTATGATGAAGCGTTAGAAATTGCACGTGATCAGGTTGAAGGTGGAGCACAAATTCTAGATGTCAACATGGATGAAGGTATGCTAGATGGAAAGGCCGCCATGGTGAAGTTCCTCAACCTCATTGCTGCTGAGCCAGACATTGCTAGAATTCCAATCATGATAGATTCTTCCAAATGGGAAATCATTGAAGCTGGTTTAAAATGCATTCAAGGCAAAGGGGTGGTAAACTCCATTTCTCTGAAAGAAGGTGAAGAAGCTTTTATTGAGCATGCGAAAAAAATTAAGCGATATGGTGCTGCTACTGTGGTTATGGCCTTCGATGAAAAAGGACAGGCAGACACTTATGAGCGAAGAATAGAGATTTGTAAAAGGTCTTATGATGTACTAGTTGATAAGGTTGGCTTCCCGAAAGAAGACATCATTTTCGACCCGAATATATTCCCAGTAGCTACTGGAATAGAAGAGCATAATAACAACGCGGTAGACTTCTTTAGAGCAACCAAATGGATCAGGGAGAACCTTTCAGGTGCTCATGTGAGCGGTGGAGTAAGTAATGTGTCTTTCTCATTCAGAGGGAATAACCCCGTTCGTGAAGCCATGCATTCGGCTTTTTTATATCATGCCATTAAAGAAGGAATGGATGTGGGTATTGTAAATCCAACTATGTTGGAGGTTTACGATGATATTCCGAAGGAATTATTGGAAAGGGTGGAAGATGTACTCTTGAATAGAAGAGATGATGCCACAGAAAGATTATTAGAGTTTGCTGAAACCGTTAAAGGGGCAGGCAAAACTCTGGTAAAAGATGATGCTTGGAGAAAAGAATCAGTTGAAAAACGGCTTGAGCATGCTCTAGTAAAGGGAATAGTAGAGTTTATTGATGAAGATACTGAAGAAGCCAGAAAGAAATACCCAAAGCCACTGCATGTAATTGAAGGGCCATTGATGGACGGAATGAATGTGGTTGGCGACTTATTCGGTTCAGGGAAAATGTTCCTGCCTCAGGTAGTCAAAAGCGCCCGAGTAATGAAAAAAGCGGTGGCCTATCTGTTACCATATTTGGAGGCTGAAAAGGCTGCCAATAATGATCAAAGTTCGGCTTCTAAGATCTTATTAGCCACAGTAAAAGGTGATGTCCATGATATCGGTAAGAACATTGTAGGAGTGGTGTTGGCTTGCAACAACTTCGATATTGTCGATCTGGGTGTAATGGTCCCGGCAGATAAGATTCTCGATGCGGCCATAGAGCATAACGTAGACTGTATTGGTCTAAGTGGCCTCATTACCCCTTCACTTGATGAGATGGTTCACGTTGCCAAAGAAATGGAACGTAGAGGCATGAAACTCCCACTATTAATCGGTGGTGCTACTACTAGCCGTATTCATACGGCAGTAAAAATTGACCCGGTTTATTCTGGTTCTGTGGTTCATGTTTTAGATGCTTCCAAGTCGGTGCCCGTAGCTGGTGAGTTGATTAGTAAGGAAACTTATAACAACATCTACACGAGAGTGAAAGATGAATACGCTCAGCTTAGAGAAGACCACGCAAACCGCAAGGTAATCAAGAACTATATCTCCCTGAAGGAAGCTCAAGAGAACAGAGTTAAGATCGATTGGTCAACTAAAGAGTTTGTGAAGCCACAAGTCTTAGGCAATCAGGTATTTAATGATTACTCCATTGAGGAGATAAGTCAATACATAGACTGGACTCCATTCTTTAGTACATGGATGCTTAAGGGCAAGTTTCCAAGAATCCTTGAAGATGAAGTGATAGGTGAAGAAGCCAAGAAGCTATATGCTGATGCACAAAAAATGATTCAGTTAGTTCTTGAAAAGAACTTACTGTATGCGAATGCAGTCGTTGGGCTTTACCCAGCAAACGCCATCGGAGACGACATTGAAGTTTATACCAATGAATCACGAACTGAGGTGCTCAAAACTTTCCATATGCTTCGCCAGCAAGGCAAGAAGGGCAGTGGTATCCCAAATTTATCTCTAGCAGATTTTGTGGCTCCAAAGGGCCAAGGCCAAGACTACATTGGAGGTTTTGCCGTAACCGCAGGAATAGGAATTGAGCCATTGCTAGAGGCTTACGAGAAGGACCATGATGATTATAACTCCATCCTGATTAAGGCTGTTGCCGATCGTTTGGCAGAGGCATTCGCTGAATTGATGCATGAAAAGGTGAGGAAGGAGCTTTGGGCCTATGCCGCGAGTGAATCTTTCGATAATGAGTCTCTGATTAAGGAGAACTATCAAGGGATTCGTCCTGCTCCAGGATACCCAGCCTGTCCTGAGCATACAGAGAAAGGGATTCTTTTCGATTTACTTGAAGTAGAAAAGAACACTGGAATCAGCCTAACTGAGTCATACGCAATGTACCCTGCTGCTTCGGTTTCTGGCTTCTATTTTATGCATGAAGAAGCCAAATACTTCGGACTTGGTAAAATAGAAAAAGACCAAGTTGAAAGCTATGCCACACGCAAGGGTTGGACGATTGAAGAAGCTGAAAAATGGCTCGCTCCGAATTTAAGTTATGATGTTTAGAGGTTACGATGTTGGGAGGTTGGAAAGTGCTGAAGTTGGGGGGAGTGGGATAAAGTTGAGGAGTTAATCGATTAATTAAACAATAAATGAACACTTATGACAACTGTAAAAAGATTTGAAGATTTAAGATGCTGGCAGAAAGCAAGCGTATTGACTGTCAAAGTATACAGCATGAGTAAACACGGTGAATTGGCTAAAGATTACGATACAAGGTCTCAGTTTAGATCTGCTGGACTATCTGTTATGAATAACATAGCTGAGGGCTTTGGTAGATTTTCTAATCGAGACTTCATCAAATTTCTCGATTACTCAGCAGCTTCTTGCACTGAAGTAAAGTCAATGACTTATCTAATGCTTGACTTGGAGTACTTTTCAACCGAAATAATCAAAGAATTGCAAGATGAAATTGAAGAGGTAAAAGCTTCAATTTTGGCTTTTATCAAATACTTAAGAAAGATGGATAAATAAGGTTGAGACTGGAATAGTTGAGGTTAAACTTCAACACCTCAAAACCGCTCAACCTCATAACATGACAATATGAAAGTCACTGAACATATCAAAAACGCAGAAGGAAAAACGCTCTTTAGCTTTGAGATTCTACCCCCGGTAAAAGGGGAGAGTGTACAAAGCATATTCGATGCAATAGACCCTCTAATGGAGTTCAAACCTCCTTTTATAGATGTCACCTATCATCGGGAGGAATACATGTATAAGAAGCGTGAAAATGGTCTTTTGGAGAAAGTGACAACCAGAAAGAGACCGGGAACTGTAGGTATTTGTGCAGCAATTCTCAATAAGTATGGGATAGATCCTGTGCCACATATTATTTGTGGTGGTTTCAATAAGGAGGAAACTGAAAACGCTTTGATTGACCTAGACTTCTTGGGGGTAGAGAATATCTTAGTGCTGAGAGGAGACGCCATTAAGTCGGAAGGTCGGTTTGAGCCGGATCCAGATGGGCACTCTTATGCGACAGAATTGATGGATCAAGTGAATGAACTGAACCAAGGAATTTACTTGCATGAAGAAGTTACGCGTAACCCGACTAACTTTTCAATTGGAGTGGCAGGGTACCCGGAAAAGCATTTTGAGGCTCCTAGCCTGAAGTCTGATATGAAATACCTGAAACAGAAAGTAGAGAAAGGGGCAGACTATATTGTTACTCAAATGTTCTTCGACAATAAAAAGTACTTCGATTTTGTCGACAAGTGTAGGTCGAATAGAATCGATGTGCCTATCATTCCAGGTTTAAAGCCTATTACTACCCTCAAGCACATGAATATTTTGCCAAGTATTTTCCATGTAGACTTACCAGACGATCTGGTAGACGCTTTAGACAAGTGTAAAGATAATGCTGGCGCTAGAGAAGTAGGAATTGAGTGGGCTATTCAACAGTCAAAAGAATTGATGGAAGCCGGAGTACCTGTTCTACATTACTACACCATGAGTAAGAGCCAAGTAGTAAGAAGAATTGCTGAGGCATTGTTTTAAGAAGTGAGCCCCCATCTCTTCTCTTCCCCCGAGGGGGAAGATGGTACAAAGTGCACCTAAAAGCTCCATCGTTTAATTCTAGCATTGCAGTAATGTCCCTCTCTCCCGAGAACTCGGGACGGGGAGGGATAAATGGGTGGGGCTATTTTCAATAGAATTGATGGAAGCCGGAGCACCTGTTCTACATTACTACACCATGAGTAAGAGCCAAGTAGTAAGAAGAATTGCTGAGGCATTGTTTTAACAGAGACGATTTAGAATGTCATTCACGCTTGAGCTAAAATAGTAGATAGCTAGGGTAGCTCCCTCTCAAAAGGTAATGGGGTGAGCGCTTCAGTTATGGATGGTTAACAAATTGTGCTACAGGTGGTTTTGCATAAGATTGTTCTTTATGCTCAATTTTGCGTTAATTAAATGACTCTTTTGCTACCCAAAGCCACCATATTGTGTCTGTTCATTTTCATCTTGATGAATCAATCATCAAAAGGGCAGTCATTAAATTGGTATAATGTAGCACCAACTGATAACCTTGGTACGGTATCTAATTTTATCGATGGGGAATCTGATATTAATGGAGATTTCTATTTAATAGTAGATTATAAAGACGGATCCTATTTCGACTCTAAGGGGACAGTTTCATTAGGTGAAGGGTTGAATTTGCTTAAAATAAACTCTAAAGGGGAAGTAGTTTTTTCGAAGCTTATCTCCACTAGAATGACTTACAGAACCATGAGGTTTAATTCTGAAGGTTCTGGTTACTTGGTCTTTACCGGAGAGGGAAATCCATTTGTAAACATTGATGGGCAAGTTTTTAGTGGAACAACAGAAAGTGCTGGTGCCATTCTTATAATAAAAATCAATTCACAAGGCGATTTTTTAGAACCTACTGTGCTTTCAACAGAAGGTAAAGTATACGAGGGGTTCTTTCAGTTTCACTTAACCAACGATAACGGTTTTGCCTTTCTGTATGGGGTGGAGGGTAATGTGGTAGACGATCTGCAAGATGAACTTTACTTACGAGAAAATTTAGTCTTTTATGATTCAAACTGGCAGAAAGTAAAGGAAAAGTCATTTTCTGCTCATACACAGAATAGAGCTAATTTCGGTGTGCGATCCTTCTTATTGCATGGCTTGGCTCAGGCTCCCTCTGGCGACATTTATTTAACAGGTTACGCTAACTTAAATGAAACCACAAGCCTAAGCACCAACTTGAACTTTAAGAATAACAGATCCAATGGAATTTTAGTGAAGTTAGATTCCAATTTGGATTTAGTTTGGTCTAGATCTTTGGCTTATTATCAAGCCGATGCATCTAACCCTGTGGTCCTTCCAGATGGGAAAGTAGCTTTCCAGACTAGCTTTCATGAGTATGTTGAAGGAGAAAGTCCTGAAATTATAGGAGCAGAAGATGTATTCTCTAGAGGTGCAGACTTAGAGGGTTATTTAACCCATCTCATAATTTTCAATGAAGATGGTGATGTTGAAATAGCTTCATCTATGGACAGGGTATTGGTAGAAAGACAGATGGATTTCGACAAATATTTAGACCTAAATGGCATGGGTAATCTAACTATGCCTGTTCTCATTTTTAGTTCCGATGGACCAATTAATGTGGCGTATAGCGATAGTGGTAGTGATCAAATATATGAGGAGGAAACGTTCAACAGAAATCAACAATACTTTGGGTTTCTAGAATTCCTTGTTACCGGAGATTACAGTCAAAGAAGAATTGTAAAGAGAAGAGGAAATACTAGGGTTGAAATGAATATGGGAGTGGTTAATTCTCCCATTTGTGGTTCTTACTTTATTTATGGACAGTTCTTCAATACATTAGACCTAGGGAATAGTGAAGACGGTAGCGATGAACTCGTGCTTACAAATACAGATGGAACAGGAGATTACTTTGTAGCTAATTATCAGAATGAAATACCTAGAATATTTGATTATGAAGAAGAACATATTTCCTGTGATCAGGAGCGAATTGAAATACCTTTTAAGGTTTCTGATGAAGATGTTAACTCCCTTGAATATAATATTGATATCAGTGATAACACATTTCTGAAAAGCAGTAATGTACGGTTAAGTATACATGAGGATATAGGTAAAGTCATAATAGAATATGTAGGTTCACAAGACTGGCAAACCGATATTACGCTCAGAGTTACTGATTTATGTGGTTTTTTTAGTGAAGCAAAGATTTTCGTAAGCCGAGGAAGCACGCCAGAAACACCTAAACTAAATATAAGTGATGAGGTAGTTAAGCTTTGTGAAGGGGGGGGCGTAGAGCTTATTTCAAGTATAGATTCTAATAATATTTGGTCTAACGGTGAAAACTCTAAAAGTATTATTGTCACCGAACCAGGTGAATATTGGGTAAAACAAGTTTCTCCATCTGGCTGTGAAAGTGCTAACTCTGATACCGTTAGGGTAATTGTTTTTCAGCCAACCGTTCAACCAATCATTACTAGTTCAACATCTACTACGCTATGTTTTGGTGAATCTGTAACCCTCTATTCTTCTTTAAAGGGAGGTATGTTATGGTCTAACGGAAAGCAAGGAGATAGTTTGGTAGTAGAGGAGGCAGGTGTTTACAATGTAGTTCAGGTATCTGAATGTGGTGAAGGTATTGTGTCTGAAGATGTTGAGGTAGTGATTAAACCTGTCCCCGATAAGCCTGTTGTTTCGGTTATCGGGTCTACTGTAATATGCGAAGGTGAACAGATAGTCTTGCGCTCTTCTCAAGCAACAGGTAATCTTTGGTCTAATGGCATGACAGATAGGGAAATCACTGTTAGTAAAACTGGAAAGTACTGGCTCAACGTTGTGTCAGATGGTTGTATAAGTCAAACTTCCGATACCGTAAACTTGCAGGTAGACCCACAGTTCGAGCTATCACTCGTAGATACACGAACCCTTTGCGATGGATTCGATACTATAGTACTCATTCCTGAGTCAACCGCTCAGAGTCCTAGTTTTACATGGTCTACTGGAGAAACTAGTAAAGAAATATATGTCAATCAAGTTGGGGAATATTGGGTTGAAGTGTCAAAAGGCGAATGCACTAATAGAGCATTTGTTCAGGTATTAAACGAGTGTAAACCTGTAGTAAGTGTTCCTAATGCTTTTTCTCCCAATGGTGACGGTATAAACGATACTTTCGAAATAATGGCAAGAGGCCTTTATTCTTATGAGTTATACATCTTCGATAAATGGGGCGGTCAAATCTTTTATACTAAGGATTTTAACGAGGTGTGGGATGGAAGTAATAGTAGCGGAGAATGGCCTTCTGGACAATATCCTTATAAGATTGTTTATTCAGGTTTAATAGATAATAAGCAGGTTCTCTACTCTAAGAAAGGTACTATTAAGTTGGTTCGTTAAGACCTAAACCATCTCTTTAATGGCTTCTACAAACCTGTCTAGTTCCTCTGTAGTTGTATATAAGTTGGGGGTAATTCTGCAGCCATGAACACCCACACCATCGATAGCTACTGTCCATATATTGTGATCATTCATTAGCGATCGAGCCATTTCAGAAGGCTTCATCCCTTTGATTCCTACATTAGCAATAGCGCACGATCGACTTTTATCGGTAGGAGTATTGAGCACAACGTTTTCTATTCCTCTTACTTTATCAACCCAATAGTTTTGAAGATACCTCAACCGGGCTTCTTTCCGTTCGATGCCTATCATATTATGATATTCAATGGCGTCCATAATAGTTAGGTCTGTGGCTACAGGGTGAGTACCAGTATGGTTAAGTTTACTGATTTCACCAGGCTGGGTTTTACCTTCAGCAATTAGTGGCCAAGTTTTATCAATATGTTCTTTCTTGATATATAGAAAACCAGCACCAAGAGGAACACTCAGCCATTTGTGCAAACTCGTACCATAGTAATCGCAGTTTAACTCCTTGATATTAAAGTCTAGATGTGCAAAGGCATGGGCTCCATCAACCATTACTTCAACTCCCATGCTGTGCGCCATGTCACAAATTTTTCTGATAGGAAGAATATGACCAGTAATATTCACCATATGGCAAACCATTAATAGTCTGGTTTTTGGTGTAATGGCTTTTCTGTATGCGTCAACAATCACCTCATCTCTAGATGGGTTCATCGGAATGTCTATTGCCTTTAATACAATGCCTTGTCTAGATTGCACCTGCTTAAACATGTTCAGCATGGCACCATAGTCTTGATTGGCCATAACTGCTTCATCACCACGCTTCCAAGGAAAGCCCTGGATGATTGTGTCTAAAGACTCCGTAGTATTTCTGGTAATGATCAGTTCATCGCTCTTACAATGCGCCAGCCTAGCCAATGCCTCAGCAGATTTGGCTTTGTTTTCCCATTGCACGGTACGCATATAATAGGAGGCATGGTAGTTTACTTCTCGAATTCTTTCTAAATATCGCTCCAAAGTTGGCTGGGGTAGCATGCAGTAATAGCCGTTTTCCAGATTAATATATTCGGGTTTAAGAAAATAATCTTGTCTAATCTTGGCCCAGAAATCTTCGTTCTGTGCAAATTCTGCCTCACTTTGACAAGCATAGTGATCTGAGAGCTTCCGTATTTCTCGAAAGAATGGAGTAGTTGCCAAAGAGGCACCCATCAGGTTTTTCAGAAAAGTACGCTTGTCCATGAGCTCTGTTTTTAGAGCAAGAAGATAGTCTTAATTGAAAATTTGGACAAATATTTTTTGGTTAGCCAGGTGTTACAGTTCACTAATAACACCTGATTATCAAGGTTTAGTGCATAAAAAAGACTGTTAGATCTGAATATCTAACAGCCTTATATCGAATCAATTATTTGTTACTGAAACTTCTTGTTGTAGTCTGCGATACTCTTTCTAATAATGTCTTTAGCCGTTTGAGCATCTTGGAATTCTTCTACAGCTACTGTTTTGTTCTCTAACTTCTTATAGTCTTCAAAGAAGTTTCTCATCTCTTTAATATAGTGTGCAGGAAGTTCCGAAATATCATTGAAGTGTTTAACAGACATGTCATTGTTAGCTACAGCTATAATTTTATCGTCCATTTCACCACCATCTAACATGCGCATTACACCAATAACTTTTGCTTCAACCAAACACATTGGAACAATAGAGATCTGCGATAAAACCAAAATATCTAAGGGATCATTGTCGTCACAGTATGTTTGAGGAATGAAACCATAGTTATGTGGATAATACATGCTAGAGTAAATTACTCTATCCATTTTGAGCAAGCCAGTTTCCTTATCTAGCTCATACTTTGCTCGTGTATTTTGAGGAATTTCTATAATGCCATTTACAATATCTGGGGCATCTTCACCAACCGGAACCTTGTGCCAAGGATTATTCTTATCAATCATTTTTATGCCTTTTCGCAAAGGTAAGGATTGAGTTAAAAAAGTGAGTACTATTCTTTACAGTTTAGGTTAAGACTGTATTACGAAAAAGGTAAATAATGATGATGCACGAAGCGATTCCAGCCTTTTTTAGTCTTCGACTCGACTACCCAATGAAAACCTTCATGTTCATCTGGCCAATAGACTTGTCGTGCATATCCGCCTGGCATTTGTGCTTCAAAACATAAAGCTTCTGGGTGAATGTCTTCTGCAGTGGCCAAATGCCCAAGGGCTTGCTTACCATCCGATTGAAAAGACCAGAAGTTGACCTCTTTATCTCTGTTTACTCCAAATAGGGTAAGGTCTTCATAATCAAGGTTATCAGACTTCCAATGAGCACGTAATTCTACATACTTACCTTGAAGCGTTTTGGTAAATTTTCTTTTACAGCTAAGCTTCGGTCTGTCGTCACTATTTTCCTCAGCAATCCATTCACCCATAAGTGGTTCGAAAATTCCGAGTTTGCCACGTCCTTTTTTCCAGTTCATTGTCTCAATTTTTTAAGCTTGTGAAGAAGGAGAAATTGCGAATAATCGAACTCATACTTTTGGGTGAATTGCTATTGTGGCCTACAAGGTAGCCTTCATTTTACCGTTAAAAGCAGACTACTTCTTCGTTAAACTAAATATATCGGTTCTTCTGTCTTTTAGATTTTTAACACTGCCAACATTGTGCAGTTCGGTCAATAAATCAACATCAACATCGGCAATTACAATCATTTCGGTGTTTGGTGTTGCTTCTGCTTTAATTCCATTTGTAGGGAACTGGAAGTCGCAAGGAGTAAACACCATAGATTGTGCATACTGAATATCCATATTATGAACATTTGGTAGGTTGCCCACACTACCAGCAATGGCAACATAACACTCATTTTCTATGGCCCTAGCTTGAGCACAATGTCTCACTCTAGAATATCCATTCTGTGTATCAGTTAGGAAAGGAACGAATAGTATATCCATGCCATCATCAGCAAGCAAACGAGAAAGTTCAGGGAACTCAACATCGTAGCAGATTAGAATCCCAATCTTTCCGCAGTCAGTATCAAATGTCTGTATTTTTGAACCTCCGCTCATTGCCCAAACCTTTTTCTCATCAGGTGTAGCATGCAGCTTTTCGTAACGATCAATTTTTCCGTCACGTTTACAGAGATAGCCAACATTATAGAGTTTGTCATCTACCACTTCAGGCATACTGCCAGCAATAATATTGATGTTATATGAAACTGCTAAATGAGAAAATTGCTCGACAATATCAGGCGTAAATTCTGCTAGCTTTCTGATGGCATCGGCTTCGCCCAAGTGGTTGAACTCTGCCATTAACGGAGCGTTGAAAAACTCAGGAAACAGGGCAAAATCACTTTTATAACCGCTCAATGCATCTATAAAGTACTCCGCACTCTGAAGTAACTCTTGAAGCCCTGAGTAAGAACGCATTTGCCATTGCACTATACCCAAACGAACAACCGTTTTAGTGATCTTGGCACTTTTTGATGGTGGCTCATAGTAGATATTGTCCCATCTGAGCAATACAGCAAATTCTCCACTTGCTTCATCACCTTCCAAATAACCTTTCAAGATAGAAACAGGGTGGAAGTCGTTAGAAAGTTGAAAATTCAATACCGGATCGTGAATCTCCTTCAACCTAACCCTTTCAATGTATTCTTTAGGGCTTAATTCGTCTACATGCTTATGGTAGTTAGGAATTCTGCCACCAAACACTATTCCTTTAAGGTTCAACCGCTCGCAAAGGTCTTTACGGTAGTCATACATTCTACGGCCAATGCGCATGCCTCTAAACTTAGGTAGAATGAATACTTCAATACCATATAGAAGGTCTCCATTGGAGCTATGGGTGCTGAAAGTATAATTTCCTGTAACCTGCTTGAAAGTGTGTTGTTCTTTGAAGCTCTTAGACTTTACCATAATGGATAGCGCGCACCCGGCAATCTCTCCATTTACTTTCACCACAATTTGCCCTTCCGGAAATTTATTGAGTAGAGACTGAATATGATGTTCTTTCCAATATGCATCTGGCATACTAGAATAAGCACTGATCATGGCAGCCTTCAATTCCTGATAGTCTTCTATCTTAAGGAATGATAGCTCAATGTTTTGAAATGTCTTATCCATATTAAATAAATCCTTTACAATGTTCGACCTATAATAGGCCAAGGTCGGCTGGCAGAATCAATAAATTAACAAACAATGGTGTACAAAAAAACCCGTCAAAAAAAGACGGGTTTAAAAATATCATGTTTCAGTAGAGCTTATCTCTCACTTAAAGAAACGTAAGGTCTCAAATTAGCACCAGTGTAAACCTGTCTTGGTCTTCCGATAGGCTCTTTGTTCTCTCTCATTTCTTTCCACTGAGCAATCCAGCCAGGTAGACGACCCATAGCGAACATTACGGTGAACATGTCGGTAGGAATACCTAATGCTCTGTAAATAATGCCTGAGTAGAAGTCTACGTTAGGGTAGAGCTTTCTATCTACAAAGTACTGATCGTTCAATGCCTCTTCTTCCAAGCCTTTAGCAATATCCAATACGGGATCTTGAACACCAAGCTTCTCTAACACATCGTCAGCTGCCTTTTTGATGATTTTAGCTCTTGGGTCGAAGTTTTTGTAAACTCTATGTCCGAAGCCCATTAGACGGAACGGATCGTTCTTGTCTTTCGCTTTAGCCATCCACTTCTTAGTATCTCCACCATCTTTTCTGATGTTCTCCAACATCTCAATAACCGCTTGGTTAGCACCACCATGCAATGGTCCCCATAGGGCATTAATACCACCTGAGATAGAAGCGTATAAGCTAGCGTGAGATGAACCCACAATTCTTACAGTAGAAGTAGAGCAGTTTTGCTCGTGATCTGCGTGAAGAATCAATAATTTATCTAGTGCATTTGCAACCACAGGGTCTACTTCGTAAGCCTCTGCTGGGTTAGCAAACATCATTTTCAAGAAGTTGCCACAGTAATCTAATTTGTTATCCGGGTAGTTTACTGGGTGTCCGATTTGATTTTTATAAGACCAAGCTGCGAAAGTTGGCATTTTAGCAATCAAACGGATAATGCTCATGTCTACCTCAGTAGCCGCTCTATTTGGATCTAGAGAAGCAGGGTAGAAGGCCGTTTGTGCACAAACCAATGAAGAAAGAACTCCCATAGGGTGAGCTGTAGAAGGGAAACCTTCTAAGATCTTCTTTACATCTTCATGTACCAACGTGTGGTTGGTAATATCCGATACAAACTTGTTGTAAGTTTCAGTGTCAGGTAATTCGCCATAAATGAGTAAGTAGGCTACTTCAAGGAAAGTAGACTTCTCTGCAAGATCTTCAATTGAATAACCTCTGTATCTTAAGATTCCTTTTTCTCCATCAAGGAAAGTAATGGCACTAGTGGTTGAACCGGTATTTTTGAAACCTGGGTCAATGGTAATTACTCCGCTAGAACCTCTTAAAGAAGAGATATCAATCGCTTTTTCATTTTCTGTTCCTTCTACTACTGGAAGTTCGAAAGACTTCCCGTCAACTTTAATTTCTGCTGTATTAGACATTTCTAGGTTTGAGTTAACTTATTTTTTCTGCGGCTCGAATGAGTGAGCGAATTTACTCTAATTAACAATGAAAAAAAATTCTTGTTCTACAGACTGAAGATATTTTAATTATTGCCCAATATTAATGGTAAACCGCCTTCGCCTTGTCCAATAACCACCACTTTTGAATTCTGAGATTCAGCTAATTTTAGAGTCGCTTCAATACCTCTCATTTTCAATAAGTTCGGTGTTAAACTGCTATTGACAATTCTGTTGGCCTGTGCTTCACCCTCGGCTGCAATCTTCTTTCTCTCGGCTTCAGATTTTTCTTTATCTAATCTGTATTGATAAGCCAAAGCCTCTTGTTCTTGCTGTAATTTGTTCTCAATAGCCTGCTTAATTTTCTCTGGAAGAATGATGGAACGAATAAGCAGGGCAGTCATTTCAACATTATTGGTTTCATTACCCAACACATTGGCAGTTTCAGTTCTTATTGCAGTTTCAACTTCAGCTCTTTTGGTAGAGAAGATTTCTTCAGCAGTAAACCTACCCATTACCTGACGCACAGTAGATCTTACTTCTGGTACTACAAGCGTATTGATGTAGCCAAGTCTGAACCTTTCATAGATGTGACCAATTCTATCGAATTTTGGGTAGAACCTTACTGATACATCAACCTGAATACTCAATCCGTTTTTGTCTAGCACGTCCATGGTTTCTTCGGCCTTGCTTTCTGCTACATCAAAAGTGATGAGGTCGTTCCATGGTGCCTTCATGTGGAAACCTGGTTGTATGACATTTTCTTTATCTAGGCCGCCAGAGAACTTCTTAAAGAGTACGGCTCTTTCATTGGCCTGAATGGTATAGAAAATACTAGACGAAAGTCCAATAACCACTATTAGAGCAATTACTGATATGATGATAATGGGTAATAATCTTCTGTTATCCATATTGATGAGTTTTAGTTCGATTAATTAAGAGATGGCTGTTTTAATAACTAACCTATCTTTTCAAGGTTTTTCTGAATCTCTTCCAGAATTTGATGAGCCACTTTTAAGGCTTCATATCCATCTTCTATAGTTACAATAGGTTGTTGATCGTTAATGATTGCTTCGTGGAAAGTAAAAAGCTCTTCTCTTATGGCATTGGTTGGATTAACCTTTGGATTTTCGAAGATGATCTCCTTTTTGCCTTTGTCCTCACCAAGGTCTAACACCATAGAAAATGGGCCTTCTTCGCCTGTAGCATCTTTCATTCTTACTATTTCAGATTTCTTCTCTAAAAAGTCTACGGCTATGTAAGCATCTCTTTGAAAGAAACGTGATTTACGCATGTTTTTCACTGCTATTCGGCTGGTGGTCAGGTTGGCTACACAGCCATTGGCAAACTCCAAACGTGCATTGGCAATATCAGGAGTATCTGCCACCACATTTACTCCACTAGCTGAAACCTTTTCGACCTTTGAGCCAACTGCTTTTAGAATAACGTCTATATCATGAATCATTAAATCTAAAACCACAGGCACATCTAAACCTCTGGGGTTGAACTGCGCGAGTCTGTGCGTCTCAATAAACATAGGTTGCTTTAGATGGCTTTGAGCAGCCACAAAAGCTGGGTTAAATCTTTCTACATGACCCACTTGAATTTTCAGGCCATGTTCATTCGATAGCCTGATCAGTTCTTCAGCTTCTTCCAGCGTGTTGGTAACAGGTTTCTCAATGAAAACGTGCTTGCCTGCTTTGAGTGCCTTTTCGGCACAATGGAAGTGCGAAAGGGTAGGTGTTACAATATCTACAACATCTACTGCCTCAATTAAGGATTCGATGGTATCAAAAGATTGAATGCCAAACTCTTCGGCTACTGCATCAGCATTTTCAGGCATGGCATCGTAGAAACCTACAAGCTCATATTCTGAAATATCTTTGATGCATTTGATGTGAATTTTGCCGAGATGACCGGCCCCTAGAACCCCAATTTTGAGCATATTAGCTGATTTTTTAACTAGACGCCAAAGGTACACTCATAAGTTTCAGGTTCAAAGTTTGAAGTTTAAAGTTCAACTTTCATAATTCATGGTGTGTTTATGCTATGCTGAATCACTCCCTAAAGAAGTTCTATCGTTCGTCTGACCATCTTTTGAAATACGTATCTAACCTTGTCAGGCTATTACGCATCTGTACGGAAGACAATACCCCTCAAAATGGCTATGTCAACTCCAGTGGCTATTTTATTGTGCCATATGAATTTGACTTAGTTCATTAACGAATTATAAAAACTTCAGAACCAAGCTCCAATTTGAAAAGCTCAAAGTTTAAAGCTGGTAGAAGCTTTAAACTTTGAACCTTCAACCTAGAACTATTTTTCCGGTCCCGTCATATCGTTGATGAGTGTAGGCTCACCAAAGCCGAGCTGCTTCATGCGGTTAAGCTGTGATTTTGCATCGCCTACAACTAACCATATCATCTTGTTTTCATCGAGGTATTTTTCAGATAACTGTCTGATTTTTTCAACCGTCATGCCTCTCACTATGGCTTCTCTGTCTTTCACATAGTCATGTGGTAATTCGAATTGGCTAATGTTTTCGAGCATATTAAGTTTAGCACCCGCTGTTTCAAAAGCACGCGCATTACTCTTAATTAAAAAGCCTTTAGTGGTTTCTAAATCTTTCTCTGTAAAACCAGGGCCATAGTTATCTAATATCTCTTTTACCAACTGAGTAGACTCTAAAGTAACGTTGGTTCTAACACCACTGCTAATGGTAAAAGTACCGTCATATTCATTACCAGAGAAACCTGATCTAACACCATAAGTATACCCTTTTCCTTCTCGCAATTCTTGGGTGAGTTGAGAGGCAAAACCTCCACCGCCTAGTATGTAATTCATTACCGTAGCAGGGTAGTAGTCTTCATCTGTGGCAGGCATAGCTGGGTAACCAATATTCAATATAGACTGCTTAGCACCTGGCACATCATAGAAATATACTTGCGATTCGGTAGGCGCTTTCGGTTGGCTTAACTCTGGTAGCTTAACTTCCTTGGCTTCCCATTTACTGTCAAGTGAATTTAAAGATTTAACTAATTCATTTTCAGATATATCACCTACAACATGTAAACGTGTTACTGAAGGAGAGATGTTGGCATTGTAATAAGCTTTTAGATCATCTATAGTTAGGTTAGAAACAGTCTCAATAGTGCCTAAAGTGTTTTGTGCTCTAATGTCATCTTTGCCATAAATTAGAATATCGTAAGCGTTGCTTGCAATAGCATTAGGATTAGCTTCTTGCTGTCTAATCTGGCTGATAGTGCTTTGCTTTGCAAGCTCAAATTCATTCTCATCCCAACGCGGTTGTAGAAGAATTTCCTCCATAAGGGCAAGTGTTTCGTCATAGTTTCTGGCTAGGGTATTGGCAGAAATTCTAACGCTTTGCTTGCCGGCAAAAACACTAATTCTCGCACCTAGCTGATCTATTGCTTCTTCTAATTCTTCTGGTGTTTTGTTGGCCGTTCCTTTAGTCATAATAGAAGCCATAAGGTTAGCTGCGCCAAGCTTATCCATATCTTCCATCAGTTGTCCGCCATCGATTACCATATTGATTTGAACCAACGGTACTTCGTCATTTTCAATACCATAAATTTCAATGCCATTGTTTAGTGTAGCCTCATATACCTCAGGGATCTGAATTTCAGGCGCACTGCCATAAGCTGGCTCTATAGTTCTATCGAAAGAAGATGGCGTTCTTTCATATTCTGCCTGAATTGAAGCATCGAATGTTTCTTCTGCTCCTTGAACAATAGCTTCTTCTACCACCTCAGCTTTCTCTGAGTTAGCTAAAGCTAGGTCTTTCTGGCCCCTAGGCACAAAACTGGTAGCAATGAAGTTTTTGTCTTTGATGTACTTTTCATACACTCTTTTAACATCGGCAGTACTTACAGCTAAAATGCGCTCAATATCTTTCTTGATAAAGCCAGGATCGTTAGCAAAAATATTGTACTGCGCTAACTGAAATCCTTTGCCCAATACACTAGAAAGACCATTATAAAAGCTTGTTTCTTGCCCTGCTTTTATTCTGCTAAGGTCTTTTTCGGAAATTCCTTCTGCTTCGAATTTCTCAAAAGCTTCTTCTATGGCTTTAGCTACTTCGTCTAAATCTTTATCTGAATAGGCCCTTACAGAAAGCTGATATTGACCTGCCAACTCTGAGGTTCTATTATACATTCTTACGTTGGAGGTTAATTTCTTGTCTTCTACAAGCACTTGGCTAAATGGTGCTTTCTTGCCACTTGAGAGGTATTGTGCTAGTACATCTAGGGCATAGCTATCAGGATGATATTGTTCAACCGTAGGCCAAGTGTAAGTTAGTTCTGGTACTCTGGCAAAATTATCTTCATGGTAAAGCCTGATGTTTTCTGTAACTACACCCGCTCTTGGCTGCATGGTTTCCACTGTTTCACCCTTAGGAATTTCATCAAAATACTTATGCACCCATTCTTTGGCTTGTTCTACATCAAAATCTCCAGAAACTACTAGCGTTACGTTATTGGGTACATACCAACGGTTAAAGAATTCCTTAACATCGGCAAGGGTTGCTGCCTGCAAATCGTCTAAAGAACCAATTACTTGCCAATTATACGGGTGATCGGCAGGGTAGAGGTTTTTGTCAATAACGTAGCTAGTATGGCCGTAAGGGCGGTTGTCTACACTTTGACGCTTTTCATTTTTCACCACTTGCTTTTCTTTGGCCAAAACCGGATCCGTTACGGTATTGATGAACCAACCAAGCTTATCGGCCTCAGCCCAGAGCATTTTTTCTAAGGCATCGTTAGGAACGGTTTGAAAATAGTTGGTTCTATCTCTGGAAGTTGAACCATTAGCACCTGAGCCACCCACTCTGGCGCTCAACTTATCTAAACCACCTTTGCCTAGGTTTTCTGACTCTAAAAAGAGCAGGTGTTCAAAGAGGTGTGCAAAACCTGTTCTGCCTTCCTTTTCTCTAGCCGAGCCTACATGAGCCGTCAAGGCTACTGCAACCACAGGATCGGACCTGTCAACATGAAATACTACATCGAGTCCGTTGTCTAGTTCGAATTTTTCATAGTCTACATTAAAATCAGCTTTGGTTTCTTCCTCTTGCTTAGGCTGGCAAGAAACCATGATGGTAAGAATGAAAAGGAAAGTCAGTTTATGTTTCATAAGAATAGTGATTTGCCACAGTTAGAATTGATCGTAAGATTTGATTCGAATTTTTACCCTTTTATTCCCTAAAGGGAGAGATTAGAATTTAATCACCTTTTAGGGCAGGGGTTAGTATTTTCTATTAATATGAATCTTATGATCAGTCTAGTATATGACTTGAATATCTTTCCTAATTAGCCAATTTAAGCAGATTTAGCAAGTGGAATAATAGGAGGTGTGTATCAAAATGATATACGTTTCGATTTCCATTTGATAATTTGTCTCAAACCATGAACTTGGCAGCAGAATTCGGGAAATGAAATACTACATCATTGCAGGAGAGGCCTCTGGCGATATGCATGCGGCCAACATGATGAAAGAACTGAAAAAGCGTGATTCAGATGCTTATTTCAGAGTGTGGGGAGGCGATAAAATGAAGGTCGAAGCTCAAGAATTAGCTAAGCACATTAAAGAGACTTCATTTATGGGTATTTTTCAGGTAGTTCAAAACCTGAAGACCATTAAGCAGAATTTCAGGTTCTGTGAGCAAGACATTGAAGAGTTTCAGCCCGATGTTCTTATCCTCATCGATAACTCTGGCTTCAACCTCCGAATTGCTAAGTATGTAAAGCAACAAGGCCTGAAAACGAAGGTATTCTATTACATCCTTCCGCAAGCTTGGGCTTGGAAGAAAAAGCGAGTTCATACCATACACCAATGGACAGATAGAATCTTTTCTATCCTACCTTTTGAACCTGCGTTTTACAAATCTTATGGCTATGATATAGATTTTGTTGGTCACCCTATTCTAGATGCTCTTGAACTTCGCCAAAAAGATTTACTCCCAAGCGATGAGTTTTATAGCAAGTATGAGCTTGCTTCGGATAAACCGTTAATTGCCATTTTACCTGGGAGCCGAAAGCAAGAGATAATCGGGAACCTTTCTAGAATGCTTAAGGTAATTCCTCATTTTCCTGATCATGAGTTTATTATTGCTGGTTCTGAGACCATAGATTCAGAGCTCTATGAGCAGTTTACAAAGGGTAGAGTGCGTGTAGCCTTTGGGGCAACTTATGATATTCTCAATAACGCCAAAGCAGCTTTGGTTACTTCTGGAACAGCCACGTTAGAGACTGCTCTTTTCAACGTGCCACAGGTAGTTTGTTATAAGGCAGGCTTTTTCACTTATCATATCTTGAAAAGGATAGTGAGTATAAAATACATCTGCATGGTCAACATAATTTTGGATAAGATGGCAGTGCAAGAACTTATAGAGTCAGATTTAAATGAAAAGAGGCTGGTGAGAGAGTTAATGTTGACTCTCAACGGATCGAAAAGAGATCAGATTCTTGAAGATTATAAAGCCCTTCGGGTGAAGCTTGGCGGCACTGGAGCTTCTGAAAGAGTTGCCGAATTGATGTTTGAAGAGTTAAGCAAGAAATAGAGCTTCAGCCAATAAGTTTTAGCCTTCAATTGGCAAGAGAAATATCCTTACAACTGCACCATAGAACTAAATTAAATGAAAACAGGTTTTGCAATCATGAATCACCAAGAGATAGTTGAGAGAATTGCCTCATTTTCAGTACTTGAGGGAGTGCCGATTTCACAAATTGAATGGATTGTAGAACGTGGAGAGTTGGTTGAAATACCTGCTGGCGAACAGATTTTTAAGAGGGGAGATTCTATTGATCGTTTGTTGATTATGCTCGATGGCCTCTTCTCACTAAAAGTTCAACAGGCAGGTCAGTTTAAGGAGTTGGCGCAAATTAAGACCGGAGATGTTTCTGGTGCATTGCCTTACAGTAGAGCTCAATCGGCCACGGGCCACGCCTTTGCAGTAACCGATTCTAAGGTCTTCACCCTTTCGGTAGATCATTTTTACGACCTCATTTGCGAGTGCCACGAGGTAACTGCTGTCTTGGTCCACCTGATGACCGATAGGGTTAGAGATTTCAGTCGTTTTCAACACCAAAGTGAGAAGTTGATGGCGCTAGGCAAGCTTTCTGCAGGCTTAGCACACGAACTCAATAACCCAGCTGCTGCCATTGTTAGAAGTGCCGAGTCTCTAGAAAAACACTTAGGCACAGTTCCCGACAAATTGAAGAAGGTGATCTCTATGGAAATTGTAGATGACCAGATAGACTTTGTGAATAACCTGGTGTTTGGCAAGCTTAGGCAAGGAATCAACAAAACTGAATCTATGATTGCCAGAGCTGACCGTGAAGACGAGCTCACCGATTGGCTAGAAGATAATGGTTATGGCGATTGCTATATGCTGGCTGAAACTTTAGCAGACTATCGATTTGATGTTGCTGATTTAGATGGACTTAAGGAAAAGATGGGCGAGAAGGAGTTTCCATCTATGCTTACTTGGGTAGACAATGTGCTGACCACCGAAAAAATGGTTGGGGAAATAAAAGATGCTTCAAAGCGAATCTCTACACTCGTAAATTCCGTGAAAGAGTATTCTCACATGGACAGGTCTGGCGATTATGAGCCTACTGATATCCATATTGGTTTGAGAACAACGTTGTCCATTTTAAATCATAAAGTGAAAAAGAACCAAGTTACGGTTGAAGAAAACTGGCAAACAGATATGCCAAAAATGGCAGCTAGCCCAGGTGAACTCAATCAGGTTTGGACGAATATTATAGATAACGCACTCGATGCCATGGAAGAGGCGGGTGGTACATTAACCATAACCACTAAGACGGTTGGCGATAATGTGAGGGTTAATATTAGCGATACGGGTAAGGGAATTCCGAAAGACATTCAAGACAGAATTTTTGAACCATTTTTTACCACTAAAGATATTGGAAAAGGTACAGGGCTAGGGCTAGAGACCGTGCAGCAGATTGTCGAAAACCATAACGGCACAATTAAGCTGCAGTCGCAACCCGGAAATACAACTTTTGAAATTTGCTTACCACTTAAGCACTAAGAATCACCAAAAACTCAAATGGCCAAACAACCAATAATTTTTACTGTAGATGATGACGAGCAGGTACTAGCAGCCATTCGTAGAGATCTAAGACAGCAGTATAGAGCAGACTATAGAATTATGAGTACGGCTTCTGCCAATGAGGGCCTAGAGGCACTCAAAGAGTTAAAGCAGAAAGGCGAAGATGTTGCCCTTTTCTTGTCTGATCAGCGAATGCCTGAAATGACAGGAGTGGAGTTTTTAGAGCAAGCCAAAAAGCTTTATCCTGCCGCAAAGCGAGTGTTGTTAACTGCTTATTCAGATATTGAGGCTGCCATTAAGGCCATCAACGAGGTTCAATTAGATTACTATTTGAACAAGCCTTGGGACCCACCAGAAGAGAAACTTTACCCAACCCTGAACGATTTGCTAGATGAGTGGCAAATCAATCATATTCCAGCTTTTAGAGGTATTAGAGTAGTTGGTTACCAGTACAGTCCAAAGTCGCATGCGGTGAAGGACTTTCTTTCAGGAAACCTCATTCCTTATCAATGGCTAGATGTAATGAATGAGCCAGAAGCCAAAGAATTAATGGACTTGGCCGAAGTAACCGATCAGCATTTGCCAGCAGTGTTCTTTGAAGATGGTTCACATCTGAAGAACCCTTCTGCCGTAGAGTTAGGATCCAAGATTGGCCTTCGGTCTAAGGCTGCTGAAAAAATGTACGATGTCACCATTATAGGAGCGGGTCCTGCAGGAATGGCAGCAGCGGTTTATGGTGGTTCAGAGGGGTTGAAAACGCTTTTGATTGAAAAACATGCTCCTGGTGGACAGGCTGGAACGAGTTCACGGATTGAAAACTACTTGGGCTTTCCGAAAGGTCTTTCTGGTGCTGATTTAACGCAAAGGGCCATTACCCAAGCCAAACGCTTTGGTATTGAGTTTTTGTCGCCACAAAGTGTGGTTGGGGTAGAAACTCAAGACAATTATAAAAAGGTAATTCTTGAAAATGGCGAGCAAATTCACACCAAATCGGTGATTATTACCACTGGGGTTCAGTATAGAAAACTGGAAGCCGCAGGAATTGACAATTACACAGGTGCAGGAATCTACTACGGTGCTGCCACTACAGAAGCCCACGCCTGTAGAGACAAGGATGTATATATTGTTGGAGGTGGTAACTCAGCTGGCCAAGCGGCCATGTACTTGAGCAACTTTGCCAAGAATGTCTATATCGTTATCCGTAAGCCAGACTTAACTAGCAGTATGAGCTCTTACCTGATTGACCAGATTAAGGGAACGGAGAATATCAGCCTAGTTCCTCGCTCGGTGATAGAAGCGGCTCATGGCGAAACTCACCTTGAGTGCGTGTCATTGAAGAACCTAGAAACCAATGAAGTGGAGAAAAAACCAGCAGGTGCTCTACTTATTTTCATAGGAGCAAGGCCTTACACTAGCTGGACAGGCGATCAAATTTTCAAAAACGAAAGAGGTTTTATCCTTACCGGACGAGATGTTCAGAAAGACGATGAGTTTAAGAAGATCTGGAAGAAAACCCGTGAGCCATTCTTACTAGAAACTAGCACTCCAGGCATATTTGCCGCAGGAGATGTTAGGGCAGGAGCCATGAACAGAGTAGCCTCAGCCGTAGGAGAAGGCGCTATGTCCATCAAGTTTGTGCATGAGTATTTAGGGGAGGTTTAGAGTAACGGTCTTGTATATGAGCTGAAGCGGATTTTAACCAACTACTTTTCAGATAGCAATATACTTTATTTAAACTAAAAACAGTTCAAGTTTGCACTCAAACCGCTATTGCTTATACACGTTATTAGCAGCTGCCTTTTTTGATTTTTGAATTTTAATTATGTGAAATCCGTGTATCAAAACTGCTATTCCACAACCGATTATAAATGGTGGTGCATTTAATAAAATTCCATAAGCGATGTAAATCATATTGGCAATCAATGATAGAACTCTCAACATTAGAATGTTCTTCATTGTCATTGAGAGTAAATTAATTCCCAAAGCCGAATAACCAATAATGTGTATCATAATGACAAGCACATAATTTTTTCAGTTCTCTCTAAAACATCCATTTGAGTTGGTGCTTTTCTGTCATTAAACCCAAGTTTATAGTATAATTTGTGTGCTTGTGGCATACTCATAGTGGTTTGTAACCATAATTCAGTAGCGTCATTTTCCAAACAACGACTTATGCAGCGTTCAATTAGTTTTGTTGCTATTCCAAGTTTTCTAAAGTTTGGATTGATGAATAGTTTGGCAAACTCAAAGGTGTCTTCATTCAATCGTTTTAGGGCGACACAACCAACAATTTCTTCCTTAAACTTGGCATAAAAGAGGAATCCGCCATTTTCTAAATAAGCCTTGTCAGGATTATGCAAAGTGAATTTATCATCTTCTTCTAATACACCATTCAAAACACTCAACAGCCAAGGTCCAGCCAATTCATAGAAATATTTTTTAAGACTTGGTTTATAGTCAATGATTTTTACAAATTCGTCTTTGGGTTGATGTATGCGTTCATTGATTGGTTTGTGATTGATTTCCCAATCCAATCTGTCCAAAATATTAATCATATCTGGATGTCCAATTGAGAAAAGTTCTTTAAGCGTTTTGGAAAATGAAAGCCATAAAGGTTCAAGTTCCATTTGTAATTCTTTCCCCTTTTTTGTTAGTCCAACCAACTTTGAGCGTTTATCATTCGGATTTGGCGTAATATTGACTAATTCTTCTTTTTTTAGTTCTCGAAGAATATTTTTTACCGTAATGTGAGAAAAGTCGATTTGATTGGAAATTTCGAGGATAGTTTGTGGTGAATTCGTTTTAGCTAAGACATAGTAAACAGAAAACCAACTTGCTTTAAATTGTATGTTGGCATCTGAATAAATCTTGTCACCATCTTGTTGCAGTTTTTCACTTATTCTTCGAAATCTTGAAGCTCCGGCAAGATATCCCAATTCATTTAATACATCTGACATATTTATTATTTATGAAAGTACTTTAATAAAAATATGAAAGGTGTTTCATAAGTTCAAATATTTCTTTGAGATTTCTGTGTTTAGGTTGCTGCTAACGTTGTGTATCGTGCACTCCAGTGCACGATATATTTCCAATAATTTACTAAAAGTGCACAATAGCCAACCAACTGGTGCTGTATAAAGTGCACTATCTCATTCTCCAGAAAACTCAAGATTGTATTTAGACTGTGAGTGTTTTCTGAGTCGAATAAACTTATTCCAGGGCTTTTTTATAAGCTGTTTAGATCTGTGATGCTTTCAACTCCTTCTAGAATTTTCACTTCTTAACTTAAGTCAATGCACAGGCGTTCGGGCTGCGCTACTTTTGGGTATCAAAAACAACAAAAGCCCAATGGACAAGCTCAAAACAACAATGAAAGCGGTAGTAGCCAATGGTTATGGCTCTCCGGAAATTTTGGAGGTGAAGGAAGTGCCTAAGCCACAAATCAAACCGACAGAGGTATTGGTCAAGACATCTGTGGCCAGCATTACACATGCCGACACACTAATGAGAGCAGGTGACCCCTGGTTTGCGCGCTTGGTACTCGGACTGTTCAAACGCAAGCACCCAATTATCGGAACAGGCTATGCCGGTGTAGTGGTGGAAGTAGGTGCCCAGAGAGCCGATTTTGAAGTAGGAGATAGTGTCTTTGGTGAAACTACCACCAACTTCAGTACCAATGCAGAGTACATAGCAGTGGGTTTAAATGACATCATCATGCAGATGCCAGCGCAGATCAGCTTTGAAGAAGCCAGTACTATGTGCGATGGCCCAGTTACTTCGCTTAACTTTCTCAAACTGATTGGAGAAGTTAAGCCAGGCCAAAAAGTGCTGATTGTAGGGGCTTCAGGAAGCTTAGGATCTGCTGCTGTTCAAATAGCGAAGAATTTGGGTGCTGAAGCTACAGGAGTATGCAGCGGAAGGAATGTGAAATATGTGAAGTCACTGGGTGCAGACCATATAATCAACTATCTGGAGAAGGATTTCAGGAAGTTGGAGTCTGCCTATGATGTGATTTATGATACTGTTGGGGCACATTCCTTCAAGAGCTGTAAGAATGCGCTCAAAGAGGGAGGATTGTACATGTCTCCGGTACTTTCTATGCCATTGTTGTGGGCTTCGCTGTTCAATAGGGAAGGAAGAAAGAGAGCCAAATTTGCGGCTACTGGTATGGCTCCTAAAGACACCATCAAAGACTTATTGAAAAGTTTGGTGAAGATGAAGCAGCTGGGCAAACTGGAAATACTGATAGAAAGAAGATATAGCATGGATCAGATTCGTGAAGCACATATTTATGTGGAATCTGGGCGAAAGAGAGGAAATGTAGTGTTGGGAGTTGCCGAGTGTTAAAATCACTTCGCAGTGAGTAATCTCTTTCTTATCCTGCTCAATGACTCGGGTTTTACGCCAAGGAAGCTTGCAATCTGATGTTGCGGCACTCTGTTCATAAGCCCGGGTCTCTTTTCTAACAGGCTAACGTAGCGTTCTTCTGGAGATGACATGATAAAGGCAGCGTATTCATCTTGAAACTTACCTGCATTTTTCTCTACCTCAACTCGCATTAGATTTTCCAGCCGAGGCACTTTTTTGCACATGGCTTCAATAATATCATCGGTGCCAACTGTGAGAATGCAGTCTTCTATACACTCCAGATAAGACCTTGAAGGACTTTTGCTATTGTTGCTGGTAAAAGAGTTGACCGGCTCATTTTCTGTAAAGAAGGCGGTGGTCTTTTCATCACCATCCTTGAGGTAATATTCGCGAATAAGACCTTTCAGCACGAAGTAGCATTTATCTGAAATCTGCCCTTCTTTGAGAAGAATGGTTCCTTTGGGAAAAGCCTGAATATTAGTTCCATCAACAATAGTATCCACCTCTTGTGGAGTTAACATGTTGAAAGTAGTAATAAAGGAGTGGAGATCTCTTCTGGCAGTTTCTAAAGCGTCCATGTGCGAATATAATCAACCAGAGGTTAACACATTCAAAATCAACTGTTTTAGAAGGGGGTGAGGACTTATTTAATAGGAAGGCTTTTCAGTCAATTTAAAGGAGTCAAACTGGTAAACGGAGAATATCCAAAGAAGCAAAATAACGCCAAAGAGGGAGTAGCTGATCCAAGAAGGGCTTTGAAATGTTTCGCTAAAGAAGGATACAAAGGTTCTAGTAATCAATATTGGAAAGAACGCTATCGGAGCTAGTACAAATCTCCTGCTAAGGTTTACCGTTAAGGTAGATTTGCAATTTTCACATTCAAACTGCGTGTCTTGAAGTCTTAATAGAACTTTTAAATACTTTTTAAAAGGGTATTTATGGTTACAGTTAGGGCACGTTCTACTGTTCATTGCTAATGATGTTCATTGAGTAGATTGAATGTAACTATTTAATCAAAAATCAACATAATATTCAGTGAAATTGTCTTCTCAAATTAGTCCAGATCTGCTAATGCAAGCTATGTAAATAGTTTTATGATAGGCGTTCAATAAGCCAACTCCTTCAATATAGCCTTTGCCGCTTTATTCAGTTTTTGTGGAGTTTTTGGGCCACTGTGGTTCACGAAAATTGAGATACCTAAATCGTACTTCGGGAATATATAGAGCCAGTTTTGTGTGCCAGTTGTGCCACCGTGATGATTGAACGATGTGCCGTACTTGTCTTTCCAGATATTCCAGAAATAGCCCATCCATCGGGTTTTCTTTTCATAGAGAAGACGGTGAGATTCTTTAATGATTGGATCTTCACTTAGGTTGTAAGCGATAAACTTCATCATATCCGGAAGGGAAGACTTCAAGCCTGTGCCAGTGTTCCAAAGTAAGTTCTCGGATAGTTTGGAAGCTTCGGTATTATTCATCCAATAGCCTTGTGCTAGTTCATTGTCTATTTCGGTGGAAGTGTGGTTCATTTCAGCCTTATTCAATATAAACTGGTCATAAAGCTCATTTAGCGGTTTGTTGTAAACAGAGCTGAGGATGTTTCCTATCAACTCTGCACCAGCATTGGAGTAAGCGTAGGTTGTTCCAGGCTTCTCTGTCAACTGAATATTGTAAAGCGACTCAAGAAATTTGTCCTTTGTGTATTCCCTTTCAAATTCGAAGATTACATCGGGTACATTAGGCTGAAGCCCTTGGTAAGCCTTCGCCACTTCCGAATTAATAAAAAGGGGAAGCCCTGCGGTATGGGTCACTAAGTCTTTGATAGTAATGGGAGTTCCTTCAAGGGAGAGGTTGGGATAATCATCGGTTAGATAGGTTCGAATGTCTTTATCTAGCTCAATTTTGCCTTCTAGCACAGCCTGAGCTACAAGGTAGCCTGCAAAGACTTTGGTAACAGACCCAAGTTCATAGCGTGTGTCATTGTTTGGAGATTGACCCGTGGGTAGTGTGCCAAAGTGGTGTATATAGGATTCTCCATCTTTATATATACCAATAGAAACAGCTCTGAATTCCTTGTTTTTTATTAATGATTTACTGGTTTTTTGAACGAGTTCATCAATACTTTGGGCGGATAAACCTTGAATGAAAATCAGTGAGAATAGGAGTAGGAGGTGTTGTGCTCTATTCATGAATATAGATTTCACTGTTTTAAGCAAACACCAAACCACTTTTATTCCGCTCTAAGGCTATCCACAGGGTTTTGTCTGGCTGCTTTTATGGTCTGTATACCAACAGTAAACCAAGCCAAAAGCATGGCAGAAATAGCTGCAATAGCGAATATCCACCAGCTAAGCTCTATGCTGTAAGCGAAATTCTGGAGCCAGCTGTTGGCAATGTAATACCCAATCGGTACAGATATAAGTATGGCGATGGCCACCGTTTTGGTGAATACATTGGTTAGTAATTGGAAAATAATAAGTTGGCTAGCACCTAATGTTTTTCGGATTCCTATTTCCTTGGTTTTTCTTTCTGCTGTAAAGGCGGCTAATCCAAAGAGACCCAAGCAGGAAACAATAATGGCGATTGCGGCCATATAGTTCGAAAGATCAGCCACTTTGTTCTCAGAATCATACAGAGACTTATAATCGTCAGCCAATAGGCTAGGACTGAAAATCTGACCCGGAAACACATCTTGAAATACCTTTTCAACCTGAGCGATGGTTTCTTGCTCTGAACCTGGTCTGAGCTTTACAAAATATTGCTTTCCCCGTTCTCTAAACTGAATAATAAGTGGCTCAATCTTTTTATGTAATGAGCCATACTGAAAGTCTTTCACCACTCCAATTACTTCCATTTCACGATCATCGCCCCAACCAATTTTAGTTCCGATAGGGTTTTCAAGCTCCATATATTCCACTGCCGCCTCATTTAAAATGATGCTGCTTACACCATCGTTGAAGTCTCTGGAAAATGATCTTCCTTCAACTATTTCGAGCCCCAATGTTTCAATAAAGTTGAAGCCTACTTTGGGTGAATCGAAGAGGTGGTTATCATCATCTTCTGTGCCTTCAATCCATGAAAAGCCACTATTGTTGTCATCGGCTGCTAAAAAATCGCCCGACATGTTGGCCGTACTGAGCACGCCTGGGATTTTCATCAGTTCATTGAAGAAGGGTTGTGGGTTACTGTAGTCTGAACCGGCTTCTCTAAAAGTAATGATGGCTTCCCTGTCATAGCCTAATGACTTTTTCTGGGTGAAATCGATTTGTTTATTGATGACAATAACACCGATAATGAAGATCACAGAAAGGCTGAACTGAACGATTACCAACCCTTTTCTAATCCACTCTTCGCCTCTGAGGTTTGAAAATTTGCCCTTGAGTACGGTTACGGGCTTAAACCTGGATAAATAAAATGCTGGGTAGCTTCCGGCTACAAAACCAGTCAACAACACAAGTGAAAGGGCTGGCAAAATGTACTCTTTCCAGCTTATCAATGTTAATTCTTTGCCAGATATATGATTGAACTGAGGCAATACCAGCATGACCAATCCAACGGCAACAACAAGTGCAATGATAGAGAGGAGAATGGATTCACTTAAAAACTGAAAGATCAAAGCAGTTCTATTGGCTCCAATGGCCTTTTTTACCCCAACTTCCTTGAGTTTTTTGGAAGCTTGAGCGGTGGAAAGATTCATGAAGTTGATGCAGGCAATGGCCAAAATGAATATGGCGATATAGGTAAACAATCGAACGTTATCTATTCTTCCCCCAGTTTGAATGCCGCTTTCATACTTTCCGTAGAGATAGTTTTTAGAGTATTGCTGAACAAACAACTGGAATCTATCGCTGTCTGTGTTGATGGTTAAATAGTCGGCAATTTTAGCATTGAAGGCGTCTATATCCGTATCTTGTTTTAGTAGCAAATAAGTCTGTGCATAGCCTCCATTCCAATGATCTGCCCATTCATCGGCTTCCACCAAATTTTCGTAATTGAGCACTATGTTGAACCGTATGGATGCATTTTTGGGAGGTGCTTTGAAAACTCCCGAAACAATGAATTCTTTACTGAAGATTCTGTTGTCCCATGAGATGGTTTTTCCCAGCGCATTTTCGATACTCCCGAAAATGCTTTGGGCATATTCATCGGAAATAGTCACCGAACCCTTATCCGCAATTACTTTTTCGGGATCGCCAATAAGCATTTCATAGGTCATAACCTCGAAAAAGTTAGGACTGGCAAAAAGTCCATTTGCTTCAAAATAGTTCTCATCAAAAGCAATAGTGCCTCTAGGGCGGAAGAAGTCGTTACCTACTCGTACGGCATCTTTAACTTCAGGGAAATTATTTAGCAGGGCTTCGGCCAATTTGCCAGAGGTATAGTTCCAAGTATTTACATCGTTATTAATGGAGAAATTCGACATCACCCAATACAGGTGATCATTCTTCTCATGGAAAGTGTCAACAGACCTTTCGTCTTGCACCCAAAGTAGGATTAGCAAGGTAGCTGCCAGACCCGTAGAAAGCCCCAAAAGGTTGATGAGAAAGGTAGTTTTATGTCGCTGAAAACTGCGAATTGAGATTAACAAGATGTGTTTGAACATACCGAAGTTGTTGAGTTTTTCACTGCCAGAGAATTTTCTAATTAAGGAAGGTCTTATAAGTTTGAGCACTTCTAAATGATAGATTCTTCTGGCTTTCGACTTTGAATATTTGCCGAGTAAATCATGATAGACTTCCTCTAAATCGCCCTGAATCTCTTCCAAATATTGACCACGTAGGAAGAGCCTCAATAGCCGTGTTGACCATTTGGGTGGGGTGATATGTGAGCTATTTTTGCTCATCAGGCAATGGAGGCCCAAAGTTGGGTGCGAACCTCTTTAATTTCTTCCAATGTTTGAACGGCTAGGGGAGTAGCGGTGTATATGCGTTTGCGTTTGCCGCCTCTTACGGCAGTAGCTTCTCCAAACTCAGACTTCAGAAAGCCCTTTTCTTCCATCCGCTTCAGTGCAGATTGAATCGAACCAACACTTAATGTCTCTTTTAGCCTTTCTTCAAGCTCTCGTTTGATTTCTACCCCGTAGGCATCTTCTTTCAAAACAATAACTGTTAGTAGAACCAACTCTTCAAACTCACCTAGCTTAGTCTTCTTCATAATTAAATTCGTAATTGCAGTAAATATAGAGAAATATATTATTCGTAATTGCAGTTTTTATAAAAAGCTGGAAGTCGGATTACAGAAGACGGGAGTGTGGGGGCCGGAATTGTATCGTCCTCCTCTGTCCCCCGAAGTTTCGGGGCGGACATCGCCTCCAGAGGAGAACATCCGTGCAATCCGGTGCTTTAGCAGACTTATTATCCCCGCTTGCCGGGTGTAGGAGGGACTGGCTAGGAATAAAGGTTCCTACCTTTTCTTCTTCCTCTTCTTAAAAGTGGGGTTTTCAGCGTCTTTCATCAGTTTACGCCAATCTTTCGAGTCGTCTTCGGTCAGGTCTTTTACCAATTGATAGTCACCTTTACTTATTTCTATGCGCTCAATTGGCTCAGTAAGGTGTTCTTCGATAAGCGTCAGCATTTCCTGTTCCTCTTTGCTGCAAAATGAAACGGCCTGACCCTTTTGTGTTCCTCTTCCTGTTCGGCCAACACGGTGAACGTATTGCTCAGAACTGTCTGGCAGGTCATAATTCACCACATAATCAACGTTTGGAATGTCGATTCCTCTTGCGCTAATATCTGTGGCTATCAGAATTTTTAAACTACCACTTCTGAAGCGTTTCATCGTCTGCTGGCGCTGATTTTGCTCTTTGTCGCTATGGAGCGTATCCGTTTCAATTTCTACTCGCTCCATGGCCTTCATTACTCTTTCAGCGCGGACTTTAGTACGTACAAAAACCAGCATTTTAAGGTCAGGATTGTTTTTGATCAAGTTCTCAAGGAAGAAGCGCTTATCATCCATTTCCACCAGGGCTACAGCATGCTCAATATTTTTAGCCACAGGGTTTTTGGGAGAAATCTGTATTCTTATGGCATTGCTAACTAGTGAGTAAGCCAGCTTTTTAATTTCCTCATTGATGGTTGCAGAGAAGAAAAGGGTTTGTCTTTTCTTCGGTATATGGCGCATCAAGTCTTTTATATCTTTAATAAAGCCAAGTCCGAGCATGTGGTCGGCTTCATCGAGAATCAATATTTCGAGCAAAGAAAGATTTAGATGTCCCTGACTCACTAAGTCGAACATACGACCTGGAGTGGCCACAAGTACATCTATTCCTGAGTTCAGTTTTTCGATCTGCGGGACCTGATCTAGGCCTCCATGAATGGCAAAAATGTTCAATCCAGAACCTCTGCCAATCTCCTGAAAGCTTTGTTTTACCTGTTGTGCTAGCTCATGAGTAGGTACCATAACCAAGCAGCGAACACCATTGTGCCTAATTTTAGAACTCTTCTGAAGTAACTTTTGAAGAGTTGGAATGGCAAAAGCTGCGGTTTTGCCCGTTCCTGTTTGCGCAATGGCCAATACATCTTCTCCTTTTAGGATAGCCGGAATTGCCTTAAACTGAATGTCGGTCGGTTTTTTGAAACCAAGCGCTTGAATGTTAGTTTTGAGGATGTCGTTGATGGGGTATGCACTGAACTTCATGTGGCACAAAGATAGTTGTTAGCAAACAATAATATTAGTTTTCCCAGATATGCATCAGGTTGTTTCTGTTTTAAGGGTAGTTTGTTTTGTAGTATTCCTAAACCTTACGGTTTCTGAAGCCAAAGCGCAATACCTAGAAGTAGATACTACCGCTTTTATTGAGTGGTCTGAAGATTTATATATGAACTGGGCCGACTATAGGTTTAGGAATTATTCTAAAGAAGATGGTTCGGGAATGGCTCTTACATCGGTAATGCACTCGGTTAGGGGAGGGATTATCAAAGGCCAACCTAAATTTGAGGTGAAAGTGCTGTTCGTAAAGGAAGATTCTTGGACCACAGACTCTACCAGTATTACGCTATTGGCACATGAAAAGCTGCATTTCGATATAGCAGAATTATACGCTAGGAAAATCCGTAAACAAATAGATCAGCTTTTTAAGGATGGCGAGCGAGACTTAAAAGTTTATAACAAATACGTAAAGCAGCTCTTGGGCGATTTCAAGAGGTATTCTCATAATTATGATAGTAAAACTCGTCATGGGCGCAATTTTGACGAGCAAAAAGTGTGGTTTGAGAGCGTTTATTCAGAATTGGAGCGGCTCAAAGATTATTATAAATAAATTTAAATACATATATATTTATATACAAACATGTTTTCATGTATATGAATTTCATCTAGCATTTTCGCTTTAATACATATTTGATTTATTTTCAATCTAAATTAAGAAGTGGCAAAAGCTGTGGAGAAAGAATATTCAAATGGAGAGATCACTGTTTTATGGAAACCAGATCTTTGTATTCATTCAGGAATATGCCTTAAAGGATTGCCCAAAGTGTTCAACCTGAAACAAAGACCATGGGTGAACATAAATGCAGCTTCTTCTGAAGATATAGTGCAATTGGTAAGGGAATGTCCTTCCAAGGCGCTTTCCATTAAGGGGGTAAAGTTCAAAGAAAAGCAAAACCCTGAGGTGGAAGTAAAGCTAATTCCTGGTGGCCCTATAATTATTAAAGGAGGTGCTACCGTAACGGACAGGTCAAAAACCACTGTTTTCAATGAAACGGTTTCGTTTTGTAGATGTAAAAGGTCCGGGAATTATCCGTATTGTGATGGAACACACGCTCAACCTAAAGAAAATTAGACTATGGCTATAACTATAAAAGACATTGCTACGGCATTAAAGATTTCGCCCTCAACAGTTTCTAGGGCATTAAATGATCACCCGAATATTAGTGAAGACACTAAGAAATTAGTATCTGCTAAGGCCAAAGAACTCAAGTATCAGACAAACTTTATCGCTGCTGGTCTTCGAACAAAAAGATCTAACTCAATAGGTATTTTGGTTCCCCACATTACCAGTAACTTCTTTGCCTCTGCCATAGACGGTATTCAGAAAATTGTGAGTGACAATGGTTACTATACCATCATTTGCCAGTCTAATGAAAATTATCACGATGAGCTTGACCAGATAAAGTCGCTGCTCTCTTGTAAGGTGGAAGGCGTGATATTGTCCATATCGAGCGATACCAAAGACTTCGAGCATTTAGAAACGCTCCAGGCTTACGATGTGCCATTTGTGCTTTTCGATAGAATCGCTCCGGGCTTCGATACACCTACCGTGGAGGCTAATGATTTTACTGGCGGATTTCAGGCAGTAGAGCACCTAATTAAAAGAGGTAGAAAGAAAATTGCTCATTTGGGAGGGCCAGGACTTTTAGGTATTAGCAAAAGCCGATACGAAGGTTACTTAGAGGCATTAAGAACCTATGATTACGAAATCAACGAAGACTTTGTAGTATTTACTGACCCAGACCAAAAGCACGATGCGATCATCGAAAAGATGTTCGAAAATCCTAAGAACAGACCTGATGCACTATTCACCTTTAGTGATGAGCTAGCAGTTGAAGCCATTTTGAAATTAAAGAAAATGGGGCTCACTGTCCCTCGAGAGGTTTCAGTGGTAGGGTTCGGAAACAGTAACCTTTGTGAAATTGTAGAGCCAAACCTTACAAGTGTAACGCACGAGCCTATAGAAATGGGTGAGGCAGCTGCTGAGCTACTTTTTAAGGTGATTCAGAAAAGACATATTCCACCGCATCAACTACATATGAAGTTCGATTCTAGAGTGGTTATCAGAGATTCTTCGAGATGATGAAACGTTTGTGCGGCTTATTCCTAGTGTTGCCTTTTGCCTTCATACTTTCTTGTAAGCAAGAACGAAAGCTGGTTTGGCAAGACGAGTTCGATGGTAGAGAATTGGACACCACAAAGTGGACAGCCTATGTTGGTGATGGTTGTCCAGACCTTTGCGGCTTTGGAAACAATGAGTTGCAGTATTACACTGATAGGCCAGAAAATATTAGTCTCGCCCATGGCATTCTAACTATTACAGCCTTGGCCGATTCTTTTAAGACAAGACCATACTCATCGGCTAAGTTGGTAACCAAAGGCAAGGGTGGCTGGAGATATGGCAGGGTAGAGGTGATGGCTAGAGTTCCTGCTGGTAGAGGTAATTGGCCCGCCATATGGATGCTACCCACTGAAAATAGTTATGGCGGATGGCCTGAAAGTGGCGAAATAGATATTATGGAGCATGTGGGATTTGATCAGGGAAACATGCATGGTACCGTCCATACCGAATCTTTCAATCATATTAAGGGAACTCAGAAAGGCGACTCTCTGCAAATAGTAGACATATCTAATCAGTTTCATTTGTACGCTATTGAGTGGACAGAAGATAAGATTGATTTTTATCTGGACGATCAGAAATACCACACCTTTGAAAATACTGGTAAGGGTTCTGATGATTGGCCTTTCGATCAGCCTTTTTACCTCATACTAAATTTAGCCATTGGAGGCAATTGGGGTGGCCTAGAAGGCATTGCAAACGATGTCTTTCCAAACCGATTTGAAATTGATTATGTTCGGGTCTACCAATAGTTGATCCAACGATTGCACTGGTTGCTATTTAGCTTCTACAATTATTGGTAAATTGATATAAAGAAAGCATTGACACCGCATTCTATCGATAAGCTAGTATGATTGTATGAGCAAGCACTATAAAGTGGCCGTAATCGGTCCTATTCCGCGAGACCATATCACCACCTATCGGGGTGAAGTCATTGAAAAATACGGATGTATAACGCATCCTACTATTGGATTGGCTCAATTGTTAGAAGGCCAAGGCACAGTATATCCCATCTCACACATCCGAAAACAAGATACCGAGGCCGTAAAAGAAATCTTTGCGCCATACCCTGCCATAGATATGGAAGGTGTTTCTGATGAAGCCGATAGCGGAGATGTAATTAAGCTTAAGTTTCTCGATCAGAATTTTAGAGTAGAGAAACAAACGGCATTTATGAATGCCATTGTTCCGGCAGATTTAGCACCTTTCTTAGATTGTGATGCCTTTGTGTTTGTACCCATTACCGACCATGAAATTGCACTAGATACAGTTAAATACCTTAGAGAACATGCCAAAGGAGTCATCATATTCGATGCGCATGGCCCAACGCATACAATGACCATAGGTGGCGATAGGCACAAGAAGTTTTGGGTGGAAAGAGATCAGTGGTTGCCTTATATAGATGTGTTGAAGATGAATCTGGAAGAGTCTTGGTGTACATGGTTTAAGCATGAATATAGAGAAGATGAGCTCACCGATTTACTGGATGATATTGGGCAAGAACATTTGAGGCCATTGGCAGAATATGTGCTAGATCGTGGCCCTAGAGCACTTGTGGTTACCACTGATGCCACTGGCTGCAAAGTATTTACAAAAGAAAAGGGCGAATTGAAAGAGCAATTCGTCAATAGCATTCGCATGGAACATGTGATAGATACCACTGGCTGTGGCGACTCTTTTGCTGGAGGGTTGGCCTACGGACTTATGGATGGCCAAGACAACTTTGTTCGAGCTTCCATGTATGCCAATGCACTAGGTGCTCAGCGCACACAAGGAACTACCTTTGAAGTATTTAAGACGCTCTCTGAGACTGAGGAGATGATGAGAGCCAATTACCCTGATTTTAAATGACATTACCGAAAGCCTGTATTTTCGATTTAGATGGTGTTATTGTAGACACCGTCCCTGCTCACTTTGTGGCATGGAAAGCCATGGCCGATGAGCTAAACATTCCTTTTACTGAAGTAGATAATGAGCAACTGAAAGGAGTAAGTAGAACAGAATCGATGAAGAGAATTCTAGCCATGGGCGGAATGACCAAGTCGAACATAGAAATAGAGGAGATGACCACAAAAAAGAATCATATCTATGTGGAAATCATCTCTAAAATGACTCCTGATGATATTCTGCCAGGTGTGGTAGAGTTCTTAGATCTACTAGATGACAATAATATTGCCATTGCTTTGGGGTCTTCAAGTAAGAATGCTCCAGTGATTTTAGAAGCAGTAGGTTTGGCTCATCGTTTTCCAGTATCAGTAGATGGCAATCAGATTGCTCACTCCAAGCCTCATCCAGAAGTATTTTTACTGGGGGCTGACCGTCTGGGGCTAAGTCCTTCAGAATGTGTGGTTTTTGAAGACGCTATCTCAGGCGTTCAAGCAGCTAAAAGAGGCAATTTTAAGTGCGTAGGAGTAGGGGATTCAACTGTGCTTTCAGAAGCAGATGTTGTAATTCCGGACATGAAAAACATTGATCTAACCATTTTTGATAATTTATAATCAACCTCATGAAGAATTACATTAAGCACGATCCTTGGTCGATTATTGAAGAAGGGTTCGAACCTAAATACAATCAAATTTCAGAGAGTATTTTCAGTATTGGTAATGGCATGTTTGGCCAGCGCGCCAACTTCGAAGAGCAATACTCTGGAGAAACTCTCTTGGGTAATTATGTGGCAGGGGTTTATTACCCTGATAAAACACGTGTAGGTTGGTGGAAAAATGGTTACCCAGAATACTTCGCAAAAGTATTGAATGCAGCCAATTGGATCGGTATCAATATTTCGTTCGATGGAGAAGCTTTGGATCTCGCCAACTGTAAGGTAGAAGATTTCCGAAGAGAGCTGAATATGAAAGAAGGTTGGTTGAAGAGATCTTTCAAAGCCACTTTACCTTCTGGTAAGCAAGTACAGGTCAGCTCCACCCGAATTTGTAGTATGGCCAGAACCAAGGTGGGCGCATTGTCTTATGCTGTAACACCGCTCAACTTCTCTGGTGCAGCTCAGGTAACCCCTTATGTCGATTTTGACGTAATGAATGCCGATTCTAACTACGATGAGAAGTTCTGGAACGAGCAGGAAAAGTCGGCCTCAGAAGGTTTTAGCTATGTATTGGCCAGCACCAAAAAGACTGATTTTTGGGTTGCTACAGGAATGAAGTTCAACATAGCAGGCAAGTGGAATGGCTCATCGAATACTGGCAATGAGAAAGAAAAGTATGTTGAGGTAATTGCCGAGGGTAATATAACTGAAGGAGAAACCTTTACCATAGAGAAGTACGCTGCCAATATATCTTCCATGTATTTTGAGAAAAATCAATTGGTGGAAGTCTGCAAAAAAGAAGTTGAAGCAGCCGCAGCTGAAGGTTTTGAAACCCTATTGAAAGAACACAAAGAGGCTTGGGCGGTGAAATGGGAAAAGAGTGATATAGTCATTGATGGTGACGTTTCGGCTCAACAAGGTATTCGTTTCAATATCTTCCAACTCAACCAAACTTATACTGGTGAAGACGAGAGGCTAAATATTGGTCCTAAAGGATTTACAGGCGAAAAATATGGAGGAAGTACCTATTGGGACACTGAGGCTTACTGTCTAGCTTTTTACTTAGCTACAAGCGATCAGGAAGTAGCTAAAAACCTAGTGCTGTACCGATATAAGCATTTGCAAAAAGCCATTGAAAATGCACAAAAATTGGGCTTTACGGATGGCGCTGCACTCTACCCAATGGTTACGATGAACGGTGAAGAATGCCATAATGAGTGGGAAATCACCTTCGAAGAAATTCATAGAAATGGAGCCATTGCTTACGCGATTTACGACTACATCAATTACCATGGCGATGAAGATTACCTGATTGATTATGGTTTGGAAGTACTTATTGCTATTTCAAGGTTTTGGGCACAACGAGTGCATTGGTCGGAAAATAAGAGCCAGTATGTGATGCACGGTGTAACAGGGCCAAATGAGTACGAAAACAACGTTAATAATAACTGGTACACCTCTAAAATGGCCTTATGGACATTGGAATATACCTTGGAGGGTTTGGCTAAATACGAAGGTTCAGATAAGCTAAATGCCTTATTGGATAGGTTGAACTTTAAAGGAGCTGAGGAGACCGAGAAGTGGGAAGATATTCTTGAAAACATGTACCTCGGATACGATGAAGAAAGAGGTGTCTTCCTTCAGCAAGATGGTTTTTTAGATAAGGAGTTGATGCCAGTTGGAGATATTCCATCAGGGCAAAGACCAATCAACCAGAACTGGTCATGGGATAGAATTCTGCGTTCATGCTTTATTAAGCAGGCTGATACACTTCAGGGAATTTACCTGTTTGAAGATGAATTCGATGAAGAAACGATTGAGCGGAACTTCGATTTCTATGAGCCAATGACAGTACATGAGTCGTCTCTTTCGCCATGTGTTCACGCTATTTTGGCTTCTAAGTTAGGTAGAAAAGAGAAGGCCTATGAGATGTATCTGCGTACCGCCCGACTAGATTTGGACGATTACAATAACGATACGGAAGATGGTTGCCACACCACCTCAATGGCCGGAACTTGGATGGCATTTGCCAAAGGTTTTGCAGGTATGAGAGTAAGACATGGCGAACTGTTTTTTAGTCCATCACTACCAGATCATTGGGAAGGGTATTCGTTCAAAATTAAGTTTAGAGAACGTAATCTGTCTATTAGCGCTAAAGGAGGGCAGGTAACCATCGCCAACGAATCTGAGCAAGATTTAAGTCTGTATGTGTATGATACACCAATTAATGCACCAGCCCAAGGCTCAGTAAGTATTGAGATGGAATAGATCAGTCAGACTTACAGAAGACTGTTCCATCTTGAAGTAGTGGCCTTTGAAATAGGTGAGGGTCTATACAAGATGATGAGTTAAATACAAAAGCCTGAGCAGTCAGGCTTTTTTTATGGTACGAGTTTCACGGCCCCTATTAAGCAAGTAATGCTTAGCTGAGACGTATCTCATGAACAGTCGAAGACAGTAGATTGAGTCATTACTAATATATTCTGTCTAAATCGAAGTTTTTAACATGATTATCAGCTGAACAAATTTACAAAGGAGGTTAGACAATGCACTCATCAATTTAATTGTAGACCCTTATGATTTCTCCTCTGCCTTTTCCATGTACACTCCGCACATAGGCATTCACCACTTTGGTCATAGGTATTGGGTTGTGCCCAGGGAAGTAATCTTTGTATTTATCATAAGCAGCTTCTACCATTCCAGATGATACTACATTTACGCGAATTCCATTTTTTATCTCCAGATTAACGGCTTTTACAAAACTGTGAATAGCACCGTTGACCATGGCAGCACTAGTGGTTTTTTCTACGGGATCATCGGCCAAAATTCCCGTGGATAGCGTGATAGGACCATTTTTGCTTAAATATTCTTGACCAATACGCACAAGGTTCACTTGACCCATCAACTTGCTTTTTAGCCCTATGTAATAGTCTTCTTCTGTTAAGCTTTCAAAATTGTCCCACTTAGCTTCTCCTGCAATGCAAATGACCGCATCAAGCTTTCCTGTTTTTTCAAACATGGCTTGTATGGATGAGCTATCGGCTATATCTACGGTTACATCACCACTCGTTCTTCCGGCTATGAATACATCATTCGTTTTTTCAAAATGCGATGTAACTACACTTCCAATTGTGCCTTTACCTCCAATTATTAAAATTCTCATATTTTCTTATTTATGTGAAACATTCAGTTTTTCTGCACTTTGCTTTAGTCCTTCGGCTTTTGTATATCGTTAGCGTTGCAATTACACTCCATAGTAGATTCGTAATAAAGGGCGGAATGGCCTGATAGTAATAGCATTTTATGGCGATTAATATTCCTCCCATTAAGTTTAAATATTTGCCATAGTTCAAGTATTCGCTATTCTTTACTAAGGTGAGGGCATAAGCTAAAATAATCAATCCAGAACCGGTCCACCCAAGTATGTCGATTACAGTTTTCATATTACTATATATCTGAATATGTAGATGTATTATGGGAAATTTTTTAACTGATAAAATCCGTAAATCGCTTTATCACTTCTTCATTTCGTTTTAGGTATGACCACTTTCCATGACGTGTAGAAATCAACAACCCACACTTCTCCATATTGGTGAGATAGGTAGAAATGGTTGATTGAGAAAGCCCTGCCTTTTCCTGAATATAAGTCACACAAACACCATCGTTAAAATGCTTGAGCGTTTCATGAGGAGGGAAGTTCTTTGCCGGCTCTTTCAACCACTCCATTATTTGCATCCTTGTTTGATTAGATAGGCATTTCCCGATTTCTGTGGCCGTTCTTAAATCCATGACACAAATATATCTATAATTTGCGATATGTAAAAATGATGATCACAGGAAATTCTTGGCATTTCCATTTCTAATTCAAGCTATACTTCTCCCGATACTCCGTAGGGCTAATGCCTTCTTTCTTTTTGAAAAGGCGTGAAAAATAGGGCGGGTATTCAAAGCCCAATTCGTAAGCTACTTGAGCTACAGTTTTGTTGGGGTCCAGCAAAATATTCTTGGCTTCGTCAATCAAATACAATTGCAGATGCTCGGTGCTGGTTTTGCCGGTCTCTTTTTTTAACGTGTCGCTGAGATAGCGTTGCGAAACGGAAAGCTGCTCGGCAATTTGTTCAATGCTGGGAATTCCGTTTTCCTGTAATTGTCCTGAATCAAAATAAGCTTCCACTTGCTTATTAAAGCGCTCCAGCAAGTCGGTGGATAATTCTGTGCGGTGGATAAATTGCCGCTCGTAAAAGCGCTGGGCATATTTTAATAAAGTGCCTAAATGCGAAATGATAATTTCTTTGCTAAAGGAATCGGGATTGCTCTGATATTCCAGTTCGATATTTTCAACAATCAGCTCTATTTGCTTTTCTTCTTTGGGTGAAAGATGAAGTGCTTCATTGGCTGAATACGAAAAGAAACCATATTTCTTAATCTGGTGCGCCAATTCAGTGCCTTTTATAAAATCCTCATGAAAGTTGATGGAGAAACCTTTTTGTTCAAAAACCGCAGCGTCAGTCCATTGTAGCACTTGTCTGGGGGCGATAAAAAATAAAGCTCCATTGGTGAAATCATACTTAGTTCGGCCGTAGGTCAAATCACCTTGTACGAATTTTTTAAAGCTGATCGTGTAGCAATCGTTGGTAATGGGTGGCGAGCTTTCTTTAGGACAGGGCAAAAAGCCATCGCTTAAAGAGGAAAAAAGACTAAACATGGGGTGCTCTGGGCGAGGCAATTCCAAGTATGCTAGATAAGCCGAAAGTGTTTTGAAGTGCTGCATTTTACTCCTGTATTTCTTTTCGCGCTTGAATGAGGTGCTCGTTGTACTCCGCTATGCGTGCATGCGCCAAACCGTCTATGAGCATGATCACTGCAAGCATGGCTATGGTGGTAATCATGCTGGCGCGCCAGCCGGGTGGGTTTACAAATAAAAGCACAGCAGCGCAAACCGCTATAATGATGGGAATGGCTGTAAATACAACGTTTTTGTATTCTTTTAAAGTGGCTTCGGCACGGGTAATTTCGGAATCTATAAAAGCCACTCTATTTTCTTGATAAGCCGTTTGAAACTGGTTTATTCGGTTCTTGTTGATAAAGAAAAGTCCTGCTCCGATAATCACCAGTAATATACCCGCCACTAAGGTGGGAATGATGTAAGCTTTGGCTAAATCGGTTTTACCCACTTGCCAAAAACCAATGCTCATGGAGATGAATACCATTCCTGCCAGAGCGAAGAATGGCGTAGATATGAGTTCAGCTTTGGCCCAATCAGTAGCTGCTTTTAGTATGTCCATAATTCAAATTATTATAGGTTTCTAATTTACAGGTTCCACTTTACACCCGTTTCCTTTTCCGAAAGATCCCATAATCTTTTAGCTACAGCCTTGTCTTTGGCATGGGGTTTTAGTTCGTGCGGACCAACCGGGCCTGTCCAATTGTTACGTCCGGTGGGGCCATAAAATGCGGTTTGGTCTAAATCGGGCTCCGTGGCGCACATCAATTCTGGATAAGCGCCATTTTCGGCTGGTTGCGTAAGTGGCGTTAATTTCATGATTCCAAAAATTAATTTCATCATAAAACTACCATTGGTAGCAATCAATGAAGTTCTAGAAGAACCTGGATGGCACGCATAGGCTTTAACATGGGTTTTACCAGCGGCTTTTAATCTGGCATTTAGTTCGTACATAGACATGATTTGCGCCAACTTACTTTGACTGTAAGCATCGTTGGGTGTGTAGTCTTTGTCCCAATTTAGGTCGTCAAATTTGATGGTCTTTAGCCCCATATCGTATCCCATACTGCCTACAGTAACGATGCGTCCGCTAGATTTTTCGATCATTGGGAATAGCAAAGCTTGAAGCGTGAAATGCCCGAAGTAGTTGACACCCATTTGCATTTCCCAACCTTCTTCGGTTGTTTGTCGATTTGGAGTTTGCGCAATGGCGCCATTGCACATCAAAGCGTCAATGCGGTCTACTTTTTCCAGCACTTCGGTAGCGGCTTTTTTCACTGAATCTTGATTGCCCAAGTCCATAGTGATGTTGAGGACGTCAATCTTATTGCCCAGCAAATGTTTGAGTTGTGCGATGGTATCGGCCGCTTTTTTAGGGTTGCGGTTTAGCATCACCACTTTTGCATCTTTAGAAAGGAGAATACGGGCAGCTTCATAACCCGTACCACTGGTGGTTCCGGTAATCACAAATGTTTTACCGCTCAAATCTTTTATTCTGTCGGGCGTCCAGCCTTTTTTGCCAAATGGGTTTGTTGTACTCATCATGTAACGTTTTAAATCGTTGTGCTTTTTTGATGGTACAAAGATGCATTGGCTCTATGCCTGTGGCATTATACACATTTTCGTAAGCTGTATACTTTTTGGAGAAAACGATGAAGTTTTGATTTACCTCACTTCCAATTCCCCATTTGTCCGCACATAAATCACCACTTCTTCGTTGGTGCTCACCTCATGTTTGGCTTTGGCCGATGATGTAAAGTAGCTTCCAGGATCCAAGCTTTTGGTTTCTCCGCTTTGGGGCAGAGTGTAGGCCAAGTCTCCCTGAATAACTACAGCATGAAAAATATCGCCTTCGCTGTTGATGTGGCCTTTAAATCCTTGGGGCAGTTTGATGAATAGCCCTTTTAGGTTTTCACTTTTCCACAAAAAGCTAAGAGCGGCACCGCTGTTCGGAGCAATCCACTCTGCTTTATCGCTGCCCAGCCATACTACATTTGATGCGTCAATATTTACAGGGCGTTCACCATTGTCAAAAGCTTCTTCGGTGGGTTTTACCAAGTACGGACCATGGTCAATTTCTACGTAGGCAATGTTTTCATCACCTTGCGCGGCTGTGATGTGTGCCTCGCCAACGGGCTGTGTCCAAAAGCTTCCAGGTTTCATCCACATTTTTTCAGCTGAAGAATCATCGTTGTGGATGCTTCCGCTGATGACTACCGCCCTATACGTGACATTGTGGATATGTGGTGGCGATGAGAATCCATCTACAAATTTGGCCAGAAACCCTGTAGGAACTTCTGCATTTCTATCGCCCCAAAGAGTACCTGCCTGCGGGCTGGCATCGCCCCGAGCTGGATTTAGCTTTTCCCAGTTTACCTCCGAACTCAGTACTACTGCATTGGTGGGGTTTTCGATGGTCGTACTGGTGGTTTCTTCTGTTGTAGATTTATTTTCAATGCAAGAAATAAAGCTTGTTAAGCTTATTGCTGCTATTAGGATTTGTGATTGTATTTTCATTTTGTGGTCACTTAAATGATCAATTCGCTATAGATATATCGCGTGGCTTACAGCTTCCTGTGAGGGTGACATTCATGCCATAGCGAATTCTATTTCTACCGCTATAATTATTATAGTAGCAAAAGTATGTATAGTGTATTACCTTTGCAATAACGGTCAATATTGATAGTATAGAGATATGGAGTTAGTTGAAGCAAAATCATTTAAGTTTAAAGGGAGAGAATATCCTTGTTGTGCTAGCCTTACCATGGGCATAATTGGAGGTAAATGGAAGACGGTGATTCTATTTCATCTTATCGGTGGAAAGCTGCGTTATAGCGAGCTTAGAAAATGTATGCCTACGGTTACTGAGCGTACATTGAGTTTACAACTTCAAGCCTTAGAAGATGATGGGTTAGTGCTTAGAAAAGTATACCATGAGAAGCCACCATTAAAAGTAGAATACTCACTCACAGCATTCGGAAAAACTCTTATTCCCCTAATTCAAGCAATTGCCGATTGGGGTGAAGGTGCAGCTGAAAAGGCTTAAAACCTTATTTTTATCAGAGTTAATTAGAAGGAACCAGCTTGGTGCTAGGGCTGTCTATCCGTTGTCTATTATGCCTATCGATGGATAGCTGTAGAAGGTTAGTGTTTTCCTTAAGTTTGGTTATGCGATTTAAAACCTGTTTCATTTTTGCACTAATTTTAATTAGTACCCAAGCGCTAGCTCAGCAGAGGCCAAAGCCTGATCATATAGATGAAGAGACTTGGGAAAAGGTAAAAGAAAACAGATCCAAAACTCCTGAGGAAGAAGAAAGGAGGTTTTTGACAACCAGAATTTTACTGCGCGATGTCGGAATTACCTTGTTAGCTTCTGCAGGACTAATTGCCTTTATCACCATAAACTCTCGAAATAATAGGCAACGTAATAGCAAAAAGTTAAGGATGTATAAAATGCGTAGCACTCAAGCCGAGATGCGTAGCATGGAACTGAAAAATCAGCTTATAAAAACTGAGCTTAAAAGCAAAGAAGAGAAGCTCAACGAGCTTTTAAAGCAAATAAAAGAAAAAAACAGAAAGCTCGATGAGATGAAGTCTAAGCTTACTGATAAAGAAAAGTTGGAGAAGATTGATGTTTTAAATTCCGTTAGTGAATCGTTCGGGTCTGAAAAAGAGTGGGAAACATTTCGAGTCAGTTTTGAACAGGTTCATAACGGCTTTTTCGATAAACTTCTGTCTACTTTTCCAATGCTTACTGCTCACGAACTCAAACTTTGTGCACTTCTTAGACTCAACCTAAGCTCTAAGGAGATTGCTAATATATTGAACATTTCGCCCAGCAGCGTCAATACTGGCCGATATAGGATGCGTAAGAAAATGCACTTAACCGAATCAGACGATTTAGTTCGGTTCCTCATGACTTTTTAGGTTAGAATTAGTTGTGTCTATTTCATGTCTATTGCTCTAATTTCCCTTTCACAGGCTATTTGGCGTGTTTTGAGACATGAATAATCTCAAATACTTTTTGCTTACACTATTTTTCTTCAATGCTCAAAGCGTTTTGAAGTCTCAGGAAAATTTAAAAAAACTGGATATTGAATTAACTAAGTTAGCCAAAGAAGAACTCTTTCAAGGTCAGGTGCTTATAGCTGAGGCTGGCAAGGTTAAATTCTCTAAGTCTTACGGAGTAAATGAAGATGGCTCAAGCATTCTAATTAATACTCCTATAGATATTCAGTCGGTAGCCAAGGCCATCACTGCCATTAGTATTTTGAAATTACACGAAACTGGTGAGCTTAATGTCAATGATTATTTAGTTCAACATATTCCAAGTCTTGGTTTTTATGATGGAGTAACTATAAAACACATCTTAACCCATACAAGTGGATTGCCTAGGTTTTTCGAGGTGGTGTTCAGCCATTGGCCACATCACCAATTTCTGAAAATGGAAGATTTAATCAATCTAGTGGTAAAGCATCAGCCAAACTTACAAGCTGCACCAGGTCAATATGAGTCGTACAACCAAACGGCTTATATGTTGCTTGCAGAAGTGGTGGAACGAGTTACCGAACAGCCTTTTACACAATACGTAAGGGAAAATATTTTCGAGCCGGCCGGAATGACTCAAACTCATTTTCTTGTAGAAAATCAGGACTACATAAGTGAACTAGGAGAAGCTAACTTGGATAATCTCTTTTCATTAATTGTTGGAGATGGGGGAATTGAGTCTACTGCAGAAGATATGTTCCTGTTAGATAAAGCAATCAATAATGGTACCCTTATGGCACCAAACGTAATGAACTTGGCTTATATCCCTTTAGACTTAGCAGAGGGGAGAGAAGGTAGGTTTGGTTTTGGAGGTAGCCTTGTAGAAAAAGAGATGGGTAAAAGAGTCTTTCAACATATAGGGCAAGGGCCTGCTTCTAATGCTGTTTTTACTAGGTATATAGATACGCATGATGTGTTGATTGTGGTGCACAAAGAATCGGTTCAATATGCGTCAAAGGTTTATCAGGCCATAGAATCTATTTGGAAAAACAAGCCTTACGAGTTACCCCGGAAAAGAAGGTTTCATGTTTTGACACCACAACAGATTGCCCAATATATTGGCGATTATGGTGACAATGGCTTTATGCATATCACAACAGAAGGAGGTAAGCTTTACATTCAACCAGATGGTAATCCTAGTAAAGTTCTGATTGTTCCTTCCTCAGATACCACCTTTTATTTTGAAGATCAAGATGTGAAATGGGAAATATACCTTAATGATGCTGGTAAGGTTATAGGATTTGGTCCACAAGGTGAGCCAGATCATATGATGAAGCGTTGGAACAAAAATTAAACGCTGATAGCTTTAGAGATGCGAAAAACTCATTTTTTGCTTTACAGCTTTTGATATAATTCGCATCTTCGCAGCAAAACAGAGAATATGTTCATTATTGTTGTTATCATCCTATTTGTAGCTGCTATTGCAGCACCTTTTGTTGCTCCAAATACTAAAGTAAGCAAGCATGAGAAAGACTGGGAAGTATAACTCAATAGCGATTAACTCGCTGCCCTCTTCCAATTATCCAGTAGAGTATAGACCCTAATACAGGCAATAGGATTACCACTATAACCCAAATCACCTTATTCTGATGTGGGTTAAACTCGTTTCTGAGAATATCCACCAAAGCACTGATTACTATCAGAAAAGGGATCAGGTAGAACACGATTATCATAAATAGCATAATAAACTTCATTTGAATGAGGATAAAGACTAATTGTTTTTATTCAGCTTCTGCTTATATCCGATTAAGAAGTAAATAATCGAGCCTATTATTGGAGCAAAGATTACAATGGCTACCCAGAGCACTTTTGTAACCCCTTCTTCAAATCGAGCTCCTGCAATATCAATTATAGCTACAATAGGCAGAATTATACCGAAAGTAATTATTAGAATAACGAGTATTTCTCCGCCTCCCGGCATTCCAATAGCTAATAAATCCATTAGTTTCATCATTTATATGTGTGTTTAATCTTTTCCTAGTTGACTTCTCCCCATCAGTTTTACCAATAAATCGGCATCTGGTATTTGAGATAAAATAACTCTAGCCATCACAATTAGTGGAACAGAAAGAAGCATTCCAGCCACGCCCCAAATGTACCCCCAAATTACTAACCCAAGTATTACAGTTACAGTATTGAGTGCTACGGAAGACCCCATTACATAAGGTTCTATTACATTACCCCAAATAAACTGAGTAGCTATTAGTAGAATGATAAAGAAGGTGAAACTTCCTCCAGAATCTATTTGAATTAGTCCGAGAAGTAATGGTGGAATTGTAGCAGCAATTGACCCTACAGTAGGGATGAAGTTGAGTAAGAAAGCCAAAAACCCCCAGAAAAGGGCAAAATCAACGCCAAAGGCAAAGCATATTATTCCAAAACAAAGGCCAGTACAGAAGCTGGTAAAAAACTTGACTTTCATATAGCTTACTATAGAAGTTTTAACCTCTACAAATGAATTGATAAGCCTTTCTTTTCCCACCGAATCATCACCCTCTAAGTAGGAAATGTATTTCTCATACCGGACAATACTACCCAAAACAGCCACCAAATAGATGGCACACAGAATGAAATTAAATGTAAATGAACCTACAGAGCTAGCAACCACACCAGAGGTGTTCAACAAAAATTCCGTAGAAATAACATTGTTCAGTGTTTCAATAAAACCATCGGTCTCCAAGCTGCTTACCCCAGGTATAAAAGAAAGCCCTGAAAGTATTTCTTGAAAACGTACATCAATTTGAGATAGTAGCTTGTCTTTTTGACCCACAATCTGAAGCCCAGTATCATAAACTATCAGTCCGGTTAAGAAAATAAAGCCCAATGTAAGAATGGTAATCAATGTAATACTTACCGTATATGGCCATTTCTTTTGGTCTAAATAACTAATAATGGGCGAGAGTAGAATACCTATAAATAAGGCAAAGGCCAATGGGATAAGTAGGCCAGAAAGGGTCTTTATGATGATAATACCTAGAATTGCTGCAAAAATCAGCATGGTATTTCTAATGGTACGAAGGTCCGTATTAAAAGTGTTATTCATTAAAGAATGTGAGTTTTCGATCGACTCTTAAATTAAGTAAAATTCTATGGGCTAGCATTTATGCCAAAAAAATAAGTTGGGAAACACATTAATATTTAAGTTTGTAACTTGATCACAAACGGAGATGCTTTTGGAATTTGAACAACCGATAGTAGAGCTCGAAGGAAAGTTAGCAGAAATGAAGCAGCTTGCGGAGAGCAGTAGAGTAGATGTAACAGAAGACGTAAAATCTTTAGAAAAAAAGATTCAGAAGCTAAAGGAGGAGACTTATAAGAACCTTACGCGCTGGCAGAGAGTACAGCTCAGCAGACATCCTGAAAGACCATATACCCTAGATTATATATATAACATTACGGATGACTTTGTTGAAATTCATGGAGATAGAACCGTGAAAGACGACAAAGCAATGGTTGGTGGTTTTGGTACCATCAACGGACAAACGGTAATGTTGGTAGGGCAACAGAAAGGTAGAAATACCAAACAGCGCCAAATGAGAAACTTTGGTATGGCCAACCCAGAAGGATACAGAAAGGCTTTGAGGCTTTTCAAAATGGCTGAAAAGTTCAACAAACCTATTGTAACGCTTATAGACACTCCTGGTGCATACCCTGGTTTTGAAGCGGAAGAAAGAGGTCAGGGCGAAGCCATTGCTCGTAACATCAAAGAGATGTTTATGCTAAAGGTACCAGTTATCTGTATTATTATAGGTGAAGGTGCTTCTGGAGGAGCCATTGGTATAGCTATTGGAGATAAAGTACTGATGCTTGAAAACTCTTGGTATTCAGTAATCTCTCCGGAGTCTTGTTCTTCAATTCTTTGGAGAAGTTGGGACTATAAAGAACAGGCCGCTGAAGCGTTAAAGCTTACCGCTACGGATATGCAAGGCTTTGGTCTAATCGATGGTATTATTGAAGAACCACTAGGGGGTGCTCATAGAGATTCCGATTGGATGTTCAATACTGTTAAAGACAGAATCTTGAAAGAAATTGCCAGCCTTCAAAAGTTGAGTACCGAAGAGCTGATTAACCAACGAATAGACAAATTCTCCAATATGGGAGAAGTTGTTGAATAAATCGAACGGTGAACGTATCTTAAAGTCATTCCTAAACGAATGACTTTTTTTATGCTCAATCAATTGTATGAAAACTAAAAGGAAGACTTACACTGCCTATTTCATGGAACTTTTGGTGGTGGTTTTGGGTATAACCATAGCCTTTACCTTAGATAACTACGCTAGCAATAGCAAACTAGACCGAGAAGAAAAGCTGTATAAAGAGGCTCTAATTTCAGACCTTGAGAAAGATATTGCCTCATTAGATAGTGCCAGAGAGTCTTCCAAAAAGGTAATAGCCTTAACGGGAGAGCTATTCAACTTTATGTATACAGACGCGCCTATTGAACGCTATACCAGAGCGCATGTTACAAGCACCTATACCACACCATACTTTTACAGTAACAATGGAACTTATCAATCATTGATCAACTCCGGAGACCTAAAAGTATTATCGAGCTTTGAACTAAGGCAAGAACTTGTTACGCTCTATAACGTGCATTATGCTGAGGTCAGTAGAGCAGACGAGTTTATAAAAGACTTGGTTACTGTTCAGGTTTACCCATACATTCTTTCTGAAATCGCATTTCATCCTATAGAAGATAGAATTATAGATTCTTCACCACTAAAAACAAATCAGGCCGTTAATCTATTAGGTAGTTTTTATAACCTAATGTCAGCGCGTAATATTGAATACGGAGAGTTGATTGAGGATTGTAAACGCGTCAAGAAAATTATTGAAGATACTTTATGAAATTACACATAATAGATACTGGAAAATTTAAACTAGATGGGGGTGCCATGTTTGGTGTAGTACCTAAAAGCCTTTGGTCTAGAACTAACCCTGCAGACGAGAATAACCTATGTACTTGGTCCATGCGTTGTTTATTGATTGAGGATGGTGATCAGCTTATTCTAATTGATAATGGAATCGGAAATAAGCAAGACGCCAAATTCTTCAGTCATTATTATTTACATGGCGAAGGCTCTTTAGATGGTTCTTTAGAGAAGGCAGGTTTCCATAGAAATGACATTACCGACATGTTTTTGACACACCTTCATTTCGACCATTGTGGTGGTGGAGTTGACTATGTTGGAGAAAATAAAGAACAATTAGAACTTCATTTTCCAAACGCTAAATATTGGTCTAATCAAGAACACTGGGTGTGGGCAACACAGCCTAATGCTCGAGAAAAAGCTTCTTTTCTGAAGGAGAATATACTTCCAATGCAAGAAAGCGGTCATTTGCATTTTGTGCCGAACAACGGTAAATCTCCCTTTAGTCAATTTGATATGATATCAGCCGATGGCCATACTGATAAACAAATGCTCCCGAAGATCAAGTATAAAGAGCATACCATTGTTTTTATGGCAGACTTACTTCCTTCGGTGGGTCATATTCCGCTGCCTTATGTAATGGGTTATGATACCAGACCATTGTTGACGCTAAAGGAAAAGGAGGAGTTTCTAAATGAGGCCGCAGACCACAATTACGTACTCTTTTTAGAACATGACTCAGTGAATGAGTGTTGCACAGTTAAGCATACAGAAAAAGGAGTAAGGTTAGATAGAACCTTCCCGCTAAAAGAGATTCTTTAAGATGAAAGTAGGATTGGCATTGTCGGGAGGTGGAGCAAGAGGTTTTGCTCACCTTGGGGTTTTAAAAGCATTAGAAGAAGCAAATATCAAGGTAGATATGCTCAGTGGAGCTAGTGCTGGCTCCATGGCTGCCGCCTTTTACTCATATGGCTATAAGCCAGAAGAGATTCTTAAGATTTTTGAAAGTACCAGCCTGCTCAAGTTGGTATGGCCAGCATTTAGTTTTACAGGTTTGTTAAGCATACAGAAAACGGAATCTGTTTATAAAAACTTTTTAGAGGAAGATACCTTCGAAGATGCCAAAATACCGCTTTACATTTCGACTACTAATTTGAATGAAGGCAAAGCGGAAATGTTCAGCTCTGGATCTCTAAGGCAAGCCATTATGGCTTCTTGTTGTATTCCGTTTATTTTCGATCCTATAAAGATTGGAACAGATTACTACGTAGATGGTGGAATCTTGAACAACCTTCCTACGGAGGTGCTTAAAGAAAAGGGATGTGACTTTATCATTGGGGTTAATGTGGCTCCAGTCATTAAGGAGCCAAATCTTTCTGGCCCTAAGCGAATGATTGAAAGAGTTTCTGTTCTAGCCCTAAGCGCGAATGTTTCGTATAGTAGCAAGTTTTGCGATCTGTACATTAAGCCGGCAGAACTAAGGAAGTTCGGAACTTTCGACTTCAAGAAATCTAGAGAGCTTTTCGAAATTGGTTATGAGTACACTAAATCTATGCTAGAAACGCCAGATAATAAGAAGTTGGAATTGTTGCTGAACCAACCAAAGACAGCTTAGATGGCATAAAAACCACTGCATTCTCTCATTTGTCCTGCCCAAGCTTCTAGTTTTAGTGATATTATAACACTAGCGGCAAAGCAATTGCTAGTAAAAGTCGAAGCGAGACGCTTCAACTAGATTTCGTATGACTGGTCAGACCACTCCAAGTGGTCAGACCAGTGGTTCCATCTCCATCAAATTCTAACATGGTGAACTCGGAGGAATTTTAGAAGTTGCACAAAGTTCCTGTCAAGAGAAGTCTGAGCGAAATGCTACACTAGATTGGATTGGTAGCTAAGTTCCCTTCTTGATGAAGGCTAGCTACTCACTTTAACTATGTACATAGTGCTCTCAGCCTCTAATCGCCTCTTTCTCATCCCGAGGAACCGAGGGATCTGCCCAGCTTGTCCACTGACTCCATTAGTAAATGGGTGCTAAATAGTTCTGGTGAAGACACCAAAACTGGCGGTAAATCGGTGTGGAATAGTTTTGCGGACAACTACAAAACTGGCAGCAAAACAGTCGCTAGTAAAAGTCGAAGCGAGGCGCTTCATCTTGATTCCGTATTACTGGTCAGACCACTCCAAGTGGTCAGACCAGTGGTTCCATCTCCATCAGATTCTAACACGGTGAACTCGGAGGAGTTTTAGAAGTTGCACAAAGTTCCTGTCAAGAGAAGTCTGAGCGAAATGCTACACGAGATTGGATTGGTAGCTAAGTTCCCTTCTTGATGAAGGCTAGCTACTCACTTTAACTATGTACATAGTGCTGTCAGCCTCTAATCGCCTCTTTCTCATCCCGAGGAAGCGAGGGATCTGCCCAGCCTGACTACTGACTCCATTCATAAATGTGTGCTAAATAGTTTTGGTGAAGACACCAAAACTGGCGGTAAATCAATTGCTAGCAAAAGTCGGAGCGGGATGCTTTAACTAGGGTGTTGACGCTTTAACTAGGGTAGGTGTCTGTTAGGTAAATTCAACTGAAGCACTTAAGATTCATCCTTAAAGAAAATACCAATAACTAGTGTTAGGGCACCAACAATCGCTAGCATAAATGAAATCATAGCAAAGCCTGGATAACCGAAAATGGTGAACTTGGTTTGCACGCTCATCATTAAAGCAGAGCCGACCAGTAGGGCAGCGACAATTAGGCCGATGGTGATTCTATTCGCCACTTTCTGAAAACCTTGCATTAAGCTCTTTTCATCAATAGCATCGAGCTTCACTTCTAACTCATTATTGGCCAGATTCCCCATAATTGTGTTGAGCCTGTGCGGCATTTTTTCAATGAGTTCTTTGCTCTCAAGTATAGTAGAGAAGAAGTTTTGAGGCGCTAGTTCCTTGAGCATGATTTTGTTCATTAGACTCATGGCATTGCGCTTGATAGATTTGTTAGGCTCAAACTCAGGAGCCAAAGTGTGTGCTACAAGGTCTATATTCATCAAGGCTTTGCCCACTGTGCTCAGCTCAAACGGAAGTTCAAATCCACATTGTGCAGCTGTATGAATAAGCCCGAACATCATTTTACCTGTATCTATTTCTTTCACAGAGGCCTGATGTGTGGCCTGAATGAGTTCTGCAATTTTGCTCCTAAACTGATCTTCATCTGCCTCGTCCGTTGCAGTGCTCATGGCAATCAAAGTATCTAATGCTTCAGAAACTTTATTATTGCTGATGTTCAGAATTAGCTTCAAGTAATTCTTTCTTAAATCTTCCGATATATGAGCTACCATGCCCATATCAAGAAGGGCCAATCGATTGTCGTCTGTTAGGTGAACGTTGCCAGGGTGCGGATCGGCATGCATAAATCCATCGACAACAATTTGCTGCAAATAGGCTTTAAAGAGCGATTCACAAAGTGCCTCTCCATCTAATTCTAGCTTTCTGAGGGGAGAAATTTTTGTGATGTTTTTGCCCTTTATAAACTCCATGGTCAGCACTTTGTCCGTACTGTAATCTGGAATGGAGGTAGGTACTATGATGTCCTTAAACTCCTTCAGGTTCTCATGGAGTATATCCATGTTCTGAGCCTCTTTCAGGTAGTTCAGTTCTCTTAACAAGGTCGACTTAAACTGGAGAAAGACTTTGTGTAGGCTGTATTTTCTGCCTTGAGCACTATTATTTTCAAGGAAGGAAGAAAGCTTCTCAAGTGCTTCTAATTCCTCTACCACTTGTTGGCGAATACCAGGCCTTTGAACTTTAACCACCACTGTTTCACCATTTCTCATTTTTGCCAAGTGAACCTGGCCTAAGGAAGCGGATCCAATAGGTTCTTTATCGAATGATTGGAATGCTTTAGAAATTCTTACGCCTAATTCATCTTGAACAATACCTTCTACTTGTTCATAGGGAAAGGGTTCTAGGTTATCTTGAAGCTCTCTAAGAGCACTTATGTATGGTTCTGCAATCAGATCGGGGCGGGTAGACAATAACTGACCTAGCTTAACATAGGTAGGCCCTAGTGCTTGCAAGTCTTTGACAAAAGCCTCTTTGTCCAAATCTTTAGTTTCTGATTGTTGTTCATCGGTTATAGCCATTTCGTTTGCTAAACCAGACTCCTTAATAATGTCAGAACTACCGTATTTAACTAGAAAAAGCACGGCATCTTTGTATTGCGAAAAGTGTTTCACTCTTGTTCGGGTTAAGGTTAAAAAATCAGCGTCATCATAGAAACTCAACAGAAGTACGATTGTTATAGCTATTTATTCGCTTCACTCGAAATGACTTAGACGCTAGCTGTTTCTTATTCCCAGTTTACCGAGGAATCTCCCTCCATATTTTTGAACACTGGTCTGCATAACATTCCGTTCACCCCGAATTGATGATTTTTTTATTGGTTTAGGTAAACCTTTGTGCCTTTCTTAACGACTTCTTAAGAAATTCTATAAGTAATGTACGTGTGTTTTATAAACTGCACGTCTTACCATGGAAAGGAAAAACAAAAACTCACTCGATGGCCTTCTTAAAGGTTAGCATCGAGACAAACAAACAACAACAATGCGCAAATTAATGCTTATGACCTGGGTGCTATGCTTGGTCGGCATGGCACAGGCCCAGGAAAAATTCACACTCAACGGCTACGTAAGGGATGCATTTAATGGAGAAGAACTCATTGGTGTAACGGTTTACGTTAAGGAAATGCAAAACGGGGTAATTACAAACCCTTACGGCTTCTACTCACTTACTCTTCCAAAGGGTACGTATCACGTAGAATTCAGTTTTATAGGTATGGAACCACTAGAAAAGGAGGTTAATCTTAATTCTGATGTTTCTATGAACATCGAACTCAAGGAGATTGCCATGGATCTAAATGAAGTAGTGGTAACTGGCGAACGCGAAGATGAACAAGTAGTAAACATTCAAATGAGCAAGAACGAGATAGATATTGCTCAAGTGAAAAAGCTTCCAGCTTTATTTGGCGAGCCAGATATTATTAAAACCGTACAAATGATGCCGGGAGTAATTTCGGCAGGAGAGGGTACTTCTAGTTTCTTTGTTAGGGGAGGTAGTGCAGATCAGAACCTGATACTTATTGATGAAGCTCCAGTGTATGATCCGTCTCACTTGTTTGGGCTCTTTTCAGTATTTAATGCTGATGTAATAAAAGACTCAGAACTCTATAAAGGAGGAATTCCCTCAAGGTTTGGTGGCAGACTTTCATCCATTCTTGAGGTTCGAACTAAAGACGGTAACAATAAAGAGTTTGGTGGTGAAGCAGGAATAGGGCTTTTAGCCAGTAGCTTAATGCTCGAAGGGCCAATTAAAAAAGACGAAAGTTCATTTATCTTTTCAGCTAGAAGGTCTTATGTAGACTTGTTTTTAAAAGCGGCTAACCAAGACAACATTGTTTACTTCTACGATATTAATGCGAAAGCCAATTGGAGAGCCAATAACAAAAACCGCTTCTTTTTAGCCGTATATACAGGGCGAGATAACTTTAAGTTTGGAGATGATTTCGGCTTCGATTGGGGAAACAAAACCGCCACTTTCCGATGGAATCATCTATTTAACGATAAGCTGTTTTCTAACACCTCGCTTATTGCCAGTAGGTTCGATTACGGTTTAGGCTCTACAACCGACAGCGATGGTTTTCAATGGGATTCAAACATCACTGAGTATACTTTCAAGCAAGATCAGAGCTACTTCTTTAATCCAAATTTAAGCTTAGACTTTGGCTATCACCTTACTTACAGGCAATTTAGCCCGGGTATAATTGAGCCAGAAGAAGGTTCTATCTTTAAGAAAACAGAACTGCAGAAAGAGTATGCCTTAGATCATGCATTGTATGCTGGGCTAGAGCATAAAGTATCTGACAGACTTACGTTTCAGTATGGAGCTAGGCTTTCCGTATTCCAAAGCATTGGGGAGCAGATGGTCTATGATTATGCCGATGTTCGTGATAATAGAAATCCTGAAAGAACGGATTCTACCTTCTACGATAGTTTTGAAAACATCAAAACTTACGTAAACGTGGAGCCTCGTTTTGCTGCCAGATACATTCTAAACGAAAGTACAAGTCTTAAAGCCAGCTATAACCGAATGGTGCAAAATACACACTTGGTGAGTAGTGGAACCGTTCCTTTGCCTTTTAACACTTGGGCGCCAAGCTCTTTGTATCTAAAACCACAGAAGGCCGATCAGTTTGCCATTGGCTACTTCAAAAACTTAGATAATAATAATTATGAACTTTCTGTTGAAGCCTACTATAAGGACATTCAGAATGTAACCGACTTTGCAGATAACGCACGTGTATTTTTTAATCAAGATTTGATAACGGAATACAGACAGGGTACATCTGAGGCTTATGGTGCTGAGTTTATGCTTCAGAAGAAGAAAGGTGCTTTAACAGGATTTGTGTCGTACACGTGGTCTAAAGCAATGCGCCTTGTACCCGATGTAAATCTGAATCGAGAGTTTTATGCCAACCACGACAGAAGAAACAACCTCAATGTAGTGGCTACTTATGAATATAGCGACAAGTGGACGTTTGGAGGAAGCTTCACTTATGGAACGGGTAGACCCATTACCTTACCGGCTGGTTCTTACGAATATGGTGATGGCTATTTGCCCGATATAATTACTGAGCGTAATGGTTTCCGCCTGAGAGATTTCCATAGAATGGATTTCAGTGCCACGCTCACACCGAGAAAGAATGCTGGTAAGAAGTACGAAACTTCTTGGACATTCTCTCTATATAATGCTTACAGCCGTAAAAATCCTTTCTCTGTGTACACAAGAGTTCAGATGGACGATGATGACAATATTGTTGGAGATGGTACACAAAAAGAGGCTCGTCTCATCTATCTATTCCCAATACTTCCTTCAGTTACATACAATATCTCATTCTAATCATGAAACAGCTTTATAAATATATACTTACAGTTTGTGCCGCAGCTTTAGTGTTTAGTTGCGAAGAAACCATCACCATAGACACATCTACTACCGATAGTAGAGTGGTTATTGAAGGCTTGGTTACCAATGTAGCTTCAGGCAGTTACGTAAAGCTATCTAGGAGTAGAAACTTCTATGATAATGGTCAGACCGATAGAATAACTGATGCACAGGTAACGGTAAATACCTCTACAGGAGAGCAAATTGTCTTTATTCACAACCCTTCTGGAGGAACAGATAGTATCGGATATTACTTTCCTAACCCAAACTTTGCAGGGACAGTAGGTACAACCTATACGCTAAATGTTGAAGTGGAAGGCAAGACCTATACTGCTGCAGAAGAAATGCAGCCGGTAACCACCATAGACTCTTTAACTTCTAAGATTGATGAGGATGAATTTGATGATCCTGAAGAGCCAGGAAGACATTTTGCAGTGTTCTTTTTTGCGAAAGAACCGCAAGATAGAGCCGACTATTATTTGTTTAAATTCTACAGGAATGGAGAGTTGCTATTAGATTGGCCAACAGATATTTACATAGCCGATGATGAAGCCTTGGGAGAAACAATAGACGATGTTGAAATTGCAGGGTATTTTAAGGAAGGAGACAAAGCCAAGGTTGAAATGTATAGTCTTACTCGCAACGGTTTTATTTTCTACTCAGACCTTTCTACACTCTTGAATAACGATGGTGGAATGTTTAGTCCGCCACCTGCCAACCCTAGAACTAACCTTAGTAATGGAGCTATGGGCTACTTTCAGGTAAGTGCTGTAGATGCACTGGAAATAACGGTGGAAGATAATTAGGAAATGAATGGACTGGCCAACTGAGATATTGGCCAGTCTATATTTTATTGAACAACCACCAAATAGTAATTCTTCTTACCTTTTTGAACTAGGAAATACTTGCTCTGAAGTAAGTTGAATTCTGGTTTGGCGTTCATGTCTTCAATCTTGTTTTTGTTGATTGATACACCACCGCCTTGCAGCATTCTACGGGCTTCTCCTTTAGACTTAAAAATGATTCCTTGAGTTACTTCACTCAATAAGTCAATGTAGTTTTCAGCTGCATCAACCTCTGCTTTAGCTACTTCTACCTGAGGCACACCTTCAAAAACAGATAGGAGAGTGCTCTCATTCAAAGAAGCCAAGTCTTCTGTAGTTGACTTACCGAAAAGAATATTAGAAGCTTTAATAGCTGTTTGAAGGTCTTCTTCAGAGTGAACTCTGCGAGTAACATCTTCGGCCAAGGCTTTCTGTAAAATCCTCATATGAGGTGCTTCAGCATGCTCTTTTTCCAAAGCCTCAATTTCTTCTTTAGGCAATAGTGTAAAGACTTTGATGAAGTTAGCAGCATCTTCGTCAGAAGTGTTGAGCCAGTATTGGTAGAACTTGTATGGAGAAGTTCTCTCAGGGTCGAGCCAAACGTTTCCGCCTTCAGACTTCCCGAATTTGGTTCCGTCAGCCTTCTTCACAAGCGGAGCAGTCATGGCAAAAGCTTCGCCTTGCGCTTTTCTTCTGATCAACTCTGTACCAGTAACAATGTTTCCCCACTGGTCGGAACCACCCATTTGCAACTTGCAATCTAGGTTTTGGTATAAGTGGTAGAAATCGTAGCCCTGTACCAATTGGTAAGTGAATTCAGTAAATGACATACCACCTTCCAAACGGTTCTTTACAGAGTCTTTAGACATCATGTAGTTTACGGTGATGTGTTTACCAGTATCTCTGATGAATTCTAAGAAGCCAATGTCTTTGAACCAGTCGTAGTTATTTACAATCTGAGCAGAGTTCTCGCTATCATCGAACCTTAAGAACTTCTGAAGCTGTTTCTTTTGAGAATTAAGGTTGTGGTTAAGTGCTTCAATATCTAACAACGGACGCTCAGCAGATTTCCCTGAAGGGTCACCCACAAGGCCAGTAGCACCACCAACCAAAGCAACTGGCTTATGGCCAGCTCTCTGTAAATGCACCAAAAGCATTACAGGTACAAGGTTACCAATGTGCAATGAATCGGCAGTAGGGTCGAAACCCACATAACCGGTGGTCATTTCCTTATTCAGTTGCTCATCTGTTCCAGGCATCATGTCATGGATCATGCCTCTCCACTGTAACTCTTCAATTAGGCTGTTGCTCATGGTTTTTTAATTTCGGAGGGCAAATATAGAAGATGGTGGGTGAGGTTGAAAGCTTTGATTCAACTTAATCGCTAAGTCCTTTCGAAGGAGGCACGACTGAGAAAACTTATACATCCATATAGATATCCTTTCTTGCTCAAGTGTATAAGATTTCTCCTTACAGTCGAAATGACATTCGATTAAATCCTTCCGTAAGTTATCTCCTAAGTTTTAAAGACAAATAAAAATGGCTCCAAAAAGAGCCATTTATTTATTCGTTAATCACACTGATTTCAGGTTTCCGTTTACTGCACACTGATATTTACCAAGCTACGGTACCGTAGTTATCCTTCTGGTCTCCAGAGGCTGATCTCTTATTCAGGTTAATATCTCTAGTAGAACGAGAAGGAGAGCTTGTATTTAATTCTGGTATTTCTACCTCTTTGCCTACAGTTACTTTCCCATTTAGTTCAGCACCATTTTCTACGGAGATACCTTTTGCGAATATCTTCCCATAAATTTTGCCTGCTTGAGAGATGTGCAAATGTCCGTTAGAAAGTACATCGCCATTTACATATCCATCAATTGTAATATCTGCTCCGCTTAAATTCCCTCCAATTTCTCCATGTGAGCCAATAATGATTTTCTCTTGTGACACTAAGTCGCCCGTTACATGGCCGTCTACTCGAATGCTGTGTTCCGACTTCATATTGCCGGAAATCACAGAACCATTCCTAATTTGAGTAATGTAGGTTGAAGGGTTTTGAACGTTTTCGTTTTTTCTACTCATTAATATTCAGCAGGGATAGAAGATTCCACAGTGGTTTGACTGTCATCATAAATAGAAACGATGGTTGTGGCGTTTCCGATATCCAAACCAACTGCATTTCCTTTAACGCCACCATTTAATTGGGCCGAGTTAATGCAATATCCTCTACTGGCCAACGATTGTGGCTCTTGAGCTACTTCTAAATCTAGAATATCTTGAAACTCTTCTTTAAAGCACTCTACTAGCTGACCGTATAATGCGCCACCTCCGGCAAGAAGCATTCTGTGCGACATGGTAAAGTCATTGTCATTGAAGGCCTTTCTCATAGCAGGAGAAACCACATCTTCGTAATACTGACGAATACATTTGTCTCTCATAGACTTGATGTCAATTCTCTTTCTGTTCAAGAAAATTATACCCTTTTGAAAGGCTACATCTATCTGATGCTCGGTTTTAAGCTCTAAATAATAAGTTTTAGCTAGTTCTTTCTCTAACAAGTTTACTGCGTATCTCAAGCCGTAAGTGGAAAGGGAGGTTCTTTGAACAATACCACCTTCTGTACTTAGGAGTCCTTCTAGCGTACCATAACCTAGCGACATCACAAAGAAATTGCCGTCTACCTTTTGTGCTCCTTTTCTTAGGGCTATAGCACAGCCAATAACTTCTGGGATCACCTGAACACCATCAATTTCGACCTGAATATTTTTTCTGGTACCACCACCAAAAGTGGCGGCATCATAATCTATAATGTGGTTGGCGTTAATTTGTCCTGCAGCCTGTTCTTTATACAACTGAAAGGTTGAGAATGGAAAACCAGTAGTTATAGTAAGAGGGTTGCCCAATTTCTGATTGGCCAACAAAAGTCCCGACTTTAAAAGCAAATTATAGTCTAGCTCGTCTGGTGCACTGTTGATGTTTCTGTGTGGAGAAACACCTTCAGTTAAAGCTAGATTTCCGATCACATAGCCTTCGCCATCGTGAAATATTTTTAAGCCATTAATTAGGTCGGGAGATACGTTTTTAAGGTCTGTGTTGTTTCCTTCTATAACACTGGGAAAAGTGTAAGTTTTGAACATAGCTACTTATTGATGTGGTTAGGTTGTCTTTCAACGAAAAGCAATAATACAATTTAATCGCCTTTCAAACTTGTTCTATTAGTAAAAATCAGCCTGAATTTGTGAAATACTTTTGATACTAAAAAACGATTTCATACTAGTTGTTCACAACTATGGCAAGCTTATCATTTTCCTGACTCACAGCCATTCTAGTAATGCCATTAGCACCTACTTGCCCAGAATCTATAATTTCTACCCATTCATTGTGATGCTCTGGGTTGAAAGCCAAGAGTTTAGCTCCAACGCTTGTTATGTAAGTACCTTCTCCCGTAATAGTCCAATCAGATGCTCCTTTTGGTTTTTCTACTACTTTAGTGAACTGCTTGCTGCTTTTATTCAATCGGTAAATTAAGGTTGTGCCGTTCTCTTCTCTTCTTTCGAAAGTAAAGTCTTTTGTGCCCGGAATGAGCCGAATAGTTCTACCTATATTACTCGTAATAATGTCATCATCTACCTCTTCCATATTGGCCATTACCATGGTTACTGGTTGTCCTAATACAAACATTAGAATATCTCTTTCGCTAATTGCAAAGTAGCCCACCGGCTGAATTTTGTCAAAGATTAGCTGCGGTTCACTTTTTCCATCCATATGGTACATCCATAGCCTTTGGCTGTTATCTGCTTCTACTCTAACTACAGCAAATGAATTGAAGCCTGGGATGGGCAGTGGGGAATATTCGCTGTCTTTTGAATTAGTTAAGTTCTTTACTTCTTCCTCATACAAATCGTAGATCATAATATCTGTCTGTCCATCTTGTTGCGAAGAGGTGTAGAGAATATATTCGTTGTTAAAGAATGAAGGTTGATTGTCATAACCATCTCTTTTCGTAATATTTTTCTCTTTAGAAAGACTGATTTTACCTTTCTTTTCTTTCATAGAATAAACATAAATGTCAGTACTAGGTGGTGCCGACTGACCAAAAATGGCTGTGCTTAATAGTAGGAGTAAGCTTAAACAGAAGAGCTTTTTCATAATGGTTGGTTTGAATGAGATTCGGAAAATAGGGAAATATGTAGTCAATTGAAATTCGATGATTTTCAAACTTTCAACATAAGTAGTAGTTTCCAAAGGGTGAGCTCATTAACGCACATATCTAAACGAGGCTTAAAGAAGTTTAGGCAACAAACGGATTCACTGGCCGATGCTGTTATTTCTAAATACTTTCCCAGTAATAAAGTAGGCTTGCAGCAAGAATTAGCACTCATTGTTAATAATGAAAGTGAATTGCTTAATTCTGCTGATTCAACTCTTGTAGCGCTTTATACAGACATTTGGAGCAAATCAGATAAGTTATCTGAGAGTGATCTGAAATTGGGGCAACAGTTTTTCAATAAACATGCTTCTGACATTATGCTCTTATTAGGCATGCTTTCTTTGCCATATTGTTATGCAGCCGCTAATGGAGCAGAGGTGTTAATAAGGTCAAAAAGAATATTGGAAGATCCAGAGAAGCGACTGTTAGAAACAGCAGAGTTTGTGTTTAATGTGTGTTCTAGAAATGCTTTTAGTGCAAAGGGAAGAGCCCTTTCAGATATTCTTAAGGTTCGATTAATGCATGCAGCAGCTCGCTGGTATGCTCTGCATACAACAGAGTGGAATGCCTCTGAGCTGGGGCAGCCAGTTAATCAAGAAGATATGGCCGGAACCAACCTTTCCTTTTCGCTGATTGTGATTAGAGGGCTAAAGAAATTGGGTAAGTCTGTGAGTGTCGAAGAGGCTTTTGGTTACATCAATTATTGGAATCTGATTGGTGATTTGTTAGGGGTGAACCAAGCATTGCTTCCTAAAAGTAATAGAGAGGCATATATTCTGGAGCGGAATATTCGAGAAGGCCAATTTAGGCAAAGTGAATCTGGTATAAGGCTTACTAAATCGTTGCTCAGGTATTTTGAAACTGCCACTTTAGATACGCCTTTAAAAGGGCGAAGCAAAACATTGGTTGCTTATTTATTGGGAGATAGAGTATCGGGCTTATTGGGTCTGCAAAACTCGCTAGACGAAAAAGTGCTATTTCAGCCTTATAAGTACTTTTTTAAAATCCAGAATACCATCAATCTGAGGAATGACTCTTATGCCGCAGCATTAAAGCAGTTTAGAGAGGTGCAGAAATCAGTAATATAGTTGGGTAGAAAATCCTCCGGCTCCCGAAGCCTCGGGACGGCTACCTCCTTTAGAAAAGGAGGATTGGCTCGCTGATAGGAGATTTAGGGTGAATTACTTGATTGGAAATTACAATTTCAATTAAGCTCGGTATAGACAACCTGAATCATTGAACCTCGTTTCCTCGTTTCCTCGTTTCCTCTTATCCGACTTCCGACTTCCGACTTCCGACTTCCGACTTCCGACTTCCGACTTCTGACCTTTTTATTTATACTTGTCGTTCAATCCTATACCTTCCAAAATCATTGGGGTTATCTTTTCTAGTCGCTTAGACTTGGTTTCTTCTCTTTTTGCGAGTTGAATGTATTCTGCAAACTCTCTTTTCTTGGAGAGGTTCAGCGCCTCAAAGGCTTCTTTTAGCTTGGTGCTCTCATTTAAAGCGGATTGAAGCTCCGTTGGAATAACAAGCGGTTTTCCTACTTTGGCTTTTATCTTTTTTCCTGCCTTTTGGTTGGTAATAGCTTCGCGAATATATGAGTTGATGGTTTCGGAATCTTGCTGAATCTCCTCGGTGCTTTCAAATCTCCACTGTCTCATGGCTTGAGTTTTCCCTTCTTGAGCATTCATTAGTTTATTGGCCTCGTCTTTCAATAGTCCACCTTGGAAAAACCAGATTCCAACATAAGACTTAAATGCACCAAGCCCTAGAATATTCTTGCCTTCTAAAGCATACACTGGTGCGCCCCATTTAATGGTTTCTTCCAAATTATGCGACTTTGCTAATTTTCTTAGAAGAGTTAATTCAGATTGCCAAGTTTCGTGTTTCTCTATGTAAGTATCTACAGTCTTATCTAGTCCCATTCAATGTATATTATAGAGTGAAGGTCAGTAAAATCGTTTGTAACAGCAAGTTAGGGTAGGTTTTTATCGAATTGTTAAATACTAATAAATATAGTATTGTATAACTAATATAGTTAGTATATTTGAAATATGATGAAGGATAGACCAGCTCAGTTATTTAGAAACAATGAACTAAATGAGTACATGATCATTGTTTTGCCTTATGCAGAAATCAATAATGAGGTAAAGAATTTTAAGAGGGAGTTCTTTAAAAAATACGGCCCCTATTCTGGCCAGAATTCTTGTGCTCATATTGGGTTAATGTCATTTTTTCAGACAGCTGATCGTGAAGAGAAATTGATGCAAAGTGTGCAAGAGGTTGTAGGTCAACTGAAAGGATTTGAAGTTTTCCTGAATGGTTTCGAGTTCGATTCAAATCAGCGTTCCGTTTATGTAGATATTCTCAACAAGCAATCGCTAGAAGGATTGTATCATCAGCTTAGGCTTCGTTTGTTCAAAGACTTGGTTTCGTTGGCTTTCTTAAATAAGAATTATACTCCTATGATGAAGATTGGACAAAACCTTAGTCCGCTACAATTCCTAGATGCTATTGCTGATAATAAGACCAGGGCTTACACTAATAATTTTAGAGTTACGCGCCTTCATGTATTAAAGCGTAAGGCACCTTACACTACTTGGGAGAGTTTGGCAGCCGTGCCTTTTGCCAGGGCGGAGAACGAGCTAATGGGCTTGCATTAAAGGTTTTTGGAGAGTCGATGGTGTTTAGTTGAATATTTTAGAGCACAGACGGTGTTCTTTCATCGGCTTTCAAAATTGATCTGAACAAGGGATGGTCAATAAACACACTGATTAAAGCTTAGAGTATGAAGAACAAAGTGAATTTTAAAGTATTGGAACAGAGCTTAAGGTTAGCTTCAAAGGCTTCTGATCTTGAGCGAGAATGTGATAACATGGAGATTTCTCAATTACTGCACGAGGTAAACTTAATGGCCTTAGGCATACCCAAAGTAGTTACTGAAGGAGAAACAGAGAGTGCTCTAATTGAAATAAGAGCTGCGATAGAGCAAATAAGGGTCAAGATTGCCAAGCTCCCTATACAATCGGAAGCTATTTTTGAGTTCGCTAGGTTGCTTGACGAAGAGAGCGAATTGGTAAAGCGGTACCAACCTAACACTCGAGAAATAGCCAAGCCTGTTAAAGCTAGTCGGCTCAGTATTCAAGACAGAGGAAGGTATAGAAGACCTCTGAATTTGAAAGCTGGCTTTCAGACTAGTTTATTCTGATTTATAGTGATTCTATTGTAGAACACATAGATTATTCAATCTTTGAAGTAATGTTCAATGCTGAAGAAATAGCTTCTAGAGATTTTAGTACTGAGTTGCATTTTCAAACTTCCAGAAGCTCTGGGCCTGGTGGTCAAAATGTAAATAAGTTGGAGACTCGCGTAACCTTGCGTTTTAATCCTTCTAACTCTGAAGTCCTCTCTGAAGAAGAGAAGGAGAGGTTGGTCTCTAAATGGAGCAATAAACTCACTAATGAAGGAGATTTTCTTATTAGTTCAGAGAAACATAGAAGTCAATTAAAGAACAAAGAAGACGCTATTTCACTCTTTCTCAAGGAGGTTAAAAAAGCCTTTACTGATCCTAAGCCTAGAAAAAAATCTAAGCCATCTAAGGCAGCAATTAAGAAAAGGTTAGATGGGAAAAAGAAATTGGCAGAAAAGAAGGCTATGAGAAAGCCGCCAAAGTTCTAAATGAGATTAATGGTTCGTACGCTGCTTAAATTCTGATTGATAGCCACCCAGCTTTCAGAGTTGTCATCAGACACATATAGGTTTCCATTATTAGTACCAAAAGCCATTGTGTTTCTTTGTTTATCGAAGGCAGCCCTGAGCACTAAATCGAAAGACGTATGACTTGGTAGTCCCTTTGATTTGCTCACCCAATTTTGTCCGCCATCTGTAGTTTTATACACCTCCAATTTAGTATGATGAGGGTATCTCAAATCGTCCGATTGCGCGGGAATAACCCAAGCTGTATCAACGTCAGTTTCATCCACTACTAAGTCGAAGCCATATACGGCTACTCCAGTCTGGTCAGAAACATCAGTCCAAGTATCGCCACCATCAACAGATCTAAAAATTCCACAGTGGTTCTGTTGCCATAGTATTTCAGGGTTTTTAGGATGACGGATAATTGAATGAGGATCATGACCAACTTCCGCGTTGCTATCTGGCAAGTAAAAGGCCTTGAGTCCTTTATTAGAGGGTTGCCAGCTTACACCACCATCGAACGAACGCATAATACCCGCGCAACTAATCCCGACCATTAGCTCTTTTTCATTCTTAGGGTTAAAGACGATGCTATGGAGGAATGGATTTTTACTGCCTTTGCCGCCACCTTGCCAAACGGATCGGCTTGGGTGTTCTGAAAGTCCTTTGAGTTCTTGGAAACCGTTTCCTTGCCATTCAAAAATAGTAGCGGGTTCTGTGCCTATAAATACCCTTTTGTTAAATGACTTGATGCACCAAATTGAACGTAGTGAGTAGGGGCTAGTTTGGTCGAACTGTGGCGCTTTAACTTCTTTAAAAGATTCGCCCTCATCTGTGGAAACATAAACTTTAGCTCCCCAATGTTTGTGGTTGATGGCTACCCACCAATTCCCATTTTGCTGCTTATGAAAAGCCCCAATTGGCAAACCGATAAAGTGAATATCTTTCAGCTTCCATTCATTGGATACTTTCTGATAGACAATAAGGCCTTTATCTGTTCCGGCTATAAGTTTCATTTTCGTATTTATTCGACACTTCCGTAAATTCTGCGGCTAAAGCATTCCCTCTACTGATTTAGGAGTTTTTTATCCACTGGTATATGGAAGGTGTTCTGTTTATGAGTTTGTATAATCAGATTTCCCTCCAGTCTTCTTCAGTAGCTTAGTTTCTTTAATGGAGATGTTCTGAGAGAAGGCCTTGCACATATCATAAACGGTTAATGCAGCTATTGAAGCACCTGTCAAAGCTTCCATTTCAACTCCCGTTTTACCAGAGCATTTAGCTACGCATTGTATTTCTACTAGTAGGTTCTCCTTTAGCTCTATTTCAATAGAGACTTTATTCAAATTCAGCTGGTGACACATGGGGATCAGCTCCCAAGTACGTTTTGCTGCCTGAATTCCGGCAATAATTGCAGTTTGAAATACAGGGCCTTTCAGTGTCTTTATTTCTCCATCATGAACATATTTAGCCATATCATCAGGCAGTTGCACATGGCTTACGGCTATGGCTGATCTTTTTGTTTCTGACTTATCTCCAACATCTACCATCGCTGGTTTGTCTTTGTCAATATGGGTGAATTCTCTGCTCATAATTAATTTCTAAATCGAATATAGCGATAAACTTCGCCAGCCTTAAATTCTGATTTATTATCTGGGAGAATAAGAAAGCCATCTGCTAAGGTGAGGTTGGCAAAGTCACCTGAGCCATTGCCTCTAAAAGGGGTGGCCTTTACAGAGCCCGAAGCTGTATTTTCTAGTTTGCACTCAATAAACCATGTCAGTTCAGGTGGAAATGACAAGTCGGAAGCCAGCTCTGCATACTCTTCTCCAACCGGCTGATCTAGACTTGCTTCTAGCCATTCTTTAATATAAATGTTGGCACAAGCGAATGAAGATACTGGGTTTCCTGGCAAAGCAAATACTACATTTTCCTTGCCTTTTGTACCAAACCAAAACGGTTTTCCCGGGCGCTGTTTTACCTTATGGAAGTGTTTTTCCACACCCAGCTCTTCCAGGACCTCAGGCAAGAAGTCAAACTTACCTCGCGAGACCCCTCCAGTCAAAACTATCAATTCATAGTCAGACAAAATAGAACGCAGCTCATTGAGCATAAGCTCTTTATCGTCTTTCAAATGGATCTGGGTTGCTTCAATATTCCAATCTTTTAAAAGAGCAAGAACTCCATAATTGCTCGATCTTCTAATCTGATGTTCAAGTGGAGATTCATCAATGTCTACCAGTTCATCTCCGGTAGTAATAATTGCTGCTTTGGGTAAGGCTTTCACCTTTACGGTAGATTTACCGACTGAAGCTGCAACAATTAATTCTACAGGGCTCAGTTTTGTGCCAGCACTAACCACAACTTCACCACTCAATCTATCTTGTGCTTTAAAGTGGATGTTTTGCTGGTGCTTAACTTCTTTGACCTCAATAGTGGCGATATCGTTTTTAATACTTAGATCTTCATACCTGATTACCGTATCTAACCCTTTAGGCATAATGGCTCCTGTCATTATCTGGACACACTTACCAGAAATGTCTAAGTCTTTTTGTGGCATTCCAGCACCAATTGTGTCTGCAATAGGGAAGGCCCTTTGTCCACTTTCAAAGTCAGCGTGGCGTATGGCAATACCATCCATAGTCACTCTATCAAAAGGAGGGAAGTCTCTATCTGCAATAAGGTTTTCTGCCAAAATTCGCCCATTAGCTTCTTCAATTGAAACAGAGATGCTTTTTGGTTTATAGAGGTGTTTTGAAATGATTTGCTTCGCTTCTTGGTAACTGATCATTGTAGTATTGAATGTTTAATTGTGAATGCTGAAGAGCTTACCACACATTCATCATTCTAGCATATAAAGTTAGCCGCCTATGGTAGCCATAGATTCAAAGGTATTGGATTGGCTCTTTTGTTCTTCGGCTTCGAAGCCATTTTTAGCTCTTCGTTTGAAAAAGTGCATAAACTTTTCCTGAATGTCTTGATCTGAAGCACCCTGGCGCATAAAGTCTCTAAAGCTAAAGCCTTCATTTTGGTATAAACAAGTCATTAAATCGCCTTTAGGAGTTAGTCTTATTCTGTCGCAGGTTCCACAAATAGATCTAGAGTAAGCAGGAATTACCCCGAAACTTCCTCTGGCACCAGGAATCTGATAGTTGTAAGAAGTAGAGCTGGCGTGGTCGTCTAGCTTCTGAATAGTTGGGTGTTTTTCAGCAATGAGTTGCAGTATCTTCTTATAGTTCCAATCGATTTTTTGATAGCCTTTAGAACCGCCATTGAAGGGCATTTCTTCTATAAACCGAACATTGACTGGGTCTTTTTGAGTCAATTCAACCAGGGGTAGAATATCTTCTAAATTGTGCTCTTCCATCACCACAGTATTGATTTTCGTTCGAATACCTGCATCAATAAGAGACTGGTAGAAGTTAATCACTTGATCGAACTCATCTCTTCTAGTTATTTTATGGAATCGCTCTTTGTTGAGTGTGTCTAAACTGAGATTGACAGCATGAATGCCCATTGCTTTCAGTGCTTCAATATGGCGAGTTGGGGCTGTTCCGTTGGTGGTGATACTTAGTTTTTCGATACCTTCAATCTGACTTAAATCAGCCATGAAAGGCATCAGGTCTTTGCGTACAAAAGGCTCACCTCCAGTGATTCGCACTTTGGAGATGCCCATTTTGGCTAAAATTCCAACAAGCCTGAGCATTTCCTCATAACTTAGCAGCTGCTTTTTATTAGACCATGGAAGGCCTTCTTCAGGCATACAGTAAAAACACCTGAGGTTACATCTTTCGGTAACTCCAAGTCTCAGGTATCTTAATTGTCGGCCGTGGTTATCGAATAGCAAATGCTTCTTATATTGTTAAGTTCAAACTACAACGAGAAAAATGGTAGACATAGTTTCAAGAATACAGCAATTACTCGACAAAGAAAAACCTTTTGCCTTGGCCAGAGTCATTAAAACTTGGAGAAGCTCTCCTCGGCCCGTGGGTTCTGCCATGCTAATAACTGATGATGGAGAAATGCATGGATCAGTGAGTGGTGGATGTATTGAAACTGCCGTTGTAAAGGGGGCTCTCGAAGTAATAATGTCGGGGCAGTCTAAGGTGATGGACTTTGGTGTGGCCGATGAAGAGGCGTGGGAAGTGGGTTTGAGCTGCGGTGGCTCCGTATCGGTGCTCATCACTCCATTTATGGAAGATGACGCTTACGTTAAGTTCTTGAGGTTTCTAGATAAGAATAAGCCGTTTTTTATACTCACTCGCTTAAATGGCCCAAGTCATTCTAATCCGATTTACCTAGATAGGATGGAGGATGAATTGGCTGGCAATCCTGTTCTGGTGAATAACATCAACAATGCGTTTGAATCTGGATTAACAGGTGCAATAGTGGAGTCAAGAGCCGGAGATGAGTATTTTGCTCATTTTTTCAGGGCTAAGCCTCGGTTGATTCTTATTGGTTCGGCACATATCACCTCTGAGCTTTTGGTTTTAGCGAGCATGCACGATTTTGAAACCATAGTTATTGATCCGCGCGATACCTTCGCTAAGAAAACTTCGCGCCAGCAAGAGCCCAATCAACTTATAGTGAAATGGCCACAAGAAGTGCTGGGAGAGATGGATTTAGATCAGAACACTTTTGCTGTAATTCTCTCTCATGACCCTAAAATTGATGATGAGGCTTTAAAGATTATACTGCCTTCAGAAATGAAATACGTTGGAGCGTTGGGGAGCAAGAAAACTCATGCTAAGCGTGTAGAGCGATTAAAAACCTATGGCTTCTCTGAAGATGAGATCGCCAGAATAGACGCGCCTATTGGTATTGATATTGGCTCTCAAACACCTAAAGAAATAGCCATAAGCGTTATGGGAGCTTTAATTAAAGCAAAGAATGCCTAGTTAAGGTTAGCTTCCTTTTTTGATCCATCCGGATTGGCCAGAGGTAGTTTTAACTCTCAAGAAGTCATCGTTTTTTCCTAAAACCTGAATGCCATCAGCAAGAGGTATGGATCCTATTGTTGCATTGTGGTCAGGCCTTTGGTACAGATCTACTTCTGTAGTAGCTACAAGCTTTTGGATTGGTCTTAAATTGATGGTTAGTTCTCGTTTGCTGATGTAGCCTACTTGGCCATCAGGAAGCTCAACCTTACAAGCTTTGTCATTGAGTGCAATAATTCTGGCTATTTGGTTTCTCTCTAGTTTGCTAAGTTGAGCGTGGGTACGGCTGTCTTTATAAATAACTGCGTTTGTGGTGAGTCTCATTTCAGAGCCAAGCCAGCCCAAATCGTCATTAACCGTTTTCAGTTCAAAGCCTAATGATTTTAGTGGGTTAAAGGCCTTCATAGAATTACGTGTATAAATGCCAAAGTGTAAATGTGGGGACGAGTAGAAAGCGTTTCCAGTATTGCCTACAAAGCCTATTGTATCTCCAGTTTTTACTTTTTCTCCTCTCTTCACACTCCAGTTATCTAAATGAGCAAAGTATAGATTATGCGGTCTTTTGGCATCTTCTAGCCAAATAGCCTTACCTCCAATCCCTTTATCATCTATAGACTTTACAGTGCCATCTGTTGGCGCAATAACTGGTGTGCCTAAAGGAGCATAAATATCAATTCCATCATGACTTCTGTTTCCACCGTCTCTGGGGTCACCCCAATAGCTGATTATCGATCCATGGTTTTTGCCTGCAACAGGAAAGGCGAGGGTGGGTTCATTCTCAAAAGTGATTTTGAAAGTTCCACCTCTTAAAAGTTCCGATTGAAAACGCAGAATATAACTAGCATCTCTTCTTGGTTCAAAGCTCAAAAGATGTCCTGTGCTGTCTGCTGAGGCAATATGAACGAATTCCTCGCTATCTACTCTGAATAAGTCCACAAACCTCTTCATGGTATCTGCCGCAATTTCGGCTATAGAGATCTGAATTTTCTCGCCCTTTTTGGCACTAAACGAATAGCTAATGGCTTTGGCGCTAGTATTATCTACAAAAAACGCCTCTTCATAAGGGAGGTCGATTGGGTCTGGTTCTAGTAAGGAGCTACTAGCCGAATTGAGCCACTCTTTACCTAAAGCAGTTTCTAATAGATTGGCATCTTGTAAGGCTTTTTGATAAGCCTCATGATCGTTTCTGGGCTGAAATACTACTGGAACTCTTTCTTCTTTGCAGGAGAACAACGTACATAGTAATAGCACCATTAAAGCAAGTAGCTGCTTTTTACTCGTCATAAAAAGTCATTTGAGTGTTGACCAAATTACAATACTGCCTAACGAGATTTAAGGTTGCAATTGTATGGATTGGAAAGGAAATATTTTTGAATGATGTAGTGCACTGAATTCGAGTGGTAGAACTTAAAGCTCATAACTAGTTCAGGCAAAGAGGCTGTAATAGCAGACCTGTCCGTATCAATCGAACTTATCGTAACCACCATTTAGCCATCTCCAAAATCTGCTGATTACATTGGTTGGTTTTGCAGATTGTGTCTGGGTCTGCTGCACCTGAGCTTGAATAGCTTGTTGCTCAACAAACTTCTTTTTCTTCTTCTTTTTTGGTTTGTCAGCGATTTTGGCTTTTACATTCTGTTCGTAATGCTTCTTCTTTTGTTCTTTATGCCACTGTTGCTCTTGTTCTTTCTTCTTTTTAGCCTCTAATTCGGCTCTTTTGCGTTGCGATTCTACCGGATTGCGATTGGAGTTTCTTCTATAGCTCTTTCTTTTATTGTGGCGTTGTCTGGCGCCACGCTCGTCAATAGTTTGAGTGGAACGCTTACTCTTTTCTTCTTTGACTTCTTTTGTTTCTTTAACCGCTTTGGGTTTAGGTTCTGGAAGGTCAATTTTACCGACTACCCTCAAACCTTCTAGCTCAGGCTTCTCTGCTTTAAAAGTCTCTAGTTCTTTCTTTTTTGCATTAAACTCTTCTTCTAGGGTAATTACCTTTGGTCGAAGCGATTCTACAAAGGCAGGCGTTTCAATAATTTCAGTCTCTTTTTCTTCTTCTAGAGGTTCTTCCTTAATGTCTACCGTTGGCTCGGTAATAATTTCTTCGGTAACAGGCTGTGGTTCTTTTTCTGGCTCCGGGGTTGGCTCGAAATGATTCGTAATAAATGCGAGTTCTTCTTTAGAGATTTTAATATTCGGGTGATTATTAACCTCTCGGAAGTTTTGTTTCAGGAGTTCAACAATAGCAGAAGAATCTACTTCAAGTTTTCTGGAAAGTTGTCCGAGTCGCATGTCATTCGATTAATTGGCTGCGAATATAAATAACTGATAGTCAACTTACCAGTGAAGCGTGAGAGAATAGAAGGTTTTAGTTATGAATAGGATAAAACTAAGCCTTTGATGCGTCAAATAATCGGAATTTATATCTTTCCATCATGAAAGTTATCAAAGCAGTTGAAGACCTAAATTCAGCAAAACACATTATACTCCCATTTGCACAAGACACCGTAGACTTTGACCTTATCTCTCAGATTACAGGCATACAGGGCAAGCCAGATTTTCAAGGAAAGTTTAAGCAGATCAATACATTGCCATCTGTAGACGGAACCAAGGTGCTTTATTTAGTTGGGCTGGGGACAGGTAAATATTTAAGTGAACGACATGAAGCTTTCAGATGGATAAGTCATAAAAGAAATAGGGCTTGGCAAGACCATATAACGCTTTATTTAGAACACCTGGAAGAAGACGATTTATATGCTGCTATTTATGGTTTGGTTTTAAGTAAGTATGATCTAGGAGCCTATAAGACAGACGATAAAACCAAAAATGCCTTTCTCAATGCTGAGGTTGAGTGTTTTGTTTATTCGAGGCATTTTAACGAAGAGCTGGCGCTTGAAGCTAGAGCCGCAGCTAGAACAGTTAATGCCATCAAGGCTTTGGTAGACGCACCCGCGAATATTAAAACCCCAGAATACTTGGCCAACTGCGCTGTCGATTCAGCCAAACGATTTGGGTTTAGCACCAAAGTTTTCGATAAGGAAATGCTGGAGCAAGGAGGCTTTCAGGCCCTATTGGCAGTTGGGCAAGGTAGTAGGTTCGAACCACGGCTTATTCAGATGGAATACAAACCCGAGACTGATGGAGATTACCCAACCTTAGCCTTGGTAGGAAAGGGGATAACCTTCGATACAGGTGGTTTATCCATTAAGCCTTCGGACAATATGCACCATATGAAGTCAGACATGGGAGGTGCAGCAGCAGTATTAGGTACTATGGAGCTAGTAGCCAAACTGAAATTACCAATTCATTTGATAGGCGTGGTAGCGAGTGCTGAAAATGCAGTTGATGCCAACAGCCTAAAGCCTGGAGATATAATCAACTCATATTCAGGGAAAACTATTGAGGTGATAGATACGGATGCCGAAGGACGTTTAGTACTAGCTGACGCTATAAATTATGCCATTAAAGAGTTTAACCCCGATAAGGTGATTGATTTGGCAACTCTGACAGGAAGTGCAATCGGTACACTAGGTTATACGGCTGCGGCCATGTTCAGCAACAATGAAGATATGACTGATGCTCTTTTAGATATTGGTTATGAAACACATGAGCGAGTCTGGCAATTGCCGCTTTTTGATGATTTTAAATCAGACCTTCATTCAGATGTAGCAGATGTAAGAAACTACAGCGGTAAGCCTATAGCTGGTGCTATAACTGCAGCTAAATTCCTCGAAGTATTCACAGAAGACCATCCAGCTTGGTTGCATCTAGATATTGCGGGGGTAGCTTTTGGCAGTTCTTCTTATGCTAAGATGCAGTGCGCTACAGGTTATGGAGTTCGGTTACTGACAGAATATATTAAAAGCCTATCGTAATTCTGGTCTATTCAATTGTTTCAGGGCGCTTATAGTCCGTTATATGGCGCTCTTTCACATCTTCATGAATATCTGCAATAGTCACAATGAGTCCGGTTTCTTCTACGCCACCAAAATCTGGGTTGTATGCTGTACCAAAGGTCATCATAGTAGAAGACAGATTCATATAAATATTGATTAAAGGAGGTATCCATTCTCCTCTCTCTTTCAGGAGTTTATGTAAGATTTTAAAGCCTTCGTTGAACGGTGGATTGTGCTTAAAATGTTCTTTGAAAATGGCGTTATCAAAATCTGCAAAAAGCTCAGGTTTAGGCCTGCATAGTTCGTCTTTATCTGGGAAATAATGTGCAAGAAAAGAGAATAGAATGTCTCTTGCTTCAGGGTTGTAAGACTTGTAGGTAGTTACTTTACCGAAGAAGTACTTTATTTCCGGGTACCCTGTGATTAGAGCACCTAATCCGTCCCAAATATTAGCTAAAGCGAACAACCCTTTTCGAGGGTTTACAGAAGGTTGGTATTCTGGCTGAACCCAAGAACGACCCAGCTCTATTGCACAAGGAAGAAAGTCATTCTTCATTTGTTCAGAAAAATCGAAGTAATGTGCAGTAGAGAGCTCAAATTCGCCTGTTTCAGGATTCCTAGCCCTATTCCCTGTTATGAATCGGTAACCGCCTATAATTTCTTTGTCTTCTCTACTGTAGACAATTAATTGCTCGTAACATCTGGGGCTGGTATCGTACTCGTCCATGTCAATCTCATGTCCCGTACCGCCACCAGCAGATCTAAAAGATATTTCCCTCAAACGCCCCACTTCGCGCATAGTATGCGGTGAGTTGTGGTGGTTGATTATGTAAATTTCGTTGTTTCCCTTGTGCGTATGTTGGATGAAACGCTCTTGCGTTAACTCATCTTCAATGAGTTCTCTTTCAACAGGAGGTATTATCTCTTTTTTTACTTTACTCTGCTTCATACGGGTCTGTTACGACTGCTTTAACTGGTAAACTTTCTCTTTCATCCATTCTGCCCATTCTTTTTCAGATTTGCTCTTGTCGAATGTTTCGGGAGAAACGGGTTTACCAATAATGATATCCATTTTATTGCCTTTCTGCTTATACAACTCATCAACCAGAAAAAACATCTCAATATTCACCTTAATTCCCAGTGCTTTTCTGATGTTGGCAAGTCTGTAAAACTTGTTCGTCAATCTCCCTTCAATATACACTGGAATGACGGGCTTTTTATATTTTTTAGCTTTTGAAACGAAGGTTTTATTCCACTCTAAGTCTCTGACAACGCCATTCTTTTTTCTACTCACCAACCCTGCCGGAAAAATGAAGGTTGCGGTGTCTGATGCAAACTGTTTTTCAACGGCCATCAGTGATTCGCGAGCACTCTTGCCCACCTTGTTCACTCCAATAAACCTTTCTTTTAAGTTTTTAATGCCAAGGAGGAAGTCGTTGACTACAAATCGAATGTCTGGCCTTATATGGTTTACAGCCCATACAAATGCTACAGCATCGAAACCGCCAAGCGGATGGTTTCCAACAAAAATACAGCTTTCGGGTGGTTCAATAATGTTTTCTTTCCCAACAAGGTTGAGGTCAATCTTCCATTCCTCCATTAATTCCTTACAGAATTCATAGGCGCTGGCCGACTCATGACGGGCCATAAAGTCATTGACTTCTTCTTGATGGATTATTCGTTCTATATAGTTTATAACAAACCCAGGAAGCCATTTGAGTAGCTTTGGGTTTCTAGCGGCCATCATTCTCCGAACGTCAATAAACTTATCCATGGTTGGGTTCCAAATCGAACAACCGCAAGTATAAGCCCAAATCTTCAACAATTCAAAAGCTCAAATCATCTTGATGGAACAAAGCTCAAAAGACTTGATAGATTCAAATTATTTGTAAAATGCATTATGATTGGAGTAAACGTAGGGCAAAAATTTTCTTTAGTTGAAGAATTTTGGAAACCATCTATCATAGGAGAGCTTAATGGTCAGCTAGTTAAGTTGGCCAAGCTCAAAGGTTCATTTGTTTGGCATAGCCATGAAAATGAAGACGAACTGTTCTATGTTCATCAAGGGACTTTATATATGGAGTTTAGGGATAGAACAGAAGTAATTAATACGGGAGAAATTATTATTGTGCCAAAAGGAGTGGAGCACAACCCATACACCAAGAACGATGAAGAAGTTTGGGTAATGCTCTTTGAACCAGCTAATACACAACATACTGGGGATGTTAAGCACGAAAGAACCCATAATAATCAGCAGTGGATTTAGTTTTCATTAATAATATCTACCCACAGTTGTTCTAACTTTTCTCCAGGCTTAGGTCTTTCAATGAACCTGCCTATTTCTTTGCCATTTCGGTAGAAGATAATTGTAGGCACTCTGCTGATATTATAGGTGGCCTGTTCGGCATTTGGCCCTTTTTTACCAAGGTCTAGTGCCCATGCATCTATTTGATTTTCAGATATTTTGAGTTGATCTATGAATTTGTAAAATACAGGCACATTTCTTTGGCTATCACCACACCAAGTTCCCATAAAAAGCTTCACTGTCAGGCCTTTCAATTGTGCCTGTTTTACTTGTAATACGATCTCAGTATTCAGCTCATATCTGTTATAAACCAAGTTGAACCAGCCAGCATAAGAATTGGAAGTAAGACCTTCTCGATTAATTTGACCATAGAGAATGGTTCTTCCATTTACTGTAATTTCTTTATTGATTTCTTCATTCGGTACTTCTGAAAATGGAAAGAGAAGAATTAAGGCTAAGAGTATCTGTTTCATGTTTTTATTTGATACTCGTCCTAAATTTGGACCTCAACAAAGAGTTTCTGCTTCAAGCAAGAAAGACCATGCGAACCTTTAAAAACAGCCGATCACTGGTCGTTGATGAGTTTTCATGCTGTTGATAGAAAGGAGTGAGTTGTTGATAGATGGATTCTTGCTACTGATTCTTTTGGTTGTATTTTGCTCTTGAAATGAGGTTGGACTTTGGTATTTACACGCGCATTGGCCTGAACCTGCTGTTTTGGGCTTTTTATTTTATCTATCCTTTTTTACGCTTTAGGTACACAGGTGAACACAGTATTACCTATGAAGAAATTGGCTTTTATTTTCTCGTTTACGGCTTTGTGCTTTACCTCAATAACCTTGTTTTACTTCCTCAATACCTCAAAAAGCATAATCTGAGAAAGTACCTTCTGATTCTTTTACCAATAATGCTTTCGGTAGCTTTCTTCGAAGCTTATGTCAATAAAACACTGCTTCAAACATGTTCGTGTGAAGGGCCGAATTCGACTTACGCGCTCTATAATTTCATACACTTGGGTATCCTTCTAGTCTTATTTAGTGCTGTTCCGGTTCTTCTAAACTATTCGGCCAAGCTTAAAGATTTAGAAAGAGCCGAAACCGATCGTTTAGAAGCGGAACTTAAGTTTCTAAAAGCTCAGGTTAATCCACACTTGTTGTTCAATAGCTTAAATAGCATCTATTCCTATGCCTTGAAAAAGGCTTCAGAAACGCCTGAAATGGTTTTAAAGCTGTCCGATTTGCTGCGGTATATGCTCTATGAAGCAGATAAGCACAAGGTTGAATTGCAAAAGGAAATAGAATACCTCAATGATTATATCGACCTACAGAAAATGCGTAAAGATGGTTTTAAGGTGAATTTCGAGATTATTGGGGATATTGAGCATTACTCCATTGCGCCAATGATTCTGATTAACTTCGTAGAGAATGCTTTCAAGTACATAGATCCTTTTCAACCAGAAATCAATTTGAGCCTAGTGGCTCAGAATAAGACCATTTTCTTTTCCTGCGAAAATAGTTTCAACAAAGACTCTGGCAAGTCCAACCTACTAAATGAACAAGGAGGCTTAGGTTTGAAGAATGCCAAGCAATTATTGCATGCCTTTTATGGAGAACGGTATCAGCTCGACATTCATAAAAGTGATCAATCATTTAATGTAAAACTCTTAATTACTAACGATGAGGTGTATAATCATTGAAGATGAAAGGCCTGCTCAAGAGGTACTGAAGGAGTTTATAGGGCAGTGTCCAGCCTTGGAGCTTAAAGGAGTTTATGCGAACGCCATGGAAGCACAAAGTATGTTGAATTCAGGGAAGGTCGACTTACTCTTTCTGGATATAAACCTTCCTTTGATTAGTGGGATTGAACTGTTGAAATCAATCAAAAATCCTCCACAGGTTATTATCACTACCGCCTATCCGGAATATGCTATCGAAGGCTTCAACCTTGATGTGACGGATTATTTGCTTAAGCCGTTTTCCTTTTCCAGGTTTCTTAAAGCCACAAATAAGGCTCTTAAACAATTTCAGAATGAAACAGTAGAGACGATCACAAAACCTGCAAAAGAGAAGGAATATTCAATCATTCTAAATATCGATAAGGTCTTACACAAGCTTAGCCCTAATGATGTGCTTTACTTATCGTCTGATAGAGATTATGTTGAGTTCCACACCACTCAAAGGAAATATGTAATGGTAGGAGCATTGAGAAAGTGGGAGATTGAATTACCAAAGACCAGCTTTGTTAGAATTCATAAAAGCCATATTGTGAATATCAGGTCGGTTGATCAGGTAATTGGAAACCAAGTGAAAGTGAGAGGGCAAATTCTGCCTATCGGTAGGAAATACAAACCTGAGTTTCTTAAGGCCTTTGGAAAGCCATCCTAAAATCATTTTGGCAACAATTTCCGTTTTAATGCTTATTTTAGATTTTATGCCTACAATCAAGTTCACATCTAACCTAAAGCGATTTTACCCTAATCTTTCGCCAATTCATGCCGATTGTAAAACCGTGAAAGAAGCGGTTGATCTCATTGAGCAGAACTATTCAGGGTTGAAGGATTATATAGTAGACGAAAATGGCTCGCTCAGAAAGCATGTAAATATTTTTGTAGGCAATCAATTGATAAAAGATAGAAAGTCACTTCAAGATGTGCTAAAGGATGGTGATGAGGTTTATGTGATGCAGGCGCTTTCTGGAGGGTAAAGCCTTAAAATCAAGTCTCAATTATAAACTTTTAGCCATGTCAGAAAAGAATACGCTCCTTGTAGGTTCTCGCAAAGGACTTATTGTTTACAGGAAAAATGTCTCTGGAAAATGGAGGCATGACTCTACTGAATTCCTTGGCTTCCCTGTTACTATCGCTTGTATTGATGAAAACACTGGTTATTGGTGGGCAATGTTAGATCATGGCCATTGGGGTTGCAAAATTCATCGATCTAAAGATGGAAAGGAGTGGGAGGAACTTGAAGCCCCTAAATATCCTGAAGGCGAAGAACTGAAAGATGGTTCACCTGCAGCAACCAAATACTTATGGGCATTTGCTACTGGAGGAAAAGGTCAGCCAGGAACCATTTATGTGGGAACAGAGCCAGGAGGACTTTTCAAGAGCACCAATAATGGAGACTCCTTCGAGCTGGTGAGAGGCTTATGGGATCATCCTTCAAGAATTGAGTGGTTTGGTGGGGGAAGAGACAATGCCGGAATTCATTCCATTCTAGTAGACCCAGCGGATTCTAATCACATTTATGTTGCCGTAAGTTGTGCAGGAACCTTCGAAACTTTAGATGGAGGCGAAAGCTGGAAATCGGTCAACAAGGGCTTATATGCAGAGTTTTTGCCAGACCCTACGGCAGATATTGGCCAAGATCCTCATCTGGTAGATTGGTGCGCGGGTAACCCCAAAGTGATGTGGCAACAGAATCATTGTGGTATTTACAGATCTGTAAATGGCGGTGAATTTTGGGATAAAGTCAGCGAGGAAAACGGTCCTGCCCACTTCGGCTTTGCCATTGCCGCTAGTGAAACAGATACTAATGTGGCTTGGGTAGTACCAGGAGATAGTGACCAGATGCGTGTTGCCGTAGATTCAGCGCTTTGTGTTTGTAGAACCGATGATGGAGGTAAAACCTGGAAAGCCTTCAGAGAAGGTCTGCCTCAAGAAAATGTTTTTGACATTACCTATAGGCACGCCCTCGATGTAACAGGTTCTACATTGGCTTTCGGTACAACTACAGGTAATTTGTATCTATCTGAAAATGATGGAGAAAGCTGGGCTACATTGAGTAACAACTTACCAATGGTACACTCTGTAGAATTCTGCAATACCTAGCCAATATATAAGAAGGTGGAGAGTCTAAATAAATTGATTGACTTTCAATTAGTTCCCATTTATTCCCTCTACCTTTGTAGTTCATTATAAAAATACGTTTTGTCAAATTTTAAATCACTAGGACTTTCGCAGAACTTATGTGAAGTGCTAGATCAGTTGGGTTTTGAAACTCCAACACCTATTCAACAACAGGCTATTCCGCAGTTGTTGAAGAAAAATCCCACAGACTTCATTGGTTTAGCGCAAACAGGAACAGGAAAAACTGCCGCTTTTGGTTTGCCGTTAATCGATTTGATTGATCTGGAAGATGAAAGTACGCAAGCCATTATTATGGCTCCAACCAGAGAATTAGGTCAGCAAACAGCTACTCAATTGCAAAGCTTTGTAACTAATAATAGAAAGCTTAATGTAGAGGTAGTTTATGGTGGTGTAGATATTAGCAGGCAAATTAGAGCTTTAAAAAAGCCTACTCAAATTGTAGTTGCCACCCCAGGTCGTTTGCTAGATCTTATTAAAAGAAGAGCCATTTCTTTAGATGCAGTTCAGTACGTTGTGCTAGATGAAGCCGATGAAATGCTGAATATGGGCTTCAAAGAAGATATAGATGATATTATTGGTTACACTTCTGAAGAGCGTTCAGTCTGGTTGTTTTCAGCCACTATGCCTCCAGAAATCAGAAGGATTGTAGATAAGTACATGCACGAGCCTATTGAGGTGGCTGTTAATACTGAGCAAAAAAGTAACCTAGATATTTCTCATCAGTACGTGGTAACCAAAACAGCGAATAAGGTAGCTGCCATTCGTAGGTTTTTAGATGTTCAACCAGATATGAGAGGTGTAATGTTCTGCCGAACCAAACGCGAAACTCAGCAATTTGCAGACGAGTTTTCGAATATGGGCTATGGTGTAGAAGCATTACATGGAGATTTATCTCAAGGTCAACGCGATGCCGTTATGAAGCGTTTTAAGGCGCGTTCTATGCAATTACTAATTGCTACAGATGTGGCAGCTCGTGGTATTGATGTAAACGACCTTACTCACGTATTCCACCATACTTTGCCCGACCAGCTTGAGAGTTACACCCACAGAAGTGGAAGAACCGGTAGAGCAGGTAAAAAGGGTATCTCTTTGGTACTAATTAACCCGAGAGAAGGCAGGAAAATCAAAGACCTAGAGAAGAGGCTCAAAGTTAATTTTGAGCTTGTAGAAGTGCCTAATAGAGCTGAGCTGAAATACAGTAGAATTAACCACTGGGTTAAACTTATTCTTCAGACCAAGGTAGATAAGGGCATTGATGATATTCTTGAGCATATAGATCCTGAATTAGTTGGTTTGTCTAAAGAGGAGTTACTTAAAAGACTTCTGACAGTGCAACTAGACCACATGAGGGTAGATGGTAATGCCAACTTCGATGAACCTGAAGACTTGAATGAATCTCAGGGTAGTGGTAAGAGGCAGTCAGAAGGTGGAGTACGAGCCGATGGCCTTCAGCGCTTCTTTATTAACATAGGAGAAATTGATGGTGCCACTAAAGCCGATTTACTTCACTTTATGGCAGATGTTACGGATATGAACCCTAAGGCTTTCCAAGACATTGAAATGAAGAAAAACTGTAGTTTCTTCTACATGGATAAGGCTGAAAGCAAAGATGTTTCGAGAAAATTTAGAGGTATAAGTGTTTCTGGTCGTGCCGTAAAGGTGAATGAAGACAATGATGGGCCACCTAAAAAGTCGGGCCCCAAAAAGGGCAGGGGCAGAAGTTTTGGTTCTGATAACAAAAGAGCTGGCGGCCGCAGACAGGGTAGAACTCAAGGTAGGTCTGGTAGAAGAAGATAGTTACTATTGACAAGTTTTTTTGTCTTGCGTAAATTCCACTAGTGAAAATGTAATTTGATCTATGGGAAAAGGAGATAGAAAAACCAAGAAAGGCAAGATTGCCATGGGTACTTTTGGTGTTTCAAGACCCTACAAGGTAAAAGCCAAAAGCCATCCTAAGAAAGAAAAAGCTACTAAAGAAAAAGTAGCTAAGAAATGAAAAAGCCCTGACTTCTCGTGAAGTCAGGGCTTTCTGTTTACTGATAATCTCAATTATTTCAGTGAGTCTATCAACTTCTCGTTTAGTCTCACATAGTCAGGGTTTCCGCCTTCCTCGGCAAGTTTCATAGATTCTTTAGCCGCTGCTTGAGCTTCTGCATTCTTGCCTAATCTGGCGAGTAATTTTGCCTTTAAATGAATTACCCAATACTGTTTTTGTGGAGAAGCATCAATGGCTTTGTTTACCCATGTAAGAGCTAAGTTTGAGTCTCTTTCGGTGTCGTAATAGTAACCAGCAGCTTGAAAATAAACGCCAGCATTGGCTGGTGTACCATCAATCACTTGCTCCTTAATTTGAGCCATCACACGCTCGTCTACTTTTGTTTCTATTTTGAACATTGCTTTAGTGTGTTCCCACTTCATGTTCAAGTTGGCAGAGTTAGTAGTGAAGTCTGAAAAGCTAATAGTGAAAGTCTCATAATGGCTGCTCGGATGCTTTACTGGTACTTCAACCCTAAGTTGATCATCTTTTGACTCATAGCCAATAGCACCCCACCAATCTAGGTTTTTGCTAAAAATGATAGTGGCTACATCTTCAGTAAACTGAGTGTAAAGAGCGTAATCACCTTTAGGTAGAGGTTTGCCTTCAATTAGAACATCTTCGCTAAATGAGATTTTTGTAGAAGCATTGGCACCAGTTCTCCAAACTTCATTGTAAGGAATGAGCTCTCCGGCAACTTTTCTGCCACGGGCACTTGGTCTAGAATAAACCACTTTTACCTCTGCTAAGCCTACGGTTCCTTTCAATTCGAAAGTAGGACTTGCCGGAGGCATTTGTATTTGCGCATAGGTTACCGTAGTAACCATAACAGCTAATAAGCTAAGTATAATTCTTTTCATCGGTTTGAATTTTTGTATTGTGAAGTTATAAAAAAAGCTTCCATTCAATGAATAGAAGCTTCGTTTAGATTTTATATAACCTTAGTTAGTAACCGCAATTGGGAATTTCACTGAAGTATCGGCCCATGCTAACTCAATCATAGCCTTGTCTTTGCTGTTCTTGTCAAAGTCTTGCATCATGATGTAAAAAGTTTCTACAGGCTTATCCGTTTTAGTGGCTTTTGCTTTGAAACGCATTACGTCTTGAGATTCGTCATAATTAGTACCCCAAGTCTTGGCTTTGTTGATGATGATTGTCCACTCATCAGCGCCAGGGATAGTGTACATAGAATACTCACCAGCGGCTAGTTTTTTTCCACCTATCATTACCTCTTTGTCAAAGCTAATTTTAGTATTGGCGTTAGCTCCAGTTCTCCAAACTTCTCCATTAGGCGCCAAGGTATTCAGCTTACGACCATCTAAACTAGGTCTAGAGTATACCAAAGTCATTTGAGTGTTTCCTATGGCTTGTGAAACTGTAGTTGTAGGACTTGCTGCAGGACCTCTCTGAGCGAAAGCTGAGGTAGCTACAAAAAATAAAAGTAGTGTTGCGAAAGAGATAATTCCTTTTCTCATTTTTGATCAGTTTTTTTGATTCAACAAGTTAAACTCATTTCTTGAGAATTAGTTGCTATGATTTTCAGATGAAACTTCAAAAATCATTTTATCAGCGTGAAAATGTAGTCCAGATTGCCAAAGAGCTTTTGGGAAAGACTCTACATACTTTAGTTGATGGAGTCTATACCGTAGCTAAGATTACTGAAGTAGAGGCTTATTCTGGTAGAGATGACAAGGCTTGTCATGCTAATAACGGAGTAAGGACTAAGAGAACAGAGGTAATGTACGCAGAAGGCGGTCATGCTTATGTTTATTTGTGCTACGGCATCCATCATTTATTTAACGTGGTAACAAATGTTGCAGATAAGGCCGATGCTGTACTGATTAGGGCCGTTGAACCTATTGAGGGCATTGATATTATGCTTGAACGAAGAAAGAAAGGGAAGTTGGAAAAAGGTTTGAGTTCAGGACCTGGTACTTTGAGTCAGGCCTTAGGAATTACTACCAAAGTCCATTATGGTAAATGGCTTTTAGGAGATGAAATATGGATTGAAGAGGCTCCTAATTTAAATGATACAGAAATTGTAGTATCAAAAAGAATAGGTGTAGACTATGCGGAAGAAGATGCGCTTAAACCGTGGCGCTTTTATATAAAAGACAATAAATGGATCAGCAGAAAATAGATATTCTACTTTGTGCCAAAGTGTGGCAACCAGAACCTTGGGTTGAAGGCCTTTCAAAGTCGCCTTATGTAAATAAAGTACATGTATGGCCTACGGAAGAAGACTTGTCGAGTGTTCAGGCTTTGTTTGTTTGGAAGCCAATGGATGAAGGTGTGGTTGAAAGCTTACCAAATCTAAAGTGGGTAAGTTCACTAGGAGCTGGTGTTGACCATCTGGTCAATGATCAGCAGATTCCTTCCGATATTCCGATTACCCGAATTGTAGACCCGCATCTGACACGTGATATGACCAATTACTGCGTGATGGGAGTGATGATGTACCAACGAAGTATGGATAAGCATAAGGAGAACCAAGAAACTTCTACTTGGGATAGGCTTCCTTATTCGAACCTAAAAGTTGGTGTACTTGGTTTGGGTGAATTAGGAGGTCATTGTGCTTCTACTTTGGCTACTTTAGGCTTTGAGGTTAGTGGGTTTAGCAGAACTCCGAAGGAAATTGAAGGTGTAAAATGTTATGCTGGAGATCAGATGTCTGAATTTCTCAAGCCAATAGACGTTTTGATTAATCTGTTGCCGGTTACACCTCAGACCGAAAGCATTCTGGATAAAAACCTTTTTGAACGGCTTTCTGATGGAACATATTTAATAAATGTAGCTAGAGGGAATCATTTGGTAGAAGATGACTTGATTGAGGCCTTAGATTCAGGTAAGCTCTCTGGAGCCTTATTAGATGTATTCAGGCAAGAGCCGCTTCCGTCAGAACATCCTTTTTGGAAACATCCGAAAATTAAAATCACTCCACATGTGGCCAGTGTCACTTCTCCAGAATCAGCATTGAACTTGCTTCAAAAAAATATAGCTCGACTCATTAAAGGAGAAGAGCTATTGCATGATATAGATAGGTCTGCCGGTTATTAAGCCAGCAGACTAATTTTCTTTCCACTGAGTAACAAACTCATCAAATGACTTTTCTGTAAGTTCCATGGCTCTTTCAAAAATACCTTCAAAGCCATCAGAATCTGAAAAAAGAAGCTCACTGGATACCCAAATATTATTATTGAACCAATAGACTTTGGTTACCTTTTTTTCTTTAGTGATATCGTGACAGATTATCTTTGCACGATTGATATCTGATTCTTCAGTCAATTCTAGTCTAGCAATTCTGGCAATTCTGAAAAACTCTTTTTCACTTGCGTCAATAGTTAGATAATAGTTATTGTCATTGTAAGTGAATTCCACATCGCCATCAGCATCTATTTCGGGGTCATATCCTTCTCTAATGAGATACCCTAAATATCTATTCTGTAATTCTTTCTGAACATCTTCCGATTGACCTTGTGCCATAAAAGTGCAGAAGAGTAAGCCTAAAAAAAGGAGTCTTTTAATCATGAGTTATTATGTTTCAGGTTATAAGGTTGAAAGTAGTAATTAGGAATTAAAGTTGTCTGATTAATTCAGTTTACTTCCGTTTGAATACTTCATAAGCACAATTCATTACACCATAATTAATTTCATTTGCAATAGTGAAACATATGTATTTCATTTACTATTGTGAAACAAATTAAAACCCATGGGAAGAGTACAAATAGGGGAGTTTGAAGAATTGGTGCTTTTGGTTGTGGCCATTCTGAATGACAACGCTTATGGCATTAGTGTGATGGAAGAAATTCAATCTCAGACTGGTAGGAAAATCAATATTAGTGCAGTCCATTCTGCCTTAGATAGGTTGGAAACCAAAAGTTTTTTAAAGTCTGAAGTTGGAGGGGCTACTGCCGAGAGAGGCGGAAGAAGAAAGCGATTCTTCAAAATCACTGTGGCTGGTCAAGAGGCTCTGAACGCTATTCGCGAACAGCGCAATAAGTTACATGATCAAATTCCATCATTAGGACTCAAGTATGTCTCCATTTGATCACGAACCACCTCAGTGGGCCATCAAATTCTTGAAACTCTATTGCAAGCCCAGGGCACTAGAAATCATTGAAGGAGATGCCTATGAGCTATTTTATAAACGAATTGAAGCGGAAGGACTCAAGCCTGCAAGAAGAAAGTTCTCTTGGGATGTTCTCAGGTTTTTCCGCCTAAGATATATCAAAGGTCTAGAAGATATAAACTCATTAAACAACATTGCTATGCTCAAAAACTATTTCAAAATATCCATTAGAAGTCTCCTAAGGCAGAAATTCTATTCTGCTATTAACATTTCAGGTTTAGCCATTGGTTTAGCGGCCTGTTTGCTCATTACTATGTACATAGGTCATGAATTGAGCTATGATAATTTTCACCAAGATGTAGATAGAGTTTACCGTGTTGCCAATGGTCAGGCAGGCGCTTGGACTCCAGCCAGGCTTGGTGCTCAAATGAAGACTGACTTCCCTGAGGTTGAAGCTGTAGCACGGCTTAATGGGCCATTTGATCAAACCTTCAAAATTGGTGATCAGGTTTTTAAAGAGGCTCGAGGCTTCAGTGCAGACTCCACAATTAATCAGATATTCGATATTCAGTTTATAGCTGGTAACCCCAAAACTGCTTTAAATAGGCCTAATTCTGTAGTACTAACACAGTCTTTGGCAGATAAACTGTTCGGGTACCAAGATGCACTTGGTCAGATTATTAAGGCCGATGGCCAAAATATTCAGGTAACGGGTGTAGTAGCTGACCCACCTAAAAACACTCATTTTCAGTATAATTTCATCAACTCGTATCCACATGAAGAATGGATAACCATTGGTAATTGGACAGGGAATGGCTTTTTCACTTATGCTAAATTGGCTAAGGGGGCTTCTCCAGAACAAATCCATGAAAAGATGCCTGCCTTTATTCGTGAACATCTAGCACCTATGATTATTAAATATTCGGGGCATGATAGTTTCGATGCGTTTCTAGCAGATGGAGGTAAAAAAACGTTCTCACTCATTCCTATGCAGAAACTGCATTTACACTATTCTCATATGGCCTTAGGGTCTAGTGGAAGTATAGATAATGTTTACATATTCTCGGCTGTTGCCTTCTTTATTCTACTCATTGCCTGCATCAACTTTATGAATTTAAGTACCGCTCGTTCGGCCATGAGGTCTAAGGAAGTAGGTATGCGAAAAGTACTCGGATCATTAAAGGGACAGTTGGTTGGGCAGTTTCTAGTTGAATCTATAACTGTTTGCTTTCTTTCTTCAATATTGGCTTTAGGCATAGCCTCTTTGGCTCTAGAAGGGTTCAATCAACTGGCTAATAGAAACTTTAATGTAGAGGATATTTTCAATACGGCTACATTGCTTAAGCTATTCGGTATTATGTTACTTGTTGGTCTTTTGGCCGGAAGTTATCCTGCTTTTGTGCTTTCTGCTTTCAAACCAATTACGGCTTTAAAGGGAGAGTCTCAGGCAACAGGAAAAGGTAGTGGCTTTTTAAGAAAAGGGTTAGTAGCATTTCAATTCGCTATATCTATTCTTTTGATTGTAAGTACAGTAGTGGTTTACACTCAACTTAATTTTATCAAAAATCAAGACCTAGGCTTTAATCAAGAACAAGTTTTACTCGTCAAAAATATTAATCGATTGGCCGAGAACGGCACATCTTTTCTGAATAAGATTGATAGAATACCTTCTGTAGAATCTAGAGCTTTGAGTAACCAATACCTCTCGGGAGGTGTGTCGGATTGGGGTTATCAAACAGTAGAGGATAACCCTAGAAATAATAGCTTCATTAACCTATTTGCTACGGCAGACTTTCTAAAGACAATGGATATTGAACTGATAGAGGGTAGAGGTTTCAATAAGGATCTAGTTTCCGATACTGCTAATATTCTCATTAATGAAAAGACCAAAAAATGGCTAGGGGGAGATGTTTTGGGTAAGGTGCTTTCAAGAGGCGATGGAGAGGACTATACTATCATTGGGGTAGTAAAAGACTTCAACCATGCTTCATTGAGAAGAGACATCGACCCATTCATTTTTAGGCTGATGGGAGAAGATGGCAAAACTGAGGGAGACTGGTATGCCGCTAACTATTTATCGCTTAAGGTAACTGGAGACTATCAAAATACGGTTGAACAAGTAAGACAAGCATGGGCTGAAACCATTACAGATGAACCTTTTGAATACGTGTTTTTAGATGAGTCTTTCAACTCCCTTTATGCCGAAGAAGAAAGGTTTGGGCAATTGTTCACGGCTTCTTCTGGTTTGGCAATCGTTATTGCATGTCTGGGGTTATTCGCGCTAGCAGCATTCACTTTACAAAGGAGGTACAAGGAGATTGCCGTAAGAAAAGTGCTTGGCGCTTCTGTTCAGAGTTTAACTTTTATGGTAATTAAAAGCTTTACCCTGTTGGTACTTATAGGTGCTTTAATTGCCATACCAGTAGGTTATTGGTTAATGAAAGAGTGGTTAGCATCATTCGCTTACCAAATCAACCTTAATAACCCACTGATATGGATTGTGCCTATACTAGTGGTTGCCGCAGTAGCCTGGCTTACTGTTGGTTATCAGTCTATTAGAACCGCTACAAGTAACCCAGTAAAGGCTTTGAGGAGTGAATAGCTTAGTTGCCTTCAGCAGGCGTAACCATTATGTGAGCTCTGTAAAGGCCAGGGAACATTACCCAAGGGTGTCCTTTGCCATTCGGGCTAATTGGTAAACCAGTAGATTCTGCGGTGGCCAGTGGGGTATAGATAACGTACCTAAACTGGCCGCCTTCTAATTCATTAGTTTCAGGGTTGTATTTGGCGTTTTCTCCATAATAAATGGCAAGTGTAGAACCATAATTAGGTTTTTGAAGAGAGCCATTCATCATTTCTTCTTCGCGCATCTGAAGCACTTCGCCTCGGTTTTTACCTTCAGCTCTTAGCTCACGACCACGAGCCATAAATGGTTCAACATCTTTTGGATAAGAAACTACCTCAAAACCCTCTTTGGTAGGATCATCGGCTCTTACCACAAAGTTATTAGTGCCTTCTCTGAGCGTAATCATTTCGCCTTTTTCGTTGAAACCGTAAACATGTGCTCCATCTCGAACGGCAGCGGGAGCTGCTAGAACGGCCGATTTGATTTGCTCTTCAATGTTATTTTGTCCAGTACAAGAAAACTGGAGCGAAATGGTACATAATAAAATGACTATAAGCTTTTTCATAAGTAGAGTTGTTTGCTCCACAAGGTAAGAAAGAGCTGGTTAATCCTATGTATTGAAGGAATCAATCCTTCTTTCCAAGTATTTTATTCTTGGTGAATTGGCTGAAATCTTGGAAGCCTTCTTTGGTGAAGATTGACTTAATCACTTTCCACCTAGTCAGTATTTCTTGAGACTCCTTCTTTGGCACAGAAGAGGTTTTGGGTTCTGATTTTTCTTCTTGCTTTTCACCTTCCTTTGGCTCGTAACCAATGATTTTATTCGATTGGTTGAAACTCTTCTTTGAGCGTTCCTGATAGCCGAGCTTTTCTTCAATCAGACCCTTGTTGTTTAGTGCAATAGCGTCATCAGGATCTAATTCAACTGCTTTTTCATAGTCGGCTAGTGCTGCTTCACCTTCACCAATTCTATCTTTAAAAAATGCCCTAGAAGACCATCTGTATGGGTTTTCAGGCTCAAGCTCAAGTGCTTTTTCAAACTGAACATTAGCTTCATCATTTTCACCATTTAAATGAAGCGCTACAGCATAATCACCAATAAAGGTGGCATTGTTGGGCTGTAGTTTGGCAAGCTTTTCAAAGTCTAAAAGTGCATCTTCTAGCCTCTGAATCTTAGAAAGTGCTCGTGCTCTGTTGTATAAGCCAGAAATATGTTCGGGCTGTTTTTCTAGCGCCTGATTGAACAATTCTACGCCTTTTTTGAAATTATCTGATTTACAGGCTTCAATGCCTTTTTCCACCAACGAATCAACCATTCTTCACTTTTTTACAAATATAAACCCCTTATAAAAGTCTTGGTTCTATTTACTTGAAAATAGATTCGAGATCGTATATTTGACAACTGATCATGGCAGTAACTCCCGAGCAGATTTTACAGCAGTTGAAGGCCGGAAAATATGAACCGGTTTATTTTTTACAGGGGGAAGAACCCTACTATATCGATCAGATTTCCGATTACATTGAAGACAATTGTCTGAACGAAACCGAGAAGGGTTTTAACCAGACCATAATGTACGGTAAAGATGTTTCTGCAAGTCAGATTGTAACTGCAGCCCGCAGGTTTCCAATGATGGCCGAACGTCAGGTCGTGATAGTAAAAGAGGCTAAAGAAATACAGGATATCAATAAGGAAGAAGGGCAGAAGCTCCTGATGAACTACCTTGATAATCCGGTGCCTTCAACAGTGCTAGTTTTCGCCCATAAGCACAAAAAGGTAGATGGCAGAAAACCACTCTCTAAGGCGCTTAGTAAAAAGGCTATTCTGTTAACCACCACCAAACTTCGCGATTATGAAGTACCTAAGTGGATTGAAGGTTACGCTAAAGACAAAGGTTTCAACATAGGTTATCAGTCGGTGCAAATGCTTGCCGAGTATTTGGGCAACAACTTAGAGCGACTAAGCAATGAAATCAGCAAGATTTCTATCAACCTGAAAGAAGGCGAAGAAATTACTCCAGAGCACATTCAGAAATATGTTGGCATTAATAAAGACTACAATGTCTTTGAACTTCAGAATGCTATTTCTAAAGGAGATGTGTTAAAGGCCAATCGTATTGTCAATTATTTTGCGGCTAATATTAGGGCAAATTCCATCATCCCTATGATAGCTGTACTTTTTAGTTATTATAGTAAATTACTCCTTTTACACAGTGCAAAAGATAAGTCAGATAGTGGCTTGGCTAGAGCAATGGGGCTTCCTCCATTTGTAGTGAAAGATTACAAGGTTGCTGCGGCCAGATATCCTATCGATAAGGTGATGCAATGTATTTCTTTGCTTCGCGAAGCAGACCTAAAATCTAAAGGAGTGAATTCAGGATCTATGCCTGAAGAAGAAATTTTAAGAGAATTGGTTTTCAAATTGATGCATTGAATACTTCAATGGAGACTAACAATATTCAGAAGTTAAAAGAGTTTAGAAGTAAAGTGAGCAAATACAACTTGATGAGGAATCTATTAACTATTGTCACCATCAGCCTTGTAACGCTCGGGTCATTAAATGCTCAAAGTACGCTTCACCAAAACAGCGATAATAAATACTATCGTTTTGGTTTGGAGTTGCTAGACAAAGAGAAGTATAGTGCGGCCCGAGAACAGTTTGAAAGGTATCTTCTCGAAGGGTCTGATGAAATAAAAAAGGCCGATGCCGAATATTATGTTGCCTTATGTGCTTTGAACTTGAACAATGCAGATGGGCCACAACTTATTTCAGAATTCGTAAAGAAAAGGCCAAGTCACCCGAAAGCTTCTAAAGCTTATTACAACCTGGGTATCAATGCCTTTAAATCGAATGACTTTCAGACAGCTAACAAGTATTTAAAACTGGCAGATCTGAATGCTTTAAGCTCTGAAGAAAGAGCTGAAACCTACTTCAAAATTGCTTATTCCGCTTTTAGTCTAAATAGAAAAGAAGAGTCTATCAAATACTTCGATTTGGCTAAGAGAGAAGCTGGAGAATATCAGGCCGATGCCAATTACTACTCAGGTTACTTGGCCTACATAGATAATGGCTTTGATAAAGCTATTGTAGACTTAAGAAAGGCCGAAGAAAGTGAGAAGTACAGGTACAGAGTGCCAATCATGATCACCAGTTCTTATTTTAAGCAGAAGCGTTATGGCGAGGTGCTAGCTTATGCAGATAAATTCAAGAATGTTGATGTAGAGCGTACTAGAATGGACTACCTCTATCAGATTTATCAGTTAGCTGGTGAGTCAGCCTATGCCGAGAGCAGGTATGAGAATGCCTTGGAGTTTTACGCTTTATACAGACAGTTAGCTGCCCAAAGTATAGACAATCAGACCCTTTATAGAATAGCTTACTCTAATTTTGCCATGGGTAATTCGGAGCCAGCCATTGAAGACTTTAAGCGTGTAGCTTTAAAAGAAGATACTTTGGCGCAGTATGCATCTTATTATTTAGGACAGCTGTATGTTGAGCAAGACAATTATGTGTTTGCAACTTCCGCATTTGATAAAGCAAGTAAGCTTCCATTTAACGAGAGCATTCAAGAAGAAGCCTCTTTCAATTTAGCTAAGGTGAATTTTGAGTCGAAGAAGTATTCTCAAGCCATTACTTCATTAGACAGGTTCATTAGAGAGTACCCAACTTCTCAATATATTCCTGAGGCAAACAATCTACTTTCTGAGGCATTTTTGAATACCAACGATTTTGCTCGAGCCATTACATTCATTGAAAGAATTCAAGATAAGAGTCCAAGAGTGAGGGCGGCTTACCAGAAAGTGACCTTCTATAAGGGAACAGAGTTCTTTAACAATGCTCAGTATACCAATGCTGTTCAAATGTTTGATAAGTCATTGGTTTACAGAATTGATGACGACCTAGAAACTGCAGCTCATTTTTGGAAAGCTGAAGCTTTGGCTACTTCAAGAAATTACACGAATGCCATAGATGCTTATCAACAAGTATTTAGAACTAGAAACACAGATTCTGAATACTATTTAAAGGCGAATTATGGAATCGGCTATGCCTATTATAACACTAGAGATTACCCTAATGCCAGAATCTATTTTAAGCGCTATGTAGATGTGTTGGAGGGAAGACCCAATAAACTCAACTACAATGATGCTATTTTGAGGTTGGCAGACTGTTACTATGTAGATAAGGCCTATGCTACAGCCATTTCTTATTACCAGAGAGCAATTGATACGAATAACCCAAATGTTGATTATGCTTATTTTCAAAAGGGTGTAGTTAGAGATTTTCAAGACAAAAGTGATGAGGCTATTCAGTCTCTAGACGTAGTAATTAACCGCTTCAGCAATTCACGCTACTACGATGATGCTATTTACAAAAAGGCTCAGATTCAGTTAGAAAACAGAGACTATAGAGAGTCAATTCAAGGCTTTACTAGAATAATTGAGAACCAAGAGCAAAGTCCTTTCATTCCTTATGCTTATGAAAGCAGAGCGCTGGCTTACTTTAACTTAAATGAGTTAGATAAAGCAGAAGAAGATTATAAAATCATTCTAGATACTTATGTGACAAGTAGAGTGGCCAATTCAGCACTTCTAGGTTTACAAAATACGCTGAAGCTCAATAACAAAGTGCTTGAGTTCGATCAGTATTTGGCAAAGTACAAGAATGCAAACCCAGATAATCAGGCGCTCGAGAACATAGAGTTAGAGTCTGCTAAAAACCTTTACTTCGGTCAAGAATATTCTGCTGCTATTGGAGCCTTCGAAGATTATGAGCGAAACTATACTAGCAGCCCGTTGAGCAGTCAGGCTAAGTTCTACAGGGCCGAATCTCACTACAGATTGAATAATAATGTAAAAGCTCTAGAACTCTATTATGAACTAGACAGAGAAGCGCAGGTATCTGATATTGATGTGGTTTTCCAAAGAATAGGTGAGCTGCAACTCAAGGCTGGAGACTTTGGTGAAGCTGCGAACTACTACAGCAGGCTAGAGAAAATAGCAATCTCCAAAAGGCAGGAGAATGATGCTTGGGCAGGTTTGCTCGAAGCTTACTTTAAACTAGCCGAATATGATAAGATGAAGGTCTACGCCAATAACATCATCACCAAAGGGAATATTAGCCAAGATCAGGTGAACAAGGCGCAGTTGTATTTGGGTAAAGCAGCTTATAATCAGGGCAACTTCAATACAGCAATTGACGACCTTTTAAGCACGATAAATACTTCTAAAAACAGGTATGGAGCAGAAGCTCAGTATTTGCTAGGAAAAATATTCTATCAACAAGGTAACTACCAAGAGTCGCTGACCACCTTGTTCGAATTTAATGAACGATTCGCGGACTATGACTTATGGTTAGGAAAAGCCTTCTTACTAATTGCTGATAACTACATAGCCTTGGGCGAGTTGTTCCAGGCAAAAGCCACGGTTAATTCGATTATTGAGAATTCTCAGGTAGATGAAGTGTTAACGGAAGCAAGAGCTAAGTTGACCGAAATTGAGACAAAAGAGGAAGAGCTAAGACAACAAGAAATTGCATCGGATAGCACAAAAATGGATTCAACACAAGTTCAGAAAGGAGGCAACAATGAATAAGTTGACAAGACTTTCGATTGTAGGACTTTTTATCATAGGAACTGGTTCTCTTTTCGCGCAGCAAGGGCAAGGACAGCTAGAAGAGGCTGAAATTGTAATCCGTAAAGACAGGCGAATTACGCTTCCACCAGCTACCAGAAACTTTGAGAAAATACCTCAGCTTCCCGTAAGCGAAACGGATACAAAGCAGCAATACTCTTTTAAAACTTTTCAGTATAGCTTGAGTCCGTTGGTGCCAGCATTCCGAACAGTCAATTATCAAGGAAATCAACGGTTGAGCGACTTGACTTCAAACTTCCTGAAGCTTGGTTATGGTAATTATGGAACCCCTTATGTAGAAGGATATTTAGGCTCTAAACGACATGAGTCTTACTTGTTCAACCTATATGTAAGGCACCTTTCGAGTAAAAAAGGACCTGTTTTCGATGAGAATTCTGGAGAAGGAAGAACTGAAGCGGCTATTGGTGCTAAGTACTTCAGTAATGTGAATAAAGTATCTGGCTCAATGAATTACTCAAGTCAGAAGGTTCATTTTTATGGATACGATCCTGTGCTAGATTTAGAGCCTGGAGATATTGAGCGGAAATTCACCAGATTCTCAACTAACGTGTTGATTGAGAATGCCAATAAGGAGCAAAACTTCGATTACCACTTCAAAACAGACTGGATTTTCTTTAGAGATTCTTATGAGGCTAGAGAGAATAAGTTCAACTTCGATGTGGGTGGGTTCTTTATTGTAAATGAAGACCTAAGGTTCAACATAGACCTTTTAGCTACCCTTTCTAAACGTCAAGATACTGAAGAGGACAACCGTAGTTATTTAAACTTCAGGCCAAGGGCTATTTACAGAACCAACGGATTCACCTTTAATGCAGGTTTTAACCTAGCAGGAGACAATGGCTTTAACAAAGGCTTAAGTATTTATCCGGTAATTAAGGCCGATTACGCCTTGAGTTCTGGCTTTAGAATTTATGCTGGCTATGAAGGAGACCTTGAATTCAATTCTGTAGAATCTTCCATTAGTGAAAATCCATTCTTAGAGGCTGACTTTGACTTGAGAAATACTGAGAAGGTAAGCGATATTACTGCAGGTTTAGATTTTCAATTATTCGATGGTTTAACACTCAGTTCTGGGGTAAGCTATGCTACCTTGAACAACTTGCAGTTCATTACCAACTCTATCTCTGACTCTACTAGGTTTGAAATACTTTATGATGGTGATAAAACTGATAGGTTAGATGTTTTTGGAGCGGTAAACTTTGAAAAAGCAGGAAAGGTGAGGAGCTCCTTACGTTTCGATTTCTATAACTATTCTTTAGCCACATTGACAGAAGCATGGCATAGACCAAACTTTAAAGCGGCTTTTAACTCTACTATTTTCCCAATTGAAAAGTTGGCCATCACTACTGATTTATACTACCTAGGTGGGCTTAAGGCACTTAACGGAGAAACAACCCAGGTGTATGATCTAGATGATATCATAGATCTGAATTTAGGTGGTAGATATGAGGTAAATGATAGAATTGGTGTATTTTTGCAGATAAACAACCTATTCGGCAAAGAGTACGAAAGGTATCTTAACTATCCATCTCGTGGTATTCAATTCTTAGGTGGATTATCAGTATCATTCTAGTCTGGCAAATACCCATTTTAGTATAGTATTTTTATTTTACTAATTTGTAAAAACATCATTCAACCTTATTCAGTATGGCGGCTAAAAAGAAAAGCAATTCTTCTGGAGAAAACGACAAAGCAAAAAGAACCGGTGCGAGAAAATCACCAGCTAAACCTAAGAAAGAAAAACCTCAGGCACCTGAGACTAATGATGATGACTTTGGTTTAGATGATATTGAACTAGAACCAGTTACAGATACTCCTTTAGAAGAGCCACCTGCTCCAGAACCTATTGTAAACCCTAGCGAAGAGGCAGAAGAAGCTCCGAAAGAAGAAAAGGTAGAAGAGAAAGAGGTAACGCCAATACCTCCAGTAAAAGAAGAAAAAAAGGAAGAGCCAGAGCCTTTCGTGTTTTCTACTGGCGATGAGAAAGCGCATCCCAAAAACGAAGAGAAAAAAGCACCAGTGCAGCCTGTGGCCAAAAAGCCTGAAGAAGAGGAGAAAACCAATAATTCAGGAATTACAGCTTTGGTTATTATCTTGCTGATTGTGGTAATAGCAGCAATACTTTATTTCTTCGTTTTCAAGAAAGATAAGGAGGTTGAACCTATCAAAACTGAACAACCACAGCCTAAGCCAGAACCGGAGCCAGAGCCCGAACCAATTCCTGAACCAGAACCAGAGCCGACAGCAGAATTATTTACAATTTCTGCACCTGAAGGCCGTTGGTATGTTGTAATCGGAAGCTTCTATGATGCCGATCTTGCTGAAGACAAAGGCGAAGAAATTGTAGCTGCAGGAGAGAGTGCTTATTTGTTGAAACCTACTGGTGATTTCAAATTCCATAGAGTGGGCATAGCACTGTCTGGCAGTATGGCTGAAGCCGAAGAAAAGAGAGCTAACTTGGTTAGCACTTACGGTGAAAATATCTGGGTACTGAAATATTAAAATGGTGATATTATTGCAACAATTAGCCACTTCCGACACAACCGCTGTTGGAGGTGAGGGAGACGGAGTTCTGTTCTTTTTTGAACTCCTTTTAAAAGGTGGATTCTGGTTAGTACCACTAGTTATTCTTTGGGGTATGGCTATCTACATATTCTTCGAAAGACTAAGAAATCTTAATAGAGCTTCTAAAACGCCTTTTGAGTTTATGGAGAAAATTAAAAACCTGGTGGCTAACGGTGATGTAAATGGAGCCAAGCTTTTGTGCTCTCAAACTGATTCACCAATTGCTAAAATGATTGAAAAGGGGATTCACCGAATAGGTTCTCCACTCAAAACTATTGAGGCTTCTATAGAAAATGTAGGTAAAATTGAAGTTTACAAGTTAGAAAAGAACCTCTCTTTGCTAGCTACTATTTCTGGTGCAGCACCAATGATTGGTTTCTTAGGTACCGTTTCTGGTATGATTCAGGCCTTTATTGCCATTGCGCAAGAAGAAGGGTCTGTAAGCCCTAAGTTACTTTCTACAGGTATTTATGAGGCTATGGTTACAACCGCAGCTGGTTTGGTGGTAGGTATTATAGCCTACTTGGGGTACAATTACCTAGTATCTAAAGTGCAGAAGGCTATTCACTACATGGAATATACTTCTATAGATTTTATAGACTTACTGCAAGAGCCGCAATAAGATGGATATTAAGTCTAAACATAAGGTAGAGTCATCATTTAGCATGTCATCAATGACAGATATTGTATTCCTGTTGTTGATCTTCTTTATGCTTACCGCCTCTTTCATCACACCATCGGGCCTACCGGTAAATTTACCAACGGCACAATCGGCTAGTATTTCACTGCAGAAAAATAGCTTAACGATTACAGCAGATTTGCGTTATGTGTTAAATGATAATGAGGTGACTCCTGAGACACTAGAAAACGAATTATTACGTTTAACGGGTGGGCAAGAAGGTACTTTGAGCTTAAATATAGATGCATCCGTACCAACCGGTCATACGGCTAAAGTGGCTGGGATTGCCGCCAAATTGAAGCAAAAAACAGTCTTGGTTACAAGACCTGAGTAATATGTCTGAACAGGAAAAGAAAGATAAGCGATTTAGTATTGTGGTTTCGGCTATTGTACATAGCTCGATTATCGCTCTTTTCCTTGTTTTAGTAGCTTGGAGAGAACCAGATCCGCCAATTCCAGAATATGGCATTGAACTAAACCTTGGTTTCCAAGAAGTTGGTAGTGGCGACACTGAGAAGACTTTTGATGCTCCGGCAGAAGAAACTGAAAATGATACGCCTCCTGATGCCGAGTCTGACTCTGAGAATACGGAAGTGGAAGAAGTTCAGGAAGAAGAAGTTACCGAGCCAGAAACAGTAGAAGAGATTAAGCCTGTTACACCACCTGTTGAAGAAACCAAGACAGAAACTCCTCCAGTAGAGCAAACAGTTAAAGAAACTATAACCAGTCCTGAAAAAGCAGAAGTGAAGGTGGAAGAGAAGACTCCTCCTGTAACTGAAACAAAAAAAGAGGAAGAAACTAAGCCGACAGAACAAAAGAAAACAGAAGAGAAACCTGTTGAGGAAAAAAAAGTAGAAGAAAAGCCAGTTGAAAAACCTAAGCCAAAACCTACTATTGATAACAGAGCTTTAATGGGGGGAAAGAAAACGAATACTGACAGTAAAGAAGCTGCATCAAATAATCAGGGAAGCTCTTCAGAAAAGGGAAATGAAGGTGACCCTAAGGGTAACCCTAATACCAAAGGCTCTAGCCCTGGAGGTGCCGATTTAGGTGTTAGTTACAGTTTAGACGGTTGGAAGTGGCAAGCGCCTCCTTCTAAAAAAGACGATTCTCAAGTAGATGGTGTTATCAAATTTGCTATCGATGTAGATGATAGAGGAAAGGTACTTAGAGTAACTGTTGTCCCTGGGACAACTATAAGTGACAACACTATTGTAGACTTTTATAAGAAGCAAGTGTTGGAGCTACGCTTTATTCAAACCGATGCCTCCAAAGCACCTGCTGCAGTATCTAAGGGCGAAGTTACCTTCGTAATTAAAACCAATTAATTACTTCTTCTTCACTTTACCAGAACCACTAATTTGTGTAAAAATTTGAGGGTTTCCGTAGTATTCTACTTTACCAGAGCCCGAGATATCTGCCTCTAAAGACTGATTTACTCGAGTTTCAATATCTCCTGATCCACGAATTTCCACTTCAGCAGATTCTGCTTGAAGATCGTGTCCTTTGAATTTTCCTGAACCATTAACCACAACCTTGAGCACATCTGTTGCTCCACATGCGTAAATATCGCCAGAGCCATTGATCTGAAATGATGCAGAGGCCACATCTAAACAGTCTTCAATAGCAATTAGACCAGAACCGTTTATGGTAAACTGAGACACCAAGTCAGAGGTGACATAAATGCTCATGGAGTTGGCGTTTCTAATCCACACATTGGGTGTAGTTTCAATTCTTAATTCTCCATTTACCACAGTGGTTTCAATGTACTTATGTAAGTTTTCGTTAGTTCTAATTCTTACACTAGGTGCCGTTCCTTCATAAACGTAAAGCTTAGCAGGAATCTGAAGATGCAAAGCTGTGAATTCATCCGTTGAGCGTTCTTGCTCAACTATAGGCCCACGGCCATTAATTCCATCTTCCGAGCAAGCAGTAATAAAGGTGAGTAAGGCCAGTAGGCTGAGGATTAATTTGAATGATTTGTTCATATTCTGAGTTTTTGACTTTTGCCGATATGACGTTTTCAGAGTGAACCACACGTATGATCAATCAAAATATTTTCAAAAATCCTGATACCCGATCAATAGGAGCTAGTATCTTCGCCCTATGACCTATCAGGAGGCGCTTGATTTCATGTTTAAGGCTTTACCCATGTACCAAAGAGTGGGACAGGCCGCGTTTAAAAAGGATCTTACAAATACAATTAAGCTTTGTAAGGCGCTCAATCATCCAGAAAAGAAATTCAAGAGTATCCATGTAGCAGGCACTAACGGTAAGGGCAGCACATCGCACATGCTGGCTTCGGTGCTCCAAGCATGCGGATATAAGGTGGGTTTATATACTAGCCCGCATTTAAAATCATTTACCGAGCGGATCAGAATAAATGGTGAAGAAGTAAGCCAGGGTTTTGTAGTAGATTTTATTGAGCAAAATATGCCCAGTATTGAGTCTATTAAACCTTCATTCTTTGAAATGACGGTAGCTATTGCTTTCAATTACTTTGCTCAGCAGAAGGTCGATATTGCTGTTATAGAAGTTGGACTAGGAGGCAGGTTGGACTCTACAAACATTATTGAGCCAGAAGTTTCTGTAATTACCAATATCGGTATGGATCATATGGATATGCTAGGTGACACATTGGAAAAGATTGCCTTTGAAAAAGCTGGTATAATTAAGGAATCGGTTCCTGTAATAGTCACTGAGAAGCAAAAAGAAACTGAGCCAGTTTTTGTTGAAGTAGCAAAAAAGAGAAATGCTCCCATCATTTTTGCTGAAGACCAGGTTTATGATGAAATACCTTTATCCGATCTTCAAGGAACTTATCAAGCTAAAAATGTCAAAGGAGTGTTGACTTGCCTGAGGGTATTAACAGAACTAGGTTGGGAAATCTCGGAAGATAAAATCAGGTTAGGCCTGTCTCAGGTTCAAACCAATACTGGACTTAAAGGCAGATGGCAACAGTTGGGTTCTAATCCTTTAACTATTTGTGATACAGGTCATAATAAAGAAGCATTTCAATATATAGTTGATCAAATATCTAGACAGCTTTACTCACAGTTATATATGGTGCTGGGCTTTGTTAAGGAAAAAGATTTGAATCCTATACTAGCTATGCTTCCTGAAAACGCACACCTGATTTTCTGTGAGCCTCAAATACCAAGAGCTCTACTGATAGACGAATTGAAAGCGAAGACAAGCAAGTTAAAGCAGCCCAAAACCTATATTCAAGATGTTAATGAGGCTATCAATTTTGCCCAACAGTCTGCATCGCCAGATGATATGATTTACATTGGAGGGAGTACATTTGTAGTGGCTGAAATCGAAGGGTTATAATGTCTAGGACTAAATTGAAGAAGTATGGGGAAATTGCTGAAAGACATAATGTCTTCGAAGACACTATGCCCATTTACAAAAACTTGAAAGGGAATTGGAACAAGGAGTATTTCCCTAATGACCAACCAATAACCCTTGAGTTAGCATGCGGAAAAGCCCATTATACTACAGGCTTAGCAGCAGTTTATGCTCAAAGAAACTTTGTAGGCATAGATGTTAAAGGAGATAGACTATGGGTTGGTAGTACTGTATCTATTGAGAAGGAACTAACTAACACAGCTTTCCTCAGAGCGCAGATTGAGCATTTAGATCAGTTTTTTGCCCCGAATGAGGTGGCCGAAATATGGATAACTTTTCCAGACCCAAGACCTAGAAAGAGGGATATTAAACGGAGGCTTACTTCTCCCAGATTTTTAGAGCTTTATAAAAGTGTATTAAAGCCAGATGGCCTGATCAACTTTAAGACGGATAACACCCAACTTTTCCAATACACCCTAGAGCTGTTTGAGGAACGAGATGATATTGAGTTGCTAGACCATACTTTCAATTTGTATGATTCCGATTTAAACAAGCTCCATCACGGTATTGAAACAGACTTTGAGAGAAAGTTTGTGGCCAAAGGTGAAAACATTAAGTACCTAAGATTCAAATTCAAGGAATGAAATCAGACTTATTCGGAACAACAATACATTGGTTAACGGCTATTTACTTTGTACTAGGCGGCATTTTAATGGTGTTTACTGCCCATGGTGACGTAGTGTTATGGTTAAATGACAACCACTCAGTATTTAGCGATTTTTTCTTCAAGTATTGGACGCATGTAGGTGATGGTTTTGTACTGGCTATAGTGGCACTAGGCTACTTATTCCTGAATTATCATAAGTTTTTAACACTGCTAATTGCCATAGTCTTTCAAACCATCTTTGTACATATCTTCAAACAATGGTTGTATGCTGGAGAGCCAAGGCCCAAGCTTTATTTCGAAGATCAATTAGATACATTGAACTTTGTAGATGGAGTTACAGTAAGAAGCTTCGATGCTTTTCCTTCAGGGCACACTGCCTCTGCGTTTACTTTGGCATTTTTCTTAATGCTTGTAATTCGTTCTACCACATGGAGAGTTGTATTCTTCTTTAGTGCCGTTTTGGTAGGTGTAAGCCGAATGTATATTCTTCAGCACTTTGCTAGAGACGTATATTTTGGTAGTCTGTTTGGAATTCTTTCAGTGGTTCTAGCCTACATGATTATGGCACCAAAGAGTGAGTATCCGAAACTTCAAAAGGGATTATTAAGGAAGTAACCTAGTGCTTTCCCCATTTCATAACCAGCGTGGTTGGGTTTTCAAATAAATCTTTGGCTTCGGAATGGTATTCTAGGCCATCAATTTGCTCCAACTCTTCACGGTAGTCAGTTCTAGAGATCACATAACCGGAAGGAGCCTGTGTCATGGCTTCTTCAATTTCCTGTAAGGTTGAAAAGCGAGGAATTTCTCTTTCTAGTGCAAAAACAAATGCAGGGTTAAGGCGTGCATAGGCAATCATTGCTTTACTAGTTTCCATCTGAGGGACTAGTTTTCTAACTGGGTTTTCAGCATCTACTTGAGGAAAGATCAGATAGAAAAACAAGAGTATAGTTGCCATCCATCCGGCTACATTCCACCTAAGCAATGCCGCTATATTTTTCGACCTGAACATTGTGTAGAAATTATAGATTCCTACTCCTGTAAGAATGATGAAATATACACCTAACCAAGAGAGGTGGCTTAATGATGGATCGCCTTTAAGGCCGAAATAGATTCCAGCAGGAAATCCCACCAGAAGTACCGAATAAAGGCCTAAGCCTAATTTGTTCCATTTATTAGTGAACCATTGTGTGTCAATCTGAGACAAATAAAACCCGAGAACAACAGCTAATACTGGGTATGAAGGAACCGTATAATTAGGCAATTTAGTACTTGAAGAAGCGAAGAAAATGACTACTACAAGGGCTGCTATTAATGAATAGAGAAGAGGTTCGTTCTTTCTATTGAGGATAGCATATTTAATGCTCTGAAAAACAAATGGTAAGAAGGTGAGCATCCCTAAGACAAATACAAAGGCAAAGGTGATAATGAATATACCCTCGTGACCTTCCATAGCCTCTGAATAGCGGGAGAAGTTGTGCTTAAAGAAAAAGTCTTCGGTCCATGCACCGTTGGTTTGCTTATGCACCTCATAGTACCAAGGCAAAGCCACCATCAGTGATAGTAACAATCCACCAAAGGGCTGCATGCGCCATATAGTCTTCCATTTAAAATCTCTGTTCAGTAATAAAAATATAACAGCAGTAAGACCTGGTAGTGCCACAGCAATCGGGCCCTTGGTTAAAAGTCCACAGCCAATGGCAAAGTAAAAGGAGAAAAGTTGCCATCTGTTACCAGTTTTATAAGCATCGTAGAAGGAGAAGTATGCCCAAGTGATAAAGAGTATCAAGTATGGGTCTGGTACAGACATGTGAAACTGCAAGTTAAAATGCAGGGATGCAATGAGCACCAAACTAGAAAGAATGGCTGCACGAGTATTAAAATGCTTCAGCACAAAAAGAAAGGTGAGCACAATGGTTAGCACGCCAAATAGCGATGAGAAGAACCTTGCACCAAAAGCATTCACTCCAAATAATGAATACCCTGCAGCCATAAAATAATAGTGTAGGGGAGGTTTATCGGTTCGTAAATCTCCGTTATAGAATGGCACTACGTAATTGCCACTTTCATACATGTAGCGAGCCGCCTCAGCATTTTTTGCTTCGTCTAAGGCATAAACATCTAGTCCACCAATATTGGCAAACATTACAGCTATCGATAGGGCAACTAATGCCCCGAATATGATTCTCAGTTTCACTTGGTCACAAAACTAATCGAAAAATGATAAAGCAAGCCTCAATTGTATTGATTAGGTATTTGGGGCAGAACATGTTTACTTTGCACAGCGAAATTTTGGCCTGCTCAAAACATAGAATTTGAAGATGAAACTATCGGTAGTTGTTTCCCTCTACAATGAAGAAGATAATGTGATTCCCCTTTGTGAAAAGGAGTATGAAGCACTGGAAGGTATTGATTATGAGCTGATTCTAGTAGATGATGGTTCTTCTGATAAAACGGTTGAAAATGTTAAGAAGGTAGCTAATGAGCGCACTAAGCTCTTAATCTTCAACAAAAACCATGGACAAAGTACAGCTATGCAAGCTGGAATTGATGCAGCAGAGGGTGAGTACATTGTTACCATGGATGGTGATTTACAGAACGACCCAGCAGATATTCCAACTATGTTGGCCAAATTAGAAGAAAGCGGACTTGATGTTGTAGCTGGAGTAAGAGCTAACAGGCAAGACGGTTTTGTGCTTAGAAAATTCCCGAGCAAAATTGCTAACTGGATTATCCGAAATACTACTGATGTTAGATTGAGTGACTATGGCTGTAGTCTTAGAATCTACAAAAAAGATATAGCCAAAAACCTTGGTCTGTATGGTGAGCTTCACCGATTCATTCCTGTTTTAGCTAAACTTCAAGGGGCTAAAATGACCGAAGTTGATGTTAGACACCACGCAAGAATGCACGGAGAGTCTAAATATGGCATCAACAGAACATTCAGGGTAATGGCCGACCTCATTCTGATGATCTTCTTTCAGAAGTATTTCAGAAGGCCAATGCACCTCTTTGGAGGGTGGGGAATCATCACTTTTATTGTAGGCTTCCTCATTAACTTGTATTTAGTTATTTACAAGTTTTGGACAGGAGAAGACATTTGGGGGCGTCCACTTTTACTCTTAGGAAGTATCCTTATTCTTGCGGGTATTCAGTTTGTGACGGTCGGTATAATCGCAGAACTAATGATGAGAACTTATTATGAGTCTCAGAATAAGAAGGTTTATCGCTTAAAAGAAACTTTCATTGGCGAGCAAAAAGCTTAAGCGGTGGGCGAAAGTAGCTGCTCAGCTGGTTATTGCTGTTCTGGCCATCTACTACGTTTTTCAAGATATTGATTTTGAAGAACTCAAGTCAACAGTTTTATCAGCTCATATAGGCTGGCTGTTTTTAGCTTTCTTGGCATTTAATGCCTCTAAAATTCTTAGTGCCTTCAGGTTGAATTACTTTTTTCGTGCCTTACGGCTAGATTTGAAGGAGCGTTTCAATTTAAAGCTGTACTACCTAGGTATGCTTTACAACCAATTTCTTCCAGGTGGAATTGGGGGGGATGGCTATAAAGTATATCTGTTGAACAAGTGGTACGGCAACTCCATTAAAATGCTAGTAAGTGCCACTTTACTAGATCGTGTAAGTGGGGTAGTGGCTTTGGGGTTTTTGGCCTTTAGTCTTGGTCTTTTTGGTTATGCTCCAGAAGCTTTAGGAGACTACTCTTTCTTGCTTTGGCTTGGCTTAATAGCTGCTTATCCTTGCTATTACCTTTTGGTAAACCTGCTTTTTAAGACCTTCAAATCAGTTAATCATATTACTAATCTTCAGGCCCTTGGTGTTCAGGGGCTACAAGTATTAAGTGCCTTTTTCATTCTTCAAGCACTAGGAGTAGAAACAGGATATATTGACTATCTCACTTTGTTTTTGGTCACTTCTGTAGCTGCATCTTTACCTGCCTCTTTACCTGGCGGTATTGGTATTCGTGAGTTAGTAATGGTAAAAGGAGCTAGCTATCTTTTGATTAATGAAACCAATGCCACGGCTTTAGCCACCCTGTTTTTCCTGATCAGTTTGCTAAGCGCTTTAGGTGGAATTAGCTTCTTGAAGCTTAAAAAGCCAAAAAGTTAGAATTCATTAGTCAATTGTTGTAATCAGATTTAGATTAGGATAATTTTTGAAATATGAAGACTACACACTTTCTCCTTATCATCTTATTCCTTGTTTTTTATCTACCAGCGAAGGCTCAAATCTCAGTCAAGAGATTGATTAACAAATACGAAAGCAACACCGAGAGGTATAAAAATCTGGAAACGAATTTTAGTGAAATAAAACTTAAGATTTCCGCTACCATGTCACTTGGAGAAATGACGGACATTCCTGTTTCGATCTGGATGTCAGAGCCATATATGAGAATGGAAATGAGCTTTATGGGAGCTAAATTCCTTAGAATTGCGAATGACACTTTAGCTTGGTCTAGAGATCCTTTTTCAACTCAGTATGAATTTGAAAAGTTGGAAGAGAGTAATACAACTACTGATGCGGACTTAGGTTTTATAAGTTTTGGATCTTTTGACTCTAGCCTAGATAAAGGCTGGGTAGGGCAGCAGGTTTCAGAGGTGAGCATTGATAGTCTTGACTTGTACGCATTGTTAATGACTAAGGAGTTAGATGAAGTTGATAGTATCACATACTACTTTGACAAAGAGAATTTTTACAATGTTGGTTCTGATTACCACGGAGAACGTGAATTTTACCTGAATTACACTGTTGTTGATGGATTCTTACTTCCTACAAGGTTTTTTTCTTTTGGTCAGGCGGATGGTAATGTTATTATGGTAGTCGATCAATATGAAATCAATCCAGCAGTCGATGATGAATTATTTGAGATGTCTGAAGAAGCTAAATCTGCTTACAGTGGCTACATTGAAACTATAAGACCTAAATCGGAGAAGTCTCCTCTACAAAAATATTACGAGGAAGGAATAAGCTTTGCTGAAAATGGTGATTTTACCAACGCAGTTGAGAGTTACTCTAAGGCCTTGAAGATTAACCCTAACGAAAGTTCTGTGTTAAATCGTAGAGGACTTGCTAAAATGTATAATAACGATTTATATGGCGCCATTTCCGACTTAGATAGAGCAAAGGAATTTGCTGACTCTACATTATTGCCTACTGTTTACAATAACCTAGGTTTGGCAAAGTATTACTTAGGCGATAATGAAGGAGCAAAAAACGACTATCTAAAAGCACTAGATGCTGATTCGACTAATCGCATGTATAATATGAATATGGGGCTTCTAATGATCAGGTTACAAGACTTTGAATCTGCAGAAGCTTATACCACCATTTCTATAAAAAGCGATTCCACCTTGGCCAATGCTTACTACTACAGAGCAGTAGCTAAGGCTCAGATGCAAGAATATGAAGGCGCTATTGAGGATTATAATAAAGCTGGAGAACTTGGTGTAGACTTAGCTGAATATTATAACTATAAGGGAGTTACGTTTTACAATCTAAATGAGTTCGAGAAGGCAGCTAATTCATTTAAGGCAGCAATAAATAGAGACAGTACAAATAGTCAATATTTTTACAATCTCGCACAAGGCTATGAAGGAATGGAAGACTATCAGTCTAGTATTCAAATCTATGATTTACTCGTTAAAAGGGATTCTACTTCTGACAATGTATATTACGCTCGATCTGATGCTTATTGGAGCTTGGCCATGACAAATGCTGCAAGGCGGGACATTGAGAAAGCGATAGAACTTAACCCTCAGAATGCTCTTTACTATGATTATCGAGCGTATATGAAAGAAGAGGCTGGTGATTACACAGGAGCAATAGAAGATTTTACAACTTCCTTAAACCTAGAACAAGACCCTAATATATACTTCCGTAGAGGTTTAGCTAAAATCAATATTAGCAACAAGTTTGATGCTTGCAAAGACTTCAAAAAAGCTGAAGAGCTTGGTAGTGAAGAAGCCAAAGAAGCGCTTACAGAGCACTGTAAATTATAACCTAGTATTTCAATACAGTTACTGTGCCTTTGCCAATTTCAGATACAGTAACAATGAATATCATTCCGTACTCTTTTTCATCTAGTTGTTTGAATTTTTCTGAACCAAGCAAAATGTTAGCAACCATAGGCGTGGTATTGGAATGTCCAGAGATCAGAATGGTGCTTCCTTTATGCTTTTTCAGCATATCTTGAAGATAGGTCTGGCTTCTGAAATCATAAACATTAACAGTGAGTCCTTTTGCCTGAGCTAATGGCTCAGCTGTAGTTCTGGTTCTTTTGAAAGGAGTTGAGTAAATGGCCGCTATGTCTTGTTCTGCTAGTACTTCGGCCAATTTCTGGGCTCTTGCTTCACCCTCAGCGGAAAGAGAAGGATCTCGAGGGTCGTCATTAGACTTCTCCGCATGGCGAACCAAGATAAAAGTGGTTAAATCGGTTTGAGCAAAAGCTGGACTTATTGCCAAACCCAATAGGAAACACAGAACCAAGATTTTTTTCATAGCTTCTAATCTATGAAAATATCTCGTGTGCTTTGCAGGAAATTCTTTCTGAGGAATTTTTGACTATAATTAGCAAGCTAGACCCACTCATCGGCATCTAGTGCCTCAAGAATATCAGCCATCTGATCAAAGTCCTTATAGCCAGGGCGAATCTCGTCACCACCTTTAAGAGCAATTCCTTTAGGTTGAATAGCCCCAAGAACATCTTCAAGGTTATCTGTACTAAATCCACTAGCAATTACTAGTTCGGTTTCACTAGCTAGTGCTTCTAGGCTAGACGGTTCCGCTTGTTCATCTTCTAATAAGATATAAGCTATTTTATCACCAAACTGACTCGCTATGCTACTAGCATCTGCTAATGATGAAGCAGAATAAATGACCTCCTTGCCAGTTTCACATGCTTCATCGATCATACTGCTTTCCGATACTTGAATAGCGTATAAATCATACTGCGAAATAACTTCTGCCACTTTGCCTTGTGCACTTAGAGAATCAAATTCTCCAACAAAATCAACACCAGAAACCCAATCTGATAATTCTTTAAACGATTGTGGATCAGTATAATTAGGGTGCTTGTCTTCAATATTAAATCCTAATTGATTTACTCCCATACCTGCACAGTATCGGGCATCACTTAGGTTATTTACTCCACTAATTTTCACAAAGGTTTTTAAGGCCATATCGCTGATTTTTAAAGCGTGGGCAAAGCTAATTCATTCCGAAAAACTAACCCAAAATACCACACACAAATGCTTATTAAGTACTAGGGTAAAATTATATTAGACTGTATTAATTGGTGTGAACAAGCTTTGCTACCATCAAACACTAAGCAATGCTTGCTAAACGTTTCAATAAGGTATTAATTCGCAATATGAAGCTGAAAAGCTGGATTCTTCTTTCTTTACTTATTGCTCTTGTGGTGGCCTGTGGTGGCGATGACGAAGAGCCAGAGCAACCGATTGACCCTAACCGGGGTAAAAGTTATTTCTTTTTAGAGCCTGGCAAATACAGAGAATACAACGTCTATGAGATTCGCTATTCGGGAGTTGGTTTTAGCGATACTTCAGAATATCAGATCAGAGTAGAAGTAGGGGAAGGCTTTGCTAGCGGTGGAGAGACCTCTCACTTGGTGAACAGATTTAGAAGGGAAGACGCTACAGAAAGATGGGAATTAGACTCGGTTTGGACTGCCAGAATTGAGGGCAACAAAGGCATTTCGGTTGAAAACAATGTTCCAATAGTCAAAATGACTTTCCCTTTAGATACTGGCAACAGATGGGATAGTAATTTGCTCAACAGTAGGCAGCCTGTGGTAAGCCGTGTTGTCAATTTCAATAGCAATTTTACAGTAGGGCTAAATACATTTCTTAAAACAGCCGAGGTAGAATTTAGTAACTTTGATGACGGTATTGTGGATCGGTTCATCAGCAAAGAGGTTTATCGCGATAGCATTGGTATGATATATAAGCTGTATGATTCAGTTAAATACTGTACTCGCGATTGTCAGTTGGGTTCTCAGATAGTACAATCTGGTAGATACTACCGAGAAGAATTGATTGCTCATGGCTTTTTAGATGAGGATTAAGCTACTCACTGTCTTCCTTTTTTTTATTGGCCTAAATAGCTGGGCACAAGATAGGTACATGGTCTTTTTTACTGATAAGATCGGTAGCCCTTACAGTGTTCAATCTCCCGAAGACTTCCTTTCTGAACGAGCGCTGAAGCGAAGAGAAAACCAACAAATCGAAATTACAGAACAAGATTTACCTATTAGTCCGGTTTACAGACAGGGACTAAAAAGCATTGGTGCCGAGGTTTATTTTTCTACTAAATGGATGAATGGCTGCTTAGTTCAGATGGATGAGAATGAAGCAATGGCTGTTCAAAGCTTGCCTTATGTTACTAAAGTTGAACTTGTAGCACCGAATGCGCCACTAAGCTATGCTTCTGAGAAAAATGAAGATCCGCTTCCTGGCTCAAATAATCTGGCTTCTTTTCAGCAAAGCATGCTGGCTATTGACTTAATGCACAGTTATGGATTTTATGGAGAAGGAATGCTTATAGCTGTATTCGATGACGGTTTTCAGAACCTAAACCAACTAAGTGCTTTTGACCACCTTTTCCTTGATAATAGGCTATTGTACACTTTCGATTTTGTGAACAATAGAGTGAATGTAGAAAACGGTGAAGATCATGGAACACGAGTTTTGTCCATCATTGCAGCCAGTGAAGCGAATTATACTGGAGCAGCACCTCATGCTAGTTTTATTCTAAGTGTTACAGAAGCTCCTCTGGAATACAGAATTGAGGAGTACAATTGGCTATTTGCAGTAGAAAAGGCAGATTCTGCTGGTGTTGATATTATTAATACATCGCTAGGCTATAAAACAGGTTTCAGCGACCCATCAATGAACTACGCTGACATTGAGCTAGACGGTAAAACAGCGGTGATTACCCAAGCGGCTAACATGGCAGCATCAAAAGGAATTTTACTAGTTAACAGTGCTGGAAATGATGGGGATTTAGTCAGCGCACCAGCTGATAGCCCAAATGTACTAGCAGTAGGAGCAATTACAGCAGATAGCGTTTTGGTTGGGTTTAGTAGTAGAGGGTCTAATACGGTAGATGCCTTTAAGCCAGATATTGTTGCCCAAGGTGCTGGGACTTCTTTAATAACTTCTACCGGTAATTATGCAGCACAAAACGGTACTTCATTTTCTTCTCCTCTAATTGCCGGGTTGGCAGCTGGGGTGTGGCAGGCATACCCAAGTAAATCAGCAGAAGAACTTCGAGAAATGATTAAGCTATCGGGTAACATGGCTAACACACCAGATAATTTGTATGGTTACGGTATTCCAAGCTTTGCTAGAATTATTGAGAACGAGAGGGGGATTTACAGTGGCAACAAGCCAATTTACACAGCTTTTCCCAACCCAACATTCGACCATATTCAAATGAGTTTTAGTTCTGAATATTTTGGGCAACAGCTAACAATCCAGTTGATTCGCGGAAATGGGAGCTTAAAGAAAGAGTTTCTGTATATACCTTTTGAAGCCAGAAACCCTTTGCAAATAGATTTACCGGAGAGTGGTTTGTACTTTATTCGTGTTATGAGTAAGTCTGAATCTACCACTCGAAAGATCATTAAATATTAATTTATATTTGTTCATGAACTCACCTATAGTTGCCCCTTCGGTGTTGGCCGCAGATTTTGCCAACCTTCAACGCGATATCGAAATGCTGAATGAAAGTCAGGCTGATTGGATTCATATCGATATAATGGATGGTGTTTTTGTACCTAATATTTCCTTCGGTTTACCTGTTTTGGAAGCTATTAATAAGTATGCCAAAAAGCCATTAGACGTTCATCTTATGATTGTGAACCCCGAGAAGTACATAAAAGCTTTTAGAGATGCTGGCGCTGCTAATATTACGGTTCACTTTGAAGCATGTAATCACTTACACAGAATGCTAGAAGAGATCAAGTCTTTAGATTGCAAAGCAGGTGTTGCGGTAAACCCTCATACTAATGTGCAATTACTCGAAGATACCATTAAGGATATTGATTTAGTGTGTATGATGAGTGTAAATCCTGGGTTTGGAGGACAAAAATTCATTCAGAATACTTACAAGAAAGTAAGACAGTTGAAGGAAATCATTGCCGAAAACGAGGCTCATACATTAATTGAAATTGATGGGGGAGTAAATGCTCAAAATGCCAAGCCACTAATGGAGGCAGGTGCAGACGTTCTGGTAGCTGGTAGTTTTGTATTTAAGTCAGTAGACCCAGTTGAGACAATAGAAGAGTTAAAAAATGTGGTTTCTGCTTAAAGTCTAGAAGCTAAACCTTACACTCAAGTTGGGAGTGAATTCCAAAAAAAACTTAGTTCTCTGCGCAATTACTACCTCGTTGTCCTGATTCAGGTCTATGAGGTAGCCTATATTATATACATTCCTTCTATTCAAAATATTCATAAGACTAAAGCCAACTTCTCCTTGCCAAGTCTTTCCCTTGAACCTATGCCATACAGAAGCATCAAAACGGTGGTAATTGGCTACTCTTAGACTATTAGGTTTGCTAAAACGCAACTCGTACTTTTCATTTACCCCTGAGCCTGGTGGGTTAGGACTGTTGTTTTTGCGATTGAGCCGCACGTTATTGATACCTGTGTAAGGAGCACCCGTTTTGAAAGTATAACCCAGTGAAAACTCCCAGTTTCCACGTGAGAGCGTACTTGAAAAACTAAACTGATGCCTGATGTTCAGGTTAGAGGCGAAGGTTGTTGGAAATAGTTCTGAGAAGCTTACTTCCGAATCTTGAAAATTATAGCTAAACCAAGTCTTGATGTATTTCCAGCGTTTACGGAGCGTCAAGTCTGCACCAACAATTCTTTCAGTACCCTGATTGAATCCTGCCTCTCTGGTAAAGCCAAAACCTAAATTTCTGGCCAATAGTCCGTCTACGTTCTTTTGGTAAATATCGAAATCTATAAGCCATGATTTCGTGTTTCTAATGAAGCCAAGACTCATCTGCTTATTGATGAGCATAGGAACTAACTCATCTTCATCGGCCAGTAGCCAATGCTGCTCTATAGCGTTAGAAATGGTGAATTGAGACTCTTTTATTGTACTCAAATACTGATGGTATATGCCATATGTAGTCTTAAAGAGTAATTGTTCATTGAGATTATAATTGAGCTTTATTTGTGGACTAAAGACACTTCTGTCTATGGATTCAATGGCTGTCAGTCTACCGCTCAATACCAACTCTAGAGGAGCTGAAAGCTTGAGGTTAAGGTCGGAAAATACTGCGTGTATGTTTCCCTCAGAGTTAATTTGCTCTGCTTGGTCTTGCTCAAAAAAGTTCTCAGTATTGATAAGGTTTCTGATTTTGAATTTATTGAATTGATAACCAATGGTCAGCTTATGCAGGTCTTTATAGATGGAGGTGTGACTAAGTCGCAATTCCAAGTTTTCAATATCATTACTCCTTTCTTGCTTATCGTCATCAGAGTCTATGGTGGGGTTCCGAAGGTTAGTGTAATCATATTCCATTCCATAGTCTGAGTAGGCAGCACTTACAGATAAAGACTGTTTATCCGTCACTCTTTGGATCCATGAAATATCTGCTCCAGAACTTTTGATCTGGTGCGATTGTACAATATTTTGCCGTTCTCTCAAATCGTTCTCCCTATGGTTAAATTGACTTCGGTTTCTGATATAACCTAGCTTAATAGATGTCTTATCTGTTGGTTCGTAATTCCAATGAAAATTGAGGTCGGAGAAATTGAGGTCATTGCTGTATTCGCTTTCATAAACAATGCCTTGTGGGTCTCTTATCTCTCTACCAAACAACTTTTCTCCGTAGGCATTATAGGTCCAAGTAGGGATGGCATCATTATAAGATCTTCTAGCTGCAAACATTACAGATCCCTTTTTACCTAAAAATGGAGTTTTAATAAAAGCATCTCCATGCGTCATATTAATGCTGAGCTCAGCATTCAATGTTTGGTCAATTTCATTTCTTGAAGCTAATGAGATAAGACCTGCCGAAGCCCCTCCATATTGAACAGGTACATAGTTTTTATAGACGTCTAAAGTGCCAATTGAAGAAGGTATAAAGCTGGATATATTACCGAAATAATGAGCAGAATGATAGATGGGCACGTTGTTCCAGTATAGCAGCGTATTGTCTCGTGCGCTACCTCTTACATTTATTCCGGAAGCAGATTCATCATTGGAGTTGACCCCTGAAATTATCTGAGCTGAAAGCAGTACATCGCGCTCTGCTAAACCAGGGAGTATCTCCATTTCTTGAGGAAGGATACGAAAACTATTGGCTTTTGGGTCGGAAGCAATACCAGCATTTAAGTACTCCTTCAGTTCATAATCATTTAAGTCTAATGGTTCTGGTAGGAGGTGTACCTGATGCACCTGATAAGAATTTAAACTATCAACGTGTATGCTGAACGATTGAAAGCCAAGATAGAACACCTCCAATACAACTCCCTTGTGGTTAGGTATTACCAATCTTGCTAATCCAAACTCATCGGTCACTAAGCCTAGTTTGCTAGCATTTTGCTTAATGGTGGCGAAGGGGAGGGCTAAGTCAGTTTCGGCATCAAGCACCTCAATAGTCAAGAATTTAGAGGCTGCTTTCTTTATGACATAATACTGATCATCTATTTTCTGGAACTCAAGTGCAGTGTTGCTCAATGCAGCTTGAAGTGCCAAGTCTAAATCATTGGTTTGCGGTATATTATTAAGCTTAATGCCTTTAAGTGAATTAGGGTCGTAAGAGAACCTGATACGGAATTGCTTTTCTAGATTGTTCAGCACTGATTTCAAAGAAACTGCGGTCTCATTTTGAGCCATCAGGTTTAGACTAAAAATGAGAAAGAGTGGGAGAACAAGCCTAATTCTGCTCAATACCGATAATGTTGAGTTCCTTGCTGTTGGCATTGTAGCTATACTCAAGCCCTTTGGTAGACATAACAATTTGTATGGCGATTTCCACATTATCATTCGGGTAAGACCCAGTAAAACGTTCTGAAGTTAATGATATGTTGGATGAGATAGATATCCCAAATGAATTTCTCAAAGCATCTAGAGCTTCAGAAAATGGTACATTGTTCAGCTCAGTAATATTTTGAGACAACCAAAGCGGCCTTTCCTGATCTTGAATTTGCCATTGATCGATCAGTTGACCGTCTTCAACCCTAAGGCCATCTCCCTTCTGAAGAGTAGAATTAGCACCTTTGGTAAGCACCTTCACTACTCCAGAGTGAACCTGAACATTTAGATATTCGGCCCTTTGATTAACATTGAAACTAGTTCCTAAAACTACAACTTGACCTTGGCAAGTATTAACCTCAAAGTTGACTCCTTTGGTCACTTCAAAGAATGCTTCGCCCTCAAGGGTTAGTTTTCTATTTTCTGAGAATGTATGAGGGTCGAACTTCAGAACTGAATTGACATTTAGAGTTACTGTTGAGTTATCTGGTAAGGTTATAGCCTTGGTTTCACCAAATTGAGTTTTGTAAACTTTATAACTTGGTTTAGTTAAGAAATAAACCAAAGAGATGCCCACAACAAGAACAGCAGCTACTGCTAACTTCCAAATAGGGTGTATGGTCTTAGTATTAGGCGCAATAGTCTTCTTCTTTTCTTGTAACCTTTGTAATTCCAATTCAACATTGTAAGCGGGAAAAGCCATTTTATCGGTAGAGGAAATTATCTTCAGCAAGTCCTTTCCTTCTTCAGAAGACTCAAAATTCTCCTTTTCAGCAGGGGTAAGTTCATTGGCCAACCATTTGGCCAAGAAGTCTTCACTATTTTCAGAATTAGAACTCATATTATTCACTCTATGCTTACATCCACTTCATTAGAAATAACCCTACCTGCCTGTTCTATATTTTTTCGTTTATCTGTATTCTAAGTTTTAAAAGGGCCTTATGCATGCGTTTTTCTACTGCTTTAACACTTACATCCAATGCTTCTGCAATTTCGCTGTAAGTCATTTTTTCAATTCTGTTCATTAAGAAAACCTCACGCTGGCCATCAGGTAAACCTTCGATTGCTTGTTGAACTTTTAGGTCGAATTCAGAAAACTCCATTTCGAACTCTGGCGTTTCGGAGTGGCTAGGTTTAAACAGAAAATGAATGTGCTTTTCTTTAGTCCTTTCTTTCTCCAGACTTTTAAGCATTTGATTTTGAGCCACCTTAAAGACGAAAGCCTTTGCCATAGAAGGCAGCACTTGCGCACACTTCTGCCATAGAATAAGAAATGCCTCTTGAACCATGTCGTTAGACTTGTCTATATCACGATACTTGGCATAAAGAAAGTTCCGAAGCAAGGGTGCTATGCTCCGAAAGAGTGAATTGTAAATATTTTCATTGCAGCTATCTGTAGCCTGCTTAATTTCCAAGGTTAATTACTTGAGAGTGAGTACAGTGGTGGTTTTTCCAGCAACTTTAAAATCTTTAGCTAAGTCAAAGTTCTTTCCAGAAATAACATCCATACCAAAGGTAAAACCTCTGAGCATTTCTAAGTGCTTTTCTCGAGAAATTGTGACTTCTGAATCATTCATATTCATAATTACCATAACTCTCTCTCGGTCGGTGTATCTGAAATAGACATAAACATTGTTCTCAGGAACAAAATGAAGGAGCTTGCCATGCTTTACTGCATCACTGGTTTTTCTCCAATTTGTGAGCTTTGTAACGTACTGATGCATATCGTTTTCTTCGGCTGTTCTACCTTCTTTAGTAAATACAGAGCGACTGTCACCTGCCCAACCTCCGGGCATTTCGGCACGTTTTGCACCATCTCCCCAATCACTTGGGCCAGCCTTAAAAGCTAGTTCAGTACCATAATAAACCTGTGGTATTCCTCTAGTGGTCAATAGAAATGCATAAGCCATTTTTAAGTGCTTCGGGTTTTCTCCAAGTGTTGAATAGATTCTACTGATGTCGTGATTATCTAGAAAGATAACGTTCTTCATTGGGTCTGAATAGAGCCTGTCTTGGGAGAGCGCATAATAGATTTTCATCAGACCAGTCTCCCAGCCAAAGCCCTGATTAAAAGCATCTCTCACGGCAAAATGAATCTGGAAATCGGTTACAGATGGAAGATAAGATTCATAGCCATCGTTTTCTCCTGGCTTATCTTGTTGCCAATATGACTCATGAGCTACAGTTTCCACCCAAGATTCGCCTACAATATTAAAATGCGGATATGCAGCAATCACCTCTTTGGCCCATCTGGCCATGTAGTCTTGATAAGGATATAGGTAGGTATCCATTCTGATTCCGTCAATGCCTGAGTATTCTATCCACCAAAGGGTGTTTTGAATCAGATAGTCAGCTAACTGCTGATTGCGCTGATCTAAATCTGGCATTTCTGTGACAAACCAGCCCTTAACTAGCTTATTGTTGTCATACTTTGAAGCATAAGGATCGGAAGCGATTGTTCCTCTGTAGTTGGTGTTGCCGTAAACCTCATGATCGTGAACCCAATCTTTAAACGGCAAATCCTTCATCCACCAATGCTGATCCCCGATATGGTTATGGATCATATCCATAATTACTTTGAGTCCTTTATCGTGGCAAGCTTTTACAAAGGCAACAAACTCTTCATTAGAACCAAAGCGCCTGTCAATCTTATACATATCTGTAGCTGCGTAGCCGTGATAAGCTTTATATTCAGGTGTTTGATCGTTTTCAAAGACAGGAGTGAGCCAAACGGCAGTCATCCCTAGGTTTTTTATGTAGTCTAAATGGTCTAAAACACCCTTTAGGTCACCACCATGCCTGCCACTAGGGTGGTCTCTTCTGGCTGGCTCCAACATGCCCTCAACAGTATCATTATTAGGATTGCCATTAGCAAATCGGTCGGGCATTAGCAAGTAAATCACGTCTTCACTGCTAAACCCTTGATTCCGCTTCAGCTCCTTAACTCTAGGCTTTAGTTCGTAAGAAATGGTTTTGGTATCTGCTCCATTAGTGAGGGTGAGGCTGAAAGTACCTGCCAACACATCGGGGCTTATTTCCAAATACACAAATTTATAGTTGGGAGAATCACCAGAAACCTGCTTAACCATGGTTATTCCTTTATGCTGAACATTGGCTTTATACTGCCCTATGTTTTCACCATAAATCATCAATTGCAGGTTTTCGGTAGGCATTTTTGCATACCAGAAAGGCGGTTCAACCTTAAGATCGCTCTGCTGAGCTAAACCGTTTGTTCCAAAAGAAAGTGCGAATAGAAATAGTAAAAGCTTAAGTTTTCCCATGATGAGCTGATTGTGTTTGGTAAACTACAGAAATAATGGGATACAGGAAAAAATGGTCTCATTCAACCGTTTGCATTCAGCCAATAAGGTAATCTATGGCTTTGTCTACAATTGATGCAGCCACCCAAGTAAAGAAGGGGATAATCAAATAAAAGATAAATCTCGAAGCTGTAGGGATATTAATAGGGATTTCTGGAGTAGCTGTTATTAAGCGTTTGTAAGTCATTAAGTCAACCACATTTATATTCTCCAAATTGTTACCTATTCGAGATTTTTCAAGGGCTTTTTTATCTCCCTCAATTCCTTTTTCTATTAATCCAATTTCTAATTCTTTGGCTGAAATTATCCTTTTCCGAACTCCACTGAGCGGAGTAACTACCATCCATACAATAGAGGGGATAAGAGGCAATAAGGCAGGATTGTATAGCTCAATTGAATCTATACTTTCAATGAAAAGAATAGTATAGACTCCTACAAAAGCCAAAATACTTATAACGCCAGCACTTGTCAGTGGCATTAACTGCTCAGTATTTAGAATATCTATCTCAATCGCTCTTGAAAGCCTATTCATCTTAGTCATGTTACGCAGGTAGGTACTAGTAGATTGCCAAATCATAATCCATATGATCAAGATTTGAATAATAGAGTAAACCTTGAGAAACGGATAGGGCACTTCATTAAATGAAAAGCTGGCTCCATTGACAAAGAAGCCGTGTAACAAACCAATACAGATAGGAATGAGCATTTCTTTCCATGAAAGTTTCTGATCATGAAATTCCTGAATATGATCTTGCTTTTCGGATTCATTGAGCTTGGTGTAGCTCAACAACTTAAAGAAGCCTTTTTCATGATTGTTATTAATTATTCGGGAAATAAAAACCAGATAACCAGTGGTAAGAATAAAGAAGAAGGTGGTTGAATAAAGACTGTAACTATGTTTAATTCCTTCAATTTCAAATACTAAGGCTTGTAACAGAACAAAGAACACACAGGTAAGAACACCCACCAACCAATTTGGCAATTGAGAAGAAGTGAGGCGTAATAGAAATGGTTGTGATGGTTTATTCATGTCTGATAAACTTACAATTTAAACAGTATGAAATGAAGGTCAAGAAGCCATTCAAATTTTATTAATTGTAGCCAGTATTGGTTGAAGAGAATTAACTGCTCAAATCCAAAAAACTGTTACCAATAAAAACCTTGAACATTTAGTTGATGATACTATAAATAAATTAGTATTAGTCTTAATAATTTGGACATCTTAGCTGATCTGTAAGAAGTCTTGGTCAGGAATTCATAATTTGACCTTATTTTAGATCCACAATTCAACCAATATGAAAAAACTACTTCTCTTATTCTTTATGATTTGTTCATTGAGCATGGTAGCTCAGCATGAATATGGAAACATTTTATCTATGAAAGATAGAGCCACTACCATTAACAGGTTGCTAGAAGATAAAGTGAAGAATTACCTTCCTGAAATCATGAGAAGAGAGGGAATTGATATGTGGCTGGTTATTTCTAGAGAGTACAATGAAGACCCAGTAATAGAAACCCTACTACCAGCAGAATGGCTTGCCGCAAGAAGACGAACCATACTTGTTTTTTACGATCGTGGAGATGGTAAAGAGTTAGAAACTTTAGCTGTTGCCAGATATGATGTGGGTTCAGTTTTTAAAAGTGCATGGAATAAGGAAGAGCAACCTAATCAATGGGCACGCTTGGCAGAGATTATAAGTGAGAGAAACCCTAAAAAAATAGGTGTAAATAAATCTGAATACTTTGGTTTAGCTGATGGTATTGTAGCTACTGACTATGAAGGACTTAAAGAAGCCATAGGAGCTCAGTTTTCCAAAAGAGTTGTATCGGCCGAAAAGGTGGCAATTGGCTGGTTAGAAACAAGAACTGCGGCAGAAATGGCCATTTATCCGCATATAGTCAAAATTGGACATGAGATCATTAAAGAAGCCTTTTCTTCTAAGGTAATTACACCAGGGGTTACCACAACGGAAGATGTGGTTTGGTGGATGCGAGAGAAAGTACGAGAGTTAAAGCTCCAGGCTTGGTTTCACCCTACAATAGACATACAGAGAGCCGACCCAGAAAGGTTCGACCACCTAAGAACTTTTAGTAAGCGCCCAGAACCTGGTGTAATAATGCCTGGCGATCTTATTCATTGTGATTTTGGTATTACTTATCTCAGACTGAATACTGACCAGCAACAGCATGCTTACATTTTAAAATCAGGCGAAACAGATGTACCTGAATACCTAAAGAAGGCATTCAAAAATGGTAATAGGCTACAAGATATCTTCACTAATAATTTTAAAGAAGGTAGAACTGGTAATGAGGTTCTGAAGATGAGTAGGGAACAGGCCATAGCCGAAGGAATTACTCCATCAATTTATACTCACCCTATTGGTTATCATGGTCATGCAGCTGGTACCACTCTGGGTATGTGGGATTCTCAAGGAGGCGTACCTGTAACTGGAGATTACCCACTACACTTAAATACTGCCTATTCTATTGAGCTGAATGCTTCTACCTTTGTTGAAGAATGGGGCAAAGACGTAAGAATAATGTTAGAGGAAGAAGCTTTCTTCAATAAAGATGGCGTACGCTATATAGATGGAAGGCAAGAGGAGATTATCATAGTAAAATAAGGCTTGAGGCATTTTTTAGTTTACATATCATTTTTTGTCCTCTCTATTGGAGGCTTATCTGCTCAGACCGAGTCATACTTCGATCTAAGAGGTCAGTCGTTTTCTGATCCTGTAAAGCTCGATGGTAAGTGGGAATTCTATTGGCAACAATTCATATCAGAAAAGAATAATCAAGGCAGCTTTGAGCTTCTGGAGGTTCCTGGTGATTGGTATCAAGAACCGTTTGATAAACAGTTTACTAAAACTGGGTATGGTACATATAGAACTACTGTGGTTGTAGATGGGGCCAATCCTGAAGATTTAGGACTGTATATTCCTCACATATTTTCATCCTACAAGCTACTTATTAATGGAGACTTGGTTTATAAATCTGGCGATGTAGGTAAGTCTAGGAAAGAATATCAGCCTAACAGAGAACCCAAAGTATTCAACCTTTCAAAATATGGTCAATCTGAATATGAGATCATCATTGAAGTAGCCAACTACGACCATATGAACTCTGGTTTATTGTATTCTCTAGAATTAGGGAATTTTGAAGACTTAAGGTACGAGCTTATGGCTCGCCAAGATGTCAATCTCTTTTTGGCCGGAGGGTTATTCATTACTGGCTTTGTGCTTTTGGCTTTTGCTATTTCATATAAGCAATTAGAGCTTCAGATTCCTTTCTATGCGTTGTTCTCCATCAGTCTAATGTATAGAATGCTTGGAGCAGACCCATATCCTTTGCATGCTCTTTTCACTGGTTACCCATTCGGAATATCAATTCACTTAGAATACCTCACCATACATTCTGCCGCCTTGTTTGGAGGATTATTTGTGTTCTATCTATACCCAAACCAGACCAACAAGTATCTCAAGTATATTTTTGTGATAGGCACGCTCTTTAGCATGGGGTGCATTGTGTTTTTAGAACCTGTGGTATTTACAGGGCTTTTAAAGTATTATCTATTTTTTGTAATAGTCTATGTCGGTGTATTCATTTACATAATAGCTAAGGCCAGAATTGAAAGAGAAGTAAGTTCTAGCTTCTTGGTTTTTGCTATGGTGGTGGTGCTTCTATGGACTGCTTTTCAGATTATCACCTTTTTAGGTTTAGGCAAAGTGCCATATTACTTGAACGTAGCACTCATGTCCATGATAGTTGTATTCTGCAACTTGGCGCTCTTTAGAACATTCATGTTGAAAATCCAGTCGGTAGATCAGGCGCAGGCCGAATTCAACCTGAATAAGGCCAAACAAAACATGCTGTCTCTCATTTCACATGAAATTAAGACACCCGTTTCTACACTTCGAATGAACATTGAAATGCTCAAAGCAGGTTTGGAAAGTGGCAAGGCTATTCCTGATTCTATGATGGAAAAAATTGTATGGGGGAGCTCAGAAGCTGTTGTAGATATCAAACAAATGGTTAATGACTTTGTCTACTTCATGAGTAGAGCCGATGCAGGTGTATGTGTAATAGCAGCTGAAGAAATTGCCAGTAGACTTACCGCGCGGTTCACTATGAACCAACTTAGTATTAAAGTTGCTTCAGGTTTAAAGGGAAGTTATAAAACCGATTTGCTCACGCTTGAGTATATTCTAAGTACTCTACTCAATAATGCCGAGAAGTATTCATCTTCTTCAGATCCGACTCCAGAACTGTGTCTTTACGAACAAGAAGATCACTTAATTATAGAAGTGAAGGATTATGGAGTAGGAATGGACAAAGAACAAATTAGGCAGTTGGGCGAAACAAAGCTTCAATTGAACGAAAAGTCCGAAATATCTGGTGTAGGGTTTTACCTTGCAAGAGAATTGTCCAACCAGTTAGATCATAATCTTAATATTGAATCTAATCCTGGAGTGGGAACCTCAGTTAGAATAGAATTAAAACGAAATGATTAACCTGCTGTTAGTTGATGATAATTTCTCTGTGAGAGATACCTTGAAAGACTTTTTGGAGTTTTTCTACAACGACCTTAATATTTTCATGGCCAAGAATGGCAACGAAGCCATAGATCTTGTTGAGAATAATAAGATGGATATTGTAATATCTGATCAGATGATGCCAGATATGAAAGGCTCTGATTTTTTAGCTTCGGTGATTGATAAACTAAGAGCAGATAAAGCTTGGATTTACATTTATAGCGGCCAATTAACAGAAGAGCTTAGAATAGACTTTAAAGATTATGGAGAAGTGAAAGTGATAGATAAATTCACTAACCCTATGTTCTTCAAAGAGATAATTGAGAACTATAAAGTTGCAGTAACTAATTAGAACCTTCGTGAAACAATTAACCAAAGTTTTAGCTTATTTTGGCGCAAGCAGATGGAAAGCAACAAGAAGGATTTCTATAACTACTTTTCTCAAAACCTCATTAAGGGGTTCGTTTACCTTGTTGTTCTAGTCGGCCTACTTATTCTTTTCAAGAGCTATTTTAAAACCCAGTATGATACCATTGAACATTGGGTGTCTGATGATTATGTGTTGATGCTCGTCATCTTCTTAATTTCAGAAGTTCTGGTAGGTATTCTTCCCCCAGAGTTATTTATGATCTGGTCTATAGACGATCCTGGAAACGTCTATACCATTATTGTTATTGTGATGGCTTTCCTATCTATCGGTGCTGGCTGGATCAATTTTGCGGTCGGTAAAGTAATCAGTACCAAGGCCTTTTTTCATCGATATTTTAATAAAAGCCTTACCAAGTATCAACAGCGATACGATCAGTACGGAGCAGGTTTTATCATAGTGGCGGCACTTACACCATTACCATATTCACTTATCAGCTTGGTGACTGGCTCAATGGATTACCCCATCCGCAAATATCTTATCTACTCCTCATTTCGAATACTGCGCTTTGTGGTATACGGCATTGTTATATGGAACTTAGAAGGGGTTATTTAGTATATGGTGCTCGGTGCTTTGTGATTAGTGCCAAGCTATCTACAAGCATAAATAATCGACCAGCACATCACACACCAAATACCATAAACCAAAAACTACACACTAGATTCCAAATCAACCAATTACCTAGTTCTCCAGTCACCCAATTCCCAAAAAATACTATCTTCAAAAAATGAACCGTAGAAACTTTATGGGCAAGAGCCTGGCTGCCGGAGCACTCTCTGCAATTCCTTTTTCAGCCAGCGCGAATAACTCTTCAGAAAACACTTTTCAATTGAATTATGCGCCACATTTTGGCATGTTCAGCCAGTCGGCACCGGGTAGTATACTCAATGAATTAGACTTTATGGCCGAACAAGGCTTTAAGGCCTTAGAAGACAATGAAATGAAAGCCAGACCCATAGAGGAGCAGAAGCAAATTGCCAGCCGAATGGAAAAACATGGTATGAGCATGGGCGTTTTTGTGGCGCACACTATTCATTGGTTCAGGCTTAACCTGACGAGTGGAGACCAAGACAAGCGAAATGAGTTTTTGCAAGAGATCCGCGAGTCTGTCGAAGTAGCCAAGAGAGTAAATGCCAAATGGATGACTGTAGTACCTGGCTTTGTAGATATGCGTAAAGATATGGGCTACCAAACTGCCAATTTGGTAGAGAGTCTGAAGCAAGCCTGTGCTATTCTTGAGCCACATGATTTGGTGATTGTATTAGAACCACTTAATAAAAGAGACCATCCAGGTCAGTTTTTAAGCGGTACTGCCCAGGCCTATGAAATCTGTAAAGCAGTAGACAGCCCATCGTGCAAAATACTCTATGATGTCTACCATCAGCAGATCACTGAAGGTAACCTGATCCCTAATATCGATGCTGCCTGGGATGAGATCGGGTATTTTCAAGTAGGAGATAACCCCGGCCGCAAAGAACCCACTACCGGGGAGATCAACTATCTCAACGTATTCAAGCATATTCACAACAAAGGCTTTACAGGCATTGTAGGTATGGAACATGGCAACTCACAAAGCGGCAAAGCGGGAGAGTTAGCTGTAATTGAGGCGTATAGAAAGAGTGATGGGTTTTAATAAGTAAATTGAGTTGATCAAACGTATTTCAAATAAGCAACACACAAGGAGAAATGACAAAGAACCAAAAAATCAAAGTTCGGGACGTTGAGATAGGAATCGCTCACTTGAATCAAGAGGATTATATTTCGTTAACCGATATTGCGCGTCATAGAGACTCTGAAAGAACAGATTATATCCTTCAAAACTGGATGCGCTCTCGTAGTACAATTGAATTTCTTGGACTTTGGGAGAGATTGAATAATCCTGCTTTTAATTCCATCGAATTCGATGGGTTTAAAAATCAGGCAGGATCGAACAGTTTTAGTTTGACTCCCAAGAGGTGGATTGAAGCCACAAAAGCAATTGGAATTATTTCTAAAGCTGGCAGGTACGGTGGAACCTATGCACATCGAGACATAGCTTTCGAATTTGCCTCCTGGATAAGCGTAGAATTCAAACTCTATCTAGTTGTAGAGTTTCAGCAACTCAAGAAGAAAGAGGAAGAGCAAAAGCAAGTTAGGTGGAACGTAAGCCGAACCTTGGCTAAAGTCAATTACCGAATTCATACTGATGCCATCAAAGAGAAACTGATTCCAGAAAAGATCCCCAAAAACCGTATACAATTGGTCTATGCTTCGGAAGCTGACTTGCTAAACGTTGCCTTATTCGGACAAACAGCCAAAGAAAGGCGTGACCAAAACCCTGATACTGATGGCAATATAAGAGATCATTCAACCATAGAACAATTGGTGGTTTTGGCTAACCTTGAAGGTATTAACGCCATGCTGATTCAACAAGGCATGAGTCAACCAGAAAGATTAAGGCAGTTAAATGCTTTGGCAATTCAGCAAATGAAATCACTGCTGCAATCTCCTTCTAATAAAAACCTTCTGGACTAAATTGCCAAAAGGATTGATATTGTTGAAGAGAAACTGAGACATGGCCGTGATTGAGGCGTATAGAAAAAGTGATGGGTTTTAGTTGAAGTATAAACGTTTAGCCTATTCTGAAATCTTTCAATATATCTAGGTTCTTTTTACCCAGTCGATACCAAGAATATAAACCTTCATCGACCCAAGATTTGGAGATGGCCATTCCATCTGAATATTCTTTTAAGAAGACCTCTAGAAGTGTGTCATGCTTATATAGATACCAAAAACCGTTGTTTGGGAAACAAACATGTAAATCCTTGCCTATATATTTCTTGTCAAAAGTCAGCCGAGCTTTTAATTGTATCTTTAAGTAATTCAGTCCATCAATATGCTGTGCTATAAAATCTGCACCGTTCCAATCATCGTTGAGTCGAATACATGCATAACCGTAATCCGCTAAGACAGCAGACACTTTTTGAAAGTTGAATGTCTCTTTTTGTTTTGCGTTGAGGTTCTTGTATAGAATTTTCTTCATTCCAAATCGACAAACTGTAAAGATACCGAAAACGGCAAACCCTAGATTTCTAGCATATTAGATCGAATTTGCACTTCATCCTGTTCGATTTGTCGTTCATTTATAAGATGATAACTCATATATTCAAAGTCCCCATCCATTTGTGAAATATCGTTGCCTTCGAAATAGAAATTATAGTAGGAATAGCTATCTGTTCCATAATCAGACCTGTCTATTACCTCGTCTGTGATTTCTAATATTTCAGGTTCATATCGAAAATAATAATGTAAGTCACCAAAGTGTAACGATATCTCAGTATCAATTAATGGAGCTCTATTTCTGAATTCTAGGTTAGCTTTTGTGAATTTTAGTAAGCGAATCTGGTCCGGGTTTAATTCAATTGCTAATAGTTTATCGACAAGTTGATCCATAAACTCCCAAACTTTATCCGGTACATGTGTGAATACTTTTTTCATTGTTCTCAAATCAAATCTAACCCTAACTCCTTCAAGTACTCATTGTGCTCCTTGGTCTTAGCATCAATAGTTTTATTGATCTCGATAAGCTTTTCATTGACCTCTTTTAAATCAATTTGAACTTCCTCTTCTGCAGTGCTGACATACCTAGAGATATTGAGGTTATAGCCATTCTTCTCAATCTCATCCATTGAAACCTTGCGAGAATAGCGTTCCGCTTCTCTGCGATATTGATAGGTTTCTACGATATTTTTGATGTGCTTTTTATTGATAGCGTTCTGACGCTTGCCTTTATCAAATTGCTCGCTAGCATTGATAAAGAGCACATCATCTTGCTTCTTACATTTCTTGAGCACGAGAATACAGACAGGTATGCCAGTTGAGTAGAAGAGGTTAGCAGGTAAACCGATAATCGTATCAATATGGTTGTCTTTCAAGAGTTTGGTTCTGATTCTTTCCTCAGCTCCGCCTCTAAAAAGCACACCATGCGGTAGGATGATGGCCATTGTACCTTCTTTGCTCAGGTAATGAAAGCCATGGATTAAGAAAGCAAAGTCTGCTGCCGATTTAGGAGCTAAACCATAGCTTTTAAATCTAAAATCTTCGCCCATGGCTTCATTTGGGTCCCACCGTAAACTGAAGGGTGGATTGGCAACAATCGCATCAAATTCAGTTTTCTTAGAGGGATTCATTTCATTGAGTACATCCCATTGGTTTTTTAAGGTGTCTCCATGGAAAATCTCAAACTCAGTGTCTTTCATGCCATGCAATAGCATATTCATGCGCGCCAAGTTGTAAGTGGTAATGTTGTTTTCTTGACCGTAAATCTTACCCACTGTACCACCTCCATTGGTAATTCGTCTTCTAACATTTAATAGGAGGGAACCCGATCCACAAGCAAAGTCTAGTACATTATCCAGCTTTTTTTTCTTACCCGTTGCAGGGTCTTGGCTATCTAAAGTGACAATCTCAGAAAGGATAGTTGAGATTTCTTGAGGAGTATAGAATTCACCTGCCTTCTTACCCGAACCAGCTGCAAACTGACCAATTAAATACTCATAAGCATCTCCTAATTGATCCGTATCCGTTGAGAACTCAGAAATGCCTTCTGCAATCTTCTGAATTATAGTACACAGTTTATCGTTACGCTCTTTGGGTGTTTTTCCCAGTTTCTCTGAGTTAAGATTGATTTCAGAGAAAAGGCCTTGAAAGGAATTGTCAAAAGACTCATTTTCTATATAGCGAAAGCCTGCTTCTAGAGTGATTAATAATTCTGGGTGTTGCGTTCTCGCTAATTCAGTGATATTGCTCCAAAGGTGATTGGGTTTGATGACATAATGCACTTTTCTGCGCATTTGCTTTTCAAACTCCGGAATGTCTTCTTCATTTTCAGCATACCAAAGACTTAGTGCAGTTCTTTTATCATCTTCATCTAATTTCGGATAATCAGAACCCAATTCCTTTTTGGCTGATTGCTCGTAATTATGAGATAAATACCGAAGGAAAAGGAAAGAAAGCATATAATCACGGAATGAATCTGCATTCATAGCTCCTCGCAAATTATCGGCTATGGCCCATAGCGCTTTTCCAAGTTTATCTTGATCAGTTTTAGTCATTGATTAAATGTTATTCTGGGATTACAAAACCATATTTATCCATAATTCTGTCTAGCACTTCATTGAAAACATCTAAGTTATCTGGTACTGGCTTGTCAATTTGCTGATAATACACGTTTAGATGTGATAATGCATTTACAATAAATGCAATTCTATCATCTCCTTCAATGCCTATTTGTTGTAAAACATAGCTGAATTTACCCACACCAAGAAAAGAAGCAATATTTTCCAGCACTTGTCTTAGTAGAGCAAAGTGATAAGTGAACACCTCAGTCTTTTGTGCTTGTACTAGAATTTGTAATAATCTCAAATGGTATAAGAATACACCATTCTTGGTAGCAATCAATGACAGATCATCGCCTTTATTTTCTAGTATGAATTCCTTATACTTTTTCGAGTTATCACGATTTCTGAATTTCGCTGCACTGGACCCTTTTCCTAACATATCAGAAATAATGGTCAGAAACCCGAAGTGGTGCGAGGTGATTATTATTTTCCTTTTTTCAAATTCACGTTCGATTAAATCGAAAACTGTGAATGCTGTAACATAAATATTATGGTCGTCTAGACTTGAAACAGGGTCATCTATAAAGAAATGAGCGTCTTGTTGATCCGCCCAACCTTGAACCTCAAATAGTGCTAAAAAAAAGCACCAAATAAATATACGTTCTTCACCTCTTGATATTTTTATTGGTGTTTGATTCTTATCCTCAGGCTCATAAAATTGAATAGAATCATAACCATTTTGTGGGTCCTTGTTTGGAACAAAAAAGAAGTCGTATTTAGGCTTATATGGAACTAGTTTTTTATAAATCTCGTCCTCCGTAAATGAACCGTGCAAAGCGTTAAGTGAACTATATTTGATATCAAGCTTTATAGTTTGTTCTCCATTTTCGATGTCATTATCCCAAATAAAGAGGTCTTCACTATACGCGTTATAATAAACACCAGAGTGCTTCCCTTCTGCTGGATCTTTAGTCAGGTTTTTGTACTCTACAGATAATCTGGTCTTTCCTGTTGCATTAAAAGCATAGACAAGAATTACGTTTTCTTTAATTTCTAATAGCTGCTTGGCTACTTCGCTTAGTGTGCTCATTGTTGTTTTCTAAGTTTTAGGAAAAAGCCCTTGCATCAAGCCTTTTTTATGATCTATCAACTGATCGATTTTGTCTTCTTGTGCGGAGATTAGTTCATCAACAGCAGTTAGGGTTGATGCTATTTTTTGCTGTTCCTTTTTGGTAGGAGGAATCGAAATTGGCATTTCTGTCACCATTGCCCTTCTGACAGAGTCGACAGAGTTTTTAGCACTCATTCTCATTACTCTTTCGTAAAAGTGTTCCGAAAAAAAGTAGAATATAAACTTGCCATCTACATCTTTTTCAAAGTCATAAATGCAGTATACTCTTTGATGGAAATCAAATTTTCCAACAATATAATGATAGATTTTACCCACTCCCACACCATCGCCAGATGTAAGAAATGCCTCACAATCGAATGAAAATGAGTTTATTCTTTCAATAGTTTGCGACCTAACGAAGAATGGATATTCGCCATTATCTATTTTATCTTGAGTATCCTTATTCCCGGTGGTAATTTTCGATACGTGTTCAAGTTGTTTCAATTTCCACTCCCCATCACCTTTAAATTTAGGAAATCGAACCTTTGGTACAGTTTCGCCTTCCTGTGGAAATAGGTTTTGTAGTAAGCCTTTTTTGTGGTCTTTGAGGGTCTCTAGTTTATCCTTGTGTGCAGCAATCAGCTCATCCAAGGAAGAAAGACAAGTGGCTATTTTTTGTTGTTCTTCTTTAGAAGTTTTCGGCAATTTAATATTGTATACTATTTCACTGCTGATATTCTGAACAATTCCACCTGCTGCAAATTTTTTGTATTGACTCTGTGTGTATTCTGAATTTAGAAGTTGCAACAAGAATTGCTTATCAAAATAATCTTCGTATTCTCTTAAAACGAACCAGCCATCATAAATACATCCTTCAACTTCCAATAAATAAGTGCTTCCATAGCTCATTGAGTTAGCAAGAATCAATTCTCCTTTTTTTACTGATCTTGATTTTTTAGCACCCTCTGGTGTAATCTTTTCAGAAACACTTCGTATGACATAATCAGCAATTGTACTTGTATCCCCAATTTTGATCCAGTTGACTCCCAAATCGCTGTTAGTCAAATACTCTCGTATTGGTCTAGGCGAACTCCCTCGATATAATTTAATGAATTTCGAGAATGGCTTTAATTCCCAGTTAGCTTTATTCGCAAACTCAGGAAACCGCAACTCTGGTACTAAATTATCTTTACTCATACGCTGCTAATCCAGAGATTTCACGGCCATTGGCCATTTTTTTAAGTTTAGGAGCAAGCTCTTGCATCAATTCAGTCTCCTTTTTACTTCGTTGTTTCCATCCTAATTCTAATGGCTCCAAAAGGTCGGTGAGTTTTTCGCCATCAAAGATCATTCGATCCATTACTTGCTCTACAAAGTCTTTCAAATCAACAACAGCCAAGCCATGCTTATTGGCGGTATCAGCAATGTCCTTATTATACTTTTCAATCTTAAATACTTCAAAGTTTGCCTTCAGATCTTCAGCAGATTGGCCAACCGTCCAGTCCACATGGTTGCTGATATAGTCTTCTAAATCTTCTTCTTCATCCATCAGGTTAGAGTTAGACTTCAATAGACTAATCACCTGAGACTTAGACATTCGCTCTTTAGAAGGTTTTTGGGTACTGTCAGCCACCAAACTCATAATGTAATCATAGTCAATTACAGATGAGGCAAAGAGCACAAACTCAAAGTCTAATTGCTGTATTTCTTCCGGTGCTTCTTCACCTTCGGTTTGCTGTATTTTTCTAAGTTGTTTAGCGGTTTCTAAGTAAGAACTTCTAAAGCCTTGCAAATCAACTTTAGGCAGAATCTTTTCAATCTTGCCTTGTTGTTCTTCGTCTAAGTCAGTGTATTGGTCTAACTGCGTTTTGAGTCGCTGTACTTCCTTGAAGTTTTTCACAAAAGCTATTTTAGCCGCATCACCTTTTAGGTTGTAAACCTCTTGAGGCTCTTGAACCAAGTCGTGTTCTTCCATAAAAGCACCTAAGGCTTCAACTGCCTGTTGATATTGCTCAATCACAACAGGAGCCGGATCAACCATCCAAATCTCTTTGGCCTTGCCTTTGTCTTCTCCAGAGAATAAGGCAATCGCTTGGTTTACCTCGTTTTGCTGAGAACGGAAATCAAGAATATTACCATAAGGTTTGGTGTCGTTCAGTACCCGATTGGTTCTTGAAAAGGCTTGAATCAAACCATGGTATTTAAGATTCTTATCTACATAGAGCGTATTCAAATACTTAGAGTCGAAACCTGTCAAGAGCATATCCACTACAATGGTGATATCAATCTTCTCCTTATGTGGTAAGTCCTTATTGCTGTATTTCTGATCCTTTATTCTTCTCTGTACATCTTGGTAATAAAGGTCAAATTCATTGATGGAATGATTGGTGTCAAACTGTTGATTGTAATCATTAATGATTTGAATCAATGCAGCTTTCTTCTCTTCAGCATTCTCTTGGTTGTCGTATTTCTCTTGCGCCAAGTCTTCTTGCAGTTGTTTAATATCCGCTGCATTCTTTTGGCTGTCTTGTGCCATTAATTGGGCAGGTGGTGAAAAGACACAAGCAAGATTTAAAGGCCAGAAATCTTTATCTTCAGATTTTCTATTAGCCTGTAGATTCTTGAATAGGTTGTAATAGGCAATGGCATCATTGATAGAGGCGGTTGCCAATACCGCATTGAACTTGCGTTGGTTGGTGGCTTTGTCGTGCTTTTCGAGAATAGCTTCCACCACAGCTTGTTGTGCCAAAGCCTCACCGGCTTTTGGTTTTTCATCGCCTTTGCCTTTGAAGTAGTCAATATGAAACTTTAATACGTTTCTGTCTTCAATGGCATTGGTAATGGTATATGCATGAAGCTGCTTCTCAAAGATGAACTCAGTGGTTTTGTATTGCTCGTATTGATCTTCTCGAACCTTAATATTTGAGTTTTCTTCAAAAATAGGCGTACCCGTAAATCCAAATAATTGGGCATTTGGGAAAAAGCTTTTAATCGCTTTATGGTTATCACCAAACTGAGAACGGTGGCACTCATCGAAGATAAAGACCATGCGCTTGTCCTTCAAAGGCTCAAGCCTTGATTTATAAGTCTCAATCCCCTTTTCTGCTTTCTGCTGATTTCTTTTGCTCTTCTCATCTAAGGCAAGACCTAACTTCTGTATAGTCGTCACGATTACCTTGTCAGCATAATCAGTGGAAAGCAAACGCCTGACTAAGGTTTCTGTATTCGTGTTTTCTTCAACGCTTCCGGGTTGAAACTTATTAAACTCGTCTCGCGTCTGTCGATCGAGGTCTTTGCGATCAACTACAAAAAGACATTTCTCAATTTCATCTTTTGCTTTGAGCAGGGTAGAGGCCTTGAAGGAAGTTAAAGTTTTTCCACTTCCTGTGGTGTGCCAGATAAAGCCATTACCACGATTCTGTTCTACACATTTTTCAATGGCTTCAACAGCATAAATCTGATAAGGACGCATCACAAGCATTTTCTGCTCACTTTGCACCAATACCATGTATTTACTAATCATTTCTCCAAGCTTACACTTGGCTAAAAACTTCTCAGCAAACAGATCGAGGTCATTGATCTTTTTATTGTTGATGTCGGCTAATTCATAAACAGGCAAGAACTGTTCGTCTGCATTGAATTGAAAATGCTGATTCTTATTATTGGCAAAGTAGATGGTTTTCGACCCGTTACTGACAATGAACATTTGCATGTAGCACATCAAAGTATTGGTATAACCATTGCCAGGATCGTTTTTATAATCCACTATTTGCTGCATCGCCTTTCTATGCGATACATCTAGTTTCTTAAGTTCAATTTGAACAAGTGGCAAACCATTGACTAAGAGAATAATATCATAGCGCTGATGGCTATTCTCTGTGTTTATTCTTAATTGGTTGATTACCTCATATTCGTTCTTGCACCAATCACGATGATTGACCAATGTATAATGAAGAGGTGTGCCGTCTTCTCTTTGGAAATACTGCTGCTCTCTCAGTTTCGTAGAAGCAATGAAAACATCAGGTTCGATGATTTCTTCTCTTAACCTTAAGAATTCACTATCAGAAAGGCGAACTCGGTTTAAGGATTCAAACTTCAGTTTGAAATTTGCCTCAAGAGACTTCCTGTCCTTGATGTCTTCACGGTAGACATACTTTTGTTCCTTGAGTTGGGCAATTAGTTTTTCCTCTATGTGGTGTTCTTTGGTCATTCTACATTAAAGTCTAAACATAGCGTTACTAATTCTTAAAAACAGGCTACGTGCTGCCGAAAGTTAAAATTAGAAGAATTTCCTAAGACTTGAATAATTGATTTATGATTGAATCTTCTCTCTTTTTTAATTCTGTCCAACCACTAACACCCCTTAAATCCATCTCGATAAAAAAGCTACTGAGGCTGAAGCTAATAAATGTATATTGAGTGGTAATTAAGCATTCAGTAATATCAACAAACGATTAGCTATGAAATTCTCAACTCAGCTGCAGCGACTCACCTTTTTTGTTGCGCTATTTTTATGCGTCACTCAGGCTTCAGCCCAAGAAAAGAAAGCCCTTCAATTAGAAGATTATGGGCAATGGAACAGAATCAGCAATACATCACTTTCGCCCAACGGGCAGTGGATTACTTACGCTTATAGTCCTAATGATGGCGATGCGAAGTTCTACATCCGTCAGGTTGCGGGCGATACAGTATATAGTGCTATTAATGCCTCTAGGGTAAGCTTTTCGAACGATAATCAATACGTTGCATTTTTAGTTTCTCCTGCAGAAGAGAAGGCCGAAGCTTTAAGAAAGCAACGCAAACCTGTCAACAGAAACCTGCATATTTATAACCTTAGCAATCGTTCGGTAGAAGAAATTAAGGATGTACAATCATTCAGCTTTGCAGAAAACTCTGAGTGCATCGCCATAAGCAAAGTAAACAGCGATAAAGACGCTGAACACAGCGGCACCGACCTGATTCTGAAGAGCCTTAAAGGTGGCACGGTAATGAATATTGGTAATGTTTCGAGCTACGCTTTTAATGAAACAGGCAAGCTATTCTCTTACTTGGTAGATGCCGATGGTGATACAGGAAATGGTGTCTACTTACTAGACCTAAGCAATAGCAGAACCTGGTCTATCAATACCGGAGAATATACCTACAGTCAACTGTCTTGGAACGAAGCCGGAAATGCATTGGCCGTGCTTTATGGGAAAACACCAGAAGGAAAGGTTCAGCGAGAAAATACACTGCTTATTTCAAGTAATCTTAGCGCTGGTATGTCTAATCTTTCTTCGCTCACCATGTTTAGCCAAGCACCGAACAATTACGTGATCAGCGAATACAGTGGTTTGAACTGGAATGAAGCGGGCACACAGATTTTCCTTGGTATTAAGGAGCAGGAAGACGAGTTAAAGAAAGAAGACGAATTGAAGGCCAATGTAGATGTTTGGCATTGGAAAGATGATGTAGTGCAGTCATCGCAAATTGTGCGAGCTAACAGAGATAAGCGAGCCACCTACACTGCGGCTTACAATGTTAACTCTGGTAAACTGGTGCAGCTCCAGACAGAAGATATTTCAGTGAGAACTAATGACAAATCGAAATGGGCAGTTGGCTTTAACGATAGCAAATACAGTAGCCTGAGAGATAGGCCATCGGGTTATGCCGACCTAACCGCCATCAACACGCAAACTGGAACTAGTAAGCGTATTGCTGATGAGGTTTATCATTTCATTGGGCTTTCAGCCGATGGACAATATGCGGCTTACTCTAAAGATACGCAAGTAATGATTTACCAGTTCGAAACTGGCAAAACCACCAACATTAGCGCAAATACTGATATCAGTTTTGAGAATACCGAATTCGATTACCCGGTAGAAAAACCGGTTTATGGAATTGCTGGCTGGTCAACCGATGGTGATTGGGTTTTGATGAACAATAAGTACGACATCTATGCCTTTTCACTCAAATCAAAAGAGGTGAAGAACCTTACAGATGGAGTTGGGAGAGACAACGAAATCCGTTTCAGATTGACACAGCTTGATCCTGAAGCTGATAGCTACGATTTATCTAAAACCTTATTGCTCAGTGCTTATGGTGAATGGACCAAGAAGTCGGGTTACTATGAAGTGAAAATGGGCAAGAAGCCTAAAGCACTTAAGTTTGTAGATAAAATGATAGGCCGACCCACCAAAGCCAAAAATGCTGACGTATTGATGTTCAGTCAACAGACTTTTGAGGAGTTTCCAGATGTTTGGGTGGCCAGCACTGACTTCAAAAACGAACAAAAAATTACAAATGCTAACCCACAGCAGGCAGAGTATAAGTGGGGCAGAAGAGTGCTAGTAGACTACACAGACAAAAGAGGCCATAAATTACAGGCTACATTAGCTTTACCTGCCGACTATCAGGAAGGTAAGAAGTACCCAATGGTGATTTATTTCTACGAGAAAATGTCGCAAAGACATCATCAGTATTCTATGCCAACTTATGATGACAGACCACACATGTCTGCTTATGCCAGTAATGGTTATTTGGTGTTGATGCCAGACATTGTTTACGATATGGGTAAACCAGGAAGCTCTGCTTTAGATGATGTGACATCTGCGGCACAAAAGGTTATTGATCTTGGCTATGCCGACCCAGAAAGAATTGGTTTACAAGGACATAGCTGGGGTGGCTATGAGTCGAGCTTTATCCTAACTCAAACCGATATGTTTGCTTGTGTAATCACTGGCGCGCCACTTACTAATTTAATTTCAATGTATAATGTCGCTTATAAGCGAACAGGCAACCTTAACGGTCCAATTATTGAGTGGTCGCAAGGTAGAATGGGAGTAAGCCCATGGGATGATATGGAGCTATACAGAAGTCAGTCTCCTATTCATCATGCTCAAAATATTAATACACCATTTTTAATATTACATGGTACTGCCGATGGCGCTGTAGACTGGAACCAAGGTTTGGAATATTATCAGACTGCTCGCAGATTAGGCAAAGAGGTTATTCTATTGTCTTACCCAGATGAACCGCACCACCTTGGCAAGGAAGAAAATCAGAAGGATTTTCAAATTAGGATGAAACAATATTTCGACCATTACTTAAAAGGTGCCGAAGCTCCAGTTTGGATGACGAAAGGCGTCAAACAATTAGATAAGAAAAGAACTAAAGCAGAAGAAATGGGAGAGGGCAAATAGCCCTCTTTCTTTTTTAGATAGCAAAATAACCATGAAACTAATTCTTACTCTTCTGGCCAGCGTAGTATTCTCTACGTTTATACATGCTCAGACAATGCTCAAGTTCGAAAAGGTGAAGTCTATGAAAACTCCATCTTACAATTTTGGCTACGCTGCCTCCAATCAAGACTTGTATGCCATGGGTGGAACGCAAGGTATGATGGAGTTTGGTTCGGGCATGCAAGTCTACGACAGCAGAACTGGAAAATGGATTACTGTAAAACTCAAAGACATACCTTATACTACCACTACGTCTTTACTTTATTTGGAAGAGTATGATGGCCTATTGATGCTCGGTGGAAGTCAATTGGTGGGAGATGCCGAATCGCTTATGCAAGAAGCTAGAGTGATTGACTTGTCAAATTTAACAATAAAATCTTTAGGGAATTTCCCGAATGCAGCGAAAAAAATGGGCCTCGCGAAACAGGGTGACTTTATCTATTACTTCGGTGGCTATTTAAGTAAAAGTAGATTCTCACCTCCAACCTATACCTTCAGTAACCACTTTTACTCCTTCAACTTAAAGAGTGGAGCACTACAAGAGTTAGCCAATTTACCAATGGCCATGTCTACGCAAGGCGGTATTTATGACGGTAATCTTTACTTGTTTGGAGGTTTTGATGATAGGTATTTAAGTGAAATTTGGCAATTCGACTTTGAAACCCAGGTTTGGAAGGAACTAAAAGGCTTTAAAGAGCCCGTTTCATCTTATGCCCTAGCTCAATATGAACACTATTTTATTCTGGTGGGTGATTACTCTAGTGGTGATCAGATATTGGTTTATGATGCCAAAAAGCAAGAGTACAAGACTTTTCAATCCAATGTGAGAATGAGAAATGGTGGAGCCGCGATTTTAAATGGCTACCTCTATGTGTACGGTGGTCAGTTGCCATACCCAGGCAAAGAGCAACTTCAACAAACTTATAGGATTTCGGTAAGTGAATTGATTGATGAAATGAATTAGTCAGGTAATTCTCCTGTGCTTAAGCATATTCATTTTGGTGTTTCTTCTTGAGTATACCGGAACGAAAAGATGAATGTTTGGCTTATATTCCTAACAACGATGCAGAGTTTAGAGCCAATTTTGTTACCTGCAAACTTGTAATATCATCAACGACAGCCTAGAGCACTTTTAAAATAAGTAATTGAGCAAGGAAAGAATTCTGGAAACGGCAAAAACACTATTCATGCGCTTCGGGGAGCGAAGCATAAGCATGGATGATATTGCCAAGGAGAGCATCGTTTCTAAGAAAACTATCTATCAGCATTTCGAAAATAAAGAGTCACTTCTCCTCACCATAGTGAAAAACGAAATAGCAGAATGGGATACTTTTAAGGCAGAACTAGCTGCAAAAAAAGAGTCTGCCGTCATTAAAATTTATAGGTATAATGAGTTTGTAAAAACTAGAATTCTCAATTTCAACCCACTATTCATCATTCAAGTTTCCAAATATTATAGAGCCATTGAAACAGAAATAAATACTGCTGCTGATAGTAATCAGACATTTATTGAAGGTCTTTACATGGAATTAAAGAGGGGTGATTTGCTCAATGACTGGGTAGATATTTCTTCTGCGGTAAAGGTTCAAAGGGTTTTGAATAAGCTGTTTATAGAAAACTGTGCGCTAGACAAAAAGAATGCAGTAAATGCTCATTTGCACCTCATTCAATCTAACTTTTTTGGAATGCTCACTAGCTCTGCTTGTGAAGAGTTACAACACTTTATCTCACGGAATTAACCATGCAACAATATATACAAGAAACTGAATTCTTCGATTTTAATACTGCTGGCATTCAAGCCTTAGTGGCTGAATTTATCGACCAACCGACTAATCAACAGATTGAAGGCCTCTTTCTTACGGTAAGAGACAACTGGAGATATAACCCTTATACCATTTCAGGCAAGAAAGACCACTACAAAGCAAGCGATGTGGTTGGCCGAAAAGAAGGGCATTGCATTGATAAGTCCGTTCTATTTATAGCTGCACTAAGGGCTTTGAAGATTCCTGCCCGACTTCGATTAGCGAAAGTTGTGAACCATATTGCAGCAGAAAGATTGACTGAGAAATTAGGCAATTCGCACATTGCACCTCACGGTATTGCTGAAGTATATGTTGATGGAAAGTGGTTTAAAGCTTCAAACGCTTTCAATAAAGAGCTCTGCGAAATATACAATGTTGATCCGCTGTACTTTAATGGGACGGAAGATGCCATGATTCAGCCCTTTAACAGAAGTGCGCAAAAGTATATGGAATACATCGAAGACTACGGTCATTTTGACGATGTGCCTTTTCGATTCATCATCGATACCTTTCAGCAAAACTATCCTGCCTTGGCCCATGCTTTTGTGGAAGATAGGTTCACCATCTAAGTTGGAAAGGAAATATAAATTCTTTCAGATCGACTGATTTTTGGCCATTTAGAAAGTGTCCCTAGACGATTTAATGATATGTTTGTGGCGGTACTAAAATGACCTAAGTTTCGGGAATGCGAACCTTCAGTAGTTTAGACAATTTAAACTTCAACTAAATGACAGCCATTGAAAGTATTGCTCTGATTGGCGTTTTCTTATTGCTGCTACTGTCTGCATTTCTGATTTCCAACAAGTCTGAAAAAAGAACTGCAAATTTACTTTTTGCTGGCTTTCTGATTATCACTTCGTTAGATCTTTCTGGTCAGTTTTTAGGTGATTTTTATAGGGATTTTACCATTCTCAATAAGTTGAGAACCTCACTTGCATTCTTACAAATGCCATTGCTTTACTTTTATGTAAAGAAAACCTGTTTCAGCGATTTCAAGCTCAAGCCTAAACTTTTGTGGCATGCATTGCCTACGCTTGTGTTTTTGTTGGTATATCTCTTCTCTGAAATCACTCTAGGACTGGAAGTGATCTTCGTTATTTCTGTTCAGATTCAGATTTATACCTATTTGGTGGCGAGTTTCATTCTACTGAAGAATTACAGAAAGACGTTTGAAAACTTCCATTCAACGCAAAGCCAAACCTATCGCTGGTTACTCACGGCTATAGCATCATACTTTCTAGCCAACAGCATTGTCCTTTTCAGAGGAGTCTCAGAAGCGTTAAATAATTTTGAACGCTTTCCTATTTTAGACTTATCTATTGCCTTGTTTGCCTTGTTTATGGTTTCTTGGTTCGTTCTAAAAACCATGCATACTCCGGAGCTATTTCTGCAGGTAAATCAAAACGAAAAGGAATCTGTAAAGCAAAAAGTGAGCAATGCACCCTCAGAAGATGCATCTAAAGATCTCGCTACTCTAGATGCCTACATGTTGAATAAGAAACCGTTTTTAAATGACACACTAACGCTTCAAGTCTTAGCCAGCGAAACTGGTCTGTCCGCAAAACGATTATCGCTAATTATTAACCAATCTAAGGGAACGCACTTCTTCGATTTCATCAATGGTCATAGGGTAGAGGAAGCCAAGCACTTGCTGCGCGAAACTGACCAGACCATTCAACAGATTATGTTCGAAGTTGGCTTTAACTCCAAGTCTTCATTCAACACGGCCTTTCGGAAACATACCAGCTTAACGCCTACAGCTTATAGAAAGCAAACCGCATCATTTAAAGTCTAAATACTAGGTGTTCTTTTTCCGATTAATTGGTTCGACTTTCCTCTAATCGAACCACAGAGCCCTTTTCTTTCATTTGATTTGCCTAAGCTCTTTGTGTAAGCAGATAGAGGCTTTCAATGAAAAAAAATCAAATCACCTATAACTCAACTATGAAAAATCTAAAAACAATTGGCCTAATTTCTCTCGCTTTAATCCTTTGGACAGCCTTCATTGCTCTAGGTTTTGTAGATGGATATTTATTGAAATCTATCGACTCTAGTGGAACAACAAAAGGCTTTGCAGAGGCTGTGTCAGATCAAATAGGGAATGAATATATAGGCAACCTAGCCATGGCGCTAATCAAAGACGGAAAAGTAGCAGAAATGCTTTTCCATTCAGATAGTGGAGAAGATATCAATGGACAATCTGCTTTTCCAGTAGCTTCGGTGAGCAAGTGGGTAACAGCTGTTGGAGTAATGAAATTGGTGGAAGAACAAAAGCTAGACTTGGATGCACCAGTTGAAAATTACCTAACTCGTTGGCATTTGCCGGCAAGTGAGTTCGTCAATGATCAAGTTACGGTAAGAAGACTATTATCGCATTCTGCTGGTTTTGATGATGACTTGGGCTACGGTGGATTCACTGCAGATGAAGAAGTTCAATCTTTGGAAGAATCTCTCACCAGCGCAGCAGACGGTTATTACGATGGTGCCAAAGCAAGAGTTGGATACGAGCCAGGGAGTCAATTTATGTATTCTGGAGCCAGTTATACGCTTCTACAATTGCTTATAGAGGAAGTAACAGGTGTATCATTTTCAGACTATATCAGTCAGGCCATTTTTAACCCATTAGGCATGAAAAATACCAGCTTCAACCTAAAAGATAGTAGCAGTATAAACCTGGTAAATGTGTACAAAACCAACGGATCGACTAGGCCAATGAATAGATTCACTGCTAAAGCAGCTGCTTCATTAATGACTAGCCTAGATGACCTCTCAAAATTCATGCTGAGCAATTCATTAGAAAACAGTTCGCTTCTAAAGCCTAGCACTATTCAGTTAATGGCAAAAGCTGAGAGCTACAGGAATGGGATTCCTTATTACGGACTAGGCCCTGATCTATACTCACCACAGCACGAAACAGCAAATATTATTGGCCATGATGGAAGCGGAAATGATGCTATCAATGCCACAGCAAGGTTCGACTTGGCCTCTCAGGATGGGATCATTATACTTAGTACGGGGCATTATTCTTTTGCCTCAGACACTGCAGATGAATGGTTGTTTTGGAAAGCAGGAATTGCCGATAGGGTAGTGATGCAAAGAAACATTCCATATCTAGTAACTCTGCTTGTAGTCGGCTATGTACTAATAGTCATTATATCATGGCTGATTTTGAAAAGGAGAAGGGCTAATACCTAAGGCCCTTTTTCTTCAGAATTTAGAATCTGAGTAGTGCTGTTAAGTGATCGGTGTAGTAAACTTTTGTTTGATGATAGTACGGGCATGATTTTTAATATTAAGCTTACTATCTAACAAACAGTGCGTTAAAGCTTAAATTCATATAACTATATCAATTATTTAAGATTTCAACTATTGGGTAATATTCATTTTGTTTAAATTAGTGGTGTTTAGTTAACTGAACCGAGTAACAATAAACGGTTAGGCTCACAACCTAGCGAATCACACAAACGACAACCCGATGAGAAGAATCAACCAGATTGCCTTATGTGCAATCACTCTATTAATCGTTTTAAGCCTACCTTCTTGCCAAAAAACCACACAGCGCCATCAAGAAGTAGCTTCTGAAGACATACTTAAGGAGATAAACACTATAAAAGCTAGTCTTTCAAGTATTAAGCTCAAGGCTGGTGCAGACAAGCCGCTAATACATTTGCCTTTCCAGAATCCTGAAGAAATTTCTTCTAACAATGGATTGCTCGACACCGAACTTGCCGTAAAATTTACTACAAGCTCCATCTATAATACCGTTAAAAACGAGAACATTTCATTGTATCACAGGTCTTATAACGGCAAACTGGTTGGGCCAACCCTTCGACTTAAGAGAGGAGATTCACTGTTTGTAAATTTGATGAATCAGCTTCCAACCTTAGAAGGAGGAGGGGCTTGCGACCCTTTTGAACCTATACATGATGGAGTAGATCCTAACATTATTGATAGTCTGAGGTTTAACAATACTAATTTGCATACGCATGGTCTGCATGTTTCTCCTATGGGGCATGGAGACAATGTATTCGTTAACCTAGATCCTGGTTGTAGCTTTCAGAACAGAATAGGAATTCCAGATAACCATGCGCCCGGTACCTTTTGGTATCACGCACATCTCCATGGCTCTACAGCTATTCAGGTTTCTTCAGGAATGGGAGGAGCTATAATTATAGAAGGTGGCTTAGATAGTCAGCCAGAGATTGAAAAAATGGAGGAGAAAATCTTCATCATGCAACAGATTCCTTATACACCAGATACCGCTGCAGGAGGCAATCCAGATCGTTATGCAGTGAAGTTCATTGAAGGAACCACTTTTGGTCCAGGAAGCTGGCAAGATGGTATTGAAGCCTCAACAGGATGGAGAACAACCATCAACGGAATGGTATTGCCTATCATTGAAATGGAGTCTGAAGAGGCTCAACGTTGGCGATTTATTCATGCAGGTGTAAGAGAAACACTAAACCTTAAGCTTGTCAGCCTACAAGAAAATAAAATCAATCATGAGAAGCTTCACGTGGTAGCTGAAGATGGCATTGCCTATGGTTATCGCAATGATGTGGACAGCATGACGCTTCAGCCTGGTTATCGTGCTGATATTCTGGTTCAAGCAGCAGTAAATACGAGTAATGAGCAAGACACCCTGTATCTAATTGACGCAGATTCGCCTGTGTTGGATGAAACTGATAGAACCGAGTACGAGTCGGAAAAGGTATTGGCTGTGGTCATTGTTAAGCCTAAAACTTCCAAGGCATTGGCTCGCAAATTACCTTCTTCAGAGGCATTGGCAGTGTATGCACCATATCCTTCATTGGTTAATGAACCGGTTACCGATTCTATGCAGTATGTACAGTTTGATATAGTGCCAGGAGATACTACCCTTTTCCAGATTAATGGAGAAGCCTTCGACCATACCAGGCCACCGCGTCAACTAGGACTGAATAATGTGCAGGAGTGGACTCTCACTTCATCATTAGGTGCTCATCCGTTCCACATCCATGTGAATCACTTCCAGATTCAACAGCATTTTAAGAAAGTGAATGATGAATGGGTAGAACAGCCCACCTCGCCAGTCTGGAAGGATACTTACTTTGTTCCTAGCTCAGATTCCATCATCATCAAATCAATCTATAAGGACTTTGTGGGAGATTTTGTACTCCATTGTCACATTCTAGACCATGAAGATCAGGGTATGATGGAATCGGTGAGAATAGATAAAGACAACCGAATTACCGCCTACCTGAGTGATAGAGGGATTTCTATTTGTGGGCCAGGCTATAAGAATGATTTCGACATGACAGAATTAGAATAAACACTTATGAACATGATTAGACACACACTCAAAACGCTCATCGGCTGTATGTTGCTGATAGTACTTTTTGCTGGGCAAATCTCAGCGCAGGTAATTAGAAAGAACATCGACTCGCTTACCGCAGTAGAGTTGGCCACTTACGAACATGCCATTCAACTATTGAAAGATAGAAGTGCTGAAAATCCGTACGATCTACAGGGCTACGCTTGGCAAGCTTGGGTTCACAACAAAAACAGAGTCACCATTCCTGCTCAAAATACTATGAAGCAAGGAGATATGATTCCGACCGAGTTTTATAAAAAAGCTGCTCAAGAAGTCTATGCAGATGGCACATACGGGTACCCAGGTATGTGTGAGCATGGAAAAGACATCTTCTTTATTTGGCACAGAGCACAGTTTTATTACTACGAACAGATTCTACAGAATACCGACCCTGAGGGTACAATTGTAGACAGCAAAGGAAATAAGTACCCCACCAAGAACTTGGGTATTCCTTTTTGGAATTTCACTAGAAAAGCAAGTGGCAAGAAGTTTCCGAAGATTTTTGAAGATCAAAATTCAGTGCTCTATCATCCGGGTAGGAACGTAGAAATTGATCCAGAAGACACTTCCTTTACATCTCCTTACTTACTCTCAAACCTACTTCAAAGTGATTATTGGGCAGTATTTGGAGGTTACCCAAATGCCACCAATGGTGGTTATGGTACTTTTGAAAGTCAGATTCATAACCCAATGCACGATAAGTTCATTGGTGGAGATATGGCAAGCCCATCTACTGCTGCTTATGACCCGATTTTCTATTCATTCCATGCCTATATCGATTATGTATTTGAAGCTTGGATGGAGCAACACGGAAAAGAGAAGATCACTTCTTTAAACTACTTTCTAAGAGCCCAACAACCAGAGCAATTTCATTTACCAAACCACAACCCAGGACTTGGTGATAGACCTAATATGGGGCAGGCAAACCTGTATCTCGACATTTCTAAACTTGGTTATAAATATCAGGTTAGAGGTAAAGACCGCTTCTATAATGCGGCAGAGATAGCTCAGTTTTTAACTGATAGCAAAGGCAGACCTTTGGTTTTAGGGGTGAGCAATGAAAGCCCTTATTACAAACTATTTACTTATGGCGTTCAAAGAAAGCCAGAAAGTGACATTGGAGAATTGACTCAGCAAACCCTTACAATAGATGCAGTAAACCCAGAAGTGCCATACATTTACACTTACACGGAAAGTCAGCCAACAACTTCTTATCAGGTAGATATTTATATGCACCCTGTAAATGTTAAAGCGAAAATTAAATCGAAGAAGTTTAGGGAAAAATACTTTGTAAGGTCGGCAAATGCGTGGTTAGATGAAATGCATGGCGACCATATAATGGGAGGCCACAAACTAAATGTAGACCTAACCGAGGCTATTAATGCTTTGAACCAAAACTTCTCAGGAGAAGAATATCAAATAACAGTAAACTACACTAAACAATAATACCATGAGCGTTTATTTCGACCCAGATATTAAGGCCATTTTTGCACCATACGTACAACTAATGTTACAGGTCTCAATTGCAACGGACCAAGGTGTTTTTAGCTTAGATCTCAGCAATTACGAGTCAGTTTGCCGATTAAGCCAGCGCATTAAAATAGCTATTGAAGGTTACAAGCCTGAGAGTAAAACAGCTCACCCAATGCCTCCAAGAAAGTCTAATGGCGATGATAACCCATTGCCAGATGAACAAATAGACATGTACAATCAATGGTTAAAAGATGGAATGCCAGAAAGCGAAGGAGCAGAGGCATTTAGCGGACCAATTGTTTAGCGAGTCTTACAAATAGATCATTACGATCTTAGTCTTATAATTAAGCCCTGAGCTTTCCTTTTGACGAATAGGGAAACGCTCAGGGCTTTTCTTTTCTGCCTCGTTTTCCCAAAAAAAAAACTGTTATTCAGTCTATCTATACTGTAACCTATTCAGGTTTCGGAGAGTCACTTAGTATAGCCTTAGCGATTTTTAGCAAGCTAAGCCTCCATTTTATGTAATGGGTTACCTATATTTAGAGGTGAAATGGCTTGACTGCAAGTACTTTCATAAGGTCAAAAACAAATAACAACAACTTACATGCTTAAAAATTACGTGAAAGTAGCTTTTCGAAGCCTACTTAAGCAACCTGCTTACACAGCATTAAACATCATTGGTTTAACCGTAGGCATTGCTTCCAGTTTAATCATTCTGCTGTATATTTTTCATGAAACGAGCTTCGATAAGCAGCACTCGAAGGCAGATCGGATCTATCGACTTTCAACACAAATAACGGAGCCAGACAACTCATTTAAGTGGGCAAGTATGACTTGGCGTGCAGCCATGACCATCAAAAATGAGAATCCAGAAGTAGTTCAGGCTACTCGTTTGTCTGAAGTGAGCGGTCAAGGAGGAATGCGTTTCACCTTAGATCAGGTCGACTATTTTCAGAACAATGTCTACGCTGCAGATTCTACCATTTTCGAGATTTTCGATTATGATTTTATATCAGGTAACCCCGAAACAGCCTTGGAAGCTCCTAACTCCATTGTCATCAATGAGTCAATGGCTAAGAAAATTTTCAAGAATGAAAATCCGGTAGGTCAAACCTTACAGAGCGGTGGCAATAGAGAAATGTCATTACAGGTTACCGGGGTTTATAAAGACGTACCTAAGAGTTCTCACCTAATTGCTGAAGCTTTAGTTTCTTGGAAGACTATTTTTCAAGGAGATGATCCAGGATGGGGGAGTTGGGGTACTTATTCTTACGTGCTAGTAAATGAAGGAGTAGGCAAAGAAGAGTTACAGGTAAAGCTCGATTCTACCGTAACCAAGTACATAGCGCCTATTTTTGAACCAATCAACATTCAGGTGCAGATGATTCCTGTCTTACTTCAAGACATTCACTTAAATTCTGAATTTGAAGGTGAACCAGTGCCTGCTGGTGATATTAAATATGTAAGGATTTTTACAGCCATTGCTATCTTCCTAATCATTATAGCCAGTATCAATTATATGAACTTGGCTACTGCCCGGTCGGCTAAACGAGCTATGGAGGTTGGTCTCAGAAAGGTAATGGGTGCCCAAAGGGGAGGTCTCATCGGTCAGTTTTTGACTGAGTCTATATTGATTACACTTATATCTCTCGCACTCAGTATTCTAATCATTGTTTCTGTAGTGCCAAGCATTAATAATTTGGTGGGCACCAGTCTAGACGTTCAGGCACTTTTAAACACCAACGTGATTTTATCCATCATAGGAGTAGTAATAATCACAGGCTTTATAGGCGGAAGTTACCCTGCATTCTTTTTATCCTCTTTTCAGCCAGCTGCAGTATTAAAAGGTAGTGCAGGTAAGTCTGGAAGCAAAATTTTAAGAAAGGGCTTAGTAACTCTTCAGTTTGCTATTTCCATGTTTATGCTCATAGGCACTTTTGTGATCTACGCTCAAATGCAATTTGTAAGAAATAAAGACCTTGGCTTTGATAAAGATCAAGTCATTCAAATTGACTTTAGAAGCAGGGCAGATGTTGAAAAATGGAATGTATTGAAAAATGAATTGCTTCAAAACCCGAATATCACTGGTGTTGGCTCTTCTAGTTCAACTCCGGGAAATGGTCATGGTAAAAATGTTTACAGTATTGAAACCGAAGAAGGGCCAATGGATCAGAGAGGTTTGGATAACTATCGCGTTGACTATGACTTTTTCAAAACCTTGGGAGTTGAAGTAGTTGCAGGTAGAAGTTTCTCTCTTGAATACCCTTCAGATTCTTCTCAGGCTGTAATGGTCAACGAGGCAATGGTACGTAGAATGGATTGGTCTGACCCAATCGGCAAGAAAGTGAATCTTACAGGTAATGATTCTCTGCCATCCGCTCGCGTAGTGGGTGTGGTAAAAGACTTTCACCAAAAGTCACTTTATGAACCTATCAGTGCGCTAATGTTTTTGCCAAGCCGATTGAATCCGTCTGCTGTTGTTAAAATCTCTGGAGACGTAAATAGCACCATTGACTTTATTGAAGAAGCTTGGGACAGAACTTATGCCACCACTGCCTTTGAGTATACCTTTTTAGACCAGCAGTTTATGGAGAACTATGAGGAAGATCAAATTCGTGGACAACTGTTCCTTGGCTTCAGTGGTATGACTATTCTCATAGCTTGTCTAGGTCTTTTGGGCTTAGCCTCATACACTGCAGAACAGCGCTCTAAGGAGATTAGCATTAGAAAGGTTTTAGGTGCCAATACTGGCGGATTAGTTGGCTTGTTAATCAGAGACTTTATCATTCTGATACTAATTGCCGCTATACCGGCTTGCATCTTGGGCTATTACTCAATGATGGATTGGTTAGAAACCTTCCAATTCCACATTACACCTGGGGTTTTGATTTTCTCTATCGTTTTATTGGGAACTGTTCTGGTAACGGTTTTAACCACGGGTTATCATGCTCGCAAAGCTGCCACAGCTAATCCTGCTCAGAAATTAAGAAGTGAGTAATAAAGGCTTAAAATGAATTACAAAAAGCTCATTCCGATACTAGGAGTGGGCTTTTTCATTTAATAAAGACTTGTTAAACCCTATAATAGATTCAGAGACTTGAAAAAGAGAGCTTTCTTAATCATCAGTTCAAGTGTTTTATTGAATGTGATGGCATTCACAACAGCATGGAGCGCCCCTTCAACATGTTGATGCATCATCATAGGCCAGATATACTGGACATAAAATAGTTTTGAACTGCATTTATATTAGTTTTAATGTTCTGTCACACCCAAAAGAATGGTTCATTAAGTGTGCTTTTGGCTATTTTTTAATCAAGTTATAGGATGGAATTAGGATATCTGGAGTTTATTAAACAACTGATAAACGCCCATGAGGGAGACTCAAAGGTGCTCGAGTTCTTTGCGGAAAGCAAACCAGAATTGAAGCCTGCCATTGACGAACTTTTGGAGGTCATAAACAATAATAAAGACCTACTTTCAGAAGCCTTTTTTTACAAAGAACTTTTTGAAAAATCAGGTGATGCTCTTTCTGTAATAAAGAACGGTCGATTTATTGACACCAATACTGCGGCCATGAACTGTTTCAAGTTCCCTAACAAAGCCTCAATTGTAAATATGCATCCCTCTGAGCTTTCTCCTGAATTTCAGCCAGATGGAGAGCACAGCTACAAGAAGGCCGAAGAGATTATGCGTGTTACATTGGAAAAAGGATCGAATAGGTTCGAGTGGCTTCATGAGCTTGCCGATGGCGAACAATTCATGGCTGAGATTGTACTTACAACTTTGGTGAATGAACCTGATCGACAGATTTTCCATTCGTCAATGCGGAATATAAGTGACCAAAAATTAAAAGAAACTCAATTAGAGAATGCCTATCGGACAATTTCTGATATTCAAGAGGAAAGTGACTTAATTCTTCAAAGTGCTGGAGAAGGCATTTATGGTTTAGACCTAAATGGGAACACTACCTTCGCAAACCAGGCTGCACAAGATATAATGGGCTATACTCAAGAAGAAATGATTGGTATAAATCAACATCAGCTCATACATCACAGCCATGCCGATGGCTCTGCTTACGATGTTAATTCTTGCAGTATTTATTCAGCGCTAAAAGATGGCAAAGTCCACAAAATTGACAATGAAGTATTTTGGCACAAGAACGGTAAGCCTGTTCCTGTTCAATATACAAGTACACCTATTATAGACAAGTCAGGTAAGATTAAGGGGGCGGTAGTTTGTTTTCAAGACATTTCTGACCGTGTTAGGGCTCAAAAGGAGTTAGTAGCTGCACTTGACGAGTTAAGCGATTTGAAGAATCAACTAGAAGTTGAAAACGCCTATTTGCAAGAGGAGATAAAGCTCAATCATAATTTTGAAGAAATTATAAGTAAGAGCAAGGCGTTTAAGAAAGTTCTGAAAGACATTCAACAGGTGTCACAGACTAATGCAACAGTTCTCATTCATGGAGAATCAGGCACAGGCAAAGAACTTCTGGCAAGGGCTGTGCATAACCTCAGTGACCGTAAAGACAAGGCCTTAGTAAAGGTTAACTGTGCAGCTTTACCCGCTAATCTGATTGAAAGCGAACTATTTGGTCATAAAAAGGGCGCCTTTACCGGTGCAGTAATGGATAAGCCAGGCAGGTTTCAATTAGCAGATAAAGGAAGCATTTTCTTAGACGAAATAGGGGAGTTGCCTTTAGAACTTCAAGCCAAATTACTACGGGTATTACAAGAAGGTGAGTTTGAAGTATTGGGTGATACCAAAACCCAAAAGGTTGATGTTAGAGTAATAGCTGCCACCAATGTAGACCTATTGAAAGCATCAAGGTCTGGTGAATTCAGAGAGGACCTCTATTATCGCTTGAACGTTTTTCCTATAACCGTACCTCCATTAAGAGATAGGAAAGAAGATATTTCGCTATTAGCTCAGCATTTCATTCTCAAGCACAGTACTAGACTGGGTAGAGAAACTCAAAGTCTTACCAAGGCAGGGCTCACCAAGCTTTTAAAATATGATTGGCCAGGAAACGTAAGAGAATTAGAGAATATTATTGAAAGATCAATCATTACAAGCAGCGGAAGCAGGTTAAATATTGACCAATTTTTTGTAACCCAAAATGCGGAAGCTACGGTTGAGCCTATTACTCTCGAACAGGTAGAAAGAGAGCATATTCTAAAGATCCTGAATCAATGCAAATGGAAGGTTAGTGGCCCTGGTGGAGCCGCAGAACTACTAGGGCTTAAACGTACAACACTAGAAGCTCGTATGGCTAAGTTGGGCATTAAACGATAGCCAAATAATTGACATAATGCCAATATATTGGCATCTCAAATCAGCTCACACAACTCTAAATACAGCGTAAAACACTGTTTATCAGTTATTTATAATTTTTGGCACAAGCATTGACTAAATGAGCCCCGAAATCATTAAGTCATGCATACATCGTCAATAACTAGTAACCATTTTAAAAGTAAAGCCCCCAACTGCCTTAATCAGGCTGGGATTAGTCTTTACAACCTAAAGTCGAATAGACTAGGCCAACACTTTCGAGTCCACGAAGAGAGCAGCCTTTCTAATTCTAACTCTTAGTACTCGGCATTCATAAGTTAATCACAGAAAAGAGAACCACAGATGAACGTGCCAATACCCCCATTCACACTAGAAACTGCTACTGATAAAGTAAAAAAAGTAGAAAGTGCATGGAACACGCAAAATCCGGAAGCTATAGTTCAGAAGTATGCTATTGAGTCCGAGTGGAGAAATAGAGATGAGCGCTTTAAAGGTAGAGAAGCAATTGAGCTATTTCTCAAAAGCAAGTGGCTCAAGGAGAAACATTATAGGCTGATGATGGAGCTATGGGCCTTTACGAGAAATCGGATTTCTGTAAGGTTTGAATACGAGTGGCAGGATGTGGAAAATGGCTGCTGGTTCCGGACACATGGAAATGTCCATTGGGAGTTTGACGAAGAAGGCCTGATAAAAAAGCAAGATATGAGTGCCAATGACATTCTCATTCTCGAATCGCAGCGAAAATTAAAATAGAATAACTCAATAACAATTATCAAAATGAAAAACAACAAAACAATCAAAACCATCTTGGGGCTATTAATAGCTATAGTATCCTTGATCCAATCTTTCGACTCATTTGGTCAGAATTTTAACCAAACCAAGTTTGAAACTGTAGAAGTAGAAGGAGTCAATATCTTTTACAGGGAAGCAGGTAACCCTAAAAACCCAACAATTCTCTTATTACATGGCTATCCTACTTCATCGCATATGTTTAGAAATCTAATAGATGAGTTGGCTGACGATTTCCATCTAATAGCACCAGATTATCCTGGTTATGGCAGAAGTGATCAGCCCGCAATGAGTGAATTTGACTATTCATTTAAGAACATCTCTGAACTAATGGAAAGCTTTATCGAAATAAAGGGTCTTAAAAAATACAGCTTGTATTTAATGGATTATGGCGCTCCGATAGGTTTTAGAATAGCTTATAACCACCCTGAAAAAATTGACAGACTAATCATACAAAATGGTAATGCCTACGAAGAAGGGTTAGAAGACTTTTGGGATCCGTTTAGACCGTATTGGAAGAACATCAATGCTGAAGAGAAAAGTAAGCTAGCAGGGTTTCACTCTCCTGACGGACTAAAATGGCAATATACACATGGGGTAAACAATCCTGAGCTTATTAGCCCAGACAATTGGGAAATTGACTTGAGACACCTGAGCAGAAATGAAAATAATGAGATTCAAATGAAGATGTTCTACGATTATCAGTTCAATTTAGTAGAATACCCAAAATGGCAATCTTACTTCCGCAAGCACCAACCAAAAACATTGATAATTTGGGGTAAGAACGACTACATATTTCCTGCCAGTGGAGCCGAAGCTTATAAAAAGGATTTAAAATATTTAGACTTTAACCTAATGGATACTGGACACTTCGCCTTGGAAAGCTATGGATCTGAAATGGCTGCAAAAATCAAGAGTTTTTACAAAAAGAGTAAAAAAGAACTGCTGGATTAAGCGTGTTCATGAGCGTGGGAGAGTTAGGAGTTGCCTTCCACGCTACTTAAAACCTAAATCGTTAGCCATAATTATAAAAAAGGCATTATTGAAAACTTATGGAAATTGCCATTTCCACCGGCCTAACATTCATCTCCGTAAATCTTGGATGGAGATGACTTAACATGAAGCCTAATACCAACCTTCGACCGAATTTTCTATGAAATCTATGCTTAGACCACTTACAATACTCTTAGTTCTGCTTTGCTCGTACTTGAATGTTCGAGCACAGATTGAGAAGAGAATGGATAGTATAGCCCAACTGCATGTTGCTCAAGGGTTCAATGGTAATGTTCTTTATTCAAAAGGTGGGAATATCCTTTTCACTGGAAATTATGGTTACTCCAATTTTGTAAAAAGAGACTTACTCAATGATTCAACCCGGTTCGAATTGGCTTCGAATACAAAACAAATTACCGCAGTTGCCATTATTCAACTGGTCGAACAAGGACTTATACACTATAATCAAGACATACAAGAGATATTGCCCAATTTCCCGTATAAGGGTATTTTGGTTAATCATCTCCTTAGGCATCAATCTGGGTTGGAAGACAGTCAAAAGCTACTTACCAACAAAAAGATTTGGAACAGAAAAAGAAAGGCTAATTCCTCAGATATCCTAGAAGTTCTAATTGTGCATAAACCAGCATTGCTTTTTCAGCCAGGAACTGAATACAAATACAGTAATACAGGTTACAACATATTGGCCATTATTATAGAAAGAGTCAGTGGAATGTCTTATAGCCAATATTTACATGAAAATATCTTTGAACCGGCCAATATGAAAACAGCTATGGTAGTGAGTTTACAGATTGAACCCAATGGTTATAAAAACTCTGCACTTGGCTATACTATTCACCATAAAAAGGCAACAGTTCAAAGAGCTAATAAGGACAAAAACCACAATCACCTAAACTGGATGCGGACCATAAATGGTGGGGCTGGCGTTTATGCATCAGTGTTCGATGTTTACCAATGGTATCAGGCTCTACATAGTAACGTGTTGATTTCAGGAGAAAGTAAAAACTTAATGTTTTCTCCAGATACTATTTCACCAAAATACGGTTTAGGAGTAGCTGTTTATTCAAACACTGCCAAAGGCAAATGGATTTATCATACTGGTAGCTGGGGAGGAGCCAAAACCATGGTGTTGTACCTTCCTGATACTGAAGAGTTGATTGTGATTCTGAGCAACAACCGTTACGAGAACACCTATAAAACATTTGACGAAGATTTATACAAGCTACTTTTAGCAGAGCATAAGGAATAATACATCAATCCTCAGATCCCAACTATAGGATGTAAAAGAACCTATAAAACCATCTCAACGTCATTCCCAGCTTGACTGGGAATCTCTTACGAACCTTTTAAGAAAAGGATATTTTTTGACTACTTATCGTATTCTATCTTCAGAATCTTCCATACAAAATCACCCAGCTTAGTGGTAACCACAACCTCATCGCCAACAGTTTTATGCATCAGTGATTTGGCCATAGGGGAGTCCATAGAGATGTAGTTCTTATTGCCTATTAACTCTTCATAACCAACAATTCGAAAACGATTCTGAATTCCTTTCTTTTCGTTTCTAATTTCTACCCAAGCACCAAAGTTTACTTTTCCTTCATGATTTGGGTGATACTCAATAACCTTAAAATCATCAATACATTTACGCAAGTAGCGTAAGCGGCTATCAATTTCTCGAAGTCGCTTTTTATTGTAATGGTAATCGGCATTCTCTGAACGATCTCCCAAGCTTGCAGCCCAGGCCACTTTAGCCGTTACATCAGGACGCTCAACTCTCCATAAATGATCGTGCTCTTCTTTTAATTTTTCGAAGCCCTCTGGCGTAATCATCTGTGAACGATTGAGCTTAGGAAGTGTCGATTCTGGTATTTTCCGTCTCATATTGAAGACCTGATTTTAAAATTTGGCGCAAGATAATTGTTCTAGAGCTTGAATGCATCCAGACGAACAGCCTATTTCAAATTGCTTAATGCAGGAATCAGTAGAATTGGTCAATAGACTAGTTAATTGAACTTCACAAAATCGATCTCAGCTTGAAAAGGACCTTCTTTTTTGTCGTTGGTCATAAGGCCCAAACGAATGATCTGTTCGAGCTGACTTTTAGATATTTTGTTGCCCGTAGCCCTGCCAACTCTGTATTCTTTCAGGTCGGCTAAAGTGATGGTTAGGGTTTGCCATTCACCGTCAGTTGCTGGTAAAGTAGCCTTATAATTTGGGTACCACCAAGCTCTATAATAGTCGAAATTTAAACTCAGGCTCTGTTCATCACTCTTATATCTCACTGTAACCGTTTCATATTCTGACAGGTCGTAACGACCAAAAGAACTTCTCACAGAGGCAAATCCCCCATTATTCTCAAAAGAAACTGAGCCCTTAAAGACCAAAGAGTTTTCGGAATAGCTCACACTACCCTGAGAACGACCACCCATTACCGTATCGTTGACAGAAAACCAATTGGCATCTTTGTTTTGCCCAAAGTCAATGATTAATGGATTGGCCATAAAGAAAATGGAGATTAGTACGATCATTAAGTTATACATGCACTGCTAACTATGTTTTCAGCTTTACTGTTTATCAAATTAACGTTTAGCCGATAGTAGTAGAATAGGTAGTGCGGAATCTGAGCTTAGAAGTTTCAATGAAGGAAGATATACTCTAGCGAGTCTTCGCAATGCATAATTCCGATACTGATTTATACCAATTTATTGTACTCATAAGTAAGCCACAAATGTTAACCTAACTATAGAGCTTATCTAAAAGAATCGGATCTTAAAGCTTCGAACACTAAGAATTTGCTAAAGGAAACCTGCCTATCAAATAGCTGAGAGCTTAAAGTATGGATTCGCCTCTTCATTGTCTTTACCAATCAGGGCTAAACCAGTCCAAGCGGTAGAGGCTACATGCAGGTAGTTGAAATATGCCCAGCCTAAACCTTCACCAGTATGCGCCTCTTTAGCAGGAGTGGCCACTAAGCCGTAGCCTATACTGTTTTTGGCTTCTTTAATTTGCCTAACCAGACTCTCCATATATTCATCAAAAACCTTCTCGAAAGACGAACTTACCTGTCTGGCAAACCAAAGTGACACGGCAGCTCCTGCAGTAGCTTCATTTTGTATTTCTGAGCCAGCAAGTGCGAACTTGGTTCCCTTAAACCCTTTAGACTCTGTCGTCATAGCATCAATCATAAAGGAAAGACTAGACATGTCCGTTTCAGGGTTTATTCGTGCTAAACTAACCCAGCTCTGACAGTCGGTTGGTACTACAGTATGGTTAATGTCGCTTGCTATACCAGTTCCCGTAACATAAAACGTATTCTGCCAAAAACAGCCTTTCACTAAGGTTCTAGCTCTCTCTCTGGCGTTTTTCCAAGCATCATTACCTGTCAATTCCCACAGGTTATCAAAGAAGGAAACACAATCTACATTATGCTCTACAGATCTCCAGTGATACGGATTCCCCCAATGGTCTTCACCACCTGTAAAGCCTTGAAGTTCATCTTCTTTAGTGCAGTTTGTAATAATCCATTGACCTATGGTTTCCGCAGCATGTAAATAACGATGAACCTTGGTTTTATGGTAAAGGCGTGTTAGTGCTATACCAGCCCACGACATATTTCCAATATCCCTTCGCCCTCCATCAGGCACATAAATAGAGGTGGTAAAATTCATATCAGGGTCAATAAGCCTGTCGGCTACTGTTGCAGCTACAATTCTGCCTTCGCCAATCGGGTCGTGATTCATAGCTTGCACCAAACCATCACCCAACGCCTGTGCTCGCTCCAAATTATCCCTCACCAAAAAGTAAATACATGCCATGGCCGTGTCATAGGTATCGCCTCTAGAAAAAACCATGTTATAATCTGTAGAAAAGCCAGGTGCAGGTGGACGATAGGTTTGTACATAACGTGGCCCACTTAACTGAAATTGATCCATCTGCTGCTCTAAGAACAAGTCAATTCGTTCAAGAGAATTGGCAGAATGATACTTACTTCTACTCGGTACAACGGGGAATACTAAGTTGTTAGGCTGCCTTTCAATGAGCCCAGCCATTTCTCGATTTCTACCATCCCAGTCAACCAAATTCATAAAACTTTTGGTGGTATTTAGAAGTGCTTCATTCCAATTTTTGGTCCACTCATCCTGAATTTTCTCATCGTAAGACCTCAGAGCCTCATAAACCGCCATTTTCGTATCCTGAAATTCGACCTGACCGCGATCTACAGGTATTCTAGGTGTCTCCTTCATTATAACTGCCGTGCCCAAGCCAGGCGACCATTTCCCTTGAGCAAAGCGATCGTAAACGGTCATGGTGATAACTTTTGTTTTGGCCTTGAGCACTTCTTGTTCTTCTAGGCCATCTCTATAGTGAATTTCTCCTTTGCCTGAGGCAATCATTGATCTTCTCCATGCCATAGATCGATGAAACATAGAAGCGGCACTGTCTGAGTAAAGGATGGCCATATTATTAAGAGCAGCCTGATGCCTATAAGTATGAGGCTCCATGGCTTTGAGCTCCATAAGCACAGCAATATGTGTAACTGCCAGAACTTGCATTAATCTAGCAACTTGAAGCAGATGCAGGGGAGGCACATTGTTAAGCTCTGCCAGCATGGTATTGGCTTCTGAAGTCAATACAATCAGATGTAGTCGTTTTTCACGGGCATTGCTTATAAAAGCCAACTGCCTAAAAAGATTACCAAAATTACGAATTCTCTTGATGAGGTTAGATGCCGCAAGCTCTCCAAGTGCCTGTTGAACCGCATCATCTACTTTATGATCGACCATGTTAGATACCTTTCCTTCTATCTGATCCCAGAGAGATTTCTTCTTTTTATCTGCACTACTTGGAAAGAAAACTAGGTCTACCACATACTTGATCAGCTTATTGGATTTCCCTGGAGCCTGATCGGCAGCAATATGAATTACGGCCTGTAAAAAGCCTTTGTGGTCGAAGGTCTCGAAGTCATCACCAAAGGACTTCAAAAATTCGGTGCTTATTTCAAATGGATCGGTTGCCATATCTGTATGTGGTAAAGTGACGTGTTATTTTGTGTTTCTAATTATACTAAATAAATAGCTATGGTTTATATAAATAGAGTGCTATAGGCACTTGGATAATAGAGAAGAAATGAATGATGTACATATTGTGAGGAAGTAGGAATATACTAAGTAGCGACTGCCAATTAGCCACATAGGAGGAGAGAGGCATGTTAAGAATTGATCTAGTAGATCAATTTAGCGAGTAGCCAGCTGGCAAGGGCGGTGGTACACTTATGTGACACGCTTTGCTGGCGCATGTGTGTGCATTTGGATATGCATTAAGGAACAGTGATAATCAAAAAAAGCAGAGACTCCACCTCTGCTTTCTAAACCTCATTAAGAAGTTTAAGGGACTTGTGTGTACTAATTCCTCAACTAGCAAATAGTGGTTTTGGAGAGATTGTCCCATGTATTTTAATATACTTCATGACCGCGCTTAGTGTTTAGTTCTCTTCCCAAATCCGAATCTTCCCAAGCCGAAAATGTCGCAACTCCATTACTTTTTAATGACCTTAACATAGCTTTTTGATTCAACTTGCTGACACCATTATCAAAGAATTTAATCAGCCCTAATACCTTTACTCTGAAATCTAAGACTTCGTCATCACTATTAGCTAGATAGGGACAATTGAGGATATCAATAAACAACAGAACATCTTGGGCGCTGCTTCTTTCAAACTCTTCGAACCTCTTTTCTATTTTGCCTCGAAGCTTTTCTCGAAGCGTGTTATAATTACTATTTCTTTTTATGTGATGTAGCAACGAAACTATCAAGAAGTATGAAGGATCATCTTCTAGACTTATTTGAAAGTGTGTAATAATCGTCTCCTCAGGCAATTCGTATTCTGAACCTAACTCACCTAAAACCGCTAACAGATATAATGTTTCGATTTCTGAATAGTCAGCTTGCTTTGATTTTTCTAGAACTACTGAGATTCCTTCATAAATATGCTTGAATACAATATGTTTTCGGTCAAAACTAAAACCTATATTAAGGGTATTCAGAATGAATGACTTACTTGGGTCATTTTGGAATCGCATTCGGGTACTTTCTTGGTTCTTTATGAAATCAATTATTCTGAATAAAATGTGACACAATTTGATTGAGTAACTAACCTTAGGTAACACCGAGTAGACGAAAAAAGACAACTCAACAATCTCAATTAACTTTCCTACAATTGAAGAATCATATTTCTTCATTAGTGCTAACAATTCCTTATTAGAGTCAGAAAGAGTCTGTTTCTCTTCAGTAAGTTCATTTTCCTTTTCAGCTGAAAGTCCCTGAACTCTCAAATCCAGTTCTAAATCTCTAATTTTGATAGTGTTACTAATTACACTTTTTTGAACTTTCAAGTAGGTTTTAATGAGCTTTTTGGTCTTGTTAAATATGGTCGCAAGAAAATAGTTCTGGAGGTCTTTATAAGAGGTTTTCGTGTCTACCAACACTTTCTTATAGTTGGTAATAACATCAGATGAGTTTCTTAAAAACACACCAATAGTTTCCTTAGATTCGACACTTGGTAAATCAAAAATTGAACTGGTCTCAATAAGGGTTCTTACTTGCTCTTTCGCTCGACTGATATCGGTAATAATTGGTTGTTCATAGACAGTCGTCTTTTGATCATTTAGAAATAGGTTGTATTCCTGTAGCTTCAATTGATAAATAGCGAGAATTCTGTCTTTGACATTATCGTCATTAAAGAATAAGAAGTAATCATCAAGATATCGAAAAGCATCATAGTCTCTCTTGTAGACTAAGCCTCCACTTTTTTCACTTAAATTAAGTAGCTCCCTTTCAACGTTAAGGTCAATTTCTTGAAGTATTAATTCGGCAAATATTCTTGAAAACTCAGGCCCTATGACTATACCATTAGTCTCATTATAGTTTAGCCGTTGCATGACATGATCAAAAACATTCCCAAAGCCTAGACTGAACTTATCCAGATTATCTTTAACAATTTTCTTATTGCTCAAAGCCCATGGCAGGGTATGAGTATAAATACTATCAAAACACCTTGATATATCGAATTTGACGAGTTTCTTGAATCTCTTTTCAGCTAAATGAAACTGCTTGGACTCATAAAACTTGTAGATGTTACTGTATGTACTATAAGTAAAATAAGTTTTTAGCCCCTTATATTCTCTATCACTTGTTTCAATAATTTCCATCTCAGAGTCAGTAGCCTTCCTTTTTTGAAATGTCGAATCTTTGAAATATTTGAGAGAAGCTACCTTATCGGGTTTGCGAAGTGAGAACCTGCTTTTATTGCAAAAAAATAGAATGTCGTTTTTAAATTGATTGTAGAACCAAACAAAGCGAAGTTGGTTTAACGGGTGAATTACAGTCAATTCTCGATATGAGTTCTTATGAGCAATTCTAAACTTAAATGGTTGTGTCTTTAACTCATTCTCGGAGATTTTCAATAAATCATACTTCGTATTTGATGTTTCGATCAGTTTGCCTGCCTGAACTCCAAAGAGTATCATCAAAACCTTGACTGTCATATCAGGCAGTCCTTTTTTGAATCGAATTTCGACTTTTTTTGTAAAGGGCTTTTCAATAAAAACAATCTTGTTTTCTACCAAAAAAGAATAAAAAAACCTGTTTGAGAAGAATGGAGGAACCTCATAGGGAAGGATATCGGATAAAACTACCCGTTCCTGTTTATAGCCAATACTCTTCTTAACCTTTGCCATTTCAATAATCCCTCCAAATTGAACCTATCTCTGTCAAACCATATTGAACAACACCCTTATTGTTTGCATTCTGAAGGTCCCTGTTAATTGCATTGTGGTTTTTGTAAACTCTCTTCCTAATAGGAAATGAATTGAATCTTTTTTCTTGGTACCCTAGGGTAAAGCTGAAATAAAGCAATCTCGACTGTTGCTCGTTGGTCAGTTTAGACTGATAAATCCAATATTTCAGTGATCTATCAAGTTGAATTAAAGACGAATCATTCAAGAGAAAGGGATTAGAGTAATAGACTCCTATAAGGATTTTAGATTTGTTACTTCTCAACCGAGTATTTCCGGTTAAAAACATAACCCTTGTTAACAGTAATTCAAATGCTTTCTTTTCATTTGCCTTCCTCTTTGATTCAAATGTCTTGAAACAAACTTTTAGCTTTTTCTTATAATTCTCGATTTTTCGGGTAGACAGGTCTATCGCAATCTCGTAAGCCAGTTTTCTTTTTTGGCCTGAAATGACGGTGTATTTATTTGCTGAAATTGTATAACCAAGAAAGTTGATTGCATTTGCTGGTTTCCTCTCAGAAGTTGATTTCACTCCATTGTCATCTAAAGCTTCCTTACGTACTATTTGGTCATAGGTCTTTAGAATATTGAAGTATCCAGTTTTTTTGTTTGAAAGGACGAGTCCATTTTCGTTAAATACCTTTTCCAGGTTTTGACTATACCGGATAGTATGGGAGTTCGAAGCTTCGATACTCTTAGGAATAAATATCAAAATCATATCATCAACATACCTGGCATAATATACCAAGTCAGCCATTAGTCTAATTTGGTTGTCAATACCACGCATGAATATTTCAGCCAAGTATGGACTAAATCCAACTCCCCTAGGTATTCCCTTAGGAGCACTTGAATCAAAATGAGGCTGAAGGCGGTTATACTCATCTAATACCTTATTGATCACTCTCTTTGACATAGTACTCAAAAGGTGATCTTTATTGAGTTTATTACGAACGACCTGTTGTGGAATACTCTCAAAAAATGCGCTTACATCTGTTCTGATTATGTATTTGGGGCTTCCATCAGTTAGCAAATTGGTTAACTGTGATAGAATTGTATATCGGCTTGCTGGCTTTACCTTATAAGTTCTTTTTATGTTTAACTGAACCTTCTTAGAAAGAAAGAAATTCTCAATTTTTGACTCTAGTCTATAGGTCCTCTTTTTGTTGACTAAACCTATATCTTCTAAAGATATATCACTGACCCTGGTGTTTAAACCTTCTGCTGTAACTTCCAGAACTCTCTTGATCTCTGAGATGCGTTCTGATTTAAGACCCTCTCTACGCTCATATAGGGCCATTTTTCTCTCAGGGTCGGTCTCAGACTTTATTTGATTTGTCAATTCTTGAATCTCTCTGAGATGCTCTAATGACTTATGGAAATCTTGAGGGAACATGCTTTCGACATTGCGACCTTTTCGATTTTCTCTGTCAAAAATCTCAACAAACTCAGAGGTGGAAAAGGATTGATCTAGCATTGCAACGTAAAAAACACAGTGTATTTATTTTTGTATATTTTTCAATTAAGTCAAAGAAAAAGAGAAAGTAATCATATAATCTATTTAATTATACATCTATCCAATTCAAATCACTAACAAATTCGTGAAGACCGTCAAACTATTTTATTCTTGGCAATCTGACTTACCATCCAAATCAAACCATTACTTAATTCTGGATGCCCTAAGACATGCTGCTTCTAAGATCGAGAAGCAAAGAGGAGATGTCATGATCGTTCTAGATCATGCAACGCGAGGAGAAACGGGGAGTGTAGATATTCCAAGTGCTATTTTCAAAAAAATCTCAGAGGCCGATCTCTTCATAGGTGATATCAGTACTATAAATTCAAAAAGTAAAGCTGGCCGTAAAACTCCAAACCCTAATGTGTTGATTGAGCTGGGTTTTGCTATATCTCAACTTGGTTGGTCCAGAATAGTAATGCTCTTTAACAAGGGGTTCGGAGATTTTCCAAAAGACTTACCATTTGATCTTTCGAAACATAGAATTGGCGACTTTGAAAATCTTCCTGAACTCAAGAATCTCCTGACTCAGGCCATCAAAATAATTCTTGATAAACAACCTTCTAAACCAAAAAACAACAATGCTTCAGACCTCGATCTAGAAAAAAGAAAATATAAGCATGATATTAGGTTGGTTAGAGAAATGAATAAGGTTATCGACTTTGATTTTTATGATAAATTCATTGATGAACTACCGAACTGGGTATTAAGGCCCGTTTTTTCGCATAGAGATGCGCTTTTTAAAATAGTAGATAAGTCTTCTTTTTACCTTTATGATAGGTCACTAAATGAGCTCTTAAAGCAAATTATGTCCGTTTTGGATTACCTGCTTTCAAATGGTGACATTTACTTCCCAGTAAACGACAGAGATTACTATCGTTTAGAATTACACCCAAGCGAACCAAGTCAAGAACGTTATGCAGAGTTCAATAGGCGAATGGATGAGATTGGAGAAAATGCCGTAAACCTTCGGAAGTTACTGGAAGACTATGTTTCTCACGTCAAGGAGAATTACCCTACGGTCAAGATTTAGCTTGTTAAAATCAGCGACTGAGAAGGATAAATAAGACTGTATTATTAAGATTTAAAATATTATTAGTGAAGGTCAGAGAATATGAGTTAAAGAAAGTATCGGATTACCTAGCAAAGTGGGAGTTTGAGATTTCAAATTTAAATTCAATCAATTTAACTGATGACAATATAATCTCGGAGCAATTGGTAGCTGACGTCTTGAATATAGTCTTCGACTACAGACTTGAGAATGCTAATTCTATTAGAAAGAATTATCCTGGAGTTGATTTGGTCGATTATCAAAACAGGATTGCATTTCAAATCTCATCCCAAAAGTCACGTTCAAAAATTCAATCATCTATAGACTCTTTTGTTGATAATGATCTAGACAAAGACTTTGACCAACTCTTTTTTATAGTTCTAGGGAAGAAACAGAAGTCTTATAAAAGTTTTGCTTTGCCAGAAGATTTTGAATTTAGAATAGATAGACACATTATAGATTTAAAGGACTTACTGCATTTAATAAGCTATTTGCCAACTTCTAAAATTGAAAGGCTTGGAAGGCTTATGGATAAAGAGAATAGGTCTAAACCCAAGAAACAGGTTGTAACCTCTAAAAGTGCTACAAGACTGAAAAGAAACCTATCCTTAAAAAAGAAGCTACAGAAAAATTTATTATTCAATTTGGATCAAAAGCATTGGGAAAGAGCGATTTATGAACCTTGGCTTAGGTTCAATTATAGACAATTACTTATCAGATCAGTTGATGATCGAGCTTTTCCAGATTATGAAGAAGGAGAGGATTGGGTGATGAGTTCATGGATAAAAGCAGAACCTTGGGATTTTTATGACCATGGACTAGAGATCTGGTTTGGAGGAGGATATGTTCTTTTTGATAAAGAAGGGAACTGGGATTTTGTCAATAGAGATGGAGATAAACGTTTAGCAAATAGTGACTATACGAAATTAACGTACCATCATTACGCTCGAATTCCCTATGACTTTATGGTTGAATTAGATATGGACCTTGACGACTACTATGCACTGCCTTCTCTTTACGTAGAATATGCTAAAGATGGTATGCCATATGAGAAGATTATTCCAGCTATATGTGGTGTTTGGGAACAACGAAGAATGCGTTATGACTTACCAGATGACAAGCGTAAAGACTTAAAATGATCGTTGTTTAATTATTTAGCACTGACTAATAAGTCTCTAATATCCACATCCAAAATCTCAGCCATGGTCTTCAAATCTTTCAGGTGGGGTTGAGATTTATTATTACAAATTGAGGTGATAGTGTTGGGATTTTTACCCATTCGCTCAGCTAATTCCTTCTGAGACATTCCCTTTATGACCAGCCTGCTGAGTTCAAAAAATCAACTAGTCAATCTATATCTTCAGTTTGTAATGTGTGACCCTGAAGGATTCCCAGAAGGTTTTAAGCATACAACTGATAATCTGTACATCTTTTTGGAGTTCTTATCAAATCTTCAAGAGGCGATTAATAATAGAAACGGGTAGGGGAGTCAGACTCAAATAGGTCCTCTTAATTATGGCTATCTTAGCTATATGAGCTCATTCTTACCAAAAATCAGCGATTTACAGGCTGTACCAGACATTAATTTTCTTTATGCAAAGAATGTGTTGAGTTTGGTCATAAATAAAATACTCGAGTTTGATGAAGTCAATATTGGGATTCATAATGATGAACAAGGGCGAACTGGGTCAATGATTGCATTTGCAGCTGACGATAATGACCGTGTCATCGTTAGACTGGAATACTTTCCAAGTGATTATCTGTTGACTTTAGAGGATAATTCAGAAAACATGGATACATCTGTGTTTGCCTACCGTATTTCAGACCAAGACGAATTGATTGAATCAATACCAACTGGACTCAGGGGACTTATGGAAGAAGTGTCTATTGAAGGAGAATCAAGAATCATAATCCCTAAAACGCTGACCTTATAATATTATGTTAAGTAGAAAATTCATTGAGAAAGGCGGGTGGCCAGAAGGAATCACGGAGATGTGCCCAGTAGTGCGGCTGGCCGATTATTCCTTCTTGATTTCTTTGCATACTTTCTGCATCAAGGTAGAAAGTTTGAGCCTCCCGAAGTATCGGGACGGCTTGAATGAGATTGAGCGTTAAGAATTTATTCAGAGAATGAATTTAGCGAGTGGTCTGTCTATAGGGCAATCATCATTAACACAAATCCACAAAGCAATGAGGAGATTGCCGAGCTACACTCGCAATGTCGACCTTAATGACCCACAGCAAAGAGAAAAGCCTCGGACCAGCACACAGCTCAGTTAGACAGCCAAAAAATCAGTAAATCACCAAACAGAGCGTTGGCTCACATGTGTTTGCTCGCGATTGTTTGGATTTATTTTAAATCGTGCTCGCGAATCTCACTCATTGAAGTTCAATATGGTTCAGGGCTTCGAGAAGCGTTCGATTTTAACAGGCAAGCCTGAAGACTCGGGCTAACACTTGAGAAATGCCCAGCATTCGTTGCGCTCATTCGCCAAATAAATGAAGCGCGCGACAATCGAATATTCGGAAGCAATCTGTACGACAGGACGTACACAAGAAAATAGAGCATCAGCATTTTCTGGCAAATCTTATGAATTGACCATCCGTGTTTTGCTTAACATAAGAACTGACGTTATCGTACAGCTACGCAGTCCGAGAACTGTTTTTATGTTAAATACTCCGCAAGCTCCATATTACGCAAAACATTATTGTTGTTATATAATTTATATTATGTTAAATATAAACTTCGAAAATGAAGGAGGCCTATTTAACCTCCTTCTATTTCTTAGTTACCTCCTTCTAGTGCATCTAGTCTATCAAGGATGGCATCTCTCTTGTCATCCATTCCTAACTGATCGTAGATAGTACTCAATGGTCTTAATGAGTACACATCATTAGGATCGGCTTCAATGGCTTTCTCAAAATATGGCTGAGCCTCTTTGAACTTGTCCATTGCTTGCTTCTTCAACTCTTGATACTTGGCATCATCATCTACCTCATTATTAGCTTTTGACATTAACTCAGCACCTTGATTATAAACCACAGATCCTGCAACATATAAAGCTTCTGGGTAATTAGGATCCATCTCTAAAGCCTTCTTAGCGTTCACTAAAGCATCATCGAAATCCTCATTGTTCCATTGTAGGTATGACAACATGTAGTAAATATTCTTCTCTACATCACCTTGAGCGATTAAGCTCTCAAGTCCCTCAATTGCTTCATCCATCTGATCGATCTTAATAAGAATATCTACTTCCCATTGCGGATAAAGCTTTTCTTCTGGATACTCTTCTTTAGCAGCTCTCAACACTTTCAAGCCCTCATCATAATTTTCATTATCGATAAGGTTGGTGATTACCTGATTATAGGCATAGCTCTTGTTGTCATAGTCTTCTTCAGAAGCAATTACTTTTTTGTAGTATGCTACAGCTTCATCATCCATTCCAGCGTTTTCAGCAGAATAACCAGCAAAAAAGTCTTTTGTAATATCTGAGTTAATCTGAGTAACGATCTTCAAGCATTTGTAAGCTCTTTCATAATCTTCAGCTTCCATAGCCTTATTAGATTCGTTAAGCAAAACAGCCTCTAATGCACCTAACTTAGAACCACCCATTGCTTTAGTATCATCAGCAGGGTTTAGAATAGCTTCTTGCATAAGGTCTTCTTTCACCTTGTCGTCAGCTACTTCCATCGCCTTCATATACCAATCGAAGCTTTTTTGAGCATCTTCCATATTGGTTAGGCCACCAGTCAAGAATTTTTCTTGATAGATATCGCCTAATAGTACTAAGGCGTCAACTTTGGTTTCAGCATCTTGAGATGCTTGAGTAGCATTAGTTATCGCATTGTCAATCTCACCTTTTCTTAATGCTTTCTCAGCCTCTTTTAATACTTTCTTTTGTGCAAATACTCCCACTGCCAGGAATGAAAGTACTACAGTTAAAAACAGTTTTTTCATGAGTATTTTAGTCTAATTTTAGTTTCAATTTTTATTCGGTAGTCTCTGAAGTTGGCGCTTCGCCTCCTTCGTTATTTTCGTTTTCTGAAGAATCCATAAGTTCTTCATCTTCAGCTATTTGTTCTATCTTTTCTACAGAAGAGATTTCATCTCCTTCTTGTAACCTAATTAGCTTCACTCCTTGTGTAGCTCGGCCCATAACTCTTAGGTTCTCTACAGAAATTCTGATGGTGATTCCCGACTTGTTGATAATCATCAAATCATCTGTATCAATCACTTCTTTTATGGATACTAAGTTACCGGTTTTCTCAGTAATGTTAATGGTCTTAACACCCTTACCACCTCTTTTGGTAATGCGGTAATCTTCTATTGGAGAGCGCTTTCCGTAGCCCTTTTCAGAGACAACTAACAGGTTAGCGTCTTCTCTAGCTACACATACCATGCCAACTACTCTATCATCGTCTCCTTCTAGGGTCACTCCTCTTACTCCAGCTGCTGTTCTACCCATAGATCGAACGTCACTTTCGTGGAAATGAACCACTTTACCAGACTTTTTACCAATAATAATATGGTTGTCACCATTTGTGAATTTAACCTCTAATAATCGGTCTCCTTCGTTAATGGTAATAGCATTGATACCGTTAGTTCTTGGTCTAGAATATGCCTCAAGAGAAGTTTTCTTGATGGTTCCAGACTCAGTACACATAACCACAAAGTGGTTATTTACATAGTCTTCATCCTTCAAGTCTTCAACATTGATAATGGCTCTGATCTTGTCTCCAGGCTCAATATTAATCAAGTTCTGAACTGGTCTACCTTTAGAGGTTTTACTCCCTTCTGGCAGCTCCCATACTTTCTTCCAGAATACTTTACCAAACTCAGTAAAGATCAACAAGTAGTTATGCGTCATACCAGTGAATAGGTATTCCGTAAAGTCGTCTTCCTTAGAGCCAGCCCCTCTAGAACCAACACCACCTCTTCCTTGAGTTCTATACTCAGAAAGGTGCGTTCTCTTAATATATCCTTGGTGAGAAACGGTGATGAGCATTTCCTCATTCGGAATCATATCTTCCGTAGTGAAGTCTTCTGCAGAATGAACTATATCAGTTCTTCTCTCATCGCCATAACGGTCTCTTATTTCAATAAGCTCATCCTTGATAATGCCCATTCTAAGTTCTTCTTTCTCAAGAATCTCTTTCAACTTAGCAATAAGCTCCATTATCTCTTCATACTCCTTCTTGATCTTGTCTCTTTCAAGACCTGTCAATCTTTGAAGTCGCATTTCTAAGATGGCTTTGGCTTGTATTTCTGACAAACCGAAATTCTCCATTAGACCTGCTTTCGCTATTTCAGGGTCTCTTGAAGAACGAATTAGATTGATAACCTCATCGAGATTATCTAGTGCAATAAGATAGCCTTCTAAGATGTGTGCTCTCTTTTCAGCTTCATTGAGTTCATATTGCGTTCTACGAATAACCACTTCATGTCTGTGGTCTACGTAGTTCTTTATTAAGTCTTTAAGGTTTAATGTGTATGGTCTACCTTTTACCAAGGCCACGTTATTCACACCAAATGAAGATTGAAGCTGTGTATACTTATACAGGTTGTTCAATACAACATTACCTATGGCGTCTTTCTTTAGCTCATAGACAATGCGCATTCCGCTTCTATCCGACTCATCTCTGATATCAGAAATACCTTCAATTTTCTTCTCATTTACCAAAGCAGCAGTCTTCTCGATCATGCTGGCTTTGTTTACCTGATAAGGAATTTCTGTTACAATGATTTGCTCACGACCAGACTTCAAGACTTCAATATCGGCTTTGGCCCTAAGCACCACTCTACCTCTACCTGTCTCGAAAGCAGACTTTACACCTGTGTAACCATAAATGGTTCCGCCAGTTGGAAAGTCAGGAGCTGTGATGTGCTGCGTAAGCTCATCGATAGTTATGTCATTGTTGTCGATATATGCGATGGTACCATTCACTACCTCAGTAAGGTTGTGAGGCGCCATATTAGTAGCCATACCTACCGCAATACCGGAGCTACCATTTACCAATAAACAAGGGAGTTTACCGGGTAAAACTGTTGGCTCTTTTAATGAATCGTCAAAGTTGAATTGATAGTCTACCGTATCCTTATTGATATCGGCCAACATCTCATCAGCAATCCTTTTCAACCTAGCCTCGGTGTAACGCATAGCTGCTGGCGAATCACCATCAATGGAACCGAAGTTACCTTGCCCGTCTACCAAAGGATATCGTAACGACCATTCTTGGGCCATACGTACCATGGTATCGTATACCGATGAATCTCCGTGAGGGTGGTATTTACCAAGCACCTCTCCTACAATTCTAGCTGATTTTTTATAAGGTTTGTTCCAGTTAACCCCTAGGTCGAGCATTCCGTAAAGAACCCTTCTGTGAACTGGTTTTAGTCCATCTCGGACGTCTGGTAATGCTCTTGAGATAATCACCGACATGGAGTAGTCGATGTATGCACCCCTCATCTCATCTTCTATGTTAATGGGGATGATGGTTTCCTTGTCTCCGTCTGCCATAAATTGGTTAAAAAGTCCGTTTTAATTAAAGGCGCAAGATACTAAATATTATCTGTAGAAGCGGTTAAAATGAAAGGTTTAATTGCCATTTCCACCACCTTTTTCGCTACCTTTTTTAGACTTTTTGTCCTTTATAATTGGGAATGACCAACCCTTGGCTTTTCTGTTAACGCCTCGCTGTCCGTAGCGAGGATTTTGCTTCTTATAGAACGGCCTACCTCGGTACATTTTTCCGTTGAAAACATGTTCCATTTGCACCATATCGGCCTTGTACTTATTTCTTGGGTAGACAGGATACTTGAATAGTAGACCTAAGTCTATGCTAAAGATGGAATATTTGTGCTGGGTAGAAAGAACATCGTTGGCCAAGGTATAGCTCCTCATTTCAAATGATGGTCTAATGTAGCCTTTGAAATACTTTGAGAATGTGGTTTGGAACATGAGCCCGACATTGAAAAATGGCTCGTAGTTGATGTTATCCGAATTAATTTGCGACTGTTTGATCTTCCAAACACCACCATAAACATCGGCCAACATAGAGAAGTCTCCCAGAGAGTAGAAGTTATAAGTGACCGAAGCAAACATTTTGGTTGTAGATATCTTGGTTTCAGGTAGCTGATATCGTCTCAGCAATGGGTCTACATCTTGCTCTGAACTCGGATGCCTAAACTTATGTGCGCCCCACCCTATTCCGCCTCCTATGCGAAGCATATCATCATCTAGATACCTCTTTTCTCCAGTTCTTTCGAAATGGCCTTTGTCTAATTTTTTAATGCTATACGATAGCCTCAGAGTCAGCGGATTATAACGACCTGAATTGTTATAGACGAATGAGGCTGTATCTGTTCTTACAATCTGACTATCGTCATCTATTCTCGAAATATCAACTTCGGTAAATCTATTAAACCAATTGCTATAGGCAACACTAGGCTGCGCTGTCGATTCTTCACCAATAGGGACAATATAAAGCAGATCGTTTCTCGGGTTTCTAATAACAGACACCCCTTCTAGCGGATTTTGATAAGAAAAATATCCGTAGCTTTTCTCTACACTCAGGTTGAACCGATTGAGCATTTTTCTCACCGGGCTAGTGAGCTGCCGTTCCATGGCCTTTTTCCTTTCCTCTGGTGTTTGGGCCTCTTCAAGCACAAAACCTTGTACGTTACCCTCCTTCTTTTTCTTTTTTTTCCAAAACTGAGCATCTACTTGGTTAAATGTTATACCCAACAGGAGAGTAAGCAGGAAAAGGCGGTATAGACGTATCAATGAAAGGCTTTTTCAATTATAAAGACAAACGTATTCAATTATTATGGAAAGGGGTAGAAAATAGATGCTAGAAGTAAGATTATAAACCCTTACAGTAAACTCATGGACAAAAAAAAGACTGCCAAAGCAGTCTCTTTTCGTTTTTAGTATGTTAAGGTTGATTAAGGGTTCTTATTGAGCTAGTTCGGCCAAGAATGCGTCAACTTTTGACTTTGCATCTCCACCACCAGCGTAAGCCTTCTTCACGGCATTGTACTTTTTAGCTCCAAGGCTATGTTTAGCCAAAGTACCAACTACACTACCTGCAGCTTTCTTCTTTGCATCGATTTGCTTGTTTACAAGCGCCAAGAATTGCTTCTCCCAGTCAGCTGCTGGCTCACCAGATTTCTTCTGAAGCTCTTGGAATCTCTGACCAGTCATACCCTCTTGCTTTTCAATCAATTCATTCACCATAGGGCTGATTTTATCAGTAATTGATTTCTGAGCCAAAAGGATAATCGCGTAATCCTTGTAGTCCTGATCTGTGATTTCGTCTTGAGCTTGTGCTGAAACAGACACAAAGACAAAACAAATAGCAGCTAGAACAACATTAGATAATCTTTTCATAATAGTTTTTGATTTTAGTTTTAATGAAAGGTCAGCGTTCCTTTCAGACAGTTTAGTAGTTTAGTTATTTTTAACAGCATCACAAAAAAAGGCATTTGATCAAAACATACAAATATTAGTATCCCAAAATTGTTTAATTGCGGCTGATTTTGTCAGTTTCCATAAAAAAAGACAAACAACAGATCGAATATGAAGAAAGTCTACTACCTCTCCACTTGCGATACCTGCAAAAGAATAATGAGCGAACTCAACCTTGAAGGATTTGAGAAGCAAGATATCAAAAACGAGGCCATAACTAAAACTCAAGTTGAACAAATGAAAGAGCTTGCAGGAAGCTATGCGAGCTTATTTTCTAAAGTGGCCCAAAAATATCGTGCACTTGGCCTCAATGAAAGAGTCCTCACTGAAGAAGAAATGAAAAACTATATTTTGGAAGAATACACTTTTCTAAAGCGTCCTGTTTTCATTATTGACAATGAGATATTCATTGGGAATAGTAAAAAGAATGTTGAAGCACTTAAGTCGGTCATTGGAAATTAGTCATTAGTCATTCGGTTATGAATGACTAATGACTAATAGCTATTGACTAGTTATCAAACTCCCCTGCCTTAAGCCTGGCGAAGTAGTCTTGAGCTGCTTTCCATGCTTTAGGCGCCAATAATATGGCAGAAATCATGGTAGGTATGGCCATTAGAGCAAAGCTGCTGTCTATCAGGTTTACCACAAAACCCAGCGAAGTAACAGCCCCGATAATAATAGTACCTATATACAAATAGTTATAAAGGTTTCCGTTCTTAGCTCCCAGCATAAAAGACACACACTTCACTCCGTAGTAAGAATAAGAAAGCAGAGAACTCACGGCAAAAACCAGAATGCACAGTCCTAAGAAGTAAGCTCCGTAACCTGGAATAGCAGCATTAAATGCTTCGAGTGTTAAAGAAATACCTGCTATGTTGCCATCTCCTATATACGGTTTGTAAACACCAGTACTCAGAATTACTAGAGCGGTAAGGGTACAAACCAAAAGCGTATCTATAGCTGGACCAAGCATAGCAACCAAACCTTCTCTTACTGGCTCATCCGTTTTAGAATCTCCGTGTACCATAGGGGCAGTTCCTATACCCGCTTCATTCGAGAATGCAGCTCGTTTGGCTCCAGTTACAATTATGGCACCAACACCACCTCCTAAAATGGCATTGCCGTTAAAGGCTTCTTCAAGAATTGAAGCAAATATCTCCGGAATACCAGCTAGGTTTTGAATTAGAATGTAGACTACAAGAATGAAATAAAGCACCACCATAGAAGGAACCATCTTTGAGGCCACTTTAGCAATCCTCTTAATTCCACCAAAGATCACAGAAGAAACCAATACGGTGAGTATTACACCAATAACGGCTGAAGCGTAAGGTATATCTATTCCTAAAAAGGTGAATGATGAAGCCACATCATAACCAATGGATGGCGCCAACACTTCATTAAGGGCAGCGGTTAGCTGGTTGGCTTGGAATATTGGCAATGCACCAATCAATGCGAAAATACAGAAGAAAACCGCCAGAGGTTTCCATTTCTTACCTAAGCCTTCGGTTATTACATACATGGGACCACCCCTAACTTCACCGTCAGAATCTTTTCCACGATACATAACTGCCAAAGTACAGGTGAAGAATTTTGTGGCAATTCCGAAGAATGCCGAAACCCACATCCAGAAGATAGCACCTGGGCCTCCCATGGTGATGGCCACAGCCACTCCAGAAATGTTACCCATACCCACAGTAGCCGCAAGCGCTGTAGAAAGCGCCTCATAGTGACTAATTTGACCCTCTTTATCTTCTTCGTGGTATTTACCAGCTAATACCTGAATGGCATGTTTAAAATATAGAAATGGGCTGAAGCGAGCGTATACCATAAAGAAAAGCCCCCCACCCATTAAAAGAATTAAAAGAGGTATTCCCCAAATCCATCCGGCAAAAAAAGCTACAGCGTCTTCTATAAATCCCACAGTCTCAAATTATGTGAAGCCGCTATAATAACAGATAAGACTTCATTCACCAACAGTTCTCTTTTAAATCGGAGAATAATTCTTTGGTTTCAACTATTTATATAGTTAAACTCACCTCATGAAAGCTATCATTTTGCTTCTATTATTCTTTCAATGGCACGGAGATCAAACGTCTTCAATAGACATCATTCAGAAGCACTATAACAACGATAGAATTGAAGTGAATGTCACAGAGGTAGTTCAATCATTTAAGACTGCATTAATAGAGAAGGGAATTTTGAATGAAGGTGAATTTGAGCATGTTGACATTCTTCATAAAAAGATCTATTCCATTATAGAAGAGTTTAAACCCGAAGCACTTAGCATTCCATCCTTCATTCCTAAGGAGCCATTCCTTAAGGCTCAGAGAGAACTGGAAAACATGGGTGAACAACGTCCTGAAGAAGTCTTGTTTCTCTATGCCCAGATGTTATCCGAAAAGCACATCACATTTAATCTTCATATTGATGAAAGAAGGCTTATATATCTAAATAACAATGACTTACCCATTAATAGTTTTGAAGCCGTATTCATGGGTAAGATAAATGAGCATAAATATGCCTTGCCTGCAGATTCTTGTGTTATTATTACAGCCGATGCCAGAACACCATTTGAATTTGTAGCCTTCGTAATGAAAAAGACTAGAGAACTAGGGATTAGAAAGACTGTTTTGAAGTGAGGGCTTAAAGCAAGCCCTGACTCATAGCCATTAAGTTGATTAGCCTATAGAGCACTCTTGCACCCACGTTGGCATCCCACTCATCATCTGAAGGTGAAACTTCATTTAGGTCGGCTCCCACAATAGTTTTACCCGATTGTACCAGCTTTTTAAACAAGTACATCACTTGTTCGAACTCAAAGCCACCAGGCACAGGAGTACCTGTATTTGGGCAAAGCTTAGGGTCTAAGCCATCAATATCGAATGAGATGTAGACTTTCTCTGGCAGTTCGGCAATTATCTTTTCGCAAATAGCATCCCAAGTAACACCAGCATATTGCTCTTCTTTAATTACCTGATCGTAAAAGCTAACTACTCTTCCTTTCGAACCTTTAACGAGATCAGCCTCTTCTTGACAATAATCACGGATGCCAACCTGCACTAACTTTCCTAGATTTTCATCCTTTAAAGCATTGTACATAATGCTCGCATGTGAAAACTCAAAGCCTTCATAAGCCGTCCGGAGGTCAGCATGAGCATCAATCTGAAGGATTCCTAAGCCCTTATGCTTCTTAGTTAACGATCTGATGTGTCCCAAAGGAGTACTATGATCTCCCCCAAGTAGCACAGTTAACTTGCCTTTCTCCTGCCAATAGTCGCACTCTTGCTCCACATACTTCATCAGTTGAGCGCATTCTTTATTCACTTCGTCAAGAATGGCATCCATCTCCTTGGCCAAAACCGGGTTAGATCCCTCTTCGAGCCATTGAATGTACTGTTCCGATTTGGCACGCAACTCCTTCCCTAGCGAATACCAAACCTCAGGAATATCGGCCATAGCCACACCTAACCTCCATGCTTCAGAAAGATCTGGCTGCTCATAGTCTAGTTGAGATGAAGCCTCCAACACAGCCTCAGGACCATCTGAAGTTCCTGCTCCATAAGAAACAGTAACATCCCAAGGCACTGGAATTACAACTACTTTGGCATCATCGGTACTATAGGGCAACCCGAATAGAGTGCCCTTAATACCAACATTATTTGGATTGAAGTCTGTTGCCATTACTCAATCATTTCTTTTACAAAGTTTGGCAATGCAAATGCTGCTTTATGCAAATCGGCATTATAGTATCTGAGCTTGCTAGTCTTTACAAAAGCATCTACCTCTTCAGTAGGCCTTAGGTTCATTGGGTTGGCCGATCCTTTTGAGCTGTAGCTGAATGACCACATACCGGTTGGATAAGTAGGAATATGAGCTAAGTAACAGTGTACGTTATCTTGACCGAAGATTCCTCTGTAGGTCTGGTAAATTTCCTTGAAGACTTTGCTGTTAAATCTTGGCGACTCACTTTGAGTAATCATCAATCCATCAGCTGAGAGTATTCGGTGAACCTCCTTATAAAAATCTACAGTGAACAAACCTTCTGCTGGGCCAACAGGATCGGTAGAATCTACAATAACTAAATCGAAACTACCATCGGCAGCATCGTTTACATATTTGATTCCATCATCAATGATCAGGTTTAGCTTAGGATGGTCTAACGATTGGGCTATAGTTGGTAAGTGCATCTTACTTGCCTCGATCACTTTATCATCAATCTCCACCATTACCACTTCTTCCAAGTTCTCATGCTTAAGAACCTCGCGGGCGGTTCCACCATCACCACCACCTATAATAAGCACTCTTTTTGGATCTGGATGAGTTAAGAGCGGAACGTGAGTAATCATTTCATGATACACATACTCATCTTTTTCGGTGGTCATTACCATGCCATCTAGCGTAAGCATATTGCCATAAGCTTGAGTATTGTACACTTCTACGCGCTGATAGTCAGATTGCACATCGTACAATTTACCGTCATGCTTAAGAGAAAGGGCTATTTTATCGTCACGCTCGGTAAACCATACATCTCTGGTTCTGATCGGGTCACCATCTTCAGAGCTCTTTTCATCTCTCATGGCTTTCACATCAAAGTTCTTTCTCTTCAATAAAGCCATTTCACCCCTCTTCAACTCTACAGCCGAACCATGCCCAGCCTGAAATGAATCTTTCAACATCTGATAAGAAACCCAAGGGTTTACCGTATCTCCACAGGTGAATAAGTCTACAGAGGCATAACCATACTCTGGCCATGTATGAATAGCCAAGTGGCTTTCTTGTATAACCACGACACCAGAAACACCATAAGGTGAAAAATGGTGAAAAGTTGAATTAATGATGGTTGCTCCAGCCTCTTCTGCTGCATTTTCCATGCTTTTTTCTATATGAACTACATCGTTCAGTAATTCTGGAGAACAGTTGTAGTACTCCACTATAATATGTCTTCCTAATGATGCCATGCGTCAAAAATAAAACCTTCAATTTTTACTGAGCCAAAGTTTCTCAATTATTCTCAATAGATCATTATCCGATTTGGCCAGGATAGTAAAAATCGCGTTCGGTAAAACTATTTTCTGTGATGTGAGACCAACTCTCAAACTCCCCTTCTAGCCATGAACAGGTTGAGGGACTGTAAGACTCAAATTTTCTGGTGAGGTAATTATGTAGTTCTGCAATACCAGGGTTATGAGCTACAATAGCTACATTTTTAAAATTATCATCCATTCTATTCACAAAAGCCCTCATGAGGTTTCCAGTTGCTTCATATAATTCTTCAGCATCCATCATTCTTGGCACTTTATTCAGAGTATCTAAAATGAATTGGCTGGTTTGTAAGGTTCTTTTAGATGGACTGTGATATATAGCGTCTAGCTCAAAGGGTAATTCTTTCAGGTAGCTAGCCAAGATAATTCCCTGATTCTGACCATTAGGTGTTAAGTTTCTATCGAAATCTCTTTTGCGTTCGCTCGGAAATTCAGCTTCCGCATGCCTAATCAATAATAAATTTCTAACCATTTTAATTGATGTTGTGTTGTTTGTTGAACAACGAATTAAGCAATGTATTGATATATCGCAAAACAGGTGAAAAATCAATTCGTTTGTTTTTTTGAAAGTTTTATGCGCATCTTTGAGGCGCTCAGAGATTAAAATCAAGCCCTACATGTCGAAAAATCTTGTTATTGTCGAGTCACCGGCTAAAGCTAAAACCATAGAAGGATATCTTGGAAAAGACTTCAAAGTAGTTTCTAGTTATGGCCATGTGAGAGATTTACCCAAAGGAGATAAAGCTATTGATATTGAAAATGGCTTTCGCCCCACCTATGAAGTTACGGCAGACAAGAAAGACGTCATCAAAAACCTTAGAAAGTTAGCGAAAGAGGCAGAGACCATCTACCTAGCGAGTGATGATGACCGCGAGGGAGAGGCCATTAGCTGGCACTTAAAAGAAGCATTAAAGCTTAAAGATGATTTCACTAAGCGCATAGTATTCAGAGAGATAACCAAATCTGCTATTCAGAAGGCCTTGGAAAACCCAAGGACTATAGATGAAGATTTAGTCTATGCTCAGCAAGCCAGAAGAATACTAGATAGAATTGTGGGTTACGAGCTTTCTCCAGTGCTTTGGAAGAAGATAAAAAGAGGACTCTCAGCAGGAAGAGTTCAATCTGTGGCAGTTCGTTTGGTAGTAGAAAGAGAAAGAGAAATCGATCAATTCGATGTTCAATCTTTCTTTAAAGTTTCAGCCATCTTCGACATAGATGGTAAAGAGTTAAAAGCCGAACTACCTAAACGTTTCGATACAGAAGAAGAGGCGCAAGCCTTTCTAGAAAGTTGTAAAGCTGCCAACTTCACTATCGAATCACTCGACAAAAAACCTGGAAAAAGATCTCCAGCTGCTCCGTTTACAACTTCTACCCTTCAGCAAGAGGCCAGTAGAAAGCTAAATTTCTCTGTTTCTCAAACCATGACTTTGGCCCAGAGGCTTTACGAAGCGGGTAAGATATCATATATGAGAACTGACTCTGTGAACCTTTCTCAAGAGGCCATGGACGGTGCTGCAAAAGAAATAAAGTCGGCTTATGGAGCTGAATACGCAAAAAGTCGTGTATTCAAAACCAAGTCTCAATCGGCACAAGAAGCTCACGAAGCCATAAGACCAACTGATTTTTCGGCACATACTGCTGGGAAAGACTATAACGAAAAAAGGCTCTACGAACTGATCTGGAAAAGAGCTGTAGCCTCTCAAATGGCAGATGCTCAGTTGGAGCGCACTACCGTAAATATTGACATTTCAACTAACAAAGAAAGACTTGTTGCCCATGGTGAGGTGATAGTTTTCGAAGGCTTCTTAAAGGTTTATATCGAATCTACAGACGATGAAGAAAGTGGAGATGAGGCAAAGGGAATGCTTCCACCATTATCTATTGGTCAGAACCTAAAGTTAGATTTCTTAAAAGCCAGACAAGGCTTTACTCGCCCTTCTGCCAGATATACAGAGGCTAGTTTGGTGAAGAAATTGGAAGAAATGGGTATCGGTAGACCTTCTACTTATGCCCCTACTATTTCTACAATTCAGAAGCGGGAGTATGTAGTTAAGGAAAACAGAGAAGGTAACGAGCGTAAATACATCGAGCTAATATTGAAAGATGACAATATTCGGTCTAACGCTCTTACGGAAATTACTGGTGCAGAAAAGTCGAAGCTCTTCCCTACCAATATTGCAATGGTGGTGAATGACTTTTTGGTAGATCATTTCCCAAATGTGATAGACTACTCTTTTACTGCTAATGTGGAAGAAGAATTTGATCAAATTGCTCAGGGTTCTCAAAACTGGGACAATATGATTAAGAACTTCTACGGTAAGTTCCATCAGACTGTAGAAGAAACAGAGCAAATAGACCGCAGAGAAGTTGGTGCTAGTAGGGAGTTAGGAATTGATCCGGAAAGTGGCAAAACTGTTGTTGCTAGACTTGGTAAATTCGGACCTTTAGTTCAAATAGGTGAAGCCTCTGAAGATGAGGAAGATAAACCTAAATATGCTAGCCTTAAAAAAGGGCAATTCATTGAGAGTATAACACTAGAAGAAGCGCTAGAACTATTCCAACTACCAAGAGAGGTTGGCGAATACAAAGGCAAAGAAGTAGTTACCGCCATAGGCCGTTTTGGACCATATATTAAGTACGATGAGAAGTTTATTTCTCTACCTAAGAGTGCCGACCCAATTAGCATTGAGCTAGACGAATGCATTGAGCTCATCAAACAAAAAGAAGAGGCTGATGCACCTATTTATGTTTATCAAGATAAGCCGGTTCAGAAAGGTAAAGGAAGGTTTGGGCCTTTCATAAAATGGGACAATATGTTCATTAACGTGAACAAAAAGTACGACTGGGATAACCTTTCGGCACAAGATATTGAGGAACTCATTGAAGATAAGCTTAAGAAGGAAAGAGAAAAGGTTATTCATAACTGGGAGTCTGAAGGCATTCGCGTTGAAAAGGCTCGTTGGGGAAGGCATAATGTTATAAAAGGCAAGGTAAAAGTAGAGTTAGCTAAAAATGTTAGTGTAGAAAACATGACATTAGAAGAAGCTCAAACTTTAATTGCCAACAATACTCCTGCAAAAAAGGGAAAGGCTAAAAAGAAGTAATTCTTAACTTTCTTTGGCTTATTTATTGTTTCAAGTCTCCATTGAAATCATTAGTTTTCAAACAGATTGACTATGGGCAGACTGATACTTATATCTTTCTTTATACTTTTATTTTCACCTCTTCTTCACACACAAACCTTCGAAGAAGATACGGTACATATTCAATCCAAAGGACATGATCTTGGTGGAGTCATAATGTTCCCTGAAGGCAAGAAGAAAAAGCTGCCTATTGTACTTATCATCCAAGGTTCTGGACCAACCGATAAAGATGGTAATTCAATTGCTCTGGCAGGAAAGAACAACTCGCTAAAGCTTTTAGCAGAGGTATTAGCCCAAAACGGCATAGCCTCCCTCCGATTCGATAAGCGAGGTGTTGGCCTAAGTAAAGAAGCTGCTATACCAGAAGCTGAGCTATCATTCGATGACTTTGTAAATGACGCCAATGCATGGCTAGAGTTTCTTATAGAAGATAGACGCTTCAATAGTATTGGCATCGCAGGTCACTCTCAAGGATCTCTAATCGGAATGAGATTGTCTCGACATGAAAAGGTAGAAGCTTTCGCTTCAATTGCTGGACCTTCACTAAGTATTGATGAAACCATACTAGCTCAGATTAAGAGCAATCCTTTTAATCCACCTAACATTACCAAAGAGGCCGAAGATATTTTTAACAAGCTCAGAAATGGAGAAAGTGTTTCCACAATCCCTCCTTACCTAATGGCCGTTTTCAGGCCAAGCATTCAACCGTTTATGAGATCATGGATGAAATATGACCCCTTGCTGGAAATTGAAAAACTGGATATACCAATCTTGGTAGTAGCTGGCAGCACAGACTTACAGGTAACCGTAGAAGACGCTCAGCGACTTCAGATAGCCAATGCCAAGGCCGAACTAAAAGTGATTGAAGGAATGAACCATGTGTTGAAAAATTCTTCTGCCTTAACCAATGAAAATACTGCCTCCTATTCAAACCCAAACCTTCCTCTGAATGAAGAGTTCGAGAAGTCGATCAACACTTTTTTTTCTAAACATCTCAAATGACAAAACCTGAAGCCCGAGAAATTCTTGAAAACTGGACAAAGACTGATAGCCTTCTAAGGCATGCCAGAAGTGTAGAATTAGTAATGGAAGCTTACGGAAAGCATTTCGGTGAAGATTCGGAAGAATGGGCCATTACTGGTCTTTTACATGATGCAGACTATGAAAAGTATCCTGAAGAGCATCCGAATAAAATAGTAGCCCTTTTGCGGGAGAAAGGCGAAGAGAAGATAGCACATGCTATTTCAGTTCATTACACAAAATGGGGAGTCAGTTATGAAAACCTATTAGACAAGGCTTTGCTGGCCTGCGATGAGCTCACTGGGTTTATTATTGCCTGTTGCCAAGTGAGACCAGAAGGTGCTAACGGCTTAACACCAAAGTCTGTAAAGAAGAAACTGAAACAAAAGAGCTTTGCTGCTAAAGTAGAAAGAGATGAAATTGAAGCAGGCGTCAGTCTGCTTGAGGTTGAACTGGATGAACACATTCGGTTTATTATCAATGTGTTGGAGCAGAACAAGGAAGAGTTGGGGATTGGCTAACCCCCTATCAAAAACATGTCATTTCCACGAAGGTGGAAATCCCTAAGTTTTGTGCACAGAATTGGGGATTCCTGCCTTCGCAGGAATGACAGAAAAATGGGTATGAAAAAACTAGTAGTACTAACAGGAGCAGGAATAAGTGCCGAAAGCGGCTTAAAGACTTTTCGAGACTCAGGAGGTTTATGGGAAGGTCATGATGTAACCGAAGTAGCTACTCCAGAAGCATGGGCTAAGAATCCTGAGTTGGTTCAGAAGTTCTACAACGAAAGAAGAAAACAAGCACTTAACGCTAAGCCCAATATAGCTCACACTTTATTAGCAGAATTAGAGAAAAACTTTGAAGTAACGGTCATTACTCAAAACGTAGATAATTTTCATGAAAAAGCTGGGTCAACCGAAGTGCTACATTTACATGGTCAGTTATTTCAGTCAAGAAGCTCAATTGATGAGCAATTAGTCTATGAGGTAGATGGTTGGGAACTCAAAATGGGCGATTTATGTGAAAGAGGCTCTCAACTTCGACCAAATATCGTATGGTTTGGAGAAGCTGTTCCTATGATGGAACCCGCCATTGAAGCAACTGCACAAGCGGATATATTCCTTGTAGTAGGAACGTCATTACAGGTTTATCCAGCGGCTAGTCTCATTCAGTACACCAAGGCGAGCTGCCCTATTTACTTAGTAGACCCCAAAAAGCCAGGTGGTTACCTTGGTAGAAATGTCACTTTCATTGAAGAAAAAGCAAGCACCGGGATGCTGAAATTCAAGGAGCTTATTTTCAAAAATTAAAAAACTCTAGGAGTTTTTCGAAAATTGGCCTTGCTTTATAGCATGATTGTTTGAGAGTTGTGTTCACACTTTATGTCGAGGCTGCATTGGTCCTGAACCTAGGATAATCCTTTCCTAGTCGCACATCTGTATTTTTTTATTTCATAATTCTCTACAATGACATCTATTTCTCAAAATAAGTACAAGCGTTACTTTCAATACCTTATTGCCGCTATCCGTGGCAAAGAAGAAGATTTTACTACCGGTAGTATTCGGAAGGCTATTTTTATGCTTTCCATTCCTATGATTCTGGAAATGCTCATGGAGTCTACTTTTGCTCTGGTAGACATTCTATTTGTTTCCAGGGTTTCGGTAAATGCTGTTGCCACCGTTGGTCTTACAGAATCTGTTATTACACTACTTTATGCTTTGGCCATCGGGTTAAGTATGGCCGCAACGGCTGTAGTTGCCAGAAGAACAGGCGCCAAAGACAAAAAAGGGGCTAAAGAAGCAGCTGTTCAAGCCATTATTTTAGGCGTAATCATTTCAATAGTAGTTGGAGCAATTGGCATCATTTACCCTAAAGAAATTCTGGGGCTAATGGGAGGCGAACCAGCTCTTATAGAGGAAGGGTATGGATATACCAGAATCTTGATAGGTGGAAATATCACCATTATGCTACTTTTTCTCATCAACGCTATTTTCAGAGGCGCTGGTGATGCCTCTGTAGCCATGTGGGCCCTGGTGCTATCCAACGGTTTGAATATTATACTAGATCCTATTCTTATATTCGGTTGGGGTCCTATACCAGCTTATGGTGTAGAAGGTGCTGCCATAGCCACTACAATAGGTCGAGGAACCGCTGTAGTAGCACAATTTATGGTGCTTTTCTTTGGTTGGAGCCGTGTCAAATTGACACTAAGTGACTTTGTGTGGAAGGCGGAGGTAATGATGAACCTTATCAAAATTTCCTTGGGAGGAATTGGTCAGTTTCTGATCGGTACATCGAGCTGGGTATTTCTTATGCGAATAATGTCCGAATTCGGTAGCGATGTATTAGCTGGTTACACCATTTCCATAAGAGTTATGATGTTCACCCTTATGCCCTCTTGGGGAATGAGTAATGCTGCTGCAACGCTGGTTGGTCAGAACTTAGGAGCTAAGCAACCCGAGAGAGCGGAAAAATCGGTATGGAAAACCAGCAAATACAATGCTGTATTCATGGTAATCGTTTCGGCTGTCTACTTCCTATTTGCTAAACAAATTATCGGATGGTTTAGCGATGTAAGTGATGTAGTAGAATACGGAGCCTTAAGTTTACAAATAATTACTGCGGGCTACATTTTCTATGCCTATGGTATGGTGGTTACTCAGGCCTTCAATGGTGCTGGAGATACTAAAACACCCACCATTATCAACTTCTTTTGTTTTTGGCTATTTCAGATTCCTGTGGCCTATTTTGTTGCTCTTCAATTAGATTGGGGACCTATAGGAGTTTATGGTGCAATCACCACTTCAGAGATACTTATTGCCATAGTGTCTATCCTTCTTTTCAGGAAAGGTAAGTGGAAGACTACAGAAGTTTAAAAATGAGTAAAGAGCCTCCAATCTATACAATCGATCGGAGGCTCTTTTTACTTAATTGCTTTCACTAAGTGTTTCCTTTGCTGCAATTATAGCCTTATCAATATCCTCAGCCACAATCTTAACACTTGTCAATTCCTCTTTCAAAGCATCAGTTAGTTCTTCCTTACTCATGACTTCATCATCAGCCAGAGAAGAGGCTTCTCCGCCCATCAAAGTACCTTCGGGAAACCTTGCTGAGAAGTTGCGCATCCAGTCCATCATACCATCGTGCGCCTTGGTTAAATCACTTAAGTTGATAAGAATAAGCGAATCATTTTTAGCCTCAATCTTCAATTTGGAGAGCTCACGTTTCAACTGCATAATCTCTCCCATTCTAGCCATGGCTTCATCATGAATAGTAATAACTTCTTCCTTCAACTCACTCACTTCATCTTGCCCTATATTTGAGTCAAATGAAAAAATTATGATAGCTATAAGAATACCTATAGCTATCAAGATTCCTTTAGACTTCATTCTACTCATCATTTACAAGCTGTAGTATAACCCGATTGAAAACCTATCTCCCCCTTCAATTGAGGCAAAATCATCTGTATTGAAGGTTTGCTTAATAGGAGTCTGATACTGAGCATTTAAAGTAAGTCGGCTGACAAAAACCTGGGCACCAAGTGTAGCCATAATGGCTTTACCACCAGTATTGGCTTCTCGAATTCCCTCATTATAGTGATAGTCCCCTTGTTCATAAAAGGCTCCTACAAACGGCAAAACCGAGAAACTGGCGGTTTCCAAATAGCGATAAACATTCAAGGCAACATTGGCCTGATTTCCAAATTCATAGTCCATACTATTGGCTGAGTTGATTTTATAAGATGACTCTACATTTGCACCATACTTACCAAACCTCACCATATAATTGGCTGAAAGAATGTAGTCTAGACTACCAGAGCCCAACTGAAAATTTCGGTTGATAATTTCTCCATCATCAGTTTTCTCAAACTCCCCTGCCGGCAGTTTCAACCCAGCGCCTACATTTAGTGAATGAACGATTCCCTCCATATTTTCACCAGTGTTGAAAACTGAATAGTAACCAACAATCATTGGATCTCCCAATCCTGAAGAACGCACATTTTGATGCGACCCTTCCATGTTATTGATGATATAAGGTACCACATACCTTACTTCAAATCTTGGGCTAAATCGGTATTTTCCAGTCAAGTCGAATCGCTGATAAGTATCGTTAGAATACTCATCTTGAAAGTAGTAGTCATCATTATCTATGTAGGCTTTAAATGAAGCCGAACTGTACTTAAGTCCTATAAAATGTCGGTTCTGCATAGATACGTAACCGAAATAGAGGCCTGAAAGGCTACAACCGCATACATCGCATGCCCAGGTCTTTGGAATGCTCAGTACGGCAATCAATGCAACCAGAATTATTCTTCTATTCATTGTTTCTAAATCTTTCGTCTGAAATAAATGTGTAATCGGTTAGGGTATGGATAAACTCAATAATATCTCCCTGCTCTTCTTTAGTCATAGGTATTCCGACCACTACTTCCCCATTTTTAAATGAGGGATCGAGTGTTGGAGAATCGACCATGCCATTGCCATAATGCTCAAGCACTTCTTCTAGTGTTGAGAACTTAGCATTGTGCATATATGGGGCGGTAATGCCTGCATTGCGAAGGCTTGGCACTTTAAACTTGCCTTCATCAGCCTCATCCTCAGTGATAAGCCCCCTACCCTTATCGCCAAAATCCGAACTGATTCCGTTATTCCGATAGCTTTGATCGGTAAACAAAACACCAGCATGGCAGCTTGAACATTTCTGTTCAAACAGCGCCAAACCACGCGATTCATTCGCTGTTAACTCTTCTTGCCCTTGCAAATACTTATCGTACTTGGAATCTGCAGAAATCATCATGGCAGTGAACTGAGAAAGCGCATGAAGCAAGTAAGGCGCAGTGGCCTCTTCAGTTCCGAATGCAGTCTTAAACTTGGTTCTGTAAGCTTCACTGGCATTGAGCTTTTTCACCACGTTTTCCAAAGACTCATCCATTTCTACATCCGATTCAATCGCATTGATGGGTACAAAGTCAAGATGTGTAACTGCACCATCCCAAAAGAACTCCTTCATAAAGGCCATATTGGCTATGGAAGGCGCGTTTCTTATGCCGAACCGGTTGTCTACCCCAACACTAGTCGGATGCAGTGGTGTGTCGGCAAAAGCCCGCGACTGCTGATGACAGTTATTGCATGAAACACTCTTGTCTCTCGATAATATTGGGTCGAAAAACAGCTTCTTACCCAGTTCAAAACCTTCTGCTGTTATCGGGTTATTCTGAAACGTGTATGTAGGCTCTGGAAAGTGCTCAGGCTTTACAAAAGCCAATACTTCTCCAGGCTTTTCATCAGCTCCGCCCCCACATGACCAAAGAGAAAAAAGCACCCAGCCAATGGCCAGGCACTTTTTCATCACTCTATTAATGACCATGACCATTAGAACTCTGGTGTACATGGTGCACCACAAAGGCATTGGCTAACTGATCTGCAAAAGGCTTACCTGCCTTTGGAGCATGTACCGAATAGGTTGAACTAAAGTCTATATTAACTCCATCTAATAGCTTCAGCACATCAGTTACTACATGAGCATTCGGAGAAAGCTCTTCAGAAACCGAGACGGTTGTTCCAAAATCGAGCGTTCTGGTGCGAACATTGTTCACAAAATTCTCATTGTCAGTAACATCCTTCCAGCCACCAACATGAACAGCAAAGGTTTTCTCTTTGGTTTCTGTACCATTGCCCCAATCTACATATTGCTGGGCTGAGTTTTCGGCAGTTCCCTCAATGGCCATTCCAATGTAGCCAGCATTCCAGTTCCAGAACCAAGCACCTTTGGCCGGATCTAGAACACCTCCCAAAGCACCTTCCTGAACGCCATCTTCAGCCACACCAATAGTGAAAGTTACTTTGCTGTACGAACCGGCAGGTACATTTTCCAGCATTACATTATGACTAGAAGCTACACTCTCCAAGATTTGGTAGTAACCTTTCGACTCGCTGGCAGAAACACTGACTTCATCCTCATAAAGTTCACCATTCGGTCCTTCCAATTTTATTTTGCTCACGTAATAGCCAAACCTGGAAAGGTTGAATTTTTCGCCATTGGTTGTTTCGTAATTGTAATTAGTAGATCCGGGCTCACTTAGCGTAAGCTCGCTAGCCCCTACCTTATTATCGAAGTAAAGTTGAAATGTTCCGAACTCTTCTGGTTGAGGTTCGTCATTTTCACAAGACATAATGGTAACGATAAGCGCCAGTAGCGCTAAAATTTTAGATATTTTCATCTTTTAGATTTCTTAGAATATTAGTTGAACAGGCTAAAACTGATGCGTAGATGTTCTATCTAAAAGTTTACTTAGAAACTAATAGACATCAGCTTTACTCGCTCAAAATAAACGAGTAGATCATCAAGCTTTAACCCAATTCAGGATATAATTGAATAATAGATAAGAGTGCACAGTGTATTCTCACATTCGCCATGAGCAAATGGAATACAGTTAATTCATACACCATTTGGGAAGGGAAATCTATGCCCGGGGAGGCTGAAAAATATCAGAATTAAAGAGGTCGCTAGGAACATCTTCGTCATAAGCCAGTGGCAATTTGTCTTGCAACAGATGCCAAGTGGCTTCACCTATTGCTTCGTCCCTTTGTTCATTGCAGTAAAAGGTATACTCCTTAGGCATCAGCTTTTCAGCATCGTCCTGAGTGTCTTGAGCCGTTTGTAGGTTTTCGCTCAAAACGCAGCTACCGTAGCATACTGTAATGGGTTTGTCTCTTTCGATACAAAGGAACTCAGCAATATAATCTTTCCGTATCTCGTAATCGAGATAGATCAGTGGCATGAGAAAAGTGCTCACAAGCTGTGAGCAAATCACCAAGCCAATAAGAGTTGATCTAATTGCTGACATTATTACAAATGTCCACCATGGTCGTGAAGCCGACAACAAAAAGTTCCATTTTTTGAAGGATGGTTAAAAACCCCTAGCGGCTAAAAGCTGAAAATAGATCTAAGCTATTTCCGAAAATATCATCAGTGCACTTATGATAAAACTGTTTTCAATCTGTCTAAGAATTCTTCAGAACTCTTAGCATCCATCATATTTTCAATGGCCAAAAACATATCTTTGCGACCAAATTTCGATTCATGATTTCAGTTGATGCTGTAGGTGTTGAGTTCAATGGCAATGCTCTATTTAATAATGTTACTTTCAATATTAATGACAATGACCGAATAGCCCTGATGGGCAAAAACGGGGCAGGAAAATCTACACTGTTAAAAATAGTAGCGGGTAAAAACACGCCTACTAGTGGTAAAATATCTGCACCCAAAGAAGCTGTTATAGCCTACCTACCCCAGCACCTGTTGACTGAAGATAATTGCTCCGTTTTTGAAGAAGCTTCTAAAGCTTTCGCCAAGATTCAAGGAATGAAAACCAGAATTGATGAACTCAATCATCAGCTGGAAACAAGGACTGATTATGAGTCAGACGCCTACAGTAAGATCATCGAAGAGGTTTCCGAGCTTAGTGAGAAGTTCTATAGCATTGAAGATGTAAACTATGATGCTGAAGTAGAAAAAACCTTAATAGGCCTTGGCTTTGAGCGTTCTGACCTAAACAAACCTACGAGTCAATTTAGTGGTGGCTGGAGAATGCGTATAGAATTGGCTAAAATACTGCTTCAGAAACCAGATCTTATTCTGCTCGATGAGCCTACCAACCACCTAGACATTGAATCGGTTCAATGGTTAGAAGACTTTTTGAAAACCAGCGCTAAGGCTGTAATGGTTATTAGCCACGATAAAACGTTCGTAGACAACCTCACCAATAGAACCATTGAAATCACCAGAGGCAAGGTTTACGATTATAAAACCAATTACTCGCATTATTTAGAACTGAGGAAAGAAAGACGCGAGCAGCAGCAAAAGCAGTTCGATGATCAGGCTAAAGAAATAGCGGAAATTAAACAGTTTATTGAGCGATTTAAGGGTACCTATTCCAAAACACTTCAGGTTCAATCTAGAGTGAAAATGCTCGAAAAAATGGAAATTATTGAGGTTGATGAGGTAGATACGTCTGCCTTAAACATCAAATTCCCTCCAGCCCCTCGCTCAGGAAACTATCCAGTAATTGTAGATAACTTGGCTAAGCGCTATGGAGACCATGTAGTTTTCGAAGGTGCTTCATTCACTGTGGCTAGAGGAGAAAAAATTGCCTTAGTAGGTAAAAATGGTCAGGGTAAATCTACTTTGGTTAAAGCTATTATGGGCGAAATCGATTTTGATGGAACACTTCAGGTTGGCCATAACTCTATGATTGGCTACTTTGCTCAAAATCAAGCTTCACTGTTAGACGAGAACCTGACCGTCTTCCAAACCATTGATGAGATAGCCAAAGGGGACATTAGGTCGAAAATCAAGGATTTACTAGGCGCCTTTATGTTTTCTGGAGATGCTATCGATAAGAAAGTAAAAGTGCTTTCTGGTGGTGAAAAAACTCGCTTGGCTATGGTGAAGCTACTCTTACAACCAGTGAATCTCCTGATATTGGATGAGCCTACCAACCACCTGGATATTCGCTCTAAAGACATTTTGAAAGATGCCTTAAAAGCTTTTGATGGCACGCTGATTTTGGTTTCTCATGACCGTGACTTTCTAGACGGATTAGCAGATAAAGTATTAGAGTTCGGCAATCAGAGAATCAAAGAGCATTTGGAAGACATCAACGGATTCCTTCGCAATAAGAAGATGGAGAACCTGAGGGAGATTGAGCGGAAGGTGTGATCTAGGTTCATTAAATTATCTCCCACTCCTTAGGCACATTGTATACCAACTCTCCTTTTCTGATCTCCAGTGGAGAATCAAAATTATTGGAGTAAAGCTGACCTGTTCCTAGGCCTTGCGGCAACAGGTTTTCATACTCAGCAGTGAACTGGGCGATAGCATTTAAACCAATATTAGATTCGAGCATGGAGGTCATCCACCAGCCTATATTTCTTTCTTCAGCAAGAGTAATCCACTCTCGACAGGATTTGATTCCACCCACCAAAGATGGCTTCAGAATAATGTATTGAGGTTTGATTTTATCGAGTAGCTCATTCTTTTTTTGAAGTGAATGAATTCCAATCAGCTCTTCATCTAGCGCAATAGGTAACAACTCTTCCTCGCAGAGCTTTGCCATAAGATCTCCTTGACCTGGCATAATGGGTTGTTCTATAGAATGAATTTCTAAGGAAGCTAAATCCGTCAATCTTGAACGAACATTAGATTCATCAAAAGCTCCATTGGCATCTACTCGTAAAGTAATTTCATTGGCAGAGTAATGCTTTCTTATGGATTCAAGCAGTTTAAACTCGGTATCAAAGTCAATGGCACCAATCTTCATTTTGATGGTATTGAAACCGGCTTTTAATTTGGCCTCAATCTGTTCTTGCATGAAGGCTTCATCACCCATCCAGATTAGGCCATTAATAGGAAGACGCCTTTTGCCTTGAGCAAACGGATTATCGAATATCTTAAACTGTCCACCTTTTAAATAATCGAGCAGAACAGTTTCTAAGCCGAACCTAATTGAAGGGAAATCAGCAGGAATCACTTCTGAGGCAAATTCAAGAATATCTACTTGATTGTCTGGTATTTCCATTCCTTCAACTTGACTAAAAAATGAAGTCAATTTTGACTGGAAATCAGGCGAATAATCTTCTGATAGTCCTTTTAACGGTCCTGCTTCGCCCCAAGCTACTTGATCTGGTTTTGATGGATCATAGGCCTTAATCAACCAAGTTTCTTTCTCGGTGAAAGAACCACGAGAAGTACCTGCTGTGAAAGTGAATTTCAAGACATAAGGAATGACCTCAAACTTTAGCCTCATTTGCCTAAAAGTCTTTTAACATACTTCCCAATGATATCGAATTCTAAGTTTACTGAATCTCCTTCTTTAAGCGTATGAAATACTGTGTGGTCGTAGGTATAAGGAATAATAGCTACTCTGAACTTTCCTTCTTCAGAATTGAAACAAGTCAAGCTGGTGCCATTAACGCATATCGAACCTTTTTCAACAGTTACATTGCCTAATGAGGGGTCATATTCAAAGTCGTAAAGCCAGCTTCCATCCTCTTCTTGGATACTCGTTACTGTACCAATCTGATCCACATGGCCTTGTACAACATGACCGTCAAATCGGCCATTAGCCACCATACAACGCTCTATATTCACTTTACCACCAACATTCCAGTTTCCCAGGCTTGTCTTTTGTAACGTTTCATCAATCGCAGTAACTCGGTGTACATTTTCATTTACAGCAACCACTGTAAGGCACACCCCATTATGAGCCACACTTTGGTCTATCTTTAGCTCATTGCTGATGTTACTTTCAATATTGAAGTGATAATTGCTTCCTTCTTGCTCAATGGAACTGATGGTTCCTACCGTTTCTATTATCCCTGTAAACATATGGCAAGTTTACGCATTAATCGGGAAAGCCTGAGCCTCAAGCACAAACGAAAAGCATCAATTTTTTATCGGATTGTCTGCAAATTTTCAGATAAATTCGAAGCTTCAATGCAAGACAGTTACAGACATAAAGGAATGAGAAGGCAGCTCGTGCGAGTTGTTAGAGAGAAGGGAATTAGAGATGAAAGAGTATTAGCTGCTATTGGCAAAATACCGCGCCACTTCTTCTTTGAGAATGCATTTTTGGAGCATGCTTATGAAGACAAAGCCTTCCCTATAGGTTCGGGTCAGACCATTTCTCAACCTTATACCGTAGCTTTCCAAACTGAACTACTAGAGTTAAAGCCTGGAGACAAAGTTTTCGAAATTGGAACTGGCTCTGGATATCAATCCATTGTACTGCTAGAATTAGGTGCCGAGGTTTATACCATTGAGTATCAGAAAGATTTGTACGACAAAACCAGTTGGTTTTTGCCAGAAATGGGATATAAACCAAACTTCTTTTATGGAGATGGTTCGCAGGGAATGCCACGCTTTGCTCCTTATGATAAAATTATAGTGACAGCAGGGGCTCCCACTGTACCCGATGCACTCATTGACCAACTAAAGGTTGGTGGTATCTTGGTGATTCCTGTAGGTGATGCCAAAACTCAACAAATGCTGCGCATTACTAAAACCGCCAAAAACCGTGTAAGGACCGAAACCTTTACTGATTTCAAGTTTGTCCCTCTCATGGGCGAAGACGGTTGGGGGAAGTAAATCGGTTCATTAGAAAACGGAAAACAGTAATCAGAGTTGGTCGGCAATTGGAATTTGACGCTTGTCATTTGTGCTCTCCTTTTCAGTATTTTATTCTAAAATATCTAACGAATACATCATACAACTAAAAATTCATTGACTACTTTTGCAGTGAACAAAATATACTATGGCAAAGAAAGCAAAGAAGTCGAGTGAATCTTTAGTTATAATGACCGAATTGGTGCTTCCTAACGACACCAATACGTTAAACAATTTAATGGGTGGTAAACTCATGCATTGGATGGATATAGCCGCTGGTGTATCCGCTCAAAAACACTCCAATAGAATTGTTGTTACTGCCTCTGCCGATAATATTTCGTTCCAAAGACCGATTCAATTAGGCGATGTAGTTACTCTTCGCGCTAAAGTGGTTCGTTCATTTAGTAGCTCAATGGAGGTATATATTGAGGTATTTGCCGAGAACATACCTTCAGGAACCAAATTCCGTAGCCACAGTGCCTTCTTTACTTTCGTGGCTGTAGACCAAGGTGGTAAGCCGATAGACGTTCCAGAGCTAATTCCTGAGACGGATGAAGAGAAAGAATTATTCGATGGCGCACTAAGAAGAAGACAACTTCGCCTTGTTTTGGCTAAAAGAATGAAGCCAGAAGAGGCTACAGAATTGAAAAGTATTTTCGTAGATCAAAATATCGCAAAAGCTGAATAATCCTTTTGCAGATTTCGCTTCTCAACGAATTAGTCAGGGAACTTAAATAATCAGGCCTTTTTTGTTGGTAACAACACCCACAAAGGCCTATTTTTGATCTATGTCCGATCGCGCTTTTCTTTCTGAGTTTATCACCGAGCCCCTTTACCTTATTAAAGAAGAATTACCGGCTTCAAACGAGTATAAAGAAGAAGCCGTTGAACAAGAGCCAGCTGTTGTGAAAGAACCAGAGGTCAAGGTGGAGCTAAAGCCTATATTCACTTCTGGTGATAACTTAAAAGGCTGTATCATTTTGGTAGACTGGCAAAATGGTGAAGTGAGTGCTGAGAAAGAATTACTATTGAAAATTCTTGGTTCAGTAAAACGGACAGAGACAGACGTACTCATTGCTCATACTCATGACAGCTCATCAGAACAAATGGAGGCACTTTTAGCGGAGCAAAATCACAAGCATGTGTTAGATTTTGGAACTAGTAAGATACCAAATCTTCAGCCTGCTGACTTTTACAAGATTACTGCTAACGGCCCTAAAAAATCATTAAAAGCTCATCCTCTCTCTGAAATAGCTACCGATACAGAGAAGAAGAAAATGCTTTGGAATGCCTTAAAAGAGATGTTTTTGTAAACTTCTTTCAACCATAAATCTGCTTTAGTTCAACTCAACCTATTTGATTTGTTGTAAAAACACAACTCATTATTTTCGCTCCATGATTAAGGGACTCAAATCTATCAGTTTAGTGGTTTTTATTTGCTTCAGTGCCTGTTTTGGCAGTGACCAAAAGAACTTCACTCCTACTACCTACGACTTAGATGAGGCTTACGATTACTTAGTAGACGTTGGCTTTATGACGGACGCTCCTAAAGGAGAAAGAGGTTATAACCCTTCAGCCATATTTGAGGAGTCTGCAGAAGATGTGCTCGGTCTTATCATGGCTATATTCCCAAATAAGGAGCCTGCTTTAGTATACTACTTAGAAGTGGCTGGAGCCAATCTCAAAAATGCATCTGAAAGAGACCTCTTCATCGACAATTGGGTAGATAAGGTGCCTTGGTTTGCTACTGATCTAGTTACTGCACTCAACTACATTCACAGAAACCCTGACAATGTGATTGTAAATAATGCCTTAGACAACATAATAAAGAGATTAGACACTGAAGAAACAGAGAAACTATTAGTTCAGCAGAGTTTTATTAGAGAGAACATGGGCCCTGATGGTACTGGTAACGGGGAATACACCATCATGGAAGAGTATATTGAACATTGGCCTATAAAGCACATCAATCAGTGTGCACAAAATATACGAGCTGGCAACTCAGATTCAAACCTGACTGAAGTTGCTGAGACATTAGAAAGAATCAGTAAGGAAAAAGAGGACACGAAATAAACCACTATGGGCTGAAAGCACCATAGTTTTAGAAGCAACTAAAAGTCGCTTTGAATGGCCGACTTAGAAAATGTACGATTTACGTCAATCAAACCCCGAGCATTATCGGGGCGTACATCGTAAATTCCAGGATGCTTTTGAGAAGCTAAAGCGAAATGCACTAAAGTGCATAGTTTTAACTCCTTTTATGACCAATAAAAAGGCTGTCTCAATTGCTAGCTTTCATTCTCGACCCAGCTCTAAAAATCTAGTGGGAATGACGAGAACAATAGCTTTTGAAACAGCCTCTATTGAATGTATCAGCGCCTTACACGACTATATAGATTTCAAGTCTCTGTCAGTTACATCCAAAGCCAGGTTCACTTCCTGAACGGTTGCTGGAGCATCTAATTTGAATAAACCAGAATGCCCTCTTTCAAGCCTGCTAGCTCTTACTGCCGCCTTGATGGCAAAGAATACACTAGAAGCCAGTACCAAAGGAGGCTCCCCTACTTCTTTACTAGACATCAATTCATTAGGGTTTTCAGGAACCTCTGAAGAGTTATTTCTAGGATACAAATAGGTATTCATTTCCAAAGGAATAGAAGTAACAGCTGGTGGCTTGTACCTCCAGGTATTCAGCGTATTCAGGCGGCCTACTTCTTCACCATCAGGTTGAAAAACTAGCTTTTCGGTGGTTACATAACCAACCCCTTGAACAAAAGCACCTTCTACCTGACCAATATCAATGGCAGGGTTTAGACTCCAGCCCATATCAAATACAATGTCTGATTTGAGAATTTTAACTTCTCCTGTGAGAACATCTACCTCTACTTCTGAACATGCAGCTGAGAATGTCCAACCAACGAATGAGTCGACAACACCAGCAGTGCTTTGCACAGGGGCCAATTCAATACCCGGTATTTCCTTTTGTTGATCTATTGGCTTGAATGTCATGGCAGGAACAGGCGTTGTTCCGCCAGGAATTGGTGCGGTAAATGCAGCGATCAAGTCAATGCGGTATTGGTAGGCCAACCCTACGAGATTCTGCCAGATTAACCTTGGGTGCTTATCGACATTCGGACGGATAACGTTTGCTGACCACCCTTCTTTTCCATAGTTCCAATAGTCAATACCTTGAGCCTTACACCAGTCTTCTCCGTTTTCTTTGAGCAACTTCTGACCAAATTCCATTAGCCTTTGCCTCATTTTCTCGCAGGCCTGCTTTACAGCTTCACCATTATAGGCCGTTCCTGTGGAACCTCCTGTGCTACTCGGGTTAGGGATTACCTTAGTTGACGGTTTATGAATTTGAATGAGTTCCATAGGCACATTCAAGATATAAGAGGCTATTTGCTCCACTTTGGTCATCATTCCCTGTCCCATATCTACACCACCCTGATTGATGGAAATACTCCCATCACCAGAATATATAGAAACAATAGCAGCGGCCTGCTCAAGCATCACTAGGTTATAACCAGAACCATACTTCACAGGAATGGCATAAATACCTCGCTTCTTCCACTTATTATTTTTATTGAACTCTTCAACTTTCTTAACTCGGGCTCTATAATCGCTCTTCTCCTCAATGTATTTCCATACATCGCGCATGTAGCAATAAGAAAGGGCTTGACCGAATGGTGTCACATCCCCTCTTTGATACATATTTTTGAGTCGAAGGTCATAGGGATCCATACCAACACTAAATGCGGCATCATCTACTGCATTTTCTAAAATCAACTTGCCCTGTATATCGCCAAAGGCACGCATAGCAGTATTAGGCGCCTTATTAGTTCGACACACATCTAATTGAGATTCAAAATTTTTGATCAGATAAGCATTATCCAGTCGCAACTGAATACAATTACTTACTACAAATGAACAGTCGTAAAAGGCACCACCATCGCCCCAAAGCTTAACCAATAGACCTCTAATAATCCCCTTATCTTCTTCTCTTATATCTCCCTGATCTACAGCTATTTGATACTGACCGTAATAACCATGTCTTTTACCAATCATAGCGGTATCATGCTCTCGCTTCAGGGCCATTCTAATCGGAATATTTAGGGCTTTAGCAGCAACCGCAACCGGACCAATCACAAACTTGGCCTGCTCGGTTTTTCCTCCATAACCACCTCCCAATTGACGAACATCAATATTGACTTTGTTATGTTCTGCAGCTAAAGAAATGGCAGCAGTTTGGTGCATTTCCATTGGACTTTGAGAAGAAGGGTGAATCAGAATTTGATTGTCATCTTCAGGAATTGCTACACAAGATTGTGTTTCCATGTAGAAATGAATCTGCTCACCTGACACCTGAGTATTTTCAATAACCAGACAGTTGTTGCCGTCCACCTTGGTTTTCCGCTTCACAGGCTTTTTATCCAACGGCTTTTTATTCTCATTAGTCCAATAGAGTTCCGTGCCAGGCCTTGTAATCTTCCATATATGCGTAACAAATGGAGAAGATTTTGGACAGTCTGGGAAGATACTCTCTTTTTCAATGGCCTCATCTATACTCATAATTGGCTTTTCCCACCCCTTCTGCCAGTTAATGGGCTTGTACGCCAAACAATTGGAAGAGGCGAATTCTGCTATTTCTATGGCTAATTGTTCGCTCTCGGCAATAACCATGGCAATTGCTTGACCTGGATAGAGTATTTGATCTACCGCAAAAATGGGTTGGTCAGCGCCCATACCTTGAAGATTTACGCCACCTGGAGGAATGTCCTCATGATTGATTAATGCATAAAACCCTTCGAATTTATCTTCTAAATAATCTGCTAATTGGTCTCTATCAATTTGAGCCTTGGTTTCTGGATTAATGAAATGATAGAGAGCCAGCGTTCTTTGGCTTTGAATAAAAGCACCATTCTGACCAATTGGTGGCAATTCAATCTCATGTGTATAATGCACCTCTCCCATAGCCTGATGAAAAGCCATAAGCTTAATGTATGGTTGAGATACTGGAGCTTTAAAGTCTTGAATGGTATAGTGTTGAGTTCCTTTGCTAACACCCCAATTACCCCAATCAATTTTTGCGGCAGAGCTAATGTTTTCAGGAATCTCGTTCGGTTTCTTTTCAACAATCGCTCTAACAATGGCCTTGTAGATATAAGACATAGCTAGCTTCACACGATATTCATCTGTAAAGCCTTCCGATGGTAAGCCATTAGACCTTCCTTTTTCCTCCCAATAAGCCAGCTCTTTTATGACTTCTCTCCTAACAATGCCTAAAAGTCTAGGAAGGAGGTCTAGGGATAGCTTCTTTCCTTTTAACCATCTCTCGGAATTTCTTGCATGCCAAGTGATAGGAGCAATACCACCAAAAACGATGGAAGCTTCATCGACCTTTAAGCCTTTGCCAAGCTCCAGTCGAATTGTTGAGTTGACAATGGAATGTGAGTTTACTTCTCTTATAGATACTTTCTGAGATAATACTACCTCTTCTCCTTTGCCTTGAGGAATGAAATATCTTAGAATGATAATATCATCTGCTAATGAAGGTGTTCTTCTTAGCTTTCTAACTAGTTCATCAACATGATCTTCAGTGGTTCTTCCAGTAGATATCTTGAGATAAGTAATTGTAGCATCATTACCATCTAAGGCAGTGAATAGGTCAGAAGGAAATGGCTCTCCTTGCATCAAATGTTTAAGAACCAACATGGTATTTCCCGCCACTGAAGCAGCATTTCGCACAATCATTCCGGCCGTTCTATGAACCATGTACAAACTAGCTCCTAATCTGCTTGTAGGTTCCGGATTCAAATTCTCCAGAAAATCGAAGAGTTCGGAATAAGTTGTGGTCGCTCCAAACGAAATTCCACCCTTAGTCTGTTCAATTCCTTTTAACTCTTCAATCAACTTAATATCTACCATCAGTTTTACTTGAGGGTATTCATCGGCATAAATACCGAATGATGTATTTCCGAAGACTATTCTGGTAGTTTCACCAGGATTCTTCCTCATGATTCTTTTGAGTTCATCGAGCGTTCTAGGCGTCACCCAATCACATTGACTCTCTAAAATTTTAGTGTCCGGAAGTGGTGCTTTAGCAGCCTCAGGAAATGGGATCTTTACTTGATCATGCACCAAAACCTGATCGCACTTGTCTTCTGTCAAGCACTTCATTCTTTCTTTTTCGTCCTCTTCCGTCCAATCTGAAGCAAAGGTTTTCATTCCCGTGAGAATTGCCCGATAGCCGGTACACCTACAGATGTTACCATCGAAGGCCTCTTCTATTTGCTGTTTGGTTGGTGATGGATTTTGGGCAAGGAAAGCAGACATATTCATTACAAAACCTACCGTACAGTATCCACACTGAGATCCGTTATTGATGGCCAGCCTATGTGCCACTGGGTTCATTCCTTCATGAATTTCATGCAGGTTTTCATCTCCTACCAGCACATGTTCTAGACCTTTAGCATCACTGATTTTTTCAAGGCTGCTCCTTACCAGTGACTTCTTTTTCTCATGCTGTTCCAGCAAGTTACTCTTAGATTCATTCCAATGATCTGTTGGCTGAATTGCCCCTGGAGCCACTCCCCTCGAAGCAGGTAGCGTAAAGGTAAGGTGTTTGTTTTCAGGCCTTTTTGTTCCTCCCGTACCTTCAACAGTGGTAATGGAAAGACCTCCTAATGAGCAAACTGGTCTCAAACACGAGTTGATGGACTTATGCTCTACTTCCTTCTTTTCTTTGTTCCAAGAAGACATGATAACCGTACAGGCACCACAACCACCTTGGCCGCAGCCTTTTTTGGCTCCTGTGAGCCCTATTTCTGGAGATCTTAAAAAGTCGATCAGAAGTAGTTTTGGAGAAGGGTCCTCCAGAACTACTTGCTGACCATTTAGAAAAAACGATACTTGATTTGACATGTGCCTATTTAGTTAAGTGTTCTTTATTTCTATGAATGAAGTGCTTGCTGTAGCTTTCTTGTAAGTGTTCCAAGTGGTGCTTATCGCCACTATCATTTGAATCACCAGTAAGTTTATTCACCATTTTCCCCATTACTCTATGAAGGTCATTTTCATGATCTACATCTATTTTAGTATTCCACTTTTGAGGGGTTACTTCGGGAAATGAAGTTCTAGGACTGGCTTCGGTTAACACGGCCGAAAAACTCGGAGCAGCTTCATCTCTTGCGGTTAGGTGACCTTCAAGTTTGAAACACTCCTGAACTGTCTTGATTATTGAGGTATGATCAAAAGGCACATAGCCCTTAGGCCTGGCAATTAAACCTTGGGTAATGTATGGATTGATGAGAATACAAGGAACCCGTACACCAAAACGATTGAACAGGAATCCATCTTGTCCCGGCTGATTGTTGGGGTCAGGATTCTTGGCTTCTCCCGGAGGAGGGACATGATCATAACATCCACCATGTTCATCATAAGTAATTATGAAAAGTGTGTTTTCGAACGATTTGGAGGTTTTTACTGCATTGTACAAGTCAGCCATAAGCTGCTCACCAGGACGTATATCGGCTGGAGGATGTTGATCATTTTGATCTTCTCCTCCATAACAAGGCTCTAGAAACGAATAGCTCGGTAAGGTTCCATCAGCGCATTTCTGTTTAAAATCATCTATTGTACCAAAGTTGTCATCGTACTTAGGATCGTGCAATTGTGTCATGCAGAGACGGGTAAGTGAGAAATGATCATCTTTGGTTTCGCCTGGCTTGTCTTTTTGCTTTTTATAATAGCTTGTAGGCATCATATTACTACTGAACACCCCCCAACTCAAGTCATTCCTTCCTCCATCTATGGCATCTTGAATTTGATTGTAAATGGTTTTAGAATCGGTAAATGAATTAGGTGAGTTGTTCACATTTCCGCCCGAAGTGGCTGCATGAACGAAAGACCTATTCGGCAACGTCTGACTGGGGATTGAACAATGATAATGATCGCAAACCGCAAAGTTCTTAGCCAAAGAAGAGAGTACTGGTGTCTGCTCAGGAGTAAAGCACTTCATAATGTCCCTTGGGTTGCTAGGCGAATCACCAAAACTATAGGCTCCGTAGAGCATAGCATTCTGATAGTTCTGAACAAAGCCCATATTAATAGGCTGAGGAGGATAAAGTGCGCCAACATTGTATTCACTGAATAGCTGATGATTGGTATCTTTAAAGCCTTCTCCAGGATCAGGGTCAGGAAAACAATAGTCTACCGGAACGCTTTCAGTTTTTCCATATTTACTCTTTTTGACTCCATTTTTTTGAATAGGTACCTTTTCAACAAAGGGCATTCCATTACTATCAATATTGTCTAATGGATTCCAAAGATCATCATTCAAACCCTCAAAATATTGACTGTTTGGTGGTTTTTCTTCATCGTACAACCAGCCAAGCAGGTTGTCAAAAGAGCGATTCTCAAGCATCAGAACAACGATATGTTTGATTTTTTCCTGAAGCTTTTCAGTTTGTGGCGGTAAGTACTGGCTCATGACTTACTTATTTAAAGTTTCGTCAACAGATGCTTTCAACTCACCATTCCTATGCATTTCTAGCGGACTTCTCTCATATTCCTTATACCAATAGCCTTCTACATTATCATTTTTCCATTCAGTGAAATAGCCTAATGCCAATGAAACCTGTAATGAAAAGTCGCAAGATGTAGTACCTTCTGAATAAGGGGTTCCACAACGAATATTGGTGAAGTATTTTTTGAAGGCAGCAGCTTCAGTATTAGTGAGCTTAACCAAAACACTGTCCTTACTGCCAGGTTTAACTGGTTTTTTAATTCCTTCGAAAGCTTCTGCCGGCACTAGTGCCGCAGCCTGAGGATACTCAGCCGTAGAATGACATGACATACAAGAGGCATTATTTAAATCTACTGGGCCATCTAATCTTCCACCCCAACCTAGATGCTGTGGGGGTAACTCTTCCTTATTCGGATTAATCTTGGTTTCCTTAAGGTTCGGATTAATTATAGTTTCAGTAGGTGGGTAAGGATTAATAAAATTGGTGGTATCCTGCTCGTCATTTCCGAACTGAATTCCCACCGGAACTAGGTTCTGAGCCCTCATTGAGCCAGTTTTACCATTGTTCAGCTTTCCATTGTAGCAGAAAGTACCGAATACCCAACCAGTACCATATTTATCGGCCCTTGGGTCACGGATCATCACATCCATTTGAATCAGGTGCATGTCTTTTACAACTCGCCCTGTATCCTGACCATCGTTCCAAGTTGGTGTAACATAAGCTTTTCTGGTCATAGGATTTACCAAGTAATCCACTTCAGTTTCATCGGCATCAGTGTAGAGAAGCTTGTAGATGACGGTGCCTACTGGAAAGCCTTTAGGATTCTGGGTAGCATAAGCATCTGGATTGTCAGCATCTTTCCACATTTGCCCTAGCGTATAACCAGCAAACTCATTGTAATAGCCCAAAGCATAAGTTTGATGCGGGTTCTTTTGCTCTGGTGTTAATTGGTACGGAGAAATCTGAGCTTCTTTGGCCAGTCCGTTGAAACCTTCAGAACCTTGTGGACCCCAATGCATCCATGGCATGTGATACCATTCTCTGACCTCACTCTCTTGAGCCACAAAGTCTACGTCTATCATGCCTTCGAAACAGTAGTCTCTCACAGCATTGATGTATTCCATCCATCGATCATCATCATCGAATGGAATGTTGAAGAAGTCAGGGATTTTAGATTCATCGGGCATTTCTAGAGGATAATCTTGCTTGAGCTGAAATACCTTTTCTCCAGGGTAATTTGCTACGAACTCGGCCGGGCTAATCATTCTCCCGAAATCAGGAAAGTTGTTATTAACCGTTTTCGCCTCATAGCCCTTATGCTTACGCTCAGGTTCCGAATGCTTGCAGGATTGAATTACCAGAAATGATAGACCAATAAGAATGCAGAGCTGCACTCTCTTGAGTGTATTGTGTGTGTTCATGTTACTTGCAGTTAAGGTTTAAAACTTAGGTAATATAGGATTATTTCATAAATTTTAAAACCATCCTTAAAAGCAATTCGATTAACCTTTCAAATAACAGATCACATTCAACACCCTGTTTTTCAGTACTATAAACAAAAAATAACACTCTTCTCCATTGTGCAAAAAGCAAGTATTTACACTTGGTTTATCAGGTGAAAATCAGTGATTATTTCTGGCAGCATTTTCAAGATGTTTTACCACTGAGAACGGCTTTCCATTCACAAATCCTTCTATGCAAATCAACATTGGAGCAACATCGTCAGAACTATAAAACTGAATGGTAGCCGAACCATTTTCGTCTGTTTCAACCGAAGGTTTCCAGTAAAGTGTAGACCTAAACTGTGGTGCCATTTTGTTCAGACGAATTTTAGCAAACGGTAAGCCTCTACTAATGCCAGTAAATAGCTTATTTTCATCTATTGGTTCTCTTGTTGTTCCCGACTTAGTTTCAACTAGCACAACCCCGTTTTTGGCCATTTCTCCAAACCTAGAAAGTTTCTTGGGGTACTTGATAACTGAAATTTGTTTGAGCGTTTTTGGATCGAGAGACAGAAAGAAGTTGGTGTTCCTTGTTGCTATTCCGTCAATAATATATAGTGGATCTGCAGTAGCTATGTTTGGTTCTAAAAACCTTACCCTTACCACAGGTTTTCCCTTAAATTTCCCCACTCTCAAAGGCCGAACCACCTCATTAATGAACTCAGAAAACGTGGGGAATAAATAGAAGTCTTCTACATTAAATGTTTCGTCTGCCTCAAGAATAGGAACCTTAGGCGCTCTACTTTTCTTAGAGTCTGCCAATGAATCTAAATTGCCAGAATCAGAGAAAAACTGAAACGAGTCGTTTATTCTTTGTCTTTTGCCAGCAAAAATCCCGTAAGCATCTTTTCTATTCGACTCCTTGGCTTTAGGTGGCGTTAAAAAACTAGGCAACGGCTCGGCAATCCAGTCAATATTAATATTTAGAAGCTCTTCACCTGTTGGTGTTTCTGCCATCACAAATAGTTCTTCTTCGCCAAATACATCGAACAAGTTTAAAGCAAACATACCTTGCTCTAATACATCCACTTCATAGCGCATTAAGTCGTTCTGTAAGTAAAACATTAGGGTAGAATGCACAGGCAAGGGATTATCTAATGAGTCTTTTGCCACCCCTACTTTTTGTAGTAACGATGAAAAGCCATACTGAGGATTTCTATCATCAAACTCAAGAATGTTATCCCAATTAGCTGTTTTGGGCTTCAGAATGAGCATTTGATCTACCACATTATCGTTTGGTTTAAGCTTATGGTATCCTTCATTGATGATTCTCTGACTTAACACTATTTTCTCCTCGAAAGAAAGAGTTTCATTCTCTAAAACTGATTGATTGAGAATCCGCACCGATAATTCTGACGAAACAGATGGAGCAGTTTCTATAGTAAGCTTCAGGTCTTGAACCGTTGAATTGATACCCGTAGTATTTATAGATATTCCCAAATCTTCTACAGAAGGAAGAAAGAATTCACGAAATGAAATGAGCTCTCCACTCTCACTAAGCAAAGAAATATGATAGAGCCCCGAGGTGAGTTTTTCACGAGATATGCTCTTCCCTACTTTCAGCTGGTCGGCAGGAAGAGCCTCAGCATAAACTACTTTTCCTTTTGACGTGATAATGAAATAAAGATTATCCAAATCAGGATCAGGTTTTCCAGATACTAATATTCTAACGGCATCATTGCTAGACTCCCCATTTGCCAAGCTTACATTGTATCCATTCTTCTGAACCATTGGAAGATCTACAACTGTATCTCCTGCATTTATATAATAACTTTTGGCCTTGTCACTTCTAAAGGTGAATTTCCCCAAGCCATTCATGTCGGTTTTAACAGAATCAATACGGCTTAAGTGATCATTTAAGTAAACCCAAGAATCGGCTTTATTGAATCTAATCACAACATCAGAGACCACTCCATCTACCAAATTGCCACCTTCAATTCCGTACTCTATTTTGTCATTCAAATAATCTAATTCAGCTTCTCCTACTATGCTTAGCTGAGCTTGAAACATAGAAGAAACCCCAAAATTTCTCATCCAATTAGTGAAGGCTGTAAAATTGTAAAAGCCAGGTTTCAAATTTGATGGAAGAATGATCTGATTGCTTGCTACTCCCTTTTCTGTTTTAATCAGTGTGTGTGCACTTACTGAGCCATAAGCATCGATCAAGTTAATCTCAACTATTTGAGGACTGCTCCAAAGACTCAGGTCTTCCCCTAAAAGGTAGGCTTTGAAGAATACCGTATCTCCAGGAACATACTTGCCTTGGTTGAAAGTGAAATACAGTTGTTGGGTAGGCCTTTCTTGATTATATATTTCATATGCCTTTAAGAAGGAATTCAACTGGCTTTGAGCTTTAACAGAACAAAAGCACAAAACAAACCAGCCAAGAAGAGTCAACTTTCTCAATTCCATGATTCTGGCTGGACTGTGGTTGAATGATCAAAAAAGACTGTGCAAGATTCTGGAATGGTTTCCGTAGGGGTTAGCTGATAAGGTATATCTGATTTTTGAATAAACCGTGTCTTTTTACTGGTAGCAGTAGCCCAGAATAAACCAAGCACACGGTCATCGGAATTTACTGGAAAAACATTACCAATTAATTCACCAGATGGTGGCTGAAAAATATTTGAGGCCTCGGTTTTTTGAATTCTGATCAATTTGAAGAACTCAAAAGCAGTTTGAGTCATGCTCATTTGCTCTACTTCAACCAGATACTTATCGTAGAATATTATATTATTGATGGCCACTTCTCCCACTTTTACATTATTGAACTGTTTATCAGCAATCAATAGATCGTCTGAAAGCTGAGGCGCCTTTTCATATTGGGTTACAAAACACTCACAACAAGTACAATCTCGCTCTTGAACTAGTATATAACCCGAACCACTTGGATGACCAGCTATTCGGAAGCCACTACAATCTCTAGGTATTGGTCTCGGTAAATCTGACCATGGTAAGACTTCTACTTTCAATTCTGGGTTAGTAACAATTCTATAGGTACCCTTAAACCTCCATCGAACATAATTACCAAAGCCTGGCCCAGCATCAGAATCTATATAAACATTAAATACATCTTTGCGGGCATTGACAAAATTTTGTTCTTCTGTTCTAGCTTCAAATTCATAGCGAATCTCTTCAACATTCCCTACTGGCTTCATCAAATCTGGCTCAGACTCGTAAATCGTTCCATCTTCTAATTCAATCCTTATATGGTAAGATTTACCAACTTGTCCTTGAATAGCTCCACCAGTTTTGTAAACACCAGGACTTACTTCTTGGAAGTCTTCTATGTTGTTTTCATCATCGTATAATCTAACGGTAGCATTTTCTACTGGGGGCTTTTTCAAACTATCTACTGAAAGCGGAATGGCCCTAGAGATAGTTACAGTATACTCCTCGTCTTGATCGCTGATATAGCCTTCTACAATAACTAATGATTCTGCAGGTGGTACATCAAATTCTATGGGTTGAACACATCCAAATATCATCAAGAGACAGAAAAAGAAAGTTGGTGAATATTTAAATTGATGTGTTTTCAATTGAGTTTTAGGTTATAGCTCACAGATGGTAAAATAGTACCTACAATAGATAATTGATAGGGTTCAGGAACACCAGCTCTAGACGTTCTGAAAAAGATAGTGTATGGATTCTTTCGAGCGTAAGCGTTATAAATTGAGAACACCCATGTGCCTTTCCACTTCTTTCTTTTATTATGATTTCCTTCTACAACCAAGGCGAGGTCTAGTCTGTGATAGTCGGGAATTCTGTATTGATTTCTGCCAGAAAAATAGGCTACCGAATTATTATCATATCCAAATACGGCCAAGGGAATAGTTACTGGCCTGCCCGTGTGATAAGTGAAATTTCCTGTAAAAAAATGCCTTTTAGACATCGCTAGCTTCCAACCTAAATTGACAATATGAGGCTGATCGTAACTGGATGGATACCGTTCTCCTTTATTGATGGATTCACTGGTAGAGGCTCCTGCAATTGTTCTGAAACTTCTGGAATAAGTGTAGCTCAAACTGCCTGTAAGCTTTCCCTGATTCTTAAAAACTGAAGTTTCAACTCCATATGCCTCTCCTTTTCCTTGAAGCAGCTCTGTTTCTAAATGATTATTCAGAATAAGACGTGCACCATCTTTAAAGTCTATCTGGTTTTCTATAAACTTATAAAACACCTCTGTAGACAAACCATAGGCTTTATCTCTAAAGTCCTTAAACAGACCTGCAGAAATTTGGTCTGCGCGCTGCGGACGAAAGTAATAACCACTTGGCTGCCATATATCTACAGGAGTAACGGCAGCAGTATTGGTTACTAAATGAAGAAACTGGTAAATTCTATTGTACCCAATCTTTAAAGATGCTTCGGAAGCAAACTCCCAATTAACTGAAAGCCGTGGCTCTAGACCAAGGTAAGTCTTAATTAACCTTCCACCCTTATAACTTAGGGTATCTGTAATGGTAGACACTTGCTTTACCTCCCCAGGTTCATAAGTAAAAACTTCAGCAGGGCCAAAAGAAAAGAACATAGGCACCCTCAGTCCTCCTTCAAGTCTTAGCTTATCATTCAACTCCCATTCATCGTTGAGGTAGAAAGCACTTTCTATTGAATACTGATTATCCATGGTAATATTTGCAGCATTAGAATTACCAGAAGTTGGCTCTAGCTTACCTGGCTGAAATCGATAATGGGTCAATTGCCATCCAAAATCTAACTTGTGTTCAGCTTTGTCTAAATGAAAAGCAGATTGAAACGAAGTGAGGTTTATTTGGTACGAAAGACGTGAGGCTTGTCTAGGGTCTTCATTATCTACGTTGTAACCATACACTGTATGACCGAGCGTAAAATCAGAACCTAATTGCGGGGTAAATTGGTGATCTAGTCTTACGCTGACTTGCAAGTTATGCCATCTGTAGGTGGTATCACCTTCTAACGAAAAAGCATCTTTACTGGAATATCCTGTAAAAGATAGTTTGGTATCATCAGAAACCAAATGAGTCAATTTCAAAGTGGCATCGTAAAAGTTGACTTTGCTATCACTTAAATCGGCATAGTCTGTTCTTATAGCATTTACCAACCAATTAGAATAGGTAGACCTGAGTGATGCCGCCATTGCGGTTTTTCCTTCTTTAAGGGGCCCATCAACCATGGCTTTACTGGTTATCATACCAATACCAATGTTTGCATTCCAGCGATTCAAATCTCCGTCTTTAGACTTAATATCTAACACCGAAGATGCCCTACCTCCATAATTGGCCGGTATTCCTCCTTTATAAAAAGACACATCATTAACTGCCTCTGGGATAAAAGTGGTAAGAAACCCAAAAACATGAGAACTATTGAACACGGGCATGCCGTCATAAAGAATGAGGTTCTGATCTACACTCCCACCCCTCACATTAAACCCTGTAGCGGCTTCCCCTACCGTAGTTACACCTGGTAGTGTTTGAACCTGTTTCACTAGATCAACTTCACCCAAAAAAGCAGGGGCTAGCTTAATATCTCTAACATTTAAATAGGTTCTGCCAATTTTACTTTTTGTAAGGTCTTGGGTTCTTTCTCCCTGCACAACAACTTCATCTAACTGCGTAGATTCTTTTTCTAGCTCCACATAGATTTTTCCGTTATCGAAAGCATGAAGATCTACCACCTTTTCTGTGTAATCCAAGAAGTTGAAGCGTAACACATAACTTCCAGCAAGTAGTTTTAAGCTAAATTTTCCCTGATCATTTGAGGCTGTCGACATTAAAGAGTCGTTCACCGATACCGTTGCAAAAGGCAGCTCCTCTCCGGTAGTCCAATCAATTATTTCTCCTTCTATCAAAACCTCCTGATTCGAAGAGCTTCCTGGTTCGCCAAATTCATATGTTTCAACCTTCTTCCCTTGCATTAATGCCGAAATCAGTGCTTCTCTTCTCTGAATATCTTTTGTGGGGTCTTTAATTAGAACAAGTACTTTTGGGTACATCAACACTGCATCAAGTTCAGTGTTCTCAAAGAGCTCTTCCAGCATGAAGCCAAGGCTTTTACTCGAATAACTCTTATTGATCTGAATACCATCAATCCATCGAGGGAGAAAAAAAATACTGGCTTGTTCTTCATCGGCTATTTCAGAAAGTACCTCAAGCAATTGCCTTCCTTGCTCAGATCCATTCATCATATGGTCTAGTATATTCTGAGCCATGAGGGTATTGCCAATAAGGCATAGCCACAATATCGGTATCCAGCGCGTTCTCATACAATTGTTTGTAAGTTAGAAGAATTAGACTCCCAAAAAAGATATAGTTGCCAGATGGCTAAAAGACTTTATTTCATTTGGCATAAATGTAGAAGGTCAGAAAATGATTTTTGATTAAGTCATTTATCCTTAATTTATCGACAGATCAGTACTACGTGTGTTCAAGAATCACTGATGTTAACACGCGTTTACTGATTCAGCAAGGTATATCCAAGCTAAACGATTGTATGAAACGAGCGCGCTGGCTCACATTTTTGAAACTATGGACAAACCAAACAAAAGTTCTCGCAGAAACTTTATCAAAACCCTCGGTCTGGGTACTGCGGCTTTCACCATTGTTCCCCGCCATGTTCTAGGCAAAGGCTTTAGAGCTCCATCAGACACCTTCTATTTAGGTGGAATTGGTGTAGGAGGAAAAGGCTATTCTGACTTGACAGAATCTGCAAAAAGCTCTGCAGTGAAAGTAATAGCACTTTGCGATGTTGATGATAGAAGAGCTGTTAATGCCAGAAAAACATTTGCGGAAGCCAACTACTACAAAGACTATCGAGAAATGCTGGAAAAGGAATCTGGACTAGATGGAGTTACAATTTCATCACCAGATCACATGCATGCTATTCAAACGATGGCTGCCATGGAAAGAGGCTTACATGTATATGTTCAAAAGCCATTAACCCACGATATAGCCGAGGCAAGACAGCTGACCGAAGCCGCTCACAAATACAAGGTGGTGACCCAAATGGGGAATCAAGGAGCATCTGGAGACGGTGTAAGAAAGATGCAAGAGTGGTATCAGGCCGGACTAATTGGTGAGGCCGAAGAAGTGTGGTGCTGGACAGACAGACCCGTATGGCCGCAAGGCATAGCCTGGCCTGCCGATAGAAAAGCACAGGTACCAAAAGAGCTCGATTGGGACCTTTGGCTGGGAACAGCACCTAAAAAAGACTATATAGACAATTTAGTGCCATTTAACTGGCGTGGCTGGTGGGATTATGGTACAGGCGCCTTAGGCGACATGGCTTGCCATATTATTGAACCTGCTTTTAAAACACTCAAGCTAGGTTACCCTACTGGTGTAGAGGCATCTGTTGGTTCTGTTTATGTTGGTGAATTCAGAAGAGGTTATTTTCCTGAAAGCTGCCCTCCTTCTAGCCATATCACCCTAGACTTCCCTGCAAGAGGCGAAGAGCCTACTTTAAAACTGCATTGGATGGATGGCGGAATTCAGCCGCCAAGACCAGAAGAACTAGGTGCCAACGAGCAAATGGGTGATGGTGGCAATGGAGTAATCATCAAAGGAACCCGAGGCACCATGATGTGTGGTACTTACGGAATAAACCCTCGCTTGGTACCATTAGAGCTGAACGAATCCATCAATGTAAAAGAGACAATCCCTAGAGTACCAGAAGGCCATTACGTACAGTGGGTAAATGCTGCTATGGCCGGGTATAAGCAAAAAGAATGTAGCTCAGATTTCGATATTGCTGGACCTCTAACTGAAAGTATTTTGATGGGCAATCTAGCCTTAAGAAGTTTCGATATTCAGAAAAAAGATGGCAATAGAACTACTTATCCAGGACGCTACATCAAGCTACTTTGGGATGGTCCTAACATGAAGATCACCAATTTCGATGAGGCTAATCAATTCGTGAAGAGAGAATATAGAACTGGTTGGTAATCAAATCAATAATATTACGCATAAAGGAGATTGATTTTTGACAATCTCCTTTTTTATTATCTTCCCCTCAAACCTTAAAACAATGCTCAAAAAACTCATTTTGTTTGTCCTCTTACTCGTTTCCTTCACCTGTCTGGGTCAAAGCGATTTAGATAAGAAATTAGGTAATCATAGATTCAGATTTATTGGCCCAGAAGGTAACAGAGCTATTGCTGTAGCAGGAGTTCCGGGCGACCCAATGGTCAACTACATTGGTGCAGCTTCTGGCGGATTATGGAAAACCACTGATGGCGGCATCAACTGGCGTCCAATTTTCGATAATCAAGACATCTCATCCATTGGCTCTGTGGCCTTAGCTCCCTCCGATCCTGATCAAGTTTGGGTAGGAACAGGCGAAACTTTCGTTATCCGTCCTGCCCATGCCATGGGAAATGGAATCTATTTCTCACCAGATGCAGGCCAGACTTGGGAACACAAAGGCTTGGAAAAAACAGGTAGAATCGGACATGTGGTAATCCACCCTACCAACCCAGACATTGTTTATGCAGCTTCATTAGGTCACACATATGGTCCTCAGCAAGAGCGCGGTGTGTACCGCACCAAAGATGGTGGAGAAACTTGGGAAAGAGTTTTATTTATAGATGAAGGAACTGGTGCATCAGATTTAGCCATCGACCCAGAAAACCCAAACATCATCTATGCTGCTATGTGGTCTGTACATATCAATACTTGGGGATTGAATAGCGGTGGTGCCGGAAGTGGAGTTTATAAATCTACAGATGGTGGCGATACTTGGGAACCTTTAAACAAGTATGGCCTGAAGTTCGGTGCTGATAGAATTGTAGGAAAAACATCGGTAGCACTGTCTCATAGTGACCCAAATGTGGTTTACGCTTTGTTCGAAGCAGAAAGCCCTGAAGTGTGGAGATCGGAGGACAAAGGCATGAGCTGGACATTGATGAGCCGTGATCATGATTGGAATGAAAGAGCTCCTTATTACACCCGATTACGTGTGAATACTGGTGATCCGAATGAAATCTATTCTATGTCGGTTCGGTTCGTTCACTCATTAGATGGTGGAAAAACTAGGAACAGAAGACCTCCAAGAGGTGGTGGCGATAACCATGACATTTGGATCGATCCAGAAAACCCTGACCGCTTTATGGTTGCTCACGATGGTGGGGTAAGTATGACCCTCAATCATGGAAGATCTTTCCAAAGAGTGGTACTTCCTATCGCGCAGATGTACCATGTAGCAGTAGATGATAAAATTCCTTACAATGTATTCGGTAATCGTCAAGACGGTTGGTCCTACATGGGACCAAGCAATTCATTACAAGGCTACATTCCGCTTGGTTTGTGGAAAGGCGTTGGCGGCTGTGAAAGTGGTTTTGCTCAACCAGATCCCAACGACAATAACATCATCTGGTCGGGTTGTTACGATGGTGGTTTAGAAAGACACGATATCAGAACAGGTCACTCGAGAGAAGTTAGAGTTTGGCCAGAAGCTGGCTACGGTTGGGCTCCGGCAGATATGAAATATCGTTGGCATTGGAACTTCCCGCTAAGCTTTTCCCCTCACACTAAAAACAGAGTGTATGTAGGTAGTCAGTACGTTCATAAGTCGGACGATAATGGCCAAAGCTGGCAAATCATCAGCCCAGATTTAACCCTAAACCTGAAAGATCATCAGCAGAGTTCTGGTGGGGTAGCAATTGACAACCTGATGACTTTCGATGGTTCTACCCTATTCGCCATTGAAGAATCGCCTTTAGAAGAAGGCTTAATTTGGGTGGGCACAAATGATGGACAAGTTCAACTCACCAAAGATGGTGGTGAAACCTGGCAGAACCTAACAGCCAATATCACTGGTCTTCCAGAGTGGGGAACTATTGCCAACATTGAAATTTCGAAGTATCAGAAAGGCACGGTTTATATCTCAGTAGACCTTCACCAAATGGGTGATTTCGATCCATATATTTATAAAACCACAGACTATGGCCAAAGCTGGAAGAAGATTTCTGACGGAATTCCTTCGTCTGAGTCGAGCTTTGTACATGTCATAAAGGAGGACCCAAAAAGACAGGGAATGCTTTATGCTGGTATAGACAAAGGCATTTATGTGAGCTATGATGATGGTTCAACCTGGGACAGATTAAGACTTAACCTTCCTCCTGCCCCCGTTTACTGGATAGAAATTCAAGAGCGTTTTGACGATATGGTGGTGGGTACCTATGGTCGTGGATATTACATATTGGACGACTTAGCAGCACTGAGAAATGCTGATCAGCTAGATGATGAATTGGCGCTGCTGGACGTCAGAGACACTTACAGGTTCAATACTCGAGAGAGCATTAAAACCGATGGAGGAAGCTTCAATTCAGGTCAAAACCCGCCAAATGGAGCTATTATCAACTATTTCTTACCTGAAGGATTTAAGGGTGAAGTGAAAATAGAGATCGAAGACCTAGAGGAAAACCTGATCAGAACACTCAGCCCAAGGTCTAGAGCAGGTGTAAACAGAACCACTTGGGACTTAAGACACGAGCCAATTATTCGAGCCAAGCTTTTAACTCAACCTCCTGGCCGCCCGTGGGTGCAATTAAACGGAGAAGGCTGGAGACCTTTAGTACAATGGGATTTAGACCTAATGGCGGGTCAATACGGACCAAGGGTTGCTCCAGGTTCGTATAAAGTCAACTTGAAACTAGAAGACGAAAATGGTGACTTGATTCAAGAAGTTTCGAAAATGTTTGATGTGTTAAAAGACCCTTATTCTGAAGGAACTCAAGAAGATATTGAGGCACAGGTTTATTTCTCCCTTCAACTGCGAGATGCAATTAACGTTGCAGTAAGTAATATTAATGCCGTAGAACAACTTCGCAAGGAACTCGAAAACATCATAGATGAAGAAAGTGACAAACGCACTCAGAAAGAGGCAATGAGACTTCTCGGAATTGCCGAAGATATAGCTGGAAAATTATATGACATTCACCTTACAGGTGCACGTGAAGATGCATTTAGAAGCCCTATCAAGCTTTACGGAAGATTGAGTGCTTTGGCTAGTGATATCAACGGTAGTGGCATAGACTTCCGTCCAACCAATCAACAAGGTGAAGTTTATGAAGTGCTAAATGGAAGACTTCAAAAAGCCGTTGAACAATTCGATCAGATTATCAATGAAGACATTCCGAAGTTCAACAAGGCGCTGGAAAGAAAGAACAGGACGATTGAAATAGAAAAAGCTGGGAAGTAATAGGTGTAATATCCCCATTTACACAAAGAGCGCAGAGTTTAAACTTTGCGCTCTTTGTTTTTTTGGAATCTTAAAGGTCTTCAGGCCAATTTAGTCATTGCGAGGAGAAAGTTTGACCTGAGTCAAACTTGTGACGCGACAATCTGTCCGTTCTTGGCACGATGCACATAAACAAGCGGATTGCTTCGTTACAAAATTTCACTTTGTTCTTTTTGCTCCTCGCAATTACGGTACCTCGGCTATTCCGGACTTATCTTTTCTTTTTATAAAACTACCAACTCGTCACCGTTTGATACGAGGACAGTAGAAAAGTCGATTTACAATCGACATAAATAGTATAAAAGGCTTAAGACTGTAAAGGCAATACCTACCCTCTCTTAAAGATTAGCTTGTTATCAGTAGAAGATTCAGAATCGAATAAGTAGCCTTCAGAATCAAAAGCTTGAAGACCTTCAATTGTCTCGATTCGATTTTTTATGATGTATTGAGCCATCAGCCCACGGGCTTTCTTCGCCCAAAAAGAAATGATCTTATAGGTACCGTTTTTATTATCTAAAAACTCAACATCTACCACATTCATTTTAAGCGCTTTTAGGTCGACTGCCTTGAAGTATTCTTGAGAAGCCAGGTTCACCAAAGTTTTCTCTTTCAACTTCTTAGACTGCTTATTCAACTCAATGGAAAGCTTATCTGCCCAATAGTTGTAAAGTGTGGTATAGTCATCGAAAGCTAATCGAGTACCCATTTCCAATCGGTAAGGCTGAATCAAATCCAATGGCTTTAAAATGCCATACAAACCAGAAAGAATTCTCAACCTGTCTTGAGCATACGAAATATCTTCATCAGAAAGCGCTTCAGCCTCCAAGCCTTGATAAACATCACCCTGAAAAGCATAAACTGCCTGTTTGGCTCTTTTAGAGTTTTTGCTCTTGGCGAACTTTCTATACCTATCTACATTCAACTCCGCCAGATTCTCACTCAAATCCATCAACTCTTGAATGTCTTCAGGGCTTTTTTCTTTCAGCACACCAATCAATTCCAGCGCTTCTTTCTGAAATTTTGGGTAAGAATGTTCCTTATCGCAAGGCGTTTCGAAATCGAGTGTTTTAGCAGGAGAAAGTACTAATAGCATATTGATTGTTCTTTATGCAAACATACAACCTGAGTGCTAAAAATGTTCGTAGGAATGATAGCTTGTTTCAATATTGTATAGCGATTTGCGATATGGGTATTGAGTACAAAGTACAGAGTATTGAGTATTGAGACTCGCAAGTGCAACACCCTCAGTGTCTCCTAAAATGGACACTGAGGATCTAAGAGACTCTGATTTGGAGAAGAAAGAAATGACTCAAAAACCCTCAATTCCTTCCCGATGCTTCGGGAAGGTCGGGGGATTTACCTATTCATTATTAGATTCAATAAAATTTCTAATCTGTAATATCAAGAGTATCATCCCAAATCCGTATTTCTCAATAACCAATACTCAGGTCTCAATACTAAAACCCTTAACTTCGCAACATATTATTCAAAATGAAACAACTTATAACTTCTGTTTTCCTTTTAGCTTCCTTCCTGTTTTCAGGCACCATATCAGCACAAACTCAGCAAGAAAAGGATATCAAGAGACTCATCATAGGCACTTGGGAAGGCACAATTTCAATAGAGGTTGATGAAGAAGGAAACAAGGTTGAAATACCTAAACTAAGAAGCTTTGGTTCTGAGGAAAATCATAACAACGAAGAGCAGGATAAAAATGACTTAGCTTTTAATTTCAATTCTGCATTTGAAGGTCGTGAACTGTTTGAAGGAGAACCTATTCATTATGCATTTATCTATGATGTTTCTGCCGACACATTGCTTCTCGGCAGTCAAAAATGGAAAGTGGTTAAAATTGACAATAACGAACTTCAGCTTCTGGAAATCCCTGAACTCATACCGCTTAGAGGGTATAAGTTGATGTCATTTAAGAAAACAAGCTCAAAAGGTTTCGAAAGTACGAGATATGAATTATTAGAGGGTATTAAAGGTGAATGGGTAACCAAATCCGTTCAACCTGTAAGAACCGAAGGAATTGCTATCTATGAGGAACCTGTGACCATCCTCGATACTTTATCGGCTCCCATAACCGACCCGGTGTTTTCACTGAGTTTTTCCAACAACGAACTAGTTATTGGACAAGATGAAATTGGACCTATGGGTACCTTTAAATATGATGTTGCGGATAGCATGATTAATTCTGATGGAATTCATCTCTTCTCAATTTTTGAGATAAAACCAGAGTCTTTAACACTGCTGGGAATACACGGAACAGAAACACAAGGCAAACCTTTGATGATCTGGAAACTAGAACGTAAAAAATCTAACTAACCGAGCTTCTCTCCAGTCAAATTACTGCATACTAGAATTCACTAAATGTCCTTCGACTACCAACATATAGACCTTCCTGTTAAGGAAGTAGTTTCTGATACCAGAAAGCATCTCGCTGAAAAGAACACCATGATCGTAAATGCGCCTCCGGGTGCTGGAAAAAGTACTCTTCTGCCACTCACTTTGATGGAGGAACCTTGGCTCAAGGGTCAGAAAATAATCATGCTGGAGCCAAGAAGATTGGCTGCGCGTACCATTGCGGAACGCATGGCTTATTTCCTCGGAGAGAAAGTTGGCGAAACGGTTGGCTACCGAATTCGATTTGACAATCGAGTTTCTGATAAAACGAAGATTGAAGTCGTTACCGAGGGTATTCTTACCCGAATGATTCAATCAGACAATGAGCTTTCGGGCATTGGAATGGTCATTTTCGATGAATTCCATGAGCGAAGCATTCATGCCGATGTAGCCCTAGCACTTTGCCGTGAAGCCCAACAGGTACTCCGTACTGACTTGAGAATTATGATCATGTCGGCCACGCTGAACATGCCTCAACTGACAAGTCTTTTGAAAGCTCCTGCGGTAGTCAGCGAAGGAAGGCAATATCCTGTAGAGGTAAACTATGAAGGCGATATCGATGAATTCTTAATTCCTGAACTGATATCGAAAACCATAACAAAGGCTGCAAAACAGCATGATGGCGATATTTTGGTCTTCCTTCCAGGACAAAGAGAAATCCAGAAAACAGCAGACTTACTCAGAGGCAGTTTACGCGATATGGCCATTCACCAACTTTTCGGAAGTCTTCCGCCACATAAGCAACAGGCAGCCATAATGCCTGATAGAAATGGGAAACGAAAAGTGGTACTGGCTACCAATATTGCCGAGACCAGTTTGACCATTGAAGGCATTAAAGTGGTGGTTGACAGTGGTTTTGGAAGAACTTCCAAATTCGATCCAAACTCAGGTCTGTCTCGTTTAGAAACAGTCCGGATTTCTAGAGACTCAGCCGATCAGCGGGCAGGCCGGGCTGGTAGACTAAGCGCAGGACATTGCTATCGCATGTGGTCAACAGTGACTCATCAGCGAATGGCTGAGCATATTGTACCAGAAATTATGGAGGCCGATCTGGCTTCATTGGTACTCGATATGGCGCAATGGGGAATTATTGATGCTCAACAGATGACTTGGCTAACTCCACCTCCTGCCGGTCCATTGGCACAGGCAAGAGACTTACTTCATCAGCTTGAGGCCTTAGAAAATGGCAAGATCACTGAGCATGGTCAAAAGATGTTGCGTTTGCCTTGTCACCCAAGGATTGCTCATATGCTATTACTGGCAGAAGAACATGATCATTTAGCTTTGGCCACTGATATTGCAGCTTTGCTTGAAGAACGTGATCCGCTTGGAAGAGAAGCCGGAATAGATATCAATACCAGAATTGAAGCATTGAGAATGCATCGCAGGGAAAACCGTGATGGAAAGAAGCTGGCGCGAATAGAAAAAATAGCAGATCAGTATCGAAGGCTGTTTCAGATTAAAGCAGAGAATGATTTTGTCGATCCGTATGAAACAGGTGTTTTGATTACCCATGCTTACCCAGAGCGAATCGCTTGTGCTCGACCTGGTAATAATGCTCAGTTTCAGCTATCCAATGGACGCTATGCTATGGCTGGCCACAGAGATGATTTGGCTGCCGAACCTTGGCTAGCAGTTTGCCATATAGATGCCCGCGATGGAATGGGTAAGATTCATATGGCCTCTCCATTGAATCCACGTGATTTGGCACCGTTGGTAAAGGCAAAAGAAGTTATTACTTGGGATACTGAAGATGGTGGACTGATTGCGAGCAAAAATTTGTGCATAGGAAACATTGTATTGCGAAGCACTCCTCTGCCAGACCCTGATCCTTCTCATTTGGTAGAAGCAATTATTGAAGCTATTAAGAAAGAAGGCGAAAGATTGCTAGACTTTAATGAGGAAGTAGCTCAATGGCAAAGTCGCGTATTATCGCTCAGGAAATGGAATCCTGACCAGCAATGGCCAGAAGTCAGCACCTCTTCACTCCTACAGACCTCAGCTGAATGGCTAGCTCCTTATCTCAATGACATTCGTAAGCCTGAAGACTTGAAGAAGCTCAACCTGAAAGACATTCTTCATCACAGTCTCAGCTTTGAGCAGCAGAGCCAATTGAATGACTTGGCACCTGAAAAGATTGAAGTGCCAAGTGGCTCAAGCATCCGACTGGCATACCGAGATAATGCCGAAGCTCCTATCCTTGCCGTGCGTATTCAGGAAGTTTTTGGCTTGGCCGAAACTCCTAAGATAAATGGTGGAAAACAGGGTGTACTAATGCATCTACTTTCTCCAGGTTTCAAACCCGTGCAAATCACCTCTGACCTTAAAAGCTTTTGGTCCGATGCCTATTTTGAAGTCCGCAAGGAACTAAAAAGGCGCTACCCTAAGCATGTTTGGCCAGATGATCCTTGGAATGAACCCGCTATTCGTGGGGTTAAAAAGAGAAAACAGTAATCGGTTGAACGGAAATTGGGGAATTAGGTAATTGGTCAGTGGTCATTTGTCAATAGTTATTGAAGGAGTTTATGATTGCCAAGTGATCTAACCCCATGCTTAGTGATTTTCGAGTTTTATTTGGGCTCAACTTTGAGCCCAAATGAAACATCGAACAGGTTTATTCATTCCTAAGTACTTCAGTTGGGTTCTTTCGAGTACTTAAATAGCTGTGAGCTCCTAGTATGAGGGTTGCAATCAAAACTATGATGGCTACTGAGCTTATACCAAAGCTTCCAAGACCTTCTATTCTATACGGAAAAGCTTGGAGCCATTCTTCTACCAAGTAAAATGTAGTGGGAATCGATACTAGAAAGGCTACAACCATCAGCCCAACAAAATGCTTATTGAGCGTTTTTAAGATGTGGAAATAGTTGGCACCCAACACTTTTCTAATTCCGAGTTCTTTTTCCCTAGCATTACTTTCAAAAGTGGCCATGGCGAACAAGCCAAGGAAAGCCACCAGAATAACCATACCTGTCAGCATATTAAAGATGGTTTTGAGCGTAGTTTCAGCATCATAAAAGTTAAAGCCTTGGGTTATGGTCTTCAGTTCTGTCATGCTTGGCGCAGACTTTAGGCCAAACTCTTGTTTCATGGCCATTTCAACCTGAGCCATAACATCTGCCTTATTTCCAGCTCTGAAACTAAATTGAACATTATAGAAACCTCTTGGATAGTAGGTAAGAGAAGCGGGTTGAATCTCCGATTTAGCTGTATCAAAGAAAAAGTCCTTTACTACTCCTACTACCTTAGACCCATCAGGCAGTTTAGCACCTAAAGCTGGATTGAGAGCTAGCTTCTTCTTAGCTGTTTCATTGATAATAGCCGCATTTCCAAGTTCAGATTCTGGTACTTGTGTAAAGTCCACTCCCTCAAGAAACTCCAACTGAAAAATCTCATTAAAATTCCTGTCAACGAAGCCTGTAAAAAAGGTCATCGCAAACATTCTACCTTCTATCTCCACCATCGATGGCGGAGGCGGAGGCGGAAAAATGGGAAGTGTAGCAGAAGTAACCACCTCAATTTGAGGAATGGACTCTAGCTTGTTTTTGAGCACTTCATATTCCAAACGCTGACCTTCTTGTCTAACACTCATAGACATAATATTTTCCTCATTGTAACCTTTATCTATGTTAATGAGGAAGTCAGCTTGGCTTCTGATAGCTAAGGCAGCGATTAGAAGACCTGAACAGATGATAAACTGAAATACAATCAGCGACTTTTTAAATAAACCGGCTTTAGTTTTAGGTTGAGCTCCTCTTAATACTGTTGACAAGTTGATAGAGCTCAACATAAATGCAGGATAGACGCCAGAAATCAACATGACAACAATAAGCAACACTACTGGTAATACTAGCTGTGATGGAGACTGCAAAACATTGAATGAAAGCGACTTACCTATTAGGGAATTGATATAAGGTAACGTCATTTCTACGGCTATGATGGCTAAGACTAAGCTCCAAAATGAAACAAAGAGAGTTTCCACCATTTTGTTAGATACTAAACTTGTCTTTGAGGCACCTATCACCTTACGAATACCCATTTCCTTGCTTCTGCTAATTGAAGCACTAGTAGTAAGGTTGATGTAATTGAAGCAGGCTACTAGAAGAATTAGCGTTCCTATTAAACTGAAGATGTAGACATACTTCATCTGACCGCCAAACATATCCCTATTAAAGCGCTCAGTTTGTTGCTTCAAATACAATTCTGAAAATTTGAGAAACTCATAGTTGGCAGCTATATCCTCAGCACCATTTCTAGCTAAAATCGTTTTGGTATCCTCATAGAGCTTATCGAGCTTATAATCTCCTTTTAGAAGGAAGTAATTGTATCCCGTTCCATAAACCCACTCCCCCTCTGATCTTTTATATCTAGAGCCTGGATTATTAATTGAAGCCACCATATCGAACCTCAAATGTGAATTTGCTGGAATTGGGTTTAGAACACCCACCACCTTCAGTTCACCCTGGCCTTGAATGCTTATCATTTTGTCTAATGGGTTCTCCCCAGAGAAAAGAGATTCTGCCAATTCAGAAGAAATTACTACATCGGTTGGCTCAGAAAGTGCAGTGGTTTCGTTACCATACTTCAGACTAAAATCAAATACTTCGAAAAGTTCTGGTGAAGAATAATAGAACTGCTCGGTCTGAACCCACTCTTCACCTAGCTGATAGTACTTCCAGTTGTTTCGGCTAATATTTACAGCACTTACTACTTCAGAGCTTTCTTCTTTCAATGCCTTAAGCAAAGCATAAGATGGCCTAACCTTGAACTTCTCTCCATCCTCTCGCTGCATTTCCAAAGAAGACATGAAGATATTATCGGCATTCTCATGCCATCGGTCAAAAGTCAGTTCATCCTTTACGTAAAGTGCCGTAATGAGAAAACAGAACATACCAATTGCCAGGCCCGAAAGGTTGACAAGTGAGTAAAGTTTTTGTCTCTTAAAGCCTCTATAGCCTGTTTTTAAAAAGTGTTTTAACATATCTGTTAGTTTTATGTTCTAAGTTTTAGGTTTCATGTTGGCTCAACTTTGAACTCATTTATTCATCTTTTAAATAGTTAACTGTCTTAGTGTGATACACTTTAACCACCTGAAAAAGCATAGCAGGAATAATTAACAAAGCTGTAATCATTAAAACCGGAGCGTAGTTTAAGGCACCAACATTGATCTGATATGAGAATTGAGCTAGCCAATCGTTGATCCACCAATACGACAATGGAATGGCCACCAGAGCACTGATGACAAGGTATCTAAGACCACTTTTGTTGATGGCTCTATTTAGATCGATCAGATTCGCGCCTAGCACCTTGCGAATGCTGATTTCCTTCACTCTTCGCCTCACCGTATAGGAACTCGACCCAAACACTCCGAAGAAGGAAATCAGGAGGGCAATACCGGTAAAAATCTGCATCAAATACTTGATCACCTTCTCCGAAGCATAGATTTTGTCGTACTGCTCATCAAAGAATCGGTAAGTAATCTTGCTGCTTCCTGTTACCTCTTCGTATCGCTCGAGCACATCATCCATAGCAGCCTGAATATTATCTGACTTTAGCCGCATCAAAATCCATCCAAAACCATCATGCTCGAACAATCGAATGGCCAGAGGCTTAATCAATTCTCTTTTCGATTCTGCATGAAAATCGGCCACAACACCTATAATCTCCTTTCCGTTGAATTTTTTACCTATCGGTTCATCAAAGCCCAAAGCTTCCACAGCAGTTTCGTTTAGTATTGTGTAATTCTTGTGGTGTTCGAGGTTTTCTAGTGGCCTGCCTTCTATCAAATCGAAATCAAATACCCCCAGAAATTCTGCATCGGCTGTATACTGAATAAAATTCAGTTCCTCTTTCGCTGCATATGTTGGGCGGGCATGCTCTACCGGATAAGAACTTGATATTGCAGCATGCTGCACATATGGGCTCTTGACGAAAGTAGCTTTCAGTTCATTCTTCTTGAAAATGGACTCACGTGTATTCACTGAGACCATCAAAACATGCTCTTTGTTAAAGCCCAGATTCTCGTTTTGAACAAAATCTAACTGTTGATTGACAAACAAAGTAGCTGCCAATAGAAAAACGAATACGGCTGCTTGAAAGCAATTAACAACATAGATAAATGATGTTCTTCGGAATAATGCTGAACTACCATGTGCTTTAAAATTGCTCAAGCCCCTTCTAGAAGCTATATAAGCAGGATAAAGTATGGAAAGAAAAGACACAAGCACAACTGCACTAAAGCATTTCGATAGAAGTGTTAGGTCACTAAAAATTTGTACACCCAAGCTCTTATTGATTACACTTTCTATTTCCGGAACTGAAACCTCTATTATGATCAGAGCCAGAATAAAAGCTGATGAAGTAAGTATTACAGACTCGAAAAAATAGTGGCTGATGAGATTCATGGTTGATGCACCAACTGTCCTTTTTACGCCAATCTCCTTAACTCTTTCAACTGATTGAGACAGGGTAAGAGAGCAGTAATTCGCAAGCGAAGCGAAAAGAATAACCAAAGCAATAGTGCTAAATATCAGCAGGTAACTTTCATCTGTCTGGTCACTGAAGTGGTCATTGGTGGCTAAGTCGAAATGGGCTTCTTTAAAAGGCTGAAATTCAAAACTTGATGGAAGTTCCTGATGAACTACTCTGGTGTTGTATAACTCAGCAATTTCATGAGCAACTAACTCTCTTTGTTCACGGGTGACACCCTTCTTGAATAACACCACATTATTAACGATGTTATTCCCCCACATTTTTATAAAACTTGTTTTACCTTCTACCGATGGATAGGCTCCCATCAGAGAGGTGAGACAATCAAAACGAAGTGAAGAACTTTCAGGAATGTCTTCTATCACTCCCTTCACTATATATTCCTCCTTGTTAAAACTACTAAACACGCTTCTCCCAATTGCCTTCTGCCCTGTTTCAAATAATGCCTTCGCTTTACTTTCTGTAATGATTATTGCACTATGATCATTATCAAAATCTGGGTACTGACCATATTTAAGTTTGAAATCGAATATCTCATTGAATTTAGAGTCGACCTGAAAGGTATTGTGGCTAATGGCCAGATCTTCGGATATTGTGGAATCGGATACAAATTTGCTTCCTCCAGATAATTCATATCTACTAAAAGCTTCTATAGCTGGATAATCAGTTGCTAGTTCTACCAGAATAGGCCCTGAAGTTCTGGTTGATTTCTGGGCGGTACCATCCCGTTCTGTTACAATTGCCAAGTGCTCAATCCTATCCAGTTTTGAATGAAACTTGTCGAACGCCCTCTCCTTCTTTACAAAAAGGAAAATGATCAATACAGATGCAAAACCAACCGATAAACCCAATAGGTTAATGAGGGTGTAAAACCGATTCTTGATCAGTCTTCTGAAAGCGAGTTTAAGGTGGTTCTTTAGCATGTTTATTAGTTTTATGTTCTAGGTTTTAGATTTCATATTGGTTCAACTTTGAACTTGAAACTTTGAACAGTTCTATTCATCTCTCAATGAATTAATTGGGTTAGCATTGGCTGTTCTATAAGACTGTATACTCACCGTTAATACCGCGATAAAAAGCGTTATCAGGGTTGGAATAAGGAAAACCAACACACCTAAGTCTATTCTAAATGCAAAGTTTGAAAGCCAATCGTCTAAGAAGTAATAAGCTGCTGGAATAGCCACTATGGCCGAAATAGCTACCAATTTGGTAAAACTCAGATTGAGCATAAACACCAGTTCCCTCACACTTGCCCCTAATACTTTTCTTACACCAATTTCTTTCTGTCTCTGTTGAGAAGAAAGGTGTGCCATTCCGAATAACCCGAGACATGAAATGATGATGGCAATAACAGTAGCGCTAGTAATAATGGATCTCCACCGCTTCTCATCAAAATAGCTTTCTCTATTCTGTTCTTCAACAAATGAAAAGCTTAAAGGCGTATATGGGTCTACTTTTCTCCATGCATCAGTTAGTTTTCCTTCTATTTCACTAGCGTATCCAGCGCTATGCTTGACATTCACCTTATTAAAACTTCCCTTTTCAGCGCTTCCTGCTATAAATGATATTGGAGAAACTCCACTTTTAGCCGATGAATAAATAAAGTCATTGACCACCCCCACTATGCGGTAAGCGTCTTCTTCCTCATCGCCTCCACTTGTGATGTAGAGCCCAATTGGATCTCCATCAAACTTAATCTTCTCCAAGAATTTTTGATTGACAACTATGTTTGTCAGTGTATCCTGTCCTCTTATATAGGCGTCTTCTGTCTGTTTAATATTTCTACCTTGGAGTAGCTCCAAACCCAGAACATCAATAAAACTCGTGTCAATTGCAGAAACAACACAGAAAAACTCCTCCTCTCCATAACCCATTGAAGTAGCGGAAGAGAAATCACCACCTAGGGCAACTTTGGTAATATTCGGATCTTTGGCCAGCTCACTAGTTACAATGTTAGCCTGCTTCTCGCTGCCCCTAATACTCATTGAAACCAAGTCCTTATCGTTATAACCTAAGTCGGTTTTAAGTAGAAAGGAAATCTGTTGATTCATACCAATGGTACCAATTACCAAAATGGCAGCAATAGCGAATTGAAAGAGCACCAAACCTTTGGTGAGGTACTGTCTACCACTCATTTTCACCCTGCCAGAAAGGCTTTTGAGGACTGAAAAACGAGACACAAAGAAGGCAGGATATGAGCCAGCCATTAAGCCACTGAAAGCCACTACTCCCAAACAGATTCCTATTAAGTAGGCATCATTCCATATTCTGGAAGAAAAATCCTTCCCTGTTAATTGACCGAAGGTTGGCAAAAGTAATTCAGCCAGAATAAGGCCAAGTACAAAGGCTATGACTGAAACATAGAACGCCTCTCCTAAAAACTGAAGTGCAATTTGTTTTCTCTGCGCACCTAGCACTTTTCTCAAACCAATTTCTTTGGCTCTCGGAATAGACCTTGCCACCGATAGGTTGGCAAAATTGATACAGGCTAGAATTAGAATCAGCAATCCAATTCCTCCTAAAATATAAGAGTAGGTAGGGTCGCTGGCATTGGAAACGCCTGAGCTACCCTGAACCTCTGTATTCAAGTGGAAACTCTTCAGAGGTTCTAAATAGCTCATAATACCTCTCGCCCATGAATCTTCTTCCGGATTCAATTGAAGACGAACTTCCCTAAGTTTCTTTTCAACTTCTAAAGGATCAGAACCTGCTCTAAGCATTAGAATAGATGTATTTCCTATATTATTCCAAGCTCTTTCAGGTTTCAGGTTTCTGAAGTCATTTGACTTTTCTAATGGAAAGTAAATATTCGGGTTTAATGATGAGTTAATTGGAAAATCTTCAAAAACTGCCTGAATGATGAACTGCTCCAGCTTTCCTTCTAGCTTAATGGTGAGTTCTTCTCCAACTACATTCACTCTATCGAAATACTTCTCCGCAATGCTTCTGGAAATCACTATTGAGTTGAGGTCGTCCAATGCTCCATCAAGAGCTCCGTCTAAAACCTCATAATCGAATATGTCAAAGGTTCCAGAATCGGTAAACAATGCCCCATATTGATTCACATACTCTTCCCCTTTTTTGATGACTAAGGCAGTACTCTTATACCGAGTAAAAGCCTCTACTTCAGGAATTCTATCTGCATATTCTTTGGCTTCAACTAAGTTAGAAGCTCCCATGAGGTCTTTGTTCCCAAACCAATCAATTTCAGAGTTGATGCGGTAGATTCTATCTACATTAGTGTGAAACCTGTCGTAAGTCAACTCATCTTTTACATAAAGGAAAATGAGCAAACAACAACAAATCCCTACGGCAAGCCCAAAGACGTTGATGAATGAATATCCTTTGTGTTTACGGATATTTCGAATGGCGATTTTCAGATAGTTTTTGAGCATGGTATTAATTTTATGTTCTAAGTTTCATGTTCCATGTTGGCTCAATTTTGAACTTCAAACAAGGAAGATTGAACTGACCTTTATTCACTTCTAAGCACTTCGGCCGGGTTTTTCCTCACACTATTTACTCCTTGAATAGATAGCATTACAATGGCTAGGACCATTACAACGCCACCAGCTAAAATGAAGTAGTTGGCCGTTGAATCTATTCGATAAGGAAATGCATCTAACCAACTACCAATTAGGTACTGGGTAATCGGGATAGAAATTATCAAGGCCAGACCTATTAATAGCACAAAACGCATATTCAAGTTCCTGAGTAAGGTTAAAGAATTAGCACCAAGCACTTTGCGTATACAAAGTTCCTTCTCTCTAATCTGGCTTTCGAAAACGGCAAGGGCAAATAGACCAAGACCCGCCACTGAAATCAGCATAATGGTCAAACCATCGAAAATAGAGATCAGCGCTTCTTCCCTTTTGAAGGCGTTTTCAAAATGATTTTCAATTACGTTGTATTTCAATTGCTCAGTATATCCCAACTCTGCCAAAACTGCTTCAGCATGAGCAACCACTTTATCCTGATCACCTGCCTTGTATCGGATCAATACATTGCTAAGCTGATCTTCATCATAAGAGATGATTTGAGGGCCAATTTTAGACTTTGTAGAACTTGTATGATAGTTCTTAATAACCCCTACAATTTCCATTTCAGAATCTGGAATTTTTGTAGAAATAGCTTCTTCTGGAGAAAGATCCAAAAGCTCGCAAGCTGCTTCATTAATAATTACACCATTAGCCAAAGCCGACTCATCTACATTTGCGAAAGAATTGCCAGCAACGATCTGCAAATCAGCAATATTGATGAAGTTCTTGTCGGCAGCACTGTACCCAAAGAACTGTTGAACCTTATCTTCTTCGCCAATATTGATTATCATAGCCCCACCGCTGGTAGGAATTGGACCAGAAGCAATTCCTTCAACTATAGCCGAACGCTGAACTTCATTCTTAAAGGTTTGCATTTTGTCATAAAGGCCACTTCTTCTCATCTCTATTGAAATGATGTTCTTGGTATTATATCCCAAATCCATATTGATCATGTGGTTAGCTTGGAAGCGGATAATTAAAGCACTTGCCAAAACCCCTGTACAAATAGTGAATTGAATGACGATTAAAGCTTTACGAATGACTGTTCCTCTAGAGTTGGGCGACTTGCCTTTTAATGAAGCTGATAAATTAAAACGACTTCCAATAAGTGCCGGATACAATCCTGAAAGCAGCATTACTAACACCAATACAGATGCTGGAAGAAATAATACTGAAGGGTCTCTTTGAATCTGGAGGGAAAGATTCTTTCCTATCAATTCGTTAATCGATGGCAAAGTAAGTTCTAAGGCAATTAGCGCTATGACCAGACCTAGCAAGGCAATGAAAAACGTTTCACCCAACTGAATAGCAATTAACCTAGCTTTGGACGCACCAATCACTTTCCTGATTGCAAAATCCTTTGCTCTGGCAAAAGACCTTGAAGTGGTCAAGTTGATATAATTAAAAGACGCAACCAGAAGCATAAGAGCTCCTATTATACTAAATATAACCACGTACTTCTTCCGCCCACCAAACATGCTATCCCCAGTTCTCATAGCACTGCCAGACATATACAACTCAGAGAATTTGTTGAACCTAAAAGGCATTGCCTGCTTATTTCCTGTATGCTTCTCAAGCATAGCCAAAGTTTCATCAGAGAGCTTTTCCATATCAGAGCCCTCGTCAATCAGTAAATAGTGATAGCCACTACCAAATTGCCAGTTATTTTCAAGTCCAGTATAAGGGTCTTTGGTAAAGTCGATAGGCACTAAAAATTCAAATTGTAAGTGAGAATTACTGGGGATTGGATTGAGCACTCCAGTAACCTTATAGGTTCCAATTCCCTTTACTTCAATGTACTCTCCCAAAGGGTTCTCACCTTTGAAATGCTTTCTGGCTATTTCATGAGAAATAACCATTGCATCGGGTTCGCTTAAGGCTTTCTCTGGGTTGCCTAAAGCCAAACTAAAATCAAAGATTCTAAATAGAGCGCCAGTGGTAAAGACCAGTTGCTTGGTTTTAAACTCACTTTCATTAATGATGTAGTCTCTATGCTTTTCAGAGCTAATATTCACATAGTCTCGAACCGCAGGAATTTCATCTACCCACCCCTGCCCAATGGCAAAAGATGGCATTAACATCATAGAGCCTTGCTCTGACTCGAAAATCTGTTGTGGCATATAGATATTCTCTGCATTCTTATGCCATTTATCATGGGTCAACTCATCTTTCACATAAAGCGAAGTGAGTAGAAAGCAGAAAATACCTAAACCAAGTCCAAGAATGTTGAGCAGCGCATAGTACCGCTCTCGTTTCAAGGACTTGAAGCCACTTTTAAGGAATTGTGCCAGTTTATTCATGTCTTTTGTTGATTTGTGAGTGATTCATCCTAACCCTTATTCTGTTCTAATAGCGTTTACAGGATTAGCATAAGCCGATTTAAGGGATTGAAATATCAGTATAATCCAGACTACTGCGATCAAGGCAATGAGTGGAATAAGCATAGTGAAAACACTGATGGAAATATTGTAGACAAAACCATCGAGCCACTCAGACATAAAATGGTAAACTAAAGGCAGGGTGATGAGTGCTACAATAAGAATGAGCTTGGTGATGCCACTATTTAAAAGCCAGATTAACTGACCAATATTGGCACCAAGAATTTTCCTGATTCCCACTTCTTTAATTCTGGATTCAGCAATGAAGATGGAAAGCCCTAAAATCCCAAGACCGGCTACAATAATGGCCAACACTGTAAAGGTTGAAAAGACTTGAGAAAGCTTCTGCTCCTGTTCATACTTCTTAGCGAAGACATCGTCTAGAAAACTGTAATCGAATGGGTAATCACTTGCGAAATTTTCAAAGGTTGACTGCAGATGATTCATGGCAGACTTAATATTTCCCCCTGAAATCTTAACGTAAGCATAAGTAAAGCCACTTTTCGAAGGTACAATCATTAAAGGTTGTATTGCCTCTTTGGCCGATCCATAGACAAAGTCTTCCACCTGGCCAATGACTTTATAATCGCTTATGGTTTTACCAATTGGAGTATCCCAACCGAATTCTTCCTGGGCAGTCTCATTAATGAGTATTCCTTTTCTGTTTAACTCACCTTCAGAAGAGAAATCATCACCTTCTTTAATTGTGATTCCTAAACGCTCTGCGAAGTTCGTTTCGACATTCATAAAAGTGATGGGCACAGATTCTTCCATTCCTTCCGGATCCATATAGAAGCTGGCACTACCATCGAAAACAGAGAAAGAAGCCCCTGTAACAGATTCGATTGAGGCATTCTTGGTTAACTCATTTTTGAAAGTTTCATAATTCTCAGCTACACCTTTATCGGCCAAAGAAACGCCCACAATTTGATCGTGATCAAAGCCCAAATCTAAATTCGACATGTGCTTGAATTGCTGAAGAACAATCATTGTCACCGATATAAGACCAAGACAAATAAACACCTGAAAACCAACCAGCGCAGTTCTAAATTTTGAACCCTTCTTACCGCCCGTTGCTCTACCAGAAAGTACTTCAATGGCATTGAATCTGGAAAGGAATGAAGCGGGGTAAATTCCCGCTAGGAAACTTACAGCTATAACAATTGATAATAGAATAAGATAGCTTTCTGGTGCACTGTAATCAACACCAATCGACTTATCTACAAAGTTGCTTAGTATTGGAGAACAAAGCTCAACCAAACAAATAGCCAATACTAAACCGATAAATGTAATGATGAAAGATTCTGTTAGAAACTGTCTGGCCAGCTGCATTTTATGCCCACCAACTGTTTTGCGAATACCAACTTCTCGAGATCGTTTAGAGTAGCGAGCCGTAGCCAAATTCATGTAGTTGATAATGGCCACACCTAAAATGACCAGCGCAATAATTAGGTAGAGCTGAGCTTTGTCTTTTTCTCCTTTTCTCCCAAAGTAACCATGACTCAGGTCTGAAAAATAAATTTCATTAACAGGGAGTAATTTGGTAACCCTATTACTCTGATGTAGCCCTAAGGCCGCATTCATTTTTGCTTCAACCGACTCAATATCTAGGTTCTCAGCATTCAACTTGACATATAAAGGAAAAGCAGAAACCACACCCCAATCGAAGACTGTTTTCTCCATAATAAAATTGACTCCCGAGAAAAAAGCATCATTGGCATTCTCGAAAGAGATAAGGTAATCGAAATCCAAGTGAGTATTATCTGGTAAATCGTTGAAAACACCACCTACTTGAAAAGTGCCGAGCTCAACTATTTCAACCGATTCTCCAATTGCAGCCTGAACCGAACCAAAAACCTTCTTTGCCTCACTTTCTGATAAGATAATATCACTCTTCCCTAGCTTCAAATTGGAAGAACCAGTAGCAGGACTAACATCAAAGAAATCGAGTGTTTCCGGATCAGTGTAACGAACTCCTTCGATCAAAAACCTCTGGTTGTTCATTTTCAACACTTTCTTATGCATAGTACCAAAACGAGTGCTTGCCGCTACCTCAGGTACTTGATCAACCATTAGCGGCCCCATAGGTGCCATGGTCTGTAAGGCAAAATCAGGAGCTTTATCAGTAGTATCCTTAAGAAAGACTTGATAAATCTGGTCTTTCTGGCTCAAATGCTCATCGTAACTAAACTCAACCTTTACGAACAGACCAAGCATTATAAAAGCTGCCAAGCCTATCGACAGACCAAATACATTGATGAACGTGTAGCCTTTGTTTTTGAGAAGATATCGGCTAGCAGTCTTGAAGTAGTTTTTAAACATGAGTGTTGAATTATTTTGACCATTGGGCTCTAACCCACCATTTTCTTTCCAAGCAATATGCCAAAGTTAAAAACCTGATTTACAGTGCTTTAAAAACACATCCTCAACTTAAACTATTCGCTGACGAACTTTACCGTTCGCTGGCGGACGGTAGTATTTGTGTATATTCATGAGGAAGGATTGATTTGCTAAGCTTTTTAACTCTGCCTAAAATAAAAAAAGCCCCTTAAGGGGTTTAAGGGTGAATACATTTTAGAACGTCATTCCCGCGCAGGCGGGAATCTCCAATGAAAACAAGATCCGTAAGGGATTCCCGCCTGCGCGGGAATGACGATAAATCAGGCATCAGTAAAAGGTTGTTTTATTACAAGAAAAATAAAACCTAGCACAAACCCTCCCCCTTTTTGAAAAGGGGGCTAGGGGGATTAGATGATAAATCCATTATGACCACCTACAACAAACACTTAAAACACAACGCCAGAAAACTTAGAAATGAGTCGACACCAGGTGAGGCCATACTCTGGAAATACGTTCTCAGAGCCAAAGGTTTTTACGGACTTCAATTCAACAGGCAATTCATTATTGAAAACTATATAGTTGACTTTGTCTGTCGCGAATTGAAATTGATCATCGAATTGGATGGAAAATATCATGACCATATAGTTGAGGAAGATGAAATTCGAGACTATAGATTGAAAGAACTCGGTTATCAGGTCATTAGAATTCCCGAAAAGTTGGTAATAGAAGATGTAAATGCGGTTTATCACTATCTGAAAGAATTTGTACCTGAAGGGATTAAAGGAAGACAAGGAAACAGTCAATCCCCAGAACCTCTGCCGTTGCTCAGGAAGCCTATGGGAAAATAAACGTACTAGAGTTAGAACCACCAGAAGCATATGCATAAAGCAAAGCGACTATGGAAAAAGTAAATAATTTATGGCAGCAACTCTCCCCCTTTTTGAAAAGGGGGCTAGGAGGATTAGTGACTAGGTCAATCCTCCCAACCTCCTTCGCCAAGGAGGAGTATCCTTACAAACATCATTCAGATCAATTCCAAAGATGTTTATCTGCTAATAATTTACCTTTTTTAAAAGAGAGTTAAGAGGATTAAAATCACCGAAACCCAAACATGAAAACAGGACGCATACTCATTATAGACGACAACGAAGACCTGCTCAAAGCAGCTCGTATTTTCCTGAAACGCCATTTCGGGCAGATTGATCTGGAGAAAGATCCCACCCTGATTCCTGACCTACTTAAAAATGAATCGTATGATGTGATTCTGCTAGATATGAACTTTACACAAGATGTGAATTCAGGTCAGGAAGGCTTTCATTGGTTAGATAAAATTCTGGAGATTGATCCGTCTGCCGTGGTGGTGCTTATCACAGCTTTTGGCTCGGTAGATATGGCGGTAAGAGCCATCAAAGCTGGAGCAACAGACTTTGTGATGAAGCCATGGGAAAATGAGAAACTGCTAGCCACAATGCTATCAGCTATTCAGCTTCGATCTTCTAAAGCAGAAGTTCAGCAACTCAAAGACCAACAGGAACTTATGCGTGAAGAATTGGATCATAAGTTCAAAGACATTATTGGTCAGTCTTCGGCTATGATCAGGGTGTTTGACACCATTGAACGAGTAGCTGAAACCGATGCCAATGTGCTAGTTCTGGGTGAAAACGGAACGGGTAAGGAACTCATTGCTCGAGCCATTCACCGCAATTCCAAAAGAGCTGATAAACCCTTCGTTACGGTAGACTTGGGAGCTATCACTGAGACCCTTTTTGAGTCGGAACTTTTTGGTCATGTGCGTGGTGCATTTACCGATGCCAAAACAGATCGTGCTGGTAGATTTGAAGTAGCCAATGGCGGCACTCTCTTCCTCGATGAAATTGGCAACCTCTCTCCTGCTCTTCAGGCCAAATTATTGACAGCCTTGCAGAATAAACGTATTTCTCGCGTTGGCTCAAACAAAGTACTTGATGTAGACATTCGCTTGATATGTGCCACCAACATGCCGCTTTATGAAATGGTGCAAAAGGGGGAATTTAGGCAAGATCTGCTATATCGTATCAACACCATTGAGCTTACCTTGCCTTCGCTGAAAGAACGCAACGAGGACATTAGAATACTGGCAGAACATTATCTGGAGCAGTTTGCTAAGAAATACAACAAAGACATTTACAAGTTCTCAGAAGCCACTGTGAAGCGATTGGAGAAATACCATTGGCCTGGTAATGTTAGAGAGCTTCAGCATGCTGTGGAAAGAGCTGTGATTATGAGCAGAGACAACATTCTGCAGCCGGAAGACTTCTTCTTTAATGCCTCGAATCAGCCGAAAGACCAAAGCGAGATCAATCTGGAGCAGTATAATCTGGAAGATGTAGAGCGAATTCTCATCCGCAAAGTCTTGGCAAAGCACAACGGAAACATTACCCATGCCGCTCAGGAATTGGGACTTACGCGTTCGTCACTATACAGAAGATTAGAGAAGTATGGGCTTTAACCGTTTCCGCTTATTTGTACTGCTTCGGGTGATTGTTCTTTTCATCACCGTATCTGCCTTTGTATATCTAATTTTCTTCGATGAAAAGTACGTAACCACTGTGGTTACCGGCTTTCTGATCATCTTTGAAGTCTTTGAGCTTTTCAACTACATAGAAAGCACCAACAAGAAGCTCAGACGCTTTTTCGATGCCATCAAGTACAACGACTTCAACATGAGCTTTACCCATGACAATAAGCTGGGAAAGACCTTCAAGGAACTGAATATGGCTTTCAAAGAAGTGATTGATGCCATTTTGTTGGAACGTCAGAAGCGTGAAGAGTTCTTTCAGGAATTGCAGGTGGTGGTTGAAAACATAGCTTCTGGTATTGTGTCCATCGATGAAGAAAACAAGGTGAAGTTCATCAACCGCTCAGCTCTTAACCTACTGAACCTGAATAATGATAGAAATGTGTCAATCAATCGGTCTTACCTTGAAATCAGGGAGATACTGAAGGAACTGGGAAATCATTCTAGAATCATTTATAAAACCAAGAACGGCAACGAGTTAGCGGTATTTATCAGCCGTTATAAATTAGGAAATGAATCGTTTCGTTTGTTGGCCTTCCAAGACATTAAGGCTGAACTGCAATCGCGTGAGTTGGAAGCCTGGCAAAACCTGACCAAGGTGTTGAGGCATGAGATTATGAACTCCATTGCCCCTATTTCATCCCTCACCTCAACGCTAAAGGAAATTATTGCAGAAGATGTAACCAGAAAGCCCGATGCTAACCTGATACCAGATGATAGCCTTGACGACCTGGAAGAAGGTCTACGCACCATATCAGGTCGTTCAGATGGATTAATCAACTTTATCAATGCTTATCGAGATTACACCAACCTGCCCGAACCAAACCTACAAAAGCATGATATTAACAAAGTAGTCGAAAGTGCGGTGGCTCTGATGAAGAATGAATTCAAGGAAAATCAGCTGACACTGAAGGTTTTAAAACAGGAAACCATTGTAAACTTAGACGATCAGTTAATCGAGCAAGTGCTCATTAATTTGATCAAGAATGCTAGTGAAGCTATTGAAAACCAAGAAGACGGAGAAGTTGAGGTAAAAGTTGATTTCCGTGATGGACATACCAAAGTCTCAATCCAAGACAACGGACAAGGCATTACCGAAGAAGCCAAAGAGAAGATCTTTATGCCTTTCTATTCCACTAAAAAGCGAGGTTCAGGTATTGGACTGAGTCTATCCAAACAGATTATGCAACTCCATGGTGGCGACCTAAGAGTTGAAAGTGAAATTGGTAAGGGAGCGTGTTTTGTTTTGAGTTTTTAGGATATCCATATATTAAATTTAGACGTCATTCCCGCGTAGGCGGGAATCTCCAAATAACATTGAGATTTGAATTATGAAATACCAATGCCCTTGTTGTGATTATTTCACCTTAGAAGAAATTGGGGCGTATGATATTCGGTTCATTTAGTTCTTGCAATTTGCTAATCTACCATTCTATTTTTCACCCCTTACTCGGCCTGTAAAGAATAATCACCTGAATTATGATAGCCAAAAAGATCAATACATAAACTTCTAGTTGGGTGAATAACTCATCTGATTCTGTTTCTCTATTGGTAATGGAAACCTGTCCACTCCTAAACCCAGTCTTAGGCGTCTCATAAAAACCTAGTTTCAACATCTCACTTAGACCATCTTTTAACTGATTTTTTAAAACTGATTCCAATAAACCTGAATAAAAGTTAAACTCGATTCAAACTTTTGTTCTGGAATAGGAGGACGACTATCATTGAGTAAATCAAACAACACCATCAATGAAACATATTACAAAAATAATCATTGGCTGCGCCCTATTTGTTTCGAGTCTCGTGCATGGACAAGACAGCTCAGCTACGAAAGAAATTGGGTTATTCGCAACTACTCAAGATCAAGGTATCACCTACCGATTCGGGTCAGAAAGAAAACTATGGAATTTCAGTCTTTATGGGAGTGCTTACTCCGGTTTTCAGCATCAGAATAGAATTGGTTTTGAAGCTGGAAGAGAGTGGAGATATCCTCTTTCATCAAGGGCATTTTTCCGATTTGGTGGAGGAATAGGATATTCATTTGTCAGAGTTAAAGAAAGAGTAAATAATAATGGGGTCATTAATTATAATCGGCAATATGACGTGCATTCACTTTATCTATATGGCTTTGCCGGTATCAATTACGACATAACGAGAAGATTTTCCTTGGGACTCAGTTTTAAACCTTATGCAGGTTTTTATCAAGTCAACTATAGCAATAAGAACTCAACACCAACAGAAAACAAATCTGGAATCCATGGATTTAATGTTTTCAATTCTAACGGAAATTTTCTGGAGTTGTCATTAGCGTTTAGGCTTGGCAAGAGGAAAAAGTAAACTCCAGCTTCATCTCAATCTAGTCTTGGCATCTCGCCCAAGACTAGAAACTGGAAAAATCACCCCTTACTTGGCCTATCAAAGAATAATCACCTGAATAATAATGGCTAGAAAGATCAATATATAGGCTTCTTCCACTAATCAAAGCGTCTCGCTTTGACCGCCCTTGACTGCCTATTCAAAGTCTTAGGGAGCCCCCAAGACTAATTATGCTATTACGATTGCACAAATAATTCCCCTGTACCACTTCCTTTAAAAATTCACTCCTGTTATTTTGCCTCTTCATGAATTGGCAGCCATTACGCGACTCCCTAAAAGGAGATTTATATACTGACGAAACCCACAGAAGGCTATATGCCACTGATGCTTCGGCTTACAGAGAATTACCTCTTGCTGTGGTTATTCCCGAAGGAAAAGAAGACCTAATTACCTTGGTTAAGTTTGCTTCGGTGAACAATAGTTCACTGATCCCCCGAACGGCAGGGACATCTCTCGCTGGTCAGGTAGTGGGCGGTGGCATTGTGGTAGATCTTTCCAAAAACTACAACCAAATCATTGAAGTAAATGCTGAAGAAGGCTACGCTTGGGTTGAACCAGGAATCGTTAGAGACGACCTGAACAAGCACCTAGCCGTCTACGGTTTCTTCTTTGCACCTGAGACCTCTACAGCCAACAGAGCCATGATTGGCGGTATGATTGGAAATAATTCTTGCGGCTCTAATTCGGTGGTTTATGGTAGTACGAGAGAACATCTCTTAGAGGTAGAAACCATTTTAGCCGATGGTTCAGAGACTTGGTTCGGTCCGATGGATACAGGCGAGTTTTTAAACCGATGCAACGGACTTTCTACAACAGGTTTGCTTCACAATAACATCTACTTTGAAACCAGAGAGATGTTGAAGGATGAAACGAATCAAAAAGAGATCGTTGAGCAATTCCCTAAGGCCGATATACCGAGAAGAAATACAGGTTATGCGCTGGATATGCTACTTAGGCATGAGCCCTTTGTTGAAAATGGCACTCCTTTTAACTTTTGTAGTCTGATCGCTGGTTCAGAAGGAACACTATGCATGGTTACCAAAGCGAAGATCAAGCTCACTCCTCTTCCACCTAATAACAAGCGACTGGTTTGCATTCACTCAGCAACAATAGATGATAGCCTAAAAGCCAATTTGGTAGCACTGAAATATGCTCCATCAGCATGTGAGCTGATGGATGATTACATTCTACAAGCAACCAAGCGAAACCCAATGTATCGTGCACTACGCTTCTTTGTAGAAGGCGATCCTGAAGCCATTCTGGTGGTCGAATTGAATGGCGAAACACCTGAAGAAGCCGACCAAAAAGTCACTGATTTAATCTCTGACTTAAAAAGTGAAGGAAGAGGTTATGCCTATCCCGTCATTCAGGGAGAACAGATTAAATCCGTCTGGAACCTCAGAAAAGCTGGATTGGGCCTTCTTTCTAATGTTCCTGGCGATGCCAAAGCTGCTCCGGTTATTGAAGACACAGCTGTAGATGTGCAGGATTTACCTGCCTATATCGAAGAGTTCAACCAGATACTCCAAAAACATGGCTTATACTCCGTGCATTATGCGCATGCCGGTTCTGGAGAACTGCACCTGCGTCCCATTTTGAACCTCAAGACGGCAGAAGGACAAAAGCAATTCAGAATCATAGCCGAAGAAATTGCTTCACTGGTTAAAAAATACAAAGGTTCGCTTTCAGGAGAGCACGGTGATGGAAGACTCCGAGGCGAGTTCATTCCTCAAATGGTGGGTGAACACAATTATGAGCTCATCAAGCAGATGAAGCAAATCTGGGACCCGCAGAATATCTTCAATCCCGGCAAAATAGTGAACACCCCTCCTATGGACAGTTCGCTTCGCTATGAGAAAGATCAGGAGACCAGAGAATTCGACACCATGTTCGATTTCTCCGAGAATCAGGGGATTCTTCGTAGCGCTGAACTTTGCAATGGATCGGGAGACTGTCGCAAATCGGAACTCAGTGGCGGCACCATGTGCCCGAGTTACATGGCCACCAGAAACGAGAAGGAGACCACTAGAGCCAGAGCCAATATTTTGAGGGAAATGCTGACTCGTTCAGACAAGGCTAATCCTTTCGCTCACGAAGAAATTAAAGAAGTGATGGATCTTTGCCTGAGTTGCAAAGGTTGTTCTTCAGAATGTCCGTCTAATGTGGATATGGCCAAACTCAAGGCCGAGTGGCAATATCAATATTATCAGGAAAAGGGCGTTCCAACTAGGGCCAAACGGATCGCTCATTTCTCCAAAAGCATGAAGCTGGCCAGCAAAGCTCCATGGGCTTACGATCTGGTTTTTGGCAACTCGGTTACAGGAAATCTGGCCAAGTCGATTGCAGGATTCGCTAAAGAGCGCAGCATGCCTGAACTGGCCAAGAAGCCACTCAAACATTGGCTGAACAAAGAATTCCGACCTGAAAAGAAAGAGAAAAGGGTTTACTTCTATTGCGATGAATTCACCAATTACAACGATGCTGAAATCGGGAAGAAGGCGGTCCTATTGTTGGACAAACTGGGCTATGAAGTGACTTTCGTAGATCACCCAGATTGTGGCAGACCACAGCTCTCCAAAGGATTGTTGGATGAAGCCAAGGAATTGGCCGAAGCCAATGTGAAGCTATTTGCGGATATAGTCTCGGAAGAAGTGCCTTTAGTAGGCATAGAGCCTTCCGCTATACTTACCTTCAGAGATGAGTTTATCGGCTTAACTCGTGGTGAATTGCAGGAAAAGGCTAGAAATTTAGCCAAATATGCTTTCACTATAGAGGAATTCTTGGCTAGAGAAATTGACCGAGGCCATATCAAAGCGGAACAGTTTACAGAGGTGCAGAAGCTGATTAAAGTTCATGGACACTGTCACCAGAAGTCGCTTTCCAGCATGACTCCTACTAAGAAGATTCTGAGTCTTCCGAAAAACTTTGAAGTGCACATGATTCCTTCAGGATGCTGTGGCATGGCCGGGTCGTTTGGCTACGAAAAGGAACACTATGAGCTCTCCATGCAGATTGGAGAATTAGTACTCTTCCCTACTGTGAGAAAGCAACCGGAAGAAGTAATTATTGCCGCTTCAGGCACCAGCTGCCGTCATCAGATTAAAGACGGAACAGGGAGAAAGGCGCTGCATGTGGTGGAGATTTTATTAAGTGTTTTGAGATAATGTCATTGTTTCGCGATTAGATCTTGAACGTCACTGCGAGGCACGAAGCAGTCTCTGCCCAAAAACAAGGAGATTGCCGCGGTCGTACCTCCCTCGCAATGACGGACAAAATATTAGCTCAAGACCCAAGACTCAAGACTAATCACTAGATTCATGATAATGAATAAATTAGGTTTCCTTCTAGTTCTAGCGATATTCAGCTGTTCCCCCAAAAAAAGCTCGCTCACCATCGCCACCGCTGCCAATATGCAGTTTGCTATGAGTGCCTTGGTTGAGGCTTATGAGGCTGAGACCGGAACTGATTGCGAGATCATCCTTGGCTCTTCTGGTAAACTGACTGCGCAAATTCAACAGGGTGCTCCTTACGATCTCTTCTTCTCAGCCGATACCAAGTTCCCCGAAGCACTTCAGGCATCAGGAAACACAATTGGAGAACCTGTTATCTATGCTCAGGGACAATTGGTGCTCTGGTCTATGAAGGAAAATCTGTTAGTTTCTTTGGATCAACTGAGTTCTAAAGAGGTATCGCATACCGCATTGGCCAACCCCAAAACTGCTCCTTATGGACTCGCTGCGGAGGAAGTGCTTAAGCGATTGAATTTGTATGAGGCCAATGAGTCCAAATTTGTCTTTGGAGAAGGTATTTCTCAGGTCAACCAATTTATCATCTCTCAGGCTGCGGAAATGGGCTTCACAGCCAAATCGGTTGTCCTTTCTCCTAATATGTCAACCCATGACAATTGGATCACCATAGCTGATAGCTTGCACTCCCCTATCAATCAGGCTATGGTTATACTTAAAAATGACCGAGGCTTAGGAAAGGAAGCTGAGGCATTTGCAACATTTGTGAGATCTGAAAAAGGCCTTTCCATTCTACGCAATTTTGGCTACAGATAGCCTTTTCAATTTTTTTAGTCATATTTTATGAAAAGTAGAAACATATTTCTATTGTTGCCGTCCTATATTTAATATCAAAAGTAGAAACATATTATGAAGGGCTATTTGGGTGAGTTTGAAGAACTCGTTTTGTTAACCATAGCGAATCTGGCTGAGGAAGCTTACGGAACTACCATTTTGGAAATGATAGAGCAGCAGGCTAATCGTAAAATGAGCTTGGGTGCCTTGCATTCCACTCTCACACGCTTGGAAGAAAAAGGGTTTCTCGTTTCCTATTTAGGAGAGCCTACAGCCAAACGTGGTGGACGTAGAAAACGCTATTTCGAGATCACACAAAGTGCTAAGGAAGCGCTCAACAACATGAAAAGCCTTCGTGATGAACTTTGGCAAAACTCTAAAATCAACTTATCAGTTGGCTAATGCATAAAGCTCCTAAACTCGCAACTAAACTCTTTCACTGGGCAAGTGGTCAGGCTCAGAATGAAGATCTTTTAGGCGATCTGCAGGAACTCTATGAAGATAAGTTAGAATCGAAAGGGGAATTTAGAGCCCGCCTCTTCTACTGGTTAGAAGTTATAAAACTCTCTTTCTCCTACGCCCTGAGAAAGCGCAAGAAAGACAGGTCATTTTCAAATTATTATTCTGGTCAAAAACTCAATACAATGATTCTCAACTACATTAAAATCTCTATTCGGAACATAAAAAAACAAAAGCTCTTTACAGGGCTCAACGTCTTTGGTTTAGCCTTAGGCATGTCGGTTGCCTTACTCTGCCTAGCCATGGTGTCGGATCTTAAACAGTTCGATAGGTTCCACCAAGATTCGGAAGACATCTATCGAATCACAACAAAGCTAACCACTTCAGGAGACAGAAATCACTTTGCTTCCTCCCCTCCTGCCTTGGCAGAATTATTACGTAACAGTACCCAGCAAATCACAAATAGTGCAGTTATTAACGATCATTTCTTCCCTACTATCAAATCACTGGGAGAGCCTATTCAGATGTATGGTTACTATACCGAACCCAGCTTCCTTGAACTTTTTGATTTCAAATTACAAAGAGGCAATGCTAACGTAATTGATAATCCCAGAAGCGTGATCATTACGCATGAGCTGGCTGAAAAATTATTCAACTCTACGGATGTTATCGGAAAAACCGTTGAAACAGAAAGAGATGGTATTTTCGAAATTGGTGGTGTGTTGGCGCCTTTCCCTCAGCGTACCCATTTCAAGTTCGATTTGCTAGCAAACATCTCAGGTACTAATCGCGGAAACAATATTGGTGCTGCAGGGTGGACAGATTTTAGCGGCAATTATTTCTACTTTAAGTCGGAGGCTTCTAAAGGTGACCTAGAAACAATGGTAGGCAACTTAGGTCAAAGCGGCCAAGCATTCTTTGATTTGGAATCTTCTCAAGCTTCTTATCATATTCAGGCCATAACTGAGATCAACCCAGGCCCCAATTACTCAGATAGAATTGGTGTGATTTTCGGGTACGATGGGCTATTGTACTTTATTGGAGTATCGCTTATGGTGCTTATTCCAGCGTGTTTCAATTACATCAACATGGCCATTGCCAACACACTCAATAGAACCAAAGAAATTGGCATTAGAAAAATTATTGGAAGCCCTAATAAATTCATTATCAGACAGTTTTTGGTAGAGACAATTATCGTCTGCATTATCAGTTTATTGCTTTCGACCGTACTCTTCAACCTTATAAAAGGAGAGTTTACCTCTATGCTAGTTGGTGCAGAAGCCTTGACGTTTGAGATGACTCCTCTTGTCATCATCATGTTCTTAGGCTTTGCCATTTTAACAGGCCTTGTTACAGGAGTATTACCGGCTCTTTACCTTGCTCGTATCGCTCCTATTTCAGCCATCAACAACAGAACCAGTAACAAAAAAGTATCGATTTCTGGCTTCAGAAAAGGGCTTCTAGTCTTTCAGTTTATTCTTTCGCTCTCTTTCATGATTGGCATTGGTGTAGTATTAAGGCAGTACTCGCACACCATTACTTATGACCCAGGTTTTGCCAAAGAAAACAGAATTATCTTACCTCTTGAGTCGAACAATGTAGCCGTACTTCAAAATGAATTGCAAGCTATAAATGGGGTCGAAGACATAAGTTTCAGTTCCAACATCCCTGGTTTACCCTTGAACAAAACGAATTATTTCTACAGTGATGATTTGACCGACTCTATTCTAGTTAGAGAGGTTTACATCAGTGAAGAATTCATTGATAAAATGAATCTTAAAATGGTTTGGGGCGAAAGCCAATTGAGTAATATTCAATTTGAACAGGTGCTGGTTAATGAGAAGCTGCTGAGCCTTCTCAACAATATTGAGAATAACCCTCAAGACAGTTTAATCAGGCAGTTAGCCGACAAGCAAGTTCAGATTGTTGGTATAGTAGCAGATTATAATCACGAACCGCTTAACGAAAGAATTGAACCTATGGTAATGCGGCTAAATGAATCGGCTTATAATTATGCGATTATTGAACTTAACGGAGTAAATGGTGATGCAACACTGGCTAACATTGAAGCCGCATGGAATAAGCTTCAACCTGAAAGCCAATTTCAACCTAGGTATTTAGAAAGTATTGTGGCTCAGAGTTATGACTTTATGTTTACGGCCATGAAAATCTTCGGCTTTTTGGCGTTAATCTCTATTACAATCTCTAGTCTTGGGTTATTGGGGATGGTTGTTTACTCTACCGAAAACAGGCGTAAAGAGGTGGCTATTCGTAAGATACTTGGCGCCAATGCCATGACGCTCTTCGGAAACCTCTCGGGAATGTTCTTAAAGCTTTGGCTAATTGCCTTGTTAATTGCCATACCTGGAGCCTATTTTTTCTATGATAATCTCTTTGTGAATATCTACAATAAGTTTAGTGGTGGTGTTCACTTCGCAGAAGTATTTGTAAGCAGCCTATTGACCATCATAATCGGTTTATCTGCCATATTCTGGCAAAGCAGAAGGATCATCAGGATCAACCCGGCAGAAAACCTAAGAAATGATTGAGTAGACGGAATTTCTTCACAAACTCGTCTATGCGACTAATCTCTGGGCAGTACGTTGTGCGATGTCGCTTCTACGAAGCTTAATGGAATAGTAGGATAACTCATAATTATGACATAACGCCACTCTGTGGCTAGACGTTCTATTAGATAGGAAATAAGGCTCATCCAGAGCCCCTCCAACCAAGCCAGCAGATTAGTTCAGCCACAGAGTGGCGAAATGTCTTAACCATCAATGGTTAAGCTAACCTGAGCTTCATAGAAGCGAGAGGGCCGATAAAATCAAAATAAACCTCATCAAAGACACTATCCTGCAATCCAGCCTACTCAAAAAAATAAAGGGTATAAGCATTACTACCTCAAATGAAAGGCTGCCTCCCTCTTGTTCCCTCAATTATCATTTGTGCTTTACCTTATTTCGCTTCTACGAAGCTTAATAATCCGGTCGAGTTGCAGATGTTATGACATTGGGCTCCTCTGGAGCCTAATTTCCCCATACCATATTGTGAGTTTAGACAGCCACATAGTGGCGAAATGTCATAACCATCAATAATCCTACCTTCCAACTAAGCTTCATAGAAGCGATATATTCACATAAGTATTAGTAAATTGTTCAATGGCAAACACATACACACAAATCTATATCCACTATGTCTTTGTGGTGAAAGGAAGAGACAACCTGATTAAGGAAACCATAAGGGAGGAACTCCAAAAGTACATTACTGGCATTATTAAGAACCACGGACATCTATGCATTGCTATCTATTGCATGCCTGATCACACACATATTTTGATAGGTTTAAACCCAATTCAGTCCGTTTGCGACTTAGCTAGAGACATCAAAGCCAACTCTTCCAAATGGATTAATGAGAAGAAGTTTCTGAAAAATAAGTTCAACTGGCAAATCGGCTATGGAGCGTTTTCATATGCCCAAAGTCAAGTTCAGACAGTAGTTAAGTACATCAATAATCAACCAGCGCATCATAGAAAAACTAGTTTCCGTGAAGAATACATCGATTTTCTTAGCAAATTTAGGGTCGACTATAATGAGGAATATCTCTTCGAATTTCTAGACTGAATTGAACTCTTTCAAAGCTAAAATCTCAGACATCAAAACCTCCGGTAGCTTCTCGTTAGTAAGCCTGAATGCCAATGGCTTGAAGCTAAAAAGCATAGTGATTGATACTCCTGAAACAGCCGATTACATACAGTTGAACAATGAAGTAAATGTGATCTTTAAGGAGTTAGAAGCTTCAATTGCTATTCAGGCCAACTTACCCATCAGCTTGCAGAATCAGATTTCAGGCGATATCACGGACATTCAAAAAGGTCAGCTATTGGCTCGAATCACCCTTCAAACCCAAGTTGGGCCTATTACTTCAGTGATTACTAGCGGATCAGCAGATAAATTGGGGCTGACTGTTGGACAAGAAGTTTTTGCCTTAATTAAAACCAACGAACTAATGCTTTCGAAGGAATGAACTGGTCACCTATTATACTGTCCTTAGAGTTAGCTTTGGTAACCACTATACTACTTTTTGTTGTCTCTGTTCCTTTGGCCAATTGGTTAGCAGAAACTAAGTCGAGAATCAAGCCAATTATAGAGTCCATTATCAGCTTGCCTCTTGTGCTCCCTCCTACGGTGCTTGGCTTCTATTTACTGGTTGCCTTCAGTCCTAATAATACCTTTGGCAACTGGCTCCAGGAAACCATTGGTATTCAATTGCTCTTCTCTTTTCCAGGACTGGTACTTGCTTCCATGATTTACAGTCTTCCATTTATGGTACAGCCAATCCAATCGGGATTAGCTAGTCTTTCATTAAACATGAAAGAATCTTCATATGTTTTAGGCCAATCGAAGTTTAAGACACTGACCCATGTTCTTCTACCCAATATCAAACCATCGATTCTAACAGCCTTGGTACTTTCTTTTGCCCACACCATGGGTGAATTTGGAGTAGTACTAATGATTGGCGGAAACATACCTGGAGTCACTAAAGTGGCTTCCATTGCCATTTATGATGAGGTCGAGTCGCTCAATTATGCTGCAGCACATCAATACGCACTGGTACTACTTCTACTCAGCTTTGGCATTTTGGTGACAGTTTACAGCCTAAATAAGAGAATTAATCTCACTGGAAACCATGCTTGAAGTAAAAGTCAATAAGCTATTGAGTTCAGCCGAAGGCCAACTAGAACTTGACCTAGATTTTAAGTGCCAAGCAGGTGAATTTTTAGTGATCTCAGGTGAATCAGGAGCTGGCAAAACTTCCCTCCTGCGCATGATAGCAGGTTTGATGAATCCAGATTCAGGCAACATCATTTCCAATCAAGAACCTTGGTTCGGCCATAAAACTAATATCAAACCTCAGCAGAGAAACTGCGGACTGGTTTTTCAGCAATACGCTCTCTTCCCTAACATGACTGTTGAGGGCAACCTTAGATATGCCTTGAAAAAGTCACAAGCTGACTCCATCATTGAAGAGCTACTGGATATCATGGAAATCAAGGGGTTGAGAAATCAGAAACCCAATCAGCTTTCAGGAGGTCAGCAACAGCGGGTGGCTTTAGCCAGAACACTGGTTCAAAAACCCAAACTTCTACTGCTTGATGAACCATTGTCGGCCCTAGATAGGTCAATGCGTATTCGACTTCAGGAATACCTTAAAAAGGTGCATCAGCAATTTGAGCTAACCACTATTATGGTCACTCACGACCCTTCAGAAGCCTTAAGGTTAGCCGATAGAATCATTGAAATTGAAAAAGGCAACATCACCAAAGATGGAAAACCAACTGAGGTTTTCGGAAACAAAAGCCTGAGTGGAAAATTTCAGTTTACTGGAGCCGTGGTCGACATTCAGGAAGAAGAACTGCTTTGTATAGCCTCTGTGTTGGTGGGCAACCAGCTAATAAAAGTAGTTATCAGCGACTCGGAACAAAAAAACCTTCGAATTGGCGATGAGGTCATCGTAGCATCGAAGGCTTTCAACCCTATTATTAAGAAAATTTAGCTTCTAAAAATCATTACTTATCGGATTGCATTGTGAGGATACAACAGTATGCAGAAACTGATCTGGTGTGTCAGCCAATAACGCCATACATTGAATACAATCCGACTCTACTGGCTCATCAACAATATTTACAAAGAAAGTATCACCAACTTGTACACCACTGTCGCATGGACTCACGGTTGTAGTAAATACATTCTTATAAGTAACTCCACTATTGTTAGTCCAAGAATTAGCGACACCACTCGGTACTTCGCCACCAGTAACCTGATAAATAGCCGTACCACATAGCTGATTAATCATTTTAACTTGAATACAGCCATCAACCGAATCATTGTCGCATGAAGTGATCAAAGCGATGGAAAGTATAGATAGAATAAAAGATAGCTTCTTCATTTTTGTGCTTTTGCTATTCTAGACCTCAACCTAGGCCAAATGGTTGGAATTAGATGATAAATTAAAGTAATTCAGCTTCATGAAAGCATTGGTTTGTCACTCCTTCGGTCTACCTGAGAACCTTAAAATGGATGAGCTTGAAACTCCTCAAATTCAACCCAATCAGGTTCTAATTCAAGTGAAAGCCTGTGGTGTCAACTTTCCAGATACGCTCATCATTCAAAATAAATATCAATTCAAACCTGAACTACCTTTTGCCCCGGGTGGTGAAGTATCTGGTATAGCTGTTGAAGTAGGCCCTGAAGTGAACCACGTCAAAAAAGGTGATCGAGTTTTCGCGCTTACTGGTTGGGGTGGCTTTGCTGAATTTGTAGCCGCTGATGCTCACAAATGCTTGCCTGTTCCTGAGGGCATGGACTTTGTAACCGCTGCCACTACTATGTACAATTTTGGCACATCACTCTTCGCGCTTAAGCAAAGAGCTAACCTTCAGAATGGAGAAAAACTACTGGTTTTAGGTGCTTCTGGTGGTGTTGGGTTGGCAGCAGTTCAGATTGGCAAGCAAATGGGCGCTCATGTGGTGGCCGCTGCAAGTTCAAAAGAAAAGCTAGAAATTTGCCTGAAAGCCGGAGCTCATGAAGTCATCAACTACTCAGAACAAGATCTAAAGGAAACAGCAAAAGCCATGACCGATGGAGAGGGTTTCGATGTGATTTATGATCCAATTGGAGATCAATATGCTGAACCCGCAGTTCGTTCTCTCGCTTGGGGTGGAAGGTATTTAGTGGTAGGCTTTGCCGCAGGTGCTCCTTCTGCCATCAGAATGAACTTACCGTTGCTTAAAGGAGCTTCAATAGTGGGGGTATTTTGGGGTGCTTTTGCTCAGAAACAACCAGAAGAAAGCATGAGGAACTTTGAGCAGATTCTTCAGTGGATTCAGGATGGAAAAGTGAAACAGCACATCTATAAAGAATATCCGTTAGAACAAGGATCAAAAGCCATTAGGGATTTGATGGATAGAAAAGTAATAGGCAAGAATGTGGTTATAATAGATTAAATGTTTTCGCTATCAAAAACTCGAACAATGAGTCTGGGTTAACCTTCAAAATAGCTAGGAACAATTGAGCAGGAATGACCTGCTTCTCAGAAATCGGCTTACCACATAAACCATGTCTTTCAGGCAGAGCTTCAGGCTATAAAATCGTAACTTGAACAAGTTCAATCAATCCTAATTCAGAAAAAGAATGGGTTTGAGTTAATTTTCACAGAATACTCCTTTAGGGAAATAAATCTGTCTATGATAATAGGTCATTAAGCCCTTTTTAACCAATTCATGATTCGCGAAAAGCTCTTCAACTCCTCCCTCCTGATCTGATTTATAGATGATAACCTGACCTTTATTGGTATTTAAGTTAATAGCTCCAATCAGTTCAGCGTTGTCCTTGTACTTCTGTTTGAGTTCTTTCAGCAAATTCTCAGTAAAACGATTGGTCTTTACTGCATCAATATTCTCATCATCCTTATTTGGCTCAAAGCGTACGAAGTAATAGGTCGTCATCTCTACATCGGCTTCGTCTTTATGCCAAAGCGTGCAAAGTTTCCCTTTCATCAGATCGAACGGATAAACCTCCAGCTTAAAACGGCCAGCAGAAATTGCAGGATCGGAATTTAAAACTGCTTCCGTATCGGTCTTATTGGTATCGAATAGAAAAATACCTCCCCCGGTATAAAACGGACCTGCAGCAATCATCTTCTGCTCTTTCACTAGCCGATTGATATTAGCAATATGCCCTGCCTGAAGGCTATCGACTTGCTCCTTGGGTAGTTTAGCCCGATCAGGATTCGTATTCAGGAAAACGAAGGTGTATCTACCATCTCCATACTGAGCCTGTAATTGAGCAGCAACCATTAGGAACAGAGCGAGGAAGGTCAATTTGAGTTTCATATCGATGAATTAAGAATGAATGAAATTAGCAATAAAGTCCGAGGACGGTAGCTGGAAGATAGAAATTTCGCCCACGCTTTAAATTGTAGGTCAAATTCAAACGCAACACTTTTTACGCTCAGAGTCTCTTAAATATCATCAGAGTCCACTGCATGAGACTCTGATGGGGATGAGAATTAACTGGTTTGACCAGTGATACGAAACCTAGTTGAAGCATCTCGCTTCGACTAATACTCAAACTATTTGAGTGTTGTCACCAGAACCCAGCTCAAGAGTGACAACACTGCATTAGCAATAAATAAAGCTTGGCCGATCCCTCGATTCCTCGGGATGGGAAGAGTTTGAACAAGGCTCCCAGCCCTATATACATTGTAAAGATAGGGCTGCCAGCCCATATCAAATTTATAAGTGGTTAAAACCACTACCTGATCTTTTCAACCTATTTAGCCCACGGTTTAAACCGTGGGCTAAATCCCATCAGAGTCCACTGCGTGAGACTCTGATGGGGATGAGAATTTTATGAGGACAGGGAGGTAAACGCTTAGTTCATCAAAAGGTAAAGCCTAATTCACATTAGTTAAATTTAAAATCGCTCTTTGTAAACCATTACATCCTTATCTTTGGGCAAATTTCAAGTCATGAGAAAATTTCTTACCCTTTCGCTTCTAGTATTGTTCTCGATTTCTCTAACCTCAAGCAGTTTCTTCTGGGGACAAATTGGACATAGAACAGTTGGCCATATCGCTGATGGCATGTTGAGCAAAAAGGCGCAAAAACATGTGAAACGTGTTCTGGGTAACGAAACACTGGCGGAGGTAAGCACATGGATGGATGAAGTAAGATCGGACAGGGCTTACGATTATGCCAACACTTGGCATTACTGCACAATCCCCGATGGAATGACTTATGAAGAAGCTCCTGAGCAAGAAGGTGGCGATGTAATCAAAGCGATAGAAACCATCACTGCCGAGCTTAAGGCAGGGGGCTTATCGGCCGAAGAGGAGGCTACAAAACTGAAGTTTCTAGTTCATTTGATTGGCGACATTCACCAACCCCTTCATGTTGGGAATGGTGAAGATCGTGGTGGAAACGATGTTAAAGTTGAATATTTCGGAAGCAGCACTAACCTGCATAGCGTTTGGGATAGTCGAATGATCGATGGTAAACAATTGAGCTACACAGAGTTTGCAGATTGGGTAAATCACCCGAGTTCAAGTCAGATAAAAGATTGGCAGTCTGCAACTGTAAGAGAATGGGCTTATGAGTCTATGTCTTATAGAGACCAAGTGTATGATGTTCCGGAAAATGGAAGATTGAGCTATCAATATGGCTATAAGTATTTCGACATCATCAAGTTAAGAGTGCTTCAAGCTGGAGTTAGATTGGCAGGAGTTATCAACGACATCTACGGATAATCTAAGCCTGAGCTTCTGAACTAGCGGCATCTACAGGAGTGGTGCTATGTTTTTTTGTGAAAAGATAGAGCCACAATATTCTCGATAGTTTAAAGTTCGGAAATAAGAAAATAAGCATTACAGCTGTAATTATGGCCATCATCAGGTCTACAGACATTTCTATTCCTAAAACCCTGATAGCAACAAAAGTAGCGATTGCCTCAGCCGTAGTAATACCGTAACTCACAAACATGGCTCCGAAAAAATAGCCTGGTTCACGTTCAAATTTGAAATTGCAATGAGGACAATTCTCATGCATCTTTGGCCCCTGAAGCTTCAGAATATTTCCATTTGACTCAAAAATCTTTCCTTCTTCACATTTAGGGCATTTGCCTTTTACCATTGAGTTGAACCTACCCATCTCCTTTTCAATTTATTGCAAAGTTAGAATCATGTAGAAAACAAAGCTGTTACAATACACTCTAATACTAGCACAATTAAGACATTTTCCATTAATTGTAGTATGGAGAATATCCCAATATTACACCTCGATCAATTCTTGCTTAGTGGAGGAAATGGAGTTTACATTAATGACCTAAAAACACATCTTTTAGATCATCATAATAAGATTTCACACCCACACAAGCACAACTTTTATTTGAATGTACTTTTTACTCATGGCGAAGGAATTCATGAAATAGACTTCAATGAATTTGAAGTAAAACCTGGGAGTTTTTTTGTTATGGCACCTGGTCAGGTACATCATTGGGAGCTTTCAGATGATGTAAAAGGCTTTGTTTTTCTTCATTCAAAAGAGTTTTTCATGTTAAGAGATAGTCAATTCGAGTTAGATGAGTTTCCTTTTTTCTATTCAAAACAGAATACTCCAGAAATAGTGTTAGACGGAGAAGCGTTTAGTTCGGTGCACGATCTATGTCACAACTTGCTACAAGAGTACAAAGCAAGCCATGAGTATAAAGCGCTGAAAATTCACTCCCTTATAACTCTTGTATATATAGCATTGACACGGGCTTACAGCCCGACAAATCATAAGGTGAAAAAGAACTTGCATTATGACAGCACAATTAGGACTTTAGAACACTTAGTGGAAATCTCTTACAAAGATGAAAAAGGACCATCATATTATGCCGACCAACTCAACATAACCTTAAAGCATCTCAATAGAATTTGCAATCACGTTTTAGGCACCTCAGTAAGTCAAGTAATTACCGCTAGGGTATTGTTAGAGGCAAAACGCTTATTAATGTTTAGAGATTTAAGCATTGCTGAAGTAGCTAACCAGTTGGGCTATTCTGACTACTCCTATTTCTCTAGGCTCTTTAAAAAACACACCACCCAAACGCCACAGCAGTTTCGGAAAGGGTATATTCAGTAATCATCATTTCAAGAGACGCGATCATCCTACTAACAAGCCACTAATCAATTAGAAAACCAATATTCATTAATGAAATCACTATATTCCTAACATGAACTCACAAATAGCATTTATGCCTAAATGGGCGGTTGGTACTTTACTAAGCTTTGCCCTTCTCCTATTTATATTTGGAATTAGCCAGAGTCTGACATTCGATAATGCTCCAGCAGTCTTTATTCTAGCCTTTGCCTGTTTCCTGCCTTGCTACATTGCGCTTTTCATGGATATAGCCAAACGTAGACTTCCTTACCATTGGGGAATGTTAATGCTCTTTCTGCCATTTCTTGGACCTTATATTTATTTCTTAAGTCAAAGTCATTTGAACAAATAAGCCAATTGATGCAAAGGAGATTAATCATTACCCTAATTCTCAGTCTATCTATTAAGTTATCCTTTGCTACAGGTCAAGCTTCAGAATTGATTGTATATAATGGTGATACGTTAGAAATGTTTTCTTTACCATTAGATCCCTATTTAGGTGAATATTTTCAACCGAACTTTATCTATTTCTTGGAAATAGAAAGCGACTTATCAGTCAACAACCTATACATTAAAACCGCAGCTCTTTTAGTCTGCATTGGCAAGGTTCTTAGATCCCCAGCTTCATTGACAGTATGGCCTTGAGTTCCGCCCATTCCCATTCCATCAATGCCCATTTTAATACCAAAGGCAGCAAATGATATATCTGCTGCACCAGCGTCTGCAGGGTTTACAGGAGTAACCTCTCCAAAGCCTAAATCTTGACTCACCTGACTAAATTGCTTTAGAAGTTCATAATTGCCATCAGTTGGGGCAAAAGGCGGATAACCATCACTAAAAGTGATTGTCGCTTCAGTCTGGGGCAAATGCTCTGAAACTATGCGTTTCATCACTTCCTGTGCCCTCTTGTACTGTTCCTCACTGATACAGCGAATATCACCATTCACAATAGCAGATTCGGCTACTACGTTGGTCTTTCCAAAAGCAGTCCCAGAATTGGTTTTGTCATTGTAGCTAATATCGGTTCCACCTACAATATTCCCTGGGTTAAAGGTTAAAAACTCTTCTCCTGACAGTTCTTCATAGAATTGATAAAGAATTCGAGAAGCCTCATAGATGGCACCTGCCCCAATGTTCGGTTTAAAGATTTGAGACGAATGTGAAGGAACACCCTTCACCTCTAGTGTCCAACCAGATGAACTTCTACGGGCTACATTCGCTGTCTTTGGATTGCCATCACCGTTTTCAAACCCAAGCGCAATATCAGCCCATTCCGCAGCCTTTTTCAACTCCGCTTTAGAAAGGTCAAGTGGCCTGCCGCTGAGTTCTTCATCACCTGTCATCACCACCCAAATGTTCATGTCTTTCAGTAGACCAGCCTCATTTAATGCAGCTAAGGACTGAAGAATAATTACATCTCCACCTTTCATATCGGCAATTCCAGGCCCTTTGATAGTATTTTCATCAACCTGTTCCCATTGCTGGAATGGGCTATCTGGTTCAAATACGGTATCTAAATGACCAATCATTAAAATCTTCGGCCCTTTTCCTCCTTCAATTTTGGCCACCAAATGCCCAGCGCGGTTCCATGAGCTTCCATCAATAAAACTGGCATCCATTCCAATTGCTTCAAATTTCGGAATTAGAACATCCGCCACTTGTCTCACTCCATCAAAATTCATGGTGCCAGAATTGATGTTAATAAGCTCTTTAAGTAAGTCTAATGCTTCAGAGTTATGCTCATCTACCCAAGAAGAAAGCTTTTTTTCGGTACGATCGAGTTGAGCATTGGCCTGAAATGAGACGAAAAGAACAAGTAAACAGATGATTTTGGTAAAGACACCAAAATTGGCTTGAGTCAGTTTCATAGATGAATGTTTAATTCAAGTATACTGAAGAAATACAACACTAGAAAGTGATGCTGTTTGGGATGTTAAACTGACCTATCAATGTAATCTGGCATATACTTCTCCCAATAGCTATCGGGATTGCTTAGTATAGGAAAAACTAATCATTTACATCCCGAGGGAACGAGGCATCGGCCAAAAAGTTAGAGGCAAGATTTCTCCCTTGAATCAAAGAAACTTCTAAAAAACATTCACCACAAAGAGCCAGGCCATCCAAGCAGAAGCTATTAATTTCAGGAGTGTTCCTGCCAAGAAACCAACAAAGGAACCGAAGGCAGACCTGAGTGCGGCTTTATTGGTAGTCTTGCCAGTACTCATTTCTCCCAAAAAGGCGCCTACAAACGGACCGATAATAATTCCGAATGGAGGAAAAAAGAACAAACCAACCAACAATCCGATGGTGCTGCCCCACACTCCTCTTTTAGTTCCTCCGAACTTCTTGGTTCCATAAATGGGCACAACGTAATCTAGCGCTGTAACAGCTGCAGTAATAAAGGCCCAAAGCCAAAGAGTGTCAGAATCAAAAGGCGACTTCTCTGTCCATTGAAGTAGTAATAATGCCAAAAAACTGATTGGCGGACCAGGCAGGATGGGCAAAAAACATCCTCCAATACCTACAATGACACAAATAAAACCGAGAATGATTAAAAGAATATCCATGGTTGTTGTTTTGACCTAATTTAAAGATGCACAAAACTTTGATTTGTTACACCTTAGTACAAGTCAATGGTCGATAGTCCATTGTCGATGGATGAATTTTTGGGCTAAAAAATTTTCCCCATCATGAGCGTGCCGAAGGATCTGCTCATGAACATAGACGGACTGATCCTTCGGTTCCTTGGGATGAAAAAAGAAACAGAATATTGAGAGTTGAGGAATCTTGGAATTTGGAGATTGACTTTTGTTATTTACCAATAGATATGGACATCAAGGCTCAACTCACCAAAGAACATAGCAAAGAGAATAAAGACTTAATAGTTGAACACCTATTAAATAACCCTAGTGAAATTGATGCTTTGATGGATCAATTCTTTAGCTCAAATCACATAATGGTGCAGAGAGCTGCCTGGGTAGTTGGGACTTTAGGTGATAAACAACCAGAACTAATCAAGCCTTTCTTCCCTAGAATGGTTAAGGCAATTAGGCAAACAGACTGTATTGTGGCTGTTAAAAGAAATGTACTAAGAGTTTTACAATTCCAAAATGTAGATGAGAATCTCTGGGGAGAATTGTATGATGTATGTATAAGATTCCTTGAAGACAATAACGAACCAGTAGCCGTAAAAGTCTTCTCTATGTCTACTGCCTACAATATTGTAAAACAAGTTCCTGAATTAAAAAACGAACTCATGGGAGCCATAGAGCAAATTATTCCAGAAGGCACAGCGGGTGAAAAAAATAGAGGGCAAAAAATACTTAATGCCCTCTCTAAACTTTAGTTTTCTCCTGAGTACTTTGCTTTTACATACTCTGGAAATATTTTCTTAAACTTCTTTACCTTAGGAACAGCCACTTGAATTATGTATGGATTCCCAGGATTGAGTTCATAATAGTTTTGGTGATAATCTTCGGCTAGCCAGAACTCTTCAAATGCTTCAACCTCAGTTACTATAGACTTCGAATACTTTCCAGAGGCATCTAGCTTTTTAATTGTATTCTCTGTTGCCGATTTCTGAGCGGCATCATGATAATACACCACTGGTCTGTACTGCTTACCAATATCAGGGCCTTGACCATTAGCTTGAATAGGGTTGTGAGCTACAAAGAATATATCTAGCAATTCCTGATAAGTAATAACCTGAGGATCATAATAGATTTGAACTGCTTCAGCATGTTCGGTCTTACCATAACTTACCTCATAGTAAGTTGGGTTTTGTTCAGGCCCACCTGTATAGCCAGAAACCACATCTCTTACTCCTTTAACTCTTTCAAATACTGCTTCTGTACACCAGAAGCATCCACCAGCAAATGTGGCCACCTCTTCTCCTGCTCCTTTCGCCTTGTTCAAATCAACCAACTGAGAGCCTTCACTCTGACCATAGCAAGCACTTACTGATAGAAGTAGCATTGCAGAAACCAGAATAGAATAAATATCTCGCATAATCATTTTTTACGTTCGCTTTGATAACGCCCTCAGCAAGTCAAAGGTTTTTAGAGGTGGTCAGCCAGCCTACTTTTTAGATCGGCCGGTGAGTAATTCACTGACTTTAAGGTCTTGTTATCGGAAGATCTATATACCAAGAAATGCCCGTCAGACTCTTCTATGTAGCTCTCTGTACCATCCTTGTCTAGATAGAATTTCTGAGTAGCTTCTGCCTCTTCCATGGTTTTACAAGTTTTACTCATGTTTGAGCGCTGAACCTCATCGAATAACTCTTTGAATTTATCTGCAAGGCCAAACTCTAAAATGGCTCCACTTAGAACATACTGAATATCACAAAGTGCATCGGCTACTTCAACCAAGTCCTTATCCTTAATTGCTTCTTCAAGTTCCTTTAGTTCTTCCGCAATTAAAGAAACCCTCAGTTTACACCTATCTTCTGAAGGTATTTGAGGGGTACTGAGTATGGGATGTTTGAAGGTTTTGTGAAATTCTGCTACGCTATTAAGTGCTTTTGGTTCTTCCATAATTCAATAAAAAAAGCCTGAAATTTAGTTTCAGGCCAATGTTAATCAATAATTCTTTTGCGCTGGAATTAGTTATCGTCTTTTTTGAATTTAGGAGGCTCCGCTCCTTTTGGCACAAAGATTAAAGCATCTGAGTTAATGCAATACCTTAAACCAGTTGGTTCTGGCCCGTCTTCAAAAACGTGTCCCAAATGTGAACCACTTTTACTATCTACTACTTCCCAACGCACCATACCAAGAGAGGTATCTTTCTTCAGCTCTATTGCGCTATCCGATACTGGTTTCCAAAAAGCTGGCCAACCAGAGTATGAGTTATATTTGGTCTCACTAGAGAAAACTGGCTGCAATGAAGCAGCAGAATAGTAAGTTCCTTCTTTATAAAACTTATCGTATTTACCACCTCGTGGTTCGGTGCCCTGCTCTCTTAAAACATAATATTGCTTAGGTGTCAGCCTCTGCTTCCATTCTTCCTCAGTCAACTGAATTTCGTATTTCTCCTTCTTCTTAGGATCTTGATCTTGAAACGCCTTAGATCGCTTGGTTGCGAAAATGCTAGAAATTAGAATTATAACTAAACCTGATATTAAAATGATCTTTGCTTTCATGAATAGCTTTTGTTTGCCTAACTAGATTTACGTACAAAAGGTTTGACTCGGTTTTCCGAATTAGGAGAATTGTCTTCCGAGCGATGTTTTGGTATATAAATCGCCCGAAGTATCGTCATTAGAATGGGTTTTCACAGGGTGAAAATAGATAGACGGTACCTTTTTCTTTTTCCATGGCGCCACAATCCCTAAAGCCTTTTTAGACAATTGATCTGACTTGAATTGAGCTTGAGCATGTAATGGTTTATCCTTATCATAAAGAACAACGGAGTGCCCATTCCCTTTCAGTACACGTTTTAACTCTTGATAAGCCTGCGTTTGATCTGCCTTGTCATACTCATTAATATAGTCGAAAGAGAACAATGCATCAATAGACTCTTCAGCAAAAGGCAGGTTGGCATTATCACAGAGAATCAACAAGGTATTATCCTTCATCTCTGCTTTTATGGCCCTAAGTCGGTCTAAAGAAAAATCTATATGCAGATATTGATTAAAATGGGTATTGAAAACGAGGTTATGTAAAGCGTCTACATCATGAGTTACAGCACTTAGAAAACAGTCTCCAGATCTAGGCAAAAGACCTTTAAGTTCACTCAGCTGCTCGTTAGAAAGAGGCTTACTGCGCATTTGCTTTAAACCTACGTATGAGCTATCTCCTTTCTTAAGAGGTTTAAACTCTATATAAAAAGCTTCAACAGTTTGCTGAGTCACTCTTAGAAGAGGATTCTTTGTTCTGTTCTTTGCGGTAACTGCAGTATCTTTTCTCAGCAGAACAATATCGTCTACAATCGGATAGAAATAGGTTTGATTTTCAGTAATTAACCCTTGCTCCAAGCTAATTTCTACTTGTATTCCTGGGTGAAAATAAAGTTCACCATTAGAAATTTTCTGATTGACAATAGAAAGCTCCTCTGGTGACATAAGTCTGAGTGACTTACCAGAAATTGGACATACAAAAGAAGATGTATTTATACTCTCTAACACAATACTACTTACACGCAATAATTCTACGGTTGTGGGAACAACAACCCTACCAAGCAGAAAAATCGATCAAAAATGAGCAAATAAGAGGAAGTGGCAAAAAGAATAATCCCATTTTGGGACTGATATACCAAAAAAAAACCGACTTGGGAGTCGGTTTACTTTTTCATTACTAAGGCAGACTTGCTGGCCCTAAGAGCACTACTATACATAAGCTCTTTGCTAACCTCGCTAAGGTCGTTTACATACTTTCTCAATCTAGCTGTGGTTTCGCTAGAACGTAACTGAATTTTCTCTTCAGCATACTTAAGGATCTTTCCTCCTATTTCTTTAGACTTTGTCATTTCCATATTCTTAAAAGTTCAACCATAATTTTTAGTAAAGATTACTACAAGTTCTGATTGCTGAGTTGAGACTACAGTTTAAACGTTTCAGAAGAGATTCTGTTTGCCGTTTAACTCATTTAATATACAAATTACAAAGTGTTAACCCTCACTTGATTTTTATCAAAGGTTTATCAACTGCCTTTTTTCCCTGAATTGGCGAATAATGCTTTGTATATCTGGTGTCTCCGGATAAAGATGGATAATGTCCTTAATGTTATCTATACTCTCAATTGCAATTGATGTTTCCGCATAACCAAAGCCTTGATATTTGCCTTGCTCCACCAATACCAACGAAACTTCATTGACATCTCGCCCCTTTCCTACTAAACAAAAGGAGTCTCCTACTGCGTCCAAGTCTTTAAGCGCATTAGCGAATCGTTCATTCAGCCCCATCTCACTTGAACTATTGTAAGCGTATCCATGATAATTTAGTAAGGAGGCCGGAAGACCACAATGCTCTGGGTTCAACTCAAACTGCTTTACAAATTGAATGAGAAAGCTTCTGGCCTTGTCGAATGAAGGGAACGCCTTTATGGGTTTCAACCCCCTTTGGACTTTCCCTACCGATATCCGGTTTACCCCGCTCCCATCTACATAATGATAGAGGCCAAACTTTGCTGTCGGAAACTTCTGTGCTTTATTAAACTTGGGGAATAGCCTTTTGATCTCATACGACTCTTTGAGGAACGCTATTAATTCATCACCACAAATCTCGAATGAAACATCGTGAATTTTATCTTTTAGCTGTTGCTTGAATATTACATCTGTACTTGAGAAATGATTTCGAACCCTTCTTTTAATGTTATTCGCCTTTCCTACATAAAGCACCTTTCCGTGCTCATCATGAAAGTAGTAGATTCCAGTAACCTCAGGCAATTCTTCAAAAACCTGACGGTTTAAGTTGGGTGGCAAATCGGCCTCCTTGCTATTCTTTTTTAGAAAGAATTCAATTTCCCCATTCTCCTTTTCTAGAATAAGATCCATCAATTCGGCAGTCGCTCTCGCATCGCCCATAGCTCTGTGACGTGCTGAATTTTCAATACCGAAATGCTCTCCTAAACGCCCCAAACTATACGACTTAAGGCCGGGAAATACCTTTCGGGTTAAGCGGACCGTACAGAGCTTTGGCAGGTTTAAATTACCGCCTAGGTCTTGAAACTCTTTTTTTATAAATGAATAGTCGAAATTGACATTATGCGCTACAAATATGTTTCCTTCTAGCATCTGATGTACCTCTTTAGCTACTTCGAAAAAGCGAGGTGCATCTTCTACCATTTCATTGCTTATACCCGTTAAAGCAGTGATATTAGATGGAATGTATGATTCAGGATTGAGTAAGGTTTGGTATTCATCTACCACCCTTTTACCGTCATGAATGAGTATGGCTATTTCAGTAATTTTTCCGTGCGCTGCCGAGCTCCCCGTAGTTTCAATATCCACAATAGCGTACATAGATTGAAATTAAGTAACAATTCGTATTTTATGCCAGTATGAGTCAAAAATGGGTAAAAAAAGCATCGGGAGAAATTGTAGAATTCGATGAAAACAAACTTAGGCAATCACTTTTTAATTCTGGCGCTTCAGAAGAACTGATCAGCACAATTACCAATAAAATTCTCAATGAACTAGATGAGACCACTTCGACCAGAAGTATTTATAAAAAAGCGTATCAATTATTAAGAAGCTCTAGCCAAAAGTTGGCAGGTAAATACAAGTTGAAGAACGCCATTTTAGAACTAGGCCCATCTGGTTATCCTTTCGAGCACTTTGTTGGTCAACTCCTCGCCTATCAAGGATATGATGTTGAGGTTGGTATTGAAGTTCAGGGAAAATGCTTAAAACATGAAGTTGATATTTTCGCTCATACTGATAACCACCTAATTGTTGGAGAATGCAAACATCACAGAAATGCTGGCTATAAATCCGATGTTAAAATTCCTCTCTATGTGCACTCTAGATACAACGACATTGTAAATGGACTACGATCTGCCAGTGAAAAGAGAGACTCTGAATGCTGGATAATCATAAACACCCGATTTACTTCTGATGCCGAACAGTATGGCCAATGCTATGGGCTAAAGCTAGTTTCTTGGGATTACCCTAAAAAAGGAAGTCTCAGAGAACGCATAGAGCTTTCTGGTCTCTATCCTATCACTTGTCTATTTTCACTTACAAAAAAGGAAAAACAAGTATTGATGGAGGAAGATATAGTGCTGTGCCAGCAGTTGAGTAAGAACCCAGAACTTCTCGGGCCAATAGATCCAAGAAAGCATCAGAAAGTTTTAGCCGAATGCGAGGAAATCTGCTCTGCTAGTTTTTGAAAATTCTAACCACATAACTTAGCACAACCACTAAGATACATCCGAAGGCATTGTACCATAAGTATCCCATAGTTAGTGGCCCTGCAATTCCTTGCACATTGAGATAGTGCACCCCAATTACAGCAAACTGGCTAATAATAGCCGCAATAAACACTGCATTGCTTTTAATGGATTTGAAGAAGAATGCCACTACAAAGATTCCGAGCACTATAGGGTAAAACAATGACCCTATTAGGTTTACTGCTTGAATTAAGTTCTCAAAAAGGTTAAGTGTCGAAGCAAAAATGATGGCCAATACTCCCCATGCTAAAGTGAACAGCTTGGAGTTTTTTAGGTATGTGGCATCACTAGCATTTTTATTGACCGTTCGCTTATAGAAATCTATGGTCGTAGTTGAACCCAAGGCATTCAATTCTGATGAAGTAGATGACATGGCTGCTGAGAATATTACCGCAAACAATAAACCTACTATACCCACCGGCATGGTATTCATCACAAAGTTCATGAAGATGTAATCTTTGTCATTGGTTTCCCTCTCTGGTAAGGCCTGACTTATCAGTGATTTTGCTTCTTCGCGAAGCTCATCAGACTCATTCTGGAGTCTATTTAGCTCATGTCTACTAGTTTCAATGAGTGTTTCACTGTTGGAGTCTACGGCTTCATTCAAGTCTTTTACCACCTGTAGTTTTTCATTGAAGATTTCTTGATATTCAGACTCCATACTGAGAAAGTCTTGACCAAACTCTTCGTTAGCCACAACCTCTTCCCTAATGGTATCATTGAAGAAAATTGGTGGTTGGTTGTACTGATAGTAAACAAAGACCATCACACCAATGAACAGGATTACAAATTGCATTGGCACTTTAAGCAATCCATTCATCATAAGCCCCATACGGCTTTCTTTCAAGGTTCTGCCTGATAAATAGCGTTGAACCTGTGACTGGTCTGTGCCGAAATAAGACAAAAAGAGAAAAACAGCGCCCGTCATCCCAGACCAAAAACTATATCTGTCCTGAAGGTCGAATTCAAAATTGACAATGTTCAATTTCCCCATTTTTCCAGCAACATGCATGGCATCTTTGAAGCCAACACCATCTGGCAATGACATTACTACGAGAACACCAGCTACAATCATTCCTCCCATCATTACAGCCATTTGCTGCTTCTGAGTTTGCGTTACTGCTTTTGTTCCACCAGAAACAGTATAAAGAATAACCAAAACACCAATTACGATTGTAGTCAGTTGCAATGGCCAACCAAGCAAAGCACTAAGAATAATAGATGGAGCATAGATTGTAATACCAGCCGCTAAACCTCTCTGAATTAGAAAGATAAACGCAGCAAGCAATCTAGTCTTTAAGTCGAACCTGCCCTCTAGATATTCATAGGCAGTATAAATCTTCGCTTTGTAATATAATGGTAGAAAGAAGATCGAAATGATGATCATGGCTACGGGTAAACCGAAGTAGAATTGCACAAATCGCATTCCATCGGTGTAAGCCTGACCAGGTGTAGAAAGAAAGGTAATTGCACTGGCTTGAGTTGCCATAATGGAAAGGCCTATCACCCACCACTTGCTGTCATTTCCACCCCTTAAATATCCGTCTACTGTGTTTTCGCCTCGAGTTTTCCAGATTCCATAGGCCACAATGAAAATTAATGTACCACAGAGTACAATCCAATCTATACTAGTCATGAATAACTAACTGTAATGAGGTAAAACAAAGAGATACATACAGCTAAGACAAACAAAACGAAACCGTATACGCCTGCCCAGCTATTAAAAAATAAGAATCTGACTTTTTCCTCTTCAGGATTTTCTTCCTTCATACTACTTGTTTTCAACAGACTTCAACGAGGTTGAATTAGGCTTATCCTGACCTAGTGAAATCATATTCGTGAAAATTCTAAATGCCCCAGGAACTCCAGCAGGTAGTTCTCTGAACCATGAGTAGCCCGAATATACAAAATAACCTTCGCCATACTTGGTCACTAGTAAACCACCATTCTTTGGTGATTCTCCTGGATCGTTAGCAGACAAAACTGCCGTATATCTATCATCCCACTGGTTCGGAAAGTATAGCCCCCTTTCTTGTACCCAACCTTCAAAGTCTTTTGAGGTGATCTTATTTGGACCATCAATAATCGGATGGTCAGGAGCTAGAATTCTTACTTCAGCCTCTTCTTTAGTGACTCTATCTCTTGAAATACTGAATGGATAAGGACCAATCTGTGGCTGATTGCTCATTGAAGTGTTGTATTGAGCGATTAATGTTCCTCCCTCCTTCACATAATCCATTAGTTCTGGCTGAATCACTCGCATTCTATCAATGGTGTTGTAAGCGCGTACACCAATAATGACAGCATCATAATCTGCAATAGATTCGGTGGTGATATTCTCTGGGTCTAGAAGCGTAACATTATAACCGATTTGCTCTAAGGCTTCAGGAACGGCATCGCCAGAACCCATGATATACCCTACAAACTGTCCTTTTCTCTTCAAATCTAGCTTTACAATCTTGGCCTGGCTTTCAGGGAAAATAGTTTGGGTCGGAATATATCCGTAATCAATAATCTTTAGTCCTTTATTGTAGGTTTTTCCTTCATAGGTTACTTGTGCTTTCGCGAAACCTTCAGAAGCTCCTGCAGGTGGTAATACTTGAAATTCGGCTCTAAACTCACCACCCTTTTTAGCAATACTATAGTCTAAGGATTCAGGGCTCACTTTCCATCCCGCAGGAAGAGATAAACTCACTTTACCAGAAACATCATCTTTACCTGCTATGACAGTTACATCAATTTGTTTGGTTTCCTTGTCTGGGAAAATTAGCACGGACTGTTGCGTATTCACGAATACAGGTGGTGTAATTACAAATGGGCGGTACACCTCTCCATCGACTCTATCATTGGTCTTATGAACCACAGGAACCGAAAAACTGTAAGGCTTTCCTTCAATCTTGAAATTAAACGTAGCCTCAATAGTTGGTGAGTTCTCTGGTAAACCGCGCATAAGCTGATTTTCGACAGTATACATTCCCAATGAAGCTTCTTTTTCTAACCAATAAGGTTGAGAAATTTTATTCTCTGTCAGTACCAAGTCAGTAGTTACATCGAAGCGTTCATTGTTTTTAAGAGGCTGGTAAGGCTTTAAAACCACATCGTAACCATTGAAGCTGATTGTTTCTAATTCTACATTGGCATCAGACCGATTAATAGCTTCTCCATAAATATTGAGTGTTTGACCGTCAACCGCAGAGTAATCGCTAGCAACAAGCTCTACATAAAGGCCTAGAGCTCCTTTTATGATTTCATCCAATTCTGCACCTTTTACTTCTCTCCAGTACTCGTCTTTTAATGCACTAATTTTCTCTCTAATCACTAACAACTCAGCTACACTAGCTGACGGATTCTGTATATCGAAGTTTTCATTGGCCTTTTTAATTAACTCACCAATTTCTTTTCCTCCTTCCACACGAGCCCAAGTCTGATCAATATTTTCGAACACATCATTCTTTGGAAGATCTCCTTTCCAATGTCTCAAATACTCAGGGATATTACCTCTTCTGCCCGTACTTCCGAATCCTTGAGACTTATGCTGGCTTCTGCTTAATGCAGAAATTTCATCGTATGATTTACCAAGTAGTGGGTTGTATTGATTTAAGTCTATTGCAAAATATCCTGGCTGATCTTCATGATTTGAAGTAAACCTTCCTCCAAAGTTGTAAGTGTTCCAATAGAGTCCTTTGGGTTGCCAGGGCTTAACGTATTTCAACTGTTCAGGAAAAACCTTAGGGTCGGCTGCAATATCAAATGCTCGTTGAGCCAGAATTGCTGAAGCAGTATGGTGGCCGTGCATTCTTCCGCTATTATCGCGGGTGGTATCAAAACGAGTAATGATTACATCAGGTCTAAACCTTCTAATATTCCAAACTACATCGCTAAGCACATCTTCTCCTTCCCAAATTTCAAATGTCTCATCGGGATCTTTAGAGTACCCAAAGTCATTTGCTCTGGTAAAGAATTGTTCACCACCGTCAGTTCTACGTGCTGCTAATAGTTCTTGGGTACGAATTATACCCAGCAGCTCTCTGATTTCCGTACCTACCAAGTTTTGACCACCATCTCCCCTTGTCATGGCCAAGTAAGCAGTTCTGAGCTTCTTTTCATTAGCCATGTAAGCAATTAGCCTGGTATTCTCATCATCTGGATGAGCGGCCAAGTACATTACTGAACCAAGTACCTCTAGTTTGTTCAGTGCTTGCTTTAGTTCAGCCGCATTGGGCTTTTCTGGTGCCTGAGCGTATAAGAATGATGTGAAACAGAAAAGTAGTAGTGCGCCAGTTACGCGCGTAGTGAGTCTCATAGAATTAGGTTTGATGCCTTTAGTACGGAAGTAAAAATAGGAAGTTATAAAAAATCCACCGCTGGCAGTTTTGCTAACGGTGGATTAAGCTATGGTTTGAATCCCTATATAGCAGCTAATGCCGCCTCATAGTCAGGTTCTTGACCAACTTCTGGTACTTGTTCGGTATAAATGACATTGCCCTTTTTATCTAGCACAATGATAACTCGGGAGTCTAGGCCTTCAAAAGCACCATCTACTATTTTTAACCCCATGTCTTCAGCAAATTGTGGCACTTTGAAATCTGAAGCTACGGTTACATTTTCGATACCCTCAGCACCACAAAAACGATTCAACGCAAACGGCAGATCTTTAGAAATACAAAGTACGGCAGTATCGTCCAAGTTAGCTGCCTCTTTGTTGAAGTTTCGAACAGAAGTAGCACAAACCGAAGTATCTACACTTGGAAAAATATTCAAGATTAGGTTTTTGCCCTTGAAATCCGAGAGGCTTACTGGAGCCATATCATTCTTTACAAAAGTGTAATTATTTAAGGTAGTACCAACTGCAGGAAGCGTTCCATTGGTATTAGTTTCATTACCTCCTAAGGTGATTTTAGCCATAATTCTTTTTGATTAAAGTTATGTGATTTCAACCCAAGTTAGTCCATTATGTTCAAAAAATAAGGCCTGCCCGAATTGGGCAGACCCTGATCACAACTCAAAACAACATTTATCTTCTGAAGTAGACGGTGTTACAAAAGTCTACCAGTCCACTATTGTCTAATCTATCTTCTACTGAGTAACTCAAAACTACGTCTCCATAGTCCATTCTTCCTGTCCCCTGTATGACATACCCATCTATTACTTGTCTAGGAATTGTGAGTCTATCACCGTAAACCTCGGCAAATACCTCTACATCAATTCCGTAGAAGTTACGGATGTAGACTACACTACTGTGGGGATCTCCATCTTTTAGTATTCTAACATTATACTTGGTGAGTAAATCGTAAGTTTCGCTGTATTCCTCTACACTAAACCTTCCTGTGAAGTTGTCTCTAGAATCGTATGGAACCTCTACAACCCATACATCACAACTACTCAAAAAAACTATGACCGATAAAATGAGTAAACCTTTTTTCATATTGACCTCCTTTGGTTGATGTTACTACCCCTTTTTCCAAAATGATGCCAAAAATGAAAAGACATAAAAAAAGCCTCACAATAAGAGGCTTCAAATATTTGATTTTCAGTATTTTAACTAAGCAATATTTGTATATACTGCTTGCACATCATCATCGTCTTCTAGCTTATCCAGCATCTTTTCAATCTCTTCTAGCTGCTCATCGTTAAATTCTACTGGTGAGGTAGCGAATCTTTTCAGTGCTGCATTCTTCACTTCAATATTCAGACCTTCTAAGCCTTCTTGCATTGAACCAAACTTGGTGTAATCTGCATAAGCATAAACCGTAGTAGTACCTTCTTCTTCGTCTGTATGAGAATCGATTTCCTCAAGTCCAGCATCGATTAACTCAAGCTCTAATTCTTCAAGATCCATTTCTTCAGTTTTCTCAAACTCAAAAACAGCCTTTCTAGAGAACATAAACTCTAGCGAACCATTAGGCACTAAACCGCCACCAGCTTTATTGAAGTATGACTTAACATTGGCTACAGTTCTGTTTTGATTATCTGTAGCACATTCTACAAATACCAAAACCCCGTGAGGTCCCTTTCCCTCATAATTGATTTCTACGTAGGCCTCAACATCTTTACTAGTAGCTCTTTTAATAGCCGCATCGATATTGTCTTTGGGCATATTCTGCGCTTTGGCGTTTTGGATAGCCGTACGCAGAGAAGCATTCATATCAGGATCTCCTCCACCTTCTTTGGCGGCCATAGTAATGGCTTTAGCCAGTTTTGGAAATATGCGGGACATCTTATCCCAACGTTTCATTTTGGCGGCTTTCCGATATTCAAATGCTCTTCCCATTGTATCTTATCTTGCTTGAAAGGCACAAAAATAACAAGAGTTGGTAATAATGGATATACAGAGAAAAACTTCTTTTACGAGAGGGTATATTTTAAACCTATTACTAACTGTGTATCATCAACTTATAGCCTACCCCTCTAATATTTACAATAGTTATCCTCGGGTCGTTTTTTAGCGCTTTTCGAAGTTTAGACACAAAAACATCTAAGCTTCTTGAGTTAAAGAATGAATCATCACCCCAAATTTTCAGCAATAATGACTTCTTCGTAAGTGTTCGTTCTTGATTTTGACAAAACAACAAAAGTAACTGGCATTCTTTATTAGTCAATTTTTGGATATTCCCTTTATACACTAGCTCACTCTTTCTTGGGTCGAAAACGTACGCTCCTATGTCCTTTGTAGCCTGATAATTACTCTTTGCTGATAATCGGCCTCCATTCAAAAGCACTCTAATGCGAATGAGCAGTTCTTCTAAACCAAAAGGCTTCCTCAAATAATCATTACCTCCAGATTCGAAACCTTTTACTACATCTTTAACATGAATTTTAGCCGTAAGAAAAAGTATCGGGGTAGAACGATCTGTATCACGTATTGTGTTGGCCACAGAAAATCCATCGCCTTTTGGCATCATTACATCAAGAATAACTAAATCGGGCTCATGTCTGTAAAAGGCCTTTAACCCTTCTTCTCCGTTCTTGGCATGCACTACCTTGTAACCTTCAGCGCTCAAGTTGTCACTGACTAGCATTGCCAATGCCATCTCATCTTCGACCAGAAGAATTTTATCCATGATCCGTTTTATTTGTGTTTAAAGAAACTCTGAAAGAGGATCCAAGCTGTGAAGAACTCAATAGCTCAATTCGCCCATTTAATCTATTCAATATGTTTTTCACATAATATAGCCCTATACCAAGTCCGTTGATATTTTTCTGGAAATGATTACCCCGATAGAACTTTTCGAAAATCTTATTCTGCTCATTTTCTGGTATTCCAATTCCGTTATCATTTACAACAATTGAGACTTCATTGGCGAAACGCTTGGCTACTACAGAAACTTTAACCGGTTTAGAATCAGAATACTTGATGGCATTGTCTAAAAGGTTGTGAATAACATTAGTCAGATGTTGTCTATCTGAGGTAATCCAAGGATTTTCCAACTTCTGTAAACTCAATTCTAAATCACCTTCAGTTCTGTTTTTATGGTAGTCAAGCAAACCTTCAAGCAAATCATTAAGGTTTATTTTCTCAAACTCCAGCTTAACATTTCCCCCATCGTGTAGAGAACTATAAAGCACATTCTGAACAATATCATTTATTCGGTCTAGCGCTTGACCTGAAACATCAAAATATTCTTTGCTTCGTGTGGTATTAGTTAGATTATCCATCTTCTCCAAGCTTTCCAAGGCTATCTTCAAAGTGGATATTGGAGTTAGCAATTCATGGGTCATTCCATCAATAAAATCATCTTTTATTTCAGATATTCTCCTCTGTTTTCTGATGGTTTGTATTAACCTGTAGAAGCTCCATACAGTAATTATAAACACAACTAAACACGTAAAAAGAATTAAAGTAGAACGCTGGAGTATGTTAAAGGTAGGATTATCGAAATAGAGTAACACTTGATTTTTCGTACCCTTATGCTCAAAGTTATAGCGCTTAGAAACAATCGTCTGCTCAGAAGGAGCTACAAAGCTGCTATCTCGATGTAGTACCACGGTCTTATAGTTGGTAGTGATAGATCTACTACCTAATCTTTCGTCCAGCCTTCTTTTAAATTCACCCAAATCTATGGCCAGTGTGTCTCTGTAGCTCATAGCTCTCTCTCCAATGGCTGAACCTACTGAATAAGCAATGAGGCCACCATTTCTGAACCCAAATAGTGATTCATACAACCGATTAAAAAGATACTCTCGAGTTAAGGAATCGGGGTGAATATTATCTGCCGAAATTCTCAGGCTAAGTTCTTTACTATTAGTAAGAGCATCAATTATACTGATTTGAGGCCCCTCTTCTCGATCTAAATCATACTCTAACCTTGTTATGTTAGTATCTAGTAAATCATTTCTATATAATTCAGATATTCTCTTTCTGCGAAGATCATTCATGTCTTCGGCAGTCAGTTCCAATATAGAATTCACATCTTGGAGGTATTCTACTTTCTTAGTCTGAAAGTCTTGATACAATAAATAACCTTGTAAGCAAAGTATGCCAGCCAGGGAAAGCGCTATTAGTATAGATAAGTGTTTAATTCTCTTTGTCATGCTTGTGAATATAGAGGGCCAATACTTACCTCTGAAATCCCTTAACAAAGATTTACACTTCTTAAAAATTGAATTTACAATCAGTTACACTAACCACTAGCTATTAGTTGCCACACTAGTAACTATTATAGAAGAAGTGATGGCAATCATTATGGCGGCTTGAATTTCTCTTATGCTCTTATTGATGATCTGACTTACCTTCATGTCTTTTGTGACTTCTTTTATCTTTTTCTTAATCGCTTTGTAGTCTTCTTTGTCTCTAAAAGCCTCTTTAGTTAGGTCTGTGGCATCTATTAAACTCAAGAGCATCAGATCGTGAGGATCTATGGTAGACTGAGAGCTTAAAACATCGTCTAAACGCTTTCTTACTTTATTTTCAGGAGTCAGATCTGAGGTTGGATATTTTTCATATGGAATAATCCAAAGCACCTTATGCTCTTCTTTTTTGAGTATCCCCTTATTAATCAGCCTTTGTAAAGTGTCGTTTTTAATCTCGGAAGATTTCCTTGCTAGAGATTGAATTGACTTTTTTAAGGTAGGGCTGTCTTGTTCTCTAATCACATCGATCATTTTGTTAACCGACATTTCTGGTTCATAGGTATCTTCTCGAAGTATCAATTTTTCACCTTCTACCTGAATCTTTCCTCGCAGTGCTAATTCCAATAGCACCGCACCAGCAAAACCGTAGTGCAAACGTGTTGAATCAATCACAAACTTGCCCTTATCATCATCTAAAGCAAGTAATAAATATTCTTCCAGCAGATTTAATTTCATGAGTTTTTGAGTATGATTCCGAAGATACCAAAAGCTTAAGGCAATCGGTCATTTTAATATTAAAATGAATATGATTCCGAGAAATATTACCATAAAAAGTTTTTGATAAGTATATTCATAGATCATTATTACCAGAAAGGGCTAAGCAATGCTGTTACTCCGGATAAATCAGCCTCTATATAACCCACAAACTCTGTAATAAAGAGCACCTCAACATGAAAATACCCAAGACTGCTAAGCGCGAAGAATCACGTTTAGAGACACTTATTGCATTTAGAATTCTAGACACGCCTCAAGAGCAAGAATTCGATATAATCACTGAAATCAGTGCAGAGCTCTTCAATACGCCAGTTTCAACCATTTCATTTATAGATAAAGACCGAGTTTGGTATAAATCTGTAGTAGGATTGAACACCAAAGAAACCAAAAGGTCTGAAGCTGTTTGTGCCGAAATCTTGAATGACAATAATGATATTTTGGAAATTGAAGACTTAAGCAATGATCCGAAATTCTCTTCATCAACTGTTTTCATTGATGATAAATCATTAAAATTCTATGCTGGTGCACCTATTAAAGACAGGAACGGATTTACGCTAGGCACTCTTTGTGTAATGGACACCAAGCCTAGAAGGCTATCGGACATCGAAAAAAGCCGTCTGAAAAGTCTCTCTAATATGGTGATGAGGCAAATAGAACATAGACTTATTCAAAAGCACCTGAATCAATATGTACAGTTACAAACTGCTGAGCTTCACAAGGCTCTAATCAACCTACGTAATAAAGTATCTGAAACACAACAGGAGAAAGCCCAACTAATCAGTGATTTACAGGAAGAAAAGGACTTTGCTGAAATGCGAGCACAATTGGTTCAATCGATCTCTAAGCAATTTAGAAGCCCACTAACTACAATCACCTCTTCTGCACAACTCATAGAAATGATTACACCAGAATTAAGTGCTGGCATGGACAAGCATTTAAATAGAATATTGGGATCTGTGAAGAATATTGCAGAAATGATGGACGATGTGCTCTATTTTCATGAGCTAGATTTACTAAATCAACACGATTCTGCTACTGAAATAAATATAACTAAACTAGTATACACTGCCTTAGACAGGGCAAAACTAGAATGTCAAGATAGAAATGAGTTTCAAGTAGATTGCTTAGAAGAAGAAACACTCAAGTTTTATAGTAATAAGGAAGGGTTAGAAATGCTCCTAAAAGTCTTTCTTTCAAATGCTATAAAGTACTCTACTATAGGCTCTATTATCAAGTTTCAATATTCGGTAAACTCCGAATCATTTCAATTCAATGTCAATACCAAAGGAGCCACGTTGAAGAAAAGCGAGTTAAAGCAAATATTCGATCTATTTTACCGAGGAGACAATAGCGCTAATACCAGTGGTTTAGGAATTGGCTTAACCACTGCCCGCAAACTTATAAGTTCATTAAATGGACAAATAAAGGTGGAATCTACCTTAAGAGATGGAACCACCTTCTATGTTTTGATACCTGCCTTTACTCAAGAAGGTCAAGCAGAAACTAAATGATAGTACTGAGGCCTGCCTGAATATTCGACTGCGCACAAGACTCCTCACCATCTGAAATACAGTTGACAATAAAGTCTCCTACTCTGTCTGTTCCGTAGCTCTGCTCTTTGGCCAAGTCTGAGGTGACCATGCCGTTTCTCAATGAAGCATTCACTGCCTGACGCACTTCAATGGCTTCATCAATCAGTCCGAGATGATCTAGCATCATAGCTGCTGACAGAATGGTAGCCAAAGGATTGGCAATATTTTGACCAGTTGCTTGCGGATATGAACCATGAATGGGTTCGAACATCGCAGTTTTGTCTCCTACAGAAGCCGATGGCAACAAGCCCAGAGAACCACCAATTACCGAGGCTTCATCCGAAATGATATCACCAAACATGTTCTCTGTAAGAATCACATCGAACTGCTTAGGGTTTTGAATCATTTGCATAGCTGCATTGTCGACAAACATAGCGTCTAGCTTCACCTCTGGATATTCCTTGGCAATTTCTGTTACCCTTTCCCTCCAAAGCCTGGAGGTCTCCAGCACATTGGCCTTATCAACCAAAGTCACATGTTTTCTGCGATTTTGAGCCGACTGGAAGGCTAGATGCGCAATGCGATCTATCTCATAATTGGAGTAAGTACAGTGATCATAAGCACCATCTTCTGTTCTTCCTTTTTCTCCAAAATATATCCCTCCGGTCAACTCTCTATAAACAACTATATCAACTCCCTTTATTTTCTCTGTCTTCAATGGAGACATGTGTAACAAACTATCATAAGCCGTTACAGGCCTGATGTTAGCAAAAAGACCAAGGCTCTTTCTCAATTTGAGCAGGCCTTGCTCAGGACGAACCTTGGCCTTCGGATCATTATCGTATTTCGGATGGCCAATGGCTCCGAAAAGAAATGCATCAGACTGTTCACAGATAGCCAATGTCTCATCTGGCAATGGTTCACCTGTCTTGTCTATGGCAATAGCGCCAACATCGCCATAGCTGTAGGTAAACGTATGACCATATTTTTCAGCTACGGCATTTAGCACTTTTATGGCTTCAGCAACTACTTCAGGCCCTATTCCATCACCGGGCAATACACCAATTTTCTTCTTCACTCCCATATTATACTACCATTGAAGAGGCCTCATAAGCCTCGATTTCGTCCTTAATACTTACTAAAAAATCGATATCATCATATCCGTTTAACAGACACTCTTTCTTGTAAGAGTTCACCTCAAAACTTTCTGATTTTCCATCAAAGCTGATAGTCTGTGCAGGTAAATCTACCGTGATTTCTGTAGATGGATTAGCCTTAATAGCAACCAATAGTTCTTTCAAGAAGGCTTCTGAAACCTGAACTGGCAAAAGGCCATTGTTCAATGCATTACCCTTGAAAATATCTGCAAAGAAGCTTGAAACCACCACTTTGAAACCATAGTCATACAAGGCCCAAGCGGCATGCTCTCTGGAAGAACCACAACCGAAGTTCTTGCCAGCAACCAGAATTTCACCTGTATAAGTTGAATCATTCAACACAAAATCAGGCTTCGGTTCATTGCCCTGAACATATCTCCAGTCCCTGAAAAGGTTATCACCAAAACCATCTCGACTAGTGGCCTTGAGAAACCTTGCAGGGATAATCTGATCCGTATCTATATCTTCAATCGGCATTGGCACTGCCGTAGAAACTACTTTATTAAATTTTTCCATCTCAATTCAGGTATTTACTGATGTCCACAATCTTGCCCTCAATAGCCGTTACAGCCGCCACCAATGGGCTGGCCAATAATGTTCTGGCTCCTGGCCCCTGTCTCCCTTCAAAGTTTCTGTTTGAAGTTGATACACAGTATGAACCTGCGGGCACCTTGTCTTCATTCATGCCCAAACAAGCACTACAGCCCGGTTCTCTCAGTTCGAAACCTGCTTCGGCCAGCACTTTATCAATTCCTTCAGCTTTAGCCTGCTTTTCAACTTGTTTTGAACCAGGTACAATCATGGCATTCACGCTTTCGGCTTTTCTTTTGCCCTTCACGTAATCAGCCACAATGCGTAAATCTTCAATTCTGGAATTGGTACAGCTTCCTATAAACACATAATCAATCGGTTTACCCAACAGGCTTTCTCCTGCTTCAAAACCCATGTATTTCAATGATTTCTGGAAACTTTCTTCACCAGCTTCGGCCAATCTATCAGGAATGTTCGCTGTGATCTTGATGCCCATTCCCGGATTCGTTCCGTAAGTAATCATCGGTTCAATATCCGCTGCGGGGAAATTGTATTCCTTGTCGAAAGTGGCTCCTTCATCAGAATAGAGCGTTTTCCAATACTCCATGGCCTCGTCCCATTCTGATCCTTTTGGAGAGAATTCTCTGCCCTTTACATAGTCAAAAGTAGTTTCGTCAGGAGCAATCATTCCACCCCTTGCACCCATTTCAATACTCATATTGCAGATGGTCATTCTGGCCTCCATAGAAAGCGAACGAATGGCCGAACCTGCATACTCTACAAAGTAGCCTGTTCCACCTGCAGCAGTGAGTTTAGAAATGATGTAGAGAATAATGTCTTTAGCATAAACGCCCTTGTTCAGTTCACCATCAATCGTGATTCTCATGGTTTTAGGTTTCGACTGAAGCAAACATTGGCTAGCCATTACTTGTGCCACCTGACTCGTTCCGATTCCGAAAGCAATGGCTCCAAAAGCCCCATGTGTTGAGGTGTGTGAATCGCCACAAACCATAGTTCTACCAGGAAGCGTAATTCCCAGTTCCGGCCCAATTACATGAACAATCCCCTGAAATGGATGACCCAAGCCATAAAGCGTGACATTATGCTTGGCACAATTAGCCAAAAGTGTATCAACCTGATGCTTTGACAGCGCTTCTTGAATAGGCAAATGTTGATCTTTTGTAGGAACATTGTGATCTGGTGTGGCCACCATCTGATCTTTCCTAAACAACTCAAGTCCACGACTTTCCAATTCTGAAAATGCCTGTGGACTCGTTACTTCGTGAATTAAATGCCTGTCGATATATAAGACATCAATTCCTCCTTCAAGGCTCTTGACCACGTGTGCATCCCAAACCTTGTCGAATAGTGTTTTCGCCATATTATACCGCTACCTTTTGTTTATACTCTGCAATACCGTGTAAGTCATCGTCTTCCACTTCTTTCTTATCATCAGCCACTTTCAAGAACTGAGCGTACACAACATCCAATTCATCTCTTGTCAGCTCGTAGCCCAGGTTTTTCATCCTGTAAGCCAATGCAGCCCGGCCACTTCTGGCGGTCAGCACTATAGAGGAGTGGTCTACCCCAACATCTAGCGGATTGATGATTTCGTAGGTTTCTCGGTTTTTGATAACACCATCCTGATGAATTCCAGATGAATGTGCAAAGGCATTAGCTCCTACTATCGCCTTGTTCGGCTGAACAGGCACACGCATGGTTTCAGAGACATAGCGCGAAATAGCGTTAAGCTGTTGGGTATTGATATCTGTGTATTTAGCTAAATCTGGGTGCTGACGAAGCACCATTACCACTTCTTCCAAAGCTGTATTTCCGGCCCTTTCTCCAATACCATTAATGGTACACTCAATCTGAGTAGCACCATTCAAAACTCCAGCAATTGAGTTGGCAGTAGCCATTCCCAAATCATTATGGCAATGAGTTGAAAGCCTCACTTTATGGACACCCTTTACATTTTCTCTTAGGAATTTGATTTTCGCTCCATATTCTTCAGGAAGGCAGTAACCTGTTGTATCGGGAATATTTAAAACGGTAGCACCGGCCTTTACGGCCTGCTCACACACATAGGCAAGAAACTCGTTGTCAGTTCTTCCTGCATCTTCAGCATAAAACTCAACGTCTTCCACATACTTTTTAGCTAGCGAAACGGCCGCTATGGCTCGCTCAACTACCTTTTCCCTTGTGGTTCTCAGTTTGTGAATTACGTGAGAATCTGAAGTACCGATTCCTGTATGAATTCTTGGTTTAGCTGCCTTTTTCAGTGCCTCTGCAGCTGTTGTAATATCTTTTTCAACGGCACGGCTGAGGCCACAAACCGTTGCATTCTTCACCACCTTGGCTATGGCTTCTACCGAGCCAAAATCTCCCGGGCTTGAAATAGGAAAGCCTGCTTCAATCACATCTACTCCCAGGGCTTCCAGCCGTTTGGCTACTTCTACCTTCTCGGCAGTATTCAACTTGCAGCCAGGCACCTGTTCGCCATCTCTCAATGTGGTATCGAAGATTTGTATTTTTTGTTGATCCATCGTTTCTTTGGTATCAGTTCAATGCTTCAATTCACTTTTTCTCTCTAAAATTGAAGTTAGATATCCGGTAAAACGACTCCATAAAAGAAGGGCTGAGTTCTACTATTTCTAATTCACAGTTTTCATTTGTAAGATTCTGTTTATCAATAGTTTATTATAGCTTTAAATACAATGGCTAAAGCAAAGAGCGATTCCTTATTTTCCCTTGTCAAATCACTTACCCAAACTGAAAAGCGACATTTCAGGCTTTATGTGAACCGAAGTGGAAATACGCAAGATGTAAAGTTCATCAAGCTGTTCGATGCCATGGACTGCTTGAAAAAATACGATGATAAGGAAATTCTTAAACGAGTTCCTTCTATAAAGAAATCACAGCTTTCGAATCAAAAGGCTAACCTTTACAAGCAGATTCTCTCGAGTCTTAGAAGGTATCATATTGGCCAGAATGTAGATATTCAGCTACGCGAAAACCTCGACCATGCCAAGGTGCTATACAATAAAGGTTTTTATAAGCAGGCCCTGAAAATGCTAGATAAAACCAAGGCTTTAGCCCGTGAGACAAAGCACTTCACCATAGCCCTTGAGGTTATGGAATTCGAAAAGCAGATTGAGTCGCAATACATTACTCGAAGCATTGAAAACAGGGCTGAAACATTAACTGATGAGGTCTTGGCTACTACTGACATCATCAAATCAAGCCATCGACTATCAAACCTCACCCTCAATTTATATAGTTTATTTCTAAAACATGGTTACGCTAAAAACCAAAAAGAATTCGATGAAGTAAGCACTTACTTTTATTCGCACATGCCTCAAATAAACTTTGAGAACCTCACCTTTTATGAGCAACTCTATTTTTATCAAGCGCATGTTTGGTTTAACAAAATCATTCAGAACTTTCCAAATGTTTACAAGCATTCCCTTTCTTGGGTAAAGCTCTTCCAAGACAACCCTGAAATGATCAAAAAACAGCCTGTACACTACATCAAGGGCTATAGAAATCTATTAGGATCACTATTTCAACTGCAGTATTACTCTAAATTTTGTGAGGTACTTAAGGAGGTTGAAGAGTTGAGTCAGAACAAAGAGATCATTCAAAACCTGAACACTGAAGTACTGGTTTTTCAATTCCTCTACATCTCCAAAATCAACAAACACTTTATGGAAGGCAGTTTTGATGAAGGAGTTGAAATGGTACCTGAGCTTATGCAAAAGCTAGAGAGGTATCAAAATAAAATTGATCCTGAGCGTGTGGTAATGATGTATTATAAAATAGCATCGCTCTATTTCGGAAGTGGCAATTTCAGAAAAGCCATTTTCTATCTCAATCAGATTATTTTTTATCAGGATATAAAGCTGCGCGAAGACATTCATTGCTTTGCCAGAATACTGAATCTTATCGCTCACTTTGAAGATGGGCAAGACTATCATCTGGAATATCAGATCAAATCTACCTTTCAGTTTATTGGTAAAATGAACCAACAGCAGGCAGTTCAGCGAGAGATCATCAACTTCTTGAGGATTACTGGAAAAATTACCCCTGATCAGCTCAGAGACGAATTTATTAAGCTCTATAATAGGCTGCTTCCGCTAAGTGAAGACATATATGAGCGTAGACCATTCTTTTATCTAGATATACTCTCCTATCTACAATCGAAGATTGAAAACAGACCAGTAAAATTGCTGGTACAAGAGAAGTTTGAGAAACTGAAGTGATGTGCGATGTTAGGTTTTTGATCTTAGAGCAATCAAGAGCGTTAACATCAGATTATCAACCTCAAACAGCCTGCTTCAATCTTAACGTTTACTTCATCGATTTCGCCCATTAATTCTCCGTCTATTTGGAAAGTTTGGGGTCGATTAAGTTTGATTTTAACCTGACTGGTTTGATAAACCTGACAGTAAGAGGCAGACTCATCTACATGGTCGAAAAACTGCGCTGCTAAACCTGCAACACTCAATTCACGAAGCACGTAGATTTCGAAAAGTCCGTCATCCAGCTTGCCAATGGTATTTAAAACAGCTCCCGTTCCGTATCTTCTAGCATTGGCAAAAGCCACCATATGGCAATCCTCAATCACCGAGTTATCATCCAACTCTATGCTTGCCTGAAACTGCTCAAGGTTCATCAATTGATTGGTCACTCCTTTGGCGTAACCTAGAAATCCGCGCCTCTCTCCTTCTTCAAACTCCTTCACTAATCCTGCATTTAAGCCTACATCGCTTATATGCAAACCATAATCTGCATCATTAAAAAGCAACATATCAGCCTGAATAGTATTTCCTTTTAGAACAACGGCTAGTGCTTCTTTTACATCTTGAGGAATTTCCAATTCCGTGGCCATACCGTTGGCCGAGCCTGCTGGAAGTAAGCCTAAAGCGATTTCAGTACCTTTTACCACCATGGCACAGAGCATAACTGTTCCATCGCCTCCCACAGCGACAACCGTTTGTGGTTTGAGCTTTTCGATGCAATCCTTTAGCTTTTGGTCATCATCTTTACCAGTGGTTTCCCATTTTTCTATGGAAATATCCAAACCTTCTGCCCACTCATCGATTTGATTAATAAGGTCGGTTTTGTCTTTATCACCAGAAATAGGGTTAATTACAAAGAGTATCTTGTTCATTGGAAACGCTTAAGCGACTAATTTAAAATGATTTCAGCACACCCAGAATGGAGTTCATACAAAGAAGCACCTATTAGTGGAAATTCTTTTCAAAAATGGTGGAAAAGCCGTTTTCGCTATGTCGATTATCCGTTTATTCTGGCTTATCGAGGTTTTGGAAATGCTGACAAGTGTTACGTTCAAGGCCATGTTTTTAAAGGAATGGCCCTGCGAAAGCCCAGAAAGGATGCTTCGGTCTGGAAAAACATCATCGCACTACTTAAAATGTTTCTGGTTTCCACTATTGCAGAAGCTAAAGTGGAACTCAAACTCAATGGAAAAACTTACCATTGCCATAGTAATGAGCAAGGGCTTTTTGAATTTGAGATTGAAAATCACGGTTTAAGTGAAGGCTGGAATAGTGCTGAAATCCGACTAGCTGAAGAGTTGGTCGATGGTCAGGAAGAAGTGAAAGTTTCAACAGAAATTCAGATTTCCACACAAAGCGAACTCATTTTCATTTCTGATATTGATGATACGTTCCTGGTATCTCACGTCACCCAAAAGCCTAAAAAACTCTACACATTGCTCACCAACAATGCCCAAACACGTAGGCCTGTAAAGGGTGCAGTAGACTTTTATAGGGCGCTTAAAAAAGGGGTCAATCAAGAAGAAAATCCATTCTTCTATGTTTCGAGCAGCGAATGGAATTTGTATGAGTTTCTGGTGCAGTTTATTGAAATGAATGAACTACCCAAGGGTGTTCTGCAGCTCAAACAGCTCAAAACAGGCTTTCTCGATTTCTTTAAATCAGGTTACGGAAGCCATACACATAAACTCGATAAAATAGAGCGAATCCTGAAACTCTATCCAACTAAGAAATTCGTGCTACTAGGTGACAATGGACAACATGACCCACTGATTTACAAGGATATAGCAGAGAAAAACTCAGGCAGAATCAAAGCTGTTTATATAAGAGGTGTCAAGTCCAGACATTGGGATGAAACTCAGAAAATTCTAGAGGAAATAGAATCAATCGGCACTGCCAGTTGCCAGTTCAGGCATAGCCAACAGGCTTTTGAACATGCACAATCTATCGGGTTAATCAGCTCTTGAGAAGGATGGTTTCCATGTAAGGCACATCTCTATGACTCTGCTCAACCCAATAGGTTTGAAGAATTAGCTTTTGAAGCGAATGGGTTGTTCTAATCTCCTAGCCCCCTTTTCTAAAAAGGGGGAATGGCCGGTGCTAGACTAAAGTGCAACATATTTGAGCTACACCTGCTGACTGTTCTATTTACTTTTTATCATGTCAATACTCGACCATCTGACCTTCGGTACTGATGAGGCTTTCCGTCAGCACCGAAGGTCAGACGGAAAAAACAAAACTGATAGCGCAACTATTCTATGACCATTCCTAGGAAGTTCTTTTCAGAAGATTCTTAAACTCCGAATACTCGCTGCTCATTTTAGTCGACTTCTTTTGTTTCAGCATTAGGTCTTCGGCAAACTCCGGCATTTCCAACTTCTCCCCTAAAGCCTTCTCCATAACTGGCGCAAACTTGATCGGATGAGCAGTTTCTAAAAACACTCCTTGCTGGTCGATTTTCAGCCTTTCCTTTAATCCGGCATAGCCAATAGCACCATGTGGATCGAGCACATAACCTGTTTCCTTATGGCACTGCTCAATCGTTTCAAGAATTTGCTCATCATGTAGAGTGAAGCCTGAAACGTCCTGAATCAGATCATCAAAAGTGTGATCATAGAGCTCCAACATTCGTGGGAAATTGCTTGGGTTACTTACATCCATGGCATTGGCATAAGTGGCAACAGTTGGTAATACCTCGTATTCGCAGCTTTCCAGATAACGAGGAACGACATCATTGGCATTTGAACAGACCAGGAATTTGCCCAACGGAAAGCTCATTCGCTTGGCCAACATGCCTGCCGTTACATTGCCATAATTCCCCGAAGGAACTGCAATCAAAGCTTCTTCTGCGTTTTGCATCTTTAAAGCCAGACTAGCGTAGTAAATCGACTGGGGCATCCAACGGGCAATGTTGATGGAATTGGCCGAGGTTAGATTCAGTTTTTCACTCAGTTCTTTATCCAAGAAAGCCTGTTTCACCAAGGCCTGACAATCGTCAAAATCACCTTCCACTTCCAAAGCGGTAATGTTTCCGCCCAAAGTAGTTAACTGCTTTTCTTGCAAGTCGCTTACCTTTCCCGATGGATAAAGGATGATCACCTTCACTCCTTCTACACCATAAAATCCGTTGGCAACTGCTCCGCCTGTATCTCCGGATGTGGCCACCAGGATAGTCGTCTCTCTGGCATCTTTCTTAGCGAATTCACCAAGACACCTGGCCAGAAATCTAGCTCCGACATCTTTAAAGGCATAAGTTGGTCCATGAAAAAGCTCCAGACTGAAGATATTCTCTTCTGCCTGAACCAAAGGAATCTCGAAACTCAACGCATCTTCTACAATGTCTTTCAACTGAGATTTTGTCAGATCGGGCTGAACGAAATCCTTCATCATCTCAAATCCAATGGCGGGAAGGCTTGCATCTTTTAGATTGACGATGGTTCGTGCATCCAAGGCAGGAATCGACTTAGGGAAATATAGTCCTTTATCAGCAGGCAGACTGTTGATAACCGCTTCCTTAAAGCTTACTTCGTTCGACTCTCTATTCGTTGAAAAATACTTCATATTGGAATGTTGAATGCTTTATTGTGAATATTGATTTTCAGGCTATCCGATGTCAATTACCTCAGCACCCCGCCCGTTTATGGCTGATTCATGAAGTCTGCAATTGATGCCTTTGGCTGAATAGAGCTCCTTAATGGACTCCTTCAATTGAGTCAAATCCTGCTCCTTTCTAAAGAATGAGAACATACTTGGCCCCGAACCAGAGATATTAAATCCGATAGAACCATGCTCTTCACAGAGTTTTCCCACTTCATCATAAGCCTGAATCAATCTCTTTCGGTATGGCTGAGCCAGCACATCTTTCAAGGAGTTTCTAATCATGGCATAGTTGGCTGTGGTTAAACCATTGATCAGCCCGGCCATATTAGCAGCCTGTTGAATAGCCAGTGACATAGGCACTTCCTTGGGCAGTAAACCACGGGCATCAGATGTTTTCACAACAATATCCGGAAAGATAATCAGCACTTTCAAAGCCTTGGGGTAAGCCACCTGAAAGCCATCGAACGGATCGCAACCCTTTACTGCAACGAAGCCACCAAGCATGCATGGTGCTACATTATCCGCATGTCTATGACCAGAAGCCAGCGACTCTCCATCTAAGGCAAAACTAATCAGCTCCTCCTTTGAATAACCAGCCTGAAGCAGCTCATTGGCAGCAAAAACAGCCCCTACGGCACTAGAGGCCGAGGAACCCAATCCACTGCCTGGCGTAAAGTTCTTCTCGATTCGAATTAGAAACCCACCTTGATAGCCAATTTCATCGCAGAAAGATCGCAGAGCAACTGTGGCCACATTCTTCTCAGGATCGGTAGGTAAATCAGTCCCAACCGCATCGATGATATAAGCCGTCCCATCTCTTTTGCTTAGGGTGATCTTGTCTCCCATTCCCTCCAGCGCAAAGCCAAGTATATCAAAGCCTGGACCTACGTTGGAGACTGAGGCGGGTGCGAAAACTTTAACCGAATCTTTATTCATTCTTCTATTTCCGAGTTATGCGTCATTGCCTAGTTTGCTAATTAGTCAATTGTCATTAGTCATTTTTCCTTGTCGGTGTTACGTGTCATTGCGAGGAGCAAGTTTGACATGAATCAAACTGGTGACGAAGCAATCTGCTTGTTGACGGCAGTCTGCAAAGAATCAGGAGATTGCTTCGTCATTAAATTTGCTCCCGCAAAGTTAATTCCTCGCAATGACGGTTCCGAGAGTATCTACTGTTTTCCAATCACTGATTTCCGGTCACCGATTACTGATTAGCAATTCGTAATACATCTGCAAAAATACCACTTGCAGTGACTTCTGCACCAGCACCAGCACCTTTTACTACTAAAGGTTGTTCTTGATATCGGTCTGTGTGGAAGAGCACTATATTGTCCTTACCCTCAAGAAAATAGAAAGGATGACTTTTCTGCACTTTCTCCAATCCAACCTTGGCAACTCCATCTTTAAAGCTTGCCACTACTCTTAGCTGTGCCTCTTCAGCTTTTGCGTCATCATAAATCGCTTTGAAATGGCCTTCATTCTGATCGAGTAAGGCATAGAATTCTTCCAAGTCTTTAGCTTGCTCACAAGCTTCCGGCAAAAAGGAAACTTGCTCAATTTGATCCATCTCCCATTTTCTTCCGCTTTCGCGGATAAGGATGAGTAGCTTGCGCATTACGTCTTCTCCAGAGAGGTCTAGTCTTGGATCAGGTTCGGTTAAACCCAATTTCTTAGCATCTTTCACAATGTTTGAAAATGGCTTAGTGCCATCGTAATTATTAAACAGGTAATTCAGGGTACCACTCAACACGGCATGAATAGCGTGAATTCTGTCCCCCGATTTAAACAGGTCATTCATGGTTGAAATGACCGGAAGCCCTGCCGCCACATTAGTCTCAAACAAGAACTGGCTGCCGTATTTTTTAGTAGCGTACTTCAAACTCAGGTATTTCGACATTTCTCTAGTGGCTGCAATCTTATTCGGAGTAACCACCGAAATACTCATCTCGAGTAATTCCTGATAAACCTCAGCAATGGTTTTTGAAGCCGTCATATCAATAAACACACTGTTCCTTAGATTAAGCTCAGTCATTTGAGTGATAAACGCCTCAATAGTCGAGTCATTCCCTTTATCCAAAAGCTGCTCCCATTGTGCTAAATCGATGCCATCTTCATCGAAATGGCTCTTTCTGGAATTGGCCACAGCCACCACCTGAATATCGACCCGGAACTCCTTAGCGAGCATGGTCTGTTGCCTTTGCACCTGACTTAGGAAGGCTTTTCCCACATTCCCAACACCCACCACAAAGAGATTGATCTTCTTCGATTCTGATAGGAAAAAGCTTTCATGTAGTGTATTTAGTGCCTTTTTCAGATCAGGTTTGGCAATGATGGCAGTTATATTTCTTTCGGATGAACCCTGCGCAATGGCCTTAACGCTGATGCCATTTCTGCCCAAGGTATTGAACATCTTGCCCGAAATACCCACCTGATTTTTCATGTGTGAACCCACCAGGGCCACCACACTCAGGTCTTCTTCAACAATGGGCTTATCTATTTTGTGAAGTAAAATCTCTGTCTCGAACTCTTCGCTGATGGCCTCTAAAGCAGCCTGCGCATCGGACTTAGAAATACCCACGCAAATAGAATGTTCCGAAGTGGCCTGAGTGATCATTATCACATTGATTTTAGCTTCGCTCAGTGCTTTGAACAAGCGAAAGGAAAAGCTTGGAATACCCACCATACTGGCACCACTCAGGTTGAGCAAAGCGATATCCTGAATGTTGGAAATGCCACAAATGGCCTGTTTATCATCGTCCCATTCTTTGGTTACAAGAGTTGATGGCCCATCAGCATCGAAGGTATTCTTCACCCAAATAGGTATTTCAGCATCCAATGCCGGCTGAATACTCGGTGGATAAAGCACCTTCGCACCGAAGTGAGACAGTTCCAGCGCTTCTTCATAAGACACATGTTCCAATAAATGGGCTGAGGGCACCAACCGAGGGTCTGCAGTCATCAGTCCATTCACATCAGTCCATATTTCCAGCTGAGATGCTCCCAAAACATTGGCCAAAACAGCTGCCGTATAATCGGAACCTCCCCTGCCTAAGGTAGAAGTTTCATTATCGCTGGTAGAAGCAATAAAGCCCGGAAACACGCTAATTGGAGCCAATTGTGGCTTAAGCTCCTGCAAAGCCGCTTTGGTGGACTGCCAAAGTACATTGGCACCACCGAATTTCTTATGCGTAATCAGGTATTTTCGGCTGTCAAAGAGTTCTACTTGTAGCCCTTCTTTTTTGAGGTGTTCACTAATTATGTAGCTCGACAGCCTTTCACCGCATGACTGAATATAGTCGCTGGTTCTTGGAGTCAATTCTCGCAGAAGATAGACACCTCTACAGATTTCGGTAAGTCGAACGAAGAGTTTAGAAATCTCGAAGCAGTTGGAGTTTCCTGTGAGTTTCTTAAATGCGGTGCAATGCTTTTCCTCTAAGGCTTGCAGGTCCGATTCGTAACTGGCATCCCGAACAGCAGCTTTTTGAGAAATAGAAATCAAGGTATTTGTGACCCCGCTCATGGCAGAAACTACCACCACCAACTGTTCCTGACCAGATTCCTTTTTTAGAATCTCAGCAACCTTTCCAATTGCCTCTACACTTCCTACGGACGTACCGCCAAACTTCAAAACCTTCATGGTTTCGCTGATTTATGATTAGAATTTGATTTAAAAATTATGTTCGTCATTCTGAATTTATTTCAGAATCCTTTTCAAAAAGACCCTGAATCAAGTTCAGGGTGACGGTAAAGTTTTAAAGGATAAACCCGAACAGATTCGGTTGCTCGTTGAGGTATTCTACCTGATAATTTCTCGACTTCATTCTTTCCAAAAGTGGCTCGAAATCCTCTTGATTCAAGTGTTCAATACCAATGAGTGCAGGCCCTTTTTCCCTGGCTGTTTTCTTCGTGTATTCAAAGTGAACAATGTCATCATTCGGCCCTAATACTTCCACCAGAAAATCACGAAGTGCACCTGCTCTTTGAGGGAATCTTACAATGAAATAGTGCTTTAGGCCTTCGTATAGCAGTGATCTTTCGCGAATCTCTTCAGTTCGGGAAATATCATTATTACTACCTGAAAGCACGCAAACCACATTCTTACCCTTGATTTCTTCGTGAAAAAGATTCAAAGCAGCTACACTGAGAGCACCTGCTGGCTCTACCACAATGGCTTCTCTGTTGTACAAAGCGAGAATGGTGGTACACACCAAACCTTCGGGTACAGTTATCACCTGGTCGAGGTTCTGCTTACAGATTTGGAAAGTTTTAGCTCCTACTGCCTGAACCGCAGCACCATCTACAAACTTATCGATGTCCTTTAGCACCACATTCTCTCCAGCTTCTAATGACTTGAGCATAGCTGGCGCACCTTCCGGCTCCACTCCAATAATCTTAGTATTCGGACTCAATTGCCTGAAAACGGTAGACACTCCAGCAGAAAGTCCACCACCACCAACAGGCAGAAACAGATAATCTATGGGTTCTGAGGCATCGGCCAATACTTCCAGACCAACTGTTCCCTGACCTTCAATCACCTGCTCATCGTCAAATGGGTGAATGAAAACGGCCTTTTGCTTTTGGCAATATTCCTGTGCGAGGTGGTATGCATCATCAAAGGTATCGCCAATCAGCACAACATCAACCCAGTTCTTACCGAAGAACTTGACCTGATCTACTTTTTGCTTAGGCGTTGGAGCAGGCATAAAAATAGTAGCATTTACCTCCAACATTCTGCAGGAATAAGCCACACCTTGAGCATGATTTCCAGCACTAGCACAGACCACACCATTCTCCTTCTGAGTTTGGCTCAACTGGCTGATTCGATTATAAGCTCCACGGATCTTATAAGATCTTACCACCTGTAAGTCCTCACGCTTGAATTGGATATTGGCCTCATACTTTTCAGAAAACGAGAGATTTGACAACAAGGGAGTTCTTTGAACCACACCCTGAAGTCTTTCTGCTGCCTTTTCTATATCAGCTAATTGTGGTATGTAAAAAGTAGTTGTATTCATTGCATATTCGTATCATTTAACACGTCATTCCCGCGCAGGCGGGAATCTCCAAATAATCGCACCTAAGGCCGATAGGGATTCCCAATCAAGTTGGGAATGACGGTTACTAGAATCATTGGAAGTAGGCCTTTACAGCCTACTCTAGCACTAATACTCTCCCCCTATTCTAGGGGGAGTTGGAGGGGGTCAAACAAGTTCCTCTTTCTTCACAGCTGGGGCATTTTCAGGCCTGAGGGCTCTAACGGCCTTGCCTGCCTGCCACATTTCTGAGTTTTGAAGCTCGTCCAGCTCTACTTGAAGTTTCTCTCTGTAATCAGCTTGAGAGTTAGAGTCAATAGATTTCTGAGCCTCTACACCTGCTTTTACCGAAGCATAAAGCTTTTCGAAAACTGGCTTGGTAGCTTCGTAGAATGGATCTTTCCAGTCCAAAGCACCACGCTGAGCTGTGGTAGAACAGTTGGCATACATCCAGTCCATTCCGTTTTCAGCAATCAGAGGGTAAAGCGACTGAGTAGCTTCTTCAACAGTTTCATTGAACGCTTCTGAAGGTGAGTGTCCATTAGCTCTCAATACTTCGTATTGTGCCTGGAACAAGCCCTGAATAGCCCCCATCAAAGTGCCTCTTTCACCAGTAAGGTCAGAAGTAACTTCTTTGATGAATGTGGTTTCGAACAGGTAACCTGAACCTACTCCAATACCCAAGGCAATGATTCTGTCTTTGGCTTTTCCTGTAGCATCCTGATGCACAGCAAATGATGAATTCAAGCCTTTTCCTTCAACAAATAGTCTTCTCAAGCTGGTACCTGACCCTTTGGGAGCCACTAGCGCCACATCTACATCAGCCGGAGGAATGATACCTGTCTTATCCGAGTACGCCACTCCAAAGCCATGTGAGAAATAAAGCATTTTACCTGCAGTCAGGTGCTTTTCTACCGTTGGCCAAAGCTGAATTTGAGCAGCATCTGAAAGTAGATAACAAATGATGGTTCCTCTTTCCAATGCCTCTTCGATAGAGAACAAGTTCACACCTGGCTCCCAGCCGTCTTCCACAGCTCTATCCCAAGACTTAGATGGTTGTCTTTGCCCTACGATTACATTGATACCGTTATCTCTTAGGTTTAATGATTGCCCTGGTCCTTGAACACCATAACCAATGATGGCCACAGTTTCTTCTTTAAGCACTTCCTGTGCCTTAGATAATGGGAATTCGTCTCGGGTTACTACGTTTTCTTCTACGCCTCCAAAATTGATTAATGCCATTGTATTAAGATTTAATTGGTTTTCAGTTTAATGATTGTTTGTACTCGGCCTGCTTGGCTTCTTTTATTAGCTTCTTCAGGTCTTTTAATTCTTCGTCCATTTTGATGAGTGACACCCTACCAGATTTCACGTAATCGATTAAGCCATATGGTTTTAAAAACTCCAATAGATCATCGTTTTCAACCTTATGACCAGTCTTTTCCACGATCATAAAGTCTTGTTCAACCGATAGAATTCTTGCATTTTTATCGCGAATAAGTCTTTCTACTAGATTGTCTTCAGCAGCCTTTTCCACAGAGATTTTAAAGAGTGTAATCTCTTGAAACACCGTCTCCTCATCCGTATGATAAATTGCTTTTATCACCTCAACTTGCTTCTCTAGTTGAAGCACCAACTTCTTCACCATTTCTTCGGTGGTATTGAGGACTATTGTGAAGCGATGAATGCCCGGAATCTGCGACTCTGAAGCATTAAGACTTTCGATATTCAAGTGCCTTCTTGTGAAAACTGAAGTAATGCGATTAAGCAAACCGATGTGGTTTTCAGTGAAAGCGGTTATGGTAAAATCCTTGTTCATGATTATGATAATCTTACATCTGAAACTGAAGCACCTGTAGGAACCATTGGGAAAACATTGTCTTCCTTCCCTACATGAACTTCTAATAGAAAACTTCCTTGGTATGCTAACATCTCTGCAACTGCACTCTTCAAGTCGTCTCGTTGATCGATCGACTTTCCTTTAATTCCATAGCCCTCAGCTATTTTTACAAAATCTGGGTTGATTAACTCAGTTGAACTGTATCGCTTATCGAAGAAAAGCTGCTGCCATTGGCGAACCATTCCAAGAAAGCTGTTATTCAGGATGATGATTTTCACCGCTGCTTGAGTTTGGAAGATTGTGCCCAATTCCTGAATTGTCATTTGGAAGCCTCCATCACCAATCACAGCAATAACCTCTCTATCTGGAGCACCAAGCTTGGCACCCAATGCTGCTGGAAGACAGAACCCCATGGTTCCTAAACCTCCTGAAGTGATATTACTTTTGGACTGCTTGAACTGAGTATATCGACAAGCCACCATTTGATGCTGACCTACATCGGTTACCAGAATGGCTTCACCTTCAGTCAATTCATTGACTTCCTTAATTACCTCACCCATAGTCATCTGACCTTCGGTCGGATTCAACTCGGGCTGAATAACTTGAGCCCTTTCTATATCATTCAGAGTTCTGAATTGATCTAGCCAAGACTGATGGCTTTTCCTCTTCACTAATTCTGTAAGTTGTTTTAGGCTCTCTTTACAATCACCCAAAACTGGTGCATCGACCTTCACATTCTTGTTGATCTCTGAAGGGTCGATATCTAGATGAACCACCTTAGCCTGCTTGGCATATTTGGATAGATTACCGGTTACCCGGTCATCAAAGCGCATTCCAATGGCTATCAAAACATCACATTCATTGGTTAGCTTATTCGGGCCATAATTTCCGTGCATTCCTAACATTCCAACATTTAGCGGATGCTCAGTTGGCAGCGCTGAAAGCCCTAAAAGCGTCCATGCTGCAGGAATGCCTGACTTCTCAATGAAAGTCTTAAACTCTTCTTCGGCCTGACCTAAAATCACTCCCTGACCAAAAAGTACAAATGGTTTTTCGGCCTGATTAATAAGGTCTGCCGCTGCTTGAACTGCCACTGGCTGAACTTCTGGAATAGGCTGATAGCTTCTGACAGCCTCACATTTCTTGTAATCAAATTCTACCTGATCGAACTGAGCATCTTTTGTGATGTCAATCAACACTGGCCCTGGTCTTCCACTTTTGGCTATGTAAAATGCTTTTGCCAAGGCAGTTGGAATATCTTCTGCCCTCGTTACTTGAAAATTCCATTTAGTGGCTGGCATAGAAATACTGATGATATCCGTTTCCTGAAAGGCATCGGAACCAAGAAGAGATGATGCCACCTGGCCTGTAATACACACCAAAGGCGTAGAATCGATCATTGCATCAGCAATTCCGGTGATCAGGTTAGTAGCACCCGGGCCAGAAGTAGCCATCACCACCCCAACTCCGCCAGTAGCACGGGCATAACCCTGAGCAGCATGGATAGCACCCTGCTCATGGCGGGTAAGTACATGATGGATTTCTTCCTGATAGTGATACAGCGCATCATAAACAGGCATAATGGCGCCACCAGGGTAACCGAAAATCAGGTCGACACCTTCTGCAACCAAGGAACGAAGCACAGCATCGGCCCCTGAGGTCTTTACTTTTTCACTAACGGATTGAGTAATTACAGCTTCCATATATCATTATTTATCGGTTACACAGCCCTCTGATGCAGAGCTTACTGCTTTTGCGTATTTATAAAGTGCTCCTCGTTTCACTTTCAGTTCAGGAGCTTTCCAATTCTTTCTTCTTTTAGACAATTCCTCATCAGAAATCAATAAGCTGATCTCATTCTTAGTGGCATCAATAACTATCTTATCTCCATTTTCCACCAAAGCGATAGTACCTCCTACCTGAGCCTCTGGAGTTACGTGTCCCACCACAAAACCATGACTTCCACCAGAGAATCTTCCATCGGTAATCATGGCTACAGTTTTACCTAAACCAGCACCCATTATGGCCGAAGTAGGCTTCAGCATTTCCGGCATTCCTGGTCCGCCTTTGGGACCTTCGAAACGAATGACTACCACGTGCCCGTCCTTTACTGAACCATTTCTAACACCTTCAATAGCAGAAAACTCATCATCGAAAACAATGGCTGTTCCTTCGAATCTCTCTCCTTCTTTACCTGTGACTTTAGCTACAGCCCCTTCTTCAGCCAGATTGCCGAATAGCATCTGCAAGTGTCCTGAAGGCTTAATTGGAGCCTCTTTTGGTTTGAGAATCCCTTTGCTATTGTCTAATTCTGGCACATCGGCCAGGTTTTCGGCAATTGTCTTACCGGTTACGGTCATACAGTCACCATGCAGCATTCCTTCAGCTAACATCCATTTCATCACAGCAGGAACTCCACCAGCCTCATGAAGGTCTTCCATCAAATACTTACCGCTTGGTTTTAGGTCGGCCAAGAAAGGGGTTGAATCAGAAAGCCTTTGGAAATCACGAAGGGTTAAATCTATATCAATGCTGTGTGCAATGGCAATTAGGTGCATTACTGCGTTGGTAGAACCACCCAAAACGGTGATCAAACGAATGGCGTTTTCAAACGATTTCTTCGTCATAATATCACGAGGCTTTAAGTTTAGTTCTAAAACCTTTCTTATCGCTTTTCCTATCTCTTCACACTCTTGAGTTTTGTCAGTACTAACAGCAGGGTTAGATGCACTATAAGGTAATGACATTCCCAAGGCCTCAATGGCCGAAGACATGGTGTTGGCAGTATACATTCCACCACAGGCTCCCGCACCAGGACATGAGTTTTTGATGATGCCCTTATAATCCTCCTCAGATATAGTGCCCGCAAACTTCTGCCCCAGTGCCTCGAACGAAGAGACTATGTTAAGTTTTTGGTTCTTGAAACAGCCTGAAGCAATAGTGCCTCCATAGAGCATAATACTCGGTCTGTTCAAACGCCCCATAGCGATGAGCGCTCCGGGCATATTTTTATCGCAACCCACAACGGTAACCAGTCCATCATAGTAATGAGCACCTGCCACCGCTTCTATGGAATCTGCGATGATCTCACGGCTGGCCAGAGAATAGCGCATGCCTTCGGTTCCATTGGATATACCATCACTCACTCCGATGGTATGATACATCAGGCCTACCAAATCTTCCTTCCAAATACTCGCCTTCACTTGCTCTGCGAGCTTGTTCAGGTGCATGTTACAGGTGTTGCCATCGTAACCCGTACTGACTACGCCCACCTGGGCTTTAGCCATGTCTTCCTCAGTGAGGCCAATCCCGTACAACATGGCCTGTGAGGCCGGCTGCGAAGGATCTTGTGTTAATCTCTTACTGTATTTATTCAGTTCCATTAGTTTGAAGGTATTAAGTTGAGCCCCCTGAGGCAGCCCGAAAATCATTTTTGCTACAGTTTTAAATCCAATTCGTTTTTTATTTATCTATCTGTTTTTCAGATATTTAATCAATTTTTATTACAGTTTTAAGTTGTTTCAACTACAGTCTCCAGTACCTCGCCATTCTGAGCGAAATACAACGCCCCGAGACTTCGGGGCGAAGAATCTCCCGCGGATTGCACCTCAGTCTTTCACCCCTAACCCCGATGCTTCGGGGCCCTAAAGGGGACTTTGAATCAGGGCAGTAACTTCATCAGTCACCCTTTAGGGTTGGAGTGGAAACTTCTTCGGTTTTTGAGCCCCCATCACCCCCGATATTTCGGGGCTTCCCCCAAGGGGGAAGGCTTTACATTCTGCCAGATTCGACCGAATCAGTTTAAACTGGCAGGATGCTTATGGGGCTATCTCAAAAGCTAACCGTCATTCCCGACTCCGATCGGGAATCTCTTAAAACTGGTCACCAAGGCCGGTCGTCATTCCCGCCTACGCGGGAATGACGACCTTAGTGGCTTTTGAGATAGCCTCTGGAGTTTCACGCAACAAAAAAGGCCCTTCCCACTGAGTGAGAAAGGCCTTCAATTATGCATACAGAAGTCGCTCCCTCACCCCGTTGGGCCGGTAATAATGACTACTGTAATGGTTATGTTATTCAGTTTCATATTTTAAGTTCAATGTTTCGGCACCGCGTCATTCAGACCCCGATTCATCGGGGGAAGAATCTCCTAGAATCTTGCATATAGTTGGAGATTCTTCAGTCGCACATTTCTGATTACATCGAAATGTCCTCCTTCTGAATGACGGGGTCTGAAACAAAAAAAAGCCTTCCGGTTAAGGAAGGCTTTTCAGTTTATATTTTACTCAATATCCTCCCCTTATTGTGACTCGATCACAATGGTAATAATGGTTTGGATATTGATTACTTGTTTCATGTTGCTCAAAAGTGAGGGGTTTATTTTTTAGATCAAAGGGAAAATTTGAAAAATCCAGATCAATTCAAAAGGTTTCCTTCTTCATCCCACTCTGCAATATTCATTCGTTTGCTTTGGTCTACACATTTCGCTAACCACTCTGGTTCGTAATCTACATCATGTTCGGCCAATACATCTGCAGGTACTCCATCCCAAACTCCCGGACGATTTCCTTGGTAGCCTAGGTCTTTTATTCCCATTTCTGAGGTAAAATAGCCCGTCATTGTTAGGTTGCGCATTCTAGTAAAGAAGCGTTCGCCTGCCATTAACTCAGGAGCTGTTTTACCTGGGTAGGCTATAGTATCGCAAATAGCTTTCTGTTCTTCCAACGTTAAGTCTTTGAAGAGCTTGTTATGGAGCTTGTTGGAATGTGAATCTAACCATGCTATTCCACCTCTTATCGGCAGTTGATTGTTCGGCATATCCTTGACTATAAAATCAATGAAGTCCACAACCCCAGCATCTGATGCCGACCCAAAGTCCGCATTAGAAGGCAGAATAATATCGACCAGAACAGCTATAGTTTCCAGCTCGTGCTCATTTAAGAACTCTTGCGCTAAAACTTTTCTATCATGCTCCTTTTCCTTTTCTGTTCGGCCATAGCCAGGAAGATCATTGGAAGCTACTTCTGGTACTTCAGCATTTTCTGAACCGGGCGCACATCCTGTTACTAGTAGTCCACCAGCAACCGACCCAACCAATAGTGATTTTAATGAATCGCGTCTGTCCATGATTAGATGTTTCTTTGTTTTACTTGTTCTACTAAATAGTCTGATGCTCTCCAAGCCAATGCCAATATAGTCCAGGTTGGATTCTTATCTGCTTGAGAAACAAATGGCCCAGCATCCATTACAAATACATTTTCACAGTCGTGTAACTGATTATACTTATTGGTAACAGACTCTCTTTTATCGTTACCCATTCTGGTAGTTCCTACCTCGTGAATAATCTGCCCTGGAGCAGTTAAACCATAGTCTCGGTCAGCCCCTGGTTTATCTCCTAGCAGTATACCCCCTGCAGCATCAAGCACTTCCTCAAAAGTATCTTGCATATGCTTAGCCTGATTTACCTCATGCTCTGTCCACTTGTAGTTGAATTTGAGCACCGGAATACCCCACTCGTCAACCACATCATTGTCTATCTCACAATAGTTATCGCGTTGAGGAATACTCTCTCCTCGTCCAGAAACTCCTAAAGTAGCACCGTAATAGCGCTTCACATCATCTCTCAAGGAGTCTCCATAGCCACCCACGGCACCTCCTGTTACCTTATTTAGGTCATTCGGGTTAAAGCCAAAGCCATAGCTAGGCATTCCCATTCCACCCCAAACTTCTATGTGGTAGCCACGTGGAAAATCGAGCTTTTTATCGTTCAACCACCAAGGTGTGTAAACGTGCATTCCTCCTGTTCCATCTTCATTATAGATTTTCCTATCCATTAATTGAGGAATAAAGGCAGAACGGCTAGCGCCTGTAGAATCGTGTAAGTAACGACCAACTAAGCCGCTGCTATTACCGAGTCCGTTTTGGTGAACGCTGCTTTTGGAGTTAAGTAAAATTCTTGCCGTACTACATGCAGAAGCAGCCATAACAACCACCTTAGCTTTGAGGTGATATTCTTTTCTATCGGCCTTATTAATGTAATTAACGCCAGTGGCCTTACCATTTTTATCGGTGGTTACTTCCCTAACCATGGCTTCAGTGAAAATCTGAACTTTTCCACCATTTTTTTGAGCTGGGAAGATGAGGCAAGTACCTGCTGAAAAATCTGCATAGGCAGAACAGGCCCTATTACATTGACCACAGTAGAAACAGCTTCCCCTTTGGTCGTTTATTCTTTTCGTAAGAATGGAAAGACGTGACGGAATAACAGGAATTCCCGCTTTTCTGGCACCTTTTACATAGTAAAGCTCATGTAAACGCGGTTTGGGTGGTGGTAAGAAGAATCCGTCAGGTTCATTGTGGATGTTTTCTCTACTACCGAAAACGCCAATGAGCTTATCTACCTTATCGTAATAAGGTTTTACATCGTCATAGCCAATTGGCCAGTTATCGCCTAAGCCATCAACGCTTTTTCGTTTAAAGTCTAAAGGACCGAAACGGAGCGAAATTCTTCCCCAGTGGTTAGTTCTACCACCAAGCATTCTAGAACGGAACCACCAAAAATTGGTGCCAGGCGCATTGGTAAAAGGCTCGCCTTCAATATTCCAGCCTCCGTAAGCTGCGTCAAAGTCGCCAAAAGACCTGCGGTTTGAACTGGCTCCCCTTCTTGGAGATTCATAAGGCCAACGAAGTTGGTTTCTGTCTTCGTCTTTGGCGGGATCGAAAAATGGACCGGCTTCAAGCACAGCCACATCAAATCCGGCTTCGGAGAGTATTTTGGTAGCCATACCGCCTCCTGCACCAGAACCTACGATGGCAACATCATAGGTTTTTGAAGATTCAATGATTTGCATAGGATGAGTTAAATCAGTTAAAAGTCTAGTAAAGTAATCGCTTAATTTAAGGAATAAGGTGGAAACCAGACCACAGAAATTGTAAGAACTGATTCATTCATTCTAGAACTAAACTTTGATAACCGATTATTTGGCTGAATATCAAATGGATAGTTAAAACCAACACTGATTATTATAAATGCTAATTGAACTGAAACTTTTATAATGAAATACAGAAGATCATTTTTAAAAATAACATATCAATAGCCCTGTATTCTATTGGTGCGACTAACTGCTAAACTGGCAAAAGCGAGGTGGATGGACTTAGGTGGGTCTCAGGCAATGATTTAACGGGTTTTCTGCTATTGATTAGAAGCAGAAAAGGTGAAACCGTGGCTTTTTACACCACGATTTCTGAGGGCTGGTAAGACTCATTCAAGAGCTCTTTTTGGTGGTTAACTTTTCTTCTGGGTTATTAACAATTCTTTTTTTTACACCACCAAAGACATTATTGATCAATAGAATAAGAATGGTGATACCTACCGCAATCACAAACTTTTCTAATGCTACTGAAATTCCTATACCTAAGCAGTAGAGCAGTGTCGCAGCGGTTGTTAAACCTTCAACCCCTTCTTCTTTTTTCTTGATGATGGTACCCGCTCCTATAAAACTGATACCCACCACCAAAGCTTGCAGCATTCTGATTGGGTCGGAATCTACGGCATCTTTAAGCTCAGAATTCTGAATTAGGTCAATTAAAGGAATGGCTAATGACACAATGAGGCAGGAGAAGCTTCCAACAATCATATTGGTTCTGAGTCCTGCAGGCTTTTCTTTTTTCTCACGCTCTAGCCCCACAAACCCGCAAAGAATAGTGGCTGCTGCGGTGTTCATCAATATCTCTAGTTCGGCAATATCTATCATGTTCTAAGGTTATGGTTTCACTTTTTATTACATGAATAGTGCCCTTGTGAAATATGCCCTAAAACACCCAAAACAGCGTTTTCTCATTTCGGCACAACTCTAAAATTGAATAAATCTCTCTCAAAAAGATAAAGATGGATTTCGATCTATAGGCTCATAGCTCTGCGGTAAGAAGGATGGGGCTATAATATGAGGACAAAAGAACTCCCAAATAACTCTGGCCTAATAATGGTGTTATACTCAATACATCTAGCTCGCACCTCATGAAAAAAATAAACGATTGGTTATTTAAGTCTTATAGACTAATCATTGGAAGCATTGCTTTCTACCCCACCATTATAACCATGGGCTTTTTTGGCTTTTCAATCATCATAAACCTGATAGAATATAGACCATGGATGATGGATCTGAAAGAAACCCTTTCCTTCATCTTGGTGAAGAGTAAAGAAGATGCTAGACTAGTTTTAGGAACCTTAGTTGGCAGCATAATTTCCCTAATGGTATTTAGCTTCTCAATGGTAATGGTGGTGCTTAACCGAGCTTCAGCCACATTATCTCCGAGAGTTATTCCGGGCCTTATTACTCACAAGTCTAACCAGACCGTCTTGGGCTTTTACCTAGGCTCTATTGTCTACTGCCTCACACTAATTGTGAATATACAGTCTGAAGGAAGTAACAGCATACCAGACTTTGGCATTCTCATGGCCATGATTTTTGGTATTATGTGTCTGGGCTTCTTTATGTTTTTTATTCACTCAATAAGCCAATCCATTCAGGTAGATAATATTCTAAAACGAATACAAGGCAAAACTGAGCGTAGAATGGAAAGTCTCTCTCTGACCGATGATGAGGATTTAATTGAGATGCCTGAAACGGAAGAATGGCTTAGTTTGAAGTCACCAGACGCTGGCTACATTAAAGAAATTAAAGTTAAGGAGCTGCTGAAAATGGCTAAAAAACACAAGCTGAAAATAAAGCTAGACGTACCTATAGGATACTTTCTAGTGAAAGGCTATCCCTATTTGAAAATCAATAAACAGACTGACAAAGAAGTAGAACAAGAGATTCATAACTGCTTTATATCGTATCCGCAAGAGTGGCTAGACGATCATTATTCATTCGGCTTTAAGCAAATCTCTGAAATTGCAGTTAAAGCCCTTAGCCCAGGAATTAATGACCCCGGAACAGCGGTAAAAGCAATTAATCTGCTCTCGGTTCTATTCATTCAGAAAATGAAAATTACTGACAAGTACTTTGTGACAAATGATAACAATGAACCACGGCTTTTCTTCGAACCTATAGAATTGAATGACCTACTTTATCAGAACCTTACCTCAATAAGAGAGTATGGAAAAACAGATGCTTTGGTAATGATCACTTTACTCAATTGCCTAAAAAACATATTACATGCCGACCAACAGTGCCAACATCATTCAGTAATTATAGAGCATATTGAAAGCATTGCAGAGTCTTGCAAAGAGCATATTACCAATTCTATAGATATGAAGAATATTCAGGCAGTGCTGAAGAGTATTGCGCCTTTGAGCCAGAAAAGTTTAAAGGTGGATTTAGATAGCTGACTGCACCAGTTCACAATTACTCTACGAGCATACTCAAAAGATAGACTCTCTTTACGCGTGAGCGCAAGAATCAATTAGATTGCGACATGAGTATAAAAATTCGTCCGTCAGTTGAAGCCGATCTGCCATCTATCTACGCCTTAATCAAGGAATTTTCAATCTTTCAAAAGACTCCTGAAAAGGTGAAGATCACACTGGAGCAAATGATTGAAGACCAAAATGACTTTAAGTGTTTAGTAGCTGTAGATAAAGATAAAGTCATTGGGTTTTCAAGCTACTACTTTGCTTATCACTCGTGGACAGGCAAGGTTATTTACTTAGACGACCTTTATGTTCAGTCTGCTTATCGTGGCCAAAATATTGGAAATCAGCTCTTCGATACTGTAATGGAAATTGGTAAGTCTAACCGCTGTATTAAAATGAAATGGTTGGTTTCTGATTGGAACACCAAGGCTCAAGAATTCTATAAGAGCAGAGGTGCAACCATTGAAAGTACAGAATGGATTTGTGATTTAGGGTTCAAGTAGTAAACCTTATTAGAAAGTCACTTCAACTGAAGAGAAATACCTGATCTCTTCATAAATGGCGTTGTCCTTTGCGAATGTGAAGTAAATCCCCTAGCCTAAAGGCCAACGCCTTTCACTCATAAGGAGATTGATATCTGCTAGAGTGGACAGTTGACGTCCACTCTAGCACTCTTTTATCCTCTATATGGACAGGGATAAAAGAGTGAGGTCTACTCTCCTTTCAGTGTATCCACCGGATTTCGGCTAGCAACATAAAGAGATTGATAGCCAGTGGTTAAAATTGCTACTATTAGGCTAATCAATGAAGCTAAAACAAATACGCCAAGCTGCATGGGAGTTCTGTACGCAAAACCTTCTAACCATAAACTAACTAACCAATAAGCCAATGGAGCGGAAATAAGGATTGAAACTATTACCAATTTCACAAAGCCAGTACTAAACAAATAGGTAAGCTGACCTGTATTTGCACCAAGTACTTTGCGAATGCTAAGTTCTTTGGTTCGTTGCTCAGCAGAAAAGGCAGCTAACCCGAACAACCCCAGACATGCGATTATCATGGCCATTAGCGTAAAGAAGTTCAAAACTGTAGCCATGCGCTGTTCGGTTCTGAAGTTATCCTCAAAAGCTTGATCCATAAAGCTGTACTCAAATGGAATGGATGCATCTACTTCATTAAGTGCTGACTCGGCTTGATCTAAAACCCTTTTCAAATCTGAACTGGTTTGTATTGATTGAGGGTTCAACTTCATGGATAGGAAAGACAATCCAGCTCCATAATCCCAAACCTTATCATTCTTATCGCTAATTAGAATCAGTGGCCCAATTGCTTGTCGTGTAGTATGATAATTGAAGTCTTTAGCCACTCCAATTACCTCAAATTCATCCTCATTACCCGAAGCTACAGCCACGTGTTTACCTACGGCTTCTTCAGTTGTCCAGCCTAGGAGCTCTACCGCAGCTTGGTTTAGAATAACTGAATACTGATCGGTTGGGCGCTCAAACTCAAAGTTTCTACCTGCAAGAAATTCAATATCTAACACGTTTAAATAGTCATCATCTACTCGTAGGTTATTGAGTTGAAATACCTGAGCATCTGGTTCTGTAGACCTATACCTATCTCCAGTCATTACATTAGGAGGTACTCCAAAAGACTTGCCTACTAGAGTGACTGCAGCAATACCTTCTAATTTAGACTTGATAACCTCCGTATTGAAGCCAAATTGCTCAATATTATGAATTTGAAGTACATTTTCATCCGATAACCCAAGGTCTATTTTGGAAGTGTAACTCAGCTGTTTTTGGACAAACAAGGAGCAAATGATAAGGCAAATTGAAATTGAGAATTGAAAAACCACAAGTCCATTCCTTAAAGTTTTTCCCTGCTGTCCTTTGCTGATTTTCCCCTTAATAACTTCTATTGGTTTAAAGGAAGACAGATAGAACGCTGGGTAGCCTCCTGACAATAGCCCTAAAGTCAATACAAACCCAATTAACACCAGCCATACTACTGGATTCATCAAGACAGGCTCGAGCGTTAGCTCCTTTTGTGCCAATAGGTTAAACCAGTCGAGTGAAGCACTCACAATAACAAGTGCCAATATTGTACTCACAGAAACGAACAGTACTGATTCAAATACAAACTGTCTAATCAATGAATTTCTCAGCGACCCAAGCACTTTCCTAACCCCAACTTCCTTGGCTCTACTTGACGACTTGGCTGTTGAAAGATTCATGAAGTTAATACAAGACAAAGTCAGCACTACAAGGCCTATGGCCATAAAAACCTGAACGAATTGTTTATTTCCAATAGGACCAAATGAGTTAAATGGCGGGTCTGACGACAGGTAAATATCAGGTAACGCTTGCAAATCGAGCTTCCATGGGTTGCCTGCTGTAAATTCTTCAAAACTCTGGTTAAAGATTCTTTTTGTTGTTGGTGGAGCATATTTAGGTGGAATGGCCTGTAGCTTGTCATTTATTAGGGCAACATCTGCACCATCATCTACCAAAACGTAGGTTGAAAAAGCGGTCCAAATCCACTTCCAGCCATGCATATCCATTTGTTCCTTGGCGCTGGTTAAAGAAGTAAGAACATCGAACTGTAAATGACTCTGCGTTGGTAAATCTTTTAAAACACCTGTTACAACATAACTCTTTGAGCTTCCATCCCATTCTCGCATCTGTATAGTTTGACCCAGCGCTTCATCTAAACCAAAGTAGCGTTGAGCAGCAGTTTCCGTAAGAACCATGCTGTTAGCTGCCTCTAAGGCCGTTTCTTGATTACCCAAAAGCATTTCATAGTCAAAAACCTTGAAGAAATTCTTCTCAGCCCAAAAGAGTTGATCCTCTTTGAATGAAAGTACCTGCCCCGATTTAGTTTTGTAGCTAGTAAACTGAGAACCTTGATTCAAAATACGGGTTACTTCCCTGAATTCTGGTACTTCTTCGCGCAAAGCATCTGCCACGTTTGGACCAGTTGTAGAACTCATTTCAGTCCAATCTCCCCAAATGTTTGGCTGGTTGACTCTGTAGATATTATTGGTTTGGTCTAGAAAATTATCATAGTTCTTTTCGTGATAAACATAAAGACCAATTATCAGGGAAATACTGATTCCTATAGTAAGGCCTACAATATTGAGTAATGTAAATTGCTTTTGCCTAATGGCATTGCGCCAGGCAATAATGAACATAGATTTTAACATCATAGTGTTGTTGTTTTGAGTTTTAAAAATTTTGAATGAAGTAAAACCAAAGAGTAAGTGCAGTGCATCGACCCAATACATGCACCTGGCGAAAACCTTGCTTTTGGCAGAAAGGCGCTCTTCATAGATTTCTTGCAAATCTCCTAAGAACTCTTCCTGCAACTCCTCTCCGACCATTTTGGAAAGCAGCCAATTTGCCAACTTTGGTGGATTCTTTGATGACATTATTGCCCAGAGTTTAGCTGAGGGATAAGTGACCACATTTTCTGACGCACATCTTGAGCTGCCTCAAGTTGCTTCATTCCCTGAGTAGTGATTTCGAAAAGACGCTTGCGCCTGTCTCCTCTTTTCTCTGTGTTGCCACCCATTTCAGACTTCAACAGACCTTTATCCTGAAGGCGGTAAAGTGTGATATGCACAGCTCCTAGCAATACAGAACGACCAGAGTGCTTTTCAACCTCTTGCTTTACGTTTATGCCATAGGCTTCCCCCTTAAGAATACAAACCGCTAGTAGCACCAACTCTTCGAATTCACCGAGACCCTTATTCTTCATTAGTTACAATGTTGTATATTATACAAAGTTATAACTAATAAAATTAGAAAAGCAAATTCAACTCTAAAACCACTTCCTAAGACAACCATTAGTAAGTCATTCCTTTATGACCGGTTTATAGCTGAGAATTATAAATTATATAAGCATTTGTAACCTATATTACCTTACTCTAAATTTAACTGAACTTAGTTTGTGAGTAATTTGTAGCATCATTATGACGAAAAAGAGCAGAAAGGCCAAGCCAGGAAAACGAGATATCATTGAACTAAGCATTATAATAGCGGTTTTTGCTATTATTTACTTCACTGGCTCACAAGCAGAAGTGTTTGGCAAAGTTCAGCAAGCTGTACTTTACACGGGTATAATGAATGCAAATGAACTAGACGAGTCTTCTCAAAAACCCGCTAACTATGACTTCAAACTCTTTGATGTTGATGGTAATATTTTAGATGCAAAAGATTTAAAGGGTAAGAACATCTTTATCAATATTTGGGCTACTTGGTGTGCGCCATGTGTGGCCGAAATGCCGAGCATTAATAAGCTTTATGCTGATGTTAAAGACAACCCAAACGCGGTATTCCTGATGATTTCTGAAGATCGAGACTTTAAAAAAGCCATTCAGTGGGTTAAGAAAAAAGACTTCGACTTCCCTATATACCGACTAGCTACTGCACTACCGGAAGAATACGAGACCAATGTCGTTCCTACCACTATAGTAATTTCAGCCGAAGGCGAAATAGTTGTTAAGAAAACAGGGATGGCAAATTACAATACGAGAAGGTTCAGAAAGCTTATGACTGCAGAACAATAGTATTAATTGGGAAAAATTAGAGCCGAGTATAGGACTACTCGACTCATGATGGAATTCTGTTAAGTTAATACTACCCTTCAGTAGAACCCTTGGCCGTTTTTTCTGATAAAAAACTTCCATCTTCCTTAAACAAGAGCACTACCTGAGAGTCTAGCCAAACCTTGAAATTACCATCAGCTGCTACAGCCGCTTTCTCTACAGCTGCATCTGCATAATTGCTTGCAATGTAATCTGAGACTGAGTCGGGCAAGCTTTCTAAGTCTATGGAAGTCCATTGATCACTAGCTCTAGAATTTCCTCTCTTAGCGTTATTTCTTCTCTTTCGGTGACCTTCAGACTCTCTCTCTTCAGTGAAATTTCCTTCAGAATCAAATATTAGAGTGGGCCCATCAACCAGTTTAACGTAAAATGCGCCATTTTCATCGGTAGATGCTTTTAGTATAGTGTAATCACTGTAGTTTTCTACAATATAATCTGTTATAGACGTTGACAAGCTGGCGGTATCAATCTCAGTGAGTTCAGGCCTATCTTTAGCTCTTTTCTTAGCCGCGTTGTCAATAGCCTCAACAAATACCCCTAGATTATCGAACCTAACAGCTGTTTTCCCCTGCAAGAGGACCACATAACCACCACTATCATCTACCCATGCGTGGTGAACATTTAGCTCCGCATAGTTCTGCTCTAGGTAATCTAGCACACTGTCTGGTAAGTCTGTTTCATCAATTTCTGTCCAAGCAGAAACATCGGAACCTGCAAAAGCCGTGGTATCTACTATACCTGCGGCAATGGCCAATTCCTCTTCAAAAACAGGGTCATTATCTTCGTTTTCGCATGAGGTAAATACTGCAACAAAAGCTAGAAGCATCATTAATAATAGGTTTCTCAAGTTTCTCATTTTTGTAAGATTAAGTTTGAATTCAATTTTGCTATTACTCAGATTTGAGTTTTCTGCTTTTGAATACTGCTCAGTAAAACTTACCCTACCCCTTACTATCTATATTCTGAAATTGATCTTATACACGCATCTGCTGACATATACAGGATATCAAAATAAGCCACCCATAACCCACCTATCACCTTCAATATCAACAGGTAAACAATCCGAGCAATGTAATACACCAATTGAGCAAAAACAGTTAACCGAAATCCTATTCCAGTTATCGAAGAATAGATACCATTCGTCTTTTATGCCTGAAAACCATGGCAATTCATGACAGATTTGAAGAAAAAAAAGCGACATGGAATCAATACTTGTAATCGAAAGCAGCTATATGATGAGACTTTTCCTCATCAACTATCTAGACAAAAACTTTGATGTAACAGCTGTAGAAAGCCCTACTGAAGCACATGAATTGCTTGAAAAGAAATGGAGACCAGATGCGGTCATCTCTAACTTTTATGGAAATAAAAGCTTGGAGAGAAAACCATTTGTAGACCTTATTACCGAATTAGAAGGTAGAGGTATTCCCTTATTGGTGCTAACCGACCAAGACAAAAGTGACCAGCGCATTGAGACTTTAAAATTAGGCGCTAAAGATTCCGTAAGTAAGCCATTTAACCCTGTAGAGCTTCAGCTTAGAATTATGAGCTCAATGGGTCTTAAGGGCCGAGATAAAATGAAGCGAGTCGCTTAATTCAAAATACCAACAACAACAAAACAAAGCCAACCATGAAAAATCTGTTCAACAAAAAACCAAATGATGAAAAAGACAGCTTTAATAGCGTTGGCTCTATTAATTCTAAACGGATGTTTAGAAAAGCCTGTAGTAGAATTAGAAGAAACCATTAACGAGACTTCTAACTTCGACTTTGTAACCACAAATGGCGTTTCTTTAGCAGTTAGCCTTACAGATGCTTCAGGAGATCCTTTTACAGGAGTTAAAGTCTCAGTATTTGAAGTAGCTGGCGATACAGCAGGCAGAAAGTTATTTACCGCAGTTACCAACAACTCTGGTCAACTGAACGAAAGCTTTAACCTGCCTACATATTACGAAAGCGTATTGATTCAAACGAATTTCATTGGTATTCCTAATAATGTAGAAGTACCAATTCTGAACAATACTATAGAATTGACCTATGAGAAAGGTGAAGTAATTTCTGTAGTTGTTCAGGAGGAAGAAGAGCAAAATAATTCAGATGCTGGTGCTGCAAATACTTCAAATGGTATTAATGGCATTACGTTCAACTATTTAGCAAACTACAGCTTCTGGTATGGAACACCTAGAAACCTTGAGCCTAACAGAGATGTAATTAGCGCTACCCTTCTAGAGTATATCAACGCTTCGCTTCCAGAGGCAAAGCCAGTTCCGGAATATCACCCAACTTACTTGGCCAATGGTAAAAAAACTACTTTAGACATTCTTGAAACAGCAGACGTGTGGATTACCTTCGTGCATGAAGGAGCTGGATGGAAAAACGCTATCGGGTTCTACACTTACCCTACTGGTACACCGCCACAATCTATAGATGATATTGATGTAATTAACATTGCTTTCCCTAACCTCTCTTATTACGGATCTGGTGGTGGATTACGCTCTGGAGATAAAGTAAACATTGGAAGATTTGAAGCAGGCACTTCAATTGGAGTAGTCTTATTAGCCGATGGCTGGAACGGATGGAATTCACAAAGCTACAATTACCTTATTTTCTCAGATAAAGGCTTAAACCCAGAATCTGACCCTAATTTACAACAGCATAATGTATTGTTGTGGGACGAAGAAAACCAGTTATTCCTTCTTGGTTTTGAAGATGTGATAAGAGAAGACTCTTGGTCTGACGAAGACTTTAACGATGCCATTATGTTTGTGACTTCAAACCCGGCACAGGCCATTAGTATTGAAAATGTTAGCCCAATAGACAAGCCAGGAACATTAGATTCTGACGGAGACGGCATCAACGATATTTTGGATGAATACCCTAACGATGCTTCTAAGGCTTACGCTAGTCATTACCCATCTTCTTCTACCTATGGAACATTCGCTTTTGAAGATAAGTGGCCAGATTATGGAGATTACGATTTCAATGATTTAGTAGTAGACTATCAGTTCAAGCATTATTTGAATGCCAACAACCAAATCGTGGAAATGGAATCCAAGTTTAAGGTTAGAGCTGCAGGAGCAGGATACAGAAACGGATTCGGTTTTGCTACGGACTTACTTCCTTCTGAAGTGCAGACTAGCACAGGGCAAAGCATAACTGGTTCTAGCGTAAGCTTAAGCGCCAACGGAACTGAAAATGGTCAAGATAATGCAGTATTTATTGTAGCAGACAACGTACACGCACTATTCGATACTAATGGGTTCATCAATACTGAAGAAGATAAGCCTCAGCACGATGTACAAACCATTACTCTAAACACTGTATTTAATAGCCCTAAAACGTATGCCCAAATTGGCAATGCCCCATACAATCCGTTCATGATTGTTGGTCAGGAAAGAGGTAGAGAGGTACACTTACCAGGTTATGCTCCTACTAACTTAGTAAACACTGAATTCTTCGGCACACTAGACGACAATACAGATGTAGAAAGTGGTGTTTATTACAGATCGAAGACAGATTTACCATGGGCTATCCATTTACCTGAAAGCTTCGACTACCCTCAAGAGAAAGTTGACATTAGAAGCGTTCACTTAAGATTCAAAGATTGGGCACAAAGCTTAGGCTTTAGCTACATGGACTGGTACAGAGACCAGCAAGGATATAGAGATTTAGACCTCCTTTTCAAGAGATAGTTTAGTGTTAGGTTGAATTGTGATTAAAGAGCACCTCGAAAGGGGTGCTTTTTTTATTAAATTCAGAATTAATAGAGCCTATATTAGATAAGCAAAATTGATTAATACACTTGAATGGGATTTTTTGACTTTTTTAACAAGACAAATTCTTACAGCATTAATGATTTGACTCATTATGGACTACTAAAAACTTCAGAGGAAAGAAAAAAACAATCTGAAAATTATATGCGGTCTATGAAATTCAAAGTAAACCCATATTTGCCAACAATTGAAGATTCCAAAATTGCCAAATTTCAAAGTGCTAGAAATATTGCGGTTAGAACTCAAATTTTAGGTGCGCTGACTGAAACAGCCTTTGATTTCCCTAGGTCAGAGTGCAAAGAATACCTCGAGAAACTCCAAATTTGGAATCAAGTTTCACCAGAAGAGAAAACATACTTACTTCATGACGAGCCAAGTCATTCAAATATAGTTAGTATCTCATGGAGAATCGAAGCATGTTATACCCTGTATTGGTCATTGGGTTTAATTAAAGAACTTCCTTCCCCAAACCAAACGATAAATCTGCACGATGTTCAAGACCGAATAATCAGTTCCTTCGAATCTCAAGAACAATTCTTCAATTCGGTTGAATTGAGAAATCGTGAAGAAATACTGGACGAATGTGATTTCATTTATCGTTTACATAATTCGGTTAGAAGCTCAGTCTTCAACAATGCTAAAATTCCCCACGACTATAACCCAAGTATTATTTACGAACGTCATTATGCTTTAAACTGGGTAACCTGCTATCAAGACAATTGGGATGAGGTTACAACTGACACATAATCCTCACTTGAAAACCAACTTAGGCAGACTAAGAAATGTAATATTATTATCAATCCTCTTGAGCCTAATTAGTAGCTGCAGGATTTTCCCAAAGAAGCATTTTAGAAGTTCATTGGTTGTTGATAGAACTAGAATGATGGACACTTTAACCGTAAACATTTCGGGGATCGTGCTAGATGCCTGTATCAAGTAAAAAAACCAGGAGTCTAAATACGACTATCGATCAGTGATGACACTTTCGAAATAAGTTCTGATGTGAATGGCTACTTCTGTTTTGAACATATTCCAGCTAACCGTTATCATGTCTGCTCAATTTGTTGGTTACTATACACTTGATGATTCAATTTTTGTAGAAACTGAAGAGGCAATTAGGCTAAAAGTAAGCCTTGGCTATGACTGGTAAAACATCTTGACTTAATAACATCAGAACTTCCCAACCTTTCAACCCCATCACCTCTCCCCTTTCATTCACCTTCAGTTTTTGTTCAGTCGTCTAATAAACCCGTTAAAACACCTCTGAGGGTTTACTTTTGATATGTATTTAAACTGACAGACAAGTGAACAAGCGAAGTACATTAATCATCAAAAGAGCATTCGATATCGCCTTTGCTGGTATCTTGATTTTGCTCATCAGTCCAATCCTTATTTTGGTTTCAATCGCCATCAGATTAGACTCCAGAGGTCCTATTTTCTATTATTCATATAGAGTGGGTCAGAACTACAAAATCTTTAAGTTCTACAAGTTCAGATCTATGAGAACAGACGCTGATAAGCTCGTAGAAAACATGAAGCATTTGAATCAGTACGAAATTGAAGATCAGGTAGAACTTCAAGAGTACGAATTAGACAGACATGCCATTGCGTATTATGCTAATGACCCAATGATGATCACTGATGAGAAGTATGCTGATGTGAATCGCTTTGAGGACCATAAGAGTAAAGACAATGCCAACTCTTTTGTGAAGTTTAAGAACGACCCAAGAATAACGAGAATTGGTAGGTTCATCAGAAATACGAGTATAGATGAATTACCTCAGCTCTTCAACATTCTTAAAGGCGATATGTCTGTAGTAGGCAACCGCCCTCTGCCTTTATATGAAGCAGAAAAGCTTACTACTGACGAGCGTGTAGGACGTTTTCTAGGCCCTGCAGGACTCACTGGCTTGTGGCAGGTAACTGAAAGAGGTAAAGACAATGTAGACCCAGAAAACAGAGTAAAGCTAGACATTGAATATGCACAGAACCACAGCTTGTGGATGGATTTAAAAATCTTAGTTAAGACACCTATCGCAGCGCTTCAACACGAAAACGTTTAAGCCATGAAAAAGCTGTTACAAAACCTAAAAAGACCCAATTCGGGCCGTTCTTACATACCTTTTGTAGACGGAATACGGTTTGTGGCCATTTTACCTGTGGTTATTCTACATGCCAATGAAAGATTTCTCAGGTATGTTTATGGAGAAGAAAACCTAACCGGACTCAATGAACAACTCAACTATCTGATTAGTAGAGGCGCCATTGGAGTTATGATTTTCTTCGCACTAAGTGGTTTTGTTCTAGCACTTCCTTTTGCTAAAAGTGGCTATACTTTCAGTTATAAAAAGTACTTCACAAGGAGGTTAGAAAGGCTCGAGCCTCCTTACATTTTCTGGATGAGCCTTTTTGCCATCATCTTTATTATTAAATCGGGTATGGGTGTTGGAGAAATGGCAGGCCATTACTTCAGCAGTATTTTCTATGTTCACAATATTGTATACGCTGAATTCCCTGTAATCAATCCGGTGGCCTGGTCGCTTGAAGTTGAAATTCAATACTACATTATAGCGCCTTTTCTAGCTATTCTATACTTCAACCAGAAAGACCTTTCATTCAGAAGAATTTTTCTAGCCGCCCTTATCATTTTATTCATAGTATTCCAGCATGTGTTTGGCTTTCAATACCAGCCATTCAGAGCGTCAATCTTAGGGCAACTTCAGCACTTTTTAGTGGGGCTATTGGCCGCAGATCTATTCGTTCACTCTAAAAATTGGGTCAACAAAAAAGCCTACTTATACGACATTCTTGGAGTGGCAACTATTATTATGATGATGTTCACCTGGACAGACGATCTTGAAAAAGCATTGCTCTTTTCTACGGCCTTAATGGGCTTCTTTATAAGTACCCTAAAAGGGAAAATTGTACCTCAAATACTGTCTTATAAATGGATACCAGTTATCGGTGGTATGTGTTATACCATCTACTTAACCCACCTTCCTCTACTAGAACTCATTTATTCACTTATCGATAGAATTGGTTATTCAACGACATATTTCTCAGGTCTAACGATATCACTCATTATTACCCTGCCTATCATCTTACTTAGCAGTATAATCTTTTACACGGTCATCGAAAGACCTTTTATGAAGAAAGACGGCTTTCAGCAAATCCTTGAAAAAATCAAGAGCCGAATCAGTAAAAGGTTAGTGAAAACAGAACAGTAAGATGAAAAAGTTAACCACAATCCTTATCGCGCTAATGTCCTTCACAGGGCTGAGTTTTTCGCAGACAACGGCAACTCAACTTAAGGTAGAAAACCTTAGACCAGTTGAGGAGCTGATGGCCGTGGCCATTGGAAAGTCTTCTTCAATTAAGGCTTTAGAAATTTCTCAGTTGCAAACTGACCAGGAGATAGCCATGAAAAGAAAAAAGTGGTTACAGCATGTGTCATTAGCTGCCGGAGTAAATTATGGAAACGGCATTATGTCTGACCAACTTGTGGGCGACCAAAGTGGTACACGAGTTACTTACTTATCTAGACAAAACGTAACATATAATGTAGGACTAAATTTAAGACTTCCTTTCACCGAAGTAAGTTCAAGAAAACACGAGATCAAGATTCAACAACTTGAAATCGAAAAGTTAGACTACGAACAAGAGTCTGAAGAAGAGCTGATCAAAAAAGAGATTGTGAAGCTCTACTCAGACCTAAAACACTACATTAAATCTATTGAATTGCAGGCTGAAGTGGTAGAGTCTAACGAGATGTCTCTAACCGTTGCCGAAGGCTACTTTAAGTCCGGAAAACTTCCGCTAGAGCAATACAGAATGGCCATCGAATCGAACTTCTCTTCAAAGCTAGAGTTCGAAAAAGCTAAGAATGAAGCTTGGTTAGCCTACACTACCTTGAAAACCATTGTTGGAGAAGAAATCCTTAAGTAAGCCATGACTATCGTAGAAATTGTAAGACTGCTGGTTCGCTACTTCCACTTTATTGCCGGAACAGCCATAGTACTTGCTTGCTTGGTTTTCTACAGCACTAAGGATGGCAAGAAGGAGTATAACACTCATACCCTCCTGAATACTGGTTTAATTTCGGGCTACAGCATAGAGAGTAACTCAAGTGGAAGAGTAGATTATGCAAAGACCAACAACGAGCTTGAAAACCTTATCAACTTAGCCACCTCTTACGAGACCAATAAAGAGCTATCTGCCAAGTTAATGGCTCACTTATTATTGGCTAAAAGAAATGAAGAACTCAGAATACTACCTGATAACAGAGAGTACTTTGAGGAGACTATTGAACATTTAGATATTAACATTACTGATGCCGACTCTGAGATCTCGATTTACGAGAAGCTCGTAAGAATGAGAGAAAAAGATCAGTTCAACGAGGTATACCTTATTGCCAATTCTAAAAATGAATTCTTTGGCATAGAGCAGTTAGAAAACCTAATAGTAACCAGAGAAGGTAATAGTGATATGATCCGTATGGAATACACTTCGGTAGATCCATACTTAAGCCAGAAAACGTTAGAGTTGCTAACCGGCATATTTATGTCGAAGCAGAAGAATATTAAAGAAGGTCAAAGCGACTCTGTAATTGAATTTTTTCAGTCTGCGGTAAACAAATCTTCAGCAAAGTTGCAAGAAGCAGAAGACGCACTTTTAAAATTCAGAGTAAATAACAAAATCATTAACTACTATGAGCAAACCAGATTTATCTCTGGTAATAAGGAGGAGTTAGACAAACAGTATCAAGAAGAACTAAAAGTTTTAGCAGGTGCAAAATCGGCATTAGTTAAAATTGAAAACGATGTTGCTGACAAGTCAATCCTGGCTAGCCTTCAAACAAAATTGGCCGATAGCAGAGAAGTAATCTCTAAATACAGTGCAGAATTGGCCAGCTTAGAGTTAATTACAGACTCCATTCCTAGCCCTGAGGTTATTACTCAAAAAGCTATTCTGAGCAGTAAAATAGACTCCTTAAAGGGGCAAATGTCTAACACTGCAAGCGATCTTTTCTTTGTAAACCAAACTCCAGAAGGTGTAGAAACTAGAGACATCCTTACTCAATGGCTCAATTACACCATTATCAAAGAAGAGTCTGCTGCAAAGCTTACCGTAATGGAAGCCAGACAAGAAGAGTATGAAAGAATCTACGATCGCTTTGCTCCACTAGGCTCAACCTTAAGCCGTTTGGAAAGAGAAATAGATGTTGCTGAAAGCGAGTATTTAGAGAACCTACACAGCTTTAACCAAGCCAGGCTACATAAATACAGTATGATGATGTCTTCCAACATTAAAGTGATAGACGCTCCATACTACCCTATTAAGCCAGAGAAATCTAAGCGAATGATGATGGTAATTCTTGCCTTCATGGTGGGAGCCATCTTGCCTACCGCAGTAATTGTGGGTATGGAATTGCTAGACAGCACCTTAAAAAGACCTGAAAGAGCTTGTGATCAAACAGGCCTTAAACTAGGCGGAATTTTGCCTAGAGTTCGAAAAAAGCAGATCAATAAAATCAACTTTGAAGGTTTAAACAGACATGCACTTAATCACTTTATTCAAGAATTAAGAGCTGAGGTTAAGGGAGAAAGCAGACCTAAGAAGATTATTCTTTTTAGTACTCAATATGGCGAAGGTAAATCTTACATCATTGAAAAAATCAAGAAGCACTTCCCTGCCATAATGGATGAGAACGACCCAGAGTTCATTTTCGAAGAATTAGGGCCAATTATCTTCAAACCATACAAAGAAGAAGTGGTAACTGAAGGCGATGTACACATTTTGGTGGCCAGAGCTAACAGAAAATGGACAGCTTCAGATAAGCATAGTTTAAAGGTGTACAAAAAGTTAGCTGGCAAAAAGCCTATACTCTTCTTAAACGCTGTTACCACTGAGGTAATGGAAGAAATAGTTGGAGATATTCCAAAGAAGCGAAGCAAGCTCAGAACGTTTGTAAAAAGACTTTTGACTCAAGGATTCAAACCAGCATCGATATGAAGAAGGTAATAGTTTGTCATAGTTTTCCTGCCTGGGACACGCCTTACATCAAATCTACTATTGAGCTGTTAAAGCAGCTCAGTAAAGACCACAGGGTCATCATGATAGATTATCACTATACTATCAAAGACCTCTTCTTCAATAAGTTTGCTCCGGTAAAGAACATTTTAGGCACGGGCAGCCGAATAAGAAATCAAATAACAGATCATGGAGAAATTGAGCTAGTTTCTACCCCTCCTGTGCTTCCCATTAACTGGATAAAATCTGCGAAACTATATGACTGGGCAGCTAAGTTGAACAGCCGAATTGTTGGCCGCAGCATTAAATCTCAGCTCAAAAAGTTAGGCGTTGAGGAGTACACTCTTATCAATGCATTTAACCCTATTTTCGGTTATCATACTCGCAACTTCTTCAGTCCTAAGAAGAGCATCTATTATTGCTACGATGAAATTTCTGGCACTGATTGGTCAGGAAAACATGGAACGCACTATGAAGAAATTTACATGCCCTTGGTAGACGAAGTTATTTGTACAAGTACAACTTTACAGAGCAACAAGTTACCACTGGCCAAGCAAGTAAAGTTTATTCCAAATGGCGTGAATCTCGATATATTTCTGGCACCACATAACGAGAAGTCTAAAGGTAACACCATTGGTTATGTTGGAGCAGTAGACAAAAGAATAGACTTTGAGTTGATCAGCTACTGCGCGGAAAATTTACCTGAGTATAATTTTGAGTTTTACGGCCCTGTAAAAACGGAGCTTCCTCCCCTGCCAAGCAATGTCAGTTTCATGGGCTCGGTAGAGCAACACATGCTCCCAGACAAAATTCAGAACTTTGATGTAGGACTTATTCCATTTGTAAAATCTAAGCTCACTGAAGCCATTTATCCATTGAAAATCAATGAGTACCTAGCCATGGGCAAACCTGTGGTGGCCTCCAATTTTTCCGATTTATCTGACTTTTCTAAAGTTGCAGAAATAGCCGATGGTCGAGAAGAATTCCTAAAAGCCATTAAAAGATCCATCAAATATAATTCTAGAATAAAGACTCAGAAGAGAGTTGAGTTTGCCAAACAAAATTCTTGGGCAAACAGAGCAAGAGAGTTTGCTGAGGCTATTTGAATACAAAAAGCAAATTTTACCTCAACCATTAGGTTTGGTAACTGATGTATTCAAAATCCTTTCAAGATTATGGGTGATTACCTCGTAACCATCATTCGGAGGAAGTACATTTCGATATCGATCAGAAATGAACGACCGAAGAATCTCCAGAGGTAAAAGATAATCAGGAGATTCTTCGCCCTAAATGCCGCCAAATAAGCCTACCGCCCTCTAGAATTTCTGATTCACCAATTATCTGATTCAGCGGTTACTCATCGAAGATCCTTGTCAATTCACCGATTCTAAAAAAAACTACGCTCTATACTTGGCACCTTTGTTTCGATGAATAGCAAGGAAACCATAACTGCACAATTTAGCGGTGCTTCCATTTTATCTACGCCAGTAGGCTGGATACTAATGATTGGAATTCTGGGTGTAAGCTTTCTGCTGTTCAAGTTTTTAGGAATTATTGGAGGAGCACTCCTTCTTGGTTTACCCATTTCTCTAGTTGTGCTTTCCATTATTTGGAACAACCCTAAGCTCGGAGTTTGGGGCAATATTATAATAGCTTTTTTTGGCGCTGGAATAGCTCGATATGTACCTGGCCCTTGGGGGCTTTTGGTAGATATTTTACTTGCTCTTTCTTGGCTCAGCGTAATTCTTAATAAAAAAGTTAATCCTAATTGGAAATACCTCAGAAACCCAATTGCTATTCTCTATACAGCTTGGATGCTGTTTTTAGTGTTTGAGATAGTCAACCCAAGTGGCAACGGACTGATTGCATGGTTTTATGCTATGCGCGGTATTGGTTTTTACCAAGCACTTACCATCCCGTTAATTTTTCTCTTTTTCAGAGAAGAAGAAGATCTAGAGAAGTTCATTAGATTATTAATATACTTCTCATTAATAGGCACTATTTGGGGCTTTAAGCAGCAGATTTTGGGTACCGATGCCGCTGAAGATCATTGGCTTTATGCTGAAGAACATCACGAGGAACATGTACTACACGGAGTACTCAGGGTATTTTCTTTTTATTCAGATGCAGGAAGTTTCGGTGCATCGCAGGCCATGATGTCATTAATGTGCGCCATCATGTTCATGGGCCCATACAAAGGAATAAAGAAATTCAAATACCTCGTTTTCGCAGTTATCTTCTTGCTCGGATTCGCCATTTCAGGCACTAGAGGTGCATTAGCCGTACCGTTAGCCGGTGGCATTGCCTACCTAATTCTCATTAAAAACTTTAGAATTCTGGTCGCTGGCTTTAGCGGAATGATTTTAGTGTTCGTAATTCTGAAATACACCTTTATGTTTCAGGGAGTGGAACAAGTGAGGCGTATGAGAACAGCGTTAGATCCTGAAAACAAATCACTCAGCGTTCGGCTAGAAAACCAAAAGACTTTTGCCCGCTACCTGGCTTCTAGACCATTTGGCGGAGGTATTGGAACAGCAGGTTTTTGGGGTGCAAGATTCAACCCAGACTCGCTAATGGCCAATACTGCCACAGATAGCTGGTTTGTAAAAATATGGGCAGAGACCGGACCTGTAGGGCTCACTTTTCATTTAGTGATTTTAGGCTTTACACTTGGCTATGGAGGGCATAAAATAATGAGTATGCGGAGCGAGAAACATCGAACACAAGCCTCGGCATTATATGCCATGTTCGCTGGTGCCATACTGGCCAGTTATGGTAATCAGGTGCTTATTCAAATGCCAACAGGGATTATCCTCAATTTTGCCATTCCTTTCATTTTCCTGATTGCCGAACGTGACCAAAAAGAATGGTTGAAGTCGGTAAAAAAAGCATCCAAGCTTAAGAAATAGACCTAAATCAATAAAACAACTCTTTAAAATTATAAATTTAGGCTAATGAATTGTGCATAAGTTGAGTAACCTGATCGAGATATACGAAAGTAAAGGTGAGACCAGAATTGAAGTAAGATTTGAAAAGGATTCGGTTTGGCTTTCTTTAAATCAGTTATCAGAGCTTTTTGGAAGAGATAAATCCGTTATATCAAGACACCTCCGAAAGATTTATGATGATAAAGAACTTGTCTATTCCGCAACTGTTGCAAAAAATGCAACAGTTCAAATTGAAGGATCTAGAAAAGTAAGCCGAGAAATAGATTTTTATAATCTAGATGCTATTATTTCGGTTGGGTATAGAGTCAATTCGAAGCGAGGTACTCAGTTTCGAATTTGGGCCACTCAGCGCCTAAAGGAACATTTGGTAAATGGGTTCACTATTAACCAAGAGAGACTTCAACAAACTAACCAAGAGATTCAAATTCTTCGTTCAGGAATTCAAATAATAGGCCGTGCTATAGAAACCAAAGCACAAGAAGAAGGGCTGGAATGGCTTTCTTATTTCTCTGAAGGTTTGACCCTTTTAGATGATTACGACCACGAGAGTCTAGATATCAATGGTAAGACCACCAAAGCCACAGTATATCCTTCCAAAGATGATTATCAAATACTTATTGATCAAATGAGACAAGAATTTCATTCAGATGTATTCGGTCGAGAAAAAGATAAGGGTTTTGATAGTGCAATTTCACAAATCTCCAAAGGTTTTGGAGATGTAGATTTTTATCCAAGCCTTGAAGAAAAGGCTGCCATGCTCCTATATTTAATAATCAAGAACCACGCATTCGCTGATGGTAATAAGAGAATTGGAGTAGCATGTTTTCTTCTATTTCTCAAGGAGAATAAACTATTATCAAATAGTAATCTTCAGCCTATTATTTCCAACGATGCTCTAGCTAGCGTTACACTTTTTATCGCTGCAAGCAAACCTGATGAAATGGAAACAGTAAAAAGACTGGTTATCAGTATTCTCAATAGGAATAAGAACTAGCATCAACATCCTACCTCCCCTTTGTTTTCATTCATCGTTGATTTTCTCCCATTCATCTTAATACCCTGAAAGAGGGCTGTTTGCAGGGTACATTTGATTAAAAATAAGATCATGAAAACCCTCTTCGAAATCTTACTTGCTCCAGTACTCATCTACCTTACAGTTTCAGCACTCTATCAGTTTGTGTTGGCTGTAGCTTCTAAGTACAAAACAAAAGATATTCAACCAGTACAAAATGGTTTGACTCGCTTCTTGGTATTAGTTCCTGCTTACAAAGAGGATGCTGTTATAAAATATAGTACTGCTAAGAACATGTCACTCAAATATGAGTACCCAAGAGGTCAGTTCGATTTGGTGGTTATTGCAGATCAGCTTAAGGATGAAACCAAAAAGGAGCTAAAGCAACTTGGGGCGAAAGTCCATTCAGTAAGTTTCGAAAAAAGCACCAAGGTGAAATCGCTCCAGAGTGCTATTAAAGCATACGATAAGGGGTACGATGCGGTGGTAGTATTAGATGCTGACAACGTAATGGAGAAGGGCTTCTTATTCAAAGCCAACCAGTGGATTCAGTCTGGAGCTAGAGCAATTCAGGGGTTAAGAAAAGCAGCCAATAACAATACTTCTACTGCGTTAATGGATGGCCTTTCCGAAGCAGCCAATACCGAAATGCTTTGTAAAGGAGCTAACAGTTTAGGTTTATCTTCTAAGCTTTCGGGTTCGGCCATGGTTTTCAATTTTGAATTATTCAAGACTACAATTAATCAATGTGAAGCCATAGGTGGGTTCGATAAAGAAATGGAATTAATTCTCACCAGAAAGCGCGAGTTCATAGATTATACTGCCGATATGGCGGTTTTAGACCAAAAAGTAACCTCGACCAATGCCTTTACTAAACAAAGAGGAAGATGGCTAGAAGCCCAATATACCTTCTTCAAAAAATCGTTTGGTGAAAGCTTAAGTAATTTGGCAGAGGGAAATGTAGACTTTTTTCATAAAGTTATGCAGTTAGCGCTACCCCCGCGTGCAGTAGCGCCCTTTGCCATATTACTTTTGGTTGTTTGCGGTATACTATTGAACTCTTCGTTTCTAGGAGTAACCGCTACTATTGCCTTTGTAGGTCTTAGCCTTTCATATCTTTTTGTACTACCTACAGACCAGTTGTTTAAGCAATCGCTTAAAATTCTTGTGAGCATCCCAAAAATTGGTTGGGCTGCCATTAAATCGCTTAGTCAAATGAAAAAGTCTAAGCAAGAGTTCATTCATACGAAACACGAATTAATAGAAGCCTAATGTTTCAGGGAATGCCATGGCCTGCCGTACTACCTATAGCCATAATGGCCTTGGTATATGGTATAATGCTCTCGAAAAGGGAAGAAAAGCTGGCTGTAGATAAGAGGTTAAAAGAGTTGAAAAAGCTCAAAAAACAAAAAAAGTCATGAAACCGAATAAGTCGCTAAATATTCTACTTATCTCTAAAACCTTGCCTTGGCAGTTTAAAGGAGGTATTCAGACCCACTCTTGGGAGCTGGCTAAAGGCCTAGCTGCTATTGGACATAAGGTTTCCATTCTAAATGGCGGACCATACCGTTCTAAGGTAAACACCAAAAACATTGAAGGAATAGACGTTATTCAAGTTCCTTATTTCCCAGGCCGCTACATCAAGCCCATAAATATTGTTGCCGAAGAGTTCAGCTTTAATTGGTACGCCTTCAAGTGGGTTAAAAAGAATCATCAAACATTCGATATCATCCATGCTCAAGGCAGAAGTGGCTATTTGCTAAGCTTCAACAGAGACATTAGGTCTAGGCTTGTAAACACTGTTCATGGTCTTATTGACATCGAAAACAAAGGCAAAAAGTGGTATCAACTCAATCATAAACTTCATCATTCATTTACAAAAAAAGTAGAAGATAGACTTTATAACAGTGCTGCCGGTTTGGTTGCAGTTAGTAATTCTTTAAAGCACGATTTATCAAATGCCCGTGCTATTCAAAAACCCATCAAAGTAATTTCTAACGGAGTAAAGAGCTTAGGACATTCTAGGTTTAAGCAAGATAAAAACGAAGCCAGATTTCTTTTTGTAGGTCGTTTACACCCAGTAAAAGGCATATCCAGAATTGTAGAACTGATGGATCAGGTAGACTCATGCGTGTACTTAGATATTATTGGTGATGGCAGTGAGAGAGAAAACATCGAAAAAATTATAGCCCAAAAAGGGCTACAGACCAGAGTCAGACTGCTTGGGGAGTATAGCAATGAAGAAATTCATGGCATGCTCCCCTATTACACTGCTTTGGTTTTACCAAGTTTTTATGAAACGCAAGGCATTGTACTCTTAGAAGCTAACTCTGAAGGTATTCCTGTAATTGCTTCTGACCTAGATTCTATAAAAGAAACGATTCAGCATGGAGAAAATGGCCTTTTATGTGCCACAGATAAACCAATGCAGTTTATAGATGCCATGAACTATCTCTCTAGAAACAGAAATGAGGCTAGAGTGATGGGCTTAAAGGGTAAATCTAAGGTAGAAGCTTATTATACCTGGGATAAAATTGCCCAACAAACCGAAAGACTTTACCATTCGCTTGCACAATGAAGCAGATCTTAAAAAGTAAATCGTTTACTAATACCGCCTTTTCTTTTGGTGGACAGATTGCTTTTTTATTGAGCAACTTCATTCTGTTCATTTACATGGCAAAGGTCTATGATCAGGCTACCTTTGGTACTTGGGCACTTTTTATCACCACAGTCTCCATTTGTGATGGTTTTAGACAAGGTTTTGTTCAAAACGGATTAAGCCGACTACTTATACAGTCAGGCTTTGAGAAAACAGTTGTCAATACAGGAGCGGCACTCAACTTTGGATTAATGACCATTTTGAGCTTGTTGCTTTTGACATACGGTCTTATCAGCAACAACGAACTATCTGTACTTTATGCAAATGGATATAAAGTGCTTTGGGCATTGGGTACGCTGCAGTTTTCTAATACTCTTAACCAAGCGGAAGAAAGATTCAAAAGGTATTTTACGTTCAACATCATATACCTAATAAGCTTTGTTATCCTACTTCTAGGATACATTTATCTGTATAACCAGCCAAGTTTAAGTATGCTGATCAACCTAATTTGCTTGGCTTCAATACCACATTCAATACTACTATTTGCGACAAAGCTTAACAGGTCATTGCCTAGTAAAAAAGTATTTACTCAACTATTTAGTTTTGGCAAATATGCTTCTGGCACTAACCTCTTATCTCTCCTTTTTCAGCGTGTAGATATTCTAATGATTGGCTACTTTCTGGGGCCATCTGCCGTGGCTATCTTCCATTTTGCCACTAAAATCATGAATTATGCTGAGCTTCCGCTGCAAGCTTTATCTCAAGTCATTTATCCGAAAATTTCAGCAAGTAGTCATCAGAATTCAGGCACTGATCTAAAGAAAACCTATGGTCAATCGGTTCTTTCTTTATTTGCTTTTGTACTACCAATAGCCCTTGTGTTGATCTTCTTTAACCATACTATTATTCAAATACTTGGAAACGAAAGCTTCCAGGAGGCATCTGTTATCATCATTCTGCTCAGCATAGCCTCAGTATTTAAGCCATGGGGAAGAGTATTCGGGCTAACGCTTGATGCGGTTGGTAAGCCGAGGGTGAATTTTTTAATGCTCTTATTAAGCTTAGGCATCAACGTAGTACTCAACCTGACTTTAATTCCTACTTATGGAGTTATAGGAGGTGCCATTGCAACGGCTAGTGCCATTGTAATTACCATTCTTATTGGACAATTGAAATTAAATAAAGAATTGAGCCTTCACCCTGTACACACAGTGGTTGAAGCGGCAAAAATGGTGTTCAAAAACAAAAATATCTCATCATGGAATTGACATTTGGAACAGCACAGATTTACACCAGTGAAAGAATGAAAAAAGCGCCAAAATTGGCTAAGCTCTTTCACAAAGTATTTGGGTATACAAATGTAGGCAACTACGCCAGATTCACTGTTTTCAAAGAAATGGTCAAGAAAATACCTTTGAAAGCAGATGCAAAAATCTTAGATCTAGGAACTGGTTATGGCGAGTACAGCTTTAGTCTTGCTCAAGCCCTACCACAAAGCCAAGTACACAGTCTTGATATAGACAAAGAGAGAATTAATTCGGTGAACGAGGCTATCTCAAGAAGTGGTATAGGAAACATCAACACCCACTGCAAATTGACAGAAGATCTTGAGGAAAAAGAATTTGACTTTATCTTTTCAATAGATGTTTTCGAACACATTGCCCCTGAACAAATGCCTTTTAAAGCCGCTTATGACAGGTTAAAACCTGGCGGGCATTTCATGGTGAAGATCCCCTATGTAACCCAAAGAACAATACTCCCAGAAAAATATTTCGAAGACCATCACGAGTGGTTAGAAGATGAACACATTGGCCAAGTTTATGATCTTCATGGACTAGAAACCCGATTTATTGAAGAAGGATTCAAAGTGGTTCATGCAAGCTATTCAGACGGATGGTATGCAAGACTTGGTTGGGAATTGGCATACTTAGGTAAAAAAGCAGGAGTAGTCGGTCAGATGCTTACTCTACCTCTAGCAAAAATGCTTATTCATTTCGACAGAATGTTTCATGTAAACACTTGGGGTAATGCTATTCAGGTAATTGGTATAAAAGAGAAAAAATGAACCCTTTAGTTTCCATTATTACGGTTAATTATAAGCAGCAAGCTGTTACTAGCGAGCTGTTGCATTCAATTAGCAAACTAGGCTATCCTAACCTTGAAGTAATTGTAGTAGACAACTGCCAAGAAGGAGACGACACACAGGTTTATCAGTCTATTTTACCTGGGGCTATAGTACTGAATGCCAAAGAGAACCTTGGATTTGCCGGTGGAAACAACTTAGGAATAGAAAAGGCCAAGGGAGATTACCTATTCTTGGTTAATAATGACACAGAGTTAGAAAACGGTCTAATTGAATCATTACTCAGTCGGTTCACAGAACCAACCATTGGGGCTGTGTCTCCTGTGCTTAAATACTTTAGTCATCCTGATAAGATTCAGTTTGCGGGATTTACCCCTATAAACTCTCTTACTGGCAGAAATGAACTATTAAAAAACACGCAATCTAACTCACCTTATGAGACCCCCTATTTTCACGGAGCAGCAGTAATGCTTAAAAAAGAGGTAATTGAAAAGTGTGGTCTTATGCCAGAACAATTCTTTCTTTATTACGAAGAGCTAGAATGGTCTAACATTATTAAGCAAGGTGGGTATAAGCTATTGGTAGACCCAGCTGTACATGTATTGCATAAAGAGTCCATTTCTACAGGAAAAAATAGTCCTCTTAAACTATATTACCAGACTAGGAACAGACTGCACTTTATGAGAAATAAAGGCAAGTTAAACTGGTTCACATTCGTTAGCTTCTTCCTTCTTATATCAACGCCTAAAAACTTCTTGAAACACCTTCTATTAAGAGAGTGGAAGCATTTGAATGCTTTTAACAAGGGAATTTCGGATGGTTTAATTCAGAAAAAATTCGGCTTTCGACCTATCTAATTCGTTCACCGACAGTTTCTTACTATTCATCGAAACAACTCCATTTTACTATCCAAACTTCATTTAATTGAATAAAAATTAAACGTCATGGAAATCTTCTTTTGGACTTGCGTATTTATTGTCTTTTATGTGTTTATAGGTTACGGTGTGCTCATTAGCATTCTAGCCAAAATAAAAGGCACCAAACCTATAGAAACGCTGGCCGATGAGGATTTGCCAGAAGTAACATTTTTGGTGGCCGCTTACAACGAAGAAGAGATTATTGAAGAAAAAATCAAGAATACTCTGGCCTTAGACTATCCTAAAGACAAGCTAAAAATTAAGGTTGTCACTGATGGTTCAAGTGATGGCACAAATGACATTGTTAGCAGATTTTCAGAAGCAGAGCTATGTTTTAAGCCCGAAAGAGCTGGAAAAATAGCTGCGGTAAATAGAGTAATGCCTTCAGTTGAAAGTGCTTTGACGGTGTTTACTGATGCTAACGTGATGATTAATAAAGATGGACTAAAAAATATGATCCGACACTTTCAGAGCAATTTGGTTGGTGCTGTCTCAGGAGAAAAGACAGTGTTGAGTAAGGAAGAAGATGGTGCCAGCAGCTCTGGAGAAGGTTTTTATTGGAAGTATGAATCGTTCTTGAAAAGGAAAGATGCAGAGTGGAACACCCTAGTAGGTTCTGCCGGAGAGTTATTCGCAATAAGAACTCACTTATATGAAAACATAGATACCAATACACTAATTGAAGACTTTGTAATGACCATGAAGCTTTCGGCAAAGGGTTACAAAGTAGCTTATGAGCCACAGGCATTGGCCATGGAAACTGGTTCTGCTAACATAGAAGAAGAAACAAAGCGAAAAGTCAGAATCTCTGCAGGCGGTATTCAGGCAGTTATTATGTTGTTGCCTCTTCTAAATTTCTTCAAATACGGAAAACTCACCTTTCAATACATCTCTCATAGAGCGCTACGCTGGACGTTAATGCCCTTAGCCCTTGTGGGAGCCTTTACTAGTATCTTTTTCTTGGCTCCACAAGGTTGGCCTTATGATCTAATTATGAGATTAGAGCTCATATTTGCTATTCTAGCCTTGGCAGGTTACGCCATGAGAAATGGAGAAACCAAAATCAAAGCGCTTTACATCCCTTACTATTTCATCTACATGCACTACTGTGTTGTACTGGGCTGGATAAAATACTTCAGGGGAAAACAGCAAGTAACTTGGGATAAAGCAAAAAGAGCGACTCCCCTACAACAGGTTCAGTCGCTTAATTAATGCCTCTTTATTGGCTCTTGAAATAGGAATTACCTTGTGGTCTATTAGCAGGTTAGACTCTTCTATATCCACAATTTTGGCTAAGTTGATAACATAAGAGCGATGTACTTTGGCAAAGTTATAATCGTTCAGACGCTCTTCTACCCTCTTCATAGTAGTATGAACAATATGCCCCTTCTCTTTAGTTTTGAACAAGGCATAATCTCCCTTAGCTTCTATATAAAGAATGTCATCAATTTTAGTCTTAATAAGCTTAGAATCAACTTTTAAGAATATACTGTCTTGGATAACTTTAGACATGGCTGGAGTTTCGCTAGCCTTCTTAAAGCGTTCAAAAGCCGTCATAGCAACCTCTATGGCAGCATTCATGTCTTTTATACCATAAGGCTTAACTAAGTACCCGTAAGGTCCTTTAGACTTTGCTCTAGCTATGGTGTCATTATCTGCAAAAGCCGTAGTGAAGATAAATGGTATCTGAAAATTCTGATTGAGTAAATCGGCCAGGTCAACTCCATCAATATCGCCTCCAATTTGTATATCTAGCAAGGCTAGATCTGGAAGTGTTTCGTTACAAATAGCAATGGCATCTTCTGCATTCTCTGCTACTCCAATAACTTCATGTTTCAGGATAGCAAGAATATCCTGAACACTTTCTGCGATCATCGGATCGTCCTCAACAACTAGAATCTTCAACTGGCTCATTCAATATATTTTTGGCCAATTTAATAATTCAATTGAGGTAAACTAGAAAATAAACTATGATAATGGTAATTCAACAATGAATTCAGAGCCTTTTCCTTCATCACTATCCACTTCAATAGTACCTCCGTGCATTTCTGTGAACTCCTTTACTATAGAGAGGCCTAGCCCAGAACCTTGTATGTTTTTAACATTGGTAGCCCTGTAAAAAGACTCAAATAAGCTTCTTTGATCTTTCTTTGGTATACCAATACCGTGATCTTTCACCCTTAAAGTTACCCTTGAAAGCTTGTTGAATGATAGGTTTACTTCTGGAGCCTTTGCACCTGGAGAGTATTTGAGAGCATTTGAAAGCAAATTAGAAACAACATGATCTATAAGTTGTGTATCAATCTCCAGTTCTTGAGGTACTCCTTGTACCTTCATTTCAATCTGTCTATGCTCACTATCTGCTTCTGAATACTTGGTAACTAGCTTCTCAATAAACTGTACAAAGTTTATCTTACTCTTATTCATTTGAATCTTACCAGATTCAATTTTTCCGAGCATCAGAATATCGTTCATTAATCCTGTGAGGCGGTTTACATCTCCATCAATTCTATCAATGTATTTCTTAAAGAGTGCATATTCATTAGGAATAATGCTTTCTAGTTGATAGCTGATAAGGTCGGTGTTTTGCTTTATGGTGGTAAGAGGCGTTCTGAATTCATGAGAAGTCATAGAAACAAACCTAGATTTCAATTCATTCAGTTCTCTCTCCTTGTTTAGTGCCTTTTCCATTTCGGCCTGCACCTGTTTTTGAATAGTTATATCACTCAAGAATGCTGTAAAGCTATGACTCCCCTTATCTTCAACAGGAATTATAGCCATTTCGATAGGAAACTCTTCTCCTGACTTTCTAACTGCTGTTATTTCTATTTTCTGATTTAATACCGGTCCGTGTCCTGTTTCATTAAAATGCCTCATTCCGGCATTGTGAGATTTGTGATGATGAGACGGAATAATGGTTGCAGTCAATGGCTTACCAATAGCTTCTTCGCCTGTATAACCGAAAATAGCTTCAGCTTGCAAATTCCACTCCTTTACAACCCCTCTGTTATCTATTGTAATAACAGCATCAATAGCATTGTGCAGAATCTTTCTAAATTTCTCTTCACTTTCTTGGAGCTCCTTTTCAGCTCTGTGCTGCTCTCTTTTTGCCAGCGCATTCTTCAGGCGGTTGGCGGCAATATTAGCAATTGTCTTCAGTGTGGTTAAATGCTCTTCTTTGAAGAAGTTTTTCTGTTGGTGTTCAGAGTCTATTACTCCAATAACCTTACCATCGGCAATAATTGGCACGGTAATTTCAGACATACGGTTAGCATCGTCTACAACGTATCTGTCGTCTTTAGAAGTATCTGCAACTATTTCTGCCTTGCCAGATTGTGCCACTGCACCTACAATACCAGTTCCGAAAGGAATCTTTATGGCGTCTAATACTTTTCTATCTTTAGTTTGCTTAGAACCATAGGCAGCTAGCTGTTCTAAAACTTGCTGTTCTTCATTAACAATGTAGATTACGCAGTCGTCATAATCGAACTTCTCAATTACACTCTCTGCTATTTCCCAAGCTATGTCTGTAAGTGTTTCATCATCTAATAAGCTAGTAACAAAGTCATTAATAGCCCCTAGGAATTGTTGATTTCTCTCTAACTCCTCATTCTTGGCCGCAAGGGCTTCTTTATCTGCAAACTGCTTCTTCTGATTCTCATAGAGCGTAATAGTATAACCAATCCACTTAGAAAACAGATTAATAAACTCTAGATCATAGCTATCGAATTCTTTATTTCTTGGGTCTGGCGATGAGAAATTAACCGTTCCACACTTTTTCCCATTTATTGAATAATTAACTCCTAAGTAAGATTCTACACCGAAGAGTTCGTGACAAGGGTGCTCAGAATACTTAGACTCTGAAACATTTTTCATGTAGAGAATATCGTCTTTAGCAATAACTATATCACAGAAAGTATCGCTAAGCTTAAACTCATCACCATTACTCAATTCAACTCCTTCGTTCTTAGCTACGAAGTGCTTCACCGTATAGACCTCATCTTCTATTTGGCTAATTACCCCCAAATCCATTTCTAGATAATCTAAGGCAATCTTTAGACCCTCCTTAATTTGATCTGCATAAGAGAGCTTAAGATTAGAGGTGACCCAATTGAGCGCTTCAATCCCCTCTTTATATTTTTTGAGTCGCGAACGAGTAAGTTTAAGCTCATCTTCAGATTCAATTCTGTCGGTGATATCCATGTGGATTCCAATAGAGCCTCTGATACTACCATCTACATTGTAAATAGGAGCACCACTAATCATTACCCATCTATGGCCACCATCTTTGTGTTTAATTTTTATCTCATAAACACTGGCGTTTCCATCTTCTCGCTTTTCATGCTCACTGTCTAGCACCTCCATGCTTCTTTCGTCAACTAAAAGCTGAGAAGCTACTTTTCCAATAAGTTCTTCAGGTTCATATCCCGTTATTAAACTCATTGCCTCGTTGGCGTAAACAATTTTCTCGTTTATATCTACCTCTAATAATCCGTATTGAAGGTTTTGAATTATACCTCTATATTTCTCTTCAGATTGCTGTAGGGCAAGTCTATTATGATAGCTTTCCGTAATATCTCTACCAACTCCTAGAAAGCCAGTTACGGCAAAATCATTCTCTAGTAACTGCACATTTAGACCAATCCAAATCTGCTCTCCACTCTTGGTAACTATAGGTAGCTCTTGGTAGGTAGATTTTTTGAGCTCCTTTACTTGCTCGGTATAAAAAAGCTTAAGCTTTTCTTTATAGTCAGGATGAATAAGGTCTAAATAAGACTTTTGCATCATCTCTTTCTCAGAAAAGCCCGTAACCTTTAAAGTTTTTGGATTTACATAAGTAAACTGGCCCTTGGCATCTGCCTCGTAAATAATCTCGTTGGCAGCCTCTACTATTAATTTATACTTCTCGTTGTCTTTTGGTCCTTCTCCCATAGAATAATCTTCAGCCTCAAAGCTTATGGAGTATAAGTTATTGGAAAATGTAACGCAATAAGAAATATTTCGATTAAATACTTGAAATGCCCCTTTGTTTCCTGTTTCTGGAGAGCTTGTGAATTTTGAGATGATATCTTCTAACAAGCCATATTCTGACTCTTTAAGGAAAAAGTAGAATTTGGAAGATAGGGAATCGAAAGAGACCACCTCCCCCCGTTTATTAAGAGTGATACTTGGTTTCATTAGTGCTTAGAAGTCAAAAAAAGGAATAATTCCTTTTGAATTTGAGCCATTTCGTTGGCTAACAGTATGCTTCGATGAATGACATTATATGTCGATAAGCTGTTTATTATTATCTTCCACTACCAACCTTAAAAACTATTATGAAGAGAATTTTTCTACTATTACTCATTTGTGGGTTTTCCATTAAAGCCAATGCCTTTCAGGTTAGGCAATTAGACCCAATTAGTTGGCCTGAGTCTGACAAAGACACCACCTACTACACCGTAAAAGGTGAAAGACACGGCATAAGTTTTTTTAAGCAACACCAGCATGCTGAGGTTCAATATGAACCCTCAGAACAGCTCACCTTCGACACCTATCATACAGTAGACGTAATGTATCATTGGTATAAGCTATGGGCTGAAAAGTACCCTGAGATTGTAGACTTATACCAAGTAGGAACAAGCTTTGAAGGCCGTCCTATTTTACAAATGACCATAACCAATAAGAATACGGGAAAAGACACAGACAAACCTGCAGCCTATTTTGAAGGCGGAAGACACAGCGGAGAAATAACTAGCTCTGAATCAATTCTTTGGCTTACTCAACATCTATTAGAGAATTACGGAAGCGATGCAGCTATTACGGACTTAATAGACACTAAGGCTATCTATTTAAGACCTCAGAACAACCCTGACGGAAGCAATCTTTACCTGCATACCGCTCAAAGAAACAGAAGTACAGTACGACCTCATGATAACGACAGAGATGGTCTATTAGATGAAGATGATGAGGAAGATTTGGATGGTGATGGCATTATGTACCAAATTCGGGTTAAAGCCAAAGATGGTGAAGAAGGTACTCATATAATAGATCCAAGAGACCCTCAGGGCAGATTAATGAAAAGAGTTAGAGAAGGTGGAACTCACTTTGTTTACTCAGAGGGTATAGATAACGATGGTGACGGCCGATTTAATGAAGACGGCATTGGAGGGTTAGACCTACATAGGAACTACCCTGAAAACTGGAGACCAGACATTGGCGAAGATGCTACAGGCAGAGGCTATACTCAATATGGTGCAGGCGCCTACCCTGCTTCTGAACCTGAGTCAAGGTCCATTGTACTATGGGTATTAACTCACCCAAATATTTCAGTTGTCAACTCTATGGACACGAGGGTTCCTATGCACTTGAGGGCGCCTTCTACATCTAAAAGCGAGGAAAGAATGTACCCAGAAGATTTAGACCTCTATAAAAAGTATGACAGCATAGGTTTGTCTATTACCAATTATCCATGGGCCGGAGATGTTTATGAGACCTACGCTACTCGTTACAAGGTTAATCCTAGCACTGGCGATCCGCTTAAGCCAAGTCCCCTATTTGGGCACGGACCAGATTTTGGGTATTTCTACTATGGCTCAATTTGGTATGGCGATGAGCTCTGGAATAATGGGGCTATGAAAGATTATGATGGCAATGGAATCTACGATGACTATGACGGCCTAAGATGGGACGATGAAGAAAATGGTGGAAGAGGTTTCAGAGAGTGGGAACCGTTTACTCATCCAACCTTAGGTGAGGTGGAAATTGGTGGGTTCCATCCAAAATTTTTCAGTCAGAATGGACCACCATGGCAATTAGAGAACTGGGCAAAAAAGCAAGCACTATTCAACCTAGCTATGGCCCTAGAGCTTCCTCAAATAGAATTGGAGTCTATTGATATAAACAAGAAAAACCGAAACACTTATGAAGTTAAGGTACGAATTAAGAATACTGGTGAGCTCCCTACTGCGTTGAAGCAGGCTCAACTGGTGAAAATTGTTAGAGAAGATAGAGTACAATTACAGTTTGATGGCAAACTCATGAAAGGTGGTGAAAAAGCTCAATTGCAAATTGTAAGCCCTGACTTAACTGATAAAACCATATACCTAGACAGAACACTTTCTGGAGAAAGCAAAGAAGCAACTTTTGAGATTAAGCTGAACGGCATAGACGGAGCCAAAGGAAAAGTAAAGGTGCTTTCTACTCGTGGTGGGTATATTGAAAAGGAAATAGAGATAGGTACAATTAAGTAACTAGCATATAGACAATCGGCTATTGAAGCCTGATTAACCATAATTAAAAAAGACCACCCTTGGCTTAGCAAGGGTGGTCTTAATTTTATTATCAGATGTCAATAGTCTACAATTCGCCAGCTTGAATCTTTTTGGCTACTTCTTGACACTCATCTAACACTCTAAGAAGGTTCCCGCTCCACATCATACCAATTTCTTCTTCAGTATAACCTCTCTTTACAAGCTCTAAAGTTACATTGAAAGTCTCGGAAGCATCTTTCCAGCCTTCAACTCCACCGCCACCATCAAAATCTGAACTGATACCAACGTGCTCTAAGCCAATTTTATTCACTAGGTAATCTACATGGTCTACAAAGTCAGCCACATCAACTGGAGGTGCACTAGCATTTACTTCTTGCTGTAATCTATCTCCATGCTTTTCTCTGATTTCAGTAAGTCTTTCATAATAAGCCTCTCTTTCTTCAGAACTCATTTCGCGAAGCTCTCCTCTAGACTTCATCTCAAAGTTTTCTTCAGCAGCTACAGCTTCCATTACCTCTCCATATTTTGCAGAATTAGCCCTGTTCTTTTCAGAATTAACATAGCTTTTAAAAGCTACAGTCTGTACAACTCCACCATTTTCTTTAAGCATCATTAACTGCTCATCATCTAAATTTCTGCTAACATCGTTCAACGTTCTAGCTGAAGAGTGTGATGCAATAACTGGAGCCTTAGAAAGTTTCATAGCCTGCATATTAGCTTCTTTACTCGGGTGAGAAAGGTCGATCATCATACCGTATTTGTTCATTTCGGCAATCACTTCTTTACCCAACTCACTCAAACCATTGTGCAACCAAACTGAATCTCTTTCACCAGTATTTGAATCACTTAATTGGCTATGTCCGTTGTGTGAAAGAGACATGTAACGAGCTCCTCTATCATAAAACTCTTTAACTCTTTCTATTTCCATACCTATAGGATAGCCATTTTCTACGCCAATCATCGCCACCTTTTTACCTGCAGCAACAATACGTCTTACATCATCAGAGGTATAAGCCAACTCAATTTTATCTGGGGCAATCTCTTCACACAATCTGTGAATAGCTTTGAACTTATCATCGGCATTTTCATAAGCTCTAGCAAAGCCTTCTTCAGTAAGTTCTCCCTGACCAGTATACACAACAAACCAAGCTACATCTAAACCACCTTCTTCCATTTTCGGCAGGTTTATTTGAGTTGAAAGACGCTGAGTATAATTAGTCTCCTCCGTAAAGTTAGAGGTGTTAATATCGTCATGCGTGTCTAGCGTAATCACTCTTTCATGGATTCCCTTGGCGTAATCCATTAGCTCTTGTTCTGTCATATTGTTAACATCCACTGTTTCTTCTTTGCTCTCCTGAGCTCCACAAGACCAAAGCATAGTGGCCGCCAGAAGGCTTAAACTTAATACTCGTTTCATTTCATTATAGTTTATAAAGGTTGAATTTGCAGTTAATCTAATCACTATTCACTGGAAAATGTCGGGCTATTTTGTCAGTGGTAAAATTCTTATTCCTCCGAAAAAGCCATTATCCTTTAAAAACAAAAAATTGCTCTAAATTGAATTATGTCTAAAAACAGGAAGATTAAAGGAATTGAGCCTGTACTACCAAGTTCAGATATTGAAAGGGACATTAAGTGGTTTAACAAGCATACGAGCTTTAAGTACAGCTTTGGTGATAACATGTATTCGGGCATCAGTAGAGACGGTGTATGCATTCATTTACAATGGCATGCCAATAATGTAGAAGACCCACTTTTAGGCGGTTCGGTAATAAAAATCTTTGTAGAAGACATAAAACCTTGGTTCGAAGAATTTGTAGAAAGAAAGACAATACAGCCAGAAAAACTAAAAATGAATACGCCTTGGGGAACCCATGAATTCGGTTTTTACGATTTAAATAAGAATGCCATCTTTATAGTACAAGACGCTTAAATGAACTCGCTTTGAAAGAACTCATCCATAAATTCTATACTGCCTTTAATGAATTAGATGCAGAAACCATGGTTTCGTGCTACCACCAAGAGGTTAAGTTCGAAGATCCTGCATTTGGTACTTTACAAGGCGAAAGAGCAAAGAATATGTGGCGAATGCTTTGTCAAAGTCAGAAAGGCAAAGACTTCAAAGTCTTACATTCGGAGGTTACAGATCATTCGGCATATTGGGAAGCCTTTTACACTTTCAGCAAAACCGGCCGCAAGGTTCACAATAAAATCCATGCTAAGTTTGAGTTTAAAGACGGGCTGATAATTAAACACTCAGACCATTTCGATCTTCATAAGTGGTCTAAGCAAGCCATGGGATTTAGTGGAGCTATTTTAGGTTGGACAGGCTTCTTTAAAAACAAGCTTCAAAAGCAGACCAATTCCCTTTTAACCAAGTTCGAACAAAGCCGAATCGGTTAATTTTCCTTTATCGGTTCAAAATTAACTTTCTACTTGGCTATCTTAATAGCTCAATAACTAACCAAGTATGAAAAGAAAACTACTATTGATGTTCTGTGCCCTTGTGGTATGGACTAGCTCTGCTATATCTCAAGATATTGTAGATCAGATTGTTAAAGAAGCCAATGAAAACTCATTATTAGAGCAATTGGCCTATGAAATGTTAGACCTTAATGGTCCAAGACTTGTAGGTACACCACAAATGCAAAGCGCTCACAACTGGGCCGTTGACCGATTTGAAGGTTGGGGTATTTCTGCCCGAAATGAAAAATGGGGAGAATGGAAAGGTTGGGAACGTGGTATCACCCACGTAGATCTAATTTCGCCAAGAGTAAAAACCCTAGAGGCCATGCAATTGGCTTGGAGCCCTTCTTCTAATGGTATTGTTGAAGGAGATGTAACCGTTATTCCTGAGGTAGAAAATGAAGCTGAATTTAAGCAATGGCTTTCTAGCGTAAAGGGTAAATATGTACTAGTAGACATGGCTCAGCCTACAGGCAGACCTAGCTACAATTGGGAGAAATATGGTAAGAAAGAATCCATTGAAAAGATGGAAAGAGAATCTCGAGAAGCTAGGTCTAACTGGAATAAAAGAATTCAGGCGACAGGTTCAAATTCTAGAGAATTACCAGCCGTGTTAGAAGAAGCAGGAGCAGCGGGAATACTTATATCTAACTGGTCTAGAGGCTTCGGAGTAAATAAAATATTTGGTGCTAGAACAAAAACGATTCCTACCATAGACATTGGACTGGAAGATTATGGCACACTTTTCAGAATGGTTGAGCATGGTGACACTCCAAAAATTAGAGTTGAGGTTACTAATGTAGACCACGGAACAGTACCAACATTTAATACCATAGCGGAAGTAAAGGGTACAAACCCAGATGAATATGTACTTCTTTCTGCCCACTTTGACTCATGGGATGGTGGAACTGGTGCAACAGATAATGGAACTGGCAGCCTGGTAATGATGGAAGCCCTTCGAATTCTAAAGAAGGTTTACCCTAACCCAAAAAGAACTATTATGGTTGGTTTGTGGGGAAGTGAAGAACAAGGCTTGAATGGCTCAAGCTCGTTTGTAGAAGACCATCCTGAAGTGGTGAAAGGCTTACAGGCCCTTTTTAATCAAGATAATGGAACTGGTAGAGTTCAAAATATTAGCGGGCAAGGCTTTTTGCATTCCTATGAGTTCATCAACCGTTGGTTAGCTCCAGTACCAAGAGAAATCAGAAGCGAGATTAACACCACCTTCCCAGGCACTCCGGGTGGAGGCGGCTCTGACTATGCTTCATTTGTTGCTGCTGGGGCTCCAGGCTTTAGCCTTAGCTCATTGAGCTGGGACTATGGCACCTATACGTGGCATACCAACCGTGACACTTATGACAAAATTGTGTTCGATGACGTTAGGGACAATGTTATTCTTACAGCAATTATGGTATACATGGCCTGTGAAGACCCCGAATTCTTCCCGAGAGATAAAGCCGTTTTAGGTGTAAGCCCTTGGAATGGTAGACAAATGACTTGGCCAACACCAAGAAAACCAACAAGAAACGGAGGCCAAGATTAATTCCCTCACCCCAATAAAACCAAAAAGCCACCCGTTCGGTGGCTTTTTATTTTGACTATTAACCTCAACCTTCAATAGCCATCAACAATATATAACCTTGTCACAAAAACCTTTTCGGCTTAAATACAATCCCAACTTGTCTCAAATTTTGCGTTTCAGAAAAAGTTTGTTCTGAACAGCTTCAAAAATGTTCTGAATTAATTCTGACTAGCCATTTTGATGAAGGAGATTGTATATCTTCACCTCCTAGATCACCCCATCTTAAAGCCATAGCTTCTACTATCAAAGTAGTGGTGCACCATAAGACTCTAAAAAGAATGAAGGTTCTAGGTATTTCAGCATACTATCATGATTCTGCCGCAGCCCTAACCATAAACGGCTTAACAATAGCTGCTGCTCAAGAGGAAAGGTTTAGCCGAAAAAAACACGATGCTTCTTTTCCAACAAACGCTATCAAATACTGCCTTGACCATCAAGCTACTTCACCTCATCAAATAGATGCAATCGTATTTTATGACAAACCTCTTCTCAAATTTGAGCGACTGCTAGAAACTTATTATTCGTTCGCTCCTAAAGGATTGTTTTCTTTTCAGTCAGCAATACCAGTCTGGCTTAAAGATAAAATGTTCTTGAAAAGGCAAATTAAAACTGAGTTGAAGGCAATAGGTTTTGAAAAAATACCAAAACTACTTTTTACAGAACACCATCTTTCGCACGCAGCAAGTGCCTTTTACCCTTCTGGTTTTAAAGAAGCTGCCATCCTTACCATAGACGGTGTAGGCGAATGGGCAACTGCCTCAATATGCTACGGAAACGATAGAAGCATTAAAGTGTTAAAGGAACTCAAATTCCCTCATTCCTTGGGGCTACTTTATTCAGCCTTTACATATTTCTTAGGTTTCAAGGTTAATTCTGGAGAGTACAAATTGATGGGCTTAGCGCCTTACGGAAAACCTGTAAGTACTCAAGTTCAATTATTCGAAGAAATTATTCTAACTGAACTGGTTGACTTGAAGGAAGACGGATCCATATTTCTCAATCAAACGTACTTTACTTACACAACTGGCCTTAGAATGGTGTCTGACAAACAATGGCAAAAGCTATTCAACATGAGCAGAAGGCTACCTGATACTAAAATAGAACTCGTACATTGTAACCTTGCCCTTGCTATTCAGAGAGTAACGGAAAAAGTTGTTCAGAAAATGGCGGTTGAAGCTAAGAAATTAACCAATTCAGAAAATTTATGCTTAGCAGGTGGAGTCGCATTAAATTGTGTAAGTAATGGTAAACTTCTCAGTAAAAAGTTATTTAAAAATGTTTTCATTCAACCAGCTGCTGGAGATGCTGGAGGAGCTTTAGGGGCTGCGCTTGCCACAGAACATATATATTTCAATCAAGAGAGAGTTTACCCTAAAAAGTCAGATAAAGACCTAATGTTTGGTGCTTTCCTTGGACCATCCTTTTCAGAAAAGGAAATTCTGGCTATGGTCAATAAATATGAGGCAATCGGGTTTAAGGTTAGTTATCATTCAATCTATAAAACTGTTGCTGAAGCCCTCAACTCTGGACTTATTGTTGGTTGGATGCAAGGTAGAATGGAGTTTGGCCCGCGAGCTCTTGGATGCAGGAGTATATTAGCTGATGCAAGAGACCCGCAAATCCAAAAGAAACTGAACCTAAAAATTAAAAACAGAGAATCTTTCCGCCCTTTTGCTCCTTCGGTGCTTGCCGAAGATGCCAACAAATACTTTGATTTGACTTCTCCCAGTCCTTACATGTTACAAACACAGCCTGTTTTAAAGGAACGATGCAGGAAAAAGCCAGACAATTATTATGAGCAACCTATACTAGACAAACTGTATTTTGAAAGATCCGACCTCCCTGCAATAACCCATATTGACTATTCTGCTCGAATTCAAACTGTTCATAAAGAAACCAATGAACATTATCACAACCTCATTAGTGCTTTCAAAGCTTTAACCGGATGCAGTGTAGTTATTAATACAAGTTTTAATGTACGAGGAGAACCCATTGTTTGCACTCCTGAAGACGCATACAGTTGTTTTATGAATACTGAAATTGACCTATTGGTGATTGGTCAATATCTTTTTCATAAAAAAGATCAACCACATTGGAGCAGAGGTTCTAATATTAAATCACCTTCTATATTAGACTAAGAAAATGGAATCTATAAAAGACATATTCAACTTTTTGAAAGAACGCAAGAAATGGTGGCTCGCCCCCATAATTATCACTCTTTTGCTACTAGGTCTCTTACTTGTTTTAGGTGGTGGATCGGCTGCTGCTCCATTCATCTATTCCCTTTTTTAGTTAGTCATGAGCAAGGTTTACTCTTCCATTTTAACAATCTGTACAGGGTTTTTATTTCTGAATATAATCTTCGATAAAGAATGGATGATATATACATCACTGGCTATCGGCACTTTGTCACTTTTATCTAAAAAAATTGCAGATCTTATAGTAAGAGGGTGGTATAGAGTTGGCAGCATACTTGGTTATGTTAATTCTAGAATTCTACTCTCAGTCATTTTTTTCGTTGTTTTAACCCCTATTGCCCTGCTCAAAAGAACACTTACAGGATCTGGCTTAGACCTTAAAAAAGAACATTTAAGCTATTTTAAAAAAAGGGATCATCTATTTGAAAAGAGTGATTTTGAAAAACCTTGGTGAATATCAACATAACAGAAGTCGAGAACTACTGGTGGATACGCAATCGACTGTGCATAAGCAAATTGAGAGTAGTGGCATTTCTATAGTTATTCCTGTAAAAAACAATCAAGAAGGGATTATAGCTCTCCTGAAGTCTTTTAAACAAACCCTAACAGACACAGAATTACCTAGAGAGGTCATTGTTATTGATAACAATTCGTCTCCTGCCATATCACTACCTAAGGATAGCTTTGACTTGGGTTTTAAAGTACACTTACTCAAATGTAAAAAACCAGGACCAGCCGCGGCTAGAAACATGGGTGCAAAACAGGCAAAGGGAGAATGGTTGCTTTTTATTGATAGCGACTGCCTTTGTACCCCTCTACTAATTCAGGGATATCAAAAAGCAGATCCTAGAGCCGTAGCATATCAAGGCTGCACCACAATAAATAGTCGAGACGTTCTATCTAGATATTATATCAGTCAGAAAATTCATCAACCACCCGTTGTGAATGGAAGTCCGAAATACCTAGTTACAGCTAATGTATTGATCCAAAAAAATGCTTTCGATAACATAGGTGGCTTTAATGAAAGCTTTAAGCTTGCTGGAGGAGAGGATATTGAGCTTTCACTCAGACTTAAGAAATATGGTAAGATAGTCTATGCACCACAAAGCATAGTTGTACACAGCTTTGAAGATGGTTTTCTAGGCTTTGTAAAAAGGTTCATTAGATATGGAAAAGGCATTAGACAGGTAAGGTTTTATCATAAAGATCACCAATTTCCTAAACCCTTTACTGCAAACAACAAATCGGTAATATTGAATAACTTCCTTGCCCCAATTCAATGGTGCTTGATGGCTTACGGATATATTATGATGTCTTTGAAACTAAGGAACATAAAAGCTTGAAAATATTAGTTTCCATACTTAACTGGAATAGCGAGGGTAAAACTGCCTCTCTTCTAAAATCGCTATATATCCTCAAAGACGACAAACTAAAGGTTTGCCTTACAGACAATGCATCCAAAGACTTTAATCCTAGTCAATTTCAAAGCATTTGGAATAACATTATAATTTTTGAAAACACCGAAAACCTAGGTTACGCTCATGGACACTTAAAAGCCGTTAACTATGCATTAGCACAAAACTATGATGCCATTTGGCTATTAAATAATGATCTAACAGTCCTACCAGATACCCTAGCAGAATTACTTAAAGCTTGGAGCCAAAAAGGTGCAGGGCTCTTTGGAAGTGCAAGTCTAGATATAAATGGACAAGCTAACAAAGAAGTAATATGGAAGTTAAAAGGGATCAAGGATGAACTTTGTTCATTTGAAGAAATGAACCTAGGAGAACTAAGTAAAGAAGGCACACAGAAGGTAGCAAACTTAGTCGGCTACAGTCTTCTTATTCCCTTAAGTATAATCAAAGAACATGGCTTTATAGACACCTCTTTTTTTCTCTATTTCGAAGAAACAGATTATTGCCTCAGGCTATTAAAAAAAGGGATTCACTCCTATTGGGTAGGTAGCAGCAAAGTTATACACGAAGGTAAAGGAAGCTCTAACAAGCACCCTCAATTAAAAAAAGTACTAGCATATTACACCTATCGAAACATGTTCAGATTAATTAAAACCCATGCTTCTAAGGTGATACTTTTGCACTACCTCAAAGACTTTCTAGTTCAATACTTTAGAAATTCAGAGCACTACGAGGTTCGAAAGTTTCAATTCAAAGGAGTCAAACACGGACTTATGGGAAAAAGCGGAAAGGTACTCAGCCCAGAGGCATACATAGATCAAGAATAGTCTAACTGAAAATATGCCAAAGCGCCACCATATTATTCAACAAGCCTTCAAGAGAACACTTCAATTCATTTCAATTGTGATTCTCACACTGTTATTGTTAGAATGTATTCTACGATTAAAAGGTCACCAGCTTCCTCCTGCCAGACCTGTCCGAAAAAAGCCAATAATGCAGTTAGATGAGCAATTAGGGTGGAAGCACATTCCGGGAGAATTTCTATTGCCCCCTAACTCAGCATCTCTAGATAGTGTGAATATCACTATCGCGAATGATGGAAGCAGAAAAACAAGCACAAACACTGTTGAATACAAAGATGAATTACTGTTTATAGGTGGCTCATTCACTTTTGGCTGGGGTCTAAGCAACCAAGAACATGTAGCTTGGAAAGTTCAGAATGAAGTAAAGAACCTCAAAATAAAAAATAAGGCTGTTGGAGCCTATGGCACTTATCAGTCACTTTTGGTACTAGAAAATGAGTTAAAAAATGGCAATCGTCCAAAACAGGTTATCTATGGGTATATAGCTCATCACAAATTAAGAAATGTTGCAGAAGGCAATTGGGCAATGCTTATGCACGACATAAGAGGCACTCAACATGTGAAAGTCCCCTATGTTACTATGAATGCTTCAGGAGAACTTTTAAGACATGATCCATTTGAAGTATATCAAATCCCTCTTGCTAAACACCTTGTGTCTGTTTACAGCTTACAGGTAGCATATTTAAACTTTCAGTCTAAAAAGAGAGTGGAGCATGCAAATGGTATTTTTGAAAAGCTTGTTTTAAAAATGCAGGAATTGTGTCAAACCTATGATATAGATTTTCAAGTAGCAATCTTGTACGAGGAGCCTAAAGAAATAGACAATCTCACCTCTTTTTTTCAACACAACGACATCCCCTATATAGATTGTAATGTGCCGCTGTCTCATGAAAACACCATTGAAAACGATGGACACCCAGTTCAAAGCGTCCATACGGAGTGGGCGGAAAGAATTGTTAAGAGACTAGGCAGTGACAATCCTCAGTCAAATCAATAATGAATCATAATAGGCGAATTTCAACTATGACATCAGAAAAATTAGCTGAACTAAGTATCTTCTACGGAGCAGTTCAAAAGAATAAAGAACTGACTCAGCTAGTTGATTTACTCAAACAAAAGCCAAAACTAAACAACGTTTTGGAAATTGGATCGGCTAGTGGCGGAACATTTTGGCTATGGTGTCAACTTGCTTCTTCAACAGCTCAGTTAACCAGCATAGATCTACCCTTAGGCAGATTCAATAATGGTCGAACATATAATGAAAAACTTCTTTTAGGTTACAAGAAACCAAATCAAACCGTAAGCCTCATTCGTAAAAACTCTCATTCTCCAAAAACCGAATCTAAATTATGTGAAGTCTTGAATGAAAAAGAGTTGGACCTACTTTTTATCGATGGTGATCATACCTATGAAGGTGTTAAGGACGACTATAACAGGTATTCCAAATATGTAAAAAACGGTGGGCTAATTGTTTTACATGATATTGCGCATCACGATCAGGTAAAAGATTGTCAGGTCGATAAGTTTTGGAACGAATTGAAACAACAACACTCTGTTGTAGAAATCATTGACCCAGAATATGACGATAGAGGCTGGGGTAGTTGGGGAGGTTTAGGTGTTCTAGTTAAGTAACTTATCTTTTAGAAGCTTCGTATTCACTCAAAATTGAGTCGATTTCTCCGGTTTTAAATATCTCTCCTTTTCGCAACCAAATCGCCTTATTACAAACAGAACGCAATGACTCAAAATCGTGATCTGCCAAGATTATTGCAACACCTTCATTCTTTATACGTTCAATTTTTTCAATACACTTAATCTTAAATCCTTTATCCAATACTGAAAATACTTCATCAGCCAATATGACTTTAGGTTTATTTGTCAAAGCAACACCAAGTGCCAAACGTATAATCATACCGTTTGAATAACTCTTAACCTTCATACTCATAAAGTCTTGCATTTCGGAAAAGCGAATAATCTCGTGCAATTTTGAGTTAATTTCAGTCCTAGATAGGCCCATAAGACCACCTAAGAAATAAACATTTTCCTCACCGGTTAAATCCGGGTGAAATCCTGCTCCTAATTCAAGCATGGAAACAAGGCGACCACTTACTCTTAAGTTTCCTTCTGATGGTCGAGTGACACGACTAAGGATTTTCAAGAGTGTAGACTTTCCAGATCCATTATCACCAATTAGAGCGACATGATCTCCCGCATGTACGGTAAATGAAATATCTCTTAACGCATAAAACCCATCTTTAGCGTGCAACAGATTATAGTGTTTAAAGTAGTGTTTGCTGATATTGCAGGCCTGTACCATACTATCTAAATTTTATCCGAAAGAGTTACATCCTCATAATTAAAAAGCACTAAACCGCATATGCATATGAGAAATGCACATACTGAGTAGATTACAACTATATGCGTTGAAATACTGTGATTAAAAATACCAAATCTAAAAATCTCCAAAATCCCCGTAAAAACATTCAGCCTAATTAATGCTCTCACCAAGCTATTTTCAATGGTCAAATTAATGTCAAAAATGATTGGAGAAACAAAAAAGAAAGCCTGCGTCAATAGCGGTTGAATTACAGAAAACCCCTTAAACCGAACAGTTAACACAGAAGCAATTAGACATAATCCTACCCCAAAAAGTACTAGATCAATAATTGACAGAAGAGTGAAAAATGCAAACTGATAAATATTAACATCAAGATTAAAGTACAACAATGCAAAAAGAAGCGCCATAAAAGAAATTGCAAGGTCTGGTAATTTCGAAATCACATGACTAAATGGCATTAAAAATCGGGGAAAGTAAACCTTCTTAATTAAACTAAAATTATCTTGAAAGCAGCTAGCAGAACTACCTGTGCTTCCAGCCAAAACGTTCCAAAAAATAAAGCCTGAGTAGATGTAGAGGATGTAATTTTCTAAATCAGAACCAACCTTATTCCCAAGAACAAAAAAGAAGATAGCTGTCATTATCATTGGGTTCAACACGCCCCAAAATAAACCCAACCAAAAGCTATTATACTGTAGCCGGAGGTTTCTCCAACTTAGCACATATAGAACATTACGATATTTAGAAATGAGTCGTAACTCTTCCCACAGAATAGGCTTACTAGAAATTAAAAACTCTTCCTTTTTCACTTTAATAGAATTTCATTTCCTCCAGTAAATCCCAGACCAATCTATCCATTGATAGCTATTACTAATATTTCTTTTTTCTCTAAACTCGTCAACCGCTTTCTTACAAGGAGGCAACACTCCATAATCATCCACTATAACAAAACCACCTGAAACCACCCTATCATACAAAGCGTTAAGAGAGTCCATGGTAGATTCGTAAAGATCTCCATCGAGACGGAGCACGGCTATTTCATTTATAGGTGCATTGGGCAAAGTGCTGGAGAAAAGGCCAGGTAAAAATTCAACATTCTCCTTTAGTAAATCATATTTATCAAAGTTGTTTTTCACCTCTTCAAGCCCAACTGCCAACCCGGGAAACACCTTTTTGCTAATGTCGAACTCTTTGTCTTCTTCCAATTCTGGGACTGGAACACCATCAAAAGAATCTGCCACCCACACCTTACGATCATGTTCTTGGTAAGCCTGAAGAAGACCTGCCATAAAAATAGTGGCACCACCATTCCATACTCCGCACTCAATTAAATCTCCTTGAATATTCTCTGAAATTAGTTGTTCAAAGCATCTCTGAATATTATCCATTCTTTTTCTTCCTATCATAGTATGAGCATATACCAAATGTTGAGACCCCTCAGCTAAGTGCCTCCCTTCATTTCTCCTCTCTTTCATGAGTTCGAACTCGGAGGCATAATACTTTTTAATATTATGAAGCTTCTCATAAGCGATTCTCCTGTTGAGTAAAGACTTGCCCTGTACCCAACCTTCAGCCAAGGCTTGTATTCTTAACTCATTTTCAAGATAATGCTCATTCAAAAGAGCCATTTTGAGGAGATCTATATACCTTTTCCTTATTTCCATAATAAAAGTACTCTTTATTTACTCGCATTTTTCTTAACCAAATCATGCAGATATGGATAAAGATTATCAAAAATTAATTGATGCCCCTTTACGTTTGGATGCCCTCCAAAATCTAGAGTATAATCGGCTGCTTCATTTGGATGTAATGCTTGAGAAATATCTAGGACATTAATACCCAACTCCTCCGCAATCATCAGGTCTAAATCATTTTCCTCCCATTGGTACTCAGAAAATACAGGCATATTTACTATCAAAAGTTCTACTCCCGACTGGTCACAAGCTTTCTTAACCTCAAAAAAAATCTTATTTAAAATCCCTTCCTTTCTCGAATCTAATAGCTTATCTAATGATTTTCCTTTGGTCCTTAACAAATTTGAAGATTCATATAAATCGTATATAGCACCATCATATTCGAGAGAAAAATCATATCCGCTCAAACGATTCTTTATGTGAATCCATTCTAGGTGAGGATGGTAAAACATTAGCAAAACGTCTGGGTTAAAGTCCAAAATCTCTTCTTTAGCGGTATACGCTGAGTTGATAAATAGACGTCCAGGCACAGAAAAATTTAGAATATCGAAATTGTATCCTTTGCTTTTTAGCTCCAACTCTATTAGATCGTCAAACCTCTGCTCTTTGGGAATCATCCAGCCCATTTCGACAGACCCTCCTGCAAGTGCTATGCGATACTTATTATCAATTGGGGTTTTCTCAATATCATCATCCCTCATTCCCCATTGATTAATATCAATTTCTATTCCTGTAACATCAGTTGTTTTAGAAGCGGCTAAATTTGTATATCTAGCATCGTTAGTTTTTAGCAAGACCTTTTTGCCATAGATTTCCTGTCTAAACAACTCAGACATTATATAGTCATTATTACCGTTGATAATAGGGCTCATCAGACTATGATTATCTAACATATTGTCATAATACCCTGCCAACTGTACCTCTCTATCATCAGGGTTTAGGGTGAAGTGAAATAGAGCCTGTATATTTTTCCCTTCAAGCCTTTCATTCCAAAACCCTTTCAAAGTAGCAGTATTAAAAACTAATACTAAGGTTAACATCGCTATTGGCCAAAACAAGTTGGGCATGATTATATCGGAAATTACTTTATTGTTTTTTCGAAGGAGAAAGTAATTCGATACCCATAAGGCAAGTAGCGGCACAACTAGAACCAAAAGTAGTTCTAGTATCTCACTAGTCTGACTGGACCATGAATTTCTAATTAACCACCACCAGCTTGATAAGCTTTCGCTGGACCAAATAGACCAGAGAACGGACATTATTAAAAAGGTACCCAAGATTTTTAGAGCAGCATCAAAAGCTTTACTAGCAACACTCTTCTCTAAAGCTCTTTTTGATGAAAGAATTGTACCGAAGGCTATAGTAAAGCCAAAGAAGCCCCAAAATATCACATCGGTAACATCTACATCAAAAACACCCGTCAGCCAGAAAAACTGATAATCATGAAGAAGCAGAGTGATAGCAAATGATAGTAGAGTCACCCAAAAAATAGCCACTTTAGTTCCGTACTTCTTTAGCCTAAAATACAGTGGATTGAAGTAAACCTTGACAATAAAGTCTTTCCAATAAATGTTGATTCTTCTCCATAAATCACCAAAGCCGGAAGCAGCAAAATGGTTCTTAAAAATATCTGGTAAATCATAGCCCAAAAGGCATAACACACCAACAGAAAAATGAAAAATACCTGAAAGTCTGATTGTCAATAAATAAGAAAACACGAGGTATTTAAGCAAATTAACCTGAGTAGTAAGTTCAGAAATCTCTGGCAATAAATAGGAGTATATTATTCTGTATACGAATAGGTGAAATACTCCTTTCGCTACTAAACCAGCTCCCCTCTTATATATTTCCAATTCATCTCTCTGATAGTAATTACTTTGATAAAGCTTGTAATCAACTACAGGAAATAGAGGAAAAATAAGGTTTGGAAGAAGTAAGAAATACCCTAACTGATCCGTAAACGAAAGCTTAGTTCTCTGATATTTCATCTCATAAAGAAACAGTATCAACCTGAACATGAACATACTAGAAAGGATCACCAGCATTGAGGAGCCTAGCCAAGGTACTCGCCAAACACCACCTACAACCAATGCAAAACAAACCGCGATGGATATCAGCATTACCTTCTTCCATCTTATATCTAGAGTTAGATTACAAAGAGCAAGAATTCCTACTGAAAACACCAGTAACAATATAGCCTCTAACGGAGGAAGAATTAGGAATAAAACTCCCGCGGTAGACAGGGTACTGAAGAGTCTCCTCCGTTTAAGAGGAATTACCGCATTCAACAAAATTATGAGTATAAAAACAGGAAATATTCGTGGAAGATTAAATGCCTCTTCAATATTGAAATGCCATAGAAAGCCAGCTACAATTACAAGCTGAGCAAATATAAATATGAGGCCTCTATGTTTATTTAGGGTATTCATTTGCTCTCAGAACCAAAACGAGTTTTAATAAAGGCTGTAAATGTGGCCAATTGTGAAATACTGAAAAGAATGGAGGTAGCTATTCTTTTGGAAAAGCTTAATTGCGCGAACACAAATGGCCATTTCAATAAGCCCCAATAAAATTGAGCCCTAAACGGCATTGGCGGCACATCATGTTCAGTTAGCACCTCTCTATATTGGTCAATTGCCTCTCCATACTTTCTGTGCAACCTCCAAAAAGAGAAGAAGCCCAATCCATGCGCATGATCAATAATTGCCTTCTGCTCATATTTCATTTGAAAACCTCTGGCCAACCATTTGGCGCAGAAGGCCCGGTCTTCCCCAGCAGAGGTTCGGAAGTGTGTATCAAACCCTCCCACCGCCAAAAAGGTCTTTCTATCGACCAGTAAATTATTAGATGTAAAAAAGTACCAAGGTGTTTCTCTAAAGTATTCATATAAGTAAGAAACAAGACTTTGACTGGCATCTGAATACAGATTCCTACCCAATTTGTTCTGCGTTTTACCCCCAACCATTACACCCTCTTTGGCTGCATTCATTAAATGCTCCAACCAGTCTTCTTCTGGCTCACAATCATCATCTAAAAAGGCTATAAACTCACCCTTAGCCATAGCAACACCATAATTTCTTGCTTTAGCAGGTCCTGAATTTTCTTGATGTAAAAAACTACAGCGCAAATCTGGTTGGAAGAACTCTTCAATACTTTTCAACGGAAACTCTCCTCCATCATCGACCACTATTACCTCCCAAGCACCTGAGTAGCTTTGGTTCAACAGAGCTGTCAAACATCGGTTTAATTGGTCAGGCCTGTTATATGTAGGAATTATAATTGATACTAACACTCCTTCACCTTTCTACATCCAGTTGATAGACTATAATATTGTTATAGACTGCTGAATCGATCAACCGTAAATCTCCGTAATCCACTAATCTTTCAGTAATCAAGAACGCAGAAGACTCATCAGCACCAAGTGCATTTAAGGCTTTAAGCTTTTGAATACTCAAAACCATTTGTTCATCCAATCTATCCACAAATAACAATGAGTCTAGTTCAAAAATATACGAGTCGGTTCTTTCTCTAATTGCAAACTTGTTTATTCTTCTTCTATTATTAATACTTGAATTAATATTAAAAAATATATTCGACTTAAGTGATTTGGATGGTTTTCTCTGAACAATAAACTCTGAGATGTTCTCATCTTGAACTTGAATCTTACCATGCCTATAGTAAGTCACACCATACAATATCAAATACTGAGCTACACATATGATGATAGAACTTAGTCCTAACAAGATTATACTTCCTGATGATCTCTCTTCAATAATTGATAGAAAATATGCAAAACATAAGCCCAAAGGAACAGATAAAAACATAAAGGCGTGTCTGTGAACAACAAACCACTGCAACATGAATACTAATAGTATGAGAAGAGCTATTATGATTAAACTGAATGAATACCAAAGTCCACTGTATTGCTCAGTCTTTAATAATCCGATAAGTGATTTGAGTGAAAGTTTTGAAAACTGCCTTTTTAAAAAAAACAACACAAAAACACTAAAAAACAAAAGCACCATCTGTTTGGTTCCCATCCATAAATAAGGAGCATTTCCGTTAAACAGGCCTAGTGTCGAATGCTCTTCTAATGCAAGAATAAGCGTACTATCTGTTGAAATCGAATGGAGAAAAACAAGACTAAGGATTACTATAAAAAAAAAAGAAAAAATAAAGAACCTGTTAACCTTACCATGCCGCACTTTAGAAAGAATATGATAAGTGATATATGCCGGCAAAAGAAATATGATAAACCAATGAAAGAAAAAGCCTATAACACAGACAACCGCAAAAACTCCAAAGTAGAGTTTCTTAGGATTGGCAAGAAGTAAAATTGCTAGTAGCCAGAAAAGATTAACCCAGATGTCTGAATATATGTAATAAGACGACTCTAGATTAACAGGTAAAAGCATAAAGACAATCGAGGAAATTAGGGAGACCCTTATTGATAATCTATGTTTTTTAACAAGTAACCAATAGAAAAACAAACTGGTAATCCCATAAATAATTACAGAGAAGTATCTAGCAGCTTGTATTGATTCTACCCCCACTATCCCATACCATTTACTTAGAAGCCAAAAGTGCAAAGGTGGCCAATTTCTATAAAAATGAAACTCACCATTATTTATATATCCTTGATTTTTGAAGTTGATAAGGTCAAAATAATTAAAATACGCTTTACTCAAAGCCATCCCCACCGGACTTAGATCAACGTCAGCATTTCCATAAAAAAAACATTCATTAGGCATAACTGCAATAACTACAGAGCACCCTGATAAAAAAACTATCAAACCGATAAGCACTTCTACGTAACTAGGCTTCCAATTCTTCATTATATATCATTTCTGTATTTACAGCCCATATATTACTATGATCAGTTACCTTATTTATTAAGTTGTCTACAGCCTCTTTGGCAGTGAGCATAGAATGATCTTGATTATTATATCGATGGGTTCCATTCCTTCCAATGAGATAGAGGTTGCTTATGGAGTTAAAGTAGGTTTTAACCTTACTGAATTCGTTATAGCTTCCCACATAAGAAGGATACGCCTTAGGCATCTTAACTACAGTACTGTCCAATACTTTCGACCTATCGATAATTCCGATCCTAGATAGTTCCTCGATTGCCAAAGCAGTCAAATCGGTTTCCGACAGTGTCCATAGATCATCCCCCTTTTGGCAGAAATACTCAGCACCAATCCAGTACTTGCCCTTTTCAGCCACCATATATGGGCTCCAATTATGAAATAGCTGAACTCTGCCGAGTTTGACATCACCTTCCTGAATGTATAGCCAATTATCCTTTACATCCAAACCATTTTTGTCTTTGAGTACAAGTTCATCAAGCAACAACCCAACAATCAAAAACTCTCTATACTCTAAGTCAGAGGCTATATTGCGAATAGCATTCGGTACAACACCATTCATACTGCGAACTAGGTTTCTTACAGGCATGGTAGAAATAATGTCTTGACATCTTATCAACTCCCTTTCTCTAGTAACCAAGTTTGTGCATGTAGCTCCGCAAACTTGCCCACTCATAAAATCAATAGAGTCAACTACTTGATTTAACCTAATCTCTACACCATTTTCAATACACTTAGAAGCAACGGTCTCCCATAACTGCCCAGGCCCGCATTGAGGGTAGAGAAAATACTCAGTTAAGGTTTGCTCAGTTTCTTCACTAGCAAAAGACTGTTTTGAAGGATAGAATAGTGTGGTGAGATAATGCCTTATTATCTTTCTTAAACTAAGTCCCTTTACACGTTGACGCCCCCATTCCGCACTGATTTCGGTGCACTTTTTGCCCCATACTTTTTCAGTATAGTCTTTGAAAAACGTTGAATACAACTCGTAACCAAATCTATTCACGTAAAAGTCTTCTAAGCTCTGTTCTTCTTTTCTAGGAAATACCCTGCTGTAAAGAATTGAAAACAGAATCTTTATACTCTTCCATAAACCGATTTTAAGAAGGGTATTCAAGTTCAACTTAATAGGGTATTCAAAAAGCTTTTTGTTGTAGTAAATTCTTGACTTTCGAGGCCTAATAAGCATATGAGGCCTATCAGGGCTTGCTCTTTGATCAATTTTTATAGTCTTCTGCCTATTATGATAAGTGGCTACCACTTCATCTTCAGGAGCCAGAATTGGAAGAAATTTTTGCCACCAATTCAACACCCAGTCGGACTTAGAAAAAAACCTATGCCCCCCTATATCTATTTTATTGCCTTTATAGTCTACCGTTTTACTAATTCCTCCCACCTGACTATCTGCTTCAATGACAATTATCCGCTTCGAACTTCTAGTTGAAAGCTCGTAAGCTGCTGTTAAACCAGCAGGACCGGCCCCAATTATGACAACAGTATTATTTCCCTCGTTTATCATACCTTGGGTTTAGTTGTATCGTAGATAAGAGATGAATCGGCAAATGAAACACTGTTCTGCTTTTGTCCCTTGAAAAAGTGTGAAACCAGACCTAATACCAAGCCAAAGGCTCCACTAATTAAGTAAGTCCAATGCAAAATGATCACTATAGGAAGCTGTTGACGAAAGTGTTTAGAAAGGAAAAAGTAAACGTTTCTCTTTATTACTAGCAGTATTAAAAAGAAAGCAAGAGAAAGAAAAAGCGCGTATGTGTAAAATAAACCAAAACCGAGACTGATCAACAACATGCACAGTATGAATACAGCGGCCCGTTCGGAATTCTTCACATTCAAATCTCTCTTTCCCCATTGTTTATATTGAAAGAGAAGTTCGGTCCATGGTTTTGCTCTTAAAAACACATCCGTTTCAACCATACTTTTAAAAGACCACTTTTTCAGATGTTTAACTTGTAATTCTTTATTAAGCTTAATTCTATATCCTTTCAATTTTAAGCGATATCCGAGTTCAATATCTTCGACACTTGGTTTTGAAAAATCCGTATTGAAACCACCTATTTGTACAAAAGCATCTTTTCTAATGGCTCCACAAGCCCCCCAAAATGTGCTAGCCTCATCTGAGGCTTGCTGATGAGTATAATAATGGAGAAGATTACGAAATCTGGATACTACCGAGGTTTCTGCGGGTTCATCATCATAAGAACCTATTAGGGCATCAGGAGCGTTGGGAGATAAAAAATGATCTGCAACCTTAGAAAGAGTATCGGCACTTATTTCTACGTCAGAATCAAGAAAAAACAAGACATCTGCTCTTGCCTGAGAAGCTCCGATATTTCTTGCGTAAGCAGGTCCATAAGATTTATCCAGGCTAATAACTTTTAAATCAGTAGAGTCAACATTATCGAAAAACTGGTTCGCCCTATCAATTCCATCCAGAACCAAAACTACCTCGGCCAGATTTTCGGTAGAGTAAGACGAAACGGCATTCAAACAACGCCTGAGTTTCGAATCCAACACATGGGCTGCAATGACTATTGATATAGAGGAGCTCATTGTGGAATTATCTTTCTTATTTTTCTGCTTAGCAAGATTCATTTTCTTAACCTCCGGTACGGCTATATAGACAACATACTTTTTGTACAAACCTGCGAAGTTTGAGTATCCGTATGATTAGTAAGGTGACGAAACCTTTCTACCATTTTTGCACTTGACAACACCTCTATTGCTTTCAGGTAGTTCTTATGGTTGGAAAAAAAATCTCCTGCCAGAACTAAGTGCATTATGCCAAAAACTGTATCCAGCTTTTTATACTCACTTATAGACCCATGATCTAATTCTGAAAATTTAATGGCATCTGGGTTATAGAAAGTTGTAATCATTAATTCCAATAATTGGTATGCCCCAGATATCTGAGAGTAAGCATCAATAAGCTCACTTTCATATTCACCTTCATTTATATTAAGAAGGGCATTGGTTACCAACATCGCACTTTTCATTCCTACAAACACTCCACTGGCAAACATAGGGTCTAAAAAAGATGCGGCATCTCCAATTACGGCAAACCTATCTCCATACTTTTGTGAAACATCAAATGAATAGTTACTATTGACAGCAACCTCCATCGCCATTTTAGCACTCGTCAAGACTTCCTTACCTAACCTGCAAGAGTTAACCTCACTTATATAAAAATCTCTCAGCCAATCACTTGAACTACTTTTCTCATTTCTTTTCTTGCTTTTGAAGTAATCTAGCTCAACAACTACTCCAACACTAAGTCTTTGGTCAGAAACTGGAATCATCCAAATCCAACCCTTCTTTCTTCCTTCTAAGGAAACAATCCTCAAGTTTCCTTCCTTCAATATTGGGTCTAGTTTAGCCTTTTCCCAGTGAGCAGAAAGGGCAATGCGTTGACTAAGCTGTGGTTGATTTCTTTTAGTACCCTGCAACTTTCCGAGAAAAGCGTCTTGCCCGCTAGCATCAATTAGAAAATTAGCAAGGAAACATTCCTCGCTTTTGGTAACGACTTTCACATGTTTGTTTGATGAAAAATCAACGCTTGAAACTTGTGTAGCTTCCAATACCTCAGCACCAAGTTCACGACTTCTTTCCAGTAGAATTTTATCGAACCGATCCCTTTCCACGTGAAAGGATAAGTGTGAGTCGTCCTTAATGAGGTGATTAAAACACCAGTTAGAACTATTGGTATTATCGGAATTAGAAAATGTAACACCCGGTTTTCTTTTAAACTCCTTTTCCATTTGACCCAGCACTCCCAAATCTTTGAAAAGCCCGTAACAAAATGGCAATAAAGATTCCCCCACATGAAACCTTGGGAACTTTTCCTTTTCCAGCACCAACACCTTGAATCCATTTCTGGCTAAATTAGAAGCAGCAGTGCTACCTGCCGGACCACCTCCTATAATGACAAAATCGTAAACCTTATCCACTGTTATACTCTCATCATTTTTGCAATAACACTTCTTTGAACTTCCGATGTACCTGAATAGATGGTACTGGCCATAGCGTCTCGCAACAGACGTTCTGCTTCATGATTCTCCCTAAAGGCTTTACCAGCATAAATTTGAAAAATTGATGTGGCAAACTTTTTAAAAAACTCACTCACAAAGAGCTTACTGGCAGAGGCTTCCATCGTGCTCATCTTAGAACTACCAAGTTTCCAGGCAGCCTGATAAGTCATAAGTCTTGAAGCCTCCAATCCAACTTTTAAGTCAGCCAATTGATGACTTATTGCTTGATAACTCCCTATTGATTTATCTCCCGATTTCCTCTCTTTAACAAAGGCAATTGTATTCTCTAAAACACGACTCATAGCGCCCAAATGGATGGCTCCCAAACAGGTTCTTTCCCACTCCATGGACTTATTAAAAATCATTGCTCCGGCACCAGCTTTGCCAAGAACACTATTTGTTGAAAGTTCTAAATCTTTAAATCTAGCCTCTCCCATTTGGCATGTCCTCACTCCCATTTTATCTACTGAATCTGTAAGGGTTAATCCAGGCATTTCTTTGCTGAGCAAGAAAGCAGATATACCTCCAAAGAAGCCTTTCTCTTTATCGGTTAAAGCATAGGTTAGTATAACATCTGCCACAGGACCATTAGAAATGTAACTTTTGTGACCTTTTAAAATATAATTGTCTTTACATGCTACAGCCGTGGTTCTTACATCATATGTATCAGAACCGGAATGCGGCTCAGTCATGGCATTCCCCGCTATCCATGTACCATCGCAAAGCTTTGGTAAAAAGGCCTGCTTTTGGTCATTGCTGCCATAAAGCCAAATAGGAACGCAGCAGGCCAACATATGCGCTGACACAGCAAAACAAAGGCCTCCATCTTCGCAACCTTCTCCAAAAGCCTCAAGAGCTAAAACAGTGGTTAATGGATCAAGTCCTCGGCCTCCAAACTCTTCAGGAATACACAAACCAGGCAACTTAATTTCACCAAGCTTACTCCAGAGACTTCTATCAAAAAATTGATTTTTATCTCTAGTAACTATGTCCTCATTCAAATGCTTTTTTGCAAAGTCTAAAACCTCATTTTTAATATCCTCTTGGTATGGTGAAAAAGAAAAATTCATAGTTACTTCACTAGTAGTTTAAGGTCTTGATAGTTTACTTTTTGCGTACTTGTAAGAGGCAAATCATCTACAAAAAACCACTTATCCGGGAGCATATAAGATGGCAATTTGTGCTTAACATAGTCTTTCATTTCACCTATGCTAAACTGCGGATTGAAGGCTACAACAAAAGCAATGATACTTATTTCTCCTTCTTCACTAACTTCATTAATTACCGCTGCTCTGGAAATATTCTCATTACTATTTAAGACCGTCTCTATCTCATCGAGTTCTATCCGGTAGCCTCTCTTTTTTACCATGCGGTCTATTCTACCCAAATAATTGAAGCCTCCATTTTGAAGTCTTTGTACCCGATCTCCAGTTCTATACCAGGTGATCCCAGAACTATCCTCAAAAAATTTAGACTTATTTAATTCTGGCCGATTTAAATACCCCGGGCTCACAGAATCGCCACTTACCACTAACTCCCCTATTTCACTCTCCAATCCTTCCTCATTCAGGATTTCGCATTGAGTATGACCACAATTCACACCTATTGTCCTGGAGTTAAATTCATTTGGAAGATTCTTTGGAATGGTCCACCAAGTACACACGTTGGTTTCTGTCGGCCCATAGAGATTATAAAAATCAGCCTTGTTCCATACTTCTTTTACTGAAACTAATTGCTCTTTAGGAAAAACTTCACCCGCATAAAATACATGTCGGATTGAACTGTAATTTCTCCGTTTCAACTTTCCATACCTAAGCATGAGCATGAGAATTGTTGGGGTTGAATACCAAACCGTAATCTCCTTTACCTCTATAAGCTGAGCAAGCAACAGAGGATTGCGAATAGTTTGTTCATCCATTAGTACCACCTTAGCACCATGCACCATAGCTACAAAAATGTCGAATACCGCCAGATCGAAATGAAAAGGTGCTACAGAGCTGAAGATGTCATTTTCTGAAAAACTAAAATTTATTGAAGCCCAATTGATAAAACTGAGTGCATTTTTATGCGTTATCATAACTCCTTTCGGAACACCTGTCGATCCGGATGTATAGAGAATAAACGCTAAATCTGATGGAAGTTTTAGCTCTGATTTACACCAATTCAGTTTTAAAATGAGCAAAGAGGTATTTGGAATCGGTCGTTTATCAACTATAGGGATTCCTTCAAGGTCTAATGAGCTCTTATCGTCACTATTCAAGATTAAAGCTTGAGGCAAACTATCACTTAAAATTGCCTTCAACCTATCCAATGGTGCCAGCTTATCTACGGGTATATAAACACAACCATTTAATACGGCACCCAATAATACAACCAAGGTATCGATGCTTTTTCCGGACCAAATAGCTACCCGGTCTCCCTTTTCAATTCCAATGCTATTGAGAAAATCTAACAACTGGTTTGATCTCCAATTAATCCCTGAATAAGTCAGCTCTTCAACCCCAGGCAAATCAAATGCTGGATTATCAGGATAATCAGAGAAAGGTGTTAGAAGTATGTTGGATAAAAGCCTATCCACCTTTATCCTTGACGTTTACGCTCTACGAAATTTTCAATCAAGATGAGCGTATCTAGATTATCCCTATCTACCTCATGAGCATCAAACTCTATGTTAAATTCTGTTTCAATGAATTCGACCAGTTGTAAAGTGGTGATTGAGTCAACAATTCCACTTGAAATCAGGGTGGTAGTATCAGATAGCTGTCCAGCCTCATTTTGATCCAAAACATTCTGAACCAAATAGTCTTTTAGTCTTTTTTTTATTTCCATTAGTCTCTTTCTCTATCCAGCTTGTTCAGAAATTAGATACCGAAACCTTAATTATAAGCCTATTAATTCATTTATAAGTCGATAAACAAAATATAATTGTCGCGCAATTCGAAGCTCTTCATATTGTCCTATTCTAAGCTCCTTTCATTTTAAAAACTCATTCACCTCAACGCTCTTCACTTGAAAAAAGCCACCCGTTCGGTGGCTTTTTATTTTGACTATTAACCTCAACCTTCAATAGCCATCAACTTATTTCTTTATGATGGAAAGCTCCACTCTCCTGTTGAGTGCCCGGCCTTCGGCTGTGCTGTTGTCTGCTCTTGGGTTGGCTATGCCATAACCTTCGGCTTCTAACCTATCTGCTGCTACATCTTGGCTTACTAAGTAGGCTTTTACTGCTGCTGCTCTTTGTTTGGATAGCGCTAGGTTCGACTGGGCATTACCGCTATTGTCGGTGTAGCCCGATAGCTTCAACCTGAGCTCTGGGTTGGACTTGAGTAATTCCACCACCTGATTGAGCGACTCAAACGACTCTTCTTTCAGGTTGGCACTGCCAGAGTTAAAGGCGACTGATTCTGTGGCCAGGCTCAAGGCTTTCTTGATCGCCCTTTCCTTCTCCAAAGCCAATCTCTCCAGCTCTTTCATCTTGGCCCTTTCAATCTCTTCCACCCTTCTGCGCTCTGCTGCTGCTTCTTCGGCTTCTTGCTTGGCTTTCTCCACTCGCAAGGCTTCCAGTCTGGCTGCTTCTATCTTGGCCAACTCTTCTTTTTCAATCTTTAAGAATAGGGCCTTATAGGCTTCTTCTGCTTTCTTATTGACTTCCTTCTTCTTGCCTTCTTCCAAGCTCTTCAAGTAGCACAAGGCTTTTTCTTTGTCTTCTGGGTTCACCAGGTTTTCATCGAAAATGCGTTGGTCTATGATCCTGTTCACTACGGCTAGCCCTTCTTCTTCACATACATTGGCCTTTTCTTCCGGGGTGTTAAGCTGATAGTGAAGCCCAAACTCATTGAAGCCATCAGCCAAGAACGGGGCGTCTTTCTGTCCAAAATCATAGTTGTAGGTGAACAACAGCTTTGGCAACAGCTGAGCTCCAATACCAATGGTTGGTCCGTAGTTATCGCGGTAGCCCAACGAGGCTTTGAACTTGTCTTTGAAGTCCAACTCTCCCATTACATCCAGTTCGGCACCAATGGTTTCTCTCAACCTCACTCCCAAATATGGGGTGAAACTCAGCTCTGGGTTGATGGTGAAGCCATATCTTGCTCCACCTATAAAGTCAGGCACGTTGTCATCGTTAATGCGGATATAGGCATCGTCTGACAGGCTTTGGTTGATTACCGTTGGAACGGCCACATCTATGCCCAGTCTACCTTTTCGGTAACTGGCCGAAAAGTCTACACTCAAGGAGCTTCCATTGTTACCCAGTAAGTCTACCAGCACATTGTCCGATGGGTTTTCTGGGTTCACTCTTTCTTCGTTCAGGCTGAAGAAGGAAAGACCAACTTGGCTACCTATACTCAGTCCATCGTTTGCTTCGCCAAACAGTTTATAGCCTATGCCTCCAGAGAATTTGACCTGACTGGTGAAACCAATGTCGGCTGTAGTTACATTTCCTGTAAAAGCCAGCTTATTTCTAAAAGTAGAGTTATAGGCCAGGGCGAAGTTCTTTGGTGCCCCGACCAGCCCCCCAAACTGGTCGCGGTACACCAAACTTATGTAACGATGCTCCTGAAAGACTGCCCCCGAAGGGTAGGCCAATGTGCCTGCATTGAAGTACTGATTGTACAAGGGTACTTGCTGTGCCTTTACGCCTATCGCTATCAAAGCCATAGTAAAGACAAGGATGAATTTGTTTCTGATGTTTTTCATTTGCTTATGCATGACTTTGATAATTATCTGTTTCTAATGATGGTCAGGAAGCCTTTAATGGTTCTGGCTGGGCTTGTAGATTGCTCGTTTTCAAAGATGAGTATCTCGTAATAGTAGGTACCATCTGGCACCGGATTGTCCTTGAACGTCCCTGCCCAATCGTTGGAGTAGTTCACTTTGCTGTAGATGAGTTTTCCACCTTGAGCAAAAATTTTCACCTGGTTGAACGGGTTGTCCAGCAAGTCTTCAATCACCCAGGTTTCGTTGATTCCATCACCGTTTGGCGAGAATACGTTCTTCACATCGGCTCCTGGCTGGTTTTGGGTGTACTCCCTCACTGGTTCGGCCACCACATCTTCAATAGTTATGCTGAAGGTTTGCTCGAAAGTAAGCCCGCCTGCATCGGCTACCTGCACACGGATGCTTCGGCTTGCCCCATCTTCAAAATCTATGGCTCCCGCTGTGCTCAAAGTGTTGCCACTAATGGCAAACTGCGCATTGTCGGCATCGCCATCACCGGCCATCAGGCTATAGGTGAAAGTGTCTCCATTGTCTGGATCGAGCGACATAAGCTGACCTACTTCTTGGGCTTCATCGGCTTCATCGATGGTGGCATTGGTAAGGCTCAGCGTAAATGGTGCTTCATTTACATTACTTACCGTAATTTCAAAGGCCTTGGCAAAAGTTCCGCCTGCTCCATCGTTGGTTTCAATACGAACCGAATAGCTGGCTTTATCCTCAAAGTTGAACGAAGTGTTGTTCGCTTTTAAGGTTGAACCATCCACCGTGAAGCTGGCATTGTCGGTATCTCCTGCACCACTTACTAGTGCATAAGTGTGGGTGTTACCAGCATCGGCATCAGCCGTAGTCAGTGTTCCAATAGCTGCATTCAACGCATTGTTCTCGGCTATTGAAGTGGTACTTATAGCGATGTCGGTTGGAGCGTTGTTGAAGTCATCATTAACGATGGTTACCGTGGCTCCATCACTGATATCAACCCCCAAGGCAGTGCTTAACTTACTCATTGAAACAGTCAGTGTTTCATTGGCCTCAATAACCAGATCGTTGGTTGGAGTTACTGTAAAGGTTTGCGTTTCTCCGGCTGTTCCGGCAAAGGTCAGCGTTTTACCCGCAACGGCTGTGTAGTCGCTATCGGCTAGCGTTGCTGTTCCATCTGCTGTATTTACTTCTACCGTGAACCCGCCCTGAACGGCATTGTCTAGGGTAGCCGTAACTGTAATGGCTCCGTCTCCTTCATTTCCGCTGGCATCGGCAAGGGTTACTGCCGCTGCATCATCGTTCTTGATCGTCAATACGGCCTGGTCTGTGATTACTACATTGGCTGTGGTTCCGGACAGGTTGCTCAAGGAAACAGTAAAGGTCTCATCGGCTTCGAGTTTGCTATCAACACCCGGAGCTATATCCAGCTTTTGAACTTCACCATCGGTTCCGATGAAGGTTAATGTAGTTCCACTAACCGCGGTGTAGTCTCCATCGACCACCGTAGCTGTGCCATCGGCAGTCGATAGATCAACGGTAAATCCGCCTTCTATAGTCCCTTCAAGTGTAGCGGTAACTAAGAAAGACTCTCCATCTTCAAACTGGCTCACATCTTCAATGGTCACCTGTGCATCGTTGTTCACAATAGTATAAGTGTACACTGTATTGGTACCCAAGCTGGCACCAGAGGCATTGGATAGGGTTATCACTACCGTCTCATTTTCCTCAATAAGCGCATCGTCAACAATTGTCAGGTCTATCCTTTTGCTAAGCTCTCCTGCTGCAAAACTGAGTGTACCATTGGCAAGAGTGTAATCAACTCCTCCTGTAGCTGTACCCGATACAGTATAGTCAACTGTTGACGCGACCAAACCAGCTTGACTTAGCATTACTTCTATGCTGGCGGTAGATACTGATTCTGCGTTACTCTCGGCCGTTGTGTTGAATGAAACTACTGGCACATCATCGTTTAGGATGGTTATTGTCGCCTCATCCGTAATGGTTACTGTGTTCGAAGCATCTGTCACCAAGTTGCTCATGCTAACCGTCAGTGTCTCATCACTCTCTACACTCGAATCGGCCGTTGGGGTGATCGTAAAGCTTTGGGTCTCTCCTACTGTTCCGGCAAAAGTGATGGTCTCGGAAGTCACAGCGGTGTAATCCATACCTGCTTCGGCAGTTCCATTGCTTGTACTTATATCTACCGTGAAGCCACCAACTACAAAAGCATCGGAAGTTAGGGTAACTGTAATAGCTCCATCATCTTCATTGGCCGACACATCGGCAATGGTCACCGTTGCTGAACAAGCCTGCGAATCGTTCTCGATTGTCCAGTTGAAGTTGTCAATCAATGATTGTCTGGCGGCTGCACCTGCGCAGTATTGGAGGCCTTCGACATCAAATTGAACATCGGTTATTAGTTCTTGCTCAGAGATCGAAATCAAGAATGCGTCATAGTTTTCAACTGAAAGCCCAGAGTTCTTGAGCATCGAACCAAAACTGGTTACACTCGTCAACTGCCAGCTACTGATGTCTTGATCGAAGCTGGACGCGCTCTCGAACATATAAGCGACATCGGTTGCCTTACTCATATCCCAATTGCTGAGGTCTTGATTGAAGTTAGGTGAGTCTTCGAACATTCTGCCGAAGTCCTTAGCATTACTCACATTCCATCCACTGATATCTTGATTGAAAGGAGTTTCATTCATGAACTCGTCAAAGTCTTCCACCTTGCTTACATCCCAATTAGAAATATTGCCATTGAAAGACTCTGCCTCCTCAAAGGTGCTGGCCATGTTGGTAATATTGGAGACATCCCAGTCGTTCAGGTCCTGGTTGAATACCAGTGCTCCCCAGAACATCTGCTCTAAACTCTCGAGGTTAGGGAAACGCCAGTTGTTGATTGGCTGATTAAATACCTCAGCATCTCTGAACATTCTTCTTACTCGTGTGGCACTAGCCAGGTTCCAATTACCAATAGGCTGATTGAAAGCTTCCGTTTCTTGGAACATTTCTTCAAAATCCTGTCCGCTGGATACATCCCAGCCTGTTATATCACCATTGAACAGAGCCGTCTGCTTGAACATTTCGTCAAACTTCTCCACTTTGCTCACGTCCCATGAATTCAAATCTTGGTTGAAGGCATCGGCATTTCTGAACATGATTTCCATAGTCACCACGCTGCTCACATCCCAAGCATCTATTGGTTGATTAAAGGCCTTCGTACCAGAGAACATGGCCGCCATATCCACTACATTCGAAACATCCCATGAAGAAATATCCTGATTAAATAGATCTGCTTCGGAGAACATACCAGTCATATCAGTTACACTGCTTACATCCCATGAAGAAATGTCTCCGTTAAAGGAATCTGCATTGTTAAACACGGACTCCATATTGGTTACGCTGGATACATCCCAGTTTGACAGGTCACCATTGAAATCCGTAGCCTGAATAAACATGCTCCTCATGGTAGTGACGTTCCCTACATTCCAGGTGCTGATGTCACCATTAAAAGGTGTGCTGCCAAAGGCACCACTCATATCTGTGACATTACTCACATTCCAGTTACTGACATTACCATTAAAGTCAGAGCCATTGAATATATCAGACATGTTGGTAATCAATGAAACATCCCAAGCTGTTAAATCAGGAGAACCAATACGGGTAGAGCGGAACATACCAGCCATAGATGGCCCTTGTGATAGGTCTGGAGCATCGGTTGCATTAATTGTCAACTCTCTATTTTGAAGGGCATTTTCAAGACTCTCCCATTCTTGGCTTCCCCACTGCTCAATAGACTTTATGTTGAAGTATTTCAATTGAAGCCCTGGGTAGTTACCTGTCACTTTAACAGTAAATGGCCCCGCAGAAGTATAAGTATGCTTAGCTGCTTCTGTCAAGTTGGTATCTATATTTCCATCTCCCCAGTCTACAGTATAATCATACATTAGCCCTTCAATAACACCAAACACCTCAATCTCTCTACTTATAGAATATTGAGCATCAAGCGTTATTATAAATGGTCTCTGTTCTACAGTCAGTTGACCATTAACTAAGTTGATGTTATAGTTAGCTGCGGCACCACCAGAAAGCGTGATATCATAAGTTCCAACTGGGCTCGACTCGGTTGCCGTGGTGGCTATGGTCGGTTCTGTGATATCTGCCTTGGTATCTCCGTTCTCAAAACCTGAATAGCTAATAGTAAGCTCAGGATTAGCCTCTCCCAAGAATTTGGTTTGATCGTCTGCCGTGGCAGTCAAATCTGTCTTTTCAATGATCAGGTCGGCACTCTCAAAACTTATGTCGTAGTTAGGGTTGAACAGGCTACTCTGCAAGGCATAAGTACCTACATCTTCGCCTGCAACCCTGGTAACTGCACCACTCAGTTCGTCACCAGCATTCAGTGAACCACTGGTGATTGAGTAAGCAAAGTCAGGGTCATTATCTCCATAGGTTTTGGTTGCGGCCTGGGCTGTTATGGTCAGGCTTCTTTGTGAAATAGTGAATACTCCCGGAACAACCGTTATTTCATAGTTGGCCGCACTGTTACCGTCAGTCAGGTTTATGGCATAGATACCTGGTGCTTCACCAGCATCTCTGCCTACGGTTACTACTTCATCTTCTCCTACTATGGAACCGCTTGTTACGGTAAATTCTAAGGTCGGATCGGTATCATCAACCAACTTACCCGCATCGGTTGCTTTCAATGCTATGGCCTTTTTAGCTACCGTAATCGTGCCTTGCACCTGACGAGATGTATACTCGGCATCTTCGGCCAAACTTACATTTACTAAAATCTCACCTGCATTGCCCAAGGTTACAGTAGAACCATTGATAGCCGCTCCAGTTTGGTCATTATCGAAAGTGTAAGTAACGGCTCCTGAAGAATTCGTAATTGCAGCTAAGTTGAAGTCGGCATCGCCATAAGTTTTGGATATATCACTTAGTGAAAGGCTTGGTATTTTCTTGGCAATAGAACCTACCGCTGTACTTTCAATATCGGTACCACTAATCTTACCATCATTCGGTGTTACCTCAAAGCTGATGTATTTACCGGCATCGGCAGCCGTTAACACATAAGTAGTGGTAGTGGCTCCTGCTATTTCTGTTTTGCCGGTTCCTGAATTATCCTCAGATCGGTACCATTTGAATGATGAATTATCTGCATCCAATTCGGCATCTATAAAGTTATAGGTGGCAGTCAAAACTTCATCGATGGTGGTTGTGCCCGAGACCTCCACTCCATTAACTGATGGTGCTGTATTGCTCTGAAGAACGTTTACAGTGAACTCTTGGGTCTTTGTACCACCATTACCATCATCTAAGGTCAAGACAATACTATGGTTACCAATGTTGGCTGAAGTTGGGTTTCCTGAGAGCACCAAACCATTCACTGTCAACCAATCTGGCCCTGTTGTTTTAGTAAGTGTTGGTACATCATTGTTCAGGTCTTCGTAGGTGACTGTATAGCTATAGGCTTCATCATCGGAGATGGATGTCAATGCATCTGAAGTAAAGGCTGGTGGAATATTAGTGATACCATCATTAATTAACACCGGTCCAAAGAATGTGCTTTCTTCTACCGTTCCGGTCAATACACCATCGCTAGGCCTTACTTCAAAGCTTACAAACTTGCCATTGTCGTCATTTACAACCGTGTAGCTTTTGGTGGTTTCTCCGACAATAGCTACTCTGTTAGCACCTGCAGAATTATCGGCTCGGTACCATTGGAAGGTCGTACGCGATTCAGGGTCGTCATTCGCATCTGAATATGCGTACGAACCTTCCAGTACCCCATCAACAACCAAAGATTTTTTAATACTTACCCCCTGAGCTACAGGAGCTACATTAGCTTCCTTTACCGTAAAGTTCCAGGCAGTTTGGCTGGTTAGCCCAGCAGAGTTGTTGCCATCGGCATCAACAAAGGCTGAGGCATCGAAAGTGACCGTATAGAATTGCCCTTCTAGTAAATCACTGTCTGGGTTAATAGTTACCTCTGCTCCTGAAATAGCCACCTCATTAGAAGTTACATCAATGACAGTTGCAATTCCTGTTATAGGTGTCAGGGTGATATTCCCTGTTCCTTTGGTCACCGTTTCCCTCATGGTGAAACTCAGGTTGGCATCTTTGGCCACATCTACCGAGCCATCAGTTGGTATAGTACTGATTACCGTAGGCACCACAGCAGCCACTACCGGCCCTGTATAGGTGGCGAATGTTTGTGTTCCTGCATCCGTTCCATCGTTTGGTGATACCGCAAATGTGATGTATTTGCCTACTTCAGAAGAAGTGAGGGTATATGTGCCTGAGGTTGCTCCACTTATTGCAGTTCTATTGGCCCCGCTCGCATCATCGGCTACATACCATTGAAGAGTTGAACCCGATTCTGCATCGCTATCTGCATCGCTATAGTTATAAGAACCTGTAAGCTCCAGATTGGCTTCTAAGCTACCAGCAATGCTTACACTACTAGCTACCGGTGCCGTGTTAGGCTGGCTTGTCGTGGTAAAGCTAATCACCGTAGGATCGGTAATAGCTGCAGTTTTCACTTCATTATTGCTAATGAAGGCTTCGTTCTCTATCAGAAGGTAGTAAGCCGTATTGTACGCTAAATCGCTAGACGGATTGATGGTTACTTTAGAACCACTGTAGGTCAAGGTGTTGGCAGGGAAAGTTTCAACCACATTATCATTGACATCGTATAGTACCACATTGTTGGCTGTGGTTCCTCCTTCTCCGTATACATAAGCCTGAATATTTTCGCTATAGGTCAGTGTTATGTTGGCCAAAATGGCCACATCTGTGGCATCGTCTGTCGGACTTGTGGCAGTGAGCATTGGGGTGCTTGGCAAGGCCAAAGTGCTGAATCGCCAAACGGTTGGGTCGGAGATGGTATATGAGGTTCCGTTATCAGCACCATTAATATGATTTTCTGTAATGAGAATGTAGTACTCTTGCCCAGCCTCAAGCTCTACAGATCCATTGCCTGCAACATTGATAAAACTAAAATTGAGGGTTCTATCATTATTTGAAAGATTGGCAAAGTAAGTTCCGGTTCTTGGAATAGTGTTCGATCCAAGCAATTGATCATTGGAAGCATCGTAAATTTGAATAAGTCCAGATTGAGCGGAAGTCTGTAATGAAATAGGTTCCTCGAAATTGATCTGAAAATTATTACCTCCTGCGTTAAAATCTGATTCTACTGTAGTTGCATCTAAAGCTGGAACCGTGCTTATCAACTTGGGTTGATTTGAGCTGGAGCCAATAGTAATAAATACCTGATCGGAAGTTTCAGAACAATTACCTAAGGTTACCAGTACCTGAAAACGATCTCTATCGTCAGTATTATCAAGGTTGAGAACAGTTAACCTGTTCGTTGTTGTACCCTCATATTTACCAGTTTGCTCTGGTAAATTCTGTCTAATTCCAAATGGATAATAAGTCCACTGATAAGTTGCCCCGTCTATTTCAGGAAGCTCAAAAGTCACACTTTTTCCGATGCTTCCAACTTGATCTTGCGGCTGATTAGTAATTAAATCATCACATTCAGTAATAAATGACCATGAGGTCTTGTCTGTAACGCCAACAAACTCTTTACCTGATGCTGTAAAACCAGTTTTAGGAATTAAAACGTAATATTCTGTTCCATAATCTAAGGCGGCATCTCCTAAAGAGATTGTTGCTACTGCACCATCGATAGACACTAAACTACCATTAGCTTCAATCTGCGTAATTAATTGATCATCTACGGACCTTTTTAACTCAATATTGCCAGTACCCTTTGTTACCTCGCTATCTAAAGTAATCACAAGCTGGGTATTTCGGCTCACTTTCTGTCTTCCATTATTTGGATTCAAGGAAGTAATGGTGATAGGAATCGGGGCATCAGAAAGTGTGAGTGTAATAAGTTCTGAAGTCTCCTCACAAATACCTTTAGTTACAACAACGAAGTATTTTGTTTGGTCGAAGTCTTCAGTAAGGTTGGAGATGGTGAGCTCTCTTGTATTGGCTCCAGAGATGTAGTTATCTACTGTGGCGTCTGAACCAGAAACCAAAGGACTGGTACTAGAATGGCTAAGCAATGTACTGGCCACTCCGCCAGCATATACCTTATTATTAAGCACTGAAATTGCCACTGACCTGTAACCAGCAAAACCTTCTTCAAAAACAGTATTGAGTGTTTGACCTCCATCATTGGTTGAGTATATACCCGCTCCACCACTTGTACTCCGCACTGCTATATAGACTAAGTCATTATCTATCTCTAAGTCACGGACAATAGAACTAGCAAGTTCGCTATTCGTTGGCATGTCAGTGAAAGTGGCTCCTCCATCGGTAGATATGCTCATGCCACTAGAGGTGCCAGCATAGATTGTTCCATTCGCTGACACTACCACATTTCTAACATTGTTATTTTTTAAACCGTTGGCAGAGGTTTTGTTTTCAAAACTATTGCCACCATTTGTAGAAATGCTCAACCCTGACTTGGTGGCCACATAAATATTATCTCCTGCTGCAAAGACATCATATACTTCATTGCTGCCTAGGCCATCGCTAGATGTTTTTCTAACAAAACTCTCTCCGTTATTGGTAGAAACTATTACTCCTCCGTTGATAGAAGCATCACTTATAGAAAGGAAAAGGGTATTGTCAAAAACCGAGATGTTGGCAATGTCATTGCTAGGTAAATCACTATTGGTTGTTGTTTTGATTGAAAAGGTTTCACCATTGTCTGTAGAGATACCCAAACCAGATTCATACCCAACATATAGAATTCCATTCTTTTCTAATACAACATTAATATTTGTAGAATCATTGAGTTGGGCAAAGCTTTCTCCGTCATTAGTAGACCTATATAATCCAGTAGCAGCACCTACAAATATTCCTGAAGAGGTGGCCGAAACTGAAGCTATTGAACCAATGTTACTCAACAATTCATCTGTTCTGTCATTTTCGTTAAACCACTGGTAACTAGCACCCGCTACTTCGGGAACCGAGAAAGTGACACTTTGACCGATGACTCCTGTTTGATCTTCAGGCTCAGTCAAGACTAAAGGCTCACAAACCGTATGGAAAGTCCATGTGTCTTTATTGGTCATGGCCAGGTTTCCGGCATCGCTTTCATCCTTTACCAGATCGGCACTTAAAGTAATGTAGTATTGGGTGGCATATTCGAGAGATACTCCTGATGTAACGGTAGCTGTACTACCTTCAATAGTCAAATCATTTGCCGTAAGTATTTGTATAAGGGCATCGGTACCATAATCATAGATTTTGAGTTCACCTGTTCCTTTGGAAACAGTCTTGCTAAACTCGATGCTCAGTTCGGTATCTATAGCTACATCGGTACTTTCATTGGCCGGGGTAATGGATGTAACTCCTGGCACATCCAGAACCGTTAATAAAAGATCATCCGATTGCTGCTTGCAACCATCTTTTGTAACCTCCACGAAATATATATTTCCACTCTGCTCTAATGTTACGTTGCTGATAGTCAACTGGTGGGTTGTCGCTCCCTCAATAAGGTTGTTTGATCCGCTATTTTGATCTTCAAGCTCAAGATTACTATTGTAGATCGATAGACCTACTAATGTACCCACCTCCAAGTGTCCATTATATTTATTAAGGGACTTTACGGTTTTCGTAAATGGGTCTGAAGTAGGGAATTGACTAAATGAATCTCCTTGATCAGAGGATACAAACAGCCCTCTACTTGTACCTACAAAGAGTTGTCCAGCGAATTCGTAGATAGCATTCACTAGATTCCCGTTAAACCCATTGGCTTCAGTGACGGTTTTAGTGAAAGACTCACCTGCATTTGTAGAGATAGAAATAGCTCCATCTTTAAAATCCGCTGTTTGTGTACTTACATAAAGCTTATTTCCAGATTTATAAACATCTCGAATACTATTGAAGGCAAGACCATCTGTAATAGTCTTCTGAACAAAATTAGCTCCATTATCATTTGAAATAAATAGTCCTTCACGGCTTCCTACGTAAAGAGTTCCTTCCACCTCATAGAGTACTTCAACCATTCCTGTAACATCCGAATGTTTACTGAAATTTGCCCCTCCGTCAGTAGAAACATGTAACCCATTTAGAGCTCCAATGTAAATAGTCCCATCTTCCGCTTTCATTACAGTCTGAGGTAGATTAGCGCTGGCATTTGGGGTGACTTGAAAAAGTGTTTGGAAACTGTTTCCTCCATCTTTTGAAATACTAACAGCTTTATTTATCTGCACCGCATAGATATTATCATCAAAGATCTTTATCTCTTTAATATCATCTATAAGCAATCCATGAGCCGTGTTCCTGATAACCCAAGTATTTCCCTCATCAGTTGTATAATAAATACCTGCGGTTGAAGTAGCGTTGTAGATGGTACCATCGGGTGCCCGATATACGTCCCGGTTTAAAAGTCCTCCTGTTATGTTTATTTCATCAAACCCTTCTTCTCTTCTATACCATTGGTAAGACGCACCCGGTATTTCTTCTACTTCAAAGGTTACATTGGTAGATGAGGCTATTGTCTTACCTGTTGGCTGGGTAGGAATCAAATTAGTATAACTCAAGCTAAAGTCATCTAATTTTTGGAATAGCGGAGTACCATAGGTTACGGAGTATTGCAAGGTTCCTTCTTCTACCGCAATGTTTCCTGTGGCATCGGTATCAAATTCAGCACCACCCTTTTTCCAAGAGAATGAATAATTGGCAGAGGCATCATAATCAGTGATTTCAGCTTCATGACTTGTTACAAATATGGAGCTGTGAGAGGCCAAGCCATTGTTACCGTTATCGGTAAGGTCGCGCAATAGATTGTCGGCAATATTTTTATGAGTACCATAAGCTGCTACCAGATTAGTGGCATCATGTGCCGAGGCAGCGCCCATTAGGCTGGTTACTTCTTCCTGAGTTAAAACCTTATCCCAGATGGTGATTTCGGCCATTTTGCCATCCAGGTAATCTTCTAGGCCGTTGTCATTATATTTTGCCCCTAGCGTTGCAATCCAGCCATCGCCAAGTGGCATATTCAGCGTTCCGCTGTCTTCCACATTACCATTCAGGTAGAGTTTTGTCTCACCAGTTGCATTGTCATAAGTGTACCCAACAAAATACCATGTATCATTAGACAGTACAGAAGAATTTAGGCGATCATTAGTACCATCCCATAAGGCTAAACGCTCTGTATCTCTGATGTAAAAACGACTCAGGTTGTCTACATCTGAATCTTGAAAGACCAAGACCTCGTTAAAGTCACCACTACCAATATTGCTCTCTTTATTCAGCCACATAAATACCGAGTAGCTTTTACCAGCTATATCATCGGTAAGTGCATTGAGTTGAACTGAATTATCTTCTGTTTCTTCAAAATCGAGGTAGTTGACGGCACTGGTACTTACTGTTCTGGTAATAGGATCATCAGCACAGAGTGTTTCATCAGCAATTAGATCTGCCGTAGTTGCATTGCTGTTCAAAGTCATGGTCCAGCTATCGGTGCTTTGAACAAAGTTTCTGGTGGCTATCAACTCGTAACTTCCGGCAGCTACATCGAAAGTATATGTAGGATCGGTTGAAACTTCTGCACCATCCTTTTTCCAGCTAATATGTTCGTACCAGTCAATGGCATTGAAGCACGGAATAGACTGCACATTTTGAAAATCAACCGTGAAGTCATTGACCATTAGCCCATCATTGCCTTTGCCAGAATGGTCTTTTAAAACATCATTAGTATCGTTACAATCTCCGAAAACAGAGTAATACCCAACTAAGTTGTTATACTTAGGGTGGCCGCTATTGATCTTCGCCATCATGGCTTGCCTAATATCAGCTCCTGTCAGCACCTCATCCCATACAGAGATTTCTGCCATGTCGCCATTATAGAGGTCACTAATACTATTGCCATCAAACTCCTGACCCAATGAATATTGTGCAGATGCATTTGGAACGGAGGTTCCAGTAGTAAACCGGTCATTTTCTATACCATCTACGTAAGTTATCGTTTGACCCGTGGAATGATCGTAGGTCCAGCCCACATAGTGCCAGGTGTTGTCGCCCATGTTGTAAGATGCCGACTCGTTGGTAGAACCTCCCCTATTTACTTCCAGATTGTCTGAACTAGGATCAATCCAAAGGAAAGACAGGTTATCTCCATTTGCCGCATTCACGGCAAAGAGTGCCTGATTGGTAGTAGTATTGTTTTCAGCCTTGACCCACATAAAGACAGAGCGGCTTTTTCCATCCAGATCATCTTGTAATGCATTTAAGTTTACCCAGAAATCCTGTGTCTTATCGAAAGAAAGTACTCCTGTGGCGTTGGTGTTGGCCTGATAGGTTACTGTGCCCGATTCGGCAATGGTGGCGTTTTGGAAAACATCTACACCTTGTTCGGTACTTTGAAAAGTAACTATGTAGCTGACTCTTTCAATTGGGGTTTCAAAAATATCATATCTACCATCAGTAGTAGCACTTGTGCCATTCGAGAAATCATAAGAATCTCCGCAAACCGCCACTTCCTGTGTGGTGCAGGTGACCCCGGCTGGGCAATCTGCCAGAACCCTAACCAATCCTACCCTATCCATGCCGTTGGCATCAACACCCGGAGCCCCGATGGCCAGTATCAGCCCATCATTTGATGCAGATACGGCATGCCCCAGAATGTCTCCATCCATTTGACCAGTGATCTGCAAGTCTTGCATTACCCACTCGCCTCCTAAAAAATTGTAGACCTTTACGGCCCCTACTTTGTCAGTGGTCTGATTTTGGTATCTCGGTGCTCCAACAAACAAAGTATACCCTGCAGGGGTAAGGTCTATACTGTTTCCAAAACCTTCTCCACTGGCTCCTTCGAGTCTACTTCCCATCGCTGTCCATTCCGGATTTCCCAGAGCATCAGCTCTAAGTTTATATACATCGACTGCACCAGTTGAAGACGAAGAGTAACTTGCGATGGCCAGTATTTCGCCATTGAATGATGTGGCGATGTCAAATCCATGAAGCCCCCCCTGGCCATCTAATGATCCAGTTCCTGACCAGTTATCATTTTCATTTTTATAAGTGAATACTGTATTACCATCCCCAGTTGTATTCACCCAATTGGAAACGAATAATCGGGAAGCATCCTCTGAAAGCTTTACCGTCATGCCAAAAGTATCTACATCCAGACCACTCAAGAGTTGACTTCCTACTTGACTCCACCCCGAATTACCCTTTTTATAGGTCTCTACATAACCAGCCCGCGCACGGATATTGTCAGGGTCGTCAGTTTCTTCTTTTGGCCTATGAGCACCGACCACCAGATAGGTGGCATCTGCAGAAAAGTCAATGCTTATTCCAAAATGATCATAGATGTTATTTCCTTTTAAGGTATTTCCTTGTTGAACCCAGTCTCCACCCGTAAAAGCATACACCTTTACCGTACCTTCTCTTTCCTGATCTGTAGAATCATGGGCATTGCCAATAGCTATGGTCTGACCATCATCAGATATAGCCAAAGTCACAATTTCACCATCCACATCTTCAGTGTTAATGGCCGAACCCATCAAAACCCAAGCGCCACTCTGCTGTTGATAAACACTGACAACCCCCACATCGTTGTTATCATCTTCAATGTATTCGACCGTAATATAGGCAGTGCCATCTCCTGAGAATTTTACAACATCTCCCAGCTCCCCTCTTTCGCCTATCCCTATTACATCCTGACCTATTTGCTCAGTAAACTGTGCAGTTGCTGTAATAGGAAGAATGGATAAGCTTAAGAATAACAGAAGTCCAAAAAGAGAATAGGTGACTCCATTATTCTTTGAACTATTTGAAGAGGTCTTAGTTGAGTGTCTCATAAAGTTGATGTTTTGGTATTCAATAGTTAGCAGCGAAGAAACCAATGGTTTTTCGCGCATGAAAAATTATGTTCTGAACTATGGCTGTTTTGTTCTGAAAGTGTGTTTGACCCCTCTGTCCTAAAGGACATCTCCCGTTGGCAAGGGAGAAATAGCCCATTTTGTACTTTGGGCACTTTCCCTTAGCAAGGAGAAGAGACTTCCTGAGACAGCTTTTCTAAGCTTTAGGCTTCTGAGAGAATCTATTTGCGGCAAGTCGCCTTTCAGTCCATATAGGAATTGATAAGGCTAGATGTGTCGAGGTGTCCCGAAAGGGATATTCGAGTATAAAGCGAATAGAAACAGAAAACCTGAAATTGTTCTGAATGGGTGTTTTTTTGTTCCGAACCCAAAGGCCCGTTCATTGAGAAGAGCAAAAGCGGTTAAAAAAGCTTTTGAGATATAGTTATCACCAGAAGTTAGGAATTGGTCATTGGTCAATTGTCATTGGGTGATGGAAGTAAGAATTTTAGGCACTTAAATTTATACTACTGCCATTTCGGACCATCTTTGAGAGGCGCAAAATTAACAAGGTGGAATTTTGTAACGAAGCAATCTGACTATCGTCATGTGGGTCTAACTAAAAGTTAAGATTGCTTCGTTTTTATTCCTCGCTTTCGTAGGAATTGTTCCTCCTTTCCAAGGGTAACTGGGGAATTGGTGGATTAGTTAGTGGTCATTAGTCTTGGGTATTGGGAGTGAGAATCTTGGGCACTTAAATTTATACTACTACTACCATTTCAGACCGTCTTTGCGAGACACAAAATGAACAAAGTGGAGTTTTGCAACGAAGCAATCTTCTTATACTTTCCCATCCTTAAATCTTGGAGATTGCTTCGTCACAACCTTCTGCTGCGCGAAGCTTGTTTCTCGCAATGACGGATACAGTGAGGTTGTTAGCTCTGTAAGATACTGCTCTTAAAAGGCGGATTGCCACGTCCCAAGTTTGACTCAGGTCAAAACATTTCCTCGCAATGACGGTAAAGGGAATTACTCTACACGTATCTTCTTCAAGAGGTCATCACGATAGTTTTTACCAATAGGAATTTGCTCGTTGTTCATCAGCACATAGGCCGAATTAATGGCTTCCAGATGATCTACATTGATGGTGAAACTGCGGTGGGTTCGATAGAAGTTTTTTGGCAGTCTTTCAGAAAGATCGGTTAAGCTACCGCGGATCAGGTGTTTTTGATTCTTAACTGTGTGCACTTCTACATATACATGATCGCTTTTGAGGAAGCGTATATCATCTAGTTTGATCTTATGAAATAGGTTTTTCTCCTTAATGAATATGGCATCCTTAATCAGCAGTTCTTCATCCACCTTTCCTTCACTTTTCTGCTCGGCATACTTATGAAGGGCTAACTCAATGGAAGTGTAGAGGTCGTCTTTCTTGAAAGGCTTAACCAGATATGCCGGGGGAGCCACTTTCTTTACCCGTTCAATAGTACCTGCATCGGCATTAGAGGTGAGGAAAATGAAAGGGAAATCGTATTGTTCTTTAATGGTCCATGCCAGATCAACACCGTCACGCCTCCCTCCTAGTTGAATATCCAGAATGGCGATGTCGGGCTTTTCAGCCTCTATGGTCTCAATGGCTTCCTCGTAGTTGATGGCTGGTTCTAAAACTTCATAACCAAGGTCTTCAAGTATTAGACAAATGTTGTCTGCAATGACAATTTCGTCTTCAACAACTAAGATTTTAACCTGACTCATTAAACCGCTTTTCTCTCTAATGTATCTGTGAAAGTAATGATAAATTTACTGCCTTGCTCGTAATAATATTCAGCCGAACCATAAAGCTGTTTGGATAGTCTCCTAACCAATCTTAGGCCCAAACTCTTAGCTTTAGTGAGATCGAAATCTTGCGGAAGACCTACGCCAGAGTCACTAACTGTCAACTGATGTTTTCCATTGCCCAAATCTTCAATCGAAATACTTAACACTCCTTCTCCTTCTTGGAAGGCATATTTGTAGGCGTTTGAAATCAATTCATTCAAGATAAGTCCTAATGGTATGGCTGTATCGATGTCGAAATTAGCTTTCTGAGTGGAGTTAACTGATGCTTTAACATTTACAGAGCCAGCGTAGATAGATGCTAGTTCAGCCATTAATTGCTCGGCATATTCAGCAAAATCGATAGTAGCCAAATCCTCGTTTTGATATAGCTTTTGATGTATAAGCGCCATGGCCTTAACTCTATTCTGGCCTTCCATAAAAGTAGACAGCGCCTTTTCATCTTCAATTCCCCTCGACTGTAAATCGAGCAAACTGGAAACTACTTGCAAGTTGTTTTTTACCCTATGGTGAATCTCCTTTAATAATAGTTCTTTTTGCTCCAACGACTTCTCTACTTGAGCATTTGCCTTCTTAAGCTTTAGCCTATTGCGTTGAATAATAAGCATAATAGCAACTATCAAAAGCAATACTACCAGAGCACCTGCAATGAGATATCGCTGTTGCTTTAACTGAGCTGTTTGTCGTTTTTGGGTTTCCTGAAGTAAATTGTTTTGCGCTTCAATGCGCTCTGTTTCAAACTCAGCAGACATACGCGCTATGGCATCTGTTTTGGCCTGATCGTTAATATCTTGGGATATCTCTAAGGCCAGTTTACCAAACTCAAAGGCTTTTTTGTAATCCTTCAACTTAGCATAAAGGTTTGCTTGCCCCAAGGCCAACCGATATCGTACATTACCTGCTTCTGACTGTTTGGCCAATTCCCATCCTTCTATGGCATAAGGCAAAGCCTCATTCCATAGTTGCCTTTGCTTGGCTGGATTATCGACAAAAACAGAATCAGCCAAAACCAGCTTTTTCTCCACCAGACTGCCATAAACATCGCCTTTGGACTGAGGGGCTGTTCCTTCGGGCACATTGGCCACAGATTTCTCTATGTAATCATGCGACTTTTGGTAGTTACCACGATAAAACTCAATCGTAGACACATTTTTATAGTAATCTGCAGTTGGCCAACCAGAAGTGTTAATTTCTTTTGAAATCTCCCACCCTTTTGTGAGCGATTCAAAGGCTCTATCAAGACTATCTTGTTTAATCAATAACTGACCAATATTGGTATAGGCCAATGCTACTTGTCCTCTAATACCAATTGCCTCATTGATCAATAGAGCATTTTTCATATACTGCTTTGCCAATTCGTATCTGTTTTGCTCCTTCAGTACCAAACCGTAATTCATGTAAAAAGCTCTTAGGTTAACAGTATCAGGTGTTGTTTTTACATATCTAATTCCGTCCAATAAAATTCCAGAAGCTTTTTCCAGCTCTCTTAAATAGTAATACACTAAACCAGCATTATTATAAGCAGCTGCCATCTTAAACTCTGTACCGTCTTTTTTATTTCTATTTATTACTGCTTCATAATGCTCAATAGCATTATGAAATTGTGATGCCCTATCATAAGCTTTTGCCAGTTCATACTGTGTCAGTGTCAGTTCTTCATTCCATACCAGAGACTCAAAAACGGCCATTGCTTCTAGGTAGAACTCAAAACATTCTTTGCTTCCATTAGCTAAATAGGCTGCTGCTTTTGCCCTTAATACAAAGCCTTTGAATTGCGGAAACTCGCTAGAAAACCTTTCCGAAATCTGCAGTGCTTCATCCAAATAACTTAAACTTGAGTCTAAATCATTTCTTTCAAAGGCCTTACCTAATTCTAAATAGGTTTGAATTTTCAAAGTATCATGAACATCGGAATCAAGGATAGCTTTAAGCGAGTCTACCTCTTGTGAGAATAAAAAATGAGGTAGAAGAGTTAGCAACAATAGGAAGGGCTTAAAAATCACCTTCGGGGTAACGTGCATGCTTTAGTAGTATGGTTGAATCAATCTTTGAATTTACATTTCATTTATTAAAAATCTACAGCTATTAAATTGGGCTAGAACAAAAAAGAGCAACTTTTTCAAGTCGCCCTTTTTAAATGTGATTATCAATAGTTTTAGTTATCTCTCTTCTTGATAACAATGTAGTCTACAGATTTCTCTTTAACTAGATTGTTGAATGCAGGAAGATCATTATTCATGATGGTTCTAAGCTTAGCCAATTCAGCATCAATTTGCTCTGTTAGTTCAACTCTAACATCTTCAGACTGCTTAGTAGGTCTCCACTCCCCGCTTCCAGCTACACCTAACAATGCGGCTAGTTTGTTATTCAAGCGAATTGGGAAGTTCAACGGATCTTGACCCGACTCATTCTTGGTTTGGTAAAGTGCTTCTTCTACCTCAGTCATTTTAGCCATTAGCTCTTTACCCTCTTCTACAACATCTTTGTACTGCTCTTTACCCTTGATTTTAGCCATTAAGTCATTCATTTGCTTTCTTGCCTCGCGAATATCTTTAATAGCTCTGTGCATCTCGGTTACTTTAGCTGTTACAGTTGTTAAGAAATCGAATTGTGCTTTAATGTCCGCATCGGTAGAACCGTAACGAGGATCCTTAATCAGGTTGAAGGTAGTTTCTTGAACTTCATCTCCTACCTTAAGTCTGGCAGTATACTCACCAGTTGGGTACATTGGACCAGGACCTCTAACAGAAGCAGCCCACATAATTAAACCTTCGAAACCTTCTGGACCTTCAGACCTCATATCCCAGTTGAAAGAATTCAAACCAGCTTTCAGGTCGCGTTGAGGGAACGTTTTGATAGAGTTTCCTTCTGAATCTAGAATCTCGATAGAAACTTTCTCATCTGCCGGAGGAGCTTCCTTCATATTGAAGTAAATTACTGGTCCTGCTGGAGCATTCGTACCATATCTAAGGCTAAGGTCATTACCTCCGCCACCACCGAAACGTCTGAAGCTACTGCCTGAGCCCATCAATCTATAAGCATCCATTGGCTTAAATAAATGCACAGATTTGTTCGCTACTTCATCAGACAATTGGTGAAGCAATGTAAGGTCGTCTAGCATCCAGAAAGACCTACCTTGAGTTGCCGCAATAAGGTTATTGTCCTTAATGGTCAAATCTGTGATTGGCACTACAGGAAGATTCATTTGGAATGGCTTCCAAGAAGCGCCATCATCGAAAGAAACGAACATTCCTCTTTCAGTTCCAGCATAAAGCAAGCCTTCTCTTTCCGGATCTGCTCTTACTACTCTAGTGAAATATGTATCTGGAATACCAGTAGTTATCTTAGTCCAAGTTTTACCATAATCTTTGGTTTTGTATAAGTAAGGCTCATAATCTCCTAATTTATACTGCGTACCAGCTATGTAAGCACCACCTTTAACAAATGGATCTGCCTCAATAGAGTTAATCATCAAGTACTTAGGCATGTCTGGAGAAGTTACGTTTGTCCAGTTTTTACCACCATCTCTAGTTACGTGAATCAAACCGTCATCTGAACCAGCCCAAATTAAGCCTTCTTCATAAGGAGACTCAGTAGCAGCGAAAACAGTAGCATAGTATTCAACTGAAGTATCATCATACGTAATCGGACCACCCGACTTACCGAGTTTATCTGGCTCAGCTCTTGTTAAGTCTGGGCTAATGATCTCCCATGACTGACCACCATTTGTAGTTACATGAACATGGTTAGATGTAGTGTAAAGTTTGTCTGGGTTATGCGGAGAGAAGAAAATAGGGAAATTCCACTGGAATCTATACTTGTAATCTTCTGCACCATGTCCCATTGGGTTATCTGGCCAAGCGTTAACATTTCTGCTAATTCCTTTTTGATGATCTCTCATTACTAATAAACCACCGTAGCTACCACCGTAAACTACTTCTGGATTATCTGGCTTAGGTGCTAAGTGAGCACTCTCTCCACCAGCAGTGCCTTCCCAGTCGTTTTCAGTAATGGCAAAACCACTGGTTCTGTGAGCAATTCTTACTGTTGAGTTATCTTGCTGTGCACCATAAATTCTATATGGGAATGCATTATCTGTAGTTACTCTGTAGAACTGAGCAGTTGGCTGGTTCATCATGGTAGACCAGTTATCTCCACCATCGTAAGAAACCTGAGCTCCACCATCATCGGCAATTACCATTCTCATGTTATCCTCAGGTGCAATCCATAAATCGTGATGGTCACCATGAGGCGCACCATTTGCTCTGAATGTTCTACCACCATCAGTTGATACATGATAAGCCACGTTCATTACAAATACCTTATCTACATCTTTAGTATCGGCATATATTCTAGAGTAATACCAAGCTCTTTGTCTCAGTGCTCTAGAAGAGTTAGTGTTTCTCCAAGTTTCACCACCATCGGTAGACTTGTAAACACCTCCTTTATTTGCTTCTATAATTGAGTAAATTACATCTGGGTTTACAGGAGAAATAGCAACACCACTAATGCCTATAGGACCAGCTGGCATTCCTTGTTTGTCCATTAAGTTCTCCCAGGTTTCTCCACCATCTTTAGATCTCCAAATTCCAGAACCTTCACCACCAGAAGTAAGGCTGTAAGGAGTTCTCCTTACTTTCCATGTACTGGCCATTACAAAATTAGGATTGCTCGGGTCTATAGAAACATCTACTGCACCTGCATCTTCATTGGCAAAAAGTGTTTTCTTCCAAGTTTTACCGCCATCGGTAGTTTTATAAATACCACGTGTGGCGGAAGATTTAAACAAGTCGCCCATAACCGCAGCCCATACTACGTCAGGATTGGTTGGGTGTACCACAATTCTACCCACATGCATGGCATCTTGTAAACCAATATTAGTCCAAGACTCACCACCATCGGTAGACTTCCAAAAACCTTCGAAACCAGAAGAAACGTTACCTCTAACGGTTTGCTCTCCTTGTCCTACATAAACTACATCTGGGTTAGATGGGCTCACAGCTACGGCTCCAATTGAACCACCGAAATAACCATCGGAAACGTTCTTCCATGTTTGTCCACCGTTGTCAGTTTTCCATACACCGCCACCAGTTGCACCCATATAAAATACTTGAGGGTTGCCAGGCACACCTGACACAGTAGAGGCTCTTCCTCCCCTATAAGGGCCTATAGATCGCCATTCAATTGTGTTGTAAACTTCCGCTTTCGGGTCTGGAGCTGGTTCTGCATTACGCCTATTTCTTCGTTGTGCATTAGCATCGTTGAAAGACATTAGCAAAACTGCGAAGACCATCACCAATAACTTGGTTTGAGAATTTCTAGTCATCTTCATAGTTAAGTTAATAGTTAGATTATGATGAATACTCGTTGAGTAAATCGTTAAAAGTTATGAAGACGAGCAGATATAAAGAAAAGCACTCATCAATTTTACACCAACGGACATAAAAAAAACCACCCTTTTCAGAGTGGTTTTAACTACCAACTAAACTTAACTTTAAACTATTCTTCGATTTTATAGATAGATGTTCCGGCAAAACTTGACAGATAATCTGCTCTGTTCAATAGGATTTGCGCTTTTTCATCTTCAATAGCACCGTCAATTTCTTTTACTATAGAAAGAATAAGTCTGTCATTTTTATCGAAGATTTTGATAGTCTCAATATTAGACTCCACTACTTCAAACTCGTACTTATCTTCTATTACTTCTTCATAAGCTCTTTCTAAAGAACCTTTAATGTCATACACTATTAGTTCTTCTGCATTAGTGGTTCCAAAAGACTTAATAGCTGCCATAAATGTGACTACTACTGCTAAGGTCAGGGCAACTATTGCCGACCATTTTCTCTGTGTTGTAAATTGCTTCTTCATGACCAAATGTTGTTTCGAATTTTTCTTTTTTGTTTAGGCGATGTTACCTCAGTGTTACCAAATATAATTTGCTTATCCCTACCATATTAGACGGCAAAGTTCTGAAAAAGTTTAATTCTGATAGAGAAAAAAAGAGAATATTTTTCTCGATTGGTCGAAATTGAAGATAAGCAGTATAAAATTGGGGATGAAATGTTGCGCACTAAAAACCCCGGAACTTCCGGGGTCAAAATGAGCAATTTTATTTGGCATTATTTTCTACCCAATAGCCTGTTCTAGGTCCGCTATAAGGTCTTCAGCATCTTCTATCCCTACACTTAAACGGATAAGTGAGTCTAACAAGCCTATTTCCATTCTATCTTTTCTCGGAACAGCACCATGAGTCATAGTTGCCGGATGATTGGCCAGAGACTCCACTCCTCCTAAAGACTCAGCAACAGCAAAGACTTTAAGTCTTTCGAGTACCTTGAAAGACTGCTGCATATCATCCTCATTAAAAGTGAAAGAAATCATTCCTCCAAAGCCTTTCATCTGAGCTTTTGCAATCGAATGGTTGGGATGAGACTCAAAGCCTGGCCAATATACTTTATCTACCTTGGGGTGATTAGAAAGATATCTAGCTACTTTTTCGCCATTCTCGCAATGCCTTTGCATTCGTAAGTGGAGAGTCTTAATTCCCCTCAACACCAAGAAGCAATCTTGAGGACCAGCCACGGCTCCACATGAGTTCTGGATAAAGGCCAATCGCTTATATAGTGGTTCGTCATTCATGGCCAGTGCCCCCATTACAACATCAGAATGTCCTCCTAAGTATTTAGTCACTGAATGCATTACAATATCTGCTCCTAAATCTATTGGGTTTTGCAGAGCAGGCGAGGCAAAAGTGTTGTCTACTGCTAAAATCAGCTTGTGCTTTTTGGTAATGGTAGCGGCTTTTCTAACATCAACAATATTCATCATTGGGTTAGTTGGGGTCTCTAACCAAACCAACCGTGTATTATCATTTATGTAGTTCTCGATGTTGGACACATTGCCCATTCCCACGAAGTGAAACTTTATTCCAAAGTTCTCAAACACCTGAGTAAAGATTCTATACGTTCCACCATACAGATCATTAGAGGTAATAACCTCATCTCCAGGCTTAAGCAGCTTCAAAACTGCATCTATCGCAGCAAGACCTGAACCAAAAACCAAACCATGTGCCGCATTTTCTAAAGCCGCAATACTGTTTTGTAGGGCAAACTTTGTTGGGTTCTGAACTCTTCCATATTCATAGCCTTTATTATTACCTGGCGACTGCTGAACATAGGTAGATGTTTGAAAAATTGGAGTCATGATGGCCCCTGTAGAAGGGTCTGGGTCTACTCCTGCATGCACCGCTTTGGTATCGAATTTCATAAGGACTACTTTTTACTGTCGAAAAATGCCTTAAGCTCGTCTTCCATTTCAGATTTAGACTGCTGATATTCAGGAGTTAAGCTTTTCTGACCAGGCATCTGCTCTATCATTAATGTTTGAGTTGGGAAGGCAAATCTTACTCCAAGATGCTCAGCTAACTTGTTGATTTCTAGCATAATCTCTTGTCTACATCTTAACTCATTGTTCCAGTCTGGCACTTTAAAGAAAATGTAGAGCATTACTTCTAAAGCACTTCCGCCATACTCATTAAGGAAGATGTTATAATAATCCTTTCGAGTATCTGGGTGTTTTAGTACTATTTCTTCCACCCCTTTCACAAACACTTCAATGAGTCTCGCTGGCGTATCGTATGTGATGGCTAGTTTGGTGTAAAAACGCCTATAATTTCTCTTACCGTGATTATCTACCATGCTATTGGAGATAATACTATTAGGTACATACATTACTGAGTCTCTAAATGTTCTTACCCTAGTAGAACGAAAGCCTACTTCTTCTACTGTACCATCAATATCACCCGCAGTTACCCAATCACCAATCTGAAAAGGTCTATCAATGAAAATCATCAATGAACCAAAGAAGTTTTTGAGGGTATCTTGAGCTGCTAAAGCAAACGCCAAACCACCAATAGAAAGCCCTGTAAGTATTGGCCATATATCGAATTTGAAGCCCCTGAGTATTGCCACAAAACCCACAATAATGACGAATACATGCAGCACCTTAGTGACCAAAGGCATCAATTGATCATCTAACGTATTTTCTGATCTATCGGCAATTTTCTTTAAATAATGCCCAAGTATGTCTACCAGCCTATAGAAAAAGAAAGTAGCGAAAAACGGCACCAAAGCATGTACTAACAAAATAATACCAGTGGCAATAAAGGCTGGTAATTGAAGTACAGGAATTAGAATGCTGGCCAGTAAGGCAATGATCATTAAACTGAATGGCTTTACAACAGGATTCAGAAACTGATTAGCCATATCTAGCTTTCCATACTTATGAAGAAGTGAAAAAAGTATTCTTCTAAGTACTACCGTGAAAATTAGGTGTATTAAAAAGCCAAGAGTTATAAGAATAAGAATACCTAAGTACTGCCAGAGGTGAAGCCCTAAGTACTTAGTGGTACCCAAATTGGGTAGAATGTTAAGTAGCTTATCGGTGCCAAATGGAAACACCTTTTTATGTATTCTATCAATTTGATCTACAGAATACTCCGAGTAGAGCCACTTATTTCCATACTTCTGAACGTATAGTTCTGGAAAGTCTGTAGTGATTACATAACGGTTTCGTCTCGACAGTGAATCATAGTACTCACTCGATTTAGGGACCTCATCTAAATCTATAAAGTTGGCTGAGCCATCTAAAATCTGCTTAAGCTCTTCCGCTAAATTATTGAGCTGCTTCTGACTCCTCTCTCCTTTGAAAAGCGACTTGGCCGCTTGTTCAGGAAGATGGTTTTCATCTTGCAAATAGTTCAGGTGATTATAAATGACTTCATAGGGGCTCGAAAAATTATCGGGCAATGAATCGGCCTGAGACCAAGCAGAGGAGATGGTCAGAAAAAATACTCCTATAAAAGCAATGAGTCTAATACTACTGTGCATCGATAGCATAAATATTCAATTGATTGGCGAAGTTAACAAACACTTCGTACTCTGATAAATTCTGATAATATAGAATGCTTATTCGCTCTGAAGAAGGGATTACAGGGCATATTTGCTCTCCCTTATTGTTGAAAAGGTACAATTGATTGCGCTGAATATCTCTAACCGCATAAAGCTCTTTACCGTTTCTAAAGTTGTAGAACTCAACATTCAATTCTCCAGAATTATCAAAGTCTATTTCGAACTCTTGCTCACCAGACATGTCATAGAATGCTATTCTATTTTGATCGTTTCTGATAATTCTGAATCCAGTTTCCAACACATCGCTCACCATAGAGTACATACTTCTGGTAGTAGGGCGAAAAAGCTGTTTCTCTTGAACCACTTTACCCTCTAAGTTAATTTGAAGCAACATGCCTTCCTCTCCCATTAAAGCGATATTGGTACCTGCAAAGTTGGGTCCTTTAACTAGTGTAACATCTCCCTTAAAGCGTAAATCGAAAGTTTTTGGGAAACCACTGTAAAACTCTCCCCTCCTATTCAGTAAAGAAACCTCGCCTGTTCTTTCTACCACTACAAAAGCATCTCTTCCTCTTACACGCGTATGAAAAGGAGTCTGTAGAAGTTCGCTTTCCATTGCTTTTGGATTCCAGCCTTCCAATAGATTAACCTCTTTATCGAACAAGCTAATATTTCCTCTTCTATCCTTAGCTAGGTATCTGTAACGCTTACTATTGTCATAATCTACCACAGCAGAACCATTGATGATCATAGGACTTTCGAACGATTTGGGAAAACCATCTACCATTTCACCATTTCTATCTATCAGATGAACTAAAGAGTCTGTAAAGAATAAATACTGCAGCTTTTTATTATTGTAGTAATCTATTTGATGAATACCACCCCTTATTCTTTGCCCTACATCGGTCTTCCAAAGAATTTCACCTTGCCTAGTGGTTAGGTAAACAGCCCCAGTCAAGTCTTGAAAAACAACCTCAAGGCTAGAGTTAACATGGTTGCGAACAATAAATGGTTTGGTGACAAGCGTGGTATCTGCAAATGCATTGGCCTTAACCACCAATTCTGCAGCAATATCCTCTCCATTAGTTGTTTCTATAGGAGCAATCAGTTTGCCTTTATTAAAGTCTAAGGTTGAACTTACCAAATAAGATTCATTATTTGAGTTGAGCTGTATTTGCACTCGTTTAAGTAAGGTTTTGAGACTAGGATTTTTACTAAAAAACTCTTTCCATACTGGCTTCAACCCATCGAAGATGGATTCAGAACCGTAATCTAAGTCTTTAATAATAGTAAGGTCAGTTTCTTGTACTAGGTCATCTAACACCCTCCTTCTTTCGACCGATTTACCCCAGGTAGATTCATTGTCGAACTCGTTCATGATGGTTTTCAGCGCATCCAAATTATCGCTTAAAATCAGAGCATTTTGAAAGATAGCGTAATATGGCTCGTCCATTTTCCTTTCGCCCGAGGTAAGCAACTCAACAAAATCGCTTTGTTGAATGTAACCTAATGTGGTATTCAGGTAAGACTCACTATAGACAGTAGAATCTTGCACACTTGTTTTAGATTCAGATAACCTATCAAGTTCTCTCCTTAAATACACCGTATCTGCTGTATTGATTAAGAGCACCTCAGCCACATCAGAAAAGTTCATATCTAACGAAACCGCTAGCATTTCGCCACGCAATAGCTCTTTCAAATCAGTCATACCCACATTAAAGGGCATCCACCTAAAGGCTGTAGAAGTTATAGGAATAAGGTTTTTGCCAAATAAGCTAGCATCTTCTTTAGCAGTCACTCCTCCAGCGGCAGATGTTCCCTGAGCGCTAATACTCTCCGCTCCAAAACTTAGGTTTAAGTAAGCCACAGACCCAACACTTTCAGAACCATCTAGATCTTCAGAAAAGAAAACTTGATGCAACTCATTCATTCTTTTCGTATTGACAATGAGCTGCAAGTCGCCATCAACAAATGGTTTATACTGAGAATCAACCAACCTATTAGACTCATTTTCCAATGCTCTTACCACATCTTCTACAAGCAAATTTTCTTCAGAAATCACCAAATAGTTACCCTGAATAAGCATCACTAATTGTGTATTACCTCCTTTTACATTCAGTAGATTGAAGCCATTAAATAGCTGAGTTGAGGTGGTATAATCCGTTCCGGTTAGTGTATTTAAAATGGTTACAATATTCTGAGAATTCCATTTAAAATCTGAGGCCTCTATAATATATAGAGGCGTTATATCTGAGCTGCCAGTAGAGTGAAATGAAATCCAGAAAGGCAATTGAGTAACTGAAGATTTCAGTTTACCACTGGTCTCCAAAGAATCTACTTTATCTGACCAATCGACCACTGTTTTGACAAATGGAATAGATTTAGCTGTACTAAACCATTCGTAATCTTCTATAGCCTGAAGCGACTGTTTGAGGTTAGTGCCATGAATTACAAACAAGCTAGTTTCTGGAAGAATGTGTTCTATTTTCGATTTAGGCCGTTCTAATTCCAAATACCAATATGCAGCTCCAGAGAGCAGTATTAAAACAGTAATTATTATAAAAATTCGGACTTTCAATTCAATAATGAGTTTTATTTAAGGTTAGTCAAACTGACTTTCCAACCATTTAAACTAAAAACTTGTCGTTTTATTAAGTCAAATATGACAACTGTTATAATTTTTCTTTGGCAATTGAAGAATCGGCTACATTTTTGCAGCGACTCTTTTCAAGTGAATTAATCAATATACACACAACAGTTTGCTGTATTGTAAACTTGATTAGGAACCTTGAAATTTAACTAACCAAACACCTGACTTGAATAATCATCAACCTTTGTTGATTTTTCAAATACCAAATGTATGAAGAGAGTAATCATTAAACTCAGTTTTCTTAGCTTATTACTAGTATTTATTTCGGCAGACAAAGCAGCTGAAAAAGTGCACATTTCTGAAGTAAGTTTTTTGAATGGAATCTATAGTCATTCCGACAGACCTATTACGGGAGAAATTATTGACTATTATGAAAATGAAAAGCTAAAATTTACCTACGGAGCCCTTGAAGGACGCCTACACGGTAAAGCAGTGGAGTTCTACGACAATGGTGACATTAGAAGTGAGAGACACTACACTTACAACAAACTTTTTGGTGAATTCACTGAATACTTTAAAGATGGAGATGTTAAGCTTCAGTTTAAAGTAGGACTAAATGCTTATGGAAAAGGTGAGCTTTTGACGGAAGTAAAAATTGCCAAACCTAACAACCACAAACTCAAGTCTTACGATGAGGCCACTCTCATTTTCTTAGGAGAAAAGAATGAGAGTCTAAGCACTTCTGAGGAAATCTCGATTTTGAACCAGAGCAAATTCAAAATTGTAGATAAGGATGGAAAACTTATCTTTCAGCACAACTAAAAGAAAAACTAGGACCATAAAAAAGCCTTTTCAGTATACTGAAAAGGCTTTTCTTTATTAATGCTTTATCTGAATTAGATCAGACCGTTAGTCTTTCGAACAGCATCAGCACTGCTAGTTAATTCGGCTTTTTCAGCATCATTCAACTCTATTTCAACAATAGACTCTACACCATTAGCTCCGATAATTGTTGGAACACCAATACAAATATCGTTAAGGCCGTACTCTCCTTCTAACAAGCAAGAACAAGGGAACATTTTCTTAGAATCTAAAGCAATTGCCTGAACCATAGCAGAAACTGCAGCTCCAGGAGCATACCAAGCAGAAGTACCCAATAGCTTAGTCAATGTTGCACCACCAACTTTGGTTTCTTGCTTCACTTCCTCCATTCTGTCTTCGCTAATGAACTTAGAAACTGGCACAGAGTTTCTTGTAGCTAAACGAGTTAGAGGAATCATACCAGTATCGCTATGACCACCAATAACCATCCCGTCAACATCAGAAATAGGAGCCTCTAGAGCTTCGGCCAATCTATATTTGAAACGAGCAGAATCTAAAGCTCCACCCATACCAATGATTCTGTTTTTAGGTAAACCAGTCGCTTTATGAGTCAAGTAAGTCATTGTATCCATAGGGTTAGAAACCACAATGATGATTACATTTGGAGAGTGTTTGATTAGGTTTTCAGCTACAGACTTAACAATACCTGCATTGGTGCTAATCAACTCTTCTCTAGTCATACCTGGCTTACGAGGAATACCAGAAGTAATTACTGCAACATCGCTGTTCGCAGTTTTTGAGTAATCATTAGTAGCACCTGTTATTTTGGTATCGAAACTATTCAAAGAAGCCGTTTGCATTAAGTCCATTGCTTTACCTTCAGCAAAACCTTCCTTAATGTCTATTAGCACTACTTCTGAAGCAAAGTCTTTAATAGCGATATATTCGGCACAACTGGCACCTACTGCTCCGGCACCTACTACTGTTACTTTCATGTGATCTTTAGGGTTTTAATTACTAATGCGGCAAAGTTAATACGCCATTATTCTAAATGAAATTACCGCTCAAATGTTTGATGATATTTTGATGGAAGGTTAGTTATTTTTCAGCTTCGCCTGCCAAACCTTCTTTGTTTTCTCTGAAACCTTAAATTTTTCGGAAATTCTAAAGCCAATTACCCAAGCTATTTCATCATTCGACAATAGAACATGAACCTTGGGCTTATCTGATAGCGGCACCTTTAAATCTATTAGCAAATCGCTAATCAACTTTCTACCCTTCATACCTATAGGCCGAAAAGCATCTCCCTCCTGCCAAGGCCTTATCTCTAAGGGAAATTGAAGTGAAGCCAAATCTAAAGCAGCATGCTCAGGGTTTCTATCTAACTTCCAGTCAGATACACCCAAAACGGATAAATGATAGTGCTTATCTGGACAGATGAAGCCATCTTGACCTTCATGAAGCTCAAATGGCTCATAACTAGCTGTAGACCTCTTCTCTATCAATACATATTCTCTGTCCACCAAGGCAAAGTAGCTGTCAGACTTAAACTGTGCCCCAACATTATCTAGAGATTCAAATAGCTGCTGTGCTGTGTAGAAATTAAAACTAAAAGGCCTCAACACTTCATAAAGGTCATAAGCACTAGCACATTGTTCTAATATCTCTGACTTAACAATTCTGCTTTGGTTATTCTGCTCTTCAATTAGCGAAGCCCTTAAGTCATCGTAATGCCTTTCTGAAGTTTGGTATCTATATTTCAGCTTCTCCAAATTCTCGGACATTACCTTTTCAAAATCAGGATTCAACTTCTTAAAAACCGGAAGCAGCTCATGCCTAATTAGATTCCTCTTATAGTAAGTCTCTTCATTGCTGACATCTTCTCTCCATGCAATTCCATTTCTTGTAGCGTAATCGACAATCTCCTTTTTAGAAAATGGCAACAAAGGTCTAATGAGATTTTCATTTCTTGCCTGAATACCTCTAAGCCCCTTTAATGAGGTCCCTCTGCTTAAATTCAAAAAGAAAGTTTCTATCGAATCATCTCTATGGTGGGCCAACACTATTTTATTGTAACCAAAATTCGAGCATAACTCCCTGAACCAATCGAATCTGAGCTCTCTTGCCGCCATTTGAGTAGAGATACCCTTTTCTGAAGCAAACTTTTTCGTTTCAAAGCGGACAGAATGATTCTTGATGCCGTTGGCTTCACAAGCTTCCTTCACTAGTTTCTCATCTAAATCTGCTTGTTCACCTCTTAGCCGAAAGTTACAGTGTGCCACTGCAAACCGATGCTTTGTTTGTGAAATAAGGTTAAATAGCACCATGGAATCTACTCCACCACTCACTGCAAGGAGCAAATGGTCCTCTTCTTCAATAAGGGCATGTTTTTTGATAAACTCCAAAAAGCGATCAACCATGGCTCAAAAATAGCACAAATCGCTAATTTTGCGGCCGTTCCGAAAAAATGAGAAGAGCTACATTTTATCTTATTCTATTCTTTGTATCTGTACTTAGCTTTAGTCAGACAAGAGTAACGCTTAAAACAGCGGGGAAACTCATTGGGTCTGGTAGTGAGCAGCGTATGAAAGACAGTGTGGTGCTGATACAGGGCAACACGACTATCTTTTGTGACTCTGCCTACCTGAACAAACTAACCAATTCGGCCAAGGCATATGGTCATGTTCGGATTATTGACAATGTAGATCCTCTCAACATTCAGAGTGACTATTTGGAATATGATGGAAATCTGAGAGTTGCGAGACTTCGCAATAATGTTGTAATGAAAGATGATAGCGTCACGCTCTACACAGATAACTTGGACTACGATAGAAACACTCAAGTAGGTCATTATTTTGGTGGCGGTAAGCTTGTTGATGAATCTAACGAGCTTACAAGCGATTGGGGATACTATTTTACGCCTACCAAAAAAGCAGAGTTCTTTAGTGAGGTTGATATGATAAACCCAGAGTTCAGGCTCAAGACGGATACGCTTTATTATGATACAAACACTTCTCTAGCAAAAACAAAAGGTAAAACCGAAGGTATTACCATTGAGTCTGACACCCTCAACACTAACAACGGTCTCATTTACAATCGGCAAGATCTCTATGCAGAAATTTATGAGGGTAATATTGCTAACGCGGATGTTTACATTGAAGCTGACACTATAGTTGCCGATGACGCAAGAAAAGTATATACAGCAAGTCAGAATATCATAATGACCTCAAAGCCTGATTCATTAACTATCTATGGAAACCGAGGGCGCTACACTAAGCTTATAAAAGAAGCTGTAGTTTATGACCAGGCCTATATGAAGAAAATGCTTGAAGGAGATTCATTGTTCATCAGTGCAGACACTTTGTATTCAAACCAGAACGATCCTGAGAACAAATTTCTCACAGCCTATCACGATGTAAAGATGTTCAAATCTAACATGCAAGGTGTAGCAGACTCGGTAAGCTACAACTTTCGAGATTCTACTATCTACATGTTTACTGACCCGGTTATATGGGCTGAAAACAGCCAAATGACAGCAGATTCAATAAACATAGAAGTACGTGAGAGCAAAATTTATAAAATGAACCTCACTCAAAACTCCTTCGTCATATCTCAAGATAGTGCAAAGAATTACAATCAAGTAAGAGGCATAGACATGCAGGTATACTTTGACGATGGATTCATTAAAAAGACAGATGTAAACGGCAACGGTGAAAGCATCTATTACATTAAAGAAGCTACTGGAGCTATGTCTATGAATAAAATGAAGTGCTCTAATATGGCGTTATATTTCAACCGAAACTCAGTAACAGAAATAAGAACTTACAAGGAAGTAGATGGCCAGGTTAAGCCAGAGTTTGAGATTGCTCAGCTGGACAAAAGACTGCGAGGCTTTACTTGGCACCAAGATATACGGCCTACTCTACGGCAGGTAGCAAGAAATCTGCGCTGGGATAAATAAGCCACGGGTTAAAAAAAGTTAATGTTCAACGAAACCCTCCCCAAATGAAAATCCTTCTCATTACCTTCGTTGAATTGGAAATGTCTAACTTAACTGGTAATTTTGCAGGCCGATGAAAAAGCCCCCTCTTTTAATAATTTTTGTGGCATTAATTACTTTATACACTAGCTGTGCCTCAGACTTTGTGAAATTAGAGCGATCTAATGACTATGAAGAAATGTACAGCGGTGCTATTGCTCTTTACGAAAGAGGTAAGTACGAAAGGGCTAAACTTCTATTTGAGCGCATCTACCCGTACTTCAGAGGAGCAGAACAAGCTGAGAAAATCAGATATTACTGGGCATACTGCGAGTACAATCAAGGTTTTTATCAACTAGCAGCGTATCAATTCAAAGAGTTTTATCAAACTTTTGGTAGAAGCCCAATGGCAGAAGAGGCTCAGTTTATGGAGGCTTATTCTTTATACCTAGATGCCCCGGGCCCAGACCTAGACCAAAGCAGCTCAGAACAAGCTGTTTTAGCTATGCAAAACTTTTTGAACCGTTACCCTGCATCTCAGCGTTACCAGGAGGCAAATGCAATTATTGATGAGCTGCAAATTCGTTTTGAAACTAAGGCTTATCAAACGGCAAAATTATATTACAGGCTTACAACAGGTTTATCTTACCGAACATATTTAGAAGCAGCTTTGGTTAGCTTCGAGGCGTTCAAAGAAGATTATCCTGATTCCAAATACAATGAGGAATTGTTATTCTTAAGTGTAGAAACTAGCTTTAAACTTGCTGATAACAGTATTACCAGCAAAAGGAAAGAGCGTTTCGATAAAACTTTAGATCTTTATGAGGAGTTTTTGGAAAAGTACCCACAGAGTGAGTACATGAATAAAGCTCAGGATTACTACGAGCAATCGAAGGAAGAATTAAATAAACTGAAAATAGACTAAAATGGCAGCAAGTCCATCAATTATTACAAGAGATACCGATAAGATCGCGGAGCCTACTGGCAACATCTACGAGTCGGTAGCTATTATTTCTAAAAGAGCTAAGCAAATTGCCTCTACCATGAAGGAAGAGCTCAATGGAAAATTGGCAGAGTTTGCTTCTACTGTAGATAATCTTGAAGAGATTTTCGAAAACAGAGAGCAGATTGAGATTTCTAAATTCTATGAGAGAATGCCTAAGCCAACAGCAATGGCAATCGAAGAATTTATTAACGGAGAAATCTACCATAGATTCAAAGAAGCAGAAGCAGCTTCAGAAGAATAACAACGGTCCTTCATGTTGAAAGGAAAGAAAATACTGGTCGGAGTTACCGGAAGCATAGCAGCCTACAAAGCTGCTATTTTCGTTAGATTACTGGTGAAAGAAGGTGCCGAAGTTAAGGCAATTATGACTTCTGCAGCTAAAGAATTCATTTCTCCCCTTACCCTTTCAACCCTCTCCAAAAACCCCGCTCTCTCGGAGTTTACTACTGATAATGCTGGAGAATGGAATAATCATGTTGAGCTTGGACTGTGGGCTGATCTCATGATTATAGCACCGGCAAGTGCCAACACCATCGGTAAAATGGCTAATGGCCTTTGCGACAACTTACTATTGGCCACTTACCTATCCGCCAGATGTCCGGTAATGTTTGCTCCAGCAATGGATTTAGACATGTACCAGCACCCTTCAGTATTAGCTAACATTTCCAAGCTACAGGGTTTTGGAAATGCATTGATCGAGGCGCGACATGGAGAGTTGGCCAGTGGATTGGTTGGTCAAGGCAGAATGGCCGAACCCGAAGAACTGATAACCTACCTCAATGACTTTTTCTCGGAAAATGCTCCGCTAAAAGGGAAAAAGGTCATGATAACTGCTGGCCCTACCTACGAGGCTATAGACCCTGTTCGCTTTATTGGCAACTACTCTTCTGGAAAAATGGGCTTTGCTCTAGCAGAAGAAGCTGCTAGACTTGGGGCACAGGTAACACTTATAACTGGCCCAACGCACCTTAGTATAGATAACTCAGTAATAAACCGAGTAAACGTAAAGAGTGGGCAGCAAATGTTTGAGGCATGCGAGCAAGTTTACCCTCACTCGGACATCAATATTTTTGCCGCAGCAGTGGCAGATTATGCTCCAACTACTCAAGCAGATCAGAAAATAAAGAAGGCAGACACTACTCTGCAAATTGAGCTTTCTAAAACTATAGACATAGCCAAGACACTCGGGGCCAGAAAAGAAGAAAAACAGTTCAATGTAGGTTTCGCCCTAGAAACCAACGATGAATTAAAAAATGCGCAAGGCAAAATAAAGAGTAAAAACTTCGATCTCATTGTATTAAACTCGCTACAAGATTCTGGAGCAGGCTTTGGCCATGACACCAACAAGATTACTCTTATTGACAAAGCCAATAATATTCAACATTTTGAGTTAAAGACTAAAAAAGAAGTTGCTAAAGACATCATCAAAAGCATTCTTGAAAAAATCTAGCTTCATCCTAATTCTACTCATTACATGCCTTTTTTCACTAAAGGCACAAGAACTGAACTTTACCGTCAGCATAAACGCAGACATAGTTCAAACTACTGAAAGAGCAGTTTTTGATGATATGAAAACTACTTTCGAACGCTTTCTGAACGAGACGGTATGGACCAACGATCAGTTTAGAAACAACGAAAAAATAAAAGCTAACCTCGTTCTAACTATTCAAGACCAGCCCAGTATAGGTCAGTTTACTGCTAATGCACAAATACAAATAGTTAGACCCATTTATGGAACTACCTATGAAACTTTGTTGCTAAACTTTGCCGATAGAGACTGGGACTTTCAGTTTAACCAGTCGCAGCCTTTGCAGTTTAACCAGAACAATTTCACCAATAATATTACTTCCTTACTTGCCTACTATGCATACATAGCCTTGGGCATAGATTATGACTCATTTGCGCCTCTCGGAGGTACAGCTCATTTTCAGACTGCTCTGAATATTGTAAACAATGCTCAAAACGCTGGCTCAACAGGCTGGGGGCAATTTCAAAGTCGAAGAAACAGGTATTGGTTGGTTGAAAACCTAATGAGTAATGCCCAATATGAACCTGTTAGACAAGCATTCTACGATTATCACATTAACGGAATGGATATTTTTCAGTCTGACCCAGAAACTGCCAGACAGAATATACTAGATGCCTTAAAGGAAGTTCAAGAGGTAAATTCAGTACTTCCCAATTCCATTCTAATCATCTCTTTTTTAGACGCTAAAAGTGATGAGTTAGTAAATGTTTTCTCTCAGGGTGATATGAAGCTCAGAAGAGAAGTTTACAATGAGTTACTCAAGTTAGATCCTTCCAGAAGGAGTCAATATCAAAAAATCGTTCAGAACTAGTATTGCTTGGAGCAAGCTGAATTGATACTTTTGTTCAATGCTCAGAACCCTTTCTATCGAGAATTATGCGCTAATCAGGCAACTAAAAATTAAACCTGTTTCTAGTTTAAATATTATTACTGGTGAAACTGGAGCTGGTAAATCAATTATGCTAGGTGCCTTAGGGTTATTACTTGGCAAGCGCGCAGAAAGCAAAGTGGTTTTTGATGAGTCTAAGAAGTGCATTATTGAGGGAATCTTTGATGTAAAAGCATATCAACTTAAGCCTCTTTTCGAAGAGTATGATTTGGACTATGAAGAAGAGTGTATTATTCGTAGAGAGATAAGTGCAGCCGGAAAGTCTAGAGCATTCATTAATGATACACCAACCACGCTAGATGCGTTGAAGGCGATTGGCTTAAGATTGATGGACATCCACTCTCAGCACGAAACACTGGCTTTGGGCAATAACTCTTATCAACTTCAGATAATCGATATAGTTGCAGGCAATTTTGAGCTCCTTTCAAAGTATCAAGAGGCTTTCAAAGACTTCAAAGAAAAACAGAGAATACACAGAGACTTAATCGAAGAAGGTAGCCAAATAACTAAGGAGGCCGATTACCATCAGTTCCTATTCGATGAATTAGATACAGCCCAGCTGCAACCAGACGAACAAGAGGAGCTAGAAGAAGAGCTCTCCAAACTAGAGCATGCGGAGGAAATTAAAGCCAAGCTCAATGAAGCTTTAATGATTTCTGATCAGGCGGAATTTAATGCCTCTGGTATGATCCAAGAGCTAAAGTCTACGATATCTGCCATAAGTAGCTTCGGTAAGTCTTACGATGCTTTAAGAGAGCGTCTAGAGAGCCTTCTCATTGAACTGAAAGATATAATTGCAGAGCTTGAGGATGAAGACAGTAAAGTAGAAGTTGATCCTCAGCGTACCGAAGAATGTCAGGATAGACTCAGCCTCATTTACAAACTCCAGCAGAAACATCAGGTAGGGTCAATTGCTGAGCTGTTAGAGATTTACGAAGAACTTGGAAACAAAGTACTAAGGGTTAGCAACTTAGATGAAGCCATTGAAGAAGCTGCAAAAGCAGAAACAGAAGCCTTTGAGCGAGCCAATAAATTGGCAAAGGAGCTATCTAAGGTAAGAACAAAGGTTTTCGATCAGTTTACCAAATCTATCAAATCACATCTGGCAGAACTTGGTATGCCAAATGCCAGCTTAGAAGTTAAGAGGATAGATTCTGAACTGACCTTAACCGGTAACGACACTATAGAAATTCTCTTTTCTGCCAATAAAGGCATAGCCCCTAGCCCACTGAAACAAGCCGCATCTGGTGGTGAGTTTTCAAGGCTCATGTTTGCCGTTAAGTATATTTTGGCAGACAAAACCGCCCTTCCTACCATTGTATTCGATGAAATAGACACAGGTATTTCTGGCGAAATTGCCATTAAAATGGCTCAAATGATGAGGAAGATGTCGGAAAGTCATCAAGTAATTACTATTACACACTTGCCTCAAATTGCTGCTCGTGGGTCAGCTCACTATTTCGTATATAAAGACGAGTCTACCAGCACAACCAGTAGTCAGATCAGGTTGCTTAATCAAGAAGACCGTTTAAGAGAAATTGCAGAAATGATAGGAGGAAAAAATCCATCAGCAACGGCTTATAATTCTGCTAAAGAACTTATTGAAATGACAGGTTCTTAAGTTTAACCATTATTCAAGCCGAATATCACACGGTTACATTCGAGTTTTAATTCTTTTTCTATATTTGACCATGCGAAAGTTAGGTTTGCTGTTTGTTGGTTTGGCTACGGTAATTGTGCTCCTGCACAGTATTACCCCGCACCAGCATAATAATATTACGCAAACCTATAATCATACCATATCCGAAGTCGAGAATAATGGCAATATTCTAAACTGGCTTCAGTTTATTTTCCATCCAGACTTGGGTCAGGAACACCTGGAAAAATTTGAGACAGAGCATCAGTTAGAGATCATAAGTCCAGACCTGGCTTTCCTAGCCATAGCTTTATCTTTCATTCCTATTCTTGAAGAAGAAACTCAACACAATACTCCTTACTTATTCAGTCTAAAAGACAATTATTACCTCAAGCTACAACCGCTAAGAGGCCCACCTGCATTGGTGTAATCCCCTAATAAGGTCTATCTGACCCTCCATTATTGATTAATTGATTTAATCTTATTACACCATGTTTAAGAAAATTATTCATTTTTCTGTTGAACAGAAATTCATTGTATTCCTATTGGTTATAGCCATAGTAGTTGGAGGTTTATATTCCCTCAAACAACTACCAATTGACGCTGTACCCGACATTACCAGCAATCAGGTGCAGGTGGTTACCACCTCGCCTACCCTTGCTCCACAAGAAGTGGAGCAGCTCATCACTTTCCCTATCGAGATAAGTGTTGCAAACATTCCAAGAGTTACTGAAATCAGATCCATCTCACGATATGGTCTTTCAGTGGTGACCATTGTGTTCGAAGACGGAATGTCTCAGCTCGATGCCAGGCAGTTTGTTCAAGAGCAGCTCAATCTGGCTTCAGAAGAAATTCCTGAAGGACTTGGTTCCCCGGAACTTATGCCAATTACCACTGGTCTTGGTGAAATCTACCAATACGTGCTGGCTGTAGAGCCCGGTTATGAAGATCAGTATGACGATATGGAGCTCCGAACTATTCAGGACTGGATAGTTAAACGTCAGATGAGTGGAATTCCCGGCATTATCGAAATCAGCAGTTTCGGAGGTTACCTTAAGCAATACGAAGTTGCTATAGATCCGCTCGTACTCAGAGGTTTCGACCTAACCTTAGCCGATGTGTTCGATGCTTTGGAGAGAAACAATCAGAATAGTGGCGGTAGTTATATCGAGAAAAGCACCAATGCATATTATATCCGTTCTGAAGGAAGAATCGATGACCTAGAAGAGCTTAACGACATTATTGTTAAGCACCAGGGAGAAACCCCTGTATTGATAAAGGACATTGCAGAAGTAAAATGGGGAAGCCCGAAACGCTACGGTGCAATGACCAAAGATGGAAAAGGCGAAGCTGTGGGTGGTATCGCCCTAATGCTTAAAGGAGCTAACTCTTCAGAAGCCATTGCCAACGTTCATGAAAGAGTAGAGCGAATTCAGAGCAGTTTGCCCGAAGGCGTTTCCATTGAACCATATCTAGACCGTTCCGACTTGGTTGGGCGTGCTATAGATACGGTAAGTAAAAACCTAATTGAAGGTGGTCTGATTGTAATTTTCGTGCTGCTACTACTACTGGGTAACTGGCGTGCCGGACTTATTGTAGCCTCAGTCATTCCTCTGGCCATGCTTTTTGCCTTTATTCTGATGAACATTTTCGGAGTATCGGCCAACCTCATGTCATTAGGAGCAATCGACTTTGGTATTGTGGTAGATGGTGCGGTAATCATTGTAGAAAATGTACTCCACGTAATTTATGTTGGTTACGTTGGCAAACATCTCAGCCAGTTAGAAATGGACGATGTGGTAAAGAAAGCCTCAGTCAAGATTTATCAGTCAGCTGCTTTTGGAGTCCTCATCATCTTGGTTGTATTCCTTCCGGTAATTACACTTACAGGTGTGGAAGGCAAGATGTTTAAGCCAATGGCCTTGACCGTGAGTTTCGCCCTTTTAGGCGCCATGATACTTTCTCTCACCTACGTTCCAATGGTTACCAGTCTACTTCTTAAAAAGAAGATCAAAGCGCATAACACACTTTCGGACAAATTCGTGAATTGGATGAGAGACCAATATCGTCCTATGCTTAAATCTGCACTCAAGTGGCCAAAAATGCTACTTAGCATTGTAGTGGCTGCATTCTTAGCTTGTGCGGTATTACTCAGCACTTTGGGTTCTGAATTCATTCCAACCTTAGAAGAAGGAAATTTAGCTATGCAAATGGCTATTCCCCCAGGAAGTTCACTCCAACAAAGTATTAAAACGGCAAATCAGGCTGAAAACATACTTCTTAGCAATTTCCCTGAAGTAAAGCATGTAGTTTCAAAGATTGGTACTTCGGAAGTACCTACCGACCCAATGGCCATAGAAGATGCCGACATCATGATTATTCTAAAGAATAAGTCGGAATGGACTACCACTAATGACAGGGAAGAACTCATTGACCTTATGAAAGGAAAGCTAGCAGCTATTCCGGGAGCCTCATTCGAATTTACCCAACCTATTCAATTGAGATTCAATGAATTGATGACCGGTGCAAAAACAGAGATTGCCATTAAAATTTTCGGTGAAGATGTTGGAGAGCTTGCCAGACTAGGCCAAGAAGTAGCAGATATTGTGGAAGGTATAGAAGGTGCTGCAGACGTAAAAGTTGAGCAAACTGCCGGACTGACGCAGTTTGTCATAGACATTAACCGCAAGAAGTTAGCACAATACAATGTGTCAATAGATGCAGTAAATCAAGTAGTAAGAACTGCATTTGCAGGAGAAGCTGCTGGAGTGATCTTCGAAAATGAGAAGAAGTTCGATCTTGTAGTTCGTTACAATGATACCTATAGAGGCGATCTAGACCTGAATAAACTCTACGTAACTAGTTTCGATGGTGAAGTAATTCCGCTTCATGAATTGGCTGAGCGAAAAGTAATTGAAGGGCCAATGCAAATTACTCGTGAAAATGCGCAGAGAAGAATCACCATTGGTGTGAACAACAGAAATAGAGATATTGCCAGTTTAGTGGCGGAGATTGAAGAGAAAGTTGATGCCAACATCGATTTCCCTGCAGGATATTACGTGATGTATGGTGGGCAGTTTGAAAACCTTGAAGCAGCTCAAGAAAGGCTAAGCATTGCTGTGCCTGCTGCTCTTCTAATGATTTTCGTGCTACTCTATTTCACCTTTAAATCGATGAAATATGCTGCACTTATTTTCTCAGCAGTGCCAATGTCTACCATTGGGGGTATTCTCGCTCTCTGGATTAGAGGTATGCCTTTCAGTATTTCTGCAGGTATCGGCTTTATTGCACTGTTTGGTGTAGCAGTGCTCAACGGTATCGTGCTGATTTCATACTACAACCAACTGAGAAAAGAAGGCCATAACACGATTGATGAGGTGGTAATAGAAGGAAGTTTAGCAAGGCTAAGACCCGTGTTAATGACAGCAGCAGTTGCCGCATTTGGTTTCCTTCCAATGGCCATTTCTGTAACTGCTGGGGCTGAAGTTCAGAAACCACTCGCCACGGTTGTAATCGGTGGACTGATCTCCTCTACCCTGCTAACGCTGTTTATATTACCTAACTTATATGTAATGTTCAACAAGAAAACATTGACTAAAGCCGCTGGTATTATTGTTCTGTTTTTGAGTTTCAATTCCCTACAGGCACAAACTAATCCGGTAAGTATAGATGATGTAGTAACAATGGCCAAAGCCAACCATGCCGAGTTCAAGAACCTATCAATTGCACTTGAACAAAGTAAAAGCCGTGAGAAAGCCACCTTTCAGTTAGGTAACACCTCATTCGACTATTCCTATGGTGAACTCAACGAAGATGTGAATGACTGGCAGTGGCAACTTGATCAGAGTCTGGGAAATCTCTTCCATATGAGTGCAGCTAAAAAAGCCGCAGTAGCAGGAACAGAGTATGTTGAATCGGAACAATTACTTCAGCAGCGATATATGATTTCTCAGGTGAAAGGCCTATGGTTCAAATGGTATTTTGCGGAACAGAGTCTTGAGCAAATCAACCTATGGTTGCCTGAACTGCAAGACATAAATGTAACGCTAAGACAAGCCAGAGAGGCTGGTGAGCTGAATCTTAAAGATCAGTTTGGTGTAGAAAGTATAGTACTTAGTTTAAGCAAACAGCAGCTTTCAGCAGAAATGACTAAGGAAAGTGCTCTAGCAGAACTGAGTAAGTGGTGTGGTCAAACTATTGATGGAAAACCAGCTAATATTTCTGTCACTGAGTGGATGAGTCAAACTTCCGATTCAATCACCAGCTTGCTCGCACAAAGTCAGCAGGCAGAACTCAATTGGATGGAAATGCAGGTTAAAGAAGCGAAAGCTCAGTATGCTCCTGAATTGAGAGTAGGTTATTTTCAACAGAGAATTGTGAACCTGACAGGACTTAGCGGTTTTCGAGCAGGGCTTAGCATGCCCCTCTTTTCCAGCTCTCCAAAGCAAACAGCTAAGATCAGAAGTCTGGAAGTTGAAAAGCGTAGAAATGAGCAAGAGCAAATCATTTTCGATTACGAACAAAAGATTTCTGAGCTCAACAAAAACAAAGAACACCTGCAAAAGGCCCTTGCTTTTTTACCTCCCGATAATCAAATGGAGGCTAACTGGGGTGGACTAAAAACCCTACTCAGCAGTGGCGACATCAACACTTTTGAATGGTCTCAGTTAGTGAATACTCACTTAGGCTATTTCGAACAAAAAATATCTATCTATCAGGAGTTGGCTGCTATTCAGCTTCAGCTCGAATTCCTAACAGAAAAAAATTAAACCCATGAAAAAGTTATATATCCTATTCATCCTTTTGGCCCAAGTGGGGCTCGGATGTTCAGAAAAAACGAATGATACTGAAGTTGCAGAGGAACCAACTCAGGAAAGCGCTCCAGTGAGAAATATTCAGGTGGGAAACCTTCAGGTGAAACCTCTAATTGAAACTGTAACAGCAACCGGCAACATTGATGTTCCACCCATGGAGCGAAAAGTGATACATAGCTTTATTGCTGCCAATGTGGTTTACTTAGATGTTATTCAAGGGGAAGCCGTAAAGAAAGGTCAAGTAATAGCCAAACTTAGCCACCCTAACCTAATTGCTTTACAGCAGCAGTTGCTTGAAGAAAAAGTAGAGATGAACTTTCAAACTAAGGAATTAGAGAGAAAACAAGGTTTAGTTTCATCGAACGCTACTTCTCAAAAGGAGATCAATGAGATTGAAAGAGAACTAAGCAAAGCTCAAATTCGATATAAAACTTTAAGCTCTCAATTAGAATTGATTGGTATTAATCCGGAATCCATTGAAGACAAGGGAATCGTTAATGAGATTAGCATTAAGGCTCCTTTCGATGCAAAAGTGAGTAAAGTGATGATTTCCAATGGTCAGTTCATCGGTTCAGATCAGCCGATACTAGAGCTACTCAGTGAAGGCCACAAGCACCTTGAGTTAGATGTGTTTGCCAAGGATGCTAGCAAAATAGTGAAAGGGCAAAAAATCGAATTCAATTTACCAGGCAGTGATGAAGTGTATACAGCAGAGGTTTATTTGATTAACCCAGATGTTTCTTCAAACAAACTCAGAGTTCACGGTCATTTGGAAGATGAGTCACTGAACCTTAAGATTGGTACATTCATAGAAGCACGTATTATTGTTGGCAGCGATGAAGTGGCTCAAATCGAAAACGAAGAGCTGATTAGAGAGAACAACATCTTCTATCTATTTCAGCAAGATGGTGACGAATTCAAAAAAGTAATGGTTTCTGTAGGTCGTAGTAATGAGAACTTTACGGAAGTTTTAGATGCCCAAAATTCAGATCAGTGGGTTCTGAAGGGGAACTATTTTCTCCAGGAGTTTTAAGTCAGTGAAACTTTGGATTTCTATTTCAAAGCAAATCCCTATTTTTGACCCGCAAAAAGAAAAAACATTATGTCGCATAACCTACTGAAAGGAAAAAGAGGAATCATCTTTGGTGCATTAGATGAGCGTTCAATCGCCTGGAAAGTTGCCCAGGTTGCTCATGCTGAAGGAGCCTCTTTCACATTAACCAATGCCCCAATTGCGTTAAGAATGGGCACAATAAACAAGCTTGCAGAAGAATGTGAAGCAGAAGTAATTCCGGCAGATGCTACTTCAATTGAAGATTTGGAGAACTTATTCACCAAGTCTATGGAAGTACTTGGCGGTAAAATTGACTTCGTTTTGCACTCAATCGGCATGAGCCCTAACGTAAGAAAAGGTCGCGATTATGGCGATTTGAACTACGATTGGTTGATGAAAACCCTTGACGTTTCTGCCATTTCATTCCACAAAGTGATGCAAACTGCTGAGAAGCTTGATGCAATGAATGAGTGGGGTTCAATTATGGGCTTGTCTTACATTGCTGCTCAGAGATCTTTCCCAGACTACTCAGATATGGCTCAGGCTAAGGCTATGCTTGAATCAATTGCAAGAAGCTACGGTGAGCGTTTCGGTAGAATGAAAAACGTGAGAGTAAACACTATTTCTCAATCACCTACCATGACCACTGCAGGAACTGGTGTTGGAGGTTTTGATGTATTCTTCGACTATGCAGATAAAATGTCTCCACTAGGCAATGCAAGTGCAGAAGACTGTGCTAACTATTGCGTAATGTTCTTCTCAGACTTCACTCGCATGGTTACTATGCAAAACCTAATGCATGACGGTGGCTTCTCTTCATCAGGAATTACTGATCGACTTATTGAAGATTTAACAAAATAAATAACCTATAGTCACCCTATTTCAGGGTGACTATTTTCTTACCTCTATGCTGATATTCCCTAACGCCAAAATAAATCTTGGCCTCCAAATTACTGAGAAGCTCAGCAATGGGTACCATGCTATTAATTCTTGTCTTTACCCGATACCGCTTAAGGATGCTTTAGAATTTGTGCCTGCAAAGAAAAAAACAGCTTTTAACTCTTCTGGCTCATCTATACCTTCTGATGGAAAAGACAACCTTGTAATCAGAGCGTACAAACTTCTTAAAAAGGACTTTCATCTTCCTGAACTCAATATCCACTTACATAAAAACATACCAACTGGTGCAGGCTTGGGAGGAGGCTCTTCAGACGCAGCTTTTATGCTTAAAGCGCTTTCAGACTATTACCAGCTCTTTTTAGACGATAGCTTTTTAGAGTCATACGCTGCTCAATTAGGTAGTGACTGCCCGTTTTTTATTCAGAATAAGCCAGCATTAGCCAGTGGTACTGGGACTGAATTAGAACCTTGCAATGTTAATTTAAGTGGTTATCACCTTGTATTGATTCATCCAGGCTTACATATTTCCACGAAAGAGGCCTATGCTGGAACTACTCCCAAAGAACCAGAACATCAGTTAAAAGAAATCTTGGAGAAGGCAGACATAAGTACATGGAGAGAAACTCTCGTTAATGACTTTGAAGAGTCCATCTTTAAAAAACAGCCAATTTTAGCCGAAATTAAAGCTGAACTATATGAGCAGGGAGCTATCTATGCTGCCATGAGCGGTTCTGGCAGTAGTCTTTTCGGCATTTACAAAGAACAACCACCAATCATTAAAGCATTTAGTCAAAAGTTCTTTTACAGAACTATGTCGCTCTAAGCCTTTTCTTCGTATTAAAAACAATGCGAAGCTTAATCTTACTAGTTTTTCTTAGTAGTACATTATTTGGCCAAACATCAGATTTCGACATGCAGATATATGTTGAAGAAGATGATGAAGTAGTTAAAATAATGGGCAATAATGAAGAGTATTTTCCCATTTCATTAAGTCTAGAAGTTCAGATAAAAGGAGCCAAATTGGCTGAAAACCTAGAAGAATATTATGTCTTAAAACCCAATTCTAAAGGCACCATTTTAGCTACTATTGTAAAACCTAAAAATGCCAATTGGTCATACAAATTTGGATACAACTACAGTATGGGCGATGCTCTAGCCGAACATGATGAGAACTACGCTTATCAACTTCCCTTTCCTGCTGGTAAGTCTTATCGGTTAAGTCAAGGCTACAATGGTAGCACCACGCACAGGGGAATTAACGCTCTGGACTTTACAATGCCAGAAGGCGCTAGTATTACGGCAGCCAGAGCAGGAACCGTGGTTAGAATTAAGGAAGACTCTAATCGTGGTTGTCCTTCTGCAGAATGTATGCATGATGGAAATTACGTAAGCATACTTCACGAAGATGGCACCATGGCAGATTATGTTCACTTACAAAAGAATGGGGTAATTGTAGAATTGGGCGAAAAAGTGACCGTTGGACAACCGATAGCACTTAATGGAGCAACTGGCTGGGCTTCTGGAGCTCATTTGCATTTTGTAGTCTACACCACAGGTAACCAAGCTCAAAAAACCTTACCTGTTAAATTCGAAATAGCTTTAAACAAGGTTGAATACCTAAAGGAAGGACAGACTTATAACTCCTTTCGCTAATTGAACAGCCTGACTAATTAGTTATTATTCGCGACTTCTTAGACTGTCTATTCCTTTTAATTCTGCGTGCCACGGGATAAGAAAGTACAGCCAAAACTATAATCAATGTTCCCCAGTAAAAACCTCCACTCATCATTTCTTCCTCACCATAAATAGTAAGTGCCAATAGAATACCATATACAGGCTCCAAATTCACAGTCAGGCTAACCACAAAAGCGGTAATTCTTTTCATCAATTCAACAGATTCTGAAAAGGCATAAACGGTACAAATTCCACTAAGTAGCAACAGTAAGAACCAATCTCTAGTAGTAGGAAGCTGATAAATAACATCTGTCTCTAATACAAAAGACTTATAAAGAGGAATAAAAACTAGCAAGCCAATTGCTGCTGCAGACATTTCATACAGTGTAATACCGTAAGCAGGGTATTTTACGGTAAACTTAGAATTAAGCACTCCAAAAAGCGCAGCCAAAAAGGCCGAAACCATAGCTAGTGCTAAACCTTCAGCATGATTAAACTCAAACTTAAATATGAGATAGAGACCAAAAATAACAACTAGCCCAAGAAGAACCTGAAAAGCTTGTACACGTTGCTTCTTGAACAAAGGCTCAATTAGACTAGTCCAGAAGGTAGTGGTGGCCATTCCTGCTAAACATACAGAAACTGTTGATATTCGAGCTGACTCGAAAAATGTAACCCAGTGGGCCGCCACCACAAGCCCAGTCAGAAAAAGATAGCCAACAGCCTTTCTTGGAAGAATAAAGACCCTTTTTCGAATCTTCATTAGAACTGCCAATATAACAGAAGCCAAAGCCGTTCTATATAGCACCAAATCCGTTGACTCAATAGTCATTTCATTGCCAAGAATGGCTGTAAAACCCCAAATAAATACAATGAAATGGAGTTTTAGATAATCTTTAACAGAGGCTGTTTCCATTATTTAGGTACAAATCTGTACAAAAGTACACCAAGTGCAGTAAATATGATATTAGGTACCCAAACCGCTAGCAAAGGACTATTAGAAGTAGTCTCTGCATTGCTTTTGGCGGCAATAAATAGAATGATGTATATAAACGCGATCATAAAGCCCAAAGCAATTTGAAAGCCTACCCCTCCCCTGGTTTTCCTAGAAGAGAGTATTACCCCAATAAAGGTGAGAATGATGGCCGAAAATGGCGACATGTACCTCACATACTTTTCAATAATATAGATAGGAATATTATCGGCTCCCTTCATTTGCAAGTCTGCAATATGATCGTTCAGCTCATTTAGGGTTAATGTTTGTTCAAAGCTATTTAAGTTACCAAAATCGCTTGGGCGCATATTAATGCCAAGAGTGGTATCCTTGTTAGGGCTGTACAAATATTTCTCTCCCATTTCTTGAAACTCCCTCAAATTCCAATTGCTCGCCACCCAAACGTTCTCAAGAGTATCCCATTTTAACTGTCTGGCTGCAAACTTCCAAAGCACTTCCGTTCCCTTTACCTCCTCTAACGTAAAGCGGTATGCAATATCTCTACGAGAGTCGTATGAGGCTATATAGGCATAGGTTGAAGGACTTACTTTAAAATGGACATCGCGTTGAGAGAAATTAAATTCATTATCGAAAAACTTCTGCTCGAACTCCACGCGAAACTTATTAGCTTCTGGAATTATCCAACCTGTAAAAGCAAAACTTACAACGGCAATAATAACGGAACCAATCAAGAATGGTCTGAGCATTCTAGGGTAGCTCACACCTCCACTTAAAATGGCAATAATTTCCGTGTGGCTTGCCAGTTTAGAGGTAACAAACACCGTTGCTATGAATACAATGATTGGCGTAATAAGATTAGCTATATAGGGAGCATAGGCTAGAAAATACTCAGCTATAAGCTTTGGAGGAACTTCATTTTTAATAAAGCTTTCATTTCTTTCAGAGAAGGTAATAATGAGCACAATGGCCACCAAAATCCCCAAAACAAAAAGAAATGTTGTTAGAAATTTAATGAGAATGTAGCGATCTAAAATTCTCATCATAAACGGGTTGTCACTTTTTTAACCATTTTGTTTTTCCAATCAACAAACGTGCCTTTCTGTATTTGCTCTCTGGCCTCTTTTACCAACCATAAGTAAAAGCTCAAATTATGAATAGAGGCAATCTGGGCAGCCAAAATCTCCTTGCTAATTACTAAATGTCTCAAATAAGCCTTAGAATAAAAAGTATCTACATATCCCCCGAGGTTCGGATCTATTGGACTGAAATCATCCTTCCACTTTTCATTCCTAATATTAATAATGCCTTCTGAGGTAAACAGCATACCATTTCTAGCATTTCTAGTTGGCATCACACAATCGAACATATCTACACCTAGGGCAATACACTCTAATATATTCTCTGGTGTACCAACACCCATTAAATACCTTGGCTTATCATGAGGTAGAATATCGCAAACCACCTCAGTTTGCTCATACATCATTTCATGAGGCTCACCCACAGAGAGTCCACCAATGGCATTACCCTCTCTTCCGAAAGAAGCAATAGTTTCTGCAGACTTAATTCTTAAATCTTTGAATGTACTGCCTTGAACAATAGGAAAAAGTGTTTGGTCATATCCGTATTTACCTTCTGTTTCATCAAATCGGTCACAGCACCTTTTCAACCAACGGTGAGTCATTTCCATCGACTCTCTTGCATAACCGTATTCACAAGGATATGGAGTACACTCATCGAAAGCCATAATAATATCTGCACCTATGGTTCTTTGAATGTCCATTACATTTTCAGGCGTAAATACATGCTTAGAACCATCTATATGTGACTTGAAGGTTACACCTTCTTCCTTAATTTTTCTGGTACCAGAAAGCGAATACACCTGATAGCCTCCAGAATCTGTCAATATCGGTTTTTCCCAACCGTTGAATTTATGCAATCCACCAGCGGCTTCTATAATATCCAGACCCGGTCTTAGGTAAAGATGGTATGTATTTCCGAGAATAATTTGGGCCTTTACATCATCGTGTAATTCTCGTTGATGTACTGCTTTTACCGTCCCTGCGGTTCCTACAGGCATAAATATGGGGGTCAGAATTTCACCATGTGCTGTGGTGACTACTCCTGCCCTTGCCTTTGAACCTTTATCTTCTGCAACTAGCTTAAAATCCATTCACTTGATTTGAAGCCACAAAAATAGCAGTATTGCTTAATTCTATTTTCTTTGACCGTTATTGTTTTCTGAATGCAGCCCTTTCTGCTAATATTTTCACTAGTAATTACTCTTCAGCTTGTCTTTGTGCTAAGCCTGGCACTTAGCATTCTTAAGCATTCTAGTAAAGCAGATATTAGATTTAAAAGTGTTTCTGTAATTGTAGCCGCAAGAAATGAGCATAAAAACTTACCCCATCTACTGAATGCCTTAACAACTCAAAATCACCCCAACTTTGAAGTAATTATTGCTAACGACCGCTCTACCTATGAAAGCCAGCAGCTTTTGACAAATTGGTCGAGCAAATATTCTTTCATAAAGGTGATTGACATTAAAACGCTACCCCAGGGGTGGACAGGTAAAAAATTTGCTCTAAATGAAGCGATTAGCAAAGCATCGAACGAAGTTCTGTTGTTTACAGATGCAGACTGTGTTCCCGATTCGGAAAACTGGATTAGCAGCATGACTTCCTATGTTAACAACGAATCAGAAATTATCATCGGCTATTCTCCTTATCGACAGACCAAAGGCTGGCTAAATAGGTTTATTCAATTCGAAACACTCTTTGTAGGGCTGCAATATTTGGGTTTTGCAAAACTCAAGCGTCCATATATGGCTGTTGGCAGAAACTTGGCCATTTTAAAAGAAGCTTATGATCTAGATTTTCTTAAGTCCATTGGCGGTTTAGAAGGTGGTGATGATGACCTTATGCTTTCTCACCTTGCGCAAAAAAGAAAGCAAATCGATATTGAGATAAGCCCAGAATCACTCGTATTTTCCTCACCAAAGACTGACACCAACTCCTACTTAAGACAAAAAATAAGACACTTATCGGCTGGAAAACACTATCATCAAAAAGACCAAACGCTTTTGGGAATTTTTACGTTATCTTGGTTGGTCGGATGGGGTATGTTTATTTCAGTAATATTTTTAGGAATAAACATAAAATTCGCTTTACTGGTTTTTGGTATAAGGAGCCTGGTTGTTTATCTGATATTGAATCAATTAGGTCGAAAACTTAAAACAGACATCAATTTTTGGGCACTTCCCTTTTTAGATTTTTGTTATTGTTTTTATTATCCTTGGGTAGCCATTAAAGCACTGGCAACGAAGCAAGTTGAATGGAAGTAGGAAAGCAATTCTCGAAGAAAGCACTCGAAGATTTTAAGTTGATAGATGCAGCCGTTTCTGGCGTAGACGAGCAGGCATATGCCGACTTAATGAAACGGTATAAAAAACCTGTATATCACATGATTCTGAAAATGGTCAGAAATGTAGATGATGCAGAAGACCTGACCATTGAAGCTTTTGCAAAAGCTTTTAAAAACTTACACAAGTTTAAAAAGGACTTTACTTTTTCTACTTGGCTGTTCAGAATAGCCACTAACAACACCATTGACTTTATTAGAAAGAAGAGGTTAGACACCATGAGTCTCAACACATCGTTTAAAGACGACAATGGTGAAGCAGTTACCATAGATGTTCAAGACAAGAACCTTAACCCACAGGAAGAGGCCATTAAAGCACAAAAGATTGATTTGGTAAGAATGTTTGTAGGCAAGCTTCCTGCTAAATATCAGAGACTTGTAAAGCTGAGGTACTTCGATGAATTAAGCTATGACGAAATTGCGAAAGAGCTCGATGCTCCATTGGGTACAGTAAAAGCACAGCTTCACAGAGCTCGTGAGTTGATGTATGATTTGGTGAAGAATAAAAAGGAGCATATCTAAAGCTTCCAAGTTTACTGGCTTCTTCCCTATCTTTGCCGAATGAAGAACCTGCTTCGGTATTTCCCTGATTTAACAGATGCTCAAAAAGAGCAATTTGCTCAATTGCCAGCTCTATACGCAGAGTGGAACGACAAGATTAATGTGGTATCTCGAAAGGATATTGAGAACTTAACGGAGCGTCATGTTATTCACTCTTTGGGTATTGCTAAGGTTCAGACTTTTAAACCTGGAACTCAGATCTTAGATGTTGGCACAGGAGGTGGTTTTCCGGGCATTCCTCTAGCCATTCTCTTTCCCGATTCTAACTTCCATTTAGTAGACAGTATTGGAAAGAAAATTAAGGTGGTAAACGAAGTATCTGCTGCTTTGGGTTTAACTAATGTGAAGGGTGAACACATTAGAGCTGAACAAGTACCGGGTGACTTTCATTTTGTAGTGAGCAGAGCAGTTACCAGACTAGCTAATTTCTACCCTTGGGTGAAAGATAAGTTCAAGAAGCAATCCAATCACCAACTTAAAAACGGAATCCTTTACTTAAAGGGAGGTGACTTAGCGGATGAATTGAAAGAGTCAAAATTAAAGCGCATAAAGTCTTATGCGCTTTCTGAATATTTTAAAGAAGAGTTTTTTGAGACCAAGCAGGTTATCTACATACCTGCTCAGTAATCATTCTTTTCGGCCTTACTCTTGGCAGTAAACACTAAAATGCAATAGATTCCTAAAAGGGTTCCGATAGGTATATTAATTAAGGAAAACACCCCATAAACTAAGGCTGGAACATTGGCCCATCTTCTCTGATTAATAAGTCCAATTCCGATAATGATTCTCGGGATTAAGAAGATAATGGCAATTCCCCATAAGAAAGAGTTAATCAAGTCGAAAACCCATATAGCATCTGGATCAAAACCAGGCTCATCTTGCGCCAAACCAATTATCACGCTCATGAGTTGGTCGTAGAACATAAGCATCAGAAGGCCTAATGCACTAAATACGATAAAAATTACTCCGATAACTTTCTTGTGTACAGGATCAGTGAGGTTCATGTTTTTTTTCTTCAATATAAAAAAAGCCTCGATAAATCGAGGCTTTCTAATCAGCAGTATATACCGCTTATTCAAATCTTAAAGACTCAATTGGGTCTAGTGCCGCAGCTCTTTTAGCAGGTATGTAACCTGAAACAACTCCCACTATAACACAGATTACAAGGCCAACTGTAATCCACACCCAAGGAATTACAAATGCACCTCCTAAGAAGTTCGCCATTATGTTACCGACTATAATTCCTAAAATAGCACCAGCTATGCCTCCCATCTGGCAGATAACAATAGACTCTACCAAGAACTGACGAAGTATCTTTTTTGGTGTGGCACCCAGGGCTTTTCTTACACCAATCTCTCTGGTTCGTTCTGTTACGGTTACCATCATAATGTTCATCAAACCAATGGCAGCACCTAGTAAAGTGACGGCCCCGATTCCAAAACCGCCCATTCTAAGTCCATTGGTCATATTATCTAGGGCCTCTGTAACAGAGTCGCTTCTTACCACTTCAAAAGAATCTTCTTCACCAATTTTATCTCCTCTAATCTGACGCATTAATCCAGTGGCTTCTCCCATTGCATAATCAATATTCTCTGGGTTTTCAATCATGGTAGTAATGCTGTATCTCATACTACCTCTCCTATCTAACCTTTTAGCGTTTAGTAAAGGAATAACAATGTTTCTATCTTCTTCGGTATCACCACCAAAGCCTCCTTTTTCTTCCAACAATCCAATTACTCGGTAGTTATTACCGTAAAATTTAACTGTCTTATTTAACGGATCTTCACCTTCTTCAAACAAAGCTTTTACAACCTCTGTACCCAATATGCATACATAGTTTCCATACTGAATTTCAAGAGAAGAGAAGTTTCTTCCACTCTCAATATTCACTCCTTTAATAGCAAAGTAATTTTCATCTCCACCAGTTATCGAAATGTTCGGATTGGTCTTTTTGTTACCATATTTAATTTCGGCAGTACCTGAAGCTCTAGTATAGATGGTAGTTGTAGAAGGGAAGTCATACATTTCCTTAAACCTGATTGCCTCATTAAAATCTACCGGTTCAAAAGATTTCTCCCTTCTCCCATTCATATTTCTTCTGCCAGAAAATCGGGAATTTACATCGAAGCTGTTGGCTCCAAGGTTGGAAAGGCTAGAATCAATTTCACTCCTAATGCCGTCTACCGCAGTTAGCATACCTACCAGTGAGGTAATTCCAATGGCGATAATCAGACCTGTTAAAATGGTTCTGAGAATATTCGCCTTAATTGAGTTAATTCCTTCCGAGATGTTCTGTGCTAAATTCATAATAAGTTTCGAGTAAGACCTCGTTATAAATGTAATAGACCACTGGTCAAGTTTTAGTAACTAATACGTAAATTGAACGAATCCACAGCTAAACGGTTTTATATCTTGTTCGCTATGAATAAACTCATTTTCACCCTTCTGTTCAGTATTGTTTCCTTTACTGCCCTAGCAAATAAGATCCTCGTTCCGATGGACGAAACACAAGCCAACCATATGAAGGCTTATGGCATTGCTTATTGGGTTCTTAATCAAGACGAATCAATTGACTGGATGTTAAATTATAGAGGCGGAAGTTTTTTGCTTCCTGCCAGAACAGGTATAGAAAATGAATTAGTAATACGTGGGGTTAGCTACCAAGTAATATCTGATGCGGATGCTTTAAAGTTTGAGGAACTGTTATCTTCTCCATCGTCTAACATGGACATGATGAAGTTGGAGACTGCTCCAAAAATTGCCGTTTATTCCCCTAAGAGCAAAATGCCTTGGGACGATGCCGTTACTCTGGCACTGACTTACGCAGAAATACCTTACGATGTAGTGTATGACGATGAGTTGATGAATGATGAGCTTTCTACTTATGACTGGCTACATCTTCACCATGAAGATTTCACTGGCCAGTACGGTAAGTTCTATCAAAGCTTTAGAAACTATAGTTGGTATATTCAGCAGCAGAAAGACTATGAGGCCAGCGCCAAAAAGCATGGCTTTGCCAAAGTGTCTCAACTTAAACTGGCCATAGTAAAGAAGATTCAAAGTTTTGTGGCTGGTGGCGGATTCTTATTTGCCATGTGCTCTGCTACCGACTCTTTTGACATTGCTCTAGCTGCTAACGGTGTAGATTTCATCGACTATATGTACGATGGAGACCCGCCAGAGCCTGGAGCAGAATCTAAGTTCAACTTTTCCGAAACTCTAGCCTTTGAAAACTTCAAGCTGCGGATGGATCCTATGGAGTATGAATTTTCAGACATAGATAATACCGAGTCTAGAAGAGAAAGATCTTTGAACGAAGGAAATGATTACTTCAAACTATTTCAGTTCTCCGCAAAGTGGGACCCTGTTCCTACAATGCTCACGCAAAATCATACTCAATTGATTAAAGGTTTTTACGGTCAAACTACCTCCTTTAAAAAGAGAGTTGTTAAACCAGATGTTGTTGTAATGGGCGAAACCACTGCAGCCAATGAGGACAAATACATTCATGGCATCTATGGCAATGGCTTTTGGACTTTCTATGGCGGACATGACCCTGAAGATTACCAGCATAGAGTTGGCGAAGAACCTACAGACTTAAATTTGTATCCTAACTCTCCTGGTTACAGATTAATTTTGAACAACATTCTGTTCCCTGCTGCAAAAAAGAAGAAAAGGAAAACCTAGTGGTCATTGGTCGGTAGTCAATGGAAATTAGTGGCTAAACCAACGGCCAAGTCTCACCAATGACAAATGACTAATTATCTTCCTCCTCTTTAGTTCCTTCTTGGTTGTTCTTACGGTCTCTCCTACGTTCTTTCGGAGGCTTCTCTTCTTTCTCTTTTTTACCTTTTTTAAAAAGGCCAAAGATGCCTTTCTTCTTGGTTGAATCTTCTGCCAGAGTTTCTTGGGGCAAGTTTTCTAATTCTGAGCTATCAATTGGGGCTGGTGGATCGGGCATTCGTAAGAAGTAATCTCTATATCGCTTATTATACTCCTCTTGCTCAGTGTTAAAGCCACCTCTTAACAGAGGAGCATGTTGAGCTTGTAAGGCTGGAGGTTTAGCATAATATTCCTGCATTAATCGGTCGTACCGGCTAGTATCTCCTCTATTAACAATCGATTTTACAATGCTATCGTGCTCAGTACTATTAAAGTGGACCAACTCGGTCTCTAAATGATCTAGTTTGTAGAAAGGTTTTCTCTTGGTAATTCGGTCGAATAAATAAGGATTCTCTAAAACTGGTTTTTCTGGGCCAGAAAACACCTTCACCCAAAGCTTTTCCTTTGCCCTATTCTCATACACAAAGCCTGCTTTTTCTAAAGAATGTGTCCTTCCTTTTTGAACACGAAACCCTTTACCTTCAGTACCTTTAATGAATTTCTCCATCAGGCTATCTCCATCTGCTTTATACTTATAGCCGTAAGGTCGCTTGGGTACGGTATCACCATCTACAACGGTAAACAAAGAGTACATATCTCGCTGATAATCTTCATCCAAAACAAATGCCGATTGATAAGCAGGACATATCATCTGCATACCGCAAGAGCTGAGCAGACCTATGGCCACAAGGCATATGAAAGGTGTTTTGGTCATGGTTTCTTCCCCAGAAGGGCTTGAATTTAAAAAGTTTTATCTAAAGAGCTATTTCTCAATTCTTTAGACGGTATTAATTAATTATTTCTTGCAACTGACTTAATAAGGTCAATCAAAAATCTCTAATCACAGTTATTACCAGTAAGTTTAAGTGTAAATGAAGCAGTTCCATTACATCATAGCCGGAGCGGGAGCAGCTGGGTTAACGCTAGCTTATCTGCTGATGGAGTACGAAGATAGAGAAAAATCGATACTAATAATCGACAAAGACTCAAAAAGCACCAATGACAGAACTTGGAGTTTCTGGGAAAAAGGCAGCAATTTGTTAGAGCACTTGGTTTACAAAAGTTGGTCAAAAGCCACGGTAAACACCAACTCCTGGTCTCAAACATATGAGTTAGCTCCCTATACCTACAAGATGATTCGAGGTATAGATTTCTATGAGTTCATGAAACAAGAGCTCAATACTTCAAACCTATACTGGGTTCAGGATGAAGTACTTGAAATCACAGATGCTGGACAGGTAACAACAACAAATGATGCATATCAAGGAAAGTTAGTTTTTGATAGCACCTTCGATCCAAAACTTCTTCAAACCTCTAATGCAAACACCATCTTGCAGCATTTTAAGGGTAAGGTAATTAGAACTGAAGAAGACTGTTTCCAGATAGACACTGCCACATATATGGATTTTTCGGTAGATCAAGAGGGAGATTGTCGGTTTGGCTATGTACTGCCATTTAAACCCAATGAAGCGCTAGTTGAATACACCCTCTTCAATAAGCATCTACTCTCCGATTCAGAATATGAACATAGGCTCGATGCGTATATTAAACAGCTGAGAATTAAGAATTATGAGGTGATTGAAGAAGAGTACGGCATTATTCCTATGACTGATCATAAGTTTTTACTGCGAAAAAGTGATAAGGTGTTTAATATTGGGATTAAAGGAGGCTTTGCCAAAGCGTCTACAGGCTATTCATTTCTGAGGGCTCAACAAATTCTAGAGCGAGTAGTAAAGAATTTGATATCAGGAAAGAAACCAGACCATGAGCTTCCTCACCAAAGCCTGAAATACAAGCTATATGACGCTACTCTTTTAAAAATTTTAGCAGACAAAAAATACACTGGCAGAGAGGTTTTTGGAAACTTATTTCAGAAGAACGGCATACAGAGTATGTTTCGTTTTTTAGATGAAGAAACCACTTTGACCGAAGAGCTCAAAATAATGTCATCTACTCCAATTATAGATTTTGGTAAAGCTTTCTTTCATCAACTTGGAAAATAAAAAAATGGTAGCCCAACGGACTACCATATAAAAACAGCTAATCGATTTAGTTGAGGGTCTAATAAAGGTTAAACATCAGCCTAGCCGACATTAAGTCTATTTCACTTCCTGGCCCATACTCAAAGGCCAACCTCCAGCTATCGGAGAATTTAAATCTTACTTCAGTAGTTAAAATTGTTTTCTGCCATTCGCCATTTAAAGTGGCTTTTCTGAGACCTGCGGCTAACTCTACACTTTTAGCAATAGGTTGTGCAATGCTAAAATGAAAACCAGCATATCGGTTATCGAGGTATGGTTTTTCTTCATTAACACCATAATCTCTGGTGTGGAAGTAATTAAAGGAAAGTACTTGTTTGAAATTGGCTCCTATACCAAAACCAAATTTAGCACCATTATAGTCTACCACGCTTGGAGCCACTTGAAAGGTCATGGCTTTTTGTTGGCCTCTTCGGTTATAATTCTTTCTGTAATAGGTTTGACTGAAAGCAGCTTGTGCTAACACCATCAATAGGGCGGAGATGAGGATTTTTTTCATGGTTTTGCTGTTTTGTTGGTTGTAAAATCTTACACAACAAATGTCGCTCAACCACTCTCGAAATATATTCGTGGAACACCTGAATGCCGAAATTCGGCAACTCTCTTACCAAATTAGGTAATTCGCTTACTCCATAAAAAACACTGTCTCAAAAGCTAGTTATCATAATCTTTTGCGCTTCCAATGAATTAGAACCTACAAAATTACTAGCTCTTGAGACAGCGAACTTTACTTAATTATAGCTTAACTCGGTAGAAGAAATATTTTGGTTCTCCTTCGCCTTTTCAAAGAAAAACTTCTCTTCTCCAAAAGCTGGCTCTAACTCATCAAGCCAAATCGCATGAGGATCATACTTAGCGAAGAACGGTCTACCAACCCAGTCTGGGTTTCTTCCTTGTAAAAAGTTAAGTACAAACACTTTTTCTCCATGTATTTCTTGAGTGCCTAAAACCTGTACCTTACCTGGCGAGGCAGACATACTTGGCCCTCTAACAGTTCTGGCAATTCCACTCACCTTCTGATAAGCTTCTCTGTAAATTTGCCAGCACCTTTCAAGGTTTACCGCAAAGTAATCTTGAGCGCCTGTATCTCTGGCAATGAACATGTAATACGGTACACAGCCTAACTTTACCTGCTCTTTCCACATAGTAGCCCAAGCATCAGCATCATCATTGATGTATTTCATTATAGGCGCTTGTGTTCTTATCTGTGCACCTGTATTTCTGATATTCTGAATGGCTTTCTTCACTGTAGGAGTAGAGATCTCTACCGGATTATTGAAGTGCGCCATAAACGTGAGGTGCTTTCCTGCTTTCGTAGCTTTTTCAAACAACTTCAAAAACTTATCGGCACCCTTGTCTGTGGTGTATTTGTAAGGCCAAAAAGTAAGTGACTTAGAACCAATTCTGATATTCTGAAGATTGGGTAGATCAGCGTCTAAAAGGGCATTTAAATAGGTAGCAAATACTTCTGGTGCCATAATCATTGGGTCACCACCAGTAATAAGAATATCTGTTATATGTGGGTTCGCTTTAATATACTTAATAATGAGGCTGGTCTCATTCATGGCAAATTTAAGGTCGTCCATTCCCACAAACTGAGGCCACCTGAAACAAAAAGTACAGTAAGCGTGGCAGGTTTGCCCTTTTCTAGGAAAAAAGAGCATGGTTTCTCTATACTTATGCTGAACACCAGTAAGCTTAACCCCATCAATTTCAGGCACATTGCTAGACTGTTGACCAGCCGGATGAGGGTTTAATTCTTGTCTAATTTTATTAATCTCATCACGCATGGCATACTTATCCATACCAGCTTCAACCATGCTCGCCACTTTGTTAAAGTGAGGCTTAGAGAGCATTCCTTTCTGAGGAAAAGTTAGCTGAAACATAGGATCATTTTCCACATCGCTCCAGTCGATTAACTCATCTAAAACATAATTATTAACCTTAAACGGAAGTACATTACCTACTACCCTAATATTAAACTTCTGCTCCTCGGTGAGGTAGTTGTATTGGGGCATTTTATGAAAGCTATGCAAGGCATAAGCCTGATATTCTTTTTGATCCATGGGAAAGATTTTACCTATTCAACAAAGAAGACTAGAGACCGAAAAAAGAAAGAGCCCTATACAGCTGCGATCTCGAGTTAGTCTTCGAAACATGCGAAAGTAATAAAATCATGTGGAACGGCTATGCTTAATGAGATTTTAAGGGTTATGAAATGATTAAATGAGTATTTGATAAACTCACCTACCAATTAACCACTTACTAGAATCTTGAGATGTATGTAAAATAGCAATTATTGTAATGCTACTAGGGTAGATTTTATAGAAAACCCCAAAGGGGAACCTCTTTAAGAAAGAAATTCTCACGTCACCAATTCTTCTCTGGTAACCTTTAGGGAGACTTTTAATATTGGAAATTGTCGATTCTAGGTCGTTCAAGAAATTTTCTGAGATTTCTGGATTTATTTCATCATAATAATCAATTATACCTTGAATATCATTCTGAGCTAATGGCCTAACAGTAAGCCTAACCATTTCTTCTTCTAAGGCTCGCTCTTACTTCTTCCCAAGATTTACCAGGCTCCTTAGATTCATCAGCCTCACGTTCTCTTTCTTTTATAATCCTAATATGCTCAGAGCTAAGCTCAAACTGCTCATGCTTAACTTTCATTAACTCGAGAATTAAGTCTTCAGCAGTCTCAAAACTAGTTTTGCTAAGGTTTAGATTTTCATCTGTCAAAGTTATCTGCGTCATATTATTATTTTCTACTATAGTAAATATACGTTATTCAGTAGCTCGGTTAGCCTTCCTACCGATTAAATTCTCCTCAATATGCTTTCTCCTTTATTATGACAGCCGCACAACCAATATTCTTGACATCACTCCTCATCATTGAACTTTTCAAACTTAAAACCTTGAACTTACTCCCTATCTTCGCACTATGCTAGCCAACCTTAGCCTAATAGACATTGCCACCGTAGCTACAGCAGCCTTTATTCTTGGGCTCTCCAAGTCGGGTATTAAAGGCATCAGCATTATTATAGTAGCATTGATGGTTTTGGTGTTCGAAGCAAAAGCTTCTACCGGCATTCTGCTTCCTATGCTTATTGTTGGAGATATATTCGCGGTGATCTATTACAATCGGCATGCAAAATGGAAATATCTCTTGCGCCTAATGCCATTTATGATGGCTGGTGTAGTCATTGGCACTCTTGTTGGCGACCAAATGCCTGAATATGCCTTCAGAAAAGGAATGGCGATCGTCATCTTAGTTTCCGTGATCATGATGGTTTGGTGGGACAGACGAAAATCTAAAAACGTACCTCAACATATTTCATTTGCGGGAATAATGGGCCTCACGGCAGGTTTCACTACCATGGTCGGGAATTTGGCAGGTTCATTCGCCAACATTTTCTTTTTAGCCATGAGGCTACCTAAAGACGCTTTTATCGGCACAACCGCTTGGCTCTTCCTCATCATCAACCTGTTCAAAGTACCTTTTCATATTTTCAGTTGGGGCACCATTAATTGGGAAACCATTCAGGTGAGTATGGTCTTTGTACCTGCTATTTTTCTCGGTCTTTTCTTTGGTGTGAAAATTCTAAAAAGGGTGAACGATGAACTTTTCCGCAAGTTCATTTTGTTAATGACTGGCGCGGGTGCAATCTTGATTTTCTTTAGTTAATTTCGCCCCGAAATTTTCACCTTCAACATCCAACAATACAGTTGAACACGTAATTAGGATGTTATATTTAAAATGAAGTTATGGAGCAGAAGCATTGGATCGAAAGAGAACTTCAACCTTACACAGACCAACTTAAAAACCACCCACTTTACGATAGACTCAATAGCATAGAAGACATTAAGCTCTTTATGGAGCATCATGTTTATGCAGTTTGGGATTTTATGTCGCTACTAAAGGGTCTGCAAGTTGAACTTACAGGAACTACCATTCCATGGACTCCTAAGTATAATCCGTCTTTGACCCGCTTTATCAATGAAATCGTATTAGAAGAAGAAAGCGATGTGGACGAAGATGGTAACTACATGAGCCACTTTGAGATGTATCTCGATGCAATGGATCAGGTGGGTGCTAGCACTTTAAAGATTTCACAATTCATTGAGTTTGTACGTTCAGGCAACAACTTAGCTGAAATCCAAGAAAAGCTAAAGATGGACGATGCTGTGGTTCGCTTTCTCCGATTCACCTTCGATGTAATTGAAAGTGGGAAACCACACCTGATTGCTTCTGCATTTACCTTTGGCAGAGAAGATTTGATCCCAGATATGTTCTTCGAAATTGTGAAAGCGGCTGAAGAAAAAGACGAAGCTGCTTCATACAGTAAGTTGACTTACTACCTGAAAAGACATATTGAGCTCGATGGTGGCGACCATGGCCCACTAGCGCTTAAAATGATTGCAGAACTCTGCGGTGATGAAGAACAAAAGTGGAATGAAGTAGTCGAAATTGCTAAAGATGCCCTTCGCGTGCGCATTGCCCTGTGGGATGCTATAGCTGATAAGATTAGTAAGAATTATGAAGAATTGGCTGAGGTGGTTTAGGCCTAGTTTTCAATTGAAGATTCTACCCCTGCCCTAAAGGGTGAAAGAATGAAGATTTCGAACTGATAAAGCTAAAGTCCCCTTTAGGGGATTTAGGGGTCATACTGAGGTACGAAGCATCTTATCAGGCCTTGCAAGTCTTTGCTTGTGGATAAGATTCTTCTCTGCGTTCAGAATGACTTAGACGGAAATGCATCTGTAACCGCCATTCAGAGCGGAGCGAAGAATCTCCGGGTTATTCAGCAACAGCCGGCTCACTCTCTGCCAAGTAAACCCCAAGATTCGAAATGGTTGGAACGGCCTTGGCATCGAGGATTCGGATTTGAATCGAGCTAGTGGTGATATCATCCAATCTGAGGATTCTCTTATAGCCGATTGTGGTTTGAGTATCTACCTTTACGTACCCCTCTCCTTCTTTCGCCCAAACTTCAAAAGCCTTAACTCTTTGACCAAGCGCAATATACTCTTGCAGCATCAGGCGATTGAAAGTGATGGCCTCATCAAAATCTATAGTCAAAGTAGATTGAATCTCTCCATCAGGAGTTGACCAATAGGTTTCTGTTGAACTATCTATAGCTTGAGTTGCTTCAAAGCCTTTCCCTCTTTCCGTACTGGCTGTAGCCTTCGCTTGAACAGCCAAATTATCATCGAAGGTTTCGTCCAGAACCTTTCTGAATTCCATTAGAACGGCAACATCATTTTCATGCACTAAGCCTCTTCTGTCAACTGGAAGGTTGAGCAGCAGGTTAGCGTTTCTTCCCACCGACTTGTAATAGATGTCGAGCAGGTGGCTCAAACTCTTCACTTTGTCATCCTCAGCCTCATGGTAATACCATCCCGGACGAATAGAAACATCGGCCTCTGCTGGCACCCAATAGGTTCCATCTTCATGACCGAATTGTGACTCTTGATACGGGCCAACTCCCGGAGCAAATTGCTCTGCTCTAAAGCTCGACCAATTGGTTTCTCCGGCAAATCCGTTTTCGTTGCCCACCCAACGGGTTCCTGGGCCACCATCACTGAAAATGATGATCTCTGGCTGAAGCGACTTTACCAAGGCAAAAGTGCTATCCCAGTCGTAATAAGTAGTTCTATCTACATTTCGGGTTTCGTTAGCCCCTCCATAGTAGCCATCACCACCATTGGCTCCATCTACCCAAAACTCGAAGATATCACCATAGTTGGTGAGCAATTCCTTCACCTGATTTCTGTAGTAGGTCACATATTCAGGGTTGCCATACTGCGCATGGTTTCTGTCCCATGGAGAAAGGTAAATCCCCATTTTCAAACCGTATTCTTTGCAAGCTTCGGCCAATTCGGCCACCACATCGCCTTGACCATCTTTCCAAGGACTGTTCTTCACGGAATGCTCCGAATAAGCCGTTGGCCATAAGGAGAAACCATCGTGATGCTTGGCTGTAAGGATTATGCCCTTCATTCCGGCCTCTTTGGCCACTCTCGCCCATTGGCGTGTATCCAATTCTGTTGGGTTGAAACTACTTGCAGGTTCATCGCCATAGCCCCACTCCATATCGGTGAAGGTATTCATGTTGAAGTGTACAAAAGCGTAATACTCCAATTCTTGCCAAGCCAGTTGCTCAGGCGAAGGTAGTGGCTCTACCGCAGCAGGCGGACTTGCAGGCTCCTGACACGAAAATACGGTAACAAGGAGAATTAGGGCAAGGAAGTAGTTTTTCATTTTAGTTTCGGCTTGAGCCTTGAATATAGTACTAAAGCGGAAATGTGACCGAAAATTGACCATGAAATATCCATCTCCGTCCTCCTAAAGCCTCGGGAGAGAGGGACGGCATATTCCGCTAGAATTAAACGATACTGCTCTTAGATGCACACAGTACCGTCTTCCTCCTATGGGGGAAGACAGGAGATGGGGGCTTCGGTGCCATCCTTGGGAGATTCCCGCCTACGCGGGAATGACAGCAAAAAAAAGGAAGACTTCTAATTTCCTAGCTGAATCTCTTCCTTCACTTCAAAACTCTCTCTTAAACCTTCTGCTGAGTTGCCACCAACTTGCACTCTAAACTGGCCAGCTTCTACTACCCTTTTCATTTCACGGTTCCAAAGGGCGAGGTCTTCTGGCTGTAACTGAAAAGTAATGAGCTTAGATTCTCCCGGCTGTAGGGCCACGCGCTCAAAGGCTTTGAGTGATTTAACAGCTGTGGTTACTGAGCTATAAACATCCGTTACATAAAGCTGAGCTACTTCTTCTCCGGCACGATCTCCAGTGTTAGTGAGTTCTACGGTAACCGTCACTTGCGCATCACCTACAGTTTCTATCTTCAAGTTTTTGTATTCAAAAGTGGTGTAGCTTAAGCCATAGCCAAATGGATAGAGCGAAGTAATTTTCTCATCGACATAGCGGTGGTTACGGGTTGGTTTGGAGCTGTAATACATCGGCAACTGACCAACATTTCTAGGGAAAGTCACTGGTAGCTTTCCACTTGGGTTAGCGTCTCCGAATAAGGTCTGAGCTACAGCCATTCCACCCTTTTCTCCCGGAAACCACGCTTCCAGAATAGCAGGCACTTTTTGCTGCAGTCCGGTAATGCTTAGCGGTCGGCCATTGTAAACCACAGCAACCACAGGCGTACCTGTAGCCAAGATCTCATTAAGAAAGTCTTCTTGCAGTCCGTATAAATCTAGACTAGAAACATCCTTGTTTTCCTCTACCAACTCAGGGGTTTCACCCAACACCACAATGGCAACTTCTGAGGATTTCGCCAGATTAACGGCTTTAGAATAGTCGGGCTTTTCCTTGTTCCAAAGTAGGAAAGCCTTAGCTCCATATCCTCCCTCCCACATATCGAGCACAATTTTGTATTCCTGACCTGCCTTAAAGCTCATAGGTGCGGTTTCAATATTGGTGGCTCCTTTGCGCCAGTTGTCGATCACCATTTGGCCGTCTACTTCCAGTCGTACGCCATCATCAGAACTGACCCCAACCCAACCTTCAAAGTCAGTATCAGGCACCAACCAACCTTCCCAACGAATGGAGAAATGGTCAGCATTCACTCCTTCACCGGGAGATTCTTCCCATTCAAAACCAACTTGCTCATCGATTCTGGTGAGCACTGGCTCACCTTCTAAATCACGATTATTGAAGAAGGTAGCTTTCAGTCCTTTCTTAGATTTATCAGGAGTCAGAAGATTGGCCGAAGGCACTGTTTGCCCTTTGTAGATCAGAGGAATTCCTACTTCGTATTGAACAGTAGCCGTACTTCCCAAATACTGCTTTACTCCGTCAAATACCGTGATGGCTTTAGCTCCTTTTACAGAATAGCCACCTAAAACTGACTCATTGGCCAACGGCCCTAGCACCGCCACTTTCTTCATTCCTTTGTTCAGCGGCAGCAAATTATCTTCATTCTTCAGCAACACCATCGACTTCAGCGCAGCTTCCAAAGCCACCTGCTGATTACCTTCAGAATGATGTCTGTCATCGATCAAAGCCTGCGCGGTATATGGATTCTCGAACAGGCCGAGCATAAACTTCAGTCGCAATACACCCGATGCAGCTCTATCTACATGAGCCACATCCATTTCACCAGACTTTACCAAATCGATAATGGTTTCTTGATATTGCTTGTTCGGGAAATCATAGAACTGCATATCGATACCAGCAGAAATTGCCGCTTTGATAGACTCTCTAGGCGAAGCAGTAGATCGGTGACTAGTCTGCAAAAACTTGATAGCACCAAGATCGGAAACCACAATGCCTTTAAAGCCCCACTCGTTACGTAAAATCTCCGTCAGCAAATGCTGGTTGGAAGCCATTGGCACTCCATCGATCTCCGAATAAGCGGCCATGGTTCCCAAGGCGCCACCTTCCTGAAAAGCTTTTCGGAAAACCGGCAAAAAGTCTGTCCTTACCGATCTTTCACCATAGAGAATCGGGCCTGAGTTTCCTCCAGCTTCTGGTGAACCATGCACTGCAAAGTGCTTTGGTTCAGCCACCATGGCTGTATTTTTAGTGAGGTCATCCCCTTGAATTCCCTGAACCAAGGCCGTTCCCAAAGTAGCCGATAAGTGGGTATCTTCTCCCAAAGTCTCAGCAATACGGCCCCAACGGGGTTCACGTCCTAAATCCAAATTCGGACCCAAACCAAAATGCACGCCATGCGCTCTTCCTTCCATACCTATAACCTCGCCCACACGTTTCATTAAATCAGCATCCCAGGTAGCGCCTAAGCCTATATTCATAGGGAAAGCGGTGCTTCCCTCACCTGTATAGCCATGCAAAAACTCACAGAAAATGATGGCAGGAATTCCCCAGCGGTTATTGTCTATAACATACTTCTGCAGGTCGTTAATGTCTTTGGCATTTCTCGGGTAGAGATCGTGGATGGAGCCTACACCAAGCCCATCGCTAAAGGTTGTTTCTACGGCAGAGCGTTTCAGCGCTTCGTTTTCCTTGAGTCTGGCACCGTCATACATATCCATCTGGCGCACCTTTTCTTCCAGACTCATGCGAGAAAGCAGGTCTTTTACCCGCTCTTCTACTGGAAGCTTAGCGTTTTGATATGGGTATTGCTGCGCCAAGGCTGGAGAGAACGTAAATAGTGTAAGAAGCATCAATAATTTTAACCCTCGGTGGAGTTGTCTCCAACGAACTAATTTCAATGGTTTGTTGGTCACAAGACCAACAAAGGCGAAACGAGCCATCTGGGTATTGATGTTTGTTGATATTGTCATCAACAAAGGCTTGAGCTGAGAAAGTCGAAAGGAAAAAAGTAATACAAAAACGGTTAGTAGTCTGCTTCGTACCATGATGAGGTTTTAGTAATTGTCTAATCTACAACATTTTCTAGCTTAAGTGTGGAAACTGATTCGAAGAAAAACCACCACTAACTCTTCCTGAATCAGAAGGGGAATTGGCCTATGCTGGGTTTATAGACTTCTGAATTATTTGAGCTTTTTATATAAAACTAAACTGGGTCGATCCCTCAGTAAACTCGGGATGAAAACAACAGTTCAGATTTCTTCACCCCGCATTGGAGTTGTCTCCAACGAGCTGATTTCAATGGTTTGTTGGTCACAAGACCAACAAAGGTTGGAGCGACCACCACCCCTACCCCCTCCTGAATCAGGAGGGGAATTGGCTTCTGCTGTGTTTATAGATGGTTAAATCAATTACGATACTCAACAGGTAATGGAATTAGGCCGATCTCTAGCTTGCTGATAGCCATCTGACGGCATGGAAAAACTGATTCCCATGTCCCTTTAGGGACTACATATTGGTAGAACTGGAATGATACCGAACCCTTTTGTGCCTTTAGGTACAAAATATGATGTACCTAAAGGCACATCTAAATATCACAATCTATATGGCTACCTAAATTCTGTCCCTAATGGGACAGGTTTTATATGCACCCAAAAATTTACCCCTCATAGAAGTTGTCTCCAACTAGCTTATTTCAATGGTTTGTTGGTTACAACATGAACAAAGACTGTAAGAAAAGTACTTACCACAGGTGAGCACTGGTTAGTGGTTTGTCGGTCACAAGACCAACAAAAGCGAGAAGGCTATGACCGGAGAAAAACCACCCCTAACCCCTCCTGAATCAGGAGTAGAATTGGCTTCTGCTGGGTTTATAAATAGGTGAATTATCAGGAGTTTTCTACCTAAAAACTGAACTGGATTGATTTCTCGATAATCTTGGAAGAGACAAAAAACTCCTATAAATAAACCAATATGGACTGAAAGCACCATAGTTTTAGAAGCATCTGAAAGTGGCTTTGAATGGCTGACTTAGAAAATGTACGTCCCGAAAGTTTCGGGATTAGATTTACGATTGACGTCAATCAAACCCCGAGCATTATCGGGGCGTACATCGTAAATTCTAGGATGCTTTTTAGAAGCTAAAGCGAAATACACTAAAGTGCATAGTTTTAACTCCTTTTGTGACAATAAAAAAGGGGGCACGCACCCCCTCTTTAATCATCAATCAACACTCTCAATCACTAATTAGTACCTATAGGAGCAAAGCTCACATCTTTTACAGCGGAAAGGTATGCACTCCAGTTTTCAGCGTACCAAGCATCCATTTTCTGCTGTAATTCTTTACGTCTATCTTCAATTTGCTTCAATGAAGTTTTTTGAGCTTGCACTGGTGCATCGTAAGAACCACTCACGGCTCTTAAAAGCGTGAACACCTCTGTTTGTAACGGAGTTGGTCCATCGCCACTTCCGCCACCAAAGAAGCCTCTACCTCCACGGCCAATAAGCCCTTGAAGTTCTTCCATCTCCTTTTTTATATCATTGCTTTTGGTTCTAAGTTGGTTGTACTCCTCACCTCTTTTGCCTTCTAAAGCTTTAATCACTTTATCTACCGACTCCATATCTTCAGAGATTTTACCTGACATTTTTGTAACCTCATTATTGATCACTGAGATATCTCTTAGGAAGTCTCTTCTCGCAATGAGGTTGCTCATTACATACTCTTCCCTAGGGTCCATTTTATACTCTAGCGTAGTTTCATCTGACTCTCCACCTACAGTAATCTTCACCTTATAAGTACCAGGCAAAGCAGGTACACTACCGCCAAACCTGAACCTGTTGTTTCCTCCTTGAGGTTCGTCTTCCTGACCTGGTATGTTCTCATCGAATCTCCATGTAGCCACATTAAGACCATCTTCTACAGGTGTTTCAAAGTCTTTAATAAGTTCACCAGCTTGGTTAAATATTTCGATTTTAGCTTGAGGGCCTCTTGCTCTACCACCGGCTGCACCAGGTCTTCCTTGTCCACCTCTGCCGCCTTGGCCTTCGGCAAACTGACCTCTTGCAGGCGCTCCGTTAGCGTTAGCTTCTCTATTTGGCCTCTGAGGAGCTTCTGGCTTCTTAGCAAAGAACTTGATAGATGCTATACCGTTTCTTCTATTCTCTCCTTCAAAAGTGGCATTACCCGGGTTTGCAGGTCCATGAGCCGATCTGGTACTCACTTGATAGGCAGTTACGGCCGGAATAGCAGTTACACTGGCGTCCATTACTTCTTTCTGCCCTTTAGAAGCCAATACTCTTAATGGGTTAATATCATCAAGAATCCAGATTGACCTTCCGAAAGTTCCGATCACTAAATCGCTTTCTCTCTCTTGAATCACCATGTCCATGGTAGAAACACTTGGGTAACCATTATTGAATTTGCTCCAAGTTTTAGCACCATCTATTGTTATGTACAAGCCGTGTTCTGTTCCATAGAACATCAAGTTTGGCTCAACTGGGTCTTGAACGAAGGAAAGTGAATAACCAAAGACATCATTTTCGTCTACTAGATGCTCCCATGTTTTACCATAGTTCTTTGTTCTTAACAAGTAAGGTTTAAAGTCGAACCTTCTGTAGTTATTTATGACTGCCACTGCCTCACCATTGTTGTACCTAGAAGCCTTAATTTGAGCCACCCAACTACCAGCAGGTACTCCTTTTAAATTGCCTCCAACATTGGTCCAAGTGGTGCCACCATCTCTAGTAATCTGAATATTACCATCATCTGTTCCTGCCCAGATTACACCTTTTTCAGTTGGGCTAGGCTCAATAGCTAATATAGTTGTATGGTTTTCTGCACCAGTAGCATCAATGGTTAGTCCACCACTTTTATCTTGTTGCTGCTTGGTGGTATCATTAGTAGTAAGGTCTGGAGAAATTACCTTCCAGTTACTTCCTTTATCTGTACTCTTGTGTACAAACTGACTACCGAAGTATATGGTGCTATTATCGAATGGATCTTGAGCGATAGCTGCATTCCAGTTAAACCTAAGTTTTACTTTAGGGTCTTCATGGGTAGGTCTGATATAGCTACTTCTACCAGTAACTTTGTCGTATCTAAACACATATCCTTGTTGAGACATAGCATAACCATAGCGAGAATCGTCTGGATCTGACACTACGTCAAAACCATCTCCGCCACCAATTGGCAAGAAATAGTCATTCCTTATTCCTTCGTTAGTCAATACATAGGCAGGCCCAGTATAAGTACCATTATCTTGTAAACCTCCATACACATTGTAAGGAAATTCATTATCTACCTCAATATGATAGAACTGACCTAATGGAAGGTTCTCAATAAACTGCCAAGTTTTACCCATATCTCGGGTAATGGCTAAGCCACCATCGTTACCCAAAAGCATATACTTGGGGTTATCTGGGTGAATATATAAGGCATGATTATCTACGTGAATGAGGTTTCGGCCAATAATGTTTTCAAAAGACTTACCACCATCTTCACTCCTATGAACATTGGTGAAAATGCTGTAAACACGGTTTTCGTTCTTCGGGTCTACATAGATGTCATAGTAATAGAAAGGTCTGTTTCCAATGTCTCTATTTTTGTTGATCATTTCCCAATTGAAACCACCATCGTCTGAACGATAAAGTGCATTCTGCTTGGCTTCAATTAGAGCATAAACTCTATTTGGGTTGTTAGTTGCGAAGGCAAGTCCCATTCTTCCGAGATCTCCTTCAGGCAAGCCATTCTTTTCTGCCGACTGTTTGGTCCAATTTTTACCTCCATCTAAGGTCATGTAAAGTCCAGAACTTGGGCCACCAGAAGTAAAGAACCAAGGTTCTCTTCTGTGTTGCCACATGTTCACCAAAATCTTATTAGGGTTAGCTGGATCCATCACCATATCGCCAACACCTGTCATTTTATCTACATAGAGAATCTTTTTCCAAGTTTCTCCACCATCGGTTGTTTTAAAAACACCTCTTTCTTCATGATCTCCCCAAGGAGAACCAATAGCGCCAATGTAAACTGTATTCGGATCGTCTGGGTGGATGATTATTCTGTGAACATTTCTGGTTTTTTCTAGCCCCATCAGCTCCCAGGTTTTACCAGCGTCTAAACTTCTATACACACCGTAACCACCTGTTAAACTATTTCTTGGGTTACCTTCACCAGTTCCCACCCATACTACATCTGGATTTTTTTGGCTCACAGCAACTGCACCAATAGAAAGAGGAAGCTCATTATCGAAAATAGGCTCCCAAGCAATTCCACCACTTTCAGACTTCCAGAGGCCACCTGAGGCCGAACCTGCGTAAATAACGTCTGGTTGTGTTCTAACTACATCTATTGATGTAACCCTACCACTCATATTGGCAGGTCCTATACTCCTTGGTTTAAGCGACTCCATTTTGCTGAAGTCTACTTGCTGTGCGTTAAGTGTAACGGACACAGCCAGAACAACGAATCCGAAGATCATTTTGCTAATCTTTCGGAATGCAGTAATTTCTAGTCTTTGCATTTTAATTAAGGTTGATTTGAATTTGGACAGATAAGTAATTCAAAAGTTTAGTCTGCTGAAGGAAAATGGTATGAATGGTCAATTGTTGACCAAAACAAGTCACTTATTGGTTTAAGGCGATTGATCAACCCTTTCTTAAGGGTAACAAAAAAGAGGCTCCCTCAAAAACGACTTGCCATAATTGACAATGTTTTGAGGTAGCCTCTTTACAATTTTTCTTAACTAAACTACTTACTACCTATTGGAGAGAAGTTCACTGCTTTTACAGCATTCAGGTAAGCATTCCAATTACTAGTATACCAACTATCCATTTTCTGTTGAACCTCGGCTTGCTGCTTTTCAATTCTTTCCATCAGCATCTTCTGAGTTCTACCAGGCATATCATTAGTACCGCTTACAGACCTCATTGCCGAGAAAACATGTGAGATAAGCGGAGTTGGCCCATCTGAGCTACCCCAAAATCCTCTACTACTACTCCCTATAAGTGCCTGAATCTCTTCTAGCTCTTTTTTGGTTTCGTTACTTTTCTTCTTCAACTCGGCATATTCTTCGCCATTCTTACCTTTAAGTGCATCTAGAACACTTTGCACGGTTTTCAAATCTTCAGCTAGCTTAGAAGACATTGAAGCAACCTCTCGAGAAACCTCTCCTATCTGCTTCAACATTTCTCTTTTAGCCACCAAAACTTCCATTGAAATATCCTCTCTCGGATCTGTTTTGTATTCCAACGAAGTTTCATCAGACTCTCCATTAACAGTAACCTTTACCTTGTAAGTACCAGGTAGTGCTGGTGTTCCTTGCCTTAAGAATCTTGAAATACCACCTTGATTACTAGCATCTTCTTGCTCAGGAGCATTTTCATCGAATCTCCATCTGGCTACATTCAAACCGTTTTCAATATTGGATTCAAAATCTCTAACCAAGTTCCCATTCATATCTAGGATTTCGATTTTGGCCTTTTGCTTCTTCTTAGCGTTATCATCCATTTCAGTATTTGCGAAGAATTTAATTTCTGCAAAACCGTAAGGCCTATTTTCGCCTGCGAAAGTAGCGCTACCAGGGTGTCTCTGTCCATTTCCGGCCCTTGAACTCACCTGATAAGCCGTTTTGGTTGGCACTAGTGTTACGGCACTTTTAAGTACATCGTTCTGACCATTTTTAGCAAGAACTCTTAATGGTTGAATGTCATCTAACACATAAATAGCTCTACCAAAAGTACCAATTACCAAATCTGACTCCCTTTCTTGAATGGCTAAATCCATTGTAGAAACGTTCGGATAACCGTTGTTAAACTTAGTCCAGTTTTTAGCACCGTCTAGTGATATGTAAAGGCCGTGCTCTGTTCCTAAGAACATCAAATTAGGTTCAACTGGGTCTTGGATGAAAGACAAAGCATAACCAAATACATCTTCTTCGTCTACCAGTGACTCCCAAGATTTACCGTAGTTCTTTGTCATAAATACATACGGTTTAAAATCGAACCTTCTGTAGTTATTGATGACTACTACTGCCTCTCCTTTATTGTATTTAGAAGCACGAATTTGAGGAATCCAGCTACCTGCTGGCACACCTTTAATATTCTTAATTACGTTAGTCCAAGTCTGACCACCATCTCTAGTTATTTGAAGGTTACCGTCATCGGTTCCTGCCCAAATTACACCTTGCTCTACAGGGCTAGGCTCAATAGCCAAAACGGTAGTGTGGTTCTCGGCACCAGTGGCATCTATGGTCAAGCCACCGCTTTCATTTTGTCTTTGCTTAGTGGTATCATTTGTACTTAGGTCTGGTGAAATAACATCCCAACTATCTCCCTTATCTGGGCTTCTGTGCACAAACTGACTACCAAAGTAGATCACGTTATTGTCGAAAGGATCTTGAGCTATTGGCGAGTTCCAGTTGAATCGAAGCTTCATGTCTGGGTCTGGATGCATTGGCTTGACAGACTTAGTATTTCCGGTCAGCTTATCGTAACGCACCACATTTCCTTGTTGAGACATGGCATAGCCGTATCTTGAATCATCAATATCTGGTAGAGCATCGAAGCCATCACCACCAAGTAGAGGCTGATAGTAATCATTTCTTAAACCTCCGCTTACCCATTTATAGGCAGGGCCAGTCCAAGTTCCGTTGTCTTGCATTCCTCCATACACATTGTATGGCAGCTCATTGTCTACTGCAATATGGTAGTACTGACTGAGCGGAAGGTTTTCGACAAACTGCCAGGTTTTACCCATATCTCTGGTAATGTGCAAACCACCATCGTTACCCAAAATCATGTATTTCGGATCGTCTGGATTAATGTACAAAGCATGGTTATCTACGTGAATCAGGCCATTAGGAATAAGTCTTTCAAAAGACTTCCCTCCATCTTCACTCACGTTTACATTGCTGAAAATAGTGTATAGCCTATTCTCATTGGTTGGGTCTACGTAAATATCGAAGTAGTAGAAAGGTCTGTTACCAATTTCTGATTTATTGTTGACCATTTTCCATGTATGACCACCATCGTTCGACTGATAAAGGGCGTTCTTTTTTGCTTCGATAAGCGCATATACTCTATTTGGCTTATTCTCCGCAAAGGCAAGTCCCATTCTACCCAAATCGCCTTCTGGCAAGCCGTTCTTCTCTGGCGTTTGTTTGGTCCAAGTCTTACCTCCGTCAAGTGTCATGTACAAGCCTGAGCTTGGACCACCAGAAGTAAAGAACCAAGGCTCTCTTCTGTGTTGCCACATGTTTACAAGAATCTTATCTGGATTAGACGGGTCCATGACCATATCGGCCACTCCAGTCATTTGATCCACATAAAGAATCTTCTCCCATGTCTCACCGCCATTGGTAGTTTTATACACACCGCGCTCCTCATGGTCACCCCAAGGCGAACCAATAGCACCTACAAAAACCGTATTAGGATCGTCTGGATGAATAATGATTCTGTGAATGTTACGAGTCTTTTCCAAGCCCATAAGCTGCCAGGTCATTCCAGCATCTATACTTTTATATACTCCATAACCGCCAGTTAAACTGTTCCTTGGGTTACCTTCACCAGTTCCCACCCAAATAACATCTGGGTTTTTCTGGCTAAGTGTTACGGCTCCTATTGAAAGGGGTAATTCAGAATCGAAAATAGGCTCCCAGCTTAGGCCGCCACTTTCAGACTTCCAAAGTCCGCCTGAAGCAGAACCTGCATATATAATCTCTGGGCTACTTCTAATTACATCTACCGATGTAATTCTACCACTCATTCCTGCTGGTCCAATGTTCCTTGGCTTGAGTGACTCCATTTTGGAGAAGTCGATGGTTTGGGCTGATAACGTTGAGGCTGCAAAGCACAGCATAACGAATAATGCGCCACCAAAAGACTTCAAAAAATTGTTTCTAGTCATTTTTAATTGCTTTATGGTTGATTTCCGAAACTCAAAAAGTAGCAATTAACTCAAACCTACGGGAGGCCTTTTAGATAAGTGGTAAGTGGCTCTATTGAGAAGCCACAAGCTCTATATTACAATATTCAGAATAAATTATATTATTGACGTATAGGTAATTATCCTTTAGGAGATGGACTCATCTAATCCGTAATGCCCAATGACTTAATCCCTTGAATGATTTTTTCTTATAGAATGAATCTGGGCTACCTCAGGCATATATATAACCTCTAATTGACTTTTATGAATAGCTCATCATTTAAAGCAGTGATTTCTAAAGATATTATCACTTCTTCAAAGTATACATTTGGTCAGGTTATCTTAAAAATTTTATAGCGATGAAAACTCAATCTATTAAACAGCTCTACACTCTTATACTTACTCTATTGGTTTCGGTAACGGCTTTTGGTCAATCACAAAAAGTCTCCGGCATTAATGAGTTTCTAACCACACTAGATAAGCATAACAAGTTTATGGGCGTGGTGGCTATTTATGAAAATGGCGAACAACAATACATTAAAGCAAGCGGATATGCTGACGTGCAAAATGGAAAAAAGCTGAATACCGATACTCGATTTAGAATTGGTTCTATCAGCAAGATGTTCACCGCTGTTCTTACGTTTCAAACAATAGAAAAAGGGCTTTTAAGTTTAGATACACCTCTATCCGATTACTATCCAGAAATAAGTAATTCCGAGAAAATTACCATCTCCGACATGCTAGAACACAGGAGTGGAATTCCCAATTTCACTAATACAGGAGAATATATAGCAAAAATGGAATCGGGCCTTAGTGAATCAGAAGTCTTAAAAATCATTAAAAGCATGAAGGTTGAAATACAACCAAAGACACAAACCTCATACTCTAATTCAAACTACTATTTACTGAGCAAAATTCTTGAAAAAACAACGCAAAAGACCTTTGATCAACTCCTTACTCAAGGAATTACTGCACCTCTCAAACTCAAAAACACATTCTACGGAAGTGAAATTGACCCTACCAAAAACGAGGCATATTCTTACAAGTTCAGTGTTTCTAACAATAAATGGGCGAAGGCCAGTGAAACCAATATGGGAATACCGTTAGGCGCAGGAGCTATTGTATCAAACACAGCAGATTTATCAGCTTTTATCAACGCCTTATTCACTGGGAAATTAATATCCGATAAAAGCTTGGAGCAGATGAAAGAAATAAAGGATGGGTTAGGAAAAGGCATGATGGTTTTCCCTTTCTATTCACAAATGGCCTTCGGACACAACGGTTCAATAGACGGCTTTGAGTCCAGCTTGGCTTATTTTCCAGACTCCAAAACAACAGTTGTAATGTTGGCTAATGCATTATCTGATTACAGCTTTAACAACATAGCTTTGGGAGTTTTGAGTAATTGGTTTGGCAAACCTTTTGACGCTCCCAATTTTTCAGAAAAACCAGTTAAACGTACAGCCGAAGAACTTAAAGCCTTCAGCGGTACCTATTCTAACAGCCAAATTCAAATGAACATTAAGGTTTGGGAAGAGAATGGTAGTTTAATGGCCCAAGCCGATGGCCAATCAGCTTTCAATTTAGACAGTTACGAAAACGATACTTTTAAATTCATTCCCGCTGGCATTACCATGAAGTTCGATTTAGATCAAAAGCGTTTTACATTACTGCAAGGTGGTGGAGAGTTTGTTTTTGTGAAGAAGTAAATCCCCCGGCTGTCGCCAATTTATAAATTGAGTGCTTCTAGTAGTTTCTTCCGTTCTATGGATCGTACTCATATATGAAAATAACTAGGCAGATCCCTCCACTATGCTCGGGATGGAAAAGTAGTAACCATGGAGTTCAGAGCCTACTTTTTCATTCTGAGTTTATCGAAGAATCGGCCAAGAAGTAATTAGATAAACCCCTTCTCCATGGTCGGTTGAAAAAATGAGAGATTACACCCTCTTACAAATCTTGGCAAATTCACAGTAGCCACAGCGCTCCAAATCATCGGTTTGAGCGAAAGGAATTTCAGGATTGAATATTTCCCGAACCAGACTATTCACCCGACCGCCAAAGGCTTCTATTTCTTGATCAGCGAGCGTCTGACCATTCTTGAGCCATTGCGTTCCTTGGCTCAGGCTCTTCATTGTGGTGATACCGACTTTGATTGGTTTCTCTACATGTGGACGAACCAAAACAGCATACAGATAAGCCTGAAAACCGGACTTGTATTTCGGGTCTTGGAAGTGGGTTTCTAGAATTTCTTCGTCAGATTTAGCAGGTCTGCCTTTAGGTACAAAATCCACCTTACCGGTTTTGTAATCGGTAATTCTGAGTACACCATCTTTCTCATCCACACGGTCAATGGTTCCGCTGATTCTTGCTGTTCCCACATTTGGGATTGAAACCAACTGCTCATAACCTTCCTGCTCGAGGCCTACAACCTTGAATGGTGCATCGGCTATATCCAGATCGAGCACCTTCTGAATCAGTTGTTCCATTACCTCTTTGGTTACCAAATCTCGTCCTGTTAGCTGCTGATTATCCTGCACGATTTTATTGCGCTTTAAGGAATCGATCAACTGCTTTTCAACCTGAGATTTCAGGAGCTTGATTTGCTCAGAACCAATTTCTCTCCCCACCCACTGTTGATACAGGTATTCGAGCACCTCGTGAACGACAATCCCCAAATTTCGGGCATCAATATCTTCCCCAACATCCTCCAATTCTTTGAAACTGGCTACATTCTTCAAGTAGAATTTCAGTGGACAAGTAATGTAATTGGTAAGAGATGTTGGAGAAAGGAATTTACCATCTTCAGCTTCCACCGTAAATCGCTTCAGCAGATTAATGACATCTTCGCCTTTCTCAACCTGAACCGAAACATCAGTTTGCACATTGGGTACCAACCCCTCGTAATTCTGACTTTGAACAGTATAATGAGGCAGGTTTTTATAACGCTTTAACCGTTGCAGAATAAACCGACTCTTCTCCCCTGTTGAATCGCCTTGAGTTGTATTGTCATAAACAAAGTGAATCTCTTCAGCTCTCTGAATCAATCGCTTAAAGTGATAGGCATAAATGGCATCTTGCTCTTCAAAAGTCGGTAATTCGAAAACTCTTCTGAGTCCATACGGCACGTAAGAGTTGAGCGTCCTTGCAGTTGGCAATTTGCCTTCATTGGCCGAAACCACTATTAGATGTTTAAAGTCCAACGTTCTGGTTTCTAGAAAGCCCATGACCTGAACACCTCTGACTGGTTCACCTTCAAATGGAATCTTAGCTGCCCTGAAATGCTCCTGAATGATTTTCCTGATAAGCTTCAGGCTGAAATCCTGACGGTCTTGCAAATAGTCATTCAGCTGATTCAACGACTTCAAAAAGAAGTAGATAAACTCCTGATCTGTGGTTCCGCTATCAGTCTCCTTAAAGTGGTAAAAAACAGAAGTGAGATATGACTTCAGAGAGTTGTAGATGCTTGTCCAATCGAGTTTTGAACTTAAAAGCGACTTCAACTCCAGAGAATTCAATTTCTCTATTACCTCACTTTTTAATACTCTAGTGCGCTTCTCTACCAAAAACCACTGGTTCAATTGCTGATATACTTCAGGTTCAAAAACGGCAGCATAAGCGTTGGAAAGGAAAGGTCGGAAATCATAGACATGAAAAACCAACTCGCCATCTCTCAGCTGTGCTTTTCTAACCAGTTCCAAATAACTCAACACAAAGTCAAATACCACCGTGGCCTTCATGGGATAACCCATCGTAACGTTGACTTTATGTCGCTGCATCGGCATGCTATAGAGCAGCGGAATCAGCAGCTTTTCATCGGCAAGAACAACCGCAGTTTCTTCAGGCTTAGCTCCAGCATCCAAAAGCTCAGTCACTTTCTGAGCTGCCAACTGAGCCTGAGCCATATTCTGTGGTACAGAATGCAAAGTGATTTGCTTTGGCTCTTCCAGTGAGTTCGCATCGAAAAGCACACTGTTTGGCCATTTAATTAGATAATCTCGAAGGAAATCTCCGGCTTCTTCCTGTTTCTCTTCTACATAGTAACCGTCTAAATCCCAGTATAACTGTGCTTTTCCTGCCTTCACCAAAGCATCGAAAATTATCTCCTCCGCTTTAGACAATGCATTGAATCCGCAGAAATGATATTGAGCAAAATGGTGATCGAAATTCTCCTGTGAAAGTACATTGGCCAGATTACGATAGAGCATTCCGCCATAGGCCTTTTCTTCTTTCGCCAGTTCCTCCTGGTAGACCTCATACACCGCTCCTACTTCCTTCCATATTTTCAGGAATTCAGTGAGCAGTTTAGTCTTCTCATTCTTTTCAGTTAGGGTTCTGTAACGAGCAATGATCTCCCGAAACTCATCATTATATCCGAAGACATTATCGATTTCCTTAATGTCTTGTAGTGCAGAATAAATCTTTTTGGCATCAGCCATATACCTGTCGATCTCATCATAATCTTTGAGGATGATTTTACCCCAGGCATAGAAATCGTCAAACTCTAGGTCTTTGTCTTTCGACTGGTAGATTTTGTACAGATGGAAAAGCAGTGTCAACTCATCGGTGATGGTCATTCCCGTCATTCGCTGCACGAATTCTTCTACACTGAAGATGGCAGGAAGCATGAAATTCTGATCTCCATATTTGTCCAACAATGCTCGTTTGAAGAACACTCCTCCCCGCTTAGTAGGAAAGACAAAACAATGGTTCTTCAACTCAGGAAGCTGCTCTGCGGATATCTGCTCAACAAGATTTTGGTGGAAGGTTAGCATGATAAAACCTCCTTTCTTGGTACTTGATTTAGTAAGCTTTCTATGTAGTTGGAGATCGAGAAACTCCCCTCTTGCACTTCCAATTCCCCACCTGTTTTAGGAGGGGTTAGGGGTGATAAAATTCCCGTATCCCCCTTTCTAAAGGGGGAATGGTTCGCACTGAAATTGATATTAATCAAGCTTATGGAATTAAACAGACGGATTCTAGCAGTGACACTCCTCCTTGGCGAAGGAGGTTGGGAGGATTGGTTTCTGAATCTAATCCCCCTAGCCCCCTTTTCAAAAAAGGGGGAATAATTCGCGCTAGCCATTTTAGCTTCTGTATCAATCAATGGAGACTGTTGAAGTGTCTTCTTGCACTTCTCTTGTCCCCTTGGCAAGGAACCTGCATGAGTTAAACTCTTCATCTCTCCACCTCCTTCACCAAAACAGGTTCAACATAAATTAGATAACCAGAAACCTTTTCAAAGCCCATGGCTTGAATGGCTCGCATATATCGATGCACTTGAGCATGGTGGCTATCACTTTCAATTTCCTTTTTGTAGTCTATCACTACTGCTTCATTTCCTTTGAAGAGCAATCGATCTGGTTGGTGCTCCCGCCCTTCGAACCAAATACTTCTTTCATTGTAGACTTCATATTCGTCCGAAAACCAAGCGTCAATCTGCTCTTGCGCGAACAATTTTTCAATCCGTTCTTCCACTTGGTTTACCACCTCCCTACTCATTTCACCTGACTGCAGTCTTTGCCTGAGAACAATAGGCAAATCTTCTCTCACACGGATCTCTGACAGCACATCATGCACCTGATTTCCGAGGGTGATATTCTTGGCCTGCTCTGTTTCTTGAAGCATAAAGAATCGGTCCGAGTCGTTTCGGATGGACAGCTGATCGAGAAATGAGGTTGCAGGATATATTTTCAAAACCTCACTCGCTTGATGCGTTTCTGCCTTTCCAACCTTCACGTGATCTTCACCTAGGGAAAACTGGATGTAATCAGATTCTTCCGACTTCTGCAAACCTGCTTCTTCCAGCAAACCAATCATCAACTGATGAATTTGAGCTGTTCCTGGCTTGGTTTGTGGTGCCGATAAGTAGAGCTTTTCTCTAGGTCTGGTAAAAGCCACATAAGTCTTGTTGAGAATATCCAAAGCGCTTTCCTCTGCCTCTTTATAATAATCGTTTTCGAAATAGGAGTCTGTAAGGAGTCCCTTACTGAAGTCTAAAGGAATGTATTTCAGTTCAGCATATTCTGGCGGCACATGCTTGGTCCAGAATTGATGTATGGTAGGCCTTGGGAGCAAATCCCAACTGGTGAATGGAATAAAAACGATTGGCGACTCTAGACCTTTCGATTTGTGAATTGAAAGAATCCGAATGGCATTGGTTTGCTCGCTGGTGCTTACGGTCTGATTTTCTCCTTCCTTCTCCCACCACTCGAGAAAACTAGCGATGGAGTTTCGGCCTTTCTGGGTCTGTTCCAACACTAAATCAAGCAACTGTTGAAGGTAGATGTCCGCGCTCTCCTTCAGGTCGAAAATGATCAGGAGCACGCAAACCAGGTCGAAAAGCGACTGCTGTTTTAGGGAATGAGTCTGCTGAGTAAATTCTGGTGGAAAACCAGCTTTTTCCAAGGTAAGTCTTTGTTTTTTGGAAGTTAGTAAGGCTTCTGAATAATCCTGACCTGTTAATCTCTTGTAAAGGATGATTAGACTTAGTGTCTGAACTTCGTCTTTTCCTGACTGCAAATAGCCTAGCAATTCGAGCACAAACATGACCAAATCGCTCTGCTGTAGTTTTAGCGAATCACCATTGATGAATGGAATTTGCTCCAGCATCAATCGGTTGGCCACGTCTGAGATTTCGCTATTTCTATTCACGAGAATCAGCATATCTTTCAGTCCGTAGCTTTTGTCCTGATTTTGCCTGATATTCTCTACCAAGTTATCAATAGCCAAGTCCTTCCAGCCCTCTGCCTCAAAGAACTTCATATTTACAAAGCCACCTTTTTGCTTCTTAATATCCTGAGCATGACCTTCGAAGGCCAACTCAAAAAGGTTGCTTTCGGTCAGTGAGTCATTCTCCCTTAACGCAGAAGGCAGCCGATCGAAAAGTGCATTGTTGAAATTGACAATCTCGCTTAAGCTGCGATAGTTGTCTGATAAGTTTCTATCTGCTTCATTCGGATAAAACAGCCCCAATTCTTCTTTAATCTGACTCAAGAGCAGTCGCATGTTTCCTCCCCTGAAACGATAAATTGACTGCTTTACATCCCCAACAATCAGCACTTCATGCCCCTCAGACAAGGCATTGATGATTAACGGTTTTAGGTTGAACCACTGGAAGTTGGAAGTGTCCTGAAACTCATCGATCATGATATGTTTGTAGAAACTTCCGAGTTTCTCAAAGATGAAAGGAGCATCGGCTTCGCGAAGCACTTCTTTGAGAATGATATTGGTATCAGAAATGAGCATCACATTGTGCTCATCGCGATAGTCCTTTAGTTTTTGATGAAGCGATTCCAACAAACCAAAAGCATAGATATTTTTGAGAATGGCTCTGGCCGTATTATAATGTTTTCGTTCTTTAGTGACGAAGGCCAAAGCATCTGTTCCGATATAGTGCAAGTCGGATTCTCCTAGCTGACAGGCCAATTCAAAATTTGGACTCTTTTTGGCTCCCCACTGCATTTCTCCATCCAGTGTCTGAAGAAACCTCTTCTTCGTGTCGATTTCAAAGTCGCCTTTATCCAGCGCATAGAAAGCGGCAATGGCTCCTGACGTTCCGTAATGAAAATCTGCCGCAGTCAACCCGTTTTGACTCAACACCTCAAAGGCTTTATTCGCAAATGATTTAGCTGTTTTCTCAAAGGTTTTGATTTCTTTCTTTAAGCTTTCAATCAGGTTTTTCAGCGAGGCTAATTCAACCTTCTGGTCGTTGAACCCATCTTGAAACTCCTCTTTAAAGAGGTTCTTTCCTAACTTCTGAATCTGCTGGTCTACATTCCAGCTTTTGTCATTTTCGACCTGATCTTTAGAATACTGAGTGAGCCAGTTTTTGATCTCAGGCTGATCGTCCAGCTCTCGGAACAGGTTATCGATGGTTTCATTCAAGGCGAGATCTTGGTTCATTTCCACCTCATAGCTTAAAGGCAAATTCAGTTCCCTAGCAAAGGACTTCAACACCCTGGAAAAGAAACTATCTATGGTAGAAACCTCAAAACGGCTGTAGTTGTGAATGATCAAGTCGTAGGCTTCATTCGCTCTGGCAGCTATCTGACTTACATCGAACCTTCCTTCGAATTCAGAAATCAGGACTTTCTCCAAATCAGAAGTTTCGCCCGATGCTAGTTCTTCCAGATTCCGAAGAATCCGAGATTTCATTTCCTCAGTCGCCTTATTGGTAAAAGTAATAGCCAGAATATGCCTGTAATCCTGAGGGTTAGCAATCAGTAGTTTGATGTACTCTTTTACTAGCGTAAAGGTCTTTCCTGAACCTGCAGATGATTTGTAAACAGTTAAAGCCAAATGGGTATTTGTTTGACTTGAAATTAAAGAAAGACAAGGAACTCTGTACTATTAACGAATAAGATTAAAGCTTCCTCTGTAGGTTTCTTCAAAAGGACGATTATTTACAACTCCTGAATAAAAAATCAGGTAGGAGTAGTTACCTACAGCTGCTGGTTTTCCAAGATATGTTCCGTCCCATCCCTCTTCAACGTTGGTAGTGGTGTATACTACAGCACCCCACTTATTATAAACCTGCATCATAAAACCTGAAGAACAATCAGCCTGTGGCATAAAAATGTCATTTTCACCATCATTATTTGGGCTGAACGCATTGGGAATAAAGATTCTTGGTTCTCTTTCAGAAATGTCAAATGTCATACTCTTCTCGCATCCATTGCTATCTACCAGTTTTACCGTGTAAGTTCCTTTTGCAAACCCACTTCCTTCGGTTGAAGCAACATTTGGATTATTACTCCAATAGAAACTGTAATCAGGCGTGCCTCCTTTAGCATCTATAAAAGTTCTTCCATTTGATTCATCAGGACAAACTGGAACTTTAATAAATGCTTCCATATCGAATTGAAGAGGCGATGGTTCAGAAACTTCTATATTCTGAGAAATTGAACATCCATTTCTATCAGTGATGGTTATGGTATACTCACCTTTCCCCAGTCCACTTATATCACCACTACTAAATACGTTAGAGACGCCATTACCTTCTACCAAAAATGAGTAATTGCCAGCTTGAAACGGTGTACCGCCTTGAACTTCTACTTTGGCTCCTCCACTATCTTCTTGATAACAAAATGAGGGAATAACCTCAATATTAGCAAACAATGGATCTGGCTCATTTACGTATATGCTACTAACGGTAGAACAGCCCAATTCATCGGTTACAGTTGCAATATAATTCCCTGAACTCAAACCACTTATTGACTCCCCTTGCATTCCATTGTCCCATGTTACCTCATAAGCACCACCTTTACCTCCAGCAATGTTTAGGACAATACTTCCATTAGATTCTCCCTTGCACAGTACATCAAACACCTCTGGCGACACGGTAACCTCTTTCAATACCTTTACTTGAAGCTTATCAGAGAAGCCCTCGCAATCAGATAGTTTCTCATTGAACTCTCTATACCAAACCTCTCCAAAAGAACTATTACCCCAGTCTATGAAGACTTCGTTGGAATTGATATCTGTATCTGGTGTAAAACTCCCACCATTTACAAACCATTGATAACTGGAGCCAGGGGTTTTAGGAGTAAAGTACTTTACTCTTTGCCGATCCGAAAAACAGACCTCCTTGTGGTTAGAACCTTCAGATTGAGGGATGGCTGGCTGAAGATTGGGATTAACTCTGATTGGAAAAGTCACCTTCTCTCCTTCACAACCAAGGCTATTTGTAGTCACTACGTAAAGTGCTGCATTTTCATTGCTATCTCCCCAATTCACTGTAACTGTGCTGCCCACCGAAGAAGAAACGATTACACCGCCTTCAATTCCCCATGAGTAAGAGTTACCTTCATCACCAGTAACCTGATACACCACTCCTTCTGTAGCTGGACAAACCGACCGAGGCCCTACCAATTCTTCTGGAGCTGAATCTTTTACAATAAACTTTCTTGCTATTAAGTCTTGCGTACTGCAATTACCTAACCCGTCACTGGCTAACAAAAAAACCTCATACTCACCCGGCTCTTTATACTGGTGATTTATTTGTGCTCCATGTGCCTTATTACCATCACCAAGGTCCCATTCAAAAATGGAATAATCTGGAACATCTGGACCAGCCTTGATAAATACTGAAAAATCTATTGTTTCATTAATACAAATCTCAGACAAATCTGGGCTAGCATTCTCTGCTCCTAATTCAATTTTAACATTTAGATTTTCTAAGGCTACACCTGCACTATAACCGAAAGACTCCTGACTTCCATATCCATAAATAAACGCTATAACCCCATCAGGTGCTTCTAGGGTATGACTCCCTTGCTGAATTTCTATTGATGCATAAGCGGCATCTTGGAAAGAGCTAAACCGATTTTTTATATTAACCCCATCTAGTAAAACATCACTTTCATCAGATGATAACTTGATAAGAGTTAAAAAATAACGGTCTATGTCTTCTACGTCAAAAGCATGGAAGGTAGCTTGCTGAATTCTCTGCTCAAGAGGACTTACCACTATGTAAAAGGGGTCAGAGTTGGTTTTATCACAAGAGCGAGACCTGCTAAACTGTGAGAAGCTTATTGGTTTGTCTGAGGTTATCTTTCTTACCCCATCCATAGCTTTGTTAATATATGACTCTCCGGCATCTAGTGTAATAGTCCCTATTCCACCAGTTAAAGTCACCTTTGTATTATCAAATGCCGCAAGAATTTTTATGTAGTCACCACCTAACCGAGTTTCATAAGGCACGTAAAGAAAGTTTTGCCCCCAAGTAGATAGTGGAAACATCTGTTCAAAAAGGTGGTCTCTTGCATCACCACACCCCCCTACATTGGTAAAAACATTTCCTCCAAAAACGGCTACCTTTTTACAATCTGTATTATTCGAACTTACAGACCTTACAATTGTACCTGTAAGGTCTTCTCTCGACTTGATTTGATATGTCTCACCTGCATTTAAAGTAACATTATTAGACTCTCCTTTCTTTAGACCTCTATAAGTGTCTACAGTTGTTATAACCTCTACCTGAGTATTATCTTCAGTGGCTACAATTAACATATTTGATTCTCTAGAAGATGGTATAATATCACCAGGAGGCTCCATATGAGCAGTAACTATATACTCCTTCCCTAAAGCTGTTGTTGGCAAAACTACCGTTGCATCTGCACTAGATTGTCTTTTATTCAAAGCATATACAGAAACAAAATTATCTGAAGTAACTCGGAGCCCGATTGGTCTTATACCTTCCTTTAAAGGCATAAACTCCGATGTGGGTAGAACAACTTTCTCAGTAGAGCCCGGACTTACCGTTACTGTTTGCTTAAAATCACCTAAAGGTGCTTCTACTGTAACTTGTGACGTTTGCCTAGAAGAAATATAGATTTCTAAGAAAACTGGAGGACCACCTAACTCATTCTGCATAAAGCCCAACCAGAACTCTTTACCTTCGGTGGTAGTTTGAGAAAATAGTTGTGTATTTACGAGTAATAATAAGAATACTGCACAGCAGGTCCGAGCCAATTTCAGCATGGTGTGATTACTTAGATATTGAATTATTATTACACTCAAAACAACCAGACTACCTTAGCCAGTACTGAGCAACTCATTGATCTGACTCTCTATAAGTGAGAATCTATCTAATCAAGTCAAAGCTTCCTCTATAGGTTTCTTCAAAGCTTACCTCATTTAGACTACCTGCATAAAATACCACATAGGAGTATTTGCCTTCTGGGGCAATATCACCCTGATAGGTTCCGTCCCAACCTTCAGATAAATCTTCGGTAGAGAAAATAACTTGCCCCCATTTATTGTATATCTGCATATAGTAGGACACTTGGCAGTCTGCTACTGGCTTAAAAGTTTCGTTTTCACTATCTCCATTAGGGCTAAAGGCCGTAGGGAAGAATATCTTTGGAAATCGTTCTGTTACATCTACTTCTAAAGAAGTTTCACAACCATTGGCATCAACTATCCTTACCGAATAAGCACCTTGACTTAAATCTGAAGCATTGGCATCGTCAGTGGTAGGTTTATTACTCCAATAGAACTGATAATCTGGTGTACCCCCTTTTGCATCTATAAAGGCTGTACCATCACTAGCTTGAGGACAAATAGGATCGTTGATCAATGATTCAAGGTCTGCCTCTAAAAGCGGGGGCTCATCAATAGTAAAATTGGCTACAGCCTGACAACCATTGGCATCTGTTACCGAAACTACATAATCTCCGGCTGGTAAACGAGAGTTCACATGGCTGGTAGATGATGTCTGAAAACCATTCGATTGCCAGTTAAAGGTATATTCACCATTCGGTAAAGGCGTTCCGCCTATTACCTGCAAATCGGCAACTCCATTTTTGTCTTGGAAGCAGCTTACTCCTTGCGGAACAACATTGACTATTTGTAGCCTCTCTGGCTCACCAATTGTAACTGTAGTTGTTATCTGGCAGCCCAATTCATCAGTTATAGTTGCTGTGTAGTTACCCGATCTTAAGTCGGAAATTTCTTTTCCTGTTTTACCATTATCCCATTCCACCTGATAATTACCTGGCTTACCACCAGTAATATCTAAACTAATAGTTCCGCTAGCACCTCCATTGCATAAAACATCTGAATTACTAACTATTGACTCAAGCGCAGGATAAACCCGGACATTTAAGGTATCAGAATACCCTTCGCATTCGGCTATTAAAGGATTAGACTCCAAATACCATATTTTCCCGCTAACATTCTCTTCCCACTTTACAAAGACTTCAGTATCTCCTGTACCCATTGTTTCAATAAAATCTCCACCTTCTACAAACCATTTGTAAACCGAGCCATTAGTAGGGGTAAGAAAATATCGTTGAGTTAGTCTTTCAGCATCACAAACCAAAGAGTTAAGTCCGTCTGGAGATACCGCTGCTTCGGTAAACGGAGCTATTGGCTCCAATCTTTTATTAATGGTAACAGGTAAAATTAGAGTATCTCCGAGACAGCCCAAACTATTACTCGGCAGCACTTTAATACTAGCGTCAGTTCTAGCAGCCCCCCAGTTTACCAAAACAGATTCTCCGGAACTTGAGCCGTCAAACTCTCCACCTTCTATAAACCACTGGTAACTATTCCCTACTCCGCCAGAAACTGTATACTCTATCCCATCTACATCAGGACACACAGACAGCGGACCAGTCACTTGCCCGACCTCAGTTTCTTGTACCTCAATAGTTTTAACTACTGTTTCGGAATTTCCACACGAACCTTGACCGTCTGATGCTGTCAGAATAACATTATAAAAACCAGGAGCTTCATAAGTATGGTTTACTACTTCTCCGTTATCAGTAGTACCGTCACCAAAATCCCATTCAAACGTGTTATAAGGAGATACCTCACCTGGCTCTAAAGTGAAATTGAGAGAGAACTCAATATTAGCATCGAGACAGGCTTGTTGGTCAATTATGCTGATATATTCATCATCTCCTTCAATTTGAAGGTTTAAATTTTCTAAGGCAACTCCAGCCGAATAACCAAATGACTCAACATTTCCATATCCGTATACAAAAGCAATAACCCCTTCTGGGGCCTTTATGGTATGATTCCCTTGGCTTATTTCAATTGAAGTATAGGCCGTATTACCAAATGTTGTAAACTCACTACCAACATTTACATTATCTAAAAATACTTCAGCTGTAGCTCCTGCCTCCGTTATCATTGTTAGGTAATAACGGTCAATCTGATCAACAGAAAATGCATTAAACGTAACCTCTCTTATTCTCTGCTCTAAGGGGCTTACAAGAATGAAAAAAGGATCTGAAGGCACCCCATCGCACTGCTGAGATCTACTAAATTGTGCGAAACTGATTGGCTTATTTGACTCAACGCTTCTAACACCATTCAGCGCCTTTATTTTGTGAACCTCACCTCTATCTAAATTTATTGAACTATTACCAGAAATATTGACTACCGTGTTGTCTTCCGAAGCAATGATTTTGACATAGTCTCCCCCTAATCTAGTTTCGTAGGGAACATATAGAAAGCTTTTACCCCATGTAGAAATTGGGAACATTTGTTCTAAAAGGTGGTCTCTTGCATCACCACACCCTCCTACATTAGTAAAAACATTCCCACCAAAAACTGCAATATTTTTACAATCATCAGAGTTGGTACTCACCGACCTTACGTATGTTCCAGAAAGATCTTCAGTTCGTAAAGCACTTTTAATTAAGTAAGTTTCACCAGCATTTAAGGTGACGGTGAATGGGTTATTTGGTAGCTTTCCAGAAGCTGTTCTCACTGAAGGTGTAATTTCAACTTCTGTGTCGTCTTGCACCGCTACAATCAACAACTCCGACTCACGAGCGTTATCCACAATATCAAAGTTTGGTTCGGCATGAGCGGTTACAAAGTACTCTTTACCTAAAGCTGTTGTGGGCAAAATAACTGCCGCATCAGCGCTGAATTGTCTTTTATTCAAGGCATATACAGAAATTGGTATATCTGAAGTTACCTTAAGTCCCATATCATAAACACCTTCATCTACAGGCATAAATTCATTAGCAGGTATGGAAACGAATCGAGCTGTACCAGCAGGAACAACAATTTCTCTTCTGAAATTACCTCTAGGCGCTGTTATTACTACATTTGCTTCTTGTCTAGATGAAAGATATATCTCTAATTCGACACTAGCCGGATTATCGTTCTCCATGAAGCCTAACCAAAACTCTCTTCCCTCAGTTGTTACCTGAGCCATAGTTGTGACAGACAACAGGCTTGTCAATAAAATTAGTTTTAGTCTCCTCAAAGTCTTTTTTGTGTAGTAGTGTTACAACGGTAACCTCAAATATGAATAATTATAAAACTTCATTAAACAGAAATAGAATATTTCTTATTCGACAATTTGAAGGTCAATAGGTTTATCACAATTCAGATAATCACATCCCTTAGCTTGCGTATTCTGGTATAATTGAATTGTTTTGAAGCAAAATTGAATTGATGGATATTAAAGCGAAGATTGAAAAGATATTTCCCACACACCAAGTAACAGGCACATTCAAAAAAAGAGAGTTTGTCGTAGAGTTTGCAGAAAACCCACAATACCCTGAGTATGTGAAGTTTGAATGCATTCAAGATAAATGTGATATGTTAGATAATTTCTCTACTGGGCAAGAGGTTACCATCAGCTTCAACCTAAAAGGAAGAAAATGGACAGACCCGAAGAACGGAGAAGACAGATACTTCAACACCTTACAAGCATGGAGAATAAATGCTGAAAGCACTGCCGCACCTGCTCCTAATGGTGGTGGTAATACACCTCCTCCTCCCTCTGCCAATGATGAACCAGATTGGTTGAGCGAAGATTCTGACGACTTACCATTCTAATATGAAATATAATGTAGTGGTTATTGGTGGTGGTATTGTTGGCTTATCTACTGCCTATCAATTGCTTAAAAAGAAGCCAGGACTCAAACTGGCTCTGGTTGAAAAGGAGACCGTAATTTGTAAGCATCAGACTGGGAATAATAGTGGAGTAATACACTCAGGCCTATATTATAAACCAGGTAGCCTGAAGGCGAAGAATTGCATAAACGGTTACGATATGCTCCTGAACTTCTGCAAAGAAGAAGGAGTACCTTACGAACTTTGCGGTAAGGTTGTAGTAGCTACAGACGACTTCCAAAAACCACTACTTGAAAACCTATATAATAGAGGTTTAGAAAATGGACTCGATCAGATCTCTAAGCTTAGTGTTGAAGAGCTGAAAGAGATTGAACCTCATGTGAACGGTATTGCAGCCATAAATGTACCGTACACTGGAATAATTGACTATACGGCAGTTGCAGAAAAATATGCTGAGAAAATAAGAGCCTTTGGAGGCGAAATTTTCTTAGGTGAAAAAGTAAATGACATTAAAGAAATCAATAAGATTTCAGTCATTGAAACTAACAAACAAAATCTTGAGGCCGACTTAGTAATTAATTGTGGCGGACTTTATTCTGATAAACTTGCGAGGAAAACATCTGAAGATGTAGACCTCAAAATCATCCCCTTTCGAGGAGAATATTTCAAGCTGAAACCTGAAAAAGAATATTTAGTAAAGCACCTGATTTACCCTGTTCCTGATCCTAACTTCCCGTTTCTCGGAGTACATTTTACGAGGATGATCAATGGAGGTATCGAAGCTGGCCCTAACGCAGTACTGGCATTCAGAAGAGAAGGTTATAAGAAATCGCAGATTCATTTGGGTGAACTTATGGAGTCTCTAATGTGGCCAGGATTCCAAAAAGTGGCTATGAAGTACTGGAGAACAGGGTTTGGAGAAATGTATCGATCATTCTCAAAGGCAGCCTTTACCAAAGCACTTCAAAAACTTATCCCCGAAATTCAGGAAAATGACTTGGTCGATGGTGGTGCTGGAGTAAGAGCTCAAGCCTGTGACAGGACCGGTGGTTTGCTCGATGATTTTGCCATCTTTGAGTCAGAACAAGCCATTAATGTTTGTAATGCACCGAGCCCTGCTGCTACTTCCTCACTATCTATAGGCAACACGGTAAGCGACTTGGCTTTAAAACGTATTTAATTCACAATTAACTAATGCTAGGTATTTCTGTTTATCTAGTGATAACCTTTATTTGCCGGCATGAGATTTAATCGATTATACCTTTCTGTTCTTTTACTCCTTCCACTAAGCCTTTTCGCTCAAGAGATCAATGTGGCTAGCTATAACATTCGTTTCAACAATCCTCATGACAATGAGAACTGGTGGGGCCATAGAAAAGAAGCCACAGTTGATCTATTAAAAGCCAATGATCTGATTTCATTCGGTGTTCAAGAAGCGGTTTTAAACCAGATGAAGTATCTGGATAGCAACTTGGAGAACTACAGCTATGTTGGTGTTGGCAGAGATGATGGAAAAACTGGTGGCGAATACAGCGCTATTTTCTACAGGAAAGATTTAAAGCTAATTACCAGTGGAACTTTCTGGCTATCTCCCACTCCCGACAAAGTTTCTAAAGGATGGGATGCTGCTCTACCAAGAGTTTGCACCTATGCTCAGTTTGAAATGGAAGACGGGAACAGGTTTTGGCATTTCAATACTCACTTCGATCATGTAGGTGTAGAAGCAAGAGCTGAGTCTGCTGAACTTATTGTTGATAAAATTAAAGAAATGACTGGAAAAAGAGATGCAGTTATTCTAACTGGTGATTTCAATGTTACTCCAGATACTGACCCATACGCTAACATTGTCAAATACATGGATGATGACTTGGAGAAATCTAAAGGTAAGCTTATCGGCCCAATCGGAACTTTCAGTGGATTCGATGTAAACTCGAAGTTGGAAAGAAGAATAGACTATATCTTTAGCAGAAACCTAGAAGTATTGAGCTATTCGCACCTAGACGATAAAAGAGATAATGGCCTTTGGGTCTCCGATCATTTACCAGTAGTAGCAACTTTCAGGTTGAAGGATTAATTAAGAAGAGAACCATTCGACTGATTTTTATACGCCCTTGGAGAAAGGCTATTCTGGCGCTTGAACATTCTATTAAAGTAAGAAAGACTGTTGAACCCACAAGCCATATACACTTCCTTCACTCTTACCTGAGGGTCTTTCAACATACTTTCTGCAAGCTTAATTCGCTCATTATTGATGAAGTTAACAGGAGAAATTCCCATTTCATTCTTGAATACTCTGTGAAAATGCGATGGGCTCATGCAGACCTTTTCGCTGAGGTCCTCAATGGTCAAAGGTTCATGCAAATTCTCTCTAATATAAGCTACAACAAAGGCCAGCCTATTGCTGCTACTCATACTAATGGCCTTCTCAGAATAGATCTTTCTGGTTTCAGTTTGTAGAATTCGAACGATCAATTCCTTTAAAGACATGTTTACAAACAAGTCTTTTGCAGGATGATTCTCTGTAAAAAGGAACATCAGCTTTTTGATGATCTGGTTAATCGCCACTTCATTGGTAAAGTGGAAATTGTAATCGGTAAAGCGCCATTCTGCATCATCGGCCTTTGGCATCACTTCATTCATTTCCTGAATTACCTTTCTAATCCTAACTTCATCAATGGTCATGGCAAGGCACTTGGTAGGGTTATTCATTTGCGCCTCAGGAAAATCAATACACATCACTTCTTGTGATGGCAAAATCAATGATTCGCCCGGCAGGAAATCGAATGCACTATAGTCTCTCAGGTGCATCACCTTCTTTCCCATTAACATACTTGCCAAAACTGGTTGATCGAATTGGAGCAAGACTCTATCAGCTTCTTGGTGAGTTTCGAAAACATGCATTTCTGCACTGTTAACCGTATAGGTGGTCTGATTTTCGACTAACGTCTGAAGTTTTCGGTCTTTATAAAATTTGTCTGACAGCTCCATAGCACCTCAATTCCTTTGACATCAAATTACTCAGCCAAAGTGAATTATCATCAAAATTTAGTGTCGCCTGACAGACAATGCAAGGATTGTTCATCTTTTTGGCAGAATCCATCAAGCAAACGATTTCAGCGGTACATAATTTTACAAAAAGCACTACTCTCAAAACATTAAAATGAATTTTAAACAAAACATAGATAATTATGAGTGAAGCAATAACAACAGCCGCTACTGCGGTTGAAAAACCGAAATTCAAAGATCAGTACGATAATTTCATTGGAGGTAAATGGGTAGCACCAACCAATGGAGAATACTTCGAGAGCATTTCTCCTGTAGATGGCAATGCCTTTACTAAGGTAGCAAGGTCTTCTGCAGAAGATGTAGAACTAGCGCTTGACGCTGCATGGGAAGCTGCTAAAACCTTCAACGTATCATCGGCTACAGAAAGAAGCAACATGCTGCTAAAAATAGCAGATAGAATTGAAGCGAATCTTGAGACTTTGGCCAGGGTTGAAACCTGGGATAATGGAAAAGCTATTAGAGAAACTAGAGCTGCCGATCTTCCTTTGGCAGTTGATCACTTCAGATACTTTGCTGGGGTAATTCGTGCCGAAGAAGGCTCAGCAAGTGAACTAGATGCTAATACGGTTTCTCTCAACATTCTGGAGCCGCTCGGTGTGGTTGGCCAAATTATTCCATGGAACTTCCCGCTATTAATGGCAACTTGGAAACTTGCTCCAGCTCTAGCTGCTGGCAATTGCGTGGTTATTAAACCTGCAGAGCAAACTCCTGTGGGCATAATGATTCTGATGGAAATGATTGAAGACATTCTTCCTCCAGGGGTTGTGAATGTAGTTAACGGTTTCGGAGTTGAAGCTGGAAAACCTTTAGCTTCTAGCCCAAGAGTTGAAAAAGTAGCCTTTACAGGAGAAACTACCACAGGTCAGTTGATCATGCAATATGCTGCCAAAAACATTAAGCCAGTTACACTGGAATTAGGTGGGAAATCGCCTAACGTATTCTTTGAAAGTGTAATGGATGCTGACGATGACTTCTTCGACAAGTGTTTGGAAGGTGCCGTAATGTTCGCCCTAAATCAAGGTGAAGTTTGTACTTGTCCTTCAAGAATTTTAGTTCAGGAGAGCATTTTCGATGCCTTTATAGAAAGAGTGGTAGAACGAACAAAGGCGATTAAGCTCGGCCACCCGCTCGACCCAAATACCATGATGGGAGCACAAGCTTCAAACGACCAGTATGAGAAGATTCTCAACTACATAAGTATTGGAAAAGAGGAAGGTTGTGAAGTGTTGGCTGGTGGAGCAGCAGCATACAACGAAGGCTTAGAGGGCGGATATTACATTCAGCCAACCATTCTGAAGGGCAACAATAAAATGAGAGTGTTCCAAGAAGAGATCTTCGGACCAGTAGTATGCGTTACCACTTTTAAAGATGAAGCAGAAGCACTCGAAATAGCCAATGATACACTTTATGGTTTAGGTGCAGGTTTATGGACTCGCGACATGCATCAGGCATATCAAATTGCCAGAGGCATTAAAGCAGGTAGAGTTTGGGTAAACTGTTATCATAATTACCCTGCTCATGCACCATTCGGAGGCTACAAAAAGTCTGGAATTGGTAGAGAGAACCACAAAATGATGCTTTCTCACTACAGACAGACTAAGAACATGCTAATATCTTACGATAAAAAAGCATTAGGATTCTTCTAATGACAGTCCAGAGAGTTTTAATAACCATGGAAGCCGCTGCTGTTGTCGACCAATTACGGCAACAGCATGGCTCTCTCATGTTTCATCAAAGCGGGGGTTGTTGCGATGGCTCATCTCCTATGTGTTTTCCAGAAGGCGATCTCTTTCTAGATGATTCAGATATACTTTTGGGTGAAGTTGCTGATTGTCCCTTCTACATGTCGAGGGATCAATTTGAATACTGGAAGCATACTCAACTTACAGTTGATGTCACCAAAGGCAGAGGTTCTAGTTTTTCGTTAGAAATTCCGATGGGCATCAGGTTTATCATCAAATCGAAGCTATTTTCAGAAGAAGAATTAAGAGAGCTAGAGCTAGTCTAAGATTCATTCAAAAACTCAAAAGCTCTTTTTTCACTGTAAGTATATTCAGAATTCCAAAGAGCAAAACCTACATGACCTCCCCTTTTGGGTGTTTCTAAGAAGATATTGCTATTGGTTTCAGCGAGCTCAAACGGATAGCACTTGCCCTTCAACAACGGGTCGTTCAATGCATTGATGATGAGTGTAGGTCTATCTATATTCTTCATAAAGGGATAAGGATTACAAAACTCATAAAAGGCCTTAGCACTCTCAAAGTCATTAAGTGGAGCGGAATAACGATTATCGAACTCTTCTAAGTTTCTGATATCATCAATCCCTTCAATATCGATCTCCGAAAACTGCTGAGCCTTAGCCTTTATCTTGACTATCAACTTTTTTAGGAAACGTTGCTCATAGAGCTTGTTCGACTTATCATAAAGGGTTTCTACACTATGCGGAAGATAGCAAGGCACAGAAATAGCCACGGCCTTCTTTACCTGCTTTGGTAAAGGGAATTCTTCTCCCTGTCCCATGAAGCGCAATGTCTGACCACCTCCCATACTTATTCCGGCCAAACAAACTTCATCGTAACCTTGAGTCTCTAAAGCATGATTTACCACCGTTCTGATATCGTAGCTAGCGGCATGGTGATAGAGCTTAATTGTCTTATTCATTTCACCATTGCAGGTTCGGTTATTCCATGCTGCAACATCCCAACCGTTGCTACTAAAAAGCTTCGCCAAAGCCGTGACATAGTGTCTGTCTGAGCCACCTTCTAATCCATGAGAAATTACCAATAACCTTCTATGGCCATTTCTAACCCAGTCTACATTTAGAAAATCATTATCTGGTGTGTCTATTTGTTCCCGGGTATAACTGACATCAACCTTACGCATTAAGCTAGGAATAATGGTTTCAGCGTGTTTATTGAAATAGTAAAAAGGAGGACCTTTGTATTTAGACTCTACAATTGGCATGCGGTATCAGCTATATTTGTTGCAAGCAAGACCTTAATTCATCAAATGCAAAACCATTTTTTGTTTATTCGCAGTTTCAGTTTATGATTCGATTTACCATCGGTTTTGCCCTCTTCATTTTGACCTTCTCACTCAAGGCTCAAACCATAATGGTGATTGACAAAACCACACAGAAACCTATTGAGCTAGTTACCATTCAAGAAAGAGGAACAGACAAGGGTGCAGTCACTGATAAAGCCGGGAGAGCTAAACTGAAGGGTTTTTCCACCGAAGGTGAACTCATTTTCAGACACCCATCTTACAGAGCAACGCTCATCAAATACAAAGAGCTTGTCAGAATGGGCTTTAGGGTTGAACTCAAGGAAGATATTACCGAGATGGATGGCGTTGTCGTTTCTGCCAATCGCTGGGAACAATATCAAGAGGAAATACCACAGCAAATTGTTGAGTTCGAAAAAGAAGACATTGCGCTTGCCGAACCCGCTACCACCGCAGATATGTTAAGCTCTAACAGTCAGGTTTTCGTCCAGAAAAGTCAACTGGGTGGTGGCAGTCCGATGATCAGAGGCTTTGCGGCTAACGGTTTGCTCATTGTGATTGATGGCGTTCGAATGAACAATGCTGTATACAGGAGTGGAAATCTTCAAAATATAATCAGCTTAGACCCTGCTAGTATTGAAAAGGCAGAAGTAGTTTTTGGGCCAAGCTCAGTAGTTTATGGTAGCGATGCTTTGGGCGGAGTGATGGATTTCCACACCAAAGAGCCCTCTTTTTCCGACTCCGAATACCTTGGTATTTCATCAGGAGGGTTTGGTCGATATTCTTCAGCCAGCGGTGCCATTTCGGGCAACTATAACATTGAATTTAGCTTGCCCAACTTTTCAAGCTTTTCGAGTGTGAGTTATCGCAAGTTTAGCGATTTAAGAACTGGCTCAAGAAGAACCGATGAATTTCCCGACTTCGGTAAAAGGCTGGAATACATTGAACGGCAGGGCAATACTGACATTATTGTTCAAAACGACAAGCCAAATATTCAGCGACCTTCTGGTTACGACCAATATAATGTCTTGCAAAAATTCAAGTGGAGACTCGGTTCATTTATGGACTTCTCTTATTCCTTTCATTATTCCGGTTCGTCTGACATTCACAGATACGACCGACTGATTGAAAAAGAAAACAACGTTCTGAAAAATGCAGAATGGTACTACGGACCGCAACTGTGGCAAATGCATGCCTTTCAAAGCAACTTCACCTATCCAAACACATTTTTCGACAGACTAAGGCTGACAACAGCCATTCAGTTTGTAGAAGAAAGCCGACACGATAGAAGGTTTCAATCTGAAATTCTAAGAAACAGAAAGGAAAAGGTGAATATCCTATCGCTAAATGTTGATGCCTACAAGTCGCTAGGATTCAGTAACGAGCTGTACTATGGCTTAGAAATGGCTACCAATAAGGTGGAGTCTTCTGCCTTCACCGAAAACATTATGACCAAAGAAATTGGAGCATTAAGCACCCGATATCCTGATGGAGGCTCGGACTACAGTTCTGCAGCAGCTTATCTAAGCATAAAAAACAACCTTAGCAGCCGTTTAATCCTAAACTCAGGTGTAAGGTATACCTTCACAAAACTTAAATCGAAGTTTGAAGATGATACCTTATATAACTTCCCTTACAATGAAATTAAACTGAGCAATGGTGCCCTAACGGGAAACCTAGGCTTGGTATTTAATCCAGGCAACGGATGGAAATTCAACACATTGGTTTCATCTGGTTTTAGAGCACCCAATGTAGATGATGTTGCCAAGGTATTCGATTCCGAACCAGGTGCTGTAGTTGTTCCTAATACTGAAGCAAAGCCGGAATACAGCTACAATGTGGAATATGGAATCAGTAGAAGTATCAAAGATAAATTCAGCTTTAACTTTGTAAACTACTTCTCATTCTTAAGAGATGCTTTAGTTCGAAGGCCGTTCACTTTCAATGGTCAAAGTCAGATTGAATATGATGATGTTTTAAGTAATGTTTTTGCTGAACAAAATGTTGGTGAGGCTTACATCTGGGGAGTTAGTTTGTACGGTAATTGGAATATCCAGAAAGGTTTATCTATGAATGCATCAATCACCTATACTAAAGGTGAAGACAAAATCAATAATGAGCCACTCAGGCATGTTCCTCCCATATTTGGAGAGGCAGGTATGAGTATGACCCAAGGAAAACTCACTTCATCTTTTCTTATCAAGTTTAATGGTGGAATAGCTTTCAATGATTTAGCACCTTCGGAACAGGCCAAACCACACCTTTATACTGCAGATGGGGTACTTCCGTGGTATACCATTAACATCTACAACTCCTATAAACTGAGTGACTATTACAGCATCAATTTTAACTTAGAAAACATACTAGACACTCACTATAGACCTTACTCCTCTGGCATCAGCGCACCAGGATTAAATGCGGTAATCTCCTTTAGGGCTAGTTTTTAAAAGTATGCTTAAGCACAACTCTTTTTTATCTCGACTTTACGGAGAGATCAGCCAAAAGAGTTCATTGAGCAGATCTCTTGGCTTCGCTCAGGATGAAAATGTAATAAAAATTTATCCTCTCAATTTTATCATACTCCTTTCCGTCTAATCTGCAATACTGACGGAAAGCCAATGCCTGTCCCGCTATGGACACTTCATCATTACTCCGAAAACAACCTTAAGCCTTACTATACCTTTAGGTACAACGCATATTATCTCTTGCACCTAAAGGCATACCTCTAAACGCCTTGACTATTCTACCATATCTAGCACGAATAAATCCTCCTTTTAAAAAGGAGATGCCCACCCCGAGACTTCGGAGGGCAAAGGATTTTAGTGAAGATGAAATATGTTTGGTTCAAATTCTCCTAGCCCCATTTTCAACAAAGGGCGAATGGACTCTGCTAGGTTGAAGGGCCGTACATTTAAGGTATTTCTATTGAATGGGAGTTAGATGCCTTTTTCTAGGAAATCACTTTCGAAAAAGGGGGAATGGTCGTGCTAGTGTCTTAGATTTTGCTCCTAGCGTAACTAGCTATTGCAAAGAAACCATTCTGATTATATCGTAACACTTTATTAATCTTTGGTTTACTTTTTAGATAAACTCCACCTGTACATTAGTGCTTAATTCATATCTCTTCATATTTATTGGGTGTTCGTAAAAAAGGTCTGTCGATACAGGCTTTTTTTCGTTTATCACATGCCTATTCCATCCACTCTTAATAACTTGCGACCCGAAAAAATTTTAATAGTCGATGCACGTTGCGATAGCTGGAAATATTGGGTCTGGAAAAACGACATTAGCCAAAATGTTGGGCAAAACTTATGGTTGGAATGTTCAGTTAGAATCGGTTGATGACAACCCATACCTGAAAGACTTCTATGAAGACATGACCCGTTGGTCTTTCCACCTACAAGTATACTTTCTGAATAGCAGGTTCAACCAAGTAGCTAAAATTAGAGAGGCCGAAAAAGGAACCATTCAAGACAGAACTATTTATGAAGACTGTCACATTTTCGCAGCTAACCTTTTCAAGTCGAACTTTATCTCTGAAAGAGACTACAACAACTATTTAGAGCTCTTCAATTCTATGGTAAGGCACGTACAACCACCTGACCTGCTCATCTACCTAAGGGCTGGAATTCCGAAATTAGTTGCCAATATTCAAAAGCGTGGCAGAGACTATGAAGAGCTAATCAGAATTGAATACCTCAAAAACCTTAATTCGCATTACGAAGACTGGATTGGCACTTACGATCTTGGAAAATTATTAGTGATTGATGTCAACGAACTCGACTTTGTGAATAATGTAGAAGACAAGGCCTACATTCTAGAAAAAGTAGACTTAGAGATTAACGGTCTTTTTGCTTGAACCAAATAGATAAAAAGGTTGATGTGTTTGGTGAAGCGTCTATTATAAAAGACACTAAACAACTGAAAATCAGAGCAAACGAATTGATCTTGTAGAAAAAACCAATTGCGAATTTCTTATTTGAGTTGTTATAGATAATTCCGTAATTTGAGTAGGCTAAAAAAGACTCTACTTTTTTATTACACTAACCAAGTCCTGCAATTGCAGGACATTTTTTTTCCCACATTTGGAAGAGGTATTAAGCCACTGATTGCGGCCAAGTTCAGGCTTAAAATTCCAAATCGCCTTCTTTAATTACCTCCCAGGTATGGTCGGCTAAAAGCTTAACCGTGGCCACGAAGGTAAACGGACAGCTCTTGCCCCACTCTTCTGGAGCAACTAATGAAAGCGTATCTGTACCATCGTTTTTTTGATAAAGGTGGTACACTCGACTAATAATAGGGTCGAAGCTCATTTTAGCCTGATAGATTCGCTCAGAAACAGACACTCTATTCTGAATAGTTTTAGCCTGTTCGGCCAAGAACTGCATCTGCTCATAAATCTGCTTCATGTCCATTTCCGTCTGATCATACATGGCAGAAATAGCTCTCCCTTTGATTTTGCCTTTGTCTTCAGGCTTAATCATAGCACCTCCAACCGTATGAGGAAAAGGAATGATACCGGGGTTTTCAGTGGTCATCTCCCCCATTCTTTCTAGATCGATTTTATCTACATCAACCTTTTTTCCTGATTCTTTCTTACTCACTGATTCGGTAATTTATCTTGCTCATTATCCACTTTAACACTGTCAGACTCTTCTTCCGTTGGCGCGATTGACTCTTTCAAAAGCTTTTTAGAACCGGGAAAAGAAGTTCTTCTGGAAATATCGTAGCCTACAACCAAAGTGGCTAACACAAAAAGTATGGCAACGATAACGAATAATTTTTTCGACTTTTTCATGTGCTGAAAACAGAACCTAAAGGAATAGACAAAGTTTAATAATTCAGTGCTAAATTCGGCATCTCAGTGAAAAAAGCCTCAGAATCCTTTCGTAAAATCATTCATGTAGACATGGATGCCTTCTTTGCCTCAGTTGAGCAAAGAGATAACCCTGAGTTGAAAGGCAAACCCGTTGCTGTTGGCGGAAGCCGAGAAAGAGGTGTGGTAGCTGCTGCAAGTTATGAGGCCAGGAAGTATGGCGTCCGTTCGGCCATGCCTTCATCAACAGCCTACAGAAAGTGTCCTCAGATTATTTTCGTGAAGCCCCGTTTTGAGCGATACAAAGAAGTTTCGAGTCAGATCAGAGGCATTTTTGCCGAATACACCGACCTGATTGAGCCACTCTCTCTAGACGAGGCTTTTCTAGATGTAACCCACAACAAGAAAGGCATTGAGTCGGCCACCCTCATTGCTAAAGACATTAAAAAGCGCATTAAAGAAACTACTGGTCTTACGGCTTCGGCTGGAATTTCCATCAATAAATTCATTGCAAAAATTGCCAGCGACTACAACAAACCCGATGGCATTACCCTAGTGGGACCAGAGAAAGTGGAACTATTTCTGGAAAAGCTAGCTATTGAAAAGTTCTTTGGAGTAGGAAAAGTGACTGCTGAAAAGATGAAACGGCTCGGCATTGTAGATGGAAAAACACTAAAGGAATGGACCAAAGAAGGACTCACTTCGGCCTTTGGCAAAAGCGGTGGGTTCTACTATGAAATTGTAAGAGGCAATGATAACCGGCCCGTAAACCCCAACCGAATCAGAAAATCTCTGGGAGCAGAAAACACCTTTTCAGAAGACTTTCACGATTTGGCCGATATGAAAATGGCGCTCGACCCTATAGCCAGAACTGTTTACAAAAGACTAGAGGCCGCAAATAAATGGGGAAAAACCCTTACAGTAAAGGTCAAATTCAGCGATTTTACGCAGATTACCCGCAGCCAAACGCAAGACCACGTAATAGATAGTCTAGATGAAATTCTCGAAATCACCTTTCAAATTATGGATCAGATAGACTGGGACAACTTTACCGAAGGCGTTCGTTTACTTGGCATTACATTGAGCAATTTTGAAGGGGAGCAAAACGAATCGCCCAAATTAGGCCAGCAGCTGACTCTAGAGTTTTAATTTCTTGCTTGATTTGACATTAAATTGACTTAGTTTCGTTCCTCAATCACACTAGCATATGTCAAAAGTAGTAATCAACAGCCACAAAGAGTTTGAAGCCTATATCGGTGAAGAATTAGGCGTTTCTGATTATTTAAAGATAGAACAGGAAAGAGTAAATGCCTTTGCCGAAGCTACCATAGACCATCAGTGGATTCACATTGATGAGGAGAAAGCAAAAAGTGAAGGTGCCTTTGGTGGAACCATTGCTCACGGATACCTCACGGTTTCTCTCCTTCCCTACTTATGGGAGCAAATTGCCGAGATCAACAACATCAAAATGATGATTAACTATGGCATTGAGAAGCTCAAGTTTAACCAACCTGTTTTAGTAGGTTCTGAAGTACGCTTAAGAGTAAAACTCAGCAGCTTGGCCGACTTAAGAGGTATTACCAAATGCCAGCTCAATGTAAAGCTAGAGATCAAAGACAACCCAAAACCAGCCTTTACTGGAGAGTTTATCTTCTTGTATCATTTTAATAGCTAATCTATCGGTCATTGCCGCGTACGCGGGAATCTTCCTCTCAGTTATAACTTACCCCATCGGTAGATATACAGCCTGTGGTTTAAACCGTGGACTGTTTTGTTTTATCTCCCCATGATCTTAGGTCTCTAGATACCACTTATACGAACAGAAAAGTCTTAGTGAGATACTAAGACTAGTATACAAAACACTAGGCACACGGCACTAAGCACCAAAAAACCTACTTCTTCCTCACATAAATAGTCTTATCCAGTTCACAGACCACATCTCCCTCTTCATCGGTGATTTCTAAAGGGAGAATGATTTCCGTTTTCCCATGAGCATCAGCCTCTGCTCTAAGCTGCTCAACAATCGTATCATTAATCTCAAAAACGCAGCTTACTTTGCCTTTCCCGGGTTTCTTAAAGCGAATGGTTGAGGCCTTATCCCAAACAATATATCCCTTTCCTATATTCTGTAAAATCAATAACATATAGAAAGCATCGGACATAGACATGAGCGAACCTCCAAAGTGAACTCCCACCAAATTTCTATTCCACCACCTGAGTTTCATGGTCACCACAGCCTTCTTAAAGTCGGGAGAAATGTGATTTACTCGAATACCCGCACCCAAAAATGGCGGATAAAGGTTCATCAATCTGATTTTAGTACGATCGGATAGCCTAAACATAAGATGGGTTGGTTACTTTTGCCCTAAATAAAACAAATAACGAATGACAGCAGAAATACATACTGAAAAAGGTCTGATGAAAGTGGAGTTTTATGAGAAAGATGCTCCAAACACAGTGAAAAACTTTGTTGACCTTTCTAAAAAAGGATTCTACGATGGCCTAACATTCCACAGGGTCATTCCTAATTTCGTAGTGCAAGCAGGTTGCCCTAATGGCATCGGTAACGGTGGCCCAGGTTACTCTATCGACTGTGAATTAGACGGAGACAACCAATACCACGATAGAGGTGTACTTTCTATGGCTCATGCCGGAAGAAACACAGGTGGTTCTCAGTTCTTCATTTGCCACAGCCGTGAAAACACTGCTCACTTAGACAGAAACCATACTTGCTTCGGTAAAGTAGTTGAAGGTGTTGATGTAGTTGACGATATCCGTCAAGGCGATAAAATCGAGAAGATTGTTGTAATCGAAGATTAATCATTTGATAATGATCATTGGTCAATAGACTTTTGCTATTGACCAATGACCATTGTCTATTTACCATTCAGTTGATTGAGTACCCAGTGTTTCCCCCACTCTGACATCTCCTGCTCTGACCATAGATCTGGAAAGAAAATCACCTTCTGGAATCTGGGCGGAAGATACTTTTGCCAGTTAGTACCTCCTGTTGCCGCAATATCTACAGGGTCTTTCTGCAAATATCTAACAGCCGATCTGTAATGGGCCAACGGCCAGTCTACATTGGCCAATAAGTCAAACTTTTTTAACTGCTCCACTACCAGTTCTTCACCCTCAACTCCCTTATAATGCTTTAAATACAGCTGATTAAAATTGGTGGTTCGAGTATCTTCGGCTAGCTGTAAAAATTCTCTTGAGTATTTTTCTTCAAACTGTTCTAAAGTCAAAGTCTTTTTACCAGACTTTAACTCTGTAGCACCAGTTTTCCAGTAAATGGCTTCGTACAACTGGTCTAGAGAAGAATAATCATCAAAGCTCTCTCGCTTGTCTAAGTTTACTAGATTAATCAAATCTGTAGAGCCAATTTCTATCATTCTATATTGTCCCGACTGAAAGCCTGAAGAAGGCAACAAAGACATTCTAAATTGAAGGAATTGCTCTTTCTCCATACCATCTGTCATCATTACAAATGAATGACACAGATGCTCAAAGTAGTTGTTGATTCGCTTAAGCCGCGCTACAAAAAACTCAACATCTGGATGATTATGCTCGTGAATCTGGCGCATTTCCCACAGGCAAAGCTTAAAATAGAGCTCTGTAATCTGGTGGTAGCAAATAAAGACCATCTCATCGGGAAAGCTCGTTTTTGGTTGCTGAAGCCCCATTAAAGAGTCTAGATTAATATAATCCCAGTATTTGAGGTAATCGGCATGCAACAAACCGTCCAAGTAAGAAGTCATATCTTGGCCCATGGCTTCGTACTTTTCAGAAAGCTTCTTAATTCTATCTAGTATCTTTTGGTCGATATCTGATTCACTCATACGTTTGCATAGGTTAAAAAGTGGGTGCAAATTTGACCACAAATCATACAGAAACCAAATTACCTATGGACTCAAATAAAGCTTCTAAAATTCAAAAATCTTCTAAATCCGATCTGTTTGAACATCCTGATTTCTATATGATGGATGATATGCTGACCGAAGAACACAAGATGGTACGTTCTGCGGTGAGAGATTTCGTGAAGAGAGAAATATCCCCTTACATAGAAAGCTGGGCAGAAAATGCCTACTTCCCTTATGAAATAGTAAAGAAGTTTGGTGAAATAGGTGCATTCGGTCCTCAGCTACCTGAAAAGTATGGTTGTGGTGGTATGGACTACATTGCCTATGGTTTAATTATGCAAGAAATTGAGCGTGGAGATTCTGGCATGCGCTCAACCGCTTCTGTGCAAGGCTCGCTGGTAATGTACCCTATTTATAAATTCGGTTCTGAAGAGCAACGCCAAAAATACTTGCCAAAATTAGCCTCTGGCGAAATGTTAGGTTGTTTTGGGCTTACGGAGCCAGATCACGGCTCTAACCCTTCTGGCATGACTACCAACTTCAAAGACATGGGCGACCACTATCTATTGAACGGTGCCAAAATGTGGATTTCTAATTCTCCTCATGCAGATATTGCAGTAGTTTGGGCTAAAAATGAAGAAGGCAGAATACATGGCCTTATAGTAGAAAGAGGCATGGAAGGCTTCTCAACTCCAGAAACTCATGGCAAATGGTCATTAAGAGCGAGTGCAACGGGTGAATTGGTTTTCGATAATGTAAAAGTACCAAAGGAAAATCTACTTCCTGGAAAAAGTGGTTTGGGCGCACCAATGATGTGTCTCGATTCTGCTCGCTATGGTATTGCATGGGGAGCCATTGGTGCTGCTATGGACTGCTACGAATCTGCCAAAAGATATACATTAGAAAGAGAGCAATTTGGTAAGCCAATCGCCTCATTCCAGCTACAACAGAAAAAGTTGGCCGAAATGCTTACCGAAATCACTAAGGCTCAGTTGCTAAACTTCAGATTGGGAGAACTTTTTAATGAAGGTAAAGCGACAACTGCTCAAATCTCCATGGCCAAACGCAATGCGGTAGAAACCGCTTTGAATATTGCTAGAGAAGCCAGACAAATGCATGGTGGAATGGGAATTACAGGCGAATACCCGATGATGCGCCATATGGCCAACCTAGAATCTGTGGTAACCTACGAAGGAACTCACGACATTCACCTACTTATTCTGGGTGCTGAAATCACTGGAATTCCTGCTTTTAAGTAAGTAAAAAAATACGGATAGATAATTCTTTTAGAGGCTGTCTCGAAAGATAACTGTCATTCCCGACCCAGTAGGGATTCCCAGTCGAGCTGGGAATGAGGAAATAGTATCTTTTAAGACAGTCTCTTTTTGTTAAAACTTATTCATTTCCTTTTACCAATACACCTCTGGCAGAGTTTTCCGGCCAAACTAGCGCATTAGCAGGTCTTTGCTTATTAGAAGCTATTTCTCTCAAGTTTTGAAATGTGCCATTCAACCTTTTCCGAATACGCTTAATGATCATTCTGTTAATGTTCACGACAGACTTTACATCTTGATAAACGCCTAAATAAGTAACCTTTACATGCTGTTCATCTATTTGCTTAAGCTTCCATTGGGCAGAATAGAAATCTACCAAATCGTAATCCTCATCTCTATCATAGTCTTTGATTTGTGTAGACTTGGTGAAAAGCATACCATCTTCAAATTGAACATCTACTTTAACACGCCCCGTTTTCTTGACAAAGAGCCAAGGTATGTTCACAAAAAAATCGAAGGTAAAAGAAGAATCGGCCTCACTTACAAAATGCATTTTGGAAGTACTCTCCCCTTCCACCCAATCATATCCATCTACATTGAGAATAAGATTCATCACCTCATAAATACTCGTATTTTCAATGATGAAATCGCCCCTCAACGCTTCGTAACCTTCTTCTAGCGTGTCTAGCTGAGTAATGCTTACTCCATCATTCTCCCAAACTTGTTGAGCTTGAATACTACCAGAAATAAAAAAACAAAGGAGTGTAAAGAAGACTGAAAATTTCATAGTTAAGGTTGAAAGTATTGAGTAAACCAATTTAGTAACTGATTCACAATTTGTTACAAGGCCACATCAAAGCTAAAATGAATTTGATAAGATATGGCCATTCACGTCTTTTATTTTGTTAAATCGTCAGCCAGTCGGCAGACCATTTATCTCAAAAAGCAAAAAGATGAAACTATTTCCCCTCAAATACCTTGTAAAGAATAGCTTTGTCAACTCATGAAGAGAAAACGGTTAGATTTAACTCAAGGCTCTATTTTGAAGGGGTTAATCTCATTAGCCCTCCCCATCATTGCAGCTAACTTATTACAAACTGGTTATCAATTAGTTGATGCATTTTGGGTAGGTCAGTTAGGTGCCAATGCTGTTGCTGCGGTGTCTGTCAGTTTTCCTGTCAACTTCTTGCTCATATCTTTGAGCTCGGGCTTCGCATTTGCAGGCACTATTTTGGTAGCGCAATATGCTGGTGCCAAAAACTTAAAAATGGTAAGCCATGTGGCCACGCAAACGCTTACCATGGTACTCATTATCTCCATCATTTTGTCTACCATCGCCTGGAACCTCTCTCCTTCTATTTTGAAGTTACTTGGTGTAGAAGAAGTGATCTTTGAAGATGCCAACATATTTCAACGAACCATTTTTGCTGGCTTAGTCTTTAATTTTGGCTTCATCATGTTTCAATCGCTCATGAGGGGTATTGGCGAAGTGAGAATTCCTCTGTACATCAATGCAGCCACTCTTACAATCAATTTCGCCCTAGACCCACTGTTTATTTATGGATGGGGGCCTATTCCGGCTTATGGTGTTACAGGGGCAGCAGTTTCAACATTGGTAACGGTAAGCTTATCGGCTTTTACTGGCATATACATACTCTGGAGAGGTAAAACGGACATTAAACTCTCTACCAAGAACTTTAAATTCGATATACCATTACTAAAAAAAGCCTTTAAGCTTGGAGCGCCTTCTTCCATAGAAATTTCGGCCAGAGCACTCGGGCTCACCATTATGACTGGTATTGCCGCCAAGTTTGGAACATCTGTTTTAGCTGCCTATGGCGTAGGCTCTAGGCTCATAAGCTTTGTAGTAATATTTGGCTTAGGCCTGCTGCATGCCTCCTCTACTTTTGTAGGGCAAAATATGGGTGCCAAGCAGGTAGAAAGAGCAGAAAAGGGGGCTACTTATGCCGCTTGGATAGGCTTTACTATACTTTCAATTATTGGCGTAATCTTTTTCTTTTCTGCCGAACCGCTAGTGAGAACATTTCTAGAGTCGTCAGACGATGTTGTTCAAATGGGTGTTGATTTCCTCAAAGTCACTTCGCTTGCATTTGGTTTTATGGGCGCACAATTGGCGTTGGTTGGTACTTTAAGAGGCTCTGGTAACACAGTAGACTCCATGCTGTTAGCCATTATTGGCATTTGGCTCATCCAGTTCCCCTTTGCATGGATTACATCAGAAATGCAGAGTTTTCAAGAGTTTGGGGTATGGTGGTCTTTTCCTGTTAGTTACGTAATTCCATGTATTCTCACTGTTATTTGGTTTAAAAGAGGCAAGTGGAAAGAAAAAACCTTGGTTAGTTAGTCATTAGTCCACCTTCATTGGTAAATTGTCTCAACTATAATAGAAAATAGAATTGGTCTTGCACCAATTACCAATGATTAACTTATGGAGAAAAAACATCTGAGCGATATTGAAATCGCACAGGCTGCAGAAATCAGACACATCAACACCATTGCAGCCAAACTCAACCTAAACGAAGATCATTTAGAGCATTACGGTAAGTACAAAGCTAAGCTTCCACTTTCGCTATTGAATGAAGAAAAAATAAAGGAAAGCAATCTTATTTTGGTTTCAGCCATGACCCCAACACCTGCTGGTGAAGGTAAAACTACTACATCCATTGGTCTTACTGAAGGCATGAATAAGATTGGAAAGAAAACGGTAGCAGTATTACGAGAGCCTTCTTTGGGCCCTGTTTTCGGAATTAAAGGTGGCGCTGCTGGTGGCGGCTATTCTCAGGTTATTCCAATGGAAGATATAAATCTCCATTTTACAGGAGACTTTTCGGCTATTGAAAAGGCCAATAATTTACTTTCAGCATTAATTGACAACAATATTCAGAGTAAAACCAATAACCTGAATATTGACCCTAGAACTATTGTTTGGAAGCGCGTAATGGATATGAACGATCGTTCTCTGCGCCAGATTACAATAGGTTTGGGCGGTACAGCCAACGGTGTTCCAAGAGAAGATGGCTTTAATATTACTCCGGCTTCAGAGGTAATGGCTATTCTTTGTATGGCCGAGAGTTTTACTGACCTTAAAGAACGTTTAGGTAACATTTTCATTGGCTATACTTTCGATAAACAACCAGTTTTTGCCAAAGACTTGAAGGCAGAAAATGCGATGGCTATTCTCTTGAAAGACGCCATTAAGCCTAACATGGTACAAACATTAGAAGGAAACCCAGCCATTATTCATGGTGGGCCATTTGCTAATATCGCTCAAGGCACCAATACGGTTATTGCCACTAAAATGGGGCTTTCCTTAGCAGATTATGTTGTAACAGAAGCTGGCTTTGGTGCAGATTTAGGTGCCGAAAAATTTCTGAATATCAAATGTGTTTCAGCTGGTTTAAAACCGAAGGCAGTTGTAATTGTAGCTACTATTAGAGCATTACGCCATCATGGCGGAGCTAAATCTGAAGAATACAATACACCTTCTGTTGAAAGAGTAGAAAAGGGTTTTGCGAACCTTTCTAAACATATCGAAAACATTCAAAAGTTTGGAATTAGTCCAGTAGTAGCCATTAACGCTTTCCCTTCCGATACCCAAGAAGAGATTGAGCTAATTCAGGAGAAGTGTCAAGGCTACAAAGTAAAAGCTGTGGTGGCGAATGGTTGGGCCGAAGGTGGCGCTGGAATGACTAACTTAGCCGAGGCTGTTGTAGATGCCGCAAACGCTGACGATAATGAGTTTAAACCGCTTTACGACTGGAAGAAGCCGATTCAAGAGAAGATCGAGACCATTGCTAAAGAAATTTATGGGGCAGATTCTGTAGACTTCTCTAAAAAAGCTACACTTCAAATGAAGCGTATGGAGAAACTTGGGTTCGACCAAATGCCGATTTGTATGGCAAAAACTCAGAAATCTCTTAGCGACAACGAAAGTTTACATGGCAGACCCGAGGGCTTTGAAGTTAGTGTTCGTGAGTTTGAGTTTGCAGCTGGAGCCGGATTCATTATCCCTATTCTTGGCCAAATGATGCGTATGCCTGGCTTGCCAGCCGTTCCGGCCTCTGAAGGCATGAGCATTGATGACGATGGAGTAATATCTGGTCTCTCTTAAAGTCAGAAGAGGCTATAATTAGCTGTTATAGCTTATTTTACCTATAAATATTAAATATAGCCTTATTTACCTATATTTGAGTTTATGAAGTATACTGTTATTTCTGGTGATATTATAGCCTCTTCTAGCATTGACTCTAAGGAAAAGGGTATTCTGGAAAGCCAACTCCAAGAATTCCTATCACAATTGCAGGCCGATTACGATGTGTTCAGTAGAATTATCAAAGGTGATTACGTTGAGTGCGTTGTACCTAATACTGGAGAAGCCTTAAAGATAGCCCTAGCCATTAAGTGTTTCATTAAATCGTTACCAATAGAAAAAGCCGTATCAGGAAAAGAAAAAAATAGATTCAAAGCCTTTAAAACCTACGGCATCAGATTGGCTATAGGATATGGCGAATTAAGCCGATTTGATGCCCAAGAAGGCATAATTGATGGAGAAGCCATCTACCTCTCTGGCAGATGGATCACTGAGAACTCAACCCACAGCAAACAACGAATTGTGGTAAAAAACACCCTGCAATTTCTTTCTAATGATGACAAGTTGAACCGAGGCTTTGAGCCATTGCTGATGCTCTTAGACCTTACTATTAACAAAGCCACAAGCCGTCAGTGTCAAATAGCCTATCTCAAGCTCTTAGGTAAGTCTGAAGAACAAATAGCCTCCGACCTTAGCATTAGCCAACCAGTTGTGAATCAACACTCTACGGCTTTAGGATACAATGCTATAGAGTCGGCTGTCAACTATTTTCAATACACCATAACTGAATGATATGGCCTTTGGACAACTCTTTTTACTTCAACTCATAGCCCATATACTGACTGACTTCTATTTTCAGACAGGAAAATCAACCAAAGAGAAGTTCGAGAAGGGTGTTAAAAGTAAATACCTCTACTGGCACATCATCATTACTTTTGCACTATCGTGGGCATTGTCATTTAAAGTTAACTTTGTCTACATATCGGCCATCATAGCCTTTACCCATTTCTTTATTGACCTAGCCAAAAAGCCAATAACTACACTAAAGCCTATAGGGGCTTATGCCTTTTTTATCGATCAGCTTCTGCACATCATCATTATTGCCATTGCGGTTGACTGGTTTACTAGAAACGAGATTCTAGACCCTGTTTTCGTATTCAACCCCAAAGTCATTCACCTAGTGCTTATTTATTTAATTGCGCTCAAGCCAACCAACATACTGATCAGAGAAGTATTTAGGGCTTACAGCATTAAAACCCCAGAGGCAAAAGACCTACCCAATGCAGGAAAACTCATAGGAAACCTAGAAAGAGTGCTCATTATAACTTTGAGTTTAGCAGGACTTTTAGAGGCCGTGGGCTTTTTAATAGCTGCTAAATCTATATTGAGATACAAAGACACAGACAATTTAAAGACAGAATACGTTTTAATCGGAACGCTCTTGAGTTTTGGCACCGCCACCCTCTTGAGCCTATGGTATTTATCTACATGAAATTAAGAATAAACGGAAATAGCATCAGACTAAGGTTAACCCCAGAAGAAGTTCAGGCAGTGTCTTTAGGCGAAAGAATACATGCAACTTGTAAGCTTTTAAACGGACTCTTTTCTTATGAATTGAAGCCAGAAACAGATTGGCATGCTGAAATTTTAGGAACGAATATATCAATAAGTCTCCCTATTGCTGAAGCCTCTGGCTGGGCAGAAAATGATCAGGTAGGTTTTGAATATCGCTTCCCTAATGGATTACTGGTTTTGATAGAAAAAGACTTTCAGTGCCTGCATCCGCGTGATCATGAAAATGAAGATCACCTCTACCCTAACCCTGAGCAATTGTGATTCAGACAAGAAAAATAAAACGAGTAGGCTCATTTACCGAAGTAGTAGAAGACTCCATTGCTATTGAAGAACCTTTGGAGATTTCAATGAAAAAGGAAAGCGAAATCACAACCACCAAGGTCTCCATAACCATGCGCACACCTGGAAACGACTCTGATTTAGCTCTGGGCTTTTTGTTCACCGAAGGAATTCTGACAGACTTCAATGACGTGGTTAGCGTAAGTGAGTTTGTAGAAAATGAAATTCTAATTACCCTAAAAGACAGTGCACAAATTAAAGTTGGGCAAATTGATAGAAACTTCTACACCACCTCCAGCTGTGGTGTTTGTGGCAAAGCATCTATAGATGCCATTCATACAGTAAGCTCTTTCGATATCGATAACTTCGACCTTAAAGTAAAAAAAGAGGTGCTCTATGAATTACCTGCAAGCCTTCAACAATACCAAATCACATTTAATCAGACAGGAGGAATTCATGCCGCAGCTTTGTTTACAAACGAAGGCGCTTTGATTTCCTACCAAGAAGATGTAGGCAGGCATAATGCCTTAGATAAGTTGATAGGTGAAGCCTTTACAAAAGGCCAATTACCACTCCGCAACAACATACTACTGTTAAGTGGAAGAGGTAGTTTTGAACTTCTGCAAAAAGCCGGAATGGCAGGAATACCAATAGTTGCCTGCGTTGGTGCACCTTCTAGTTTAGCTATAGACTTAGCAGAAGAACAGGCCATTACCCTCATTGGGTTTCTTAAAAAAGATAGATTTAACTTATACAGCAGATATGAGCGAGTCCAATAAAGAAATTAAGGTTCAACCACCCGAAAAATTCACCGGTCTTAAATTCGATGGCCCAAAAGAGTCATCTGTTGGCAAGGCGGCAATAGCTTCTGCCATGGGGCAAATGGCCAAATACATGAAGCCTGCAGATGCTATTAAACTGAGCCTAAAGATTAACCAAAAAGGTGGGTTCGACTGCCCAGGCTGTGCTTGGCCAGATCCGGACGATGACCGCTCAAGCATTGGAGAATACTGCGAAAATGGTATTAAAGCCATTGCAGAAGAAGCTCAGAAGAAAGCACTGACCAGTGAGTTTTTCTCTAAATATTCGGTTCAGGAAATTTCAGAGCTTTCAGATTTTGAAATGGGCAAAACGGGTCGGCTTACTGAACCCATGTTTTTAGATGAAGACTCTAACCATTATAAGTCAATAAGCTGGACGGAGGCTTTTCAACTCATTGCTAAAGAGCTAAACCAGTTGAATTCCCCAGATGAAGCACTCTTTTACACTTCAGGTAGAACTTCTAATGAAGCAGCCTATTTATACCAGCTCTTTGTTCGTGCATACGGCACCAACAACCTGCCAGATTGCTCCAATATGTGCCACGAATCGAGCGGAGTCGCGCTTTCCGAAACTGTAGGAATTGGCAAAGGGTCGGTTACGCTTCAAGATATTCATGAAGCTGAAGTACTCATTATCATGGGCCAAAACCCTGGTACAAACCACCCCAGAATGCTTTCCGCTATTGAGAAATGTAAGGTGAATGGCGGCAAGGTAATCTCAGTAAATCCATTGCCAGAAGCAGGACTCATAAAATATACCGATCCGCAGAGTCCGAAGCGCATGCTTACTAACGGCATCAAGATCACCGACCTATTCTTACCCATCAAGATTAATGGCGATGTAGCTTTTTTGAAGGCGTTGATGTACGAGTTGCATAAGATGGACATCGATCAAGGTGGAGATTTAATTGACTACGACTTCATCGCAAAACACACCAACGGTTATGAAGACTTTATAAAAGCAATCAGCCAGATTGATTACATGGCATGCCTCAGGCAATGTGGACTGGAAGCAAAAGATGTTAGAGCTGCTGCCAAGATGATTGCCCGAAAAGAGAAAATCATCGTTTGTTGGGCTATGGGGCTGACTCAACATGAAAATGGGGTTGATAATATCAAGGAGCTCGTTAACCTTCTACTGATGAAAGGAGCCATCGGTAAACCTGGTGCTGGCACCTGTCCTGTTAGAGGGCACAGCAATGTACAAGGCGATCGTACTATGGGCATTTGGGAAGCTCCAAAAGACTCTTTCCTCGATAAACTAGATGAAGTTCACGGAATCAAATCGCCAAGAGCACACGGGTTGGCAGTTGTTCCTGCGATTAACGCCATGCATGAAGGAAAGGCCAAAGTGTTTTTCGCCATGGGCGGAAACTTTCTTTCAGCCACTCCAGACACTGACTTCACTGCAAAGGCTCTCCAGAATTGTAACTTGACGGTTCATGTAAGCACCAAGCTTAACAGATCTCATGTAGTTCACGGCAAGAAAGCCCTTATTCTTCCTTGTTTAGGTAGAACAGATAAGGATATTCAGAATGGCCAAGAGCAGTTTGTGAGTTGCGAAAATTCAATGGGTGTGGTTCAAAGTTCTCAAGGGGTTTTATCACCTCCTTCTAAGCACCTACTGAGTGAAGTAAGGATTGTAGCCGAGTTAGCAAAGGCCACTTTGAAAAACTCTAAAATTGACTGGGAAGGCTTAGCTTCTAACTATGACAACATTCGCGCAGCCATTGAAAAAGTGATTCCAGGCTTCGAACAATACAATAAGAAAGTAAGAAAGCCCGGTGGATTTTATCTGCCTAATGGCGCTAGAGAAGGCAAGTTTAACACCACTTCTGGAAAGGCTGAATTTACCGTAATTGACCTACCAAAACATGAGTTGGCAGAAGATGAGTTTGTGATGATGACCATCAGAAGTCATGATCAGTACAATACAACCATTTACGGATTGAACGATAGATATCGTGGCATTTACAACGAACGCAGGGTTGTAATGATGAATGAAGAGGACATGCGAGACAAAGGCTTCAAAAAAGGTGATGTGGTTAATCTGACAAGTCATTTCAACGGAATTGAAAGAAGAGCCAACCAGTTTATAGTGTTGCCTTACCCAATCCCGAGAACCAATGTTGCCACCTATTTCCCTGAGGCAAATGCTTTAGTACCGATAGATTCGTTCGCTAGAAAAAGCATGACGCCTGCCTCAAAAATGGTTAGGATAAAGATTGAAAAAGCAGAATGAAGATTGTTCATGGCTTGATACTCTGTGGAGGAAAGAGCACTAGAATGGGACAAGATAAAACAAGCGTTCTGCTTCAGGGCAAGCCACTTCTCACCTATTCTATTGAGTTATTCGCATCGTTAAATATAGACTTTCATCTTTCTGTCAATCCTAACCAAAAGGAATTGATTGAAAACTATCCATCTGTTATTGACCAGTTTGAAGCAGTTGGTCCCCTAGGAGGAATTCTTACCGGATTAAAGTCCATCGGGAAAGACTTATTGATCATTCCTTGCGATATGCCTCAACTCACTAAAAATCTACTTTTGAAGCTTGTTGTTGCCTCAGGAAACCATGAACTGGTGCGTTGCTTTCAACGCAATAGGCGAATTGAGCCTTTTCCATCTTTATGGAAATCGGAAGCTGCCAGTCACCTAAACGAATTCTTAGACGAGAGGGAGCTTTCACTTCAGAAGTGCATAACCAGACTCCCACATCACTTGCTAGATTCAACTGATTCTGAAGTATTCAGAAACCTCAATTATCCTGAAGATCTAGGTTAAGCATAAAATTACTGGTCTGACCAGTTGAAATGAAAAAGCCACTTCCAGTTTCCTGAGAGTGGCTTTTCTGTTTATAGTTAGATAGTATTAAATATCTACTTTAGCATACTTAGCATTCTTCTCAATGAATTCACGTCTAGGCGCAACTTCATCGCCCATCAACATAGAGAATAAATGATCTGCTTCAGCAGCAGATTCAATAGTTACCTGCTTTAAGCTTCTAGACTCAGGGTTCATTGTGGTTTCCCAAAGCTGCTCAGGGTTCATTTCACCAAGACCTTTGTATCGCTGTACAGCAACTGAATCTTCCTTACCATCTTTGGCCATTTCCATTGTAAACTGAGCACGTTGTTGCTCATCCCAACAATAGCGCAACTCCTTACCTCTCTTTAATAAGTACAATGGAGGAAGCGCGATGTACAAATAACCAGCATCGATCAATGGCTTCATGTATCTGAAGAAGAAGGTCAGAATCAAAGTCCTAATGTGGCTACCATCAATATCGGCATCGGTCATGATTACGATTTTATGGTAACGCAACTTCTCCATATTCAGCGCCTTTTCGTCTTCTTCCGTTCCGAAAGAAACCCCAAGGGCTGTGATCATATTCTTAATTTCCTCGTTATCGTAGATTTTGTGCTCTTGCGCTTTCTCTACGTTCAGAATTTTACCTCTTAAAGGAAGAATTGCTTGGAAGTGCCTGTCCCTTCCTTGCTTTGCCGATCCACCTGCAGAGTCACCCTCAACTAGGTAAAGCTCACTAATGGTAGCATCTTTTGAAGCACAATCGGCTAGCTTACCTGGCAAACCAGAGCCACTCATCACGTTCTTACGTTGCACCATTTCACGCGCCTTTCTGGCTGCGTGACGCGCTTGGGCAGCTAGCACTACCTTAGCAACAATCTGTCTGGCACTTTTTGGATGTTCCTCTAAATAAGTACTCAAAACATCACCTACTGCCGATTCTACAGCACCTGTAACATCTGAGTTACCAAGTTTAGTCTTGGTCTGACCTTCGAATTGCGGTTCGGCTACCTTTACTGAAATAACAGCCGTAAGCCCTTCTCTAAAGTCATCACCACTGATTTCAACCTTCACCTTATCTAATAGACCTGAACGGTCGGCATAAGCCTTCAAAGTTCTTGTAAGTGCTCTTCTGAAACCAGAAACGTGAGTTCCCCCTTCAATGGTATTAATGTTGTTCACATAGCTAACCACATGCTCGGCATAAGAAGTATTGTAGCTCATGGCTACCTGAACAGGAACCTCATTCTTCTCACCTTCAATGTATATAGGTTCTTCGATTAAGGTTTCTCTAGATTCATCTAAGTACTGAACGAATTCTTGAAGTCCACCTTCAGAGAAGAATGTTTCTCCTAGGTAATTTCCATCATCATCCTTATCTCTTTTATCTGTAAGATCAATCTTAATACCCGCATTCAAGTAAGAAAGCTCTCTTAAACGAGAGGCTACCGTGTCGTATTTATACTCCGTAACGGTGAATATTTCTGGGTCTGGATAGAAGTGAACAATAGTTCCGTTCACATCTGTCTTGCCAATTTCTTTAACATCGTATTGAGGAATACCTCTAGAATACTCTTGCTGATATACTGTTCCTTTTCTGTGAACTGTAGCCACCAATTTGTGAGAAAGTGCATTCACACAAGAAACCCCCACACCGTGCAGACCACCTGAAACTTTATAAGTGTCTTTATCGAACTTACCTCCAGCGTGAAGAACAGTCATAACCACCTCAAGCGCAGATTTTTTCTCCTTAGGGTGAATATCCGTTGGAATACCTCTACCGTTATCCTCTACAAGAATGGAGTTATCTTCTTCAATAGTCACTTTAATATGGTCGCAATGTCCAGCAAGTGCTTCATCTATTGAGTTATCTACAACCTCCCAAATCATGTGATGAAGTCCTTTAATTCCGACATCACCAATGTACATAGCAGGGCGTTTTCTTACTGCCTCTAAACCTTCTAAAACTGTAATATTACCCGCTGAATAGTCCTTGTTTGCGTTTGGTTTTTCCTCGCTCATATATATCTCTAACAATATTTAGAGGGCACATTATTCAAAACAGATAGATTGAAAAAAGATGGGTGAAATGTGCCCCAAAACAAAGCACGAATATAAGCAAAAAAAAGCTAGTAAACGCCTACTGAAAGCATAACTAATGTACAGGCTTCGAGACATTCTATACCCTGAGCTTCAGCAAGTTTTTTAAGTTCCTGATTTTCAGTACCAGGATTAAAAATAATGCGCTTAGGACTCAAAGAAAGCAGGTAGTCATACCACTCTGATTGTCGTTTGGGGTTGATGTATAATGTGATGGTTTCAACCCCTTCAATTTGTGGTTTATCATAAATATTTAAGATACTCTTACCTTGCACTTGCCCCTCTGTAATCCCCATAGGAATGAACTCATGATCACGTTCATTCAACATTTGAGCCGCTTGTTGCGCATACTTATAAGGCTTTGGCGTACTGCCAATTATTACCGTCTTTCCCATTAACCAATATTAACACCAATGAAACTTAAGAACACTGCCGATTGTATAACAATAACTAACTTTGCAATCGTTAATGTTTGAAACAGCTATAAATTCAATGAAAGTTCAATTTTCTATTTTTCTGCTTTTAATAGGCTCATGGTTAAGCGCCAATGAGATTGAAAGCCTCAAGTTTACAGAGGTCACTAATCAAAAGCAGTGGGACGAAGTTTTAAAAGAAGCTTCGGAAAATGGACAATTGCTTTTTATTGACGCATATACCGACTGGTGTGGCTATTGCCATAAACTTGATAAGGAAGTTTATACGGATAAAGATGTTATTGGCTACTTTGAAGAGTACTTTATCAACGTTAAGTTCGATGCAGAATCGGACTTTGGAATGCAACTGGCCGATTTTTATGGAATAGACAGCTACCCAACACTTCTGTTTCTTACACCAGAAGCAAAAATTTTCGATAGAATTGAGGGCTTTTTGCCAGCCAAAACTCTACAGGCTTATGGCGAACAAACACTGAATGATTGGGCCGTATTGCCTTTGCTAGAAGAGTCTTATGCCAATGGCACTTTAGAAAGAGAGTCTTACCTAGAATTTATTGGCATACTGGAAAGAACCAACCCAGAAAAAGCTGAAATGGTGGCTACTGCCTATGCTATTAACTTTACGGAAGATGATTATCTGGATGTTGAAAACATCTGGTTTCTAACTCGGTTTGAGAACGGTCTAGACTCTCAACACTACAAGTACATTACTGCCAACAAGCAGAAAATGATTAAAACTCATGGACAAAGTGAGTTTAACGATTATTTGAGCGGAGTATATAATGATAACCTCATGTTGGCCATAAAATATGGAGATAAAAACCTAATGAGCAGGTTGACTCAAGAAGTTCTCCCTCAGTTTGTGCCAGAAGACGAACTACCAATGGCTCAATACATTACGGAATCGATTTACTACTTACAAAGAGAAGAGTTAGACAATTATAAGCTGACGGTTAACAGCTTTATGAATAACCACCTTTCTACCGATGAAAAGCCTGATTTCATTATCTCAACCACCGTAGAGATTATTGAAAACTACGACTTTGAAGAGCTTATCTCTTTTTCTGAAACACTCCTTTCACAGGCCATAGATATAGACGAAAAGAGGTTTGAAACACATGCCTTATTCGGGTACATAAAAGGCCTACAGGCCAACTACAAACAGGCTAATAAATCATTAGATAAAGCCAAAGCACTAGCCTTGACAGAAGAACAAAAGGCTTTTGTAGATAACCTTAAAGAAGCTGTTAAAATGATGCAGTAGGTGCAGCTGGAAGTCGGAAGCACGAAGCTTGAAGAATAATCCACCCTCGTTCACTTCTCGAGGCTTAAAGACAGGATATCGACAAATTCGAGACCTCTTTAAAATAGAAATGCGAGAACCTTTATCCTTAACCTTTTAGGGTTGGGGCAAGAATTATGTTCGAATATCTATTGTCTATCAACCAATGTCTTATGACTATTGACTATTAACTATTAACCTACCTTCCCGTAAGCCTTAATCAACATATCTGCGCATTTTTCCCCATCCATGGCTGCTGAAAGTATTCCACCTGCATAACCAGCACCTTCTCCGCACGGATAAAGTCCTTTAATCTGCACATGTTCACAAGTCTCTTTGTCTCTAGGAATTCTGACAGGCGATGAAGTTCTACTTTCCACTCCCACAATCTGCGCTTCATTAGTGTAATAGCCTTTCACCTTTTTACCAAAAGCCTTAAAAGCGGTCCTCAATCGCTCGTGAACATGGTCAGGCAGCACGTCATTCATAGAGATACTCACCAACCCAGGTTGGTAGGAAGTATCATTAAGTTGAGAGGAAACTTTGTTGTTCACAAAGTCAATCATCCGTTGTGCCGGAGCAGCCTGAGTTTGACCAGCCACCTCAAAAGCCCTTTGCTCTATCTGCTTTTGGAACTCCAATGCAGCTAAAGGCCCATGCTTGGCAAAAGCCTCAAGATCTTCTAATTCAATTGCCGTTACAATCCCAGAATTGGCATATTTAGAATCGCGCCTAGACGGACTCATACCGTTCACCACAATCTCACCAGGTGCAGTGGCCGCGGGCACAATAAAGCCTCCTGGGCACATGCAGAAACTAAAAACTCCCCTTTGCTTTTGATCAAAATAGGTTTGATGAACTAATGCATATGAACTAGCTGGTAGCCAAGGACCTCTATCAACTTCACAGTTATATTGAATCTTATCAATGAGCTGCTGAGGGTGTTCCACCCTTACTCCCAAAGCGAACGGTTTGGCTTCAATGTAAATATTCTTCTTGTGCAGCAGTTCGAAGATATCCCTAGCAGAGTGACCTGTAGCCAAAACAACCCCTAAGCCTTCCACCTTATTACCATCTTGTAGTACTACACCCTTCATTCGTTCTCCTTCGAGAAGAAAATCGGTCACCTTAGTATCGAAAAGGATTTCACCTCCTGCATTTAAGACAGACTCACGGATCTCCTGAACTACTTTAGGTAGTTTATTGGTACCAATATGCGGATGAGCATCTACTAGAATTTCTTCAGTGGCTCCATGTGCTACCAATATCTCTAGCGATTTCTGAATATCGCCTCGTTTCTTAGATCGGGTATAGAGTTTTCCGTCAGAATAAGTCCCTGCCCCTCCTTCTCCAAAGCAGTAGTTAGATTCAGGGTTTACAATATGCTCTTTGTTGATAGCAGCAAGGTCTCTCCTACGTTTTTGCACATCGCTACCTCGCTCAATTACAATCGGTTTATAGCCTAACTCTATGCACCTAAGTGCTGCAAACATTCCTGCCGGGCCAAACCCAACAATCACCACTTGCTCAGCATGAGTTACATTAGGATAGTCTCTTTTGTAGGAAATTAATGGAGGCAGGTCTTCCTTGATGGAAATCAAGGCTTCCATATTGACTTTTACATTTCTTGAACGAGCATCGATAGAACGTTTTGTAGGCCTTACTTGGACATCAGATTCTCTAATCCCTGACTTCTTAAGAATGGCTTCTTGTAAAAGATCGGTATTGAACGCCTCCTCTGGTCGAAGGGTAACTTTAATTGTCTTCTGCATATTGGTAGAGTATTTATCTCTAAAGTTTCGCGAAGCAAAAATACTATTTATCTAGAAGAGCTTTAGCAAAGTCTGTCACTAAATAACTGAGTGATTTTCCTACCATTATTCGTTGCATTTCATTTGTAGGAGCCCCTTCTGTTAAGTGCAAATAAGATGGGTTTAAGCTCTTTACGCACTTTCGCACAAACAAGCGAGCTTGCTCCATAGAGAATCCGGTTGGAGAAATGGCCGAAGTTGGCATCATTCTAATAGCATCTAAATCTACCTCAACACCACACTCTATCAAATCATCTTCAACAAATGAAATAGCATCTGCTAAATTCTCTTCCAGATATGTGATATTTTCTAAGAATGAATACTTTACCTGTTCATCGGCATCCATCGCTTTGAGCATATTCTCATTGTTGTAAGACTGGTGCAAGCCAAAAGCAAAATACCTATTCAGACACATTTTTTGCCTAGCATATGAAAACGGATTACCACTATGCCTACCCTCTAGCGCTCTAAAATCGCAATGCGCATCTAGGTTAATCACATTCACTTTTTTCTTAGCAGACACTGCCGAAACCCCTTTTATAATTGGGTAAGCATTATTATGCCCCCCGCCAATCACTATTGGTATGAGGCCTTGAGCCTTCACCCTTTTTATCACTGGCTCTACCAAATCGTCAATCTCTTCGCATAGCAAGTGTAGCTTCTGCATGTAGTAATCTGAGCTATCGTTCAGCAGCTCTGCCTTTTCTTGAATCTGCTCTACATCTACTGCTCCTAGCACCACAAACTCTTCTCCCGATAGAAATCGGTTACTTTGAGAATTTAAAAAATAAGAGAGGAACACTTCCCACCCATTCTGTGCACCAGGCCTACCTAAATTACCTAAAACGCCTACACATTCTGGAATACCAATGATACAAAATCGAGCTTCTTTTTTGATCTTCTCAATTTCCGACTCCCAAGATTTACTTGCAAAAAATGCCTTCTCACCAATTCGGACCTCACCTTTTCTAGTTTTGAGAAAGTGTGCTGGGTTAACTTCAACTATCATTTATTGTCTGTATGGGATTTTCCACTAAAAATAGTCAAAAAGGAAGTTGGCACTCCGTATATTCGCTATTGAGATTGTTAAATAATTTTTACTTTTCATTTTCCAACCATATAGATAAGAATGAATTACGTACCTGAGAGTGTTCGCATTTTTGTGGTCGAAGACGACCCGCTTTACATGAAACTAGTTCGGTACATTGCAGAGTTAAATCCAGACCATATTGTACATTCTTTCGAAAATGGAAAGTCGTGTTTAGAAAACCTGCATGAAAACCCAAAAATCGTAATCCTTGATTATAGTCTTCCAGACATGACTGGCAAGGATATATTAATGGAAATAAAGAAATACAACCCTGATATTCAGGTAATTGTAGTTTCTTCTCAGGAAAGCATTAATACGGCAGTTTCTTTACTTAAGCACGGAGCTTATGACTATATCACTAAAGATAATGAAACCAAAGACCGCTTATTAAACGCCATTAATAATGCCAAGAGATTCGATTCACTGACAAGCGAAATCAATGCTTTGAAGGAAGAATTGAATCAGAAGTATGAGTTCGATAACAGCATTATTGGTGAAAGCCCTGCTATACAGCGGGTTTTCAAAATGATGCAAAAAGCGGTAAAAACGAACATTACTGTATCTATTACTGGAGAAACTGGAACTGGAAAAGAGGTAGTAGCAAAAGCCATTCACCACAATTCAGACAAAAAATCTAAGCCTTTTGTAGCGGTAAATATTGCGGCAATTCCGGAGAACCTAATAGAAAGTGAGCTATTCGGACATGAAAAAGGAGCGTTTACCGGAGCAATAGCGAGAAGAAAAGGCAAGTTTGAAGAAGCCAATCAAGGTACACTTTTCTTAGATGAAATTGGTGAAATGGATATTAACCTTCAGGCCAAACTACTGAGGGTATTACAAGAAAGAGAACTCACTAGAATTGGTGGTAATGAAGTGGTAAAATTCGATGTACGCGTAATTGTAGCCACACATAGAAACCTTGCTGAAGAAGTAAAGGCAGGGAATTTTAGAGAAGATCTCTATTATAGGCTTTTAGGAATTCCTATCGAACTCCCTCCTCTTAGAGACCGTGGACAAGACGTAATTTTAATAGCGAAACATCTACTGGGCAACTTTGCCAAAGAGAACAAACTAGGAAATATCAAGCTGAGTAAAGAAGCACAGAATAAGCTTATATCCTATCCTTTTCCTGGCAATGTAAGAGAACTGAAGTCTGTAATAGAATTGGCTGCCGTAATGTGTGAAGATAAACTCATTGAAGTTGAAGACATTACATTTAACAGCTTACAAAAAGAAGGGCAATTCTTGTTTGAAGAGATGACCTTGAGAGACTATACATTTAAAATAATCAGGCACTTTTTAGATAAATATGACAACAACGTATTGCTGGTAGCTAAAAAGCTAGACATCGGGAAGTCCAGTATTTACAGGTATTTAAAAGAAATGGAAGGAGAAGAATAATCAGCCAATTCTTGAGCAAAAGGCTTCCTCTATTTTTAGGTATAATTCTGCCGGAACTACTGGTTTCGGCAGACAGCCAAAGTAGTTCTGAAAATCTAATTGGAGTTCATCATTTTTTTGAACTGTAGAACTCATCACTATTACCGGAATCTGCCTGTATTCTGGGATATCGTCCAACATCTCAATGAGTTTAAGGCCATCTAACTCAGTCATTTCAATATCGGTGAGGATTAAATCTTGAGGATCACTATCCTCATTAAGAATTGTGAAGGCCTCCCAACCATCAGATACAACTTTCAGGTCGTAAAGATCCTTTAAATGAAAACTAACCAGTTTTTGCATCCCTGGATCGTCTTCTACAATTAGTATCTTTTTTCTTCCGTTATTCACTCTGGCACCAAAAGCAACCTTAATCATGCCATAATATTTCTGCCTAATAAAAGTGGCTCATAAGCAAAAAAATGTAAGATGTACTTTCTACCACACCATCGCTAAAGACCAAATCGGGACAAAAAGTCTTAAAACGGGACTTCATTATTTATTGCCTCTCGACATATTTCTCAAACAGGTTATTTGCATTTTAAGTATGTTTGACCATTACCTTAAAATCTAAATAGAGACATGAGAAAGATCGGACTATTCGGTTTATTACTACTGTTTGCTGTTTATGCTTCGGCTCAAACCAAGCCTTTAAGCCAGCTTACTGTTGAAGAGATTATGCAGGCTCCTGAAAAGTTTATAGGAACCTCTCCTTCGCGTGTTAGCTGGTCGAAAGACAGCAAAAACATCTTCTTTTACTGGGATCCAGACGGAAATGGCGAAGTATCAGCCTACCAAATAAGTAAAGACGGTGGAACACCCGAAAAGATAGACGACACTAGTGAAGGCTGGCCTTCTAACTATGAGTTTAACCAAGACAAAACTAAAATTGTATATACAGAAGGTGGAGATATCTACATTAAAGAATTGAAGTCTGAGAAGGTTAGTCGCCTTACAGCTACCAATGACAGAGAAACCAATCCGAGCTTTCATAAAGAGAATGTAATCTCATTTGTAGTTGAAGACAATCTATTCACAATCAATACAGAAACTGGATTAATCACTCAGCTCACCAATTTTATTGTAAACTATGGGCGTGAAGATGAATCTCCCAGCCGAAGAGGTGTAGGTAATGGTAACTCAGGAAATAGAATTCAAGATTCTTGGCTGAGAGAAGACCAACTGAACACTTCAGAAATAATTAAAGAGAGAAGAAACAGACCAAGAAGAAGTTTCAGAGGTTTTGGTTCTTTCGGTAGCTTCGGTGATAACGACAATCGCGATGCCGTAGAGTTACCCAACATCAGAAGCCTTCAACTATCACCTGATGGTAGGTTTGTTAGTTTTTCGGTATACAATTCACCAGAAAATGGAGCTCAGAACACTATTGTCCCTAATTACGTGACGAATTCGGGTTACACCACAGATATCAACGCCCGATCTAAAGTAGGTGGTGAACAAGGTTATTCTGAAATAGGAATTTATAGCGTTTCAGGAGATAGTGTTTACTACCTAGACAAAATGCAACTTCCTGGAATCACTGATCTGCCTGACTATACTAAAGACTATCCGGACAAAGAATGGATAAAAGAGCCTAGAAAGGTTTCTGCAACCACAACCCTATGGTCTGGCGATGGCAAATATGCAGTAGTTCAATTCAGTGCAGATGATAATAAAGACAGGTGGATTATGAGACTAATCCCTGAAACTGGCGATTTGATTACAATAGACAGACAGAGAGATGAGGCATGGATTGGCGGGCCTGGCGTAAGCGGTTTCGGAGGTACTTTTGGTTTCCTTCCAGATAACAAAACCATTTACTTCCAGTCAGAAAAAACAGGATACTCCCATCTATATACTCACGATATATCTACTGGCACCACCAAACAACTAACCAGCGGCAACTACGAGGTTTACCAACCTAAACTTTCTAGCGATGGCAAAAAGTGGTACTTCACTGCGAACATGAAGCACCCAGGTATTAAGCACTTTTACTCTTTACCTCTAAACGGAGGAAAACCCACTCAAATAACTACACTAGACGGAGGAAACGAAGTAACCTTATCTCCCGATGAGAAAAGTATAGCTATTGAGTATTCTTACATAGACCAACCTACTGAGCTTTATGTGATGGATAATAAACCAGGTGCTAAAGCCAAAAAGCTAACCGAAAGCTTAAAAGAAGGCTTCAAAGCTTATGACTGGCACCAACCAGAAATCATCACCTTCAAAGCAGAAGATGGAGCAGATGTTCATGCAAGACTTTACAAACCTGAAAACCCTAATGGAGCAGGAGTAATTTTTGTTCACGGAGCGGGCTACCTACAAAATGTACACTACTGGTGGAGTACTTATTTCAGGGAGTTCATGTTCAACAATATGCTGATGGCCAAGGGTTACACTGTACTAGATATTGACTATAGAGCTAGTTCAGGTTATGGTAGAGACTGGAGAACTGGAATTTACCGCCATATGGGAGGAAAAGACCTTTCTGACCAAATAGATGGAGCTAAATTCTTGATGAATGAGCATGGTGTAGAGGCCGGAAGAATTGGAATGTACGGTGGTTCTTATGGAGGTTTCATCACTCTATTTGCCATGTTCAAGCATCCAGATGTAATTAGTGCTGGTGCAGCCCTTAGGTCAGTGACTGATTGGGCTCATTATAATCACGGCTACACTTCTAATATCCTAAATACTCCTGTAGAAGACCCAATTGCTTATAAGAGAAGCTCCCCTATTTACTTTGCTGAAGGCTTAGAAGGTGACCTACTCATTGCTCATGGAATGGTAGATACAAATGTGCATTTTCAAGATGTTGTCAGACTAGCTCAAAGACTTATTGAGTTGGGCAAAGACAATTGGGAAATGGCTCTTTATCCTGTAGAAAATCACGGGTTTACTGAGCCTTCTAGCTGGACAGACGAGTATAAGAGAATATTCAAACTGTTTGAAAACACCATTGGTAAAAAGTAATTAAAGTATGAAGAAGGCAGCATTTATTGCAGTTCTACTGCTCCTTGTTTTTTCATGTGAGCAAACCACTCAACAAAAGCCCGAAGGCAAAAGAGGCTTAGTTGTTGACAAGGCCATGGTGGTTTCGGCCCATCCGCTGGCATCTGAAGTGGGTAAAAACATTTTGAAACAAGGTGGAAATGCAGTAGATGCTGCCATTGCTACTCAGTTTGCTTTGGCCGTTGTATATCCTGGGGCTGGCAATATTGGAGGAGGCGGTTTTATGGTAAGCCGCATGGCCAATGGAGAAACTGCCACGTTAGATTATCGAGAAAAAGCACCCTTAGCAGGAGGTAGAGACATGTATCTGGATGACAACGGTGAGGTAATTCCTAACGCAAGTGTAAGAGGACATTTAGCAGCTGGAGTACCAGGAACCGTAGCAGGATTAGAGGCTGCTCACAAGAAATACGGTAAGCTAAATTGGGCCGAATTGGTACAACCTGCTATAGACATAGCCGCTAATGGCTGGACACTTACAGCAAGAGAAGCCCGTGGTCTAAATAGTAATAGAAAGGCATTCATGGAGTATAATACCATAATGCCAGACTTCTTCTTGGCGGAAGAAGGAAACGAATGGAAAGAAGGTGACACGGTAAGCATTCCTGAATTAGCTGCTACCCTAGCACTCATAAGAGACAATGGTAGAGATGGTTTTTATAAAGGAAAAACCGCTCAACTTATTGTTGAAGAGATGGAAAGAGGCGATGGGCTAATTAGTCTTGAAGATTTAGAAAAGTATGATGCGGTTTGGAGAGAACCAATCACTGGAACCTATCACGAATACGGGTTCATTTCTATGCCACCTCCTTCTAGTGGCGGCATAGCTTTGACACAACTTTTCAACTCAGTCGAAGACTTTAACCTTAGCGAACTCGGGTTTCATTCAGTAGCAGCAATTCATGCTATTGTGGAGGCAGAGCGTAGAGTTTATGCAGATAGATCCAAGCACTTGGGAGATATGGACTTTTACAATGTTCCCCTAAACGGACTGTTGGAGAAGAACTACTCTACTCAGAGAATGAGCGATTTTAATCCAGAAAAGGCAACCCGCAGTGCGGCTATTCAAGCCGGTAGCCCTGCTGGGTATGAGAGTGAAGAAACCACACACCTTTCTGTGGTAGACGCTGAAGGCAATGCCGTTTCGGTAACCACCACTTTAAATGGAGGAATGGGTTCAAAAGTATTTGTTGGGGGCGCTGGCTTTTTACTTAATAATGAAATGGATGATTTCAGTATTAAACCAGGTGAGCCTAACATGTACGGATTAGTTGGTGGCGAAGCCAACTCAATTGCTCCTGAAAAGCGCATGCTAAGTTCTATGACCCCAACCATAGTAACCAAAGATGATAAGCTTTTTATGGTGGTAGGAACCCCTGGTGGCTCAACCATTATTACTTCGGTTTTTCAAACAATATTGAATGTGGTAGATTTTGGAATGACCATGCAAGAAGCTGTCGATGCACCTAGGTTCCATCATCAGTGGCTGCCAGATTTAGTTCGCTATGAAGGAACAGGTATAGACAGTGTTGTGGTTGCTAAACTTAAAGGCATGGGACACGACATGAGAGGAGGTAGCACCATTGGAAGAGTTGATGCCATTTTGGTATTGCCTGACGGTCGCCTAGAAGGCGGAGCCGACCCTAGAGGAGACGACACGGCTGACGGTTTCTAATCCCCTGTTTTAAAAACACTTACATTTTTTATCTTTAGCATCATGCGCAGCGTGATGCTTTTCTTTTTTATGGCAATACCCTGCTGGGTTTGGAGTCAACTCCCCTCCTTTGAGTCTTCTCACTTGCAAAATATTTGGGTAGATAAAAGCTTAAAGGGTTCTCCAGAGCAGTTCTCAATATTAGAGTACAACTATGACCCAGAAGCTGCACGATTGGCCAAGTCAGCAATCACTAAGCATTATTTCTACTCTTCTGGTAAGCTGGTTAAAATTGAATTTAGAAAAAGTGGGACACCGGAAATAACCTATGAGTATGATACAAGAGGAAGAATTATTGAACAAATAAGGAAAGGTGATTTTGAGAGTATTCCTCGGATAGCTTACCATTATGACGACAACAGCCTCCTTTCCGAAGAAGTGATCTACCGCTTAACAGGAACGGTTCATTCCAAAACCAGATTGAGGTATAATGACAAAATGAAATTAGTTGCCAAGGAAGAATTTCAAGGCATTGATAGACTTACCAGATATTGGCTCTACCACTACAATGAGCAAGACGATCTAGTTTCTGAAGAATACTTCGACTTGGCATCTACACCATCATCTAACATTAATTATAAAGCAGTTAAGTCTACTAGCCGCACTAAATTAGTTCATGAATATGATACCGCATTTCAGCCTAGGCGAATTCAAACCTATAAAAACGATTTACTGGTTACATCAACCCGTTTTCATTACGCACCAGACTCAGTGGTTAAGGAAACCACCTATTTTCAATCTGCCGAATGGCCAAGTGAAAAACATGTAGAGATAAATCATGACTCAGCCAGAGTTTTAATCAAAGGGTTTTACAAAACTGGAGACACTACCAGTTTCAGGTCGAGATTCAAAGAAATCTATGTAGATAACGACCTAATAGAATACGAATCTCGCACATTAAGAGGTACTTATGTAGACCGCTACGCTACCTTTTATGAATATGATCACAAAGGCAATTGGATCAAAAAAACTACTTACTCTAATGGCATCACAATAAAGGTTGAAGAGCGTAAGATAAGGTACTGATTCTACCGTTACAGGATGGATTACATCTTGCACAAAAGAAAGAAACCTACCTGTTTCTTAAATACCTCTCTGGGAGAGGAAACGCAGCACTTTCCCCCATCCAAAAGACAGAAACGATAAACCAACGATCTGTTCCCTTCAGCAGCTGAATACTGTTGATACCCCTAGCGAAAGGCTTTTCATCGCTTTCATTTCTTCGCGATTCATAGGTAGAAAACACATGTGCAATAGTGCCATACTGTTCCACTTTTCTTGCAATCTCGATTTCAAAAAAGCCATCTCGCTCTAAACTTACTCCAGCCTGATCAATATACTCCTGAACAGTCCAAGTTCGGTACCCCACCTCTCCAGTTTGTGGATTTTTCCCAGTTGGCATTAACCTTCCTTCTGGAACAAACAGGCTTTTCATTCTATCCCAATCGCGCTTCTCTCCTGCCGGGCCTGAAATAACATCATAAAGAGCTGCTAAAATAGCGTCCATTGATTCTACATCTTTTGGATTTACATCCTGAGCATTTAGTTGAAGCGTTGAGGCTACGAGAGTCAAAAGGAAGAATAGTCTTTTCATTGCTAAAAGTTTTAGAGTAATGAAGATAAGATTTTTGATTTGGTACAGGGCGAAATGTGTATGACTTATAACGAGGTGAAAGTTGCTAAAGGTATTGGGTCATGGGTATTGAGTAATGAGATAAACAGTCCTCTCTTTTTCATTCTGAGCGCAGCCGAAGAATCGGCCAAGATTTATTTTAGGCAGATCCCTCGCTCACTCGGGGTAGAAACGTGCTGACACCTGATTCCTTATTTCTAAGGGGTTCCTAAGTATTGTAAAGTCCAGTGCATCCTATGCCTGTGAATAGGATTTATCTCTGCGGTCGAAATGACTTAGAGAATCAACACTCTCTGGGAGTATCTCAGTAAGCATATTGCAAAATTCAGTACCTCTTCCTAAAACCATGCGTTATTTGCTGCCAGAAAGTTTTTGGAAACTTCTTTACCCCGGGAAAGCCAAGCTTTATTGATTTACCTGAGTAAGGTATGTAGGCTGTTCCAAAAAGATAGTCCCATATGCTAAGTGTAAGCCCAAAGTTCACTCCATACTTTCGGTCTTCCGGAAGATCATGAGCATGGTGCCACATATGCATATTGGGGTTATTCAATACGTATTTCAAAGGCCCTAAGCGAACCTTAATATTTGCGTGATTCCAATGGCCAATGGCAAGGGTGAACATGTGAACGAAGAAGAAATCATCAATTCCGAAACCAATCATGGCCAGTGGTAAATACTCAATAGTTCGGTACACCACCGTTTCCATCCAGTGATAGCGCAAATGAGCAGCAAAACCCATCTGCTCTACGGAATGATGTACTTTATGATATTCCCAGAGCCTTGGAGAATAATGCAACAATCGGTGGGTCCACCATTGAATAAAGTCACGAATTATAAAAAGAGTAAACAGTTGCAAAAGAATAGACCACGAACCAATTTCCAAAGCGACCACGTTGGTCAAGCCAAATAATCCAAGAAAGTCGTTGAAAGCGTTTACAAATACTTCCGAAAGAGCATTAAAAAGTATGAGTGAAAAAAGAAAGAAGTTGAAGAACATGTAAAATGCATCTAGCCAAAAGTCTTTTCTAAACTTTGGCTGATCTTTTCTCCACGGCCTTAGCCATTCCCAAGTGAGAAAAAGCAGCGAAATAAGAATAAGTGCCCAAAAGTAATTTTGCCACCAAGGTTTATAGTCATATTGAAAGCTTATCTCTTGCCACAAATAGTTGGCATAGCCTTCATACGCATTTCTTATAATTTCAATATACCTCTCCACAAAAAGCAGCTTTGAACCAACCACTAAAATAATCAATAACCCACTGTATGAATAACACTTTTTGAATTGCAGAGTTTCCCCTTTTTTCAAAGATTGACTAATATAAATGTATATGCAATACAGATTGACCAGAAAGTCCGTGATAGCCGCTATCACGCTAGGCTTTGTGCTAATGGGCAGCACCGATACCCAGGCGCAGAGGCGCAATAGAAACCAACAAAATGAAGCAGCAGACCAGCCCAAGCAGGAGACTCCTAAAAAACAGGAGAAAACCTATGAGTCGGTTGTAAAGGGCATGCAGCTAGATGAAGGAATCTTTAATGTCTATCAAGACGATTCCAAAATCATGTTCGAAATTCCAAAGTCTGAGCTAAAGAAAGATATGCTTTGGATTACTCGCTTGGTGGCTTCTCCAGAAAATCTCAGCCCTTTTTTAGGCTCAGGTTGGAAAATGAATGAACAAGTAGTTCAGTGGGAAGAGATTCAGGGAAAGATTTACCTCAAAACCATCTCTTTCAATAACGTAGCAGACAGCACCGATGCTATATTTAAGTCTGTGGCAAACAACAATTTTGCCCCGATCATCGGTTCTTTCAAAATAGAAGGCCAACCGAAAGATTCATCGGCTTACCTAATTGATGTGACCGGCTTTTTCAACCAAGATACTAAGGCCATTAGTGCTTTAAGTAGCGGGATGAGAAGCCAAATGCAGGTAAGAAGACTAGATTCAGACAAAAGCTATGTAGAGTCTACCAAGTCTTTCCCAATCAACGTAGAGGTTCGTCAAGTAATGACTTACGATGCTGGGCGACCACCATCTAACTCTGAAACTGGCTTAATTTCTATGAAAGTGAGTCAATCAATGATCAAGCTACCAGAAGATAAGATGATGCCGCGTTTGGCAGATCAGAGAGTCGGATGGTTCACTCAAAGAAATATCAACTACAGTTCAGATGCACTTAAAGGAGATCAAGTTACTTTTCTCAAAAGATGGAGGCTCGAACCAAAAGACAAAGCTGCTTATGCACGTGGAGAGCTAGTAGAGCCTATTAAGCCAATAGTTTATTACTTAGACCCTGCCACTCCAGAAAAATTCAGAAAGTGGTTTAAGTTAGGTATTGAAGATTGGCAAGTGGCATTTGAAGCTGCTGGTTTCAAAAATGCCATTATTGCCAAAGACCCTCCTAGCCCTGAAGAAGATCCTGACTGGAGCCCTGAAGATGCACGCTATTCAACGGTTAGGTACATCGCTAGCATGACAAGAAATGCAGTAGGCCCAAGTACTGCCGACCCAAGAACTGGTGAAATTATAGAAAGTGACATTATCTGGTTCCACAACCACCTTCGTTCTTACCGTAATTGGTATATGATTCAAACCGGTGCGGCAAACCCAAAAGCAAGAACTTTAGATACGCCTGAAGATGAAATAGGTGAAATGATGAGAGCAGTAATTGCGCATGAAATAGGTCATGCTTTAGGACTTCCTCACAACATGAAAGCTAGTTCGGCCTACCCTGTTGAATCATTAAGAAATCCAGAGTTTGCAGAAGAGTACGGTGTAGCCCCAACCATCATGGATTATGCTAGACTAAATTACATTGCTCAGCCAGGCGATGGCGTGAAAAGGTTTATTCGAAAAATTGGCCCTTATGATAAATATTCAATCAATTGGGGATATAGATATATCCCTAACGCTAATTCGCCAGAAGAAGAAAAAGCTACCTTGAATGAATGGATAATCTCTAAAGCTAATGACAGAATGTATCGCTTTGGCGGAGGTGATGGCACAAACCCTGAAGCTCAAACAGAAGACTTGGGTGATAACTCAATGAAAGCTGATGCCTATGGCATGGAGAACTTGAAAAAAGTGGTTCCTAACCTGCTAGATTGGACTACAAAACCTGGCGAAGACTATTCTGATACAGAAGAAATCTATGGTGAAATCATTGGTCAGTGGAGAAGGTTTGTAGGACACGTAATAACCAATGTTGGCGGAATTACCGAGAATTATAAGTCTACCGAACAACAAGGGGTAGTTTATGAGGTACTTCCAGAATCTCAGCAAGTAGAAGCAATGAACTGGCTTATGAAGTATGCCTTCAATACTCCAGAGTGGTTGCTAGATGAGGATTTACTGAGAAAAATAGAAAACTATGGTGCAGTAAACAGAATTAGAAGCACACAGTCTTCATTCTTAAACTCCCTTTTAGACCCTACCAGAATGCAGCGCCTTATTGAAGCTGAAGCTTTTAAGGGTAGAAACACTTACACCATTTACCAACTATTGGCAGACACCAAAAAGGGTTTGTTCTCAGAGTTGAGTACAGGTAGTGAGATCTCTACTTACAGAAGAAACCTTCAAAGAGCATTTGTTGAAAGGCTTGAGTATTTAATGAACAATGAAGCAAGCAGCTTCCAAGCTAGACAAGTAAATATTGAGCAGTCTGATATTAGACCTGCAGTGAAGGGTGAATTAAAGACTCTTTTATCAGACCTAAAAACTGCTCAAAGCAAGTATACTAATAACAGAGCTGGGAATTTACACCTGATTGACCTTCAAGATAGAATTAAGGAAATCCTAGATATGGAAGACTAGAGTTACTTTCCTTAGCAGCACTGCTGCTAATTCTTGAACAAAAGGAGGCTACCTAATAAGCTTAAAAATCGGCATTGATTGTTCTACCCGAAACCCTATTTCCTTTTATGGTAAGTAAGGAGTTTCTAGAGATGCTGACCGATATAATAGTAAGCTTTTAAGTAGCCTCTTTCTATTAAAGCTATTCACATGACATAAGTCACTTAGCCATCTCCTACCCTCAACATCAATATGCTGCCACTCTCATATAAGATTTTGAATTCATAGTAGGTTTACCGTATATTTTCTCCTTGATTTTAACTCTAAACTAAATTGCTAAACATGAAATCACTTCGAAAGTTATGTCTTCACGCTGTGTTGCTACTTTCAATGTCGGTTATCTCATTAAGTAGCTGGGCACAAAGCGACCCTACCGGAGAGTCGCCAGTAACCAGAACCTACGCGTTAACCAACGCAACGGTTATAACCAAACCGGGAACGGAACTGAAAGAAACAACTGTAATCATCAAAGATGGTCTTATTCAGAGTGTGGGCAAAAATGCTTCTATCCCTGCCAATGCACAGGTAATAGATGCTTCTGAGCTCTACGTTTATGCTGCCTTTATAGACGGTATGTCTAATACGGGAGCAAAAAGACCAGAGAATCCACAGAGACCACAAAATCTTTTCACTCCAGACCCTCCAAATTTTTATGCTGGTATTACGCCAGAAAACAGTGTAGTTGAGCAATTAGATGTAGAAAGCTCTTCTATTGCTAGCTTAAGAGAAGCTGGATTTGCTATTTCTAATACTGTTCCTTACGGTAGAATGCTTCCTGGCTCAAGTGCTCTAATTCTTTTAAATGATGCAGATCATGCAGATGACATCATTATGAAGAAGGATGCAGCTCTTTTCGCGCAGTGGGTTGGAGCTCCTGGAGCTTACCCTGGTAACATTCTGGGTATGATGGCCAAGTGGAGAAACTTGTACAGAAATGCCGTTCAGGACAAAAAGCACTCAGAACTTTATGCTCAGAACCCTGCTGGCATGACAAGACCTGAAAATGACAGAGTAAGCCAAGCTTTCTTCCCTGTTATTGCTCAGCAAAAGCCTGTTATGTTCAATGTAGATGGCGTGCTTGATGTAAGACGTGCCATGAGACTAAGAGACGACCTCGGTTTTCCACTTATTGTAGCTGGAGTTGAGCAGTCTTGGGAATTGGCAGACGAGCTCAAAGCCACCAACACCCCTATCTTCCTTTCATTAGATTTACCTGATGAACCAAAAGCAAGCGATGACGAAGACAAGTCTGAAGAAATGGCTGCCATGGAAGAAAGAAGAATGGAATTCTACAAAATTCATGTAGCTCAGGCTGCTAAACTTCAAGAGGCTGGTGTAAACTTCGGTTTTGCAGTAGGTAGTGTTAGATCAAACTCTATCTGGAAAAACGTTCAAACCTATATAGACAATGGCTTAAGTACCGATGCTGCATTAGCTGCCCTTACTACTAACCCTGCTTCTATTCTTGGTATTTCTCAAGTTGTCGGAACAGTGGAAACGGGAAAACTAGCTAACGTTATGGTTACCACTGCCCCTCTTTTTACTAAAGATGCTAAGGTAAAGATGATGTTTGTTGACGGAGACAAGTACGAGTACGAAGTTAAAGAAAGAAAGAAAGCTGCTAACGGTGGTGATAACTCTAGTGCAACTACTGGAGACCCAGTTACTGGTTCTTGGACTTACGCCCTAATCACCCCTCAGGGAGACCAAGGTGGTAAAATGGTAATCAGCAAAGAGGGTAGCAATTACTCTGGCTACTTAACTAGTGACGATGGAAGCCCAGACACCGCTATGAACAACATTAGCTTTAGAGATAGCGAATTAGCATTCGATTTCTCTATAGATGCTGGTGGCCAATCTGTTCAAATTGTGGTTGTTGGTACTGTAACTGGCAAAACTTACGATGCTACTGCTACCGTTTCTTTCGGTGGACAAGACATCAGCATGGATTTAACAGCTACTAAAGACGAGCAATAAAAGAGATGACTATGAAAACGAAAAATATACTTCTATCACTTCTTCTTGTGCTATGCACATCTGCATTTGCTCAAGAAGCACCAAAAGGTGATGTTTTATTTAAAGGAGGTACCGTTTTAACAATCACTAACGGTGCATTAGAAAATACAGATGTTCTTGTTCGTGATGGTAAAATTTCACGTATCGGAAAGGGTTTAAGAGCTCCTAACGGAGTTGAGACTGTCGATATTACAGGTAAGTTTTTAATGCCTGGTATTATAGATGCTCACTCTCACATTGCAGGTTCTGCTATTAACGAAGGTACTAGCCAAGTAACTGCAGAAGTTAGCATGGAAGATGTTGTAGATCCTTACGATGTTTCTATTTATAGAGCATTAGCAGGTGGTGTTACTTCAATTCACCTTATGCACGGTTCGGCTAACGTAATTGGTGGTCAGAATGAAACCATGAAATTGCGTTGGGGACAAACAGACCCTGACATGCTTCGCTTTGAGGGTGCTCCTAGAACTATCAAGTTTGCTTTAGGAGAAAACCCAACCAGAGGTGCAAGAGCAAGAGGTATTCAGCCTCAAAGCCGTATGGGTATTGAAATGATGTTGAGAAACTCTTTCTCTGAAGCTCAAGAATATGAGAAAAGATGGAAGGCCTATAATGCCAGCAAAGACCCTAAAAAGGTTGCTCCTGAGTACGACTTAAGAATGCAAACCTTGGTAGACATCTTAAATGGCGAAGTACTTGTACACTGCCACTCTTATAGAGCAGATGAGATTTACATGTTACTAAAGGTATTCAGCGATTTCAACATTCCTAGACTTACTTTCCAACATGCTAATGAAGCCTATAAAGTAGCTCCAGAATTAGCAGCTTTCGGTGCAACTGCATCTGTTTTTGCTGACTGGTGGGCTTACAAACTAGAGGTTTACTACTCTACTGCTTATAACGCTGCTATTCTTCATGAAAATGGCGTTCTAACATCAATTAACTCAGATTCTGGTGAACTTATCAGACACCTCTTCCATGAGGCTGCTAAAACACAGAAATATGGTAACCTTTCAGACGATGAGGCCCTAGCAATGATCACTCTAAACCCTGCTAAGCAATTGGGTATTGATAACAGAGTGGGTTCTATTGAGGTAGGTAAAGATGCAGACATCGCTATCTTCGACAACCACCCTCTTTCGATTTACGCTGTTCCTCAAATGACTTTCGTGGATGGTGTGAAGTATTTCGATATCAACAATGACAAAGCTGATCAGAGAATTTATATAGATCCAGAATCTTCTATTGAAGAGGTTACTCTATTTGAAAAAATGGATTACAACCACAGATGTATGGAAGGTGCAGCTATCTTCTTTGGCCAGAACTTGATTAACCATCAACACTAAAAGACGATGAAAAAATTAAATTCATATTTAATCGCATGTCTGTTGACCATAGTATCAACTATGGCGATAGCTCAGGAAGACGATCAGGTACTTAAAGCTGAGTACGGTAAGTTCGCCCTAACCAATGCCAAAATATACACTGTTACTAAAGGTGTAATTGAAAATGGTACACTCGTAATTAACAACGGAATTATTGAAGCCGTTGGCGCCAACGTTCAAATTCCGAACGATGCCAAAGTAATAGATGTAGCAGGTAAAGAAATTTACCCTGGTATGATTGACGGTGGAACTACTCTTGGTTTGAATGAAATCGGGAGTATTGCCGAAGCGCAAGACTACAGAGAATACGGAGCAATTACTCCTCAAATGGAAGCTCTTACAGCTGTAAATCCAAATGCAGTTACAATCCCTGTAACTAGAGTAAGTGGAGTAACTACTGTTTGGACTATGCCTCAAGGTGGTGTTCTTCCTGGAACTGCTGCGGCTATTAACCTATTTGGTTATACGCCTGACCAAATGTATGCTGGCCAGAGAGGTATTGTAATGAACTTCCCTTCTACCGCAGGTGGAAGAAGATGGAGAAGACTTTCTGAAGACGAAATAAAGAAGCGTCAGGAAAGAGCTATGAAAGAAATCAATGAAACTTGGGACAAAGCTGAACTTTATGCCAAGATTGAAAATGCTGAGGATGTAAGAAATTACCCAGAGATTGAAGCATTGGTTCCTGTAGTAAAAGGTGAGACTCCTATCTTCATTGAGGTTAATGCAGCTCAAGATATTCTTAATGCCATTGAGTGGATTAAAGGACGTGGTTACAAGCAAGTTGTGCTAACTGGTGTTGCAGAAGGCTGGAGAGTTGCAGATGAAATTGCTGAGTCTGGTTACCCAGTAATTGCAGGGCCTGTTCAGGCTATTCCAACTCGTTCGTCAGATAGCTTTGATGCTGCTTACGCCAACCCAGGCATTATGTCTAAGGCCGGTGTTAAAGTAGCACTAAGAACAATGGATAATGAGAACGCCAGAAACCTTCCTTACCATGCAGGTTTTGCTGCTGCTTACGGCATGGGTAAAGAAGAAGCTCTTAAGGCCATAACTATTAATGCTGCTGAAATCCTAGGTGTTGGAGATCAGATTGGTTCTATTGAAGTAGGTAAGAAGGCTAACTTCTTTGTTTCTACTGGCGACCCATTTGAAACTGCCACTAAAATCACTGACCTGTTTATTGACGGTTATAAAGTTCCAATGACTTCTCGTCATATTAGACTTTACGATGAATTCTTAAATAGAGCTACTGGCGTAGATAAGACTAAGCCAGCTATTGAGATTAAAAAGAAATAATCAAACCAACCTTAACGTAAAAGCACTCTCATTCGAGGGTGCTTTTTTTTATTATTGCCTAATGAACAATATCACTCACGAATACCATTTCTTAAGAGGACTTTTTGAGGGAACAAAAAAACTAAAACCCTTAAAGCCTAGCTGGAATAGCTCTTACCTATTAAGAGTCTTACTTTTCTATTTAGCCCTAGATTTGGTCTTAAACCTAATTGTTGCCATACCTCTTTTTGCCCTCTTTGAAGAATACTTTGATACCTATCAAGATATTGGGGAATCTACTTTAGAACTCCTATTCTATGGAGTTATTCTGGCTCCTATTTTAGAAGAACTCATGTTCAGAATGCCTTTGAAATATCGAGAATCTCACCTTAAAGTTTACTTTATAGTTATTTCGCTGTTCTTTTTTGCTGCTCATTGGAGTATAGGATTATTAGCGTTAGCCACCAGTATTACCCTTGCTACATTTAGTTGGAAAACCAAATTCAAGCATGATCTAGCCCATTACCATAAAAAATACAGTAGAGAGATTTTTTGGGTACTCACCTCCCTTTTCGCCCTAGTTCATATTTTCAATTATACTCCAGAGACCATTCCTTTTTGGGTTTACCCATTCATGGTTATCCCACAGTTCATATCGGGCTTTCTCTTTGGAATAGTAAGAATTAGGTTTGGTCTAAGATACAGTATGCTCCTCCATGCCTGCCTCAACTTAATTTTAATTTCAATGGAAATAATTTGGCCTAGTTAAACTCATTTACACTGTAGTTAACTACTGTTGTTTTTTAGTTAGCCGCAGGTCAACTATTTTTGCCGAACTGTTGTTAGCCCATTTAATTGGAGAAAATAATGAGGAAGAGAGTTGTTGTTGGTCTGTCTGGAGGAGTTGATTCTAGCGTAACTGCCCATTTATTAATTGAGCAAGGCTATGAAGTAATAGCTATGTTTATGCGCAACTGGGTAGATGATTCCGTTATTATTTCTGATGAATGTCCTTGGGTTGAAGACAGTAACGATGCGCTTGCTGTTGCTGAAAAACTCGGTATTCCTTTTCATGTCATTGACCTAAGCGAGCAATACAAAGAACGTATTGTAGACTATATGTTCAGGGAATATGAGAAAGGCAGAACGCCCAATCCAGATATCCTTTGTAATAGAGAAGTTAAGTTCGACATATTTCTAAATGCAGCAATGAGACTCAAGGCAGACTATGTAGCCACGGGTCACTATGCTCAAAAAGAAACCTTTATCAACGAGGAGGGTAAAGAAGTTCATAAACTCATTGCTGGTGCGGACCCTGGAAAAGACCAAAGCTATTTCTTGTGCCAACTAAGCCAAGAGCAGCTCGGTAAGGCCCTCTTCCCTATCGGTCATTTGCAAAAATCTGAGGTAAGAAAAATTGCCAAAGAACAAGACCTGATTACTGCGGAAAAGAAAGACTCACAGGGTCTTTGCTTCATTGGTAAGGTAAGACTTCCTGATTTTCTACAACAGCAATTAAAACCAAAGACTGGTGAAGTAAGAGAACTCTCTGAAGATGCGGCTAATTTTGAATCACTTAAAACAAATGGTTCGGTCACCTTCAACTCAAAAAAAGAAGAACTGATTGCCCTTACCACTCCATATAGCTACCAACCTACTGATGGTAAAAAAGTGGGAGAACATAATGGTGCACATTATTTCACCATTGGTCAGAGAAAAGGACTTGGCATTGGCGGTACACCAGAGCCACTCTTTGTAATAGAAAAAGACACCGACAACAATATCATATATACTGGTCAAGGAGAAAATCATCCAGGCTTATTGAGAAAAGGGCTATTTGTACCGAAAGAAGAAGTTCATTGGGTGCGTCCAGATTTGGCCCTATCGGCTGGTGAGTCAAAGCAGTATTTGGCTAGAATAAGATACAGACAGCCATTAGAGCCTGTAGAAATTTACGCTGAAGAAGAAGGTCTCTATTTTATTTTTGAGAACCATCAAAAAGGCATTGCAGCAGGTCAGTTTGTAGCGTGGTATGATGATACCGAATTGATTGGATCTGGAGAAATAGCCTAAAAGCCTTTCAGAATTTTGTTACCTCCGTATTTGTTTGTCGGAACTCCTTTAATTGAATAGCCAAAGTTTTCATTTAAGCTTTCAATAATCAAATTTGCTAGGTATGCACTACCACGAGCATTTGGGTTTATTCCGTCAGTTGAAAAGAAACCGTTAGTTAAAAAACTGGGCAACAATGGTACATTGTCAACTAAAACCCCTCTAGAAGGTGTGGCAATTCTGTGCCCTCTGTACTCTCCATTAAACAGGTCCTCGAACATGCCATATAGATTCATAACTTCAACTCCTTCATAATCTGAAGCAACTCTTATGACAGAGGAGTTAAACTCCCCAATCCTTGCCTCAATAGCCCTATATTCTGAATGACTCAAAAACAAGCTTTTAGGAAGTGGGGTTAAGGGGAACCCTATTCTTTCCTCGTAAACTAATTTATCCACTTCAAACAAGGCTCTTTCATCTCGCCCAATTTCTCTAAACTGAGGAAATGACATTATACGGTTCCCACCCCTAGCATACTCATAGTTTTCTATTAAAGGTAGGTCGGTATCTGTAACTACGTAGCGCCAAGACCACTCTGCAGTATCTGGAACATCGAATTCTGGAGACCATACATAGTGTCTTTTATCAGCATAACTACCATGATTGTTCATGTACTCACCCAAAACATAATTGAACCCGAATGGAAAATTATTTACATAGTCATAGTTTTCTGCGATTTCCTCTCTAGATATATAGGGTGCCACTGTAAAATTGACCAGCTCGTAGAAGTTAGCAAACTTGCTTACGTTTGGAGTATTCAGAATAAGTACTTTTGACATGCTATTGGCAGCTTTCACTCTATCTATTAGGTTCCTCAGCTGATCTTCATAAAGCGTTGCACTTATAATATCATTAGTAGAAAGGTCAGTTAGCGTTTGCACATTAGGGTTTCCTTGCCCTCCGGCCATCGCGTAAGGTAATACCTCCTCAATACCAAATTGAATAATTACTAAGTCTGGTTTTATATTATTTATGCGTGCCCCTAAGCTTAACTGATCAAGCCCTAAGATAGATGGCTGTTTATCATTGCTTTCTGAGTGAAAGCATTTAAACCCAGAATGAGCAAAGTTCCTAGTGCTTTGTGGATCTATGCCGTATGAAAGCTGAGCTGCTTCTTGCTCAAAAAATCTTTCTGGATAAACCCTATCTTCACTTACATAACTTAAATATGATCTTCCAACAGACTCGTTTTCGTAAATATTTAAGCCATTTCCATCCGAGATAGTAAAGCCATAATCTGCATCTGGTTCATTATAAATACTTCTTAAAACAAGGTTACCCGCAGATGCACTCTTTGTTTGGTTATCGAAAACACCATCTTTAGTTCCAGAAAGCCAACCACCACCAATTATCATAACCTCCCTAATATCTGTTTCAGAAAGAACACTATCACGGTTCACTTCGGGAAACTCATAACTACACCCTATAACTAACCACCCTAAACAGAGCCCAAACAAAAGAATTCTAAAGCTGCTCCTCATGAAATACTAATTTGAAGATGTATTAAAAGTGTAACTTATAAACCATATCCTATCTACAGTAGGCCCACCAAAATGATTAGTATAGCGGGTTCCCGTTAGATTATTTGCTCCTAGTTTTATATCTGAATTGAGTTTTGGCAATCGCCAATTTAACTGAAAATCTAAGGCCGTATATGTTGGAAGCATTCCATCCAAAAATGCACTTTCCCACATGAACCCTTCTCTATACCTGACATTAAATCTATACCCAAAATTCTTTAACACACTGTTCTGGCCAAAGACAAAATTCATTTTCAGCTCTGGGGTATTAAATGCAGGTGTTATATCGCTAGATGTATTGGTGATCAGCCGGTTATAAGTAGCATTAAACTTAGCAATGAATAGTCTATGTGTGTACTCTGAATTAAACTCTAAACCAAAAGTTCTTACAGACTCTTTAGAATTACCTGCTACATAATACTCTCTACTTTGAGAATCATTATTCACTTGTTTAGAGGCCTGAACTAAATCTATTAATGGACTAGTCTGTACCCTAACCAACCTATAAATACCAATAAAATCAGTATAGCCATTATAGTATCCGCCAACATCTATAAATAATCTTTTCCATAGAAAGCTCTTAAAGCCTCCTTCTAGGCTAATTACTTTTTCTGGTCTGATTTCATTTAGTTCATTCTTTGTTATAATACCAGCTTTCAATATATCTAGGTTATTCAACTCTGCTAGTGTTAATCGATAATCCGCAGTTCCTTGATCAAACTTTTCTAAATCTGCCTCAACAGCCCGATTAAAGGAATAAATAGAAGAAATGGTAAATGAATTTCCTCTAATCTCATTTCCATCAATAATTGGATCTAGCCCTCCTAGAATTACTCTACCACCTAAGTCTTGATTTTGAAACTGTTCTCTTAATGAAGGAAATCTAACAGCTCTCTGAATTGACAACCGTAAATTTGTTTCAGCATTAAGATCTTTCAGTATAGCCACTATTGGATTTACGAATATTGGATAGTTTTCATTTTTATCTACTCTCAATGCTCCATGTAGCCTAAGCCCTTCAGTAAACTCTTTATCGAAAGTGCTATACAGACTGGCTTCATACAAACTGATATCATTCCCTAAAGTATCGGGGAATATTGTTCCCTTTGACTCGGGCAAGTATTGACGAAAATTCACTCCAAAATTGACCACGGCATTGCTAAACAACCCAGTTTCTTTATAAGCTGCAGAGAGGTTGTACATTGCAGAGTTATCTACTATTCTAGCTCCAGAAGGCCCAGCATCGTTAACAATTGATGCCTTCAAAGTATTGAACTCATCGCTATTGGCTTCTGGCCTATTCTTCCATTCACTTCTACCTATTCCAGAATCTGCAAATTCTCTAGCTTGTTTATGATCCAATGAGTCTACGAATATGGTTCCATATTTATAGACAGATTCATAGTGACGAAACCAAGATGCATTGTCTTTAGCGTAGAGATTTATCTGTTTGGCTAAAAGCCCCAAATCGAAAGATTCTCCAGAGTTTTGTTTGGTAAAGTAACCCTTCAGACTAAGTTTTCTGCCTTGATATTCTGCTTTACCCTGAAGAATAGAAAAACCGCGAAGGGCTATTCGATTATCTCCTGTTATCATAGCATCTGCCAAGCCATGGTTAAGCCCAACAATCACCTCTTCACTGTCAGAAGGTTTAAAGTGAAAAGAAGCATTTGCTTTTAAGTTTTCAACTTTATTTATGGCTAGATCTTCCTCCTTATAACCTGTCCTAAAAATTGGTGTGTACTTAAACTCACCTGGTATAACCGTAAATAAAAAGACTCCCGTTTCATCACCATAAACATTAACCCCTGAATAACTCGGATTATCATCCAAATCACTATCCCCTCCATTAACGTCATTATAGTTATTAGATAAAAAGTCATCTGCCTTGATATAAGTAGTGCTAACCTTAAAGGCAAACCTATCATTAAAAGCGTGGGCATAGCGAAATGCAAGCTCATTGGCTAATCCGTTGCTTCCGTACCCCCCAAGTGGTGCTTTTTGTAAGCCTAAAGAAGCTGCTTTATACTGAACCGCTACACCAGGATACTCAAAAGGACTTTTACTATTTATTTGAAGCACCCCATTAAATGTACCAGAACCATATTGAGCACTTTGAGCGCCAGGTATTACAACCATCGACTCTACATCTAAGTCAGTTAAACCAGCCAAATTACCAATGGAAAAATTCAAACCTGGGGCTTGATTATCTATGCCATCTACCACCTGAGTAAACCTAGTATTAGCTGTTGTATTGAACCCTCTAGTATTTACAGTCTTTACTAAATAACTCTGCGTAGTTAAGTCTACAGCTTTAAGAGTAGAAAGTCCGTCATACAAGTTTAAGTTTGCCGAATGCTTTAAATCTGCAAGAGTAAGTTTATCTGGAGAAAAAGCCGACAGGATCAAATCAGCACCCTTTCCCTCATTACTCTCTCCAAGTACGGAAACATCGTCTAACTGAGTAGTGCTTTCCACTAATGTTACTTGGAGATTTTGAAAGTTATTAATGGTTACTTGCACACGCCTCTCTTGATAACCAATACCAGAAAAAATAAGGAAAAATGGAGGAGTTGATTCAATATCTAATTGAAATCTACCTTGGCTCACTAAAACACCAACTGTCTTATCATCTTCATAAACCACATTAACACCATCTACTAACTCTCCCGTGGAAGCGTTAGTTACTAATCCTTTCACTGTAACAGTTTCTGTTTGAGCATTAACCCAAGATGATGCACTGAATAGTAATAGACAGACCAAAAGGCCTTTAAAAAATTTGTTCAATTGACTAGTTTAAGGTTAAGCAATCTGAATATAGACTATAAAACAGTAAACGCAGATTATTTTTTTAGCAACGGTTACCTTATAAAATCCACCTTTTAATTTAACATTTCTTTGCTTAAACCTTTCTCATGCTCTACTGTCCAAAGAGCAAATTCCAACCCATGAGAAAGTTATCATTAATGTTAAGCATGTTATTAGTTGTAGGACTAATGGCAGCACACGCCCAAGGCGGTGGCCAAAGAGGTGGTCAGCGAGGTCAAGGTGGCCAAAGAATGGAGCCAGAAGCAATGGCGAAGCAAAGAGCTGAAACTTTTCAAGAACAATTCGGCCTTTCCGATGATCAGCACAAAAAAACTTATGATGTACTCTTAGCAAATGCCAAAGAGTCTAGAGAAAAACTAGCTTCACTCATGCAGTCTAGAGACAGAGAAGGCATGAGAACTGCAATGGAAAAGAGTCAAGAGGAGCTAGACAAAAAATTGAAGGAAATCTTTTCTGCTGAGCAATGGACAAAATACGAAGCTTGGAAGAAGGAAAATACACCAGCCCAACGCAGGCGTGGAGGTGGCAATTAAGTTTGCATGGTATGTTTGGTTGACAGAGGCCCCGAAAATCGGGGCCTTATTTTATTCATCTCTTAATGCTTCTACAGGATTAGCCTGTGCAACTCTTAAAGCCTGAATTACTATAGTAGACAAAGCAATTAAAACTAGTACAATTGCTGGAATAGCGAACAGTGCAACATTTAGCTCTATTCTATAAGCATAAGCCGAAAGCCATTCTTGCATACTTAGAAATGCAATGGGAATAGAAAGTATAATTGCTATTCCTATGAGTTTTAAAAAGCTAATTGAAAACAATCCAATAATAGAGCTTACTGATGCTCCCAAAACCTTCCTAATACCTATTTCTTTAATTCTTTGTTGTACCTCATAAAGCACTAAACCAAACAAACCGAGTATAGCTACAAAAATGGTAATGATGGAAAAAGTGGTGAAAATGGTTCCGAATTGCTGATCGGCTTTATACTGCTGATCAAAGGCCTCGTCTAGAAAATAATACTCAAAATCGCTCTCCTTATATAGAGAACTGAACTTGTCTTCAATAGAAGACAATACCTCTCTATAATCTTCAGTCCCCTCTGCTATCTTAACCGAGATAAAGTTTGTAGCAGTCAAATGTTTATCAAACATCATAAACAATGGATCTACCTTAAGCTTGAGCGAGTTATGATTGTAATCGTCAATTACCCCAACCACTCTTCTTTCTTTACCCCATAACTTAATTGGTTTATTTACGGCCTCTTCATTACTGTTGAATCCAAGTAATTCTCTTCCTGTTTCATTGAGAATAATGCCACTTATAAGGTTAGAATCATCTGCAAAAGCAGGTGCATCCATATTATGACTGAAATTTCTTCCTGCTAAAATTTCAATACCCAAAGTGCTCAGGTAAGCGCTATCTACTCTGTACATGTAAAAGTTAAGGTCACCCCCCGCGTTATTCTCTATAGATGATATGCCGGTGGTACTATTTAAGTCAATTGTCCCTCTTCCAATCATGGTTTCAGAAAAAGCCACACTCTTAACCTGTGGCAGTGAGTTTAACTCTGCCCTGAGACTATTAAACTTTGTGGCTATTACTTCATCCGATTCTGGTAATAGCGGAGCTCTCAACACCACTAATCGCTCTTTATCAAAACCTAATTTCTGTTCCCTCATATGGTTTACTTGTAGGTAGATGGTAAGGGTACCCACCAACAGCACCATTGTGATAAGGAATTGAAAAACAACCAAGCCCCTTCTTAAAATAGAGCCTCTTTTGGAATCGCGAAGCTTTCCTCTTAAAACCGTAAGAGGCTTATAGTTAGAAAGTACAAAAGCAGGATAAAGGCCTGAAGCTAATGAACCTATGATATAGAATAGCGCAACCTGCCAAAGCAATTGTTCATCGTTGAATAGATTAATCTCTAGATCTAAACTAGAAAAGCTGTTGAAAAGAGGCAGAACACCTTGTAAACAAGTAAAAGTGAGTACAAGGGCCAACAAGTTGATGATGAAAGATTCCATCAAGAACTGAAAAACCAGTGTGCCTCTTGTAGTTCCTAAAACCTTCCTTACTCCTACTTCTTTGGCGCGTTCTAAAGATTTAGCTGTAGACAAGTTAATATAATTGACCCATGCCACTAACAAGACGAATGCTGCAACAATGAGTAGAATATTTACTATGGTAACATCTCCATTTACTTCGGCTTCAAACGACTTATCAGAATAAAGATGAATATCAGTTAGTGCCTGAACGGCCAGGCTATCACCCCTGTCTTCAAACTTTTCAGTAAGCTCAAAGTAAGTCGCATTCAGTTTATGTTGAAATGAATTGTCAATATCCTGATTGGCCAGCAAATACATAAACTCATTATTAGCATTCCACTCAGCATACTCCCATCCCAAATGCTTTACACCAGACTCCCAAGAAATTAAAACATCATAGGTAAGGTGTGAGTTTTTTGGAACATCCTTAATCACTGCCGTAACCTGCATAACTACTTGTCCCCCTCCAGGCACTACTCCTAGTTTTTCGCCTACAGGATTACTATCTCCGAAATACTTTTTAGCAGCAGACTCTGTAAGCACTATTTTATCAGGGCCATCTAAAGCCGAGTTCAAATCGCCATATATGGCTGGTGCATCAAAAACCTCTAACCAGCTTTGATTAGCAAAGTATAAACGGTCTTCATTGAAGGCAATTTCGTCCCTTTTCAATAGCATTCTACCATAATGCCTGGCCATAGCGTAAGCCTCTATTTCGGGAAAATTGTCTACCGCCATTTGCCCTACTGCCGGATAACATTGAGCATCTCTAGTATTCAGAACATCTCCCGAATAAAGGTCCACTGAAACCCTATATATATCTGGTGCATTTGAATGATATCGGTCATAGCTCAGCTCGTATTTTGCATAGGCTAGAATAAGCAAACAGACCGTCATACCGACTGTTAAGCCAAGCACATTAATTAAGGTGAATGCCTTTTTCTTCTTGAAGTTTCTAAAGGCAATAAAGATGTGATTCTTAAGCATTTCTTTTGAGTTTTTATTCTTGACGAAGAGTTTCTGCAGGGTTGGCATCTGCTGCTTTTATGACCTGATACGCTACTGTTACAATAGTTAAAACCAGCACAATCAACAGTGGAATAATAAACAAGTCAACAGAAACAGTAATCCGATTAGCGAAAGCAACTAACCAATTCTCTATCAGGTAATATCCAATTGGTACGGCTACAATTATTGAACCTGCTAGTAATAAGAAATACTCTCTGGTGAGTAGGTAAAACAAGCTAAGCAATTTGGCTCCAAGGATTTTCCGAATGCTTACCTCTTTAGCACGTTGAGTAATATTGTATAACGAAAGACCAAATAAACCGAGCGATGTAATAACAATGGCGAGCAGTGAAAAGAAGCTAAAAATCTTACCAAATAGTGCATCAGCTTTGTATTGTCTGTTGAAATACTCATCTAAAAAGAAGTAATCGAAATGGCTTTCAGGAAAAACTGACCCAAAAACAGCCTGAACCTCATCGATAGTTGCCTGCATATCTTCAGGTTTTAGCTTAATGGAGTAGTAAATGACACGATCATGATAAGTGTAAATATGAGGCTGAACACCTACTTTCAATGATTCTTGACTAATATCTTCAACTATACCCACTAGCCTATAAGGTTCGGTTTCATAATAAATGGTTCTATCAATCCATGAGGCCAAGTCCTCTTTCCCCAGCAAGCGCTCGGCCGTGGAAAGGCTCAAGACTACCGACTGAGCATCGTTGAATTCTTTCGAAAACGACCTTCCGTAGAGCACATTAATGTTATACAAATCGATAAACGATTCATCGATGGCAACGTCTTTCGCATATATAGCTAAATCATCTTCTCCCGGACCTAGAGCAATCCAGCGCATTCTAGCAATTTCATAGCCCGGAATTTCACTAGAGGCTGCAACTCCAGCTACATTGGGTATTTGACTGATTTGATTGATGAAAGCCGGCTTTGCAATAGACCTTCTCTCAGCTTCAATAAATGGCTTCTTCACCACCAAAGTTTGATCTATATCCATTCCGGGTGACTGGCTTTGGATAAAGCTCATTTGCCGCTTCACTGCGAGTGTTCCTAAAATGAGCACAATTGCTACTATGTATTGAAAAATGGTAAGAGATTTTCTGAGAACTAAACCCGATTTACTAGCCCTCACCTTCCCCTTTAACACGCTTGATACCTTTTGTCTCGAAAAAAGGACTGCCGGATAAAGACCAAACAACATTGCCCCTAAAGCAAAGCCTGACAATACAATTAGAGTCTGTTGAATATTAGCTTCATCGAAAAAGCTAATGGGTAAACCAAGCAGCTGCTCAAACCAAGTCTTAGTTACTTGTAAGGCCGTGAGCGCTGTAATTATGGCCAATAGGTTAATGAGAAACCCTTCAACCAAAAACTGATAAACCAATTGCTTTCTATAGCTACCAAGTACTTTTCTAACACCAACCTCTTTAGCTCTGTCCACCAATTTGGAAGTGCTTAGGTTAATGTAATTCACCCAAGCCACTATCATGATGAAGACTGCTATGATGCTAAGAAACTCAACAGTAGTCTTATTTCCATTAGCCTCAAGTTCGAATGAATGATGTGAGGTTAAATGAATATCGCGGACATTCTGAAGCTTAAAAGTAACTCCTTCATCTTGAAACCAAGCATCTTCGATATTGACAAAGACATTATTGATCTTCGATTCAACTTCATCAATTTCAGGGTGAGGTATGGTTTTTATATAGGTGTAAAAGTTTCCCCAACCAAAAGAGTTATCCAGATTCCATTCTGCAGGCAAGCTTTTGAAGGATACAAGTAAGTTATATTTGAAGTGTGTATTCTCTGGTAGATCATCGAAAACACCAGTAATCTTAAAGTCCTTTCCATAATTTTTGAAATGGAGAACTTTGCCTAAAGCCTGCTCATTTCCAAAGAATCGCTCTTTATAGGATTTTGAGATTACCAGTTCATAGGGGGTTTCCAATGAGGCTATGCCTTCACCCTCTATCCAATTCATGGAAAATATGTCTATGGCATCACCATCAGCAAAATAGCCATTCGGAATATTAAATGTTGTGCTGTTACCTTGCGAAGTGTAGTGGGTGAAAGCAAAGGATTGAAAGATCTTCTCAGAATCTATAACTCTAGCAATTTTATCAACCTCAGGAATTGAATTCCGAATTATTGGAGTCATACCCGGAAATACCGAAGCCACACCATCCCACGGGTCTTCACCATCATCAATCCTATAAATTCTAAAAACTTGATCAGTATCTTCTATGTGATGGTCATAGCTTTTTTCAAAGCTCACATATTTAAAAATTAACAGACCAGCAACCATTGAAAGTGCCAAGCCGATGACATTGATGAAAGCGAATAGCTTTTGCTTTCTCAACTGTCTAAACGCATATTTAAGATTAGCAGCAACCATAACACTATTCTTGACGAAGTGACCTTACCGGGTTTAAGCTCGCTACCTTAAGTGACTGACTTACTACAATTAACAATGAAACCAAAACCACTGCAATTAGCGGAAGCAAGAAGAATAACAGCCCGATTGAGGTTTGATATTCGTAGCCATTTAACCACTGTCTGGCAGCCATGTAAATTAGTGGTAATCCAATAAAGTTGGCTAGTAGTATCAACCATAGAAACTCCTTAGAAAGTAACTGAAGTATGTCTTGGATAGAGGCTCCTAAAACCTTTCTTATGCCTATTTCCTTGGTTCGCTGCATGGCCGTAAAACCAACCAAGCCAAACAAACCCAAACAAGCGATTGAAATAGCGAGCAAAGAAAAGAGGTTGAAGACCTTACCAAACTGGACATCAGACTTATATAGACTCTCAAATCTAGCATCCATAAAACCGTACTCGAATAGGTCTCCAGGATAGAATTGATCATAAGTATCGCTAATGTAAGCAATGGTTTCGCTAAGATTTTCGGTTGAAACCCTGATGTGGTAAGTATCTCCACCCACATTATAAAATGGCAGCATAAGCAATGGCTCAATGCTTTCTTTTAGAGACCTGTGGTGAAAGTCTTCTGTAACCCCTACTATAAACCAATCTTGGTCGAAAAATTGAATCTTCTGATTAACTGCATCTTCAGCAGACTCAAAACCTAAAATCTTAGAGGCTTTTTCATTCAGAATAGCGCTGTTAATTAGTCTAGGGTCAAGGTTATGGTCTGATGTTCTGAAAGGTCTACCAGCAAGAAAGTTGATTTCATACACATCGAAGAAACCATAATTCGCCCCTAACCTATTCAACATATGACCTTCAGAATCGCCCACTCTCTTCACTCCGAAAGTTCGTGGTAATCGGTTCCCAAAAACCGTAGTAGAAGTGCCTGCTTTTTCAATTCTTGGATTTTGCTCCAACTGATTCAAAAAAGCATGAATGTGAGTCACGAAAGTGGTATCTAGGTCAGTGATTGAAGGCCCATTTACCGTAACCACTTGCTCTAGGTTCATGCCCAAATCTTGATTTTTCATGTACCTAGTCTGTTTTACAACTAAATACGTTCCGGCAATCAATGCTGTAGAAAGTATAAACTGTAGCGTAACCAAAGACTTTCGTAATATTCTTCCCTGAGCACTCTTACCATAATCTCCTTTTAGCGTTTGTGTTGGCTTAAAAGCAGAAAGCACAAAAGCTGGGTAAATTCCCGAACCAAACGAACCAATTAGCAGTATTATCAACACCCAAACCGCCATTGGAACAGAAGCCATTTTTAAGCTAATGAAAGCCAATAGAGAAAGATCTTCACCTACCAAATTGTTGAAAGGTACCTGTAAGGCCTGAATTAAGGTGATGGCCAACACAAACGAGAGCAAATTCAATACTAGTGATTCCGTAAGGTACTGACCTATCAACTGCTTTCGGCTAGCACCCACTACCTTTCTTACTCCCACTTCTTTTGCACGTTGCAATGCTCTTGAGGTAGTTAAATTCACGTAATTCATCCATGCCATCAACAGAATGAAGACTGCTATCAGAATTAAAATCCAGACCATTCTCCCGTCAGAAGTTTGATGAATTTCATATTCATAATCTGAGTAAAGATGAACCTCTTCTAAAGGCTGCAGGTGGAACTCTTCAAAGGTACCAGTCACTTCATTTCCTCTGAAATATTTGGCAGAAAAGGCCTCCAACTTACTTTCAAAGTCTTTTTGACTTACCCCATCTGCTAGTTCTATGTAATGGAAGTAGTCAGAACTGTTCCAACTGAACCTAGCCGACTCTCCCCACCAAGTAAAGGTTGTTACTCTAGACATGAGCACCTCGTACTGCAAACTTGAGTTTGCTGGAGGGTCTGCAACTACACCACTTACCTGCCACTGCAGTCTGCTAGAACCCATTTCCAAAATCTCACCGATGTACTCAGTCCAATTACCGTCAGTTGTTTGAAATACCTTCTGAGCCATAGACTCTGTAAGCACCACCTGATAACCATCGCTTACCAAAGTCTCAGGATTTCCGGCCAATAGCTCTACATCAAACATATCGAAGTAACTAGGCTCAACCATAAGCGTAGCATTCACCTCAGTGACATGCTCGTTGTAGCGAAACACATTAGTGCCGAGTGTATTTACAGTGGTATGCCTTAGCACTTCTGGGTAATCTTCGGCCAATTGAGGACCAACTGCTGAGTAAGTTATCTGACCTCGTTGAATCATCTGATCACCTTCAAAGCGTTCATTCATTACCCTGAAAACTCTATCGGATTTACTGTTGTATTTATCAAAGCTCAGATGAAAAAAGGCATACTGAAGGATGAAGATTGAAGCTGCTAGACCAACAGACAGCCCCAATAAATTGATCAGAGCGAAAGCTTTATTCTTTCTAAATGATCTTAGCGTTGTTTTGAAATAGTTTTTGAGCATAGTGATTTTATTCGTTTCTGAGAATATTGACCGGATTAGTAAAAATGACTTTTATGGAATGGTACGTAACGGTTATGAGAGTAATCAAAACCAAGAGTAGTATCGACACGGCAAAGACCTGTGCCGTAATATCTACATGATAAGCAAAATCATTTAACCATCTCTTTATCAAATAATAGGATACTGGTATTGAAATAACTGATGCAACTATTATTAAGATAAATGACTGCCTATTGAGCGCATAGGCTAAATCGCGGGCATTGGCTCCCAAGACTTTTCGTATAGATAATTCCTTCATCTGATTTGCCATGCCCATACCGGTTAATCCAAACAGCCCGATACAAGCAATCAAAAGGCCAATAGAAGCAGATATATTTACAATTCGTTGCCATTTCCGACTGTCTTCATATCTAGAATTGAGAAACTCATCTAGGAACTTAACCTCCTCCAATGGCTTTTCAGTAATCTTCGCGTAACTCTCCCTTATGGCGCTTAACCCCTCTTCAATCTGATTTGGTCTAAGCTTTACAAATAGAGTAGACAAACGTCCTGGCTCGGTAATTTCAAACTTTTGAGACGCAATCTCATTTTGTAATGATTCAAAGTGAAAGTCAACCACCACACCATCAATACTGGCTATGGACTCTGCATACATTAGACTATCAGCTTTTAGCGCATTCAGGTAACTTTCATTTAAGAAGGACATTCCCGAAGCCATTTGCTCCTTTTCAACACTCTGCACACCTTCAACATCTACCAGATCAACTCCAAGCGTTTGGAAGAAATCCGAATCTATTGAAATGAAGCTAATTCTATTTTCAACTCCGTTTATAGGATCAACTCCATGAATTATTCTACCTACAAAGATGCCTGAGCTTCCGCTTGCCATAATTACAGATGGATATTTGGCTAGTTCTTCTTTCAATAGGTTAGTCTTTCCTGAGACGCCTTCCACATAAACTACTTGTTCCTCATCGAAACCTAGATCCTTATTATTGATGAACTCAAACTGTTCTCTCATGGCAAGCCCCACAGAAATGAACATCAGGCACAGTGTAAATTGAAAAACCACCATGCCTTTAATAAGCTTTGAGCTAATTTTATGAGAGCCATTACCCTTCAGGCCAGCTAGAGCTTTAAATCTGGATAGAATTTGAGCTGGATACCCTCCTGCAAAAAATGTTAATGCAACGCCAAATAGTAAGCCCCCGAACAATAATCTCAAGTTCTCAAAAAGCGTTAGCGTAAATTCCTTTTCGGCTAAATCATTAAAGCTAGGTAATAGGGCTTGAGTCAGAGTAAAGCCTAATAACACAGCAATACTCACTTGTAAGAATGATTCAGCATAGAACTGACCCTTGAGGTGTAGAATATTGGCTCCAATAACTTTGCGGATAGCCACTTCCGACCTTCTACCAGCAGAAGCCGTAATACTTATAGCTAGATAGTTAATACAGGCGATAATTAAGATAATCAATGAAATGCCGGCTAAAATGAGGGAGTATAGAAATGAAGAGCTATCCCCAAACACAATGGTGGGATCGAGATAAATGTCTGCTATTGGCTTCAGCTGGTAGGTATAAACTGGATTATCTTCAGCTAAATTTAATCGCTCCCTTAGCTTAGATAGCCCACTAGCACCATCATGATCTGCTTCAATATCTCTTAGTTTCTCTTGAACAATCGCCTTGTCTCTAGAATCATTGAGCTTTACAAAAGCTATAAAAGCATTAAAGCCCCATCCATTGTAATACTCATCTTCAAGAAATTGGGAGTTTTCAATTCGAAGAAATACATCTCTATCAATGACAGAATTACTAGCTGTGGATATAACTCCAGAAATAAGAAATGGACCATCATTTCCTTTCAATACCAACTCCTTCCCAACCACATCTACACTACCAAAATACTTCATTGCGAATTTTTCGGAGACCACAGCAGATTTCAGATCAGACATCACATCCTCCACTTTCCCATCAATAAAAGGAAAATCAACCACAGAGAAGAAGTCTTGATCAATGTATTGAGCAAGTTCCTTAAACTCTTCTCCTTCACTTTCGAGGGTTATGTAACCCGCCTGAATTCTAACTAGATTCTCTATCTCAGGAATGGTACTGCCTGCCTGCTCTAGAAAAGGAAGATTGTTAGCAACTGACTTGCTAATCCCTTCAAGAGGCTTCCAATTCAAAATACTCGACTCAATCTCCTTTACATCCTCCTTGTAATTAACTTTAGCAATCAGAAATACCTTCTCAGCATCTGTGTGAAATTTGTCATAGCTCAACTCATCCTGAATATATAGAAAGCAGAAAAAGCAAATCATAAAGGCCAAAGACAAGCCCAAAAGATTTATACCAGAGTAAACCTTATATTTGATAAAGAGCCTAACGGCTATCTTGAAGTGATTACTAAGCATCTGTGCGAATTTTACAGCTTATTTTGCCAGTTCCATGCCACAAAAACAAAAACCTCATTAACAGCAACTTACATTTAATACCGAACCACTAATCAACTATTTCGTGTCAAACTGAAACGTTCTCTTGTCTCATAATGATACAATTTTTACTTTCGCCATCGAACTCACTATTTCCCTATTCGCATGTCTAAAATTGATGGTAAAATTCTTGTGCTAGACGATGACCAAGGAGTCCTCTACACTGCCAAGATGATACTTAAACAACACTTTGAAACGGTAATTACTGAAAAGGATCCTCAAAAGCTAGATTTCTTGCTCAATCAAGATAGGTATGACGTAATTGTGTTAGACATGAACTTCTCATACGGACTTACTAGCGGGAAGGAAGGCATAAAGCTGTTGCGCAAAGTACTAGAAAAAGACCCTGAAGCCCATGTACTAATGAATACAGCTTATGGCGATATAGATATTGCCGTAGAAGCTATGAAAGAGGGCGCAGTAGATTTTCTTGTAAAACCTTGGCAAAAGGAGAAACTCCTGGCTACGGTTACCGCAATCTATGAGCTTAGTCAAGCGAAGAGAAAGTTGGCACTAGCCGAAGCAGGACAAAAGATTGTGGTTAAAGACCAACAAAGAGAGTTCAACGATATTATTTCAGTTAGCCCCGCGATGAAGCCTGTTTTTGAGGCCATAGATAAGGTAGCGAAAACAGATGCCAACGTACTCATTCTGGGGGAAAACGGAACTGGCAAAGAATTGATTGCCAGAGCAATACACAACAAGTCTAACCGAGTGGATGAAAACTTTATAAAAGTAGACCTAGGGGCGGTTAGCGAATCCTTGTTTCAATCGGAGCTTTTTGGCCATGTGAAAGGTGCATTTACCGATGCAAGAGAAAACAGACCCGGACGTTTTGAAATAGCCAATAAAGGCACCCTGTTTTTAGATGAAATTGGTAACCTATCGCTTTCAATGCAAGCTAAGCTTCTCACTGCCATTCAGTTCAAACAGATTACAAGAGTGGGGTCAAATAAAGCTATCCCACTAGATACAAGACTGATCTGCGCTACGAACATGCCTCTATACGAAATGGTGGAAGAGAAAGAATTTCGTCAAGACCTACTCTATCGAATCAACACCGTAGAAATAAAGTTACCTCCACTTAGAGAACGAGTTGAAGACATAGAACCTCTAGCAAGGCACTTTTTAAAGCTCTACGGCAAAAAGTATAAGAAGCAGAGAATGCGCCTTAACGAAACCACTTTAACCAAGCTCAAAGCGTACTCTTGGCCTGGGAACGTTCGTGAGTTGCAACACGCCATAGAAAGGGCCATCATTATGTCTAACTCTCACCTTTTGGCTCCTGAAGATTTCTTACTGGTAGAAAGGCCTAACCAGAATGTGATTACTTCAGATACATTCAACATGGAAGATATGGAGAAGCAAGCCATTCAAAATGCCATCAGAAACGCTGAAGGGAACCTCACTAAGGCCGCCAAAGCACTTGGACTAGGTAGGAGTACTCTATACCGTAAAATGGAGAAATACAAGCTTTAAAATAGCTCTAACGCTTTTTAATTCTCTAAGCGCTTACCTTTAAGCATTTGTGACTATTTTAGAGTTCTCGACCAAAACATAAATGAAGTCTTTCATTGCTTTATTGTGCCTTTTCCTCTGCTTTAATCTTGCTGCACAAGAGGAGAATATTGATGATGTGGCAAAAATGATAAAGGAAAGTCAGCTCAAAGATGAGACAAACGATTGGGTGTACTTTGGCACTTATAAGTACGCTTTGAAAGGAATAGACAATTCCGCTTCAGCTCACCTTCGAATTGACGACAACACAACGGTTCGCATGTACCTCTTGGCCAAAACTGACTGTTATATGTTCTTTGATGTACGCGACCAGCAAGAGAACTACATCTTTGGTACCAACGACCCAATAAGTCTGGAAACTGATTTACTAGGCTACAAAGCCGCCACCTCAATTTATACCTATCAAGAATCCAGTCTCATGAATATCAATTTTGGTATTCGCTGGGGCTGTCCAACTATGCTGGACACCGACTTGAGATTACTCGTTTTTTATGTAAATAAAAACGTAAAATAATGGAGTATAAATACTTCAGAATCAATATAATTATACGTATTATCTTACTGTTGATTTTAGGTTACTCAGCAGTTTATGTTATTACATCAACTCATTTCTGGCTGGTGTCTTTTTGGCTCATCCTAGCTTGGATAATCACACTCATTAGCCTCATTAGATATGTTGAGCGATCTAGAAGAGAACTAGCCTATTTTCTACTTGCTATAAAGCAGGGAGACTTCACAAATACCTACCATTTCAAAAAGAAGTCAGATCTCAATTACGCCTTTCATGAGATTAACCAGGTAATGCAAGATTTGAGTAGAGAAAAAGCCTCTAACCTACTCTATTTACAAACCATTGTTGAACATGTGAGAGTGGCAGTTATCTGCTTCGACTCAGACTATAAAATCAAGCTTTTCAACCAGGCAGCCACATCACTCTTCGGCAAACAGCGCATCAGTTCCTTCAAAACACTAGAAAGCATTTCACCTCTCATTACCTCATCAATTCTTAAGATGAGCAATGGCGAAAAGGAATTGATTAAAGCCAATCTCAACGGAAAGCTGATGAACCTTTCAATGCTTGTAACCGAATTTAAGTTGAAGGGAAAGGACTATAAGTTGGTGTCATTTCAAGACATCAAAAGCGAATTAGAAGCTAATGAAATAGAGTCTTGGCAAAAGCTTATTCGAGTATTAACTCACGAAATCAAGAATTCTGTTATCCCGATATCAACGCTCTCTGAAGTAATTCTACAGATGCTCAGTACAGAAAATGGCAATGTAGATTTAACCAAATTAGATCAGGAATCCATTGAAGATATTGTAGGCGGAATTGAAACCATAGAGAGCAGAAGTAAGGGCTTAGCCAACTTTGTTTCCACTTATGACCAACTCACTAAAATACCAAAACCTAAACTTAAACTAACCAATATTAAAACTCTGATTAATAATTCTTTAAACTTATTCAAATCAGACCTAGATAGAAGCGACATAAAAATATATGCTATTTTAACCGACACCTCAATAATCATCGATTCTGACCTAATAGAGCAGGTTTTAATCAACTTGATCAAAAATTCTATTGAAGCTATAAAAGATACAGTAAACCCTGAACTAAGAGTAAAACTAGAGAACTCTGAACATGAGGTTTTGCTTACAATTGAAGACAATGGCCCGGGAATTCCAGACGAAATACTAGAGAATATTTTTGTCCCCTTCTACTCTACCAAAGAAGGCGGCTCCGGAATTGGCCTTTCTCTTTCCAGACAAATTATGAGACTCCATAAAGGTCAGCTGAGCGTTGAAACATCTTCGCAAGGCACGGCCTTTCAACTTCACTTTCCGCTAACTTATGAACTAAGCCCTGAAGAATAGGTAACATTGAACAGCCTATTATTTTTAGCGTTTGTTAACATCGCAGTGAAAACAATACGCTTACTTTGGCGTCCATTAAATGATTACCAAAACAATATATAATGAAGCGATTGAATTTTGTGCTGATGGCGCTGTTCTTAGCAACAAGCTTATTTGCAGCCGACCCTTATAAATATACCGTAGACTTAGTTAATGTAAAAGACGACAAAGTGATGGTGACTCTGGCTACTCCAAAAGTCAGAAAAAATGAAGCCACGTTTTATATGCCTAAGATTGTACCCGGCACCTATGCCATAGCCGACTACGGAAGAATGGTTTCAGACTTTAAAGCCTTTGATAAGCGAGGTAATGAATTAGAGGTTGAAAGGTTAGATGACAACGCTTGGAAAATCTCTAAGGCCAGAAAAGTTAGAAAAATCACTTACTGGGTAGAAGACACTTATGATACAGAAAAGCCTGGACCTTCTATTTTTCAACCTGCCGGAACCAACATAGAAGACGATAAGAACTTTGTTATTAATACCTCTGGCTTCTTTGGCTATTTCGAAGGAATGAAGAAAGAAGAGTTTGAACTCACCTTTATAAGAGACAAGCATTTCTACGGAGCCACCGGACTTCAGTATAGTAAGAACCAACCGATCATTGGAAAGATCATTAAAGACAACTCTGTCGGAACAGAAGCTAACATTGGTGCAGATAAGTTTGTGGTAGAAGATTACGATAAGCTGATTGACTCGCCTCTGATGTTTAGCGAAGCAGATACGGCCATTATTAAAGTAGCCAATACAGATGTTTTAGTTGCTAGCTACTCCCCTAACAAGATGATTACAGCCAAGCAAATTGCAGCGAGTATTGAAGAAGTTTTAGAAGCCCAAAACAAGTTTTTAGGTGGGAAACTTCCCGTAGATAAGTATGCTTTCATCTTCTATTTTACTGATCAACCAGTAAGCTCTTACGGAGCCCTAGAGCACTCTTATAGCTCGTTCTATTATATGCCTGAGCAAACCATTGAGCAAATGGAACAACAGCTAAGAGACTTTGCCGCTCATGAGTTCTTTCATATTGTTACCCCACTAAATATTCACTCTGAAGAAATTGGAAGCTTCAACTTTAACGATCCTAAAATGTCTCGTCACTTATGGATGTATGAAGGAATGACGGAGTACTTTGCAGGGAGCGTGCAGGTTAAGTACGGTTTGGTGAGCCCACAGCAATATTTGGCCATGCTGGAAGAAAAACTGATTGTATCTCAGCAGTTCAAAGATCAATTACCTTTCACTGAGTTAAGCCTTGGTGCGCTAGATGAATATGAAGACCAATACTACAATGTATACCAGAAAGGAGCGCTAATAGGTGCTGCCCTAGATATTAAGCTTAGAGAGCTTTCTAATGGTGCTTATGGTGTGCAAAACATGATGGCCGACCTATCAGCAAAATATGGCAAGGACAAATCGTTTAAAGATGATGAGCTATTCGATGAGATTGTAGGTTTGACTTATCCAGAAATTGGCGAATTCTTCGAAACCTATGTAGCAGGTAGCGAAACCATCCCTTACAAAGAAATTTTTGACAAAGTGGGAGTAGATGTGGTTGACAATGGTACAACCAGACAATTCTCACTGATCTTTAATCAGTCTAACATTACCCTAGCTGACTATGATGGTAAGCAAATGTTGGCCATCTCAAATGAGTCTGGTTTAGACGAAATGGGAAAAAACCTCGGATTAAAAAAAGGTGATATTATTCTAGAAATGAATGGAGAAGCTATGCCTGCTTACGGCCCAGAAATTCAGGGTTTCTTAAGTGGTCAAGTTCAAAAAATTCCTGGCCTTGACACCTACACCATGACTGTTTGGAGAGAGGTCGATGGAGCAGGTCAGAAGGTAGAGCTTTCAGCTCCGAACAAGCAAATTGAAATTAAGATCCCTCCTTCCCTACAGTTCAACCAGAATGCAACCGAGAAACAACTTCAGCTCAGAAAGTACTGGTTAGAACCAGCCAACTAAAGGGGCAAAGGTTATATCGAAGATTAATGGGTTCTAGCCTATCGCTAGACTCTAAGGTTCCGTCAGGAGTTTTCATTATTGAAAGCTCCTGACTTGTTTAAAGGAAGGAGTAAAGACTCAAACTCAACTCAATGGGCCAATAAGTGCGTGCTTGAGACAAACTCAATCTACCCAACAGCAAAGCTTATACTTTAGGCCGCTGCCGCAAAGGCAAGGGTCATTTCTACCAATGTCTTCTATGGTGAAGTTATCGCTCAAAAACTCTGCAGTATCCTGATTAAAAGTCTTCACCAATGCCTTATATAGTGCAGGATGCTTTCGCTTCAACAAATCTGGTCGTTCAAAGAAATACTCCCCTACTACGGCAAAAAACTCAATAGCACTTGTAGATCCGTACACTCGTATATCTGACTCTTCGTCTGCTATTTCCTTAATCTTAGTATGAACAAATTGTAGCCAAGGCAAGGCAAATGCTTTTTCTTCAAATCCGGGCGGCACACCATCTATGAAGCCATTTTCCATGTCGAACAAATGAATAAACTCATGAATACCTACATTCTGTTTATCACTTCCAATATTGAAACCTTCATGAAGTGCTGGCTTAGAAAGAATCATCTTTCCATACATAGTTCCAGTGCCAACCAATCCAGTAATTTGCTCATCAGGGTCGTTCAATTGAAACCTTCTATTAAATGAACTTGGGTAGAGAATCACTTCTTTAAGGTGTTTATAGGTGCAAGCTGGAAAACCAAAAAGCGGAATAACGCCACTGCTGGCTATTAATAATCGGTCTTCCAAATTTACTTCGCATCGAACTCCAGTTATTTTAACTTGAGACAGAAACTGAATCACATCTTGCTCGAACCTCACCTTATCGTTGCTACTCAACTGAGTGTAGAAACTTACCTTTCTTAATAGAATGTTTTCCCAGCCAAATGGCATTCTTGCTTGTGCTCGCCTATCTATATGTGGCTTTACTTTAGTGTCGTAACCAATGTATAACCAGAGGGCCAACACGCCAAAAAATATCACCAAGACGATGAAATTGGAGATCATAGGTATTGTATTGATTATTTAGCCGACAATATGTAAAAAGAACTCGAATAAGTTCGCTTCTAAATGAAAAAGGCCATTTCCGAGCCCTCGTTGGTGTTGTCACCAACGAGCATCAAATTACTTCGGTTAATTTTCTATATTCATCAATGCACACACATCACATTCAATTCTTTACAGCTACTATTTATAAGTGGACTCCCATACTATTTGACGACAGATTTAAAGACATCATTACAGGCTCCCTAACCTATTTAGTAAGAGAAAAACGATGTGAAATTTATGGTTTTGTGATCATGCCAAACCATATTCACTTGATTTGGAAAATTGACCCTTCTCATCAACTGGAAGATGTTCAGAGAGATTTTCTCAAATATACAGGGCAACAATTCAGGTTTAAGCTTAAAGACTCCAATTCAGGGATGCTAGAAAAATTTGAAGTAAATCTCAAAGACAGAAAGCACCAGTTCTGGCAGAGAAATTCATTGTCTATTGACCTTTGGAGCAGGCAGGTTGTTGAACAAAAGCTAGACTATATTCACCATAACCCTGTTTCTGGAAAATGGAATCTCTCTGACGACTTCGTTCAGTATTATTATTCTTCTGCTTCATATTATGAGGATAACACCAACTACTTCCCTTTTCTCTCGCATTATATGGAGTGTTTTAATGGCTAAGTAGAGAGGCTTGTTGGTAGAAACATCAACAAGAGTAATAGTTGAGCAAGACTTTTTGGTGACAACACCAAAAAGGGCACAGTAAAAAGAACTCGAATAAGTTTGCTCCTAAATGAAAAAGGCCACTTCCGAGAAGCAGCCTTAATACACTAGGTTGGGATTTTACTGCTCTTTTAGACTCTTTACTGGGTTAACAGATGCTGCTTGATAAGATTTAGCAGCTACGGTAATTACACCAATTGCCAAAACAATTAAACCAGAAAGAGCGAATACTGCTGGGTTTAATGCTGTCCTGAACTCAAATTGATTTAACCAATCTTGCGTAAAGTAATATCCAAACGGAATCGCCAAAAGAAAGGCTATGAGAATTAGCTTCCCATAGTCTTTGGACAAGAGCATTAATACTTGTGCAATAGAAGCGCCATGCACCTTCCTCACCCCTATCTCCTTAGACCTTTGCTCGGCAGAATAAGAGGCTAAACCCAGCAAGCCAAGACTAGAGATGACTATAGAAACCATCGCGAAAATATTGGCCAATGTCTTCATAGTTCGTTCATTGGCATAACTTTCTGCATAAGCATGATCTATGAATTGATAGTCGAAGTCATGCTCTGGGTTAACTTGCTCTGTTACCTTTTGAATGGCAGCCAGTGCATCGGTTGTGTTTTCATCGGTACGAATAAGCACTAAAGAAGAGGCACTAGGATCTATACATGTTATAATCAATGGCGCAATTGGCTCGTATAAATCTCTCATGTGGAAGTTTTTCACCACCCCTACTATTTGCCCATCAATCCCCCAGAAGGATAGTTTTTTACCAATAGGATCATCAAAGCCCATCAGCTCTGCCGCCACTTCATTGATCAGAAAATTGGTAGAATCTTTTAATTGACTATCGAACCCTCTGCCTTGTAGCACTTCCATACCTGTTGCCGGCACAAAGTCTTCATCAGTCAGAATCACGTTTACTTCATAGCCCTCGTCTGGATTTTTACCCTCCCAATTGGCTGAACTTGTTGATCTCCCATAATTTAGTGGATTGCCAGAAGCGGCCGAAACACGAGTTACCTGAGGCAAGCGAAGCAACTCGCTTTTGTAAGTCTCCAACCTGCTTGCCAAATCTCCTTCAAGGCTTACAGCTAAAAGGTTGTCTTTATTCATCCCCAAATCTTTATTCAACACATAATCTATTTGCTGATAAATGACAGAAGTACCGATTATTAGTAGCGTAGAGATAGCAAACTGAAAAACCACTAACCCTTTCCTGAAGAAAACAGCAAAGCTAGACTGCTTTATTATGCCTCCTTTAATGGACTGAATAACATTGAAGGTTGGCAATAAAAGTGCAGGGTAAGCACCAGAGAGCGTTCCCACAACAAAGATTAGCCCTAGGATAAAGTACCAAGTAGTGCTTTGAGAAAAGTCTAATATGAGTGATTTATCTACAATTGTGTTGAACAAAGGAAGGACTAAAATAACTACTAGCACACTGACGGCTACAGCCACGGTGGTGAGCATAATAGCCTCTAAAAAGAATTGAACTCTTATAGACTTTTTAGCAGCTCCCATTACTTTGCGCAAACCAATCTCTTTAGATCTTCTGCTAGACCTGGCGGTAGTTAAGTTCATAAAATTGATGCTTGCTACCAGTAGTATGAAAACGGCTACAACCGACATAATCCTTACATAGTCAATTCTACCTCCAGCTACTACTCCATTTTCGAACTTTGAATAGAGATATGTATCAGTGAATTTTTGAATGATGAGTTCTTCATCTCCAGAGTTGGGGTTACCCTTAGTATGATCTTTAATCTCCATCAGAATTTTATCCGACACTGCTTGTACCTTGGTTTGGTCAGGAATAAGTAGGTAAGTTTCGAAAGCACCATTCCCCCAATCTTCTACCCAATCGTTAGCAGCATAGAATGCTTGGGCAGCAATAAGCCAATCAAAGTCTAGTGTAGACTTCTCATCAGTATCTTCAAAAACTCCGGTCACTTGAACATCGAATTGTTCTTCTACTTTTACTGTAGAGCCAACCGCTTCTGTTCTCCAATCTTCACCGAAATACTTCTCAGCAACCGATCTAGAGATTAGTATATGGTTAGGTTGGCTTAAAGCGCCTTCTTTATCGCCAATAACAAGAGGAAAAGAGAACATTTGCAGAAACTCAGGACTAGCAAAACGTCCCTCTTCCTCAATTGCTTCATTTTCTATCTTCAGATCCATGTTCATGAGCCAGCTCAATTGAGCCACTTGACTAACTTCTGAATACTCCTCAGCTACTAAATCTCCAACTGGTTTTGGAATAGAAGCAGTGGTGTTTACCATTCCACCAGACTGTTTCATGTTTCTGAAAACCTGATAAATCTGATCTCCCTTTTCATGGAATTTATTGACCTTAAGTTCATCGTTTACCCATAAAAGAATGAGCATGCATGATGCTATTCCTACAACTAAACCCAATAAGTTCAATGAGGTATAGCCCTTGTACCTCAGGGCATTTCTGAATGCAATTTTTAAATAATTACTAAGCATAACGTTGTTGTTTTGACCTTTGAATAAATTGATTTGCCTAATTATACCTGGGCGAAACAGCATGAATACATCTCTTGTAAAAAGCCATTTCGCTTTTGATTTATTTGTTGAAGAACGAAGCAAGAAAAGCTCGTTCAGATCTCCCTCCACATCCTCTAGAAGCTCGGGGCTACAGAACCAGCGAAGGAACCTAAGTGGTAATTTTGGTGGAGATATTTGAGTTTGACCGCTCATGACCTATTAAAAATCGAATGCAACTGAAGGAATGGCCTCCCAGAGCTTCTTACGTGTTTCCATCACTTGCTCTAAAGCTTTCTTTCCGTGAGGAGTCACTTTGTAAAAGCGCTTGCGCTTTCCGCCTCTTTCAGGTGTTGCATCTCCAAATTCGGATCTTAAAAAGCCCTTCTTTTCTAAGCGACTCAGCGCGGTTCGCATAGCCCCCACGCTTACCTTTCTGGCCAGTCTCTTTTCGATATCTTCTTTAATGGAAATTCCATAAGCGTTTTCGTAGAGTACTGCTACCGTAAGAAGCACCACCTCTTCAAACTCCCCTAGTGAACTTTTTCCCATAACTTTTTATTTAAGTCTTAAATGTAGCTAAAATATATAAAAGTCCTAATTGTATTTTTAATTACCCATACCATTGAAAGGTTCCATTTTCACTATAAAACAAAGCTTAGTTTAAATTCTAAAGGAAAGAAAGGCTAGAAAGCAATTAGGTAAATACCTGATTATCTGATAATAAAACGAATGGTTTCTCCCACAGCACCATTATTCAACCTAAGCACATAGATGCCCGCTGCTAAACCTTCAGTCTCTAATTGAACCGAATTGTTGCTGTTGGTAATAGTTACATCTTCTACCACTCCACCATTAGCATCGATTAAAGTAAACTGCATTTCTTCAATATTCTCAAAAACCTGAATATTGAGCACTTCACCTCTAGCAACAGGGTTTGGTGCGGCAGTTACACTCAGTTTGCTCAGACCAAAACTATCGGGTACAGTTCCATTAAAGAACTTCTCAGCAAAGGCAAAAGCTTTAGTACCTACCTTGATCCCAATTTTTCTACCTGGAATATCATCTACTGGCGGATGTATTCCACCCCAAATTCTGGAGAGACTTGTCTGGTCTGAGGCATCTCGGTATGTAGCCCATTGCAGCTTTACATCTACTGATGGCCCTTCCTCAAACACCAAAAACTGATTTTTTCTGGCGATGAATTCTCCCATGCCTCCCGGAAAAAATTCATCACCAGTAAACATGGTCAGCACTTCTGCTGCTGCTCTAGAGAATGTGGAATGTCCAGAAACATAGCCAGCAAAAGGAGGTGTAACGAATGTTGGTCGCTGGTAGGGCCACCAATCTTCAGCAAGAATCCACCCTACTCCAGCTTGAGTATTAGTCGGATCGCTGATATAACTTGGGCCTCTCCAAGCCTTCAACTTAATCTTATCTACGGCAGTATTATTTGTTCTAGCCAGGGCATCTCCAGGCAATACCACCTCTACATATTCCGGCTCTAAACCAAATGACCTTTCATCATAGTTAGGAAAGCTCGGGCTCACTGCCTGACCCAAGTCTGCCACACCCCTAATGGCTGAAATTGGTCTTATATAGTCATAGAACCCTTTAATACTCCAAGCTGATATAGCGGCATCGTGCATGGCGCCACCCAACATAAAGTAAGACTTTACATCCCATTCCAAATCATTTAAGACTTCTCCTTCTCCCTTAAACTTTTTCACCAACTGCGGATGATCCGAAACGTAATTTAGAATTGTAAACCAATGGCCTGGCGGTGTTTCTGAGTCGGGACCATCTGCCCAAAACTCAGCCAAAACTCGCGTATAGTCTCCTCTTGGAACTATATTAGGTTCGTAAGGCAATCCGGTTGAAGGGTTAAGCTCATGCCCTCTACTTCCATCACCACCTTCTAATCTTTTGTAATAATTTGGGTATTCATTCCAATTATTAGGCAATGCGGAACTATTACCAATAGAGGCAGGAGAGATATCCCACATTACATTATCCCACGGAGACAAATGTGCACTCCAAATGGAAACCATCTCAAAATTCCACTTATAGAACTCATGGCCTCCATTCTCAAAATCGTCAAACCTAGGTGGCGCACCTGGATCGTTATAGACCCAAAACGAACTTCCATCTCTTTTCTTTCTCACCCTATCTTTAGCCGTAAGAGCAAAAGGATAAACATTTCCCCACTCAGGACTTAGAAAGGGCTGCATTTCTCCGCTTTCGAACCCACTTTGACCTACAAAGACTTCTAATTCTATTTGTTGCCATCTGTTGAGGTCAGTTATCCTAGGGTTTCCGGGTAGTTGGGGTGCAATAGGCTGATTAACTGGTTGGTAGAACTTGTTTGCGTAACTATCTAACTCATTAGAACCATCTTTCCACCCGTAGTCTATATAGCATTGGCCTATAAAATTGCCCAGTGCCCATGATTCGCCATTTGACATGTCTCGAAGATTCGTAGGGCCTCTAAACTCGAGGTCTTCCATTAATCTTCTATACCTGAACGAGAGATTAGCGTAGCGTTCGGCTTTTTGAAACCTCTTATCTAATATGGTGTATGCCGCATGGCTAATTACTTCATCTAGATTGGCTCGTGATTTATCAAAGGCTTTCAAAGACTCGGTATCACATGTAAAACCGTTGACAGTTTTACCTAGCAAATATGGTTCGGCCGTATCATCGAAAAAAGCCCAGGCATCATACATAGCAGCCGAAAGATGAAATAGATTTCTGGCGTGAACAGTTGGTCTGGCTAAATCATTTCTGATGGAATGCAGCAGCTCTTCCATCCACTTACGGGCAACTGTATGATCTTGAGCGTTTAATGGAGCATTAAAGCTTAGTAGGCAAATGCCTACAACACAAAAAAGTCTACAAATGCTCCTGAAAAATAGCCTCATATCAACTTCAAATAAAGCGATTCAAAGGAACTCAAGCAATCAAATGCTTATTCTTGATGAATAAGAATTTACCAGTGGACATTTCGTTTTAATTCTTTAGTATTATTTTAGGCGCAATCCACTTGAACTTTTTCAATGCACGAACTCGACTACTATCCTTTACTCCTCATCTTTGCCATAGCATGGGCTGTGCCTTTAATCCTTTCTTGGTTTGAAATAGGCAAGGTACCTTCCGTTATTGTCGAGATTATTTTAGGGGTAGTTATTGGCCCTTTTGTTTTAGATCTTGTACATGAAACCCCGTATATGGAGTTTCTCTCCTATACTGGTTTTCTCTTTTTAATATTCCTGGTTGGCCTAGAAATAGATGTAAACAAAATCATCAATTCACTAAGCTCCTTAAGGTTTAAGGCATCATCTATTCTTACTAATACTTTTATGTTGGCCATGGGAATTTACCTTGGCACACTTCTACTTTCCTTGCCCGCCCTTTGGCTTATCAGTCAGTTTCATGAGCTAAATGTGATCTATTATGCCTTGCTTTTCCCTACTGTAGGCATTAGCATCACTGTGCCAATACTTAAGGCTAGTGGAGAAATTAAACGCAAGTTTGGTCAGATTTTGTTAATGCAAGGAAGCATTGCCAACCTCCTCAGTATATTGCTTATTTCAATTTACTCGGGCTACGTTAAAAATGGATTAGACATTGAGCTCTTGCTCTTTAATTTGCTATTTATAGCCTTCTTGGTTTTTCATGCTATAGGCAAAAAACTTAACAGAGTAAGGACCTTCCAAAAAGTGATTTACCGATTAGAGCATGCTGCCAATCAGATTAAGGTAAGAGGTGCTGTAGCGCTATTCTTTGCGTTTGTGGTGATTGCTTCGGCTGTTGAAACGGAACCCATTTTAGGGGCATTCTTTGCAGGCTTGTTACTTAGCCTCTTCATAACCAAAGACCGTTCTGCCCTTCTGTTTAAACTAGACGGAATGGGCTATGGATTCTTTATTCCCATTTTCTTCATTAGTGTAGGAATAAATCTCGATGTTTCGAGCCTTTATAATATTGGTGAATCTTACGGCTTTATTCTGCTTTTAGTAGCAGCATTCTTTATTACTCAAACCATTCCGGCCCTGAGTTTGGTGCGCTTGTTTGGGTTTAAAAAGGCCTTTGCTGGAGGAAATCTACTCTCTGCCAGATTGGGAGAAACTGTAGCTGGTGCCCAAATTGGCTTGTCATTAGGAGTACTCACGGAGTCAGAAAATGCAGCACTTGTAACCGCTTCAATAATTACTTGTCTCCTAGCCCCAATGATTTACAATTCATTGAATAAGAAAGATGAAGAGCACAAAAAGGTGTTAGTCTTTGGCGGAAGCCGAGCGAGTTTATTACTAGCGGAACGCTTCAAATTGCACGACATTTCTTTTATGACTTACCTTCAGCGGGAGGAGATTATTCAACAGTTTGACCAAAAGAGTTTACCGTTTGAAAAGACCAAACTCAGCCCTGAGCTACTCAAAAACCTTAATATTCTGAGTGGCGACTTGGTAGTGGTGCTCACAGAATCTAACTTCTTAAACCAACAACTTACGGCTTACTTAAAGAATGAGTTGAGGCACAGTAAAATCATCACCCGAAGGCAGTCGGTAACACACGACTTGGTTGATAATAATTTCGAAGGAATTAAGACTGTAGACCATGAAGAGCTTTTAGCAGGCCACATTGAAGACATGGTACTTAGACCTAATGCCATCGACTCACTTTCTACTAGCTTCGATGTCTATAGAATTGAAGAAATTAGCATTAGCAATAAGCAGATTAACCGAAAACTGGTTAAAGAAATTGCCTTCCCACAAACCGGATCCTTGGTGATTCAGAAACGTGGTGGAGAAGTCTTCATTCCTCATGGTAACACTCACCTACTGATTGGCGACCAAATTACGGTAATTGGAAACGGTGCTGCACTAGCAGAGTTCAGACGAATTCTGGAGGGGTAAAAATGGAAACCAAGACTGAACTTCAGCTATTTCATGAGCTTTCATTCTATAGCTTGGCTCATCCCAATAAGGAATACTTTATACACCAGCATGTTGTAGACGCCTATGCGGTGCAACACCTAAATCCAGAAACTAAAATCATTAAATCAGTTTATGGACTCTTAGGCTTATGCTTGTTTCTAGAATATGGCTTTACAGGCAAAGAAGTTCAGAATGTACATGTAAGTCTATCTTCCGATAAATCTGACTGGCCAAAAATTCAGTATGCCGTAGAACCTATAGACTTTTCAATCCAGTCAATTATGAATGCATCGGAAGGAAAAGAGAGAGACCAAAAGATTAGAGAATGGTGTGAAGAAGTTTGGAAAGCACACAAGGTCAATCAACAGCCAATCAGAGAGTGGCTTAAAAAAAGGAAGGTAATATCTTCCTAACCCCTTATTCTCCCTAAAAGAATCACAGCAAATACCCCAGAATTAGCACAATAGCACCTAAAGGTGCCAGCATATAAAGCAACTTTATGTTGAACTTCACCCATACATTATAGGGTACGTTTACCATAGCAAGAGATGGCAAGACTAAACCCGAAGGGGTGAAAAGCTGCATCATGCCAAAGCCGAACAGATAGGCATTGACAATTTCTTCGGATGGCACACCAACTACATTCCCCAGGGCACCCATAATTGGCATACTCACCAAGGCTAATCCAGAAGATGAGCTGATAAAGAAGGCCAAAACAAAGAACACTATCATCAATACAGGCAAAAACACCAAAGGTGAGGTACCGCTTACCAAATCGCTTGCTTCATTGAGCAGTGTTCCAGAAATCATTCCTTCATTCATAACAATGGTAATGCCCCGAGCAATACCGATGATGAGCGCTACCCCTAACAGGTCTTTGGCTCCATCTACAAAAGCCTCTACAAACTTCGCTTCAGAAGTTCTCTGCAATAGGCCAATAATCAGTGCAGCAGCCAAGAACAAAGCTGTCATTTCTTCTAGCCACCATCCTAAAACAGCTACTCCGTAAACCATCACAATAAAGGACAACGCAAACAACGTAAGTAACACCCAAGTAAGAGGAGTCATAGCTCCAGGAACTGTCACCTGCTTTTTAGCAAAAGGGTTTTTAATATCCAAACCGTGGAGCAGAGATTTGGCAGGGTCAGCTTTTACTCTTTCGGCATAACGAACAACATAAGTAATGGCCACTACTCCAGTAAGAACCATCATGATCAAGCGACTGTAGAGTCCTAAAGTCCAGCTTACTCCTGCGGCATCTGAGGCTATAATTGTACTAAACGGATTCACGGTAGCTCCTATTAGTCCGATGCAGGAACCAATGTAAATAGCAGCAACAGGCACTAGCAAATCGTATCCAGCAGCAATGAATATAGGAACCAATATGGGATAAAAAGCGATGGTCTCTTCTTGCATACCAAAGGTTGTTCCTCCCAAGGCGATGAGCGTCATAGTGATGATAATGAGCCACTTTTCTCGCCCTTCGAGCTTTTCAGAAATAAAGCCAACACCTCTCTCTAGAGCTCCTGAAAGTTGAAAAACACCTATGAACCCTCCAATAATAATGACTAAGAGAATGATATCTATGGAATCGTAAATACCCTTGATTGGTGCGAATAGGATAGCTTTAAGCCCTTGAGGATTAGCGTCAACTTGTTCATAGGTATTGGGGATTGAAACTGGCTTTTTGATCTTGCCTTCCTCAAACTTGCTCAACTCCATTTGCAAGCCCAAACTGTCTAAGGTAGCCTGAGTCCCAGGTAAAGTAGCCGACCTGCTCCCTTCAACCAGAAACTGCCCATCGGCATAAGTCAGTGTATCATAGCTTCCTGCGGGCAATAACCAAGTAGCTAAAGCCGAGATGATAATAATGATATACAGAGTGGTATAGGCCGAAGGAAATTTGAACTTGCGCATTCTCAGAAGTTAAAAAATGAAAGATAGGGAAAAAGCGGGAAGCAGACAGAAGTCGGAAGTCGGGAGTCAGGAGACGGAAGTAAAGACCTTTAAGCTGAAAAGGAGTCGAGAGCAGGCGGAAGTGGAGTTTGTTGTTAAAGGCTTAGAGCGAGAAGCTGGAAGTCGGAAGTCAGGAGTCAGAGACGGAAGTAGAGAGCTTTAAGCTGAAAAGGAGTCGAGAGCAGGCGGAAGTGGAGTTTATTGTAAAAGGCTTAGAGCGAGGAGCTGGAAGTCGGAAGTAGGGACAGAAGGCCAAAGCTGACAGCTTAACGTGGTTAGAACATGTGAAAATCAAAAAACATCTACTGCATTAACCTATTAATTTGCCAGGCCTCCCCCACGTTAATCTAGTTTAATCCTCCTTATTTCTATGGCCTTGGTTTGGCTAGCATCAAAGTTTCCTGATTCATCATAAGCCCCCCACGGACTATTAGCTAAGTAGTAAAAGTAACCATCTTTAACCTGACCTAATGTTGGCTCCCCCAAGCTCTCTCCTCCTCTATTGATCACCCTTTCTACGTCTATAAAATCACCACGCTCATTCAAGAAATACTGCATCACTCGGTAAGGCTTAGTTCCATTATGGATGGCTATTAAGGTGTTATTGTAAAAATATAGACCATCAATCCCTTTCAGCAGAGAAGATGAAGGAGCATATACTTTCTCAATATCGTCTTCATTATCCATATTAATTCGGTAAATACCACTGACATAATCAGCGAAATAGAGGTAGTTTTCACTATCGTTCAATGTTAGACCCTGTAGGTTGAAATGACTCCCATCTAAATCGAAGTACTTTCTAGCGAATGGGCCAAAATATTGAGCAGTATCGGTTACGTTTCTTACCAAGTAAGGCTTAGAACTATTACTATACCAAATTCTTTGCTCTTTATCGAGAACCAAATCTCCAATGACTGATCCATCATTAAATTCAACTCCTTGTAATATCTGAGCTTCAGAAACATCAACCTGTAGGATCATAGATTTACCTTGATCATCGGAACTAAAATCCTTCATTTGTGACAATGCCGAAGAAGCTACCCATAGATGGTTCGTTTCTTCATTATACTTCATACCCATTACTCCGTAGGGCACTTCTAACCAGTCAGAAACGAGTCCGTTCGTATCTACCTTTACAATTTTTCTTTCCCTTATACTTCCAAGCAGCATCTCTCCACTATCCATCAAAACAAAACTTTCTGGATGTATTTCAGCTGCATTAATTACCCTAAATAATTCATCGTGAACCTCAGTACTCCCCAATTCTTCTTGAAGCTCTATTAAATCTTGATAGTTCTTATGCCTTTTTAGACTTTCAAAATCAGGGTTATTCTGAAAATCAAAAGTAGCATCCATCAACACCATCTGCTTCAACGTTTGAATGGCTCTAATTTTACGCCCTGTCAATGCCCAGGCAGCCGCCAACTTCGGAACTATACCAGGATGGTTAGGCCTTAATTCATCAGCTTGCCTAATGTTCTCTAAAAATGAATCGTAATCTCGAGCTTCATAGGCTTCTACAGCAGCTTTGTACACTTCTTGTAAGTCCTCTTGTGCATTAACTGATAAAAAGCCACCAAAAAAACACAGTACTAACAGAAACTTCTTCATAAATAACCTATTAACGAATACACAAATCTAACACCTCATCAGAACGAAGCCCCTAAACATAACGCTTCCTTTAGCTCCAAATAAATAGCCACTGGTGTAAATGGAGAAACTGACCTTTGTACTAGATGTATTTTGAATTAATTTAAACGCTTTAACCTTAAAATATGATGAATCTTACTGTAAAAACATTCAGATCATTGATTGCGGTGAGTCTTTTGACTCTGATATCCGTACCCGAATCAATGGCTCAAAAAATACCTGATCAGGTAGTAAAATCGATCGAATTCAGAGAGATTGGCCCTACTCGTCAGGGAGGTAGATACGTTGATTTTGCGGTGATGGAAAAATCACCTAAAGTAATCTACGCAGCTACGGCATCTGGTGGCCTTTTAAAGTCTACTAATAACGGACAGTCTTGGAAATTTCAATTCGACCAAGAAAGCGTAGCATCTATTGGTGCTGTGGCACTAGATCAAAAAGACACTAGTGTTGTATGGGTAGGAACAGGAGAAGCTAATAACTCGAGAAGCTCATACTGGGGTAATGGCGTTTACAAGTCTACCGATGGTGGTGAGACTTGGAAAAACATGGGACTTCCAGAATCTCATCATATTGGCAGAATTCTTATCGACCCGAATAATTCAAATGTAGTATATGTAGCTGCTTTGGGTAAGCTTTATTCGGAGAATCCAGAAAGAGGTTTATACAAAACTACTAATGGTGGAAAAAGCTGGACCAAGGTGCTTGAAGTTAAAAGAGCTGATGGCAAATACATTGGCGTGGTAGATGTGGCCATGAGCCCGGACGACCCTAACACACTAATTGCAGCAGCTTATGACAAAATTAGAAGACCATGGACCTTCAACGAAGGTGGTGAAGGTAGTGGCATCTACAAATCTACCGATGGTGGTAAAAACTGGAAGAAGTTGAGCAATGGTCTTCCAGGTGGATTCTTAGGGAGAATTGGAGTAGCCTACGCTCCTGGAAACTCTAAAGTTGTATATGCTAACGTTGAGAATGTAAACGTTGAAGGCATGTCTGATGCAGAGAGAAGAAACATGCTAGAAGTTGGTATTCCTTTGGGAAGAAGACAATCTGTAGTTGGAACTGAAATGTACCGCTCTGATGATGGTGGCGAAAGCTGGAGAAAGATTAGCCCTGATGGTGAAGATATTGGTGGTTATCCTTCTTACTACTATCAGCAAGTTAGAGTAGACCCTAATGATGAAGATCATGTTTACGTTTTAGGTATTCAGGTTTGGGAAACTAAAAACGATGGAAAAACTTGGGGTACTCCTTTCAGGTTTGGTGGAGACAACCACGCCATGTGGATTGACCCAGCCGACTCTAAACACATGCTTTTAGGTTATGACCATGGTATGGGAATTACCTATGATGCTGGTGCTACATGGTATCACCCAGATGAAATTTCTTTGGCTCAATTCTATGCTGTAGATGTAGATATGGCTTATCCATACAATGTATATGGTGGTTTACAAGACAATGGTTCTGTTAGAGGACCAAGTACTTCTAAAGATGGCAGATCTATTCCGTTCGAAGCATGGCAAAGAACTGGCGGTGGAGATGGTATGTACAACGTTATCGACAGAAGCAACAACCGTTACTTATACAACGAATCTCAGTTTGGCCCACTTCAAAGACTTGATTTGGAAACTGGCGAATCATCAGGCATAAGATATACTGGCGACAGAAGCATGAGATGGAACTGGAACGCTCCAATTGTAGTATCTCAGCATAATCCAGATGTAATTTACCATGCAGGAAACAAAGTATTGAGATCTAACTTCAGAGGTGAGAACTGGACAGAAATAAGCGGTGACCTTACCGATAACGATGAAGTTAAAGCCAACGGAACAGGAAACATTCAGTATGGAACAATTACTACTTTAGAAGAGTCTCCAATTGACCCTAACGAGCTTTGGGTTGGTACAGATGATGGCAATGTGCATGTAACTACCGATGGTGGTAAGAATTGGACTAACCTGAATGCAAATATTCCGAACAACCCAAGATATTGGGTAACTAGAGTTGAAGCCTCTGCTCACGTACCTGGTACTGCTTATGTTTCTTTCAATGGTATGAGAAGGGATGACTTTACTTCTTACCTATACAAAACCACCGACTGGGGTAAAACTTGGACTTCTATTGCTAACGGTATAGAGCCAGCTGGTGTAAACGTAATCAGAGAAGACCACAACAACCCTAACCTACTATTTGCAGGTACTGAGCTTGGCGTATTCGCAAGTATTGACGGTGGTAAAAACTGGACTAAGTTCATGAACGGAATGCCAACAAACCCTGCTTATGACATGGTTATTCACCCGAGAGAAAACGAATTGGTAGTTGCTACTCACGGTAGAGGTATATTTATTGCTGACATTGCCCCTCTACAGGGAATGAATGCTCAGACACTTACTTCAGATGTAACCCTATTCGATATTGTTCCTGCGGTTCAATATGTAAGCGGTTTAAGCAACGTAACTGCTTACACCAACTTTAATGGAGAAAGCAGACAACCAGGAAGTCACATACATTTCTACACCAAATCTGCAGGTAAGGCTACACTTAAAATCTACAGAGGTTCTAAGGAAATCTACAAAACTGAAGTAGATACCAAAGCAGGTTTAAATACTTACAATTGGAGATTTGTAGAAATTACTGGTGAACGCTCACAAGATGATCTTAACTCTATGGCCGACAGATTTAGAAGGTTTGGTATGAGCGAGGAGCAAGTGCAGAACAGAGTTGCTCAAATGAAATATACTACTAGAGGCATTGGCCCTGGCACCTACAAGGTAGTAGTAGAAATGAACGGCAAGAGCGACAGTAATGAAGCAATTGTATTGAAAGATCACTGGAATGGTAAGTAACCATCAATAAAAGCTCATTGAAAAGGCCGCTGGAAACAGTGGCCTTTTTACTTATGACTCTAGCAAAATTCTAGACACCTTATTCCATCCTGCTGGCCCAATGCCCTGAACGTTTTTAATAGTCACATCATCTAATTCCGCCCATTGACTCCCTGGCCGTTGCACCAAGTAAGGATCGTCTACCGTTTGAAGCATTTCAAAGTCATTGACACTATCTCCCACACCATAACTTTTTACTTCTCCCCATTCATTTTCATAAAGCGCCAAAAGTATATCAACTGCCTTACCTTTATCTGCATTGCTAGAAATGATTGTCTGAAACTTACTTCCCGGAATACTTTTGAGCTTGTTATGACTTAGAAAGTCCAAAAACCCATCGTTTACATCACCTTTTAATATGGTTTCCGAAAACTCTCTTTGCATAGCCCTTCGGCTAGACCTAAGATCTAAGCCAGTATACATTGAAACATCTTCAGCCGATAAATCGAAATAGCAGGTAAATGAAAGACCTAAGTATGTTCTGGCCTGATGAATAACATCTCTAATAAAGCCCACTGGCTTACCTATGGTAATCACCTCAAAATCATCGATTACATAAGTATTAAAAGGTATTTTCTTGCTGAAATAGCCTCTTGGAATAAATATGGCCGATCCATTTTCTACTATAAAAGGATCTTCTATACCCAGTGCACCTCTGTAAAACTCCTGCTCCACCCTAGACTTTGAGCTACAAAAAACAATAGGAACCCCTTCCTCTTTCAGCTCATTGACTGATGCTTCAGACTGAGCAAATGAGTAGCTCTTCAAATCCAAGAGCGTTCCATCCAAGTCGCTTAAAAGTACTTTTCTCATTTTATTTCTAGTTGTTCATGGGGGTCTGGTAAATGATCTTTCGATTTCACAGTTTCTCTCGCCAATTTCTTTTTTCCATTCTTGTGCTTATACTTCGATAAATCTGCCTTGAGGAATTCGGCAAATGAAGCTTTGGCTAAAGCCTGTTTAAATTTGAGCATATTTACTTTGGTTAATGCTGGGTAATAGCGCACTGTTTCAGGCATCTCTTCCCCTTCCTTTAGTAAACCTCTATTATATAAATCTATCAGTATTTCTTGCTTCAGATGATCTGGGCAGAGAGGAGATCTATAGATTACCTCCATCGCTTCACGGCTCATCGATTTCACATGCTCATCACCCTTTACCTCATGCAGATGAGGGTTTCTACTTTCTATTTGAAAAAACTGAATACCTTGCTTCATTACATCGGCACTTGGTGAATCAATAACTCCACCAAAACGCTCCAATACATTGATGTAATGGTATGGCTCAATAGAATAGCCAGAAGAATAATCTATATTCAATGCCAAATCCATGCTCATGGCATGTTCACCGGCATTTCCAGTTTTAATTATTTCTGTACCGTAGCCAGTATAGCTACTCATAAGCATGTTCAGCACTTTGTTGGTGTGTTCCGAGGCCCTTCCTCTTTTAGCAAAAAACAGGCTCGACTCCACAATTTTAGGCTTGCTATGCCAAGCTATCCGAACCATAGAATAGTCTGATTTAGCACTATACAAAGCAGCACTATACTCTTGAACATACTCATATACAGCGCCAGGGAAGTAGTTATCTGAATCTATAAAACCGATGTACTTTTTACCACACAAATACGCCAGAATAGTACTAAGGATCATACCCTCGGCTTTACCACTTCTCACCTCCCCTTTATCATCTAGAATGTATTCATAGCCTGCATCTTTACAGGCTTGCGCCAATAAAGGGTCTTTCTGATGAGCGATAAAAATATCTTTCTTCATGAACTTACTCATATGATTGAGTGCGTCCATTTCAATTTTATACCTATCCACAGGTTCTCTCTTGCTATTAGAAACCAAAATCACAAGGCACTCATGCGGAATACCAGCCAAAACACCTTCTAGCAGTTTAATCTTTTCGTCCTTAATAGGCACCACAATGGCCATCTGCTCTTGAATGTCTTGGAGCGACTCGTATGAGATTCGAGTTATTACCCTTCTTTCCTTTTCTTTGGGTTCAAGCTCCTTAAGCTTAAGTCCTGCATCTAACTCCCAAACCTTTTGGACATCGTGAATCTGAACTGGGCCGAACCTTTCTACTTCTCTAGGTATTTCAATACGCATATCTAAAAATACCTTAATTGAAGTTCAATTTTTAACCAAAATCAACACAACTAACACAATCGGTTGCATTATGACCTTTAATATCAACCAATTCGATGCTAAAACACACAATATAGCCATCCTAAAAAGAATCAGTCATCCAGTATAATTCAGGTTTTAGGAATCTTTAACCGAATGAATGACTGATTTAGAAACAGAATTTATTTATTTCGTGCCCTTAAATAATTGTCGAATGAGCGGTAAGAATATTCTATTAGGCCTGATTTTATTAGTAGCGGTGTTTTCTTGTAAGAAAGAACAAGTGCCAATTCAAGACGACTACTACTTTTCTTTCGATGTTAAAATCAGCAACAAAATAACTGAACCGACTATTATTAATGGCTACTATGGCCACGTACTAGAATACAATGGCAATTTTATGCCCTCTACCGATGGTGAAACAAAAAAGCCAGATACAGTTAGAAACGAACTTTATTTATACGAGAGTTCTTACTTAGAGCAAATTCAGGAAGCGAAAGTTCAAAAAGACGGCACGGACTTCTACGATTTAAAGAAGCTTGAAAAGAATGACATTAAGCCTAAGTTTATAGTAAGGCCAAATAAAAGCGGATTCTATCAAATAGACACCAATCAGAATGAGTACTTATTGCTGATAGAAGCGCGAAAAAACCTCGGCTACTACAATGGAGGCCCATTAAAGGTTGGCGGCAATTCTAATCAACTTAGGTTGATGAACATGAAGATTGACTATAACGCTACTTTTTAAATAACCAATACGGGCTGAAAGTACCATAGTTTTAGAAGCAACTGAAAGTCGCTTTGAATGACCGACTTAGAAAATGTACGTCCTGAAAGTTTTCAGGATTAGATTTACGATTTACGTACATCGTAAATTCCAGGATGCTTTATAGAAGCTAAAACGAAATTCACTAAAGCGCATAGTCTTAACTCCTTTTATGACCAATAAAGATTAAGGGAAGCACCAAGCCCTTATCCTATTTCATTTAGTACTCTGTAATACTGTAATTGAAGCAAACTCTTGTTTTACCAGTAAATAGAACCGAAAACTTAAAACTATATCTAGTATTTTGAGTCTCTTTCAATAATAGCTTTGAAGACTCAAAAAGATTTAAGCCCTGCCCTTAATTGGTTCAACTCAAAAGGTTGGCAAGCCTTCGATTTTCAGCAACAATGCTGGAAAGCCTATCTACATGGAAAAAGTGGACTGCTCAATGCCCCAACTGGAAGCGGAAAAACCTACGCCATTTGGTTAGGCTGCGTTCTGCAAGCGCTGCAAAACCCTAAGAAAGCTAAAGGCCTGCAAGTAGTTTGGGTAACTCCGTTAAGAGCCCTAGCCAAAGACATTCATTCAGCAATGACCACCTGCTGTCGCGAAATGGGCTTAGACTGGGAAATTGGATTAAGAACGGGAGATACCAGCCAAAAAGAAAGGCAGGCTCAAACCAAGAACATGCCTCAGGCGCTGGTTACCACACCTGAGAGTATTCATGTGCTATTAGCACAGAAAAATGCACCAAAAACTTTCGCCAACCTCAAAACTGTCATTGTAGATGAATGGCATGAACTGGTGGGGAGTAAAAGGGGCGTTCAGATGGAGCTAGCACTAGCCTACTTTAGGCATCTTAATCCCAAACCAATCCAAACCTGGGCAGTTTCTGCAACCATTGGCAACTTAGAAGAAGCTGCAAAAGTGCTTTTGGGTAATCAATATGAACAGTGCGAAATTGTAAAAGCCAAAATCGACAAGAAAATTGAGGTAGAAACTATTTTACCAGATTCTGTAGATACGCTTCCATGGATCGGTCACTTGGGGCTGAATATGCTACCAAGAATAACCCCTATTCTCGATGAGCATACGTCTACTCTATTATTCACCAATGTTCGATCGCAGACCGAAATTTGGTACAAAACCATAATTGAGAAAGTACCAGATTTAATGGGGCTTGTCGCCATGCACCACGGTTCTTTAGACTTGCAGGTAAGGCAATGGGTTGAAGAGGCTATTCATGCTGGTAAACTCAAGTGCGTGGTTTGTACCTCGAGTTTAGACTTAGGTGTAGACTTTAGGCCCGTAGACATGGTCATACAAGTAGGCGGACCTAAAGGCGTAGCCCGCTTTTTTCAACGAGCAGGTAGAAGCGGTCACAGGCCTGGCGCAACCAGCAAGATTTACTTTTTACCCACACACTCGCTTGAATTAATTGAAGCAGCTGTACTCAAAGAAGCCATTGCAAACCATCAATTCGAAAGTAGAACACCACTCCTACTTTGCTACGATGTACTCGTACAGTATTTAGTCACACTAGCAGTTGGCCCGGGTTTTTACCCTGACGAAGTAAGGGCTCACGTTCAAAGTACCAACGCATACAAAGACCTAACCGACCAAGAATGGCAATGGTGTTTAGAGTTTATCTCTACTGGTGGAAACTCACTTAGTGCCTACGATGAATTCGCCAAAGTAGAAATTATGAATGATGGACTGTGGAAGGTGAACAACCGAAAAACAGCCATGCGACACAGGCTCTCTATGGGCACCATTGTTGGCGACCCAGTAGTGAAAGTCAAATACACATCTGGCACATACATTGGCACAGTTGAAGAGTCATTTATTGCCCAACTCAAAGAAGGAGATACCTTTTGGTTTGCAGGGAAGAACTTGGCCTTGGTTAGGTTTAAGGACTTAACGGCCCAAGTAAGGAATTCGAAGAAGAAAACAGGTCCAATTCCACGTTGGGGAGGTGGCAAAGCCTCGTTTACTTCGCTCCTTTCTGATCAACTTAGAAGAAAGATTCACGATGCCTCTATTTCAAAGTTCGAAGGAGTTGAAATGAAGACCATTGCACCTTTGCTAGAGAAGCAAGCAAGACTTTCAGCACTTCCAAAAGAGAATGAATTACTCATAGAGCAAATAAAATCTGATGAAGGGACACACATCTACTTCTACCCTTTTGAAGGTAAATATGTACACGAAGTACTGGCTGCTTTAGTAGCTTATAGAATTTCAGTAAGCCAACCTATAAGCTTTTCCATTGCCTCAAATGACTACGGTTTTGAAATACTCACCGATTTAGATATTGAGATTGAAGACTTTCTTGAGCTAGATCTGTTTTCAATGGAAAACTTACTAGATGATATTAAGGCGAGCATCAACAACACAGAAATGGCCAAGCGAAAGTTTAGAGACATCGCTACTATCGCTGGGCTCATCTTTCAGGGCTACCCGGGCAAGGGAATGACCTACAAACACTTGCAGGCATCATCTACCATGATCTATAAAGTTTTTGAAGATTATGACCCTGAGAACTTACTACTCAAACAGGCGCATGAAGAAGTACTGAGCCTTCAGTTTGAAAGGTCTAGACTTACCGAATCTTTAGAACGCATTAACAAGCAAACTATTCTATTAAAGAAACTGAGCAAACCTACTCCATTCTGCTTCCCAATTATGGTCGATAGGTTACGCGAAAGATTCACTACAGAAATGCTTTCTGAGCGAATAGAGAAAATGCAGCTAGACTTTCAGACATAAAAATAGGCTGTCTTAAAAACCACTATTGTCGTCATTCCCAGCTTGACTGGGAATCTCTATTGGCCTTGAGTGCCAACTTGGTGAGATTCCCTCCCGATATGTCGGGACGGAGTCGGGAATGACAGGTAGTTTTTAAGACAGCCTATTTCGTATTCAGAAGACTTGAAGATTATCTCTTCAAGTCTAAAGCCATTCCGTTTTTCATCACAAGGTGCTCAATAAAGAACTCCATCATTCTGCGAGAGTCAAGTGCAGTATGTCCTTGGTCTGGACCAATCTGCATTTCGAAGCTCTTGCCAGCCTTTTGCAATGAGTTAATGAATGCTAGTGAATTCTGAGGGTGAACATTATTATCACTTGTTCCGAAGAAAATCATGATCTCACCTTCCAACTGATCTGCTTGATTCATTAAACTGAACTTCTCATAACCCTCTAGGTTATTTTCAAGCAAGTTCATATATCGCTCAGTGTAAATATTATCATAGTATCTCCAATCAGTAACCGCAGAGTTTACAACCGCAGCGTGGAAAACATCAGGGTGTCTAAGCAGACAAGTAGCAGAAGTAGTTCCTCCGTAAGAAGTACCATAAACCCCTACTCTATTTTTATCGAAATAAGGTCTGTCATAAAGCGACTTAATTCCTTCAGCAAAGTCATCCATCTCTACCTGACCTAGCTTTCCGTAAATCTCATCGAGCATTCTCTTACCACGACCTCTTACGTTTCTACCATCAACATCTACTACTAAGAAACCATATTCTGTCAAAGAACTAGGCATGGTAAAAGTCTCTCTGAACTCGTTAGTGGCAGGCCCACCATAGTTAGCCAAAATTAAAGGGTACTTCTTATTTGGGTCGAAGTTAGAAGGAAAATGCAGCAAGCCATGAAGCTCGGTTTTACCATCTGCAGCAGTGAATGTGAAAGCCTCCACTGTTTTGAAGCCAAGCTCGTTGAACTTAGTCATGTCGCTCTTAGCCAATTCAGCGATAACCTTCCCTTTGCTATCTACTAAATTAGTAAACGGAGCAATGTTATGCGTCTGCTGAATATCGATGAAGTACTTGCCATCAGGAGAAAGCGACACCGAGTGATTATAAGCAGGGTCAGTCATTCGGGTGTCTTTCTTACCATCTAAACCAACTCTATGCAGTTGCATTTTCATGTGGTTTTCACCACTTCTTGCCATATAATACAGCTGCTCTTTTTTCTCATCGACCATTACTATGTTTGCCACCTCAAATGGATGATTAGTAATAGTAGCCTCTAAAGTTCCATCTACATTATATAGGTAGTAGTTATTGAAACCTGTTCTTTCCGAAGCCCATATAAAACGTTTACCATCTTCTAACCAACGCATTTCAGGTGTATTTTTGGTAAAGCTTGGCAACCACTCTTCTCTAACAACCGTTCTGCTTTTTCCTGTTACAGGATCAGCAGCTCTAAGCTCCATAATATCTTGCTTTCTGTTAGTGCTATGGAAAAGCAACTCACTTCCATCAGGAGTCCACTCAACACCATATAAATAGGTTCCTAAAGGTCCATCTTCGAAAGACTTGCCACCTCTAGTATCTAATAAAGTCGTTTTCTTAGTCTCTAAATCGTACACCATCAAATCTACCGGAAGGTTAGGCTCACCTACTTTAGGGTAAGACATCACTTCTAGTGAATCGTACATTTTCAGCTGATCTAGCAAAACATAGTATTGCTTAGCACCTTGCTCGTTGAATCGGTAGAAAGCCACTTTCTTGCTATCAGGCGACCACCACATAGCGGTATTTTGGCCTAATTCTTCGCCATAAACCCAAGTAGCGATACCATACTTCATTTTATTTTCCATGTTTCCATCAGTAGTAATGGCTTGCACGTTGCTACCATCGGCATTGCTGATGTACATATTTCTGTCTTTATGGAAAGCCTTCAATTGGCCATTTGGCGCCACTGCAGAAGCATACTGACGACCTCTAGCTGGGCGGTTCCAAGATCTTCTTTCTGGTCTTGGAGGAGTACCTAAATCTTCAGTAGTTTTTTTCTTTACATCGTACTTCCAAAGCTTACCATCTTTCACGTATTGGAAGCTACTGCCATCTTCAGCCCAATTAGCTGAGATTGTTCCATAGTCTATTGAACCACGTAATTGAGGAGCCATTTTGCTATACTGATCATAGCCAGGCATGTTTTTGAGCTTATCTTGTGCGTGCCCGTTTTGGGTAAAAATCAGCATCAACAAGCCCGATAGGAATAAAACCTTTTTCATATGGGTAGTTTTCGTTTTTAATCTTCTTCAATACTAACACATTCAACTTTAAAAAAACAGTTGAAATCTAAAAGCGGCTACTAGATTGATGATTTACGATTTTAGATATTCGATCTAATGCGCTCCAAAAATTGGAATTTGAGATTTGATCTTTGAGATTTGCGACCAAATACAAAAAGGACTAATGCTCAAAACCCTGAAACTACTCGCCATACTTGAAGGAATTTCATACCTATTATTGCTTGGTATATGTATGCCTTTGAAATACTGGTTCAACACACCTGAACCTACCCATCCTGTTGGTTTGGCTCATGGTGTTCTTTTCGTGCTATACTGTGTTTTTGTAGTACTTGTGGGTTCAAAATACAAATGGAGCATGTGGAAAACGTTTTTAGCTTTAATAGCCTCCTTACTACCCTTTGGCACTTTTGTAGCCGATAAAAAACTATTTAATAACCCTGCAGAGGCTAAATAAACTCAAAAGTCTCAAACCCTTTTTTACAACTTGAGTTTGTCTCATGTACACTATACTATGCGACACTTATTTTTTCTCCTACCGCTATTGGTTTCATTGCCCTTGGCCGCTTTTCAAAGTAAAGGTAACCTCTCTGGTTACGTAACAGATTCAAAGACTGGCGAATCTATTCCCGGTGCCACAGTTCAAGTAGTTGAACTGCAAACTGGAGCCATTACAGATGCTCAAGGTTTCTACACTTTAGAAAACCTCCCGACTGAAACCTTTACCATCCAAGTTTCATTTGTGGGCTACGAAACTCAGAGCAAATTCAATGTAGTAATCCGTTCTGGAGGAAATCCAGATGTAAACTTCGAACTGAAAGAGACTGTCTCTGAACTTGGTGAGGTGGTAGTAACGGCCAATCCATTCCTCAAAATTGAAGAAACCCCACTTTCCATTCAAAAGCTATCTAGAGAAGAAATTGCCACCTACCCTGGCGGAAACAATGATATTGCCAAGGTTGTGCAATCCCTTCCTGGCGTATCGGGCTCAGTTGGAGGCTTCAGAAATGATATTATTATTCGTGGTGGCGCGCCTAATGAAAACGTCTATTATTTAGATGGAATTGAAATTCCGAACATCAACCACTTTGCTACACAAGGAAGTGCAGGAGGACCTGTAGGACTTTTAAATGTCAGTTTCTTTGAAGGAGTTACACTTTCAACCTCGGCCTTCGCTGCTCAATATGACAATGCACTCTCTGGTGTCCTGCAGTTCGACCAAAGAAAAGGAAACAACCGTGACTTTAGAACCAACTTCAGGCTGAGCAGTAGCGAAAGCGCCTTAACCTTTGAAGGCCCACTTTTTAAGGGAGATAATGAAGCTTCAAAAACCTCCTTTATTGCTTCGGCTAGAAGATCATATTTACAGTTTCTTTTTCAAGCCATAGACCTTCCCTTTTTACCAGATTATTGGGATTACCAATATAAAGTGACTCATGAAATTGATGAGTACAATGAAATTCTGGTAACAGGCGTTGGTTCCATTGATGACTTCAGCATAAACGTACCTGATGAGTATGATCCTGAGCAGCAGGCTACATTAGACCAGGTTCCGATTATTACACAACAGACTAACACCATTGGAGTAAGCTGGAAGCGCAGAAATAAATACGGAAAAGGCTTCAGTACGCTTTCTTTGAGCAACAATAGACTAGAGAATGATTTCAGAAGGTTCGAGGATAATGTAAATCAAACCGGTCTTTACCTTCAAAACCTTTCTACAGAAGCCGAAACTAAATTCAGGTATAACAGAACTCGTTTTAAAGGCAATTGGACCTTGGTAAGCACTGCTAGTTTGCAGTTTGTAAGCTATGACAACAACAGCTTAGACTTGGTCAACAGTAATAACTTTGACAACCGAATTTCCTTCACCAAATACGGAGCCTCATTTCAGGCGTCTTCAGCCTCAGCAAACGATCGACTCAAATACTCACTAGGTATCAGAGTTGATGGTAATAGCTTTACCGAGAGCGGCAATGATCTTTCAAAAACCATAAGCCCCAGATTTTCAGCTAGCTACACCTTCGACACACAAAAGAAGTGGTCTGTAAACGCATCTCTGGGCAGATACTTTAAGATTCCTCCTTACACCATTTTGGGCTACACTGAGGCAGGTTCATTGGTCAATAAAAATGCTGAGTATATAAGAAGTGACCATGCTGTATTAGGTCTGGAATATTTACTTAATCCGTCATCTAGATTCACCCTAGAGGGTTTCTTTAAAAAGTACGACAACTACCCTGTCTCATTGAGTCAAGGAGTTTCGTTGGCCAACTTAGGAGGCGATTTTTCTGTGCTGGGTAACGAAAACATTAGCAGTACTGGTGAGGGCAGAACTTATGGAATGGAGTTTCTTTATCAGAAAAAATTCACCAATAATTACTACGCAATCTTGGCTTACACTTGGTACAAAAGTGAATTTACTGGTTTAGATGGCGTATACCGATCTAGCGCTTGGGATAGTAATCACCTCTTGACATTCACTGGCGGATATAAGTTCGGCAACAACTGGGAGATCAGTGCAAGAACCCGATATCTGGGCCAAACTCCTTACGCACCTGTAGACCAAGCGGCTACTTTAGACAATTACCCTGCAATTGTTAGAGACTATGACAGACTCGGAACTGTTAGGCTGAATACTTTCAACCAGACTGACATCAGAGTAGATAAGAAGTGGAATTTCAACAAATGGACGTTCAATGTGTTCTTAGAATTGCAGAATGCGTTTGGTCAAGACATACCAAACGAACCAGAGTACGGACTAGACAGAGATGCTCAAGGTAACATCAATTCACCGAGGCAACTGGTGTTGATAGAAGATATTGACAACTCAGGCATTTTACCTTCTCTAGGGATAGTGATTGACTTTTAGAGGAGAGCTCGAAGTCAAAAGACCGAAGAGCGGAACGGAGGAAAAAACTTCATAGGTTAACCTATGGATTACTCTAGATACATCTAATTGATGTAAGTACTATAAATCAGTTAATGAAAAACACCTTTCGTAACGTATTCAGAGCGGCCTTATGCCTTTTCTTGTTCTTATTTGCAGTAGGTATAGTTTATATTTTTGGCAAAGGGCAATTCAATCTGACACAGGAAGACTTTATAATCTCCGCCTTGCTAGCAGGTATATCTGGTTTGGTGTCTGTTGCCCTCATCATTATACTCCGAATGATGAAGGCAAATTAAGGCTCTACTTGTAGCGAGACCATACAACAGTACGCCCAAACATTGGTGCACCTATATATCCCCTCACCTCAAGTTTCCCTTTCTTCATTTTAATTCTACAAGAGTAGGTTTTTCCACTTTCAGGATCATAGATTTCTCCATCTTCCCACTGATCATCATCAAAAACAAACCCTTTTATAAGGTTTAAGCCCACTATTGGCCTATCTCTTAGCTCCTTTTCAGGGTTTTCCTTATCTCGTTTCAGTGAACCATCTTCATTTTTAGGCTCCTTTAACCATACAATCTTGCCGTTGTACTTACCATTCTCTTTATAAACCTCAATTCGCGCCTTTCCTTCATCGGTTAACCAAGTACCCAAAATATCATCTGCTTTTTGGGCATGTGCCAGACTACTTAAGGCTGTCAAGGAAATAAAAACTAGTATCAATCTGTTAATCATAATGCAATATAGATTAGCATAAATTAAGCCAATAATAATTCTAAGAAATCTGAAACATGCGGTAAACAACACATCCCACTCCGTTCAATCCAAGATTTTCTATAAACAGTTCCATACCTACTAAATCGTTATTTCTACCGATTGTAGAGTCTTTCAATGTATTGAAAGAATTCTCTTTGAAAAAACACCTTTTTCAATCAATCTTTCAAGATAGGCGAAACCTGCCAACAAGAAGCTTATAACTCAATGAAGAAGACGCTCATTTTTTTTACTCTTTTTATTCTCGTTCACTTAGATAGTTACTCTCAAGAATACAGCATTAAAGATTTTAATCTTGATGGCAATATTGATGCTTGGTTCAAAGCCAATTTCGATTCCGCCAATGTTAAGCCAATGATCGGTGCTCTACCTATAGTTTCTCCACCAAGAAGGAGATCAAGCGTGTTTTTTGTAGAGAAATCTCAAGACTGGGTAACTGCAGATCTTACATATGATAGTCATTTCTACAGCAATGCTAAGCTTAGATATGACCTTGAGAAACAGGTAATATACATTCTTAATCCATTGAGTTTACAACCAATTACTCTCAATCAGAATCTAGTAAATAAAATAGAAACCGAGTTAGGAGTACTTAAAGCTAGGAAAGATTCAAAGGGCTATTATCTAGTTCTTTCAAAAGGAAATAATTTCTCGCTCATTAAAGAAAGCTCAAAACACTCAGTTGTAGAGGGAACCGAGTTTCAATACCAACGCGTAGACAAATACTACTTACTCTTCAGTGACAGAAAAGAGGTAATAGTAAATGCTCGATCATTACTGAAACGTTTCCCAGATTATAAGAAGGAAATAAAGAAGTTCATGAGAACAAAGGAATCGAGGCAGTTAAAAACCTTGGATAAAGAGAAGCATTTAATTCACATCGCAGAGTATTGTGATTCAATAATCACTTCATGAAACATTTTTTAATATTGATGCTTTTGCTTTCATGCTTGAAGGTTGCCGCACAAGACTTATCATTTACGTTCACCAATACTTATCAGGGCGCTAGCATTGAAAAAGTAATAGAAGACATAGAGAATAGTTCTAGCTATCGCTTTTATTACAAAACTGAATGGATAGACTCGCTTGAATTTAGTGGATCGTTTAATAAAGCACCACTAAACAACGTTTTAGCAAGTATTTTCGAAGGCACTCCTATAAGGCACCACATTGAAGCCAGAAAGATATACCTGACCAATGGCATAGACATTATAACCTCGCCACAACTAATCTCGTCTTTGGTGGCTCAGAGCAACACTGAAGAAACGCCTGAAGCAACCACACAAGAAGAATCAGGTAAAGAGATATTGTTTACCAAGGAATACAAAGGAGAAACCCAAAACGACAACGATCTAGAGAACTTTGTTTTTGAAATTGGAAGCCGTGCTCAATTCACAGCAGGAAAAACGTCTACTCTTGTTGGTTATGTAAAAGAAAAAGACACTGGAGAGCCTATTGAAGGAGCAATAGTATATACTCCAAATGGGAATAAGTCTGCCGTTACCTCAGCAGACGGATTTTACAGTCTCAATTTGGTTAGTGGCCAACATGTAATTCAGGTTCAGTTTACTGGTATGAAAAGAACGAAGAGAAACCTGATTCTTTTCTCTAATGGTCAACTGAATATTGACATGGAGGTTGATGTAATAGCCCTTAATGAAATTGTTGTTGAAGCAAACCGCGGAGCAAATGTTGAGCAACTAGCAACTGGCATGGAAAGGTTAAGCATAGAAGATTCCAAAACAGTCCCTGTTGTACTTGGGGAAAAAGACATTCTGAAAGTAGCGACTACTTTTGCTGGCGTTCAAACTGTAGGCGAAGGAGCGGCTGGCTTTAACGTTAGAGGAGGAAAATCAGATCAAAACCTTTTCCTTTTTGAAGGTGCAACCGTTTATAATGCATCTCACTTCTTGGGCTTCTTTTCCGTATTTAACTCAGATGCTCTAGAAGGCTTAGAGGTAATGAAAAGCGGAATTCCAGCTCGCTTAGGAGGAAGACTATCATCTGTTTTTGATATAACAGCCAAAACAGCAAACAAAGAGAAAGTTGGAGTGGAAGGAGGAATATCACCGATTACATCACGGGTTACTGCCGAAATTCCAATAGTAAAAGAAAAAGCCTCCCTCTTGGCTAGCGGACGTATTACATATTCTGACTGGATTCTTGAAAGCATTAAACATTCTGACTTTAAGAACAATAAAGTGTCGTTTAGTGATTTCATTGTGAAGTATGACCATGAGATAAATCAAGACGATAGACTAACCGTTGCAGGATACTATAGTAAAGATGATTTTCGTCTAAATTCAGACACACTCTTTTCATTCTCAGATTTTTCTTATGTGAACCAAATGGCTTCGGCCAAATGGGGGCACCGATTCGATGGAACATTTGATGCATCCCTTACCGCTACTTACAGTCAGTATAGCTATGACTTTGAAGCAACTCAATTGGCCGCAAATGCATTTTCTCAAGATTTTGGAATTAGAGAAATTGGAATCAAGTCAGATTTCAATAAGGACTTTAATGCTTTTCACTTCTTCAATTTTGGGCTAGAACTAAAAAGATACAGTATTAACCCAGGTACAAAAACCCCAATTGGAAGCGAATCTATTGCAACTAGAGTAGAATTAGATAGAGAACAAGGAATTGAAGGAGCTCTCTACTTCTCCGACAAACATGAGTTCAGTGATAAGCTAAGCTTCAACTATGGGCTCCGATACAGCTTCTTTACTTATTTAGGCCCTGGCACAACTAATCTCTATCTGGATAACGCACCGAAAAACGGAGATACTAAAATAGGTGAAGAAACACACGGAAAAGGTGAGTTCATCAAGACATATCATGGTCCGGAGTTTAGGTTTGCAGCTAGATACTTACTAAATGAATCCAGCTCTATTAAGCTTAGCTATGATAGGAGTAGACAATATTTGCACGCCCTTTCTAACAGTGCTTCACTTTCACCAACTGATTTATGGAGGCTCTCCAATACCTATATTAAACCTCAGGTTGGTAATCAACTGTCTTTAGGTTACTATAAAGACCTATTGGATGGAGAGTTAGAGAGCTCTGTTGAGATTTATGGTAAAAAGCTTAATAACCTGCTAGACTTTAAGACGGGTGCCGACTTTCTATTAAATGACAGAATAGAATCTATCGCATTACAAGGCCCAGGCAAATCTTATGGAGTAGAACTCTCTTTAAAGAAGTCTGGCAGGCTGAATGGTTGGTTCAACTATACTTATGCCAGAACTCTACTTAAACTGGATGGACAATTTGAAGAAGAAGTAGTTAATAACGGAAACTACTTTCCTACTAATTATGACAAGCCACACACCATTAACCTAGTTAGTAATTACGAAGTCACTCATAGGTTCTCGCTCTCTTATAACTTTGTTTATAACTCTGGGCGACCTATCACCTTCCCTACTGGCTTATACAGACTGAATGGTATAGAAATTCTTAATTACTCGGATAGAAACGAATATCGCATTCCAGATTACATCAGAATGGACATTGGCCTAACTCTTAAATGGGGGCACAGAGTCACTAAAGGAGCTCATTCATTTTGGTCGGTTTCAGTATATAATGTGCTAGGCCGTAAAAACCCGTTCTCTTTATATTTTGATTTGGATAGAGGTGAAGTAAAAGGATACAAATTATCCGTATTCGGTTCTCCTATACCTACCATCTCTTACAACTTTAAATTCTAATGGAGATGAAGCTTTACACTCAAAACAGCCAAAACTTTATAATTGCACTTGTTATCTTTTTCAGTGCAATTCAAACCAGTTTTTCGCAGACTGACAATGTTCGTGAGAAGGTCTTCATCAACTTAAACACACACGACTTGCTGGTTGGTGAAACCCTTCAATATGCCACATCTAGCATTAGCTATACGAACAACAAAATCTCTCACCTCAGCAAATATGTGTATGTAGAATTGATTGGAGAAAATGGGGTAATCTTTCAAAGAAAGCATCAATTGATTGAGGGAAAAGCCTATGGTGAGTTTTTCATTCCATCAGATATTGAAACCGGATCTTATTTTCTGGTGGCTTACACTCGCTGGATGCAGAATTTTAATGATGTATCTAAGTCTGAAATCTCTATTATCAACCCATATAAAGACTATATCAACCCACAGATTACCAATGAGAAACTTAATGTAGAATTTGGAACAACCTCTGGTCAGATTGTAGCAAATGTTACCAATAAGGTAATCTTAAAAGCTAGTAAAGGTGGAAAGCCAGTAGCTATAGAGGCAAGAGTTATAAATCAAGATGGAACTATTGAAGAGGTATCTACTGATAATCAGGGATTTGGTTGGTTTGAGATAAGCCCTAATGAGAACGAGTCTCTACAACTTTTGGTAGAAGGCCAAGGTGATGGCTTCAACTTCTTTGATTTGCCTAAACCAGTTTTAAACGGAATTGGCCTTAACATTACCCATGAGGAAAGAGTAATGCTTCTTCAACCTGTAGGAGCTGTCCAAAATGGTACTCTAACTATTTACCACCAAGGCAAATCAATAGTTGAGAGGAAGATAGAAACTAGATCACCAGTAAGAGTTCAAAGAGATGATCTCCCAAAAGATGTGTTCACCGTTGTTTTTAAAGATGCAAGTGGTAGAGAGCAGTTCAGATCTCCTTTATTCAATGTTGAGGTTTCTGAAAAGAGAATTAATAATGCCTTTACTACTCAAAGCTTAGCAACTATAGATCAATATTTACCTGCTGGCAATTATAGTATTAGTATTAGAAAAGCCTTCTCATCTGAAAAGCCACGTCAACATGCAGTTGCAGACCAGAATCACGTGGCTAATGGTTTACAAGAGTTACAAAACACATCAGTTTTCAGTGCTATCGAAGAGCAACCTTTACCTGAGAAGGTAGGCCTACTTCCCGAATATAGATACCAACTTTTAGAAGGTACTTTAAAGGCAGAAGACCCTGCAATTTCTGTTCAGAATAAGCATGTAATTCTAAGCCTTACAGGTGAGAATGATATGAATATGGCCATTGCGCGAACTGACGAAAAAGGCAGATTTGTACTTGAGTACGAAACCGTGCATAGAGGTTCAATGACACCTGCACACTTAACAATACCAGACTTTGAGCAATCTTATACTGTGGAAATAGAAGAAAATTTCATCAACAATCACAGCTTAGATTTTGAACCTCTAATTATAGATTCAACATATTACTCGGACATTAAGGAGAGAAGTATAATAAGCCAGATAGAGAATGCCTATTTTACTCCTATTACGGATACTATTGCTGTTAAAAATAATGTACCTCCTACTATCCCTTATTTTAATGCACACTACGAGTTTGATGATTATACTCGTTTTAAAACACTTAAAGAACATTTCGCAGAATACATTCAAGTTGCTGGTGTTAGAGAAAGGAAAGGCGAAAAAAGATTTGTACTCTATAGCTTAGACGAAGGCTTCACCTTTGAGACAGACCCAATGGTGTTCCTTGATGGCGTTCCGGTACCAATGAATGAAATTTTGGAGTTTAGCCCATATCGAATTAAAAGTGTAGATATATTTAATAGACGCTATTTTCTAGGTTCATTAGTAGCAGATGGAGTATTGAGCTTTCAAACATTGGAAGGCAACTTAGGTGGTTTTCAGTTCGATAGAAATCACATGGTGTTTGAGTTACTCTCTCCACAACCAGCTCCGAAAACTTCATATAATTCTTTTAATTCAGAAGATAGAGTACCAGATTCTAGAATACAATTGCTCTGGCTACCAGACTACAAAGTGAATAAAAATGAAACCGTACCTATACAGTTTCAAACCTCTGGAATTGCAGGTGAGTATAGAATGTACATCGAAGGATTCACCACCAATGGAGAACCTGTTTCAATCATCAATACATTTACCGTAAACGAGCTCGATAATGAATAAGATTAACGTGCATAAGTCATTGAAAATTTTCCTTCTAGCCTTAGCTTCCTTTGCTCTGGTTGCTTGTGTAGAAGAAATAGAAACAGAATCGTTTTCTTACGAAAAACTCCTAGTTGTAGACGCCAACATATCCAATATTACTAAAGCTCACCAGGTGCGGTTGTTCTATACCTCTCCAGTTGATCAAGAATCTCAAAGTGAATCTACTGCATTAAGCGGAGCCTCGGTTTGGGTAGAAAGTGAAGATGGCGATGTAGTGAACTTCACTGAGCGAAATGCAGGTACTTATGAGTCGCCTAATGATTTTGGAGGTACACTTGGTAAAAGTTACGCGCTTTTTATTGTAACTAATGAAGGAAAAAGGTACCAATCTACATTTGAGCAATTAGAAGAGGCTCCTGAGATCAGCCGCATCTACAACCGTTTAGGTGTAGAAGAAGCAGATTTAGCCACAGATCCAGTTCCTGGAGTACAGTTTTTTATAGATGTAGATGATGCAAGTAATGGAAGTCAGTTTTACCGCTATGAATGGAATGATGCTCATCAAATTATAGTGCCTTACATTAAGCGCTACGATTACCAAAGAAACTCATCTCCTTCCATAGTTCCCTATAACAAAGATGTGAGAGAGTGCTATAGAGAACAAAACTCTAGTCAACTCATTTTGGCAACCTCAACTATAAGTAATGGACAAATTAAAGAACTAGACATTAATTTCGCTCCTGCATCATTATTCGACCTGACAACAGCCTATAGTCTAGAAATTGTACAAAGAGCAATTACTCCAGAAGCCTACAGTTACTATAGAAAAATTGAGCTCTTCAACGAGTCGAATGGCAGCCTATTCGACAAACAACAAGGGGCAGTAATAGGTAACATGGTGAGTATAGATAACCCTAACGAGAAAGTTTTAGGTTATTTTGAAGTATCTGGAGCAACCAGTAAAAGAATCTTCATTGACCCTCTGGATTTCGACCCTGAGGTAGTTCCATATTTAGACCGAACCTGTGAGAAGTATTGGTCAATTCAATTTGAAGGATCAGTACCAGACTTCTATGAAGCAACAGATGTTGCTGAAGAAATGAGAGGTTCCGAAATTGCAATAAGAGGTCTTTATGAACTCTATGATTACGTAGAAGGTACTGGAGAGAAGCTATTCGCACATAAACTTTGCGTTAATTGTACCAGAAGTGGCGGGCTTGAAAAACCAGACTATTGGCAGTGATTTTTGCGAGCTGAAGGGAAACACATAAGTTATCTTCAACTATTTTTGGCAGATTGATCTATAAATCAATGGAGTCAATATTATATGTCTACCCATCAGCTACTTGGCCAAACACTTCATCTTCTTCCTGAAAAAGGTATTTTTTGGGAAGAAAAAAACTACCTCATCTTGGCCGACCTTCATTTGGGAAAAGCGGGGCACTTCCGCAAGTCAGGCATTCCTATCTCTGACTTAATTCATTCTAAAGACATCCTAATTCTGGATAAACTCATTGCCAAGTTCAAGCCTCAGCAAGTGATCTTTCTAGGCGACCTATTCCACTCGGATCATAACCAAGGCTGGGAAGTCTTCAAACGATGGATCAAATCTAAAGCGCCTTTGCCATTTAAATTAGTATTGGGCAATCACGATGTCTTAGACGAAAGTAGCTATAGAATCTCCAACCTAGAGGTAATGGAAAAACTCAGTCTCCACCCTTTCGACCTAACTCACATTCCTGAAGAAACTGAACTATATAACCTGGCAGGGCATATCCACCCCGCAGTGCGTCTTACTGGTAAAGGCAGGCAATCATTGCGCTTACCTTGTTTCTACTTCGGTAAAAAAAATGGACTCCTCCCGGCCTTTGGCAACTTTACAGGCACTGCTAAAATCAATATTGATAAAACCGATGCGGTTTTTGCTATAGCAGATAACAAAGTAGTTAGGGTTAATTAGGACATTAGGTGATTGGTCAATTAGGAATTTGGCCTGTAGAGTCCAAATAGGACCGTTTAACAGTCTTGCGGAGATCCAAAATGAATACTATTGAATTTTGTGGTAATCTGAAGGTTCTCAACACCGATTCAAATAAGAGAAAAGCTGTTTAAGCATTTAAGCGAAGTAGTGACTCAATTATTAAAGGATGTCATCTTCATATCTTTTGCAAAGAAAGAGATGACATCCTTTTTCAAAGAAACCTAAAGACACTATAGCCCTCTTATAGCTACTCTACCCTCAATGCTTTGACAGGATTAATTCGTGAAGCTCTGATGGCATGATATGCGATTACCATTAGCATCAATAAAAATGATAGCAATCCGCTGATAAGGAAAACCACAATTCCCACATCTATTCTATAGGCAAAATCGCTTAACCACTGATTCATGATATACCAGGTTATCGGAATAGAAATAACGAATGCTAGTAATAACTGAATACCAAACTGACGAACAAGAATATTCATGATTGTCATTGGCGAAGCACCAAGAACTTTGCGTATTCCAATTTCTTTAACCTTGGTATTGACGACCAAAATAGTAAGTCCTAACAAACCAAAGGAAGCAATAAGAACACTGATTATGGTGGCAATTCCCGCGATTTTATTCACCCTAGCTTCGTCTTCATACATCAACTTCAAACGCTCATCTACAAAGTCAAAAACGAGCTCTTCATTCGGAAAAGTCTCGGCCCAAACATTCTCCAGAAGCGCTTGAACGCCTAACAAACTCTCACCTTTATATTTAAAAAACACTTTCGGAATGGGGTAACTATCGAAGGTCAAATCGCTGATACCTTGGGTAATTGGCTCACTATTTTGAGAAATAACAAGTGGCTCAACTTGGGTATGTAATGACTGAAAATTGAAATCTTTAGTAACCCCAATAATAGTATGTTTCCCAAACTCTTCACCTGGTAACTTTTTGCCAACGGGATCTTCCGTTCCAAAGAAATACTCTGCAGCAGACTCATTGATAAGAATAGATTCTCGTTTATCAATCTCCAAATTCGGGTCGAAATCTCTACCAGCAACCATCTCTATTCCAAAACCAGAAATGAAATATGGGTCGGTTAATACCAAGTGAAACTGACGGAATTGATCATTGAGGTCTCTGAAACCCATGGTTGTCCACCCAGGTGTTCCGAAAATATGCATTGTTGCCCCTAAATCGGTTACCTCAGGGTATTGGCTTAGCTTCGCTTTGATGATTTCTGCATTCTCAAATCCAGAATCGATCTGTCGAAAAATGCCCTCACTTCCATCTTTAGGATACATGTTTAGGTAAACCATAGCCTCTTTCTCATAGCCCACATCAGAATTTTGAAGAAAATTCAACTGTTGTTTCATAACTAAAGAGCCAGAGATCAGGAAAATGGTCAGCAGCAACTGAAACACAATCAGCGCTTTGCGAAGCACACCTACTCCTCTTCCACCCGAAGAACCTCCACGAATTATGGCTATAAGTTTAAGGTTTGAGAGCACAAAGGCAGGGTAAATACCCGTAGCAATTCCGACAAAAAGAACAATTAGACCATAAACGGCAATGCTTTGCGCATCTACTGGAATCTCTATTTGGGTTCCTGCCAAGTGGTTGAAAGTTGGTAAAAGCGCGTAAGCTAAACCGATTCCTACTAGGGTTGCACAAGCTGTAATTAGAATACTTTCGGACAAATACTGCCAAATTAAGCCTCCTTTTTGAGCACCAACTACCTTTCTAATACCAACCTCCTTGGCTCGTCTAATAGATTGACCAGTTGAAAGAGTGGTATAATTAATACATGCCATAATGAGCACCAATAGCCCTATGGTAGCCAAAACGTATACATAATTGGGGTTTCCGACAGGATAAGCGGATGCTGGAAAATCTGGGTTTAGGTGAATATCCTCTAACGGTTGAAGACCAAGTACATACTGTCCCTCCTCGATATCATCGCCCAAAACAGAATTAATCATTGCAGGAAACTTCGATTCTACTGCGTCTTGAGCGGTGTTTTCCTTCAACAAAACAAATGTCTCAGGGCCTATATTGAACCATGCCTGCTGAGCTCTTGCGCTGTAGAACCGTTCCATATCTTCATTCGATACAATCATATTCATCTGAAAGCCTGTATTCTTAGGCATATCAGGAATAATCGCTGAAACGTTGTAATTCACCTTTTCAGACCCTAACTGAACGGTAAGCGTCTTTCCCACCGGCTCATCAGAACCAAAGTATTTTAAGGCATATGACTCCGTAAGTACAATGTCATTTCTGCCTAGCGCATTGGCCTGATTACCCTTTATCAGTTCGAATGAGAACACATCGAAGAAGTTATTGCTGACCATTGCAATACGTTCATTCAACCTATTCTCACCCTCACCAACCAAATAGTTTCCATAGTCTACCAAGGTTATGGCTTCTACCTCTGGAATGTTCTCTTCTAAGGTTGGTGCAAGCGGTAAAGGAGAAGAAGTGTAGAAAAACCGCTGTCCCTCTCCATAGTCTTCTTCAGACCATGTACGATAGATTCTATCTCCATTTTCGTGGAACTTATCAAAGCTAACTTCCTGCTTAACATAAAGCGAGATGAGAATAAAGCAGGCCATTCCTATGGCTATACTACCTACATTAAGAACGGTATTGGTTTTCTGCTTCCAAAGCACCCTAGCCGCAATTTTGAAATTGTTTCTTGTCATTTGAATGAAATTTGAGTTTGACTTTTTGATTTGTTTAATGTTCGAAAGGCGAAAAAACCTGAGCACATCCCAATGGAAAAGCAGCTTAGCCTTTGCCGGACTTTCCTCTACCCTTCTTTCGAAGAGTTCGAATACATCGCCTTCAATTTCTTCTAAGAACTCGCTTTTGCAGTAAAGCTGTAAGAAGCGTCTGGCGAGTCTGGGAGGTGATATTTTCCTGTTAATACTCAAGATTGACCGAATGAGATATCAGGAATTCTGTTGTAAAGCTTTGCACGCATAGACTGTGCATCGTCTAATGCTTTTTTACCGTAGCTGGTTAATTCGAAGTAACGTTTGCGTCTGCCACCTCTTTCGTTAGTGGCTCCACCCATAAAGCTCTTTACAAAGCCTTTATCTTCTAGCCTTCGCATAGCAGAATGAATGGCAGAAATATTTACTGACCTACCAGTTTCACTTTTAATATCATCCATAATGGCCACTCCATAGGCCTCTGGATATAATGCTCCTACCGTGAGCAAAACCAGTTCTTCAAATTCTCCGAGATATGTTCCTTTCATATTAGCGCAACATTAGTTACACAAATATAAAAGAAATATTTCTTTCACTTATGTACAACTAATTAACACCTGTTAACTGAAAGAAAGGATTGAACTGTTTAAATACTGAAGTGAACTGTCTAGTACGTTGCCAACAATTGCCAGTTTAGAAGGAATACAAGCTAAAAAAGACTGTCATCTATCCGCCTGATTAGAAAAGGCTAGTTCCTGATAGGCTAATTCTATCGAATCTATGCCAACTTCATTACCGTCAGACTTTAGGTCTGTCGAAGAAATTTTAGTAGGCCACGCATTTATAAGAGTCCAAGTAATGACTACTTTCCCAATTTCATCTATGAGTTTAATAGTTACTGTTCGTCTTTTGATTGTATTCAATTTAAGCTCATCGTATAATTTCCAAAATGAACCTGAGTTCAAGAAGACACCTCTCTTTAAAGTAACGTTTCCATACTTGGCAATTCCTGGCATTTTCACTGGACCAAAGTCAGGGCTATCGCCTTTTCTATACTCTATCAACTGAGTCTCAGAATCCAGGCCTGATACTTCTTGAAACAAGATATTCTGCACAATATCTCCCCAGTCTACCCTAAACCTGTAATTCGGCATTGGCCATCCCTTGCTATTCGCTGAACTATTACTGCTCATACTTTAAGACGATTGTTGTTGCTGTTCTAGGCTTATAACTATGTATTCCGCAGGGAGAACAACCGCCAATTTTACAATTACCCTTAAGGTGCCATTCATTATGTCTTCAGCAGTTATTGAGCTTCCAAGACCAACACTTATCGAAAAAGCATCATCCGATTTTGCCCCTTGAAGTGCCCCTTGTTTCCAAATGTTATATAGAAAGCTACTAATCATGCTTTTAATAGCAATCCATGTGTTTGCATCATTCAGTTCAAAAATGTAGGCTTTCATTGCTAATTTTATTGACTGCTCAATCATAGTGATTGTCCTTCTTACATTGATATACCTCCAGTCTGGGCTATTTCCGTCTAGAGTTCGAGCTCCCCAAACTAAAACTCCCCGCCCCATGAATGCACGAATAGCATTGATAGACTTTCCTGTCAAGGCATCTACATTGAGATCCGCTTGCATCGATTCGCTAATATTTAAAGTAAGAGCGCTAGTACTCATCACTGCAACATTGGCCGGAGCTTTCCAGACTCCGCTGTTGTTGTCTACATTGGTATAAACGCCTGCCATAGCGCCACTAGGTGGAAGCGTATTGATTTTCTCAACTACTATTTTCATCAATTGCCTATATGGCAAACAGATGCTACTTAACATACTGCTTATTTGAGCTTCTTCCTCATCTGGATGATTCTTGAGTGTATTTATAATCTGTAACGCTTGTGCATTTGGGCTTCCCGAGTTGCTTACAAAGTTTGTTAAGAACTCTAAATCGCCATTATTGACATTGTGGTAACTTACTTGATTCTCTGCCGTCACCGTGGTGATTAAGAAAGGATAATAGACCGCACCATAACTAAGCCCATTGGTGCCAACAGCAGTTCTAAAACTTTCAATGTCTTCTGTGTACAGTTTAGGATCTGGGGCTTCTCCACCTTTAACATCTAAAATGGAAACTGCTGTCCGCACTTCCATATTCTGTTTAAGCATGGTCTGCATGAGTGTGCTATTATCTACCTTATTCAACAAGGTAGCTTCTGGCACTACATACATAGTAACCTCTGGTTCTTTTTGTAAGGCACTAAGTCCATTTAAGAGCTCTGAAAGCTTAACATTCGGGTTTTCTAATGGAGCCCCTAGTGCCTTGGCTTTACCAGATGGTTTTCCATAAGAACCTACAGAAACGATATAGGCCTCACCGCCTCCATTCTGGTAAAACAATTGAATACTGTTATATAAATAGTATATAGTAGCAGGGTCTGGCTCTATAGCGTAGTCTTTGCCTTGAATGTAATGGGATTGGCCATTTTCTGCCTCTTTTTCCAATTCAGACACATAGTACATTGGTTTATGCTGAGTAGCATTTTGGTCTGCATAGCCGAAAAAAGTTAAAAACTCCATCAGTGAACAAACCTTCACTGGCCTGTTTAGGTATGATTTACCTTCATACTCTGTTCTGGAGGTATAACCTATAAACGCTGGAATAGCCGTTGGTACTTCTTGAACTGAGTTAGGAAATGCGTTTACCTCTTTGATATAGACTCCAGGAGTCTTAATGGTTTTAGACATGTTTGTGTTTATTGATTTCAGTTTCAATATATGCCTATACACCTTTTAAACCAAGCTTAAACGAAAAGAGGCTGTCTTAAAAGTTAACTGTCATTCCCGACTCCGATCGGGAATCTCCGAAAAGTAGCTACAAAGGCCATTAAGGGATTCCCAGTCAAGCTGGGAATGACGAAGATCTTAGCTTTTGAGACCGCCTTTCTGATTTCATGACGTACTAGGCTAATCTACTCACTTCTGAGTGAATTGACTGGGTTAGAATTAGCTGCTCTAATTGCTCTGTAACTGACGGTAAGCATTGCTACCAAAAGTGTACCTAAGCCAGCTATTAAAAACACACCAAAGCCTAAACCTACTCTATATTGAAAGTTTTGCAACCAGTTGTTCATGATCCAATAAGCTATAGGCGAAGCGATCAAAAATGCGAGTAAAATCTGCTTAGTGAAAGCACCTGATAGGAGCATGAAAATCTTCCATTCGCTAGCTCCAAGTACTTTTCTAATTCCCAGTTCTTTCACTCTTTTCTGAATAGTGAACGATGCCAGTCCAAAAAGTCCAAGACAAGCAATAAATATACTTAGTGCAGCACCCACCTTAAAAATAACACTAGCCTGCCTGTCAGATTCATAGAAAATCTCTAATTGCTCATCTAAGAAATGATGTTCCATTACAGTTCTGGTATCAAACTGTTCGTGAACTACTCTTGCCGCCTCGATAACTTCTTGCATATTAGAACTATTCACCTTAAGCACGAAGTAATCTATCACTGAAGCACGATTATTCCATGCCCCCACAATCAAGGGTTCAATTTTAGTGTGAAGCGATTGAAAATTGAAATCTTCCATTACACCAACCACAGTATATTTACCTCTACCTGCATTGAGGGAAAGCTCTAGTGATTTGCCCACAGGATCATCCAGATTGAGCATTTCTACCGCACTCTGATTAAGCATAATTTTGGTGCTATCTGAGGCGTCATTACCAGTAAAGTTCTCCCCTGCCGTTAGCTTTATCTCGAAGGTGCTAAAGGCATCTGGATCGAAGCTCATGTAGTAGGCTTCTGTAGAATCTACCAATACTCCAGCAGGGTCTATTGTATTTACCCCCACCCGATTTATATTCTTCCATTCGCCTGGCACTCTAGATGTTACAGCCACTTTTTCAACCCCTGGTATTTGAGCAAATTCATTCTTCATGGTTTTGAAGACAGGTCGTACTGCTCCATTATTAATATCAATAACTAATAGGTTGTCTTCATTAAAGCCTAAGTTTTTATTTCTGATAAAGCTCATCTGATTAGAAACCACCAAGGTTGAAATAATCAGTACAGTAGAAAGCACAAACTGAAACACCACTAAGGCTTTTCGAATGTTGAAGGCTCCACCTTTAACCTGCTCTCCTTTTAGAATATTCACAGTCTTGAAGCCTGTCATAAACAGTGCAGGGTAAATGCCAGAAATAAGACCAATAACCAAAGTTAGTCCAAGTAGAATATCTAGGTAATTCAATAAAGCCATCCAGCTGAAATCATAATTTCTACCTGTCAGCTGATTGAAAAATGGCATAGCAATGTCAGTAAGTGCTACAGAAATAAACAGACCTATGAATGCTATGATCAGAGATTCCGTGAGAATTTGAGTAATTAACTGCCTTCTATCTGCTCCAACAACCTTTCTAATTCCAATTTCTTTAGCTCTGAAAACGGCCTTAGAGGTAGCCAAATTCATATAATTAACGGCCGCAATCACCACTAGAAATATGGAGATAAATATGAATATGGTAATGTAAGTTCTGTCGCTTTTAAATCTGGCAATATCAGACTCAATCTCTGCAGAATTGAAATGAATATCGGCCAGAGGCTGTAAATCGAATGAGACGAAGGCCGCCACGGTTGGTGGCAAATTAGACTGAGCTAAATCTAGCGTCTTCTGCTTTAGAGCTTCTAAATCTGCATCTGGCGAAAGCAATAAATAAGAGCTCGAAAACTCAAAAGCAGTCCAAGACCTAATAGTTTCCATGAGCTGAGGGGGCAACAATTCACTAAAGAACATATCAGCAAATAGATGCGAGTTATCGGGAATATCTTTTAAAATCCCTGTGACTTTAACATCGCCTCCTTGGGTCTGAATTACCTCGCCAAGTGCATCTAGCGAACCAAACAAGGCCATGGCTTTAGATTCAGAAATAATAACCGATTTAGGCTCTACTAAAGCAGTTTCCTCATCACCTCTCACCAACTCAAAATCGAAAACCTCTAACAATTCTGGTGTAGAAAAAAAGAAATCACGGTCGGAATAATTCTGACCATCGATGGTATAATTAATTTGGTTACCATAGCGATAGAGTGTCACCTGATTCTCCACTTCAGGTAGCTGCTCTTCCATAGTAGTAGCCAACACCATGGGGTTAGCCCCATAGTGTCTACTTGGTTCTACATTGGTTTGAATAGTGATTGGTCTAACAATTCTATCATAGTTAGTATGCATTTTGTCAAAGCTGAGTTCGTCTTTCACAAAAGTGAGAAACAGTGTGGCACCAGAAATGCCAATAGCCAGACCGATAATGTTAATGAAAGCATAGCCCTTATTCTTCCAAAGGGTTCTAAATGCAACTTTAAAATAATTTTTAAGCATTGTTGTTGAGTTTAGTTGCTTCTCGTAGAAGAGAAAGCATAATGACCTATTCTGCCCTAAGTGTACTTGCCGGATTAGACCAAGCTGCTTTTACAGCCTGCACACTAACAGTTAATAAAATAATGACCAAGACCAGAGCCCCTGCTAACAAAAAGCTGGTAGCTCCAATATTTATGTGGTAGGCAAAGCCTTCCAACCACTGATCTATGGCATAATAAACCAGTGGAACCGATACCAAAAAGGCAATGACAAACAGCCAAACAAACTTACTGTTGACCACCCAAACCAATTGATTTACTCCTGCACCAAGCACCTTTCTGATGCCTATTTCTTTAATTCTTCTTTCAATTGTAAAGGTTGTCATGCCATACAATCCTAAGCAGGAAATAACCAAACAGATTACCGAGAACGTTTTGATGGCACTTTCCAAACGCTTTTCCTTAGCGTAATAAGCTTGTAGGTTATCTTCTAAAAACCAATATCCCATAGGATACTCTGGCTCAACTTTGTCCCAAACAGTCCTAGCATGATTCACGGCTTCGGCTTTATGGGTTGGGTCTACCTTAAGTGTCCAAAACCAATTCATTCTTGAGTTGAGCATAAAAATAGCAGGCGATACCTTAGAGCGAAGCGACTTAAAGTTGAAGTCTTTCACTACACCGATAATTGAAACAGGAACGCCATCTGCTCCCCAAAGCCTTGCCTTTTTACCAACAATGTCTTCTAATCCATTAGCTCTAACAAATGCCTCGTTCACTACAATAGATGCCGTATCACTCTTAAGGTAAGGGTTGAAAGTTCTTCCATTAATCAGTTCTAACTCCTGCAGCTGAATAAATTCATCACCTACAGTAAAGAATGTGGCAACCGGAGCATCTTTATAGCTCTGGCCTTCTAAAAGAACAGGGCCAGAATTATTGGTGGTTTCAAAACCAAGTACATCTACACCAGTTGTGGCTCCAAGAATGTACGGACTCTTTAAAAGCTCGCTTTTAAATGTAGCCAGCTGAGCACCTACTTTGGGAGAATTGTTGGGTATAATTAGAATATCATCTTTACTAAAGCCAAGGTCTTTGCTGTTAATGAATCTCGACTGTTGCACTATCAGCAATACTGAACTCACCAACACCAAAGTGAAGAAAAGTTGAATGCCAACAAGGAAGTTTCTTAGGCCAGCACCTCTCAGAAAGCCTTTTGCATTTTGACTCCTGAGTGACTCTGATGGTCTAAAACGACTCAACACCAAGGCAGGATAAAGTCCAGAAAGTAGTGTAACCCCTACTAAAACTGACACCAACATTTTGAGGAACAACGGATTATTGATTAAAGAAAATCTCAACTCTGTTTCCATTAGGTTTTCGAAAGCAGGCAGGGTTAAGTCTGTTACCAAAACAGATAGAACAACGGCCACAAAAGACACCAAGAAGGCTTCACCTAAAAACTGGACAATCAGTTGCTTTTTGAAAGCTCCGAACACCTTTCTCACTCCAATTTCTTTGCTTCTTGTAGCAGCTTTTGCCGTAGCCGCATTAATATAATTCATGCATGCTATTAGCAATACAAAGGCTCCAATTACTCCTAAAATCAAGATATTCTGCTTGTTCCCTTTATTAAAGCCTTCATCGAATGACACATCATTCGAGTTGAAATAAATGTCTTGAATAGACTGAAACTCATAATTCTCTCTTGCCAATTCTTCTACTACATCGGGTCTGTCTTTATAGTAGTCTAGGTAATGCTGTTTAATAAGTTTAGAAGCGTCATCTGGGTCAGTATTTGGAGCTAGTTTAAAGTAACCATAAACCGAACCAGCAAACCCCTCACGCATAACGAGATAGTCGTTAATTTCATCTCTCACCTCAAAGTTTACCAGAAATTCAAAGTCTACATGAGAGTTCTTTGGGTCTTCTACTACACCAGTTACCTGAAGTGTAAAACCCATAGTACCTGAAAACTTAATTGTTTCACCCATCGGGTTAGCATCCCCAAAAATCTTTTTAGCCATGCTTTCGGTAATAACCACATCGTTTGGACCAGCTAAAGCTGTAGCCGGATTCCCCTGAAGCAACTTAAAGTTGAAGTAGTCGAAGAAATCTGCTTCAGTAAAGAAAAGGTCTCTGGTTTTAAATCTAACGTCTTTATAAGCCACTAGCAATGGACCTGCACCATGGTTTCTAGCCAGTAGAACATCTTCAATACCAGCTATTTTCTCAGGAAACTCTTCCAAAGTTTTAACACTGATAATCCCGAATTTTCTGGTTTCACCATCGCCAGTTTGCTCTTCATATAGAAAACGATAGAAGTTTTCGCTGTGAAATTGATCATAGCTCAACTCATTTTCTACATAAAGCATAATGAGACAAAAACAGCTTATACCCAGTGTTAAACCAAATACATTCAGAAAAGCGTAAACCTTATTTCTGAGTAAGTTCCTATAAGACGTGATGAAATAATTCTTCAGCATAACAATTCAATTTCGGCACAAGCTATGCACAGTATATACCAAACATTTTAGATGTTGAATATCAACCACTTAACCCTAAACCACCAGATTAAATACTTTATAAATGTCCAGCAGCAAAACACAACTGCCCAAAAATGGGCACTTTTCAATAACTTGCGTAGAGCAAACCCATGAAACAGAAGGCCAAAATACTCATACTAGATGATGATAACTACGTTCTGTTATCGCTTCGCATTTTACTAGAACAACATTACACCGATGTAAGAGGTATAAACTCTCCCACTCAGCTAACGACCGCTTTAGCCGAAAACGAATTCGACATTGTTGTGCTAGACATGAATTTTTCGGCTGGCGATACTTCAGGTAAAGATGGGCTGAAATACCTCCAACAGGTAAAAGACGCCAACCCTAATACCTCTATTTTACTGCTTACAGCCTATGGAGAAATCAATCTGGCAGTTGAAGCTATGCGACTGGGCGCTTACGATTTTCTTGTAAAGCCTTGGGAAAACGAGAAACTGTTGGCCACAATAAAAACTGCATTTGAACTAAACTCTGCTGCTAAAAAGATTGAGCATTTAGAAACTGAAAAGTCCGTTCTCTTGCAAGAACTAAATGCTCCTTTCAATGAGATTATCGGGGAATCTGAGGCCATAAAGAAAGTATTTAGCCAGATTGAAAAAGTAGCCAAGACTCAAGCCAATGTACTAATAACTGGTGAAAACGGTACTGGTAAAGAACTAGTAGCTAGAGCAATTCATAAGGCCTCCGACAGAGCTAATGATATTTTTCTAAATGTAGATATGGGCGCCATTAGCGAGACTCTGTTTGAAAGCGAACTATTCGGCCATAAAAAAGGAGCCTTTACAGATGCTAAAGCAGATAGAACTGGTAAGTTCGAAGCGGCTAACAATGGCACGCTATTTTTGGATGAAATTGGCAATTTACCCCTTCCCCTTCAGGCCAAACTTTTACGAGTAATCCAAGATCAAAAAGTGACCAAGGTTGGGGATAATAAGGAGATTGACCTTAACATTAGGCTGATATGCGCCACTAATGCCAACTTACCGGAACTAGTAAAGACTGAGGCCTTTCGCCAAGACTTGCTTTTCCGAATAAATACCATAGAAATTCATTTACCTCCTTTGCGCGAACGGCAAGAAGACATTCCTGTTTTGGCTCAGCATTTTCTAAATATCTATAAACAGAAATATAAAAAACCTGGGCTATTCGTAGCTGACTATGTTTACAACAAACTTCAGAAATACGATTGGCCAGGAAATATCAGGGAGTTGCAACATGCCATAGAGCGTGCAGTCATTATGAGTGATGGCAAGCAGCTACAAGTCAGTGACTTTAACCTAAAGGACACTAATGAGACCGAAATAGAGGCGGTAGACTCATTTAACTTAGACCAGATTGAAAAGTGGGCCATAGAATCGGCCATTAAGAAACATCAAGGCAACATTAGTCATGCCGCTCAAGAATTAGGCTTAAGCCGAGGCGCACTTTACAGAAGAATGGAGAAATATGATCTTTAGAGACTATAAATTTCAGATTGTATTTCGACTGGGCATTCTGACCCTTCTTGGTTATGGCTTGCTCTATTACACCTTTATAGATGTTAACTACATTAGAGTCTTCTTTCTGGGCATTTTTAGTCTCATTGTACTCATAGCTCTTTTCTATTATCTGATCAGGGTACACAAACTGACTTCTAGTTTTCTAGATGCCATTCTGAACAACGATTTCACTGTAAAATACCCAGAACAGCACGAGAATAAGTCTATCAAACAGCTTTTCAGAAAGTTCAACCTTGTTAATGAGCGGTTTTCTCAGAGCATTCAGGAACAAGCCAACCAATACCAGTATTTGCTAGCCTTAATTAATCAGCTAAAAATAGCAGTTGTGGCCTTTGACGCTCGAGAAAGGGTTCACGTGGTCAATTCAGCGTTCAAAGAATTGGTGAATGAAAAAGAAGTAATCAGAATGAGCTCACTAAAGAGCTTATCACCACATCTCTACAAAGAAGTAATAAGCTTAGAGCCAAACCAGCAGAAGGTTGTAAAAGCTGTTATCGGCAACACTACCCATCAGTTTTCGGTTGCTGCATCTATCTTTAAGCTGAGGCAAAAGCAATATACACTAGTTTCTATGCAAGACATTCATTCGGAGTTAGACCAGAATGAAATGCAGGCATGGCAGAAACTCATTCGTGTACTCACTCATGAAATCATGAATTCTGTAGCACCTGTGGTTTCACTTTCCGGCAGTTTGGAAAGCATAGTTCAAAGCACGAACACCAACAGCTTTGAAGAAAACAAAAAGACTTTGCTAGAAGGTATGGACGCGATAAAAGTGAGGAGTCAAGGTTTAATGAACTTCACGCAGGCTTATAGAAAACTTACAAGAGTACCTGCCCCTAACCTGAAAGAGGTGGAGGTGAGCAAATTTCTTCAACCAATAGAAACACTATTCAGGCAAAGCTTAACGGAAACAGATATTAAATTCACTGTTCAAGCTAACGGTAATGCCAATCTATTGCTCGATCCGGACTTAATGCAGCAAGTACTGATCAACCTTTTAAAGAATGCTCAAGAGGCCGTTAAAAGCACAAATGGTGAAATCCGCTTGACTTACAACAGTCAGCCTGACGGCCAAACAACTCTTATTGTTTCAGATAATGGAACAGGGATTCCAGAAGAAATTGCAGACCAAATATTCATTCCTTTTTACACTACAAAAACCGAAGGCTCGGGTATAGGACTCAGTTTAGCCAAGCAAATTATTCAACAACATGGTGGTCAGTTGACCTTTGAAACAAGTAATAATGGCACTTCTTTTTACATCAAGTTGTAATGCTTGCTTTCTGCTTTGGCTCTTTTAATTAGTTTTGGGAGAAATTTTGTGAGTAGATGAAGAAGATACCGAGAATAGCACTCATCCTAATAATCATTTTTGCCAATATTGGGTGCGATCAAATTACTAAAGACCTAGCTCGAAAGAACTTGGAATACCACAAAACGGTAGAAGTGATTGGAGAATACTTGGTGCTCACAAAAGTTGAAAATCCGGGTGCATTTCTAGGCATGGGTTCCGACCTATCTCCTATTCTGAGAACACTATTGCTCCTAATTTTACCAGGTATAGTGATGGTTGCGGTTACGGTTTATCTGTTCAGAAATAAGGAAATGAGCATGATTAACCTATGGGCACTTTCCTTTATTGTTGGTGGTGGAATTGGCAATCTTTACGACAGAATTCTTTATGGGCAGGTAACAGACATGATTTTCCTAGACTTCCAATTTGCTCATACTGGCATATTCAATATGGCAGATGTTTCTGTAATGGTAGGAACTGGTCTGATTTTACTCGATCAATTTTTGCCGAAAAAGAAAGAAGAAGGTAAACTACAAGAGTCCTAAGACACTCCTTTTAAACTTCTTATCAATTTAACGTATACCTGAAGCTTTTCATTAGAAAAGACTACAGTACTCTTATGTTCAACATACAGAGGCGTGTGTCTGAATTTTTAACTTTTAGATCTCTCCAGTCTAAAATACAAAGAGTAATAACAGCAGTATAATGAGCACAACAGCCACCCAAACTGAAACTTTAGACTGCTTAGGAAACTCATACTGACAAATAGGACAAACCTCCTCATCAGAATCTACCTGCATGGCGCAAGAAGGACATTCTTTAGTTTTATTGCTCATTGTGCCGAATTAAACTCATTTCTGAATCCCTCACAAATAAGAATTTCCAGTATCAGGTTGAATTATTTATCTAATTAAATAGTTAGACTTACTATATGTTTTTTTTAGCCATATCTAAAAAGTATATTTAAGGCGAAATTCATAGCAAGTGTATAGTCTATCTGAAGAAAACTACCTTAAAGCCATTTACCATCTTTCCAATCATGGGCAAGACAGTGTAAATACCAATGCCATAGCAGAAGAAATGAAAACTGCACCCGCTTCGGTCAGTGATATGATAAGAAAGCTATCAAAAAAGAAACTAGTTGATTATCAGAAATATAGAGGAGTAAACATCTCTACTAAAGGGAAAGACATTGCTCTAAAAGTAATTAGGAAACATAGGCTTTGGGAAGTATTTCTGGTAGAAAAACTGAATTTCCATTGGGATGAGGTACACGAGATTGCCGAACAGCTTGAGCATATTCAATCTCCAGTGCTTATTAGTAAACTAGATGAGTTTTTAGATTTTCCGAAGCACGACCCACATGGCGACCCAATTCCTGATGATGATGGCAACTTTGCTACGGTTAAGAAGGAACCTCTGTCTGAAATTGAGGAAGGAAAGAGTTGTAAAGTGGTTGCTGTAAACGACTCAAACTCTGCATTCCTAAAGTACCTAGACAAAGTTGGCATCTCAATAGGTACTAGCATTCATATTAATGAGCGCATTGAATTCGATGGCAGTATGGAAATCACGCTCAATAAAGAAAAGAGCCTAACCATTTCTCAAATAGCCGCTCAAAACTTACTTGTGACAACAGCATAATGAAGAAATACTTAATCATATTATTAGTGGCATTTGCCCTATGGTCTTGCGGTACTACCAACCAAGAAAACTCTGGTAAACTGAATATTGTGGCAACAACTGGCATGGTAGCCGATGTAGCCAAGAATGTGGGCAAAGACTCCGTAAATGTAACGGCATTAATGGGGCCAGGTGTAGACCCACATCTTTACAAAGCTACTCAGGGAGATTTGGGCAAGCTACAAGCAGCAGACATCATCTTATATAATGGGCTTCATTTAGAAGGTAAAATGGGTGAAGTTTTTGAAAAACTAGAACGTATAAAAACGGTAGTCCCAATAGCTAGAAGCATTAATGAAGCCATGCTTCTTGACGACCCTGTGTACCAAGGCACTTTCGATCCACATATCTGGTTCGATGTAAGCTTGTGGATGCAAACGGTAGTAGAAGTAACAAACACTTTAATTGAGGCTAGACCAGAATTGGCAGACTACTTTAAAGCCAATGCGGATGCCTACAGAGCAGAACTAGCAGATTTGCACGAATGGGTAATTAATGAAATGCAGAGCATCCCTCCCTCTAAACGAATTATGATCACTGCTCACGATGCTTTTAGCTACTTCGGAAGGGCTTATGGCATTGAAGTAAAAGGTTTGCAAGGCATATCTACCCTCTCAGAATTCGGATTAAAAGACCGGGTAGACCTGATCAACTTTATAGTAGACAAGCAAATTAAAGCGGTGTTTGTAGAAACATCCGTTTCAGAGAAAAACATCAAAGCCATTGTAGAAGGCTGTGCTCAAAAAGGGCACACGGTAGAGATTGGCGGAAACCTCTTTTCTGATGCAATGGGTGCAGCAGGTACAGCCGAAGGAAACTATGTAGGCATGGTAAAATCTAACGTTCGAACCATAGTTGAAGCGCTTAAATAGTGATCAGAAAGCAGGATAACTGTTTTATGTTTTCTGATAACGAATAACTGAAATACATGAGAATAGAAGCGAAAGAACCAGTTGTTGAATTTCACGACCTCACGGTTTCTTACCACAAGAAACCAGTGTTGTGGAATATTGATATGACTTTGCCAAAAGGTGCCTTGGTGGGCATTATTGGACCGAATGGTGCAGGAAAATCTACACTCATAAAATCTGCCATGGGCTTGTTGCCCTTAGCCTCTGGCTATGTAAAGATTTTTGATGAAGCCTTAGACGATGTTCGGCACAAAGTGAGCTATGTACCACAGCGAGAAAGCGTAGATTGGGACTTCCCTACTTCTGTGCTAGATGTGGTGCTAATGGGCAGATATGCCAAACTTGGCTTGCTATCTCGCCCAAGAAAGGCCGATAAAGAAATGGCGCTCAACTGTTTGGCAAAGGTAGGCATGGAAGCTTACGTAAATCGCCAAATTTCTCAGCTTTCGGGTGGGCAGCAACAGCGCGTTTTCTTAGCAAGGGCTTTAGCTCAAGAAGCTGAGCTTTACTTTATGGATGAACCTTTTGCCGGAGTAGATGCCGCTACTGAAGCCGCTATTTTGGCTATTATGCAGGAAATGACGGCACAAGGAAAAACAGTGATTGTAGTTCATCACGACCTTCAATCTGCTGCTGAATTCTTCGACTGGATTGTTTTGCTCAACATGCGATTGGTAGCTTCAGGCCCAATAAACAAGGTATTCACCAATGATATGCTACAAGAAACGTATGGTGGTAAGCTTACAGTATTAGCCGAAGTAGGCGAATTGGTTAGAAAAAGACAGATACCAAGTAGGGAGAAATACTAAAATGGAAACCTTAAGAGAGTTCTTTTCTTTTAGCGATCCCAGCATTATAGCTGTTACAGTTGGAGCTGTGCTGTTAAGCGCCTCATCTGCCGTAGTAGGTACGTTCACTTTTCTCAAAAAGAAAGCATTGGTTGGTGATGCGGTAGCTCACTCCGTTCTCCCAGGAATTTGTCTAGCCTTTATTCTTACTGGCACTAAAAATCCGCTTTGGCTTATCATTGGAGCCTTCATAACGGGCTGGATCTCTTTAGTCATCATCGATAATGTAACCCTAAAGACAAAAATCAAAGAAGATACGGCCATTGCGCTTATATTGTCGGTTTTCTTCGGAATTGGCATTCTGCTACTCACCAACATTCAGCATTCAGGTAACGCTGCCCAAACAGGTTTAGACTCCTTTCTTTTCGGAAAGGCTGCTGCTTTGGTAGGTAAAGACCTCATAGTTTTTGGCATGGTGGCTGTAATACTTTTAGCTACCGTGGCCCTCTTTTTCAAGGAACTTAAGCTAATCGCTTTCGACCCAAATTACGCAAAAGCGCTTGGCGTACCTGTCAAAGCAATGGATTTACTCCTGACCTCACTTACGGTTTTGGCCGTGGTCACTGGTATTCAGGCAGTAGGTGTTGTTTTAATGGCGGCCATGCTCATTACGCCAGCTGCTGCAGCTCGTTTTTGGACAAACGATGTGCGCGTAATGACATTCCTAGCCGCCATAATGAGTGGCTTTTCGGGGCTTTCAGGTGCCTTTGTAAGCTATGCAGCACCAGCCATGCCTACTGGCCCTTGGATTGTAATGATCATTTCAGCCATTGCTCTTACCTCTTTCTTCATCGCCCCAACCCGAGGTATTATTTCGAGAAGTATTCAACAGAGGAAATTACAGCGCATGATAATGGATGAGAACCTACTAAAAGAACTCTACCATTTGGGTGAAAAGGATGAAGATCCTTACAAGGCCAGAAGTTTAGATGAAATTATAGAGGAAAGATTCTTCCCTAAAGACAGACTGAAAAGCGCATTGAGAAGACTTAAACGAGAGGGTTATTTAGCCAAGCAAAACGGAGACTGGAAGTACACTGAAGCAGGTAAACTGAAAGGACAGAGAGTAGTAAAACTGCACAGGCTGTGGGAGCTTTATCTATCTAAATACATGAAAATTGACCCAGACCATGTGCATGAAGATGCTGAAACAATAGAGCACATTATTACACCTGAGTTAGAAAAAAGATTAGAAAAAATGCTGGAATACCCAGAAATGGATCCACATGAGGAGAGAATACCTTATTGAGATGTTTGATTTTAGATTTTGGAGTTTTGATTGTTCAACTTTTGGAAACCTTCAATCGATCGTCCTCAAATCTAAAATCGTAAATCATAAATCGTAAATCGATGGATGCCTTTTACATCATATTGACTGCCAGTTTATTCGCCATATCATGTGGCTTGCTCGGCTGTTTTTTGGTTCTCAGAAAAATGGCCATGGTGGGCGATGCTATTTCACATGCAGTGCTACCTGGTATTGTCATAGCGTTTTTACTTACAGGAACTCGCGACTCTTTTGAAATGATAATTGGTGCTGCCCTAATTGGTATTTTCAGCACTTTTCTAATTGAGTTCTTCCACAACAAAGCAGGACTTCAAACCGATGCAGCTATAGGTGTTACCTTTACCTGGCTTTTCGCTTTAGGGGTAATACTCATCTCGGTTTTTGCTGGGCAAGTAGACCTAGATCAGGAATGTGTACTGTATGGTGAAATTGCCTATGTTCCCATAGACCTATGGATTGGAGACGATGGTACAATTTTCGGCCCAAGAGCCCTCTATGTTGCAGCCATGACGCTAATCGTGAATATTGCTTTTATCCGCATTGGCTTTAAACAACTCCACCTTACAACTTTTGATCCTGCGTTTGCTGCTACTATTGGTATTTCGGTATCTCTGTGGAATTATCTTTTAATGGGAGCAGTATCTATGACCACTGTGGCCGCTTTCGACTCAGTAGGCGCCATCTTGGTAGTAGCTCTATTAGTAGGGCCAGCAGCCATTGCTTACCTGCTTACCGATCGATTCCAGACTATGATGATGATTACTGTTTTTGTTGCGATCATTAGCAGTACTCTTGGCTATTATTTGGCTGTGCTAGTAGACGGCTCAATCGCTGGTGCTATAGTTACCATCATCGGAATTCTCTTCGGAATAACCTTCCTTTTTTCGCCAAGCAATGGTGTACTGATGAAAAAAAGACTACAACGAAAAGAAGCCCAAAGACTCAAAGCAGAAGCACCTCTCTCATAGTAGCGAAAGCTATTTTGATACCCTTTTCTGCCCATGAGAAAGGTTTATTGATATCATTGAGGGAAGCTACTAATGGTTAGTCGTTAACCATTGCTCGTTATTACCCCTCACCTACTCCTTTTCCCATCCTGAACCTTGCCGAAGGATCTACCAGACAAATTCTTTAAGACTTAATCCTTAATCGAACCAAAGAACCTCTCTTTCTAGCACTAGCACAGCAAACTAGAAAACTAAGGACAGGCGAAGAAAATTGTTAAACGCTCTTCGTTATTCAACCCTCACCGACTCTTTTTCCCATCCTGAGCCCAGCCGAAGGATCTGCCAGACAAATTCTTTAAGACTTAATCCTTATTCGAACCAAAGAACCTCCACCCTAGTACTGCACTATTCGTAAATCACGCATTAACTGGTAACAAAACCACTCCATTTAGAACTGAACAATCGACATCTATCCAACCGAAAGCCTATCTTTGCGCCATGCAAAATCTCCTGCAAAATGATGACACCATAATCGCTCTAGCCACCCCACAAGGAGTTGGCGCTATAGGCGTAATTCGTTTGAGTGGAAAAGAAGCTATCAGCATCACAAATAAGGTTTTCAAAGGAAAAGACCTCAGCAAGCAGGAGTCGCATACAATTCATTTCGGAACGATTCGTGACGAAGACAACCGCATCTTAGATGAAGTATTAATCTCCCTTTTCATTGCTCCAAAGTCTTTTACAAAAGAGAACGTAGTAGAAATCTCCTGCCACGGATCGAACTTCATCATCAAGCAGATTATTCAACTCTTGATCAGAAAAGGAGCACGACCTGCCAAACCCGGTGAGTTTACCAAGCGCGCCTTTATGAATGGTCAGTTCGATTTGGCTCAAGCAGAAGCCGTAGCCGACTTAATCAATGCAGATACTGAAGCCGCCCATAATGCAGCCCTGAACCAGATGCGTGGCGGTTTCTCTGGAGAAATTAAAAGGCTTCGCGAAGAATTAATCCATTTCGCCTCTATGATTGAGCTAGAGCTCGACTTTGGCGAAGAAGATGTAGAATTCGCTAGCCGAGACGACCTGAAAGAATTGGTCAACAAGTTACAAGTGGTAGTAAATGCGCTAATCCAAAGCTTTGACTTAGGTAACGTAATCAAAAACGGAGTACCGACAGTGATTGCTGGAAAACCCAATGCCGGCAAATCTACCCTACTCAATGCCTTGCTTAACGAGGAAAAAGCAATTGTCTCCGATATAGCCGGCACCACTCGCGACTTTATCGAGGACGAAATAGTGATTGGAGGAGTTGCCTTCCGATTTATCGATACTGCTGGTCTGCGAGAAACTACCGATGCGATTGAGAAAATTGGTGTGGAGCGTACCCAAGCCAAAATGAAAACCGCTTCCATGATCATCTATCTCTTTGACCTATCTCAGGTAGATATTGTGGAAATGAATAAGGAAATCAATGTATTGGAAAATACAGGAGTGCCTTTCCTAAAAGTCGGTAACAAACTGGATAAGGTAGATGATGCTTTGGTTGAAAAACTTCAGCACCAGCATCCTGACATGCTTTTCCTGACAGCCAAAGAGCCAGAACATGTTGAAGAACTTAAAAACAGAATCCTCGAACTCGTAAACCTCAACAAGTTCAAACGAGGCGATACAGTGGTGACCAACATCCGTCATTACGACTCCCTCCTCCAGACCAAAAACGCTCTAATGAACGTAATCGAAGGCATAGACAACCAAGTCACCAATGACTTTGTCGCTATGGACATCCGCCAAGCCCTGCACTACCTCGGTGAGATCACAGGCGAAATCACAACAGACGATTTACTAGCAAATATTTTCTCGAAATTCTGTATCGGAAAGTAACTCTATATAATTAGCCCTTCTCGAAAAAAGCTTCTAATAACTGCTTATCCTCCAACCTTTTTTTAATGGTTTCTGCATTCGCGTTGGCTTGTATAGTGGCGGTAGCTTTTCGCAATTCAGCAAGTCTTGTAGGGGCAATATTCACATAAAAGTATGGGCTAACTTAGTGATTTGTATGAAGCGGTCAACATCGGATCGATACCCTATTTAATGCTCACAATATTATTGAACTAATTGTTTAAACAGCAGGAAAAGTAGACTGTAATGCGCTGATCTTTTGATTGTCAACTCCAGCGGCTTGAGCAAATTTAGGCCAATCGTGTATTCTCGTTCCAACTGACTGCTCCCACTAATTCGCCCCACAAGTACACCTCTGCTACATCTACCACCCTAAATCTTCATTATCTCCCGATGATCTTTTAGCACTAGCCCTCTGCCTCGACTTCTTTTTGAGCTTAGCATAGGCTAAAGGACTCACTTCTTCCCTCACCTCAAAGGCGTCCATCACATGAAGAACATTTAAAACTCGCATCACTTGAATCAGTGTCGACAACTTTACCCCTTCTCCTCTTTCCAACAAACTCAAGGTAGATCGACTAATTCCAGCTGCTTCAGCAGTCTCGTCTTGCGACATATTCTGACGGATACGATGATGTTTTACAAAAGCACCGATGGTTTCAGCCAATGCTGCATCAGTCATTTGAGCCCAGTTTATGTATGGTTTATCAGTCATTAGCGTAATATTAAACCATTAATGAATGGTTTACCGTTCATTAACAGGAATCAAAGATACTCATTTTGAATGATTTATCATTCATTAAACAACTAATCGCTACTTATTGAATGATTTATCAGTCGTGAGTACCTTCCCCTTACAACAGCACGAATGAAGAATAACACTATTAAGGTATAGTTAAGGCAATTAGTCACACCGTCAAAGCCCCCTCTTACCAAGAACGATTCGCCCATCAGCTTCTAACTAATGATATAAAACTGAGGCAATAAATTTGGTGGGTTTTGAAGCTTCTAATATTGATGTCAGCGATAATTTTCAAGCAAAAGATCATATTACTTAAATGAAAGTAAGTGATGAATTTCTACGGAATTTCCTGAGTGAACTTCTCACCTGTTATGTCAACCCAAAACCTGACTAAAAGTATAGCCTTCTTTACAAACCTTCAATACCCGTGAAATAAAGACCACGCTTTACTATAAATCAAGAAATCTAGGCAACCTCAAAAATAGCATACCGTAATACAGGGTCGGTCATAACTCATTAAACTCAAAAATCAACAAATGCTTAAATCTACCCTTGTCACTAGGGCTGGTCAATTTTTGTCCATTGTCTTACTCTTTACTGCTTGTAGCAACGACTCAAACGACCCTCAACCCGATCCAATTCCTGACCCAGATCCAGACTTTGGAACAGCCATAGAAATCCCAGACGTAAACTTCGAACGCGCTTTATTAGCTCAAGGAATAGATACTGATGGTGAACTTAACCATCAAATTTGGGAGCAAGATGCCTTAGCGGCTATTGAGATGAATTTGTTTTTTTACAGGTTCAGATAACCAAAACAAAATAGCCGACCTAACCAGGAATAGAGGCTTTTAAGAATGTAGAACATCTCATTGTTGGAGATCATGCACTTCAAACTGTTTCTCTTGCTGAAAACACGGCACTAAAGAATCTGTATTTATCTTTTAATCAAATCACTGAAATTGATCTAAGCAAGAATGTTTCCCTGACTCATTTATTCATTAATAGAAACGATCTTACAACTCTTGATTTGTCTCATAATACGGATCTTCAGTATTTACATGTAGTAGCAAACAACTTAACATCGTTAGACCTTAGCCATAACCCCAATCTTATCGAAGTGTTGGCTACAGCAAATCTGCTTACCTCCGTAACTGGACTCGAGCACACAAGCAAATTGACAAAACTCTATTTGGGCTTTAATGAACTTAAAGAATTCAGCATTCATCAGCCATCGCTCATGGGTTTGAATATTGAAAACAATCTCTTAACCGAACTCGATGTAGATAATTGCTCCAACATGGAATACTTACTCGCTACAAGTAATCAATTGACTGAGTTGAACATTAGCACTAATAAAGCACTCAAACATTTAAAAGTGAGCTATAACAAGTTGCAAGAAATTGACATGAGCCACAGTAAAAAATTAGAGGAGCTTTGGATTTCTGGTAACAACTTAAGCCAACTCGATGTCTCTGAATCACCGCTTCTTTATGATTTAAGGGTACTAAAGAATTCCCTCCTCACCTGCATAAGTATTGCAACCGATCAAGTGATTCCAACTTTACAATTGGGGTCTCACCAAGGGTTAAGCACTGAGGGTTGTGGCTAACTGAAGTTTCACAAAACGAATATATCTTCTAATAAATTCTTGAGGGTGTCTCACAACAGCACCCTCTTTTTATTCTTGATGAATTGTTCCGAAAAATTCTCCATATACCCTGAATTCGGTTTAATGTTGAATTGACTTTAAACCTCAAACTAAAGCTCACCTCGTACTTCAAGGAATATAGCAACCAGACTACCAAACCATTAAACGATAAAAAGCGCTAGTCATCGAAGAATAGAAGCAGCTAGTCGAAACTGCCACAAAATTAGCGTCTAGCTCTTCATTTTTGAGGAAATCTTGCAAAATGAAGAAGCTATTCCCTCTTATCATTCTCCTACTAGTGGCCTCGTGTATAGAAGAGCCACAGTTTGAAGACACTACTAATGAGACTTCACTAGAAGACATTTCTTTTGAAGGCTTTAATTTCGAAACTGGAGGTCAGGTTAAACTGGCTATTACCGACTACACTCAGGGAACAGCTAAATACAAGGTTTCATATATGAGCGATGGTGAGGTAAATACAATTGGGTCATTCTTTAAAAAAGGAAGTGGTCTTAGTACCAATTTATTTCTTCCTACTTCTGTTGAAGAGCTTCTACTCATCAAATCAGATGCAAAAGGTGCTGAAAGCTACATTATTAAGGTTTCAGGTAATTCTGCTAACCTTACAATTAACGAAACCTCTGCGGGCTCAGTGGCTAATGAAGGCTGTATAGATCATCTGTATGCCGTAAACAATAATGGAGACTTCTTCACAATAGATGTTTCAAATAGCGATTTTACCCCAACTTCTTTAGGCCAATTGCAAGGTGGCGGATCTATTGCTAACGCCTTAGATCAAGAGAATGGCATTATGTACTACAACGTAAACAAAAATCTATACGCTTACGACATTGCTTCTGGTACTTACACTATAAAACATACTAACAACCCATTTAATGGCAATTATCCTAGACTAGAATACAAGGATGGCTACTTCTACATGAGTAACAAGAATGTGATGCACAAGGTAGAAGTTGAGTCAAATAACGTGGTTGCAAGTTATACCATCAGCGGTTTTATCAACAATGATGGTGGTGGCGACTTGGCTTTCGATTCTGCGGGAGAACTTTACTTAGCCTGCTTTTCTGGCCTGTACAAATTCTCATCAATCAACGACCAAAACGGAACTGCGGAGGTTGTAAGAATCAGTGCCGAAAACTTTCCGTTTCAGCTTACTTCAATGGCCATAGATCGCCAAGACAGAATATTTGTAGGAACGAATGACGCACAATCTAACCTCATTCAAATATCTAAAGAAGATGGTGCCTACAGCATTGTAAAAACTTTCGATAAAAAGATAAATGACCTTACTGCATGGAAGTGTGAAGCTTCGAACCTAAGCCAGCAAGACTCTGACAATGATGGAATTATAGATGAACTGGACGATTACCCGAACGATCCAGAGGCTGCTGCAGATGTATTTACTCCTTCTGAATTAGGGATGGGCTCCTTCGCCTTCGAAGATTTATGGCCGCTCAAAGGTGACTACGATTTTAATGACATGGTAATTGGTTACAGATACACCAACGTATTGAACAGCAACAATGAAAGTGTAAGATTCATAATGAACTTTACGGTAAGAGCAGTTGGAGCTGGAAATCACAGTGGCTTTGGTATTGAATTGGATGTTGATCCGTCACTAGTTAGTTCGGTTACTGGTCACCACACAGGAGGCAATAACACGACCTTAGACGCTAAAGGGCTAGAGGCTAATCAAGACAAATCAGTGATTATTGTTTTTAATGATAGCTTCAACTTTATGCAGCCAGCTGCTGGAGCTAAGTTTATCAATACAGACCCATCAGAAGTTTCTGTAGAACCGTATAACATAGAAGTAGTAGTAGAGTTTGTAAGCCCAATAGACCCTAGCCTTATTGGAGATGCACCTTTTAACCCATTCATTTTCTCTAGTCTAGAGAGAGGAAAAGAGCTTCACTTGGCTGGTAAAACACCGACTAACTTAGCCGACCAAAGCTTGTTCGGAACGGGCAGCGATGCTACGGAATTAGGTTCTGGCAAGAGCTATCAAGATGCCAACAACCTGCCTTGGGCCATTCACATCATACACCAATTCAGATATCCGACTGAGAAAACTAGAATTGACAAAGGATACAACAAATTCATAGATTGGGGAGTGAGCCAAGGCAGTCAGTTCAAAGATTGGTATGGCGATAATAATGGATACAGAAACACTAGTAAGCTCTACTTCAACAATTAGATTTATCTTAAAGAAACATATAGAAAACAGGCCTTGAGAAAATTCTTAAGGCCTATTTTCATTTAAAGCCTAGAAATGGGGTGAGAGTATTGAATCAATCTTCCCTCCTTTTGGTTCTAAAAACTGACTTAGAAAAGAGATTATGAAAATAGAGATTTGGAGTGATGTCATGTGTCCGTTTTGCTATATCGGTAAAAGACATTTGGAAGCTGCGTTGGAAGATTTCCCGCAGAAAGATGAGGTAGAAATAGTTTGGAAAAGCTTTCAGCTGAACCCTGACATGCCTGAGAGCAGTGAAGAAAATGTTTACGAATACTTGGCCAAAGCTAAAGGGATAAGCCTTGAGCAGTCTAAGCAAATGCATGAACGAGTTGAAGAAATGGCTGCCAATGCAGGTCTTGACTACAACTTCGATATTGCCAAAGTTGCCAACTCATTTAAAGCACATAGAGTGCTTCAATTGGCCAAAAGAAAAAACCTAGGTGATGAGCTCAAAGAAGCACTTCTAGAAGCCTATTTTATTAAAGGAAAAAACACCAGCGATTTCAACACATTGGTAGAATTGGCCACTTCTGTTGGAATTACCGAGGCTGAAGTTGAGCTCGCCTTAAATGAAGAACAGTTTGCTAGCTACGTAAACCAAGATATTGACGAAGCAAGGCAGATAAGAGTTCAGGGTGTTCCCTTCTTTGTATTCGATAGAAAATATGCAGTATCTGGTGCTCAACCAGTAGAGCATTTTAAAGCCACCTTAGAAAAGGTTCAGGCTGAAAGTAGCTCTTTCATCAATACTTCGCCAGAACAAGGCGATAGCTGTGATGTTGATGGGAATTGTTGATACAGCTGATCTCGTCTTAGGAAGAATTTAAAATTAGCTATCTTAAAACTGGCCTTAGTATCACGCTAAGGCCTAATATTAAAAGATAAAAAGGGTTCTAGGCTCATTTCCCATTTAGTTCTTTATCAATCACAAAACCTTCTCTCCTTTGGTAAATATATGATGCTGCGTTGCAGTAAAATAGTCACGGAAAACCTGGTTTAATATGTGGTCTTCCTTACTTCCCTTAATTCCTACCATAGGATAAAGGTTTATAATTGCCTCGCTGAGTTTTTTCACTGAAGCACTAGCAACTCCATGTACTTCTTTGATCAAGGAACCGGTAAAAGATTTTTGAGAATCTATCAATTCATCTACAGTCTGCACTATTTCCGCTAGCTCTTGATTGGCCGATCTAATGACTGAAGCCAATGAATCAATGCGATCGGTGCTCACTATTTTAGCTGATTCTTCCATAAAATGGTCGGCCATACCAATGTAATTCACCCAAAGTGTTAAATCGGCAAATACTGAAAAATGAATTTTAAAGACTGACTGAGGATGATAAAACTGATTATAAATGAAGCTGAATCGTTCGTGAAGAACTACATCATTCACCTTAAAAGAATGAGTAGCCGAAGCTTTCAGCCCCATGGTTTGCCAATCTTCAATGATGGTCACTTCAGCTGCTGGAATAACGAATGACAGGAATTTTGGTGTTCCATCCTCATTCTTCAACTCTATCCCATTCTCTATAATTTTCGCATTCAAAGTAAAATGAGTGAGATACGGTGCTCCTGTTGCATAGCGCCAAGTACCATTAAGTCGATAATCATCTCCCTCCTTTTCGGCAGTTCCAAACATACCTCCACTTCCACCTAAAATGGCTGAGTGAGCAAAAACTTCTCGGGCAACTTCGGGCTGAAGGTTACCAATGAAGAAATTAGCACCACTACAAAGAGTGACCGTCCAGCCTAAACTACCATCTAGCCTAGCCAAAGCTTGCAGAGTTTTCAAACCATCAGAAAGGGAACACTCCAGTCCGCCAAAAGCTTTTGGCACCCAGATGTTCCATAGGTTTTCTTCCTCTATCCATTGCAACACCTCTTTTCTAAAAACTGCTGCGTCATTCAAATATTCTCTAGGCGGTTGCATAAGTAAGCTCTCTTTCATTCTTCATTAATTTTCGCCATTTCAGATATCCCGATGTACCCATTATAAATAGGAACACAGTCATTCCAGCATATATATAAAGCTCTTTATAAACCATTAGTGGAATGGAAATGATGTTGCTGATATTGAGGTAAATCCAGTTTTCGATTTTACGCTTGGCCATCAGCCACATTCCAGCCCATGCAAAAGCCACTACCACGGCATCCCAAATGGGAACATCGGAATCTGTGTGAAATGTAAGCCAGTAAGACATCAGCAAAAAACAAGCTAGCACAATACCATTGGCTTTTAAAAACTCATTTTTATTGACTGAAGAAATAGGCGTTTCCGTTTTTTGCTTGCCAAATTTCCAATAAACCCAGCCATAAACACTCATGACCAAATAGTACATGTTCAGTAGAATATCAGCATAAAGTGCACTCTGATAGAGTACCCACATACTGATTAAAATGGAGGCAATGCCAAACAGATAGGTATGCACATTATTTTGACGGGCCAGCACTACTTGTACTATGCCAAAGAGAGTTCCCAGCCCTTGAAGCCAGGTAAGTTGTGTTAAAAATTCCTCGATCATTGTTTTTATGTTTCAATGAAATGAGGAGATGAACCAGCCCTTGCAGCACAGCAAAAGCTTTATTTTCCCTACGCCAGCATTATCTGGATCAGGTGCGGAGCCAAACTCCTGGGTATCATCTCAGCCTGCGTAAGCAAGCACCCCATTTTGGGCAAATGTAAGATTCCCCCAACAGGAAGGAAAGGATTCAAAAGATTTAAATTTGAAGAAATACGCACATCATCTCCTCTAGCAAGCTAATCTTCTATCTTTGAATAGAAATAGCTAAAAACTCATCAATCAAAAATACTGATATGTCCATCTCAAAAGAGTCTGAATTAGAAGGAATGAAAAGGGTAAGCGAAGTGGTTGCCACAACGCTAAGGCTAATGAGAGAACATGCAAAAGTGGGCATGTCTACGAAAGAGCTGGACAATTTTGGAGGCTAAATTCTTAAGAGCCATGGTGCCAAATCTGCTCCTTATGAGACTTATGGGTTCCCTGGCTACTCATGTATTAGTGTAAATGAAGAGGCTGCTCACGGTATTCCGTCTGATCAAAAAATCTTGAAAGAAGGCGACCTGGTGAATATTGATGTTTCTGCAGAACTCAATGGCTTTTGGGCAAATAATGGAGGCTCTTTTGTTTTAGGCAAAGACATTCACAATCATCAGCCGTTGGTAGATGCTTCTAGAGATATTCTTCACAAGGCGATCCACAGTATCAAAGGAGGGGTGAAAATCTCTGACATTGGTTATCTGATAGAAACAGAAGCCAAAAAATCGGGCTTTAAGGTAATTAAGAACCTAGCAGGACATGGTGTAGGCAGAAGCCTGCACGAAGCACCAGAAGATATTCTGAATTATAGAGTAAAAACCAATAGAGAACGATTCAGAAAAAACACCACTGTGGCTGTTGAAACCTTTATTTCGACCCAATCAACCGTAGCGGTTCAACTAAATGATGGTTGGACGTTGGTGGGCAACCGAGGTGGTTATGTAACGCAGCACGAGCACACTATTTTGATTACGGAGGGCGAGCCTGTAATCCTCACGCAGTCCAATGGTATTTGGGGCTAATACCGAACCTATGACCAATAGCAAAAAGGTAAGCAATTAAAATTAGGTACAATCAGTAGATACAATGAAAACCTATCTCTTCATCTTTTTATTTATCTCCTCAAATCTTCTGGCCCAGCAAACTAAAGAATGGGTGAATTTGCTCGAAAACCCAGAATTTCCGATGTCCGAAGAACTGAAGCCAGAGAATAAACTATCGGAATACTCACATTTCAGTTTAGAACAGGCCTTAGCACCAAAGTCAGACATTTTGGGATACATCGGTTCTGACTATCGGAGGATTAAAGTCGACATCAAATCCGTTAGTAAAAGTGATAAAATAGCAAACCCTTATTTCATCGAGGGAAACACTACTGTATCCAACAATACTTGTGATTTTGAGGGTACCATCATTATTGAGCAATTCCGAGAATTCATGCATATGGATTATGGTGTGGATAGCATGTATGCGGACGCAGGATACAAGGCTCAGGGAATTGCTATTGGTAAATACCTATTCGCAGAAAATCCAAAACAAAAACATGTCGGAACATTTCAGGGAATAATTACCCTTTGGTGGTATGTAGATAAAGATGGAAGTCTGCATTACTCTGACCTCGGCAAACACTACTCCGATCGCTTCAAGAATAACCAGTACGTTGGAACTTGGACAGAATATGGTAAAACAGAATCCAAAACATGTAATTGGGGTGAGTACAGGATACCATTTTCAGATGACTTGGATTGGGGTGCGGCACATTTTTCTGTAAATCCTAAGTATTATAAAATGGGATGGCAGGACTTTAAAATAAAATGAGACTGCTTCAATGTCTACCTTTAATAGCCATTCGCAGCTTGAGTAGGAATCCCTATCGGTCTATGGAGTCATTGAGACTCACTCTGGGTTTATCAGCACCAAGTGGAGAATGACGGTTAGATTTTGTGAAAGTCCCTTCCTTAACTATATACTCCTCTTTTTTGAACTTATCTCCCCTCTCTTCTAGTAAAGAATTCAATTTTATTATTTACTTTGTACTTCAAAGTACTTTTAATTTATCATGAAATGAAAAAAAATGTCTCAAACACAGTCTCTTCAACGGGTTTAGTGAAAAGAATGCTCATTGGAGGAACCATTGGCCTCGCACTTATAACACTATTTCTAATTTCAGCTGATGAGGCTGATCCTTCTTGGAACAAACTCTGGTTTATCAAGCCCTTAATTATCACTCCGATTGCTGCTGCAATGGGCGGTGGCTTTCACTTCTATGTCGATAAAATCTTCAGTTCGAATAACTGGAACAGCATTTTAGCATTTATTTTAGGAATACTAGGTTTTGTTGTAGCGCTCTGGCTAGGCACAGTTCTCGGCCTTGATGGCACATATTGGAATTGAAATCGATAGAGGAATAATTTGGATGCTCCATCCCTACTAAGGCTAAATACAAAATGGAAAACGGTACGGCTTACTTCGTCAAAAAAGATTCTATAGTCCGAGAAATCTGGGGCAATAGCGACACCATTCTGTTAATCTTTGCTGGTGCTGCAGCTGAATTTGCACTCAGTAAAGCGGTAGACTGGCTTTACTTTACCGGCAAACTCCCAGCAGATCCGATAGGACGATTGTTTTCCACAGTTACTTATGCGCAGATAATAGTCTTTTCGAAAGAGAAAGAAGCATATCAAGCTATTCAAGCCATCAACTCTATTCATAGCGATCTGGAAGAAAAGAGAGGCTATAAAATTCCCGAATGGGCATATCGAGATGTACTTTTCATGCTGATTGACTATTCCATTCGAGCTTATGAGGCCTTAGAGCGTCCATTAACAGAAACGGAAAAAGAGGAAATTCTAAGGGTATTCAATAAGCTTGGAAAGGGTTTGCAAATACCTGATTTACCTCAAAGTTTTGCTGATTGGGAAATTGCCAGAGAAGAACACTTATTGACCAACCTAAAATACAGTGACTACACTAAAGACCTCTTTATCCAATATCGCAGACAATTAGGAGCAGTTCGCTACCATATGCTTTTAGGCGTTCAAGGCATTGTTGTTCCGAAAAGAGTACATGAACTGATGGGCTTCAAAAAGATGTCTATCTACCCCACCCTGATCTCAGGCTACAAATTGACTAGAGCCATACGCTTAGATGACTTCTTCAAGAATTTGATTCTACCTTCGAAGTATAAGGCAGAGATCAAAGCACTGGATGAAAACTTGGGAAATTAGGTGATTGGGGAATTGGGCATTGGTCATTTAGCGGATTGAAGTTTATCAGACAGGATGAACAGCCTGTTTATGCGTCATTGCGAGGAGCAAAATGAGCGAAGTGGAATTTTGAGACGTGGCAATCTGTCCATTCTGGGCAATAAGCCTTCTAATAGAAAGATTGCTTCGGCATGAAACCTATCCCTGCTTCATCTCTAATTTTAAAGGCTCAAATTTACAGGTTTCATTTCTCGCAATGACAGTGAGCGCAACTTTTGTAGTGAGCCCTACACCCTCACAGCCTCCTGAAAGGGACCCTGAGAAAGGTTTGATCAATCATCAAAGTCCTCTGCTAGAGACTCTGATAGTGGTACTATCTCCGTAATCATTTTGCCTCTCTCTTTTTACCTCGATCATAGCGGAGAGGCCTAAGTGGGGAATTGGTTGATTAGGCAATGGTCATTTACGGAATTGGAGTTTATCAAATACCACGAACTGTCTGTTAAGCCATCATTGCGAGAAACAAACTTCGCTTTAGCAGAAGATTGTGCCGAAGCAATCTCACTGTTATGGCCCATCTTGATTTGAACCCACAGATTGCCGCGTCATAAAAGCCTACATGTGTGGCTTTTTCTCCTCGCAATGATGGTGACCGCAAACTTTGTAGTGAATCCCATCACCCTCAGAGTCTCCTGAAAGGGACTCTGAGGAAGTCCTAGAACAATCATCAGAGTCCTCATGAAAGACTCTGATGGTGATAAGTTTCTGTATCCCATTAGACATTAAAAGAGATTGCGGACATTTTCCTTTGAGCTGACCCATATATCAAAGGAAAATTCCGCAATGACGTCCTGACCCAATTCCGACAGTTAAATCAAACTCTGCCTACGGGCTTTTTGAACGGCCTCTAGCTTATTATGTACTTGCAGTTTCTTGTAGATGTTCTCAATGTGTTTGCGCACTGTGCTTGGCGATAGAAACAGGTTATTTGCAATGACGGTATAGCTTAGGCCTTCAGCCAATTGCTCCAGCACTTCCTGCTCACGGGTACTGAGTTCCGTAATATCTTCTTCGATTTTGAATGACTCTTGTTTTTCAGGGAAACGGAGTAATTTGAGGGTTTTCACCGCGATAGATGGACTCATTGCTGCTCCACCTTCTACGGTTTCCAAAATAGCTTTGTGTAGCTTATCCCCTTCTATTTCCTTCAGTAAATAGCCGTCAGCGCCAGCACGAATAGCGTTGAAGATGTTTTCGTCATTATCGAAAACCGTTAGCATTAGCACCTTTATGTGCGGATATTTTTGCTTGACAATATTTACAGTTTCGATACCATCTAACACAGGCATTTCAATATCCATCAATACAATATCAAGGTTATGATTCTTCTCTAGCTTGGCCAGAAACTCACTGCCATTGTGGACGGTGTATTTGATATCCAAATCATCAAAACCAGACAATTTCTCATTGATAGCCCTCGCTAAAAATGTATTGTCATCTACTATCGCCAACCTTGTTTTCATTTTCTTACTCTTTTAAATATTGAGTCTACTTCTCTTAAGTCCCCTTTAGGGCCCCGAAACATCGGGGTTAGGGGTAAATTCTGAACTTTTCCACACCTCTCTCCAGGCATGGTGAAATATCATTAATTATTCAAAAATCCACCCCCTACCCCCGCCAGCGGGGGACAACTAAACCCGATGCAGCAACAGACTGCATTAATATCCTCCTGATCCCGATAGCTATCTGGAGTCCGAAGAATCTCCTAAACTTGTGCTAGGCTAAAGGAGATTGCTACGTCACAAAAGCTTGCTAACGCTGCTTTTCTTCCTCGCAATGACGCCTTCAATTGGCTTTGGTCGAGATTTATCGCCCTAAAACTCCAACACGTCCAAACCTCAACACCTCTCAACATTTAAACCCTCAACTCAACCTTGGTGCCTTCACCGACTGCACTGGATAGATTAAAGTCTATTCCAGCTTTTTCAGCTCGATTCTTCATAATATATAGTCCGTTTCCAGCACCTTGAACTTCAGTATCGAAGCCCTTACCGAAGTCTTGAACTACAATTTCTATCTTCTTATCAATGTCTTTGAAGGACACCAGCACTTCTTTCGTTTCTGAGTGTTTCACCGCATTATTGATACACTCCTGAATGATTCTGAACAGATTCATTCCTACAAAAGCATTCAACACTTTATCGCTTGGCTCACTTTCGGTGCGAACCCGGATGTTGTCATCTGTGGCATCGTGAATGGTGGCTGCGAGCTGCTGCGTTCTCTCCTGAATATCCTCTAAACTGATCTCATCCTTATTCATCGCCCAGATGGTATCGCGGAGTTCTGAGATAGTGACCAAAGTGAACTGCTTCATCTGCATCAACTTTTCCGCAAGGAAAACTTCCCCTTTGTTAATTCCTTTTCTAGTGGTATCCGTAATTGAAGTAATGTAGGTCAGTTGCGAACCGATATTATCGTGCAAATCTCTGGCGATTCTAATACGCTGCTCTTTCAGGTTTTCCTGGGCTTTGGCTTCCGTAAGGGCTTTTTCTAGTGCTGCCTCATTCTTGATTCTCTCCGCTTTCAATCGCTGAACTCTAATCAACGAAAAACCGACAACCACTAATAAAACCACCAAGCCTCCACCGGCAATGAGTAGGTTATTCCGTCTTTTCAATGCTAGCTCACTTTCGATTAGCTCATTTCTTTGACGCAAAATTTCATTCTCCTTCTGCTCCGTTTCATATTGCTCCTTCAACTTCAGCACCTCCTTGGCCTTTTCGGTCATGAAAAGGCTATCCTGAGCCGCAGTACTCTTCTGCATATAAGTTAGCGCATCCTTATAGTTGCGCTGATTTTCATAAATCTTGGAAAGTGTGAGTGCTGTTTTTTGTTGAAAAGTAAGAATATCGTCATTCACCGCGCCTTGATATGCTTCAACTCCCAAGCTAGCCGCTTCAGCATAATTCTCTCTTCGGTTTAACACATCGGCCAAGTGCATTTTGAGGAAGATGACCTCGTATTTATCACCTCTTTCTTGCTGAAGTGCTAGCGCATTTTTCAAAGATTCTTCAGCCTCATCTAAATTCCCAAGTCCTTTTTGTGCGACCCCAATATTTGTATAACTATAGCCAGTTACCAGCCTTTGACCTATTTCATTGAACATTTCCAATGACTTTTTGGCGTAGACTAAAGCTTCTTCGTACCGTTCAAATTCATTATTCAATAGCGCCAAATTATTCTCAATAGCGGCCAGGTAGAATTCATTGCCTATTTTTTCATATAACGACCTGGCTTTTTGGTTTGCTTCAACCGACAGATCATATTCTTTGATTACTCTATACTGATTGGCGAGGTTCAAATGCATGGAAGCCATCCCTTGAGTATCTTGAACAATTTCATACCCAGATAATGCCCGAAGGGAATAATGAATGGCGGAATCCATAGCACCGGTTTTTTCATAAACCGCTCCAAGGTTGTGCGAGATATAAGTCTCCATTTTGGGCCATTTGGCAGTATCGACTAAGGCCAATGCGGACTTAAGAGAGACTTCAGATTTGTCAAAACTCCCTTCTTCAAGTTGGAGAATACCAATATTCATGAGCGTTCTACTCTGCAAGTTTACATCCTTGTATTCTACAGCCATCTCATTCGCCATTAGCGTGTAATGCCAAGCACTATCTCTATTAATATATCTATAGCGGTAACCAATTTCACCGTAAGCTTTAGCCTTTTCTATGCCCGTCTTTATGCTCAGCGAATCTTTATAGGCATCAATCTCAATTTGCTGCTGGTTTTGGGCTGCAGCAACAGCACTCCAGAGAAGCAGCGCTAGCGCAAGAAATAAGCGAATGTGTTTCATTAAAGGCATCACTAAAAATAGGCAACAAATTGAATTTGACTAGTCATTGAATTTCAAACTATTCCAAATAATTGAAGAACAGCCCTTATTACCAATATCTTCAAATGAGGTTATTGCTGAAGTTTCGTTCGATTGGAAGATGAAAACTACTCCCACTTTAGACTCTGGGTTGGGGCGAATAAGCATGGCCTGAACATGATAGGAACCAACAAATTCAGCTTCGGGGCGATTAATTTTCCCGATAGTTTGGAACATAGGATACTCCTTGCCATCGAACTCCTTTTTGCCGAGAAATTCATTGCTCAACTCAAAATTAGCCACATACATCTGCCTAAATTGACTGAGTAGATCTTCATTCAAGGCATCCATAGTTGCTTCATCAGTACCTTCCATGGTGTAGTAACCGATGGAGATCATTTCCTTCCTATTTCCAGCTTCATCATGTGAAACAAAAGTGGCATAGTTGTAATTCTTTTGACCTTCGACAGCCGGAGTAAACTCCATTTCTGCAGGATATTCCAATTCGAAATAAATCTCTGGCAGCCTTGCCATCTGCGCATATTCAGCGTCTATGGTAAGTGTTTTTATTTCGCCACAAGCTTCTAAAGCCTGCTGCCCCTTGCTTTCGCAAGCAAAGAACAGCAGCACAATAGAAACAACTAGATATTTTGGTTGAAGAATTTTCATATGGGAATTAGTTCGATTTATCTACCATGGCCTGCATAGTCGCTTTGAGGAAAGCCTCAGCTCCTAGTAGTGTTCCTTTTGCATATAAATCTGGATCGCATTTAACAATAGCTGCGTTGATATCTGCTCTATTTTCCACTTCCCAAACTCTTAGAATTCCGATTTCAGTACCATTTCTATCTCTGTCTGCAGCTTGTGAAGCATCGAACTTTTGCGCTTCCAAAACACCGGTCACCTCTATGCCTTTGTTCACAACCATAGTGCCTAGGTTGAACCTATTAAAGCTCTTTTCACCGATCTTGAAATTGGTTTCGGCTTTTACTTGAGCATATCCTGTATGTCTATTTAAGGCTCTTGCTGTCTCACTTAGAGCATTGTCGAAAGCAGAAACCACAATAACCACCTTGTTGTAAATGAAGTCGTTCTTTTTTAGTCCGAGCTTGCGTTCAGTGCTCTCTTCATAATCACTTAACTGTGCTATTGGAGAACTCTTTTCTTTATTCACTTGTCTTTGAGCCACAACAAATTGCTGAGAAGATGGACGCGTCAAAATCATTCCATATTCATTACCTTGCTCTGGTCCATTACCTGATTTTAGCTCCCACCGCTTTTCACGGTTTTTCGCATAAACATCATGATTCCATAGCTCTTCAATTGGGGCTATTTCGAATCCTTGAGCTTTTAAGTCGGCCACATATTGCTCGTAAAGCTGATCGGTAAGTGCTTGTAGCTTATCGCCTTCTAGTCCATCGAGCACCAAGGTAAGCTCTGCTTTAGCATCGCCTTTAATTCCTTTGCGCCACATTTTGCCCCCTTTTTTCTCGTCTTCTAGGTTCAGGGCAGTTTGAAACTGTACTTGAAAATCGGCTATTAAAACTCTTTTAGGGCTCTTTCTATAATTGTTATTGGCAGCACCCAAGGTCTTTACCTTAAAGTCTTCTACCGTTTGCGCAAAACCCAATACCGAGGTAAAAAGCAGCACCGCCATTAAGCTAATTTGTCGTCTCATGATTGTTTTATTGGTCTATAATCAATAATCCAAACTTAGCTGCCTGCCCTACGGCATTCAATACGGCAATTGACGTAAATGATTGGTTGATTGGGGAAATTGAGAGATTAGTATTTGGAAAAGAATTCTACCTCTACCCCAGCCCTAAAGGGTGAAGGAATAAAGCTTGGTTCATAAAATTGAATTCTTTGGCATCCCTCCCGATGCCTCGGGAAGGAATTGAGGATGATTAGAAGCAAGAAACCGTATCTTTCTCGTCATTGCGAGGCACAAAATGAACGCAGTGGAATTTTGTAACGCGGCAATCTGCCTATTCTGAGCAGTAGTCCTCTATGCAGACAGATTGCTTCGTCATAAAACCTTGTTAGCACAGGCTTTATTTCTCGCAATGACGGATACCGAAAAAGCTAAATATACCGCGTCATTCAGAGCGCAGCGAAGAATCTCCTACGGCCTTGCACCTACCTTCTCACACTATACAACCAAGTCGTCAGACCAATGACTGGTAAGGGCAGCTGAGGCCGAAACTCTGGACTGAGTTGGAGACAATTGGTCGGACGACTAATGCTACCTCTCGACCTAAGACCCCTTGTAATTATTCTTTTAAATTCTTTTCTTCCAACAAGAAAACACACACGTACTTTTTAAACTCCTGTGCTTTTCTGGAAACTTTAATAATGCGCGTTATACAGAAGCCGTTGGTTGGTTATCGTGCATTCTTTATAAATTATTGGAAATATATCGTGCACTGGGGTGCACAATAACTAACGTTGTACACAAGCCTGAAAAAATATGGGAAACATAGAACGACTTTTAGAATTAAGAGAACAACAAAAAAAGTCGATTCCTTCGAGAGTTTTCTTCAATCATTTTTTTGCAATTACTTATTGTATTTCTTGCAATGATGAAAGATTTAAACTTAAGAAAATACCTTACTACAATAAAATAAAAATCAAAAACCCTGATTTTAATATCAAAGAAGTGAAAAAGCTACTTTGGAATTCTTGGAGCACTGAATACGCCTATAGAATTGGAGAAAAGATCGATAACCCCGAATATTATAAGTTTTCACTTCATTGGAATTTTCCCCAAGCGTACTATTCCGCTTATTTATCAATGACTGCATTTCACGAAACACAAGGAATTGCAAATGACCAACACGAGAAATCAATAAAACTATTTGGGAATTCAGTAAAGGACAAACATTATCCATCTGCAATTGGATTTTATAGCAATGGATTAAAAGATAAATTTCAATATTACGGTCTTCCTACTTTCAAAGGTTTCCCTAAAGACAATAGTTCTTTGACAAAAATTGAATGTTTAGAAGACGCTGAATTGCAGATGGCGACCTTTCTGAAAACCACGAGAACACAAAACGCTAATGATAAAAGAGAACGCTTTAAAAAGCAGAATGACAAAAGGTTTTTGAACGGGAAAAATGAATTTAGAAAGTCGTTTAGTAAAAAACATTGGGACATTATTTACAAAACTATTCCCGAAACTTGTGTATTTAATTTACTGTACCGATTACGGATAAAAGCAAATTATAGAGACATTGAAACTTTTATAAATGCCGACATAGATTTTAAGAGTTTTCACACAAGTTTAGGAGAATTGATTGACTATTTAAATTTTGTACACGAAGCGTACATTGTGAAAGCAATTGGAATTGACAACTACGAGAAAATTCTGAATGAATTCCCCAGTCATTTAAATGACCAAACAGCAATTAGAAGATTCGAAATAATAAAAGAAATATAAAAAAAGCCAGTGTACAACACAGCATATAGCCTATGGCGGGTGAACGGCTGTCAGCAAGGTTTTCGCTTCATTAGCCAGCCTTGGGGTTTCGGTGGACAGGAAAGTGCTTCGAAACCGCCACAAGCCATATCCAAACATGTTACCAAAAAAAGCAGCACCGTATGTGCTGCTTTCTCAACTAAACAGGTGTAAACCTGAGACTCAACTAAAGACTACTATTTATCTTATCAATGAAAAACCAGCTGTTTATACTGGCTAGCAAGGGCTTTTACGCTTACAATTCCTTCGCCATGGCAAACCGGACAGGTTACGGTTTCGTAGCCATCTAACACGGTTTCTTTTACGGTATATTCTATGGGGTCGCTCTTGCGGGTGGTGTAGTAATAATCTACTATGGCTCCGTTTACCTTTCGCACGGTGGTGGTATTGCGCGGTATAGATTTCTTTACATTAATCTCCTTAAATTTCTTACGAGTAATCGTTCTTGGGCAGAAGCTTGTAGTAGCTGTATTGGCGGAGTAAAGCCAATAAAGCGGCCCGGAGTTTTCATCGAGCCAAACGGGTTCGTCATAGTCGCCCATTACTCTAAGGGCCTTTCTGGTGGTATCAATTTCCAGCACCTTTATTATGCGCTGAATTTCGGCTACATAGATATTGGGCTTGTCCTTCGGTAAATCGGTGTAAGGCATATCGCCATAGTAAAGGCTTCCTTTAAAGCTAAGTGGCACATTGCCAATAGAAGCAAAACCTTCAACCGGAATGTGCTTCCAGCGGTTACCGTTTTTATAGGTTTTACGGGCATTATCGATATCCAGCACGCGACCATCTACCAGTTCACCATTATTGAAAACTCCAGCAGCTCCTTTTACGCGAGCAGCGAAGGCATCATAGTCTTCGGTTTCGTTTTTCGGTCGGCTTGAAAATTTGTTGTTATAAAGTCTGGTAATGTTCACCCTGTAGCCCATTCCGTGCAGTTTTCCGTTTTGGAATGTGCCGACTTCCAGGTAAGAATGGTCGCCTCTAAAAGCAGAATCAGCCGTATGAAACTTAATACCATAACCATTAAGATTGGCAGTATCTTTACTGAGCATTTGTCCGGACATGGTTGGCCACCATATGGCATCCTTTTTCTCCTTCTCATCCAACATATAGGTGGGGTACGGATAGTAGGACATATTCACCTCCAGGTTATTCAGCAGACTATCGACTTGCGGTTTTTCAGATATATCGGCAGGAATAGTCATTTCCACTTCACCATCTACCACCAAAGCCCATGCATAAGGCTGTTCTGCCCATGGTCGCTCTAGAAAGAACACGCCTCCGTTGCCATATTCCATAAAAAGTGTGGGCATATAGCCAGTAAAAGTACCCGAGCCTCGCGTGTCATAAGTTCCGGCAGTAGAGAAGCCGATGTACTTATCTCCATTCTCAAAATTGATCAGTGAAATTTCTCTGGCCTCTGGCGAAATATACTGGGTACCACCAGCACCGAATGGATAAACCATATTAGGGCTATAGGTCCCAAATTTATCAGCTTTGTCTCTTTGCGAACCATTGGGTGAATACAACATAAAGTCGTAGTCGCCATTGGGTCTTGTGGCTGTACGGTAAATGTATTGACCTGTTTCGTCTAGCTCTTCGCTATAAAAAACGGTACCGTCTTCGTTGTAGAGGTTACCTGAAGGTTTTATGATACTGCCTTCAATATCGTCTATGCTGGCGAACAATTTACCACTGCCCTGATATCGTATATCTGAGCTCGGCACTATGGACACTCCCCCTATTTTAGGCACATAATAGCCATTGCGCTCAACCGTGCTTTTGCTAAAGTATACCTTACCCGATGTAACCAGTTTTCTGCCCGCTAAAGTGAAGGTGAGTTCATCGTATTTCTTTTTGCTTTTCTGTGCAGCAAGGTATTTGCCTTCTGCTTTTACTTGGGAGACATCTACCAACTTACTGTATTCTGACCAGGCCAGTCTTTTGAGTTCCTTCATCTCCTCTAACTTTTGCTGATTCATGCGGTAGTAATGCTGAAAAAGTCCTCCTTCTACAATTCCTTGTGCCGAAAGATTGAAACTCATCAACATAAGCATAGCCACACCAAAAACTGTTTGAGTCGATTGTTTGAGTCGTTTCCTGTTCTTCATGAAAAAGGGTCTTTAGTCACTTCAAAGTTGCTCAGACCAAAGGCGGGAGTAAATAGGGCAAATGACGTAAATGCTTCGAGGAAGCAGGGAATTGGGTGATTAGGTTATTGGGAAATTGGTAGTTGGTGCTCGGTGCTCGGGTAATGGTTATCAGTTAATCTCAAAGCCCCCATCCAAACCTTCCCCCGAGTGGGAAGGCTTTTGGCCTGTGCAATACCTAGCAACTTACGTTTTCACCTCGACCGGAGTGGAGAGGCCTAAGAGGTGAATTGGTTGATTGGTCATTGGTGTAATGAATTCAGTTTCTACCCCAGCCCTAAAGGGTGATGGATAGTGTTTCGTATCGAAAATTGATTCTTGTGGCATCCCTTTAGGGATTGAGGGTAGTTTAGGAAATTGGTGGAATTGGTAGTTGGTGCTCAGTGCACGGGGAAGTTAGCTTTAACCCCTGCCCTAAAGGGTGAAGGAATAAATCTAGGTTCATGAAATTGGATTCTTTGGTATCCCTTTAGGGATTGAGGGTGATTGGAATGGGTTTTAGACGTCATTGCGAGGCGCAAAATGAACGCAGTGAAATTTTGTAACGCGGCAATCTCTCAGTTCTCGGCAGTAGATCTACTAACAGACAGATTGCTTCGTCATTAAACCTAGCCCCGCCCCGAGGTATCGGGGTCTTGGGGGCACAGGTTTTATTTCTCGCAATGACGGTTACCGAGACTGCACAATTGACCTCCGACCTAAACATCAAAATACACAAAGCTCAGAGCGCCAAGGACAAAAGCAGACAAAATAAGAATAGAGTTAGTACGGACTAGCTTAGGATTAAGTGCCTTATAGGTTGAATAGGCATTTAACACAATGGCTAATACCAGTGCTGGTAAACTTAGATACAGGTTGAAAAGGTAAAACCAAAACCAACTGGTGCAGAGTCCCCAAACGGCTAAAACAGTGGTGAATGCTGGAATTGCTTTCAATATCTTCATTCTCCTGTTTTCGGAAAACTGAACATAAAGAAAAAGTAAAAGCAGAGCGAAGAACCCTGCAATTACAATCAACCTAGAGAATAAACCTGACATATTATGCTTGCTGTGTGTTATTGGCCACCGCCTTTATTCAGTTCTAGAAATGCTCGCATAGCATCCTGATCGCCTTGCTTACCTGCCAAACCGAACCAGTATTGTGCTTTGGCGAGATCTACCTCTACTCCCATTCCGATTTTATAGATCACACCAAGGTTTTTCTGAGACTCCAAGTGTCCTTGTCCTCCTGCCAGTGTAAATAATTCAACGGCCTTCGACATGTTCTTTTCTACTCCTTTTCCTTCCATATACAGAGCGCCCAAATTGAACTGAGCCAAAGGCAAACCTTGATCTGAAGCAAGCTCATAGTATCTCTTTGCTTCCACATAATCTTGCTCTACTCCCGCTCCATTCGTGTAGATATTCCCCATGTTGTTCTGGCTATCGGCATAACCTTTATCGGCAGCCTCTTTAAATAGCTTGAGTGCCTCTTCCATAGAAGGCTCAACACCCCAGCCATTCATATAGAAAACTCCCAAATCATGTTTGGCCGGTAAATAATCTTGCCCAGCAGAGGCTCGCAAAAACTTAAGTGCTGCTGCGCTGTCTCCTTGCTGCTGACTCACAATTCCCATAGTATATTGAGAAGGTGCGTGATTATTAGCAGCAGCTGCTTGTAAATATTCAAATGCCTTGGCGCGATTGTTTTGCCCCATGTAATAATCCAGAAGACTTAACTGAGCCTCAACATTGCCATTGCTGGCCAAAGTGGTTAAACTATCGATGTTTTGCGCCTTAATACTCAGACTGAAAAGCAGTAGCGAACTGAACAAAAGAATTTTCATGTTTCTGTGAATTTGCATGTTCAAATATCTATTGCGATTCAGTGCCGTTCCATAGGGCAATTGACGTAAATGCTTCAGGGAAGCAGGGAATTAGTGAATTGGTCATTAGTCATTAGTCAAAAGTGGGGAATTGGGTGATTGAGGAAATAATTATCCGTTGATCGCATTGGTTAATAATACTCATATATCCACCCCCTAACCCCCGCCAGCGGGGGATATAAGGCCGGAAATTTTGCTTTAAAGCCTTGTGATTCAGCGCTCTTACTGCTTAACGTTTTTTATGATGAGATGCATCGTCTAATGTCCTCCGCTGGCGGAGGTGGTCGAAGACCGGAGGTGGACTTTTTAATTCTTTTCTAATACCCCGTATAAATAAATGGTGCCCAGAAATACGGATGTGTATGACCTTCGAACTCGCCTTTAATGAAGCTTCTTTTTACATCGGTAATAGCGGCAGAAGTGCTCATATTTCCATTGAAAACACGGTTATAAAGGTGAATTGTCAATAACATGGTTCCGCTGTCACTCACACTCCATAAGGAAGTGAGCGTACTGTTAGCTCCAGCATTCAACAGTGCCTGATTCAATCCTTTGATGCCATCGCCCGGAGATTCTACACCCAAAGCCGTTTGACATGCACTGAGCATCACAAAATCAACCGGCAGATTCAGTTTTTCTAACTCTCCTACTACTAGCATGCCATCTTCGCCATTCACCGGACTTGACTTCACTGTCATGGCTATGCTACTCAGGTCGAAGACATAAGGATGCACACTGGCATGACTTGAAAGGTGCACCGCGCGATATTTAGCCAATTCACCTGCAACACTCATTCGCTTCAGCTCATTTTCAGTCATCATGGCATCCATACGCGTATCGGTTTTCGGGACAATTTCCTGAATAACAGCAACTTCTTTGCGTCCACCTTCCAGGTAAGACATTGGTTCATCGCTTTGAAAAGTAGCAAAGGCATAGTCGAGCGGCTTGTTGTTCTTTAAGTCTTCACGTACTCTGTATCGGAGTTTTTCAAGATCACCCAGGGAAGCCAAAGGCGCTTTTTGTGCCGAATGTAAATCATAAGTAGCACCACCAAAGCCCAACACATTCATGGCATAAGTCCTTTTCGGTTGGGTACGTAGCGTGTGCAACATGGCCGCATTCGGAATGTAGCCAATCTCGAAACGTTCAGCCAAATATTGGCCATTGTCATCTGTCAGGGCATCGAATGGAATGGTGCCAATCAACCCTTCTGGACTGATTGTCAGTTTGTCTACTGTGAATAGCTCTACATCCAACCCACTGATAAAAGTGTGATAAAATCGGTTAAGTAAGTCTGGCAGGTTCTCCTTCTGATAGAAAACATACTTACCTTCAACCACTTTGGCTTCCATATGCTTGCGCAAATACTGAGTTATCAGTTTGAATTCGCCTTTGGCAAAAGTGTTTGTTACACGTGCTTTTGCTCCGTTCAGATAATCTAGATTCTCCTTCCTGAACTCCATTTTGGCCTGTTCTTTTTCCAGTTCAATCAACTGAGCCTTTTGGCTAGTGAGCAAATCTGAAAAGGCACCTGCCGAACGATTGTACTTCACCACCACATTATTTTTGGTGACCAAACACATCAGGTATGTTCCTTCATAAGTGGTGCCCTTCGAAACATCGATAAACGACAAATAAGCTTCACCTTCACCTAAAACAGTCTGTAACTCTTTAAGTGACAACTGCTTCTTATCGCTTCGTTTGTCATTCAACAAAGCATAAGCTCGGTTCGATTCAATAACATCGTAGATCTTATCGAACTGCTTGGTTTCGTAGTAAGCTCCTGCCAGAAATCCATTGATGCGTTGGAATTTATCCAAGTAACCACGCTGTTCTAGCGGATCCATTTTATCTAATATCGCAACCTCTTCTGCCCTAGCCTTTTCAAACTGAATAGCCGATTCAGCATACTTCTTTTGCTCCATCAATTGAACACCATCGTTGTAGGCATTTCCGGTTGAAGCCACCGTTTCATTATCCACTAAATTGGCTATGCTGGAAAGTCCATTCTTTACATAAGAGACATAGTTCATTTGTTCAATTCCCGGAGTTTTTAGGAAGTTTTCAGCTCTTTGGGCCATGGCTCGAGCTTTGTCTATTTCCTTGTTGAAAGCATAGGCGCGTAAGATCACATAATAGGCTTCGGCTATATATTCTGGCGATTTCAACTTAGGCAATTGACTAGCGTATGAATCGGCCAAAGCAGCCGCATCTTTGTAATTTCTACTTTCGGTTTTAGCCATTACCAAGTAGAAGTAGGCTTTGGCAAGCGTTGCTGTCGATGGTAATTTTCCACTCAAATCGGAAAGAATAAGGTTCGAAGAAGCTTCGACTTTATCCCAGCGTTTCATAGCCGATTGCACCCTAGCCAATCGCTCATAAGCTCTGTATCTGGAAGCGAGATTGTAGTTGGTTTGGTCGAAAACGATCTTCTCCAAATATGGCTCCAACTTCTGACCGAACTCAAAATTGACCGTCTCTGATATCTTGGCAATGTTCACCAGCGCCTCAACATACATCATTCGAGAAATGAGGCCTTGTTTTACCGCCTCTTCGGCCTTTACCCAATCGGCTAAAGTCTGAGCAGCCGTTTCGTTATTGGCAATCCCATCGTAGGACGCGCCAAGCGTTGAAGCCAAGTTCTCATAAGCTGCTTTCGCTCGCTTCACCCCCTCTTCATTGTAATTTGCTAAATACCCTTTCGCCTTTTGAACTGTGGTAGATAAATCAGGATAGTTGGCTAATGAGTTGAGATATCCGCTCATGCTTTGGTAATCGCGTTGCATATCTGCTGCTGCTTTGCCCACATTCTGCATGGTGCGCACATACTGCTGAACCTCCTGAGGACGATTTGCGAACACCGAGAAAATGAAACCATAGAAGCTCGAAACGTTATCGTAGCTATTGTATGCCACCGACCATTGCACAAAATCTGCGGCATCTTGGGGCTTATTGATGTCATAAAACGATGCTGCAGCCAATTGTAAAGCCACGGAATTACCCGGATAGGTTTCAATCAAGTTGGCTGCGGCACGCAATGCGGCATTATGATCTTTACCCTGTTTTGCTCGCTGATAAGCTGCATAATCAGGGTGGTTTTCCATTTTGGCAGGTGGAATACTGACCTGAGCCTTACTCAAAAAGCAAACGAATGTCAGGGCGAAAATCAGGGATAGACGCTTCATATTCATGTTTTAGAATGAAGTGCTTAAAACACCTGCCTTATAAATTGCTGCTTCGTGTGTGCTGTCAGTTTTCCTCTTCAAGTACTCACCATCTTTTTGGCCATCCTTCATCTGCATAATCTCAGCTGACTTGTCGAAATGCCAGATCATGTGCGATCCATTGAGTGTGCCTTCTGTGTATTCTGAAAAGATAATTTTGCTCTGAGAAGGTAGAAATTGCATGGTCATGCCGTTCATTTTACCACTCTTCCATGAGCTGTAAACCGCATCGTTACCGTTGATTTTCACTCCCCTTCCATCATTACAATTACCCAAAACACAAGGAGCTGTAGCTGTGCTTGGCAGCGGACTATTGCTCACGTGAGCATCGTTTTTATAGTCTTTGTAATCGTAGCCTTGTTGTGTACGGATAACATGTAAGCCTTCTTTCTTTCCGTCAATAAACTGACCGAAGGCGTAGAGGTTGCCATCGCTTTCATAGCTGAAGAAACCGTGTCTTTTTCCGTCTTTAAATGTTCCCCAAAACTTGCCGAAAGTTCCGGTTTGGTTGGCTACACCGTTTAGCTTTCCCTCTTTATAGTAGCCTACCTGGTAGCCATATTCCTGTCCGCTGGCATCGTGCATGGTGGCAAATCCATATCCGTTCTCACAGTCACCCTTTACACATTTGATGCTTTGGCCTAAGGCCGAAAAGCTGAAGAAACTTATTAAAACGAGTAATAATTGAAGCTTTCTCATAATTTGAATTTTCTCTAGTTGTTATTACAAACCTAGCTTCTGATATAGTGCAGCTCAATACGGCAATTGACGTAAAGTTGGGTGATTGGGGAATTGGTCAATTGGTCAATTGGCAACTGGTGCTCGGTGCTCGGTGCTCGGTGCACAGGGAATTGGTGAATTTGGAAATTGGGTGATGGATAAATCTTAGTGCAAAAAATGCATTCTTTGCCATATCTCCCGATGCCTCGGGAAGGGAACGAGGGTAATCAGAAAACAGAAGCCAGTAAACCGTAGAAACCTATTAAACCGTCATTTCAAGTGAGTCTCGACTCTTCGGAGCTACCAAAGAAATCTTCCATTCAAAGGCTCAATCACTTTTCGTATATTGTTAGCCATTAGCACCTTAAAAGCCGAAGAAGCTTTTTACAGTAAAGACCGCAAGCATGACCAAAACATCAAAAGACAAGTTAAAAGGAACAGTAATTATACCACTCGGGCTGACAGCAGTTTTAGTTCCATTCTCATTACTCATCGGGTGGAATATTTTTACACTGCTGCTGTTTTGGTTTGTCTTAATACCTGGTCTATCCATGTATTTACCAACCTTGGTTTCTAGCTACAAGAATCACTTAATAGAAACAGTCTTAGGGCTAATCATTTTCTACAGCATTATGGTATTTATGATTTACGATCATTATCAAACCGATTATTTTAAGGCTATGATTGTCAGCTTTGTGATAAATCTCATCGTGGTTACTATATGGTCTCAAGCCAAGAATTCGGACTTACAGACTGCTTAGATACTGGCTTTAATCGTCTCCCCACCTAGCTGGATAGTTTGAAATAGATACTAGCCATTTAAGAAATCTTATTACATGGCAACTTCCCTGCGACAGGCAGGCTCATCTATTCTGAGCAGTAAGCCTTCTAACGAATAGATTGCTTCGTCATGAAACCTTGCCCCGCCCCGAGGTATCGGGGTCTCGGGGGCACAGGTTTCATTTCTCGCAATGACGGTTTGAAAAGGCTTTTCAGTCTACTCCAACAGCTCATTATTCTACATACCGCTAACTAATGACCACTGACAAATGACGAATCAACCAGCTCATTAATACAAATAATACTCCTGCTGGTCCATGGTCATAATACTGAGAGGTTGCTTGCCATATTGTGGCTTGAAAACCACTAGTCTGTCTCCTACTTGCAGTTGATCGAAAGTAACGGACTCTACCGTGATAACCCCAATAGTTGTTTTCAGTCTTTGAGCACTTTTCGAACGATTAGAAGTGAAGGTTGTCTTGTCTTCAATAATGGTAGGTATGCCACGCTTAAAGCCATAGCGCTTACTCATTTGGTAGGTTCTATACGACCGAATGATCTTGAATAACTGATAAGCCGGAATGATCACCACAGGAAAGAAGAGAATCAAAAGGCCTTCCAAGCCATTGGCTAAGAAGGTGATTAGCATGATCAAGGTGGGCACCAACCATACATAACGCGCCTTCTGCTGACTTTTGAAAATATTCTTGAGCACCTCTTCATCTTTAGGCGTCAGTTTTACATCTGGAAAAGTAGTTTGGAGAAACTTGTCATTGGTTTCGCCTTCAAGCTTGTGCGCCTCTTGGTCTACCACCTCCTGACCGGTAAGCTCCATGGCCAAAGTCATCTTAGATTTTGGGGCTTTGTCCAGCACAATATGCATACCCACTTTAGCCTTATTATAGTGCTTAAAATCTACCGAATGCTCTTCATCATCTATATATAAATAGTAGTGTCTGGTAGTTTTACTGCTATGGTTTCTGCTTGTATTATGATGATGCGTCTGGCTGTGATGTACATTCAGTCTTTTGTTGGTTACCATGCCACTGATGCGGTGTTTCACCCCTCTTTTCAGATCAGCAAAAACTGCCCAAATCATATAACCGATCACGCTGAAGAAAAATACGCCAAAGCCGATAAAGACATAAACAGCTATATCATCAAAGGCCATTGGGTCCTTGGATTTACCTAAAACTGCGAAGCCAATAAAGGCAAAAATTAATCCTGAGAAGCCCGCAAAGGCAAAAAATGGTAGTAACCTGAGCCTAAGTTTCTTAATGTCGGCCGCTTCTAATGGTAATTGTTGCATGGTTTTATTTTAGGGGGTTAGAAATGTAGATTCCTTCTAGGGTATTGAACACGAATTCATCGTTAGCCGTGTGGGTAATTTCCTCATCATGAGTGTACATATCGGCAGCATCAAAGCTTACTTCGAGGACTTGTTCTGTGCATCCGCCAGTTGAGCTATCACAGACGGAAATCCCCATTTCTCCACCGAATTCAAATACAATGGACACGAACTTTCCAGTGCTTAATTCATAGTGACCCGTTTTGAATCCTTCAGGAACATCTTCTCCTGTTAGGGCATTCACTCCATTGATAAATGACACCCAAGTAACACCATAATCTTCGCTGAAATAAGCCACACTATTTACTCCAGGGTTGGTGTCTCGCATGTATACCACACCATCTGAGGCAATTAATCGTGGACCTCTCCCCGCCTTATTGGTGGAAGAGCCAGAAACTTCTGTCCAGTTGATGCCATCGTTGGAAGTATAGGCAGTCATATCGACAGATCTTGTAATTGGACCACCACCGGGTGACTGGTAACTTTTGGGTTGAACTGTTAGCGCATGGTAAACGCCATCAGCGCCCTTGGTCACTAACTCGGGAGCTAGCGGATCGGTAGATTCTAAGCTCCAGTCCTTACCATTAGAACTGGTGTAAGTTCCTTTTTCTGTGTAAGCGATAGTTCGGCCATCATCATGCAATATGCTAGTGATATTGCCCATAGGCGAAGTTGCATATGTCCCGCTATTTCTATTGAATACTTTGTCTTCCGCATAAGCATAATCGCCAATCACATAAGTTTTCCCAAACATGTAACCCCCAGGATATTCGTACCCCATATCCAATGGCAAATATTCCTGCTGACCATTGACGGTTTTAATAATACCGCCTCTAAAACGGTCTCCGCCTTCTAAAAAGCCTTGGGTAAAAACACTCTCTTCTCCGAATGCAATGGCAGAAACATTGTCTACAGGCTCAATTGAATTGCCCGTAGCTAAGTGCATTTTACTTTCCCCCCAGCGATCGTAGATATTTACATAGGCCTTATCCTTATAAAGCTTCATTCCACCTTCAGTATTTCGATAGATCCGATAGTCTTCTGGGTACTCATAATAGCGAATTTCCCTTTCAGGAGAGATTATGATTACACCACCTTCTTTAGCGTAAGCAAAATAGCCGTAGCTGTAAGCCGTTTTCACTTTGTTTCGGCTGTTTCCTAGACCATACAGCCTTTTATAATCCATGTTGGTTAAAGTAGTTTGTGTGTAGGTTTGCGTGCTTACATCGAACTCAGCGATGACCTTATTTCGCCAATCGAAAAAGCCCATTTTTTCGCCCCAAGTACCTAGGTAGAATTCATCGTCCATCTCCAAACGAACTCCAGTGCTTACATAGGTTCCATTATCATCGATAAAGAAAGTCTTGCCGTTAGCACCATCGTTTTGAATGTAGACCAGCTTCCCAGAGTCGGTCACTCCTGTGGCATAATGAATAGCTGCTGAACCCGAGCGGATATTATCGAGATCGTAAACGCCTCCACCATAAACAAAGAGGCCATCATTGCTGATGTTGATTGGGTGTCCAGTCGCATTACCGTAAACGAAAAGCTCTTCAACCGTTTGGCCTCCATCTTTTGAGTAGAACGGCTTATGTGCACCAAAAAAGATCATGTATCGCTCATTTGGACTGACCATAATGGACGATGACGTGGCATAGGCTGTTGTTGGCATTAACTGCGTAAATTTCATATTCCCTACTGCCTCAATAGCAGGGTCTATATCTTCTTTAGGGTCGCAGGAAAAAGCCACCAATAGTACGAATAACAGTAATAAAGCAAGATTTCTGAAATGCATAAAAGCATGAAGGTTTGTACACCACAAACTTATCTTTAGGCCAGAAGTGATTCAATACGGCAATTGACGTAAAGTGACTGGTTGATTGGTCATTGGACAATGGTCATTAGTCAAAAGTTGGGAATTGGTGCTCGGTGCTCGGGAAATGGTTATTAGTTAATCAGCACAAAGTGTAACACCCTGACCTCACCTTTCCTCCTCGACCGCCCAGATGCCTCGAGGTGATGAGGTCTGCCAGTGAATTTGTTGAAAAGGAAATTGGAAACAAGACTTAGTTTGTACCCCAGCCCTAAAGGGTGAGTAAATATAATTTTCGAACAAGATCTTCATCATTTGGCATCCCTCCCGATGCCTCGCAAAGGGTCTAAGGGCAGTTTGGGAAATTAGAATAAGAATGATTGGTCATTGGACATTATGTAATAGGATCTAACCTGAGGCTTGGCACTCCCCCATCGGAGTCTTTTGAAAGGAACTCTGATATGAATGTTTGGCCTTTCATCATTTCGCACGCTCTTTTCCTCCTCGACCGCCCAGATGCCTCATGTCGGAGAGGTCTGCCAGTGAATTTGTTGATTACTGCTATGTAATTGGTGGAGAATTAGTTAGTCATAAACTAGGATTAGATGATGTCTATTATCTACACAGCCTTTATCCTGATATCTCCACTAAGTTCTTTTTTAATTGGCAGCTAGTGTTTGAATAGTTGATTGCAAGCTAGTTTATCCATAAATTAATGTAGTTTCAATTGCTATAACGCTTCAATTCATGAACGATTTTTTAAGTGCAGATATACTTTTTAAGACTCTTGACGACTTACCTATAGGCATCGGTGTTTTTCGGGTAGAAGACCTTGATGACAACAAGAGCATACGCTATGTTTTTATGAACAAGGTGGTGTTATACGAGATGAGGAAAACCAAGGAAGAGGTTTTTGGTAAGAAGATTCATGAAGTGGCTCCAGAGGCCTATGAACATGAAGGCGGACTTTTTGTGATTGAAACTTATAGAAAAATAGCCAAGGAAGGAGGCAGTATTAATTTGGGTCTGGTAGAATACTCGAATCATATGGTTGCTGGTACCTATGAGTGTTCTGTACACCACATTGCAGACAATTATGTGTATGTAATGCTCCGAAACGTAACGGAACTTGAACAAACCAAGAACCAATTACAGCTCAAAAACAAGGAGCTTAATCAGTTTGCGTATATCGTTTCGCACGATTTAAAGGCTCCACTCAGAACAATCACGAGTTTTATCGACCTTCTAAAAGGGCAGCATCAAAACCAGTTAGACGAGCAAACCAAAGCTATGTTTGGCTTTATCTCTGAAGCTGCCTTGCGCATGGATAAATTGATCACCGATATTCTAGACTTTAGTAGAATTGGAGAAACAAAGGAAATGGCCATGGTAGACCTCGGGAAACTAGTTGAGATTATTCAACAAGATCTAGCCGAGCGAATAAATGATACTAAGGCCTCTATTAAGATTGGTGATTTGCCCACAATAAAGGGCTATGAAACGGAACTTCGTATGCTTCTTCAGAACTTAATTGGTAACGCATTGAAATTCAACAAACCTGGCCGTAATCCTGAAATCGAAATATATGCTAAAGAGGAGAACGGATGGACAATCTTTATTAAAGACAATGGCATAGGTATAGCAGAAAAGCATCAAGAAAAAATCTTTGGTGTCTTTCAAAGACTTCACGATCAAGATAATTATGAAGGCACGGGCATTGGACTCGCCCATTGCAAGAAAATTGTCGAATTACATAATGGTGAGTTGGGGGTAGAATCCATTCCTGATGAGGGTAGTACCTTTTACTTCAGCATACCTCATCAAGACAGCTAAGCTTTCGCTGCATGCTTTCAAATTCTTTTACTCTTACGAGACACTGGTCGTTGTTAAATCAGGAGAATTAGTGAATTAGTCATTCGACAATAGAAAATTGGTCGTTGGATACTGTGACAGAAGTTGATCATCATAAACCACAAAAAGCCCATTTAAACCGTCATCGCGAGAATTAAAACCAGTGTCACCGAGACCCCGATAATTCGAGGTGGGGCAAGGTTTTATGGCGAAGCAATCTTTCTGTTAGAAGATCTACTGCTCAGAACAGACAGATTGCCACGTTCCAAAATTTCACTACGTTCATTCTGCTCCTCGCAATGACCTCTAAGACCCAATCACCAATTCAATTCTTAGGCCTCTCGAGGTGGTCATGGTGAAAAGTTGAGTGGCTAGGTTACTACACTGTTTTCCGTTTTTCGGTTTACCCTGCACCTTCGTTGGTGTTGCCACCAATGAACTCTTCACCTATATTATTCCATCACACCAACTCTCCTCCTCGTTCACCGCTCGCTGGGCCAAGTTTAATTACTCTATCGGCAGAGGCAATCATGGTTTTATTATGCTCAATGAAAATGATGGTATCTCCTTGGTCAATCAATAACTGAAACACCTCATTTAGTTGAAGAATATCGAAATAATGTAATCCTGTGCTTGGTTCATCAAATAGGTAAAGCGTAGCGCCCTTCTCTCCTTTCTTGCTCTTGCCAATTATCATAGAGTTGGCCAGCTTTAATCGTTGCGACTCACCTCCCGACAAAGTATTACCCGACTGCCCCAAAATCAGATGTCCTAAGCCCACATTCTTCAAAATGTTCAGGCTACCTACAAGGGTACTGCTCTGGAAAAAGTCAACCGCTTCTTGCACTGTTAGCTGTAAAACCTCACCTATAGACTTGCCTTGAAAGGTGACTTCTAAAATCTCTTGGTTATAGCGTGTACCTTGGCAAGTATCGCAGGTTAGCCAGATATCGCTCATAAAATCCATGGTGGTTTTGAGCATTCCATAACCTGCACAGGTGGGGCACTTACCTCGCTTACTCTGGTAAGAAAAGTCAGCTCGTTTCCACCCACCCGCATTGGCCGATTCGGTTTTGGCATAAATAGCTTTTAGCTCATCTAAGATTCCTGTATACGAAACAGGAGTAGTTAATCTGTTGACAGTCAAGCCTTCTTGAGTAATCATCAAAACCTCCGAAAATTGCTCTAAACCAAATACTGACGAACAATTAATTGCTTTTCCTTTTTCCCAAGAACGATAAAGTACCTCTTTCACCAAACTCGATTTCCCACTTCCCGATACGCCTGTAATCGCAGTGATTTGCCCAGCGAAAAAGTCCACATTAATCTGCTTTAGATTGTGCGCAAAAGCACCTTTCACCCCAAAAGCTTGCCCTGCCGAGTTTTCACTTTTCTTTACGTTCTCTCTTCGTTCATTTAAAAGTTGAGCTGTTACCGATTCTTTCACTTTACTTACACCTTCAACCGTTCCCTGATAAATGAGCTCGCCACCATTTCGACCAGCCTCAGGTCCCATTTCAATCAAGTAATCAGCCTGACCAATGAAGACAGGATCATGCTCTACCACCACCACAGTATTGCCATTGGACACCAGTTTTTTCAACGCTTTTGAAAGTATGAGTACTTGTTCTTCATCTAACCCAATAGTCGGTTCGTCTAACACGTAAATCACCCCGAAAAGATGCTTAGAAAGTTGACCAGCAAGTGTTACTCGCTGACGTTCACCACCCGAAAGGGTGCTCACTGCTCTGTCGAGGTTTAGGTAACCCAACCCTAAATCGATCATCGTTTGCAGCGATGCTTTCACCGATGGCAACACCACCTGAGCAATTGCCCATACCGTAGAATCATTAGAAGCTGAAGTTTCTTCCAATAATGACAAACATTCACTGATGCTCAGTGATGAAAGTTCGTGTATGTTTTTGCCCAAGAAAGTGGGAGTTAACAACTCTGGTTTCAGTCGGCTACCCTGGCAAGTAGCGCAAGTCACTTCGTGCATTAAACTTTCAAAATCGCTCAACTTTTTGTTGTGCAACCTGCGTTGATATTCTTCGTCAATATAGCGGCAAAAGCCTTTCCAAGGGGCTTTAATTTCTTGCTGGCCCTCTCCTGTTTTGGTTTTGTACTGCCAAGTGGTTTCCCAAATTTGGTTGCCCGTTCCATATAGAATGGCTTCTTGAATTTCAGGATCGAGTTCCTGCCACGGTTGCTCTAAATTCCACGACTTTTGGTGCGCAACTTCTTTCAACGTAGCCATAAACTGACCGTCTACATCGGCATAATAGGCAATAGCTTTGTTGGTTGAAACAGCTCCTTCAAAAACCGAATCACGTGGGTTCACAATAATTGCTTCAGGGTCGCATTTCAGCTGAATTCCCATGCCTTCGCAAGCTGGGCAAGCTCCCAAATAATGATTGAAAGAGAAATGCTGTGCCGTGAATACTTCTCCCTGATGTTGGGCAATTCGTGAGTACAGCAATCGAAAGGCATCGTGAATGGTAGATTGTGTTCCCACCGTAGACCGTTTAGATGGGCTGCCACCTCTTCGGTTAATGCCAATGGCTGGCCCCAAACCACTGAACGATTTGATTTCTGCTTCGCTATTTTGCTGCAAAAAGCTTCTGTGGTACGTAGAAAGTGATTCGGTAAATCGGGCATTCGACTCGGCAAAAAGCGTGTCGTAAACCAACGATGATTTTCCACTTCCAGAAAGACCCGTTACTACCGTTAGCTTGTTTTTAGGAACCCGAACATCTACATTTTTAAGACCATGAGTTGTTACTCCTTCCAAGAAAATTTGGTTCGTTAAAAGCTTTTTGGTTGACGCTTGACTCTTTTGAACATTTACCCTAGTTCTGCTTTGTTGTGGTACTCCCTGGTAAAGAATGGTTCCACCTTTTTGACCACTTTCTGGCCCTAACTCAATGTGCCAATCACTGTGGGCAATCACCGTCTCGTTCTGTTCAATACACACAATGGTGTTTCCCTTTTGCTTGATTCTTTCGAACAAACGCAAGAGCGAATGGATGTTATCGTGGTGCAGGCCAATGCTCGGTTCTATGATTACGTAAAGCGTATCGCCCGTATCTTTTTTCTGTAGTTGATTGGCGATTTTAATTCGCTGGGCTTCGCCACCAGACAAGGTGGAAGAAGACTGACCTAAAGTAAGGTAACCCAAGCCCATTTCTTCTAACAGTTGAAGTCCTGCAAGTACTTTTTTGTCTTTTGAAAAGAACGCCACTGCGTCAATCACCGACAATCTATACACATCGGCTATGGATAAGCCTTTGTACTTCACCTCTAGCGTTTCTTGGTTAAACCGATCACCATTACAGGTTCCGCAAACAAGCTCTACATTACCGAGAAAGTGCATCCCGATCTGAATCTTTCCCGCCCCTTGACAAGTCTCACAGCGTCCACCTTTATTGTTGAATGAAAATCGCGACTTGGTAAATTTCCTTTCTTTCGACTCTGGCAACTGCGCAAATATATCGCGGATATAATCTGACAAGCCCAAATAAGTAGCAGGGTTGCTTCTTGGCGTTTTTCCGATGGGCGAATGATCGATAAAAATCAGTTTATTGATGGCTTCTAGGTTTCGATGTTCGTTAACTTTCACTTTCCCATCTACCGAAACACCTAACTGCTGCTCTACCGCCTTGAGCAAAGTACCTTTCACCAAGCTCGACTTGCCTGCTCCCGACCGGCCACTCACTACATTGAGTTGCCCCAGATGAAAGCTAACATCAATATTTTTGAGGTTTCTTTCAGAACAACCGATGAGTTCTATCGCTGCTTTCTTTTCGGTTGATTTTGGTGTAGAAACCGTATCAGTTGTCGTTTGTAAAGCTCTAAAAGTAGGACTCGTTGCTGCCAAATCTTTTTGTTGAAGAAAATCAGACAAAGCTCCGTTAAAGATGAGCTCTCCTCCATTCACTCCCGCTTCAGGACCTATTTCTATGATATGATCTGCACTTTTAATGGTGGCCAAATCATGCTCTACCACAATTACAGTATTGCCCTTGCGCACCAACTCTTTGAAGTGATGAATCATTCTTTGCTTTTCGTGCCAATGCAAACCAATGGATGGTTCATCGAACACGTAAAGCACATCGCTAAGCGGCACTAAAATCTGATTGGCCACGCGAATTCGTTGTATTTCACTTGCTCTGAGCGAAGCCGAAGGTCGGTCTAAGGTAAGGTGCCCCAACCCTAAATCTGCCAGTAAATCGGTTTGAGCTTTTATTCTTTGTACTATCTCGGTGGCGACTTCGTTCCAATTGTTTGCTTCTATCCAAGCTTTGAGTTCATTCAATTCGAAACGGCTAACCTCTGCAATGTTTTTGTCTTGCACCCGAACACTCAGCGCATCTTGATTGAGTCTTGCCCCATGGCATTCAGGACAAGTAACTGCGCTCACAAATCGGAGAATGTTCGGGTTCCTATCGCGCTTCAAAATATCAGCCATGATGGTAAGAATGCCTTTGTAATAGCCTTCTTCCCTGGGTTTAGCCTTCATGCCTGTCCACCGTAAACGCGATTCTAAGGTGTGTTTACCGAAAGGCACTTTTATCTTGTCACTACCGTGAAGAATCACATGGCGTTGAGCATCGGTGAGATCGTTCCAAGGAACATCAACACTAAAACCCTCGGCTTCGCAAACTTGATTGAGTACATCAATAGTTACCTGAGAATACGTAATGTAGCCATTGGGCAAAGTGGTGGCCAGGGCGCCTTCTCTAATGGTTTTCTCAGGAAAAGCGACCAGCTTGTTGACATCAATTTGCTCTTCTTGGCCAATTCCGTTGCAACGTGGGCATTTGCCGATAGAAGAATTGAAGGAAAATAGTGAACGTGTGGGTTTTATATTTCGCTGTGTCTCTCCTGTTCTGGCAAATAGTAATCGGAGTAGATCGTGTATATCGGTAAGGGTTCCTACGGTAGATCGAGCATGAGAGCCACTTGTGCGCTGACCAATGGCAATTACTGGAGAAAGCCCTTCAATTTCATCAACTTCTGGACGATTCAGTTTGCCCATAAATTTTCGGGCGAAAGAAGGCAAGGTTTCGAAGTACCTACGCTGCCCTTCTTGGGCTATAATATCGAAGACCAAACTCGACTTTCCCGAACCTGAAATACCCGTGACTACAATCAGTTGATTGTGGGGAATTTTAAGCGAAATATCCTTTAGGTTATTGGCTTTAGCACCTTTTATAAGAATGGCAGGCTGCGAACTCTCTTGCATTCCGTGAAATTAGTAAAAGCCCTATGGAATGCTAATTATGCCTCTTGTCACCAGCAAGTAAAATCAGACCGATTATATTCAAACATAGAAGTCTTAGACGCTAAGACTAGTAAGGATCATGCTGAGGTACAAAGCATCTTATGCAGCCTAGTAGTCCTGTTAATCAATCTAGCTTCTACCCCTGCCCTAAAGGGTGAATGATGAAGATTTCGAACTGATGAAGCTAAAATCCCCTTTAGGGGAGTTAGGGGTCATGCTGAGGTACGAAGCATCTTATGCGGCCTTGCAAATCCTTGCTTGCGGATAGGATTCTTCTCTGCGTTCAGAATGACTTAGACGCAACCGTATCGGTAACCGCCTGTGCCCTTGCTGTATTGTCACCAACTAGCAAAGTAAGACTGATTGTATTCAAATATAAAAGTCTTAGCGAGACGCTAAGACTAGTGAGAGGTTTTATATTTCGTTGGGTCTCTCCTGTTCTGGCAAAAAGTAATCGGAGTAGATCGTGGATATCGGTAAGAGTTCCTACCGTAGACCTTGCGTGAGAACCACTTGTGCGCTGACCAATAGCAATGACTGGAGAAAGCCCTTCAATTTCATCTACCTCTGGGCGATTGAGTTTACCCATAAATTTTCGGGCGAAAGAAGGCAAGGTTTCGAAGTACCTGCGCTGCCCTTCTTGAGCAATTACATCGAAGACCAAGCTAGACTTTCCAGAACCCGAAATACCCGTAACTACAATCAACTGATTGTGGGGAATTTTAAGCGAAATATCCTTAAGGTTATTGGCTTTAGCACCTTTAATAAGAATGGCAGGCTGCGAACTCTCTTGCATTCCGTGAAATTAGTAAAAGCCCTATGGAATGCTAAACCTCACTTGGTCTCATATGTCTTAGCCAGATGCTAAGACTAGTTAGAGCTACGGCTTACCATATTACCCTTGCAAATAAACCCCGAATTAACTTTCTTGACCTCAAGAAAACACACACATATTCAATCTCCCCTGTGATTTTCTTAAAAACTTAAAAGGTGCATATAGCAGCACACCAATATGGTGTGCTAACGCTCACGTTTATGGGCATTAGCACACGTTGTACAGCGTAAAAAAGTAATAACAGGCAATCAATGAAAATTTTTAAAGTTGAAATCTCCAAGTTTAGGTCAATCGATAAAGGAGAGTTTCATTTAAGCCAATTAAATGCAATTGTAGGGCAAAACAACTCTGGAAAATCGGGAGTTATGAGAGCATTAAACTCTTTTTTTAATCCAAAAAATGAAATCGAATATTATAAGGATGGCACTAACCTTTATAGCTCTACTAATACAGTACCAAGAATAACTATTGTTTTTACGAATGTTCAACAAGATTCTATCCTAAGCAAATACGTTCAGAACGGTTATCTATCCATCAAACATGAGTATAATAAAAAAAGAAAAAGATTAGACTACTCGGTATTTGATACCAACAAAAAATACCGTGCATTAACTGAAGATGAATTAGACCAATTGCATCAGGGTATTCAATTTGTTTTGATTCCTTCTGAAAGAGGTTCTATGCACAACCTAAGAAATGAAACCGGTGTTTTGAGACAGCTTTTTGATACTTTTTTCACTAGTCATACTGCAAAAAGAGATACGTTAACACCTAAAGTAAAAAGTGCGTTCAATTATTTTAAGGATAATGCTCTAAACAAAGTTGCTCAAGGAATTGAAGGAAAATATTTAGCAAAAAGAGGCTTTAAAATAAACATAGACAGTCAATTCCCCTTGAGTTACGACTTGTTCGTCAATGATTTAATAATAAAAATAAGTGAAGGGGATAGAGATTTTAGTTTAGAAGAATGTGGTAGTGGTATTCAAAGTTTAGTAGCGATTTCTGTATATAAATATTTAGCTGAGCTAAACCATTCAAATTTCATTATCGGAATAGAGGAACCTGAAGTCAATTTACATCCACAAGCGCAAAAAGAGTTAATTCATTCTTTGTTAGATGAAATCAATGAAAATGATGTCCAGATTATTTTCACAACTCATTCTACTGTAATTATTGACCAATTAGACCATTCTGACATTATATTAGTTAGAAAAGTAACAGACCCTAAAAGGAAGTTTAAAACAAAAATCAAACAGTTATCCTCAACATTTTGGAATGATTACAGTCTTGATGAATTAAAATACAATAAGTTTCACAGGTTTAGGAACTCTGAGTTTTTTTTCGCTAACCATATATTAGTTACAGAAAGCGACACTGACTCTGAAGTCTTCAGGGAACTTCTGGATAGAAATAAGATTAACATCGAAAAATCTGGTATCTCGGTACTAGAATTAGGAGGAATAACATCATTAAAGTACGCCTTTTATCTAATTCGGGATTTAGAGCTTGAAAAGACCTTTGTAATTGACAAAGACTTTTTCTTCCCATATTCAAATAACAAAAAAGTGGACAGTAGAGATGGTAGAGGATTCTTTAAGTACGGTAAAACATTTAAATCGAATCAACTAATAAACGAGCTTTTTGATAACGAAAGTAAGAGATCAATAATCGAAGACTATCTTGCAAACAACCACACTAAGTCGTTACAACTTACACCTGATTTTGATGTCATATGCATGAAATATAATTTAGAAATGGATTTACTAGCTACTTCTAATTCACAAAATGTAGTTTACAACTATTTAAATGTACAACCAGAACAAAGAAATACAGCATACCTTTTTTTGAACAAAGAAGATGCTTTAAAAGAGGTATCCCTACTATTGCATGTAATTCAGAATTCGACAAGACAAAATCTTCCCTATTCTTATAGATACATAATTAAACGCTTCGAAAAGTATGCTAACAAATAAAAAAGCTGTACAACAATACCTATGACACCATGTCGTGTCGGTGGATTACGATAGGTTTGTAGTTACTTGATAGACCGCGAATTCTCTGAATGCGCCTAGTGTGAAAAAGAAATTACTATGCGAATTCAAAGATTTCGCTACTTAGATAAACGAAATACGAACTTAAACACGCCATGGTCCATACCCAAACCATTCTCATTCCCCCTCCCATTCACCATCAAACATTAAACTTTGAACATTCACCATTAAACCTTAAACATTGAACATCAAACATTCAACATTAAGCCTGCGGTCGATTAAACAATATTAACATCCTCCCTCAGTTACCCTTTTGAATTAATTACTATTTTTGACTTCAAATCACTCTGCATTGGCTAAGGAAATCAAGAAACATAAGCGCAAAAAGAAACTCGGATCATACCACTACGTCAGTGTCATCTTTAGTGCAACTCTAGCCTTATTTGTCATCGGTTTATTCGGCATAGTTATTCTGCAAGCCAACAAGCTTACTTCTATTATCAAGCAGAATATTGAGGTACAGGTTTACCTGAATAAAGACTTGTCTAACAGCCAAAAGAACAGAATTCAAAGCACGCTTACATCTAGCGATTTCATTCTCAATGAAGAAGGCGAAGAGCCTATTAGCTTTATATCGAAAGAAGAAGCTGCTACCCAGTTTATTGAAGAAACTGGAGAAGACTTTACTGAATTTTTGGGCGAGAATCCGTTGAGAGATGCTTACGTCATCAGAATTGCTCCAACCTATCAGACGAATACTAAACTGGATAGTATAGCCAGTGTAATCGAAGACATCAGCGGTGTGTATGAAGTAACTTACGTGCAAAACTTGGTCGACTCCATTAACAGCAACCTGACCAAACTCAGTCTTATTTTGGTGGGTATTGCCGCCCTGTTGACCATTATTGTCATTCTGCTGATCAACAACTCTATTAAGCTTGCGCTATTCTCACAGCGATTCCTGATCAGGAGTATGCAGTTGGTTGGGGCTAAAAGCGGATTTATCAAAAAGCCATTCCTTTCTAGGTCTTTGCTCCATGGAGCCATTGCTGGTTTAATTGCTTCAGGACTTTTATTTGGGCTCAAGCAGTTTGCCAATCAAAAAGTGGAAGGCTTAGATCAGCTTCAGCAGCAAGAATTGATATTCGCGCTTTATGGCGTTTTGATTTTATTAGGGGCTTTAATCTCTTACTTTAGCACCATCAAAGCCATGAACAAGTATTTGAAAATGTCTTTGGACGAACTCTATTAGTATGTCGGAAAAGAAAAAGAACAACTTCGCTTTCAGCAAAGAAAATTATAAGTGGATGCTCATTGGGCTTGCCACCATATTGGTTGGTTTCATTATCATGTCACTAGACGGTGAGCAGCACGGCCAAGGCTTCTTAGGCCTAACCCTTGGCCCAATCGTAATTATGGCCGGCTTTATCCTCGAGTTCTTCGCCATCTTCAAAAAATCGAAATAAATGACTTGGTTCGAAGCGCTAATTCTTGGCTTGGTCCAAGGATTAACAGAGTTTCTCCCTGTAAGCAGCAGCGGACACTTGGAGATTACTAAAGCCATTTTTGGCGATAATAGCTTACCAGAAGAAAGCTTATTAATGACTGTGGTTTTGCATGCAGCCACTGCTTTGAGCACCATTGTCATCTTCAGAAAAGACATTGCAGAAATTCTAAAGGGATTGTTCCAATTCAAGAACAATGAGGAGTTTCAATTCTCTTTGAAGATCATCATTTCCATGATTCCTGCAGCCCTGGTTGGAGTTCTTTTTGAAGAAGAGATTGAGCAGTTTTTCGGTGGAAACCTTCTGTTAGTTGGTTCAATGCTTATCCTCACTGCTGGCTTATTATTCTTAGCCGATAAAGCCAAAAGCACATTGAATCCTGTTTCTTACAAAAACGCATTTGTGATTGGCATTGCTCAGGCAGTAGCTATCCTACCTGGAATCTCTAGGTCTGGTGCCACTATTTCTACTTCAGTACTTTTAGGGGTTGACAGACAAAAAGCAGCGCGTTTCTCCTTTTTAATGGTTGTACCATTGATTTTAGGAAAAATGGCGAAAGATATTCTAAGCGGAGACTTGGCCGAAACACAAACAGAAGCAAGCCTGTTAATTATCGGTTTTATTGCTGCTTTTGTGGCTGGTTTAGTGGCTTGCCAGTGGATGATTGCGCTGGTTAAGAAAAGTCAACTTAAATATTTCTCTTTCTACTGCATGATTGTTGGTATTATTGCCATCATCTACACCCTAGCTTAATGCTGAATTTAGATCCGGAACTAAGTAAGCAAGAAAATTTTCTAGCTGGTCAGGTACTACTGATCGACAAACCATTGGAGTGGACTTCTTTCGATGTAGTAAAGAAGGTTCGCAACAACATCAAGATTAAGAAAGTGGGCCATGCTGGTACCTTAGACCCATTGGCTACAGGCTTACTCATTGTCTGCACAGGCAAAAAGACCAAGTCTATTGAGACTTTTATGGGGCAGGAAAAGGAGTATACAGGTTCCTTCACTATCGGTCAGACCACCCCAACCTACGATTTAGAATCGGAACCTACCGAAGCGGTTGCCATAGACCATATTACTGAGGCCGATCTAGAAAAAGCCAGACAGCAGTTTTTAGGAGAAATCAGCCAGACCCCTCCTATCCACTCTGCCATTAAAGTAGGCGGCAAAAGAGTTTACGAACTAGCACGTAAAGGGGAAGACGTAAAGTTGAAGTCGAGACAGGTGACAATTTCAGAATTTGAACTCACCAAAGTAGATTTACCCCGAATTGAATTCCGCGTAGTTTGTTCAAAAGGCACATACATTCGTAGCTTAGCTAACGATTTTGGTGCAGCCTTAGGTGTGGGAGCACATTTAAGTAGCTTGAGAAGAACTAAAATTGGCGAATTTGATGTTGAAAATGCTTATCAGCTAGAACAACTGATAGACTTTCTAAAAGAGCTTTCATGAAAATTCATCTGGGAACAGAAGCTATTGAAAATATAAAAAATGCCGTTGTTACTTCTGGCACTTTCGATGGAGTACACATGGGCCATCAGAAAATCATAGATCGCCTAAAAGAAGAAGCCAGCAGAATTGATGGCGAAACTGTGCTCATTACCTATTGGCCTCATCCTAGGTTGGTTTTAAAGCCTTGGGACAACTCACTCCAACTGCTTTCTACTTTTCCAGAAAAAGCAAATCTGTTAGAAGAGTACGGCATCGACCATTTGGTTAAAGTTCCTTTTACTAAGGAGTTTGCCTCCATGCAGGCCGAAGATTACATTAGAGTAATACTCAGTGAGCGCATTCAAACCAAGAAAATAATCATTGGCTACGATCACCGTTTTGGTAAAGACCGAAGTGGTGGTTTGGAAGAGTTACACCAATTTTCTGATAAATATGGCTACGAAGTAGAAGAAATCCCTCGTCAGGATATTGAAGAAATCGGCATCAGCTCTACAAAAATCCGTAGAGCCCTAGAGGTTGGCGATGTACAACAAGCAAACACATTTTTAGGAAGAAATTATGCCATTACTGGCCGTGTAGTGCATGGTGAGAAAATTGGCAGATCTTTAGGCTTCCCTACAGCCAACATTTCCATTAAAGAAAAATACAAACTCATTCCTGCCGATGGTATTTATGCCGTTCGTGTTTGTCTTAAGTACAACAAATTCGATGGCATGCTCAATATTGGTAACCGCCCAACCATAGGTGGCGACCATAAAACAATTGAAGTAAACATTTTTGACTTCAATGAAGATATCTATGAGAGTGAGATCTCAATTGAATTTGTAGATTTGATTCGGAAGGAAATTAAATTCAGCTCGCTCGATGCGCTGAAGGAGCAGCTCAAAATTGACAAGCAGTCGGTTACTGAGCGATTAAGTAAACTATAAAATCAATTGCTATGATTAATAAGGTGGTCAACAATGCTGAAGAAGCCATTGCAGACATTCCTGATAACGCCACACTCATGTTGGGTGGTTTCGGCCTATGTGGAATACCCGAAAACTGTATCAGTGCACTAGTAAAGAAAGGCGTAACTGGCCTTACTTGTATTTCTAATAATGCTGGTGTAGATGATTTTGGAATCGGCCTAATGCTTCAAACCCGTCAGGTTAAGAAAATGATCTCCTCTTATGTGGGAGAGAATGCCGAATTTGAAAGACAACTACTTTCGGGTGAATTGGAGGTAGACCTAATTCCACAAGGTACTTTGGCCGAAAGAATTAGAGCTGGTGGAGCTGGAATCCCTGCATTCTTTACTCCTGCTGGTTATGGAACCGAAGTAGCTGAAGGCAAAGAAGTAAGAGAGTTCGATGGTAAACACTACTTATTGGAATCTTGGCTGAGGGCAGATTTTGCTTTGGTAAAGGCTTGGAAAGGCGATAAAGCTGGTAATCTAGTCTTTAAAGGAACGGCTAGAAACTTCAACCCAATGATGGCTACTGCTGGTAAAATCACCATTGCAGAAGTTGAAGAGCTAGTTGAAGTTGGTGAGTTAGATCCAAACCAAATTCATACTTCAGGAATTTTCGTTCAGCGAATTTTCGAAGGGCAGCACTACGAAAAGAGAATCGAACAGCGAACTACTAAAATTAAATAATCATGGCACTCGACAAAATAGGTATAGCAAAACGTATCGCCCAAGAAGTTCAAGATGGCACATACATCAACTTAGGCATTGGCATCCCTACCCTAGTGGCCAACTTTATTCCTGACAATATTAATGTGGTACTTCAGTCTGAAAATGGGCTATTAGGTATTGGTCCTTTCCCTGAAGAGGAAGAAGTAGATGCTGATTTAATCAATGCAGGAAAGCAAACGGTGACAACCATGGCTGGTTCTTCACTTTTCAGTTCAGCAGAAAGCTTCGCTATGATTCGCGGTGGTCATGTAGACCTCACTATTCTCGGAGCTATGGAAGTATCTGAGAATGGCGACATTGCCAACTGGAAAATTCCAGGTAAAATGGTGAAAGGAATGGGCGGAGCTATGGATTTAGTGGCTTCAGCAGAAAACATCATTGTAGCCATGCAGCACTGCAGCAGAAGTGGAGACTCTAAACTCTTAAAAGAGTGTACCCTTCCTATTACAGGTATCAGGTGTGTGAAAAAGATTGTGACCGACTTAGCTGTAATGGATGTACTACCTGACGGTGGCTTTAAACTAATTGAAAGAGCACCAGGCGTATCTGTTGAAGAAATAAAAGCTGCTACAGAAGGAAAACTAATTATTGAAGGAGAAATTCCTGAAATGCAAATAGACTAACTAATACAGAAATGAAAGATTCAGAGATTAAGCTGAAAATAAAACTAGACAAAGACGCTATTCCAGAAACCATTACTTGGGATGCTACCGACAAAGACATTCCTGGAGAAGAGGAAACAAAAGCCTTTAACCTCGCCATTTGGGATCACAACACCATGAGCACGCTGCGCATTGATTTATGGAACAAAGAAATGCCTGTAGACGAAATGAAGCGCTTTTATGTGGATTGTTTAGGTGGTCTAGCACAAAGCATATTGAACTCTACTGGAGACGAATTCATGTCTTCTGCTATGAACAGGCTTTGTGATAAACTGGTAAAACACCTTGAAGAGGAAAACCGCAAAAATTCCCAATAGAATTCACCCTATATGCGATAAAACCGCGCTTTGCCGTTCTTGCAGAAATATTATGCATGACGAATAAAATTACGCGCGGTACTTTTTAAACATCAAAAACATTGTATTTTTGGACTGATGCCTATGATTCAACTTCTGATATCATAGGACCGCCAAACTTTATTTGTTTCAAAAACCTTAGTATGAAGAACTTGATGAAAATTTTTAAAGGTCTGCTACCGGTCCTGCTCTTAATGCAATCGATTACTGCGCTTGCTCAAGATCAGGTAAAGATATCTGGTAGAGTTATTGACGCTGCTAGCAGTCAGACCCTACCCGGAGTTAACATTCGGGTAAAAGACAAAGTGGTTGGAACAATCTCAAACGCCAATGGAGATTTCAACCTCACTGTCAATCAATCAGCACCACTAACATTGATTTTTTCTTATGTTGGCTACACTCCACAAGAAGTAGAAATCACTCAATCAAATGTTACTGGGTTAGAAATAAAAATGGAGGAACAAATCATATTCGGTCAAGAAGTAGTAGTATCTGCTTCTAGGTTCGAAGAGAACATCCTCACCTCTCCTGTTTCTATCGAAAAACTAGACATTCTGGATATTAAAGCCACTGCAGCCCCTTCATTTTATGAAGGCTTAGCTAACCTAAAAGGTATAGACTTTAGTACCCAAAGTTTAACGTTTAAATCGATCAATGCTCGTGGATTTGGAGCAAACGGTAACACCAGATTCGTTCAGTTGATAGATGGTATAGATAATCAAGCACCAGGCTTAAACTTTGCCGTAGGTAACATTGTAGGTATTAACGACCTAGACCTTGAGTCTGCTGAATTAATACCTGGTGCAGCTTCTGCCCTTTACGGACCAAACGCGATAAACGGTATTTTACTCTTAAACTCTAAAAACCCATTCGAGTATCAAGGACTTAGCGTTTACGCTAAAACTGGTTTAAACAGTGTAGACTATGGTGCTTCTGAAGAACAAGAGTTTTACCAAGATTATGGGTTTAGATGGGCTAAAGCCTTCAATAACAAACTAGCATTTAAAGTAACAGGTTCTTACCTAAGAGCTACAGACTTTGTAGGTATAGACACAAGAGACCAAGGTTTGGCTACTAACCGTACTGTGGAAAGAGGAGCAACAGAAAGAGGAAACAACCGCTTCTATGATGGTGTAAATATTTATGGTGACTTCGGTATAACCGTAGGAGCTGTTGCAGATGGTGCAATCGCTAGAGGAAGTGGACCAAGAGCTACACCTGATCAAATTGCAACTGCTGAAAGTTTAAGAGCAACTAGAACACTATTTCCAGACGATCTAGATGGATTCTTCACTGCAACAGGTTTCACTGAAAACTCTTTCGTTGATAACACTACAGAGAGTGTCAAACTCGGTGGTGCACTTCATTACAGATTGAATGACAAGCTTGAGTTATTCGGTCAAGTAAACTACGGTTCTGGTAGCACGGTATACACCGCTAACGATAGATTCGTATTAGATAACTTCTCAATCACTACTGCCAAAGTAGAATTAAGAGGTTCGGAATTCTACGCTAGAGCCTACACCACTCAAGAGAACTCAGGCGATAGTTACGCAGCTAACACCTTAGCTTCATTGATTAACCAGCAAACTTACTTATCTCCGTACCTTCAGACTTTTGCAGGTGCAAGGTTAACAGGTGCATCAATTGAACAATCTCACGCTGCAGCACGTCAGGCAGCAGATGCAGCTCAGCCTCAACCAGGTTCTGCTGAATTCGAAACCTTAGCCAATTCACTAAGACAAGTTTCTATTGCCGATGGTGGTGCTAAGTTCTTAGACAAATCAGCACTTTGGCATATGGAAGGTAGCTGGGATTTAGGTGAAAGAATTGAGTGGGCCGATGTAGTAGTTGGTGCAAACTGGAGAAGATACTCATTGAATTCTGAGGGTACTCTTTTCGCCTTAACTAATGATGGCGAAGAAGTAAGCATAGATGAGTTTGGTGCTTATACTCAAGTTTCTAAGAACTTTTTAGACGATAACCTGAAGCTTCAAGGCTCGGTTAGATATGACAAAAACGAAAACTTTGAAGGCCAGCTTTCTCCAAGAATTTCAGCAGTTGGTACAATTGCAGACAATCACAACATTAGAGGTTCGTTCCAGAGAGGTTTCCGTATTCCTACTACTCAAGATCAATTCATTGACCTAGATGTGGTTTCTAGAAGACTAATTGGTAGCAATGAGCTATTGGTAAACAGATACAACTTCTCTCCTCAGAACACCTATACAAGTGAGAGTGTAGATAATGCAAGAAATGAAGGCAACCCAGATCTTTTGGTTTTGGAAACTAGAGTAGACGATGGTTTTAAAACTGAAAAGGTTAACACCTTCGAAGTAGGATATAAAGGTCTTTTCCTAGACGGTAGACTTCTTGTTGATGCTTACTACTACTACAGTAGATACTCAGACTTTATTGCTGAAATTGATTTTACACAGGCTATTCCAGATGGACTGGAGAATGGGTTAACAGGAAATAAAATAGATGATAATCCTTCTGTTCGTCAGGACATCGTAGATGGATCAGTTCCAACTCAAAGATTCGGCTTCGACATCAACGCAGATGGTAATGTTGAATCTCAAGGTTGGGCTGTTGAAGTTGATTATACCTTAGATGGTGGTTACTACCTTGGTGGTAACGTGGCATTCAACCAACTAATCTCTCAAAGCGACCTTATTGCTCAAGGCTTTAGAGCTTCTTACAACACTCCTGAATATAGATTCAATCTGCAAGTAGGTAACCGTAAGGTAACTGATAAGCTTGGTTTCCAAGTAAACTATAGATGGCAGCAAGCATTCCTTTGGGAATCTTCTTTTGGTACTGGTGTAATTCCTGATTTTGGAACACTAGATGCTCAGGTTTCTTATAAAGTGCCTGAGTGGAAGTCTACCTTAAAACTTGGTGCTAGCAATATTCTTAATGAGCGTTATACAACCTCATTTGGTAACCCAACATTAGGTAGCATCTACTACTTCCAAATCACGTTTGACGAATTCTTCAATTAATTGAGAATGAAAATGAAAAGACTTAAAACATACTTATTCGCTCTACTTCCGCTTGCTTTCATTACGTTTAGCTGCGATGAAGAAGACATACTAGTACAAGAACAGCTAGACAATAACCCGCTACCTGGTGCCGAAACTGGAGACGGTGGAGTATTAGACCTTTCCAATTATATCTCGCTAGGTAATTCAATTACAGCGGGTTTTATGGACAATGCGCTCTACACCAACGGGCAGAACCATTCATTCCCTAACCTATTGGCAACTCAGTTTGCTATTCAGGGTGTAGGAGGTGGTTCTTTTAACCAACCAGATATTAATTCAGCTAATGGTTTTTCAGGGGTTTCAGGAACTAATATCTTAGGAAGATATGAGCTAAGCCTTGCTCAACAAAGACCAGTGCCAACAGTGGGTGAAGCAATTGGTGACTTTAGCGGAAACAAGTCAGAGTTGAACAATTTTGGTGTACCAGGTATGAAAATAACTGATGCAACAAACCCTGGCTTTGCAAATCCATATTATTTGAGGTTTGCCTCTAACCCTGGTACTAGTACAGTGTTGGGAGATGCCTTGTCTACCACACCTACTTTCTTTTCTTATTGGTTAGGCAACAATGACATTCTTGGTTACGCTGTTGCTGGTGGAGTTGACGAAAGTAGCATTACTAGTCAACCTAACTTCCAAAGTGCACTAGAACAGTCTTTAGGCGCGTTGGTACAGTCAGGCGCAGAAGGAGTAGTAATGACACTCCCTCCTTTTGTACTGCTTCCTTACTTTAGAGCAGTAAAATGGAATGCCATTACGCTAGATCAAGCTACCGCAGATCAGTTGAATGCAGGTCTTGGCTCTGTAAATCAAGTGCTAGAAGGAATGGTTGAAGCCAATCTGATTACTCAGGCAGACTACGATGAAAGAGAAATCTCTTATTCTGCTGGTGCAAATCCAATCTTGGCTCACGACACTGAACTTGAAGACCTAGGTCCAAAATTTGACTTATTACTTCTATTAAACAGAATCAGTGCGGCTCAAAGAGAGCAGCTAAGACCTTATGAGCAATCTCGACCGTTGAGAAATGGTGAGTTACCATTATTGACTGCAGGTTCTCTATTAGGTACTGAAGCTGATGGTGATAACTCAGCCAATACCCCTACTACTACTATTGGTGCGGTTATCCCTCTCGGATACAACCTTTTAAATCCATCAAACTCAGATGGTGATGGCCTATTCCTCAATATAGAGGAGTTTGAAACCGTAGTAGAAATGACAGCTACTTATAATGCTACAATTGCAGGAGTTGTTGCGGGAATCAACGCACAGGCTAATGGATCAATCACCTTAGTAGATGTTCAGCCTGCTTTTGCAGATGCCTTTGGACTTTCGCCAGCTTTAGCAAATGCGTTGTTCGATCCATCGAATGGAACCAACCCTGCATTAGCAGCTTTTGCTGCCGCTGCTCAAGAAAGGGCTGATGGAACTGATGCAGACCCTAATCCAGGTCTGGGAATTAATATAGAAGGACATAATCTACAGCCAGATTTCAGGCCTAATGGTATTTTCTCTACCGATGGTATTCATCCAAACCCAAGAGGTCATGCAATTATCGCTAACCTTATTATTGAGGCATTGAATAATCAAAAAGGTGCTGATATTCCTATGGTAAACGTAACTGCTCTAAGAGGAATACTCGCAAGAGACTTCTAAAGCAGAAGTATTGAAATTATATTGAAAGAGGCTTCGGCCTCTTTTTTTATGCACAAAAAAAGAACCCCGAAGACGTATTCTTCGGGGTTCACCTCAACCAAATAGATTATTAACCATCAACTTCACTAACCAACCAGGTTACGTTTGTAACCACAACTCATACTAGGCAAAGGCATTGCCAACTAACCCTCAACATCATAAAATATTGATATTCTGATACTTAAGAAAAACTTATGATGTGCCAAAAATTAAAATCAAGACCATAGCTAGACTTCATTCCCATAATGGGATTTTTATTAACTCTTCAAGAACGCATAAGCTTTTTGAAATGAGTTATTCTCACTTATGAGAGCTAAGTATTTCTATCTATTTTTGACAAAAATTATAATACATGCCAGGATTTGAGTTTTTCGGAGACGAAGAGAGAAAAGAAGTAAATGATGTGTTGAACACGGGTATTCTAATGCGCTATGGTTTCGATGGTATGAGACAGGGCCACTGGAAAGCCAAAGAATTAGAGAAGGCCATTACTGAGACTTTCGGTGTTAGACATGCTCAATTAACATCTAGTGGAACAACTGCCCTTAGCACAGCTATGGCTGTTATGGGAGTTGGACATGGAGATGAAGTGATAATGCCTACTTTCACTTTTGTAGCCAGCTTTGAAGCTATTATTGCTGCTGGTGCTATTCCAGTACTAGTTGATATTGATGAAACGCTTTGCTTAGACCCGAAAGCCGTAGAGGCCGCTATTACCCCTAGAACTAAAATGGTAATGCCTGTTCATATGTGTGGCTCTATGGCTCAGATGGACGAACTTCAGGCAATCTGTAAGAAACACAACCTGCTTTTATTAGAAGATGCTTGCCAAGCCATTGGAGGTACTTTTAATGGGCAGAAGCTCGGAACCATTGGAGATGGCGGCACTTTCTCATTCGACTTTGTAAAAACCATTACCTGTGGTGAGGGTGGCGCATTCTTAACCAACAATGAAGAATACTTCCTCAACGCGGACCATTACACCGACCATGGTCACGACCATATTGGCACCGATAGAGGTGCCGAAAGTCATCCATTCCTAGGTTATAATTTTAGAATTTCTGAGCTGCACGCTGCTGTTGGGCTTGGTCAAATCCGTAAGCTCGACAAAATCTTGGAAACGCAGAAGAAGCACAATGCTATCATTAAGGCTGCTTTAGAGAAAGTTGAAGGCATTACTTTTAGAAAAATCCCTGATCCGCAAGGTGACAATGCTTCTTTCCTATCCTTCTTCCTCCCTACTGAAGAATTAGCAAGAAAGGCACACAAAGCGCTTCTAGCCAACGGGCTTGGTGGAAACTTCTATTGGTTCGATAACAACTGGCATTATATTAAAAAGTGGGAGCACCTGAAGAACGCTACTTCCCTATTCCCATTAAACCCAACATTAGTTCAGGCAATTGAAGAAACAGATTTCAACTCATTCGCTCAATCTGATACAGTAATGGGTAGAACTATATCATCATTAATCAACTTAAACTGGACGGAAGAACAAGCTAAAGAGAGAGCCTCTAAAATGGCTGAAACCATTCAATCGGTATTATAATGAAAGCAGTTGCATTGATTCCTGCCCGATACGATGCCACACGTTTCCCCGGTAAACTCATGGCAAAACTAGGCTCAAAGTCTGTGATTTTGAGAACCTACGAGTCAACGGTGAATACAGGTTTGTTTGAAGAAGTTTACGTTGTCACTGACTCAGACATCATATTTGAGGAGATTACGGCAAGTGGTGGCAAAGCCATAAAAAGTCAAAAAGAGCATGAATGTGGCAGTGATAGAATTGCAGAAGCTGCAGAAAAGATAGAGGCCGATATTATAGTAAATGTTCAGGGAGATGAACCATTTACCAAAAAAGAGCCATTGGTTAAGCTGCTCGAAGTTTTTGAAGGAGAAGATGCCAAAGAGATTGATTTAGCTTCTCTAATGCAGGTGCTTACTAAGGTAAATCAGATTGAAGACCCAAACTATGTGAAGGTGGTGGTAGACCAAAATAACTTCGCCATGTTCTTCTCTAGGTCTCCAATTCCTTACCCAAGAAATAAGGCGGCAAACGCTAAATACTACGAGCATATTGGTGTTTATGCTTTTAGAAAGCAGGCTTTGCTCGACTTTTACAATACGCCCATGACTATACTTGAAGACACTGAAAAAATTGAGTGCCTAAGGTATTTGGAAACAGGCAAAAAGATTAAAATGGTAGAAACAGAATATATGGGTATTGAAATAGATACTCCTGAAGATCTGGAGAATGCCAAAACATTTATTGAAGACTAATATGAAATTCAAGAATTTCCCAATGGTTAAAATGGTCGTTTACGGCAGAGGCTGTTTCGATCAAACCGCAGATATAATTAAACCACATAGAAAAGGAGACTATCCGTTTATCTACATTGTAGATGATGTGTTTAAAGACAAGCAAGAGCTAATTGGCCGAGTTCCCCTTTCAGGTACTGATAAAATTGTTTTTGCAAGTGCTGCCGATGAACCAAAAACCAAGCAAGTAGATGCAATTGCCAATGAGCTAAAAGACACTTACGGAGAAGTTTCTGGTGTAATAGGCATAGGTGGTGGAAGCATGCTAGATTTAGCCAAAGCTGTTTCGTTGATGATGACCAACCCTGGTTCTTCTGCAGATTATCAAGGCTGGGATTTGGTTAAAGTACCTGGCGCTTATCATGTTGGTATTCCTACACTCTCAGGTACTGGAGCTGAGGTCTCTAGAACTACAGTGCTTACTGGCCCAGAAAGAAAGCTGGGAATGAACTCAGACTACACGCCTTTCGATCAGATTGTGCTAGACCCTGAGTTGATTAAAAATGCTCCTAAAAACCAGAGGTTTTACACTGGTATGGATTGTTACATCCACTGTGTAGAATCTTTAACAGGAACTTACCTAAACACTTTTTCCCAATCTTACGGAGAGAAAGCTAATGAACTTTGTGAAGAGATTTTCCTAGAAAAAAATGAGTGGGACGATGACTCTGATGATAAGCTAATGATGGCTTCTTTTCATGGAGGAATGTCCATTGCCTATTCTCAAGTAGGTGTAGCACACGCTCTTTCTTATGGATTAAGCTTTTTACTAGGCACCAAGCACGGCATTGGGAACTGTATAGTTTTCGATCATCTTGAAGAGTTCTATCCTGATGGAGTTAAGAAGTTTAAGGCGATGGTAGATAAGCACGAAATCTACATTCCTAAAGGAATCTGTGCCGACCTTACCGATGCTCAGTTCGAGAAAATGATTGATGTAGCCATGTTCCTTGAACCACTTTGGGAAAATGCCCTTGGCAAAAACTGGAGAGAAACCATCACCAGAAAGAAACTTAGAGAAATGTACGAATTGATGTAAAAGTCAATTTTCAAGACATAAGGCAGTCAGCTCTCTTTGAGATGGCTGCCTTTTTTGTTTCAAACCTTTAAAAGGCCACACTTTAAGAACATATATTCTTAGGGAACACCTCTTCTCATTGGGCGGTTTCGCCCAATGAATAACAAAATCTAGTTTACTTCCCTCCTTTTTCTTAGTTTCAAAAGAATTATTTCGAAAAGAAATCTACAGATAATCATGAAACGCAGAAACTTTTTACAATCCGCAGCCTTAGCAGGCTCAGCTGCCTTAGTGGCACCTTCGGCTCTTGCTGAAGCAATGCGAAGAGAGAAAATCAAAGAGTTTGGTTTTCAGTCTTACACCGTCCGTGATTTTATTATGAAAGACATGGCTGGCACGCTAAAGCGACTCAGAAAAGCTGGCTACACCAACATGGAAGGCTTTAACTTTGGTGAAGGCAAACTACTCGGCAAGCCAATCGCTGAAGCCAAAGAAATCATCAGTGACAATAAAATCACACTCAAGAGCATTCACATAATGACACCAAACCTTGGTGACAACATGCAAAAAACCATTGATGATGCAGCAGAGCTCGGCACCGAATATTTGGTGTGCGCATACCTAATGCCTAACGAGAGAGAGTCAATTGACCAATACAAGGCACTATGTGAGCAGTTTAACACTTTTGGTGAAATGACTAAAAAGTCGGGAATCCAATTTGCTTATCACAACCACGATTTTGAGTTTCAGGAAATTGATGGCCAATTGCCGATGGATGTAATCCTAAAGGAAACTTCTTCAAGCAACGTCAAGATTGAACTAGACATTTACTGGGCTAGAAAAGCAGGCATCAACCCACTGACTTTCTTCAGAGATAACTCTGGCCGAGTTCCATTATGGCATGTGAAAGACCTTTCTTTAGACGAAGGGCAACCAATGACCGAGATTGGAAATGGCATTATAGACTGGAAACAGATCTTTGCTCACAAAAAAGACGCAGGGCTGAAGTACTTCTTCATTGAACAAGACGCCAACTTTGAGGTGGACTCTCTAACCAGTTTGGAGACCAGTATTCAACACCTCAAAAAACTGTCATATTAAAAAGATCAATTCATTATGAAATACAAAGGGCTACTTTCAGTAGCTCTTTGTATTTTAATTAATAAGTAAAACTCAGGTCAGCCAACCTACCGATGCACCTTAATTTCTAAGACTTTGTGATTAAGGTATTTATAGTAAATTACATTTTCAATTCAACCTTAATGAACGCTAAAAAAGTCTACTTCTGGTCTATAGCAGGAGCCCTTGCTGGTTTCCTCTTCGGTTTCGATACCATTGTAATCAACGGTGCAGAACAAGAGCTACAAGCTTTGTGGTCAACCTATACACTCAACGGCAGCAATGACCTTTTTCACGGTCTTATCGTTGTTGGTTCCGCGCTTTGGGGTACTGTTATAGGCGCTATGCTGGGAGGCATCCCAAACGACAAATTAGGTCGCAAGAAAACTCTTCTAATTATAGGAATCTTATATACTATCTCTGCACTAGGCTCGGCCATGGTGAGCGACCCTTGGCTGTTTGCTATATTCAGATTTATCGGTGGGCTTGGTGTTGGTGCTTCTACCATTGCCGCCCCTACGTTCGTATCGGAAATTGCCCCAGCACAAATGCGAGGCAGACTCGTTGCTCTGTATCAACTAAACATTGTTTTCGGTATACTTATAGCCTTTGTTTCTAATTACCTTATCGCTATAAATGTAGACACAGAAGCTTGGCGATGGATGATTGGTATTGAGGCTGTTCCAGCCCTAGCGTATACCCTTATAGTCTTGACTGTACCAAGAAGCCCTCGTTGGCTTATGCTAAAGAAAAACGATGAAGAAGGGGCACGAAAAATATTTGAATGCATTTACCCAGAAAATGAAGTGGAAGCTCAGCTTACCATTGTCCGTACATCTTCAGTTCAGAAGCATAGCACAGTAGAAAGCCTGTTTTCTTCTAAGTACAGAGTACCTTTAATGCTTGCATTTGCCATTGCATTCTTCAATCAGTTCAGTGGAATTAATGCATTGCTATACTACGCCAGAAGAATATTCTCAGAGGCAGGGTTGGGAGATGATGCCGTATTCTTGAGTACTGTTGGAGTTGGCATTGCCAATTTCATTTTCACCATAATAGGTGTACTTATTATAGACAGAGTAGGCAGAAAAAAGCTGATGTACATTGGTTCGTTTGGCTACATCATAACACTCGCTACTACTTCTTTGGCCTTTTTCAATGGGTGGTCTTCCATTATTCCTCCAGCGCTTTTTCTATTTATTGGAGCTCACGCCATTGGTCAAGGTGCGGTTATTTGGGTCTTTATATCTGAGATTTTCCCGAACCACCTGAGGTCAAAGGGTCAGTCATTCGGTTCCTCTGTTCACTGGTGGTTAGCGGCCATAATTCCAGCCATGGTTCCAGCTTTATTCACCTCTATTGGTGCAGGTTGGGTATTTGCCGTCTTCGCCATCTTTATGGTATTCCAACTTTTATTCGTTTGGAGGTTTATGCCTGAAACAAAAGGTAAATCACTAGAACAATTAGAGAAAGAACTAATCCGTCAATAATGAAAAAACTGTCCTTACTCCTTCTTACCATTCTAATACTCTCCTCTTGTAATCAAGAAAAGCAGAAAAAAGAGCAACAAGAAGAACTCTCTTTTCCTGACGACAAATTCAGGTCGCAAATTCACTTCACCCCAAAAGAAGCCTGGATGAACGACCCCAACGGGATGGTATATTACGATGGTGAATACCACCTTTTCTATCAATACTATCCTGACAGTACGGTGTGGGGACCAATGCATTGGGGGCATGCAGTAAGCCCAGACATGGTACATTGGAAACACTTACCTATAGCCCTTTACCCTGATGAATTAGGATATATATTCTCTGGTTCGGCAGTAGTTGACTGGAACAACACCAGTGGCTTTCAAACTGGAGAACACCCTCCCATGATTGCTATTTTTACTCATCATGAACCTGTTGGTGCTGAAGAAGAAGGCAACAACACCTATCAATATCAAAGCATAGCCTATAGCAATGACAAAGGTAGAACATGGACCAAGTATGAGGGTAATCCTGTAGTACCGAACCCTGGCATCAAAGATTTTCGCGACCCAAAAGTAATATGGCTCGAAGATTTCCAGCAGTGGTTAATGGTTTTTGCTGCACTTGATAGAGTGAAATTTTACACCTCTCCCAACTTAATAGACTGGAAATTTCAGAGTGACTTTGGAATGAATGATGGGTCTCACGGTGGTGTATGGGAATGCCCAGATCTTTTTCAGCTTCAGGTTGAAGGTAGCGAAGAAAAAAAATGGGTACTGTTGCTCAGTATTAATCCTGGAGGGCCAAATGGCGGTTCTGCTACCCAGTATTTTGTGGGAGACTTTGACGGAAAAACCTTTACCAACAGTCAAGACCCAAATGCAAGCCAGTGGCTAGACCATGGACCTGACAATTACGCTGGAGTTACTTGGAGCGATATTCCAGAAGAAGATGGTAGAAGGCTATTCTTAGGCTGGATGGGTAATTGGAATTATGCGCAAGTGGTTCCTACGGAAAAATGGCGCAGCGCGATGACCATTCCTAGAAGCCTCCACCTTACCAAAAATCAGACATCTGGAGTTTATACGGTAGCTTCTCGGCCAGTAAATGAATTAGCGAGTCTGCATACAAAATCAGTCGATTTTGAGAAGGAGTCGGTTAATGCAGGCACCAGGTTCTCCTTGATGAATACTGATGATTTAGGCTTGACCGTTCCTTTCAAGTCTGAATTCACTGTGAATACGTCTGGCAGACAAAGCAATTTCCGCTTAGTCTTAGACAATCCAAAAACTCAAGAAGAGTTTGTATTTAGATTCCAAGACGGTACTCTGTATGGTAATCGCGCAAAATCAGGTTTAACGGATTTTGCAGATAATTTTGCTCACCAAGAAGCAACAGCACCATTTCAACAATTATTGAAAGAGAAAGAGTTGAAAGTTGAGTTTTTCGTAGATGAATCCTCCATTGAAATATTCTTAAATGATGGCTCTGTAGTAATGACCGAAGTATTTTTCCCTACTGAAGGTTTTACCCGAGCCTACCTGATTTCAGACGATAATCCACTAGAAATCAATAGCGCAAGAACTACTCAACTCAAAAGTATTTGGTAACCACCTATACCCTTTTTATTGTATCATTTTTATGGAATGGGTACATTCCATCTTCAATCTTAATATATCAACCATGAAACAATTACTCAAACTCACTTTAGTAGCCTTGCTACTCTCACCGCTCAGCCTGCTGGCTCAGAAAAAAATTGTCGCACCAGAAAGCATAACGCTAGATGTTGGACAAAAAATGAAACTAGATATCTACGTAACAGAAGATGGCAAAAAATCTGACGAAACAGTTAGAGCGTTTTCAAGAGCTAGAAGAAGTCTTTATGTAGACGCTGACCTTATGGTTGAGGCTTTCAAGCCAGGTGAATATGAAGTTTTAGTAATTGGTGGCGGCTCGGTAGAAGACTACCCAGAAGGTAATAACCGTACCAGCATTAAGGTTTTGGTAAAGTATCCAGCAATCGCTGAGATAAAAGTAGAGGGCATTCCTAATAAAATCTATGCGGGAACTCCAGTACCGCTCAATTACACTGTTATTGATGAGGCCGGCCTAACCAGAGAAGATGTTCAAGTGACTTTCACTTCTAAGAACGAGAATATTGCTTCAGTATCAAGCTATGGCATCATCAACACCTTCAAAGAAGGTCGCGTTTCCATCACCGCAAAGGCAGAAGACATTGAAAATACTATCAACTTAAATGTGGTGAAAAACCCTATCACTAAAATTGAATTAACTGCCGATGGAGACCAAGCAAGAACTGGTGATGTTTTCCACTTTACAGCAAAAGCTATGGATGCAAAAGGCAATGTAATTGCCGATGCTCCTATCACCTATTCTTTCTATGGCGTTTCTGACGATGTAAGTCAAAGTGCTTCAGGGCTTATTAAGCAAGATGGAAGATTTGTTGCCGATGAGGCTGGAATCTATACCGTAACTGCTGCTGCAGGAGTTGCTTCAGCATCAAAAACGCTCAAGATTGTACCTAGAGATGTTCAAAGAAAAATTGAAATGGTTGGTCAAGGTTCTGTGAACGACAAACACACTTCAGATTTATGGATTTGGGAAGGTGTAGATGGAAGAGATTACGCAGTTACTGGAACTTGGGGTGCAGATGGTAAAGCCTATTTCTGGGACGTAACCGACCCTGCCAATATTTACAAAATAGATTCGGTACAGGTAGATGCTAGAACCGTGAACGATGTAAAAATTTCTGAAGATGGAACCATCTGTGTAATCAGTAGAGAAGGTGCTTCAAACAGAAAAAATGGCTTGGTAATCATTGATGTGAAGAATCCAAGAGACGTTCAAATTCTGTCTAGATTCGATGAAAACATGACTGGTGGTGTACACAACGTATTCATTTACCAAGACCATGTATATGCCCTAAGTGCTGGCCAAAAGTACTATGCTATCAATATTGAAGATCCTAAAAATCCGTATGCGGTTTCTAAGTTTGAATTAGACACTCCTGGTCATGCGATTCACGATGTTTGGGTAGAAGACGGAATTGCCTACAGCTCAAACTGGGCCGATGGTATTCAGTTAGTAGATGTTGGAAATGGAATAGCTGGTGGTTCTCCAAGTAACCCTGTTCAGTTTGCCAGTTATGCCTACCCTAACGGAGCTAACCATGCTTCTTTCCCATACAGAAGTAAGACAGGCAAGTTCTACGTTATTGGTGGTGACGAGATTTTCCCTTACGGCCTAAATACTGGCAAAGGCGGTGTTAACATGGCTGGTGGATATTTGCACATTGTAGACTTCACGGATCTTGAAAACCCTGAAGAAATTGCCAGAGTTGAAATTCCTTACGCTGGTTCTCACAACTACTGGATTGAAGATGACATCCTCTACGTAGCCTTCTATAATGCAGGAGTTAGAGTTTTCGATTTAAGTGGTGAATTAATGGGCGACTTAAGAAAGCAAGGAAGAGAAATAGCATGGTTTATTCCGAATGATGGCAACGGTTACACTGCCAATGCACCATTCACTTGGGGGGCACAGCTTCACAAAGGGCACATTTTCTTCTCTGACTGGAACAGTGGACTTTGGTCTGCCAAACTAGAGCCTGAAAAACCAAAAGAGACTCAAATTCAGTCGAAATAAGTCTGAAAATTAATATGTATTGATGTTGTGAAGTTGGCCATGAACCATCGGTCTTGGACTAATGACTAAGCACATCTCGCTCAGTGTCTCCCTTTAGGAGACACTGAGCGACAAATAATCAGAGTCCTCTTAAAGAGACTCTGATTGAGATTAAAAAACACTGATAATCGTTAACGGATAACCGATAACTAAAAAAATGAAAAAGCTTATTGTATTAATCTGTTTGCTGGCAGCCAGTTCACTATCTGCTCAAGACTATTACATCTATGTAACTGCAGAGTCTGAAGATGAAGTTTCTGTGGTAAAGTTTGATGGAAAGAAAGCTGAAACCATCAAGAACATACCTGTGGGGGTCTGGCCAGCAGAAATTGAAGGCCCGCACGGCATTACTGTAGACCCTGAAGGCGAGTATTGGTACTTAAGCCTGGCACATGGCAACCCATACGGCATGCTTTATAAGTTCAAAACTGGTACAGACGAAGTGGTTGGAACTACGCAACTTGGCCTCTTCCCTGCCTCTATGCAAATATCTCCTGTTACGGGACTTCTTTACTGCGTAAACTTTAATCTGCATGGAGATATGGTACCAAGCACAGTATCGGTGGTAGATGTTGAATCTATGACTGAATTAGAGCAAATCACCACTGGAGCAATGCCTCACGGAAGTCGTTTATCTAGAGATGGCATGAAGCATTATTCTGTAGCTATGATGTCTGGTGAGCTATTTGAAATTGATGCTTTGGACTTAAGAGTTTCGCGCCAGTTAGACCTAGACGAAGCCAGTAAAATGGTAAGCATGGACCATTCTAAGATGGATCACAGTCAAATGGGACATGATATGTCTGGAATGAAAAAACAAGAATCGATGGATCACTCAAAGATGGATCATTCAAAAATGAATCATGAGATGGGTGGCATGAAACATTCGGCTTTTAAACCCACATGGGTAAGCCCTCACCCTAGTAAAGACTTGGTTTATGTGGCAGGCAATGGTTCGGATGAGGTTTTGGAGATTGACACCAAATCTTGGAAAGCTACGCGCAAGTTCAAAACAGACAAAGGCCCATACAACATAGACCTCTCTCCTGACGGTAAATTTATGGTAGTGTCTTATAAGTCTGCAGCCAAGACAGGTATCTGGAATTTAGAAACAGGAGAAGAAGTAGCTAGGCTAGACAACAGCCAGAAAGTTACGCATGGTGTAGCCATTTCATCGGACTCAAAATATGCCTTTGTAAGTGTTGAAGGTATTGGCGATGACCCCGGCATGGTGGATGTATTTGATTTACAAACGCTTAAGCTGATAGACACCGCTTATCTTGGAAAGCAAGCAGGAGGCATAGCTTTTTGGAAAATTGAGGACTGAAAAAAAAGTTGATATTTTTCTCCTAAAACGTTTTCAAATATAAGATCAAACACTACTTTTGTACTCCCAATTCAAGGATGGTCTATGGTGTAACTGGCAACACGTCTGATTTTGGTTCAGAAGAGTCTAGGTTCGAGCCCTAGTAGACCAACAAAAGCTTCACAGAAATGTGGAGCTTTTTTTGTTTCAACCGATCAATAACTTCAAGTAACTCATCCTCGATTATACCCAGGGTGCCAGCTTATTCAGTTTATAATCGACACAAACCTTACCCCTTACGCAATTAGCCCTAATTTTTCTATCCTGAGCGAAGCCGAAGGATCTACCCAACAAAGTCGACTAGCTGATCCCCCCTTTCCTCGGGATTAAAAAAGGCAGCTCAACAGTTATTCGAGCATTTTTGAACTTCGATTTGAATTGTATCGACCAGTTATGACCACAAGTTTGTTAAAGG